>ENA-UOJO01000001-UOJO01000001.1-human-gut-metagenome-genome-assembly--contig:-P57-NODE-1-length-799220-cov-34.998136_pt1 | contig 799220 bp, 604 predicted proteins | sample MGYA00242351_ERZ723898 | MGnify/ENA metagenome assembly ERZ723898 | reverse complement strand
TGTTCGCTGTAGATATAGAATCCGTCCCGTTTTTCCCCGGTCTCCGCATCTATTCCGTCAGCAAGGAGATATTCCCCGTCATCCGTCAGGTAGACATCGGTAAGCTTGATACGGGGCGTGTCGTGCTTCCCGTACAAGGTTGTCGTGACGGGGAAGTTGTTGTCATCGAGTTCCTCCTCTTCTGTAAGGCCGAGTGATACGCGGCCATATTGTGCCAGGAACTCCAGCATGAATTTCAGCATGGCTTGCTCGGCCTCGTGCAGCCGTCCGTCGATAAAGGCGTACTGGGTGGCGAACAGATGCAGCTTGTCGGCGCTCATTTTGTCCGGGGCTTTGCCCGGCTCCGCATTGTCTTTCTGTATTTTATCCATATCTGTCATATTGTTGGTTTCATGTTTCCAGCGGGGTGAAGGAGACGGTCAGTATCACTTTCTCGTCACCCAGGTTGAACACTTTCAGGCAGTCGTTACTGATAGTCCTTTTCAGGATGTCTCCCCGGTATCGGGAATTGCGTACCTTGAAGGTAAAATCATCAATGAACGAGCTGATGCAATGAAGCACGTGGTCGAATTCTTCCTTACCATACCGTTCCATTTCAGGGAAGATGCCTTTCAGATGCGCCCGCAGGCTCAATATGTAGTTCGGGGTCTTGCCCGTGATTTTTCCCGAGTATGTGATTTTGTATTTCCTGTCCATGATATGCCGTTCCATTTAATCGTTACTGTCATACCAGCCCTCGATCTCATCGAAATAGCCGTTCGAGTCCCATTCTTCCAGCAAGGTGGTCGGGTACGTCCATTCAAGGCTGTAAAACAGATCCTGGCACACCTCTTCATTACCCTTGCACAGGGCGAGCAGTGAGTTATGCGTGAAACAGCCGTCACTGCTCTCCGACACACGCCAGTCCTCACGGTCTTCTGCCGCGTATTCAGGTACATAGCACACTTCATCGGGGCGGTTGAGAAAGGCATCCTCGTTCTTGTAGATGTTTCCTTCCCCTCCGTATTCCAGTTCATAGAACACACCTTCCGGCGTTTCTATCCTGTTGCCAATCTCTATCATAGCGTTACCGTTTCGTGGGTATATATAATCACCATCCGGGAGGAGAGCACCTTGTCGCGTACCGTGGGGTTGGCGATTGCCCAATCGGAATGGAAATGCATGTCCGGAATGGATGCGGTGTCCACAATATCGCCCCCGTTTTCCAGATGGAGATAATCCGGCTGATACAGGTCGCAAAGGAATTTGCCGTCCGTATCGCTGATGGCGTATATCTTGCCGTCGAGTGCGGCCGTCATCTCCTCCTCGCTGCGGTAGACCAACAGGTATTTACAGCCGGTCTTCATCTCTTCCGCAATCCGCTTATGCAGTTCTTCAGGAGATAATTCACGCAGTCTTGACACGACCGCCCCGATACTTTCCACGGCATCGTAGCTGTCCAAGACATCATGGCAGGTCGTTTCAAACTCCTCTTTCGGACGACCCGCAAAATTGATGGTACGGACTTCCTGCCCGTGCCCGCCGAGCAGGTAAAAGGGCGTACCGTTCCATTGTTCCTTTCTGACAGAGAGCGGCCGGGAGCATTCCCGTGTCTGCCGGTTCACAACGGCATACAGTTCCAGACTTTCCCCGCATTCCATACGCAGGATATGCCGGGCGAACTCCGTAAATGTCATGATTTTGATTCCTTCCCCGTTCGCCGTGAAGAAATCCTGTCTTGTCTGTTTCATAAATCCGTTTTTTTAAGAGTAGGTAATCGTTTTGTATAAGGGGTGGAATACTCACCTCGTTTTGAAAAAAAAGACCGCCGCAGCCGTAGCCGCGACGGCCCGTCATCATTATGGCATGTGATGAACAGGTTCTATTTTCGTTATTCGGCCTCGTAGTACGGTACGCCGTGCCTTACCACTGCTTTTTCCATTTCTTCCCACCAGATTTCACTATGGCGGTCATTGTCAAAATCTATGGGCTTTCTTTTACCGAGCCGCAGCCGGTCCCGTGTCTCCATTTCCGTTTCGTACACAATCTGTTCCATTTCTTCGTCCGTAACATGGTAGGTATCGAACGGCTCCGGCAGAGATTCCAACTCCCTGCGTGACAGCTCGGATTGCCCGCAGGTGAAAACCTTGTCATAGAAAGCGTCATCTTTCGGCGGCAGTTCGGGTTCCTGTTCCGGCAGCACATCCAAATAATCCGACTCGTACAGGTAGTTTTCGTCGCGCCCCTTCGTCTGCCGGTTGTTCTTGAACTCTTCCAGATCACTTTCCGTCAGGCGGAATTCCTTCTTCTTACGCCGCAGGTACTCCATCATGTTTTCGAGGGAGGAGAACGGGGCTATGAGCTCCATGGAAGAACGGTTGTGCCAGGCATCGCTCCGGTACAGCAGGTAGACCTGCGGGCGGTTCCGAGCCGCCTCCTTACGGTATTCGCCGAACTCATACAGGGCGTTGTCGAAACTTCCGAATGCCAGCCGGACTTTGTCTTCGACGGATATGGACTCCCGGCATTCCTCGAAACGGCGTTGCACGTATCCGATGAAATCCACGTCTTCCAGAGTCTCCATGACCGTGCTGTCATCAGTCGAGAGCGCGATGTCAGCTCCTGCGAAATTGTCGGCTGACAGCACGTGTTTCTCTTCATTGTATTCGTCTTCCGCCCTGCAGACGGCCAGACCGGGCGTTTCTGCCTCGATCTCCACGACCTTACGGAGCGTCTCTTCGATAGCTATCCGGTATTTTTTCATTGTATGATGTTTATTTGTTTCAGTTCACGTTTGTAGTTTCTCAATGACGGCTTGTGCCCTTTCTCCTTACGATCTGGCGCATCTGTGCAAAGGTGTATGCCTTCTCCATGTCCAGGCCGTAGTCCGTGGCGAATGCCGTCATTCCGATATAGCAGAAGCCGAACTTCCGGTGCAGCATGTCGGCCGTATAAGGAGTCATGTCTTCCGCCAAGGTTACGGGGACAGCCATTCCCCGGATCTTGAACTTCAAGCCCTCGATAAGGGTCCCGCAGTTGTCGCTGTGGTAGGTCAGGTCCCTGCGGCGGGCGCAGTAACCGATGGTCTCACCCATGAAGGTGTTGCGGAAGATTTCCGTACGGTTCAGGTCCTTCAACTTCTCGACACCGTAATAGCAGACCGCCTGTACGGCTTTCAACGCTTTGTCCACACGGGGTTTGACAAAGCGGGGGTCGTTTTCCGCCACGATCTTTTCCAGCCACGTGCGGTGGAAGGTTCCGACAGGCACGTCGAACACCTTCTCCGGCGTGCAGTATTTTGAATCCGACCGCGTCATCATCAGATGTGCCGAGGACGGCTCGTATTGTTCTTTCAGGTAAAAGGCCAGACAGGTATTGCCGACTTTGCAGTAAGTATAGTCGTCACGGCTGTTTTTCAGCGACAGCATCGTGGTTTCCCCGCCGTAGAACTTCTCGGGCAGTCCGGTCTGTCGGCAGAACTCCGTGAGGAAATGTCCGGGGATGGCATGTGCATAACTGCGCTCCTGGTAGCACTCCTTCGCCATTTGCGGAGTGATGAACCGTTTGGCAAAGTCACAGATATGGTAATGACCGTAATCATACGCCGCCTGCGTGTTCGCGGAGCTCTGGAACTTTTTGGGCATCTGGCGGAACCAGCGGAAACTCGTCCCGTGCTCCATGCAGTAGTCGACAAATTCCCGCGTCCATACATTTTCAGGAAATTCGGGACAGTTGCCGTTTCTTCGGATGAATGCCTTGCACACTTCCACCGTGAGCAGGGATTGTTCAGTTTCCTCGTCGATATAGCAGTTCGTCTCCCGTTTGCTGTTATCGATGGCAATGACCAGTCTTTCCGGTGTCTTGAACCGCTTCGGCAACTCCCCGAACATGTAAGGGTGTTTCTCCATCAGCCGGTCCGCCAGCATGTCGTCCAGATATACCGACAACGGCTTGAAAAACTGGGGGTCTGTGATGAAGTTTTTTCCTTCGGTCGAACAGACAGCCGCATGGAGAATCTCATAGGAATAGAACCGGGCGGGAACAAGCGAGAGGTCATGTTCCGCCATCTTGCGGTAGTATGCCGCAGTCTTGAAACGGGACGGCACGACGGCATCGGTAACCGTGCTCAATATTTTCATCCCGTCGAGCATCCCGTAATAGAACTCTTGAGTCTTTACCTCAACGGGGACATATCCGAGGATAAGCCCCGTTTTCATGACGGCGTCTGTCCTGCTGTCCGTGTAATACGGGTCGTAAATATAGCTGCGCAAGGCCAGGTATGCCAGTTGCGCATCCCAAAGGCGTTCAGGTATGAAGGCGAGAATGTCGAAATCCCCGCGTCCGTTTCGGATGACCGCTTCTGCCATTTCTCGGGTAACCATTGCTTCGGGAACGGCCGTGATATTCTTCGGTTTTTTGCGCATGGCGTAGTCACAGACTGCTCCCGAACGGTACGCCTCCGGAATATTGCGCAGCTCGAAGCTGTGCCAGCTCTCCGTGCTGCCCGCGATGATTCGTTCTATACGTCCGGGTGTGAGGAAACGTCCCGGAATATGGCTCAGCACCTCTATTTCCTTGCTTTCGACGGCTGCTTCCACGATCTCTTCCGTGAACAGGTGTTCCGGCAGCCATTCTATGGCCGATACGATGTTATTGTGCCGCATACAGTTTCTTTTTAAGGTTGGACGAACGGACGATTCTCACAAGGCGGCACCCCCGGTAGACATAGAGTATCCTGGATTCCCGTTCGGCGAGTTCCTCAAGTCCCTGCCAGTGCTGCGGTGTATTTATCTTTTCGAGTCGGACATGGTTGTTCACATATACCGTGATCGGTTTCATGCTGTCATGGGAGGGCGTATCTTCGACGAAGAGCGGCTGTTCACAGTATTCTCCCTTGTCCATGACATGCCATCTGCCGTTATCGAACAGGAGGCACGTGTCCTCCATGCGGCCGAAAATGTCTGCGTTGTCCGCGATGCGTGATGCGGATTGCCGCGGTGTTTCCCGTCCGTCACGGATCTTTGAAAAACAGTGGACGGTATCGCCGGTTCCTGTCCATTTTCCATAGGGTGACGGTCCCAGTTTTTGTATGTCGCCCAGCGACAGCAGGGCATCTACCCGTCTGTCATTGGGATAGAACACCCGGAGTTTCCTCACAAGGTCTTTTGAAAGCGTCTCATGGAGCGCCTTGATGTGCCGGACACTGCCGTCCGGCAACAGTTTTCCGATTTGTATGCTCATAATAGTGCTATCTCTTGTTGTTGAAGTATAGCCGGGTCGTCCTTCTTTCGATTGACAGTCCGGCTTGAAAATTATGATTTACAGAAGTCTTCGGACTGGTATCCGGCCATGTCCGGTACGGAACCGCGTGTCATTCCGTCCTGTCGTCTTCCCGTCTTTTCATTTTCAGTTCCCTGCCGGTTGCCGTGCGGCAGAGCGGCAGTTTCCCGGAAGCGGTTTGCTTGCATCCCTCGACGAGCCGTCCTTCAGACACCATTTTCCCGTACATTTCCCTGATATAACGGTATGCCGGGGAGGTGTTCGAATAAACGGACTTCCCACGGAGTGTCTTGACACGCAGCTTTTCGACGAGTATTTCCAGCACCTGCTCCCGGCTCTTGTACAGGTTCCGGCGCTTGGTGCGGAAGGCGTCGAGAAAGACACCCCCGATAGTCATGTCATGAGTCTTGTGGTAATACGCGAGTTCTTCCTCCTCCGTCAGGTCGAGAATCTCGCCGTAAGTGTCAGTACGTAGGTACCGGAAGGTCGTTCCTTGTGCCAGAATCTTCTCGATAAGCTCCATGTGCTCTTTAAGAACAGGGCCCGATAACGATTGGGGATGACAGTACAGGCATGTCTTTCCGAGATACACCTCGGGACAACCGTCTTTGTATTTGTTTTCCTTGATGCTGAACCCTGTTTCCGTGAAAAGGCGCTTTACCTCGTCGAAGAAGCGTCCGGCTTTCTCTTCCGGCATGCGACCGCCGTCATAGCCGGACTCGACGCGGAAGTATGTGTCGATATATATCGGTGTGTCCATTTACAGTTCTGATTTTGATATGTTATATAAAGCATAGCCCGGAACCTCCCGCTCGGGTTCCGGGCATCGTTGAAAATATTCTCATAGACGTATGGAATCGAACACTTTGTCGATGTCCTCCTGCGCCAGCCCGATGTAGCGCCGGGTGGTTTCCAGGTTGGAATGGCGGAATATCTGGTTGAGCAGGATCAGGCCCTCGGCCGAGCGTCCCATCAGCTCGTAGACATAGCGCCCGAAAGTCTTGCGGAAGGTATGTGTGGAGAATGCCCTGATCGGCAGCCTGTACCTTACCTTGAATACCTTGAGCAGCCTGTTGATGTATTCCAGCGAGTAAGGTTTCCCGGTACGCGGGCTGAGAAAGATGTACTGTTCGGGGGCGGGTTGTCCGAGCATCTCGTACAGGAAACGGTTCTTCTCCTGCACGTCCCTGTTGAACTTGATCAGGCGGTTTTTCTTTGTTTTCTGCTCGATGCGGGTCATGGTGCTTTTTCCTAAGATGTCTTTCCAGCGCAGGGTCCTCACGTCGGAGGCCCTGCATGCCGTGCAGAACGACAGCCAGCAGTAGGTCTCCCACAGGTACTCGCCGTCCTTCTCAAGCCCGCGGACCAGCCTGTTATATTCCGCTATGGGCAGGTAGTCGGCTGTCGTCAGTTGTCCCTTGATTCTTGTCACGTGGCAGCCTTTTAAGATTCCGGCAACCCTTCCGAGAGCATCAGCTCGGCCAGCGCCCCGTTCTGGGGAATCATGGCCGGAATGTCCGTACGTCCGGGCTTGTAGATTTCGGTTGCCACGTTATAGATATCCCACGCCGTGAGCGTCTTCTTCTCTTCGGTGAGTTTGAGCAGGTCCTCGGTGAAGATGGAAATCTGGGACTGGTTCAGGGGATAGGTCTCCACCTTGGACGAAAGACGCTTGTCGGAACTGTCATGCGATACGCGCAATGCTGTCAGCAATCCGATGTAGGCGTACATCTCCACCGGGGTAATTACTTTCGCTTTCAGGCGGCGGATGCGTTCCCTGTCCTCGTTCATCTGTACCTCGAAGTTCGAGAGCCACTCGTCTACACGACCGAAAAGCTCTTCGGTGGTGACTTTGTCTTTCCCGTAGTTCGACACACTGCGTTCGGGGGAGAGGATGCACTGGTTGTGGCACACCCTGACGCACGGGCCGATGGCCGCCTGGATGCCGTCCTGATGGAAGGCGATGACAAGCGTCGTGGTCAGCTCGTCCGTTTCCCATTCCTTAATGCGGATGGTCGTATAAACGCGGCGCAGGATATGCGCCTCGACGGCCATCGCCCCGTACTTTTGTTCCACCTGGGGCAGGACGACCACGCCGGGCTGTGCCTTGTTCTTGTTCTGGGCGGCGAAGATTTCCTCCACCTCGTAATTCAGGTTGTGTTTCTGGCAGATGTCCGCCATGCGCTCTATCACCTCGTAATGGTAGATTCCCTTGAGCGGGTTGCCATAGATGTCATTTTCCTTGTGTGTGCGCCGGAGCGTGTCGAGCGTCATCACCTCGACGTTGTTGTTCTGGAAATCGAACTGCACGGGGGCGGCCGTTGTTGCTAATGCTGTTGCCATAATGATTGATATTAAAAAAGTTATACAATAAGAAAGGCGGTGAACCGTTGTCCATCGCCTTTCCGGAATTCATTTTGCGGTTTCAGGCAGGTAACGCCTGCATATCAGGTCCGTGATACTCGGGTAATACACGTTGCCATAAGTTCCGTATGGTCCGAAACGGGCAAGGAAGCGGAAGTAAAAATCTACCGGACGCCGGTAGCTCGTCTGTATTTTGGTTTTCAGCAGGCGGTAGGCGTACTCGTCAGAATTTTCCACCTTGACCTTGCGTCCGTTGAAATAATAGTTTCCCTCCTTATCTGAAGAAAACGATACCTCTTCCTTTGCCGGACGCTCGCCGGCAACGACCCTGAAGAAGTCCTCCAGGGAGCGGCAATCCTGGTATTCTACCGGAATCGTGTCGCCCTCTCGCAGTTTCACGTCCAGTTTGTCAAGCAGTGTCTTGATGGCGGGCGTGTAGATATTTTCGGATTGGAAGCATCTTGTATCCCGCCAGTATTTCTCGAAAAGAGAGCCGGTTTCAAGGAGTAGGAACAGGGTTTCACGCGCTGTCTGCGGTTTATCGGCCAGATATGGAATATACTCGGTCACCAGTATGGAAAGTGAAAGATACTCCTCCGGTTGCAGTTCGCTCTTCTGGTGCAGGTTACAGTGCCTCTCGAGCAGGGAGTCGATGTCGGCTTCCCGCAAGCTTTCGTCCGTCCATACCAGGCAACCTTCTTTCTTGCAGGCGGGACATTTATCCGCTCCATACGGCAGGAGCATCACCTTGCCGCAATCGGAACAGGTGACCAGGTCGCCTCGTTCCGTATAAACATCTACCGTTTCCATTCTCAATCCTCCGCGTAAGGCCATTCAAGGCAGCAGTCATTGCATACGGCCACGCCCTCGTCACTCAGAATGTCAATATCTGTGCCCCCACATTCGGGGCATACCGGTACCTTTTTCTTGTCCATTCGTCGCTCTGCCGCTTCTTCCGTCAGAAGCAGCGGCACCCAGTATGCCGATGTGCCGAAATCCCGTATCCCGTTTTCATCCTGTATGGGTTCACAACCTTTCGTTCCCATGTATTTCTGGGAGTCCGGCCAACACACGGCACGGTAACACTTGTCCCGTTCGGGAGATTTGCCGGTATGGCGTATATAGTCTTCCTCGGGCACGTAAAGCGCCCCGTTCTCCCCGCTTCCCCATGCCGGATAACCGGTTCCTTCTTCCTCGAAAGGAGCACTTTCCTCGGGAAATTCCACGAGTGCATATAACTTGTCATCCCATGCCAGGGAACACTCGCCGCAGTGGAACCGACTTTCGTGAATATCATAACGGATATTTTCCGAATTGCATTTCGGACAGATAATGTCTTTTGTTTTTACTTTCGGGAAACTCAGGATTTCTCCGGCAATGATTTCCATGCTGGGCCAGAACAACTGTTCGCAGTAATCGTCGGCCATCTTTTCCGCCAGATTCTGCATGTCGTCATCGCTGATCTTTTCCACATCGAAACCTTGTCCTTCCAGGTCATCGCGGTGGACGGACGTGATAGGGAAATACCCGGCGTTCAGCTCCCGGATAAATTGTCTTTCCTCTTCTGTCGGTTCGGGTAAGTTGTTGAAATATTCCCTGAGCCGTTGATAAAGTTCTCTTACCATAATTATATTCCTGTTTTTAATCTAATATCCACCAGTCGAGGACCAGTAGTTCCGGTCCATGATTTTTTCAAGTTCGAGGTCGGAACGTTCTTTCCAGAGGTCGAAGTCATCAAGCAGCTCCGTTCCGTCCTCCAGAGAAAGCACAGTATCCTCATTGTCAAACAGATAGTCTTGTATGTCATATCCGGACGGATAACGGTTTTCCCGGATGATTTCTTCTGCAATTTCCTTGTCCATTCGGTTGCCATTTTTTCAGTTCGCCGGTATTGTAACCGGATTCATTTGTTTTGTCTTTTCCTTGTAAAACCTGTCGATGGCAAGGAAGTAGTCCTCCGCATCCCAATCAGTGCCCGCATGCTCAGTCTCGAATTCTTCCGCCCACTGGACGATCTCGGCATTGACGGCACGGGAGTCCCTGTCCTCCCACAGGTTGTCCGCCCCGGCATTGTAGGCAAGGTCCACGACAGCCTCCTGCAACTTGTTGTAGCCGTTACACTCTCTACCGTTGGAACGCAGCCATAAGTCCACGTCGACGGCATCCTCTTCCGTCGTCCCATTGTGCAGGCACAGGCACTGCCCGTTGCCGTTATGGCATACGAGGACCGGCCGTTTGGTGTCGGGGCATATCCGTACCAGCAGCTCATTGGCGGCAAGTGTTTCCGTATCATGCCCATTGAGCATTGCAGGAAGCGCCTGGCTGACCAGACTCAGGATTTCCTGTTCCTCCTTTGTCCCGGACGGCTTGGAAGCCAACAGGTTCTGTATGCGTTTAAGAAGATTGTAAATCATAATCAGCAGTCATTATGTTCTTTCCAGATTTTACGTTTCTCGTCATAGCCCTTGTTTTCCCACCATTCATTGCAGGTTTCGGCAAACCCCTGATGGTTGTCTCCGGCCGGACACTTGTCCTGACGGCAACCCGTGATCTGTTCCATTTGATTTGCGTCCAACGAGTTCCACCATTCCTCCATGCGTTCTTTGAACTCTTTTAAAGTACAGAATGGCTGATGGTCCTCGCATTCGTCGCACCAGTTATCATAGCGGTCTATACCCGTGGTACCGATGAATGTACGGGCATTCGGATCCACCCATGCCTGGGTCTGTATATTGTCTGAACCGCACCCCTCGCATACGACAATCTCGTCGTCATTGACATCAGCGGAGATGAACCCGTGTTCTTCCAGCCAGTGGGCAATCTCAAGCAATCCCTCGGTCTGTACCTGTCCGATGGGCTCATCGAAATCCTCGCCGGCTTCGCCGTTGAGCGTGCAGAGCAGTTTGCCGTTCCCGTCGATGAAAAGTTCATAAACGGTCGCACTTTCATAACCGCCGTATCCGTAAAAAGCGGAATTGTGGACCACCACTATCGGGGAGGTTTCATACTCCGCTGATTCCGCCTCCCGGTAATGTACGCCGCAGTTGCGGTAGAACGTGCCGATGATGTTGTTCTCCTTCTTCACGGCGTCGCGGATTTTCTCCATAAGTGATCTTCTGATGGAGATGATACTGAGGTGCGCATAATCCTTACGGAGACGTCTGTACACTTCCTGCTCGAAGTTGCCTCGAACAGAGTCGAAAGGGGATACGCCGGCGTTCTCCCGGATATATTTGTCCTCGTTAAAGTTGTAGCGCCGGCAGACAATATTCTTGACGCGGCGGAATTCCTCTCCGGCAAATTTGAGGATACTGTTCTCGCCTAGCGAAGTCGGAAAATAGCAGCGGGGCATGTGCACTGTCATTTCACGGTAAAGTGTGTCATCGTCTTCCGGAAAGGTTCTGTCTGTTTCCGGCTTTGTAGGTTTTTCCTGTTCCATGTTGCTTGTTTTTTATCTGTAGTTGAACAATTTCCGGTTTGCCGCCCGTTGCATGGCGGTCACCATATTCTTATGTCATAATCTTTAAAATAGTATTCCAACTCTTTTAATCCTTCCAAAGAGTGCAGCTCGTTCTTTCCGGTCACTTCGATGTCGACGGATACTGCATTTTCATCTTTGATGTTTACTTTGGCATTGTCAAACACGCATCTTACATATTCTGCAATGCATGAGGCAGGCAGGTCGTTTTTTACAATATTAAGTACCATATTATTTATTGTTCATTAAATGTTTGCTACGTCCATAAACCGGGCACCGCTTGCGGTATCTGCATTCGCCCCGGGCCGCGTCGGTATGCGCCCGGTGCCATTCATCCCAGCTCTTCACTCCATTGTCTGTAAGGAATATGATCAGTTGCATGCAGCAGAAACCGCGTTCCTCACGTTTCCGGTCATGAAGGTTGGCCAGCCCGTTATCTTTAGGTTTCATACAGGTTTGATGTTACGGCAGGTTTGCTCGAAACGCCTTCATGGCATATCATTAAAACCATGAGACATGCACATAGGCATCGCTTTGGTCACTGCCGTTGATTAGACAATCAAGTACTTCGATAAACTTTTCCCGGTCCATCCCGGCCTTTGCCAGGCAGGAATAAAATTCTTCGGCATTCTGCCGGAAGGTTTCATCCTGTTCTGAGATATGTTTTCTTAGCTGCTGCAGACCCGAACGGGCTATTTCGAAGTCATCGGTATAGGCGTCTTCTGCGGAGTTATCAACTTCGAACATTGTCAGGATATCATAAAAGATATCCTGACCGCCCCCGCCATACATACCCGGATATTTGTATTCGATTTGCCAAACTCTGGCTACATGTAGTTTCTGGCCATTATCTTTTCATTTTTCGGATTTGTTGTCTTATGCAGTGCAGCATCAATTCGATACCACGGATGCTTTCCTCATTCTCTTTCAGTTTGTAATAGTAGGCGTTCGCTTCGTCGTAGTCTTCCCGTGCCTTGCGCAATCTGCATTCCTTGGCGTCACGGACCTGTTCATGGGACAGGTCGTAACCGATGAACTCGTCCATGAAACAGGAAACCGTACGCCCGTAATAGTGGTCCGTGCGGGTTTCCACCGCAGTACGGATGATGTCGTCGCACCGCCTTCCGAGTGTCCGGAGTACGTCGCTGATATGCCGGTCATGGTACTCGTAACCGAAGAAACGGGTATACCACTCGTGTTCCTGCCGGTTTGTCTTCCCCGCGTAATACTCGTACCATTGGGCGTCGCACTTGGTGTGCCTCTGGGTAACCTTGAATATGGCATACTCTTCACCGATCCATGTAAAACGTGAGAGTATCTCACTCGCTTCTTCCTCATAGTAGCTATCCCGCCAATTCAATTCTTCGGTCTGGCTGAGCGGGAGGAATGACTGTTTGGTGATCCACTGCCCGAAACCTTTGTGCGTGACATGCGGAAGCACTTTCACGACCTTGCTCCATGCCTCGTTGCAGGCTTCATCCAGTGAAGGGAAACTTTCAGGAAAGCGTTCCCTGTCCGTTCCGTCTCGCAACACCTCGTTCCAATCTTTGTCGCAGACAATGAGGGTGAGGTCCTCCCTCACATGGCAGTCGCGTTCGCAATAGCCGTAGGGAGCATCGCAGAGCGTGTACCACTCCTTCGGTCCATAACCGTCGTCACGTCCCAGATAGCGTTTGGGCTTACCCTTCTCTGTCTGCACCTCCCACACTTCCGTGCAGTTTCCACGGTCGATATGGTGCAGGCGTACCCTGATTTCCTTGTTATCTCGTTTTTCTTCCATGTCGTTCATTTTTAGTATGGCCTGTCTTTTTCTTTTCGAGAATCCGGTAGATTTCTTCAAGGTCATGCTCATTGTCTATCGGTTGCCCGTATTCCGTATCCACGATGACCACCCTGGCATTGGCCAGGTGACATCCTGCTATCGTCTTGTCATAGCCGCTCCATTCAGGATTGATTTCTGTTACCGTGTCAAATTCAAGTCCGTATGATGTCTTCATTGTATTTCCAGTTATTATGCGTATTTTTCTATTTTATGCTACCGCTTTGTTCTGCCCGTCGATAATATGCCTGCATTCGGCTTCCAGTTCTTTCATACATTCCGTACCATAGAATCCCCAACAACTGTCCAGTTCATTGTCATCGTCACTTTCCGGCATGATGCGATACCCGAAAACTTCCCCGGTATAGTAGTTGTCAAGGGTACTGATTTCGTCTTGCAGGTATCCCTCGATCCGCTTCCTGCGTTTCGCGGTGATGTTCTTCCACCCGTATTCCCGGCGCACCTTGTCCAACGGTACCGCGATGATTCCGAAAAATCCGGAATCCCACGGGCAGCTGAACGGCGAGGTGGATATTGTAATGCCGCCATGGTCGTAGAGGTAGACCGGCAGGGCGATATATTCCTTCAGGAACGATTCCCGGAAATTTCCGATATGCCCTTCAAAAACCTTGTCGATATCGAAGTGGTCATCAAACTCCTTCTCCGGGCGGTAGCGACGATGTGCCGTATAAAGCGTACCGAGATTGTCATATGCTTCACGCGGGCTTCGGGCGTCATCATCATAATAGATGTTGATGCGGTACCCGTTATATTTGATTTGATTATATAGATTCATTTGCCTGGGTATTATGTCTTGTTACAAAGTCTTACAAATTGTTCCGTAATCTCGTCCCGCTCGAACTCGTCGCAGTTCAGGTCGAAGAATATACCCGAAGCCGCGAGCATGTCACGGGCTTCCCCGTAGGTAAGGTCGTTCCTGTGCCTGTATCTGTCCACCATGTCCCGATGTTCGGCTTCCGCCCGGTCGTGCAGCCTCATTTTATACAGCCTGTACCATGCGGGGAACTGTTCCTTGGAAACCATATTTTCCAGCTGCAAGTCCCGGTATCTTCCCGGTGCCAGCAGGATGTGGCTGTCAATGTAGGACTTCGCCTCGGCTATGATTCCCTCCCTGGTGAAGGGACGGTGGGAGCGTGCCGTGAAATGCACCCATCCACCATGCAACGGGTGTTCGATTTCAATCTGCACACCCTGCCTCCTGACATGTACCACGATATAGGCGGTCTGGCCGGGGAACATATCGTCCTTGAGGCTCACTCCCCGGCAGGCCGGCGGGTCAACATGGATGTAGTGGTCCTGCCTTGCGCCCCCGAGGAACCTTTCAAGCTGCCGCATCGACTGGCGGTAGATGAATGTCCCCACGCGGCACTGGCCTCGGCGGATGTCGCCGTAATAGTACTTTCTTGCCCTTGCTCCGGTAATGCGGGACTCGTCCGATGCCTCGAAATAGCTCCGGTAGGTATCGTCCGTACGGCAGAAATCATATATTTCCTGAAAAGTCCTTGTTTTCATTTGTTACTCCTTTTTATGTATTGTCTTCTTCCGGCGGGGGAAATTCCCCCGTCCTGTAAAATATCTCTCCGAGACGGTCAGCCTGTTCCGCCAGACCTCTCTTCCGGACAGCCGACACGGCATCGCGTGCGGCCTTTTCGTACATGCCCAGCAGTACCGCCTCGGGCAGGCGTTTCGTCCGCCACACCTCCTGTGCGGTGGCGAGCATCTCCACCTCGCAGCCCAGATGGCTGGCCGTGAGGATAATGACGGCATTGCCGATGAAGTTCGGTACGCGTTCTTCCTGTTGTTCTCCTTTCATTGTTCCGTGCCTTTAATCCGTTTCGAACTCGTCTTCATAGACCTCGATCTCCTTCCTGCTCTCGCAGATGCGTACCAGCCAGGTGTATTGGAGCCGTTCCAACAGTTCTATACGGCGATAGCCCTTGTAGGGCACTTTCAGCGTTGCAATGTCTCCCGGTTTCATGTCAGGCGGGTATTTCAAACTGGACATGGAAATGGAATTCGCTTATCAGGCTGCAAATCTGCGGTACTGATTTAGGATCCTCCCCGTAAAGGTAGAAGATGGTCCGGCAACGTGTCAGGCATCGGATACCCTGTTTTCGTAACCGGTACAGCAGGTAGGCCCTGCGTCGTAGTTGTTTCTTGCTCATCGTATAAAGGATTATGTCGTTTTGATTAGAATAGCGGTGTGGTCGTCAAACAGGGGCATCTCTTTACGTTTTCGATGTAATGCCTCCATTGAAAGATGCTCATCTTGTGTTAACAGGGATGAGCATCATTTCAATGGAGGGAGTACTAATTTATTCTGACCCGCCACACCGCGCCGCCTACCGGGCGGATGGTGATGACGGCCTATTTCTTACGCCATGCCGCCATCTTCTTTTTGATGTTGATATTGTTGTCCGCCAGCATTTTTTTCAGGACTGCCAGCAACCGCCAGCCTTCTCCGTTTTTATACTCTTCCGCCTTGGCTGACAGGAACGTCAGTGACTGGTACTTGTCCAGACGCCGACCCCGGTCATTGACAGCCGTGCAACCGTGGAAACGAATCAGGTTCTGCATGGTAAAGAACGCCCCGGCTCCCTTATAGGCATCCATCCATGCCTTGCTTTGAGGAGTGCCCCATGGCAGCCGGATACGACGGTCATTGAACTGTCTGACCGCGTTGTAAAGCTGTGTGGCGTCCAACGCGTGCCTGATGTGGGTTATCGCGATGGAAAGCGGGTAGTACAGTTTGGATTGCAGGTCCTCCACGAAAATATTACGGCCGTGTATACGCTTGTAGGGAACTCCCTTGCATTTTCTTGTTTCCAGGTTGCCCACGTGTTTTTTCAGCGCGTTGACATAGTCGCTCGCGATGGCCAAAACCACATCACGGTTGAACCAGCGGTTTCTCTCGGCAAAACCCGTGATGTCCTTGTGTTCCATCTTCATCTGGGCGTGCAGCTCGTTCAAGAGCATTTTCCACTGGTAATCATAGCCTTTCCGGTGAATCATCTCGGTCACCCCTGCCGGCTCTTTTTCACGGTAATGCGTGTATGACATCATATGGAACATTTGTGCCATGACCCACCGGCGGAAGAGTCGGTTGTTGGGAACGGTACCCTGTGCCATGATGCTGCCGAATATCGGGTCGTTGTCATCCAGGATGGTAAGTTTCCCGTCTTTGTTGGAGGCGATATACTCGCCGCCCTCGGCTCCCTGCATGGCGAACAGGCAGCTCACGTCCACACCGGCACCGCGGAGTGCCTCGATACGCTCCCGCGCCCCTTTGGGAAGTCCGGCAGGAGAATTATGGCCGGCCACCACCGGATAGACGGTGCCCAAATCCGAATTCTTGCCGATAACGGTGCCCGTGGCGGCAAATTCCTTGTCCGCGATGGCGAATTCCGTGCCGCATCCGGGGCACAGGACTTTTGTTTCTTGTTTCTTTCTACTCATTGTGAATTTGTTAATAATTGATTACTTCCGGGTTCCACCCATTTTCTGAGTATCACCAGGTCCTTGTCTTTTTCGCTTTGCCAGAACCATTTGCCCATCGTTTCGGGATTCCATGTGAACCCGCCTATAATCCGGCAGAGGATATAGAATTCCAGCTCGAATTGCGCGGTATCCCGGTGTTGCCCGTACAGCATGTCCCCGTCCTCGAGGTCACTTTCGGGCAATGCCATGAAATACCGGCGGGACTTGCTCTGGCTGCGCTCCGATGGTATCGAATGTTTATAGCGGCGGTACAGCTCCTCCACATCCGTGAAAAAATCCCCGCAGCCGTACTCCGGCAACCACGGAGCGCCATCATACCTGCCGTTCCGTATCATGTGTCTCCCGTTTACTTTTAAACTTCTGGACTGGAAATCAATCCGGAAATTTGCGCCGTTCTCTATGGCGGTGACGGTTTCTCGGTAAATATCTTCCATTTTCTCACCTGTTTACAATTAATGGCACTCAAACCCCTGGCGCGTATCTTTATAGTCCTGATAAATACAGTAGGACTTCGGTCCTGAACCAGGTAGTTGCCTGGCTCAGGACCAAGCTTGAATACTGTATCTTGAATTTGGGTCCCTCGTGCATATGCGGTCGCGCTACCTTCTGTTCAGGGGACTCATCCGGACGGCACATCCCTTTAAAAACCTGATACGGGCCGCGAGTACAGCTGGAACCTGTGTCATCTGTCGTGTTAGCAGGAGATAACACAGGCTCCAGCCGTGTGAATTGCGGCTCTGTTGAAATCCCGGCCTTGCCCCCTTTGCCCTGTGCTGTTCTTTTTGCGGTTCCCGGAATGCCGGCACGTTCCTTTACAGGTCCGATGTCTGCTGTGGCGGAAGCCGGAATGGCGCCGTCGTATAACGTTAGGGATACGACGGCGCGAGACGGGCTTATCGGGGACAGCAGGCTGAATCCATTCCCCCGAACCGCACGTTCCCGTGCTGGAAAAGACTGAAAGTTCTCATAATACCGGCACATGGCTTTATGCTTCCGATGTATCCCGCGTATGGGTCTTCTGCGGAGTCCGAAGGCGACGGTCAGCCGCCTTCAGACTCGGAAAGAAGACGTTGGTACGCGGGATGCCCAAACCTATTCCTTGAACTTTCCCGGTGTGCTCCGGTAACGGGTACGGGACAGACGGCACATGACTTTAATTTCCCGATACATTACAGGCGCAGCCAGAATCGAGATGGGATTAACCGGGTGTTAGACCGGTTAATCTCGATATGGATTCTGGTTATAAGCCTGTAACGTTGAATAGCCTGCCCGTCCACCCGTTCTGCCGTGTGCCCGGCGTAACTTATAGCGATGCCACCAGCGTGTTGTACACCGCCCGGCTGGTCAGAAGGGCGTTACGCATGCAGCCGACAGTCAGGTAACCCGGTATGTCCCGGTCTGTTTTATCGCGGTTGGCCTTCACGTTGCGTCCCCGTCCCCGGACGATGCAGCCATCCGGTTTGGTTCGGACATATCCCAGACCGCCGATCTTGCACCTGCCCGTCTGAACGGCTCTAAAGCAGTCCATCACGAACTTGTTCAGCTCGTTGAGGTCACTCTTCACATTACAGACCGGCAATACCTGTATCGCCCAGCTGAACTCGCCCTTGTACAGGTAACGGTTCACGGCGTCCACGGCTTTTGCCAGTGTCGTGTCCCGGCAGCGGATTGTCCGCCGCTCGATCTCGTGCTGGAAGGTCTTGATGCGTGATGACGAGAGCGAGACCATGCCGCCCTTGATACTGAATCCTAAGAACTTGAACCAGACATCGGCTGCCAGGTATTCCACTTTCTTGGGATTTAGCTTCATGGATTTATCTTCCAGGCGTTTTTGGAGTGTGTCCATCGCTTTTTCATAATCCTTGCCGATAAAAAGCATATCGTCGGAATACCGGACGTAGTAGCCGTTCATTTGTGACAGTTCCCTGTCTAGGTCGTAGAGCAGTACATCCGCCAGCCAGCTAGCCACAGCACAACCCTGTTTCAAGGATTGATACTTGCTTTGCAACCGGTTATCTTCATCGAAATAGAGGTCCGAGTGGTAATATTTCCTAAGTACGTCTATCAGGGCAGACTGGCCGTGTTTGGCCTCCACCTTGTCGAACGCCTCGTCGATGAACCGTATCGGAACACTGTCGAAGTATTTGGAAAGGTCGGACTTCCAGCCCAGACAGCCGCTATTGCCGGTTTCTGTCATCCGGTGGCTGACTTCCGTAACTACCTTGCCGCACCCTATACCGGTCTGGTAGGACTTGCACGAAGAGTGCAGCATCTCCGGCATCAACTCGAAGAGCAGGTCGTTGGCGATACCCAGTACTACGCGGTCCATCGGCTCGTTTACGTACACTGTGCGGAACTCACCGTTGTCCTTGGGTATCTGCGCCGTGTGGGGAGGGGAAATCTCGTACTTTCCCCGGCGCATGGCATAGGCCATCGCCATACGGGTATGCTCGTCGGTCAGCCGAATAAGTTGGTCTTTCCTAATGTCTTTCAGCACGCCTTTCTCAATGGCCTTCGTCCACCGGCCTATGTCGAAGAACATTTGCAATATCTTGTCTTCATTCATGGCACTCAAAACTTTTTTGGGAAAGGATAAAATTCAGTATGTCCATGCCGGATTCTACGTCACATTCCTGCTCGTACTCCTCGCCCGTGTAGTAACTGTAACCCATGATGAAGATTTTCCCGTCTTTCCGGAGCGACGCGTTCGTGATGACCAGTTCCACGGGGTCACGGTCCACAACATGGAGATAGGTCGAGGATTGTTCACCGTTGTCATCAAGGCTGCCGCCACACTCGGAAAGCAGCTTCACGGACAGGGCGTAACATTTTTCATTCAGGGCTTTCTCCGCCACGTGATGGTTGTTCATCTCTTCCGTAAGTGTTCGGATGCGGTCACCGCGTCTCTGCTCGGGAACCGGTTCGAAAGCGGTTTCGAACATCCAGACAGGCATCCATTTATGGAAGACGGCGGGTCCCAAGCGGCATATGTAAACTTCATCGTTCTCTTTCTCCGTCTCCGGGATATCCATTCCCGAGGCTCGTGCTGCCGCTACGCTCATGCGCTCGAAACCGCCGAGGCAGGAAGGTGCCGACTTCAAACGGTAGGGACGGATGTTTCCTACAGGGACACCCATTGACATAAGTAGCATCCCCTTAAAAGTGTCGGTAACGGGAGTGGTTTGCTGTTTGTTCATTCTTTTATTCATTTTCTGGTCTTTGTACATACATTATGATTTCTCACGCATCCTCCGCAAGGGCCACAAGCCGCTCTTCCGGCAGCAGGAACTCCTCGTCCGTGAAGTAATAGCAGATTTTCCGGTCCACGGCCTCCGCCTCGTCCGATATGGGTGCGCCGTCTTTGCCGACCAGCACGTCTTGCAGACCCGTTACAGAGACCAGGGTTTTGTATTCCCCGCCCGTTCCACGGAACAGCGTCAGTTCCCTGACAAAATATTCCCTGTCATTCCATGTGATAATCTCAAACATTTCCTCCACTTCCGGGAACAGCCGGCACAGGACCGGAAACAGTTTGCAGGCATCGCTCCGGAGCATCAGGAAGACACATTCCATCAGGCATAGTCCGGCATCTTTGAGCATGGGCAGCAATACGTCCGTGCCTGCTCCGTTTGCCTCTGCCACTATCAGGGCTTTCCAGTATCCTTCCTGGAATGAGTCCGTCCAAGGGATGAGTTCGGCTGCCCTGACGGAATAGGAAACCGCGATTTCTTCCGGATTGTCCTCGTCCGTGGAAATCAGTCCTATTTTCGTGTCATCTTCGACAGGCTCCTTTACCGGCAGGCAGACTTTCATTTTCCGGAACGTGTCCGTGTCCTCGTCCGCCCAGTTGACAAAGCCGCCGAATCTTATAAAATCATATCTGCTCATTTGTCATTATTGTTTATTGTTATTTACCTTACAATTCTTCCGGTTCTCCATCGTTGATACTCCGGTAGAAACGGTCTCCGTCCGCCCACTTCTTGGCGGTGATAGCCAGCTCGAAAGCTTCCTCTATGGAAAGGCCGTCGGCGGGAAGGGCATCAAGGAGTTCTCCCATGCATACGTCATTCTCGCGATACTCTTTCTGCACCTTTCCGAGTGTCATTCTGCCCTTGTCCGTCTTTTTACGCCACAAAAGCATCTGTTGTATCCAATTTTTCATGCGATTCTTTTATTAAAGGAAATCCTTGGCATAACTGCGGGCTTCATTGAAAGTGTTGAAGCCGATTCCACTCATGCAAGAGATTGCCCAGTATCTTAATTTCCTGCTTTCGGCACGGGCAAGATAGATTTGCCCGATACGAATCCCGTCTTTGAGAATGTCATGCCGCTTGTCTTTTGTAATCCGTACCATGTTCCGACATTCACTTGTCCATTTTCCAAAATCCGTAATCGGACCCGTCACCGAGATGAGCACCGAAATAGTACCCCTCCGGTGAGTAACTATCGAGCGTGTCGAACAGCGATTCCAGCAATCCCGCCGCGTCATCGCTGTTCCACCAGTCTGCTTCTTTGTCCTCCATGGCATGGGCGGGGATGGCATTCATCACCTGCACGTACTCCGGTGTGTCACGGATAACGTCCAAGAACGCCGGAATCAGGTCCTGCGTGCGCATCGTGCCGTGGGAGATACTCTCTCCCGGCACGGCATGGAGGCGGTTTTGTGTCCTCTCGTCTATGAACATGGCATTTAGATAAAGGGCAGACGGGTATCTTCCAGCATGGAGGCCAGCATTTGACACATCTCGTATGAAGCACGGTTGCGGTCGTCAATGCAGCGTGAATCACGCCCTGCCATAGCGGTAATGGAAGCCTTTACCGTTCTGAAGAATGTCTGTTCCAGTGTCTTGTGGAAATAAGGAAGAGCCTGGGCGAAACGTTCGGACTTGAATCCCAAATCGTTCATGGCGTATTCCAGCTGTTTGGCCGCCTTGTACTCGCGGCTGTTCTCCAGGCTTTCCGGAATATCACCGAACTGTGCGGTCCGGAGCTGGCGTTCCAGTTCGATGACGGCCACCGAAAGCAACAGCTTGATGGCTTCCGGGTTGCCGATACCGTGTTTCTGCCCGTCAGCGGTATGGAACTCGATCAGGTTTACACTGTTATTCTCTTGTAATTCTTTGTAGCATGCGAGGGTCTTGCTGAGCGCTTTTGCTTTCTCTTTATCCATAATTTTATCTGATTTGATTGTTATTGCACACAAGTACGTCCCCAACGATGAAGTCTTTCGACGCCGGGTGATGAGCACGGAATATCCTGCTCGCTTCAAGATTGAGGGACAGAGGGATAAATTTGCCTTCCTCGTTGACGACCATTGTCGTGTTCCCGTCCAGTTCCACCAGTTCGATGTAGCCGCCGACAATCGCCTGCATCTCCTCCAGCGTGAAGTCTGAGCCATTGGCTGGCTGCACGGGTTGGCGTGTTCCGTCCGTTTTGATGATTTCTGTCATAGTTGCTTTGAAATTTTAAGATTCATGACTCGCCAGTATATCCAAAATCTGTTGCAAAGGGAATTTTTCAGTCCAGAATCGCTCGTCGGTATGTTTGCCGTACGCCCGGTATCTGGCTTCCCCGTTTGCAAATACCGCCAAGATATGGCTGACCAGCACATTGTCCGGCGGAACCAACCTTTCCAGTTCCGTTTCGGTCAGTTCCACGAAGCACCAGTTATTGTCTTCCGGCAAGTCCTCGCTGCCCAGTATCCCGTCCTCGTCCGGCTGGTAAAAACCAACCGATATGTCATAAAAGTTCAAAGACTGGAAACTGATGTCATCCTTGAATGGCTTGACGGCTTCCAGCCTGCCGGACTGTGTCTGTCTCCACTCTTTTGACAGGTACACGATTGCAAAGTCGCAGCAATCCCATGCACTGTCAGTTCCTGCCTTGAGCAGGAGGTATGGGGTAGGTTCATTTGAGATTTTCATCGTATTTCCCTCCTTTTATGCCACGCGTGATACCGTTTCACGGTGCGTAGCTGGTTAATGATATGGCCAAAAAGCTTGCGTGAATAGATGCGGTAATGGAACACAGCCGAATACTCGCATACATTGCCGTGAAAGTCCACGTGGGAGCGGTCATCCGCAAAGTCGAACAAGTCGCCCTGGATTTCCAGCGTGTATTTGTTCTTCCGTAGCCAGTCAAAAAACTCGAAGATGTCCTTCTTTTGGGAGTAGAAAGTACAGTATTCGTAGCGGTTTCCGCGCAGGTTCCTCAGCAATGCCGCCATCTCGTTCCGTTCCCGGCGGTCGCCAAATTCGGATCCCGTCCGAGTGGCGAGGTTCTTCAGGAAATATATTTTACCTCCATACTCGAAATAGTACGGTATGTAGGTGACCGTCTTTTTGTACCAATTGACATATTTGACAAAGGAAGCCTTCTTGACGATGGCGGGATGCAGGTTTACTTTCTCCATGTGTTCCCGAATCTGGCGGTAGATTTCCACATTGGAAAGACGTACGGGACGTTCCGCCCGGAAATACCTGCCGTCCGACTCGAAACAGAGCGCGTACAGGTTTCGGTAATACGGTTCCCCGACAAAGAACCAGTCGCTCTGCATGCGGGCCGGAGGCAGGCATTCCAGCAGTTCGTAATAACGTTCCTCCGTAATTTCATGGAAGGGCTTGCAAAGTGCCCGGGTATAACGCTTCACAAGCAGTGTCATGCGTACCGGTGATACAGCGACCAGGTACGGGTTCTTCTCCCTTTCGCGCAGTGCTTCCAGCGTCTCGCCGCCGTAGTCGCTGTGCATGTCATCCGACATCGACGTGAGGCATGTCCCGTCGAAATAACGTGAATCGATGATGTATCTCATGGGCACTGGATTAAATGGTTATTTTCAACACCTGACCGGCGGCATATTCGGCATTGCGGGTGAGCTGGCGCTGCCATGCCTGGTTGCGTGGCGCCCACTTGAAAGCGTTACGCTTCAAGGTCGTACGCATATCGGTATCGGGTATTTTGTCGAAGAGGATTTGCAGGCGGTCTTCTTCGAAGTTGTAGACCACCTTGCCGCCATCGAACGGAATCTCACGATTTTCACGGCTTGCCCGTTCCTGCTGCTTTTCCCGCACCTTGCGGACGAGTTCGGGATACTTGAAGATTGAATGGCGTGCCGTGACGACAGGTTTCTTGACTTTGTCGTTCCACTCTCGCAGACGAGCGACGGCACGGTCGATGATTTCCACGTTGCCATGGTTGACATAGGTGGAGAGTCGCCCGGCGAGGTTGCTGACGAAGAGAGCCCGGCTATAGCCTCGTGCCGTACCCGTATCGATACCGTGAATGGTCGAGGCGGCATCGTCGATAAAGGCTTTGACCTTCTGCCACTCCTCCTCGAGACGCTGTTCTTCGGGCTTGGCCGCTTCGGTAGCCTTGCGAATCGCTTCGAGTGCACGTTCTCGCCATTCCCGGAACGCCGTGACGCTCTTGGCGTGGCTGTTGCAGGCCTTTTCGTTGCGGCCCGTGTTGAAGCGTGCAGGTCCCGTAATCATCGCGCTGGCACAACGGCTGTTGGCGGCGATCATGGCAGAGAAATAGCGTTTGTAGTTTTCCATGTAACGTTCCCGCTGCTGCTCGGGCATCGACTGCAAATCCTCGTGCAGTTCCTTTTCGTGCGAGGCGATGTCTGACTCACCCCGCTCGTCGGGTGAGAAGGAGGTGAGGTTGTAGGAGCTGCACGCCTGCTTGAAATATTCTTCCAGATAGCCCGGGTGCGCCACTTCCACAACTTCCCAGTCCTTGAAGTCCGCCGGGGCGAGGATTTCTTCCTTGCCCGGATTCCCTACAAGATGGGAATAGCTGCAATACCCGTGTCTCTTTCCCCTGAAAAGAAACGCTACCGGTTCGCTTTCCGGGGCATCCACACGCCGCACCATGGTCACACGATGGGCATTTTCCTTTGTCAATAATGTTGTTTCCATACCTTTCTTCTTGATTTCGTTATTTGATTGTTTCCGATTTTTATTGTTGCTTCATCCGGGCGGCATGGTCCATTACAGAGGCGAACCCCACCTCGATACCTATCTGGTATCCGCCCTTGATGGTCGATTCCAGCTCCGCCTCGCTTTCGATCAGGGATTCCGAATCATCGGCATAAAGCCTGTACAGGGAGAATACGTCTGCCTCCCATAGCTTCCGGGCATTTTCCGCCGATACAAGCAGCCACACGAAACCGTCCTCACGGGTTACCTTGACGGCGGCTTCGCTATGGCTCAGAGTCCGCCACTCCTTGATGTCCAGTGCCACCCTCCACACGATATACATCAGCGCATCGTGGCGGCTTTTAATATCAGGGGAATCGCACAGGCGGCTGGCCACATCTTTGAGTGTCCGGAAAGAGTCCGCCATGAACTGCTCCACGACATACGGCTTTTCGGCAATGGCGGAACAGGCATCGTCCGCCCTGCCTGATTCCGGAACGGTCTGAATATCCTCCTCTTCAAGGAAGATTTCACGGTGCAGGTAGTCCAAGTAGTAATATGATTTCATTCCGCTTATTCTTTGGGGGTGAAAGTGATTCTCGTGTGCCCGTCATAACCGAAGGACGGTTTCAGGCCGAAGGCTTCGGCATCACTGCTGATGCAGCAGATGTCCCAAATCTCCAACCCTCCGGCGCAGGTTATGACGGTATTGTTTTCAGATATTTGCGGCGACTTGTCTTTCAATGCAGCCCCGCCGCAGATGCCGCGTAGAATAACACCACGCTGGTGGGTAGTAAGTTCTTTCGTTTCCATAGACCTAATCTTTTGCTTTTACACCGAACATGTTCTCCATTGTACTGGCGAGGGCTTCCTTGAAACCGTCGCTTACGCCCCAGTATTCAAGTAACCCGTTGCCGATGACCTGCATCTGTTTGTCGGTGGGCATATCGCCATCATACCCGTATTCCTTGAGCAGGGCACGGCTGATGATGACACCTTTTATCTCGTTGATTCTATGTTCCTCTCCCATAGCCGTTAATACATCTTTACCCGCAGACCAGATATCTGCTTTCTCGTTATTTCTGTCATTTTCTTTATCCGTTTATAAAAGCATAGGGGCATTCCGCCCCCATAGTTGTTTTCCTGTTACAATCCAAATAAAATTGGATCAAAGTTTTCGGTTAAATTTGTTTTTATCTTATTTACAGCGTATTGCATTTCTTGGTGAACTTCTCGGCCAAAGGTCAAGGCACGAGAGCCTCCGCCGGCCTTTGATCGAGCCGGTGCGGAGGCACATCGTGCTTAACACCTTTGGCTCTCTCGAAAGCCGAGATTTCAGAACCCGAAAAAATCCTTCGATAAACAGATTTTCCTTAGCGGTCAGCTCTCTGCCGCATATCCCTTATTAGTTTACAAAGGCCAGAGGAGCAGATTATTTTAAGCGGACGTTAACGCCGCAACAACTATGTAGTATTCTCTCTGGGAAAATCCGTTTACCGGAAGGGTTTCTCTATGACACGATACTATTGACATATTCGGTCTGATGTTTCAGCACAAAGAATAGACGGTTTACCAGTTTGCGGGCGACCTTTACGATAGCTTTGCTCTTGGGCATCCGTTTGCATTGTTCCGTATAGAACAGGTTCATCGCAGGGTCTTGACGTACCGCCACCCATGCCGCTTCTATCAGGTTACAGCGCATAACGGCGTGTTTTCGTATGGTAATATCCCCCGTCCCATCTTTCTCTCCGCTGGAGTGGCACATCGGGATCATTCCGATATAGGCAGCCAGTTGTTCGGCATTGCGGAAGCGGGTTATGTCGCATATCTCGGAGAGGAACGCCATTCCCGTAGCCTGCCCGAACCCCGGAACGCTCATAATCAACCGCAGCGGTTCGCGGAATCGATCCGTCTTGGCCAATGTCCGTAAAGCCCGTGTCATCTCCAGTTTCTGACGGCGTAACTCTTCCAGATGCCGGATATGAATGTCGAGGGCCTGACGGCCGCTCGGGGTGAGCGTCTCTATCTCCTTCAACCAGGCGAAAAAGCGCTTCGACCAGTTGGAAAACGGAGTGAGAAACTCCTGCGGAATCTCGATGCCTAAATACCGAAGTTGAGACTTGAGCCGATTCTTCTGACGGGTCGTGTCTTTGGTTATCGAGTTCTTCAATCTTATCAAGGAACGCATCTCCAACGATACGCTGTCCGGCGTATAAATGCCTTTCAGCTCGTTGGCTCTTAAACTCCGCGCCAGCTTACCGCTGTCCACGGTGTCGGTCTTACGCAGCTTTTCGCTGCTCTTGGTCGGCACGTCGGCCGGATTGACCACGATGTTGTCGATCCCTAAGGCCGTCAGACGCTCGTGTATCCAAAATCCGCAGAAGCCCGCTTCGTACACCGAGTGATACTCGGCGCCCGGATAACTCCGAGTTAAAAATCCGTACAACGCTTCTGGGCTCGGATGCTGGCTAAACTTCTTCAATACGGAGGTTTCGGACAAGACCGTAACCGACCAACTCTTCAAATGGACGTCGATTCCTACATAAATCTTTTGTCCTCTGAAACTAATTTTGTTTCTTTGCTCTCTCATGGCTATCGTCGTTTTAGTTAGTAAAGGTTTTGCAGCTTTAATCTAACCAAAATCTCGATAGCTTTTTCATTTATCCGCTATCATCGCGGCTTACCCTGATTGTAAACATAGGGATTATTAATTCATATTATTTTGCATGATTTTTTCCGGAACACCTATCCGGCATAGATGTACTTGAGCTTGGGCACTCCGTTCTGGAGCACGGTGAAGGCGTTTTCTTCCACCTGCACGTCCTTTGCCTTTGGCCACCATAGCCACGAGAGTTTCCCGTCGGGTTTGAGGAATGCCACGGCATTACCCTGCACTTTCCCGACCTCACGCACGCCGAGGTCTTTTCCGCCCTCGAACAGCCGGACACACCGCCACTTCGAGCCAAGCGTCATTTTCCGTTTCACGTCTGCTAATGTTTTCATACTCATTGCGTTTTTATTATTGCATATAAATTCTGCATTTCCGGTTGCACCGTCTCAGGCTGTCCGCCGAGAGCGGATAACTGCGGTTCAAATGGTCGGGAAACCCTTCTCGGAACATCAGCTCCGCCGTAGCGTACTCCTTGCACCATTTCCGCCGACGTCTCCCACGGGCAGGTCTCGTTTCCGGCATCCGCCTTTTCGGAGATTTCGGCACACGCCATTTCCCACCGACAAACACCGCTTCATATTCCCGTTGTAACACGCCGCTGCAATACGCCGCCACGCTGACAGCGGGCACACTTCCGAGCTGTCCCGTCGCGGCAAGGCTGTCAAGCGTATCGGTGGCAGCCTTGAAACTGGCAAAGCACCCGTAACTGCGGGTGCGCTTTGCGTCAAACACTTCTATCATATTTATTCGTTTTATTATTGGCACATCCGTTCTCCGCTTCCCCGCATAGGATAACAGCGGAAGCACGGCAGGCGGTTCCGCAGAACGCCAGACCGTGCTTAACCGTGTTATATACAAGGTAGGCACAACGCCTCACGGCGCAAGGAAGTCATATCGGAGGGAATTTTAGAAAAGTGCGGGCATTTCAGGGTGCAATCCTGACACAGTGTATATCAATGCCCGAAAAAGCGCGCACGCCCCGCAGTTTCCGCAGCACGTATGCGCGTCATGTTACTCGCCATCGTCCCCGCTGTCAATTCCGGCGGTGATGTTGCATATCTCCTGCAATGCCGATTCTATCTGCACAAGGTCGTCGATGTCGAACTTCACGGCATCGCAGTCCTTCTCCCACACTTGGCGGGCTATGAAGACGGCATCATGCAGCGACCGCTCGGACTCTTCCAGAGCGGTCTTCAGGTCGTCCACGGTGTACTCCCCGTCCTGCGGCGGAGGTACAGTCCCGGCACCGTTTTTTGCCGGGAAATTCTTTTCGCCTATCACGTTACAGTTGCTTTCGCCCGAAATGAAAAGCGCGTATTCTTGGCATACGCCACAAGAACACGCACTTACGACGGCAGATACGAAAAGGGCAGGCAGTCCCACACGTTCAGCGGGCTGCCTGCCGTCCTTTTGCCTTTTTCGGGCAGGTTTCAGTTACTCCGTTGCCCTTATGCCGCCTTTTTGCTTTCATCGGCAACCGTTCCGGCAGGCTGTTCCGCCACCTTTTCAGCCTTGCCGGTCTTGGTCGTTTTCTCGGCAGGCTTTTCGAGGTTGGCGAGGTTCGGGGCGAAATTCATGGCGTTGCGGATAGCCTTTGCAGCGGCATGGATTGTCTTTTGGAAATCACGGTTTGACTTCTCGAGGTCTACTTTGGTCGGCACAAGACCGATACGCGCCCAAACGCTGTCGGTAAGGTCGTACTTCTTGATACGATTTCCCGACTTCTCGCAGATGATGATTTCCGCAGGGGTTGTGGCACGGAATTTCGAGCGTATGCCGTCGGCATCGGCACGCAGTTTCTTTTCCTCCGCAATGGTGTGCCACATAGTTGCGACCATGTTTTTAATCACACGGAAAATCTCGTTGTCCGACTTGTCGGCAGGCTCAAAGTCCGCACCGAAAAAGTGCTGTGCCGTCTGCACGAGTTCACCGTCCTTGTTGGTAGAGTTGTAAACCAACATGATACCTGCAAACGAACCGATGTTTGCATACTGTTCCTTGTTCAATTTAGAAGTTGCCATAATGATAAAATTTTAGAAACACTGCGCAAAATCACGCATTGCGGGCACTCGGGGAGTCGAACCCCGAACTCTGCACCATAGCGCAAAGTGTGGCATTTCCTGCCACGCGCCCAAAAATTTGCCGTGCATTTCACCCTGCACGGCAAAATTTTTCGTAACTTTGTCGCACTTAAAACGTACCCCATAGCAGGCTATCCAAATGAGCGCATTTTCGGCATATCGTGTATCGGCTTACTCACGCATCACTCGTGTCGTGGCTCTGCGCTGCTTTACTCCAATTTCGGCAAGACGCTTCTCTGGCACGTCCCGGATCTTTCCCAATCCGGCAGCTAACTGTAAGGTGAGGCATTTAGGCGTTACCACCGAGCTGGGTATTGGGTATAGCATTGGCATATACATTTACCAGCGTCCTCTATGCGGATAGTTTTTACCGCTATCGTGCATTTTATTCCGAGCGCACAAGGGCGCAATTATGGCATTATTCTTACACGTCCTTTTTCCATACAACTCTCGCACTCCCAAATTTGCGTGCTTTGCGTATGCGGACTAAAAACACGTTTTTAGCCGTTCCAACTTGCTACATTGGTCTGTAGTCCTGCTCGGTGTGGTTATTTAACACCCTATTTAATCGCTCCAAAGCGAACAGGCGAATTTTTGATTTTCCAAGCCTCAAAAATAGGTTTCCCACAAAAAGGGCTTTTTGTTTCTCGCTCTCGGCGGTCTTTGCTTTTCTGTTTTTTAATTCTGTTTTTTACTATCTATTTTTTTATTCGTTTTTCTCCGTACTTGTTTGCCGTTTGTTTGGCTTTCGAGTACATGACTATTATAAAACCGTTTTTCAGAACTGCAAAACTTTTTGAGAAAAAAAATTTGGAACGTTCCAAAAACAGCCTTTTTGCGAATATGGAACGCACGCGCGCGAAGTGAATTTGTAAATAGTTGAATATCAATAAAATAGAAAAAATGATTTTCTTTGAAAAAAATTTTTCCTTTGCAAAAATCAAAAAAGCCCCGTTTCAACGTATGTATAAAATCAAAATCAGTTTTGTCTATTGATTATCAGATTATTAGCTGCTTAAAATGGATAAAATAGGACTGAAAAGATTTTTTTACTTTCAATTTGTAAGCAAAGATAATGTAAAAGACGTTTTTAGGCTTACTTTATACAAAAGTAAACCTAATAAATTATTGATATTCAATGGTGTAATAAAAATAAAAAGATTGGGGAGGGTGTACCCTCGGGTGCGGATTCGGTCTCTGTCCTCGGGCCGTTTTTTCAAGTCCGGTTTTCCAAAACGGCTCAAAATGCGGCTTTCGGATTGAAACTGTAAGCAGGTATCAAAAAATATACAGTAAAGTACTTGTATTTATCATGGTTGCTTAAGGTGCTGGTGTTCACCATGTCCCATATTTTTGAAATATTCTCATTTGTGGATGCCTGTCCTTTCAATTTTCACGGGTGTACAGACTTTCTGCACGATTTCCGGGTTCCGGCTTGAAGCTGTTTTTTAGATACGCTGAAAACGTATCAAAAAATATATAGAGACACGTCGGTATATTGACTGTTCTTAACCGGATTGGACGACGGAAAAGGAGGATGTGTATTCCTGTCATTCAGTATGTTCGGATATGCTTTTCACAATCGGACAATCTTGTAATGTTTTGTTCCTTAATCATATAGAATATACAGAACGAAGCTATCCACATGGATTCCGACTTATTTGTACGGTTTTTGTGACTTTATACAGGAAACCGTGGAAATGCAGAAGAAATGGGGTTCAGTTACCTGCCTTTTTGGTGAATTATACGTATATTTGCCGTATTGTATCCACTTATGTATGAAGTATGGCATTTTGCTGTTACAGGAAATATCTGGATAAAGAATCGAAAGAATGGAATCATATCATAAGAAGAAAATCGGGAGTATTCCGAAAGACAGCACGGGTGGGTCGTCCATTCGCAAGGGAATGGTCGTCTTCAACGGTGGGACATCGGAAACCGGACTTGTGGGAGATGTCACGGGTAATTGCGTGTCGGTTCCGGTAAGGATGACTGCGGGCAAAGAACTCGTTACCGATGACGCGGTCATGTTTCTGAATGATTGCCGGGAAGCGAGCGCAGAGCAAAAGATTGCCCTCCAACGCCTGCTGAACGAAGGCCATCTTGCATGGGACAAGCGCCGGGGTGTATGTTCGGAATCTCTCTATGCTCCCAAAGACGGACAGTTGGTAAAACTCAGTATCCTGGATGAGCATGTAATACTGGGGGCTTTCAAGGAAATCGACGCAAAAGGACGTGTTGTGCTGTATTGCCTGCTGGACGAAGACGGGAGCCTGCGCTATTCCCTGCATGAAACAGTCGGGTACGCGGTGAATCTCCAGATACTGCCTATCGGAACCAGTGGCCGTAGCAGGCTTTCCGATGCTCTACGCCAGAAAGGGCTTGCATGGAACGGACGGCTGAAGGAACTCGAACGGCTGGCAACACGTGTCAGACGCGGTGACAAGTACTATTACCTGAATGACATACTGGAAATCCGTGAATGCAGGGACAACAACAGGCCGGCGGACAGGAAACGGTTGGAATGCGGGAACTATTTCATGGAGCGGAGGGATGCCGAACTGGTACGTGACTGCGTGCGCTCTGTCGTAAGGCTGAACCGCGACAAGGATGCCAGACGGTAAGAGGGTGACGGTATAAGGTATTCGTTCTGTTTCTCTCTCTTGTATCTGGGGAGGAAGTGGTCCTTTAATCCTCATCTTATCCGTTTTCAACACTTTCCGATTCAAAAAAACAAAAAAACAGACGGCGTGCCGTCTGTCATGATTTGTTTCTTTTTTGGTATCTTTTTTCTTTGCGTCAAAGAAAAAAGTACATCTTTCTTCTTTCTTCTTGTATAATACTACTTATAGTATTGTTGCTACATTTGTAACACCCCTCCTGTCAGATACACGGTACATTTGTACCACATTGAGGGGAAAGATGTGGCGAATTTCGCGTCTTTCCACCCAAATTCCACTATCGGGAGCATGAATCGCAAGCCGATGTTGCCGCTTCGGAAAATTGCAGTCGCCTTTTGCAGGGCAGCATTGCAAGAACGAAAACGGTCTGATTTTCACGTGCAGGAAAATAACCGCAAAAAGAGATCCGATAAAACATCTATATATGAAAAATATCCCCTATATTTGCATAAAATTTACATATAACTGCGATATAATATGATTATTCAGTTCACAGTCGAAAATTTCCTTTCGTTCAAGGAGCCGGCGACCTTGTCTTTGGCTGCTTCCGCGCTGAAAGAAAAACAGACCCGGTCCGATGAGATTGTTTTTGAGCTTGAAGGTACGAACCTCTCTTTGCTGAAGAGTGCGGTCATCTACGGGGCCAATGCTAGCGGGAAATCGAATCTAGTCAAAGCGCTCGATTTCTTCAAATGGTTTGTCATCAATTCCTCCAAAGGCGTGCAGTCCGGCGAAAGCATACGGGTGGAAAGTTTCCGTCTCAACCGGAGGACGGAACAGGAGCCCAGTTATTTTGAGGCGGTCTTTGCCGACGAAACGGTCCAATACCGCTATGGGTTTGAAGTCGATGAAAAACGTGTACACCGGGAGTGGCTTTATCAAAAGGGCAACAAGCGCAAGGCAAAGGAGGTGGAACTGTTCCTGCGTGACGGCGATGAGTATGAACTGCATCCCAAATTTTCGGTCGGCAAAGAGGTTGTCGCCAAAAAAATGGTGCGCGACAATGCGCTGCTTCTTTCCGTGGCAGCACAGTTCAACGAAAGCGTCTCGGTGGAAATCATGGGATGGTTGGCCAACACCACGATTGTTCTTGGCAGCAGCGACGAGCGGATTTGGGAAATGGCGATAGCCCAGATCGATGATCCGTCCATGAAAAGGCGTATTGTGGAGTTTGCCCGGTTTGCAGACTTCGGAATCGACGACATACGCAAGGTTGACAATACAGTCATCAGTTCACACCAGCAATATGACGAGGAGGGCAACGCCACGAAGACGGTCACTTTCCCGTTCCGCGTAAACGAGTCGGAGGGTACGATCAAATACTTCTCGCTGGCTTATCCTATAATCGACGCGTTGGATCATGGCAAAAGGCTGGTTGTCGACGAGTTCGACTCGAAAATGCACCCTCTGTTGACCAGTCGCATCATCGGGCTGTTCAATTCCAGAGTGACAAATCCCAGGAATGCACAGTTGATTTTCACGACACATGACACCAACCTGCTTAATGCAAGCCTGTTCCGCAGGGATCAGATCTGGTTTACACAGAAAGATTCGTTTGGAGCCTCGGAACTCTATTCGTTGGCGGAATACAAGGTTCGCAACAGTGCACCTTTCGAAAAGGAGTACCTGATGGGGAAATATGGCGGTATCCCTGTCATCGGCCAGTTTGAACGGTTATTTGACCTGAGGGAGGAAGAATATGGCAGCACGGACGAACAAGCGTGATCCACGCGCGGCACGGACACTCAGGCGTATCAGTTTTGTCCGTGAGGTCAAACAATCCTTCCTGATCATCTGCGAGGGGGTAAATACGGAACCGGATTATTTCAATGCGTTTCGCCTGACCTCCGCCAATATTAAAGCGGTAGGCCAGGGACTCAATACGGTAGGTCTTGTCCAAAAGGCTTTACGGATGAAAGAAGAAGAGCGGAAGAAAGGACGCGAGTATGACCAGTGCTGGGTGGTATTTGACAAGGATGACTTTCCCGATCGGGATTTCAACCGGGCTATCGGTATGGCGGAAGCCGGTGGCATGAGGGTGGCATACAGCAACCAGGCTTTCGAGTATTGGTTCTTGCTGCACTATAACCTGGTACAAGGCCCGATGCACAGAAATCAATATGAAACAAAGCTATCCGGCTTGTTGGGCTTCTCCTACAACAAGGAAGCCGGTACAGGCGGTCGTGTTTTCAGGGAGCTGGGCGGTAAACAGGCTCAGGCCATCACGAACGCAAAAGCCGTATTGCGCCGAATGGAGGGAATACCGCCGGCACAAGCGGAATCTTCGACAACGGTGCATCTTCTTGTGGAAGAACTGAATAAGTATATTTAGCATATTCTGTCGTTTGCCCGGATAATATTGTACCCGGCTACCACCTCCTTCCGGTTTTATCGGATTTTATGTCGCAAAAACACAAAAACAGACGGCAAATCACAACGATGCCGTCTGTTTTTATTCATTTACGTTCCGTGGACAGATACGCTCAAACTTTTCGGTGTCTCTCTTTCCATTGGCTGACCTCTTCGTCAGAGACGGATGCCACGGTCCTTTTTTCCACATCGAACATCCGATGACAGAATGCCCTGGTAGAAAAAGGATTTCCAAGTTCCGCCAATATCCCTACAAGCCGGTTGTAGGAATCCATGTGCCACAGGTAATCGTACATCCCGCTGACCGGCACCCGTTCAAGCAATCCCATACGCGTTGTCTTTTCCACGCACTTGTCGAAAATCCGCGAACCCATCTCCATGTTCTCCATGTAGTACCGCTTGCTGCGCAAGGTGTCGTAACCTTTTTCACGCAGGCGTGTACGGTCTGCCATGTACAGCATGAAGATGACCTCTTCCGGGGTGAACGCGCCGACCAGCCCGGTGAAGCATTTCATAAACGGTATCACGTGTTGCCTTTTGTCGTCATTCCCTTTCATGTCCGTTTTCGCGTTCGTTCGTCCGTAATGTTTCCGCTTCCCCGTCATCCTTAATCGACGGATTGACATAGAACTGGCATATCCTGCCGTTTATCATCGGTTTATACACGGCGTATCCCAGTTTTTTGGCGTAACGCCCCACGGATACGCGGTTGGCGAACTTGCCGGTATGTTCCGTCAGGTGTTCCGACATCTCCCCGACGGTCATTCTGCTTTTCAGTTTCATATCATTCGCGTTTAAATGTTTTCCTGATAAAGGATAGCCGCGACTAATACGAACTGTTTGCAAATGGTATGAATTAATAAGAGGCGGTTCCATGAAATCGGCAAAGGAGGAATCAACCGGTTATACTGATACTTCATTCATGAAACCGTCCCTCATCTATTTTCCCATTATCCGGACAATCTCCCGTATCGTGTCGAAGTTCCGCTCGTCCAGCCATTCTTTGGCCACGTTCCACGAGAGCGACATTCCGAACTTCAGGTTCTCCATGGTGATGGTATGGTGCGACAACCTGCCTTCAGTGGGCTTGAGCCCTGCCGCGTGCAGTTCACACAGTCCGTCCTGAAAGAACGTGCACCCGCCTGCTTCCTGTTTCGCCTGTACCATCGGCACGATATACGGGATTTTTCCCAACAGCAGGCCTACCGCCCACCGAGTGGGTGCAAGACGCTCCCTGTATCCGGCTTTCAGCAACCGGAGGATGTCTTCCGGCGTACCGAGGCACGGTATCCGGCATTGCTGCCTGCACAGACGGCAACGGCACTCTACCGGCCGTCTTCCTGTCTTGCGGATGATCCGCTGTAATGCCGTTTCCATCGCTATGCACCCGGTGGGCAGTATTCAGGGTTCCTCTTGCGCCACAGTTCTATGATACACTCCCGTCCGGCCTGTGTCCATCGTTTGGTGGATCCGAAAGTATATACCTTGCCCCGGCTGTTCTCCCACGTGTAAGGCACATCGCATTGCCAGGCCCGGCAGGAAGGAAAGACCACCCATTGCCGCTTCTCGTACTTGCAGATGCCCTCTTCGGCAAGGAACTGGTGCAACTGTCGCGGCGATATGCCGAGTTCGTCAGCGATGCGCGTGCTCTTGAACCAGTCCCTGTTCTCGATAAACTCCTCGTAGAATACGATTTTCGGCAGGGATTCACTCACCACCTTCCGCAGTTCCAGAATCAGTCTCGTCGCCGATTCCATATCCTGCGGCATGGGACAATCCATACAGGGCAGACCGGGTGCCGCCACCCTGGGGCGTTCGCGTACGATTGTCTTCCCTCGTTTCACGGAGAGTTTGCCGATAGCCTCGCCCAACCATTCCGCCAAAGACAGGTCAGGGGCGATCCATCTGGCCAACGGTATGACAAGCGGTGATTCCAACCAGGTCGCACCGTGCCCCCGCCCCCGTGTGGTGAAGACTTGCGACTCGTATTTCCCGGTATGTCCGTTGCCGGCCATTTCCCTGCGGAGCATATCCGTGGAAGCGATGCGTAGCCATTCAGACGGGATTTTCCCGAAGTGCATCGTGATCTGCGTGGCGTTGACCATCAGCTTGTCGCCGACACGCCGGAACGTGACGGGGAACCCTTCCTCGAAGTGCATGACGATGTCGTCCTGCGGGACGGCGTGCAGCTCCCCGGCTTCCAGTTCCAGAAGCTTGTTGCCCCACACTTCCAATTCATCAAGCAGGTCACGGGGTATAATAGTCTCCTTGCGTACCAGTTGTAAAAGCCGACGCATATCGATGGGACGGAAACCCCACTGTTCCCTGCCGTTTTTCCGGAAACTGATTTTCAATGCCGTCGGGCAAACACGGGCGATGGCGCCGTTTTCAAGCAGTTCGTCCCGCTTGAGTATATCGCATATATCCACGGCGCAGATATGGAGCTGGCCGTTATGGTTCCGGGAAACCCTTATGTTCCAGTCCCGGAACGGAACATTCCTATTTTCCCTCATAGGTATTTCCTCCTTTCTTTTGGTTATCAGACTTACGTTTGTTTTCAAGCAAGGCTCTCTTATGTGCCATCTTGCGCACCGGATAGTACGTGCGTTTCTCGCCGCAAAGGGCGTCATAATCTTTCAGCATCAGTGTGCCGAGGTCGGCCAGCTCGATTTCCACATCCGGATGCAGATGCCTGAAATAGAGTCCGCCGCTGCATACATACTTGCCCGTGCAACAGAATGAGATAGCCTGCAAGTTGCCTTTTGTCAATTCCGCCGCGCTGTGCAGCGAGCGCGTGACCGCTACAAGAACCTGTGCCCCGTTGAAGATGAGCACCATCTTGGGTCGTTTAAATGTGCTGCGTCTCATGTTGTTCTAAAATTTGCGTTAATTCCTCCTTTGTAAATCTAAGACCGGCAGCCTGTACCAGCCAAGTGTCTGAAACCGTAAATCCACCGGACAGCAGTTCGTCCACGCGCTCCAGAAGGTAGACACCGAACGCGGGATCGATGTAAACGACAAATAATAGAGCCAGACATTCATCAATTAACAGGTGTCCCGACGCCTCGTCACGGATGATCATCTTTTCCCTGTCTATTCCGTAGGCGTCTGCCAACGCCGTTGCCCAGTGATGGAAAGCGACACGGAAATCACGGACATTATGCCGGCGTGCATCTCCTTTGGCCTGGATGAAGCGTGTCGCGTCGAAATAGACCGGTCCGTCTTCCCGTAACGTTCCGAAAAGCAGATCGGGGAACTCCCTGTACCGGATTATCCGGCAGGGAATCTTTTCTTCTTTCATGTTCTCTTTTTCATTGTTCTTGGATTTGTATCTAACGTGGTGCAAAGATATATCTTTTTAATATGAAATACACTATAAATATATACATAAATTACACTTTTAATAAATTGTTAATTACTGATAATAAGATATTTACAACGCAAATAAAACCGAAATATCTATATATTTAAGTTGCATATTTCGGTTTGTAAATCAAGCATTAAGAGTCCCGTTCTCCATATATTCTTTTAGCCGTAAAAACCTCTCTTGAGGATTGTCTCTACTCTTTGAACAAGAAACAAAAAAATTATGGCTACATCGGACAAATCATTTAACGGGGAACTCTTGGAGAGTATTTTTAAGACCTCCAAAAAGACAATTCAGGAGTATGTTCGCGAAATCGAGCGCAACAACCGCTACCGTTCATGTCGTCAGGATACCGGTTCGGGATATATTCTCGATGACCGCGCCCGGCTCATTGACCTGTATGAAGCCTGCCTGCAACAGGACGCTCATATACGTTCCGTTGTCGAGACACTGGAAAGCCAGATTCTCGGCGACCGCTATATGCTTGCCCGTGTAAACGAAAAGGGAAAATACATCAAGGACGTGGCGAACTCCCTGAAGATACAGGGTTCGCAGTTCGACAAGATAATCAAGGGCATAGTGGAATCCAAACTCTACGGGTACACCCTGCTTGAAATCATGCCGCATACTGACCCCAGAACGGGCAGGCTGGCGGAAGTCAACATCATCGAACGGCGTAATGTGTTACCGGACCAGAAAACGGTACTGAAGCGGCAGGGACTGTGGGAGCCGCATTGGGATTTACATGACCCGGCATATTACCGTTGTTATGTACTGGTAAACTCCGGCGACTTGGGACTTTTTTCCGCCACGACCCCTTTGATACTGGCCAAGAAATTCACGGTGGCCAACTATGTGAACTTTTCCCATACTTACGGACAGCCGATTATCCACGGAAAGACGGTCAGCGAGAGCAACGCCGACCGCAAGAGGCTGGCTAACGAGATAGCCAACGCGGCACAGAACAAGGTGGTGGTTACCGGCATTGAGGACGAGGTCGATATCAAGACATTCACCATGTCCAACTCGGAAAAGATATATACCGGGCTTATCGAGTTTGTGAACAAGGAAGTTGCCAACCTCGTGCTCGGCTCCGAGTCGATGGCCGGAGGGATGCAGTCGTACGTGGGTTCCACGAAAGCACACCAGGACATTTTCCGCGACCGTATCGAAGTCTACCGTCGGTATATCGAAAACATCATGAACGAGGAGATAATCCCCCGCCTGGTGGCTATCGGGTATATCCCCGGAGGATTGGAGTTCCGGTATTCGAACCGGATAGAGATGAGCAACGAGGACCGCATCAAGCTCTATTCGCTGATCACGGACAAATATGAAGTGGCGGCCGATGAGATCGAGAAAGAGTTCGGTATCAATGTGGGCCGGCAGCTCAATGTTATCCCGGGATTAGGTTTCGGAGCCGAAGGCGGCTCATCCGGTCTCAGCCACAACGACCGGGGCATCATGTCGGACGAGGAGTATTTCCGGCGTTACGGACGCCCCCGGGGGGCGAAGGTCGGAAATTTTCTGCGGGGAGCGGAATAGAAGCCCGTCTTCCGCTCCCGGACAACGCTCCGTTCAGAGCTGTCAGGGCATCTGCAACCACGGAATCCGATACGGAAAAGGAGTATCGTGTCATTTTCGATGCATTCCGCAGGCTGATCCTCTATTGGGAGAACAGCGCGGAACGTCTCGACATTATAGAGGACATCATCACCCTGCGTGCCTCTTTCCTCATAGACCGTGCGCTGACAGGTCTGCGAATCGACATGGACCGGGCATTGGAGATACTGAAAAATCACAACTCCTTTACAACAGAGAGGGAACGGCAGCAGCGTGACATCCTGATTGCAGCCATAGACAACCTGGTGGATTTTGCCGCGGCAGAGGAGTATTCCATGCTCGGGGAACTGCCCGAGACAGCGGATGAACAGGACATGGAAGCACACGAAAAGATATGCCGCAGGTATAACCTCGTCCATGCGGAGGAAGAGAACAACCAGGTATTCTTCGCGGCCTCGATGGCCGCATGGTGGATGGCGGTGGATATGGATACCGTGCTTACCTACATGACACAAGGCGATGAACGGGTACGTGCCTGGCATCTTTCATTGGAAGGGATTTCCTTCCGCAAATCCGAGTTTCCTCCGGAACTGATACCGCCGATCGAATGGGGATGCCGCTGCTTTCTGGTCGCGGAGGGGTTCGCCGCTGTCCGGGCGGCTTTGCCGGATAAGGGAGACTATCTGGAAAAGGTGGATCCGGTCTTCCGGGAGAGCCTGGCAACCGGCGGGCGTATCTTTTCCGATGCGCACCGCTATTTCTCCGTCCCGCTTCCGGGTTACATGAATGATATTGTGAAACGCATTAAAGGAAAGTTCGCCTATGCCCAAGATAACGCTTGATGAGTTTTGCAGCCACTGGGTAAGCAGGACCAGTACGCGCGTCATGGCCAGCCGGCTAGAGTTCAACGTATTCGACTTCGCAACTGCTGCCGGTGACTATACCAGGCAGCAGTTCCTGTCCTCATTCGCTTCGGGGGGATTCAACGGTAGCAAATGGGCGCCTCGTACCTCCAAATGGGGAAAGAGGTTCACCCATCCTCTCATGAACGATACGGGGACTCTGGCCCGGAGCATACAGTCGGAAGCCGGCCGGACAGACATAGTGGGACGGCGTTCGGACCGTACGCGCATCTTCCGGAAAGGCGCCAGGTATTGCATGTGGACTACGGAAAAGAGCTTTCCAGTCAAGGGCAAGCGGGGACGCAGCAAGGAGCGTTACGGGCATTATGCCGCCATACACAATACCGATCCGAAGTTCGGGCTGTACACGGTAAACCAGTATTCCACGCGCCGTCCCGTACACCGGCAGTTCATCGGATTCTCACCGAAAACGGACGACTATATCGCCGTCCATTTCATAGATATGATTTTTAAAGGATTTCCACACCAGCCGCTATGATAAAAGACAAACACCCCGCACCACAGCCCGCACAACCGTCGGCACCGGCGGAGAGCCTGCCTGAAGAAGTTTCCGCGAACCCTTTCGTGGAGATATACCGGGCCGTTAAGCGGGCTGTCCTGACCCTGCGGGAGAATCCGGACGACCCGTTGTCGCCGCCCCTGTTCAAAACCGTCGCTATCGACAACGGCCAGTTCGCCCGCATTGTTCGTGACGATAACACGGAGTATGAGACTGTGTTCCCTGCCGTGTTCATCCACTTTATCAACGTGAGGTACCTGGTACAGCAACAGCGTATCGGTGAGGGACGCGCCACCATGCGCGTGCGGTTTATCCTGAATACGCTCAACAATGCGGACGAAGACAAGGAATGCGAGGCGTTTCTGGTCTTCCAGCGGCTCAATGTAGCCATACAGGATGCCAAGAACCATGAGCCGGCGCTGAGCGAGCGGTGCAACCTGACCTATTTCGACATGCCGCTTTCAACCAATATGTTGCAGGCGTACTGGATAGACTACGAGGTATGGTTCAGGGAATCTTCCGCGTGGAAATACAGGGACTGGGTAAAAAGGTATGTGGTCATGCCCCCGTTCACCCAACACAGCGATGCGCCGCAACATGACAGCGGCGGACACGGCTTCCATCCGCGTCCGGAACATGACGAAGTATCTGGTTTTTCGGATACCGGATCGAAAAATTGAAATCCATGCAGGAGATTTATCCGCACTGCGTATAAACAGACATGAATCAGCAGATAATACAAGACTCATGATACATTTTCTGTACTTGCTGAATTTAGAATGTTCAGCATGCCGGTCTTGATACAAATAGTTGCAACCGGTCTGTAATTTGAACAATCTATTATACTGTAAAGATAATCGCATTTCCATAAATGGATGGATTCTCATATTTCCACTTCCATAAATAGCAGTGCAAAACCTTTTCTTTTCCCACCGCCTACTCTTGTTCAAATAACCCTTGCATATGGATATGAACACACTTCAATATGTCGTCGGAGAGGCGAAGGCAGGCCAGCCGGCTGTTATCCGTTTCTTCGGTCGCGTGACGGAAGAGACGACCTCACGTTTCAATGACGAGTTCGACTTTTTGGAAAATATCATCCGTCCCTCCTGTATCCGTGTGTTGATCAACTCGGAGGGCGGCAGTGTCCTTTACGGCATGTCCACCTATTCCACCATCGCCAATGCCACGGTGGATACGGAATGTATCATCGAAGGGGTCGCGGCATCGATGGCCTCCATCATCTGGGCGGCGGGCAAGCGTTCTCTCATGCGTGATTATGCCATACTGATGATTCATAACCCGATGTTGCCGGACGATGACGGAGGGGAACCGTCGGACATGGTAACGGCTTTTACCAAACAGATCGAGACGATTTACCGGAAACGGTTCGGCCTGAAAGCGGAGCATGTGCGGGCCATCATGGACGGACAGGCAGGAAAGGACGGGACCTATTTCGACGCACAGGCTGCCGTCAAGGCCGGCATCATACCTGCGGAGCATGTCATCCATACCTCGAAGCAGCTTTGCCGTAAAGTGCATGACGAGATAGAAGGATTGACCGATACGGCCGCCATCCAGGAACTGATGAGCCGTGTCAGCGCGGGAAATAAACCTTTCAAAGGCATTGAACCTACTCTTACAGAAACGGAAAACGATATGGCAAACGAAAACAAGACACAAGGCTTTGAGTACGGGGCGATTGCAGCCTCGCTGGGCATGAAGGACGGTGAGGTCAAGGACGTGATGGCACGTATCTCTGAACTGGCCGCGATGGAACCCAAATACAGAGAAATACAGAAATCACTGAGCGACGCGCAGACCGTCATCGCCGGAAAAGACGCCTCCATCCGGAACTTGCAGACAGACCTGGCCGCAGCGACGGCACGCCTTTCCGCCTACGAGCAGAAAGAGAAGGACGAGCAGGCTTCCCGTATCGAGACATTGGTGGAGAATGCCATTGCAGAAGGCAAGATTGACCGTGAGGCGAAAACGCAGTGGGTGGAGATGGCCGGTTCCAACTTCGAGTTGGCGGAAAGCACGCTGGCTTCCATTCCCGCGCGGGAGAAAATCTCGAAGGAAATCGCCGATGACCCTGCCAACATCCAGGCCACGGCGGAAGCGACAAAGACCGCCGAACAGCTGATGGCCGAGAAGGTGGCGGAAGTGGTCGGTGCGGATTTCAAGTTCCGAAAGCTCTGACAGACTATCCGCGGGCGTCCGCCCGATTTTAACTGACATGCCGGAGACCGCAGTGTCTCGCGCGGAAACAGCAGGTATCCGCCAGTCGGCCGAGTTTCATTCTTCAACGGAAAACTTAAAACGACAATGGCTGATACAGTAAACTTTCTTCAAAACGGGTATAGCGGCGAAGTACTTGAGGACTTGCTGACCTATACCGTGCAGGGCAATGATACAGTCCGCGAGGGACTGATTCATATCAAGACGGGCATCCAGCACCGCTATACGCTTCCTGCCATCAAGCTGGGCAACATTATCCAGGACAACGTGCCGACCCCACAACCCATCCACGGAGCCAAGGGCGATGACGGCACGAACGAGTACCAGTTCACCGAACGCCATCTTGAGCCGTCCGATTTTATGGTCTATCTCGAGTTTAACCCGAGGGACTACGAGAAGTACTGGCGTTTCGCGCAGCCGGAAGGCAATCTCGTGTTCCGCGAGCTCGACCCGAAAATCCAGGCGACGATGCTCCGTCTCCTTATGGACAAGAAAAACGAGTATATCGGAAACGCCATCTGGACTTCCGCCCGCGGAGGAGAGACGGTGGCCAAGATTACCGCACCGGAAGGCTGCACGAAAATCGGAGCCAACAAGGAGAAATATTTTGACGGGGTCATCAAACGGATCCTCGACAATGTGAACTCCTCCGATGCCGAGGTGGTTGCCGGAGGGCAGTGCATCATTTCGGGAACGACCGAGCTGACGGACGGGGCCGCGGTGGAGGCGGCGCTCTATGCGATGTGGAGGAAATGTCCGAAGCAGATCCGAAAGAAGACATCTCTGACCTTTGTGGTCGGATGGGACGCCTGGGACGCGTATGACCAATATATCTCGGACAAGCAGGTCAAGTATTCCGAGAATACCGAGGTCAACCGCTATCGCTTCAAGGGCAAGCGCATCGTCCCGGTCGTGGGAATCCCCGAACACACGATGGTGCTCGGCGAGTTCTCCACCGGCATGGACTCCAACCTGTGGATGGGGGTGGATTACGCGAACGACACGGACATCCTGAAAATCGACCGTCTGCAGGCCAACTCCGAGCTGTTCTTTTTCCAGATGCGCATGAAAATGGACGTGAACATCGTCCGCCCGGCGGAGATCGTGGTCCATACCGCCTACAAGAAGAGCGAATAACACACCTTTCTTCATTCTCAATATCCACCCGGGGAGCGGAGGCAAGGCCCCGTTCCCCATTTTCATTCTACTGTTATGGCAAAGAAAATCAACACGGAGGAAACTCCGCAGACAGACAACAATAATATTCCTGCACCGGAGGCTCAGGCGGTGCCCGTTCCGGAAACGGCATCGGAAAACCTCGGGACAGGCGGCGAGACTGAAGACAGGCTGCCGGCCAAGACCGCGGGGAAAGGGAATGCAGGGTCGGAGGAGACGACAGAGCCTCACATCCTGTCCCTGTTGAAAAAGTTCCCGGCATATCCGTCGCTGTACATCGACACGCACGGAGGAACCTATGCGCCGGACACGGCGGCCGCCATCAGGGGCAAGGCCGTACTCTACAGGAATCCTTTCTACAACGAACTTAAAAAGAAATCATAATGGCACTCGGTAATGTATTTATCAAGGATGTGGACGGCAATATTCCTTACGATACCGGCTCGTCGGGCGAGAAGGTGACGGGACTGCTGTTCGACGTGTCCCTCCAGCCGACGCTTTTCACGGAGGGGTATGGTAAAACCAATGAGACCAGGCTCAAGCCTGGCGATGTCTGCTACATCACCTCGTTCAAGTCCGCCGTGAACGACTTCGGTATCATCGAACGTGTGGAGGCAACCGACGAGGAGGAGATGAATGTCAATTTCCTGCACGGCATCCCGGCATACCATATCCGTGAATTTTTCCGCATGTCCGGCAATCCGGGCGGTTCAGGAAAACTCTACGTGATGTTCGCGGACTGTTCGGCGAACTGGGATGCGCTGGAAATCATGCAGCGTGCTGCCGGGGGTATGATCAACCAGATAGGCATATGGACGGAACAGCCGCTGTGGAAAGCGAACGGCGCATCGGAACAATACAACCTCAATCTGGTAAAGGGGCTCAACGACGTGGCCGTGGGGCTTGCGGAGCAGAACCAGCCGCTCTCGCTCATCCTTTCCGCCAATCCTTCCAATACGGGGGCGGATACGACTGAGGGGCGTCAGATTGACCTGAATAAAATACCTTCATGCATCTGTGAATCAAGCCGTATCAGCTGTATATTCGGCCAGGCGCATCACGAAAAGATCTCCACGATGCAGATGTGCAACAGGAACCATACGCCCGTGGGATTTTTGGGAGCGGTTATGGGAGCCATAGCAAAGGCCAACGTGCACGAATCCATCGCATGGGTCAAGCAGTTCAATCTCTTCGCGGACGATTTCCAGGAAATAGAGTTGGGGTTCGGGGACATCAACCTCGACGAGGCAGAGGAGAACTTCCTCAGCCTGAACCGGTACGAGTCACTCTCCCCGTCACTGCTGGACGAACTCGACGATAAGGGGTATATTTTTCCCATCAAGTATGCCGGCCGCGAGAACGGGATCTACATCTCGAAAGACCAGACATGCTCACATGGGGATTTCCGTACCATTGCCCGGAACCGCACCATCAACAAGAGCCGCCGTGCCGTGCGTGCAGCCCTGCTGCCGTATGTGAACTCACCGCTGATGGTCAATCCTTCAACCGGGTTCCTCGCCCCGTCGAAGATTACAGCTTTCAAGACACTCATCGGGGATATACTGGCCAAGATGCAGGCGGCGCAGGAAATTTCAGGATACGCCGTCACTATCGACCCGAACCAGAACGTGTTGGTGGACGACACGCTGCGCATCTCCTATGTCCTTGTCCCGGTGGGCGTGGCCGTGAAGATTTATGTAGAGGAAGGACTGTCATTAACCGCAAATAAGACATAGCATATGGCAATAATCAACAATGTAGCATACTCGTGGTCGATGATAACCCTGTCATCGACCGCCCTGGGAATCGATGAAGGTTCCACGACCCTTGAAGGCGTGTCGGCCATCAAATGGTCGAAGAAGCGCAAGGTCGAAAGTAACTACGGCATGGGAGGACGGCCGGTGTCGAGGGGGTTCGGGAACATTACCTATACGGCGAGCATCACGATGGACTATGCCACGCAACAGCTGTTGCGTTCGGTGTACGGCTCGCTGCTCGAAATCGGCGAGTTCGACCTGATTATCAGCTTTGCCAACCCGATGGCCGGCGAGGACTGGACAACGACGACCGTAACGCTCAAAGGTTGCATCTTCACGGAGGATTGTCTCGAGTCACAGCAGGATGATACCAATATCACCCATGAATTCGATCTCAACCCGTTCGATATCCAAATCGGCTCGGGTGATACAATCTAAGCTGTCATGGATGTAACTTTCGAGGGGAAATCTTCTACCGGAAAGAACGAATGGCTCACGCCTCCCTGCCTGCTTCGGAGGCTGGGGCCGTTCGATTTGGATCCGTGTTCGCCCGTAAACCGCCCATGGGATACGGCGCGACATCACTATACCATTGAGGATGACGGCCTGCAACAACCCTGGTTCGGACGTGTGTTCTGCAATCCTCCCTATGACACTGCACTGATTGTCCGGTTTATCCGCAGGTGTGTCGAACACAGGAATGCCGTCGCGCTCACTTTTGCCCGCACGGACACGCGCCTGTTCCACGAACTGATATTCCCAAACGCCGATTCAATACTCTTTATCAAGGGACGGCTCAGTTTTTACCATGTTACGGGGGAACAGGGTGGTACGGCCGGAGCGCCGTCATGCCTGATCGCCTTCAACAAAGAAAATACCGCGGTTCTGGAAACATGCGGTATCGACGGGAAGTTGGTGAAGCCACGACTTCAATAGTCAACCATAAATTTGTTACATAATAACCCGTCTGTTTGCCGGATATTGACCTTGGCTGACAGACGGGATTTATGTATGGCAGACTTAAATCGAAATATGCGCTTCCTTATCGAATGACGTATGCTCGTTACTGAACACATAGCCCAACTGGTTGCATATGCACCGGGTGTTTCCGATGACCTTATTGATATTGCGGTGCGAGTGGCCATATATCCAGTATTCAATCGGGCTGTCTGCAATGAAACCGCCAAGCTCCACGGTAAATGCCCCATTGAGCGGACTGCCCTTGAACTCCGGCGCCATCAGTTCGAATGACGGTACATGATGAGTGGCGACAATGAGATGTCTGGCAGTACTTTGTTTTACGCTCTGTTCCAGAAAACGGAAACAGCGCGAATGTTCGTCATTGAACCTTGTCCAGTCCAGCGGTTCGCTGCCGTAACGCATCCTGCGGAAATCTGTGATGGCTGCCTCAGTTTCATAGGCATCCTGCAACAGGATATGTGACCACAGTGTGGTAGCGATCAATTCTATATCGTTACCCAATGGGATAACGGCATTATAGTGGCAGGTGATGTTTTCCCTGATTTTGAGCGACCAGCCGTTATACAGCTTGTCTATGTCGAACATCTTGTAAAACTCGTGGTTTCCGGGAACCACGATGACCCGGCTGTAATTTCCGGAAGCCCAGTCCCAGAACGGATGTCTGGAGTAGTTCTCATCTCCGATATATCCTATATCTCCGGCAAGGACAAGCACTTCTCCGGCAACAGCCAGCGGGTTGTGCTTCAAAAAACTGCTGTTCTCCCGAAACTCGAGATGCAGGTCGGATGCGTATTGGATTCTCATTGTTGTGTTATGAAATTGGCTTCAAGTTGTTCCAATAACTGTTCTCCGGAAATGCTTTTAAGTCCTGCCGATTTGAAAAAATCAGAGTTTGGCACTTCTTCTTTGACAGCCAGGCAAAACCTGTCAACATCTTGTTTAAGCGAATCAGGAACTTCGTAGGTGTCGGCAGGAGCAAGCATGGCAACCAGCCGGAATACATCTTTCTTGTGCTTGACGATATGTTTGCTGTCCACTTGTTCTCCATTGTTTTTCCGCTCGGTCATTTCTAAATAGGCCCTGCATTTCAGACAGATAAGACTTTCAATGTTCGCAATATGTACGCCCTCCTCCAACGTGCTGTGTTCAATGGTATAATTATAATAGTCATCATCCATCAAAATGGCTGACAGACTTGACAGGTCATCATCAACCGGAATGGGGGTAATGTGGGCATCGTCCGGGAATTTGACAACCCCGATATTTCGTGAAAAGAGTTCTATCTGATACGGGAAATCCGGATTTCCCGGTTCCTTGAACCTGTAATATTCATGCCTGCATTCCCCGTTCCCGGTTCCCTTATTCCTTTGTCTGTACCCTGCGGTTTTTACAAACTCCCAGAATTTTGCAGCAAAATCCGAAGACAGCGCCTCCACAATCAGTATAATGTCTATGTCCTTGGTCGCCCTTGGAGTTTGTGCATATATTTCTTCATGCATTTCACAGGCAGTACCACCTATGATGACATAGTTTCCTTCATATCCGGTGAAAAACTCCCTGAATTTATCAATTCCTCTTACCATATCATATTATTTATCATAGTTTCCAATTCTATTTGAATGCGTTCATCATCCATATCCTTCATGGCCAGAAATAAAGACAATTTGTCTACAATGCCGTTTTTTGAGAAAAAACATGGATTGTAACGCCATATCTCTATGCGGGTCTCGCCATATTCCTTGTCTGTCCGGATTTGCAACCGTCGAGCTTCTTCTTTTGCAATGGCATAAGTGTCATTTTTTTCCTTGTTCAGCATTGAATATTCCGACAAGGCATTTACTCCACTAATACAAAATACTTCATCAGGCAGACTATCGGTATATACAATCCGCTCGATGGGGTTCGCCAGGAACGGCAACATCCTGTCCCATAATTCACGCTTTTTGAACTGAAATATCATACTCTTTGTCTTGCCGCCGGATAAAGCGATAACTTCTTTATCTTTCAGCCATCTGACCGCCCGGTTTACATTGGCATACGACACGTTGAAAAGATCTGCAATATCATAAGTTCCTTTCCCTTCGAGAGACTTTACTTCAAGATGATAAAGGATTATGCATTGGGCAATTGCAGGAATCTGCGTTTCTTCACCGCCCCCGATATTATTTTTATGCGGTTTCAAATCTATCAACAAATCCGGTATGAACATTTGCTTTTGCGGTATGATGAAATTTACACGATGTCTGACAAGACGCCGTACATTATAGGCCGCCACTGTACGCAATACAAATATTACCGGGCATTGGGCTTTTCGCTCAACCAGTTCTTTTTGTTTCCGCATCTGCCCCGGAGTATATGCAGAACTGTCTGCACTATACAGAAGAACTACGTCATGCCCCAACAAGTTAGCCGTACAAAATGTATAACCGGCAGTAATATTGGCTGGGAATGTATGCAAGACATCCTTTTCGACCGGCCTGATGTCCGCCCTCAAATCAAGCAATTCAGCGATGTACCGGCTTGTCACATCTATAAAATCATCTATTTTGCACATAATCATTTATGTTTGAGAATATGCAAAATTAACGATTATATACTATATATCAAAGAAATATATGAAATATATTCAGCGAAATTTCCTTTAAAGACTGATCTGGGAATATCAGGAGCAAAGAAGTTTTTTGTATAACATATGGATTACAAGTGAATAAGAACCGTGTCTTCAACCTTTCCACGATTCTTTGTCCTACTCTTTCGGTGAATCAAAACAAATTCGATATGGACGAAAAAATGCTTTCATTGGAACAGGAGATCAAGATCAAGGAAAAAGCCCTCAAACTGAAAGAGGAGAAGAAACTCCGCAAGATTTGTCCGATGGTCGTTTTCGGAGACACCGCAAACGGCGAGAAAGAGATTTATGTGGCCTACATGTCCGAACCGAGCTTTCCGCAGTTCAGCAAATTCATGGCCGCTTCCAAAAAGGACGAGGTAATCGCCATGCGCACGTTGGCCCGCGACTGCTTCGTGGACGGAGATAAGGAACTCGTGGACGACGAGTCGCTCTTCCTGTTCGGTCTGATGGGACAGCTTTCCGAGCTGATCACCACCCGCCAGAGTGTCCTGGTAAACTTATAAGCCGGTGGGTAGTGACCGACGAGCAGCGCATCCGCCAGCGGATGATCTATGTCCGCCACTACTTTCCCGGCGTCAACCTCGACACGATTTCCGACGAGGAGTTCGCGATGCTTTCCGAAGAGGCGTTGTGGCTGCACGAGCAGATGCTCATCAGCCGTATGCCCGTTCCGATGTCATTGCCGGAGAGGACTCCTTGACCTGCCGCCGTAAGCTTCCGGTTTGCGGCGGCCTTCGTTTCATAATCTCCGCCCTTGCGGAAAGACTATTCTTTTAACGCAGTACCCATTACCATGGCTCAGGAACAGAACTATCAGGTCAACTACTCCATCAACGTGGATGCCTCTCAGGGCACCAAGCAGGTTATCGCCTTCGGTGAGGCGGTAGGCAAGCTGGTACAGGCGAAAGCGTCCCTGACTCCGGCCGTCACGAACATCAAGAATATGATGGACGAGATAGACCGCGTGTTCCGCACCAAGAACGGCAAGAAACGTAATTTCGATTACCGCCTGACCATCGATACGAAAAAAAGCGAAGAGAAGCTGGAACGTATCAAGGGGTTACTCACGGATATTTCCACGCTTTCCAAAGGCATCAGCCTGACCATCAATGCCGGTCAGGCTTTGGACAGCAAGAAAATCAAGGCCAACGCCAAAAGCCTTTACGAGAAAAAGGCTGCCGAGATGCGCAAAGCGGAGATCGAAAAGAATGCCGCCTCGTCCGTTGGCACGATGGCAGACGCGCAGAAACGCATTACCAAAGCCATCGGGAAAATCAACTCCGCCCTGGTTTCCATGGAACGTGACCGGGAACTGCAAATCAAGACCGGGACGGCGGAAAACAGGTTGCAGCAGATACTTTCCCTATTGGGTCGTATCAAAAGTGCTTCTGTCATTTCTTTCAACATGCAGGGAGGCATACCATCCGAAGGACTCACACCTTCCGTTCCGGTGCCATATGCTCCGCAGGCCTTCGTAATGCCCGAAAAGGCCCGGCAAAAACTGATGGAACGGCTTTATGCAGGACAGCAGCTGCATCGCCAGAAACTGGTCCACGCGGAGGAGCTCTTTACCGCAGACCAGCGCCGTAAGGCGGCTCTGGCAGAAACCGCCGCGGCGGAAAAGCGGCGTGCCGATGAAGCGCGGGCTAAAGAACGGGAGTGCAAGAATGCCGCCCGTGCTGCGGAGAAAATACGCCGGCAGGCAGAACAGGCACGCCGTAAGGCAGAAACGGAACGTATAAAGGCCGAGCAGGCTGCAAGACGGCAGGAACAGCGCAATGCGATGCAGTCCGTCAGGCTCATGCAGCGGGAACATACTGCAGCCGGTACGCTCTACCGCAGTAAACGCCGTGCCGCCATCAACCGTATCCAGTATTCGAAAGCGCCGTCACTCAGGAACCTCCCGTTCGCTTCGATGCTCAATGCCTATATGGGTTACAGCCTGATCCGTTCGGAACTGACGAAGGCCATCGACTATTCCAACATCATGGAATCGGCACATTCCATCCTCCGTGTGGCGGACAGCGACCTCAAGACATTCGAGACCCGTTTTGACAGTATGGCCCGTCATGTCCGTAAAATCGGCATCGACACGAAATACACAGCCGTGGAGATTGCCGGTGCCGTCAAATACCTGTCGATGGCGGGCATGAATATCGAGACAATCAACAAGTCCATCCGCCCGATCACGAACCTGGCACTTATCGGTGACAACGACGTGTCGTATATCGCCGACCTGGCCACGAACATCATGGCCGGTTATGATATCCATAACGACAGCATGGACAGCGTGGCGGACATTATCTCCTCCACCATTTCCCGCTCGAATGTGAATATCGTGGAGATGGCGGAGTCATACAAGATGGCTGCCGGTTACCTGCGTATGGCGGGCGTGGACTTCACGGAAAGCAGTGCCGCCATCGGTCTTTTGGGCAATATGGGTCTGAAGGGAACGCTGGCGGGAACCTCGTTGCGTGCTCTTTCCACACGTTTTGCCAAACCTACCAAGGAGGCACAGGAAGTTCTGGACCGCCTGGGCATCCGGTTCACGGAAATGCGCGACATCGAGGGGGTGCAGGTCGAGAAACTCCGTCCTATAGCGGACATTTTCGAGGAATTGAACAAGAAGGGCGCGTCGATGGCGGATGTCCAGGCAATCTTCGGGAAAATTGGCGGTAACGCGGCGATGATGTTCCTGAAGAACTACGACAAACTACGAGAACTGACTTCATATAACCGGGGGTCCCAGGGCGTTTCCTCAGAACTGGCATTGGTAAAGCAGAATACGACCAAGGGATTGTGGGCGCAGGTGACCTCCCAGCTGACCGAAGGGTTCATGCAGGCATACGAGGTGTTGGAACCCTCTATCCGCACTGTGCTCCGCACTTTTCTGGCAAAGTTCAAGGCTCCGGAATTTACCCGTGGCCTGGTGTCCATCGGGAATGCCTTGTTGGACATCTTCACCGTGATCGGCAATATCGGCGCATGGGTGACCCGCAATTTCCATTGGATAGAACCGCTTGTCTTTACAGGCGTTGTCGCGACCCGGCTGTTCAAGGTGGCGGGAGCCCTGACGAATATCGGCATCGCCATGGGGTTTATCGGCAAACAGTCTGCGGCCACGACATCAATCAGTGCCGTGCAGGGGCTGCTGGGGGCGGGTGGTATCGGTAAGGTTTCGTTTGCCCAGAAGCGGGCCATCGTGTCGGCCATGCAGTCCGCAGGCGTGGCGGGACGGGGAGCGATGAACCGCGCCTTGATGGCCGGGGGCGGTGTCATCGGAGCCAAAGGAGTCCTGCAGTCGCTGTTTGCCACACAGGTGGCTACCGGCAGCGGACTGACCGGTGCTGCCGCCTCGTTGAGTGCCATCAGTACAGGCGCGGTTGCCGCCACGGCAGGTATAGCCGCATTGGTCGGGACTTTGGGATGGGTGGCTTACAAGACCTGGAAGATAAAGGAGGCGAAGGATGCCGTACTGGAAGAGATCGAATCGAACCGCAAGTACCGTTATCCGTCCATAGAGGCACTTTACTCCTCCCTGAGCGAGACCTATAACATGGCTGTCAAGACAAAGCGTGCCGTGGACGAGGTCGTTGCCGGCAAAAGTATCGAAGAGGCTTCGGGACATAAAATCGGAGCCTTCACATCCAACTGGTGGGCCGGGTTCTTGGGGGAATTTGCCATCGCTTCATCTGAGGGGATGGTATCGCGAGACCATGTGTATAACATGGACAAAGCCCGTCAGGATGACATAAGGGATGCGCTTGTCACCCTTGCCAAACGCGACAGCCAGACACGTATCGATGCCGCGTACGCCGAGTTCGGGAAGATGGGTACGGTATTGGAAGTGGACGCTTTCCTCAAGACGGTAAAGGAGCGTTTCGGGCAACAGGAGAAGGATCTCGACAAGTCTTTGTGGCGTATGCAGGATGGCAAGGCCGTCTATGTGAATGATATCGGGGACAGGTCGGAAGCGGTTGCCGCCCGCACATACGACTATGCCCGGTACATGAACACGCAGACCGTTCCGGAGATTGTGCGTGCCGCCACCGCTTATCGGAATGCCATATCGAGTGCCGCCAATGCGCATGAGCTGATGCGTAAGGGAGGGTTCGACTTTGACCAGTTCAGGGCCTGGGGATTCGAGCAGGACGAAAACGGGCTATGGAAACAGCGGGCACTGGGGCAGAACGCCACCGATGCGCAGCGTATAGACAACATCGCGCATCGCAAGCTGGCACATACGACACTCGTGAAGTTCTTTTCATCGCTCCGGCAGACTTTCGGAGGTTCGGCGGAGGCAGCCGAGAACATCCTCCGCGTGGCGGGCTTCACTCCCGACCAGTACGGCAACGAACCGGATTCCAACGATACACGTCCGTTTGCTGCCAACCCGATTACCAACACGCATCTGGATGACGGAGGGGCCGGCGGCAACTATTCCGGCACGGGGCGGTTGTCCTCGGCGGCACCTAAACAGGTCATCGTGAACATAGAGAGCCTGCTCAGTGTCAGGACCATCGACCTGATGAAGTCGAAGGAGGGGCAGACGGAAGAGATACAGAACCTGAAAGAACAACTGGCACAGGCGCTCATCGATGTCGTGCATGACTTCGATGCCTCCTGGAACGCATAAAATGAAAGGATTATGGGAAGACTGATACAAATCGCGGCCTCGACTTTGTTGAGCGGAGGCATACTCAACCACGGTTCGCTTGGCGGATACATCAGCAACGCCACGCGTCTGGCGTTGGGCATGGGGCTTGCCGAATTGCAGGACGGGCAGGTACATTACTTCTCCAGGCACCATGACCTGCTCAAACGGGCAGCCATACAGGTTGCCTCGCAGACGGCTTACGGGTTGCTACGTTCCTATCCCCGATACCTCAAATACTGGGAACAGCAGGTGCGGGACAAATATCTTCAGACACAGTCGCAGTCCAGCCTTGCGAACAAGACCGGACAGTACTACCAGCTCATCAGGGAACAGCAGGCGGTGGCGCAGAAGAAAAACCATATCGATTCCATCGTCGGCCGGACAGTGGCGGATTTTCTGGAACTGTCCATATCAGAGGAGGGGAAGTATTATGACAACAGCGAGTGCAAGGTTTTGCCGAACAGCCGGTATGGACTGGTGACATTCGTGGACCTGGGACCGCAGGTACAGGTCAGCAGCCGGAACAATATCCTGCTGACCCGGGTACAGGGGCGGGACTATACCCGCAAGGAATATATATCCGGGGGTGACCTCGAGATTACCATCAACGGCAAGATCACCTCCAAATACCCGGACGTGTATCCCGAGGCGGAAGTGTCCAAGTTTATCAGGCTGGTACAATACAAGGGTGTCATCGATTGCGACAACACGGTATTGCGCCAGTTCAACATTTCACGGTTGATTATACAGGGCTATACCTTACAGCCTACGGATTGCCGGAACGTGCAGCCGTATTCGCTGAACTGTGTCGCCGTGGAGCCATCGGAAGCCGTGGAACTGAAACTGGCGGAACAGGAAAAGGTGGACACGGCCATCAAGCACACGAACAAGTGGATCAAGTATGTTAAATTCGGTACGGAGGTCATCGACCCCGCCTCGTTGCTTAAACTGACACGTTTATGGGTATAGCTGCAATGGATATCCTCTGCTGTCGCATCACCATCGGGGATGCCGACCCATCCAATCCGATGAGGATACAGAACGGCGTGGAGATTACGGAAGTCCAGTCGCTCGAAATCAACGAGAGTTACAAGAAGCTGATCGGAACGGCCAAAGTGATATTCCCGAAAGGGTCGGTATGCCGCTCCACGATTATCGGGAACGTGACATTGGAGGGCAAGGACGTGTCGAGGATAACGACGGAGGTGATGCAGGACGGTGTCATCATCGAGAAACGCAGCGCGCAGCGTCTGGTTGACGAGACGACATTCAAGGTCGGACAGCGCATCAATATCAAGCTGGGCTACAACGGCGTGCTGAAAAATATGTTCGACGGATACATTACCGGATACAATTCGGACAGCACGCTGGAAATCCAGTGTGAGAATATGGCCTACAAACTCAAACTGAAACAGGCACCTCATTTCGAGACCCCGGCGAAAGGGACGACGGTGAACGAGGTGCTGGAAGGCAAGTATAATATCCTGAAAGATACCGGCTTCAGGATACACTCGGATACGAAGCGGTTTGAGATACATATCGGCAAGGTAAAGGTCACGGACAACTTCACGGTAGCGGATATCCTTTCCGAATGGTCGAAGTACAAGGTCTACTGTTTTTTAAAATACGATGCCGATGATGACGGGGCCATACCGTCCATTGCCGTCGGGCGTCCTTATTCGTCCAGCAAGGCTCAGCCGGTATTCCCGGAGGATGAATCGACAGGACCGTACAGGATATACTTCAACGAGCATGTGGCGCAGAGCAACCTGAAAGTGGTCAAGACCGATCCGAAGTTTTTGGCGGTGACGGGCAAGGCACTCGGGACGGATGAAAAATTCTTTGAGGTGACAGTACGCATGAATCCTGAATACGACCCGGCGACGCCGGGCAGCAAGGAGTTTCAGACGGTCAATGCCACGCAGATTTCAAAAAAGACGCACAAAGTAACGGGCAACACGACGGCATCAGGAGCGAAGACCAGGACCAAGGTGGATTTATCCACATATACCATCGTACCATATATGTCACCTCATGTCGGAATCAATTCCGACCGGCTTGTAGAAGAGACGACGGAATACTTTCGGAATTACAATCTGAACGGAATCACCGGCAATGTGACAGTATTCGGGGATTTCGGACTGTCTCCTGCCGTACAGGTGGAACTGATCGACTACCGTAATCCTTCCAAGAACGGCGTATACCTCGTGGAAGAGGTAACGACTACTTTCGGGGTGGGTGGATACAGGCAACAACTGAGTATTCCGTATAAAATTAGGAAATAAGATTTACCGTTATTCAACAGGAGGAATTTCTATCAATGGTTCTTCGTTTATTACCTTGATAATATTCGGAAGTTCGCTATTGTATTTATCGTCAGTAGAGCAATCAAAACCTTTTCTTCCACTAATGAAATCCGGTGTCGAAGTTTCAAAAGACCCTTTGCGTACAACCGGTATAAATTTAGTGGTTCCCTGATTGTTATATATTTCATGTGATATTATACCCCCTTCATAAGCGGCACCTCCTTTACCGGATTCAGCTTTCTCTTTATACTTTGGAGTCAGAATGCACAGAACTTTAGTTGCCTTACGGATGCTTTCAAGCATAAATTTAGGCAAGTCAGTTCCATGAGGTTGATACTGGTCTATTTGAGCATCAATCCCTCGTCTTCGCAAATCTTTGGCGAAAGTTTGAATCCAATTCATAAAGACATTGTCTTCTACCTCCCACGCATACGAAATCAACACAAACGGCTTGTTTTTATTCACAATTGGTTCTTCCGCCACTTTATTGAGAATTTCAGGCAGAGGCGTATTATCGATTGTAGGAATGTCTACATCTGCCCAAGGATTCAAAGCTTCTTGTATCGCATCTTTTGGAGTATTCATTAGCAGCAGCCTGTTTATTTTGATAGACAAATCTTTGAGGAATTTTTGTACATCATTCTCATCAAGAGCTAAAAATAAAGTCCTATACCATTTAATTCTTGATGTAAATTCTTCCTTTTCCCGCAATTCTGCCATATATTCCCCATATGTATGAGGTAACGACAATGTTGTTAAATATGGCCTGATTGTATTATAAAACAATGGTCCATCTACATACAGCGGCGCATAATCATTTTCTTTGTTCGATCCGATAATATTCCAAAGCTGTTCATATATATCTGATCTACTGGTCTCTTTTTCATAAATTGTCCGCTCAAGGGAAATTTTAGGAATAACACACTCTCCCCCATTTATAACATCGGCACCATTCTCCGTAAGAGCTATAAAATCTCTATCTTTTAAGTAGAGATAGCCATTATCAATGAGGGTATTTACCAGGAAATACAATATACCCAATTGATTACGAGTAAATTGCTTTTCAGCTGCAAATCTAAAATTTCTGAGCATGTTACCTTGCCCGGCTTTAAAGCATCTTGATTTTTGAAAGAAATCAAATATATATGTAATATAGGATTCTAAAATTTCTTGTTTCATAAGTAATATCATTGTCTTTGCAAAAGTACAAAATAATTGGCAACCAATAAACTATGCTCCTCCTATTCTTTCAAAAAACTCATGTCTTCAGACAAATCCAACCAGTTGCTTATCCGTGAGGCTATCCGCAAGATAGCCTTGGGACGGAGTATGGAGCGTATCAATCTGGCTCCCGGAGGCATGTCCGGTATCGGTACGGCCCGCATGATACACGGCTATGTCGCCAAGATACACGACAACCCCTCGGACGAGGAGTTTTCCGACTACGGCGGTACCATTGATGTCGGCGAGTACCCGGACGAGACGGCCTCCGCCGAACCTGTTATCCATAAAGGCGTGTTGCTCTCGGCCGCCACCAACAGCGAAGGCGGCTTCCTGATCGTCCCCGCACTTTTTTCCGACGTGACCATCTTCATGGATGCCGCCACCCGTTATGCCTATGTGGTTAACTTCTCCCATGTGGATATCCTGCGGCTCAATGCCCGCACGGAAACCGTCATCGGCGTGACCGAAATGGAGGAACTGGATCCGGAAAACGACTCTTCCCCGGACTACGACGAACTGGAAACCACCGGTAACGAGACCTCCACCCACTATACGCCGACGGCCGTCACAACAACCGTTAGGAATGACAAGGACAAGGAAGCGACAACCGTTATCGATGCGGAAAGCATCACGCATACGGTGGACAAGTCTGAAGTCAGACAGACAGCAGATAAAGTGGTACAAAAGGTCAATTCCACGACCGTTGCCGTTGCCGACAACAAGGTGACGCTCGGTGACGAGAATGCCACCGAGCCGCTGGTTCTGGGTAATGAGCTTGCCCGGCTGATGCTCGACTTCCTGACGGAATGTTCGAAAATCATGACTCCCACACTGATGGGCACGATGTCGCCGATCAATATGCCGAACTTCATCTCGCTGACATCACGTATCCAGAAATTTCTTTCCAAGACCAGCTATACCAAATGAGCGTACAACTGCATCCCGATATAGAAACCCTCGACAAGGAGAGCCTGTGCTATTCCATCTATGCACAGCTGTACCATAACTTTTTCAATGCCCAGCAGAAAAAGGACGACGAGCATCCTTACGGCATCGAGGAAGGCGACGAGACCAGCCTGAGACTGAAGAATACCGCTTACGGTTTTGCATCCGCCATTGCCGGAGCCGTTACGGGAGAAGGCGGTTCCGGAAGCGGTGGCTTGCTGTTGGATTACCTGAAGAAATCGGGCGGTGACATGACCGGCAAGCTCAGTGCCAATTACGGTTTCGAAGCCGGCATTGGAAACACCCGTATCCTGGAAACCTATTCGCAGGACATTACCGATCCGGAAGGTGTGGTAACTGCCATCGAGTACGGTATCAGGATTACCGGCAACCTGAAAGTCGGGGGCGACAGCCTGCATATCGGCGGCAGGCAGTTGCTCCGTTACGACGCGGACAAGGCCACCGCTACAATCAACGCTTCCCATATAGACTTTCTGGATGCGACGGTACATTCCAAAGGGGCATGGATTATCGGGGACGAGGATACAGGAATATCCATCTCCCCGACACGGCTGGCCGTGGGCGGGCAGGATGTCTATCATCGTGGCAACGCCAATACGGACACGGTGGATTGGACGATGCGGGACGGCATGGTGAGACGGAATCTGACGGTGCGAGGGAGTACGGTCATGGATGGCGGACTGAAAGCCTTGCAAGGCGTGGAACTGGGCGACAAAGGGAAATGTCTGCTTTCGTTTTCGGAAGAGGATGTCGCGCTCGGCGGGTTCCTCTCGTTCCTGGACGGATTCGGCATCCGGATCGGAGATGTTCCCGTACTGCTCTGTACCGACAAGGACAAGATACAGTTCGGGAGTATCGGCGGTGACCTTCTTTTAGGCGGCGACCATACCCCGAAGATACGCCTGTTCTCCGGCATATCGGACGTGGACGGCGAGTGTCTGATGCTTTCCCCTTACGGAAAGGCTTGTTTTCCGGGCTCGCTGACTGTCCGCCACAACTACGGCGCCGACCTGCTCTCCTCATACCGGGTAGACACTTCCGATGAAGGTATCGTTATCCACAAGCGCTTGCGGATGGGCACAGCAGAGGGATTTATGTTCACAGGCGACAGGGAGCGCGTATCGCTTTCTTCCGAGGTAATCTACGAGGAAGAGGACGTAAGGACGGCTATCCCTCACAGCACGGATTTTTCACACCGTCCGTCCGTGAGCTGTTATGCCCCGCAGAACCGTCACAGCGAATCGTTCCATATCCGCACCGATGCCGATTTCGTTACGGTCGCTGTTCCGTTGGAAGCAGCCGGGCATATCGGAATCCATGCGTCGCCCACCCGGATTACTGACAGAATCCTATACTTGACAGAGGCGTTACGCCTGCAAGCGGTGGAGGACGGTATCCGGCATTACGGAAACAGCGTCTTTACCGGGTCGCTCTCTTCGGAGTTCTTTTCCCCGGGCCTTTCCGGAAGCGGATGGGCTGTCCGCCGGAACCGGACGACAGGAGGCGTCTCCGCCACATTCGACGAGGTGGTGGCCCGCCGTAAGTTCCGCGCCTATGAGTTCGAGGTCGAAAAGACTTCGGTAACCAACGGTTCCTTCTGGATCAGCGACAGCTGTTCGGGAGACACCGTGGAAAAACTGTCATAATCCATGTCCGTATTCCGTTATCCGACATACAAGATCCGTATTGCCCCCGACTCGCAGAAGACACAGGGACTGCAAGCCGGGGATATCATCCGCAGGCAATATGCCGAACGGGAGCGTACCGTCTATTCGCTGATGTGCGTGACAGAAACCGGAACGGAGCTTGTCGGAGACAAGGACGCCCCTTATTTCATCGGGGCATTGCTGGACGGGGACGAACCGCAGGGCGGTGAACTGCTGGACTTCGTGCGGATTACCAACCTGTTCGATACGGCACGTAGCGGCGCCTTGTACCTGACGGCTTCTGACAGCGATTCACCCTATATGGATGTCATCGACGGCATGGCGACCGAACGCTCCCTGTGCTATCCCGTCATGGACGGAGGCATGGCGGGAGTGCCGGACAAGTCCAGGTACGCCGTTTATGGCAGCATGCTGCAAACGGAATATCTGGATGCCGATTCGGAAGCGACACGCATTGTCCGCATTATCCGCAACGCGGAACCGGCAGGAAACGCTTCCTTCGGGCTGATGCTGACATTGGAAGAACCGGTCGGATACCCGGAGCGCCTGCTGGTATCGTTCAAGGTCAGGTCTTCCAAAACATCAGGTTCCGTACCGATCCGATTCGGCTATACGAACCGTGAAAAGACGGATGCGGAAGATGAAATCTCCATCGGCCGGGAATGGAAGTACAAGTTATGGGTCATCACCGTGGATTACCCGGCACAGTACAGCCGGAGCCTGTTTCTTGACCTGACATCAAGCCTGGCCTCCGAGGGGGACTGGTGCGAGGTCGCCGACCTGAACATTGTTCGTCTTGCCTCCGTATCCGCTTTCAGCGAGGCGAGCAAGGCCCGTGTGGGAAAGGTCAGCGGCATCATCGATCCGGTCTTCGGCATGTTGGATGGTTACGGGGCCTATTTCCAGAATCTCTATGCCACACGCAATGTCAATATAGCCGGCACGCTTACCGCGGGAGACGAGAACGGTTTTTCAAGCACGTTTTATGTGGGCAAAATCCACAAGAATGTCATACCCGACAGCCTGTCCTGCCGGTTCAGCCATTCGGAAGAGCTGGATGAAACATCTCCCGCCGGACTCGGGCGGTGTGTACGGATAGCCGGAGACAGTCTTCTTGGTGCGCAAAGTGCCGCCTGGCGGGAGGCTCATACAGGAGTCTGTTATTGTTTCTCAGTCTGGATAAAAGCGGAAGATACGGCAGCCATCCGGTTCTATCAGGATGAACATCTTGTCGGTGATCGGACGGTGGCTGCCGGTAAAGGATGGGTCCGTTATAATGTCCCGTTCCTCATACGCGGGTCAGATTCCCCCGTCATGTGTCTCGGCATTGCCGCTTCCGTCCCCCTGTCGTTGTCCGCCCCTCAATTGGAGGCCGGAAGGAACGTGACCCCCTATCAGGCGACCGATGAAGCCTTGTCCTACACGGACGATTACGGTGCCTGGTTCAATAAGGGAGGTATCGGGGGTACCATACAGAATCCCCTGTTGCGGCTGAACGAAGACGGCTCGATCGTTTCACGGGACGGTTCTTTCGTCATCCATCCGGACGGGACGGGCCATTTCGCCTCGGGACGGTTCAAGTGGGGCAAGGATACCATCGAACTGCGCGATGTGACCATCCGCTGGGAAGACCTCGATGAGGAGGCGCAGGAACTGCTCAAGCCCCGTTCCGTCTCCCTGACAGGCGGCACGGCGTTCCATTTCAAGGACGAGCTTTCAGGCGCATGCGAGCCGGAGAATATCCCGCTTGTGGCGACCGAATACAATTTCGAGCCGGAAAGTCGGCAGTGGGAATACCTTGCCGTTGACGGCATATGGAAAGATGCCGGATGCAATGCCGCCGTATTTGAAATGACACCCCCGTTTCATGGCTGGGAAGGGCGCGACGTGCTGACCCTCCGCTACACGGCAACATACCGTAATGAAAAAATCAGTGCGACCCATACCTTTTTCAAACTTTACGACGGATCTCCCTCCTATACTGTTTATGTGGAGTCTGAAAACGGCACGACATTCCGCAACGGAATCGTCTCGACGGTACTCCGTGCCAGGGTGTACAGGGGCGGTGAAGAGATTACATCGCTCATTCCCGACGGCAATTTCCGCTGGATACGGACGAGCCGCGATACGGAGAGTGACAGGATATGGAACGCCGCACCGCGTTACGGCAGGGAGATAGAGATAACCGGCGGGGACGTGTGGCGCAAGGCCGTTTTCGATTGCGAAGTGGAAATAACAAATAACCGATAATCTATTATGGCAGTAAAAGTAGCCCGCGGGCAGGTCACCATCATCGACCAGAACGACGCGGTATCGTTGCAGGCATTCATCGGCTCCTCGCAGCCCCTGACACAGGTGTACAACAGAGACAACAATGCCTATGCCCCTTCGTGGGCGGCTTCTCCCTATCTGGTACTTACCCCTTCGCTCTTCGTCAGCGGTCAGGCGGCGACCGACCAGATCACCTCGGTAGGCAATGCCGCGACGCTTACGGCAGGCGTGAAGAGCGGCTCGGCCAAGTGGTACAAGAACGGTACGGCGATCGTCTCCGGACAGGACAGCTGCACCATCGGCGCGGCATCGGCCAAGTATGCCCTTACCGTCAAAGCCAACCACATGACCGTTTCCGCTCCGCAAGTGCGTTATACTTTCGAGGCGGTTTACATCGACGCCAACGGGCTGGAGATTCCGTTCCGGGCGGAGATTCAGTTCACGCAGCACCTGAACGCCGGAGCGATGATCGCCGCCGTGGCGTATGCACCCGACGGCATCGTATTCAAGAACGACGAGGTGGCGACGCTCAGGGCGCATTGCGACCTGTGGCGCGGAGCCTCTATCGACACGACGAACGTCACCTACGCGTGGGGCATCAAGGATTCGGCGGTATTCGCGGGCACGACACTGACAGCTGCCGCGGCAGCCGGAGCCACGACCATAACGGTCGCTTCGGTAATGAACATGGAGGCGGGAGGCAGGATAACCATAGGATCGGCACAGTACACCATTTCGGCAGTCAACGCCTCCACGAAGGTCGTGACGCTGACCTCCGCACTGAGTGCCGCAGCCGCATCGGGAGCCGCCGTTTCGTGTCCCTACTACAACTCCATGCTGGGTGCCGGCTGGGCATGCCTTACCTCGACCAATCCTCGGGGCGTGACGGCAGGCTGGACGACAAACGAAATCACGATTACGGCAGATGCCGTTCTCAACTTCGAGACCTTCAAGTGCGCCATCAAGGATACGGACACCTCGGCGGGCAACGCCTCGGCGAACAAGGTCGTCTGCGACATCATCTCCTTCACGGATATGTCCGACCCCATCACGGTTGATCTGGTCAGCCAGAAGGGGTTCACCATCAAGAACAACGGCAATGACGTGGATGCCAAAGCCGTGTTATACAGGGGCGGTGAGGAAATCGACACGGGCGGGACAGCTTATACCTATACATGGAAACTGTGGAACTCTGCCGGGACTTCCGTCGTGAAGACCTACACGGGAAAATCCATCACGGTCTCGAAAGCCGATGTGACGGGGAAAGGCGTGCTGATGTGCGAGGTATCGAAATAAACGACATGTCTTACAACGAATACGAGGGTGCCAAATACTTTTTGGGACACCCTCATTGCGTCTGACGTGTTTCCCGACAGGAAAGTCAGTCTCTTGGCATGGATTTCACGATCCCGCTCACGGGGTCGAATTGTACGGCGGCATTGTTGAACAGCCGCTCGATATGCCCGCTGCGGATCATTTCGGAGGTCGGCAGACAGTGAAGGACGGGCGTATCGATAAGGGCTATTCTGTCACTCAGCGAGAGGGCTATATCCAGTTCGTGAGTGGAGAACAGAATGCATTTGCCCTCAGCATGCGCTAACCGTGCGAGCAGGGAACACAATTCGTAACGGTTGGGCATGTCAAGAAACGAGGTCGGCTCGTCCAACAGGATGACGGGCGTTTCCTGAGCCAGAGCACGGGCTATCATAATGCGCTGGCATTCACCGTCCGACATCTTATCCATCGTGCGGCCGGCATACGCCTCCATTCCGACCGAAGAGAGCGACCGCATGACGATTTCCCTATCTTGAGGCTGCATGCGGCCGATCCAGTTGGTGTAAGGGGCGCGGCCGATAGCCACGACATCCTCGCACCGCAGGTTGGCGATGCGTGTGCGCTCGGTCGTGACAAATGCCAGTTGCCTTGCCTTCTCCGGAGTTCTCATGTTTGCGATACAATGTCCGTCGAGCAGGATTTTACCGCAATAATTATGATTCAGTCCGGCTATGGCACGGAGAAGTGTAGATTTCCCCGTGCCGTTCCTGCCAATAAGGGCAGTCAGCTGTCCTCTTTTGAAAGAGGCATCGACCTTATCGAGAAGCCTCTTCTCTGCGTAGCCTATGGAAAAATCGCACAGTTCTATCATACCGTCATCGATTTATTGCGTAAAACCACCCATACGACTATCGGGATTCCCAGCAGTGCGGTAATGGCATTTACGGGCAAAGTGAACATTTTGGAAACGATATCGCAAAGAAGCAATACCGCCGCCCCCGAGAGAAGGGTTCCCGGCAGGAGCACGCGGTGGTCGGCCTCGCGGAAGAGCATCCGCGCGACGTGAGGCATGGCAAGACCGATGAAGCCGATCGGGCCGCAGAAAGCCGTTACCGTGCCGGCCAGCAGCGTCGTCGAGAGAAACAGCAGACCGCGCGAACGGCGGATATTCAGTCCCAACGTTACGGCATATTCCTCGCCGAAGAGCAGGAGGTTGAGCGGTTTGATCGTCCATACGGCCAGCAGCAACCCGACGATGACCGACGGAAGGAGGATGGCGAGCTGCGGCACCGTCACGTCGCCGAGCGACCCCATCGTCCAGATGACGAACGCCTTTAACGCCTCCTCTTTGCTCAGATATTGCAATATCTGCACGACAGCGCTCACGCCTGACGAGAACATCATACCCAAAATCAATATCACCATAATGTCCTTTATGCGGTGTCCGACGGCAGCGATTACGAGCAGCACGACGGCCGCACCCAGCCAAGCCGCTCCGGCGATGCCTATCGACGAGCCGACGCCTGCCAGCACCACGAGCGCCACGCCGAGGCTTGCACCCGAGCTGATGCCCAGCACGTAGGGGCCGGCCAGCGGATTGCGGAACAATGTCTGCATCTGCAAGCCGCTGACCGATAGCGCCGCCCCGGCCAGCAGAGCCACAACCGCCTTTATCAGCCGTATGTTCAGTACGATTTTCGCCGTAGTCCGCGGGCAGTCGCCGCCCGTCAGGGCCGCCCATACGTCGCCGACGGGAATGCGAACCGCGCCCACAGCCAAATCCAACAGGAAGAGGCCGACCGTAAGCACGGACAACGCGGTGAACAGGATGACGGGGCGTGAACGCATCTATTTCAGTTGTTTGTAGTATACGAAATCTTCTTCGACCAACTCGGGGTGGAATATCTTCACGAGGTCGCGCAGAAGAAGGTCGGGATTCACGACGGCCGATTCGTAGTAGTCGTTGCCTCCGGCGGCATTGGTGCGGGCGTTGTTGTTATAGACATAGCCGTTTCGGACGCAGCGGGTATCGGCGAACTTCGGGCAGGCGGCTTTCAGTTCGTCGAGTGTGTTCGCCATGCCGACGTTCAGCCACATATCGGCCTCCGAAGCGAGCAGGTATGCCTCCTCCAAGTCGATAGGCGTCGAAGAGTTGCCCGTGTTCTTCTTGTAGATGTAGTCGCCTCCGGCGTCGGTAATCAGCCGCACGGCATAGTTTTCCGTCGAGGGCATGAACCACGAATCGCCGTAGGGCGTATTGAGCATGACCGACGGGGCATCGAGAACGGCACCGGACACTTTCTGTTTCAGCGCATTGTATCGGATCGGAATATCCGCGAATACCTTTTCGCCCTTCGCGCGTTTCCCGACGACCTCCGAAAGCGCCACCAGCCATTCGGCTTTGCCCAGCGGAGATTCTTCGAGATAATCGCCGACATACATGAACGGGATGCCGAGCTCCTTGAGTTTGCTCTCCATCGCACTGGCCCCGTTCACGCCGAAAAGCAGCACAAGGTCAGGGTCGAGCGACAACAGAAGTTCATAATTGATATTTCCCTCGTAACCCACGTCGCCGATGCTGTCGCGGCGTGCCTGAATGTCGGGATTGGAGATATAGTCGAGTCCCGAAACGCCGACCACACGTGCCGTCTCGCCGATGGCGTCGAGCATGGCGATATGGGTCGAGGACATCGCCACGATGCGCTGCGCATCCCCTTCGAGGACCTGCCCGTCGAAACCCTCGGGAACGGGTTCCCCGTTACGGGAGATGAACAACCGGGTGGTGACGCTATCCGCGCCCTGCCACGGATTCATGACGGAAACCAGCACGCTCTGTCTGCCGTCTGCTCTTTCAATCTTGAATCCCGAGGCATATTCGGGAGCGTAAAGCTGTTTGTTGAAATCGGCAAGTTGGGAACTCTTGCCACGACAGCCTGCAAATGCCAGCGCAAGCAGCACCATCAGGCTCAAATTCTTTAATACTTTCATATCATTACCTTATTTACGTTTACATTATTTTCTGCTTTTCCCGAATTTCGGGGTGATGCCGATGAAGAACTCGAAGTTGATGCCGGGCATAGGACGCGACAGCACCGAGAGATAGTCCTCGTTGAACAGGTTATTGACGGCAAGTTTCAACTGTACATCCAGCGGTTTGAACGACAGCATTTTCTCCAGTGAGATATTGCTCATGAAATACCGGGGCAGGTGGCCTGTCAGCGTGTAATCGTTGCTCGACATGGTGAAACGTTCCGAGTAGTAAGCCCACTTGTAGAGGAACGCCCACGTCCGCCATGACAGCCGTCCTGTCAGCGAGGCGGAGTGCTCCGGCACGTAAGGCAGTTGTTTTCCCACCGACTGGTCGGCGGGCGACATCTTTTCGCCCTCGTTGATGGAGGGGGTCCACGAATAGGAACCGTTCAGGTCTATCAGCCAGTCCTTTGCCGGCTGCACGGCAAGGTTGGCCTTCACTTCGACACCGTAGGCATGGACTTTCTTCACGTTGCGCGGCGAGAAGAACCCCTTGGTCGTCGGCAGCCAGATGATCCAGTCGTCGATGTAGGAGTCGAACCAGCTTGCGCTGCCGCCCAGTTTATATACCCCCTTTTTGCCGACATCGAAACTCACTCCGGCGTCATAGCTGAAGCCGTGTTCGTTTTTAAGGTCGGGGTTGCCGCCCGGCAGAAAGTAGAGGTCGTTCAAAGTCGGAAAACGATAGTTGCGCGATACGGAGGCTTTCACCATCACGTTCCCTTTGCGCGAAATCAGTCCGTCGATGAAGAATGCCGGGATGAGCGGAGCCCATTTGTCGCCCGACATCTCCTCGCGCAAGACCAGCGACAAGCCCAACGGCTCGACAGGCTGCCATTTGGCCGATACAGAACCGGAGAGCTCGACACGCCCCTTGTCATATCCGACGACGGCTTTGTTGCCATCCTGAAGGATGATGTTCTTGTCTTCGCTGCGCACGAGATGCTGGTACACGGATACGTTCGAGGTGAAGAACCATTTCCTGCCGGGCGAGTATTCCGCTTCCGCCTGTCCGTAGAACGTGTTTATCTTGCTCCGCGAACGGGTCATGGAGGCCCAGTTGTCCGGCGCCACCTCACGACGGTAGTCGTAGGCCATCCACGTATGGATATAACCGCCTTTCACGCCGACTTTCCATTTCTCTTTGATATGGTCCCATGACAGGACACCACGAAACGTCTGCTCCCGCTGGCGGTTCTCGAAGGCGGTCTCATCGCCGTAATCGGTCGTGAGCATCGGCAGTTCCCGGTTGGAGTTGATATACCATGCGTTCAACCCGAAACGGTCGCCTTTCAGGGTGTTGTAATATACCTCCTGCAACAGGTGCAGGTCCTTGAACGAACCCGATCGGTTGCGTTCCTTGGGATGATACTGTCCGATGATGTTCTTCTCCTCGTCGTAGATATTTATCTTCTTGTCGTGGTTGGTGTACTTGTAATCGTTGGGCGACGACGAATAGACCGCGCGGGTCGAGACCTGCCATCGGTCGCTGCCGTAGGTGAAGCGGGCGAACTCGTCGAACGTGCGGAACGACCCGATGCCCTGCACGTATTGGGCATGGAAGCCCTCGCCGACCTGCGGCGTAGTACCGAGTTTGACAAGTCCGCCGAGTCCGCCGCCCGTTTCATTCACCGACGACGTGCCATGAAGCAGCGAGGCCTGATCTATGAAGTAGGACGGTATGGTGGAAAAGTCGGTCATACCCAGCATGGGATTGTTGATGCGCATGCCGTTCCACGTCACCTGCGTGTGGCTGGGCGACGTGCCGCGGAAAGCAACGGTGGAGAGCGTGGCGCGTCCGTAACTCTTGACGAACACGGACGAATTGAACGTCAGAATGTCGGCCATCGATAAGGCAATGTTCTCTTTCAGTGCGAGCGAGTCGAACTTCGTCTTCTGCACGCCGATTTCTTTCATCGGGCGTTTGCCCCACACCGTGACCTCGTCTATCTGGTGGATGCGTCGTGTGATTCCCTGCGCGGACAATACGGACGGACAGACGAGCAGTAGCGAGAAAAGTATGTATTTCGTATAAATCATTTGATTCCGTTTTTAGGGTGGGTATTCGCGGAAAAATGTACCGTGGAGGATGCCGGCACGGACGTTTGATGCGGGTCGAACCCATTCTCTTCAAGCAGTTGTCCGTATTCTTCCTCGAACGAGATCTCCTGATGGATTGTATGCTGCTCCTCGATGTGCCGTCTGAGCCGGTGAAGGTCGCTGAACGACACGCTGAACGAGTCGAATCCGGCAGCCCAACCGGAGAAGTCGGCATATTCCGGGGTTTTCTGGTATACCGTTCCCGTGGCGCCTTTCACCTTGTTCACGATCTTGCTGAAATCCCCGGAATTCGGAATCTCGACAAGTACATGCACGTGGTTGAGAAAGGCATTGGCGGCATGTACGCGGCAACCTTTCCCTGTAAAAATCCGTGTCATCCGCTCGAGCATCAATCCTTTTCCCGTTGTCGGAATCGTCATCTTGCGTCCTTTGGTAACGAAGATGAGATGGTATAGGTGTCGTATCCTGCCCATCACTTCCAACAAAATGCGCCGGGGATTATCCCGACATAGAATTCATCGATCAGTTCACCTTCGGACGAGTAGCGGTAGACAATGCCCTGCTGCTGGTAGTCGATGGCATCGGCCACGTAGACATCGCCACGCACGGGGTCGACGGTCAGGCCGTAATAAATCGTACCGCTGTATTCGAGGAACGGGCGCACGGGAACACGTTCCGCATCCACGTCCATCGACCATATGTCCTTGTTGATCCAGTAGAGCTTGTCGCCCGTACCGTTGAGCTGCACCTCCGAAGGCCAGTCGCCCATCTTGAACTTGAACTGCTTCTCTACGGTGAACGTCTCGGCATCGATGCGGTAGAGAGACGGGGCTTCGTAGCCGTAGGGCGAACCCTCGTACCCACCGTCGGTGATCGTCCACATCTTGTGGTTCTTGTCCATTACCAGCGAGGTGGGCTGGATGCCGACTTTCAGTTCTTCTACCACCTGATCCGTTTCGGTATCGATCTTGATGATGCGGTTTTGGTACGACCAGCAGTTGCAATAGACATATTTGCCATACTGCACCATCTGCTCCGTGGAGCCGCTTTCCATCGTCATGTCCGGCACCTGGATGTAACCGGTGATTTCATATTTCTTGGGGTTGATGATGAAGATGCGGTTGTCCCACAATTGGGTGACATAGGCTTTCTCGTCGCTGAGGAAATGGATATAGCGCGGCGAAGTCAGGTTCGTGATACGGCCCACCTCTTTGAACGTATTGAGGTCGATGGCGAAAATCACGTGGGAATTGTTCACCACGACCCAGCCCTTATTGTCGTGGATGCACATCGATTGCGCCACGTCGCCCAGCTTCATGCCGTTGGCACGGAAGAACACTTCATTCTGCACCTGTTGGGTTTCGGGGTCGTAGTACGACAACGTGGCATTGCCGTACTGGAAGTTGCCCTCGTTGGTGATGAACAACCCGGCTCCGGTAGCGTTGAAATCTTCCACCGCATCTCCGTAGTCCCACTCCATGCAGCCCGCCAGCAACAGCGGCAACCCGCATAGAAGAATGATATGTCGTATCAGATGTTTCATTGGCTTGTTATAAACGGGAAAGAGTACCGGTCTTTCGGCCAGTACCCTGTTCCCTTGTAAAATAATGGGTGTTACTGCTGGGTATAGCGACCGGCTTGCATATCCTCGTAGGTGGGGTTATAACCGCAATTGGTTACAAGCCAGTCTTCTTTCTTGATTTGCTCTTCTTCTACAAAAGATTTGAAGAACGTATAATCAACAAACCGTGTCAACCGGATAAATCGAACTCCTGAGAGTTTTGTTAAAGTTGGCATATTGAAAGTCGTAAGCGATGCTGCATTTGCAGCACAAAGTGTTCCATCAATGGCCTGCAATTTGGGGCATGAAATAGTTTTTACGGCACGAACAGTCATACCAACACCCCCGACATGTTCCAATGACGGAAATGTAAAATCTTTATTTGATGCCATAAAATCTAAAGAACCATATAAAATATTATTAATCACCCCTTCTTTGATATATTGAGGATTGCTTGAACAACCGACTGACTTTAAATTCGTAAAATCATAATCATAGTTAGAAACAGCGTTCAGATTACCGATAATACATAACTGACCTCCGACAATTTCCAATTTCGGGAACGAGATATTGTTTGCCATTGTAGTTTCGATGCTTAAATATCCATCTACACTTACCAAGTTAGGGGCTGAAACGCCTTTTTTTGAACCTCTTATAATTTCCATATTCCCGTAAACTCGTTCAAATTGGAATACAGGATCTGTTGTCATATTGCTAGAATACTTAAAATTCTTAATACTCTTAAAATTCAATTCTGGATCTATTCCAACACTTGAACCGGTAATACCGCTCGGAGCTAGAAACATGCTAACTTGCGACATATCCTCTTTTGTGATAATTTTTGAGAATATAGTCCCGTCTGTAATAGAAATTAAAGGTTCGTTATCCTCAAAAGGTACAAAATTTACTTTGCTCAAATCTAAAATTCGATCAGAACACTCCAATAAACGCAGCAAGGTCAGTCCTCCGAGTTGTTCTAATTTACTCCAATCCGGTAATTTTTTCAAGACTTGGAATTTAGATATTGTCAATGTGCCTTTAACAATCGACAAGTTAGACAGTCCATCTATTTCTTGTAATTTATTATTTCCCGTAGATGTAAAAGCATCGGACGCAATATAACTGGAAACGAGATTAAGGTCGCCGTTTACTACCGATAATTCCGGCAATGAAAGGGTCTCCAACGGAATCGGTATAGAAGCAAAATCCACACTTCCAACTTCTTGTAATTTCGGAAATTCCAAAGAAATCATTTTGCCTAAATTATTAACCCCTAAGCGACCGTTTACTTTTGTCAATTCAGGAATTCTCAAAGATGTGATTTCTCCTCCTGGTTCTCCGTCACTTGTCAGACACTGGAGATCAAAATCCTTTACGACAGTGGTTAATTTAGGGAATTCAAAACTTTGTAGAGATGAAGTCCTGAATATTATATTTCCATCAATCGTTTCAAGGTTGTCGAATTGCACATATGCTACTTGATTGTTGCAGACAACGATGTCGCCAGTAATATGCTGCAAAGATCTCATACTGACCATCTGCAATTTACTGTTGGTCGCAAAGGCAGTTTCAGTTCCTATTTGCAAACCTCCAATTGAAGTGATATTATCAAGTCCCGTAAGATCTTGTCCAACATAACTTTTCCGAATGATGATGTTTCCTTCGACTTCCTTCAATATTTTTAATGCGGCGATATCCGACAATTCTTCTGCATCCTCAGCATCCGACCCGATAATCAAATCACCTTTGATAACCGTTACGTCCGTATCAATGAAAGCCGTAACATCCGCTGTTGTCTTCAATTCCACATCCCCTTCATAGCGAATCTCGTCTTTAATGACTTTATATGTATAATCATTCGCTTCTCCATTGTAAGAGGTTACACGAAACGTTCGTTCCGTATCCCAGTCAGTAATGCTTGCCGGATCGGGAATAATTGTTGCCGAGGATGTGTATTTGAATTCGACTTGAGCATTATTTAACGAAACAGTATATGGAACTGTTATGGTAATTATATTGTCAATTATTTCCGCTGTATAGGATTGACTTGCCACAGTCATCACGACTGATGTGATAAAATTGTCATCGGCATCAGCAGGACTTTCTGGAGTCTGATTATCTTCTGAACATGATAAAAAAAGAAATGGGGCAATGAATAGTAAAAGCCAAAACTGTCTCATATTATTGATTATTAGTTATTGATAAGTCTTCAAATGAAAATACTTCTGTGGATATCTCTCCAAGCCAACCACTTTTCGATAATACTCCACACTGAACTTTGATAAAGTCTATATATTGCAATTTTACTGGAGTCCCGTCATGATATATTGCATTGGCTATTTTGAATCCGTTGCGCTGACCGCTACCATCAATGACATTTCCTCCTACCAGATTATCTGAACCCATATTATCCACATACCCCCACTCATAAGCGTTATTCGCCCAATATCCTGTAACGGGATCTTGATTGTTGCGAGGAGTCAGACGCGTCCCATATAATGTATAGCTATCTTCTTTAATCCAATTGGGATAATAATATTCTTGGCCATGGTATGCATTCATATCGACAGAACCTGAATTACCTTCACTATCTACCCACGGAGTATGTGCTCTGGGTGCAGGTCTATAGTAAGTTACTTCGTAGTCTTGTATTGTACCATCGATGCCGGTTTCAGATCCTTTTAATTCATACCATTCATCGTCTGGCTGGCCATTGCCATTTATATCTTGCATTACCCAAACAATGCCCGGCTCATTTGAGCCACCGCTCGAACTGTTAAAAGCATTTCCTTGTATTGCAAAATCGTATTCTCGGCCACTCGGAGCAATACTATGGTCAAAACCGATGATGATATAACCACCGAAAGATCCCAGTGAAACATGCGCTTTTTTGTTCAATCGTTTCGTTGCATACTCTATGGCTTGTTGGGGCGTCGTTTCATTTCCTATAAATCCGGTATTTTGGGATAACTCATTAATAAACTGTCCGGGAGCAGGAATGAATTCATAAACCTTATCCCAAATACCTGAACTTGTCGCTGTCGCTTGCCGATAGCGTTCTTGTTCCGTTTTTTCTTCACAAATAACCTTAACTGTCGTTGTAATTGAAGTATTACTACGTGTTATGTTACGTGAAAGTGGCTGTGTGTTGGGCATTTTTTCTGTAACAGTAACAGCAACGAAATATTCTCCAGGAGTCGTCGGCGTGAATTTAAAAACCCTGTCGGTAGCGGCTTCCATAATTTTTCCATTGACCTGCCATTGATACTGTGGATAATCGAAATATTCCAGCAAAGGCCGCAAATATACAGGACGCCCTGCAAAAGTATAACGATCCGTAGAAGTTTGTGTATAGGATGGTGTCGGAAACCGTACGGAATAAGGCATTGTTTCCACAACTTCTACGTCGAAATCACGGATTGTTTCTCCGTCTATATTGGATGCCCGGATTGTTATCGAATATGTACCGAGTTCTTTTTCGTGAAACGTATATGCTTTTTCTGTTCCGACGATTTCTCCATCGCGTACCCATTCAATTCTAAAATTTTCAAGATCGTCATGTTGAATATCTGGAGATAAAATATAATCCGTGTTTTGAGGCACTTTTAATCCTTTAGAGGGGATTATGATTGAAATTGTAGGTGGAGTTAACTCCAATACTTCTACTTTTAACTCTTCTTCCGCATAACCCTCTGGTGTATCAACTCGCAATTTGATATATAGATGTTGTTCCTGATTCCATGTATACTTCAATATTGATTCAGATGAAAGAAGTTTTCCATCTACTGTCCATGCATAAAGTGCATTATTCGCATATTTATATGTCGGGGCAATTGTCAGTTCACGCCCAACTTTGATAGTGTAAATGCCAGTCTCACTATCGAGTTCAATTATAGGAGCTTGTTTTATTTCTTCAGTAATTACATCGTTCTTATTACAGCTTGTAATAAAAAACAAAAGTACAAGAATACTAAATATGAAAGCCTTCATAATAAAAAATGCATAGAACTGAAATCAGTTCTATGCCAAACTATATTAAATTGTTATTCTATTGTAACGTCGTCTATACAAAGATACGCCGGAGTATTGAGTCCATATATAGGATCGACATCAGATCCTTCAAAATTGAATTTTACACTTTGCACATCCGCTACATTAATATCCCAATATGTCCATGTAGTTACGGGGGACACTGTTGGTTTATCATATCGGTAGTCGGCCAACAATTTCGATACAGTGGTGATCAAATTTCCATCTACGTCATAACATTCGATGTTGACTTGGAAATATCCTATATTGTTGCCGTCAGAATCTTTCAGATTACTCAACGGTGTTGCAACACCCGATGTTCCGAACTGATTACCATTTATAATCACACCATAGGTATATGCTGTGTTACAATACCATAAACCCTTGAATTTGCGAGGGGAGTCAAAATAGAATTCAGGTTTGGCCATCCACTCCGTATTTCCGAAATCAGAGTAGCCGTATACAACAGCAAAATTGGAACCGCTGTGACCTGCCCCTGTATTGGCCCCATCTGTGGATGCTGTATTATAGACACTACATTGATTCTCCCAAGTATACCACCAATTAGTTCCAGAAGTCTTGCCGGCAGCAGAATCAGAACGATAATTGTATTTCGACAACGCAATGGCACCACTGGAAAATTCAGTATACGCTCCATAAGAATTGGTTACAGTATTCATGTCGGAGACAAACACAAAATCGGGATCGTATATTTCCCTGATTTGGTTCTCTGCAGTATATCCATAAAGCGTGTAGTAGTTCTCTGCTTTAGGCGAAACCGCCATGAATGTTTCATCGAAGTCATCGAATGTAATGGTTGTAGTGCCATCATCATTAAAGTTGGCTCGGGTTTCGGGAGTTACTGAATCAGTTTGAGGATTCATCAAAAAGTCATCGTCTGAATTACAGCCGGTGAACAGGGCGGTTGCCGTCAACAGGAAAGCTCCCGCCAGAAAGCGTAAATTTCTTTTCATAGCTTACTTGTTTTTTAATAAAACATATTTTTAACAAACACAAAAAATCCCGTTCGCGCAGGTTTACACGAACGGGATTATGTTTGTCTTCAAATATGAGAATGACTCCTACGGCATTCCGTATCTGATCGCAACCCGATTTTCTCCCGCGGGTGTAAATCCTTTTCCGGTCATGGCAGGTCTTCTGACTCGTCCCAGTCGTCGCGCCTTCCCAGCATTACACCAGTGGCAGGTTGCGGCAACCTTGAGGGGACTTACAGCAGCGGGTACTGTCCCGGATTCTCACCGGATTCCCTTTTCATCCGTGGCGGCGAACCGCCCGGAACCATTTCCAATTACAAAAATACAAATATTTTTTATAATAATATCATTTACACGAAAAAAAATCCGCAACCTGCCGGAATCATTCCGCACTATACTTTCAGAAAAAGGTTTCATGGCAAAGATTCTCATCGCCCGGGGACAGGCGACCATCTATGTCCAGAAGGACGGGTATACCATAACCCAGTCTTTGGGTGAATACGTGTTCCCCGCGGATGACACGGGGAAGATTCTCTCGTCCGTCACTCTCACCTCGACCGTACGGGTGATGTGCGGGGACGAGGAACTCACGGCCTTTACCATCGGTGCGGTGGGTAAGCCGGCGGGATTCTCATCCGTTACCGTCAATAACGGCACGAAGACCTTAACCTACGTTATCACCGCCGGTACGACGACCCTCGCCGACCACGGAACAATAGATATTCCCGTGACAATTTCCGGTATTGTCTATCATCTGTCGTTCGTCTGGTCGAAAGCCAAGGCGGGTATCCCGGGCAAGGACGGGGTCGATGCCGACATGCTCGACTGGGTCAAGGAGTGGAATACGGGTAAGACGCTCATCAACGGCAACACGGTCATCACCCCCAAACTCTTTGCGGGCACGAAAAACAGCGACGGCACCGTCTCCGGGATAGCCATAGGCTCGTTTACACTCAATACGAAGACCTCCTCGGGAACGATCGCCGCAGAGGCGGTAAACGGCATCTATGGATTTAGGGATGGCTACAAAACCTTCTATGTAGATAACGGCGGTAACGCCCAGTTGGGTTATGGCGACCAGTATGTCAGGTATAACGCCACGACAGGCAAGGTCGAGTTCGGCAGCGGAGTGAGTCTGAACTGGGTCGGTGCGACCTACATCGACAAGGACGGCGTCTTTACCGGAACACTCTCGGCCGATACGATTAAGACGATTTCCATCAGTGCTTCCCAGATCACATCGGGGATTATCGCTGCGGCACGCATCGACACGGCGGCGTTGAAAGCCTCCTTGATTACCGCCGGAAACATCGAAGCTCTGACCTTGAACGTTACAAAAGGGAAAATCGGCGGCTGGACGGTGGATGCCGACTCCCTTTACCGGGGTACGAAGAACAACACTGTGGGGAGCTGCACCTCTGCCGCAGGTAGCATTACGCTCGGCTCGAACGGTATCCGGGGCTATAAATGGCGGCTGGATGCCTCGGGAGCCGGAGCGGTCGCGGGCGGCAACATCGCGTGGGACGCTTCGGGCAACGTCACGTTCGCCTCGACGGTCAGTGCCTTGTGGACGGCACCTATCGGCTCCCTCACCACGGCTTTGGGCGGCAGCGGCTATCCCAAGCTGACGAAGATCACGGCCGACGGAATCTATACCGGCAGTATCACCGCCTCGCAGATTACCGCAGGAACCATCTCCGCCGACCGCATAGCGGCAGGCAGTATAGCGGCCTCGAAGCTCGATGCCGCCAGCATCAGGTCCTCCATCATCAACACGGACTATATCAACGGCCTGAGCTGTACCTTCACCAAAGGAAAAATCGGCGGCTGGATGATCGGGGCTTCGGCCCTCACTGCCACGCATATCTCGATAGACAGCGGCAACAGACGCATCGCGGTGTACGGGGCCAATTCGGGTGTCGCTAGCGGGCAGCGGGTGCAGCTCTACTACAACAGCGACACGGACTTCGGGCTCTATACCACGGACAGTGCAGGGTACTGCGTGGCACAGCTGGGTTCGAGCAACAGCATAGCCGGCTGGACGATCGACACGACTTCCATTCGCAAGGGCAACGTGTCGCTGGGCAGCGACGGCTCGATCATCAACTCCACGAAATGGAAACTGAACAACGACGGTTCGGGGCAGATCGCCTCGGGCAACATTGCATGGGACACTGCCGGGAACGTTACGTTCGGGGCTTCCGTATCGCTGCAATGGAAGAACGACATCGAAGCGGCCAAGGTTACGAACTTCGGCTATCGATATTACAAGAAACTCATCATCAACGGCGACGAAGCGACCTATTATCCAGTCGTTTTCAAAGGTGGCGACCAGAACATCAAACGTACCATTCTCGTCCGTCGGGGATATGCCGAGCAGGCTCCGGTCTCGTGGAACACATCCACGCACAAAGGAGGTCTGATCGTACTTATCAAAACCAACTTCGGCGGTTGGGGTGGCATTGCCTATTCATGGGATATCTATGACCTTTCCGAGACCTACTGCCGGATGTTCGCCGGGGCGCAGCTGTGCGGCAACTACTGCATGTTCGCCGTCTTCCTGCGTGGCGGCGGCGATACGGGTGCCGTGTACCACCTCTACTCCGACCAGCCGATAGAGAGCAGCAGTTATAGTCCTTCGCCGATTCCGGCAGCTCCGCAAATCGCTTACGGCAACGACCTTATCTTCCAGAGCGGTTCCACACAAGCCTATGCCCCCGCGCCGCGCACCCTCACGGCTGCCGTCGAGGAGGAGATCCGCCGCCATCGGTTCATTGCTCTGGCGCAAAGCACGGACAGCACGCTTGCGGCGCACCCGCTGACCTATATCGGCTCGACAGGGATTTACACGGGCACCCTTACCGCGGCGCAGGTCAACGCCGTGGCGATCGATGCCGGCAGTATCAAGACGGGAACACTTTCGGCAGACCGTATCGCCGCGGGCAGCATCAGCGCCTCGAAACTCGATGCCGTGGGTATCAAGTCGTCCATTATCAATACCGATTACATCAACGGTCTCAGCTGCACGTTCACGAAGGGCAAGATCGGCGGTTTCTCCATCGGCAGTGACAACATGACCATAGGGAACGTCGGAGCTGTGGGTGCCATCCCGTTGCAAATCCGTTCCGCCTCCACGGGCAGCGGTTACTGGTACACGGGAGCCTACAAGCCGCTGGGTATATGCCTTACGTGGTATCAGAGCAGCAATGCAGGGCATATCGTCCTCGGGCAGGTGGCGGCATCCGGCAACAGTGTCAAGACCGGATTCATAGGTCTTCAGATGATGTCATGGGACAATCTGGAATACTTCTGCCTCTCGGTGAACTATACCAAAAGCGGCAGCAAGGAGGTATACAACCGTATCGCGGGGTGGGCCTTCGACCACAACCATATCTGGAAAAACAACATCTCGCTGGGCAGCGACGGATCTATCGCCAACTCCACGAAATGGAGTCTGAACAACGACGGGTCTGGGCACATAGCCTCGGGTAATATCTCATGGAATGCCGCCGGCACGGTTACCTTTGCCGCATCCGTATCCGCCCAGTGGACTACGGGCATCACGACGGCGCAGGAACTCGCTTCGGCCATGGCGTTCGGGAAGATGCTCTACCGCGACCCGACTTTCTGGAACGGAAACAACGGTGTCGTGGTTTACAACAACTCCCAGAACGGTATGGTGACCGTTACCCGGCAGCAGGATGCCACGGCACCCAATGACAGCAAGTATGTCCTGAAAATCCAGACCAGCGGCAGTGCCAGCCCTCGCAACGGAGGCTTCTATTTCGGGGCGAAATGCGGTTACCGCAAGGTGCTCGTCGCCCGCATTATCGCCAAGATCCCCGCCGGCAGAAATCTCTGTTGGGCGACGAACAGCGTCGGCACGGGAGGTTCGCACCGGTGGCTTACGTCGAACGCCGGCACGGGCGACTGGAAAGAATACGTCTACAAGGTCGTGTGCGGCACCGCCGATTTTTCCAGCACCCATTTCTTCTACGTGGACGGCACGCAGGGGACTTCCGATACGCCTGTCATCTGGTATGTGGCCTATGCCACGGTCTTCGACCTTACCTCCACGGAGAAATACACGACCACCATCGATGCCAACGGCATTTACACGGGAACCGTACGCGCCAACCAGATTATCGTGGATTCCGCCCTGACTGTCGGAGGGAGCAGCTATAACGGCAGCATCTCCGTCAAGGATGCGAACAATAGCGTAAAGGTCACGCTGGACAGGAACGGTATCACGGCCGTGAGCGGCAAGATCGGCGGCTGGATTCTCGGAACAAGCGCCCTGACCGCTTCGGCTCCGGCCTCGGGGCACCGCATCGTTATGGGGGCTTCAGGATATATTTACCACGACAACCCTTCCACCGGAGTAAACTATTGGGCGCTGAACACGGACGGTTCCGCCACGTTCGGGTGCGGGAAAATCTCCTTTGCCAATGACGGATCGGGTTATCTGGCCAACCAGAATATCAAATGGGACGCCTCGGGAAATGTCACGATGACGGGCACCATCAACGCCAATGCCGGCACCATCGGGGGATTCGTCATCGGTCAGGGGCGCATCGGCTCGACGGCGACAGGAACCGGCTCAGGCGGCGGCCTTGCCATCTACGACGACCTGTTCCGCGTGGGGGACACCATTTCGTATGTCCTGTTCGGCAGCAACACCATACCGGCATCCGCCGGCGGATCATGTGCCACCGGACGTATTGTGAACAACAAGGTGAACAGCATCTTTAATAACAACTACGGGCTTTATATCGATGTCAAAAACGGTAACCGTAACTACGGAATATGGTCCAATGCCTCTGTTATAGCCCCTGCCTGCATCGGCAACAAGATCAAGAATGTCTATTTCACAGGCAGCGGTTACACGATCGATTTCTCGCAGTTCAACATCTTTTTCGTTTATGCCAACCAGAAGTACAGCGTGACCCTGCCGTCGGCATCGTCCGTGGCCACCATGTTCGGTTACTCGACTCTGCCGTCGGACTTCGCCTGCATATTTACCCTAATTTACAACTACAACTGGGGGAATAGCCTTGTATTCACCAATATCCGTAACCACAACGGGGATCTTGCCAGTTACACGTTAGCCAAGGGAGACTCCATTACGGTATTGTGCGCCAATTACCCCTCGTTCCATTACCAGATATTAAATCACTCTTATTAAAAACTTTTCTGCTGGGAATATCCCTACACTTAATAAAAACAGAAGCGAATTATGAACATCACCAACGTAACGGTAACCAAGGTTGCCGAAGAGAGCACGGAGAATGCCGACTACCAGTTGGAATATTCCATCGTCAATGACGCGCTGACCCGCGTCCACGCCTCCATCCGCAAGAAGGATACGGATGGCTCGGGGAACGCTCCGCAGATAGGTATCATCTACATGGAACAAGGCGTTATTTCATGCAACATTCCTATGGGAGAGCCGCTTGCACCCCTGTTTCATGATTTCGATACCATGATCGACGAAATAAAAAAGAGTAACGTACAAAATGCATAAATAATATGGAACTGTCAGTCAAAGACCGCCTTTACCTGCCGTCCTTTTTGCCGGCACGGGGCAACTTCAAGGACTTCAACCTCAAAAAAGAGATTCTGCGCAAGATCGCCATTCCGGACGAGGAGCGCAAAGCCATCGGTCTTCACGAGAATGCCGAGGACAAGCGCATCGAATGGGATGTGGAGAAGGAGAAACCGCTTGCCGTGGAGTTCTCGGGGGACGAGATGGAGTATCTCCGGAAAGCCTGCGAACGCATCTCGGACGAGGAGCTTCCGGACGATATGTGGGCTACCGTGTCGCGCATCTACGATTTCATTCAGGAGAAGTAAACCATCCTTTCTTTCTGCCGCTACTCTTTTGAAAAGAGTGCCCGGTCGTACTCTGATGTATGGTCGGGCTTTTTGTTGAAGTATCGTTCATGGCAAGACAGGACATAACAATGGACGCCGAATACGGTGAGGTGGAGACTTCCGGCAATATCGCCGGCAAGAGTTTCTACGACTTCCGCCTGCTCGATGCCGTCGCGGGTGCGGACAACGACACCTTCCGCTACGGAGAGATTACCGTCCCCGTCGGCTTCGTGTACACGTATAACGACGGCAAAGGGTTCCATGTCAGGATTCCCTATACGCCCGACATGCGCCGCCTGACGGTCCGTCTGGTTATGGAAAGCGGTTCGGGCGGCACGGAGTACCTGAGAAATCCTGCGACGGGCAAACATTGGTTTCCCGTCGTGGCGGAGACGGAAGCCGGCACGGCCGATATCGCCCTGGCCGCATTTTTCTCCCTCAATGAGAAGGGAGTCTACAACCTGCTGTCACGGGACGGTTACCTTGCCGTGTACAGCGGCTCAGAGACCGACTTCGAAATAGGAGCCGCCAAAGCCCAGAACGAGACGTTTCTGCTGAAAGCTTCAGCCGGAAATCTCTACCAACATTCTACGACAGGTGTCGGCCTCGTCGACTACCTGCATTCGAGTCTGGAAAACAACGGTCTTGCCGCCAAACTGCAGTCGGAATTCCTGTCGGACAAGGTCGTCATCAAGAATGCCTATATGGATTCTGCCACGGGAGAGCTGCTTTTAGAAACCGAGGAAAAGGAGGAGAACGATGGGTAAGTACAGGGTCGTAGCCGGACAGAATATCTACGATGTGGCCCTGTACCTGTACGGCAGCATCGAGGGAGTCGTGGATTTGCTCATCAACAACCCCGATCTCTCCTTCGCCACGACATTGACTGCCGGCCGGGAACTTGTCTACACGGACGATTTCGTTATCCGCGCCGATGTAGTCGCCTATAACGGGTTGCACGGCATCGTCCCCGCTAACGGTGAACGGCATGTCTATCCCAAAACGTTCACCTTGCCGCTTGCTGTCGTCCTCACGCTCGCTGCCGGGATCATCACCGTGCAGTGTGCCGTTTCCGGTGCGGGACAGCTGGAAATCGACTGGGGCGACAACAGCGACACCGAGACCGTCCTCCTCGCGGACACGCCGCAGCTGCTCACCCATACCTTCGACAACAAAGTCAGGGACAGGCGTCGTATCCGTTGGTTTACCGATGCCTGCTTCCGGAGTATCGACTGGAGCGGGCTCAAACCGCGGTCGTTGGTACTGGTGCAGACACTGCCGGTGGAGGAGCTGACGCTCACGCACGCCACACTCTCCTTGGAGAGCCTGCGGCTGCTTTCCGGAACCTACAGCCTGAACCTGTCGAATTGCGCGTTGGCCGATCTTGCACCGCTTGCCGAATGCCGGGAACTGATGACACTCGACCTCTCCGCCGCCCGACTGAAACCGACAGTCATAGATCATTACCTGACAACCCTTGTGGAACATTACGGCGACCGACGGAATTGCACGGTCATTTTACCTACAGCCCCGACGGGAACCTATCGGGAGCCGGACCGGGATACCGAAACGGGGCGCTACCGTATCGCCTCGGGCATGGAAGCCGTATGGGTCATCCTGCACGAGGAGGCCTGGAATGAGGGTGGCGCGTGGAAATTCATTATCGACGATATAACCTATACAGTGGAATGAGCCGGACGATTAAGGAGATATACAATGAAGCCGTGCAGGAACGCAACCGGCGGCTGGAACTGACGGAGTTCGCCAGCGACTCGAAGCTGTCTGTCATGAACGGTATCCTATGGACCGTAGCCGCTGTCATCTACAGTTTCGAGACGCTGCTTGATGTCTTCGCGGTGGATATCTCGGAAGCCATCAACAACCGGATCAACGGCACGCCGGACTACTACGCCAATGCGCTGCTGCAATACCAGCAGGGCGACGAGCTGACCGTCCGCGAGGACGGACTGGCTTTCGGGTATGCCCAGGTCGATGAGACCAAACGCATCATTACGCAGGTCTCCTATGTGGAGAGCACGGACGACAGCAACCTCGACAGCAAGCTGGTACTGAAAATCGCTACCGGCACGAAAGGACATCTGGAAGCTATTCCCGCCGAGGAGCTGGTGCCCATCAATGCCTATATCGGCAAGCTGAAATTCGCCGGCACACGCATCGAGGTCATCTCGACCAAAGGCGACGTGCTGGTGCCGCGTCTTACGGTCTTCTACGATGGTGCCGTTCCCGAGGCGGAGATGTACGACAGCATCGAGACCCGTATCCGGGACTACATTATGGGCATCGACTTCGACGCTGCGGTCTATGTCTCCCGCCTGACGGATGCCATACGCCGTGCCGAACACGTTACAGACGTCTATATCGACGAGACGGCAATCCCCGAGCAGGGCGTGTTTATTGCTTGCCACGATACGGACGGGCAAATCCAGCCCCTGCAACGTGTCGGCCGCATGACATACACCGCCTCGGGCTACCTGAAAGAGTCCTCGCGCAAGGACGAGGAGTCGGAACTGCCGACCTTCCGGGAAGCCATCACGCTCAAAGTCGAAAACCATGAGATATAAGCTGCCCATAGACCGTTCGGTGAACCGGCTCGTGCCGCACTACCTGTCGGGACGGCGGTTCATCCTCTTCGTGCAGAGCTGCCTCTATCCCTTGCAAAGCCTGAACGAACGGTTCCGTACGTTTGCACGGGAACGGCATATCGAGGCGCGCATGACCTCACAGGTCATCTATTTCGAGTGGTTCCTGAACTACCGGTTCGGTAAATACATCAAGGACGGCAAGGACCGCATCTTCATCAAGGACAGCACGAGTGTCGGTGTGGACCTGTACCACGAAGGGGCGGAATACCAGCGTCCTTTCACCGTATGGTACAACGGGGAACAGGTTACAACGGACAATGAGGCGGAACGCCCCCGTCCGTTCTACCTGCTGGCGGAAGAGAAGCTGATCAACAAGGTCAGCTTCATGGTCTGCGTCCCGCCCGTCACCATACCTCCGCGGGAACTGGTCTATATGCTTTCCTATGTGGTGAACACCTATAAGACAGCAGGCAAGACCTACCTGATCAAGATCGACGAAGACGAATACACCCCCAATAAGAATACAGGACAATGAAAGAATATATTGCGGAAACCGGCGGACGGTATACCTACTCGGACGATATCCTGAACTTGCAGGAACTGGCTCTCAGCATGAGTGCCGTTTTTGACGGCTGCTCGGACTTCATCATCTCCGGATGCGAGATCGAGGGTCCCCGCGTCTCCCCGGGTTATGTCTGGCTCGGCGGAAAGGTACGCCGTTTCGACGGCTGCGCCGATGCTGTCTATCCCTATTATATATACGAAATCAACCGGCATGAATCGGTGGTCTACGCCAATGAGGTCAACAAGCGCGGGCGTACCTGTTATCTCTGTGCCGGAGCCAAGGCTGTCCCGGATACGGTCGATCCGGTTACTGACAAACTGCCGGCGGCCATCGAGGTGACGGAGAGCTATGCACCCCGGTTCATCGACAAGTTCTTCGGCCGCTATGCTGTCCTGCTCGATACACCTTTTGCCCGGCAGACCGTCAAGAAGGATCTGGTGCTGGCCGGAACGTTCACCGGGCAGAAAGAAATCAGCTCCAAGACCGCCGTCTCCGTCAGCGGCGGGAACGGCTACATGCTCAAAGGCATCGTCAAGGCGGACGGCCATGCCGCCATCGGTGCCTACCTGCACGGTCTGCTTGTCAACGAGATTGTCATCCGGACGGACGGCACGTTCAGTTTCATGAAACAAGGCAAGGAACTGGCCAGGGTTACGGAAGACGGCATATCCTGCGGTACTTCGCTGAATGAAAACGCCCGGATCGGGGCTGTCCGCATCAAGGGATACGACATCTATAACACCTCGGATGTGACGGATGAGGGTTGTATCCGTATCAATTACCACGGCACGGAGGGCGGCGGAACAAAATACCGTGACTTTGCCGTGCATGACGGAAAAGCCTGCACCACACCTGTTTTGAAAGTCATCGGGCGTACCGCCACCCTGCAGGTCGGCGGACTGCTCTCCCTGCAAAGCACCGGACGGGGTATCGATATTCAGAATACCGCCTATACGAAAGACAATGCCAGGCTGACAAACCTGATTACCTGGCGCGACAGTGCCGCCGCGCTGCTCGCCACCGTCGGCTTCGACACCGCTGACAGTTTCCGTTTTGCGCTGAGGAACGCTCTGGGCGACATCGTGCTTGCCCCTTTGGGAGCGGTGGATGTGCTCGGTACGCTTAAAATCAACGGAAAATCCGTGTCCGACACCTATGTGACCGTCAGGGCCTTTACGGAGGCGATGGGAAAGAAAGTGGATGTGGTAGAAGGCAAACAGCTCTCTACCGAAGACTTCACGACCGAATACAGGAAGAAACTGGCGGCTATCACTACCGGAGAACTGACGGAGGGCGGCGAAGGTTATGTCACATCGGGAACCGTCGCGGCGGCTTTGAAAATGAAACTCTCCGCCGACGGGAACCTTTCCGATGTCATGGACAAGGCTGCCGCCCGGAAGAATATCGATGTCTATTCCAAAGCGGAAGCCGGGGAGGTATTTCTGGAAATCTCCGAAGGATTGAAGGAGCTGGTGCGCCTGACGGCGGACGAGATCAGCGGGCTGACGGCAGAGGAAGCCGCCGAACTGAAAGCAAAGCGGCAGGCGGCCGTCAGGGATACCCTCGATGCCGAAAAGAAAGGTACCGGGGAGCTGAAACTGGCCAAGACCTCGAACCTGTCCGACCTTCCGGACAAGGGCAAGGCACGCAAGAACCTCGAAGTCTATTCCACGGCCGAGATAGACCGGATGATGGACGGCAAGCTCGGGACTGACTCCGCTTACGAGGGCATTGTCTTCACACCCGAACTCAGGGACAAACTGCTGGAAATCAAGACCGGTTCGTTCGCCTACATAGATGAAGGCGGCATTTCGCACGCGCAGGTCGAGGGATACGTGATGACCTCGCAGGTTGTCAGGGAACTCAAGAAAAAGGCGGAGCGGCTGATGGGCGGCTACAACGCTTCCGAAAAGGATACCATCGCCACCAACCTGAACCTGTATACCAAGGCCGGGGCGGACGCCCGCTTCGCCGCGCTTGAAAACCTGTTCCAGGATTACATCGACTTTTTGACCGGGCAAGGAAAATCCCCCATGGAAGCCCGGCAGCTCCTGCGGAACAAGTTGGACGTGCTGTCCAAAGACGAAATCGTCAAGGACTACCTGCGCAAGGACGGCAAACTTTCCGACCTGTCCTTGCCGACAGCGGAGGCGAAACGGCAGGCCTGCCGCGCTATCGGAGCCGCCTATGCGGAAGAATACCAGCCCCTGCTGGCGGATACGGGATGGATGCACATGGAGAACAGCGGCTCGGGAACAGATACCCAGGGGCTGTTTATCCGCCAGATCGGGAATATCGTGTCCATACAGGGGTATATCAATACCGCACGCAGGGACGGCAGCAACTGGGGCGGCATCGTTGCCGTCATCCCGAACAAGATACAGCCCCCGAGATACAGCGTGCGCTGCAGCGCCGCTGACTGGAACGATGACCACAAGTACAACCGGGGCTCCTCGTTCACCATCTACGGCGGTTCGCGCAGGATACAGCTTTACGAGCGCGGTATGTACAATGTCAATGTAGAACTCAACTTCACCTATTTTGTATAGTCATGAAACATAAACTCAATGTAAACGGCGATATTGAAAGCCGCCGGAGGATTGCGGAGCGCAGGAACGTTCCCGTCCGTGAAACCGTACAGCAAACCATTCAACCGCAACATCATGAAACAGAAGAAAATCAGGCGGCAGCCGCAGAAGAAACCGTCTCCCCGGCAGCAGAAGCCCCGAAAGCGAGAAGACGGAAGACCGCAGGGGACGCTTAAGCGCTTTCCTTTCGACGAGACACGGATAGGCTTCATGCTCCGGTATGAGATGCCGGTAGTCTATCATCTGCTCCGCAGGTTATGCGCCACGCAGCAGCCCTTCGAGCCGGACTGGCAGGTCATACGGTCGGTGGCGGAGGCATCGAAAGACCCTTCCTGCGGCAAGGCGAAGTTCCGCCGCTACCTGGACGAGTACCGCCGGGACGGGGTCTATTGCCGGCGCGGGAAACGGCTCACGCCGGAGCGCAAAGCCTACTATGAAGGCATATGCCGCCGCAAGAGAGAAGAGTATATCCGCCGGAACCGCAGGAGGCTGCTTGCCGAAGCGCGGAACGCGCCGGGCGGCGACAGACTGCTCGGAGAGATTAAAAGCATTCTTAAAATGAAACGGTAATGCGCTGAAGGACAATGCCGGTGAGAAACATTCATGTACATGTATGGCTGTTCCGGGTAATTTGCCTAATTTTGTATTCCACGGTCGCTGCAAGACCTTTCCATATTGTCAAATGAGTATCCTCTTTCGGGATACGGTCAGCGAGACATCCTCTCCCAATTTTATCAGTTGAACGCGGACGGTGCAACCGAACCCGTCCGTCCTGTTACCAGTTTCTTTGCGATGCGGGTATACCGTGTCGCATTCTTCGGGCATTTTTAAATCCATAAAACAAAGCGTTTATGCAAGAAGAAGAAAAGAACAACGGCATGGAAGGCATGTCTGTCGAGGAAATGTTCCTCGGCGTTCAGGAATCTTATCAGGAGGCACAGTTGCGTGCCCAGGAGGAGAACAGGGCGTTCGCCCGTACGGAGTTCTTCCGCATGGACAAGTTCGGGACTTACCGTCTCCGTATCCTGCCCATCGCTCCCAATCCGGACGGCTCGCCGACACGTCCGGGCTATGAGTATCCCGTCCACCAGCTGCTTCTGGAGCTGGAGAAACCCGCTACGGGGAACAAGCCCCAAAAGATGTATGTCACTGTCACCCGCGCTACCGATGCCGGATATAGCGTTGATCCCATCGAGACTTACCGCCGCATGGCCGTCGAAGCCGCAAAAGAGGACGGGGACGACAAACTGGCGGAAAAGATTGCCGGGGGCTCGTTCGGAGGCGGTCTGAAATACAGTTACGGCCACTGTCTCTATGTATTCGACCTGGGTGAACGAGCCAAAGGCGTGCAGATGATGACCCTTTCCCATGCCCAGTTCAAGGATCTGGATGAGAGGAAGTTCAAGCTGTGGAGCAAGAAACTGGCCAAGAATCCGTCTTACCCGTGCCCGATTTCCTCGGTGTATGACGCCTATCCGGTGGAGATTGAAAAGCGCAAGAACGGAGCCAAGACCGAGTATGTCATTTCCATTGACAACGAATCGGAACCGGTACCGTTGACCAAGGAGGAGCTGACCGCCCTGATGGGTGCGCCGCGTATCCCGGAAATCATCTACCGCTACACCCGTTATCATCTGGGAGCCACCGTCGAGTTCCTCAAACAGTGCGACGGTATCTACGGCATGTCGCTCATGGAGACGGATGAAATGAAGACGGTCATCGACACGCTGGACGGTGAACTGCCCAAGGAGGATATATCCGCGTTCTCGTTCGACCGCCGTACGAAAGATAACAGAGAAAACGGGCGTGAAGGCGGAGGCATCTCGCTGGACGACCTTTTCGAACGTTATGACGAGCTTCAGCGGCAGGAACTCGGTGAGAAGACCGAGGAAGGCCAGGAGCTGCGTGCGATGATCCGCGGCTACATCGAGCAGGAAGGGCTCTCCGTGCGTGTCACACGCTCCACGAGCAACCGGGAACTACTCGACCTGATCGAAAGCGAGATGGAGGGTCCGAAGCCCAGTGACGAACCGGAGGATGTCCCCGGGGAGGAAGAAGAGCAGCCGGAGGAAACGGAAGAGCGTGCCGGGCGTCCCCGCCACCGCAGATAAGCCTTTCACAAGTTCTTGAATTCTAATCCGACGGGAGGCATCCGGGCCTCCCGTCCTAATCACAATCACTTAGTATGAAAGAGAACAAACCCTGCCTTTTGTTATTGAATGACATCCACATCTCGAAAGACAACATCCCTGCATTCCAGGCCAACTGGCAGGAGGCCATGGGAATTTGCAGGGAACGGGATATCCGGGAAGTGGTTGTCGGAGGAGACCTGTTCTTTTCCCGTGCCGCCCAGACACTCGATGTCCTGCTGGCCGTCAGGGATATGCTTGTATCCGCCGCGGACCATGACATTCATGTCACGCTGGCGGAAGGGAACCACGACAAGGTGAACCAGGAATCCCTGCGCGGATATTGTCATGTCTTCGACCGGCATCCGAATGTGACTGTCGTGGATGAGTACCTGACCCTGTGCCGCCCGGAATGGAAGTTCGCGCTCCATGTAATGAGCTATTTTCCGGAAGACGGCTCTTTTGCCGAAAGGCTCGGACGATTGGCTGCGGAAGCGCTTTCCGGAGAACCGGAGCACTTCCTCTACATCCATGAGGGTATCAACGGGGCATTGGCACAGCCTTCGGAAAAGGAACTGCCTGCCAGGATATTCTCTCCTTTCGACAAGGTCTTTGTCGGCCATTACCACAACCGTACCGTCATTCCGGGGACGGGAATCGAATATATCGGTTCCTCGCGCCAGCATAACTTCGGGGAGGACGAGGAGAAAGGATACACGGTGCTGTATACGGACGGCACGTACGAGTTTGTCAAGAACCGCGTGAACATGCGGTACCGTGTCATGGATATGCCGGCGGAACGTGCCGGGTTGCACCTGATGGACGAGCTGCGTGAAATGGAGGCCGATGGTCGCTACAAGGTCAAGGTGCGTGTCCATGCACCTGCCGCCGCGATGAAATCGGTGGACAAAGCCGCCTTGCTGGAAGCCGGAGCGGCGAAGGTAGAACTGGTTGCCGATGACGAGCAGCTGCCGGAGGCGGTATCCTCTTCGCTCTTCGAGAAATTCGACAGCCGCCGCATCCGGGAAACCTACGAGGACTTCTGCCGGGAGAAACAGATCGAGGATGTGTCGATGGGATTGGAGTATTTATCTAGAATAGAAAACAGATCATGTGGAAATTAAAGACGATAGAAGCCGAAAATCTCTGCGCCTTCCGTTCGCTGTCCTACATGCTGCGGCAAGGCGTGACGACATTGATTTTCGGCGATAACCGGGACAATGAGTCCCAGCAGTCGAACGGGGCCGGCAAGTCTGCCCTGTTGGAATGCATTGCCGTGGGTATCACGGGCAGCCCGCTTAGAAAGATACGCTCGGAGGAGATTATCAACGATGCAGCGGAAGAATGCCGTATCGCTTTGCGTTTCATCAACGATTCCGCCGCCGAGGAACTGCTCGTCAACCGCCGTATCCCGCGCAAGGGGGCTTCCTCTGTCAGCTGTACGCTTTACCGTGGCGGCAAGCAGGTGGTAACCGATGAAGCGGTACAGCCTTCGGTGGATGCCTATAACCGGTATATTCTTGACAAACTGGGTATCACACGCGACGAGCTGCTCAACAATTTCATCCTTTCCAAATACCGGTATGAGGATTTCCTCTCGTCATCGGACAAGGAGAAGAAAGAGGTCATCAACCGCTTTTCCAACGGTATCCTGGTGGATGAAGCCATCGCCAAAGTGGAGGAAGACATCGTGCCGCTCTCTGAAAAGAAACGGCAGGTGGAACTGGAACTGGCCGGGTTGGACGGGCGTATCGGGATGTTACAGGAGCAGATACGCAAGGAGGAGGAAGCCGGAGCCGAGCGGGGGCGTACCCGTGTGGAACGTATCATGGGACTGGAAACGGCCATAGCGGCCAAGAGGGAGCAGATCCGTACCGGGCACGAGAACGTGGACAGGCTTGAGGAACAGCTTGCCGGAGTGCAGCGGGCGGACGAGGCTTTGCAGGAACTGGAAGCCGGAGATACCGCATTGGAAGCATGTCTGGAAAAGATAGCGGAAATGATGTCCCTCTTTCCCGATGCCCGGCAGACGGACTGGGACAAGGTCATTGCCGAAAAGAAAGGACGGTTACAGACCGCCACAGAGCGGCTGAAGGATTGCGATGCCGTCTTGAAGCAGGCGGAACAGGAACTGAAAAACAGGACTGACGGCTGGGAACAGTTCAAGAAGGAGTATGCCGCATTCTGTGAGGCATACAGGGATCAGTCCGATACGACTGCGGAGAGACTGCGGGAAATCGACATCCGTCTGCGCGACCTGTCCGGCAGCATCGAGGAACTGCGTCATAAACGGCGTATCGTTTCTGCCGGTATTGACGGCCTCTCGAACAAACTGGCCGGCTCCATCACCTGTCCTTTCTGCGGGCATGAGTTTCTGGTGGCAGAACCACAGTTCGACATCGAGGCCGGCATGAAGGAACTGAAGCTCCGTCAACGGCAGCTCACGGAAATCAACGGCCGTATCGATGAGAAGCAGGAGGAGACGGATGCCGTGGAGTTGCAGCAGAACCGGCTGAACCATGAGCGCCGGATATTGGAAGGCAGACGCACCGGATGGGAGGAGCAGCTGGCCGGGCACGAACGGGCCATCAGGAATGCCACCCGCCACGTGGAAGAGGTGGAAAGCGGGCATAAACGCATCGCTTCCGAAATTACCGCCCTGCAAAGTGAAATCGAAGGTGTCCGCCGCAAGGTATTCGACGAGGTGTTCGGATTCATAGACGAGCGCAATGCCGCACTGAACCGCGGCATACGGGTAGGCAAGGAAGATATACAGGCTGCGGCCTGCGCCATCGACACTTTGCAGGCCACGATCCGGGAGCTGGATGAGGCGGCTTCACCCGACCTCATACAATCGCTCAAGGACACTCTCCGTGAAACGCGCGGGAAGTCCAACGAGGCGGCAGGGCGCAAGACGGCCGTCGATGCCCGGGTCCGTGCCCTGGAGATACAGCGGGAACGGTTCGTGCAGTTCAAGACCTATCTGGCCAACACGAAAATCGAGGCGCTCAGCCGTATCACCAACGAGTTCCTGCAAGACATCGGCAGCGACATCCGTATCCGCTTCGACGGGTATACCGTCCTCAAGAGTGGTAAGGTAAGGGAGAAAATCTCCATCTCACTGCTGCGCGACGGCATGGACTGCGGCTCGTTCGGCAAGTTTTCGGCAGGCGAAGCCGCCCGTGTGAATTTGGCGACCATCCTTGCCATGCAGAAACTCGTGAACAGCAACTGCGACGGGGACAAGGGACTGGATCTGCTCGTGCTGGACGAGATACTCGAGGCGGTCGATGAAGCGGGGCTGGCCTCCATGTTCGAGGCGCTGAACTCGCTCGGCGGTACCGTGCTGGTAGTCTCGCACGGGAATGTGGCTGAAGGCTATCCGCATAAACTGGTAATCGTGAAAGAGAATGGCGAATCGAGACTCGGAGAATAGCGTACTGACCCGGGAGCAGGTACTGGCGCTGGACATCGCCACGCATACCGGATACTTCTCCCTGCATGAGGCCGGGACATGGAACTTCACCGAAAGCAAACGGCGCAACGGCAACAAGATGCACGGCGCTTTCAGGACTACGCTGCTCTCGCTGCTCCGTCGTTACGGCATCCGCCGCGTCGTGGCCGAGGATGTGAGCGTGAACCGCCATTTCTACGACATGCGGCGGCTCTCGGAACTCAGGGGTATCCTGCTCGAAGTGTGCGATGAACTGGATATCCCGGAACCGGAGTTCGTCAACCCGGCTGTCCTCAAGAAATGGGCGACGGGAGACGGACACGCCACCAAGACGCAGATGGTCGCGGCCTGCAAGGACAGATACGGTATTGTCCCGGTGGATGACAATGCGGCGGATGCCTGCCACCTCTTCTACTATTACATCCGCAGGCACAGGCTGTGACAAGCCGACAACGGTTTGGATTTTTTCCGGGCGGCGGTAATGCTGCCGCCCGTTTTTTCAATTGACGCTCACGGTAGCTGACAGATTAGGACATGAGATTCATTATCAACCTTTTCAGTCAGTGGAAACGTGGAAAAGAAAGATGTGTTTATTGCGGTTCTCCAGCCTGAAGACGAATCCGCGAGACAGAGGGCGGAACTTCTCAGAAAATATGTGATGCCGCACAAGAATCTGATATACAGCATTTGTATCAAATATACCTATAACCAGGAGGACATCGAGGACAACTACCTCGAGGCGTTGGCCAACTTCTTCAAGTATATGGACAGTTATGACCCGGCCCGTCCGGTAAAGACCTGGATCTATGCCGTGACCAAACGGCTTGTGGCGGACCTGAACAACCGCAACAGGAACCGCATGCCCCCGGACGACAATATCGACATTTCGGAAATATCCTCTTCGCTGTCGGATGAGGACGAACCGTCGGGAAACAGCATGGGGATGGACAACTACCGCGAGTTCTATAACGATGACATCCTCTGGGCACTGGACCGGCTCAAACCGATTTACCGGGAAGCCCTGCTCTTGCAGCAGGCTGGTTACAAACTCGGGGAAATCATGGAAATCACCTATAACAACGGTACTTTGCAGACCAGGAACGTAGAAACGGTAAAAAGCCGCATCTTCCTAGCCAAGACGCAGCTGCGCAAACTATTGACACGCGATGGAGAGAAAAGAATGGATTGACGGATGCCGGAGGCTCTTTACACGGCTGGTCCGCACCACGGTGTGGGCGGATTTTGTGTTCCCTACCGGCGGCAAGTCGGACAGGCAACTCGGGATGTGTTTCGACGGCTTGTGCCGGGAGGTCGTCTCCGTCAGTGCGGAACGCCTGTCCGACTTCTGTATCTGCCAGACATATGCCATTTCCGGATATGATACCGCGTATCGCAGGAAATGGAACGTCTCCCATTCATTCGGAAAGAAAGCCATCGGCCGCTATCTCCGCTCGGGAAAGGAACGCCGCTACCGGGAGGACCGGTGGCTGAAGAGTTTCGGGCTGTCACGGCATGATTTGGCGCGGGCAGTGGAAGACCGCCGCAGCCATCCGTTCGGGCGTTTTATTTATCCGGAATACGAGGAGACGACCAAGCGGCGACTGCTCTCCACCGAAGCGGGATATCTCGTCTGTGCGCTCTCCACGCTGATGTGGACGCCTTTCTCCCCGTCATGCTCAAAATGTGCGAAAGCGGAGCCATGCCGCAGAAGGACACAGGCGCGCTATCCGGAACTGTACCGTATCCGCTGTGAGGCGTGGCGGAAAAAGGAGGCGAAGCCATGAGTGCCGTCAATCCGCTCAGTGCCGAGTTCCTGTATGAACTCTATGCCACGGCGCTCAGACAGGAACCGTTGTGTGCTGTCCTAGCCCGGCATATGCGTAAGGAATACCTGCCGGACCGTTCGTTCCAGCAGGTACAGGAGGCGATAGCCGTACACTTCAAGACATACAAGACACCGCCGTCGTATGCCGTGCTGGCACAGACCTTCCATGAGGATTACGACGCCATCGAGCTGATAGACACTTTCCGGGAGTATGACGAGGGACAGAGTGCCGAGGTGATGACCGACATGCTGGAGTCCTACATCAAGGGGGTCCGGTTGCAGTCGGTCTATGCGGAGGTCGGAAAACTGTATAACGAGAACAAACAGGACAAGGCGGAGAAGACTCTTCGGGAATATGCCGAGTGGCTGGCAGGGTTCACGCTGAAGAGTTCCTCGTTCGTCGATGTGGCCGCGACTTTCAAGGAGCGTTTCGAGAGGAACCGCCGGCGCGAGGAGGAAGAGGAACGCTCGGCCGCCCCTCGTGTGTCCCGCTTCTACATCCCGTATCTGGATGCGCTCAATGCCGGACGTAACCTGCGAGGTCAGCTGACCTGTTTCCTGGCCAGCACAGGCGTGGGAAAGTCGCACATCGCCAAATGGATCGGTGTCAGGGCGGACATCGATGACGGGCTGCATGTGCTGCATTTCCAGCTGGAAGGTTCGGAAGAAGAGGCGTTGAACGCCTATTCCGGCGGACTGATTTCCAGGAACGCCTACTATTACGAGCGGGGAAAGATTTCGGATACGGAGATGAGACATCTGGAAAAACTGGTCGCCTCGTATGCCGGAAGCATCACGGTGCGCAGTTACCCGCGTTTCAATGCCCAGGTCTCGACACTCGACATCAAGAACGGCATTTCGGAATACAGGAAGCTCAAAGGATATAATCCGGACATCGTGATTGTGGATTCGATGGACTTGCTGACGGATGCCAACCGCCGTTCATGGGGAGCCGACCATGAACGGGCGAAGCGTATCGCGGTGGCTAATGACCTGAAGGACCTGGCGGCGGACGAAAAGGTATGGATGGTGGTGACTTACCAGTCTACCATCGAAGACCGGGAGTGGCTGAATGACGAGCGGAACGTGCTGACCGAGTACAACTGTTCGGAGGCCAAAGGTCTGGCCCGCCCGTGCACGCACCTTGTTTCGCTCAACCAGTCATCGGCTGAAAGAAAGGAGAACGTTATGCGCCTGCACGTGGCCAAAAGCCGGTTCTTCAAGAAAGGAGACACTATCAGGATTGCCACCGACTACGACAATGAGGTGTTCTATGACGGGCAGAGGACACTGAATCTGAACAGGGAATAAAAAGCCATCGATCCGGATGCGGCGTGTCGGTGGCTTTTTGACTTGTAACGACTGGAATGTTGAGAATATATGGCAGCTTACATGCGTAAAACCAATTCCGGACAGATACGATTTTTATTGTATGCCCTTTGTATTCCGCCATATCGTCCGTTCCCCATGTTATCAACAGCAGGTTTTCACATTTCAATTCCTCTGCCGCCTCCAAGGCTTTCAGTTTCCGCTCACGGGTCTTGGCGTTCGAGATATCATACGACCTTTGTTCGAGGAAAGTTCGAATGACCTCGCAAATACAAATCCGTTATTTGTAGTAATTGGAAAACGATACTTTTCATTCAGTATGTTTATTGTACTGCACAAAAAATACGCTTTTTTTATGTAGAGAGTGATCATTTTAGAAAAGTACATCTCTACACCTGATAATCAGCCAATGCTGATTATCAATCTCCTTATTTATATATTGTTTTATCGATTAGACAAAAGCAGTCATTTTTTGTCCAGCCGGGAAGACAATTTCTCTTTTCCTTTGGGTGGAAAGACCTTCCATGATTCTGCCGGTCTATTTTTATTGGGCTAATCCGGATTCTTTTTCCAAACATTTCAAACCAACCTGTAGCGGTCACGACTATACCTTAATATGGAACTGTCGGTACAGGAATATCAATATCTGGTTTCGGAGATAACCCGCGAGACGGGTGCCAAACGGGACGGGAGCGGTAAGAACCTTATCGTTCCGCGCTGCCCGTTCTGCGGAAAGTCGGGCGGTAAGTTCGGTATCTACATCGGCAAGGCGACTGCCCACCGCCGGCCTTTCATGGCCCACTGCTTCTCCTGCGGGGCATCCACCCGTACATTGGAGCAACTTCTGGCGGCTATCGGTCGCATGGACCTGATGGTTTTGCAGACAGCTGACATTGCCGCACCGTTGAACCTGCACCTGCTGGAGAAGGACGAGGCGGAAGAAATAGACGACGAACTGGTGCCGGTCGAATTGCCGGACTTTTACAAGCGCACTTTCCGGCATCCGTATTTGCAGCGGCGCGGCTTCTGTTTCGACGATTACGAGTATTTCCCGGTCGGGATAACCGGCAGGCTCAATCCGCGCTACGCGGACTATGTCGTCTTTCCGGTCATCGATGACTGTACGGTTGTCGGCTATGTCTCCCGCCATACCTGGCCGAAAGAGGATATAGACGCCCACAACCGCAAGACCAGACATAGCGGCGGGTACAAGATCCTGCGTTACCGGAACTCCACGGAAAACGACTTTTCCAGACTCCTTTATAACTACGATGCCGTCCGTATGGATGAAACCGATACGGTCATCCTCGCGGAAGGTATTTTCGATGTCATCGCCCTGACCCGCAGACTCGAACTCTATGACAATTCCCATGTCGCAGCCGTGGCCACTTTCGGAAAGAAAATATCCGATGTACAGATCTACAAGCTGCAATCGAAAGGCGTCAGAACCGTAGTCATCGGTTACGATGGTGATGCCGTCGAGTCGGTAAAGCGGACGGCTGAACGGCTGAAACCCTATTTCGAGGTTTTCATCGCGGACATTGCTGATGCCGCCAAAGACTGGGACGAACTCACGGAAGCGGAAATCTACGGGATTTTCGCCTGCCGCCTGCTGTCCGTCCTTGAATACAAACTCAAAAAAGTACAGGAAAGATGATACAGGAACTTTTCTCATGGCTCGATGCACAACGGATAACCTATATCCCGGTCGATACGGAAGTGGTGGATATTCCCGGCTTCGGGCGGCTTTTCACGGCCGACCTGTCGGGAGTGGAATCCATCTTCCGCGGCGACGGGGACAAGCTCGTGTTCAACCTGATGGAAAGTCCGGATGTGCTGATGGAAGAAGGAATCTTCCATGTGGCCTTCCCGTTCGGCAGGAACTGGTACTACTATGACCTGCGGGAAGAATTCCGTTTCAACCTGCTGAAATATATCGGCCGGCCCAAGCCTCCGGTACATGATGTACCTTTCGTGAACCTCGGCATCCATACCTCCTACGAGCTGCTGAACGCCTGCTGCTCGCCGGAAGATTTGTGCCGCAAGGCGAAATGGCTCGGGCATACGGCTGTCGGCATCTGCGACCGCAATACAATGGCCGCCACGCTGAACCTTCAGAAGGAGTGCGCCAATACCGGGCTGAAACATATATTCGGCTACTCGCTGACAATGATGCACGAAGAAGAACGTGTCGGGCTGAAGATTTATGCCTTGGATAACGAGGGGCTGCATAATCTGCTGCGCATCCAACGGGCCGTCATGGTCGATTCGGAAGACAACACCCTCCGCTATGAACAGCTGCTGATGTATGCCGCAGGTTGTGTGGTGGTTTTCGCCATCCGTTCCGTCTACTGGATGGCCGGACACCCCAAACAGGTGAAGCGTATCCGGAAAGGTGCCGAAGCGGTCTATTACCAGGTCGACGCCAACGAATACAAGGCGGACCGCATCGACAGGGAGCAACTAGAAGCCCTGAAATATTATTTCGGCAACTGTTATGATGCCGACACGGATTCATTTACAGTAGAACCAGTCCTGATTCCGGACTGCTACTACATGGACAAGGACGATGCAGGGTACAGAATCGTGGTGAACAAGATTGCCACGGGAGCCGCCCATGAACAGAGCGATGACCAGTATTTCAAGACAGCGGATGAATTGTATGACACGCTCCGTCCTCTGTTCTCCGGGCAATGGGACTTCGATTCCCTGTTTAGGCGCATGTGCCGTCCCACGGTGGAGATTGCCGGACGTGCGGACGCCTCATTCGAGACCGGGCGAATGTTCATGCCGGAATACCGTATGCGACCGGAAGAGCGGGAACGGTATGGTGACCGCCGTACGATGTTCCTCCGACTGCTTGACGACGGGCTGGACCGGAAAGTGCCGGAACCGGAGCGGGAACGCTATCGGGAACGGCTGGACGAGGAAGTCTATATCATTGAATCGACCGACAATGTGGACTATTTCCTGGTGCAGTGGGATATGGTGCGGGAGGCGCACCGGAGAGGCATCGCAACTGGTATAGGTCGCGGTTCCGCCGGGGGCTCGCTGGTTTCCTACTTGCTTGGCATAACCTCCATCGACCCGCTGAAATACGACCTTATCTTCTCGCGCTTCCTCGTGCCGGAACGCTGCGGGCTCAGCTGGAAAGACGAACTGACGGTGCTTGCCCCGGACATCACACTCGGCAAGGGCGAACGCTATGTGGAGATGGAATCTGAAGGCAAGACTTACCGTCTGTGCACGGATGCCCGGATGCGGGTAATCCGTAACGGAGAAGAGCGGACGATATACGCAGATGAATTGATGTGTGGCGACGAAATCCTTTTTGACCGCCGAGATTGCTTGTGGAACCTAAAGGAACTCGAAACCCATGAATCCGACCTACGAACACCACCGTCCCTATGACGGTTGCGACCTTTACCGGGGCGATGCACTCGATGTGCTGCCCCTGCTGGCTGAAGAAGGCATCACCGCCGACATGGTATTGTCAGACCCTCCATACGGTACGACACACTGCCGGTGGGATGCCGTGATAGACATCCCCGGGATGTGGAATGCCGTACAGGGCATATCCAGGCCCGACACTCCCGTACTGCTGTTCTGCCAGCATCCTTTTACGAGCCTGCTGGGCAGTTCCAATCTCCGCAGGCTGCGGTATGCCTGGGTATGGGAGAAGACGCAGGCGACAGGCTTCCTGAATGCCGGGCGTATGCCGATGAAGGCGCACGAGGACATTCTGGTCTTCTACGACAGGTTGCCGAAGTATCATCCGATCAAGACGGACGGGCACAGGCGCAAGGTCGTGATGGCCGAACACCAGCGGAAATGCGATGCCGGCGAGATATACCGGAAGCACGACAATTTCCGGGATTACATATCCACGGAACGCTATCCGCGCAGCGTGCTGAAGTTCAAGACCGACAAGCAACGCTCCTGCCTGCACGCGACACAGAAACCTGTCGCCCTGCTGGAATACCTGATACGCACCTACACCGATGAAGGGGACATCGTCCTCGACTTTGCGATGGGCAGCGGCAGCACGGCCGTGGCCTGCCGGAATACGGGACGCCGGTTCGTCGGCGTGGAGATAGACCGGGAAATTTTTCAGACAGCACTAAACCGTATAACCCATGGCTGACACCCGGGAAATCTGGGTGGATATCAAGAACTATGAAGGAAAGTACAGGATCAGCAACCTCGGGCGTGTCAAGAGTCTGGAACGGCAGGTTTCGCATGACGGCATTACCTGGATACAACCCGAACGCATTATGTGCCATTGGTGCGGGACGACTTCGCTCTATGACTGTGTCCGGCTCTACAAGGGCGGTGTCGGGAAGAAGTTCTCCGTGCACCGTCTGGTAGCACAGCATTTCCTGCCCGACTGGAATCCGGGACTGGAGGTGAACCATATCGACGGGAACCGCGACAACAACCGTGCGGATAACCTGGAGATGTGTACGCACCAGCGGAATATGGAACATGCCATAGCGGGTGGCCTCAAACGGGATTACGGCGAAAAAAGCGTGAATGCCAAACTGACCAACGGGCAGGCGGAAGAGATACGGGTGAGATATTCTTCCGGCCAGGCTTCCCAGAACAGCCTGGCAAAACAGTACGGCGTCAGCCGCCAGACGGTAAGCGCGATAATACGATACAAGAAATATATACGATAATGGACGAGGAAGAAATTTGGAAAGATATTCATCATTACGAGGGAATTTATCAAGTAAGCTCCTGCGGTAGAATTAGAAGTGTCGGAAGATATGTCCGTAATGCCACATCCCAATATTGGAGGAACGGACAAATCATCAAACCGTGGGTCGGGGGTACATCCCCGTATTACAATGTTTCTTTGGCCTCTGACGGAAAAATATGTAAAAAATTAATCCATAGACTTGTCGCAGAACATTTTCTTGATGATTGGAATGCGGCAAAGGAGGTTAATCATAAGGATGGCAATAAGCACAATAATCGAAGTGACAACCTGGAAATGTGTACCAGGCAAGAAAACGTCATGCATTCTATGGTGCATAAACTCAGGGATGATTATGGAGAGAACAGTGTGAACGCCAAACTGACAAATGAACAAGCGGATCATATCAGGCGGTTACACCGGTCGGGAGTCATGCAAAATGAACTGGCTGAACAATTCAAGGTTTGCAAACAGACGATATGCGATATCGTCCACTATAAAAAGTATAAAAAATGAAAGTGACAAACGTAACAATTAAAAAAGCGAATGAAGCATTCACCGTAATGGATTCGTTCGTGGGGAAAGGACTTGTGGAGGGCGGACATTCCGCCCTCCCGTAAGGCGGATATAGATGTCGACTATGCCTCCGACCGGCGGCAGGAGATCAAGGATTACCTGGAAGAACGGTACAACGCGGACGGCCGCCAGCGTGTCTTTTCCGCCGGCACCTTTACCACGATGAAACTGAAAGCCGCCTTGAAGGACGTGGCACGCGTACACCGCGTGCCTCACTCCATCGTGAACTATATTACCGCCATGATAGATGACGGCACGGACTGGACAGGACTGTTCAGACAGGCTGCCTCCAACAGAAAACTTCGGGACTTTATCCAGACCTATCCGCTGGTCATCGAGGACGTGCAAGGATTGCTCGGACAGCCCAAAGCGGCCTCCATACACGCCTCGGCCATCGTTGTCACACCGGACACGCGGGACGGCAGGCCCGCCGAATGCTTCGATTTCCTGCCGGTCCGCAAGATGGACGGGGCACTGGTATCGGAGTTCGACGGCTATTCGGTCGATGAGATCGGATTGTTGAAGGAGGATGTGCTGGCGACAAAGGAACTTGCCAAACTGAGTGCCGTCATCGCGTTGGTCAACCGGAATTTCGGGCAGGAACTCACCATCGGGCGTATCACGCAGGATATGCTGGAAGACGGGAAGACCTACCGGCTGCTCTCGGACGGTAACACGCAGAATGTGTTCCAGTTCTCTTCACCGGGCATTACCCGGTTTATCCAGGATGTACAGCCGGAGTGTATCGAGGACCTGATCGCCGTCAATGCCCTGTACCGCCCCGCCACGCTCGACATCGGCGCCACCGATGATTATGTCCGTTTCAGGCGTGGCGAGGTGGCCCCGGTCTATAACTACGGCTGTTATGAAGCGACGAAGAACACTTTCGGAATCATGGTCTACCAGGAGCAGTTCATGTCCGTCGCCCATACGCTCGGGGGATTCGACCTCGGGAAGACCGACCTCCTGCGCAAGGCCATAGGAAAGAAGAAAGCCGACCTGATGGCCACGCTGAAGGCGGATTTCATTGCCGGAGCCGTCGGGAACGGATGCCCGGACTATGAGGCGGAGGAAATCTGGCACAAGATAGAGGTGGCCGGGAAATATTCGTTCAACCGCTCCCATGCCGCGGCATACGCCCTTACAGCCTATTGCGGGGCATGGCTCAAGGCCAATTACCCGTCGGCGTTCTATACCGTGGCATTGCAATGGGCGGACGACAAGGAGATTCCTTCGCTGATGGCGGAGATGGAACGCTGCTCGCCGGCCAAGATCGTGCCGCCGGACATCAACCGCTCCGGGACGGAGTTCTTCACCGACTATGCCACCGATGAAATCTTCTGGTCGCTTACCCGAATCAAGCAGGTCGGCCTCAGGACAGTGGAATACATCGTCACGGAACGCGACCGGGGCGGGGCATATACGGGTATCGAGAACTTCATCCACCGCATATTCCGTTACAAGCTCAAGAAATACAGTTACTGGGACGATCCCGACAACGCGGAAGAGGCCGTGAAAGTCCCCGTGAACGCCCGGCATGTCAAGCACATGATCCTTGCCGGATGCTTCGACCGCATCGAAAAAGTCGGGGCGGTTACCGAACGCTGCGCGCTGCTCGAACGCGCCGCACGTGAACTGGGATTCTCCCTTTCCGAAAAGGACTTCCCGCAGGACATGCGCGGGCGGCATTTCTTCTGGTCGCAGCAGCAGATTGCCGTGTCGGGTATCGGCAGCATCGACTACCGCCGCATCTTCGACAATTCGGAAGCCAGCGGGCAGGTCAAGGGAAAAGCCTCCTACCTGACCCTGGACGAGGTGGCACGGGACGAGAATGACGGCAGGCGTGCGGCTGTCTGCGCCACGGTGGTGGATGTAGCCGAGCATACCTACAAGGACAGGGAGACGGGAAGCCGGAAGCGTTTCGCCAGGCTGACACTCTCCCAGAACAACCGCCTGGCGGAGTGCGTGTGCTGGAACGACTATTACATGGAGCACCGCACCGAGATCCAGTCGCTTAAGGACCGGGTGGTCATCCTCACGGCCGTCATCCGTTACAGCGACTACAACGGCTGCAATACATTGCAGACCTATAAGAACTCATTGTTATTCATCCAATCCTGAGAAGATATGGCACCACAGACTGAACAGAAAATATATGTAGGCATCGGGCTGGATTTCGAGACCGGAGGGCTGGACTGCCGTGAATGCGCCTGCACGCAGATCGCCCTGCAGGCCGTCCGTTTCGACACATGGCAGGTATTCGACCGCTACCAGGCGTATATCGCCCCCTACGGGAAACAGGACGCGGGACTTCCCCGGCGCAAGGTGTTGCGTACCCGCCATGAGCAGGCGAAAGGACAGGAATATGTCCCGATGAAGTACGAACAGGCGGCATTGGACTATTCCGCCATTACCATGGAGATGCTGCGCACGCAGGGTATGGACATGAAGAAGGTGGCCGGAGAAGTCATCGCCTTCGCCAAACGCGCCACCCTCTCGAAGGGCAACCAGTGCAAGCCCGTGCTGGTCGGACAGAACATCGCCTTCGACATCGGATTCCTGCAACAGCTGGTGAACTATGCCGGACTGGCCGCCGAGTTTGAAAAGACCTTTTCCGGGAGCAGGGACTATTACGGCAACTTCCAGCCGCACTACATCGACACGCTTGCCTTGGGGCGGCTGGCTTTTGCCGCCGATCCGGAGGTCACCTCGTACAAACTGGAACTGGTAGCCTCAAGGTTGGGCGTGGAACTGGACGATGCCCACGATGCGGCTGCCGACGTGACGGCCACGCTCGACATCCTGGGGGTCTATACCTCCCGTCTGCGCCAGACGGAAGGGACGGCAACCGCCATGCAGAAGAAAGAGAAAACCCGTAAATATTTCAAGATATGAGTATGGACACGAATAAGGAAGCCCCAGGCATTGACCGGGAACGGATTCCCGAGACCATCACATTCCGCACGGCGGACCGGATGACCTACGGGGCGCTGGGCTATGACGGGAACGAACTGATGGCGTTCATATCGGGCTACGACCTGGAAATCAAGTTCAACCTGCGGCTCATCAACTCGCTGGCGGACGCGGAGGCGTGTGCCGATGCGTTGGCCCAGGTATTCTATGACGCATTAATGGAACAATTGTTATGCAACGAAAAGGCGGGTTTTGTAAAACCTCCGGGACACAAACCCGCTACTCTTTCAGAAAAGGAAGGAAGAAACGATGTCAGACAAGATAGCGAACACGCAGGATAGGCCGGAAGAGAAACCGCTCACGGAGCAGGAGCTGCAATTCTGCAACCTCTATGTGAACGGCGGGCTGGAGTATGCCGGACGGCCGAAAAAATGCTTTGTGGAGGTATTCGGTGAGGATACGGTGAAGAATCCGTACGCTTCGGCCAATTACCTGATGAACAAACCGCATGTGCTGGCGCATATCAAGGCGCTGCTCTCCTCGGAACGGTTCGAGATGGAGACGATGGCCGTGAAGCTGCAGGTGGCCGAGACCCTCAAGGCCGTCATGGACGAGACGGCCACTTCGGACTATACCGACCGTTTCGGAGTGCCGCTTTCCCCTGCGCCGCTCAGGGCCGTGTCGGTCAATGCCGCCAAGGCGCTGATGGATATCTTCCCCATCAGGCACAAGGAGGAGAACCGCCTGCGCATCGAGGGCAGTGACGGCAATGTCATCTTCAATGTGATCGTACCCCAAAACCCTATGACAGATGGTGAAAAGGAAACATAAAGTCACCAGGGAAGAAATTGCCTGGTGGATATATCTGGTGATAATGGTCGCGCTGGTCATCTACGGATTCCGGGACAGCGCGGCGGCTGAGGTTCTGATAAGGGCCATCAGGGAGGCATTCTCACTTTTAATGGAATAATGATATGGAACAATTCAAGGAATTTGTAGTGAAGTACTTCAAGATTATCGTCGTGGTACTTTCGTTCTCGCTGACACTGTACATACAGCATGTGAACAACACGGCCCAGATTGCAGAACTGGAGACCAAATGTATCGGTTTGGAAGTGGAAATCAAGAACCAGTATGACCGCATCAACGCCATGAAGCTGGACAAGTCCGTGTTCGAGGCGACCATGATGCAGCTCAACACGGTGCAGAATGACCTGCACGAGATCCGGGCCGACATCCGGGAGCTGCTGAAATGCCAGAACCTGCATAAATAACCCGATTTTTAAACTGCCGGTTATGACAAAGAATACTTATGTGAAAATCATCGCTTCTCCGGAACTTTCCCGCATGAAGCTTGGCGGACTGGCCGGCCGGAGAGGGCTGGTCGTGGAGGACCTGTCCGGTGAAGACAGGAAAAACAAGGGCGGGCTGGTTCTGTTGGAAGAGGCCTACATGGATGAGTTTGTCTGGTTCATTCCCGAAAAATCCGTGACATATGAATAGGCTGGACAAAACACTTCTGATAACCGTGCTGCTGCTCGGCGGCATCCTCTGGTTGCAGCACCGGTGGACAATACGCCTCACGGAAGAACGCGACCGTTTCCGCATGAACAGCACAGCCCTGCTTTCCGATGTGAAGCGGATGCGGACCGATTCAGCGACGATGGCCCTCGATGCCAAGGCACTGCGGCTGACCATAGACGAGTATGAGGAGTTCCGTGCCGAGGATGCCGAAACCATCAGGCGGCTCGGCGTGAAAATCAGGAATCTCGAAGCGGCGGCCCGGCATGAGGTCGAGGTGAAAGCACCGATAGACGCCGCCGTCCGCGACACGCTCATTGTCCGTGATACCGTCCCGCTACTGCGGCAGAAAGTGGAGATGGTCACGCCGCATATACATTTTAGCGGACTGATTGAAGAGAACCGTCTCAAAGGTGACATAAAGATACCCGTGACGCTTAACCAGGCTGTATGGGTGGAATACAAGGGATGGTGGTTCTGGAAGAGGGTCAAAGCTATCCGTCAGACCATATCCAGCAACAACCCGTATGTGGAAATCAGGTATTCGGAATATATAAAGATAGACAAAAAATGATGGTGGACTGCAAGCGTTGGATAGGGTGTGTTGATTGAAGCGACATTTACTCCGGACCGGGATGTATCTCAAATGATGGTTTCAGATACATCCCGGTCCGGAATATTTTAGCCCGTTGCCTGATATGGCCATTTATAACGGGCACGAGTGGGCCTGGTCCAGAACAGTAGTTTGGAAAACCATCCAATCCACAGATTTGACATCCGCCAGACCCATTGTGCCGGTAAATCCTGCCATCTGTACAGCTATACGGTTGTTTCCGGCAGCCTGCGCCGAACAGGAAACATTGCAACAATTCTGCATTACCGATGACTTATCCGGCCATGTCCGGATATTAAATGAAGATTGGCGGGACCGGCTTTCCGTTTCATCAAGCGCACCATTTCTATATCTTTCCATTCCATAACAGGTAGAGGCATGCAGTGCGCGCACCTCTTCCGTTCCGTGCAATAATGACATTCTTTCATGTCTCCGCCATATCGAAGTAAAGAAATGTTAAGCAAGGTGGATTTTCTCTCATTTTACGATTGAGAAACATTATTATAACCCGTTGGTTGAATTAAAATAAAGCATCTTTAACAAGACCAATTTTACGATGGTTACAGAAGTTGATGTATTGCAGCACGGTCATAGCAGCGATTTTTGCGGCAGTACGTGTAAACAGTCCGCCTGTCTGCTTTGCATAATTGCGTACCATCATGAATTGGTCGTTAAGTTGAGAGAAAACGGTTTCGATTCGCTTCCTGAAACGCCTGTAAGCCCACGAAGGATTTCTCCAATTCTTTTGGTTCAAGCGATACGGGACTTCAAGCTTGATATGAGCCGTTTCGAAAAGGTCTTGTTGCACCTCAGCACTTAAATACCCCTTATCTCCAAGCATAAGACAGTCGTGATAATCCCACTTTGCATCATCCAGATAATGTATATCATGAACATTTGCAGCCGTTATATCATAAGAGTGAATAACACCACTTATTCCACAGATAGCGTGGAGCTTATACCCATAGTAATACATTTGTTGGGAGGCGCAAAAGCCTTTGGAAGGTGCGCTTTGCGGATTATCATTTCCCATAACGCAACGCTTGGCTCGTGCCAGCTGGCATACTTTGACAGGCTTGGAGTCTATCACAAAGACATTTTCCCCACCGTCTATGCTCTTGGCAATATCCCTGCGGATGTCTTCTGCAAGACAAGCCGTGAGTTTGCGACGGACGTTGAACTGTCTTCTGGATATAAGGTTAGGGATATGTTCGGGAGATTCAGCCAATCTCTTAAAGAGGTTGTTCTCGCTGTCATAACCGAATGCTTCGGCTGTAAGAGAAAGAGCTATAACTTCCAAATCAGAAAAGGTGGGAATAACTCCACGGCGAGATACATTGCCATGTTCATTTACACGATTTCCTGCAAATTTCTTGCAGATGTCGTTGATTTTTGTGAATTTTTCGATGAAGTTGTGCATACGACGGTTTGAACTCAATAGTTTGGATGCTATTAAGTTACTAAAAACCAGAAATATGCACAACCTTTCATTTGTCATTTTACTAACTTTTTAATTCAACCAACGGGTTATTATAGTAATATTTTTCCGGACTACATCCTTGCCAGACTGTTTGCCATATTCTTTAATGACAGAATATCAATCATTGAAAATTAAGTAATATGGCAACAGTAAAAGTTAAATTCCGGGCCTCTTCCGTCGAGATGAAGGAAGGCTCGCTCTACTATCAAGTGATTCACAACCGTCTGGTAAGACAATTGCATACCGGCTACAGGCTTTTTCCTTCGGAATGGGATGCCGGCATTTCCGAGGTCGTGGTGGCTTCCGGCACAGAAGAGGGACGCAGGAATTACCTGCTCTCCATGAAGACCGCCATAGCAGACGACCTGTCCCGGCTCCGGAGCGTCATCGCACGGCTCGAACGTTCCGACACGGGATATACCGCCGACAAGGTGGTGGAAGTGTTCTCCTCTCCGGCCGACTGTGGCGGTTTCCTTTCCTTTGCACGACAACTCATACAGGAACTGAAAAAGATAGGCAAAAGGCGCACGGCCGAAACATATACGACCGCCTTGAACAGTTTTTTGCGTTTCCGGGGCGAACGGGACCTGCTGTTCGAGGAAGTGGACTCCAACCTGATGGTGGAATACGAGACCTTTCTGAAAGGCATCAATGTCTGCCCGAACTCCTCCTCTTTTTACATGCGCAACCTGCGCGCCATCTATAACCGTGCGGTGGAAAGGGAACTGACCGTGCAGCGCTATCCCTTCAAACATGTCTATACGGGCGTGGACAAAACAGTGAAACGTGCCGTCCCGCTGAAAGTAATCCGCCGGATACGGGATCTGGACCTGACGCTCAGTCCTGTGCTGGATTATGCGAGAGATCTGTTCATGTTTTCATTCTACACCCGGGGAATGGCATTTGTGGATATGGCTTACCTGAAAAAGAAGGATTTGCAGAACGGAGTTCTGGTCTATCGCCGCCAGAAGACGGGACAGCAGCTTTTTATCAAGTGGGAGAAACCCATGCAGGAGATTGTCGGCAAGTACGATACGTCCGCGACTCCTTATCTGCTGCCGATCATCCGGGATATGGATACGGATGCCCGAAAGCAATACAAGAACGCCGCCCATCTTGTCAATGACAAACTGAAAAAAATAGGCCGGCAGTTAGGGCTTGCCATACCGCTGACAAGCTATGTCGCGCGCCACGCCTGGGCTTCCATCGCAAAGAGCAAGAACATTCCGATTTCCACCATCAGCGAAGCGATGGGACACGATTCGGAGAATACCACGCGTATCTACCTTGCCTCATTAGACACATCGGTCGTGGACAAGGCCAACAGCCTTATTCTAAAATCACTGTAATCGGGAGAAAGATTTGCATAATACCCGCACACCGTACGGACAGCAAAAAAGCCATTCGGAAAATGGCTATAGAAACTGAAAAGTTGTGCAATTTAAAACATCTCTTTTTAAGAGAAGTATTTTGCAAGTGCAAAGATACGCAAAAATCAAATAAGCGCTTCACGATTAACGAAATTTATTGTCCGTCAGAATGAAAAAACAGATGAGCCGTTAAGCGGGCATTTGCGATTTGTTTAGTAAAAATTACCGTTCAAAAAATAAACAGTAGAAAACCAGGTCTTTTCCTGAACGGTATTTTTCTTAAAAAGAGACAGACAGGAGACGGAATGATTTGACAGGAATCATGCAACCGAAAAAATGTTTTGCCAAACTTCAGAGAGCAACCATTGGAGTTTAAAAAACAAGTCGTTGAAATAGTGCGGGAAAATCCCGCCAAGGCGATAAACTGTTGAGTATTTGCCCGTTTCTCTCCGAAAGAGAAGTATTTGACGGTGCAAATATACGTATTTTATTGATTATAACGGCATAAACAGCTTGTTTTTTAAGTCTCAATCCGAGTTCTAAACCGGTTCTACTTCAATGAATGTTAAGCATTCCCAGTCGCTCGAACCGAACATAATCTGTTTTTCAGCCACTTATCATCAATGTTATACGCTACCACTTCTCTTTCGGAGAGAAGTATTGGTTTGGGAGTTGACGTGCCGGTTTTCCGGCCCGAATGAGATAACAAGAATAAGGAAAATATGAAAAAATTGATCTTCGGTGTTTTTCTTGCGGTTTGTTGGTGCACGGGCACTGTCAAAGCGCAGGATATCGCAGTAAAGACCAATCTATTGTATTGGTCAAGTACCACGCCCAACTTGAGTCTGGAATTTGGGCTGGGCAAACGCACGACCCTCGACCTCACGGGTGCCTACAACCCGTGGACGCTGAATAAGGACAAGAACAAGAAAATCAAACACTGGATGGTAATGCCGGAGTTCCGTTACTGGCTCTGCGAACGCTATAACGGCCATTTCTTCGGCCTGCACAGCGGTTACGCGTTCTACAACATCAGTGGCGTGAGAATCCCGTTCCAAAGCAAGTCCACGAAGGATCACCGTTATCAGGGCTGGGCTACGGGTCTCGGATTGTCGTATGGCTACTCATGGATTTTAGGCAAACGCTGGAACCTCGAAGCCACGATCGGTCTGGGTTACATCTACACGCAATACGATAAGTACGAGTGTGCCACTTGCGGCAAGTTCAAGGGCAACAAGGACAAGCATTATTTCGGCCCGACCAAGGCGGGCATCTCCCTGATATATATAATCAAATAACAAGAAAATGACTATGAGACGCATATACATCCTATTATTGCTGATATTGGCATGTTGTCCCATGATGTTGCATGCCGAGAACGAAACCAGTTACTTGCCTCTGATCGGGATTCGTCAGGGAGGGGTCGTCAAGCAGGGCCGCACGGTAGAGCTGACGATGTCCGTCGATTTGAGCAAGGCGAAAATCCGTACGCAGCACACCGTAGCACTGACACCCGTACTCATGTCGGCGGACAGTAGCCGCGAGGTGACCTTTCCCCCGATAGTCATCGATGGCAAGACCCGCCACAAGGTTTACTTGCGGGCGCAGCGGCTCGAAAGCGTGGAGCTTCCCCCTTTCCACAATGATTCCGCACAGGTAATCATACGCCACAGCAGCAAGGGGCAGCATTACGATTATGCGGCCACCGTGCCCTACGAGCGTTGGATGCTCGACGGGCGGATCAAAATCCGCGAAGAGGTACACGGCTGCGTGAACTGCGACAAGGGCAAGGCGGAGCAGTCCTTGTGGGCGGGCATACTTCCTGCCTATGTCCCCGATTACAAGCTCGACAGCATAGCCCCTGAACCTGAACCCGTGAAAGTGCGTGCCGAAACCCGCACCGCCCGGCTGCAGTTCCGGCAGGACAGTTATAATATATTGCCCGGATTCAAGAACAACCGTGCCGAACTGGACACCGTTTCCAACTCCATCGAGCTGGTAAAGAAAAATACCGACGTCAGGATTATCGGTATCTACATCACCGGTTACGCTTCTCCCGAAGGCAGCATGGCGCACAATATGGCCTTGTCCGAGAACCGCGCCAAGGCGCTGGCCGACTATATCCGCCGTTACGACGCTATCGCTCCCGAGATGCTCCACGTGGACTGGAAGGGTGAGGACTGGGAAGGTTTCGTCCGTGTGCTCGGCGACTTCCCGAACCTGCTGAAACGCGACGAGGTATATGAAATCATCGAACGTTACCCCGACGAACGGGATTTCTGCGAGCTGCAACTCCAGAAACTCGTGCCGCCGACCATTTACCACAGGCTGCTCACCGAGATATACCCCGCGTTGCGCCGCAACGAGTACCGCATCGAGTACAACGTGCGCAACTTTAACCTCGAAGAGGCTCGCCGCATGGTCGATGAGCGTCCCGACCTCCTGAGCCTGTCGGAAATGTACAAGGTGGCCGATTCCTACGGGAAAGGCACGCCCGGGTACGACAAGGTGATGGCCACCGCCTTACGCTATTTCCCCGCTTCGCCCTCCGCACTCAATGAGAATGCCGTGAACGCCATCTCCCGTGAGGAGTATGCCAAGGCGGTGGAGCTGCTCGAGAAATCGGAAGTCACCGCGCGGTCGGCAGAACTGCTCTCCACCCTCGGTGTGGCATACGCCGGGGCCGGACAATACGACAAGGCGGAGGATGTGTTCCGCCGTGCTTCGGAGGCAGGCTCCGCGACTGCCCGGCATAACCTCGAAGAGGTGCGGCAGGTCATCGACCAGTTGTAGACAAAATCCATAAGCGAGAAGTTATAAAAACCTTTTTACTAATTTTTAAATAACAAAAAGATGAAAGTCAAGAGTTTTTTATTGACAGCTTTAGCTGCTTCAATGACGTTTGTTGCATGTGACAACAAAGACGATGAAATGGGACAGTTGGACAACACCCCAAAGAGTGTAAGCATTGACCTGTCTAATGTGATTCCAGTAACCAGAGGCGCCGGTCAAGAGGTAGAAGACAACTCAAAGGTTTCTTTGACAGATTTACAGGTATTCTTTACAGACGGAACTACCCTGTATAAAGGAAAAACAATCGAAGGAACTGAGGCAACCCACTACTTCAGCAATAAAAGTAATTTTGACGACCGCGCAGATAAGGTATTCCATTTTTTACCTGCTGAGGTGAACAAGGTAATCGTTGTAGGTAACAACGGTAGTCAAATAAATGCATCTACTTATGTAGATTTGAAAAAAGACCTGATAATCGCCGAACAGCAAAATCCGACTGATCTAGACCTTTATAAAGAAGTCGAGTTGACTTCTGTGTCCGGTCAAGACGAGGCAGGACACCCGCTTTACAAAGCGAAGGTAGTGCTTGAACCGCGTGTATCCAGAATTGAAATCGGTAAATTTGAGTATACAGCTCCTACTCAAGGTCAGCGTAAGTACAAGAGTATTGAAGTTCAGCAGGTCATGTTGAACAACTATTTCGGGAAAGCAGACCGTCAGGGAGGAACAGCCAGTGACATACAGAACTCCGATATTAACCCCGGTTCTATATTCGGCCTTTTCGAGACAGCTGCTGATGCGTGGTATAACGATGAATTTACCTCAACAGAGAGTCCTGCAACCACCTTGCCTTTGGTTACATTGGATGAAAATACACAGTATAAGCATTCCTACGAGAAAGGCAATGTCCGTCCTGCATACCACTTCTTTCCTAAAGATAATAATATTGGAAATACTAACCATCCTCAAGTTCTTGTAAAATTGATTGGTACAACAAATGAAGGAACTAAGGTTCCTCTTTACTTGGCTACCAGTACATTCACTCCTGCTGTTACAGCAGATTTCGCCAAGATTTACGTCATGAACTTTGCATTTAGCGATGAGGATTTGGATAATCCTCAAAAATGTGTGGAGGTAACTGTTGACGTCATGAGCTGGGATGTAGTTCCTGTCACACCTGAATTTTAATTGATAACCCGATAGGCAGGGCGAAAGTTCCGCCCTGTCTATCCTTTAACACTTCAATCACATATATATGAAATTGACGAATATTGTTTTCTGCCTGACGTTGCTCGCCGGAGCCGCCACATCCTGCATCCGTGAGGATCTGGACGACTGTCTGAGCACGAACACGCTGTTGCTCAGCTACAAGGGCGACGGCACCACGGAAATATTCCCCGACAAGATCTGCCGGGTGGAGATGTTCGTATTCGATGCAGAAAATCGATGCGTCAATTCGAGTATCTTACCAGAGGAACAGGTCAAGGACCGCACGGCTACGCTTCCCCCGCTCGCTGCCGGAGACTACCGGATTGTCTGCCTGGGGAACACCCACCACACGAAGGTCGATGGCATCGCCACGGGCGATTTCGGCCGGATGCTCTTTGCCGCCGGGGATTATTTCGACGAGAAACAGGTTGCCGGCAACGATTCACTTTACTATGCTACGACCTCTTATACCGTACTGCCTTACAGCGGTGATGAAGAGGCAAACCAGACCAAAACCATAGAGTTCGCCAGCTCTCACTACGATCTGTCGGTGGAAGTGGCCGGAGTTCCCGCCCCGGGAACCCGCGCAGGCTCGCTGCCTGTGCTTGAGATATGCGGAGTCTCGCCCTGTACCGATTTTGAGAATCGGGCCTGTGGGGAGGCAACCGACTATTTGCTTGAAACCGAATACGAAGCCGGAAAAGCGTTGCTCACGGCCCGTACCAACATAATGCGTCACAAGAACCACGAGAACGTGAACATCCGCCTGAGCGCCGCCCCGAACGGGGAACCGCTGGCCGAAGTCAACCTCGCCAGGTTCCTTGCCGACAATCCTATTATAGACTGTTCCAAACATGAAGTGCTCATCCCGATACGCATCGAGTTCAAGTCGGGAGAAATCACGGTAAGCGTACCCGAATGGTACATCGAACAAGTGAAACCTGAGTTTTAGACCGAACCGAAAAGAATATGCTGAATACAAGAAAAATATTATACTGGGCAGTTACAGCAGTGTGCTGTGGCCTGTTGCCGTGCGGGTGCGTCAAGGAAGATGCCGCATCGCTCGGGGAACGGCACGATGTGGCAGTGCGGCTCAACGTAGGGACATGCGCTGTCGGCGAAACCGACGGCACACCGACCGGCGAAGAATCGGCCATTCACTCGCTTCGTGTCTATGCCTTTGTAAAAGGACAACTGGCGGGCCACGAGTTCCGGAGCGGAGACATGGAGACTCCGGCTACATTCTGGATGGATCTGACGATGACTTCCCTAACTACCGAAACGGTAGACTTCTACATCATCGCGAACGAGAAGGCCATGAGTACCCCAGGTGCCGAGAAAACCTTTACGGAAAATACTACGGAAGCGGAACTAAATGATTTCACGTTTACCACGCTGACACGAGATGTCCAAGCCTACGGACTTCCAATGTTCGGCAAGGAATCCAAAACAATCGACTTCTCGAAACTTTCTAACCGTCAGCCGATCGACCCCGGCCATTCGGGGCATACACCGCTGGAAGATGTCTTGACGTTCCAACTGAAGCGTCCCATAGGCAAGTTGGGCGTGTTCGCGGCCAAAGAAGCAGGTGAGGCAGGAGAGCTGTGTGTAACGGACCTGACCTTGCTGGAAGCCGGAACGCGTGCGTATAATTACCTGATGCCACAGACCGACGAAACGCTGAAACTGGCAGGCGCCACTGGTACCGGCGAGTTTTCACTCGTCCCCTCTTCAGCACCGGTAACGAAGACGCTGGCCACGAATATCACGCCCGAAGAGAGGCAGAACCCCGAAAACTACACGCCTGTACTGGGGGCTCCTTTTTATCCTTTCGAGAACCCTTGGGGCAGCGATTCGTGGAACACACCGGGTGATGAGCATGGAAACATCCTCAAAATCGGCTACACGTTCGACAGCGAGCCGCGCGAAGGTCTGGTCTATATGCCACGCATTGAAAGGAACAAGTATTATGCGGTATGCTGCCTGATGCACAACAGCGGCAAGATAACTGTCGCATACGATGTGGCCGACTGGGAGGACGGTGGAGATTATCAGTTGGAGTTCGATTACCCTTCCTATGAACTGCTGCAACCTTTCGGTGGAGGGACCGCCCCCTACGCGCAGCCGACGGTTTACTACAATGGCGGCGCATCATCGACAGCGGGAACCTACTCTTTTAGGTTCACCATCACAGGTCCTGTGAGACAGGAATGGCAGCCCACGCTGTTTGATGCCACAGCCGCAGACTATGAACTGACGGTATATCAAAACGTGGATGGTGTCAACACACTCGTGACACCGCCTTATGTGGCTTCCGATACAGCGTACGAAATCCGGGTAAGGGCACTGAAAGGCGAGAACGTGGACAAGCAGTTCTCGTTGGGCATCGCCTATACCCCGAAGTGGGATCCTTCGGGAAGCTCGCTCCTGCTGATCAACATGCAGAGCGGAGCCACGAACTGGACAGGAAGCGAGAGCACCGAGAAGATTGTAATCAAACAGGTTGACATACCTACAAACTAACAAGCGATGAGACGGATTATATACAATATGATGATTTGTTGTGCGGCGGCATGGCTTCTTGCCGCTTGCAGCAAAGATGACGATCTCCCCGGCGGGCAGACAGGAGGTAACGGCAACAGCATTATCCTCGACATCTCGTCGGGAGCGTTGCCGGTGAGTCGTGCTACCGTACCGGCCGAAGGGGCGGAGGTCGCAGTGAGCCATATCGACGTGCTGATTTTCAACGATACCGACGAGAAAACGAAGGTGTGGAGCGACCGGGTGAACGCGTCAGCCAATGAAACGGGACGGATTACACTGCCCTTAAAACGGTCGTCTTTTACGGAAAATGAGAGGTATTGGGTGTATCTGATCGCCAACAGCACCCACCCGGAAAAGGATTTTGAAAACCTCGCGAACCTGAACGCCTTGAAGGCGATGACGCAGGAGGACGAGAACATTCACCTGACAGGGAAAGACATTGAAGGTGTCCCGGGAACATTCCTCATGGACGGCATAGCCTATCCCGAAGGGAACGATGAACCGGCGGTTGCTGCTCCGGTCGTCCTCTACGACGGCTCGCAAGGGAATGACACGCGGCTGGCGGTCACGCTGCGCAGGGCAGCGGCAAAAGTCGTGGTGACCATCAACAAAGGCCAAGACGTGACTTTTGATTCCAAAGGCATAGGTTACTACCTGCGCAATATGCCCTATACCACATCGGTAGTGGCGGGTGCGGACGGTGCGGCAAAGCTGAGGAATACCGCCCAGACCTCCGGCGGCTATCTTGAGTGGACGGCGAACAAAATTACCGTAACGGCTTACATGTATGCCCATGCTTGGGACAATGGAAGTTCCATGGAGCAGGAAGTGCGCCTGGTGATGAACATTCCCCTGACTTACCAGAAGGATACCGACCCGCAACTGCGTCCCGATAACTACTACCAGATTCCTGTCTGTAACGGCAAGGCCCTGAACCGCAACACCTGCTACAGGGTAACGGCAACGGTCAATGCCCCCGGAGCGGAAAATCCCTCCACACCGGTGCAGTTGACGGATTTGAAATATACCGTGGAGAATTGGATAGACGAGACGGTAAATGTCGGAGGCGGGGACCGCCCGACTTTCCTTGTGCTCAACCGGTACGACCTGGAAATGCACAACAAGGAGGACGACCGCACCAGCCTGATCTTCACCTCCTCGTCGGAAGTGACGGCACAGATTACCCGGGTTTACTATATAGACAAGTTCGGAAGGGAACAGAACTTGGAGAAAAGATACCCCGATAATCCAAACGATAACGAATGGGGAGTGAGTACCGGATACAGATGGCGCAGCCATGGCAACATCCTCATTACTCCCGACAAGGGGCTCAACGGCAAGCTGGATGTACACAGCGACCTCCCCAGGAACAATACGATACGTTATATCGAAGTCCGGGTAACAAATGAGGACGGCAACGAACGTACCGTAACCATTGAGCAGTATCCGTTGGAATATATCACGAATATCCAGGGGTGGTACTCGTACCGCGATGATTTCAAGAATTCAGATCCTAACCCGACTACCTATGAATATGTAGGTGATAAAATTACCGGAATCGCCCTTGCCACCAGAAATATCTCCAGTTGGAACGGAGAATATAGATACCTAACGGGGACAGATGGTTTATTTGGAGGTCCTCCGGACGGATTCTTCGTTTCAAAAGTAGCAAAATTGAGGAATGATGGAAGCGGACAGTCTGATTTATATGAATACTATTACACATCAAACTCAAACAGACTTCGGGAATCCCGCTATAGCGAAATTAACGGCAGAATGTACACCATTGTATTGACAGGGACATCCAGTGAATATACTCTTGGCCGTCCACGTATGGTCCAGGATACATACCATCCGGAACTTATGGTTACGGATCCGGGACAGGACAATGCCCAATTGGTCTCGCCGTCATTCATGATAGGTTCCTGTGTAGGCGAATTCCAAGTTGGAGGAGGAAACCTGAAGCTGGACGGGAGTGACAACAGTGTCCGCGTTGCACGCGAGCACTGCGCGCATTATGTAGAAACGTATAAAGACCCGAAAACCGATAGGACGGTTACCTTGGATGACTGGCGCCTGCCCACAGAAGCCGAACTTAAAATCATTTTTAAATTCCAGGGCTCGAAAGACCAGGATGCAGACGCCATAGACTACCGCTTGAACGGACAGTACTATTACAGCGCAAGCGGAAGATTTTATAATGAGAAATACACCGTTAGCGGTACCGGAGTGGCCTGTGTACGCGATGCCTACGGTAAAAAGGAATAAACGTAGAAACCTGTCAAAAAGAAACGAAATATGATAAAGGAAATAATAGACAAGCTTGTCGCCCTGCTTGCGGTATCGGCCCTGCTCGCTTCGTGCAGCGAAAGCGAGTTGTGGCAGAATCCGCAGACCGAGGCACGCGACGGCTACATCATGCTGAATTTCAAGACGGAAATTCCTGCGATGCAGGAAGTCGTCACCCGTGCGGTAGACCCTGACGGTGGCGGAGTGCAAGATATGACACTTTTCTGCTTTGACAGTTACGGGCTTTTCATCTCTACCGTCAAGGCCGGTGTCACGGTGCAGAAGCCCGGCCCGGGGGAGATGGAGGGCACATTCAAGGCTGAGGTGCCCGAAAATACCCGGACCATCCATTTCCTGGCCAACCAGAATATGGATGAATTCAAGGAGGACAGTTTCCGCAACAAGTCGGAGTCCGAGGTCATGGCAGTGTTGGAGGGCTCGTCCGGACGCATGATCTATTGGGGCCGTTTCGCCTGCGATGCAGGAAACGACAGCAATATAGCCGAACAGATGGCCACCTCGGGCAATTCCGTCAAACTGATCCGCAACCACGCGAGAATCTCCGTCGACAACCCGGACAATAACGGGCATATCGTGATTACGGGCTTTGCGGTCTGCAACACCAACGCTTTCGGAACGGTGGCCCCGCACCACCCGAAGAAAGGCTTTGATTTCACGTGGCCTTCCAGCGACGACCCCTTCGTCACGCTTCCCGTGAACGATGCCAAGATGAGCGATATTACGGACGTGACATCCAGCATGAACCAGTATGTCTTCGAGTGCGAGAACAGTGCCGATGCCCCTGTCAGCGTAATTCTTCGGGGACATCTTCCGGATCAGGACGAAGAGAAATACTACCGTGTCCTGCTGGTTGACGACAAGGGCGAGCAGCTCCTCGTGCGCCGGAACCACCATTACAAGCTTCACATCGAGGGCGCGCTATCTTTCGGTCAGGCCTCCTTTGCCGAGGCGTTGGAAGCGGCAGCCACGAACAACGTATGGATTTCCATTTCCGATGAAGTGAACGAGGTGGAAGATACGGACTATATCCTGACAGTAGAGAAGACTTTTGTCGTACTGGACGAGAGCTTTACGGAAAACGGAGGCAGCTACACGCTCAATTATACCATTAAAGGAAAAAATGACAAAGCCATCACCGAAGCCGATGCCGCAACGGTCTCCTGGATAGACAACGGGGTGGCGACGCAGACATTCGAGACGAAATTCGAGGTCGTGAACGGTGTCGGACAGGGACATATCCAGATACACCTGCTTCGTTTGGAAAATAACGAGAAACTGGAAGGTACGCTGCTTGTCAAGAAGGGACGGCTGCAACGCAAAATCAAGGTCATCACGATCAGGAAGCAGTCTTTCGTGCCTGCATGGGTCGGGACGGAAATATACGGTAATTTAGGGAACGGTGCCAACAAGAACAACCGTGCCCATGTTACGGCCATGTTCACCATACCCGAAAGCTGTCCCAAGGAGCTGTTCCCGATGAATGTGTACCTTTCCGTTGGCGATCTGGATATCCGCAACGCTTCGGGCATGGAACTGCCCGTGGTGCGCGAGGCGGACAATGACTGGTACAGCAGCGGTGAAATCTCTTCCGTCTATCAAGGCAAAGAGCCGGATTACAAATTTGTCTACACGGCCGATGGTCCCGGCGTCCAGCGTGTCTATTTCGAGAACATATTGAATCAGGAAAACGGCTACGAGGGCACGCTCTATATCGAAGCCGAATATTTCGAAACGATGCGGCGCAAGTTCAAATACTCCACCAATCTCGTATCCATCACGGTGCAGGGACTGAACAAATACGATGCCGTAGGCTCGGGCGTACAAGATGAAGTGATATACTATCGTCTGGTTCCACAGAAAAAAGGAGCCAACGTGCAGTTTGACATGCTGCTGGCAGAGAGGTCCGACAATGATCAAGGGACAGGGAACGACAATCCTGCCAATGCGCAAGGCAAAGACGAATTCCTGCTCTACTCGCAATACCTGGATTATTACGAGGACGGTGAGGAACCCGATGCCGGAGTGACTGCATTCGATTGCAAATTCTATCCCGATGAATCGAACAATTGGTGGCAGACCAACAATCCCCAAGGTGGCCGTATGCTGATGTTCAAACCGAGAACTGAAGTTTTGAGCAGCCCGTCGCAAGGTACCGGAAGATATTCCATCTACATGAAGACCAACCGTGCCCGGAGCGCCGAGGTGATCCACATCGCCTCCAACGACAACCGGCTCGGACCGGTATTGCCGGAAGATGCAAACGAGGATAATCCCGGTATATATGGCGGCCGATCATACCGCAGTACGACTTTCGAGCTGGCCAACTACACCCCGTTCCGGTTCGGAGCCCGCGTGAAGTACGGCAACAACGACTGGCAGGGAGAGGCCGACGAGCCTGACCGCACGGTAGCATCCGGTGCCATACCGGCAGACATACCGGAAAAAGTCACCCCGTTGGAATGGACATATCAACCCGACCAGCGGGTGGATATCGGCATCGATGTGACGAGCTTTGCCGGTTTTGACAACAAGTCGGTGGATCCTTTCGGCCAAGCGTTCGAAATCTATATCGACGCGCCTATGCTGAAAATCGATGCCGGCCGTCTTGCGGAAAACAGACTGGACGGAACCAAACTGAAAGCGCATCCCACGATTCCCGGGCGTTTTGTCTATACCGTGGATGCCAAGCGGGAGACGGAACGGCGATATGGTACGGATGATATTGCTAACACGGACAATATTGCCTCCAGTCAGCGTGGGGAACGCAAGACCCTGCCGTTCCTTGTGAATAGCGTCGTAAGTGCCGGGGACATCGTGATTTCGTCCGATGAAAGCCGGGTAGTGTATTATTCCAAGACTTTCCGTGTGTCGAACCAATCGATTGCCGGGACGCTTCAATATAAAAATACCGCCGGCGTGGTGCAAAACATACCGAAGGATGCTTTCGTATCCTTCGAGCGTACCCGCAACGGAAGCCGTATCGGGTCGGTAAGCGTAACAGCCGACGGCCAGTACGAACTTCGGCTTCGCAAGGAATATGAGTTTAACTGGTACACGGACGAGGTGGAACTGCATTACACAGGTGACGGAGGCATGGTTTATCATGCGACATACCCGAGCCTGTCCAGCCTGTTTGCCAGTCCGCACATCGTACTTGAACCGTCTGCCGGCGAATGAGATTTTCCGAACCGGTATATGCAACGGCACCGGACGTTTCCACATCCGGCGCCTTTTTAACAACATAAGATATGAAGATGCTGAATCATACTTTTTTCGCCTGTCTTTTGGGCATGAGTCTCGTTTCCTGTTCACATGCCCAACAGCAGAAAACCAAGGAATTCCGTCTGCCCGACGTGCCTGTCACGCTGACGGCGCCTGAAGACAGGGCGGCGTACTTGTCCCTGCATTACTGGGACCACTTCGATTTTGCCGATACGTCGCTCATCTCCCGTCCTGAAATCACCGAGCAGGCCTTTGTCGATTTCCTCGGCATCCTGCCCTATACCGACCGGGCACAGGCTGCCATCGATACTCTTTTCCGCCGCGCCGCAACCGGACAGGAGATGCTGTATCACTTCATCGGGCTGAGTGACAAGTACCTCTACGAGCCCAATTCGCCCATGCATGACGAGGAACTGCATATCCTCGTATTGCGGGCACTGCTGGACAACCCCTGCCTGTCCGATACGGACAAGATACGTCCCCGCTACCTGTTGGAAATAGCCATGAAGAACCGTCCGGGAGACGTGGCGGCGGATTTCACCGTCACTTGCCGGGACGGCAGGCGCAGGCAGCTCTCCGGCATAAAGGCCGACTACGTGCTGGTTTACTTCAACGACCCCGATTGCGAGGACTGCCGCCGGGTGAAGGAATTGCTCACCCTGTCCCCGGTTGTGAACGACCTGTTGGAGTCCGGCCGTCTGAAACTCCTCTCCGTGTGTGTGGAGGGCAAGACCCCCGCGTGGGAAAAGGCGGAATTTCCCGCCGGTTGGATAGATGGTTATGATGCCGATCAGCGGCTTACCCGCGAACAGGTGTACGACCTCAAGGCGATGCCCACCCTTTACCTGCTCGATGCGGAAAAACGGGTGATACTCAAGGACGCTTCGTTCGAGCAGGTGGAAGAACGGTTGTCCTGAAAGATGCCTCATGAAAGCCTATGAAGACATCCGGAAAAGACAGTAAGGAGAGCAACCGTTTCAGGGGCATCAGGCCGGAGACGGAGGAGAAATACCGCCGAGCGATCGAGATGTACGCTTCCACGGAGCTTTCCGGCTGTGAGATATGCCGTATCTGCGAAGTGACAGAATCGGGTTTCCGGTGTTACCTGACCAAGTACCACCGTGAACTCGTGCTGGCCCGTTACGCTATACTGTGCAGCAAAGAAGAGGCCGGGCAGATTAAGTTGGGACAGCTCCGGGGACAGTTGCCCGCTACCCGTGTCAAATACAAGGATACCATCGAGGCGTGCGGGAGCATGGAGCATATCGGATTGCACGTAAATTCGGGTTGGAAGGCACGAATCTGGGCAGGCAGCCGTGTACGCACTACCCCGAGATAATCGAATGGCGCGAGAAGGTGCGCGATTGGCTGGGTATCGGTGACGGGCTGCCGCGCGGCACGCGCCGCTCCTGCAAGGAATAGTATGCTGAGGCCGTCAGGCTCTTGCAGGGTAACTCGTATGTCACGGTGCCGGAGGTTGCCGACTCCTGCGGGCTTTCCTATACCGGACTGGAACAGCACCTGTTGTTCTACCATAAGGATCTGGTGAAGCGGCGCATCAGGATACGCAAGAAGGCTCTCCGACGGCAGCGGAAAGGGGAAATCACCGGTCGGGGTACCGTGCACGCCCCCTCTCCGGAGTTGGTGGAGAAGTATGCCGAAGCGGTGCATCTGTATGCCACGACACCCATGTCGGCCGCACGGATAGCCGGGAAGACGGGAGTGTCGAAGAAGGGATTCTACGAGCACCTGCAAAGGTGGCATCTGGACCTGGTATGCAGGCGGAAGAATATCCCCTACGAGGAAGGGCGGCTAGTGGACTGGTCTAAAGTCCGGAAATACAACCCCGCGACAAAGGCCAAATATGCCGAAGCCATCCGCCGGCTGAAAGAAAGCGGGCTGCCGACGGCACAGGTCGCCGCCGAGTTCGGGCTGCAACCCGAAGCGTTCCGCAGCTACCTGAAGGAACACGAGCCGGAACTGTATGCCCGGAAGGGAATGGTCAGGACGGATACGGGCGGCGCGGTGTCCCGCCGCAGCATGGAGAAATACAGCGAGGCCATGCACCTGTACGGCACGACAACCGAAAGCGTGAAGTCGTTGGCCAGGCGGTTCGGGTTCAACGACTGCTCGTTCGGGCAGTTCATCAGAAGGAATTTCCCCGAACTGGTCGAAAAGCACAACGAAATCGTCCAGAAAAAAGGAAAACAAAATAAATAACCGGCTTTCGTATGCCGCTCCGTTGCGGAAGATAAGCTGTCATAGACAGTCTGACAAAATTCAATTAGGATACCTACTATCAAAATGATTTGCAGGATTATCCGATTCTGTCATTTTTCAATACACTCTCTCTAATAATCATCAAGGTTAGATGGACATTCATCGCATTTTTTTTCTGTCTTTTAATCCTAAGTGTTGCATAATATCGGATAACGATTTAGGTTCAACGCAGCTGACAATCTTATTCAATCGACTATCAACTTTTGGGGAACCCCCAAGCATCATGGACATTTTTTAATATCCGGTTGCGATAAATACAGATAAATACTACATCTTCTCTCAAAATACTGTTATTGGGGACCCAGCATTATACCTTGATTTATAAAAACAAGGAATCTATATACCAATTTACTGTCAACCAACTTTCTTCCAACTTCGCCATACTTTCTCTATAAACAGATAGAGTTAAGTTACTTACTATCTGTTGGGGAAAACAAAAATTTTTTCTCTGTTTATAGAGGAAATAAGCAATTAAATGCGGGTAAAAGAAAACTTGCTCCTTATCTACAGAACGTAGCCCATTTGAAACCCGTTTAGACTTACTTAGCATGAAGTGACAAAAATTTGGCATGAAAACAAGTATCCTCGTCATGCGCTGTAAAGTGGTACATAATATATAGTATGAAAACGTCTAATTATTGGGAAGTGTATGACCGATAAGTTCAGACTAACAATAATGAAGCAAAAAAGGTTTTGTTACAAATAAGTCTGAGTGTAAGTTATAGAGAGATTGTTCGACAAAAATTCCGTTCTCTCCATAAGAGAAGTATTTGGGATACAAAATTATACAATTCACTGAAAATAACAATATAAAAATGATATAATTTTCAACCGAGTGCCTCATTTCAAACAGATGTTATAGGTTTTACTCAACAGTTGTTAAGTGAATCGTCTTCCAAGCAAATAAAACAAATATTGTTTACTAGCTGATTACAACCAATTTTATATTCAAATACTTCTCTTATGGAGAGAAGTAGCAGAAGATGGAGCCGGAAACGGCTTCAGAGATTTTGTGCATGTGTGAGATAACGGAATCTTTTATGGTGTAAACATGAACAGATATACTGACATGGGAAGTTATTCTCCAGCTTTTGAAAAGAATGTTTGTAACTGCTTGATATGTAGTATAATTTACAATCTTGCAGGATTAGAAGAATTGTCCTAAATCCAAAATATGGCTACTTCGGAAGGTGAAAAACAGACATGCTGGTACGTGATGCGCGACCTTAAACGGGCCAATGCCAAGTTGCCCGCATACAAGCAACTGTTGAACGAGCATTTCGAGGTGTTCACTCCCATGAAAGAGCAGTTGAGTGTTCATGGCGGCAAACGGACTCGGGAAGAAGTTCCCTTTATCCAGGATTTGCTTTTTGTTCATGATACCCAGGAAGCTATTGATCCGTTTGTGGAAAAGTATCCCACGATACAGTATCGTTTCCAGAAGGGAGGTGGTTACAAAAATCCGATGACTGTCGCTGATGCGGACATGGAGCGGTTCATACATGCTGTAAGTGTGTCGAAAAATCCGAAATATTATCTTCCTGGCGAATTGACACCCTCTATGTGCGGACGGCACATCCGTATTGTAGGCGGTCCTTTGGACGGTTATGAAGGAAAATTGCTGACTGTACGCGGGTCGAAAACGAAACGTCTGTTAGTGGAGCTGCCCGAGTTCTTTTCCGTAGGGGTGGAAGTCAATCCCGAATATATCAGGCTATTATAAAATAATGATATGTAAGCCCGACTCTATTTTGGATGATATATGGTCCAAAGTTAAAGCGGTGTGCATTGATTATGACCTGCCGGACGAGCTGCGGATATTAAAGGTTATGCTCCGGAACAAGATGAGTACTGGTTTCTGTTATCTGTTTTGACAAATGCATCTGTACAGAACAGCCCGGCGCATGTTACAATGAGGATAAAACCTGCATTTCTGGCTTTGTAAAATTGAATATACGCTAATTCCCGACAACGGATGAAACATTTTTGAAAGTAATGAATGGTTACAATTCCGGAACTGAGCCTTGCTGGATGCCATTGATGGAACTCATCGAAACATGCCTGTTCGACATCATTCACACAGAAGATACAACCGGACGATTCATTCGTCTGTATGGAGCAGGTGACTATTGGCACGCATTCGAAGAATCCGCCTACCAATTGAGTCAGCTGTTCGTGACACACGATGTAACTGTACTCAGGCATAAAGTTTACCCATTTCCCGTTTTAATGGTCAGCATCTCGGATGACGAACTCCAGGCTTACGGCAAAAATCACATCTTCAGAAAGAAAGTATCAGGGTACAGGGAACTTGTTGGGATAGGAATCTCGATGAAGCGGTACAAGGAATGGCACAAAAAAGAGGTGATGAAATTCTCTTCTCTTCCATGACTTTGCACAAGTAAAGAACAAATTCTGACATAATATGATTTTTTGGATAGTTAATTGCAGTATTGCATTCCTGATCTGTGTGTTCTGTGCGGGTATCATCATTCCCCAGATTTTGTTGATCGCTTTCCGCAAGCGGTTATTCGACCTTCCCGACGAACGGAAGATTCATCATTGTGCCGTGCCCCGGTTGGGCGGCATCGCATTCAAGCCGGTAGTGTTTTTCACCGTAGCCTTGTTGCTGGGGATCAATATGGTTATGGGGCATTCGGAGATGTTGTCCGAAATCGAGAACGATGTTCGGCCCTTGGCTTTCGCCTTCTGCTCCATCATGGTTCTGTATCTGGTTGGCATGGCCGATGACTTGATCGGCATCCGTTATCGAGCCAAGTTCGTTATCCAGATTCTGTGCGGCATGATGCTTATCGCCGGTGGTATATATATCGATAACCTGTACGGCATTCTAGGCATTCATTCGGTTCCATTATGGCTGGGGTATCCTCTGACCATTCTGTTCGTGGTCTTCATCATCAATGCCATCAACCTGATCGATGGCATTGACGGACTGGCTTCCGGGCTATGCAGTATTGCCTGTTTGCTTTATGGGTTGACTTTTCTTATGTTTCACCAGTATATATATGCCATGCTGGCGTTCGCCACATTAGGGGTGTTAGTGCCGTTCTTTTATTACAATGTTTTCGGGAATGCCGAGCACGGAAAAAAGATTTTCATGGGTGACACAGGCAGCCTGACCGTTGGCATGATGCTCTGTCTTCTCAGTCTCAAGTTGACTATGTGTGGGACAGATGATAATACGGTACATATAAATCCGATGGTGCTGGCATTCTCCCCGCTGCTGATTCCTTGCTGTGATGTGGTCCGGGTTTATCTGCATCGGGTACGCAACGGAAAGAACCCGTTCTTGCCGGATAAGAACCATATCCACCATAAACTACTTGCTGTCGGAATGCAGCAGCGAAGTGTCATGATTATCGTCATATCCGTATCGACCGTATTCATACTGTTTAATATTCTTCTCTCCCTTTATCTGAATGTAAACTGGATCGTACTAGTCGATATCCTGATATGGACTTTCACCAATATCCGACTGACGAAACGTATCGGACAGCTTCAGTCGAGACAGGCAACCAACAAATAAAAATCAATGAAATATGAAAATCAGATACATTTTACTCTTATTGACCGTGGCTTCCCTGCTAGGATCATGTGCCGCGCCGAAAGTCGCTTATTTTACGGACCTGAAACCGGGTATGGCAGAGCAGGTTCTTAATCCATTGGAAATCAGGGTACGTCCCGAAGACAAGATTTCCATATTGGTCAACAGCAAAGACCCTTTGTTGATGGACCTTTTCAACCTTCCGATTATATCCCGACAAATCGGTATAAGATCAGAAGCATCCAACAATCAAGGAATGTCAGGATACACGATAAACAAGGATGGAAATATCGATTTTCCCGTGCTGGGGCATATCCATGTGGCGGGAATGACACGCGAGGAGATTGCCTTGTGCATAAAAGAAGAGTTGATCTCGAAAAACCTCGTAAAAGATCCGGTAGTAACAGTGGAATTCATGAACCTGACCGTTTCCGTGTTGGGTGAGGTCGCCAACCCCGGACGTTTCAATATCGACAAGGACAGGCTGACGCTCCTGGACGCTTTAAGCATGGCCGGGGACCTTACCGTCTACGGGAAACGGGAGAACGTGCTGGTACAGCGGGAGGAAAACGGCAAAAAGACCCTGTACCGGGTCAATCTGAATTCGGGATATGACCTTTATGCTTCTCCCGTGTACTACCTGCAACAGAACGATATTGTTTATGTCGAACCTAACTCGGTCAGGGCAAGACAATCGACAGTCAATGGGAACAACGTGCGGTCTACCTCTTTTTGGTTATCGTTGGCCTCGCTGCTGACCACCATTACCGTGTTGATCGTGAAATAAATATAGAATCTGATATGGCCGTAAATCAAAAGAATACAAAACCGGGACAGCCGGATGATTTCCTGCGGATACAGGATCTGTTGTACCTGTGCCTCGCGAGGTGGAAGTGGTTCGTCCTGTCTTTGGCGATAACGACAGGTGTTGCTGCTGTCTATCTGCTGTGTACCCCTGCCGTATATACACGCACTGCTTCGGTGTTGATCAAGGAGGATTCCAAAGGCAAGTCGGTTTCCCCGGATCTGGAATCCTTTTCGGAGTTTGGGTTGTTCCAGTCCAGCACCAATGTAAATAACGAACTCATCACCTTTCAGTCGCCGGCTTTAATGACCGAGGTAGTTAAACGATTTCGTTTGGATATGAATTACTTCGTTCCGGGGAAATTCCACCGTCAGGTGGCCTATGGACTGACATTACCAGTGGATGTAACGATAAGTGACTTTCCTGAAAACGAATCGGCTGGGTTTACATTGGAAGTACAGCCAGACAGCACATTACTCTTATCCGACTTTACACGTAACGGGACGGAGCTCGACGGAAAGGATATAAAGGGCCGCTTGCTCGACTCCATCACTACGCCATTAGGGAAAATCATTATCCATGCAACCCCCAATTATGTGAAAGGCGAGACATACACATTGTATGTAGGTAAATCCAGTTTGTATGATGCTGTAAACTCCTGCTCGTCCAATCTGTCCGTTTCATTGAATAATGAGAAAGCGTCAGTTATCGACCTGTCATTCAGGGATAATTCTGTACAACGGGCGGAGGATGTATTGAGCATGTTGATTTCCGTTTATAATGAGAACTGGGTGAAGGACAAGAACCAGATCGCTATCAGCACCTCGATGTTCATCAACGAGCGTTTGGGCGTAATCGAACAGGAACTGGGCAACGTGGACGAGGACATTTCATCCTACAAGTCCGAACATCTGTTACCCGACGTGCAGGCGGCTTCGAGCATGTATATGGCGCAGAGCAGCCAGACGAATGCGCAGATTCTGGCTTTGAACAACCAGCTCTACATGACCCGCTACATCCGGAACTATTTGTCCAATGACGCCAACCGTACCCAACTGCTTCCGGCCAATTCCGGCATTGAAAGCGCCAATATTGAATCGCAGATTGCCGAATACAACAAACAACTGTTGCAGCGCAACAGCCTGGTTGCGAACAGTAGTACGGAAAATCCGCTGGTCGTTGATATGGATCAGGCCCTGGCATCCATGCGTGGGGCGATAATCAGGTCTATCGACAATCAGATAGTAACCTTGAATTCGCAGATAAAAAGTTTGCGGCAGACGGAGCAACAGACAACATCACGTATAGCAGCTAACCCTACACAAGCCAAATACCTGCTCTCGGTGGAACGCCAGCAGAAGGTAAAGGAGGCTCTTTATTTGTTCTTACTGCAAAAGCGTGAGGAGAACGAACTCTCACAGGCATTTACGGCCTACAATACCCGTATTGTTGCCCCGCCCCACGGTAGCATGTTGCCGATGTCACCCGTGCGCAAAAACATCTTAATGGTCGCGTGTGCTTTGGGACTGCTTATTCCGGTAGTCATTATCTTTATATGTGAGAACATGAATACCCGTGTACGGGGAAGAAAAGATCTGGAAAGCGTAACCGTACCGTTCATCGGTGAAATTCCGCTGTTCACAAGAAAGAAGAAAGGAATATTCAGAAAGAAACCACAGGAAGTCAGGGCCATTGTTGTCAAGGAGGGCAGCCGTGACATCATCAACGAGGCATTCCGTGTATTGCGTACCAACTTGGAGTTCATGACTGGCAAGGATAAGGCATCGAATGTCATCATCGTGACCTCGTTCAATCCGGGCAGCGGCAAGTCGTTCCTGACCATGAATATCGCCGTGAGCTTTGCCATTAAAGGGAAGAAAGTGTTGGTAATCGACGGTGACCTGCGTCACGGCTCTGCGTCATCCTATATCGACTCTCCTACCAAGGGGTTGAGCGACTATCTTGGCGGCAGGATTGACAATCTCAATGAAATAATTGTCACCAATCCGAAACAGAAATATCTGGACATCCTTCCTGTCGGCACCATACCTCCCAACCCCACCGAACTGTTGTTCGACGACCGGCTGAAACAGGTAATAGATACCGTAAGGGAACAATACGAATATGTGCTGATTGACTGTCCGCCCATCGAACTGGTGGCCGACACGCAGATAATCGAGAAGCTGGCTGACCGTACTATTTTCGTGGTTCGTGCAGGATTGCTTGAACTGAGTATGCTTGCTGAACTGGAGAAAATCTACGGGGAGAAAAAATACAAGAACATGTCCCTGATCCTGAATGGAACCGAGGGAAGCGGTGGTCGCTACGGATACCGTTATGGCTATCGGTATGGTTATCACTATGGTTACGGTTCGGAATATCACTATGGTTCCGATGAAAATATATAGAGTAAATCGTTGATTATCAAGCAATTAAATACGGAGTAAGAATGTAAATTTGATTTCCCTATTGTTTCACTAAAAATCACAACTATGGCACAGAACGATTTTACAGAAGACAAAGCGACCTTATTCGGTGCGGGTATGGTTACTGTAGGTGTATTTGGTAAAACAGCATTGATTACCAAAGGAGTCGGAGTGGTTGCCGCAACAAAAGCCGGAGTATTGGCTGGTGGATTTATCTGTCCTCCTGCGGCTATCTGTATCGGTTTAGCTTGTGTTGGGGCCGGGTTGATAAATCATTTCGGCAAGCGAAACTGGTGGTGAAGTTTATCACCGGGACAATCAATTCATTCCCGGATTCCGCATATATGTCATGTGGAATCGGGAATGATTAAAAAGTTTTATGTCATTATATGTGGTTTTTTAAAAAAAGGGAAAAACAAAATATAATAAAGCTAATCGGTTTTACAGACTATCATTCGCATATTCTTCCGGGCGTGGATGACGGTGTACAAACGATGGACGAATCTTTGGAAATTCTACGTTTGTATGAGGAGCAAGGGATCAAATCCGTATGGCTCACACCGCACATCATGGAAGACATTCCCAATACGACTGCCCATCTTCGCGACCGTTTTGCAGAATTGCAGGCTGCTTACACAGGTGGCGTACAACTGCACCTTGCAGCGGAAAACATGCTTGACAATCTCTTTGAGGAACGGCTGGGAAAGAATGACCTGCTACCTTTAGGCGAGAATGGCGACCACCTGCTGGTGGAAACCTCTTATTTCAGTCCTCCGATGGGCTTGAAAAATATCCTGCTTCGCATCAAATCTAAAGGATACCACCCTGTTCTCGCCCATCCGGAGCGTTATGCTTATATGGATGAATCGGATTACCGACAGCTAAAAGACATGGGTGTGAAATTCCAGATTAATCTTCCATCAATAGCGGGTATGTATGGCAACCGGATTAAGAAAAAGGCCATGTTTCTTATGAGAGAACAGGCTATTGCTTATATAGGGACAGATATTCACAGTTACAGTATATTTCAAAAGTTCATTTGTACAAGCGTTACAAGAAACGTACAAAAACTGCTTGATTTATAGTCAAGATTATTGCGGCTATGGATAGCCAAGCTATAACAAAAATTCCTATTAATAAACAACAAGATGACAAGCGGAGAAAAGGCTCTTTATCATTCCATTATAGAGCAGTTAAAAGATAAGGAACTTTCCGATAGCCAAAAAGACAATTTTGTGAAAAAGCTGGATGAACTGTTCAAAAGTATGAATGACCAATCAAAAGAATTTCAATTAAACTCAATTTTATGAAAGCATGTTTTATGGGCTTGGGCTATATCGGATTGCCTACAGCCATTATCGCAGCAAAGCACGGAGTACAGGTAACGGGTGTTGACATCAACCCCAAAGTTGTAGAGCTGACCAATCAAGGTAAGCTCCACATCATTGAACCGGGGATGGAAGAAATGCTGCAAGAAGTTGTGAAAAACGGGACATTGCACGCAAGCACGAAGCCGGAGACAAGTGACGCTTACTTTATGGTTGTTCCCACCCCGTTCAAAGGTAATCATGAGCCTGATATTTCGTATGTAGAGGCGGCAACTCGTGCTGTACTTCCTTTTCTCAAGGAAGGTGACTTATATGTAATTGAAAGCACATCACCCGTTGGTACGACTGATAAAATGCGTGACTTAATTTTCGCTGAGCGTCCTGAATTGGAAGGTAAAATTTATATCGCCTATTGCCCCGAGCGTGTACTTCCGGGCAATGTGATTTATGAGTTGGTACATAACGACCGTGTCATTGGCGGTATGAACGAAGAAAGTACAACAAAAGCAATCGAGTTCTACTCGCAGTTCGTACAGGGGACGCTGCATCGGACTAATTGCAAGACCGCTGAAATGTGCAAACTGACTGAGAACAGCAGTCGTGACGTGCAGATAGCTTTTGCCAATGAACTTTCATTGATTTGCGACAAGGCAGGGATTAATGTTTGGGAACTTATCAGGCTTGCCAACAAACATCCGCGCGTAAATATCCTGCAACCTGGCTGTGGAGTCGGAGGTCATTGTATTGCTATCGATCCATATTTCATTACAGCGGATTTTCCGGTTGAAAGTCGCATAATTTCTACAGCACGCGAAATCAACAATTATAAATCGTTCTATTGTGCTGAAAAAGTAAAGAACGCCATGTTTGAATTTGAACTGAAAAATCACTGTAAGCCTGTGGTAGCAATGATGGGGTTGGCATTCAAACCGGACATTGACGATTTGCGTGAATCTCCAGCAAAATATATCACAACTAAAGTAATGCAAGGATGTAATAATGCCAACATTTTAGTGGTAGAGCCAAATGTGAAAGAACATAACGTGTTCAAGTTGACAGACTATAAAGAGGCTTATGACAAAGCCGATATTGTTGTGTTCCTTACAGCCCATACACCTTTCAAAGAACTACCGTGGAAAGATGATAAAGTGATACTTGATTTCTGTGGAATATTTAAGCAATAGAGGTAGACAATCATTAAGTTTACCAAGACTTACCCTCCCAATAAACGTACACATATACTGATTGCAGATTTACAGAAAATCTATTGCTTTAAGAAGATGACATTAAGCCAAGTTTTCAAATCAAGATTGTTGTCAAATATTTGGAATCAGTTTCTCCTTTATGGTTTCAGTAGCATTATACCAATTCTACTAATTCCATATTTGTTGAACGTTATAGGAGTAGAAAAATACGGTCTTGTAAATTTTGCCATTATATTTAGCTTTTACTTTCAGATATTCAATGAGTTCGGTTTCGATTTATCTAATGTCAGGCATGTCGTCAATAATAGAGACAATCAAGAAAAATTGGGAAGGATAGTTTCTTCTATTCTGCAATGTAAGTTTTTTCTCATACTCTGTTCTCTATTTGTTTATATTTTAGTTGTAGGGTTGATTCCTTCACTAAGGAATGAACTCACGCTTTATATATTAGCCTTTATTCGTTTGATAGGGGTTGTCATTGCTCCCTATTGGCTTTTCCGTTCAATGGAGGACATTAAATATATAACACGTATCAGCGTGCCAATAAAGCTATTATGTATATTGCCTATTTTTTTAATCGTTAAGTCTACTGATGATTATGCATTGGTGATGTTGTGCTATGCTCTTGAAACATTTGTTTCAGGTATTGTCGCTTTATTCATTGCCCAAAAAAGATACGGGATCAAACTTCAAATAGTCTCGGCACAAGAAGTGAAATTTTATCTTAAGGATAGTATTCCGTTTTTCTCATCAACTTTTTTGATGAGAGCCTATAAAACAATGAATACCTTAGTGCTTGGCTTTATTCTTGGAGATTTTGCAGTCGGATTATATACAGCTGCGGAAAAACTTCATAATGCGTATTCATCATTTGTTTCTCCGCTTTTATCTCAGATATTTTACCCATATTTCACAAGGATAAAAAATATGGGTAGAGCGACTAAGATGGTATTGCTTTTATGTATTGCCAATACAATCGCTTTAGCTTGTATATATTTCTTATCACCGTATCTTATACCGATTTTTATTAAGACTGAAACAGCAAGTATAACCACGTATTTCAACCTATTCTTGCTTTTATTGGCGATTAGTGTGCCAGCTGACATGTTCGGTTTCCCTTATTTGGGCGTACTTGGAAAAATCAATGAGGTAAATATGACAACCATTTATTCTGCAATCATATACATCATTGTTGTCCTTGTCTTGATTCTTACTCACAGTATTAGCATAGGAAGTGTTATTTGGGCTTTGATTATAGCGAACGTGGGATGTTTGGTTTTGCGCCTATATTTAGCCAATAAAGTAAGAGTTGGTAATGTTGATAAACAATAGGATATACAATATAGATACTAATTCTCGACATTGGGCTATTTCTTTAGCCTTAATTGTAATCTTGTCTGTAATAATGACATTTATTCCTTTTGTAGGACTGTGTTTGTCATTAATGTTTTTCAGACAAAGGTTTGCCCCCATTCTATTTATTATCTTTTCTTTCTATTTTGGTTGGTTTTATGAGCCACAAATGGATTTGTTGGTTCATTATGAGCATTTTCATCGTATTGCCGACAAATCATTGGTTGAGCAATGGATGGACTCTGGAACATCAAAATATGGCAAAGAAATATATCCTGTATTATTTAAATATTTCATTGGTTTAATTGCTGATAACCGGAATTTTTTCTCTGCTTGTGCGTGTGTGGTATATACTTCTCTATTTATATTTGGAGTCGTAAAACCACTCCAGCCATTATATATGCAGAAAATGTCAATTCCTGCATGGCTACTCTTCCTGGGAGTGATTTTTACTGTAGAATACTATTGGTTTCTCGGTTTTCGCTTTTGGAGCGGAGCATTTGTTTTTACTGGCTTCTATTTGAGATACCTTAATTCAGGAGCCGTTAAGTACCTTTGGTTATCTGCGTTATGTATTTGTTTTCACTATTCACTACTCGCCTTATGTGTCGCGGCTGTATTAAACCTACTCTTGCGATATAGGTTTAAAGTGTACTATTTAATTCTTATCGTATCATTCATCGTTCGCTTTGCGAAAATCGCGTTTGTCACTAATATCGCACAATTTGGCATATTTGAAAACTACGTCAAAGAGAGCGTTAGGAATCAAAATATCATACAGTCTGTTGGAAAGTATGCAGAGGAAATACGCGAGTATGGTAATCAGTTCTATTTGCTTCGTGAAACAATTGCCGTTTTCGGTGTCTTGGCTGTGATCTATATACTATATAAAAAAATAGGGAAAGAATTTTGGGAGCAGAATGTCAAATTCTGGGGGTTCTGTATTCTCCTATTGTCTTTTGCCAATTTCGGATATGTCAGTTTGACTTTTTATGATAGATTCTTCAAACTTGCCGTGCTATTCTTATATGTTTTTACATATATGTGGGTTATGGATATTCAATCCAAATTGAGTTTTAAGTCCCAGCTACTAATAACTATGGTTACAATTATACCGGTATTGTATTTCATTGTTACACCATTAGTTGAACAGAGGCACATGTTGTTCCAACTAAACTTATGGTTTAGTAATCTATGTTCATGATGAAAAATTTTGTAATCTGAATTTCTCATCGTGCTGATGTATGGTCTATGGATAGCTACCAATACGAACAACCAAAAAGGCATAACATCAGAAAACGAAAATAGATTAACCGTTGATGTTCAATGTTCTTAATTATTTTAATCATATCAATTGAAACACTAACAATGAGGGTATTAATAACTGTTCCCACTAAATCCGGATATGGAGGAGTAACTAATTATTATTTAGGGATTAAAGAGTATTGGAAAGAAAATATTGAATATTTTTATTTCGGTCGTAAGCCTTGGCGTAATATATTTTATCCATTTTTAATTATCCGTTTTATAATCCGATTGATTTGCTTTAAACCTGATATAGTACTACTTAACCCATCGCTTGGAGATAAAGCCTTAAAACGAGATTTTATATATTTAAACATTTGCCGATTTTTCAGAAAGAAAACATCCGTATTTATTCATGGTTTCAATTTCGAGTATGCTAAAAATGCAGATTGGAAATGGATAAGTGCCAATTTGAATAAGGCCTTGTGTATTTTTGTGTTATCCCAAGATTTCAAGAATGAATTGATAAGGAGGGGGATAAAATCTGATATACATCTAACTTCGACAAAAGTACCCGATTATTTTATTTCAGGTTTTGACCTTTCGATGAGACAAGGAAAAGCCGAAAACATTATGTATAGCGGGCGAATAGAAAAGGCCAAGGGTGTATATGAAACAGTCGATACATTTTCAATACTTAAGTCACAATACAAGGATCTGACATTGACCTTTGTCGGTGATGGCTCAGAACTTCCTATGTTGAAACAATATGTTGAGAATAAGAAAATAAAGGATGTCCGTTTTACTGGAGAGTTACGTGGGGAAGATTTTAAAAAGGAATACATTAACGCCGATATGTATTTGTTTCTAAGTTATACGGAAGGTATGCCAACTGTGGTTTTGGAAGCAATGATTTTCGGACTCCCTATTTTTACCAGAAAAGTGGGTGGCCTAATAGATTTCTTTGAAAATGGAAAGATGGGATATATATCAAGTTCGTTAGATCCGGCAGTTTTTGCAGAAGCAATGAAACCATATATCGAGAATCCTGCTAAAATGAGGAGTGTATCAATATATAATTCCGAATATGCGAAAACCCATTTTGTTGCATCCGTTGTTGTCCGAAAATTTGAAAATACACTAAAGAAATATATTGAGCTATGAATATTCTGAGAATCAAGAAGCTAATATTTTTACACCTCCAACATCTACCCATGAAATCAAGGGCATGGAGACCATTAGTTTGCAAATGGGGTGGAGTGCAGATAATCAGCCCCAAAAGAACGTTTATCGGTGAGGGCGTCATATTTGACACAAATTATCCACAAGATATTTTTATCGAAGAAGGTGTTCGTTTGACATCGGGGGTGAAAATAGTAACACATTTCATGAATCCTAATACTGGAAGTTACGACAGGGGGAAGGTTCATATCTGCAAAGGCGCCTATCTCGGAATGAATACTTTGGTGGTAAAACCTGTAACAATTGGAGAGCGAGCTATAATTGGAGCAGGTTCTGTTGTGACCAAAGATATACCAGCCAATGAAGTTTGGGCAGGAAATCCCGCAAAATTTATAAGAAAACGGTAGGATTAATTCATATGGACATTATATCATTCTATAGGGTAGAACGTTGGCTATTTGAACGCCATATTCCGGTTTTGCCCAAAATCGTACAACTATTGATTTTTCTCATTTTCAATTCAAAAATAACCGCTGATTCAAAAATAGGAAAAGGGTCATACTGTGTGTGCAAAGGGATTAGCACTGTCTTAATACCGGGAACAGAAATCGGAGAAAATTGCGTATTAGGATTGCGATTTTCTACTGTACGGCAGTTTCCATATAAAGAAGTTCCTTGTCTAAAGAATAATGTTTGGGTGGGACCTAATGTTATTATTGCTGGCCCTGTTGTAATAGAAGATGATGTGGTAATCGCTGGAAATTCATTTGTCAACCGAAGTGTTCCCAAAGGTGCTATTGTAGCAGGATGTCCGGCAAAGATTATTGGCTGGAGAAAGAATCTTGATTATGCGATTGAGACAAACCCAAAGTATAAAGATGGCCGTATGCCATTCTTGACAAAATGAATAACACCAATGAATGATATTGCAGATGCTTTTTATAAGCTAAAAATTTATTGTGAGACTGAACATTTCAAGGGTTGGGATCCGTATGATGGTCTCAACTCTAAAATTTTTCAGGCAATTCCGCTGCTGAAAAAGTCTGTATTGTGCAGATTGATGGTCATACAAGGTTTCAAGCGTTGCCCTTTCAATATGAGACGGATGGCTTTCGTTCCGAAAGAGTATAACGCAAAAGGTATCGGGCTGTTCTTGTCCGGATATTGCAATCTGTATAAAGTTGTGGAAAATCATCCGCAATTATCCGAAAAAATGGGAACGTTGGAGATGATAAAGGCTCGGATTGAAGAATTGGCAGAGTTGCTTATATCCTTACAATCTAAAGGCTACAGCGGTGCTTGCTGGGGGTATAACTTCGATTGGCAGGCACGCCGTCTGTTTCTTTTTCCCAAATTCACGCCCACAGTAGTTGCTACAAATTTCTGTGCCACGGCACTGATGCAGGCATATGAAATAACTAGGAACAAACACTATTTGGAGATTGCATTAAGTGCAGCGGATTTTGTAATAAAAGATTTGCATCGCACGCCGTATAATGGTGGCTTTCTCTTTTCTTATAGTCCGTTAGAGGGTAATGACACTGTGTTCAATGCTTCGCTGCTCGGTTCTCGATTGTTGAGTTATTGTTTTTATTATACACAACAGGAGGAATACAAAAGACTAGCGGAGCTATCCATTAAAGCCTGTTGTTCCGGGCAACGGGAAGACGGGGCTTGGGTATATGGAATGCTCCCCGTACAGAATTGGGTAGACAGCTTTCATACAGGATATAATTTAGATGCGCTGATCGCTTATCAAGAGTTGACAGAGGATCATGCTTTCAATGGTTACATCGAAAAAGGTTTCGACTACTATGTCAATCATTTTTTCGAAGCGGACGGAACTCCTAAATATTATGATAACCGAATGTATCCTATTGACATCCATTGTCCAGGGCAGCTATTGATAACATTGACCCGCCTACATAAGATGAAAAAATATGAGGAACTTGCCAAAAAAGTATTGCAATGGACAATCCGAAATATGCAAGATAAAAAGGGGTATTTCTACTACCAATTAAAACCTGGCATCAGTTCTAAAATCTCGTATATGCGATGGAGTAATGCATTTATGTTTAATGCAATGTCGCATTATTTACTCGCAATATAAAATTTCCAACATAAATGAATAAAGTTTCTTTAAACGGAGTCGAAATATATCCGTTCGATTCCGAACAGTCTTTGTTGTCTTTTGTAAACGATAATAAGGGCATATTAGTAGCCATAAATGCTGAGAAAATTTTACATGCTACAGATCAGACACGAGGAATTATCAATCGGAACATAGGGTATTGCGATGGAGCCGGCGCACAAATGGCTCTCAAACAAAAAGGTTTTGAAAATGCGTGTAAAATTCCCGGTTGTGAGTTGTGGCTCAAAATTGTAGCTCAATTTTATAGAGAAAAGACTTTTTATTTGATAGGTGGTAAACCTCAAATCATAGAAGAAACTGTGTCTAAACTGCGTAAAGAATATGCAGGGATTCACATTATCGGTTATCGGGATGGATATATCAAGGCAAACGAGGAACGGGAAAGACTTATAAAAGACATAACCGAAAAAAGACCTGATGTGGTATTTGTGGCTATGGGGTCTCCTAAACAGGAATTACTGATGGAAGAAATACAGCATAGACACAAAGCCATCTTTCAAGGATTAGGCGGCAGCTTCGATGTATATACTGGCCATGTGGAAAGGGCTCCTAAATGGTGGGTGAACCACAATCTTGAATTTGCCTATCGGTTGCTCAAAGAACCGAAAAGAATAAAACGGCAAATTCACTTGATAAAGTATGCCTGGTGGCTGATAACTAAAAAATTATAGAACAATGAAGAAGGTAATGCTGGTCTTCGGGACTCGTCCGGAGGCCATTAAGATGGCTCCGTTGGTGAAGGAGTTCCAAAAAAAATCAGCAGACTTTGAAACAATCGTCTGCGTGACGGGGCAGCATCGTGAAATGCTCGATCAGGTGTTGCAGATATTCGATATCAAGCCGAATTATGACTTGAACATCATGAAGCAGGGGCAAGATCTGTATGATGTAACCGCCCGTGTGCTGACCGGGATGCGTGATGTGTTGAACAAGGCGAAACCTGATGTGGTATTGGTGCACGGTGACACAACCACTTCTACTGCCGCCGCACTCGCAGCTTTCTATCAGCAGATCCCTGTAGGTCATGTAGAAGCGGGCCTGCGTACCCACAACATATACAGCCCTTGGCCGGAGGAGATGAACAGACAAATAACAGGGCGCATTGCCACCTATCACTTTTCTCCGACCGCTTTAAGCAAGAAAAATCTGTTGACGGAAGGTGTGCAGGAGGACAAGATAACCGTAACAGGGAATACGGTCATCGATGCCCTTCATATCGTTGTTGATAAAATAAAGACTGACGGAGCTCTACAACAAGAACTTGCCGGGGTGCTGGAAAAAGCGGGTTACGATACCTCACGGCTTGCTGATGGCAAGAAACTCGTTTTGATAACCGGACACCGACGTGAAAATTTCGGAGACGGATTCATCAGCATGTGCACAGCCATTAAGGATCTGACGGCAAAATATCCATATGTGGACTTTGTCTATCCGATGCACTTGAACCCCAATGTCCGCAAACCTATCCATGAAGTATTCGGGGAGAATTTGAATAGTTTGGGAAATATGTTCTTTATCGAACCATTGGAATATCTGAGTTTCGTGTTCCTGATGGAAAAAGTGACCCTTGTCCTTACCGACAGCGGTGGTATTCAGGAAGAGGCTCCGGGGTTAGGCAAACCGGTACTGGTGATGCGTGACACCACCGAACGTCCGGAGGCGTTGGATGCAGGAACGGTAAAATTGGTAGGAACCGATTATAACAAAATTGTCTCCGAGGTATCGATTTTATTGGATGATGCATCTGCTTATGAGCAAATGAGTAAAGCCATTAATCCTTACGGTGACGGAAAAGCGTGTATGCGTATAACGCAAACACTTAATGTTCGGTTGTAACTTTTGTATTTTCTTGACACATTCACCAGAAGAAATATGTTAGTACCGAAGGTGAATGTCGTATTGCAGGCGGACAAAGACATCGGCAGCATAACAGAGGCAGACATTTGGCTCAATTGTATGGACGGCAACGGTAACTTCTTGTCTGTGGCTGCGGAAGACCATACCGGCGACGGACATTACATTGCCACCTTGCCGTTAGACTACAGCCCGGTAGAGCCTTTCATCCAAGTTCACTTGAATGAAATGGTCTATGATTACCTGTCCATTCCGAATTTCAAAGCGGGACAGGAATGTCAAATCTCGCTTATACTCGGTACGGACGGGCTTCGCACACCGGGAATAGGAGCTGAAATCGACGACTGGGAAGTTGTGGAAGGAGATGTCACATTCGTAAAATGACAAAATATAATAAATGACGCCTGCTGGTTTTGTTATCATTGGCAGGCGTTTCACTTTTTATCCCTCATTCAGGAATCCCGGCATTTACCGAGTGTTCCGCTTGTTCTGCACGTCTTTTTCCCATTTCGATGTGAAGGATTTACCACAAAGGGCTTGGAGAAGAAGAAACACATAGCAGAACTGAAAATCCGACCTAGCTAAAAAGAAAAACAGATTTCTTATTTATGCCTTCAGACTCCGGACAAATTAACTCTATAGTTTTTTGAGCATTCCTTCGTTCGTATTGGGATTTATGGTTATTTTTGTAATTCAATCAATAATATGACGATAATGGCAAAGACATACCAAAGGACTAAATTACAAGAAGTCACGATCAGAGGATATAAATCCATAGCCTATGACAGACCTGTGACCTTGAAGCTGGGTGATGTCAGCATCTTGTTGGGTGCCAACGGTGCAGGCAAGAGCAATATCATCAGTTTTTTCCGGATGCTGAGCTACATGATGAGCAAGTCATTCGGGAGATATGTGGAAATATCGGGCACGTCTCATGCCTTGCTGCATTACGGCATTAAACGGACACCGGTCATGTCCGGAGAACTGAAGTTTGCCGACAGCAATTCCATGGATGTTTATGGCTTTTCATTGGCCAATGCCACTCCCGACAGGCTGATTATCACGGAAGAGCGGATTACATGGCATCGCAAGGGGGAGAAAAAGCCCTATGAGATAGCACTGGAACCGAATTTCAAGGAGTCCGCTCTCGCAGAGTGTGAGGATCCGGTTGCCAAAACTATTTTCCAGATGCTTTCTTACTGCAAGGTATATCAGTTTCACGATTCATCGACAGAGGGGCCGCTACGTCAGGCTTGTCCCGTCGAGACGGCCAATTACCTCCAGTCGCACGGAAACAATCTGCCTTCTTTCCTGCTGTTCCTGCGGGAGAACTACAAGGATGCCTACAACCGGATTGTTGACTATGTCCGTGACGTAGTTCCCCAGTTCCAGGACTTCTATCTGGAGCCCGTGGGTGGTATCATTTCTCTCCGGTGGATAGATAATTCTGCCACGGACTATCGTTTCAATGCCTACCAGTTCTCCGACGGATCTATCCGTTTCATTGCCCTGGCCGCCTTGCTTCTGCAGCCTGCCCAGACAATGCCCAACGTCATCATTTTGGATGAACCGGAACTTGGCTTGCATCCCTATGCCATCAGCCAGCTGGCAGAAATGATTAAGGATGCGTCCATACACGCACAGGTCATTATTGCCACGCAGAGCAAGGATTTGGTCGATCATTTCGACATCGGCGATATCTCTGTGGTGGAAATGAACAAGGAAACGCAGGCAACCTCTGTCACTCACCTTGACGCCAAAGAATATCATCTTTGGCTTCAGAACTATACGGTGAGCGAACTTTGGGACAAAAACATCATAGGAGGACGTCCCGTATGAAAGCGAAGATTATTCATGTCCTTTGTGAGGGACAGACGGAACAGGGATTTGTGGAGGAAGTGTTGCGTCCCTACCTGCAAGCGCAAGGTGTGGCAGGTGTAAAAAGCATCCTGATTACCACTAACAAGAAAAAGAATGCCCGTGGTGGAATGCTGAGCTATGCTCAGGCGGTGACAGACCTAGAACTGTTGCGGAAAATGAAGATGGACGGCGAATACGAACGTCATGTTTTCACAACGATGTTCGACCTCTACGCATTGCCGGATGATTTTCCCGGTTATGAAGCAGCCAAAGCAATCGGTGAGCCTTACGCCCGTGTCGCAGCATTGGAAACGGCGTTTGCTGAAGCAATCAACGATAGTCGTTTCATTCCCTATATTCAGCTGCATGAATTTGAAGCTCTGCTCTTTTGCGGTATTGACTATCTGGCAAAGCGTTACCCCGGTTGTGAGAAACGCTGCGAACAGCTGAAAAAAGACCTGGAGAAAACCAGCAACCCCGAGCTGATAAACAATAGTCCGGAAACGGCTCCGAGCAAACGTATTATCAAGGCGATAGAAGGAGACAAAAAACAGCATTACAACTACAATAAGCCGGCTACCGGCAAAGATGTTACCAAAAGTGTCGGCATGGATGAACTTCGTGCCCGGTGCAGTCACTTCAATGAATGGATAGAAAAGTTGATAGACTGCTGATTCTGTAATCAGATAATATCAAGGTTCTGACAGACAGGTTCGAGTGTTTATCTCAAAAATGGAAGAGATGGGGATTATACAGAAAGAGGGTGTAGGAAGAAATACTCGCTATATAAAGACTGCGAGTTTCCCATCTTTTAATTGAGAAGACAATTTTTGCTCTGTCCAAAAAACAAGTTTTTGGTCAAAAAACAGCACAAATAACTGATTATCAATTATTCTTTCAATGCCCGAAAATCTGTTTTTTTGTACGAAAGAGTTCTTTCACTTTTCTATCCCTCATTCCGGAATTCCGGCATTTACCAGATATTACTAATTAAAAAATTTAGATAAGTAACGAGATGCTAGATTTGATTAGTTGCTCGTAAGGTATAAGGCATCGACATTCTTCTGTTATTTAGTCAGTTGAAAAAATGTAACAATTATTTCTCTGATACCTAATACTTTTTCTATTTACACCATCCACGGATTCTTATACGGATCATAATCCGTCTGGAAAGTAGCCAGTTGCCAGTCGGTGACAGGTTTCTTCGAGTCATCGACTTTGCGGGGAATCTGCGGATTAAGCCGTAGTTTGGCGGCATCATTGAGCCATTTCATGCTATCCTCGTAATCGCGCATGCGGACAACACTGACATTATTCGGAGCAATGAGTTTCGTGAGTTCGTAGATGGCCAGCCGGACCATGTGCTTCTTGAGATTGTAGTTGCGGGGGTCATGCAACGAGAGGTTCTGCCCGACTTGCGGTGTGTCCGCGTTCACATCCGTTTCCGGGTAAAATACCCGTCCGTCATAAACGACATATTCGTGTTCCGACAACTCATAGGCATTGTATGATGAATCGTAATCGGCTATGGCTCCCCAGCAGTCGGAAACCATCGGGTCAAGATTGTAATCGAAACCTTCAAGCGTCATCAAAGTATAGAATGCTCCTTCATACTCGACGACTGCCCACAGAGGATACTCGACAGGCTGCCATAACGAGGCTTCCGCCTCGATCCAACCGCCGACCAACGGGATACGGACATCATCGAACTTGTACCCGTTTTCATTAAGACAAGTATAAACAATGCCGTTATAATTCACTTTATCTCCCGGATAATAGGTGTTGAACTGGGAATAATTTACAACTTGTCCCGCATCGACACGGATATCAGAACTCTCTTCCCAATAGACAACCGTTGCCGGCTTGCGATAGCCGCTGACGGAGCGTATCACCTCATGGATTTGTCCCTCGAAATAGACATGCACACCCACGGGATAGGTAATCCGACGGTCGTATTCGGCGATATATTTTCCTTTTGCAAGTTCCTTTTCAATCTCGTAGTTCTCCGACAAATATTCCACGATACTCATCTCCGTCGATTCTTCCGCCTGGATGAATCGTGCATCATTGCCCCGCGTGAGTTGTGCCAGGGCTTCCGGAGTAATTATCCCAAGATAGTCGTCATTATTGAGAAACCGTCTGTACATATCCTTGTTCCGTTATTAGTATGAAAATCCTTCCTGAATTACCGATGTGGATACCACATACCCGTTCCCGTCGCCTCCGCTCTTGAACTTGTACCAGCTGTCACGCAGGTAGTAACAGAGCAGGTAGTCAAGGCAGTCGGACAAGTGCCCGTACCGTTCATATTTGACACCGGTTTTCGGGTCGGTGGTCTTCTGTTTGCTCTTGGTACCGTCCTCGTTACGAAGCTGGTAAATCAGATCCTGGGTAAGTTTGCGACATTTGATATCGATTTGTATCTCCCAGCCTTCATAGCCCCCGAATACCTCGTTGACGAACTCGCACCGTGTAGCCTGCGGAGGCTGCTTGCGTAATAGCTTTACCTTCGGTCGCAGGATTCCTCTGCCGAAAGTGTCCGTGATGATGGTATAGTTGTTGATGCCGTCCTCGTTGGTGGTGGAGCGTTGTAACCCGGAAGGGTCACCGGTCACATCCACTCCGCCGATATGCTTGTCCCGGTAAAGTTTTAAGCGTACTTTCCGTGCCAACGCAGGTGTGTTGTTCTCCTTTTCCTCCGGCTTGCCGAGTATCTCTTCCAGTATATAGACCTTCCTGTTTTCATAGTCTATTTGTGCGGAGAGCACCGACATTTGGGGGGCAACATTGAAGTCCCACACCGTGATGAGCGGCTTGGTCGGATCGTATGCTTTTTCTTTCAGTCCGGTAACGAGATGCCGGGAGCCGTCGAAACTGTTATAAATCGCCATATCGTTGGCTTCCACGAAATCCCAGTTGCCATAGAGCAGGCGTTCCTTTGTCGCCTGATCCCGGATCTTGTTCAGGGCCGCCTCGTACACCTGACGGAAAGCGATATTCGGGTTGTCAAACACGGAAAAAGGTATATACGCTTCACCCTCGCGGCAGATGACCTTGTCTCCGTTTTCGTCCTGCACGAAGCGGGAACGCACCCAGTTAATCGTCGGATTGGTGGTGAGCAGCATTCTCGGAGTCTTGAATGTCTCATGGGTTCTCCAGCGGAGACGGGAGAACAGCACTTCGACGGCCCGTTCCGAGATTTCCGACACCTCGTCCACCATGGCGATGGTGTATTCCGAAGAGCCGAAACGCTCGAAGTTGGGGTCGCTGGGGATATCCGCCATCTCCTTCATGATGATGACCGAGTCATTCCAGAATGTGAGCGTGCCTTCGAGGTTGTTTATCTTGTAGTTTGTATCCTCTTTCAGTCCCCAATCCTTCAGAATCGACTTGATGGTATTCCATGTCGATTCCTTCAACGACTTGAGTGTCTTACGGGCCACCACCGCACGGATATTCTCGAACCGGATACATGAAGACACCAGCCAAACGCTGCCGATATACGATTTTCCGCCGCCGGCCGCTCCGCCTCCCAGTATCAGCTGCGGCAGGTTCTGCGACTTGCAATGCCTGCATTGGGGCCTGTACTGAGGGTTGCCTTGCTGGTCATAGCCGATAAGGATTTGCTCGATCTCCCCGCCACAATGGGGACAATAGTTCGGTTGCAACAGTTTCCAGAGTTCATACTGCCGTGGGGACGGTTTGAACTCGATGCGCAGGTTTCTGGGTGGTTTGAGCCTGTTGACCGCCATTAGATTTATACAATCTGAATGGTTATGTCCCTTTCGGACTCGAGTATAGCATACAGTTTTTGGAATGTAGTACGGGATTCCAAAACTTTTCCCTTGACCGTATTCTTTCCCACGATGATACAGCCGGCGGAATCGACTTCGGTATTGCCGGAATGGATCAGGATGCCGAGGAAATGCGGCACATCATGCAGATATGGCATTTTCTTCTTGTACCTGGGACTGTACTGAAGAGTGACTTTATAAGTCCCGGCAGGAATGGCAGTCTTGGCATAGACCTTTTCCTTGCAGGTACAGGAACGGCCGCGAGGAGTATCCGGACAGGTTGCCGGAAGTTCCCTCACGGCATCTTCGATGGTATTACAGAAAAATTTGCCGTCGATGGACAGGTCACCTATGGTATAGGTCTGACCTTTGAATTTGCGGTTGAGTGTCAGCTTCATACTTCGATACTATTTGTATCGAAAGAGTAGAGACGGACGCCGGCTAATGTTTATTATATGTGTTTGTAAAAGGAGGATATTTCAGGAAATGATGTATCTTTGTGAACGGATTGACAGTATTTAATCAAGAGTTAATATGACAAAAGCGGATATCGTCAGGGAAATAGCAACGCAGACCGGTCTGGAGAAGCAGGTCGTGTTACAAGTTGTCGAAGGATTCATGGATAGCGTAAAGTCTTCCATGATAAACGGCGAGGAGGTTTATCTTCGCGGCTTCGGCAGTTTCATCATCAAGCACCGTGCGGAAAAGACAGCACGCAACATAAGCAGGAATACCACGGTGATAGTGCCTGCCCACAATATCCCGGCATTCAAGCCGTCAAAAGCCTTTGCAGGAAGGATGAAATCAGACAAATAAGGTGATTATATGCAACAGGAGCGTTATTCAGATGATCCTGTTACTTTATACAGGGCAACGAGGTTGGCATTGTCCGATTGGAACAGGAAACGGCCGTTGCTTAAAAGGCATTCGTGGATGGTGTTGTCATTAGGATCCGACTCCAATAAAGCCCCCGCCTTGTTTTCATCGATAAGAAGCATTTCTATGCCTTGTACGGTGGCGGCAGTTGCATCAGCAGGAATTTTCAAAAGTTCATCCATCAGATTCATGTCGTTCATAATATCTCCGTATTTGGCTTGAGTCCCGTCAAGCATTCAATGTACCAAGACCAAAAAGCGTGGGACATAACCCGTAGCACCGAGGTTCTGGTAAACCTATCCGCAAACAAGTTAAGCCCACGCAAAAGCATAGGCGAAAACTGTTTGTCCTGCGGATAAGTGAAATTTACCAGATTTCGGTGCATGACAAAAGCTAACGCTTTCCGTATTTTATTATGTCGTTCTGCCAATATGGTTTTTATGCCGCATCTGCAGAAGAACCGGCATTATGTGATAACGACCGGACGTGTAAAGGCTATTTCTTGGATTCTTCCAAGGAAACCTTACGAAACTCTTTCATCAGTTTTTCCAATTCCAACGAAGTCTTGCGGGCACGGGTACCTGCGGCCTTGTTGCCTTTTTCAATCTGAAGTGCCGCATCCGTGGAGAATGTAGCATATACTTCCTGTATCTTTGAAACCAACTCTTTCATATAAATATTATTTAAGTTATTGACTACAAAGGTAGTGAAAATAATCAAGAATAAGAGCGATTCTGTCAATATAATAAATATCACATTGGTAATCAATGACTTTTAACAGCCATTATACCGTATGATTTATCCATCAGAGAAATTGTCAAGGTGTTTACAACTTTATGGATATGTCTGGTCAGAACATTTCTTCCATCTGCCGCTTGATTTCTTCCCGCTTTGTATTCTTGTAGTAATGCTTATAGATGGTCAATGGGCTGTTACCAGCCATCTCTGCAACCACATACGGATTATTACCGGCATCTACCATCTTCGATATGAAAGAGCCACGGGCGGAATACCATGTGATGTTTTCTTTAATGCGCAACATCTTGCATGCTTTCGTCAAGGTTTGTGAAAGGCGTGTGGAAATTTGCTTGACACGTGTAGTCTTCTTGGAAGTGGTCGTGTGTTTATGAGTAAAAACAGGAAATACATAATTTCCATAACTTTGCCCACGGTATTTATTCATGATGGCTTTTGCTTTACTGAGTAATTCCGGTTTGGCTGTTTTGGGAAACTTGATACGTTCATAGACGATGCGGTCTTCCTGGACCAAATCCCATGTCAGGTTACATACATCGACATTCGCCATACCTCCGGTATAGTAGCTGAACAGGAACAAATCAAGATGCAACTGCTCTTTTTTCGTAAACAAGGTACGGTCAACATTTGCGATTTTAGCTATGACTGTTTCCGGAACTGCTCTTGAAGTGGTTTCCGGCCAATTAATATCATCACCGAGACAGAGGAAGTTATCCATATTCACCCCGTACATCTCTTTCTTTTCTGCCTGCCTGCATACGGCACGGAGCAACCTTAGTTTGTGTGTAAGTCCGGCCTTGTTGCCATTTCTGATACCTCTTTCTTTAAGCCAAAACGCAAAGTCAAGAAGAAACTCTTCTGTAATATCCGTAAAGAAATAAGAGGAAAAGGCTTTTTCATATTTTTCCTTTGTAAACGCCTGCAGTTCACGCTTGAGATAGACATACCGTTTAGCATTGGTCGTGCTGTCGACAATCTGACCGTTCTTGATGCGTTTCTTGTTTTTGAATGTCTCTTCAAGATAATCGATCATCTGCTGGACACTCTTTACTTTGACCTCGGGTTTGGCCGCCTTGATTTCATCGAAGCAATGTGATAGCTGGACGGGCGACCAGTTCCTGCCTTCCATCTCCCAGGTATCGGCGACATGCAGATATTTGGTTCGCAAATCGAAAAGCAGTTTGTTCTTGGTAGTGGCCTCCGCACTCCCTACACGGAAACTCTGAGACTTGACATCCCAGTCTTTTAATAGCCCTGTGATGTTTATAACCTTCGGCACACGGGCGTAACCGGTCTTGAAGAAAATTATCTCCAGCTTGACCATCTTGGTGTCTTTCGGGTTCTGCTTACCCCTGATGTTAATCGTGTACATAGACTGATAACGAGTTAGTTAATGACTTATTATTAATTCGCATTAGTAGGAATCAATTGGTATTAATTAACCTACATAGAAACCTACATGAAAAGAGTAGTTTCCTTAGCGAAATAATGTTTATACGGATAAATCCGTACTTGTGTCATTTACTAACTCGTTATCAATCAACTATTTTCCCTAATCACAAAAGTTGTGTCCGAAAAAAGGGTGTGCCATTTTGACACACCTCCTTTTTTATTTGAAGTAAATTATTGTAAGAGCGGGGATCTCCGCCCTCCTTATAGTTCCTTAGAATCGGCAGCGAAGATCTATCCCAAATTGCATCGGACGTCCTTGTTGCATGAACCCTTTGTTCATCGTTTCAAAGTAGAAGGCTGCATAATCTTTATTCAAGAAGTTACGTGCCCAAAAACTAATCATTGCATCACCTATTTCTAAGTTTGTGCGCCAGTTGAGAGTACCGTAGAAGGATTGGCTGACGTTATTTTGCTCAGTCCAATAGATTCGTCCGGCAGCGTTATAGTTTGCTTGGAACACTACGCGGTCAAAGATAGAACGGGGATTACAAGTAATAGCGTATTCTCCGCCGATATTTAATGTATGCTTGGGGACGAAGGGTACATACTTGCCGTTATATGACTTATCCGTAAGATTACCCTCACTGTCTTTTTGCTTTGTTACATAATCTGTAAAGGTGGCATACGTATATCCGTAGCTTGCATTTAGACTCAACTCATTTGTCAGGCTGGTACGTAGAGCAGCTTCGACACCATAACTTCTGCTTTTTCCTGCATTGATTGTGACACGTCCCAAACCACTTTCTGCCATTTGAGAAATTTGTTGATCGCGTGTATCCATGTAGAAGGCGGCAAGGTCAGCCCAAAGTTTACCTTCCCACAAAGTCAGGTGAGAACCTATTTCATAGTTCCAGGAATATTCGGGCTTGTATTGAGTCGTTGCTTTCACCTCCGGCAGTTCATCTTTCATTCCTAATATTCTCTCCGCCATTAAAGAAAAGTTCGGGTCGGCAGCTAATGCATCCAACATTGAATTTTTTAAAGCTCCTTGTGCTAAATCAGAAAACATCTGAATATTGTAGCCTCCCGAACGATATCCCTTGGATACAGTTGCATAAATACTGTTTCCTTTTTCCCATTCATACTGGAGAGCGAATTTAGGAAGTAATTGTACGTAGTCGGTGGATTCCTTGCCAATGAATGAGCTTATAGCTTCCAAACCTTTACTGGTAATATTCATAGGTCCCATTGCTAAAGAGAAGTCAAAGTTTAGAGGGTTGCTGATAGAATTATACTCCATCTTAATTTTCTCGTAGTCTAAACGTAGACCGATTGTGGCAGATAGTCCTTTGATAAACAGATTATTGAATGTTGACTGATGAAAAACAGCTCCATTTAATATCGGAGTGTCAAAACTACCGCCAACTCCCAATATGGAATTATTGGCTGTCATGCGCATCTTGGGACCAGCAAGCCCTTCAAATATTTTGTTTACATTACTTTCAATTACAGTTTTTACGCCTTCTTGCCTGAAATCTACCGGACCGCTTGTATGTAACCACTGATAGAATCCGGAAACTCCGGTTGCCCATTGCCAACGCTTCTCCGGCTTTGATTTGAATACGATCTCTTCAGAAATTGTATTTGCTCTTTGTTTCTGTTCCAGAGTATAAATGTCTTTTTCTGTAAAGTCCTGATCGAGAAACATACGGTCATTCAGGTTTTGGTAGCCTGTGACCGCATTTAAAATAAATGTCCTGGCTTGATATTCTATATTAACTCCGGAGTTTAATAATCCGCGACGATAGCTACTGCGTTCGTTGTTGGCGATTTTTCCGATATATTCGGGGCGAGTTTCTTCTCCTTCTGTAACACCTGTATATTTATAAGGATATCCCCCCTGGTCACTATATTCGTAGCTCAATGTCATATCGACTTTCAGATTCGGTGTCGGCAGATAAATACCGCGGAAGCGTCCGCCTCCGGCGTTGCTTTTATCTATTCTCTCATTGTTGCGTGCTGCATTCTCAAAGAAACCTCCTGTATGTTCATAGAAACCTCCGGTGGAGAAAGCAAAACGGTCGGAGATACGATGATAATGTGTCAGTGAAACATTATAGTCGTTGTAGGTGGCGGCTCCCATTCGGATATCAGTCCCTTGATAAGTGAAAGGAGATTTGGTATGTATCTTGATTAGTCCGCCCATTGTATTACGGCCGTAAAGAGTACCTTGCGGACCACGAAGAATGTCGATACGTTCGATATCAGCGTAGTTGAAGTCGAAAGCGGACTTATCTATATAAGGGATATTGTCTACATAAAGCCCTACGGAGGGGGTGTTGATACGTGAACCGATTCCGCGGATATAAATAGAGGTAGTAAGTTTAGAACCATAGTCCGGGATGAACAGGTTAGGAACGATGCCTGTCAGGTTTTTCACGGAGTGTACCTGATTTGCTTGCATATCTTTTTGAGATAATAATGTGGTAGCTACCGGCAACTCACGTAGTTTACGGTTCTCTTTCGGAGTAGCGATTACTACCACTTCTTCGATATCTACCACTTTCAGTGAGTCTTTCGGGAAATCTTCCGCCCATGCTGTCCCTGTCGTTAGGAGCGTGAGGGCAATCATAATATTCTTTGTCTTCATCTGTAGTTAATTTGTCCGGTGCAAAGTAACGGCAAATATCGTTGACAGGCAATCCTCATTTATTAGGATTATGCAGTATAGAAAAACAAAATATGCTATGAATATCCGGAAGATTTTGTCGGAAATATTCTTTATTTGCCTGATAATATCATATCTTTGCCCGACAACAGAACTAAATAGAAACGGATTATGACAAAGAATAAACTATTCGCTTGGGCTATAACACTTCTCTGCTTTTCGTTGACCTCTTGCAGCGATGAAAAGGACGGTCCGTCAAAAAAGATATTGGTGACTAATGCAGGGGTGACGGAAGCTAACCAAACGGTTAAACCGGGAGATATCGTTCATATTTATGGTGATGGTTTTCAGGAAGGCGACCAGGTGGACTTTGACTTTCGCTGGGATCTTGGAGAACCTTTGTTCCCGGAAGGGTATCTTGGACCTGTCGGTGCGGAGATTGTAGAGAGGCATTCGAATGGAATGAGTATCCGAATGCCTTATCGCAAGCCGGAATCACGTGTTGAGATATTCCTGAACAGGGCAAGTGAGAGAATGTCGTTGGGAAAAGTACTACTTGCAGATGGACAAACGCCTAAAGATTTCAGACTGTATGGAATAAATGAGACCGACAAGACAATAGAGCGGGCGTATGCTGAAGAAACCGTCACTGGTAAAAAAACGTGGGATATGAGTGCACATCCGGACTTCCGTTCGGTTGTCAATCTTCAAAAGACTTATGGGCTGTGCGGGCTGGCAGAAGAAAATGGTGTGCAGCAACCCTTCTTCCTTGATTTCTGTACAGGCGAGTGGAAAGCTTTAAGTTTCTACGATTATAATACACTGGCATTGGTTATTGGCAGCGGAAATGATATTGCGGCCATTCAACAGAGAGGTAAAGGATATTCATTATATAATGTTTCCGCAGGTTTGGAACAAAGTAATTATGCAACTAAGACGCGGAGTAATTTTCCTATGCCGGAACCTCAATTTGAACTTCCGGAAGGATTTACTCCTGAACAATTCGGGGATTATCCGGGTGTGTTTATGCAAGGTAATGAGATTATTTTATTGTCGGCAAGGAAAGGAAACGGGAAATGGGTTCCCATGTTGTATAATTATAGAAATGGCTTTTATGTACTTGAAGGGATTGAAGCAGATGCCATTATTCCGTTTTATTTCGGAATGGCACTTCCCGATAGCGGTAGTCCTTCCTTATTATACCAAAAGAAGGTCGGTTACATGATTTATTACTCATCAGGTGACAATCGTGGCAGCAGTTTCCGTCTTCTTGAACCAGATAAGGAGAGCAGCAAGTTACAGTTACAAGAACCGTTTGCTCAATTGTCCGATAAGAAAGTTGTTTCAATAACTAACAGACTTGACCGTATCGGTACAATCACCGTGCTCTTTTCCGATAAAGAAGAAGGGCGCACCACTTCTGATTTTGATTGGAACAGCAAAGAGTGGACAGATTACACCGATCTTTCTGATATGCCATATAACTCAGTAGTATGGGCTAATTGATAGTCAATAGTAAAAACACTTATATCCGGTCTGCTTCTATATATCCGTTCATTACGGCATAAATAGTCAGACCGGATACCGATTTAATACCTAATTTCTCTGTTATGTTTTTCCTGTGAGTGATAACGGTAGTCAGGCTGATATTCAGTTTATCTGCTATTTCTTTGTTGATTAACCCTTTGGTAATCAGCACGAGTACTTCAATTTCGCGAGCAGATAAAAGTACCTGAGGATGTTCTGCAGGAATCATCGGAGGCATATCCTTCACGGGATATCCGTTGTGATGAGCATGTTGATGAAGTTTCAGGATATTCTTTACCAGTTTTTCTTCCGACTCATAAATATTGAGTACCGGAACACCGGAAAGTTGGAATTGCGGGCTGTCACTGGCAAGGACAATCGTTTTTCGCTTCCGGGGAAGGAAGAAAGCGTTATGCTCCACATAGATTTGTGCGGAGATAAAATAATGGGCGTACATATCCGGCGTATCATCCATTAACTCATTGAAGTTATGGAAGGTACGGATCGTTGCCATAGGGATGATCTCTTCCAATATGGATTTGAGTCCCAGGCTACAGAGAGTATTCGGCTCAATAATTGCTATTTCAGGTTTGTAGTTCATTCTTTTCTATTGTTCGGATGATTGATTCAGATAGTTGGCTACTGCTTCCGCACACCGTTCTCCGTCTACTCCGGCAGAAACGATTCCTCCGGCATAGCCCGCACCCTCTCCGCAAGGGAATAGTCCGCGGACGGTTACGTGTTGAAGCGTCTCTTTATCTCGTATGATGCGGACAGGGGAAGAGGTACGTGTTTCTACCCCAATCATAACGGCTTCGTTGGTCAAGAAACCATGACTGCTGCGCCCGAATTGTTGAAAGCCGAGTGATAATCTCTTGCTGATAAACTCCGGCATCCAGAAGTGAAGCGGAGAAGAAATCAACCCCGGACTATATGAGGATTCCGGTAAGTCATAACTTAGCTTCTTGCGGGTGAAATCCAGCATACGCTGTGCCGGAGCTGTCTGGCGTCTGCCGCCTTGCAACCAACATTGACGTTCCAATTCTTCCTGAAAGTGCAGGGGGAGAAGTTGGGTATTGAACATCGAAAGTTGAGAGCTACTGAGAGAAGAGTTAAGAGCGAGTAGTTGTTCATTTTGTTGCGCAGCTAACTCTCCACTTTCCATTCTCAACTCTTCATTTATGAAATCTTCCGGCTGTATCTCTACCACCATTCCCGAATTACTCCAGCGCGAGCCACGATTGGAAGGCGACATACCGTTCACTACCACTTGCTCCGGTCCGCTGGCTGCAGGGACGATAAAGCCGCCGGGACACATACAGAAACTATACACGCCTCTGCCTTCAACTTGGGTGACGAAACTATATTCTGCAGCAGGGAGATATTTTCCCCTTCCGTTTTTATTATGATATTGTATCTGGTCGATCAGTGTTGCCGGGTGTTCCAAACGGACACCTACAGCGATACCTTTTGCCTCAATCGTTACATTATTAGCTGCGAGCCAACGATAAACATCCCTTGCCGAATGCCCGGTTGCAAGTATCACAGGACCTAGAAAAGTCTTTCCTGTATTTGTCTCAATGCCTTTGATCTCGTTATTCTCAATAATCAACGCATCCATTCTTGTCCGGAAATGTACTTCTCCGCCACATTTGAGAATCGTATTCCGCATATTTTCAATGACACGCGGCAACTTGTCCGTTCCGATATGCGGATGTGCATCAGCCAGTATAGCCGTAGAAGCTCCATGCTGGCAGAATACATTGAATATCTTGTCTACATTTCCTCTTTTCTTACTGCGGGTATAAAGTTTCCCGTCCGAATAAGCTCCTGCACCCCCTTCTCCGAAACTATAATTGGATTCCGGATTTACCGTATGTTCCCTACTGATTTGCGCCAGGTCCTTTTTCCGTTCACGCACATCTTTTCCGCGTTCTACAATCACCGGGCGTAATCCGAGTTCGATAAGGCGCAGAGCGGCGAACAATCCGCCGGGACCTGCACCAACCACAATTACTTGTGGTTTTCCTTCCACACTATTATATACCGTATGCTCGTATTCATCTTCTTCAGGCATTTCGTTGATGTAGGCCCGTATTTTCAGATTGACGAAAATCGTTCGCTGACGAGCGTCAATGCTTCGCTTTAAGATGCGGGTAGCATTGATATTGCGTAAATTTAGTCCTTTCTCTTCAGAGAGATATTCTTTCAGCCGTTGTTCGTTCGCTGCGATTTCGGGAAGTACGCGGAGTTGGTATTCTTGTATCATTTGGTTATTGTTACTTTAGATTATAAAAAGATAAGGCAGATAACATAAATCAGTGTCTTATCCGAATAACGCCCTGAACGCCTCTTCTACCTTTCTTACGGGCACTAACTCTATCTTTAGCTTCTTCGTATCAATGCCTTGCAAATTATATTTGGGCAACAGGAAACGCTTGAAGCCAAGCTTCTCGGCCTCTCCGATACGTTGTTCAATCCGGTTCACCGGACGTATCTCTCCCGACAAACCGATTTCTCCTGCCATACAGACTTCCGGTTCGATAGCTGCATCCATATTTGAAGAAAGAATGGCACTGATAACTGCGAGGTCGATGGCCGGGTCATTCACTTTCAGTCCTCCGGCGATATTCAGAAATACATCTTTCTGTGCAAGCTTGAACCCGACACGTTTTTCGAGGACGGCCAGAAGCATATTCATTCTTCGTATATCAAATCCGGTTGCCGAACGTTGGGGATTACCATAAACAGCGGAGCTTACCAGAGCCTGAGTCTCAATCAGGAAGGGACGTACTCCTTCGATAGCAGAAGCGATTGCTACTCCGCTCATTCCTTCATGGTCTTGGCTAAGCAGTAGTTCCGAAGGATTGCTCACCTGGCGTAGCCCGTCCTGCCGCATCTCATAAATACCCAGTTCGGCCGTACTACCGAAGCGATTCTTGATACTGCGTAAAATACGGTACATATAATGTTGGTCACCTTCAAATTGGAGAACTGTATCAACGATATGTTCCAACACCTTGGGGCCTGCAATACTCCCTTCTTTATTTATATGTCCGATAAGCAAGACCGGCGTATGAGTCTCCTTTGCGAAACGTAGGATAGATGCCGAACACTCTCTGACCTGAGCGATACTTCCGGGAGACGATTCGAAGGTTTCCGTAGAGATAGTCTGTATGGAGTCGATAATAACCAAATCCGGATTCGTATTTTTGATATGGACATAAATCTGTTCAAGGGAAGTCTCACAAACAATGAAGCAGTCGCTGGAAACCTCAGAAAGACGGTCGGCACGTAATTTTAATTGCCGTGCACTTTCCTCGCCGGATACATAAAGGATTTTCTTTTCCGGCATACGGAGTACGGTTTGCATGACGAGAGTTGATTTTCCGATTCCCGGTTCGCCGCCGATCAGTACTAAAGAACCCGGAACAAGTCCGCCGCCCAGTACGCGGTTCAGTTCATTATCATGCATATTGATTCGCGGTTCATCGTCCGCTATGATCTCACTAAGAATAACCGGCTTGGGCTTTTGCGTTTCTATGCCCGATACTGGCCGGCGGTTAACCGGCTCTTTCCGTACGATTTCCTCAACATACGTATTCCATTCTCCGCACGACGGACATTTGCCTACCCATTTCGGTGAATCCTGTCCGCAGTTACTACACACATATACGGTCTTTTCTTTAGCCATTGTATTCTTATTAGTTTTCTAGAGAATACAAAAGTATGTATAATCTGTTCAACGCGCAAAACAAATCCCGGCAAAATCAGTTTATTGTTCAATCATCCGTTTCCAAACTCATCGTTATTGCTGAAATGTTATTAACTGTTGGACGGTAAGGAAAGAAGTCCTCATCGGTACCGGATACCTTCCTCAATGCTGGACGGAACGTTATATAGAACCGGTAAGTTTATAGAGTTATTTCTCCCGCCATTGAACGGTTCATCCGGTCACGCACCTCGTCCGGTGTATAGCCGTGTCCCAACAGAAACATTAATTTGGTAACGGCGGACTCCGTCGTACTGTCATATCCGGAGACAACCCCTGCCTGCAACAACTGATATCCGGTTTCGTAACGTTCCATTTCTACGGTACCTGCACTACATTGTGTCACGTTGACAATGATGATTCCCCGTGCACTGGCCTGGCAGAGCAAGCGGATGAACCATTCCTTCCGGGGAGCGTTGCCGGAACCGTACGTTTCGAGTACTACCGCTTTCAATCCTTCTATTTTCAGAATGGTAGCCACTACATTCTCCTGAATGCCGGGGAAAAGTTTCAGAACGACCACATTGGTATCCAGTAAATAGTGCGGTTTCAATTCCCGTTCTTCTCCGTTCACATGAATCTGTACATTATTATATTTAATATGAATCCCCGCTTCGGCCAGTACCGGATAATTGAATGACCGGAAAGCGTTGAAGTTTTCGGCATTTATTTTGGTAGTGCGATTTCCCCGCATCAAATGGTTCTCGAAGAAGATACAGACCTCCGGGACAAGCGCTTTTCCTTCCTTATTCTGTGCAACGGCAATTTCAATACTCGTCATCAGATTTTCCTTTCCGTCCGTGCGGAGTACCCCTATCGGCAGTTGCGAACCTGTCAGAATAACAGGTTTGTCCAGTCCTTCCAACATGAAGCTGAGTGCTGACGCAGTGTACGCCATTGTGTCCGTGCCATGCAGAATGACGAATCCCTGATAGCGGTTGTAATTTTCGTGAATGATACAGACCAGCTTCCGCCACATATCCGGTTCCATGTCCGAAGAATCCATGGGAGGGTCAAACTGGTAAGTATCAATTGGAAAGTTGAATTTCTGCAATTCGGGAACGTGTTTCTGAAGTTGTTCGAAGTTGAAACTCTCCAAAGCACCGGTTGTGGTGTTTTCAATCATACCAATTGTTCCACCTGTGTACATTAACAATACGGAAGTATTTAGAGGGTACATAAGCTAATTTTCCGCGATTGTTTTCGCAAATATAACAATATAATTGATAAATAAGTAGCAAAATGTCATAAAAATACTGTCTGTTGATTGAGGAGAAAAGAAACGTAGGATTCTTTTTATCAGAAAAAAACGGGAAAAAGTGATAGATTGAATGTTTTTATTATTACTTTTGCGACACTTATCAAAAACAAGAGTAGAAACAAGGACTATGATGAAGTACTATCCGCATACAGTCACATCCATGTGCACCATGACCCTTTGGGGTTGAGGGATAGTATTTGTGTATCTACGTGATTCACGCCTGTGTAAGTAGGCAAAATTCAAATTAAACTTTTTCGTAAACAACCAATCGTTCTGTAAAACTATACACAGGACATTGCATTAAAATAAGTATCTTCATGAAAGTAATGAAATTCGGCGGAACGTCCGTAGGTTCCGTGAACAGCATTTTAAGTGTAAAGAGAACTGTAGAGTCGGCATCGGCCGGCGAACCGGTTATTGTAGTAGTTTCCGCATTGGGAGGCATCACTGATAAATTGATAAACACATCGAAAATGGCGGCTACCGGAGATTCGGCCTATGAGGGTGAGTTCCGCGAAATTGTTTATCGTCATGTGGAAATGATTAAAGAGGTGGTTCCTGCCGGAGAAGGGCAAGTGGCGTTGCAACGTCAGATTGGCGAATTGCTGAATGAATTGAAGGATATTTTCCAGGGTATTTACCTGATTAAAGACCTTTCCCCGAAGACTTCGGACACAATCGTAAGCTATGGCGAGCGCCTTTCATCTATCATTGTTGCCGAGCTGATTAAGGATGCCAAGTGGTTCGATTCGCGTACTTTTATCAAAACTGAAAAGAAGCATAACAAACATACGATTGACGCTGATCTGACCAACAAACTGGTAAAAGAGACTTTCAGCTCTATCCCGAAAGTGGCATTGGTGCCGGGTTTTATTTCTTCCGACAAGACAACCGGAGAAGTAACCAATCTCGGTCGCGGCGGTTCGGATTATACGGCTGCCATCATTGCTGCGGCGCTCAATGCCGACAGTCTGGAGATATGGACAGATGTGGATGGCTTTATGACTGCTGATCCGCGTGTGATTTCAACGGCTTATACTATCTCCGAACTTAGCTATGTAGAAGCAACCGAACTTTGTAACTTCGGTGCGAAAGTAGTTTATCCGCCGACGATTTATCCCGTATATCATAAGAATATTCCTATTATAATAAAGAATACGTTCAATCCGGATGGAGTGGGGACCGTCATCAAACAAGAAGTCTCCAATCCGCATAGCAAGGCGATTAAAGGAATTTCCTCTATCAATGATACCAGTCTGATTACGGTTCAGGGATTGGGTATGGTAGGTGTGATTGGTGTGAACTACCGTATCTTTAAGGCGTTAGCGAAGAATGGAATCAGTGTATTCCTTGTTTCGCAGGCTTCATCGGAGAACAGTACTTCTATCGGTGTACGCAATGCGGATGCAGACCTGGCTTGTGAAGTGCTGAACGAAGAATTTGCGAAAGAGATAGAAATGGGAGAAATTTCCCCGATTCTCGCCGAAAGAAACTTGGCGACAGTCGCCATTGTAGGTGAGAACATGAAGCATACGCCGGGCATTGCAGGTAAATTGTTCGGTACGCTGGGACGCAACGGTATCAATGTGATCGCTTGTGCACAAGGCGCATCGGAAACCAACATCTCTTTCGTTGTCGATGCAAAATCATTACGTAAATCGCTGAACGTTATCCACGACTCTTTCTTCCTGTCCGAATATCAGGTCTTGAATTTGTTTATTTGCGGTATCGGTACGGTAGGCGGGAGCCTGGTAGAGCAGATTCGTTGTCAGCAAGAGAAGCTAATGCTGGAAAACGGACTGAAACTGCACGTTGTAGGTATCATTGACGCAACGAAAGCGATGTTTAGCCGTGAAGGGTTCGACCTCGCCAATTTCCGTGAAGAGTTGCAGCAGAAAGGAAAAGACAGTAATCTGCAGACAATTCGTGACGAGATTGTAGGAATGAATATCTTCAACTCCGTATTTGTAGATTGTACGGCCAGTCCCGATATTGCTTCACTCTACAAAGATCTTTTGCAACACAATATTTCCGTTGTAGCTGCCAACAAGATTGCCGCTTCTTCGGCATACGAAAACTATCGTGAACTGAAGACGATCGCTCGCCAGCGCGGTGTGAAATATCTGTTTGAAACGAACGTAGGTGCCGGACTTCCGATTATCAACACTATCAACGACCTGATTCATAGTGGTGACAAAATCTTGAAAATCGAAGCAGTACTTTCAGGTACATTAAATTATATCTTCAATAAGATTAGCGCCGACATTCCTTTCAGCCGTACTATCAAAATGGCGCAGGAGGAACGTTACTCCGAACCCGACCCGCGCATCGACCTGAGTGGAAAAGACGTTATCCGCAAGTTGGTGATTCTGGTGCGTGAAGCCGGATACCGCATCGAACAGGAAGATGTGGAAAAAAATCTCTTTGTGCCGAACGACTTCTTCGAAGGCTCCTTGGACGACTTCTGGAAACGGGTGCCCAGTCTCGACGCAGACTTTGAAGCTCGCCGCCAAGTATTGGAAAAAGAGCATAAACATTGGCGTTTCGTTGCCAAACTGGAAGACGGAAAAGCTTCTGTCGGTTTGCAGGAAGTAGGAGCCAACCACCCGTTCTACGGTCTGGAAGGCAGTAACAATATCATCTTGCTGACTACGGAACGTTATAAAGAATATCCGATGATGATTCAGGGGTACGGTGCCGGTGCCGGAGTGACGGCTGCCGGAGTATTTGCCGATATTATGAGCATCGCAAACGTTTAATGCCTTATGAAACATATTATCATATTGGGTGACGGAATGGCCGATTGGTCTGTGAAGTCATTAGGAGACAAGACGCTCCTGCAATATGCCAAAACGCCTTACATGGATAAGTTGGCCCGCATGGGACGTAACGGGCGGTTGATAACCGTAGCCGAAGGCTTTCATCCGGGCAGTGAGGTTGCCAATATGTCCGTACTGGGATATAATCTCCCGAAAGTGTACGAAGGTCGCGGGCCACTGGAAGCGGCAAGCATCGGTGTAGACCTGCAACCGGGAGAAATGGCAATGCGTTGTAATCTGATTTGTGTGGAAGGGGAGATTCTGAAGAATCACTCTTCCGGGCATATATCTACCGAAGAAGCGGACGTGCTGATTCAATATCTGCAAGAAAAACTGGGCAACGACCGCGTGCGTTTCCATACAGGAGTACAGTACCGTCATTTGTTGGTTATCAAAGGGGGAAATAAAGAACTCGACTGTACCCCTCCGCACGATGTGCCTTTGAAACCTTTCCGTCCGCTAATGGTGAAACCTCTGGCACCGGAAGCGCAGGAAACGGCAGACTTGGTTAACGACTTGATTTTGAAATCGCAGGAACTGTTGAAGAACCACCCGTTAAACCTGAAACGCATGGCAGAAGGCAAGGACCCTGCAAATAGTATTTGGCCCTGGAGTCCGGGGTATCGTCCGCAAATGCCTACCTTCTCCGAAACTTTCCCGCAAGTGAAAAAGGGAGCGGTAATCTCGGCTGTTGACTTGATTAACGGAATCGGTTACTATGCCGGTTTGCGTCGTATTGCTGTGGAAGGGGCGACCGGGCTTTATAATACGAATTACGAGAATAAAGTAGCTGCCGCACTGGAAGCCCTGAAAACGGACGATTTTGTTTATCTTCACATTGAAGCCAGCGATGAGGCGGGGCACGAAGGGGATATCGACCTGAAACTTCTCACGATCGAGAATCTCGACAAACGTGCCGTAGGACCTATTTACGAAGCAGTGAAAGACTGGGACGAACCGGTAGCGATTGCCGTTCTGCCCGATCATCCTACCCCCTGTGAACTTCGCACGCATACGTCCGAACCGATCCCGTTCCTTATCTGGTATCCGGGCATCGAACCCGATGAGGTGCAGGTATACGACGAGGTAGCTGCCTGCAACGGTAGTTACGGTGTGTTGAAAGAAGACGAGTTTATAAAAGAATTCATGAAATAAGTCACCACAGATTATGAAATATTATAGTACGAATAAACAAGCACCAATGGCTTCCCTCCAGGAAGCAGTGGTGAAAGGGCTTGCAGCCGATAAGGGACTGTTTATGCCTATGACTGTCAAACCTCTTCCGCAAGAGTTCTACGATACGATTGATACATTGTCTTTTCAGGAAATAGCCTATCGTGTTGCTGATGCGTTCTTTGGCGAAGATGTTCCTGCCGATACACTGAAACAGATAGTATATGATACATTAAGTTTTGATGTGCCTTTGGTAAAGGTAGCGGACAATATCTATTCTCTGGAACTTTTCCACGGACCGACACTGGCTTTCAAAGATGTAGGCGGCCGTTTCATGGCACGTCTGCTGGGGTACTTCATTAAAAAAGAAGGACAGAAGAATGTCAATGTGCTGGTAGCTACTTCCGGTGATACGGGAAGCGCTGTTGCTAACGGCTTTCTGGGGGTGGAAGGTATTCATGTGTATGTGCTCTATCCGAAAGGAAAAGTCAGTGAGATACAGGAAAAACAGTTCACTACATTGGGACAGAATATCACTGCACTCGAAGTAGACGGAACATTCGATGACTGTCAGGCATTGGTAAAAGCCGCTTTCATGGATAAGGAACTGAATGAACATCTTTCCCTGACTTCCGCCAACTCTATCAATGTAGCCCGCTTCCTGCCGCAAGCATTCTATTATTTCTATGCTTACGCCCAGTTGAAGCGTGCCGGAAAAGCGGCTAATGCTGTGATTTGTGTTCCTAGCGGAAACTTCGGAAACATCACTGCCGGATTGTTCGGAAAGAAAATGGGATTACCCATCAAGCGTTTTATTGCTGCCAACAACCGTAATGATATCTTCTATCAGTACCTGCAGACAGGCAAGTACAATCCCCGTCCCTCCATTGCTACGATTGCCAATGCTATGGATGTAGGTGACCCGAGTAATTTTGCCCGTGTAATCGACTTGTACGGCAATTCTCATGTCGCTATCTCTGCCGAGATTTCGGGTACGACTTACACTGACGAGCAGATTCGCGAAACGGTAAAAGAAACCTGGAAAGAGCATCACTACCTGCTCGACCCTCACGGGGCTTGCGGATACCGTGCCTTGGTCGAAGGGCTGAAAGAAGGTGAGACCGGTGTGTTCCTTGAAACGGCTCATCCGGCCAAGTTCCTTGAAACAGTAGAAAGCATTATCGGCGAATCGGTAGAGATACCTGCCAAATTGCAGGAGTTTATGAAAGGCGAGAAGAAAAGTTTGCAGATGACAAAGGAATTTGCAGATTTCAAGAACTATCTGCTTTCTCTTTAAGTATTCTTTCCTGTTGCCGCATTTTTCAACGTACAGGTAGCAGCTGGAAGGGTTCCTGATAAGGGTGTGTGCCACCGCCTTGGCACGATTGTGACAACGCTGTGTCACAGTTGTGCCAAGCCGATGGCACAACTGTGTCAATGGGGTGGAACAAACTTGGCACAGCGATGTCTGTTTTACATAAAAGCAAGGAATACTAAATACTCTCCCGTGCAATGAATTGTAAACTCATCGGAAGTCGCTTCATTGAGCGTGCCTTGCCACCAATTGGTGAAATCGCTTAGCGGATAAACCAATCCTTCTCCCTGCAATCCTTTCGCTCCGAAATTGATAATGGAAATCTGCTGTCCGGGATGAGCTGCAAAGGTTTGTGTATCTTTTGCAGGAACAAATACTCCATAATCAGTAATGGTCCGTACTTCCATGCCGCTTTTCATATAATCCAGCAGTAGGCTGATATTTCCCAATGTATGGTCTTCCCGTTTGCCGGTCGCTCCGACAATGGCAATTCTCCGGAATCCTCTCTTTTGCAGATACCGGACGGCTTTAGTCTGGTCGTTCGTTTCCTGATCGGGTATCTGATGTATAATAGGGGAGAAGCGTTTGTGGTATTCTGTTGAAAGAGAGTCGCCGTCGCCGACAATCACATCCGGAGTATGTCCGCGGGAAATGTACTCATTGGCTGCACCGTCACAGCAAGCAACAAAACTTGCTTCTTCCAGCATTGTCAGAGGAACGGGGCAAGTTGGGTATTCACCGTTGGCCAGTATCACTGCCTCGGGAGTATAGTGTTCGTTTATCATTGTATGTTCATTAGTTTTTTCCACTTGAAGTAGCCAAAGATAGCTATAATGGAGTAAAGTCCGTACAAAGCTGAGGTGAAATAGAGGTCTTTATAGATATAAAGTCCGCAGCAGACGATATCGACGATAATCCAGGCAAACCACTGTTCAATGTATTTGCGTGCCAGCATCCACATTCCGACAATACTCAAGGCAGTGGTAAAGCTATCCAGCCACGGAACGTTACTGTCGGTATATTCGATAAGTATCCATGCAATGCCGATAAAGGCGACAATGAATACAACTGCCAGTGGAAGGTAACATTTCCACGGAGTGTGCACGATAGGGAGGTCTTTGGAGCGACCGGCGGTTGGCTGGTCTGCCAGCCGGCACTTCTTTTTCCGGTGTCCCCACATCCAGAAAAACCAACCGTAGACAGCGGCTATCAGATAATAGATATTGATGCCAAAGTCGGCATACAGTCCCGCCTTGTAATATACAAAGATGTAAATGGCAGGCATGACGACACCTGCTATCCAAAGATAGATACTAGCCCGGTATTCCAACCAAAGGTAGACTAAACCGACCAGCGTACCGAATATTTCTAAAAAGTCCAGTTCCATAATCTGCTGATGTCATTAAAAGCGGAAAGACACGTGTCCCAAGACGTTTGTTCCGGCTTGTGCGGCATAGCCGGCATAGTTTCCCCGATTTTCCACTGTATCGGTGTAATCGCTTGAAGCCCAACCATTGTTTTCATACTCCTCGTTAAAGAGGTTGTAAACGGTGAATCCCAATGTGACTTCTTTCAGAATCTTCTTGGGACGGAAGGTGTACGCCAGATTGAGATTGCTGACAAAGTATTTGTCAAGAGTCAGTTCTTCTACTTCCGCATTGGTCATATACTGTTTGCTTACAAACTGCGATTGCAGGGAAGCCTCGAAGCCTTTATAATTGAAAGAAAAACGGTTGTTGAGCAGGAAGTCCGGCGAAAAAGCGATGTGGGTGTCTTTATGCTTTATCAGGACAGTTGGAAGGGAAGTTACTGTTTCATCTGCGTTATAATGATAGCCCGGCAGACTTTCCACAAAATCCTTGATGCGATTCTTGCTCCATGTGGCATTGATGTCCCACTGAAACCATTTGCACGGTTTGATACCGAGCATTAATTCGATTCCCATGCGGTAGCTGTCCGGAATGTTTTCGGTCAGTGCTTCACCAATATCATTTAAAGCACCGGTCAGGACAAGTTGGTCGGTGTAATCCATGTAGTAGAAGTTGGCACCTGCCGTCAGCCATGGGTTGGCAAACGTATATCCCGCTTCGTAATCAAGCAGTTTTTCGGCTTTCGGGTAGGAGTCGGGATCGCCGTCCGTATAATTGTTTCTTGTCGGTTCTTTTTGTGCTACGGAGAAAGAAGCGTACAGGCGGTGATTGGGAGTTATATTCCAGTTTAAGCCGACTTTCGGATTGAAAAAATCGAATTTCTTATCTACGGCTAGCGGGCGCAGGGCGTTTTTATTCCAGTCATATTTATCGTTTACTCCATCGATTGTGTAATCAATATGGCGGTATTGCAGGTCGGCATAAGCGCTTAACGTGCTGGTCAGATCATAGTTGGCTTTCAGATAGATATTCCCGTCGGTTTTCTTTGATTTGTTGCGGTAATATTCATGTTCGGGAGACAGGTTGCCGATATAGTTTTTCACCCATGTCACTTTTCCGAAGTTATTTCCCCGGTATTGGTTGAGGCCACCTCCTAAGGAAGCGGTCAGGCGGTTTCCTGTATAATTAAGGGAGAATACACCTCCCCCGAATTTGTTGTCCATTTTCTTTTGTCGGACAAGGTCGCTTTCGTTAGTTTCCGTTCCGTCCGGGTTGAATGGTTTTAACCCGTATTCCACCAGGCTGCTTCCGGGTTTATATTCTTCATAATACCCGTCGCCTTTGGTATAGTGTAAGGCTACGTTCAGATTCCATGCGGTAGAAAAACTATGGTTAAGAAGTAGTTGGTAGTTCTTTTGCAGGTAGTTGTCCGTTTGGTCCGTATAATAATGTTTGTTGCCGTTGGCGTCGGTATACATTTCCCCGCAAGGATTATATCGTCTTCCGAATTTCTCCATTTCCTCCTTCGTTGCATATCCCCAGGCATGATAAGTCTTTTCTTTTCCGGCAAATGCAATCAGTTTGACGGAAGTGTTCTCTGCGAAATATCCTCCTTGCAGATAGTAAGAGTTGAGGTCTACTGAAGCCCGGTCGATATATCCGTCCGTACCGATGTTGGAAAGACGGGCGTCAAAAGTCCAGTGGTTGTTCAGCAGTCCGGTTCCTACTTTCACCGTTTCCTTGTGCGTATTGAAAGAACCGTAAGAGCCGTTGAACTCGGCATACGGTTTCATTGCCGCACCTTCCGTCTGCATATTGACGCTGGCTCCGAATGCACCTGCCCCATTGGTGGACGTTCCTGCACCGCGTTGCACTTGCATATCCTTTACGGAAGAAGAAAAGTCCGGCATATTTACCCAAAACAAATTATGGCTTTCGGCGTCATTCATCGGTATCCCGTTCACGGTGATGTTGATGCGTGTACCATCGGTTCCGCGTACACGGAGGGTTGTGTAACCGATACCGGCTCCCGCATCCGATGTGGTCAGGGTAGAAGGAGTCATGCTCAACAGGTAAGGAATATCCTGTCCGAAGTTTACTTTTTTAAGTTCTGCTTTTCCTATATTGGTGAATGCCATCGGTGTTTTTGCTGTGGCACGTGTAGATACTACCTGCACTTCTTGCAGGTTAATTACTTTCAAACTGTCGGATTCTGCACTCGTTCGTGCATGGACAGTAATGCCTACGCCCAATAAAGCGACGACACTCCATACTATTTTTTTCATCTTGCTTATTAATTAGTTCTCTACGCCGGCATTACCCGGATCAGATTCTATGGGTATGTTCTCAGCCCGTCATGTTAAGGCACCCCTACCAGTGAATCGGTGACAAAATTACGCCTTTTACGGGAAGAATGCAAAAAAACTTTTAGATTTGCTTAAAACAATGTAACTTTGTCGTTTGTTGAAATAACCAAACAACAGTTTATTCATTTTAATTCAGATAAATTATGCTACTATTATTTCAAGCAACAGCAACACAGGTTGCGGATTCTACGCAGGTCGTTGCAGATAAATTAATGAAAGAAGCGATTGCTAATGCCGACGGCTTAGATAAACTATCGCTCATCACCCAACAACTGCTGGATTTTGCCATTCGTGCCGGAGAGCGTATCTTGATTGCGGTCATCGTCTTTATTGTAGGACGTTTCCTTATTTCAATGCTCAACCGCTTTGTCGGACGTCTCATGGATAGAAGAAAAGTGGATATCAGTATCAAGACTTTCGTCAAAAGTCTGGTAAATATTCTGCTGACCATTCTGTTGATTATTTCCGTTGTCGGTGCTTTGGGAGTTGAAACGACATCATTTGCAGCTTTGTTGGCTTCGGCCGGTGTCGCTGTCGGTATGGCTTTGTCCGGCAATTTGCAGAACTTTGCAGGAGGACTGATCGTGCTTTTATTCAAACCTTATAAAGTAGGCGACTGGATTGAAAGCCAGGGAGTTTCCGGAACGGTAAAAGAGATCCAGATCTTCCATACCATTTTGACTACGGGAGATAACAAAGTGATTTATATACCGAACGGTGCAATGAGCAGCGGAGTAGTGACGAACTATAATACGCAGACTACCCGCCGTGTGGAATGGATTGTAGGAGTTGACTATGGCGAAGATTACGATAAAGTGCAGCAGATCGTGACTGATATTTTGGCTGCGGACAAACGTATCCTGAAAGATCCGGCTCCATTTATCGCTCTTCATGCATTGGATGCCAGCAGTGTGAATGTAGTAGCCCGTGTATGGGTGAACAGCGCTGATTATTGGGGAGTTTATTTTGATATCAACAAGGCAATTTATGCCACCTTTAATGAAAAAGGCATTAACTTCCCGTTCCCGCAACTTACGGTACATCAGGGAAATTGATAATTCTACGCTATATGCAAAAACGAGAGAGTTTCACTTCAGTGAGGCTCTCTCGTTTTATAGATGAAAAATTGTCTGGTGTGATTGGAAAAGGAATTTCTTTTATTTTATGCCGAAATCTTCGGCCAGTTCGTATCTGTCTTCTTTCATCCCCAGCACATGGTTGATCTTTCTTCTTTTCTCCAGATCCTTAAAATAGTTTTCCACCACCATGTAAAGGTCGAAATTAGTGGTTGACCCTGCGGCCATATCGAGTGATTCCACCATTTTTTCTACTGCTTGGTGAATTTTCTCTGCGTCTATCAGATGCAGTTCGTTGCTGTGTATTAAATATTTTTCCATGACTGCAATGTTTTAATGTTATATTGGTATAACGTTCGGCAGTCATGGAAAGTTCAGTGTTCCGGACTAGACTCTAGCAAGTGCTTGTTCCAAATCGGCAATCAAATCGTCGATATGCTCCGTGCCGATAGACAAGCGGACAGTGCCCGGATAAATTTCCTGTTCTGCAAGTTCCTGCGCGTTGAGTTGCGAATGAGTGGTACTTGCCGGATGAATGACCAGTGATTTTACATCAGCCACATTGGCCAGTAAAGAGAAAATTTCCAGGCTGTCAATAAAACGATGTGCTTCTTCCTGTCCTCCTTTTATTTCGAAGGTGAAGATAGAACTTGCACCATTCGGGAAATAACGTTGATATAGTGCATGATCCGGATGATCGGCCAGTGAAGGGTGATTGACCTTCTTTACTTTCGGATGATTGTTCAGGAAGCTTACTACTTTTAATGCGTTTTCTACATGGCGCTCTACACGCAATGACAGCGTTTCGAGTCCCTGCAACAGAATGAAGGCGTTGAATGGGCTGATAGTAGCTCCGGTATCCCGCAGTAGAGTGGCACGGATACGAGTTGCATAGGCAGCCCGACCGGCAGCGTCCACAAAGCGTACCCCATGATAACTGGGGTCGGGCTCGGTGAGTTGCGGGAATTTGCCCGAAGCCACCCAGTCGAATTTACCAGAATCTACGATTACTCCTCCTAGTGAGGTACCGTGTCCACCAATAAACTTTGTGGCAGAGTGTACTACAATATCTGCACCGTGTTCGATAGGACGAATTAAGTACGGTGTGCCGAATGTATTATCAATAATCAAAGGAATTTTATGGCGGTGAGCGATTTCGGATACTGCCTCTATATCGATAATGTTGGAGTTAGGGTTGCCTAATGTCTCTATAAATACGGCTTTTGTATTATCCTGAATAGCCTTTTCAAAATTGGAAAGGTCGCTCGGATCAACAAAAGTTGTTGTAATTCCATAACTGGGCAAGGTATGTGCCAGCAGGTTGTAACTTCCTCCGTAGATCGTCTTGGCTGCTACAATATGATCGCCCGCACGGGTAATGTTTTCGAAAGCATAAGTGATGGCGGCAGCACCGGAAGCAACTGCTAACCCTGCTACTCCTCCCTCAAGGGCAGCTACGCGTTCTTCAAAAACGCCTTGTGTAGAGTTTGTCAGGCGTCCGTAGATATTTCCCGGATCTTGCAGGCCGAAACGTGCGGCTGCATGAGCGGAGTTATGGAATACATAGGAAGTTGTCTGATAGATAGGTACTGCACGGGCGTCTGTTGCCGGGTCTGCCTGTTCCTGTCCTACATGAATCTGTAATGTCTCGAAGTGTAAGTTCTTTCTTTCCATAATCGTATGTTTTTAAAGTTTAATATTTTGTCTTTATTTTCTTGCAAAGTTAGACAGTGTAGGAATATCGAACAATATATAGCTGAAATATAGAAAATAATACTATTTTTGTACCGTTATATAGAATAAGGATACTGTCTTGTTCTCGATATTCACCCTTTAGAAGAATATTTTTCTATGGATACTTTTGATAAATTGGATAAAGTGGATTTGCAGATACTCCGTACTCTGCAAGAGAATGCCCGATTGACGACAAAAGAGTTGGCTGCACGGGTGAGTCTTTCATCAACTCCTGTCTTTGAACGGCTCAAACGGCTCGAAAGCGGCGGATATATAAAGAAATATATTGCTGTGCTGGATGCTGAAAAGTTGAATCAGGGATTCGTCGTGTTTTGCAGTGTGAAGCTCAGACGGCTGAACAGGGATATTGCAGCAGAGTTTACGCGAATCATACAAGATATTCCTGAAGTAACCGAATGCTATAATATATCGGGAAGTTATGATTATCTGCTCAAGATTCATGCTCCGAATATGAAGTATTATCAAGAGTTTATTCTAAATGTACTAGGCACTATCGATAGTCTGGGGTCATTGGAAAGTACTTTTGTCATGGCTGAGGTGAAACACCGGTATGGGATACATATTTAGTGCTCTAAATATGTTATGTAGCATACTTAACTTCTTTTTGCACATTCATAGCTCCATTTTATAGCAACATCCCTAATTTTATCCAAAAGCTGGAATGGTATTTCAAATATGGAAAACAGATTGCCAAATATGGAAAATACAGAGCAAAGTCTGGAAAAAACAGACGATAATTATAAAGTGCCCAATCTGGAAAAAGGCATTGCGGTGATTGAATATCTTTCTTCGAGATCGGAAGGAGAAACATTGCAGGCAATCAAGGTGGCACTTGATATATCACAGACTACCGCCTACCGTATCTTGAATACATTGGTACGTTTGGATTATCTTTCTTTCGATGAAGATACGAAGCGGTATAAATTAACCCGGAAATTGTTAACTCTGGGATTCCGTTCGTTGAATGAACATAATCTGCTGGAAACAGTCTTGCCACATTTACGTGATTTGAGAGACAGGGTGAAGGAAACGGCCTGTTTTGGCGTATTGGGCGATGAAAAAGGCATTTTTATCGAACAAGCTCGAGGAGATCACGCTTTTTGCTTTGTCCTGTCACCCGGTAAACCTTTTGAACTGCATTGTTCTGCGCCGGGAAAAGCAATCATGGCCTATCTGCCGGTCACTGTCCGGAACCGTTATCTTTCTTATATGACTTTCCCTCGTTACAATTCCCGTACTATCACTTCGCGCGAGGTTTATCTGGAAGAATTGGAGAAGGTTTATCAACAGGGATACGCTTTGGACAATGAGGAAGAATTGAGCGGGGTGATTTGTGTAGGCGCACCTGTCTTGAATTATACAGGATATCCTTGTGGCTCTATCTGGATTTCGGGACCGAAAGACCGTTTGACGGAGGAACAGTTGCGAAGTACGGTGCAGATTGTCAAAGAGATAGCCGGACAAATCTCAGCAGAACTAGGATATAGAAGAGTATAACAAAAGATCATGCTATAAAAATACGAAACATTATGATAAGGAACTTTTTGCTAATTTGCTTGCTCGGTTGCGGCATATCTTTGGCAACAGCCGGAAACCCTCCTTTCTTTACTACAGGTACTGCTGTTAACGAGAAAGGAGAATTATTGATGACCCAGAAAGGAACCAGACAGTTGGATGTATTTGCTGCCGACGGGAAAACTTTGCTCCGTTCGTACCCGTTTAAGGAAACTCCCACAGGAGTTTTACTTGATGGTGATAAAGCGTATGTGACTACTTTCGAGAAAACCGGGCGGTTGGAGGTCTTGTCGTTGAAGTCGGGACAGATAGAAGCAGCTATTCCTACCGGTTCGGGAGCTTGCTATCCGATATTCTCGGCGGACAAGAAGCATATCTATGTATGCAATCAATTTGCAGGTACAGTAAGTGAGATAGATCCGGCAACGTGTAAAGTTGTCAGAAGCGTGAAAGTCTTACGCGAACCAAGGTCCGCTATATTCAGTAAGGACGGACGATATCTATTTGTGGCTAACTTTCTGCCGGCACAAAGGGCGGACTTGAACATAGTGGCGGCTTGTGTATCTGTAATTGAAGTGAAAAGTTTCACTAAAGTAAAGGATATCCAACTGGCAAACGGCAGTAATGCTTTGCGGGATATGTGTATTACTCCCGACGGTAAGTATATTTATGTATCTCATAATTTAGGGCGTTTTATGGTACCTACCTCTCAATTACAGCAGGGGTGGATGAATACAAGTGCTTTCAGTATCATCAACGTAGAAAAGCAGGAATTTGAAGGAGCCGTATTGGTGGACGAACCCGACCGGGGCGCTGCCGGTGTGTGGGGGATTGCCTGTGATGAGAAGCACATCTACGTAGCCCATAGCGGGACACATGAAATAAGCGTAATCGACCATTCCCGAATGTTGGATAAGTTTCGGAATTATGCGGATAAAGGTCGTTTGGACTATGACCTGACTTTTCTTTACGGACTCCGCAAAAGGATTCCTTTGCAGGGCAACGGACCACGTCATCTTCTTCTCTCGAATAATAAACTGATTATTCCTACCTATTTCGCCGATGTATTAAATATGGTAGATCTGAATACGTTCTCGGTGGCTGCCGTTAATATGAATGTGGGACGTACCGAGACGAAAGAACAAAAAGGAGAGAAGTACTTTAATGATGCGGGACATTGTTATCAGGGGTGGCAAAGTTGTAACGGATGTCATCCCGGAGACGGCCGTACGGACGGTATGAACTGGGATTTGATGAACGATGGAGTAGGGAATCCTAAAAACTGCAAGAGCCTGCTTTATAGCCACGTGACGCCTCCCAATATGATTTCGGGTATTCGTGCCAAAGCTGAAGTAGCTGTACGTGCAGGATTCCGGTATATTCAGTTCTATGAGCCGGAAGAAGAAATGGCCGAATGTGTGGACGCGTATATGAAGTCTTTACGCCCGGTTCCGAGCCCGTATTTAGTAGATGGAGAATTGTCGGAAAAAGCGAAGGCGGGAAGAAAAGTCTTTGATAAGTTGAAATGTGGCGATTGTCATAACGGTCCTTTCTATACGGATCTGAAAATGCATCGGATTGGTGAAGATGTCGAGTTTGAGAAAGGATGGGATACACCTACGCTGGTAGAATGTTGGCGTACGGCTCCTTATTTGTTTGACGGACGTGCTGCCACTATGCAAGAAGTGTTCGAAGTTCACAAGCACGGAATTGACAAGAAAGTATCCAAGAAAGAAATAGAGGAATTAACTGAATATGTAAATTCTCTTTAAGAAGAAAGTGTATGAACTATTGTGATAAAATACATTACTCCCTGTTGACTGCTTCCCCGGAAGATTTTCCGTCGATGATAGACAGTTTATTGTCCCGGTTGCCCGAAGAAGAACGTATACTACGTTTGGTCTTGTTCGGTACGCCGGTTTTAAAAGATGAATATGTCACTCAACGTCAGCTATTCAAAGCGAAAGCACGCCATTTCTTTGGAGACAGCGAACCGGCTCTTAGTTATGTTCTGCAACCCGTACCGGATGCTCCTTTAGTCATGGAAGTACATAGCTATTGTCCTGAAAGCGATGAACGGATTTTGTATCGGCACTATGATAATATTCCTTACGTATTGTTGGAAAATGAGTCGGGACGTTTCCTGTTTGCCGGAGGATTTCAGGGCGATGACCCTTGTGCAGATATGGAACAGTGGTCGGTAGAAGCCTTCCGCCAGTTGAAGGGAGTTTTGGAGAAAGAATCGTTTCCTGTCAACAGCATTATTCGTCAATGGAATTATATAGAACAAATCACCGGATATGACGGAGCCGGCCAACATTATCAGTCGTTCAATAATGTGCGTACAGCGTTTTATGCGGGAAGTGATTGGTCGAACGGCTATCCTGCCGCTACGGGAATCGGGATGAACATGGGAGGTGTGCTGATTGATGTGGATGCGGCAATGTTTCACACTCCTGATGTTTTTGCCACTCCTATTGATAATAAACTGCAAGTTGCTGCCCACGCCTATTCCGAGCAGGTGCTTGAAGAAGCCCGGCAGAAAAAAACAACCCCGAAGTTTGAACGGGCCAAGAGCATGACTTTCCGGGAGCGATGTCTGGTTTATATCTCCGGTACAGCCGCAATCAGAGGAGAAGAAAGTCTGAAGGGAGTCGGTTTGGAACGTCAGTTGCAGATTACTATGGAGAATATCGCTCAATTGATAGGTGATGCCCGTTTGGTTATGTTACGTGTTTACCTGAAGAACGAGTCTGATTATGAAGAAGCTCGCAGGGGACTTGAAAGTTATGGACTGAATATTCCTGTTTCCTATTTGCGGGCCGGCGTATGCAGGGAAGAACTATTGATTGAAATAGAGGGAATAGCGATAGATTAAATACGGAAATAATATTAATAATAACAGATAAAGCTATGACTAATTTGAAAAAGTACACAAATGCCGATTTCTACAAGAACGGCGTATTTCAGCAAGAGATTGCCATAGAGGCAATGAAAGAAATGTTTGTCCACTATAACATTCCCTTTACCGGATTTATGGCCGAGAATATGTGGGTAACGGATTTTGGTCTGGGAGACTTTGAAAATGTGGGTATGGGAGGTATCTTTTGGGTGAATGACCCGAAATATGGTTACTTTGCTCATGCCATTTATTTGCTTCCGGGACAGATGATTCCTGAACACGCTCATGTGAAAACAGACTTTCCGGCCAAACATGAGTCATGGATGGTGGAGAAAGGTTGGGTTTATAATTTCTCGGAAGTAGGAGAAACGACTCCGAATGCTCCGGTGATTCCCGCCACGCATGGGCCTGTCAAAAGCAAGAATTGCGTGATACAGAAAGTAGGCGATATTTTGCGATTGAAAGAAATGGAGACTTTTCACTTTATGATGGCAGGTCCGGAAGGTGCCGTTGTTTGTGAATGGGCAAACTATCACGATAATGCCGGACTGCGTTTCACTCACCCTACTGCTACGTTATGAAAAACTGGTACCGCATATTAATATTGTTTTTAGTATCTTCTTCTTTGCTGACTTTTACAGCCGCAGCTCAACAGAAGAATACTGATACTGAGCGCGCGCTCGTCTTGAAACTGGCTGCCTACTTGAAGGATTCTTCTTACATAAAGAATACGATTCGACAAATAGAGACTGAAAAGAAAGTCGAAACCCAAATCACCGGATATCAAAAACTTCATAAGCAAGTGCAACGTATGCTTCTGTTGCAAAGCGAATTGAAGTGGCTGAATATGGAAGCGATTCGTCTGGCTTATGAGGACATGAAGCGGATCGAAGGCTTCGATGCAGTAAAGTACCTGCCTATTTTGACCGAACTGGAACAACAAGTAAAGCAGGGATTCGGCAATATATATAGCGGTGATGAGGCTGTTTTGGTAAATGCGGAAAAGGCCGTAGCCAATAAGCGTGCTATTTTATTGGCCAACCCATTGTTGAACGGCGATAAGATATTGACCGTTCGTTATCAACTGGGAAACAGGGATCGTCGGGCAATGGCTCCCGAACTGGGTACGCAGTCGAACAACTGGAGTAATCAGGAATCAGCCCGCCGGAAAGGTTTTAACGCCGATATTGTTGAGTTAAGTAATTTGCGTGATGAAGTACAAATCCGCACTATTTATAAGCCTGACAATACTTCTTCCATTGCCGATTTGAAACTGCATTGGGATGGAGACCGTGCGATGTTTACCCAGACAATGTCTGACAATCGTTGGAATGTGTTTGAAGTAAAACTGAATAACGGCGATTGTAAGAAATTGATTGATAATCCCGAACCTGATTTGGAATTTTATGACGGGACTTATCTGCCGGATGGACGTATCATAGCCAATTCGAACATCGGTTACCAGGGAGTACCCTGTGTCAATGGGAGCGACCCTGTAGGAAACATGGTACTTTATACGCCGCAGAGTAAAAATCTCCGCCGTCTGACATTTGATCAGGATGCAAACTGGAATCCGGTGATTATGAATAACGGACGTGTGATGTATACTCGTTGGGAATATACTGACCTGACTCACTATTACACCCGTATTGTGATGAACATGAATCCTGACGGGACGGAGCAAAAGGCACTGTATGGAAGTGGTTCAATGTTTCCCAACAGTACATTTGACGTGCAACCTTTACCCGGTTATGCTTCTGCCTTTGTCGGAATCATTTCGGGACATCACGGGGTGGCACGTTCGGGACGTCTTATTCTGTTCGACCCGGCAAAAGCGCGTAAAGGAGCCGCCGGTATGTTGCAGGAGATTCCTCATCGCAACCGTCCCATCGTTGAAGAAGTGAAAGACAGGTTGGTCGACGGGGTATGGCCTCAATTTATCAAGCCTTCTCCACTCAATGATACTTATTTTCTGGTTGCCGCAAAATTGGATAAGAATGATTTGTGGGGTATCTATCTGGTAGATAAGTTTGATAACGTGACTTGTCTGCATAAAATGGAAGGGGAAGGATATATCAGTCCGATAGCCGTGCGCAAAACGGTGACTCCGCCTGCTATACCCGACCGGGTGAAACTGGACGATAAGCAGGCAACGGTCTTTATACAGGATATTTATGAAGGTGAAGGATTGAAGGGGATTCCGCGTGGAACGGTGAAGTCGCTCCGTTTACACGCTTATGAGTATGCTTATGTCCAGACACAATCTGACCATAACTGGCATGGTATCCAGTCGGGTTGGGATATTAAACGTATGTTGGGTACCGTACCGGTGGAGGAAGACGGCTCGGTTATTTTTAAAATTCCTGCCAATACTCCGGTTTCTATCCAACCCTTGGATAAGGATGGAGTGGCTGTACAATGGATGCGTAGCTGGCTGACAGGGCAACCGGGAGAGATTGTCTCTTGTGTGGGATGCCATGAAGATCAGAATCAGATTGTGATCCCGAAACGTGTGATTGCTTCACAGAAAGCACCGCACGCTCTCACTCCCCCGGAAGGAGGACCCCGTTCGTTTACTTTTGATCTGGAGGTACAGCCTATTCTGGACCGTGCCTGTATCGCTTGCCACAATGGTGAGGGGAAAGCGTTCGATCTGCGTGGAGGCAAGAAAGATAACAGAGGATATGGAACATCCTATCTCAATCTCCACCCTTATGTGCATCGTCAAGGTGGTGAAGGGGATATGGTGGTACTTTATCCTTATGAATATCATCCTAATACTAGTGAGTTGGTCCGTCTTTTGAAAAAAGGACATTATAATGTGCAACTGACGGATGCGGAGTGGAGGAAAATTTATAACTGGATTGACTATAATGCTCCCGACAAAGGATATTTCAATGCCAATGTTCTGAAATCGTTCCCGTATCAGGGATACGACCAGATAGAACGCCGCAAGCAACTGACCGATAAATATGCGGGCGGTGCTGGAGTGGATTGGAAAAAAGAGATTGCCGATTATGCTGCCCAACTGAAAAACAAAGGTGAGATAAAACCGGTAATGCCCAAGAAGGTGAGTCCTGTGAAGGAGAAAGTCCTGAAGGTAAAAGGGTGGCCGTTTGCTCCGGACAGGGTAAAGGAAATGCTAGCCGGTGAGAAAGAGACCGTTAAGGTGTTGGAAATAGCTCCGGGCGTTCAAATGACATTTGTACGTATTCCTGCGGGTGAATTTGTTATGGGCAGTTACCATGGGGAGCCGGACACTTATCCCACTACCAAGGTGAAGATAGATAAAGCGTTCTGGATGGGCGAACTGGAAGTGACTAACCAACAGTATAATACTATATTCCCGCAGCATGACAGCCGTTATGTGGATCAACAGTGGAAAGATCATGTCGTTCCGGGGTATCCGGCTAATAAACCGGAGCAGCCTGTTATCCGCGTAAGCTATAATGACGCAATGGAATATTGTAAGATATTGAGTCAAAAGACCGGACTGAACATTACGCTTCCTACCGAAGCGCAATGGGAATGGGCGTGTCGTGGAGGAAGCGACGAGGATTTCTGGTTTGGTAACTTGAATGCGGATTTCGGTAAGAAAGATAACTTGGCCGATGTGACAACCAACAAGTTTGCAGTGAGTGGAGTCGATCCGCAGCCGATGTCTCCCGAATCGCCCTGGTACAAGTATTATACGTTCCTTCCTAAAGCAGCCAATGTGGATGACGGAAGTTTGGTGCAGGTAGGAGGAAAGAAGTATGAGGCAAATCCGTTCGGATTATACTGTATGCATGGCAATGTTGCCGAATGGACGCGTTCGGATTATGTCCCTTATCCGTATAAAGAGAATCCGAAAAAGGTTTCCGAATATAAAGTGGTTCGTGGCGGTTCGTATATTGAACGGCCGAAATATTCCACAGCATACTCACGTAAGGGATTCTATCCTTATCAATGTGTGTTTAATGTCGGTTTCCGTGTCATTATCGAAGATTAATCGAATATACTAATGAAAGCTACTCTGAAAAGACTGATTTCCTCTTCAACAACGACTATTGTGTTGTTGCTTGTATATGGCGCAGGTTTGGCGATTGCTACTTTTATTGAGAAGTATCAGGGGAGTGAAGTAGCCCGATCGGTGGTGTACTGTTCTCCTTTGTTTTTCCTTCTTCAATTTTTGATAGTACTCAATTGGTTGGCTATCGTTATCAGGCAACGTTCGCTGAAAATGCGCAAATGGGGAATGTTAGTTACTCACGGGGCTTTCATTCTAATTCTGCTGGGAGCATTGGTATCTCATCTTTATGGTGAGGAAGGTATTCTTCATTTGCGTGAGGGAGAGACGAGCAATCGCTTCGCTGTCCGTCACGCCGGTGAAGTGACTTACCATACGCTGCCTTTTAGTGTGGAACTGATAAATTTTACATTAACCCGTTATCCCGGTTCGTCCAGCCCGTCTGCGTATGAAAGTGAGTTGCTGGTACATCTGGATGGAGAAGTCATTTCGGAACGGGTTTATATGAATAATGTGCTGGATGTGAAAGGTTATCGTTTCTTTCAGGCTTCTTATGATCAGGATGAACAGGGTACGGTGCTTTCTGTCAACCGTGATGTGGCTGGACGTACCATCATTTACACCGGATATGCTGTTCTGTTGCTCGGTCTGGTATTGTGTTTTGTAGACCGGCGTTCACGCTTTATGTTACTCAGCCGGCGGTTGAAGGAGTTGCGTTGTTCGTTCTTTCTTATGTTGTTGACGCTCTCTTCTTTGACGGTTCATGCCGGTGAGACCTCGGTACAAGCGAGGGAGGCAGTGCTGAAAGACGTCATTGATAGCGGGCATGCTGCCCGTTTTGGTGCATTGCCCCTTCAGTCGGGAAGAGGGCGTGTACTTCCTGTCAATACCTTCTCGTCTGAAGTATTGAGGAAACTGCATAAGTCTGATTCCTTTTATTCTTTAAATTCCGACCAGTTTCTTCTTAGTGTTTTGACAATGCCGGAACGTTGGACGTATATTCCATTTATTGCTGTTCCCGGCAAGGAATTGAGTGACTTTTATCAGTTGCCGTCCGGACAATGCGCCTATATGGATGTATTTGATGCGGACGGGAATTATAAATTGCAGAAGAAGTTGGAAGAAGCATACGGTAAGATGCCTGCTGCGCGGACTCGTTTTGATAAAGACCTGATTAAGTTTGACGAGCAGATTAACATCTTTCATCAGTTGCTTAATTGGCAGCTGTTGAATCTCTTTCCGAAAGAAGACGACCCGCAACATACGTGGTATGCTCCGGGGGATGATTTGTCGGCTTTTTCGGGAAAAGACTCGATGTTTGTCTCCCGGGTGTTGGCTTGGTATGTGGAAGAAGTACAGACTTCCTTGCAGAGTGGCGACTGGACAAAGCCTGATGAAATAGTAGGTATGATTTCCACTTATCAACAGGCAAAGAATAAGATAGCCGGTGTCACTTCCGGGAAAATGGAGGCGGAGATAAAATATAACCGTTTGGATGTGTTCAGCCAGTGCAAGAAAGGATATCTGATTTTTGGCGGGTTATTGCTGGTGTTTGCTTTTGCTTCTTTATTCAAGCGTGCCCGTTGGATGCGTTGGGCAAGTCGGGCACTTGGTGTGGCTGTCCTGGCGGTTTTTCTTTTCCATACGTACGGAATGGGGATGCGCTGGTATATTGCAGGATATGCTCCGTGGAGCAATTCATATGAAACAATGGTCTACGTTGCCTGGGCTACGGTTTTTGCCGGTTGGCTGTTCGCGCGTCGTAGTCTGCTGACTTTCGCTTTGGCTACGTTGTTCGGTGGAGTCATCTTGTTTGTATCGGGACTGAACTGGATGGACCCGCAGATAAATCCGCTTGTTCCTGTTCTCAAGTCGCCGTGGCTGATGTTTCATGTAGCTGTTATTGTAGGTGCATACGGATTCTTCGGTATCAGTTGCCTGCTCGGACTGGTCAATCTGGTGATGATGAGTCTTAAGAAGGCAGTGCTGGCACAGCGGATAAAAGAATTGAGTATTATCAACGAAATGTCTCTTCTGATTGGACTGGCTTTGATGACGATAGGAACATTTCTTGGAGCTATCTGGGCTAATGAGTCGTGGGGACGTTACTGGGGGTGGGACCCGAAAGAGACGTGGGCGCTGGTTACGATGATCGTTTACGCCATTGTCACTCATCTTCATCTGGTGCCGTTCAGAAACAGCCTATGGCTGTTCAACATAGCTTCGGTAGTCGCTTTTTACAGTGTGTTGATGACGTTCTTCGGAGTGAATTATTTCCTGAGTGGTATGCATTCCTATGGACAAAACGACCATGTCGGAGGAATGTTTGTCTATCTTTTGCTGTCGGCACTTTTGGTCGCGCTGATTGGATTTATCTCTTTCGCGAGAAGGCAGAAACAGAATAGCTAATCGAATGTAATGATGTGTAGTATGAAGAATTTTATATTGTTAGTTGCTTTATTCCTTGTTGCACCGTTTGCTCAAGGCAGTTCCCCTCAGCATCTGTTGGTCGGTGGTTCCGGCTGGAATAAGATTGCCATAATCAATAAAGACACAAAAGAAATAGTCTGGGAATATCCCCTGGAAAAAGGCTGGGAATGTAACTCGGTGGCAGCCACGAAAGCGGGAGAAATTCTTTTTTCCTACTCCAAAGGAGCAAAAATGATAACCCGTGACGGGCGGGAACTCTGGAATATCGCCGCACCCGCAGGGTGTGAGATGCAGACGGCACGTATATTGCCGGACGGTAATGCATTAGTAGCTTGGTGCGGTCATCCGTCTACCATTCTGGAGGTAAATATGAAAGGAGAGGTCCTTTCTAAAACCGAGTTTGAAACAGGGATCGAACGTCCTCATGCACAATTCCGTCAAATAAACAAGAATAAGAAAGGCAATTATCTTGTGCCTTTATTTGCCACTTCGGAAGTGCGCGAAATTGCCCCTAATGGTCAACTGCTGAATAGTGTAAAGCTCTCCGGTACTCCTTTTTCCTCTGCTTTTCTGGACAACGGAGACTGTCTGGTTGCTTGTGGAGACGCTCATTGTTTCGTGCAACTGAATCTTGAATCGAATCGGATTGTTCGCCGGGTGAATGCCAATGACATAGAAGGTGTACAACTCTTTTTTGTAGCCCAACTCTTTCCTTTGCAGAATGGGGGACTTTATATCTGTAACTGGCAAGGGCACGACCGCGAAGCCGGTAAAGAGAAACACCCCCAGTTGGTCGAGATTGATTCGGAAGGCAAAGTGGTGTGGCAACTGAATGATAAAGTTAAATTCGGCATGATTTCTACTATTTGTCCGATTCGAGAATAGTGTCGGACCGTTTATTTTGTACATTTGCCGGGTGATATAAATCCTATTCTTCTAACGCAATGAAATGGCAACTCTGTAAATAGCTTCGCTTATATGGATGGTGAATAACGGAAAGAGCTGTTGTCCCCAACTGTCTGTGGCTTTACATAAGTCGCAGGGTGTTTTGTCAGTCTATATCGGAAACTATATAAAAGAAGTTATAAGACAATGAATACGAAAGTATATCCTCGCACCAATGATTTTCAGACTATCTATCTGAATACAGTCATAAAGAATCCTGCCATTATTGTAGGCGATTACACTATATATAATGATTTTGTAAATGACCCGCTTGATTTTGAGAAGAACAACGTTCTATATCATTATCCTATTAACAAAGACCGGTTGATAATTGGTAAGTTCTGTTCTGTTGCTTGCGGAACCAAGTTCCTTTTTAACAGTGCGAACCATACCTTGCGTTCTTTATCCAATTATACATTCCCTCTTTTCTTTGGAGAATGGGGCTTAGATAAAGAAGATATCGCTTCGGCTTGGGACAACAAAGGTGATATAGTGATAGGTAATGATGTGTGGATCGGGTATGAAGCAGTTATCATGTCCGGAGTGCATGTTGGGGATGGAGCGGTCATAGCATCACGGGCAGTAGTTACGAAAGATGTGCCTCCTTATACGATAGTAGGAGGAACGCCTGCCAGGGAGATACGGAAACGTTTCGATACCGATACAATCACTCAATTGCAGGAATTGCAATGGTGGAATTGGAGCATGGAAAAGATATCGAGATGCCTGCCTTGTATAATGGACGGGAAGATGGATGAATTGTTGGAATTTCGACCATGACTTGATTGAAACATGATATGTTTTTCGTTTCTTCATACGTCCGATAAGCTGATTAGTAATGGTCGGCTCTGCCTCTCTGGTATCGGGTAAAACATTGATAAATAACCTAATTTGAATCAAACATTTTTCCATATCGGTTCGTTTAATAAAAAACGAACTTAATATGTGTCAGGTATGAAATCTTTTATTTTAATGGTGATAGCCATGGTGTGTGTGGTTTCTTTGGAAGCACAGAATAAGTCTTTTTATGACTTCACTGTGAGAACAATTGACGGTAAGGAATTTCCTCTTTCATCTTTGAAAGGGAAGAAAGTGCTGGTAGTGAATGTAGCTTCCAAATGCGGACTGACTCCACAATATGCCAAGTTGCAGGAATTGTATGAGAAGTATAAGGATAAGAACTTTGTTATTATCGGCTTCCCTGCTAATAATTTTATGGGGCAGGAACCGGGAAGTAATGAGGAAATTGCCAAGTTCTGTTCATTGAACTATGATGTCACTTTTCCGATGATGTCCAAGATTTCTGTTAAGGGCAAAGATATGGCACCGCTTTATCAATGGCTGACAGAAAAGAAACTGAATGGGAAAGAGGATGCCCCGGTCCAGTGGAACTTTCAAAAGTTTATGATTGACGAGAACGGAAACTGGATTGGGTTCGTTGCCCCCAAAGAGAGTCCGTTCTCCGAGAAAATCCTTACTTGGATAGAGAAGAAATAAGGGATACTTTCTTCAACTCCTCTTCAAAGTTGGGAGTGAAAATGCCTTTGCCTAAGTTCTCTTTTATTTCTTTGACCGTCCAAAACCGTCCTCCGTCCAGTTCGTCGCTGGGGTGGATTTCACCGTCGTAAACTGTTTTATGAACAAATACGAGCTCTTTTTCACGTTCGGACTCAAACACATAATGAGTCAGAAGCTCAGGAGTAAAGTCCGTGATGCCTAACTCCTCACGGACTTCCCGCTTCAGAGCTATTTCTACACTTTCTCCTAAATCAATATGTCCGCCTACGGCTGTATCCCATTTCCCGGGCTGGATGTCTTTCCATTCGGGACGTTTTTGTAGATACAACTCTCCTTTAGTATTGAAGATGTGCAGGTGGACAACCGGATGAAGCAATTTGCTGCCGCTATGACATTCTCCACGAGTGGCGGCTCCGGTGATATTTCCCTGTTCATCGACAACGGGAAACATTTCTTGGTTATTATCACTTGGCATAATAGTCGCTATTATTTTCTTATCAGCAAGATTATATCGTAACTTACAATAGATATTTTTACGGTATTAATAAGGAAGAATCTCCATAACTCAGGAATCTGAAATCGTGGCTCAGGGCATAATCGTAAATCGTGCGCCAGTTCCCTTTCACGAAAGCGGAAACCAATAGAAGCAAGGTACTTTGCGGCTGGTGGAAATTAGTAACCATTGCTTTCACTATTTTATACTGATAACCGGGAGCTATGATGATCTGCGTACTGGTATGAAGCGCTTCAAGCCCGTTTCTGTCTAGATACCCCAATATCTTTTGTAGGGCAACAACCGGAGGAATCTGGTCGTACTTTTCGTATGGCTGCCATTGTCTGACGTGCAGTTCCTGTTCCGTAGCGTCCGGATGATCGGCCAATGTGACCCCTATATGATACAAGCTTTCGAGCGTGCGCACGGAAGTGGTGCCTACGGCAATGGCGCAACCGTCATGGTCGATCAATTTCTTGATTGTATTCCGGTTGACGGATATATATTCCGTGTGCATCTCGTGTCCTTCAATTTCCTCGCTTTTCACCGGCTTAAAAGTTCCTGCCCCTACGTGCAATGTCAGTTCCTCAAGGTCTATGCCTTTTTCCTGCAATGCTTCCAGTACTCGCGGGGTGAAATGCAATCCGGCAGTAGGTGCGGCTACCGAACCTTTTATTTTGGAGTAAACAGTCTGATATGTTTCCTTGTCGCTTTCCTCCGTATTCCGGTTCAGATAGGGTGGGATAGGAAGCTCTCCGAACACTTCGAGGATATCGGCGAAAGTTACTTCGGGGTTATTCCATGCGAAGTCTACCCAATGGCTGGTACCTTTGCATTCTCCTCTCGTTGCTGTCAGAGTAATAGGAAAGCCTTTGACGGTCATTTCCCGTTTCAGTGTCCCGTCCTTCCATTTCTTCAGATTGCCGATCATGCAGAGCCATGCGGCGTGTTCCGTTTGCTGGAAGTTCAGTACATAATCATTGGGCTGAATCGGTTCGAGACAGAATACCTCAATCAGTGCACCTGTTTCTTTGCGGAAGTGAAGGCGCGCCTGGATGACTTTTGTATTGTTGAATATCATTAGGCTTCCTTTCGGCAGATATTCCGGTAAGGAAGTGAAAATATCTTCGGTCACTTCACTGTGGCGATACACCAATAGTTTCGACTGGTCGCGAACGGGTAGCGGGAATTTGGCAATACGTTCATCCGGCAATGGATAGTTGTATTCGCTAATATGGATATGTTTCGGATTCTCTTTCATTGTTGCTTGGTATAATAAGTTCTATTTGTTGCTTGTCCCATATTTTTTAGCTTTCATCCTGGAATAAAAAGAAAGAGGTTAGATTTTACTCTAACCTCTTGAAGATCAATTCGTCGGGATGACAAGATTCGAACTTGCGACCACACGCCCCCCAGACGCGTACTCTACCGGGCTGAGCTACATCCCGAATTGCGGTTGCAAAAGTACTGATTAATTTTTAAATAGCAAATAATTTGCTTGATTTTTGTTTTATCAATTCACTTGAATAAGGTTTCTAACTGTTATAGAGCTAAAAGAATGAGGCTCGGTGAAGATAGGGATGACAAAGTATTGCGCAGCTTCTTCAGACTTGCCGTAAACCAATTGTTGGACATTAGGAGAAAAGTTCCTCTCCATTCATAGTAAACTTCCAATTATCAAGAAACAAAGTTGTTTTTCATTAATTGCAATCTATAAATGAAAGTTCCGTTTTTATAAATGAAACTTGCGTTTGTAAAAACGGAACTTGCATTTATAAAAACGAAGGTTTCGTTTATAGTTTGTTGCCGGTGCACAATCAGTTTAGTATCAATTAATGGCAAGTTTACTGTCAATCAGAAAGAAATTTGTTGTTAATAGATGAGTTGCTATATACCTGTTCTCATACGTGCGGCATTAGCTATTTCTTTGTTTTTGAATGCCATAAAAAACTTTTCTGTTTATAATAAATCTAAATACAGACTGGGGTAAAGAACTAAGGGAGGGGCGTTTTGTTTATAAAATAATGCAAATAATTAGTATGTAATTTCCTCTGTATAATACTTTATTTCCTTTTTTAACGAATGGTAAATTTGGATATTATACATTTGTGGAAAGTCTTTAAGAGAGAGGTGATAAATGCAAAACAACAAAAACAAAGAAACGTTAGAGATATATGTCTTAGGTGACGATTTCAAGTATTATGAGAATCTGAAGTATCTTCCTTTAACTTCTTATCCTTCTAATATTCAATCAGCTTTGATTGTATATAGTTTGAGAGGAACGGCTAAAATCAGTGTGCACGAAGACGTGCATTGGATACAACCTGATGAGTTAATCATATTGTTGCCCGGACAATTTGTTTCATTCAGTGAACCTAGTGAGGACTTTTTAACTGTCACAATGGTAATATCTTCCTCTATGTTCGGCGATGCCCTAAGTGGTGTACCGCGCTTTTCTCCGCATTTCTTTTTCTATATGCGGAGCCATTATTATTATCCTCAGAATGAACGTGATGTTCTGCGGATATATAACTATTTGGGAATGATAAAAGATAAGGTGATGTCTACTGACGCGTACAGGAGGGAATTGATTATTCATTTACTGAGGTATCTGTATCTCGAACTGTTCAATGCTTACGAGAAAGAATCGATGTTGGTGAATACCCGTAAGGATACCCGTAAAGAGGAATTGGCAAATAAATTCTTCAGCCTTATCATGAAGCACTTCAAAGAGAATAAGGATGTGGCCTTTTATGCGGACAAATTATGTATCACTTCCAAATACCTGACCATGGTAATCAAGGAAACGAGCGGAAAGTCTGCTAAAGACTGGATTGTTGAATATATTATACTGGAGATAAAGGCTCTGTTGAAAAACACGAGTCTGAATATTCAGGAAATTGCGATTAGGACGAACTTTGCTAATCAATCGTCGCTTGGACGTTTTTTTAGAAAACATACGGGGATGTCATTGTCCCAGTATCGAATGAGTCATTTGGATTGAGAAAGTGGGGATGATTGCGATGCAATTATCAATATATATGGGAGAATAAGGGAATCAAGAAAGGGGAGTGGTGTTGAAGCCATTCCCCTTATATTTTTATTTTTGTCCGGACTGGGTCAGATTCCCATGCATTCACGGTAGAAGTCCAGCATTTCGAAAATTGTATCTTTGTCGGCGATCTGATTGATACGGATGTCTCCGATATCTTTCAGCAGTGTGAAGTTGATAGTGCCGGAAGTGTTCTTCTTGTCATGTGTCATAAACGCGTATAGTTGCTCGTACTTCTTGCAGTCGAATGTGAATACGCCATAGTTGTCCTTGATAAATTGGATCGTCTGACGCATCTTCTCTTTTGGGAAACCTACTTTGAGATGGGATAGATACAGTTCGCAGACAATTCCCCAAGCTACTGCATATCCGTGGAGTACGGGACGGTTTTCTGCCAGTGCCATACTTTCGAATGCGTGTCCTACCGTATGTCCCAAGTTCAAGGCCTTGCGGATTCCATGTTCAAACGGGTCCTGCTCTACGATGTCTTCTTTCACTTGCACCGACCGGCCGACCAGTTGCTTGAGGGCGGTATAATCAATGTCCGAGGTATTGAAATTCAGTAATTCGGCCCAATGTGCAGTATTGCTGATTAGTCCGTGTTTCAACATTTCTGCATATCCGGAGAAGAAATTATGTGCATCCAGCGTCCGTAAGAATTCTGTTTCGATTAATACGCTGTTTGCCGGGGCAAATGAGCCGATTTCGTTTTTCAGTCCGTTGAAGTTGATTCCTGTCTTACCACCGACAGAGGCGTCTACCATTGCCAGTAAAGTTGTCGGTATATTGATGTATGCAATACCGCGTTTGAAAGTGGCGGCGGCAAAACCTCCCAAATCGGTTACCATTCCTCCACCAAGGTTGATGAGCAATGAGTGGCGTGTAGCTCCCTGGGTACTTAGTGACATCCATACGGAAGCCAGTGTCTCTAGTGTCTTATGCACGTCTTCGGCTCCGATGCAGATTTCAATCGCATCTTTCAATGCGGGGAGTTCCTTCAAGGCAGGCAGGCAGAGACGTCGGGTATGCTCGTCTGTGAGGATGAATAATTTGTCATGCGGACACTGTTCTATGGCGCGGCTAAGGCTTGTTTCCAAGCTTTCGCAGAGAATAACTTCTTGTTTACTCATGATTCTTTTGCTTTTTTACTTTGCAAATGTATATAAAATATCTTTTTTTACTTACTTTTGTCTCGTTAAAACGTTCAAATCATGAAAGCATTATTACCCGTATTTTGTCGTCCTGTGGGATATTTGGTCTTATTGATAGCTCTGTTCATTCTTCCTGTGCTGTATATACAAGGAATGGTGACCGATCATAATCTGTTATTTTATAAAGAATGTACGAAGTTGCTGATGATGTCAGGATGCTTGTTGATAATCTTTGCATTAAGCAAGAATGAAAGCCGTGAAACGGAGCAGATTCGGAATGCGGCGGTTCGGAATGCGGTCTTTTTGACCTTCCTTTTTGTATTCGGCGGAATGTTGTGGCGTGTCATTCAAAGGGATATCATTAATGTGGATACTTCTTCTTTTCTGACTTTTTTGGTATTTAATGTGCTTTGTTTGGAGTTTGGTCTGCAAAAAGCGCGTGTTGATCGATTCTTCAAAAGATAATTTTCCTTTCAATTAAACCTTTTACGATTCAATTTGTCAAAAAGACATTGTTATTGCTACTAATATAATCGTAATTTAGGTAAATGAAAAGATTATCAGTCGGGTTGGTGCTGATGTTGTTATGCACCCTCTCTATTTTCGCACAGAATAAAGTGATTTCTGTTTCGGGACGTGTTGTGGAATCTGATTCTAAGGAGCCGGCAGCACAAGCCACCGTTCAATTATTGTCGTTACCCGATAGTGCTTATGCTGCTGGTATAGCCAGTAGTAATAAGGGCTGGTTTACGCTTCCGAAAGTGAAAGCCGGGAAATATCTGTTGAAGATTTCTTATATTGGTTTCCGCACAAAGTTTGTTCCTGTACAATTGTCAAACAATGTTCCTGAGAAAAAAATGGGGAATATTGCTCTGGAACCTGATGCTGTGATGTTGAGTGAGGCAGTGATTACGGGGACTGCTCCGGAGGTGACGGTGAAGGAAGATACGCTGGAGTATAATTCAACGGCTTATCGTACTCCTGAAGGTGCCATGCTGGAGGAGTTGGTAAAGAAACTTCCGGGAGCGGAGATTGATGATGACGGTAACGTCAAAATCAATGGTAAAGAAGTCAAGAAGATTATGGTGGACGGTAAGGAGTTCTTTGGCGGTGATGTGAAAACCGGTTTGAAGAATTTGCCGGTCAATATGATTGACAAGTTGAAAACATACGATAAAAAGTCCGACTTGGCCCGTGTTACCGGAATTGATGACGGAGAGGAGGAGACGGTTCTTGACTTGAAGGTGAAGAAAGGAATGAACCAGGGATGGTTCGGTAACGCGAATGTGGCAGGCGGGACTGAAAGCCGTTATTCAAGTAATGTAATGCTGAACCGTTTTGTTGAAAACAGTCAGTTCTCATTGATAGGATCAGCCAATAACGTGAATGACCAGGGATTCTCGGGCGGAGGAGGCCGACCCCGATTCCGGAATAGCAACGGTTTGACCGCCACTAAGATGCTCGGTGCAAACTTTGCCACCCAGACGGATAAACTGGAACTAGGCGGTAGTGCCCGTTATAATTTTAGTGACAGAGACGCTATATCTACTAATTATTCGGAACGTTTCTTGCAGAATGGCAACTCCTATTCTAATTCGAACAGTAAAGGTCGTAATAAGAATACTAACTTTAATGCCGATTTTCGTCTGGAATGGAAACCGGATACGTTGACTAACATTATTTTCCGTCCTAATTTTTCTTATGGAAAATCTGATGGGTATTCGATTTCAGAATCGGGAACGTTTAATGAGGACCCTTTTAACCTTGTGTCTAATCCGAATGCTTTTTTGAATAAGGTGGTATGGGATAGTGAGGATGACCCTTTGAAGGATATCCGTGTAAATGCGAGTAACAGTGAATCTATGTCAGAGAGTAAGAGTCTTTCGGCTAATGCTTCTTTGCAGTTGAACAGGAGGTTGAACAGTCTGGGACGTAACATTACATTCCGTGGTACATTCAGTTATGGTGATAATGACAGTGAGTCGTTTAGTGAGGCATTGACGCGCTATTTTGACGCAGTGGCCGGAAAGCCGGATGATGATAACAGGCGGTATACCACATCTCCTACGAAGAACTATGATTACACGGCAGAATTGACTTATAACGAACCGATAGCGAAAGCTACTTTTTTGCAGTTCCGTTATAAATTCCAATATAAATATAGTGAAAGCGACAGAAGCACCTATGATCTGATACCGGATGCTGACAAAGGTCAGGTTTGGGACTGGCATTTTGGTGACGAACTTCCTCTGGGATATGAGAATAACAGGGATCAGGATTTGAGTAAATATGCCAAGTATAATTATTATAATCATGATATAAATGCAGGGTTGAATCTTATCAGAGAAAAATATAGATTTAATGTAGGAGTCTCTCTGCAACCGCAGAATACTACGTTGACTTATAAGAAATCGGAGCTTGATACTATTGTGAAGCGGTCGGTCTTCAATTTTGCCCCGAATATTGATTTCCGTTATCGTTTCTCGAAGGTGAGCCAATTGCGCTTTACTTATCGCGGACGTGCGAGCCAGCCAAGTATGGAGAATTTGTTGGATATCACCGATGACTCAAACCCGCTGAATATCCGTATGGGTAACCCGGGATTGAAACCTTCTTTCTCTCATAATATGCGTTTGTTCTATAATACTTATAACGCGGACAGGCAGCAGGGGATAGTGGCACATGCTTTCTTCAATGCTACCCAGAATAGCATTACCAATGGTACTACTTATAATCAGGCTACCGGTGGAGTTACTGTGAAACCGGAAAATATCAATGGTAACTGGAATGCGTCGGGAATGTTCGGATTTAATACGGCTTTGAAGGATAAACGATTTACTGTCAGTACTTTCTCTCGTGTCGGATATACGAATGCGGTTGCTTATCTGTATAATCAACAGACAACTGTAAACGATAAGAATACAAGTACTACATTGAATTTAGGGGAAGATGTGAGAGGTACTTTTCGGAATGACTGGTTTGAGTTTACGGTGAACGGTTCTATAAATTATAACTTTGAGAAGAATAAGTTGCGTCCGGAGAATAACCAGGAACCGTACACTTTTGGTTATGGTGCCAGTACGAATATCAATATGCCTTGGAATATGTCATTGTCTACCAATATCACGAACAATGCCCGTCGCGGCTATCGGGATGCCAGTATGAACAGAAATGAACTTATCTGGAATGCACAAATTGCTCAGAGTTTCCTTAAAGGTAATGCGGCAACAATCAGTTTTGAGATTTATGATATATTGAAGCAACAGACTAATATCAGCCGTTCATTGACTGCCGATATGCGTTCTGTTTCTGAATATAATGGTGTAAATAGCTATTGTATGCTTCATTTTATCTATCGCCTGAATATCTTCGGAAATAAAGAAGCTCGCGGAAATATGCGTCACGGAGGTTTTGACGGTGGTGGTCATGGTCCTCGCGGTGGCGGAATGCGGCCTATGCGTTTCTAAGCCATAGCAAATATAGAATAGTGAAGTCCCGGTGCTGCGATGATGAGTTGTCACCGGGACTTTTTTGTTTATCCGATAATTTACTTTATATTTGTTGTTCCGTAGCTCTATAAAGAAGGAGATTTCTATGATTGATTGGAACTATATAGTGAGTCAGATAGCAACTGTGGCTTTTGATATACTCTATTTCGGAGCCATTATCAGTACGATTGTCATTATCATTCTTGACAATCGGAATCCTGTCAAGACTATGGCTTGGATACTCATCTTGCTTTTCCTGCCTATTGTGGGGCTTGTCTTTTACTTTTTCTTCGGCCGGAGTCAGCGTCGGGAGCGTATAATCGGACAAAAGAGCTACGACCGCTTGTTGAAGAAACCTATGGCGGAATACTTGGCGCAGGACTGTTCCGATATTCCCTATGAATACTCCCGTCTCATCCAGCTTTTTCGTCATACCAATCAGGCTTTTCCTTTCGAAGGGAACAGGGTGTCTGTCTATACGGAAGGCTACACCAAGTTACAGGCATTATTGCGCGAACTTCAGAAGGCGAAACAGCATATCCACATGGAATATTATATCTTTGAGGATGACGCCATTGGTCGTCTGGTGAGGGATGTATTGATAGAAAAGGCCTCGCAGGGAGTTGAAGTTAGGGTAATCTATGACGATGTGGGGTGCTGGCACGTACCCAATCGTTTTTTCGAGGAAATGCGTAATGCAGGCATTGAGGTGAGAAGCTTCCTGAAAGTGCGTTTCCCTTTGTTTACCAGCCGGGTAAATTATAGGAATCATAGAAAAATTGTAGTGATTGACGGGCGTGTGGGCTTTGTTGGCGGAATGAATCTTGCCGAACGCTATATGCGTGGCTTTTCTTGGGGAATATGGCGTGATACGCATATTATGCTCGAAGGCAAAGCGGTGCATGGTCTACAGACGGCTTTCCTGCTCGACTGGTATTTTGTGGACCGTACGTTGATTACAGCTTCCCGTTACTTCCCGAAAATAGATTCTTGCGGAACTTCTCTTGTGCAGATAGTCACAAGTGAACCTATCGGTCCATGGAAGGAGATTATGCAGGGATTGACCGTGGCAATTACTGGTGCGAAAAAGTACTTCTATATGCAGACCCCTTATTTCTTGCCGACGGAACAAATATTGGCAGCTATGCAAACTGCAGCTTTATCAGGAGTGGATGTGCGTCTTATGTTGCCGGAACGTGCTGATAACTGGATTACACATCTTGGGTCGCGTTCCTATCTGCGGGATGTGATGCAGGCGGGCGTTAAGGTTTTCTTTTATAAAAAGGGATTCCTGCATTCTAAATTAATGGTTTCGGATGATATGCTTTCTACGGTTGGTTCCACTAACGTGGACTTCCGCAGCTTTGAGCATAATTTTGAGGTGAATGCTTTCATGTATGATGTGGAGACAGCGCTTGAGATGAAAGAAATATTCCTTCAGGATCAGCGCGAAAGCACGCAGATATTCTTGAAAAACTGGGTAAGGCGTTCATGGAGGCAGAAGGCAGCGGAGTCTGTTGTTCGTCTGTTGGCTCCGCTACTTTAAATGTTATTCTGTGGTGAAATCTTATCTGAAGAGAGAGAAGTTAACACTTCCGTAAACTCTTCTTTCAATGAAGTGAGGGTTCTCTTCAAAATTATTATCTTTTCCATGTTCCAGTACAAATAATCCGTCTTCTTTGAGAAGGTTATTCTTGAAGATTAACTCCGGTATGGTTTCCAGTTCTTTTAGGGCGTAAGGAGGATCTGCAAAGATAAAGTCAAACTGTTCGCGACTGTTATTGATAAACTTGAATACATCTCCCCGTATCGGCAGACATTTGTCAGTCTGCACTTCCTTCATAATCTTGCTGATGAATGAATAGTGAGCCGGCTCCTTCTCAACACTGATAACGCGGTCGCAGCCTCTGGATACCAGTTCGATACTGATACTGCCTGTTCCGGCAAACAAATCGAGTGCAGTGACTCCTTCCTCGAAATCAATATAATTGTTGAGTACATTAAACAGATTCTCTTTGGCAAAATCTGTCGTAGGACGTGCTTTAAAGGTTCGGGGCACATCAAATCTTCTTCGTTTATAAATACCGCTGATTACTCGCATGTTAATAAGGCTTGCATGTCAATATTAGTTGCAGGATTCATGATGAATACCTGTAAGATGAATTTTCTAAGTTCGTTCATCAGAATTTCTTTGTCGGGAAGGGTTCCGGTGAGATGAAGCTCATCCCGTTCCTGGTTGAATTCTAATTGTTTCCACGCATACAGCAAATAGTAAATACGATCTTCTGTATGGGAGCACTCGAAAGAATTAGCAAGCAGTAGATGTCCCCGTTCGAAACAATAGATGTCGATGCCTTCCTCACGTACGGAAACATACATTTTCTTGCTATTGCCCAGTCTGCTTTTTACGGAGAAATATTCAATGAGCGGAGTCGATTGAGAATAAAAACGAGCTTCGGGGTATTGTTCGGTTAGAAAAGAGTATGCGCTTCTGTCTATACCGAAGACAATAACTACATTATTCTTTTTCAGAATATTGTAAATGACCGTTTCATTTTCCCGCTTCTGATGGTTGTGATAGAATAAAAGGTCGGCCTGCTCTTCTTCAAACAAATCCAATGGCACTATCGTAAAACGCTTGCTAGCCAGCATGATGTTTACCCGTTTGTAAGAATGACCTAAGAAGTCCGATTCGTGAAACACAGCCTTGAGATTGGCTGTAAGAGATAAAGACGTATCAATCTCCTTTTCTATCACTGAGAAAGAGTCGTCGTGAATCGGGTTATAGATAGAAAAAGAAAATCCATCCGTACTAAGACGGATGGATAAAGTATATTGTTTTGATTTAGTAAAATCAATCATTATTCCCAGTTACCAGCACCATTGTTTGGAGTGTCGATAGAACCTACCATCAAACCACTGTATTTACCTAATTTGGAATCTAAGTCTTTCAGGTTGATAATTTCCTGTTTGTCGAGTCCGCTCAAATAAGTATCGTATGGAGCTTTTACTTCGAACAAGTATACAGGAGCACCGGATTTAGCGGTATCGTTTCTAACATTCATTTCGAATTGAGCGCCATTTCCATGAGGGATAAATTTCATAGAATCCGGATTGAATCCTTTCGGATAGATAGTATCCAATACAGCTACCCACATAGTGTCACGTTTGAAGTTTTCAAGTCCCCATTTCTTAACTTCGTCATATCTGCCGGTCTTCTTAGCTTTTTCGATGATCGACATTGCTTTCTTTTCAGTTAATCCGTCTTCCAACTGCTTGTCTGTCAATTGTCCGATTTTCATAACGAACGGCAACTTCTGATTCTTAACGAAGTCAATCAATGTGTCCAATTTAGGAGCATACATTCCGTGGTGAAGCATACGGTATTCCTGCTGTGCTTTACGGATGTCAATTAGACGGGCAATGACTGCTTTTTCTCTGTCTTTTTTTGCGTTTTCAAAATTGATAGGACCCATGATGCTGTTGTAGCAGATGTAAATCAGTGCAGCAGCACAGAGCACTAATACAATATTAAATACTGTTTTCATGATAAATTATGTTTTTAGTTGTTATATTCGCATCGCAAAAATAGAATAAATTAATTTAAATACGATAGTTCCAGGAACTTTTTTCTCGTACAAAAATGATAAATAACTATTTAGAAAGGCAAATTAAGGAAAATTTTCCTTATGAACCAACTTTAGAGCAGGAAATTGCTGTAAAATCTCTTTTAGAGTTTCTTCTGTCTACCTTGGCGGATGAAGTTTTCATCCTCAGAGGCTATGCCGGTACTGGTAAAACATCTCTAGTAGGGGCATTGGTGAAAACGATGAACCAGTTGCAGCAAAAGTCTGTTTTACTGGCTCCAACGGGACGTGCGGCAAAAGTTTTTTCGGCCTATGCGGGACATTCTGCCTTTACTATCCATAAGAAAATATATAGACAACAGTCTTTTTCTAATGAAATCAGTAATTTTTCGATTAATGACAATCTTGCTACAAATACTTTGTTTATTGTTGATGAGGCTTCGATGATTTCTAATGAAGGGTTGTCGGGCAGTGTATTCGGTACGGGACGTTTGTTGGATGACTTGGTGCAGTTCGTGTATTCGGGACAAGGTTGCCGTCTTTTGTTAATGGGAGATACGGCACAACTTCCGCCGGTGGGAGAGGAGTTAAGTCCCGCGTTGTTTGCCGATGCATTGAAAGGATATGGACTTGAAGTTCGTGAGGTCGATCTGACTCAAGTAGTTCGTCAGGTGCAACAATCCGGCATCTTGTGGAATGCGACTCAATTGCGGCAATTGATAGCAGCAGATGAATGCTATTCGTTACCAAAGATAAAAGTGACCGGCTTTCCGGATATACAAGTCGTTCCGGGAGTAGAATTGATAGAAAAGCTGACCGATTGTTATGACCATGACGGAATGGATGAGACGATTGTGATTTGTCGCTCTAATAAACGCGCGAACTTATATAATAATGGAATACGTGCGCAGATACTTTGGCGGGAAGATGAATTGAATTCCGGAGATATGTTAATGGTAGCCAAGAATAATTATTATTGGACGGAGAAATATAAAGAAATGGATTTCATAGCCAACGGAGAGATTGCAATTGTTCGCCGTGTCCGTCGTACCCGTGAAATGTACGGCTTCCGTTTTGCGGAAGTCACTCTCAGATTTCCCGATCAGAATGATTTTGAATTGGATGCTAATTTGTTGTTGGATACTCTACATTCAGATTCGCCTGCATTACCGAAAGCGGATAATGACCGGTTATTTTACACAGTGCTGGAAGATTATATCGATATTCCCAATAAACGTGACCGGATGAAGAAGATGAAAGCTGACCCACATTATAATGCGTTACAAGTGAAGTATGCGTATGCGGTCACTTGTCATAAGGCACAAGGTGGCCAGTGGCAGAATGTGTTCCTGGATCAGGGATATATGACGGATGAATACTTGACTCCCGATTACTTTCGTTGGTTGTATACGGCGTTTACTCGTGCGACGAAGACGTTGTATTTGGTGAATTATCCGAAAGAACAAGTGGAGTGATTTAGTTGAAAAAAACAGTAGATTAAAGGAGAAGTTCCCAATCTACTGTTTTTCTGATTCTATCTAAGAAGACAAGTTCCTGTCATTAGATTTTTTCAGGCTTTGGCACAAAGAGTTTTAGCACTTTGTTAGTGACTGATTATCGGAAGTTGTTTGGCTGTACACGTTGACCATTGTCATTATTTGTATCTGCCACATCCCACCAGATTTTCGTTCCCTGGTTGTCGCCCATCGGCCGGTTGGGGTTAAAGGATTCACTTTGAGGGTATTTGATCCGTTTGATGAACTTACCTTCAGGCACGTCACCGTCCGAGTTGTTTTCTTCGATATTCAGCAATTCAGGATAATCTGTACGGCGGAATTCTGCCCAACCTTCATTGCCGTTCGGGAAGATCGAAATCCATTTTTGGGTGATGATCTCTTTCAAGGCTTTCTCCTTGTCACTTCCGGATACATCTTGTTTGTTCTTCAATCCGTCAATATAGGCTTGTTTTTTAGCCTCATCAATATTATAGTAATCCATGGACGCTCTAATTCCGTCAATATAATATTGCTCAACTGAGCCTGTCGTCCAATTTCTGAGAGCAGCTTCTGCCAACATGAACCGACTCTCCGCATAGCTCATCCAAACCAGTTCGCGAGCTTCGCTAAACCAATAGTTATCATCTAAATTATTATGATCCGAACTTATCAGTTTATTACATCTTACAGGAGAGTAACTTTTTGTCGCATCCTCTCCTTGTACATCCATATTACCAATCGGACATCCGGCAAAGTCCTTATTGCTTTCTTTGGCTTCCTTAAGATCTGAAAATGGACTTGGGCGCCACCACAGTATTTCGCATCGGGGATCTAATACTTCAGATTCATTTTTATAGGCCTTTTCCAAATCTTTCGACATAACCATTTGCGCTCCCCAACCGAATATCAGCGCATGGATATTTTCAGATCCGCCGCCTCCTTCACCACCTTTGTCGATAGGGGCAACTTTCGGTACAGTTCTCATGTTGTCTGCATTGCTTTGCATCAAACCATAAGTACTCTCGATTGCTTTTTTCCCTTCTTCTTGGGCACGATCCGGATCGACATTTGAAATACGAAGCGCCAGACGCAAACGTAAAGTATTGGCAAAGCGTAACCATTTGTTGATGTCGCCTCCATAGCAACGGTCATTACTTCCTTTTCCTTCTCCCCAGTTCAAACCTTTGTCGGGTTTGATGTTGGTGATAGCTTCATCCAGCAGTTTGAACATAGCATCGTACACATCCTTTTGGCTGGTATATGAAATATACTGTGTCGGGGGTAACATTCCTTTTATGTAGTACGACAATGGAATATCACCGTATGTATCTGTCTGCATAGAAATGAGGAATGCATAATAAATACGGGTTACGTAGAACTCGTTCCAGTATTTGTCTTTATTGACGAAATGACAGACTTTGATAATTTGTGCATATTCGTTTGCAGTACGGTCATTATAGAAATGATCCCATCTGTTTCTGGACCAGTCGTCAGTATATACGTATGTGCAGGCTTTTTCATGGAAACCGGCAGATGTATTTGCCATATAGCCGGCATAAATGTCATGAGTTAAGTTGGTGGTTACCTGATAATCATTGTAAGGTCCCTCATTCGTTAGATTACGGAACAAACTACCAATTGAAGTTTCTGCTTCTTTTAATGCTTTTATATCAGCTTCAGGCAGTTCATAATCAATATCAATGCCTTCAGGACTTACATCGGTATTAGAAGTACCCGGTGAATAAGGAGGTTCGTACGGGTTGGTGTTCATTTCATCAAAATCTGAGCAAGCTGCTAGAGCAAGTAGAGATGCGAATGCAAGTGTTTTATAATAGAATTTCATAACTTCTTTTTATGTTTAGATTAGAAACCAAGATTAATAGAAAGACCGAATGTACGTGTGTAAGGAACAGACATATAATCGATAGCTTGAGAGAACATACTTGTGTCATAACCTCCTTCGGGACTTGTTCCCGGTGTATGTTTCATCAGGTAAGCCAAGTTACGGGCAACGAATGCTACGTTCAGTGAAGTTAAAGGAGTCTTCTTCAGTATGGATTTCGGGAAAGAATAACCTAATGACAATTCTTTCAATTTGATGAATGAAGCATCGTATACGAATTCTTCGGCCATACCACTCATTGATGTGTAATACCTTTGAGCGTTCATAGCTGTTGAGTTTACAGTACCGTCGGCGGTCACACCCGGAGCAACGATTTTCCAGCCATTCTCTGCATTACCACGATTAGCGGTGCGTGCTGCCAATCCTGTGCTGGTTGCCATTGCCTCGGATACAGAAACAATGTCACCACCAAATTTCATATCGAACAATGCAGAAAGAGTAAATCCTTTGTAGGTGAATGATGGAGAAACGGACATTAATAAGTCCGGTTCAATATTACCGATCGGATGATCCAATGTGTATTGGAAAGCGTCTTCACCGGAGACCTTGGTCGGACGACCTTGTTTATTAACTATCATATTACCGTTTTCATCACGCTTGTACAGGTTTTTGGCATAAATTTCACCCAAGCGGTGTCCTACGCGTGTACCGACATTGATTGGGAAATTTGCATCTCCATTGAAGAAGAGATAATCAACGCCATCTGCCAGTTCTTTTACTTTAGATACATTCCTGGATAAGTTGATATTCAAATCGAACGTGAAATCTTTCGTTTGTACAGGAGTAGAATATAGCATGAATTCGAATCCTTGGTTGACAATTAAACCGGAGTTAATCATTTTACCACCACTCCAAGGAGCCGGTGCAGGGACTTTCATGATCTGGTTCTTGGTACGGCTGTTGTAATAAGTGAAGTCGAATCCCAGACGATTATTGAGGAATTTCATATCCAAACCGGCTTCATACGAGGAGGAAATCTCCGGCTTCAACTGGTCATTCTTTTTAATATCAGATTTTGTGATATTGAGCACTCCGTTGCTGAATGCATAGCTCAATGTATTATACAGGTTGTATGGTTCTGTATCTTTACCTACTTGTGCGGCAGATAGGCGAACTTTGGCAAATGTGAGCCATGAAGGTAATGTCTTGTCTAATGAACGAAGAAAATCTGTTATGATGAAACTTAAGTTTGCAGATGGATAGAAGAATGAACGGTTGCTGGAGGGTAATGTGGACGACCAGTCGTTACGTGCAGTCAAGTCCATTGACAAATACTCTTTCCATGCAAGTTGTGCAGATGCAAATACAGAGTTGGTAGCGCGTTCGTGTCCATCTTCAGCAGCACTGTTCAGAATATTTGCGGCATTGAATATCCATTGGTTCTTGTTCACCATGTCTTTTGTTTCAGCCGACAAGGTCTCAAATTTCTGATACATGAAGTTGGCACCTACTGTGTAGCCGATACGGAAATTTTCTCCGATACGGTTGTCTCCGGCAAGGATAAATTCTGCATTTGACTCAAAGAAGTTTTCCTCACTGCGGCTCATACGGTCATCGGTAATGTTTTCAATAGTTTTACCGATACCGTTCGATAAGTCGGTGCTTTGAACACGTGTACGGTAATAGTCGAATGCATATTTGGCGCTAAAGTGTAACCAGTCGGTAAAGTTGATTTTTGCGTTGTAGTATCCGAAAGCTCTCCAACGTTCGTCAGAATTATGGCGCTGGTCTTGTACGTAATATGGATTTTCCAATCCGGGGTTCGGGCCTGCCCAATTCACGTGTGCGGAGTTTTCTGTTGAATAATTCTTTAAATCATCCAAAGACACGTTGTGCGGAATACCGATTAACTGTGCAATAACTCCATAACTTCCGAAATAGGGACGATCTTCTGCCTTGGTTCGTGATAAGGAGACTTTTCCTTCCATAGAGAGATATTGGTTCATTTCTGCACCGGCGTTCAGGTCAATATTTATCTTATCCAATTTCTCGTTCGGGAATAAACCTTTATTGTTAGAACTGCCGAAAGATGCACGGAAATGAGACTTGTCGGTTACATTACTGATAGACACATTATGGTTGTGGGCAAAACCGGTGTTGAAATAATCTTCCAGTTTGTTTCCATACTTAGAATAAGCACGTTGTTCTCCGTTCCAGGCTTCTACCATGTGTCCATCCAATTCGCTACCCCAACTACTGCTCGCAGCCTTATTGTAAACACCGTCTGTTCCTTGACCGTAGCGTTCCTGCATTTTCAGTGTTTCAGCTACTCTGCTCCATGTGAAGTTCCCGCTATAACGAACACCGAATCCTTCTTTTTTTGAACCTTTTTTGGTTGTTATCAGGATGACACCATTACCGGCACGTGAACCGTAGAGAGCGGCAGCATTCGGACCTTTCAGTACAGAAATGGTTTCGATGTCATCGGGATTAATGTCAACGGAGGCACCGCCACGGTCTACACCGCCATAGTAAGAAGCGTCAGAACTGTTGTTGTCGCTGAAAGGCACACCATCGATAATCCATAAAGGTTGGTTATTGTCTGATAAGGAGGAATTACCACGAATCGTAATCTTGGTGGAACCTCCCAAACCTGTACCTGCCGTATTCATCTGAAGACCTGCCACTTTTCCTTGCAAAGCGCTTGTCACAGAAGGATCTCCGGTCTTGTTCAGCTGGTCGCTTTTTATTTCCTGAACTGCATATCCCAGCATTTTCTTTTCGCGTTTGATACCTAATGCGGTAACGACGACTTCATCGATAACTTGAGTATCGTCCGACATCGTGACATTGAGAGTCGGTTTGTTGCCCGGAATCTCTAATGTCTTATATCCTATATAGGAAAATACCAATACAGGCTGTTCACCGCTGACCTTGAGGGTATAATTGCCATCCATGTCTGTAATGGTACCATTACTTGTTCCTTTTTGCAGGATACTGACACCAATCAGCATTTCTCCTTTAGTATCGATGACTTGTCCGGTAATCGTGTGTTCCTGGCCAACTTGTTGTTGGTTGGTTTGCTGTGCATTTTTTTCTGACAGGTATACAATATTGTCTTCTACCTTGTACGAAATGCTTGTTCCGCTCAGAAGAGAGTTGAGGACTTGTTCTAAAGAAGCGTCTTTTACATTCACTGCCTCTACTTGGGTGGCAGATAACTTGTCGTTATAAAAGAATTGATACTTAGACTGGGACTGTATCTGTTTAATAACAGTTCCTAAGTTTGTGCGTGTAGTTGATAATGTCAACTGTGCGGTAGCCCATTGTAATGGGATTGCCATGAAAATTAAAACCAATAAAGCTCGAAGTAAGTTCGACTTTTGAATAGAATGATTGCTTTCCATACATTTAATTTAATGGTTGTATAAAAATTATTGAACTAATAAAAGAAGTCTTATTTTCTTCTTTTATAAATAAAACAATGCTAACGCAATAAACACTTAGTCTAATTTATCTTTTTTTCTTTATATAATTAAGAGTATTATGATTTCGTGTGTAAATCCCTTTGTACTATCATTGCAGTGCTTCTCATTTAAGAGTTGTGACATGGGCTTGGCACAGTTGTGCCACCACGGTGTCATTGTTGTGACAAGCCCGTGGCACAGTTGTGCCAATGCTGTGTTGCAGTTATGTCAATTGAGAGACCGGATTACCAGTCATAGTCTTCAACGTATGCATCAAATTCTTGTGTGGTGGTAATTCCGCAGTTTCTGAGGATATTCAGTATATGCTGTTGTTCGGAAGGAGAGAGTAAACGTTCGCCTTTACGGGCACGATAGTAGGTTCTGCGTCCTAAATAGTTCATTAGGTGTAGGATAACGGTTTGCATTTGTTTATAAGGTAGATTCTCTAAGATTCCGATGAATCCTTGGGCGTATCGTACTTTTGTACTGGAACGGTAATGGGGACAGCCGCCTTTCACGGTAGACAGATATTTGGGACTGATGATAATCCAGTGCTCTATGTTTTCCGGTACGCTTTGTTCTGTAAGTTGTCTTAGGCAGGTACCTGCTTGGGGGCATTGTCGGTTAAGGCACATCGAATATTGATAAGGGACTTTTGCAAAGTCAATTTTTTCTTCCATGATTTGTAGATGTTTGTTGAGCAAAAGTAGTGAAAACTTATTGAAAAATAGCCTGAAAGCAAAGAAGTTTACTTTCAGACTACCACTTTTAGTCGAAATCTCAATGAATAGCCGCTTTCAGAAGTGAACTGAAGGACAGCAATTGAAATAGCGGCACACTATTGAATAAAGGATTATTGCTCTTTAGAGAAAGAATAAGGCATATCTTCTTCTTTCGTACCTCTGTTCATATTCGGTTGATTACTCATATCTACTTTGATGATACCACCTTTGAATAATTCTTCGTGGCGAAGATAATTTTTAGTATAGTCAGTGCCGTTTACGTTCATCGAATTGACATAGAAGTTCTTTTTACTGTTGTTCGGGGCATCAATCACCAAACTGTTGCCATTCTCAAAATGAAGTGTGGCTTTCTTGAATAAAGGAGCGCCTACGATATATTCATCCGTTCCCGGACAAACAGGATAGAAACCTAATGCAGAGAATACATACCAGGCGGAAGTTTGTCCGTTGTCTTCGTCGCCGCAATAACCGTCAGGCCCCGGAGTGTACATTCTGTCCATGACTTGGCGCAACCAGTACTGGGCTTTCCAGGGTTGGCCTGCATAATCATATAAATAAATCATGTGCTGGATAGGCTGATTGCCGTGTGCATAATTACCCATATTCATAACGGTCATTTCGCGAATTTCATGAATCACCTGTCCGTAGTAACTGTCATCGAATACGGGAGGTACGGCAAAAACGGAGTCCATCATAGTGACGAACATCTCTTTTCCGCCCATTAAGTCGATTAGTCCTTGCGGATCATGGAACACAGACCAGGTGTAGTGCCAGCTATTTCCTTCTGTAAAGGCATCGCCCCATTTCAATGGAGAGAATGGTGACTGGAATGTACCGTCTTCATTGCGTCCGCGCATTAATTTAGACTCCTTGTCGAAGAGATTTTTGTAATTCATGGCACGCTTTGCAAAAAGATTGATCTCTTTTTTCGGGCGTTTCAGTTCTTTTGCCAGTTTGTAGATACACCAGTCGTCGTATGCATATTCCAGTGTACGTGCTGCATTCTCGTTGATTTTCACATCGTATGGTACATATCCCAGCTTGTTATAATATTCATGTCCCAAGCGTCCTGTTGAAGATACTTCAGGATGTACATTCTCTGTTCCATGCAGCAATCCTTCATACAGCGTTTTTATATCGTCCACTTTCACGCCTTTCATGTAAGCATCTACCAGAACAGAAGCAGAATTATTACCTACCATACATCCTCTGTGTCCCGGACTTGCCCATTCGGGGAAGAACCCGCTTTCTTTATATGTATTGATAAGCCCTTCCTGCATCTCCTTGTTAACCGAAGGATACATCAGATTTAGTAACGGGAACAGACATCGGAACGTATCCCAAAAACCTGTGTCGGTATACATATATCCCGGCAATACTTGTCCGTTGTATGGACTGTAATGAATCGGCCGGCCGTTCGCGTCCAGTTCGTAGAACTTGCGCGGGAACAGGAGTGAACGGTATAAACAGGAATAGAATGTACGATATTGGTCCAGATTGCCGCCTTCCACTTCAATTTTTCCTAATACCTGGTTCCATGCTTCTTTTCCTTTCTTGGCTACTTGCTCGATATTATCCTTGCCCAGTTCTTTCATGTTGACAGCCGCCTGTTCGAAGCTGATAAAAGAAGAAGCAATCCTTGCGTGCACCTGTTCGCCCTTATGTGTCCGGAAACCGATAATAGCTCCGGCATGGTCAGTTGTTTGTTCGGTAACGTTTTCTTGAAGATTGCCATTGGCTACTGTTGCTTTGTATGTGAAAGGCTTGTCGAACTCGATGATAAAGTAATTCTTGAAGTTTTCGGGAACTCCTCCGCTATTGCGGGTGGTATAGCCGATAATCTTGTTTTCCTCCGGAATCACTTTGACATACGAGCCTTTGTCGAAAGCGTCCACTATGATATAAGAATGTTCATTTTCCGGAAAAGTGAAGCGGAAAAGGACAGCGCGTTCCGTCGGGGCCATTTCCGTCACGACGTCATGTTCGGCGAGATATACTTTATAATAATAAGGAGTGGCGATCTCCCCTTTGTGGGCAAACCAGCTTGCGCGCTTTTCTTCGTTAAACTCCGGTTTGCCTACTACGGGCATGATAGAGAACTGTCCGTAGTCGTTAATCCACGGACTGGGTTGATGCGTCTGCTTGAAACCGCGAATCTTGTTAGCGGTATAAGTGTATTGCCAGCCGTCACCCATTTTTCCTGTCTGCGGAGTCCAGAAGTTCATCCCCCAGGGACGGGCAATGGCCGGATAAGTATTACCTGTTGATAATTCGAAAGTAGACTGGGAACCCATTAGCGGGTTGACATACTGTGTCCGGTCTTTGGCTTTGGCAAAGAATGTGCAAGCAAGTACACAAACTATTATTAATAGTCTTTTCATGGCGTATATGTTTTAATAGTAAGCAATCAAACGTATTATCTCACTCCCCATTTTGTGGGTTGGGCGGTCATTTTGATTTCCATTGTTCCTCCGTTTGCAATATCCTGATGATGGAAGAATGGGGTATTCAACGGTTGGCCGTTCAGTGTTACGCTTTCAATATATTTGTTCTTCTTTTCGTTGTTTTTTACTACGATACTGAATGTCTTTTCTTCGGGCAGATTAATAACTGCCTTGTCGAAGGCGGGACGTCCGATAGAATATATCGGTTTGCCGGGACATACCTGATAGAATCCCATAGAATTGAGTATATACCAGGCAGACATTTGTCCGCAGTCTTCATTACCTGACAGTCCGTCTGTACTGTTGGCATATTGGCTTTGATAAACACTGTCTACCAGTTCCTGTGTTCTCCACGGGCGGTTGACGTAGTTGTACAGGTGAATGACGTGATGACTCGGTTCATTGCCGTGCGCATATTGTCCGATAAGGCCGCTGATGTCTGACGAAATCATTTCTCCTTCGAGTGATGAATCTACCGTAAACAGTGAGTCGAGTTTTTGTACAAAAGCGTCTTCACCTCCCATTAGATTAACCAATCCATCTACATCGTGAGGTACAAACCAAGTCCATTGCCAAGCTGTTCCTTCGCAATAATCATCGCTGCGGTGAGTAGAGGCACGTGGGTTGAACGGGGTACGCCATTCACCTTTTGAATCCAGTCCGCGCATGAAGCGGGTCGATTTGTCGAAATAAAACTCGTAGGCTTTGGCAAAACGTTCGTATTTGGCTTTTGTTTCAAAGTCGCTCATTGCTTCAGCGAAGATAGAAATACACCAGTCGTCGTATGCATATTCCAACGCTTTGGCTACCGATTCATTTTCACGGTCACAAGGAATGTAGCCGATTGCGTTCTTGTAATATTTGGCTTTCGGCATAAGGTGGGGTAACACCAGGGCCGGGCATTTAATACCGGTAGTGTCATATTCCGCAGCGCGCAGAGATGCTTTGTATGCTTCTTTGGCATCAAAATTACGGTAACCTTTCATATATGCATCCACGATGACCGGAACGGCATGATAACCAATCATAGTACCGGTATAGTTGGAGCCCAGATCCCACATCGGGTATATTCCGCCTTCCTGATGTTTTTTGATGAGCGAATTGATAAACTGATTGTTCAGATCCGGGTCGATAATTGTCATTAACGGATGCAGTGCACGGAAGGTGTCCCATAGAGAGAATACAGTATACAGGGGATTGATTGTATCTCCCTGATGTACTTCGAGATCCATTCCCAGGTAACGTCCATCTGCGTCCATGAACAGGTTCGGACTGATAGCCGTATGATATAGAGCGGTGTAGAAGATCGTTTTGTCGTCCTTGTCGGGAGTCGTAATATCTATCTTTGACAGATACTGATTCCAAGCGGAGCGTGCATTCTTGCGCACTTTATCGAAATCCCAGCCGGGCATCTCCGATTCTACATTCTTGCGTGCACCGGCTATGTCGACGGCAGATACACCTACTTTAACCAGTACTTGTTCATCTTTGGTGGTATTAAAGTGTAATAAAACTTTGCAGACAGGAAGCCGCTTGCCGTTATCCATAGTGATAGAATCGGTCACCAACGTATAAGAGAACGGCTTGGAGAACTTGGCATAGAAATTAATATATTGGTCGAAAGCCCAATAAGTTGTTTTCTTATGTCCGCAGATTTCCGTGTCGCTGATAACCTCGATCCCCATGTCGGAATTAGTCTGCCGTTGCAGGCTGTAATCCAAGTCAAGAATAAATCCGGCTTCGGAACTTTCGGGGAAGGTGTAGCGATGGATAGCGCTACGTTTGGTAGCCGATATCTCGGCTTTTACCTGATAAGTGTCCAGAAAAACGGAATAATATCCCGGTTCTGCCGTTTCATTCTCGTGCGAGAAGGCGGAGGAATACGCTAATTGCTGACTTTGCGGATCAGTGGTCTGATATCGCTGTTCGCCGACAGTCGGCATGAGTAGTACGTCGCCGTAGTCACAACATCCTGTGCCACTGACGTGCGTGTGTGAGAATCCGTTAATGGTAGAGTCTTCATAATAATAGCCTGAACAGGCATCCCAGCCATCAATCCGGGTATCCGGGCTTGGCTGGATCATTCCGTGCGGAACTACTGCTCCGGGAAACGTATGCCCGTGTCCGCCGGTACCGATAAAGGGATTGACAAAAACGCTATAATCTTTCTCATTAGTGGGAGCTGTACAGGAGTTGAGTGCGAAGAATCCTCCTAAACATCCTACTATTAGGAATGTTTTTAGTTTCATGGTAGTAATAGCTTTTAGTTTTGCCGAAAGCAATCCCTTTATTTCGGGGAAATAAAGATATTGCTTCCTACAATTTTATAATCAATAGGTATAGAGTTTTGTAATGACGTTAGCACAGAATCGATCGTCGACTTTCTTCTCAGTACACCGGAGTAAGTCTTATCCGCCCGGATGTCCGGTGACAGGATAATCTTCACGTCATAAAAACGTTCCAGTGCTTTCGTAATGGTAAAGATATCGGCCTTTTGGAATGGAATCAGGTTGTCGTGCCATACGGCGTCCAACTTAGCATCCACCTGTTTCACAGTCAACCGTCCACTTTTTTTGTTTAACTCGGCACGTTGGCCGGGGGCGAGAATAATCTGCCCTTCCTCCTTATTGCCTTTCACTTCAATTTCACCTTCAATCAGTGTTGCTTCCGCTACCCGGCAACTCTTATCGGATTTAAAGTTGAATGTGGTTCCCAATACACGTACACGCATAGCGTCGCTTTGTACGGTAAATGGTTTATGACGGTTCTTTGTTACCTCAAAATAGGCTTCTCCTTCCAGATAGACATTACGTTCTTTTTCAGAAAACTCGCGTGGATACTTTAAGGTCGCAAGGTTGTTCAGCCAGACTCTGGTACCGTCCGGTAGAACCACTTCCTTTACGATACCTTCGTTGGCAACGGCGACCATTAATTGCTGGTCTGCCCCGTTATGATAGAACCAGTACCCGGCTCCGCCTCCCATAAGAAGAATGACGGCAATAACGGCAGCATGTCTCATCCAACGATGCATACGCAGTAGTTTGGCCTGTTTCCCTTTTGCTTCGTCCAACTTTTTGTATAACAGCTTTTCAGCATGAGCTATCCGTTGTTCGTCGGCATATCGGTCGAATTTACCCAAATGATAAATTTCTTCCATGCGAAAGAGTTGACGGGCATTTTCTTCCGATTCTTTCATCCAAGCATTTACTTCGATGATTTCTTCTTCCGAGCATTGCCCAGTCAAATATTTATTCATTATGTCTTCACTTAGATTTCTCATTTTCTTTTCCTTCATATAAATAATACAATTCAGAACCTAAAAACACTTAGCTTACTTGCACAAAAATAAGACTATAATGATCCAAAGAGGATCTAGACGACTGCGTAAGTACTTCAGTGCCTTGTACATATGTGCTTCTATCGTGCGTAGTGAAACCCCGAGGACATCGGCTATCTCTTTGTTTTTCATATCATGCAGATAGCTGAGTTTGAAAACTTCTTTGCACTTGTCCGGAAGTTCGTTGATTGCATCGTAGATTTCTTTCCGTAGTTCCCGGTCTTCAATCCTCCGGATCACTTCGTTGTTGTCCGGTTGATAGAATTCGGCACGCCTTTGGTTGATTTCTTCCATGGCGGCGCAGTAGCCGTCTTCCACATTGCGATGTTTCAGGACGTTGAGAGCACGGGTGTAAACGGCACGATAGAGAAAGGCTTGGATCTGATCTCCTATCTCTATGGTGTCTTTCCGCTTCCATAATTCTACAAATACATCCTGCACTACGTCCTCCGCTTCTTCCTCACCCACCAGACGGGTGGCGTAGAAAATCAGGTTGGGATAGTATCTGCGGAACAGTGCTTTATAAGTAATATCGAAGTTTTCGTTCATGCTCTCGGTCAGTTAAGTTTGGTTTTATTTATGGATTCTTTTCTTCGAATATGACGCCTATTGCTTTAGGGGTGTTACTCATTTCGAATTCCACAGTAGCTCCGCTCATGATCTGTTCATGGGTGAGATAAGTCTTATCGTAAGGTTGGCCGTCCACTTTGATTGACTGGATATAGATATTTTCTTTGTTTACGTTCGGAGCGAGTACTGTAAAAGTCTTGCCATTGGCGAGATGCAGCTTGATTTCCGGAAATAGGGGAGTGCCTATTTCATATCTTCCGCTGACCGGATTTACAGGATAGAATCCCATAGCACTGAATACGTACCATGCCGACATCTGTCCGCAGTCTTCATTGCCGCAAAGGCCGGCCGGTTCGTTCTTGTAGAGCTCATTCATTACTTTTGCCACGTAATATTGAGTCCGGTCATTGAATCCTATCGAATTGAACAGGTAGATAACGTGGTGGCTCGGTTCGTTGCCGTGCGCGTATTGACCGATCATTCCTGTGCTGAAAAGTGGGAGCTCGTCATCTGCGGACGGATGATAGGTAAACATACTATCCAGCTTTTCCGCAAACCGGTTTTTGCCTCCTACGAGATTGACCAGTCCGTCAACATCATGCTGTACAGACCAGAAATATTGCCATCCGTTGCTTTCGCAAATATGCGGAGTATAGTCGTCTGCTTTGAAATCTTTGATAAAGACGCCTTTGTCATCACGCGGTTGCATGAATGAAGTGGCCGGGTTATAGACATTCTTGTAGTTTTGCGAACGTTTATAGAATTCGTCTGCAATATCTTTCTTGCCCATTTTCTGTGCCATTTCGGCGATGCAGTAGTCATCGAAAGCATATTCCAGTGTTTTGGATAACGACCAGTTTTCTGCGTTATAGCTATCCGTCACGTTATAAGGTATATATCCTAATTTTTTGTAGAGCCCGATGCCCCGGTAATTGTCCAGGTTGGCAGTTGCTACGCAGGCAGCCAGTGCCTTTTCCGCATCAAAGTCTCCGATTCCTTTCAGATAAGCGTCTGCAATCACCGGAACAGCGTGGTAACCGATCATCATGTCCGTTTCGCTGCCGTAGAAGTTCCATACCGGCAGACGTCCGTTCTGTTCGTAGAAAGCGATGAAGGATTTCACCATATCGTTGACACGCTCCGGTTCGGTGTAGGTAAAAAGCGGGTGAGCGGCACGGTACGTGTCCCATAAGGAGAAAGTGCTGTAATTTACCCAACCGTCGGCTTGGTGTACTTTCTTGTCGGGACCGTAATAAGCTCCATCCACATCACTATAAATTGTCGGGGCGATCATTGAATGATAGATAGCTGTGTAGAAGTTCACTTTATCATCTTCGTTGTCACTTTTTACTTCAATCTTTCCGAGTTGGCGGTTCCAGTTAGCTTTGGTTGCAGCCAGATATTTGTCGAAGTTGTTTTCGGGGACTTCAGCTTGCAGGTTCTTGGCAGCTCCTTCCATGCTGACGCCGGAAATGGCTGTGCTGACAAGTATCTGCTCGCCTTCTTGAGTGTTGAAGTCGAAGCGTGCGATAGTAGCTGTGCCGATACGTTTGTTCTCTTTGACGATAGCCATTGTATCCAGTTCTATTTTCTCGAAAGGCTTGGAGAAGCGGGTACGGAAGTAGATGTGCTGATCTCGTGCCCAGCCGTCAGAGAAACGGTAACCTTGGATAGTGACGGAGTCTATCACCTCAATGTGAGAGTCGTTGGTAAAGTCCCAATTCATCGCTTTCTTCAAGTTCAGGAAGATAGCGGATTGAGCTTCGGGAAAGGTATACCGTTGGATACCGCAGCGTTCGGTTGCCGTCAATTCGACGTTGATATTATAATCGGTCAGGCGTACCTGATAATAGCCTGCATAGGCGCTTTCGTCATCGTGGGAGAACTTGGAGTGAATGCCCAGTGGAGCTTCTGCTTCTTTGTAAGGCAGCGTGACAGGCATAAAAGAGATATCATACAGATCTCCAGCTCCGGTACCGGAGAGGTGCGTGTGGCTGAATCCGGCAATCGTACTGTCCGGGTAAAAATATCCGGAGATGCGGTCCCAGCCGGGGAGTCCGTTATCCGGACTAAGTTGTACCATTCCAAATGGCGCTTGTGCGCCCGGATAAGTGTTTCCGGTGAAGTCTGTTCCTATAAATGGATTTACATAAGATGTGTAATCTATTTCATGTTTCTCTTGTGTAGGGGTACAAGAAATCAGCATGCAGATTAACAGCAGGCATAGACAAGTGGGTGTTCTCATCGTTCTTTGGGTATTAGTGATTATTTATTTTATTTATTTGAAGGATAAGAAAAATAATTAATCTGCGTGCAAAGGTAGAAAAAAACTGTGACAACCCTATATTATATACGCAATATTTTTAAAGTGAGGAAGATAGACTTTATAATTGTGTTTGTGCTTCCCGATATCGGAGATGTCCCTCACTGGCGTCGGAGACCGAGCCCTTGGTATCTTGATTCAAACCTTCTCTGCGTCCGGATTTGGATATAAAAATAGAGTGTGTCTCACAGTAATTCCTACCTTAAGACACACTCTATTTATTTTATTTACTTACTCTTAGATTCCTGCAAGTTCGAGTACTTTTTCAACTGCTGTCGGTAACCCGTCAGCGTTTTTGCCTCCGGCTGTTGCAAAGTGAGGCTGGCCGCCGCCGCCACCTTGAATCAGTTTGGCAGCTTCTTTCACCAGATTACCTGCTTTCAGACCACCGGCTACGAGGTTATCGCTAATCATAACTGTCAACATCGGTTTGCCTGCATCCGTACTTCCGGCTACGAAGAATAAGTTTTCTGTAATTTCGCCACGAAGCTGGAAAGCAATATTCTTCACCACTTCTGCGGGTAGAGGAGCACAGAACTTGATTACTTTGATGCCATGAATTTCCTGTATATTCTTCAACAGTCTTTCTTTCAAGGCCGCTTCTTTTTCTTTCATGAAATCTTCCACTTGTTTCTTCAAACCGGCATTCTCTTCAAGATATTTGCGGATAGCAATTCCCAAGTCAGGAGTGTTGTTGAAGAGTGCCTTCAGATCGCTGAGCGTATCCTGGATAGTATCCAACATTTCTTCTACACGTGCACCTGTGTAAGCTTCGATACGACGGACACCGGCAGCAACGGAACTTTCTGAGACAATCTTCACCATGCCGATGTTTCCTGTTGCGGCTACGTGTGTACCTCCACAAAACTCAATAGAAGAACCGAATTGAATCACACGTACTCTGTCACCGTATTTTTCGCCGAAAAGAGCGATAGCACCCAGCTCTTTTGCTTCTTCGATAGGAATGTTACGATATTCCTTCAAAGGAATATTGGCACGGATTCTTGCATTAACGATGTGTTCCACCTGGCGGATTTCTTCGTCTGTCACCTTCTGGAAGTGAGAGAAGTCGAAACGCAGTGAGTCCGGAGTGACCAATGAACCCTTTTGTTCGATGTGTTCGCCCAATACTTCGCGGAGAGCAGCGTCCAGCAAGTGAGTGGCCGAGTGGTTGGCTGCACAGGCAGCGCGTTTGTCGGTATTTACACAAGCCATGAACGGAGCTTCCGGGTGTTCCGGTAACTTTTTGGTAATATGTATCGGAAGATTGTTTTCTTTCTTGGTGTCGATTACTTCAATCGTTTCAAATTCGCTGACCAATACACCCGTGTCACCTACCTGGCCACCACTTTCTGCATAGAACGGAGTGTAGTCCAATACGATTTGATACAAAGTCTGGTTCTTTTGTTTGATCTGGCGATAACGGAGGATAGAGGCTTCATATTCGGTATAATCGTAACCTACAAATTCCGTTGTTCCTTCTTTCAGTGTAATCCAGTCGCCTGTCTCGATAGCGGCAGCGTTACGTGCACGCTGTTTCTGCTGTTGCATTTCCGCGTTGAATTCTTCGAGGTTTACAGTCATTCCGTTTTCGCGGAGAATCAGCTCTGTTAGGTCGAGCGGGAAACCGAATGTATCATATAAGGTGAAGGCATCTTTGCCGCTGATCTCTGTTTTTCCGGCAGCCTTGGTATCTTCCATTGTCTTGTCCAACAGACGGATTCCGGTTTCCAGTGTGCGGAGGAATGCTTCTTCTTCTTCTTTGATAACTTTCTCGATCAGGGTTTTCTGTGCTATCAATTCAGGATAAGCGTCTCCCATGTTATCAATCAATACCGGAAGCAACTTGTACATGAATGCTTGTTTTTGTCCGAGGAAAGTATATCCGTAACGAACAGCACGGCGGAGGATACGGCGAATTACATAACCCGCTTTTGCGTTAGAGGGCAATTGGCCGTCTGTGATAGAGAAAGCGATGGTGCGGATATGGTCGGCAATCACGCGCATAGCGATGTCCTGCTGTTTGTCTTTTCCGTATTCTGTGCCTGACATGACAGCAATCGCTTTCAGCATCGGTTGGAATACGTCCGTATCATAGTTGGACGTTTTGCCTTGCAGTGCCATACAGAGACGCTCAAATCCCATACCGGTGTCAATTACTTTTGCCGGAAGCGGTTCGAGGCTACTGTCTGCTTTGCGGTTATATTGCATAAATACAAGGTTCCAGATTTCAATTACCTGCGGGTGATCGTGGTTGACTAGATCACGACCGGAGATTTTTGCACGTTCTTCAGCAGGACGGAGGTCGATATGAATTTCGGAACAGGGTCCGCAAGGTCCTGTATCACCCATTTCCCAGAAGTTATCGTGTTTGTTGCCATTGATGATATGATCTTTCGGTAGGAATTGCTCCCAGTAAGAAGCGGCTTCGTCGTCACGGCTCAGTCCTTCTTCGGGGCTTCCTTCAAATACAGTGGCATAGAGATGTTCCGGATTCAGTTTCAGTACTTCTACCAGGTATTCCCATGCCCAGTTGATTGCTTCTTTTTTGAAGTAATCACCGAAGGACCAGTTGCCGAGCATTTCAAACATGGTGTGGTGGTACGTATCGTGTCCGACTTCTTCCAGGTCATTGTGCTTTCCGCTTACGCGCAGACATTTCTGAGAGTCCGCGACTCTTTGGTATTTCGCCGGGTGGTTACCCAAAATAATATCTTTAAACTGGTTCATACCCGCGTTGGTAAACATCAGGGTAGGGTCGTCTTTTATCACCATGGGAGCCGACGGAACGATGTGGTGTCCTTTCGACTCAAAGAAATTCTTGAATGAATCTCTGATTTCTTTTGCAGTCAACATATCTTCTATATATCTATCGTTGAGGTTAATATTCTCAAAAAACTGTGCAAAGATAGCTTGTTTTTATTACTTTTGCCGTATTAACAAGCGAAATATTTCCAAAAAGATGCGCAAAGTATACTATATCTATAATCCACAGACCCAGACTTATGACCGAATTTATCCTACTGTACGGCAGCGTGCGCTCAGTATCCTGCGCAGACTCTTTTACGGTATGGGGCTGGGAGCAGGCTGTTTCATCGTGTTGCTCTTTATCTTCGGTTCACCGTCAGAAAAGGAATTGCGAATAGAAAACAGTCGTTTACAGGCGCAATATAATGTACTTTCCCGCCGTTTGGATGACGCCATGGGGGTACTTCAGGATATTCAGCAGCGTGATGATAACTTGTACCGCGTGATTCTGCAAGCTGACCCGGTTTCTCCGGCTATTCGTCAGGCAGGATACGGAGGTACGAACCGTTATGAAGAACTTATGGACTTGGCCAATGCCAAGCTTGTCGTAAATACCACTCAAAAGTTGGATGTATTGTCCAAACGACTGTATATCCAATCCAAATCTTTTGATGATGTGGTGGATATGTGCAAGAACCATGACGAGATGTTGAAATGTATTCCGGCCATTCAGCCTATTTCCAATAAAGACCTTCGTCAGACCGCTTCCGGTTACGGAACACGTATCGATCCGATTTATGGAACGACGAAGTTTCATTCCGGTATGGACTTTTCGGCTCATCCGGGGACAGATGTATATGCTACCGGAGATGGAACTGTCGTGAAAGTGGGATGGGAAACCGGATACGGTAATACGATTGAGATAGATCATGGCTTTGGATATATGACGCGCTATGCTCACTTGCAAGGTTTCAATACGAAAGTGGGTAAGAGGGTTGTACGTGGTGAAGTTATCGGAAAGGTGGGGAGTACGGGAAAGAGTACCGGACCGCATCTTCATTATGAAGTGCACGTGAAAGGTCAGGTGGTGAATCCTGTAAACTATTATTTCATGGATCTGAGTGCAGAAGATTATGAGAAGATGATACAGTTAGCTGCCAACCATGGTAAGGTGTTCGATTAAATTTTAAAGAAACAAAAGAATGCTATGCTCAATACGGATAAGGAATTAAAGCTGTATTATTCAATAGGTGAAGTGGCCGATATGTTTGGTGTCAATCAGTCTTTGCTCCGTTTCTGGGAAAAGGAGTTTCCACAGATCTCTCCCAAAACAACGGGAAGAGGGATACGCCAGTATCGCAAAGAAGATGTGGAGACAATCGGACTAATTTATCATTTGGTTAAGGAAAAAGGAATGACCCTTCCGGGTGCCAGACAGCGGTTGAAAGATAATAAAGAAGCTACTGTCCGCAATTATGAGATTGTGAACAGACTCAAAGCGATAAAGGATGAGTTGCTGGCAATCAAACGGGAACTCGACGGGCGGGAGTAAATTTTCTCGCCCTTACTTGCAAACATTTTAATTCGATGACTATTCTTCTACGCGGTTTACCTGCTTGATATTCTGAATCTTCTTCAGGTTGTTACAGATTGTCTTTACGTCTTCCACATCATGTACCCACAATTGTATCTTTCCTTCGAAGATGCCATCGTTGGTTTCGATTGTCAATTTGCGGATGTTGACATTCAGTTGTCGGGAGATAACTTGGGTTACTTCATTTAAAAGCCCCATACTGTCTATTCCTTTTATATATATATAGACGAGGAAGGAGAGTTCTTTGTGGGTATCCCATTCGGTAGCCAGAATACGGTTACCATAACTGCTTTTCAGCTTGGCTGCAACCGGACATTGGCGTTTGTGGATAATAATCCGGTCGTTCTCATCGACATATCCCAAAACATCATCACCCGGAATGGGATGACAACATTCTGCCATGATATACTTCTTTTGAAGGCTTTCTTCCGTCAGTTTGAGTATTTGTTTCGGGTTAATTTTTTCTTTCTCTTGAGGTTGCTCTTTTTCTTCCGGCTTTTCTTTATTGGTATTGCCGAAAGAGAAAGTGAGGTATTTCTTCCAGTTGCTGGTTTGTTTTTCTTTCAGTTCGTTCTTGTCCACTTCTCCCAAAATGATAACCTTGCTGCCGATAGCTGCCAGCAGTTCCTCTTCGTTTTTGGCATTATGCAATTTACGCAATTTTTCAATCACGGAATCTTCCGGACGGATTTCCTCTTTTTTGAGAAATTCGCTAAGGATTTCTTCACCAAGCTTTTGGTTTACTTTGCGTTCTTTGCGCAGAATAGCGGCTATTTTGGCACGGGCACGGGCGGTTGTTGCAAACACCTCCCATTGCGGCTGTACACGTTGCGATTTAGATGTCAGAATCTCCACCTGGTCGCCACTTTGTAACTTGTGACTTAGTGGTACGAGTTTATGATTGACTTTGGCGCCGATACAATGGCTGCCGATATCAGTGTGCAGTGAGAAAGCAAAGTCCAGTGCTGTTGAATTTTGCGGCATCGTCTTTAACTCCCCTTTCGGTGTAAACACAAATATTTCGGAAGCAAAGAGGTTCAGTTTTATTGTATCCAGAAAGTCGATAGCGTCCGGTTGCGGATCATCCAGTATTTCCTTGATCGTTTTCAGCCATTTCTCTAATTCGCCTTCGTCCTCACTGCCGCCTCCCTCTTTATATTTCCAGTGAGCTGCGAAGCCTTGTTCAGCAACGTCGTTCATTCGTTCGCTGCGAATCTGAACTTCAATCCATTGCCCGTTGTTCCCCATCAGGGTAACGTGCAACGCCTGATAACCATTTGCCTTCGGATGACTTACCCAGTCACGGAGGCGGTCAGGATGAGGCTTGTATATTTTGGAGATAGAGACGTAGATATCGAAACAGTCGTTGAGTTCCTCCTCTATGTTGCGAGGCTCAAAAATAATACGGACGGCCAGTAAGTCGTAGATTTCTTCGAAAGGAACGTGCTTGGTCTGCATCTTGTTCCAGATTGAGTAGATTGATTTTACGCGGGCGAGAATCCGGTATTTCAATCCCATTTTATCGAGTTGTGTACGGATAGGAGCTGTGAAATCGTTGAATACCTTGTCGCGTTCGGCTGCTGTCGCATTCAACTTTTCTTCTATCTCGGCATATTCTTCGGGATGTTCGTATTTGAAACTTAGATTTTCGAGTTCGGTCTTTATTTTATAAAGCCCCAGACGGTTGGCAAGGGGAGCGTAGATATAAAGAGTTTCGCCGGCTATCTTGTATTGCTTGTTGGGCAACATGGAACCAAGGGTACGCATATTGTGCAGGCGGTCGGCTATTTTGATAAGGATCACCCGGATATCGTTCGACATGGTAAGCAATAACTTTTTGAAATTCTCTGCTTGTGCCGAGGCACGGTCGCCAAAGATACCTCCGGATATTTTAGTAAGTCCATCTACAATTTGGGCAATCTTTGGACCAAAGATGTTTTCGATATCTTCTACCGTATAATCGGTGTCTTCCACTACATCATGCAGTAACGCTGCACAAATAGAAGTCGATCCGAGACCGATTTCGTTGCATACGATACTCGCCACAGCAATCGGGTGCATAATATAGGGTTCGCCCGAACGGCGTTTGATTCCTTTGTGCGCCTGATTGGCAAAGTTGAAAGCCTTCGTAATGATTTCAACACGTTTGCGATGTTTTGTAGCGAGATAATCATTCAGCAGTTCGTGGAACGCCTGATTGATCATCTCTTCATCAGCTATTTCTTTGGGGGTCAGATTATCCATAATTGTTATCCTTTCACTTGCTTACTTTTGCAAAAATAAGCAAATTTCCGAACGGTGCAAGCGGGATACCGTTTATTTGTATATTTTCAATCGTTTTCCTGCTGCAATCTTGGTGTTTGACATTCCGTTCCACCGCTGTATATCCTTAACACTGACACCATATTTTCCGGCAATAGTCGACAGAGTGTCTCCACTTTTTATTGTGTAGTAAGACAGTTTTCCTTTTCCAGCAACGGCTGTTGTAGCTTTGCGGGTACTAGGTGTATTCTCTTTTACGGCAACAGTTTTTCGGTTACGGAACAATTCATTCGAGCGATGTGCATAGATTGTATCTTGTTTGTCGATGAAATTGCTGATTGCTTCGATCGGCAACCGCAGGGTATAAGGCTTGCTGTCACCCGGGATAACTTGTTTCTTGTACTGTGGATTCAAACTCTTTATTTGATCCAATGGCACATTACAAAGATCGGCAATCTGTTCGAAATGCAGGTTCTTGTTCACTTGCACAGTGTCTGTGCTTGCCGGAATATTAGTTTCCATTGGACAAATATTGTGGTCGCAGTAATAGGTCATCACATAGTTGGCTGCAATAAAGGCAGGTACATAACCACGTGTTTCTTTGGGTAATAAATTGTAGATTTTCCAGTAATCCGTTTCACCGTTGGCGCGACGGATTGCTTTGTTGATTGTGCCGGGACCACAGTTGTAGGCGGCAATTACAAGGTTCCAGTCGCCGTAAATGGCGTACATCTCTTTCAGATAACGTGCGGCAGCCCATGTTGCTTTGATCGGGTCACGGCGTTCATCTACCAAACTGTTGGACTCCAGACCGTAGATTTTACCTGTGCCGATCATGAATTGCCACAAGCCTGATGCGCCGGCACGTGATACGGCGGAAGGGTTCAAAGCTGATTCAATGATAGGAAGATATTTAAGTTCCAATGGAAGTCCGTATGCATCCAATGCTTCTTCGAAAATCGGCATATAGAAGTTGCAGGCGCTCAGCATAAAAGAAACTTGATTACGTAGGCGTCCTGCATACATATCTATGAATTTGCGTACAATGTCGTTGTATGGCATTTCCATAATAGCCGGGATGCGTGAGAGGCGGTCCATGTAAACAGAATCACTGAATAAAGGATTTACTTCAGCCGTGCTGCAATCTTTGCCCAGATCAATGTAATTTTTGGCTTTCCAATCGTTCAGCAAACTGTCGAGCGGATAAGTCATACTCATAGGCAGGTCGATGCTTTCCTTACGTTCTGTACCATTTTCACGAATCACCACATCTACACTTTGGGCTTTTACTTGGGATGTTGCCAATAGTAAAAGAAGAATAATCGAACAATAGTTAACTAATTTCTTCATGCTTCAATAATAAGATCAATCTAAATTGTGTTTTTAAAATCGTAATACGCATTGCAAGCCGACCGATTTGCTTTTCAAACTATTTGAACGGAACTGGTTGTTATTGTCGATAACTGCCGGTTCCACTTTCATACTTAGGTCGGGGGTTATATCGAAGTTGGACAACTCGGCATCTACATAAGCGTCAATGATAGAGATGAGGTAAACTCCGATAAATGCAAATATACTAAGGTCCCGGTAACGCCGGAACATATCCTTTCTTCGTTTTAACGTACTTTTTAATTGTTCCTCGTTGTAAGAGGAATTAGGGGGCAGCAGATCTTCATAACTTTTAGTGTTTGGATTGCTGTCCATAATGTCCAAATAGGCTTGCGAATAGTCTTTATACATCTTGCCATTCCAACTCAAGGCATACGCACAACCGGCAAATCCTCCATATATAATAGGCAGTTTCCAGTATTTGCGGTTGTAAATCTGTCCTCCACCCGGGAATACGACGGCAAGCCAGGTAGCTTTGGTCGGATTAGGTACGAATATCTTTTTATTAATGTCTTGGGATGGAGGCGGAACCGTATCGGTATTCACGACAATGGCTGCCGGCTGTTCTATCTTCTTCAGTTCTTTTTTGTTGGCTGCATCAAGGCTGTCGGCTACTTGTATTTTAGCTGCCGATAAACTGTCAATAGACTGAAGATGCTTAGGAGGTAACACTATGCTGTCTTTTCGCAATGAATCTTGCTCTTGCATAGGGTCACGATGTCTTCGTGCACGGGCTTTTGGCGGTTCTCGGTGCGTAATGGTAGTATCTTTCTGAACTGGAGTTACAGGGGCTTGTGCATACACATCAATCCCTGCCATCTGTAAAAAACAGAGAAGCAGGGTGCTGATTAGTAACTGATATTTCTTGTTTTTTCTTGTCATTTATTTCTTTAGCGTATCGAAGATTTCCATGATACGTTCCAATTCCTCCTCATTACTGAAAGGAATACTAATTTTCCCTTTCCCCTTTTCGGAGCAAGTGAGTTGTACCTTGGTGCTGAAAAAGCCTGAAAGTTGTTGCTTCAGTAAGTTAAATTCTTCCGGAAGTTTGGCACGTTTCGGAGTTATTTTCCGCGTACCGCTTTTCACAGCTTCACCTTCACTTAATGATTTTACAATCTCTTCGACTTTGCGGACTGAATATCCGTGTTCTTGTATTTCTTCGAATATTTTTACTTGTAGTTTAGGGTCGCCTAATGAAATCAACGCACGGGCATGTCCCATGTCTAACAGCTTGTTTTGTAGCGCCATTTGGATAGGAGCGGGTAGCTTGAGCAGACGCAAGTAATTGGCGATAGTCGTCCGGTTCTTGCCGATACGCTCGCTAAGGCGTTCTTGGGTCAGTTCATATTGGTCTAGCAGATGTTGATAAGCCAATGCGATTTCTACAGCATTCAGGTCTTCACGCTGGATATTCTCGATCAGCGCCATTTCCATCATGTTTTCGTCGTCGGCTGTGCGGATGTAAGCAGGGATTGTTTTTAATCCGGCTCTCTGTGAAGCACGGTAGCGGCGTTCACCTGCGATAATTTGGTATTCATTGTCCGATACCTTACGTAAAGTGATCGGTTGGATGATACCTATTTCCGCTATTGAATCAGCCAGTTCCTGCAAGGCCGTTTCGTCAAACTCACGGCGAGGCTGGTTAGGGTTGACTGAAATCTTAGCTAACTCTATTTCGTTAATGGAAGAAGAACCTTCGGTTTTCACATCATCCATTGAGAGCAAGGCGTCAAGTCCGCGTCCTAATGCATTTCTTCTTTGTGTTGCCATATCTTCTTCGTTACTTATTTATTACGGTTAATAATCTCTTTAGCAAGAGCCAGGTGGTTCTTGGCACCGGTGGAATCCGCATCATAAAGAATAGTCGGGACACCGTAGCTGGGAGCCTCGCTCAGTTTCACATTTCGTTGAATTACGGTGTTGAACACCAGTTCCTGGAAGTGGCGTTTTACTTCATCGTAGATTTGGTTTGCCTGGCGCAGGCGTGAATCGTACATCGTCAGCAGGAAACCTTCGATTTCCAATGCCGGATTCAATTTCGACTTGATAATCTTGATTGTGTTCAGCAGTTTGCTGATCCCTTCGAGAGCAAAATATTCGGCCTGCACGGGGATAATCACAGAATCGGCTGCCGTCAGGGCATTGATTGTAATAAGTCCTAATGAAGGAGAACAGTCTATCAGGATATAGTCATATTCTTTCTTCAAAGGAGTAAGTACTTCTTTCAGTATCTTTTCGCGGTTTGGGAGGTTCAGCATTTCAATCTCTGCTCCTACAAGATTGATGTGCGAAGAGATTACTTTTAAAGAATCAATTTCGGTGTCATGGATAGCGTCCTGTACGTTGGCTCTGTCAATGATACATTCATAGATAGTACATTCCGACTGCTTGATGTCCACTCCCAGACCGGAGGAGGCATTAGCTTGCGGGTCGGCGTCTACTACGAGTACCTTTTTTTCGAGTGTAGCAAGCGAAGCTGCGAGATTGATCGTAGTCGTTGTTTTTCCTACACCACCTTTTTGATTAGCCAAAGCAATAATTTTTCCCATATTCTCTAAATTTATTGGCAGCGAAATAAGTGATAAATCCTTAGAGCGCCTACGAAAAAAGAGAAACTTTGCAATTTCTGTTGATAAGTCACCTGTTTTGTTAATAACTGTCGGACGAAACAGATACCAAACTTCGACAGGTTCATCATCTACCTTTCTCTTTATGAGCTTGCAAATATACATATTTATATTGGATATTTATTTCTTTTTTTGCTCGCTTGCAGAAGATTAAGATTTGTAAACGGGTAGAAACAGGGAAGGAAGATACTTTTTCATCTGGAGGAAAGAGGGTTTGGAGGTACGGCTTCTTTTTGTTACTTTTGTGCGAATATTAAAAAGGAAAGGATTGAATATATGGAAAATAAGAAGCCGTTGATACTCGTTTCCAATGACGATGGGGTTATGGCCAAGGGTATTAATGAATTAGTGAGATTTCTTCGTCCTCTTGGGGACATTGTGGTCATGGCTCCTGACTCTCCGCGTTCCGGTAGCGGATGTGCGCTGACGGTGACGCAGCCTGTTCATTATCAACTGGTCAAGAAAGAAGTCGGATTAACAGTCTATAAGTGTACGGGAACGCCTACCGACTGCATCAAGCTGGCGCGCAATACCGTTCTCGACCGAGAACCGGATCTTGTGGTCGGAGGCATTAATCATGGAGATAATTCGGCAACTAATATGCATTATTCAGGTACTATGGGAGTGGTGGTTGAAGGTTGTCTGAATGGTATTCCTTCTATTGGCTTTTCGCTTTGTAACCATGACCATGATGCGGATTTTGAAGCTACGGGACTCTATGTACGCAAGATATCTGCTATGATATTGGAGAAAGGGCTTCCTCCTTTAACTTGTTTGAATGTGAACTTCCCGAATACTGCCGATATCAAAGGAATAAGGATTTGTGAACAGGCAAAGGGACGTTGGACCGGGGAATGGACTCCTTGTCCCCGTTTGAACGATACAAATTATTTTTGGTTAACCGGTGAATTTACCGATCATGAACCGGAAAATGAGAAAAACGATCATTGGGCGTTGGTTAACGGCTATGTAGCTATCACCCCGACTACTGTTGACGTGACGGCTTATGGTTTTATGGACGAGCTTAATAAATGGTTCAATTAAGAACCTTCAACTATCATGAAGTATTATCTGATTGTTGGTGAGGCTTCCGGTGACTTGCACGCTTCCCACTTGATGAGTGCCTTGAAAACGGCAGATCCGCAAGCCGATTTTCGCTTTTTCGGGGGCGACCTAATGGCTGCTGTTGGCGGCAAAATGGTGAAGCATTATAAAGAGCTGGCATATATGGGATTTATTCCTGTATTGCTTCATTTGCGCACTATCTTTGCAAATATGAAACGTTGCAAAGAAGACATTGTTGCTTGGAATCCGGATGTCGTAATTTTGGTGGATTATCCGGGGTTCAACCTTGATATTGCCAAATTTGTTCATGCAAAGACACAAATACCGGTCTACTATTATATATCTCCTAAGATATGGGCATGGAAGGAGTATCGCATCAAGAATATCAAACGTGATGTAGACGAATTGTTCTCTATACTTCCTTTTGAAGTTGAGTTTTTTGAAGGGAAGCATCAGTATCCCATTCACTATGTAGGAAACCCTACCGTGGACGAAGTGGCTGCTTATCAGGAAACGAACCCGAAAGACTTTGCTGCGTTTATTGCAGCAAACCAGTTGGAGAATAAACCGGTTATTGCTTTGCTGGCAGGTAGTCGGAAGCAAGAAATCAAGGATAATTTGCCTGATATGCTGAAAGCTGCTTCTGCTTTCCCGGATTATCAACTGGTATTAGCCGGTGCGCCCGGCATTACCCCGGAATATTATGAAAAGTATGTGGGGCAGGCGAACGTAAAAATTATATTCGGACAGACATACCGCATTTTACAGCATGCAGATGCGGCTTTGGTGACATCGGGAACGGCTACTCTCGAAACAGCTTTGTTTCGTGTTCCTCAGGTGGTTTGCTATCATACTCCGATTGGAAAAGTTATTTCGTTCCTACGACGTCACATTCTGACTGTGAAATATATTTCATTGGTTAATCTGATTGCCGACTGTGAGGTTGTTAAAGAGTTGGTTGCTGATACCATGACGGTAAAGAATATGCAGTGTGAACTGGCTAATCTTCTTGAAAATGAAGTGTATAAGAAGGAAATGCTTACTGGATATGATTATGTGGCGGAACGATTGGGACCTGCCGGTGCTCCCTGTCATGCAGCTCATGGAATAGTGAAGCTGTTGAAAAAATAACTTTCTTTTTCTGAATAAACGTAAAGCCGATGCAGTAATTGCACGGCTTTTTTATTTATTAAGCAGAAGATTAAAAAAGAAAGGAACAGATATGAAAAAATTTAAGTGGCTTTTAGGTATGTTAGTGCTGGCACTAATGCCAATGTTGCAATCATGTGATGATGATGATGGATATTCTATCGGAGATTTCAGTTGGGACTGGGCTACGGTCCGGACTACCGGTGGAGGAGGTTATTATTTGGTAGGTGACCGTTGGGGAATCATCGATCCGGTTGCTACTTCTATACCTTGGTTCAAACCTGTGGATGGTGAACGTGTGGTATCCTTTTTCAATCCTTTGGCTGACATGAGTGATGAAAAAGGTGTTCAGGTGAAAATGGAAGGTATTCAGGAAGTGTTGACTAAGGAAGTTGAGGAAATGACTGCTGAAAATGAAGAAGAATTTGGAAATGATCCTATTTTGATTTATCAGGGTGATATGTGGCTGGGAGGAAAGTTTCTGAACATTATCTTCCGCCAGAATTTGCCTCGCAGTGAAAAACATCGCATCAGTCTCGTGGAGAATAAGATAGCAACTGAGCCGGGTGAACCCGAAACTCCGGAAACTTTAAGCATCGGTGAAGACGGCTATGTTCATTTGGAGTTACGTTATAATACGTATGATGATGTAACAGACTATTGGGGGTGGGGAAGAGTTTCCTATAATTTGGAAAAGTTCTACCCGACACCCAAAGAAGGTGAAACTACGATGAAAGGTTTTAAGGTAACGATTAACTCTGAAGAAAATGGAGAAGGAGTAGTGGTAGTACTTGACTTGGAACATCCGGTCGGTGTGCCGGAGAAAGCTAAAGATGTACATGCTACATCTGTAATCAGATAAATAACCTAACCTATGTAACTGTGTGTAAAAAAAGGTCGGGATAATTTTCGCAAAGAAAGTTTCCCGACCTTTATTTTTTATCTCTATTCTGAATATACAGATTTAAAACCAAGTGAGAGCATAAAGATAGACTACTGCTGCCGGTATAGCCATTAATGAACTGTCGAACCGATCAAGCATGCCTCCGTGTCCCGGAAGAATTGTACCGGAATCTTTTACGTGAAGTTGGCGTTTTAGCAATGATTCTGTCAAGTCACCCCAAGTTCCGAACACTACAACTACCAGCGCCAATCCTGCCCATTGCCACATCGACATGAACGGAAAATAATGTGCCAGTATAAAGGAAGAACCAATAGCAACGATACCTCCGCCGATAGAGCCTTCCCACGATTTCTTAGGAGAAATACGTTCGAACAAACGATGCTTTCCGATCAGCGAACCGATGCAATATGCACCTGTGTCACTCAACCAAAGGAAGATGAAGATAGATAACGGCAAAATCGGGTTGTAGCTAACACTGCTGTATTCCGAACTAGGATCATTGTGGAAAGCAAGTACGTTCAGTAGTGCGAATGGCAGACCGATATATAGCTGGCTAAGCATAGAATATGCCCAGTTCAGCACCGGATTTTCCTTTTTCAGGTATAACTCGCTAATCATTAAGTAGAGCAGTAGCAGTACGTAAGGAATAAAGATCTTGGAATCAGCTGCATCAATACAGAAGCCCATTACTGCAAGGAAGAGATAAGCTCCTCCCAGCATGATAATCGTTTTATTTACGTTTACTCCGTCAGCACGCATATTTACTAGTTGTCCAAACTCATAAATAGTCAAGGCGCTAATGATTATGAACAGTATACCGAAACTGAATGATGTGTAAAGGATGCATCCCACCAGAATGGCGACGAAAAGCACACCTGTAATAGCCCGTTTGATAAAATTGCTAGCCAAAATATTTGCGTTTTAAGTTGTTTTCTTTCCACCTTCCGCCGAGATCACCTTTTTTTCTATGGAAACTTTACCTTCCACGGTAATCTTAGCTTCGGTTGCCTCTTTCTCCTCTGTAGAGTTTTCAGCTTCTTCTTCCTTGATTTCTTTCTCCTTCTCTTTCACCTCTTCGGCCAGTCTCTTTTCCGCTTCGGCAGCTTCCTGACTTTCTTTGGCAGCCATGATTTCTTCTGAGCGGGAAGCCCAAGGGCGTTTTCCAAAGATACGTTCAACATCTTCGGCAAAGATTACTTCCTTATCAATTAGTAATTGAGCGAGCTGGTTGTGTCCTTCCCGATGTTCGGACAGAATTTTTTTTGCACGTTCATATTGCTCATTCACCATATTCTTGACTTCCGTATCAATCAGTTCGGCTGTCTTTTCACTATATGGACGATTGAAAGAATATTCTTCATTGTTATAATAGCATAAGTTAGGCAGTTTGTCGCTCATACCTAAATAAGCTATCATTCCATATGCTTGTTTGGTGACTCTTTCCAAGTCGTTCATAGCACCTGTGGAGATACGATTGAGAAATAAATCTTCGGCAGCGCGTCCTCCTAGAGTGGCACACATTTCATCGAGCATTTGCTCTTTAGTTGTGATCTGGCGTTCCTCCGGCAAATACCAGGCAGCACCCAATGCACGTCCGCGAGGAACAATTGTCACTTTAATCAACGGGTTTGCATATTCCAGCAGCCAGGAGATCGAAGCGTGTCCCGCTTCATGCAGAGCAATAGAACGTCTTTCTGCTTCTGTTGTAATCTTTGTCTTCTTTTCCAAACCGCCGATGATGCGGTCTACGGCGTCGAGGAAGTCTTGTTTTCCAACGAACTTCTTGCCGTGACGGGCTGCAATCAGGGCCGCTTCATTACAAACATTGGCAATGTCCGCACCGGAGAACCCCGGAGTTTGGCGGGCAAGAAGGTCCACATCTACAGTATCATCTATCTTGATCGGGCGCAAATGCACACCGAATACTTCTTTACGTTCATTCAGGTCGGGCAAGTCTACATGTATCTGACGGTCAAAACGTCCGGCACGGAGTAAAGCCTTGTCGAGTACATCTACACGGTTGGTCGCAGCCAGGATGATTACACCACTATTGGAACCGAAACCGTCCATTTCAGTCAATAACTGGTTCAATGTATTCTCGCGTTCGTCATTTCCTCCCATTGCAGGATTCTTGCCACGGGCACGTCCAACGGCGTCAATCTCGTCAATAAATACGATACAAGGAGCTTTCTCTTTGGCTTGCTTAAACAAGTCGCGGACACGGGAAGCACCTACGCCGACAAACATTTCCACAAAGTCAGAACCTGCCAGCGAGAAGAAAGGTACATTAGCTTCACCGGCCACAGCTTTGGCGAGTAATGTTTTACCGGTCCCCGGAGGGCCTACCAGTAATGCTCCCTTAGGAATTTTACCTCCCAAGTCTGTATATTTTTGAGGTTCTTTCAAGAACTCCACAATTTCTTCTACTTCCTGTTTGGCTTCCGCCAAGCCGGCTACATCTTTGAATGTAATCTTGATCGCCCCTCCTTTTTCGAAAAGCTGGGCTTTTGATTTACCTACATTAAACACACCGCCAGGACCTCCACTACCACCGCCACTCATACGGCGCATGAAGAATATCCATAAAGCAATCAGCAGCACAAGCGGCAGGACCTGAATCAGGATAGCAGGGAATATATCTGATTTAGGCGGATAATCCGAGGTCCCGTCAAAATGACCGGCTTCTTTTTCTGCCTGCAAAAATTCTTCCAGTTTGTCAGTAGACGGCGCCCTACTTGTGATGATCGGGTTGCGCCCTACTTTGGTAGAGTCCGCTCCGAATACGGCACCTACGGAATTAGGTTTGAGATAAGCCTCAATCGACTTGTCCTCATACCCCAGCACTTTGCTGACATAACCGTTTTTAACGTAATCCTGAAATTCGCTGTATGTGACAGCTTTGTTTCCGGCTCCCCTTGAATCACTGCCCCACCAGAGGCCGAGAAGCATAAGGGCAATAATCATATACATCCAGTTCAAGTTGAACTTGGGCATATTAACCTTGTTGTTAGGTTTATTGCTATTGTTTTTGTTGCTACTATTATTGTCCATAATCGTTGATTAGTCTAAATCGGGGATTTGAATAAGTTTGGCATCTGCCCAAAGGTGTTCCAGATTATAAAAGGCTCTTGTTTCCGGTAGAAAAACATGTACCAGTACGTCCGCATAGTCCATAGCTACCCATTCTGCATTTCGAAGTCCGTCAACGGCAAAAGGTTTGCTGTCCGCACCTTTACGGGTAAATTCTTTGATAGAATCTACGATAGCACCAACCTGACTGGGAGAATTTCCCTGACAAATAACGAAGTATTTACAGATAGTATCTTCTATATTGGTTAAATCGGCAATAATGATGTTTTTACCTTTTTTCTCTTGAATTCCCTCTTTTATTTTTTCAATTAATACTTTAGTATCGTTCATTCTTTTAATTGAGATTAATAATTCATGTTCTCTTTTGGTTTATAACAAAAAAGGCTTCCCCTTTGTTTCTGATTATAAACGTGATATTTTTGACAAATATACGCTGATTTATTGGATACAAGAAAGTTATCACTTAATTTTTGTGTTTTTTAGTGGAGATGCTTTTATTTGAAAAGTTAATTTGGGGATTTTTGCAAAAAAAATAGTGGAAATGTTTTGAATTCCCAAAATATTTGTATCTTTGCACCCGCAAACGAAAATAATTGGGCTATGGTGTAATGGTAACACTACAGATTCTGGTCCTGTCATTCCTGGTTCGAATCCAGGTAGCCCAACAAAAAACAATGGTTAATTAGAATAAACCCTGCTAAGAATTAGTTCTTGCGGGGTTTTATCATTTTTTGCCCGCTTGAAATTTAAAGATAATGTAGACTAATTCGGTGACAGTTTTTGAAGGCGTCAAATGCTATCATTTAATAATAAAGAAGAACAGGCTTTATTGTTCAACGAACATAAAGCCTGTTTTATATTTTCAGTAGCAACTTTCTTTACAAAAAGATTATTCTTCTGCTTTTATAGATTCGTCTATTACTTTAATCTTCTGTGATACAAGTTCCAAATCTGCTTTCAGCTTTTCTACCTTACGGTTCAACTCGGTTAACAGGCTGCTGCCTTTCTTTGAGGTGGAAGTCAGGAAACCCAGGTTATTTTCGTAAGTCTGGAGTTCATTCTTCATACTCTCGTAAGTACGTACCAGCTTTTCGCGTTCTCTGTATAGAGATTGTGGTCCGCCACCTTGTATATTGCTGATGTTTGACCGGAAGTTACTTAACTTCTTGTTCGAAGCGCTAATGTTGAAACGGTCGAACAACTGGTCGATCAATCCATGATATTGCTTGTACAACTTATCTTTTTCTTTGAATGGTACATGACCGATAGAATTCCATTCTTTCATCAGATCCCGTACCAGTGTGCTGGCTTCCTCGATATCCATGTTTTCGTCTATGGACGACAACTTTTCGATCAATGCCTTTTTCTTCTCCATGTTTTCTACTTCGATAGAGCGTTGTGAAGAAGTAGCCTTGTTTTTCTGTTCAAAGAAATAGTCACAAGCCGTGATAAAACGTTTCCAAACAGCGTCCGAATGTTTCTTGGCTACCGGTCCGATTGTCTTCCACTCTTTTTGGAGTTTCGTCAGGGTATCGGCAGTTGCTTTCCAGTCAGTACTGTCTTTTAAGGCTTCCGCTTTTTCGCAAAGCGCTTTTTTCTTTTCCAAATTCTCGTTCATGCCTTCTTTTAAGCTCTTGAAGAATTCTCCTTTTTTCTTGAAGAAGTCGTCGCAGGCACGGCGGAAACGTTCGAATATCTTCACGTTCATCTTTTGGGGAGCAAAACCGATAGTTTTCCATTTGTTTTGCAGGGCAATGACTTCTTGTGTCTTGTTTTCCCAAGCTGAGAATGTTTTCAGTTCATCGAACTCTATCGCTTCTACGATTTCGCAGATAACGGTCTTTTGGTCCAGATTATGTTGTTCCGCTTCTTTCAGCGTTTCAAAATGTAGCTGGTGACGACGATTTACAGCCGTAGAAGCTGCTTTGAAGCGATTCCAAATCTCGTCGCGCAACTCTTTCGCTACCGGACCCGTATCACGGAATTCCTGATGTAACTTCTGGAGTTGGTGGAAAGCAGAAACCACATCCTCTTCATCAGCCAGCTTTTCGGCAGCCTCGCAAAGATGCGTCTTTATTTCCAGATTCTTCTTGAAATCATATTCGCGGAATTCGTTGTTTAACTTTAATAGATCGTAGAATTTCTCTACGTATAATTGATAATTCTTCCAAAGTTCGTTTACTTTGCCTTGCGGAACCAACTTCGTCTCATTCCATTGCTGTTGGAGCTTTTTGAATTCCGTGTAAGACTTGTTGGCATCGTCACCCGATTCTACCAATTCTTTCAGTTCTTCGATAATGGAAAGTTTGACTTGAAGGTTTTCTTCTTTCTGACGTTCCTGCTCGGCTACAAGTTTGCTTCGTTTTTCTTTGATTACCCCCATTAGGCGTTTAAATTCCACTTCCACCGGGTCTTCTTCGGGAACGAAATCTTCTTCGGCGCCGCCGTTGTCGGTAAACTGTTTTTTAGCAGCTTCCAGTTCGGCATTATGTAGCTTGTAGAATGATTGTTTCAGATTGTCTATTTCCTGCTTGTTCGCATTCTCTGCGTCTTGTGCAAGCTCTTTCAATCGGTTTAGTACGTCTTCCTTTGTGGCAGGTTTAGGAGCTGCTTCAGGTTGAACTTCGGCAGTCGTTTCTTCAGACGGAGTTTCTGTAATGGCTTCAGAAACCTCGACTGTTTTCTTTTCTTCTTCTAATTCCCCTTGGTTCAAGGGCTGATTAGTGTCATGAGCGTCCATCATTGTATATTAGTTTTGGGTCACAAATTAATGAAATAAAACGATTACTTCATACTATTTTGCTTATTTTTTTTCGTTTATTCTGATTTTATGATAATAAAACGGTGATTCCCATGTAGAGCATCATGCCGATAATGTCGTTTGTAATAGCTATAAATGGTCCCGTTGCAATGGCGGGGTCTATTTTAAGTTTTTCGAGAGTCATGGGGACCAGCGTACCGAAAATAGAGGCAAACATCACTACGGCAAACAAACTGATAGATACGGAGTAGGTGACTGTTGCTGTTGCACCGAACCGTATGAAATTATATGTATATACCAGCAGGGAAATGATAGTAGCATTGATTAGGGCCACCACCGCTTCTTTTGTCACTTGTTTGAATGTATTTTTGGCATCCAGCGAACTGTTGGCGAGGCCCTGTACGACGATAGCTGACGATTGCGTTCCGACATTTCCGCCCGTACCACCGATCAACGGGATGTATAAAGCCATTTCAGGATGAGCGGCAAAGGTCGAATCGAAATTTCCCAATATCATCGAGTTGCCGATTCCGCCGATCATGCCAATCAGTAGCCACGGAAGGCGTGCCGTTGTCTGGCGGAGAACATTATCATCCGTTTCTACATCCTGCGAAAGACCGGAAGCCAACTGATAGTCACGTTCCGATTGTTCACGGACTTCGTCCATGACATCGTCAACGGTAATCTGTCCGACAAGCCGGCCGATACTGTCGATCACGGGGATAGCCACCAAGTCATACTTCTCGATCGCTTGCACCACCTCGTCTATCGGCGTATCCACGTGTACTGAAATCGGGTCTTTCTGCATCACGTGTTTCACTTTGGATACGGAAGGAGACGTTATCATCTTTTTGAGCGGGAATATACCTCGCAGGCGTTCATCGTCGTCGATGACATATACATAATAAATCTCGTCCAGCTCTTCCGCCTGTTGGCGCATCTCTTTCAGGCATTCGGGCATACTCCAGTTCTCATTGACAAGCACCATTTCCGTACCCATTAAACCACCGGCCGTATTTTCGTCATATTTCAACAAATCGACGATGTCTCCGGCTTGTTCGATGTCCTCGATGTGCGAAAGAATCTCTTCCTGTTTGTCCTCGTCCAGTTCACGCATCAGGTCTACGGCGTCGTCCGTATCCATATAATCCACAAACCGCTTGGCGATTGTTTCGGAAGGAAGCATATCGAGAAGTTCCTTACGGGCGTCCTCATCCATTTCGACGAGTACGTCGGCGGCGGTTTCGTTATTGAGTAGTCGATAGACGAACTTGGCTTCTTCCGGGTTCAGATCGTTGCACAATTCGGCGATGTCGGCCGGGTGTAGGTCGGCGAGAAGCTCTTTTACCTGGTCGGCGTCTTTTTGCTCAATCAGGTGTTTAACGTTGTCAATGTATTCCTCGTTCATCTGCTTGTCAATTACAAATTACGAATTACAACTTACGGCTGAAGGTTCATCTCTTTCAGCGCTATTTCCACTTTATTGGTCAGATCGATAAATTCTTCTACCGATAGCTGTTCCGGGCGTTTATTGAATAATGTGTCTTCTGTGAGCGGACACTCTTTTCCCAGAATCGGCTTGATAGAGTTGCGCAACGTTTTGCGCCGTTGATTAAAAGTCGTTTTCACAACCTGCTTGAACAACTTTTCGTCGCAGCCAAGCTCCTGCGTATCATTGCGTGTCATGCGGATAACGGCGCTTTTTACTTTGGGCGGCGGGTTGAATACGTGTTCGCTGACGGTGAACAGATATTCTACCTTATACCATGCCTGTATCAATACGCTGAGGATACCGTAAGTTTTGCTGCCCGGTCCGGCGGCAATACGTTCGGCTACTTCCTTTTGGATCATGCCCGTACAACAGGGGATAATATCCTTGTTATCCAACATTTTAAAGAATATCTGACTGGAGATATTATACGGGTAATTACCTGTCAGTACGAAAGGCTTGCCGTCGAACAGCCGGTGGAGATTCATTTTCAGGAAGTCGTCCTCGATGATATGATCTTCCAGCGACGGATAAGCTTCGCGGAGATAAGCTACCGATTCATAGTCCACTTCCACGACTTTCACCGGCCGTTCTTTTTTCACCAGGAACTGGGTTAATACTCCCATGCCCGGTCCTACCTCCAAAATAGGCAGTTCGGGGAAGGGGTCGACCGTATCGGCAATATCTTGCGCCACTTTCAAATCTTTCAGAAAGTGCTGTCCGAGAAACTTTTTAGGCTTTACTAATTTCATTTACCAACTAAATAATTACTTTTGCAGCCGACAAAGGTAATTCTTTTAAATGAAGAACGTACCACTATTTAAAAAAAAATAAATAGATGTGTCAGCGAAGCTAATGAAGAATTAAGCATGAAGAAACTATTAAAGAAGACGCTGAAACTGATATTACCGATTGTTTTGGGCGGCTTTATTCTATTTTGGGTATATCACAACTTTGATTTTACAAAGGTGGGTGAGGTGTTGCTGCACGGTACGAACTGGTGGTGGATGTTCTTTTCGTTATTATTTGGGGTGCTCGCACAGGTGTTTCGCGGCTGGCGGTGGAAGCAGATGTTGGAGCCGTTGGAAGCTTTCCCGAAAAGGAGTGATTGTGTGAATGCTATTTTCATATCGTATGCCGCGAGTCTGATAGTTCCCAGGGTCGGAGAAGTGAGCCGTTGCGGCGTGCTGGCCAAATATGATAATGTTTCTTTTGCCAAGTCGCTCGGAACGGTTGTTACAGAACGGCTGGTCGATACATTGACAATTCTTCTGATAACAGGCGTCACGGTGTTGCTTCAGCTGCCGATATTTGTTACTTTTCTTCAGCAGACTGGAACCAAGATACCTTCGCTCCTGCATCTGCTGACTTCCGTGTGGTTCTATATCGTCCTGTTCTGTTTTATCGGAGTGGGAATGCTTCTTTATTATTTACGGAAGACGTTGTTCTTTTATGAAAGAGTGAAAGGTTTTGTGCTCAATATTTGGGAAGGTGTGATGTCATTGAAAGGAGTGCGCAATATACCTCTCTTTAGTTTTTATACATTGGCTATTTGGGGATGTTATTTTTTTCACTTCTATTTTACGTTCTATTGCTTCGCTTTTACTGCTCATCTGAGCATCCTGGCGGCGCTGGTTATGTTTGTAGGCGGTACTTTTGCAGTGATTGTGCCTACGCCGAACGGAGCGGGTCCATGGCATTTTGCGGTCATTTCGATGATGATGCTTTATGGAGTAAATGAAACAGATGCCGGAATATTTGCCCTGATTGTGCACGGGATTCAAACCTTTTTAGTAGTTTTGTTGGGCGTATATGGTTTGGCGGCTTTGTCGTTGACCAATAGACAGCGAAAGTAATCACTTAATAAAAATAGATTTGTTATGAGTACTATTCTTTCTTTAGCTCCACAAAACGTATGGAAGCATTTTTATTCGTTGACACAGATTCCCCGTCCGTCGGGACACATGGAAAAAGTAACAGAATTTCTGATTAACTTCGGAAAAGGCTTGGGACTGGAATCTTTTGTAGACGAAGCAGGTAACGTAATTATCCGTAAACCGGCAACTCCGGGAATGGAAAACCGGAAAGGTGTGATTCTTCAGGCACACATGGACATGGTTCCGCAGAAGAATAACGATACGGTGCACGATTTTGAAAAAGATCCTATCGAAACTTATATAGATGGCGACTGGGTAAAGGCCAAAGGAACTACGCTGGGAGCAGATAACGGGCTTGGCGTGGCTGCTATCATGGCTGTGCTTGAAGCGAAAGATTTGAAACATGGTCCGCTGGAAGCACTGATTACCAAAGACGAAGAAACCGGTATGTACGGCGCGTTCGGTCTGAAGCCGGGGACAGTGAACGGAGAAATCCTTCTGAATCTCGATTCGGAAGATGAAGGCGAGTTGTATATCGGTTGTGCAGGCGGTATGGATGTCACTGCTACACTGGAATATAAGGAGGTAGCTCCCGAAGAAGGCGATATCGCTGTTAAGGTTACGTTGAAAGGCTTGCGTGGTGGGCATTCCGGATTGGAAATCAATGAAGGGCGTGCCAATGCCAACAAATTGCTGGTTCGCTTTATCCGCGAGGCAGTTGCCAGTTACGAAGCACGCCTGGCAAGTTGGGAAGGCGGCAATATGCGTAATGCCATTCCACGGGAGGCACACGCGGTTGTTACCATTCCAGCTGAGAATGAAGAAGAATTGTTGGGCTTGGTGAAATATTGCGAAGACCTGTTCAATGAAGAATATTCGACGATTGAGACTCCGATCAGTTTCACGGCAGAACGTGTGGAAGTTCCGGCTGGTCAAGTGCCCGAAGAAATTCAGGACAATCTGATTGATGCTATTTTTGCTTGTCAGAATGGTGTGACCCGTATGATTCCGACTGTTCCCGATACGGTAGAGACTTCTTCCAACCTTGCTATTATAACAATTGCCGGTGGAAAAGCGGAAATTAAAATTTTGGCTCGTAGCTCCAGCGATAGTATGAAGGAATATCTCACTACCAGTCTTGAGTCTTGTTTCTCTATGGCAGGTATGAAGGTAGAGATGACAGGAGGTTATTCCGGTTGGCAGCCCGATGTGAATTCTCCGATTTTGCACGCGATGAAAGCGTCATATAAGCAGCAGTTTGGCGTGGAACCTGCGGTGAAGGTGATTCATGCAGGTTTGGAATGCGGTATTATCGGTGCCATTATTCCGGGATTGGATATGATTTCCTTCGGTCCTACCTTGCGCTCACCACATTCACCGGACGAAAGAGCATTGATTCCTACTGTACAGAAGTTCTATGACTTCCTCGTTGCAACTTTGGAACAGACTCCAATGAAATAAATGCTATTCTTTCCTATTATATAATAGGTCTCTTATAGAAAAAGGCACGGATGAAATGTCATCCGTGCCTTTTTGTCATATTTGTTGCCTTAAATATTACGATTTTACTTCATAACAAATAAATTAATTGATGCAAATCAATAAATATGCTATAAAACATAAAATTCTTCCTTTTTGGAGTACAATGTATAAACAAAGGCTGTATTTTTGTGTTGTATAACATGTAAATAAGAGGATAACAAAATGAAAAGGTTAGAAAGATTGTTTAGAAAGATCGGCGAAGCCGACGTACATGTTTGGGGATATTCAACAATTAATATTCGCCCGAACGAGGAAGCTTAATTTTTTAGTTTTCAAGTATTAGTAATTTAAAAGTTTAAAGATTATGAAGAAAATAAGTTCTTTAGTTAGAAAAATCCTCAGTGAAGTAGGTCGTAACGAAATGCTTGCATGGGGGTACAGAATTGAAAAATGAGAGAGAGAACATTAGCTAAGTTTGCAGTGGGGATACGTTATTGAAAGCGTTATCCCCACTTTTTTTGCTTCTTATAAGTCCCGGATATTGTATTCACTGTTTTTTTCGATAGAAGAAGGTTGTGTACGACAAAACAGTTACCGTCCGAGTTAGTTTCCTTTGCTTGAAACTAAAGTTTCATCAGTTAGAAACTATGGTTTCATCGGTAAGAAACTAATGGTTTCAAGTAACTGAAACTGAAGTTTCCAGCGTATGGAACCAGGGTTTCGAGCCGCGAAACCAACAGTGTTAAGGCGTAGTGTCAGTTTTTCATGTTCAATCCAATTCCAGGTGACAGCATTATTGCCGTCACTTGCTGCTGTCACTTGTTGCTGTCACATCTTTAGTTGCTCATAATCATTTGGTTAGGTCGTGTTTCGTGACAGGTGACAGATATATATCATAAACAATTTGTTAGGAGAGGATTAACGGCGATAACTCTGTTTTATGATCACAATCATTGTGGTTGTTATATCTGTTATGATTGTGCAAATCTATTATATTTATTCAAAAAAAGATGATTGTTTAAACTTTATTTCTTTACTTTGTTATTTATACAGTGAGACTTATAGCGAACTTAAACTAGAAAGATTATGAAAATAAGGCAGATTTGTATGGTGGTGCTGTTATGGTTGGGAGTGATTCCGGCAGTGCAGGCACAGAGTTTCGACAAATTATGGAAAGAAGTAGAACAGGCAGGAAAAAAGAGTTTGCCTAAAACAGTAATAAAATTGACTGACGAGATTTACCGGAAAGGAGAAAAAGAAAAGAATTCCGCCCAGATGCTGAAGGCATATATGTGGAGGATGAAATATCAGGAAATAGTGACTCCCGACAGTTTTTATGTCGGTCTGACCGGGCTGGAACAATGGGCGAAACAAACAAAACAGCCTATGGACCGTGCTATATTGCACTCATTGATAGCGGGAATCTATGCTGATTATGCAGCCAATAACCAATGGGAGCTCCGGAGAAGGACGGAAATCGTGGAGGAAGCTCCTTCCGCAGATCTACGCGAATGGACAGCAAATATATTCGTAGAGAAAGTGCGGACAAATGTGAAAGAGGCTCTGGCGGACTCTGTGCTGCTGCTCAAAACGTCCTCACGCGATTATATTCCTTTTGTGGAATTAGGGGAGACTAGTGAATATTATCACCATGATATGTATCATTTGTTGGCTTCCCGTGGCATAGAATCCTTGAACCGGATAGAAAGACTTAGTAGCGGAACATTACCGGGCGATATTTCTTCGGATCCGGTAAAACAGGATATTATATCTATCTATGGAAATATGATTTCCGCCTATCAGGCAGCCGGTCTGAACGAAGGATACGTGTTGGCACTGCTCAACTATTTGCAGTGGCGACGCATGGCGGATCAGGTGTTCCGTTCCTTCCAGGCTAAAAACGGGTTGATAGGACTGACGCAAGATCCTTATTTGGCTGCATTGAATGAACTGAAAAGCAAATTCAAATCGGAACCGATATGTGCTGAAGTTTATTTGGCGCAAGCTCAGTTTGCAATTGAAAAAGACCAGCCGGTAAGTGCCTTGAAACTGTGTGACGAGGCAATCGGACTTTATCCGTCTTACCATAGGATTAATGCTTTGAAGAATCTGAGGCAGGAGATTCTATCTCCTTACTTGAATGTCAATGTGATCAGCCAGGCTTTTCCCGGCGAAGAAATTAAACTGAGAGCTTCGCATAAGAATCTGGACGGTTTTACGGTACGCCTTTTTAATAAAGCGAAGAAGTTGGTGAAGGAACAGCATTATTCGGTTCTTCGTCCGGAAGATTATCGGACGCAGGACACGGTGTTCACTTTCAAGTCCCCGGAAGTGGGAGCTTACGTCATGCGTATTGTTCCTGATATTCGTGCCAAGCGGGATAGTGAAAGTGAGTTTAACGTGACCCGCTTCAAAGTGTTGACGTGCCGTTTGCCGAGGCAACAGTATGAAGTGGCGGCCTTGGACGCTCAAACCGGGCATCCTGTACCCAACGCAAAGATAATATTGTATAGTAATGACGAAAAAGTGTTGCAGGAGTTTACGACGGGAGAAGAAGGAAAAGTGGTGTTCCCCTGGAAATCCGAATACAGATATTTGAAAGCTTCGAAAGGCGTGGATACAGCCATGCCGAAACGAAGTATTTACGGCGGAAGCTACGGTTATTACGATGATGAGGATGAAGCGACGGAAAGTATGACGTTATTGACCGACCGTTCCTTGTACCGTCCCGGTCAGACAGTGTATGTGAAAGGTATTGCTTATATGCAGAAATCGGATACAGCCAATGTGCTTCCCGGTAAAGATTATACTGTAACTTTGTTGGACACAAATAATCAGGAAGTGGGGCGTAAGTCGGTACGTACCAATGAATTCGGTTCGTTTACCACCGATTTCGCATTACCTTCGGCCTGTCTGAACGGAATGTTTTCTTTGACGGCGGGAGAAAGTAGAACGAATATCCGTGTGGAGGATTATAAACGTCCGACATTCGATATTACGTTTGAAAAGCAAACGGAAAGTTACCGACTCGGAGATGAAGTGCAGGTAAAAGGCAAGATACAGTCTTATAGCGGTGTGATGCTTCAGGACCTTCCGGTGAAGTATATGGTGAAGCGTTCTGTTCGCAGTTTCTGGAGGATTTCGGAGGCTGTACAGATTGCTTCGGGTGAAGTGACTGCCGACGGGAACGGAGAATTTACGATCCCGGTTCGCCTGGAAGAAAGTGCAGATTATAAGAATAATGATAAAATATATTATCGTTATTCTGTTGAAGCGACTGTTACCAATGCGGCAGGTGAAACACAGTCGTCTACGGAGATGATTTCGGCAGGACAGCGTTCATTGATTTTGCAGACGGAGTTGAAAGAAAAGATTTGCAAGGATAGGCCGTTCAACATTGTGTTTGAAGCACAGAATCTGAACGGACAGCCTGTGGAAGTGAAAGGTACATACTCTTTATATCCGGCGAAAGATAAGGACTACAAGCAACTGGGCGAGAAACCGGTTGCAACCGGAACGTTTATTTCTAATAAGGAAATGACCTTCAATTGGGGGAAATTTTCTTCCGGGCCGTATGTGCTGAAGGCAACGGTGAAAGATAACCAGGGAAAAGAAGTGACGGCGGAAGCAAATACGATTCTTTTCTCTTCTGACGACAAACGTCCGCCTGTTCAGTCCGCCGTGTGGTTCTATGCAGAGAATACGGAATTTGACACTGCTCATCCGGCGGTATTCTATTTCGGAACTTCGGAAAAGGATACCTATATAATGATGAATGTATTTTGCGGTGATAAACTGCTGGAAAGTAAGGCACTGAATCTGTCCGATACGATTGTTCGTTTTCAATATCCGTATCAGGAAAGTTACGGTAACGGTATCTTCGTGAACTTCTGTATGGTGAGGGACGGACAGGTTTATCAGGAACGGGTTCAGGCGAGAAAACGTTTGCCGGACAAGACATTGGTGATGAAGTGGGACGTATTCCGTGATAAATTGCGTCCCGGACAGAAAGAGGAATGGAAACTGACAATCAAGACACCGCAGGGACAGGCTGCTCATGCCGAAATGTTGGCGACGATGTATGATGCCTCACTTGATAAAATCTGGAACCGCCGGCAGGATTTCCGGGTTTACTACCAGCAACTGCTTCCTTATTCCGATTGGATGAACGGATATGTTGGAAATAACTCCTACAATTATTGGTGGGATCGTAAGTCTCTCAAAGTACCTGCAATGTTGTATGACAGATTCGCTATGCAGCCTGATATAAGAAATGTATATGCGATGTCAGAATCCATAGCTGATGGAGTAGTGGTCAGAGGATATGCAGTGCAAAAGAAAATGTCGGTGACAGGCAGCGTTGTAAGCCGGAGCAATGCGGTGAGATATCCATCGGCGCTAGTTTCCGAAGATGCTGCGGATACAATGTTTGAATCGGAGTTAGTGCCAATGGCAGCAGGAAAGGCCGATGCCGCTTCCGGAGAAGAAGCGCTTCCTGAAGCTCCTGCCGGCTTGCGTACAAATCTTGCCGAGACTGCTTTCTTCTATCCCCAACTCCGTACCAATGAGCAGGGAGAGGTTTCTTTCTCTTTCACTATGCCCGAAAGTCTGACACGTTGGAATTTCCGTGGATATGCTCACACCAAGGGAATGTTAATGGGAACGCTGGACGGAGAAGCTATTACCAGTAAAGAATTTATGCTGACCCCGAATCTGCCACGTTTCGTGCGTGTGGGCGATAAGACCTCTATTGCTGCCTCTGTCTCTAACATGACTGGCAAGCCGCAAGCAGGAACAGTAAGCATGATTCTTTTCGATCCGGTGACGGAGAAGGTTGTCGACACACAGAAACAGAAGTTCTCCGTTGAGGCAGGCAAGACAATTGGTGTGAACTTCATGTTTACCGTCAGTGATAAATACGAGGTACTGGGTTGTCGGATGATAGCCGATAGCGGCACATTTAGCGACGGAGAGCAACAATTGGTTCCGGTACTCAGCAACAAGGAACATTTGGTAGAGACACTGCCCATGCCTATACGTGGAGAAGAAACTCGCACCTTCTCGCTCGACAGTTTGTTCAACCGGCATAGTAAAACGGCAACAGACCGTAAACTGACGATTGAATTTACCGGAAATCCTGCTTGGTATGTTATTCAGGCATTGCCTTCTTTGAGCCTTCCGGTCAATAATAACGCTATTTCATGGGCTACCGCCTACTATGCGAATACATTGGCTTCGTATATAATGAACAGTCAGCCACGCATCAAGGCTGTGTTTGATAGCTGGAGACTTCAGGGCGGTACGAAGGAAACCTTCTTGAGCAACTTGCAAAAGAATCAGGAAGTGAAGAATATTCTGTTGTCCGAATCTCCGTGGGTACTCGAAGCACAGACTGAAGAACAGCAGAAAGAGCGTATCGCTACACTGTTCGACTTGAATAATATCCGTAACAATAATATCGCTGCACTGACCAGATTGCAGGAATTGCAAAATTCCAACGGTGCCTGGTCATGGTATAAAGGAATGAACGGCAGCGGTTATGTCACGGCCTATATTGCCGAATTGAATGCCCGCCTTGCTCTGCTGACCGGTGAGAAGTTGGACGGACCAGCACTTGCTTTACAGGAAAAGGCGTTGACTTATCTTCACCAATCAGCTTTGGAAGAATACAAAAATATTCTTAAAGCACAGAAAGAAGGAGTGAAGTTCACAGGAGTGTCGGGCTCTATCCTGCAATATCTGTATATTGTCGCTATTTCCGGCGGACAGGTTCCTGCTGCCAATAAAGCTGCGTATGCTTATTATCTTTCTAAAGTGAAAGAGTTGCTTCCGGCAGCTTCAATGAATACGAAGGCGATTGCTGCTATCGTGCTCGATAAAGCCGGACAAAAGAAAGAAGCGCAGGAATTTGTTGCTTCTCTGAAAGAACATCTGACAAAGACGGACGAACAGGGGATGTTCTTCGCTTTCAACGAGAATCCTTATGCGTGGGGAGGAATGAGGATGCAGGCTCATGTAGACGTTATGGAAGCTTTGGAATTGATCGGCGGAAACAGCGAAACGGTGGAAGAAATGAAACTCTGGCTGTTGAAACAGAAGCAGACGCAACAATGGGATTCCCCTGTAACTACGGCAGATGCGGTGTATGCACTGTTGATGAAAGGTACTAATTTGCTTGACAATCAGGGCGATGTACGGATTGTGATTGCCAATGAAGTACTGGAAACGGTGAGTCCGAGCAAGACTACGGTGCCGGGACTGGGATATATCAAACGTTCGTTTACACAGAAGAATGTCATGGATGCCCGCAAGATTGAAGTGGAAAAGAGAAATCCGGGGATTGCCTGGGGAGCTGTTTATGCAGAATATGAATCGCCGATCAAGGATGTGAAGCAACAGGGAGGTGAGTTAAATGTACAGAAACAATTATATGTGGAACGTACGGTGAATGATACCCCTCAGCTGCAACCGGTCACGGCAAAGACGGTGCTTCAGGTAGGTGATAAGGTTGTTTCCCGTTTGAGTATCCGTGTAGACCGTGCAATGGACTTTGTACAGTTGAAAGATCAGCGTGGCGCTTGTTTCGAGCCGATCGGCAGTGTCTCTGGTTATCGCTGGAATAACGGAATCGGCTATTATGTGGACATTAAAGATGCTTCTACCAATTTCTTCTTCGATCACTTGGGGAAGGGAGTTTATGTGCTGGAATATAGTTACCGTGTCAGTCGTGCGGGAACTTACGAAACGGGGCTGGCAACCATGCAATGTGCCTATGCGCCGGAATATGCTTCTCATTCGGCTTCAATGACGGTAGAAGTGAAATAATTAACTTATTAACGGTGAACGGTAAACGTTCACCGTTAATAATCCTTTCAATACGTTTCATATCTCATCTAAAACTCCTACATTTGTACACCAAAATAAAATATATCACATGAAACGTAGTTTACTATCTATATTTTTTCTGCTTATTGTCACTTTGGCAGCTGTCGCCCAACCTCGTATTTCTTCTAATAAGGAGACGCACAACTTCGGACAAATAGAATGGAAACGTCCGGTGACAGTGGAGTATACCATTACCAATACCGGGAATCAGCCTTTGGTGCTGACCAACGTCACCACTTCTTGTGCCTGTGCCGTGGCCGACTGGACAAAAGAACCGATTGCTCCCGGAGCGAAAGGTATTGTAAAGGCTTCATTTGATGCCAAAGCATTGGGACGTTTCGAGAAGTCGGTCGGTATTTATAGCAATGCTACTCCGAATCTGGTTTATCTGAAGTTTGCGGGTGAAGTGGTGCAGGAAATAAAGGATTATACGAAGACTCATCCTTTCGCTATCGGTAATATCCGTATCGACCGGGATGAATTTGCCTTCCCCGATGTATATCGCGGACAGCAACCAACTATGACGTTCAGCATTGCCAACCTTTCCGACCGTCCTTATGAACCGGTACTGATGCATCTTCCTCCTTACCTGAAAATGGAGGCGGAACCTAAAGTGCTGCTCAAAGGAAAGAAAGGAACTGTCAAACTGACGTTGGACGCCAGCCAACTGAATGATTACGGATTGACACAGACTTCCGTCTATCTCTCCCGTTTTGCCGGTGATAAGGTCAGTGAGGATAATGAAATTCCCGTTTCGGCTATTCTACTTCCCGATTTCTCGCGGATGACGGCGAAAGATTCGTTGGACGCGCCGGCTATCCGTATCTCGGAAACAAATATAGACCTCAGTGTACCATTGATAAAGAAAAAGAAAGCCAGCTACAATATCTTGATTGCTAATGCCGGAAAGACTCCGTTAGTAATCAGTAAGTTGCAGGTGTTTAATTCTTCTGTGGGCGTTAGTCTGAAAAAGACCGTGCTGCCGCCGGACGGAATGACGAAGCTGAAAGTAACGATTCGTAAACGTGACGTCGGTAATAAGAAGCATCATTTACGCATTCTTATGATTACAAACGACCCGTTGAATCCGAAAGTTGAAATCAATATCAAACGCTAAATTCTATGGCTATGGAACATCCTGAAAATAGTGGAGAATACAAAGGGCTTGCTGTCAACAAAGGCATCGAGCAGCCTTCGTCTGTAAATCCTTACCTGAAACGTAAGCCGAAAAAGCGTCAGCTTTCGGTGGCGGAGTTTGTTGAGGGGATTGTGAAAGGCGACATTACTATTTTGAGTCAGGCTGTGACATTAGTGGAAAGTGTGAAACCGGAACATCAGGTCGTAGCACAAGAGGTGATAGAGAAATGCCTGCCTCATTCCGGAAATTCTGTCCGTATAGGTATCAGCGGAGTTCCCGGCGCGGGAAAGAGTACTTCAATAGATGTATTCGGTTTGCACGTGCTTGAAAAAGGAGGAAAGCTGGCTGTGTTGGCTATCGACCCCAGTAGCGAACGTAGTAAAGGCAGTATCTTAGGAGATAAGACGCGTATGGAACAGCTTTCCGTACATCCGAAGTCATTTATCCGCCCTAGCCCCTCGGCAGGTTCGTTGGGAGGAGTGGCACGCAAAACGCGTGAGACGATTGTACTCTGCGAGGCTGCCGGATTCGATAAGATTTTTGTGGAAACCGTCGGGGTGGGACAGAGTGAAACGGCTGTTCATTCTATGGTAGATTTCTTCCTGCTGATTCAGTTGGCAGGTACAGGAGACGAGTTGCAAGGTATTAAGCGCGGTATTATGGAAATGGCCGACGGCATTGTGATCAACAAGGCCGACGGGGATAATCTGGAACGTGCAAAACTGGCTGCTACTCAATTTCGTAACGCTTTGCATCTTTTCCCTGCTCCCGAATCGGGATGGACTCCCCAAGTGTTGACCTATTCCGGTTTTTATAATATTGGAGTGAAGGAGATATGGGATATGATTTATGAATATATTGACTTTGTGAAGACCAACGGTTATTTTGAATATCGTCGTAACGAGCAAAGTAAATACTGGATGTATGAAACGATCAACGAACAACTTCGTGACAGTTTCTATCATAATCCGAAGATTGAAGCCATGCTTCTGGAAAAGGAACAGCAAGTGTTGCAAGGAAATCTGACATCATTTATAGCCGCAAAGAGCCTACTCGATACTTATTTCGCAGACCTGAAACGGGACGACTAGAAAAAGAACGTTAAAAAGCGGATGAAAAAATAGGGGTGGTATGCTTTCTGATTGTATTTACATTCAGAGAACCATGAATATTGGACACAGAATATTATTTATTGACTTAAAATACCTTATGAACAAAACCTTGTTAACAGGTCTTCTGTGCTGCACCCTCACAGTACAGAGTTTCGCAGACCAACCTTTGGAAGGGTTTACCTATGCTACCTTGAATGCTCCGACAGGAGCGGAGTGGGAATCTCCCGAAAACTTGGCTCTCAATAAGGAGCAGCCGCATGCTTATTTCTTTCCGTTTCAAGACTTGGAAAGTGCTCGCAAAGTATTGCCCGAAAACAGTAAGTTCTGGCAGTCTCTCAATGGCGACTGGAAGTTTCATTGGGCACCCGACCCCGATTCCCGTCCGGCAGATTTCTATCAGACGAATTATGATGTGACTTCGTGGGACGTAATCCCTGTACCGTCGAGCTGGAATATCTATGGTATTCAGAAAGACGGAAGCTTGAAGTATGGAACTCCTATTTATGTCAATCAACCGGTTATCTTCCAACATAGCGTGAAGGTAGACGACTGGCGCGGAGGAGTGATGCGTACTCCGCCCGCTAACTGGACTACTTATAAGCACCGTAATGAGGTTGGTTCCTTCCGCCGCGATTTTGAGATTCCTCAGGATTGGGACGGCAGGGAAGTATTCATCAGTTTCGACGGTGTGGATTCTTTCTTCTATCTTTGGATTAACGGTAAGTATGTGGGGTTCTCCAAGAACTCGCGCAATACCGCTAATTTCAATATTACCCCTTATCTTCAGAAAGGCAAAAATATCGTAGCAGCCGAAGTATATCGTAGCTCGGATGGTTCATTTCTGGAGGCACAGGATATGTTCCGTCTGCCGGGTATCTTCCGTACGGTAGCTTTGTACTCGGTTCCCAAGGTTCATTTCCGTGACTTAGTGGCTATTCCCGATTTGGACGCTACTTATACGGATGGTTCTTTGACTATCAACGCTGATATCCGTAACTTGGATAAAAAGGCAGCCAAGGATTATAAAGTATATTATTCTTTGTATGCCAATAAACTGTATTCTGATGAAAATACGTTGGTAGACGGCGTTTCATCTCCGGTAATAGAGAAGATCGTTCCGAATGAGATTGGTAAGGTTCAAACTGTTTTTCAGGTGAAGGCTCCTAACAAGTGGTCGGCGGAGTTTCCTTATCGCTATACGCTTGTTGCTGAACTGAAAGATAAAAAGAACAGGACTATTGAAACGGTTTCTACTATCGTAGGTTTTCGGAAAGTGGAAATCAAAGATACACCTGCGTCAGAAGATGAGTTCGGGCTTGCCGGACGCTATTATTATGTGAACGGAAAGACCGTTAAACTGAAAGGGGTGAACCGTCATGAATCCAACCCTGCTGTGGGACATGCCATTACCCGTGAGATGATGGAAAAAGAAATTATGCTGATGAAGCGTGCTAACATCAATCATGTTCGTAACTCTCACTATCCGGATGATCCGTATTGGTACTTCCTGTGCAACAAATATGGTATCTATCTGGAAGATGAGGCTAACATCGAATCACACGAATATTATTATGGTGCCGCTTCGCTTTCTCATCCGGTGGAATGGAAAAATGCTCATGTGGCTCGTGTTATGGAAATGGTGCATGCCAATGTCAACAATCCTTCTATCGTGATTTGGTCGTTAGGTAATGAGGCCGGTCCGGGTAAGAATTTTGTGGCGGCTTATGATGCGTTGAAGAAGTTCGATACTTCCCGTCCCGTACAATATGAACGTAACAATGATATTGTTGATATGGGTTCGAATCAGTATCCGTCTATCGGTTGGGTACGTGGTGCTGTACAGGGGAAATATGATATTAAATATCCGTTCCATATCTCCGAGTATGCTCATTCAATGGGAAATGCTTGCGGTAATCTTATTGATTATTGGGAAGCTATGGAGTCTACCAACTTCTTCTGTGGCGGTGCTATATGGGATTGGGTAGACCAGTCCATGTATAATTACGATCCGAAAACGGGTACGCGTTATCTGGCTTATGGAGGTGACTTCGGCGATACTCCCAATGATGGGCAGTTTGTAATGAACGGAATCGTGTTCGGAGATCTGGAACCGAAACCTCAATATTATGAAGTGAGAAAAGTATATCAGAATATCGGAGTGAAAGCTGTCGATGTTGAGAAGGGTGTCTTTGAGATCTTCAATAAGTATTATTTCAAGAATCTGGCGGACGACTACTATTTGATGTGGTCCGTTTATGAGGACGGCAAGGCTATTCAGGCAACTCTGAAGAAAGACATCAATCTGGCTCCCCGCCAGCGGATGCAAATCTCTCTTCCCTATAATCGTGCTGCGTTTAAAAAAGATGCGGAGTACTTTGTGAAAGTGCAGTTTATATTGAAAGACAAGATGCCTTGGGCTGATAAAGACTTCGTAATGGCGGAAGAACAGGTACTGGTGAAGGAAGCTACGGATCGTCCGTTAATCAGTGAAGTGGCTGCCGCTACTGCAGGAAGTCTGAAGAGTCGTATGAACCCGAGTACAGAGAGAATCGAAATTAAAGGGGACGGCTTTGAAGCGGAATTCGATCAGCAGACCGGAAGTATTTATAGCTTGAAATACGGCGATAAAACAATTATTGCGGCCGGAAACGGACCGAAACTTGATGCACTTCGTGCCTTTACAAACAATGATAACTGGTTCTATACTCCTTGGTTTGAATATGGTTTGCATAACCTGCAACATAAAATGATAGAGGTAACAGCTCGTGAGAAGGATGGTAAAATGGTATTGAGTTTTACCGTAGAATCGCAGGCACCGAATGCTGCAAGCATTAAAGGGGGGACCAGTTCCGGTAAGAATAGTATTGTGGAACTGACAGACCGGAAATTTGGAGCCAATGACTTTAAGTTTATTACCAATCAGGTGTGGACGGTTTATCCGGACGGTTCTATCGAATTGCAGTCCAGTATTACTTCTACTCGTCCCAGCCTGACTTTGCCACGTCTTGGCTATGTGATGAAAGTTCCTCAGGAATATGCTAACTTTACTTATTATGGTCGTGGACCGATTGATAACTATGCCGACCGTAAGAGTGGCCAGTTTATAGAGCAACATACGAATACGGTAGCGGGTGAGTTTGTGAATTTCCCGAAGCCGCAGGATATGGGTAATCATGAAGATGTACGTTGGTGTGCATTGACGAATCAGGCAGGACAAGGGGCAGTCTTTATAGCTACCGATCGCCTGTCGGTGTCTGCACTTCAATATTCTGCTCTTGATTTGATCCTGGCTTCTCATCCATATCAATTGCCTAAAGCAGGTGATACTTATTTGCATCTGGATTGTGCAGTTACCGGTTTGGGTGGTAATAGCTGCGGTCAAGGTGGCCCTCTTGTTCAAGACAGGGTATTTGCCGGTCATCATAATATGGGCTTTATTATCCGTCCGGCTGTTGGTGCGAATTTGGCAGCTGTTGCTAATGTTGCTCCTGCCGGAGATATTCCTTTGTCTATCACACGTACTCCTGCCGGGATGGTAGAATTGACGTCGGCAAAGAAAGACGCTGTATTCTGCTATACGATTGACGGTAGTAAAAAGGTACAGGAATATACAGAACCTATTCCTTTGCGTAATGGAGGTACTGTGAAAGCATGGTATAAGGACAATAAGGATATTAGTGCCGTTATGAAGTTTGAAAAGATAGAAAGTATCCAGATGCAGGTGGTATATGCCAGCAGCCAGGAATCAGGCGATGGAGATGCTGCTAATCTGGTTGACGGTGATCCTAGTACGATATGGCATACAATGTATTCAGTAACGGTTGCCAAATATCCGCATTGGGTGGATCTTGATGCAGGTGAAGTAAAAGAAATCAAAGGCTTTACCTATCTGCCGTGTCAGAATGGAAATAATGGTAATATCAAGGATTACTCTATTCAAGTCAGCATGGATGGTAAAGAATGGGGTGATCCGGTCAAGAAAGGTACTTTTGCTAATAACTCAAAGGAAAAGAGGGTGATGTTCGACAAGCCGGTAAAGGCACGTTATATTCGCTTTACTGCTTTGAGTTCGCAGAACGGACAAGACTTTGCGTCCGGTGCAGAAGTGACTATCCTGGCTAACTAGAATAAAACTATTCAGGCACAGATTACACGGACTTCACAGTTTTAGTCAATCAAAGGACTGTGAAATTTGTGTAATCCGTGTCTGATAACTAATAATGATTGGTGGTTATTACAATTCCCTTCCCGCTTTCTCGAAATCAGCCTTCGACTTACTTTGCGTTACAATATATACACCGAGAAATACGAGCGCAATGGCAAGTCCTTTCTGCCAGCCGAAACTTCCGATTCCCATAATAATGGCAGCAATCGTAGCCACAATCGGCTGCATATAATTATACATACTGACAACGGTAGGACGAAGCAGTTTTTGTGCCGTCATAATGCAGAGATAGGCTAGGAAACTTCCCCCTAGTACTACATAGAGCACTTGTATGATAGCAACGGTGGAAATAGAGGCCCACTGAATCGTTGAAATGTCATAATAGGAGAAAGGTATATAACATATCGAGGCGTAAACGAACATCCATTTATTGATTGTTACCGCTGAATACTGCTGAGATAGTCCTTTGAATACCGTCAGATAGATAGAGAAACTGATTTGTGCTACCAGACAGAGCAAGTCGCCGATAAGGTTTCTGTTACCGCCACTTGCAGCCTGACTACTTAAAATAAGGATAAGTGCCCCCATAGCACCTACAAAGATTCCCAATACCTTCTTGTTTGTAATCGGTTCTTTCAGATAAATGGCAGCCACAATCATGGTTACTATCGGCAAAGTAGTAGTTACGATAGAGGCGTCGATAGGCGAAGTCATGGAAAGTCCGAAAATAAAGATCCCCTGATTAAATACTAAGGCAAACAGAGAAGCAAAGAAAATCTTTAGCATATCCCTGTGGTTGACGTGCTCTTGTTTACAGAATATAGATAACATCCAGAAAGCAGCCGCAGCTCCTATCATACGGAATGTAGTGACGGAAAGAGCGGAAAACTCTTGCAGAGCCGATTTACCAATAGGAGCCATTAAGCCCCACATAACGTTTGCTGTCAACGCAAACAGATGACCGTGTAGATTCTTACTTTTGTCCATGCTGATAATAGTGATCTAATATAATCTTATAAGAATAACATCTAATTAGAAAAAACGGTTGGCAAAGGTAACTTTTTTATTCTTGTATTTTCTCAATCCGGTAAATAAACTGACATACTTTGAGAAAAAATGGCAAGGGGAATAATTCTTCCCTGCACAGACAAAGACTTAATCATAATAAGCATTTGATAAATGATAAAGAAAGGTGTTGTGGCAGACATTGCGATACTATGTAATCATCTTCCCGGCGGACTACTGCCAGACCGCGTCCTCGTCCACACCGGAGATAGAAATGAAGTAGTCTCATTTCTGTTGAAACAGAGAAAGGAGAAGACGATAAAACAAAATGTCCCGTTTGTGCATGAAAACGGGACATTTTATTTATATTTGCCTTGATTAAACTTGAATATTATGGAACAACAAGCCAATTATATCCGTCGTATCGAAATCCACGGACTATGGGGACGTTTTAATATAAGCTGGGATTTACGTCCCGACGTAAATATCCTTTCCGGCATTAACGGAGTGGGGAAGACAACGATTCTCAATCGTTCCGTCGGCTATCTTGAAGACCTTTCCGGAGAGATGAAAAGCGACGAAAAAAACGGCGTGCGTCTTTTCTTCGACAATCCCGAGGCCACCTATATACCGTATGATGTGATTCGCAGTTACGACCGCCCCCTGATTATGGGCGACTTTACAGCCCGTATGGCAGATAAGAATGTGAAGTCCGAACTGGACTGGCAGCTCTACCTTCTCCAACGCCGTTATCTTGATTATCAGGTCAACATAGGCAATAAAATGATAGAAATGCTTTCGAGCAACGATGAAGAAGAACGGCGAAAAGCCGCGACCCTGTCGATTGCCAAACGTCGTTTTCAGGATATGATTGACGAACTGTTCAGCTATACCCGTAAGAAGATAGACCGTAAACGGAACGACATTGCTTTCTATCAGGATGGCGAACTGCTGTTTCCCTATAAACTGTCTTCCGGTGAAAAGCAGATGTTAGTAATTCTGTTGACGGTACTCGTGCAGGACAACAGCCATTGTGTGCTGTTTATGGATGAACCGGAGGCTTCCCTTCATATCGAATGGCAGCAGAGATTAATTTCAATGATACGGGAACTGAATCCGAATGTGCAGATTATCCTGACTACCCATTCGCCTGCCGTCATTATGGAAGGTTGGCTGGACGCCGTGACGGAAGTGAGCGATATATCCACCTCGTTGGAACATACGTTTGAAAAAGGATGTTCCCAAACGAAACCATAATTTGTATAATTAGTAACTATCAACATGGCAACTTCACTAAGAGATAACCTGACTTCTTCTTACTTCAACGCTGCCCATAAACTCTACTCGAAGAAGGCGCGCCGACGTATCATTGCTTATGTAGAAAGCTATGATGATGTCGCATTCTGGCGTACGTTGCTCGAAGAATTTGAAGATGACGAACATTATTTCCAGGTGATGCTTCCTTCCGCCACCTCCCTGGCAAAAGGGAAGAAGATGGTGTTGATGAATACGTTGAATACAAAGGAACTGGGAAGAAGCCTGATTGCCTGTGTCGACAGTGACTATGATTTTCTGTTGCAAGGAGCTACCAATACCTCCCGTAAGATTAACCGGAACAAATATATTTTCCAGACCTACACTTACGCCATTGAAAACTACCATTGTTTTGCTGAAAGTCTTCATGAAGTGTGTGTGCAGGCTACGCTGAACGACCGTTTTATTCTCGATTTCGATGCTTACCTGAAACGTTACTCGGAAATCGTATATCCGCTTTTTCTGTGGAATATCTGGTTCTACCGCCAGCGTGATACTTATACCTTTCCGATGTATGACTTCCATACATATACGGCTTTGAAAGAGATAAGTTTGAGGCATCCCGAACACAGTCTGGAAGCTTTACAACACCGTGTCAATCAGAAACTTTCGGAATTGAAAAAACGTTTTCCTCGTATTGTCAATCAGGTGAACAACTTACGTGATGAATTGAAGGAACTGGGATTAATGCCCGAAACGACTTATTTATATATGCAGGGACATCACGTAATGGACAATGTCGTGATGAAACTCCTGATTCCGGTCTGTACTGCTCTGAGGCGTGAACGGGAGCAGGAGATCAAACGCCTCGCAGAACATAATGAACAATTTAGAAACGAACTGACCTGTTATCAGAACAGTCAGGTGAATGTAGAGATCATGCTGAAAAAGAATGTAGCCTATAAACGGCTCTTTCATTACGAATGGCTCCGGCAGGACATTCAGGAATACTTGGCGAAAGGAGAATGAAATAAACAATAGATAAAAGAGAACTAAACCAAAAGAGAAAAAATATTTATGAAAGAAGTAATTGATACGGTGAGTGTAGCATTAGCGAGTGGGGAAGTGGAAGAATTGGGAGGAGCAGTGATGCAGGAAGTCAACCGCTCGTTACTATCGGCAGGAGTGAACGAAGAATGGGCTGACAAGATTGACAATCTGATAGTGCTGCTGTTTATTATCGGAATCGCTTTACTGGCTAACGTAATCTGCCGCAGGATCATCTTGCGGGTAGTGGCAAAACTGGTGAAGCAAACTAAGGCGACGTGGGATGATATCGTATTCGATCATAAGGTAATGGTACATCTTAGCAGAATGGTGGCACCGATTCTGATTTATATTGCCATTCCTATTGCTTTCCCCGAACATGCTGATTCCGGGTTGCTCGATTTCTTACGCAGGCTTTGCATGATTTATATCCTTGCAGTGTTCCTGCGGTTTGTCAGTTCGTTGTTTACTGCCATTTATCAGGTATACAGCCGGAAAGAGCAATATAGGGACAAGCCTTTGAAGGGACTTTTGCAGACGGCACAAGTCATCCTTTTCTTTATAGGGGCTATTATCATCATCAGTATTCTGATTAATCAAAGTCCGGTGGTGTTGTTGACGGGACTCGGAGCTTCTGCTGCCGTCCTGATGTTGGTATTCAAAGACAGTATTATGGGATTTGTGTCCGGTATTCAGCTTTCTGCCAACAATATGCTGAAAGTGGGCGATTGGATTACCATGCCAAAGTACGGTGCGGATGGTACGGTGATAGAAGTAACCTTGAACACCGTGAAAGTGCGCAACTTCGATAATACCATAACCACTATTCCGCCTTACCTGCTGGTTAGTGACTCTTTCCAGAACTGGCAGGGAATGCAGGAGTCAGGTGGCCGCCGCGTGAAACGCTCTATCAATATAGACATGAGCAGCGTGCGTTTCTGTACTCCGGAGATGTTGGCGAAGTATCGAAAGATACAGTTGTTGAAAGATTACGTAGACCGGACGGAGAAAGTAGTGGAAGAATATAACAAAGAACATAATATTGACAATTCAGTACTCGTAAACGGGCGTCGTCAGACAAATTTGGGCGTTTTTCGCGCTTACCTGACTAATTATCTGAAAAGCCTTCCTACCGTTAATCAGGAACTGACTTGCATGGTCCGCCAGCTCCAGCCGACGGAAACCGGTATCCCTCTGGAACTCTATTTCTTTTCGGCCAATAAAGTCTGGGTTGCCTATGAAGGCATACAGGCAGACGTATTCGATCATGTGCTTGCCATTATTCCCGAATTTGACTTGCAAGTATTCCAGAATCCTTCGGGTGCCGACCTGCGCCGGATAGGAGTAAAAATAGAGAAATAAGTATTAGAACAATAAAACACTGTTAACTATCCATTGTCATGACTACACCGTTACCAAATCAGATAATCCGCGAAATCACTCCTCTATCAGACAAGGACTGTTTTTATATTGCAGAACGTTATAAGACGGAATTTACTTATCCTATCCACAATCATTCCGAGTTTGAACTGAACTTTACCGAGAAGGCGGCGGGAGTGAGAAGGGTGGTCGGAGATTCTTCCGAAGTGATAGGCGACTATGATTTGGTCTTGATAACAGGTAAAGACCTGGAGCACGTCTGGGAACAGAACGAATGTCGTTCGAAAGAGATACGGGAGATAACGATCCAGTTTTCTTCCGATCTTTTCTTCAAGAGCTTTATCAATAAGAACCAGTTTGACTCTATCCGCCGGATGTTGGATAAGGCGCAGAAAGGACTTTGTTTCCCGATGTCCGCCATTCTTAAAATATATCCGTTGCTCGATACACTTGCTTCTGAGAAACAGGGATTCTATGCAGTAATCAAGTTTATGACGATTCTCTACGAACTCTCCCTTTTTGAAGAAGAAGCCCGCACATTGTCCAGTTCGTCTTTTGCCAAGATAGATATTCATTCGGACAGCCGCCGTGTGCAAAAGGTGCAGGAGTATATCAATGCCCATTATCAGGAGGAGATTCGCTTGGGGCAGTTGGCAGCTATGGTTGGAATGACGGATGTGTCCTTCAGTCGGTTCTTCAAACTGCGGACTGGTAAGAATCTCTCCGACTATATCATAGATATACGTCTTGGTTTTGCTTCCCGCCTGTTGGTGGATTCTACCATGTCAATAGCCGAAATCTGCTATGAGTGCGGATTCAATAATCTTTCCAACTTCAACCGGATCTTCAAAAAGAAGAAGGCTTGCTCTCCTAAAGAATTTCGTGAGAACTACCGGAAAAAGAAGAAGCTGGTTTAAGGTCCGTACATCTCTTCCATTAGTTGTTCGCAAGCTTTCTGGAGATGTTCTGAGTGGGGGCTTGTGCCACCGGCTTGTCACAGTTGTGCCATCGTGGTGTCACAGTTGTGCCAAGCCGATGTCACAGTTGTGACAGGCCGGTGGCATATCCCGGCACTGAGCTTGTCTGTCGTGTAATAATCTTGCAACCTATCTTTCAACCGATTGTATCTTCTCCGTATTACTGTTGTAACACCCACCCCCTACCTTTGCCCACGGATTTAAAACGTAGAGCAAAGTTCGATGAAAAAACTATTTCTTTTAAGATTTTCCGTTGCAGCCTTTTTTTGTATGCTGTGTGTACTTTCTTCGCTGGCTGCTAATATCAAGGTGAAAGGAGCTGTGAAAGACAAACTTTCCAAGGAGCCTTTAATCGGAGCAACGATTCGTCTGATAGGCACTCAGGCCGGAGCCGTCACTGATATGGACGGTAATTTTGAGTTAAATGCCGGTGGTGTGTTGGAAGGTATGTATGATATTGAAATAAAATATGTAGGATACAAGACCGAGGTTCGTCGCAAGGTCCGTGTGGAGAACGGCAAACTGGTGATACTGAATCTGGAACTGGAAACGGATGCACAGGAACTTGCCGATGTGGTAGTCGTAGCAAAGAAGAATCGTGAGAATGAAAATATGCTGCTGCTCGAACAGCAGAAAGCCGTCATTGCAGTGCAGTCCGTAGGGGTGAAGGAACTTTCGCGCAAAGGGGTTTCCGATGCGGAAGGCGCCGTAACCAAAGTATCAGGGGTATCCAAACAAGACGGAGTGAAGAACGTCTTTGTCCGCGGACTGGGCGACCGCTATAATGCAACCACCTTCAACGGCTTCTCCCTTCCTTCCGAAGACCCTGAATATAAGAATATCTCTCTTGACTTTTTCGGAACGGACGTCATACAGTCCGTAGGTGTCAACAAAGCCTTCAACGCAGGTGGCAGCAGTGATGTCGGCGGCGCAACGATCGACATCGTCTCCAAAGAACTGATAGGTGGCGGAAACTTCGGTATCGGCATTTCCGGCGGACTGAACACGCAAACCTTGACAGCCGATTTCCTCAAAATGGACGGGGTGGACTTTATGGGTTTTGCCAACCGCACCGAACCTGCCGACGAAAACACTTGGGGATTCAAGAATAAACTCGACCCTACCGAAAAACATCTCCAGATAAACCGGAGTTACAGCATTTCCGGCGGAAAACGTTTCTATATAGGTAAGGACAAGAATCCGCTTTCTTTCTTCCTGACCGCCGGACATACAACAGATTATCAGTATACGGACGAAGTGATACGCAATACCACTACCAGCGGCACAATCTATAAAGATATGCAGGGAAAAAAATATGCCGAGAATATCAGCCAACTGCTACTGGCCAACGTGGACTACGATATGAACAACCGTCACCACGTCAGCTATAACTTGATGATGATACACGCCGGCACGCAGTCGGTAGGCGACTACACCGGCAAGAATTCTATCTTTAGCGATGATTACGATAACTTGGGATTGACCCGCCGTCAGCAATCTAATGATAACCTTTTAATCGTCAATCAGTTGTTGACCAATTGGGGACTGACCAAATCATTAAGTCTGGATGCCGGTGCTTCCTACAATATGGTGAAAGGATACGAGCCGGACCGCCGCATCAACAATATCACGAAAGCGGAAAACGGATACACCCTGCTTCGGGGAAACTCTCAACAACGCTACTTCTCCGCACTGGACGAAGATGATATTAATGTAAAAGCAGGCTTGGTCTACCGCTTGAAAGACGATGTGGAAGAAATCTCCAATATCCGCCTCGGCTATACAGGCAGATTTGTAGACGACAGTTTCAAGGCTACGGAATACAACCTGACCGTGGAACATGCTTCCGACTTCCCTTCGCTGGATGGTTTCTCGCTTGATGATTACTATAATCGGGACAACTTATCTTCCGGCTGGTTCAAGATTCAGAAGAATGTGGACAAGTATACTGTCACCAAGAATATCCATTCGGCATACGCCGAAGCTACTTATCAGTTTACCCCGCGTTGGATTGTAAACTTGGGGTTGAAGTATGATTATGTAGATATCAATGTAGATTATAATGTGAATAGAGGCGGTTCCGAAGGAAGCAACACCATCCGGAAAGACTATTTCCTGCCCAGCCTCAATCTGAAATATAATCTGAATGAGAAACATTCCCTCCGCTTGGGGGCAAGCAAGACCTATACGCTGCCGCAAGCCAAAGAAATATCTCCTTACCGCTATGTAGGCGTGAATTTCAACAGTCAGGGAAATCCGAATCTGAAACCCTCGGACAACTATAACTTCGACCTCAAATGGGACTTCAATCCCAGCCCGACGGAACTCGTTTCGCTGACAGCTTTCTATAAACATATCAAAGATCCGATCTCCCGCATTGAAGTGGCCAGTGCCGGTGGATATCTCTCATACGAGAATATTTCGGATCGTGCAACAGTTGCCGGAGTAGAGGTAGAAATACGTAAAAATCTGTTTGTCCGTCCGTTGAGCAGTGCTGCGAACGGCATGAACAAACTCTCCTTCGGACTGAACGGTTCCTACATTTACACCAATGCGAAGATGCCTTTGGCAACCGTCACCACCGGTTCGCAACTGGAAGGAGCTGCCCCGTGGATTGCCAACTTCGACCTTTCTCACCATTTCACCCGAGACGAACGCAGTTTTGTCAATACGCTGGTTCTTAATTATGTGAGCGATAAGATTTATACGATTGGAACGCAAGGATATCAGGACATCATGGAACGGGGACTTGTCACACTCGACTTCGTCTCGCAGGCCCGGTTGAACAAATATCTCTCCCTCAACCTGAAAGCTCGCAACCTGCTGAATCCTTCCCATAAATTGAGTCGCAAAGCCAATGAGAGTGGCGAAAAGGTAGTGCTCGGCGATTATAAAAAAGGAATAAACATCAGCCTGGGAGTGTCGTGCACATTCTAAGTCCCGGCAATAGAAATAGAATAAGATAATTGATTACAGAACTTGATTATTAACTGATTACTGAATAGAATTATTAACTAATTATTGAAGCAAAATGAAAAGATTGTTTGTGAACTTTATGACGTGTGCCGCTATGGCAACTGCACTTACGTTGGCTGCATGTAGCAGTGACAGTGACGGAGAAGGTAATGGAAACGGTAATGGTGGAAACGGAGAAGGCACAGGTAGCTCTATCGTAGTGGGCGACAACATCCTGTCCGGAACACTGACCGGCGAACAGACGCTGGAATCTAAAGAATATATCCTGAACGGAACGGTAATCGTAGCCGACGGTGGCCGCCTCAATATCCCTGCCGGAACAACGATTAAAGCTCGTGAAGGTTTCAGCAGCTATCTTTTGGTAGCACAGGGCGGTAAACTCTACGCTGATGGTACGGCAGACAAGCCGGTCATCTTTACTGCCAACACCACTTCACCCGTTTCCGGCTACTGGGGTGGTATCATTATCAATGGTAAGGCTCCTATCTCCGGTCAGAACGCCGATAAGAGCGATACGGGCTTGACGGAAATCGACAACAGTTTTAAATATGGAGGCAATGTAGATGATGATAACTCCGGTTCATTGACTTACGTGCAGATCTGTTATGCCGGAGCCCGTTCCACTGCCGATATCGAACACAACGGTCTGACACTGAATGGTGTGGGTAGCGGTACAAAGATAGAAAATATCTATGTGCTCGAAAGTGCCGATGACGCAATCGAGTTCTTCGGCGGAACGGTGAACGTAACCAATCTTCTGGCTGTAAATCCGGATGATGATATGTTCGACTTCACACAAGGATATAGCGGTACGCTGAAAAACTGCTATGGCGTATGGGAAAACGGTTATACCAGCACGGAAGCAGATCCGCGCGGCATTGAAGCGGACGGTAATCTCGACGGCTTGTATCCTACCCATCTGCGTCAGTCTGATTTCCGCGTGGAAAACATGACGATTGTGAATAATGCAGCTGATAAGGCAGACAACGTAGACCGTATGCAGGATGTGATAAAGATTCGTCGCGGTGCGAAAGCTGCTATCGTCAACGCATTGGTAAAGGGTACGGGCGGTTCAATCGACCTGATTGATATGAGCGATAGCAAGGGTGCAGGTAATGCAGATTCCAGTGTCAGCATTACAAACTCACTGAACCTGACAGGAAAGAAACTGAACGGTACATTGAATACCTTTGCCGAACCGGCAGGCAACACAGGTACGGACGTTTCTCTGTTCACCTGGACGGGATATAATTTCTCCTCCCTCTGATTCTTGGCTGCTCGAAGTCTGTTTTTCAGAAAGACATGAGAGGTGTGTCATAACTTAATAAGGTTACGATTGAGGTACCTTTGAGTTATGGCACATCTTTTTTATATTTGGTTTCTCCTTGTCAATTCCTCTGTTATTAGCAATTATTTCGTATATTATATAATCGGTCTGATTTTCTTTTTCGTATATTTGTTCCTTGTTATCCTATGATAAATAAAATATGCAAACAGACTACGAGCGGTATATTAAGATGTCTTCTCTAGCCCAAATTGGATGGTGGGAAGCGGATTTTGCGGCAGGGCATTATTTGTGTTCGGATTTTCTATGTGAACTCCTCGGATTGGAGGGGGATACCATTTCTTTTCAAGATTTCCAAAAGTTGATACGTGAAGATTATCGTGAGCAAATCATTCAGGAATTTCGTGCAAATGCGAATATTCATCGGAACTTTTATGAACAGACTTTTCCCGTTCGTTCCCGGTATGGTGAGATTTGGTTGCATACCCGCCTGGCTCATCGTGAGAAAGGTACGGGAACCAATGGCGGTGATAAATCCTTCGGTGTCATTCAACGGGTGGAAGCCCCTAAGGAGTCAGAACAAAGAGACGCTTTGAGAAGGGTGAACAGTCTGCTTCGTCGTCAGAGTTTTATCTCCCAGTCTTTGCTCCGTTTCCTTCACGATGAAGAAGTAGACTCTTGTGTCATGGAGATATTGAACGACATTCTGAATCTTTACTACGGGGAAGGCCGTGTCTATATTTTCGAATATGACGAAAATCACACTCACCAGAGTTGTATATACGAGGTCGTTTCCGAAGGGGTATCGTCGGAAAAAGACAGTCAGCAGAATCTTCCTATTAACCAGGCAAAATGGTGGAGCAAGCAGATTCTTTCCGGTACGCCTATTCTGTTGAATTCGTTGAACCAGTTGCCAGAGGAAGCGGAAGACGAATATCGTTTCCTCGATGCACAAGGCATCTTGTCAATCATGGTGACTCCTTTAAGGGCGGGCGACCATATTTGGGGATATATGGGTATTGATCTGGTTAAGACTTATCACGAATGGAGTAATGAAGACTATCAATGGTTTTCTTCACTTGCCAATATTATAAGTATTTGTATTGAGTTGCGCAAAGCAAAGGATAAGGTTATCCGCGAACAGGTCTTTCTGAATAATTTGTTCCGTTTCATGCCTATGGGGTATTTGCGCTTGTCGATAATCCGTGATGAGCAGAATCGGCCTTGCGATTATAAGGTGACGGACGGAAATAGTTTAGTTGTTAAATTTTTCGGTAGTTCGATAAAAGAATATATGGGATGTCCTGCCTCGAAGATACATCCTGACTATGTTTCGAAACTGGAGCTTTTGGTAGGTGTAATGCAAGGTAACACGTATAAGGAAGGAGATGATTATGTTGCCAAGACGGGCATTTATACTCACTGGATTGTCTATTCGCCGGAGGAAGATGAAGTGGTTGCTTTGTTCCTCGACACTACGCAGGCAGTGAAAGCCAATCGAGCAATGGACCGTAGCGAAAAACTGTTCCAGAATATATTTGCCAATATCCCGGCCGGTGTAGAAATCTACGACAAGGACGGCTATCTGGTTGATATGAACAACATGAATCTGGAAATATTCGGAGTGGTAAATAAATCGGAAGTAATCGGAGTGAACTTTTTTGAAAATCCGAATGTCCCTCAGCAAATCCGCGACCGTGTGCGGAATGAAGATTTGGTGGATTTCCGTCTTAACTACTCTTTCCGGCGTGCCGAAGGATATTATCTGACGAACCGTTCGGATATAATAGAGCTGTATACGAAAGTTACTAAGTTATATGACAATGAAGGGAACTTCAGCGGATATATATTGATTAACATTGATAATACCGAACGTATTGATGCCATAAACCGCATCCGCGACTTCGAGAATTTCTTCCTGTTGATTTCCGATTATGCCAAAGTGGGGTATGCCAAGCTGAACCTTATGAGTCGGAAAGGATATGCCATTAAACAATGGTATAAGAATGTGGGAGAGGAGGAAGATACGCTGTTGAGCGAAGTTGTTGGTATCTACCGCCACGTGCATCCGGATGATCGCCGATATATTCTCGACTTCTATGAGGAAGTGAAGAAGGGCAACAGACGCCATTTTCAGAAAGAAATGCGTGTTCGTCGCGTGGGAACCATAGACCAGTGGAACTGGGTGCGTTCTAATATTATGGTGACTAATTACAGGCCCGAGGAGAATGAAATTGAAATCATAGGTATCAACTACGACATCACGGAACTGAAAGAGACGGAAGCGGAACTGATTCTGGCACGTGACAGGGCAGAAATGGCAGGCCGTCTGAAAAGTGCTTTCCTCGCTAATATGAGCCATGAAATCCGTACTCCGCTGAATGCCATTGTCGGCTTCTCGGATTTGTTGGTTGAGGCGGAAGATATTGAGGAACGGAAGGAATATGTCAAGATTGTCCGTAACAACAATGAACTGTTGTTGCAACTAATTACGGACATACTGGATCTCTCGAAAATTGAAGCCGGTACGTTTGATTTTACTTACGGAGATGTAAATGTGAATTTGCTGTGCGAGAATATTGTCCGTTCTATGGAAATGAAAGTGAGCGAAGGAGTAGCGTTGGTGTTCGATTCTAATCTTCCGCAATACCATCTCATTAGCGACCGTAATCGTCTGCATCAGGTAATCTCTAACTTTGTAAACAATGCGATTAAGTTTACTTCGCAGGGAAGTATCCGTGTAGGCTATCAGATGAAGGGGGAAGAACTGGAATTCTATGTGCAGGATACGGGAATAGGGATTGATAAGGAACAGCAGTTGCATATCTTTGAACGTTTCGTCAAGCTTAACTCTTTTGTGCCCGGCACGGGATTGGGACTTTCTATCTGCCAAAGTATCATAGAACAGCTTGGCGGGCGGATAGGCGTTGATTCCGAACTGGGCAAAGGCTCACGGTTCTGGTTCAGACTGCCGGGGGTGATTGTGGCGGAATGAGTGTACACCCTCTAATAATTTTTATCCCCGCCTCTATTGTCACAATAAATGCAGACTGGAGACGGGGATAACTTTTTTCTTTTCAATTATATTCCGAACGAGAATTTATCAATAGACTGATATACGATGCTTGCTATACCCAGTCCGATAATACCCAACGTACAAAGCGCCAGTCCCCATTTGGTACAACGGTCGCTGCGGAAAGTAGGAATCGGATTATCGGAAGGAGTGATATACATTGCTTTCACAATCAGCAGGTAGTAATACAGTGAGATAACTGTATTCACCAGTGCAATGAATACCAGCAAGTGGAAACCTGCATCGAAGGCAGCCATGAAGATAAAGAACTTCGAGAAGAATCCGGCAAATGGCGGGATACCTGCCAATGAGAACAAGGACAGGGTCATTAGGAGCGCTATCTTCGGATTCGTCTTATAAAGTCCTGCGTAATCTTCGAGTGTAAACTTCTGGCTGCGCAGTGCTACGATAGTAATAACGGCAAATACACCAAGGTTGGCTACTGCATATACCAGTACGTAATATACTAATGCCGTCATTCCCTGTGCAGTGCCTCCGATGACGCCCAACATGATATATCCGGCTTGTGAAATGCTGGAGAATGCCATGAGGCGTTTCAGATTCTGCTGGCGGATAGCGAATATGTTGGCAATCGTGATAGAAGCGATAGTTATCCAATAAAGTACCTCCTGCCAATCATCGATCATCGGGGCGAATACTTTAATCAGGATAGCCAATAACACGAATGCTGCCGAGCCTTTTGAAATAACACTCAGATAAGCTGTAACCGTGCTTGGAGCGCCTTCGTAAACGTCTGCTGTCCAGAGGTGGAACGGAACGAGGGACAGTTTGAACGCCATACCCGTAAAGAAGAATACGAATGCCATGATTTGCAGGGGATTTCCGTCGATGTGTGCGGGAAGATCATCGAAGTACAATGTTCCGGCAGAACCGTAAATCATTGACAGGCCGAACAACAGCAACGCACTGGAGAAAAGTGCCGTAAGGATATACTTGGCACCGGCTTCGGAAGAATTGTGGCGGTATTTGTCGAAAGCAATCAGGGCAGCCATAGGAATAGAAGCTGTTTCCAGTCCGATAAAGAACATCAGGAAATGTCCGGCGGAAATCATGAGATACATACCAAACAAGGTGGAGAGTGTCAATACATAGAATTCTCCTTGTTTAAAGGCGGTGTCTTCACGTTTCATCCATTCGTGTGCCATCAGAAAGACAATCAACGTACCTATATTCAGGATTGACTTGACAACCGTATGCATGGGGACATAGTGATACATACCACCGAATACGTCGGCGGCAGTTCCCGGAATCAGGTTGATAGCTGTATGGACCGCCATCAGAATGACAGGTAGCATTGTGTTCAGTCGTGCTTTCCCATCATTTTTGTGTGCGTCCGGGCTCATGAAGAGGTCGGCCAAAAACAGTAGTAGCAGGACAACTACGAGCGACAGCTCTTCTCGCATATGTAGAAATTGTGAATAATCCATATTGTTAATTACAAGTTACTAGTTATTAATTACAGATTCCGGCTTATGGGATTAGTTGTGAGACAACCGGCAATACACTTTCACCAATCATGTGGCTTATCCAGAAAGGAGCCATACCCAATCCCGCTACACAGGCGATGAGGCAGATAACGGCTACACGCTCGTCCCACGTCGCATCAGTCAGTGTGAGGTGATGTTTGTTGGTACAGGTACCGTATAGAATCTTACCTACCAGACGCAGGATATAGACTGCTGTAATCACAATCGAGGAGCAGGCAATGATAGTCAATGTACGGTGGAATACATCGTTGTTCTGGAATGAACCGACGAAGATTGTCATTTCGGCAATGAAACCACTCAAGCCCGGCAGACCGAGATTGGCAAGACCGGCAATCACATAACATACGCTCAGGAACGGCATAATCTTCATCAAACCGGCAAGCTCGCGAACGTCACGTGTGTGTGTACGTCCGTAAATCATACCGATAAGGGCGAAGAACAAGGCTGTCATTAATCCGTGGGAAAGCATCTGGAGGATAGCTCCCGTTGCGGCTGTCTGATTCAGCATCAGGATAGCAAAGAGAACCAATCCGCAGTGGGATACGGAAGAATAGGCGTTGATGTATTTCAAATCCGTTTGTACGCAAGCGGAGAATGCTCCGTAAACAACAGAGATACCGGTTAATATCAGGAATATCCATGAAAGTTCGTTGGCTGCCTCCGGCATGAGGTACATGGCGATACGGAAACATCCGTAGCCCCCGAGTTTCATCAATACACCGGCATGGAGCATGGATACCGCCGTCGGCGCGGAAGCGTGACCGTCCGGACTCCATGTGTGGAACGGGAAAAGGGCACCCAGTACACCAAAACCGAGGAATGTCAGTGGGAACCAGATGCATTGCTGTGCGAAAGGTATATTATGTAACTGTGCGATTTCGAGAAGGTTCATCGTCGTTGCTCCCGAGCCGAAATAGATTCCGAGAATACCGATCAGCAGGAAGGCGGAACCACCCATTAGCATGAGTGTCAGTTTCATGGCTGCGTATTCTTTGCGTCCCGAACCCCATACACCAATCAGCAAGTACATCGGAATCAGTGCAATTTCGTAGAACATGAACATGGTGAACAAGTCGATGGATATAAAGAATCCGAACACTCCCATAGAGAGCAGGGTGAACCAAAGGAAATATTCTTTGGTCAAAGGTTGCAGACGCCATGAGGCGAATGTCCCGGTGAATACGATAATAGCAGACAGTAACAGCATGGCTACTGAGATCCCATCGACACCTACCGAGTAGGAGATGTGAAGCGGAGCATACCATAGGGTATCTGCGCGAAATAACATTTCTGCCGTGTTGCCGGCACTACGTTCTCCCAAGTACATAAAGGTCAGTACGACGGAGGCAATCAAAAGTGCAGATGCGCCGGTAACCATAACCCCTCGGATGGCTTTGATTCCTTGGGCTGCCCAAAGACCGGCCAGCATTAGTAAGGGGATGAGTACGAATATTGATAAGAAATTCATATCGTTCTGTGCTTTATAAGATTAATAGTAGGATAAGTGCCAGTGCACCACAAAGGAACACATACGCATATTGCTGTACCTGACCGCTCTGCAAACCACGAATTTCGTCACTAGTGGTATTGGTAGCCCATGCCAGGAAGTTAAAGAATCCGTCCACTACATGACGGTCCCACCATGCAATAGGAGTAGAGATGCAACGGAAGATAATCTTATGTGTAATGAACTGGTATATATCATCAATATAGAAACGATTGTAGGCAGCTTTGTGCAGACCTTTGAACTGTTTTGCCAGAGAATCGGCAACAGGCTGTTTGGCATTCTTATACATCCATGTAGCGATTGCAATAGAAATGATAGCAATAACGACACTTGTGATAGCTACCGACGGATCGAGATGAATAGAATAGGATTCTCCATTTGAACTGATGAAATGTCCGAAAGGAATAAATCCGGCTCCACAAGTTACCGCAGCCAGGAACATCAGAGGGAATGTCATAGCTAACGGACTTTCATGCGGGTGGCAAGGTGCCGCTTCCAAGTTCTTATCTGAATGGGAACTTGCCCGGGATGGTTTGCTCCCCCAGAAGATACCATAGTAGAGACGGAACATATAGAAAGCAGTCATTGCAGCAATTACTGTCATCACCCAACCCATAACAGAACTGTATTGGAAGCAAGCGGCCAAAATCTCATCTTTTGAGAAGAAACCGGAGAACGGGGGAATACCTGCAATGGCAAGACAAGCAATCAGGAATGTCCAGTGTGTGATAGGCATATATTTACGTAATCCTCCCATTGCCGACATTTCGTTGGAGTGTACCGCATGGATAATGCTACCTGCACCGAGGAATAACAGCGCTTTAAACATAGCGTGTGTGAAAAGGTGGAACATGGATGCCATGTATCCCAATCCGCCTTCGTGCGGGTTCATGGAAGTACAACCCCCCAAAGCTACCATCATAAAACCAATCTGCGAGATAGTAGAGAAAGCGAGCACACGTTTGATATCCGATTGTACACAAGCTACGCTTGCTGCATAGAAAGCAGTAAATGCACCAACCCAGGCTACCATATGCAAGGTATCCGGTGCGTAAGCAATGAAAAGCGGGAACATACGGGCTACCAGATAAACACCGGCAACCACCATTGTAGCCGCATGAATCAAAGCGCTGACAGGAGTCGGACCTTCCATTGCATCCGGCAACCAGATATGTAATGGGAACATTGCACTCTTGCCGGCACCACCCACAAACATCAGTCCGAGAGCTAACGGAAGCATAGAAGCACCACCGCTAATCAATGATACCGTATCCGGAGTGAAACCGAACGTCCCGCCATAATATCCGTAAATCAGGATACCGATCAGGAAACCTAAGTCAGCAAAACGAGTGACAATAAATGCTTTTTTGGAAGCAGAGATTGCAGCCGGTTTGGTGTAGTAGAATCCGATTAATAAGTATGAACTTACACCTACCAGCTCCCAAAAGAGATACATCTGGAAGATATTTGTTGCAACGACCAATCCCAGCATTGACATTGTAAACAGGGACAGGAAAGCGTAATAACGTTGGAAACCGACTTCGCCTTTCATGTAACCGAAGGAGTAGATATGTACCATTAGTGATACGGTAGATATGACAATCAACATCATTACGGATATGGGATCGAGTAGGATACCCAGGTCGAAGTGTAAAGTTTCTGTAAAAGGAAGCCACGTGAAGTTGTAAGGTATCAGTGTGGCAAAAGTTCCGTCTTCCAGTCGCGGAGCGGAGAAATATTGGAAAGCCGTAACGTATGATAGCACTGCTACTGCTCCCAGTACTAGCGTACCGATTGTACCCGCTGTCCGATGAGACATCCATTTACCTCCGATTCCCAATAGGAGAAAGGAGAGGAAAGGAAGAAGGAGTATTAGAATTGTTAGTTCCATACAGTTTTATTTAATTACTTGTTTTATTGTTACTTATACTATAATATCTTGCGGAATCATCCGAATGGAAACCGGGAAGTGGCATCTTGCCACCGCCTTGGTACTACCATTTTAGTTCGTCAAGGTTGCGGACTTGGATACTTCGGATGTTACGGTAGATGTTTATCATAATGGCTATTGCTATTGCGGTTTCAGCAGCCGAAATGGCGATAGAGAATAGTGCAAAGAAATAGCCTTCCATTCCTCCCGGAAAGAGAAAACGGTTGAACACGGCGAAGTTGATGTCCGTGGCGTTCAGCATTAGCTCCACAGAAATCAGGATAGCCAGTGTATTCCGGCGGGTAAAGAATCCATAGATTCCTGCAAACATCATGATAGTAGAAACTACCAGATAATATTCCATGTGTATCATAATGGTATACTTTTAATTTCTAATCTTTAATTTTAATTCTCCTTATCTCTTACGTGCAATCATAATACCACCGATAATACATGCCAGTAACAAGATACTGACTGCTTCGAAAGGCAATATATAACCGTATTTGTCGCTACTTAGCAGGGCATGACCGATAGAGTGGATGTTTATCTCCTGTGGAGCCAGATTGTTGGTTTGCAGGAAGTTATGCTTTAGCGTGATAAACAGGATAATTGCTGCGCCGGCAACCATTGTAAAGAGTCCCGCGAAGAACCTGCTTCGTTTCAGTTTCTCTGCGCGGTCACCCTCTCCACTGGTCAGCAGAATGGAGAATACATAAAGAACGACGATACCACCGGCATAAACCATAATTTGGACAGAACCCAAGAAAGTGTAACCCAGCAGGAAATAAATGCCGGCCGTACCGAAAAGCACGAACAACAGATAAGTAGCTGAGCGGACGATACGTTGGGTGGTCACCGTCATAATGGACATAGCAATAATAAATGCTGCCAAAAAGTAGAATACTACTGTTTCAAGTGTTGATCCCATATCTTAAACTTCTTTTTTCTTTTCTATTACTTTACTACCGTCGTGATTCAACTTCAATACAAGCTTCGTCCTGTCGAATACCGCATGTTCGAAGTTCTGGTCGAACGTGATAGCATCGTGCGGACAAGCATTGACACAAAGTTGACAGAACATACAAGCACCCAGGTCATATTCATATCTTGCCAGGATTTTCTTCTTCTTGCCGTCCTCTGTCTCGATGGTTTCGCTGATAACCTTGATGGTGTCATTCGGACAGGCCATTTGACACAAACCGCAGGCTACACAGCGATGTTCGTTATTCTCATTATGGGGCATGTTCAGTGTGCCGCGGAACCGGTCGAACATTTTCAGCTCTTTCCGGTTTTCGGGATATTGCTCGGTTACTTTCTTACGAAAATACACCTTGATACTGGTCTTCATACCCGTTGCCAGTGTACTGATGCCGTGCACCAGACCACCTAAGTACGTATATTTTTTATCTTTATATTCCATAATCTAATCTGCTAGAAATGAAAGCCGAAGGCTACACAACATGCCATTATTAATAAGTTTACCATAGAAATAGGAACCAGATATTTCCATTCCAGATTCAGAATCTGATCAATACGCAGACGGGGGAAAGTCCATTTAATCCACATCAATAGAAATACCACAAAGAATGCTTTGCCGAAAAACCAGATAAATCCCGGAATATAGTCCATTACGGCATTAAATCCGTCCAGCCCTACGATATGCAACGGCATCCAACCACCCAGAAAAATAGTAGCAGCAACGCTGGCTACAATAAACAGATTCAGATATTCCGCCAGATAGAAAAAACCGAAACCCATCCCCGAATATTCTGTATGATATCCGGCGGTCAACTCACTTTCCGCTTCGGGAAGGTCGAACGGACCACGGTTACATTCGGCGTTTCCGGCAATCAGATAGATAATGAAGGCAATCACCGCGGGAATGTGTCCTTTGAAGATAAACCAGCCATTAGCTTGTCCCTCTACAATTTCGGAGAATTGCATGGTTCCCATAAGCACTACCATAGTCATGATACTCATACCTACGGAAAGCTCATAACTGATAATCTGTGCACCACTTCGCATCGCACCAATCAGCGAGAACTTATTATTACTGCCCCAGCCTGCAAGCAGAATACCGACAACTCCGATACTGGAAGCTGCCAACAGGAAGAATACGCCTACGTTGAAGTTCAGAATCTCCGCACCTTTATTAAAAGGAATACAAGCGAAAGTAAGGAACGAAGCGATAATCACCATAAACGGAGCCAGATTGTAGAGGAAATGGTCGGCGCCCTTCGGCATGAAGATTTCCTTAGTCATCATTTTAAGCACGTCGCAGATCACCTGGATAGAACCCCATTTACCGACACGGTTCGGACCGAGACGGCATTGGAAGAATCCGCAGACTTTGCGCTCCATGTAAATCAATATGATAGCCAGTATGGCATATAATGCAACGATGCACACACCGATAGCCACACATTCTATAAATACGGCTACTCCTTCCGGCATAATGGAGAGAAGCAGCTCATGTATCCAGTTTGTTACTATACTAAAGTCGAACATATAATTTAAAATACTTGATACTTATTACTTGTTTATCTATCAATATCCGGGACCACATAATCCAACGTTCCGCCAATAGCAATCAAGTCGGCAATCTTCGCTCCACGGCAGATTGTGTCAATTGCAGCAACAAGCGGTAGTCCCGTGGCGCGGTAGTGCAGGCGATAAGGCATCTTGTCACCCTGGCTTTCGAGGAAAACACCGAACTCACCACGGCTTCCTTCCACGGCAGCATAATAACTACCTTCGGGAACACGGATGATCGGTTTCATTTTCTCTTGGTAGGGGCCTTCGGGAATATTGTCGATTAATTGTTCGATGATGTTCAGACTCTCCATTATTTCGTCCATACGTACCAGGTAACGGGCGAAACAGTCACCTTCCGTATAAATAATTTCTTTGAAATCTACTTTGTCATATACACCATACGGTATCCGTTTGCGCACGTCGCAAGCCCAACCCGAAGCACGTCCTGTACCTCCTGTACAGCCGAAAGAGATAGCATCTTCACGACTCAGCACTCCTACACCTTTCATACGGCTTTGGGCAATGACATTACCTGTAAATATGTCGTGGTATTCGTGAATGATTCCTCTCATATACGGGATAAATTCTTTCACCCGTTTGACAAAATTCGGGTGAAGGTCAGCTTGCACACCGCCAATCGTGTTGTAATTCATAATCAGGCGTCCACCGCAAGTTTCCTCAAAAATATCGAGAATCTTTTCACGGTCACGGAATCCGTAGAAGAAAGCTGTCAGCGCTCCGAGGTCCATGGCAAGGGCGGAAAAGAACAATAAGTGGGAGTCGATACGTTGTAGCTCATCCATAATCGTACGGATATATTGTACGCGTTCGCTAACTTCGACACCCATTGCCTTCTCAATACACATGCATAGTGCATGACGATTCTGATGGGCACCCAGGTAATCAAGACGGTCTGTCAGAGCCAATGTCTGCGGATAAGTAAGACTTTCGTTCATTTTCTCGATGCCCCGATGGATATAGCCACAGTTTGCATCAATCTTACGAATAATTTCACCCTCCAAAGAAACACGGAAGCGCATGACACCATGGGTTGCAGGATGTTGAGGACCAATGTTGACTACATATTCTTCTTCGCCGAAGAGTTTGGTTTCTTTGTCTTTGATTGTCCCGTCCGGGTTCAGCTCTATTTCCCGGGTCGTGTCAAACGTCTCTTCGTTTGTCATACAAAGCGGATTATCTTTCTCCGGGTCATTGTCTTTCCGCATCGGATAACCTATCCAGTCATTGCGCAGATAAAGACGGCGCATATCAGGATGACCGATGAAAGTGATACCATAATAGTCGAAGACTTCACGTTCGTAGAAGTCGGCTATCTTCCATATATCGCTGACAGACGGGATTTCCGGTAATTCACGGTTGGTTGTAGCTGTTTTTACTGCTATCCGTTCGCCTGTGACAGTAGATTCCAGATGATAGACTACGCCTAACCCACGAAGTTTTTCCGGAGTATCTTTCTCATCTGCTGCTCCCCAGTCCATGCCGGTGAGGCTCTCGAGGAAGTCCATCTGTTTTTCATTCCGCAAGCGCAGCATCTCGTCGTGTAATGCTACGGGGGCTATAAATTGTATTTCTTGCATAAATCTTTTAAATTAAGAATGTAAGATTACTCTTCGTTCTTTATATAATCCGGTTTCTTCTCTTTTCTATTCACTCCACCAAAGAACTTTTCTATTTTTACCTTGCGTTGCAACTGCATCATGCCATAATAGAAAGCCTCGGGACGCGGCGGACATCCGGGGATATATACATCTACCGGAAGAATCTTGTCTACTCCGTTCACTACGTGGTAAGACTTTTTGAAAGGGCCTCCGCTGACTGCGCATCCCCCCACGGCCACCACATACTTCGGATCGGGCATTTGGTCATACAGACGTTTCAATACCGGAGCCATTTTATTCGTGATTGTTCCGCATACCATAATCATATCAGCTTGACGCGGACTGGCACGTGCTACTTCGAACCCGAAGCGGGCCATGTCATAACGAGCGGCACCCAATGCCATAAATTCGATACCGCAACAACTGGTTGCGAAAGTAAGCGGCCACAGTGAATTGCTGCGTCCCCAGTTGATGAAATCGTCAAGGACTCCGAGAGCGACATTTGCCCCTCCGGCATTAAGCTCCCTGACCAACTTTTCCAATGACTCATTGTCAATGAACTCCTCATAAGGAATTGATTTTATTTTTGGCTTTTTGGTTATTTCCATTCCAATGCTCCTTTCCTCCAGGCGTATGCAAGACCCAGAACTAAAATAATAAAGAAGAAGAGAATACTAATAAGTCCTTGTGGTCCCATGTCACGCATCACTACTGCCCACGGAAACAGAAAAGCTGTTTCTACATCGAACATTAGGAACAGAATAGCAAACAAGTAGTAGCCCACACGGAACTGCATCCATGATTTACCACGTGTCGGTATACCACATTCGTATGCCTCGAACTTTTGCTCATTGTATGAGCGGGGGGAAATAGCTCGCGAAAGAGCTATCACAACACCGACAAAAGCAAGCGCTGTCAGTAAAACAACAACTAAAAATGTAAAATTCATAATTCAATAGCTGTTTAGATTGAATATTATAGAAATGAACAACAAACCCTTCACCCACCGGAGAAGAGGTTGATTGCCTGAAATAAATCGAATAAAAAATAGTGCCCTGGCTTGTCTAAATGACAATCTTCCTTAAACCATATATATAATGGGTAACAGGATCATAAAGGTAGTTGGGAGTGTGAAGCGAAAATGAGTAAGGCGGACTTTGCAATTTGTAATGTTCGCAGAAATAGGCGATCAGTAATAACATGCTCTTGTCTGTCGGAACATGGGCGACGTCCGTATGGCTCATATCGCACGATTGGGTGGAGTATAGATTATAAAGACGCTCAATCGCATTATGAATCGGACGGTCTTGGGATACGTAGCACTTCTCCTGCCGATAAGTCGGGGAGGTAACTTTGCAAATATCTTCCATTGTTCCATTAGTGACGCAATGAATTAGCAAAGCCAGTACCAAAAGTAATCCGAATTTTAAGCTTTGTTTCATCTTTCTCTTATAACGGCTGCAAATATAGGATTTATATTTATACTTTTTGCAAACTCTAAGTAGCAAAAAAGGTTTTTTTAGCACTCCAATTGATCTATGTCAATACTCGTTTAGTTCTTTTTCCAGAAATCGGAACTGAAGAGCAGTAATACCGTAAATAATTCCAAACGTCCGAGGAGCATAAGGAAAGAAAGTAACCATTTTGCAGCATCGGGTAACTCACTCCACGAATAGGCCGGGCCACAGGTACCGAGGCCCGGTCCCATATTACCCATACTTGAAACAACGGTTCCGATTGACTCGAGAAATCCTACTCCGAAACCCAACATAATGAGTATGCTGATAATGGCGATAACTGCATACAGAAATGTGAATGCCAGTACCGTTGATTGAATCGAAGGAGAGATTACCTGTTTATTAACCCGTACCGGTAGTACGGCGTTAGGATGCAGGATATGTTTGAACTCATTCTTTGCTACTTTAAAGAGAATCACCATACGAATACATTTGATACCTCCTGTCGTGCTGCCCGCACAAGCTCCTATCAACATAACCACAATCAGACATCCCCAAAGAATGGAGGGCCAAAGCATATAATCCGCTGTGGCAAAACCGGTAGAAGTCTGTAATGAAATCACTTGAAACAATGATTTACGGAAAGCTTCCTCTACTCCCATATCACAGGTTCGATAGAGCCAGAAGGCAATGAATATTGTGAAAAAAGATACACAGATAAAATAAAACTTCAGCTCTGCGTCATGGATGAATTTCTTGATTTTTCCGTTGAACATCAACAACAATAAAGTGAAGTTGATACCTGAAAGAAACATGAAAATGGATATTACGTAATCTATATAAGGAGAGTGGTAATATTCAATGCTAGCTTGTTTGGTCGAGAATCCTCCGGTACTGGTCGTCGTGAAAGCATGACAAATACTGTCAAATACACTCATGCCGCCGAATACGAGCAATACAATCAGCGTTCCTGTCATTCCGGCATAGATACCCCATATCCATTTGGCGGTAACGCCGATACGGGGATGTACTTTGTCATGAGTAGGACCGCTGGCTTCGGCAGCGAATACCTGAATGCCTCCCATTCCGAAAATCGGCAGAACGGCAATTGTGAAAAATACAATTCCCAAACCGCCTATCCATTGTGTCATTGCCCGCCAGAAAAGGATTCCGTGTGGCATTGATTCAATGTTGTTCATAATGGTAGCCCCCGTACTACTGAATCCGGACATCGTTTCGAAAAAAGCGTCCGTAATACTCGGGATATATCCACCTATATAATAAGGTAACATTCCGAAAAGCGAGAATGCAATCCAGGCAGTACTGACAATGACATATCCGTCACGACGGTTGAGCGACTTTTCCGCACCTTTGCCAATTGCAAGCATCAATATACCGACGCCTGTGGTGATAGCGGATGAAATCAGGAAACTCTGCAAATCGTTTTCTTTGTAAAAAAGAGAGACAGCTCCACAACATAGCAGCATAGCTGTTTCTATCAGAAGCAGGAATCCTATGATGCGGTATATCATCTTTGAGTTAATCATAAACAAGCTGCGGTTAATACTTAAAACCTAATACTTAATTAAAGAATTTCTCAATCTTTTTAATCATCATACTCAGGCAGAACACAACGACATGGTCGCCCGGTTGTATCAGCGTGTCACCGGTTACAAGTACTCCTTCACCATTACGAATCATACCTCCGATAGTGGTTCCTTTCGGAAGGCCAAGGTCTTTGATAAAATGTTTGGTAATCTTGGCACCTGCCGGCACAGTGAATTCCGCTACATCTGCATTGGCAAAAGTCAGGCATTTCACATTGGATACATCCGCATCCAACATCATTTGGTAAATATGGCTGGCGGCAATCATCTTTTTGTTAATAACCGTACCGATGTCAAGGCTTTCGGCCATGCCGATATAATCAATGTTTTCTACTTCTGCCACCGTCTTTTCCACGCCCATACGTTTAGCGGCAAGACAGGCAAGAATGTTGGTTTCGGAATTTCCGGTCAGGGCGACGAAGGCTTCTGTATTCTTCAACCCTTCTTCAATCAGAAGATCCATGTCACGGCCGTCTCCGTTGATAATCATAGTCTTGTCATCCAATAACTCAGTCAGGCGGTTGCAACGGTTGATATCGTTATCTACGATTTTCACCTGCATATAGTCCGGTACGTATTGTGCAGTACGGACAGCAATGCGGCTTCCGCCCATAATCATCACATTACGCACATCGGCGTAATCTTCTTTACCGGCAATTTTCCGGATATAAGGGATATATTTGCGGGTGGTCGTAAAATAAACAATATCATGCAATTTGATAACGTCATCTCCACGCGGGATAATTGTTTCTGTTCCACGCTTAATGGCTACCACATGGTAGGGGATATTCGGGCCACCTAATTCATAGAGTGGAATATTCAGAATCTCCGCTTTTTCACGCATCTTGGTACCTATTAAGATCAGAGCACCTCCACAGAACTCCCACCATTGGCGTACCCAGCTCATGCGCATGGAAGATACGATTTCTTTAGCGGCAAGCATTTCCGGATAAATCAGGGAGTCTACGCCCAGTTTCTGAAAGAATTCTTTATTTTTGGGCAGAAGATATTCGTAGTTGTCGATGCGGGCAACGGTCTTTTTGGCTCCTAAGTTGGTAGCCAGCATACAAGCGGTCATGTTCCTGCTCTCGTCCGGGGTGACGGCAATGAACAAGTCGGCTTCTTTCACACCTACTTCCTTTAAACCGGAAATAGAAGAAGGGGAGGCGGTGACCGTCAGCAAATCGAAGTTGGAACTAAGTGCGGTTAGTTTTTCCTCGTCATCGTCCATTAGGATGATATCCTGTTTTTCCCGGGACAATAATTTAGCCAGGTGGGTGCCTACGTTACCGGCCCCTGCAATAATAATCTTCATTTTCAGTTGGTTAATTCTTTAACTCCACTCATGCTTAGTGAAGTGCGCATTGCTTTAAAAGTTCTTTAGTGATGCTGTCTTCATCCATTCCGCAGAGTTGGTATAGTTGTGCTATTGTGCCATGTTGAACGAATTTATCCGGGATTCCGATACGTTTCACGGTCGGAGTATATTCATGGTCGGCCATAAATTCGAGTACGGCACTTCCCATTCCTCCCTGAATCACTCCATCTTCTATGGTAACGATGTGGCGGAACTTCCGGCCTACCTCGTGCAGCAGTCCTTCATCCAGTGGTTTGAGGAATCTTAAATCGTAATGTGCAATGCTTTTGCCCGATTCGGTTTCGGCACGGGCAATGGCAGTAGCCGCTTTATTTCCGATAGGACCTATGCTGATAACTGCGAGGTCTTTACCGTCCTTCAATTTCCGTCCCTTACCTACGGTAATTTCTTCGAGCGGACATTTCCAGTCGACTAATACTCCGCGACCTCTGGGGTAACGTATGGCAAACGGACCTTTGTCAGGCAGTTGGGCTGTGTACATCAGACGGCGTAATTCATGTTCATCCATAGGCGATGCAATCGTCAGGTTAGGTATCGGACGCAGATAAGCCATGTCAAAAACTCCGTGATGAGTAGGCCCGTCTTCGCCTACCAGTCCGGCACGGTCGAGACAAAAGACAACAGGCAAGTTCTGGATAGCTACATCGTGGATGATATTATCATAAGCCCGCTGCATGAACGAAGAATAGATGTTGCAGAAAGGTTGCAAACCGTCTTTTGCCATACCTCCGGAGAAGGTGACGGCGTGTCCTTCGGCAATTCCTACATCGAAAGCCCGTTTAGGCATTTTAGACATCAGTATGTTCATCGAACAGCCACTGGGCATGGCCGGGGTAACGCCTACAATTTTAGGATTGGCTTCGGCCAGTTCCACAAGCGTATTTCCGAAAACATCCTGAAAGAGAGGAGGCATTCCTTCCGTATTGGCAATAAAACGCTCGCCGGTGACAGGATCGAACTTGCCGGGCGCATGCCATTCGGTAGCGTGCATCTCTGCCGGGGCGAATCCTTTTCCTTTTATGGTATGTAAGTGCAGGATTTTAGGTCCTTGCAGGTCTTTTATATCCCGTAATATGCGGGCGAGGTTCTTCACATCGTGTCCGTCGATAGGACCGAAGTAGCGGATGTTCATTCCCTCGAAGATGTTTTGTTGTTGTGCAGCCATTGATTTCAGGCTGTTGCCGAAACGTATAAGGGCTTTGCGGCGTTCTTCGTTTAAAATACCGAGTTTGAACAGCATTCGTGACAACTTGAAACGTAGCTGGTTGTAGCGGTTGGAAGTTGTCATGTTGAAAAGATACTGTTTCATACCACCAACACTACGGTCGATTGCCATGTCGTTATCATTCAAGATAATGAGCAGGTTGTTCGAGGTGGTTGATGAATTGTTCAGTCCCTCGAAAGCCAGTCCGCCACTCATCGAACCATCACCGATGACAGCTATGACATGACGGTTGGAATCTCCGTTCTGAGCAGCGGCAACTGCCATGCCGAGAGCAGCAGAAATAGAATTGGATGCATGTCCGCAGGTGAAAGTATCGTATTCACTCTCCTCCGGTGAAGGAAAAGGACGGATTCCTCCCAACTTCCGGTTGGTGGAGAAAGCTTCCCGTCGTCCCGTAAGAATCTTGTGTCCGTATGCCTGATGACCCACATCCCACACAATACGGTCATAAGGCGTATTGTAGACGTAGTGTAAGGCTACGGTCAATTCCACTGTCCCCAAACTCGCAGCGAAATGTCCCGGATTGCAGCATAGCTCTTTAATAATGTCTTGCCTCAGTTCATTGCATACTTCCGGTAGTTGTTCTACGTTTAGTTTCCGTAGATCTTCGGGGTAATCAATAGTGTTTAGCAAGTTATATATCGGTTCATTATTCATGATTCTAGGAAATTTAGTGCAAAAATACGAAAAGAATGTGGAACCTGAAATGGAATACACATCTTTATTGTACTTTTGCTTCGTGAAAAGGAATTAATAAGGAGAAAAAATATATGGATTTTCGAACGAAGGTTGAACTGCCCGCAAGCTTGCCGCCTGTTACTCATGCCGGACAAATACTTCTGCTGGGCTCCTGTTTTGCAGAAAACATGGGTAGGCAACTGGCGGAAAACAAATTCAGGGTAGATGTGAATCCTTTTGGTATTCTCTACAATCCCTTTTCTGTTTCAACAGCCTTAGTTGAAATATTAAAAGGGAAGGTGTATCAGGAGGAAGATTTATTTGCTTATAAGGAGTGTTGGCATAGCCCGATGCATCATGGCTCATTCTCCGCAGCTACGGCGGGCGAGGTCATCCGGAATATAAATCATCGTTTGCAGCAGGCCCATAAGACGGTTCATCAACTGGATTGGTTGATGTTGACTTTCGGCACCGCCTACGTCTATGAACAGAAAGAAACGGGGAGGGTAGTGTCCAACTGCCACAAGCTGCCGGAAAGCAATTTTAACCGCCGGCTCCTGTCAGTCGACGAGATTGTGAACGAATACACTTCATTGATTGCCGGTATGACGGCACGTAATCCGAATCTGAAGGTTCTCTTTACAGTCAGCCCGATCCGGCATATTCGTGACGGAATGCATGCCAATCAACTTAGTAAATCGACCCTGTTGCTTACAATCGACCGCTTGCAGCAATTGTTTCCGAAGCAGGTTTTCTACTTTCCTGCTTACGAGATAGTACTTGACGAATTGCGCGATTACCGGTTTTATGCCGATGATATGTTGCATCCGTCTCCATTGGCCGTGAACTACCTGTGGAAATGCTTTTCTGATTCCTTTTTTTCTGCTGAAACAAAGCAGGTTATGACAGAAGTGGAGGATATCCGCAAAGATATGGCGCATAAACCCTTTCATCCCGAATCGGAAGCGTATCAACGCTTTTTAGGACAAATAGTGTTAAAAATAGAACGACTTATCGGAAAATACCCGTACTTAGATTTTCAAAAAGAAACAGAACTATGTCATATACGATTGAATCCATAGCCGAATGTATCGGTGCCCGCCGTGTGGGCGAATGCGAAGCGACGATTGATTGGCTACTGACAGACAGCCGCTCTCTTAGTTTCCCGGAAGAAACTCTTTTTTTTGCCCTGACTACGAAACGTAACAGTGGAGCCCGCTATATCCCCGATTTATATGACCGGGGAGTGCGTAACTTTGTGGTTACTGAAGAAGACTTTGAGAAAATTAAGAATGGAGAACTAGGAAAGCTCTCCACCCTCAATTTCCTCATCGTTACCAATCCGTTAAAGGCTTTGCAGAAGCTGGCTGAAATACATCGGGAGGAGTTTAAAATTCCGATTATCGGTATAACAGGGAGCAATGGAAAGACGATTGTGAAAGAGTGGTTACACCAGTTACTGAGTCCCGACCGTCGTATTGTCCGTTCGCCGCGTAGCTATAATTCACAGATTGGTGTACCTTTATCGGTCTGGCAACTGAATGAAGAAGCAGAACTGGGCATATTCGAAGCCGGTATTTCTGAAATGGGAGAGATGAATGCTTTGAAGCGGATGATAAAGCCGACTATTGGTATTCTGACTAATATTGGCGGTGCTCATCAAGAAAACTTCTTCTCATTACAGGAGAAGTGCATGGAGAAACTGACTCTTTTTAAAGATTGTGATGTCGTAATTTATAACGGAGATAACGAACTTATCAGCAATTGTGTAGCAAAGTCGATGTTGACAGCTCGTGAAATAGCATGGAGCCGTAAGGATATTGAACGTCCGTTATATATTAGCCGGGTGACTAAGAAAGAAGATCATACTGTTATTTCCTACCGTTATCTGGATATGGATAATACTTTCTGCATCCCGTTTATTGATGACGCTTCCATAGAGAATGTACTGAACTGTCTGGCAGCCTGCCTCTATTTAATGACCCCTGCCGATCAGATAACAGAGCGTATGGCACGTCTTGAACCGATTGCCATGCGTTTGGAAGTAAAAGAAGGAAAGAACAATTGTGTATTGATTAATGATAGTTATAACTCGGACTTGGCTTCATTGGATATCGCTCTTGATTTTTTGGTACGTCGTTCGGAGAAGAAAGGATTGAAACGTACATTAATCTTGTCGGATATTTTAGAAACAGGACAAAGTACCGCTACACTTTATCGTCGTGTGGCACAGTTGGTACGGAGTCGTGGAATAGACAAACTGATTGGCGTAGGAGCAGAGATTTCTTCCTGTACCGCTCGTTTTGACGATGCGTTGGAACGTTATTTCTTCCCGAATACAGAAGCTCTTCTGGCTTCGAATCTGCTGAAATCACTTCATTCGGAAGTAATTCTGATTAAAGGTTCCCGTGTGTTCAACTTTGATTTGCTGTCCGAAGAACTGGAACTGAAAGTACATGAAACGATTCTGGAAGTAAATCTCGGTGCAATGGTGGAGAACCTGAATCATTATCGTGCGATGCTTCGTCATCCCGAAACGAAAGTGATCTGCATGGTAAAGGCTTCCGCTTATGGAGCCGGTTCGTATGAAATAGCCAAGACATTACAGGAACATCATGTCGATTATCTGGCTGTAGCCGTAGCCGATGAAGGTTCCGAACTTCGTAAAGCAGGTATTACTTCTTCTATCATCATAATGGACCCTGAGCTCACAGCATTCAAGACTATGTTCGACTATAAGCTGGAGCCGGAAGTTTATAATTTCCACCTGCTCGATGCTTTGATTAAAGCAGCCGAGAAAGAAGGAATCACCAACTTTCCGATTCATGTAAAATTGGATACGGGTATGCATCGGCTGGGTTTTGGCATTGATGAGATTCCCTTGCTGATTCGTCGCTTGAAAGCTCAGAACGCTGTGATTGCCCGTTCGGTGTTCTCTCATTTTGTAGGTAGTGATTCGCCTCAATTCGATTCTTTTACACGTCAGCAGATAGAATTATTTGAGAAAGGTTCGCAGGAGTTGCAAGCCGCTTTCTCACATAAGATTCTGCGTCATATCTGTAATACGGCAGGAATCGAACGTTTCCCCGGTGCACAGTTTGATATGGTACGTTTGGGAATCGGACTTTATGGAGTGAGTCCGATAGATAATTCGATTATACACAATGTAAGTACTCTCAAGACAACGATTCTTCAGATTCGGGACGTGCCTGCAGAAGATACGGTAGGATATAGCCGAAAGGGACATTTGGAACGTCCTTCACGCATTGCTGCTATTCCTATCGGCTATGCGGACGGATTAAACCGCCATTTGGGACGTGGAAACGCTTACTGTCTGGTGAATGGAAAAAAAGCGCCTTATGTCGGCAATATCTGTATGGATGTTTGTATGATTGATGTAACGGACATCGACTGCCGTGAGGGTGACCAGGCGATTATCTTCGGTGATGATCTTCCGATTACTGTCCTTTCTGATAAACTGGATACGATTCCTTACGAAGTGTTGACTAGTATATCCACTCGGGTAAAGCGGGTTTATTATCAGGATTAGTTCATAACAGAGCAACACTGAGTTTCACAGGGTGGGCAAAATAATAAAAAACTCCGTGGAACTCTGTGCTACTCTGTGGCGAAAATGTTATATTTGCACCAACTAGTAGAAACCTCTTATCAAATAAACTTATGACAAACTTATTATTGTTAGGCTTTTTGCCCAGCGGTTCCGAATGGATTATTATTGCTTTGGTTATTCTTCTTCTTTTCGGTGGAAAGAAAATTCCTGAACTGATGCGTGGCTTGGGTAAAGGGGTCAAGAGCTTCAAGGACGGAGTAAATGAAGCGAAAGATGAAATAAATAAGGCGAAAGACGAAATTGACAAACCGGCAGATTCAGCTAAGTAAAGAAGAAAGTTCGAATGGCAGAAATGACCTTTTGGGATCATTTGGATGAACTGCGTAAGGTACTCTTTCGGGTGATTGGGATTTGGTTCGTGTTGGCGATAGGCTATTTTATAGCTATGCCCTATCTTTTCGATCATGTGATACTGGCACCTTGCCACAATGATTTCATATTCTACGATTTATTACGATACATCGGACAGAAATTCGATCTGACTGATGATTTTTTCACGCAAGATTTTCATGTGAAGTTAGTCAATATTAACTTGGCTGCTCCTTTTTTTATCCATCTGTCAACGGCTTTTATGTTGTCGGTAGTGACTGCCATACCCTATCTCTTTTTTGAAATATGGCGTTTCATTAGTCCTGCCCTTTATCCCAATGAACGTAAAGGAGTACGGAAAGCCCTGACAATAGGTACATTCATGTTCTTTATCGGTGTTTTGTTGGGGTATTTTATGGTCTACCCGTTGACACTTCGCTTCCTTTCTACTTACCAATTAAGTTCAGAAGTAGAAAACATTCTCTCGCTCAATTCATACATTGACAATTTTATGATGTTGATTCTCTGTATGGGACTTGCTTTTGAACTTCCGCTGGTGACTTGGTTACTCTCTTTGTTGGGAATAGTCAACAAGTCTTTCTTGCGGAAATATCGTCGTCACGCTGTTGTTGTCATCGTGATAGCCGCTGCTATAATCACTCCTACGGGCGATCCCTTTACGTTGAGTGTGGTAGCTATTCCTCTTTATCTGTTGTATGAAATGAGTATTTTGATGATAAAAGACAAGAAGGAAGAAGATATAACAGAAGAAGTTTAAATATCGTCGGGTATTTGAAGGCACTCATTTGCATAAGAATTAAGATTTATCACGTACCTTTGTTTTATGGAAGCAAATGAAGGAATAGAATCTTATGAACTACTGCTGGCTGTTTGCCGGGAGAAAGGTGTGGAATTGGTTGTTGGCTATAAACAAATGCGTGATTTGTTGGAACGTATTTGTCGTTCGGAGATGCAGAATGAGAGTCTGCAAATGACCGACCTTTCCGCCAGAATCAGTTTTGTAGGTGCCAAAACCGGACTTACTTATGCAGAGCAGAATCGTTTGCATACATTCCGTCTGACTTCCAATCGGGTTTTGAATCACCAGCTTGTTCCTACCCGGGAGAATCTTTTGCGAGACGTCAAGACATTGGCTTTTCTTATCCGTAAATTGTCCGGTGAAGATGTTCCTGTTGAATTATACCGTTTGCTACCCCGTACTGATGCAACTTATCTGGTTGCACCTCCTGCCCTTGAACGTGTGCAACGGATGCGCGTCTGCTTTCAGTATGCCGATAAACAATATTTATATGTAACTCCGTTGGATGAAGTATCGGAGAAACCTTATTTGGTTCGCTATAACATTCCTCAGATAAACGAAGAATTTGCTGAAACCTGCCGGCTGCTATGGCAATATGCCCAAATAAATCTATTAGACGTTGCGGTAGATGAAGCGGGCGTATTGACCCCTTCATTTATCGTTCTCGAACCGGATTACCTGCTTGACATCAGTTCCCTTGCCGAATGTTTCCGCGACTACGGGCATCATCCGGCAAACTATGTTCTTTCCCGCCTTCAGCCGATTGAGAATGCACGCCCTTTGTTGCTGGGAAACATTGCCAACCTTTTTCTGGATGAATGGATTCATGCACAGGAAGAAGAAATTGATTACCGTGCGTGTATGCAGAAAGCTTTCCGGCGCTATCCTATCGAATTGGCAGCCTGTCCCGATTTGCGTGACAAGGAAAAGGAACGCCGGTTCTTCGATGACTGTAAACTTCACTTTGAGCATATCCGTGAAACGGTAAACGATACTTTCCATGCTGCCGGATACGAACTGGATAAGACGGATGCTGTGCTCGAACCGTCTTATATTTGCGAAGCACTCGGACTGCAAGGGCGTCTCGACTATATGCAACGGGATATGTCCTCCTTTATCGAAATGAAATCGGGTAAGGCTGACGAATATGCTATCCGTGGCAAAGTGGAGCCGAAAGAGAATAATAAAGTGCAAATGTTGCTTTATCAGGCAGTCCTGCAATATTCTATGGGAATGGACCACCGGAAAGTGAAAGCTTATCTGCTATACACCCGCTATCCGTTGCTTTATCCTTCCCGTCCTTCCTGGGCACTGGTGCGTCGGGTGATCGACTTGCGCAACCGCATTGTTGCTGATGAATATGGAATTCAGTTACGGAATAGTCTGGAGTATACCGCGCAGAAACTAGAAGGCATCAATTCCTTCACCTTGAACGAGCGAGGTTTGAAAGGGCATTTTTGGGAAACCTACCTGCGTCCTTCCATTGACAATTTCCAGTCGAAATTGAAAGCACTCTCTCCTTTGGAGAAAAAATATTTCTATGCAATATATAACTTTATAACAAAAGAACTTTATACCTCCAAATCCGGAGATGTGGATTATGAGGGACGCACCGGAGCCGCTTCCTTGTGGCTTTCCACTTTGGCGGAGAAATGCGAAGCAGGAGAGATTCTTTATGATTTGAGAATTAAGGAGAATCATGCAGCCGATGAACATAAAGCCGGTCTTACGTTGGCCTTCCCTCCGGAAGAGAAGGTGGGAGGAGAAAGAACTTTTCTCCCTAATTTCCGTCAAGGCGATGCCATAATCCTTTACGAACGGAACTCTGATACAGATAATGTTACCAATAAAATGGTATTCAAAGGAAATATTGAATATCTGACGGATCATGAAGTCGGAATCCGTTTACGTGCTACACAGCAAAATCCTTCCGTACTTCCTGCCCGGAGTCTTTATGCGATAGAGCACGATACGATGGATACCACTTTCCGTTCGATGTATCAAGGATTATATGCTTATCTGTCTGCTACGCAGGAACGGCGCGATTTATTGCTTTCTCAGCGCCCGCCGGAGTTTGACGAATCATTGGATATACTCATAGCTCAAGCGGAAGACGACTTCACCCGCGTTGCATTGAAAGCGAAAGCTGCAAAAGATTACTTCCTGTTAGTCGGTCCTCCGGGGACGGGTAAGACCTCCTGTGCCCTGAAGAAAATGGTGGAGACTTTCCATGCCGATAAAGACTCACAAATTCTTCTACTTTCGTATACCAATCGTGCTGTTGATGAAATATGCAAGTCGCTTGCTTCGATTCGTCCTGCTGTCGACTTTATCCGTGTAGGGAGCGAATTATCCTGTGATGAAGCATATCGCGGACATCTGATCGAAAACGAGTTGGCATCCTGTACACGCCGTGCCGATGTTTATGAACGTATACGTAATTGCCGTATCATGGTAGGAACTGTGGCCGCCATTTCGGGAAAGCCCGAACTCTTTCGGTTGAAGCACTTTGATGTAGCTATCGTCGATGAGGCTACTCAGATATTAGAACCGCAATTGTTAGGTATTCTTTGTGCACACGGCGAAGGCGACAGGAATGCGATAGATAAGTTTATCCTGATCGGTGATCATAAACAACTTCCTGCCGTTGTCCTGCAAAAAGCGGAGCAATCTGCTATCTATGACGAAACATTGTTGGCTATCGGGCTGACTAACCTGAAAGACTCTTTGTTTGAACGTCTTTATCGGAATTGCCCTGCCGTTCACCGTTCACACGATATGCTCTGTCGTCAGGGACGTATGCATCCCAAAGTCGCCTTGTTTGCCAACCGGGCTTTCTATGGCGGACATCTGATACCGGTAGGCCTGCCGCATCAGACAGAGTCATCCGAACACATTTCCCGTCTTGCTTTTTATCCTTCACAGCCGGAGAAGGCGGGCGGGTCGGCCAAGATAAATTATTCCGAAGCCCGTATTGTCGCAGGTCTGGCAGCTCAAATCTATGAATCTCACCGGACAGACTTTGACGATTCCCGTACTTTGGGAGTTATCACACCTTATCGCAGTCAGATAGCACTTATAAAAAAAGAAATAGAAGCGTTAGGGATCCCGGCGCTCAATCGGATATTGGTTGATACTGTCGAACGTTTTCAAGGTAGCGAGCGGGATGTGATTATTTATTCCTGTTGTATTAATAGTTATTATCAGTTAAAATTTGTGTCGAATTTAACAGAAGAGAATGGAGTGCTGATAGACCGGAAATTGAACGTAGCCCTTACTCGTGCAAGGAAACAGATGTTTGTGACAGGAGTCCCGAAATACCTGAAATCCAACCCGCTTTATGAAAGTTTATTAAATTTAATAGAGACTCAGGGGTAATTCGCTAATTTTTGCAGATGTTAGTTTTTATTCTCTCTTTATGCAATTCATTAACACCTTAATAATGAACAAACGCCTATATTTGCAACACGTTTTTTTCATAGAGATTTAGATTTAAGGTTAGAAGAATTGTGGAAGTCGTGAGACTTCCCTTTTTTTCATCTTAACGATTACTATCCTCCATTATTAGAATGCTTCTTTTTCATTTTAAAAGCAGGAAGTAATGTAGAATAAGTAATCCTAAAAAGCCTTCTTCGTGAGAAGAGGCTTTTTTGTTTTACTAGAATATTTTGTTTTACGAAAAACAGGAAGGTATTATTAATTGGATACCTTCCTGTTTCATTTTATATCAGATGATAGATTAATCCAATACGATAGGTTTGTACTTCGGTACTAATGCCTTCATAATCACCCAGCCTACCAGGTAAGCTACCGCACAGATACAGAACATAATGAAATATCCGGCAGGCTTGCCTTCGAATCCCATAAATGTCATGTGCGTTTCGTCGGCATGAACAAACAGCAGACCTGCACCGAACTGCATCAACATGGAACCCACACCACCGGCCATGCCACCGATACCTGTAATACTTGCAATAGCGGTTTTCGGAAACATATCACCTACAGTAGAGAAGATGTTAGCCGACCAAGATTGGTGGGCAGCACCGCCGATACCGATAAGGATAACCGGGAACCACGGAGAGAATGTACCCAATGGCTGTGCCAGCAATACCACCAACGGGAAGAAAGCAAAAATCAACATTGCCTTCATACGGGCAGCATAAGGATTCATACCTGTCTTATTAATAAAGATAGTCGGGAGTTTACCGCCATAGATAGACAACATTGTTACGGCATAAAGAGTGAAAATCAAAGCCATTCCCAGTCCATCGGAAGTCTTGATGTCAAATTGGGTATTCAGGTAAGACGGAGTCCAGAACAAGAAGAACCACCACACACCGTCGGTCATAAACTTGCCGGCAGCGAAAGCCCATGTCTGCTTGTAAGTGAAACATTGAAGGAAAGACATCTTCTTTTCTTCTTTCACCTCTTCAATCACAGGGGCGGCGCCTTCTTCATATTTATCCTGTTCGATATAATCAAGTTCGGCTTTGTTGACGTGTTTACTCTTTGAAGGAGCATCATACATGAATACCCACATACCCATCCAGACAAAACCAAGCGCACCGATTACGATAAATGCCATTTCCCAGCCCCATGCTTTTGCGATCAACGGAATGGAAACGGGAGCGATCAAGGCACCGATAGAGGCACCGGCGTTAAAGATAGAAGTAGCGTAAGCGCGGTCCTTTTTAGGGAAGTATTCAGCCGTTACTTTGATAGCAGCCGGGAAGTTGCCCGCTTCACCGAGTGCGAGGATACAGCGAGCGGCAAGGAAGCAGTACATACTGACGGTAGCCAGTACAACAACTACGTCACCGGTAGCAGCCATTAGTTCGGCTGCGCTGTGCAAACCTACATATTGTTCGGTCACAATTCCGCAGAGTGCGTGCATACAAGCACCTGCCGACCATACACCGATTGCCCAGAGATACCCTTTTTTGGTGCCCATCCAGTCGATGAAGCGACCGGCAAACAGCATACATATTGCATATACAATAGAGAATACGGAAGTGATAGTACCGTAGTGTACTTCATTCCAATGGAATTCCGGTTTGATAAATTCGTCCCAGGTCAGCGATAGCACCTGGCGGTCGAGATAATTAACTGTTGTTGCAAAAAATAGCATAGCACAGATAGTCCATCTGTAGTTTGTCATTTTTTCGCCTGTTTTTTGAAATGCATTCATGATAATGGATTTAATAGATTTTGATTTGCTGACAAAGGTCGGTATTTCGAATGAAAGTTATTTGTAATAATTGGTCAAAATCATGTATAATTCGTTGCATTATAGGATGATTTTGTTGCATAGTATATGTCAGGTGTTACATTTGTATTCTTTGGGAGAAGAATATGATAAATCCGGAAAACTTCATTCTTTCCTTATACAGAGGAATGAATGAAGTTTCTCGGATTGTTTATATGGTTGCAGAGATGCGCAATGATTAGCGCATTTCTGTATATTTAATCTTATCCATATCTCCGTAGTCGAGGTTTTCACCAGCCATGCCCCAGATGAACATATAGTTGCTTGTTCCGGCAGCAGCGTGGATAGACCATTCCGGTGACATGATAGCCTGTTCGTTCTGCATCCATACGATGCGTTCTTCCTGAGGCTCGCCCATGAAGTGGCAGATAGAGTTGCCGGTCGGTACATTGAAGTAGAAGTATGCCTCGATGCGGCGGCTGTGAGTATGTGCAGGCATCGTGTTCCATACGCTACCCGGTTTCAGTTCCGTCAATCCCATTTGCAGTTGGCAAGGACCTTCTTCAAGTACATTGTTTACAATCAACTGGTTGATAACGCGGTCGTTGCTTTCTTCCAATTTTCCGGCAGGGAAAGAGTTGGCTTTCAGAGAGCCTTTACGTCCGTCAATCGTAATTAACTGCGTTTTGTATTCTTTGTGAGCAGTAGCAGAGTTGATGTAGAACTTGGCAGGATTGCTTGAGTCTTTGCTCTTGAAAGTCACTTTCTGCTTGCCTCTACCAACGTACAGTGCATCTTTGAACTTCAATGTATATTCTTTGCCGTCTACGGTCACGATTCCTTCGCCACCTACGTTGATAACACCCAGTTCGCGGCGTTCAAGGAAAAACTTAGCTTTCAGCGGATCGATTGTTTCCAGTACCAGTTCTTTTGTTGTAGGCACGGCACCACCGAAGATAAAACGGTCGTACATAGAATAAGTAACGTTGATTTCGTTCGGAACCATTACTTTTTCCATAAGGAAGCTACTACGCAGGCGGTTTGTATCATACGTTTTCACGTCTTGCGGATTGCAAGCCACTTGCATCTTGTAATTCACCTGGGCAGAAGCAGACATCGCTGCGATACCCAACATCATTGCAATTGCTAATTTTTTCATCTTTCGAATCTTTATTTGAATTATATATTATGTACTATTTGTTGTTCAATGCTTCTTTTGCATCATTTCTCGTCATGCGGATACGGTTGTAGATAGCCATTCCGAGTGCGAGTACCACGAGGATTGCCGGGCCGATAATCTTCAGGCTGTAAGTCAGGTGGAAGATACCCCAGCAGAAAAGACTGGAAGCAAAGTCGAGTGCGCCGCCTTCAAAGCCTGCGGGGATATTCACTGTCGGGTCGCCCGTAGCAGCATATACGTCTTTTGCGGCCAGGGTGAAGAAACCTGCCAGTTCCGTTACGAAATACAAACCTACGATTAATGCTACCAGTCCGATAATAAACGATTTCACTACATTACCTTTCGTGATAGGCAGAATCATCGGGAACAGGTAGAACATACCCGCCAGAGATGCCAGCGGAAGGAATCGGTTGCCCGGCAGAATGACTGCAAGGAATATAGTTACGGGAATCAAAAGCAGGGATACCACCAGTGTCGTCGGGTGTCCGATAACCAAAGCGGGGCTCATACCGATACTCAGTCCGGCACTGTTCTTATATTTTTTTGCGATCAGTTCGCGAGTAGCGTCGGAGATCGGTTTCAGACCTTCGATAAAGAGGCTGGTGATACGTGGAATCAACTCCATTACCGCGCCCATTTTGATACCCAGACCCAATATGCTCGGAATGCTGTCTACCACTTCTTTCCAGCTTCCGCAACCCAGCGCGCCGATACCGCAACCAATTACGATACCCAGAAACAAGGGTTCACCCATTAAGCCGAATTTCTTTTTCAATCCTTCAGAGTCGATATTCAGTTTGTCGAATCCCGGAATTTTATCCAATAGTTTGTTGATTACGATAGCAAACGGAACGAAACTTTGGCAGAAAGGTTGCGGGATAGAGATTCCGTCCATTTTATCATAGAACTTCTGAAAAGCAGGAGCGGTAAGGTCTGCCATTACCAGCGTGATGATGTAGCAGATGATAGCTGCAAAGAATCCCCAATAGATATTGTCGGAAGCAAAGTATACGATAGCGCCGATAAATGCAAAGTGCCAGTAGTTCCAAAGGTCGATATTGACGGTACGGGTTGTTTTAGTCAGCAACATTAATAAGTTAATTCCCAGACAAACAGGGATGATGAAAGCACCGACTGAGGTATTGTAAGCTACCGCCGCAGCAGAAGGCCACCCCATGTCGAAAATTCCTAATTCCAATCCGTAGATTTCAACCATTTTACTTAATGCCGGACCCAGACTGCTGGTTAGCAATGCCGTCACTACTGATAAACCAACGAAACCGACACCAACCAACAAACCGCTCTTGAGCGCTTTGGGAAGTTTAATACCGATACATACTCCTAAAATCGTGAAAATGATCGGCATCATTACTGCCGCTCCAAGACCGATAATGTACTTAAATACTTCTTCCATTCTGTTCTATTTTTCTCTGTTTTAATGATAATTTACTGTGTTTCCCCAGAGGGCATTAGTTTTAAACCGTGCCAAAAGTAAGACCTTTTTTGCTTTCTTCCAAAACGAAACTCTTAATTTATCAGATATTGCATCAAAAATGGACATTTTTGACGTTTGCGTGCACAAAAATAGTCGTTTCCGTACACGAAAAACAAAAAATGCACCTAGTTGATTAAAAATTCCTATCCGGTTTGGAAGAAATACACTACTTTCGTAGCGTGAAAAACGAGTATGTTGAATCCTTAAAATAACAAACCATGAGACGAACCCTTGCATCTGTTCTTTTTATATTGCTTACACTGGCTGCAATCATTCCCTCGATGTCGGCGCAGCAGGTAGATAAGAAACTCCCCTGGTCTGTACGAATGACTCAATCAGAAATGATCCGTTGCCCGGAATCTTGGCAACTCGACTTTCAGCCCAAGCTAAAGTGGGATTATTGTCACGGTCTTGAATTGGGAGCCATGCTTGATGTCTATGATACGTATGGTGACAAGAAAATCCGCGACTACGCCATTGCATACGCAGATACAATGGTGCACGCCGACGGAACGATTACCGCCTATAAATTAACCGATTACAGTCTGGATCGCATCAATTCCGGGAAAATTCTTTTCCGTATTTATGAGCAAACCAAAGATCCGAAATACAAGAAAGCGCTCGATCTGCTTTACAGCCAGTTTGAAGGACAGCCCCGTAATGATGATGGCGGTTTTTGGCACAAGAAAATTTATCCGCATCAGATGTGGCTGGACGGACTTTACATGGGAGCTCCTTTTTATGCAGAATATGCATTCCGCAACAACCTTCCGAAAGACTATGCGGATATAATTAACCAGTTTGTCACTTGCGCCCGCCATACTTACGACCCGAAAAACGGACTTTACCGTCATGCGTGTGATGTCAGTCGCACCGAACGTTGGGCGGATCCGGTCACGGGGCAGTCGAAGCACTGCTGGGGACGTGCTATGGGGTGGTATGCCATGGCGTTGGTAGATGCGCTGGATTTTATTCCGAAGCACGAAGCAGGGAGGGATTCGCTGCTTGCTATTCTGAATAATATTGCTGTGCAGGTAAAGAAACTGCAAGACCCGAAAACCGGAGGCTGGTATCAGGTCATGGATAGAAGCGGAGATCAAGGAAACTATGTCGAATCGTCCTGTTCCGCCATGTTTATCTACTCCTTGTTTAAGGCTGTCCGCAAGGGATATATTGATAAATCTTATCTGGATGTAGCGTTGAAGGGCTATAAAGGTTTCCTTGATAATTTTATCGAAGTGGATAGGAACGGCCTGGTAACCATAACCAAGGCTTGTGCAGTAGCCGGGTTGGGAGGAAAAGTATATCGTTCCGGTGATTACGACTATTATATTAATGAAACAATCCGTAATAACGACCCCAAAGTTGTGGGGCCATTTATCATGGCTAGCTTGGAATATGAACGTTTACAAAAGTAATTTATGCCGATGAAAGGGACTATTTTTAAAGGGATATTGCTAATTCTCTTTCTTGGTGTAGGAGAAACGGCAGTTTATTCGCAACAACAGCAGCGCAAAGATACGTTGGTCGTCACACGCGACGGGACAGGAGATTACCGCAATATTCAGGAAGCAGTGGAAGCGGTCCGCGCTTTTATGGATTACACGGTGACAATTTATATCAAGAACGGTACGTATAAAGAGAAGCTGGTAATTCCCTCTTGGGTCAAGAACGTTCAGTTGGTAGGCGAAAGCGCCGAAAATACGATTATCACCTACGACGACCATGCCAATATTAACAAAATGGGAACATTCCGCACGTACACCGTCAAGGTATCGGGCAACGATATTACTTTCAAGGACTTAACGATTGAAAATAATGCGGCTCCTTTGGGACAGGCCGTGGCACTTCATACCGAGGGTGACCGGCTGATGTTCATAAACTGCCGTTTTCTGGGAAATCAGGACACTATCTATACCGGTTCGGAAGGGGCACGGCTCTTATTTACCAACTGTTACATCGAAGGTACTACCGACTTTATCTTCGGACCTTCCACTGCACTTTTCGAATACTGTGAGCTGCATAGCAAACGTGATTCGTATATCACTGCCGCTTCTACTCCTCAAAATATAGAATTTGGCTATGTCTTCAAGAATTGCAAGTTGACTGCTGCTCCGGGAGTGAAAAAGGTCTATCTGGGCCGTCCGTGGCGTCCGTATGCAGCGACAGCTTTTATTAACTGTGAGTTTGGAAACCATATCCGTCCCGAAGGTTGGCACAACTGGAAGAATCCGGAGAATGAAAAAACAGCCCGTTATGCCGAATTTGGCAATACGGGCGAAGGCGCAAAGACTGAAGGACGTGTAGCATGGGCCGAACAGCTTACAAAGAAAGAAGTATTGAAGTATACACCGGAGAATATCTTTAAAGAAGATAGCAATTGGTATCCTTATAAATAGGAACAGATAAGATGTCCGATCGGTTGGGGAGCTTGAAGCTTTTGTTTCCTAAGCTCGAAATCCTGGTTCCGAGGCGGGGAAACTGTAGTTTCTCTATGTGGGAACTGGAGTTTCTGCGTGTGGAAACTAGAGTTTCTAACGCTTGAAACTAAAGTTTCAGAGCCTTGAAACTGAACTTGTTCAGGTGCAAGACAAAATGTTGCAGGTGGCAGATAAAACGAAGAAGAACTAAAAGAGCGTGAAGAATATGAAAACACTAGGGGCTAAAATGATAGGATTACTGGTAGCAGCCTTTATCCTCTGTTCCGCATTTCGTGCGGATAAACCGGTCGTAACTGTCTTTATGATAGGAGATTCTACTATGGCCAATAAGAAACTGGACGGAGGAAATCCCGAACGTGGCTGGGGAATGGTACTTCCCGGATTCTTCTCCGAGGATATCAGGATAGATAATCATGCTGCCAATGGTCGAAGTTCCAGAAGTTTTATCAGTGAAGGCCGCTGGGAAAAAGTCATTTCTAAGGTGAAAAAGGGAGATTATGTCTTTATCCAGTTCGGGCACAATGATGAAAAAGCTGATCCCACCCGCCATACCGATCCCGGAACCACCTTCGATGATCATCTCCGTCGCTACGTGAACGAGACTCGAGCCAAAGGGGGAATCCCCGTATTGTTCAATTCCATTGTCCGCCGTAACTTTGTTCAGCCTAAGGACACTTCCATTTCAAAAGATGTCCGCCGGACACCGGGGGAAAGTGAACCGCCCAAAGAAGGAACCGTTTTATTCGATACTCACGGAGCTTATCTGGATTCTCCGCGTAATGTGGCGAAAGAACTCAGAGTTGCATTTATTGATATGAATAAGATAACACACGACTTGGTGGAAGGACTCGGTCCGGTAGAGTCAAAGAAACTGTTCATGTTCGTCGAACCGGATCAGGTTCCCGCCTTCCCGAAAGGCCGCGAAGACAATACTCATCTGAATGTATATGGTGCACGTGTGATTGCCGGGTTGGCAGTAGAGGCAATCGGCAAAGCAGTTCCGGAACTGGCACCATATATCCGCCACTATGATTACGTGGTGGCACAAGACGGAAGCGGTGATTTCTTCACCGTTCAGGAAGCGATTAATGCGGTTCCCGATTTCCGTAAGAACATCCGCACCACGATTCTGATACGTAAAGGTACTTATAAAGAAAAGATTATCATCCCCGAAAGCAAGATTAATGTCTCCTTGATCGGAGAAGAAGGCGCGACGTTGACCAATGACGACTTCGCCAACAAGAAAAATGTATTTGGCGAGAACATGGGAACTTCCGGTTCATCGAGCTGCTATATTTATGCACCGGACTTTTATGCAGAGAATATCACTTTTGAGAACTCCGCCGGTCCCGTCGGGCAGGCAGTTGCCTGCTTTGTCTCCGCCGACCGTGCCTTCTTCAAGAACTGCCGCTTTTTAGGTTTTCAGGATACCCTCTATACTTACGGCAAGCAAAGTCGTCAATATTATGAGGACTGTTACATCGAAGGAACAGTTGATTTCATTTTCGGTTGGTCTACGGCTGTCTTTAACCGTTGCCACATTCACAGCAAACGGGACGGCTATGTGACCGCACCTTCTACCGACCAAGGGAAAAAGTATGGCTACGTCTTCTATGATTGTAAGCTCACCGCATCACCTGAAGCGAAGAAAGTATATCTCTCCCGTCCCTGGCGTCCGTATGCCCAAGCCGTATTTGTCCGTTGCGAACTGGGACAGCACGTCCTTCCCGAAGGCTGGAACAACTGGGGGAAGAAGGAAAACGAGAAAACTGCTTTTTATGCAGAGTATGACAGTCGTGGCGAAGGTGCCAATCCGAAGGCACGTGCCGCTTTCTCCCATCAGTTGAAAACTCTTAAAGGATATGAGATAGAAACAGTGCTGGCCGGTGATGACGGGTGGAATCCGGTAAAAAACGGAAATCATCTGTTAGATGTAAAACGTTGAACTCTTATGCCTGAAACTGAAAACTTGTTTTATTGAATAACCTGATTCTGCTAAATAGCTGGTAAAGATAGTATTAAAATCCTGTTATTTTTCTATCTTTACGCCACAGAACCGAGTGATATGATGAAGAAAACTTTACTTTCAGTGATTCTCCTGCTAGCTATTGTGTTCACGGCACATACACAGCAGCATTGCTTTTTCACCCATTACTCTACTGAGGACGGACTGTCGCAAAATACAGTCATGAGCATTCTTCAGGACCATAAAGACAATCTTTGGTTTGCCACCTGGGATGGTATTAACCGTTTTAATGGGTACACTTTCAAAACTTACAAGGCACGACAGGGAAATTACATCAGTCTGACCAATAATCGGGCGGACCGTATGTATGAAGACCGTTACGGTTTTCTCTGGCTGTTGACCTATGACAACCGCGTTCATCGCTTTGATCCGAAAACGGAAACTTTCGAGCAAGTGCCCACAGCCGGTGAGGAGGGGAGTGCATTCAATGTACATACCATTGAAGTAATGCCGAACGGAACTGTCTGGCTGCTGACGGAAAACGACGGTGCGATTCGCATTCTGACTCATCCCGACGAGAATCATCGGCTGACATGGGATATTTATTCCAATAAGACGGAATTGTTTCCCTCTTTACACGTGTTTAAAGTACATCAGGACAAAGCCGGTAATGACTGGCTGCTGACAGACAACGGGTTGGGCATGATTCGTCCAGGAGACAAAGAACCTGTTTCTTATTTTACGGAAACCAAAGGAAAGCTTAGCGGAATGAACCAGGCTTTCTATGCCGTGCAGGAGCGTGATGAGGATATTTGCTTTGCTTCGGACCACGGACGTGTCTGGGTATATCAGAAAGGAAGCGGAGAATTTGTATTGCTCGAACTTCCGACCAAAGGGCGGATCACCTCCATTCATACGGTTGCACCGGATATGTCGGTCATCACTACGGATTCGGACGGTTTCTTTACCTGTAATCTGAAAACGAAAGCATCGGTACACTATTCATTTCTGACTTGCAAGGAGTTACCTGCCAAACCCATTCTATCGGCTTATGTAGACCGTTCTTCGGAAGTCTGGTTCGAACAGGAAGAACCGGGTGTGGTAGCTCATTTCAATCCGTTTACCGGAGTAGTGACGCGTGAGCAGATTCTTATTGAATATAGTAATCCTGAACGTTCACGTCCTGCTTTTCATATCCATGAGGATGTGAACGGCTATCTGTGGGTACACCCGTATGGAGGTGGTTTCTCATATTTTGATCCTCAGAAGAAGCGGCTGGTTCCTTTTTATAACGGACTGGGCAGCCGTGACTGGCGTTTCTCCAATAAGATTCACTCGGCTTTCTCCGACAAACAAGGGAATTTGTGGATGTGTACCCATTCCAAGGGATTGGAAAAGGTGACTTACCGTAATGTTCCTTTTTCGATGATGACTCCCGTACCGCAGGAATATGAATCACTGCATAATGAGATACGTGCCCTCTGTGAAGACAAACAGGGGAATCTCTGGGTCGGTGTGAAGGACGGTATACTTCGTATATATGACGCCGATCGAACTTATAAGGGATATCTGACGGAAAACGGCATAATTTCCACTGTCGGCACTCCCGTGAAGGGAACAGCCTATTTTATCATTCAGGATTCGAAAGGAGTGATCTGGATTGCGACAAAAGGTGACGGGCTGATCCGTGCCGAGGCAACCTCTCCTTCGGGAATGTCGTACAAGCTGACCCGTTATCTTCACCAAGAGGATGATATGTATAGCTTGAGCGATAACAATGTGTATTGTGTGTACGAAGATCATAACGGGAGAATCTGGGCGGCTACCTTTGCCAGTGGTATCAATTATCTCACGGAGAATGAGGACGGAAAGGTTTTGTTTATCAATCACCGTAACCATTTGAAAGGTTATCCTATTGATCCCTGCTACAAGGCTCGTTTTATCACTTCCGACAATAACGGCCGTTTGTGGGTGGGAACGACGACGGGTGCCGTAGCCTTTGACGAGAATTTCGAGAAACCGGAAGATGTACAGTTCTATCACTTCTCCCGTATGCCGAACGATACACAAAGTTTGAGTAACAATGATGTGCACTGGATTATCCCCACTACGGATAAGGAACTTTATCTGGCTACCTTTGGTGGCGGACTCAACAAACTGATCTCTATCAGTGAAGACGGACATGGGGCGTTTAAGTCTTACTCGGTGCAGGACGGGCTTCCTTCGGATGTACTGCTTTCCATTCGCGAGGACGATAAACAGAACTTATGGATTAGTACGGAGAATGGAATCTGTAAATTCATCCCCTCCGAAGAACGGTTTGAAAGTTATGATGAGCGTAGTATAACTTTCCCAGTACGTTTTAGTGAGGCGGCTTCCACATTGACCGCGAAAGGCAATATGCTGTTCGGTGCCAGTGGAGGGGTTTTTATCTTCAACCCGGATTCTATCCGTAAGAGTAGTTATGTGCCTCCGATCGTGTTTTCTAAATTAACAGTAGCCAATGAGGATGTTGTGCCCGGGGAACAATCGTTGTTGCAGGCAGATATTGATGATACGGAGCAGCTGGTGCTTTCGCACGATGAGAATATCTTCTCTGTACAGTTTGCAGCGCTCGATTATACCAATCCGCAGAATGTGCAGTATGCCTACATTTTGGACGGATTTGAAAAACAATGGACCTTTGCCGACAAGCAACGTAGTGTGACTTATACGAATCTTCCGAAAGGGGAGTATGTGCTTCGTGTCCGTTCTACAAACAGTGATGGTGTGTGGGTAGAGAATGAACGTGTGCTGGATATTGTCATTCTTCCCTCGTTTTGGGAAACTCCGGTGGCATACGTACTCTATGTGCTGTTGATTCTAGTTATCATTCTTGTGGCAGTTTATATCCTGTTTACTATTTATCGGTTGAAGCATGAGGTATCCATAGAACAGCAGATTTCGGATATAAAGCTGCGTTTCTTCACTAATATTTCCCATGAACTTCGTACGCCGCTGACGCTGATTGCGGGTCCCGTTGAACAAGTCTTGAAGAATGATAAGTTACCGGAGGACGTCCGTGAACAGTTGGTGGTGGTAGAGAGGAATACTAACCGTATGCTTCGTCTTGTCAATCAGATTCTGGACTTCCGCAAGATTCAGAACAAGAAGATGAAGATGCAGGTGCAACGTGTGGATGTCGTGTCCTTTGTCCGTAAGGTCATGGATAATTTCGAAGCCGTAGCCGAGGAACATCGGATTGATTTCCTGTTTGAGACGGAGAAACAGCATTTGTTTCTTTGGGTGGATGTGGATAAGTTGGAAAAGATTGTGTTTAACCTGCTTTCCAATGCTTTCAAATATACGCCGAACGGCAAGATGATTACGATTTTTATTCGTGAAGATGAGAATACCGTTTCGATCGGTGTACAGGACCAGGGAATCGGTATTGCGGAAAACAAGAAGAAGTCGTTGTTTGTCCGCTTCGAGAATCTGGTGGATAAGAATCTTTTCAATCAGGCTAGTACGGGCATCGGGCTTTCGTTGGTAAAGGAACTTGTGGAGATGCATAAGGCTACAATTTCTGTTGACAGCCGTTTGGGAGAAGGGAGTTGTTTCAAGGTTGACTTCCTGAAAGGGAAAGAACATTATGACGAAGAAGTCGAATTTATCCTTGACGATGCGGAAGCTCCGGTAAGAATGGGGCAGGTGGTGGACATTGCCAATGCATCGCTTCAATCTGAAACTCTTGTAACGGCAGCTGGTCCGGAGTTTGAGAAATCGTCTTCGGAGGAAGAACCGTTAGCGGAAGATACTTCTAAAGAGTTAATGTTGTTAGTCGAAGATAATCAGGAGTTGCGTGAGTTTCTGCGCAGCATCTTTACTCCGGTATACAGGGTGGTGGAGGCGGCCGACGGAATGGAAGGCTGGAGTAAAGCGTTGAAGTATTTGCCGGATATTATTATCAGTGATGTGATGATGCCTGAAAAGGATGGCATCGAAATGACACGTGAACTGCGTGCGGATATGATGACCAGCCATATACCTATTATTCTGCTTACTGCCAAGACTACTATCGAAAGCAAATTAGAAGGACTGGAGTACGGTGCAGATGACTATATCACGAAACCTTTCAGTGCCACCTATCTGCAAGCCCGTGTAGAAAACTTGTTGATACAGCGCAAGAAACTGCAAAGTTTCTATCGCGATAGCCTGATGCATATCAACATGGCTGCTGTTCCTGAAGATCTGCCTGTATCAGCAGAGGGGGAATCAAGAGAAGAAAACAGGACTGAACCGGAGCAGGAAGCACAACCTGCTGTTCCCGATATGTCTCCTAACGATCGTAAGTTTATGGATAAATTGGTGGAACTAATGGAGCAGAACATGGATAATGGCGAGTTGGTGGTGGATGATTTGGTACGCGAACTGGCTGTCAGTCGTTCGGTATTCTTCAAGAAACTGAAAACGCTTACCGGATTAGCGCCTATCGAGTTTATCAAAGAAATCCGTATTAAACGTGCTACACAATTGATTGAAACCGGAGAGTTTAATATGACGCAGATTTCATATATGGTCGGGATCAATGACCCGCGTTATTTCAGCAAATGTTTCAAGGCGCAGGTGGGGATGACGCCGACGGAGTATAAAGAGAAAGTGGGGAGATAATACGAGTTTAGGCACAGAGTTCTTCCTTCATGTGAAGATACTACAAAGAGAGGTCACTTCATCGGAATGAAGTGACCTCTCTTTGTAGTATCTATGTTGTTCGTGATTTATGGCAGCCAGCGCGGGTCACCAAAACCATAACTCTGATAAAGTTCATCAGTGATAGTGAAATCAGCCTTATCCGGGTTGGCGAACGGATTGTTCTCAAGAACATTTCCTTCTGTGTCGAAGCACGTTACTGTTGTGTCCGTATTGCCTTCAGCCAATGAGATCAAGTTCTTACAGTTGTAGTAATAATTGTTCGAGTAGGTTGGCTTTCCTACGGCACTTGAGTTGGCAAAGCCGCGTTTGTTGTTGAAGTTGGCAATTACGTTGTTGGTAAACGTGTTGGTGTTACCTTTGAATCGAAGATAGAAGAAGCGATAGTTGGCTTCACCGTTACCTATATTATAGAATGTACATTTATCAATCGAAGTTACCATGTTTGCAGTTACGCTGTTTGATACGTCATCGGCACGTAGTACGTCCCGCTTGGAGGCGGAGTTATAGATTGTGGAACTTGAAATGGTGAGATTGTTCCAACCACCTTTACGGCTATCAATAAAGTCACCACCGTCACACACGATATCATGAATGAGGGAGTTTTCTATCTTGATAGTATTTGGTACTGCTGCAACATTGATGTAAATAAGTCCTTTAATATAGTTTCTTATTTCACACCCGTTAATGGTAAGGTCACCGAATCCTCCTTCTTTTTTGTATTCAATAGCCTGACTGCCATCAGTATTTGTTCCATCTAACACAACCTGATAGAGATAGAGTGAAGCGCCGTTATAGATATGGATACAAGTGTTGATTACCGGTGGCTCAGCAGAATTCTTAGCAGCAATGACTACATTGTTATTAATTTGTAATTTGGCTGCTGTCAGCACATATTCACCGGCTGCAAGAGCAAACTTACTGCCTGGTGTTGCATCTTGAATAGCAGAAACCCAATCGTCAGCAGGAGTAAGTTCGATAGCATCACTCAAATCCAGATTAGTGGTGAAAGTAGAATAACCACGAGTCTTTTCACCTAACTTCAATGTAGCTCTGTAATTGGTTTCCGGTGTAAGACCTGTGATAGTGGCGGAGCCGGAAGATATGTCGGTTGAATTCAGCGTATACGTCACAGTATTGGCACTGGAGTTTGCGGTAGTAGGAGCACAGATGACAGCATCGACCTCAATACCCGGTGTCCATGTTACTTTTACAGAAGTGCTCTGAATGTCGCCGGCTTTTACCTTTTTCATGTTCTGTTCGGGGTTGGTTGTACGCTTGATGTCAACCCATTTGGATGTGCGGGAAGAATTGTTTTCATCAATGGCTCTTACGCGGATGTAATAATCAGTCTCTCCGATAAGATTGGTTAAAGTCTTTTCGGTTAAAGTTGTGGTATATGAGGCATCCGGTGTACGTTGGTCATAGTCGGGACTGTCCGCATAAACTTCAAGTTCGTAAGAGGTAGCTCCTGACATTTCATTCCAACTGACAATGATGTTTACTTCCTGTGAAATACGTGCAGTGATGCCGGTTGGCGACAAGACACGATTAAGAACTAAATCATTGATATCATCTGGTTCACTACATGATGTCACTGCAACACTACCCAGGCAAACGGCAGCTAATGTACAAATTGATAGTATATATTTTTTCATTGTTGTTTAATCATTTAGTTAGTTAATACCACTCGTAATTAGAAAGATTAGGATTATCATTCAAGTTGACGTTAAAGATAGGCCAGTATTGATATTTGTCCGGGTCGCGAACATAGAGATAGTCAATAACATCTTCCAGGGCATTATCTTTGATCCAAGTGGATGCTTCGCCCTTACTGTCTGAAAATTCGGTATAGCCTTCCGGATTAATATCCATTTCACCATAGTTCAGACCGTAAAGGTTCAGTTTTGCATCCTTTTCGGTAGTCTCTATACCATTACGAGTCCAGGTATATGCGCTCATTTTATAATATGCATGGCCTGATAGCTGGCTGTAAGGATGTTTAGAATCATAATCGGTCAAACTCACAATAGCTTTCATCTTGTTTTTTGTCTCGTCCATTTTACTTTTCAACATTCCCCAACGGATAAGATCAGCTTTACGGATCAGTTCTCCGGCAAACTCATAAGCTCTCTCGTCAACAATTGCCTGGAACATCTTTTCTTTACTGAGAGCTGCTTCTGCAACATAAGCTGTAACTTCTGTTGCACGGTCGGAGGTCGCAAAAGCGCGGTTGCGAATCTTAGTCAGGTAAGGAACGGCAGCAGATGCACCATTCAACTCGTTTTCCAGTTCGGCGCGCATCAGTACGATGTCGGCATAACGCATATATTGTCTGTTGATACCGTCATCGTTTCCGGTAGGAATCATACGGTTCGTCCATTCATAACGCAACTTTCCGAAACTCCAGCTTTTGAAAGACTGAAGAGTTTGTACGCCTTTTGTCCATTGGAATGGGCAGCAAGTTATATCACGGCGCAAGTCCTTTACTGAATAGTCAAAGAAGAAAGTTGGTGTAGGACCAACCTGGCTTCCCTGAAGCATGGTTGTCATATTGTCGGCAGTGGTATGCTTGATACCGAAAGTGTACATGATACGTCCGCGTGCGGGGTTATTGCTATAACCTATCTCGAACAATGATTCACTGCCTGCATTGATAACATCTCCTGAGATTCCGTTGTTGTTGAAGATATCTTCAAAATTTGATTTTAAAGCCACGTAAGTGCCTTCCTGTTCCATTACATCTTTACAAGCTTGCAGTGCGATAGGGTAGAGACGTGCTTTGGATAGTTCCGGATCCGTACTTAAACGGTTTTCTCCGTCAAGACGCTGAGCGTAGCCGGATGCTTGCAGGCATATGCGGGCCAGGAGACCTTTTACGAAGACTTTGTTCACGCGTTCCACTGTTTTTGTGGCGTCTATCTCATTAGGCCACGCGCAAAGGTCTTGTGCCTCTTGCAAATCAATGATGAGCTGCTTGTAGATGACATCACGGTCTTCGCGTCCTGAATACATATTGTCGGCGTTCAATGAAGTCAGACGTGCGGGAACATCTCCCCACATATTAATCAGGTCAATATAATGTAAGGCACGTAGCGTGAGCGCTTCCCCCAACAATTGTTTCATATTGGCATTTGTCAGGTCTGCATATTCACGAAGACCTTCAATAGCCAGATTGGCACGTTCGATAGCGGCATATATCTTAGCCCAAAGGTCGGTCCCGGTACTGGTGTTCATTTGATCGTTTCCGACTCCGGCATTGTATGTTGCCAAGTCTGCCTTTCCGTCGGCCTTGTCCGAACTGTTATAGTATTCTATATCTGTATTGTATCCATACCAAATGGCACGTGCACGATAGTTTTGCTCTCCAAATTCCTGATAGATATTGGCAATGGTGCCTTGTGCATATTCATAAGTACTGAAAATGTTCTTACCGTCTAAAGATGAAGGAGAACTTTGATCTAAGAAATCACTGCAAGAAGACAGACTAGCAAGAAGGGCGACAGCTGTCAATGATTTAATCGTTATATTTTTCATTTCTTTTTCGTTTTAGAAGTTTAAGTTAAGACCTATTACAAACTGGCGGCTCTTCGGGTATGCAGAGTAGTCTACTCCCGGAGTAAGAGCTGTTTTGTTTCGGGTGGAAACTTCAGGGTCGAAGCCTGAATAACCGGTCAGACAAAATACATTATAACATGTGGCGTAGAAACGCAAATTGTTAATACCCACTTTTCTAGTCAGGGACTGCGGTAGAGTATAACCTACTGTTAATGTAGACAGACGTAGGAAGGAGCCATCTTCAACAGCCCAGTCGGTCAATACATAACTGGTATAGGGTGACCACATGGTAGTATTGGCGTTTAATGCAGCCAACTGTGCGGGATCGTTTACCAAGTTTCCGTTGGCGTCAAGGTTTGTCCAACGTTTGCCTTCGGCCATAATGTCGATCATGTTACGGTAATAGTATTGATAGGACGAAGTATATTCAATCTTATTGGCATTATAAACGTCATTACCGATGCTGTAAGTGAAGTTTGCACTCAAATCAAAACCATATACGCGACCTGAAAGGGCGAAACCACCACTGGCTTTAGGATTGGTATTACCGATAACGGTACGGTCTTTTTCATCAATGACATTGTCACTGTCGTCTATATTCTTCAGTTTTAAGGCACCCGGACGGAGATAACTGGCACCGATAACACCTGCATTGCTTGCTACATCTTGTTTCAATACCCATTTTTCACCGCTGGCATAATAGTCTTCAAAGTCACTTACTTCATAACGTCCGGCAGTTACATATCCGTAGATCTCACCTACTGAATGGCCTGGTTTCACGATGAAATCATCCTGAATCTGTGTTGAGGCCCAACCGGATGATGCCGGATATTGTGATAATGTACCTAGGTTCTTTACTTTGTTTTTATTGAAACCTACGTTACCATTGAAGCTCAGCTCATAGTTTTTCTTGCTGATGATGTTCCAGGTAAGAGATATTTCAAAACCTTTGTTCTCAGTCTTACCGAGGTTGCGGTACTGGTAGTCATAACCGGAACCGGAAACAGGGAATGCGATTAGTAAATCTTTAGTCGTATTCTTATAATATTCGATGCTACCGGTCAGCTTGCCACCGAATAAGGTATAATCCAAACCAACGTTACGGGTAACGGTCGTTTCCCATTTCAAGTCCGGATTGGATGCGTAGGAACCACTTTGACCTGAGGCAATGCCGCTTGTCCAATAAGAAGGGAATTGATTGAGCCAAGTAGTAGAACCGGAAGACCATACGGGAGAAGTCTGGTCGGCGGGAATATTGTTATTACCTGCGGTACCATAAGAAAAACGTATTTTCAAATCATCAAGCCAATTCTGGGTCTTCTCCATGAACTTTTCTGAGGAAATACGCCATGCTACGGCAGCTGAAGGGAAATATCCCCAACGATTGCCTTTAGAGAATTTGGAAGAACCATCGGCACGGAATGTACCGCTAATCAAATATTTGCTTTGGAAATCGTAATTGACACGTCCGAAGTAGGAAAGCAAGTTGTCGTCTGCGTTAGTATATTTGTCTACACTATAAGGGGTACCTTGTGAAGACAAGGCCCAAGCCTGAGAAGCAGTAAAGCTGACAGGAAAGAAGCTCAGACGGTCATCATTCAATGAACTTTTTTTATTGATAGTCTCTTCACCAACCAATACATTCAGGTTGTGATCTTTATTCTTGATGATATCTTTGAAGTTGTAATTTACTGTATTGGTATTGCGGAAAGTCTTACGCTGCGTGTCGGCAAAATAAGCCATCGGATGAACACCTTCTGTATCGGAACTGTTGGTACGTGCATTGTAAGTACTTGGACCATAATATTTCTTATCGGTATTGTAGTACCAGTCCAGACCGAACTCTGTTTTGAACTTGAAGTTCTTGAAGATTTCCCATGAAAAGCTTCCATTCATGTTGAAAGTCTGACGGTTCTGCTTGCGGTCCGTGTCATATACTGATGTAATCGGGTTTGTCAACTGAAAATCCGGGTCATAACTGTCACTCAAATCAGGAAAGTTAAACATCGGGTAGATCATAACGTTCTTCATGCGTGAGTCGGCTGAAGATACTTCACTCTTGCTTTCATTGGCACCTGCACCGTTTACTGTGGTATTGGCATAACGCATAGAGAAGTCGAGGCTGACTTTATCATTCACCTTGTGGTTAAGTTTTAAGCTTAAATTATCACGTCGGAAAGAAGACCCCAGCATGATAGCTTTGTCATTCATGTGGGCATATCCCATGTTGAATTTAGTTTTGTCCGAACCACCGCTAATTATCAAGCTATGATTGAAGGTATTTCCTGTACGGCCGAATACTTGGTCTTGCCAGTCATTGGTTGGGGCGTTTTCATACAAGTCTGCATCTTGCCAGTTGCCGAAAAGACTGGTAAATTTGCTTTCATTACCTCTCAACAAGGCGTATTCTCTTTGCCATTTTACGTAATCAGTTGCGCTCAATGTCTCCAAGGTCTTTGCCATTTTTTTCCAGGAATAGTAGGTATTATAAGATACACTCAGTTTTCCTTCCTTTCCGCTTTTAGTCGTTACCAGGATTACACCGTTTGCACCGCGAGAACCGTAAATAGCTGTAGAAGATGCATCTTTCAGTACAGTCATATCCTCAATATCGGATGCGGGAATGTCGCTGATAGACTCTACCGGGAAACCGTCTACGATAAACAGCGGAGTATTGTCACCTGTGATAGAACCACCACCACGTACGCGAATCTTCATTTCTGCGTCAGGAGAACCTTCGGTAGTGGTGATTTGTACACCCGCCATTTTACCTTGCAAGGCTTCTGTTGCCGAAGCTACGGGAACGGCGCTCAATACTTCGGAACTAACCGTAGCAACGGAACCTGTGATATCTTTCCGTTTGGCTGTACCATAGCCGATAACAACGACTTCATCTAATGCTTTGGTGTCGTCAGACAAAGTTACGTCGATTTTGTTTTTTCCTTTGATTGCAATTTCTTGTGTCTTCATACCGATGTATGAAACAATAAGAGTGGCATTGGCAGGAACTTTGAGAGAGAAATCACCATCCAGATTGGTAATCGTACCATTGGAGGTATTTCCTTTTTCTACGATGGAAGCACCGATAATTGGATCTCCGGTTGCATCTTTCACATTACCGGTTGCGGTAATAGTCTGCGCTGATACGCTTAGCGAAAAAACTGCTAATATCATTAGCAGTAAAACTCGCATGTTTTTCATTCTTTTAGACATCATTCTTCTTTTAATATAGATTGTTAATATTATAAACATTCGGTTACTTGTAAGGCTTTGTTTGTGCAAAAATAAGTCATCGACAGCGCTATCTATGTGCAATAATTGTTTTTATCATGGGAAATATTGTTTTTCCACCTCTGAGTAACAAAAAAGCGGAAGTATTGCTATATACTTTCCGCTTTTCCTGTGTCTGTTTGGAAGTGTTATGTGTCAAAATTCTATTTCTTTGTGGGGAATAAATGATTGACCAGATTGTTCATATATACTTCCAGATTTGTGTATTCCGGACTTAAACTATACTTAGTACCATCGGCAGGGTCGTTCGGATCCAAATTATTTTTCTTTTCCCATTCATCCGGCATACCGTCACCATCGGTATCGACTAAAGTTACTTCCGATTTATATTCTGGCCATCCTCCTACATCCGATGGCTGGTCTATCATGCCGTTGGTGCTACCGTGGGAACCTTCATAAGTATAATTACCTTTGCGGGTTTCTTCTACAATGCGTTTGTCTATTATGTCACGACGATATGAAGCACCGGCATATTCGAGCACGTCTTTATATGCTTTTTTCGCAGATTGCAAGGAAGTACGTTCGGCTATATTGAAAGCTTTAGAGGACAACAACTTTTTTTCAGGTGCAAAGTCGTTCTTGATTACCAGTCCGTAGGCATTGTCTCTGTTCACTTTGTAAAGAGCTTCTTTTTGTTTATCGGTGAGTTTAGAACAAGTAGGGTCCATATAATTACCATTAAAGTAGAATATACCGTGGACACCGGCTTCATTCTTATTCGTTCCATCGTCGGCGTATGCGGTAAACAAACGTTTAAAAGAACCTTTTGTAGCGCTGAAAGGTCCCGGTTTATAATAGTTGTTAATGAAATTGTAGGAACCTCCTTCGCCGGCATAAGCTCCGTCACTACCATAATTATAGATTACATTATTGAATAAATCAACTTTTTCTTCTTCCGGTTTACCTGTATAGCGGCTTCCGCAAAGACGAGGAGTACGGTTGGTGTGATGAGCCAATAAGTTGTGATGAAAAGTTGCAGTCTGTCCTCCCCAAATGCCTCCATAGCCGTGAGCTCCTTTTTCATGAATGGAGTTGGCAAGGCTTTCGCTGATGATGCACCATTGGAGAGTGAAATTGCGATTATTATAAAAAGTGGCGCATTCATCGGTACTCCAACTCATGGAGCAGTGGTCAATGATAATATTTTGGTGGTTTTTGATGCCGTTCATAGCGTCGTCTCCTTTTTGTTTGATGTCAACTCCCATGCGTGAGCGGATAAAACGGACAATTACATTGTCGGCTTGAATGGAGAAAGTATAGTTTTTTAGGCAGATACCGTCACCTGGAGCTGTTTGTCCGGCAATGGTCAGGTCTCCATTGTTGACTCTCAGAGGTTTTTGCAGCTCTATGATTCCGTCTACTGCAAAAACGATTGTGCGAGTACCTTTTTGGTTGATAGCCCAACGGAAAGTTCCTTCGGAACCGTCATCGGCTAGTGAAGTCACTATATATACAGTACCTCCGGCACCTCCTGTTGTATACTTTCCGGCACCATCTGCTCCGGGAAAAGCTATAATTTTGTTTCGATCAGGGGTCGGATAGTCTTTCTTCTCATTATTGACACTTTTATTATCCTGTATATCAATGGATATATAGGTTGTCGCACTTACCATTATAGGAATAGTAAGTAAAATGCACAGTGCTGCCGGTAGTTTTTTATTCATGCTCTTTCTTTAGTTGATTATTGTTTTGATATGGAACTTTATTTTGATTTTCGTTTTAATGGCGTAAAGGTATGAATATTTAGGTAGCTACGTGTGTAATAATTGTTATTCGCATAGTATTTATTGTTATTTGAAACTTGTCTTTTTTTTAATTCAACCATAATTAATCAACAATAAATACAAAGTGAAAAACAAATATTGCACATGAGTATATTTCTGTTTCCATACTTTTGTGAGGTGAACTCGTTCGTAATAAAAAGGATAATCACTTTAAACTACCAGGAACATGAAAGGACTAATAAAAGGACAACTTGTTATTTGGGCTTATAAAGAAAATATATTGGGAATTATATTGTCGGCTTTCCTTTTTGGGGGAGTAGTTGCCTGTTCGGATGAACAGGCAACAGAAAAACAGTTGACAGATGAATCGGGGCTACCGGAATATCCTATCCCCGACCGTACCACCATTGTTGCTTTTCCGGGAGCTTATGGTGCCGGAAAGTATACAACAGGAGGTGCGGGAGGTACTGTATATATAGTGACTTCATTAGCTGATGATGGGGCGGTGGGTACTTTACGTCATGCTATACAGCAGAAGGGAAGACGTACAATAGTCTTTGCAGTCGGAGGAGTGATCGAATTGCAGAAACAACTAGTTATCACCAACGATGACATTACTATTGCAGGTCAAACAGCTCCGGGTAAGGGAATCTGTTTGAAGGACAACACTTTGCGGGTGAATGCCAATAATGTAATTATTCGTTTCCTCCGTTGTCGTATGGGAGATGAAAAACGAATAGAGGATGATGCGATGAATGGTTATCAGAATAATTATCCCGGAAAGCAGAATATTATTATTGACCATTGTTCCATGAGTTGGAGCACTGATGAATGTGCCTCATTTTATGGGAATACTAATTTTACAATGCAGTGGTGTATTCTCAGCGAAAGCTTGTGGCATTCGATACATGAAAAAGAGGCTCATGGTTATGGTGGAATATGGGGTGGCTCACCTGCCACATTCCATCATAATTTGTTGGCTCATCACAGTAATCGGACTCCGCGTCTTTGTGGAAGTCGTTATTCGAATCGGGCAGATGTGGAAAAGGTGGACTTATGTAATAATGTAATTTATAATTGGACTAATGAAGGTGCTTATGGAGCTCAGGGAGGTTATTACAATATTATGAATAACTATTATAAACTAGGTCCTGCTTCCGCCAAGGATAAAACCCATACACGTTTTTTCACCGCTTATATAGATGATGGAAAGAATGCCCAAGATGCCGGAGTATTTGGTTACTTTTATGTGAATGGCAATATAATGGACAATACATGTGTGGACTTGTCAGGCGAACAGCAGAAGGAGATTGCCAGCGCCAACGCCAATAATATTTCTTCTACTGCATTCAAGGTAAAGAATGACGAAAGAACATCTTCTGACTTATTGTTGGACATGCGCATTGATATCCTTTCTGATTACAGTTTTATGCAATCTGCTACAGACGCTTACGAAACTGTGCTGGCGTATGCAGGGGCATGGACATGTGGCTGGAAGGATAATAAGTATATCATTCCGGAGCGAGATAAGATTGATAGGCGTATTGTAAGTGAAACTGCTAATGGCACTTATAGTACTAATGCATCTAAAGGTGGTGGATATGGTTTGATAGACAGTCAGGAGGATACTATAGAAAAGTGGGACGAATATATAACTGCAACCTCTTCTCTTGTCGATACAGACAAGGACGGTATACCGGACGAATGGGAAATAGCAAAAGGCTTAAATCCTAATGATGCGTCTGACGGGGCGAAGTATAATTTGAGTGCTGCTTATACAAATCTAGAGGTGTATCTGAATGGCTTGGTGGAGAATACTTTTCCGGCAAGTCATTCCAAATAATTGTTTTTTAATGATTAGATTTCTTAGTTCTATTTGCTTGTGAAAGCAGGTAAAACAATGAGTATTATGATAAGTTTTATCGTTTTTTATCCGGTATTCATCGGATTATTGACCGTAAATCAGCAGAAAAGCCTGTAAAAGCATAAAGAAATGGCGTATCTTTGAACCATTAATCAATTAATAATAGAAATAATGGAAGAGAAACAAAAAACTTTGTCTGCTACAGGCTTTTCCGGTAAATATCTGGTAGCTTCACTTTTTATCCTTTCGGGGATACTACTGTTTGCCCGCAATATGGGATGGATTACTGCTGAATTGTTTAGCACGATAGTATCTTGGTATTCTCTTTTTATTATATTAGGTATATATTCGATGATACGTCGCCATTTTGTAGGAGGAATAATTCTTTTGTTGATTGGTGTCTATTTCTTATTGGGTGGGCTTTCATGGTTGCCTGAGAATTCTCAGGCAATGGTCTGGCCTCTTGCTTTGATAATAGCGGGTGTTTTGTTGATTTTCAAATCCCGAAGAAGAGGGCCTTGGTCTCATAGCCATATGGCACATCATCGCAAGGAATGGATGAAACGGAGAGGTCCGGGTATGAACTTTAAAGAAGAACAGCAACAATGCGAGTCTGTCGATGGCTTTTTGCATTTGGAAAATGTTTGGGGAGCGGCACGTCATGTCGTACTTGATGAGCTATTCAAAGGAGCTATTGTTCGTACTTCGTTCGGGGGTACAGTTATTGATTTGCGTCATACCCATATTGCGTTGGGAGAAACTTATATCGATCTGGACTGTAGCTGGGGAGGAGTTGAGATTTATGTTCCTTCCGATTGGAAAGTAGTATTCAAATGTAATACTTTCTTCGGTGGCTGTGATGATAAACGTTGGCATAACGGGGATATTAACCATGAGAGCATATTAGTAGTTCGAGGTACGCTTTCTTTTGGAGGTCTGGAGATAAAAGACTAGCGTATGAAAGCACATCCAATTATAGATTACCCTTATCGTTGGATTCCGATACTGCTGCTTTTGCTGGTGTTGGTTGCGGCTCAGGTAGCATTGGTCTGCCTATACACCGGAGCTGATTACCTTCCTGCCTTGGTAGATGGGATAGCAACGATGGGTTGGTTAGCTGCCTTAGCCTATCTGGCATGGTATGTTGTCGGGTTCGTTTCGTTATTGCAGACAGATATTATCATGATAGTGGTAGGAAGTCTGCTTTGGCTGGCAGGTTGTTTTATGGTTTGTGATAGTATGGTACGGATAGCAGGTATATCCTATATCCCTTTTACACAGACAATCCCTTTCCGGTTATTGTTCGGGTTACCGGTTCTGATTGCGGTAACTCTTTGGTATCGTTTGATTACCGCTAAAGAAGAAGTTTTGAATCAGGAACTTGAAAAAGAACTGATTGCGCATCAGGTAGTTGAGGCACCGGTGGAAGTTCCGGCTGGATTAATTAATCGAATCACAGTGAAAGACGGTTCACGTATTCATTTGATTAAAGCGGATGAACTAATCTACATACAAGCTTGTGGTGATTATGTGATGTTAATCACTCCTTCAGGAGAATACCTGAAAGAACAAACTATGAAATATTTTGAAACGCATCTGCCGCCTGAAACATTTGTTCGTGTTCATCGTTCAACTATTGTCAACGTGACACAGATATCACGGGTTGAACTGTTCGGGAAAGAAACATATCAATTATTACTAAAAAACGGGGTTAAGCTCCGGGTAAGCCTTTCCGGTTACAGATTATTGAAAGAAAGACTGGGATTATAAAACTGATTTTATGACTGAAGATAAAACTTTCATTTATTAATCAAAAATAAGCATACATATACTATTGTTTAGTATCCTCATATAAAATCCTCTTTATATTCTGGTTAAAGAATACAAAGAGGATTATTTTATTGACGTGAGTTGCATGGGGTATGGTGAGATGAAATCATAATTGGGGAATAAATTGCACAATACTTTCACAAGTGTCCTCCCGTCAATGCCTAAAATCAAGACAAATCTAGTTAAATAGTTTCTCCTTTTGCAATATTTATTAATTTATCTTATGGTATTTATGATTATTTTAATATATTGAAGATATTTTGGGGCATCTTTTTTTACCTCGCTAATTTTTCTTATGTTTGTAGATTAAATAATGAATGAACAGTAATGAATATGTCAACTCATCTTCTATATAATGATTTTCCAACTTTTCTGCGTAAGTATTTTCCCTATAAAGTACAAAAGATTTCGTTGAACGCGGGTTTCACTTGTCCTAACCGTGACGGGACGAAAGGGTGGGGCGGTTGTACCTATTGTAATAACCAGACCTTTAATCCTGATTATTGCCGGACAGAGAAGTCGGTCACTGCTCAGTTGGAGGAAGGTAAATGTTTCTTTGCCCGTAAATATCCTGAAATGAAATATCTGGCCTATTTTCAGGCATATACTAATACATATGCAGAGTTAGAAGGATTAAAACGTAAATATGAGGAAGCGTTGGAAGTAGAAGACGTAGTGGGGTTGGTGATTGGTACTCGTCCGGATTGTATGCCGGAAGGGTTGTTGCGCTATCTGGAGGAATTGAACAAACACGCTTTTCTAATGGTAGAATACGGTATTGAGAGTACTTGTGATAGAACTTTGCAGCGCATAAACCGCGGACATACTTATGAGGATACCGTAGAAACTGTCGGGCGGACGGCTGCTTGTGGCATTCTCGTAGGCGGACATATCATTCTAGGACTTCCGGGAGAAACATCTGACGCTATGGTGGCGCAAGCGGGAATCCTGTCTGACCTTCCTTTGTCAACTCTTAAAATTCATCAGTTACAGTTGATTCGCGGGACCCGTATGGCGCACGAATATGATATAAACCCGGCGGATTTTCATCTGTTCACGGAGGTAAACGAATATATTGATCTGGTGATTGACTATGTCGAACATCTTCGTCCGGATATGGTTGTAGAACGTTTTGTCTCTCAATCTCCTAAAGATTTATTAATAGCTCCGGACTGGGGATTGAAAAATTATGAATTTGTAGCACGTTTGCAAAAAAGAATGAAAGAAAGAGGTGCTTATCAAGGGAAGAAGTACAGGGATTCGGAAAAAAGAATTATTTTTGCAGGTGATAAATTTGCCACTGAATAATTACCTGTTTTTTTAGAGGAAGCCGGTGGTGAAAGTGAAATTAATAAAGTTGAAGAATGGAGAAAACAAGAATTAAAGGAAATGTCCACTACGTGGGAGTGAATGACCGTAATAAACACCGTTTTGAAGCGATGTGGCCGTTGCCCTATGGAGTTTCGTATAACTCTTATCTGATTGATGATGAAATGGTGGCATTGGTGGATACAGTAGACATCTGTTATTTTGAAGTATACCTGCGTAAGATCAAGCAAGTGATCGGTGAACGTCCTATCAATTATTTAATAATAAATCACATGGAACCGGACCATTCCGGATCTATCCGATTGATAAAACAGCATTATCCGGAGATTATTATCGTGGGTAATAAGCAGACATTCGGCATGATTGAAGGTTTCTACGGTGTGACCGGGGAACAATATCTGGTGAAGGACGGAGATTTTTTGGCTTTAGGTCGCCATAAACTGCGCTTTTACATGACCCCTATGGTGCATTGGCCGGAAACGATGATGACATTTGATGAGACTGACGGAGTTCTTTTCTCCGGCGACGGCTTCGGATGTTTCGGTACAGTAGACGGTGGCTTTCTGGATACCCGTATTAATCTGGATAAGTATTGGGGAGAAATGGTTCGTTACTATTCTAATATCGTAGGTAAATACGGAAGTCCTGTACAAAAGGCTTTGCAGAAACTTGGCGGACTTCCTATTTCTGCTATTTGTTCTACTCATGGACCGGTGTGGACAGAAAATATAGCTAGAGTGATCGGTATATATGATCGTTTGAGCCGTTATGACGCTGATGAGGGAGTAGTTATCGCATACGGAAGTATGTATGGAAATACAGAACAAATGGCTGAGGCTATTGCCGAAGAACTTTCTGCACAAGGAATCAAGAATATCGTAATGCATAATGTTGCTAAGAGCCATCCTTCCTATATTATAGCAGATATTTTCCGTTATAAGGGATTGATTATCGGTTCTCCTACATATAGCAATCAGATTTTCCCGGAGGTAGAATCATTGCTTTCAAAGATTCTGGTGCGTGAGGTGAAAGGACGTTATCTGGGTTATTTCGGTTCTTTCGCATGGGCAGGTGCTGCGGTGAAACGTATGGCAGAGTTTGCAGAAAAGAGCAAATTTGAACTGGTAGGCGATCCGGTAGAGATGAAGCAGGCGATGAGGGATATTACCTACACTCAATGCGAGAATCTGGCACATGCCATGGCAGAGCGCTTGAAGAAAGACCGTTAAAACAGTGAATAAGATTATTAATTTATTAACTAACCTATAAAACAATCGACTTATGAGACTTATTATTCAGCCGGACTATCAGTCCGTATCTCAGTGGGCTGCACATTACGTTGCTGCAAAAATAAAAGCTGCCAATCCAACCCCTGAAAAACCGTTTGTATTGGGTTGTCCTACCGGATCTTCTCCTCTGGGCATGTACAAAGCTTTGATCGATCTGAATAAGAAAGGAATCGTTTCCTTCCAGAATGTAGTAACATTCAATATGGATGAATATGTAGGACTGCCGAAAGAACATCCGGAAAGCTATTATTCTTTTATGTGGAATAACTTCTTCAGTCATATTGATATCAAGGCTGAAAATACGAATATCCTGAATGGCAATGCTCCTGACCTGGATGCAGAATGTGCACGTTACGAAGAAAAGATTAAGTCTTATGGCGGTATCGACTTGTTCATGGGTGGTATTGGTCCTGATGGACATATCGCTTTCAATGAACCGGGTTCTTCATTGACTTCACGTACTCGTCAGAAAACATTGACTACGGATACAATCATTGCTAACTCTCGTTTCTTTGACAATGATATCAATAAAGTGCCTAAAACTGCTTTGACAGTAGGTGTGGGTACTGTTCTTTCTGCCAAAGAAGTGATGATTATCGTGAATGGACACAACAAGGCCCGTGCACTGTATCATGCCGTAGAAGGTTCTATCACTCAGATGTGGACAATCAGTGCATTGCAGATGCATGAAAAAGGTATTATCGTATGTGATGATGCTGCGACTGAAGAATTGAAAGTAGGAACTTACCGTTATTTCAAGGACATTGAAGCTGGTCATTTGGATCCGGAATCTTTGATTAAATAATATAGAACAGACTCTATAAATAATGGGCTGCATCAATGTTGAATTGATAGCAGCCCATTATGTAATGAATTCTGTCGAAGAAACTAACTTTCTTCTAACCAACCTTTTCCTTGACGAACAATTTCCGGTTCATCCTCTGTGCATTTTACTACCGTTGAAGGTTCTATTCCTCCGATACCTCCGTCAATAACTAGATCCACTATATCGCCAAACTTTTCATCGATTAGTTCGGGATCGGTTATATATTCCAGATCCTCATCTTCATCGTATGGCAAGGTGGTGGTCATTATCGGAGCGTCCAGCAGACGGGCAATTTCCCGGATGATATTGTTGTTCGGCATACGGATGCCTACCTCTTTCCGGTTACGGAAGATTTTGGGCAATCGGTTTGTTCCGTTCAGGATGAAAGTAAACGGTCCCGGAAGATTATGTTTCATAAGTTTGAAGACGTTATTGTCCACCTTGGCATATTCACTGATACTACTCAAGTCATAGCAGATGATAGACAGATTGTTTTTACGTGGGTCTATCTCCTTGATACGGCAGATGCGTTCGATAGCACGCTCTTTCAGTCCATGACAGCCGATAGCGTACATCGTATCAGTAGGATAAATGATAAGTCCGCCATCATTCAGAATGTCGATAATCCGTTGTAAGTCCTGCGGATTGTTATTTTTATCATATAGCTTCAGAAGCATAATCTCTTTTCCTTATTTTTTTATTTAAGTTTCTTCTTCAAGAAGTCCAATGCCTTCTCGGCCGCCTTTTCCGTTACTTTCTGTTTGATAGAATCTTTGTTGGCACTGGCAGCAGAGTCAAGTCCGAGTTTCTGGCCTAATTTGCTGATAGCCTCATCGGCTACTGCTTCCACAGCCTGATTGGCCATACTCTTGGTATCGACACTGACTTTAGGTGAAGTGAACGAACCTCCGATTCTCAAATCAAGAGTCATTAGTTTGGAGATATTACCGGCAGATGCAGGAAGTTTAATCTTTCCTGTGTAATCGATAGTCTGGTCGAGACCCGTGCTACCGGAAAGATTCAGGTTGTAGTCTCCCATTTGAATATCGAACGGTTTTGTTTCTACCCGTCCATCTTTGATGATGAAGTCCAGCGTCATATCTTTTACTTTCATCTCTTTCAGGCTAGGTTGCTTAACCGCATCAGCTATTTGATCGATAGCTTTCACACCACTTAGGCTAAGGTCGCGTGTGGAGAGGCTGCCGTCTCCCTGCATTGTATCCAATATGGGGCTCATGGCTGCGTCCAAATCCGTCAACACGTTGATACTGCCGGAGAAGTTCCCTTTCAGATTTTCAAAGATAGGAGCCATTTTCTGCACCATATCCAGTTCCTTGTAAGCTTGGGCAAAACCTATATTCGTCAGTTTGAATCCAGCTTTCAACTCAGGTTTCTTGGCATCGGCAGTGGAATAATATCCGTTCATCACAACATTTCCTCCCATAGTGCTCATAGACAGATTTTTCATGTCTACTTTACCGTCTTTGACAGTAAGCTTACCGTTCATATTGTTGAAGGACATCTTGTCAAACAGTACTTGTTTCAGATTAGCGTCCATTTGGAAGTCGATGTTGCGGGGAACTTCAACAATTCCCGTGGAACTAACGGAATCCGTAGTTGTTACATCACCGGACGAAGACATTTCTTCACCCGTAGCCGACATGAAATCGTTCAGATTGAAATAGTTGGAACGGATATTCAGACTTCCTTTCAAGGTAGTGCCTTTCAACGCATAACCGATATAGTTTTCGAACCGGCTGTCGGCAGTAATGTCATTCTTACCGATGTTGACGGTTGTTTCGCTCAACTGAAGATATTTGGGTGTAAACGTAAAGAGTGATTTCTTAATTTCTACATCCGGCATATCTTGCATTTTAAGTTTCATGTCTGTTAAACCAATCGTTCCAGCAGCCAGTATGCGGTCGTATTGTTCCTTTTCGATAGATGAAAGGCGCCCGGACATTTGCATATCAGCGTCGATTGTTCCGTTTAGTTCCATATCTCCAAGCGGATATACTTGTTTGATCATACCAAGGTTAAGAATTCCTTTTGCTTCCACTTTGAAGTCAGGATCGCTGACCGGCGTTTTCACGTAGGCAGTCAGACTGAACGGGTTACCTGCCAGACGGAAGCTAAACGGGTTAATATCCACCGTCGTCAGGTCGATATTTCCTCCCGGATTCTGTACGTTGGCATTGATGTTAATTTGGTCTACTCCTGCCGGTAAAGCCGGATAGCGGAACATGGCATTTTTGACTTGCATATCGACATTGAACGCAGGTACGGTATCTCCTAGCAGGGTGCCTTTGGCTGTTGCGTTCAGTGTGGCGGTTCCGTCGGTTTTCAGGCTGGAAAATTCGGTGGCATAGATAGCCGGGATTAGCGAAAGGATTTCTTTGAAACCTATATCGTTGGTATTGAGTTTCAAGTCCATGTCGATAGCCGGGTCTTTCAAGGCTACCCAGCCGTCAATACCTGCCTGAATAGCGTTGAGGCGAATGGTGTTATCCTTTAATGTGTACTTGTTATTGGCCAGATCGGCGTCCACATCCATTTCAGCGGAGATGTTGGCATTCGCCAAGAAAGGAATCCCGTTCATCTTGTAAGTCAGGGATTTTGTTTCCGCTTCCAGTTTCAGTGTGGTGCGTTCACTGCCTAAGTCTCCGGCGCAGGTTGCGTTAAAGTCTTGGATGTCAGCATACATCTTTCCTTGTTGGTCATCATAAATCAGATTCATGTTTTTTATGACGAAACGTTGGAGTTTCACTTTGAAAGGGGAAGATTCTTCTTCTGCAGCGGGAGTCTCGGCAGAGGCTGTCGTATCCGGCTCCATAATGTTCCAGTTGGCACGTCCGTCCGGCAACACAATGGCATGCAGCTTTGTGTCTTCGATGAATATTTTGGAAATATCGTAACCGCTATCTCCGAAAAGAGAGAATAAGTTGATGGCGGCAGTAACTTCTCCGGCTTGTACAAGGGTATCATTGGCAAATTCACCAGTGCCTTTTAGCCAGAAATCTTCGAGAGTGACAGAAGCCTGTGGAAAGTTACGGAACAGGCTAATGTTAAGTTTCTTAAAGTCAAATTGCGCATTGAGCATCTTGTTGCCTTCTGTTTTTACAATATCGGCTATCTTACCTTGGAAGGCGAAAGGAAGAAGGAGCATTAGAATGATAATTACTCCTACGGTGATAGCTGCGATTTTCAAACCTTTTTTCATTTGCTTCTATTTTAAGAGTCTGATAATATGTAAGGAACAAAACTAATAAAACTTTTTGATAATAAGGGATAAAAGAGATTTTTTTAGGGATTCTTATTTTAAAATTAGGGGAATCCAAAGCACGGAATTATGGCAGGGAGTGGTTGAGGCAATGGCTCTTCAGGGGTTGTAGTGGAGGAGATTCGTTCTTTGGTGAGCAACGGTCTCTTTCTCGGTGAGGAACAGTGTATTGGTCAGTGAGGGAAAAACGGTCGGTTCCCGTTTCCTCCCTTTTGTATATATTTATTGTTTTTTCTTTTTCTTCAGTTCCTCTGCAATTCTCCATTGTAACGCAGCTTCCACTTCCTTTCCGGCTTTCAGCAAAGCGTCTCCAAAAAGTTCGTGTGCACCGGCGTGTTCCGGTTTCAGACTTGTAGCCTTATCCAGATCGGCGATTGCACCTTCTGTGTTTTCTGTTTTCAACCGGAGTTTTCCCCGGTTATAGACAGCTTTAAAATTTGCCGGATGAAGGTTTACTGCGGTATTAAAGCAATTTTCAGCGTCGAAATAATCTTTATTATTGAATAAAGTAATTCCTTTACGTATCCATGCGTCTATGTAGTTTGGATCGAGGCTGAGCGCTTTATCGTAGTTGGCAAGGGCAGCACGTATATCATGTGCTTGGGTGATACATTCGTTTCCCATTAACAGATACTCATGGGCGTATTGGCGTAGGCGTTCCTGTTGTTCCCGCATCTGTTCCTTGAGTTTTTTATTCTGTTCTTTCAGGGTGTTGATAATGCCGAGTTTTCGGCGAATCAGACGGCGGGGAACAGGTTTTTCAATATCATAGCGGGAATGGATGGCACGGAAGAATTGTTCCAGACATTCCTCCATATCACCTTTATTGAAAGCGCGGGCGGCTGCGGCATATTGCACATCGGCCTGTGCCTGTTTCAATGCCTTGTCAATGGCTTGCCGGTTATTAAATCGTCCGGCGAAGTTGACGATTTCCGGACGGACGAAAATATCTGCCCGGTTAATAGGCTTTTTAAGTTGGATACCATCCAGAGAAGTACAACGGCTGAGTGCGACATACGCTTGTCCACCGGCAAATACTCCACCAGTGAAGTCGATTACCACCCGGCTGAAAGTCAGGCCCTGGCTCTTATGAACTGTAATTGCCCAAGCCAACCGGATAGGATATTGAGTGAAACTACCTAATACTTCTTCCTCGATCTCTTTCGTTTTTTCGTTGTAGCGATAACGGATATTGCGCCATGAATCCCGTTTAACGTCACATTCTTTCCCGTCATCAGTGATAACGTATATCGTTTCTTCTTCTTCATCAATACCGGCAATGACGCCAATAGTGCCATTTACCCAACGACGGTCAAAGTCATTCTTGATAAAGATAATTTGTGCACCGGGTTTTAGCACTAGCTCTTGTGAGGTGGGTAAACTACTTTCGGGAAAATCTCCTTCGATAACTCCTTCAAAAGTAATCGATTCTCCCGGAAGCTCGGCCAGTTTTTTTTCGTTGATTGAATCTACCGTATCTCTTCGGGTAGCAAGCGTGATATACATATCTGCTTCCGATTCTTCAATCTGGCTTCCATATCGGGTATTCAACAGTTGGAGGTCGGCTGCTCCGGCAGTATTAGTACGAATGTGGTCAAGTACACCGACAAAAACCGGATCAGTCTGCCGGTAAACCTTTTGCAGTTCGATAGAAACTAAATCTATCTGACCGAATACTCTTGCTGAGAAAAAGTAAGGAGTAGGATAGAAACGGTTCAGTATTTCCCGTTCATCATTCTTCACGACAGGTTCCAATTGGAAAACGTCGCCTACCAATAGTAACTGTTTTCCGCCGAAAGGTTCGCGCAGATTATGAGAATATACCCGTAAGATGCGGTCGATTGCATCAATGATATCCGCCCGTACCATGGAAATTTCGTCAATGATGACCAGCTCTATCTGTTCCAATAACTTGCGGTGCGGCTTCGTATATTTGAAGAACTCATGGATACGACCGCGTTGCAGACTTAAATTTGGATCGTCCGGCAATAGCGGATAAAAAGGGAGTTTGAAGAAACTATGCATCGTACTTCCTCCGGCATTGATTGCAGCAATTCCGGTCGGAGCAAGTACAACATATTTCTTTTTGGTATGCTCGCAGACATAACGCAGAAATGTAGATTTTCCCGTACCCGCTTTCCCGGTCAGAAAGACCGACTGTCGGGTGTACTGAATCAGATTCAGTGCATCCTGAAATGCAGCATTGTCAGTGTCTACGCTCATCTTCGTATTTGCTTGTCTCAAATAATTCCGAAATGTTTCATTGCTTTGCTGATTCCGTCTTCGTCAATCGGAGCCGTCACATAGTCGGCGGCAGCTTTCACATCCTCTTTGGCTTGTCCCATGGCAATTCCGATAGCAGCATGGCGAAGCATACTGATGTCATTGCCTCCGTCACCAAATGCCATAGTCTCTTCCAGTTTTATATCGAAGTAACGGATGATTTCGTCAATGCCTTTCTGCTTGGTATCCCCTTTGGCCGTAATATCGGCAAATGCCGGGAACCAACGCCCTACTTCACAAGTAGGGATAGACGGACGGATCTCCTTTTCTTCTTCTTCCGTGATAAAAGGTGTCATCTGGATCACCTCCTTGCTTGTTGCTTCCTCGAACGAAACAGTCGGAATAACATTCACGTGCAGGAAATCATAGAATATCTTTTTTACCATGTCGTTAGGCTGGCAAACGGATATGTTGTGTTCCTCCACAAAGATACACGGTACTCCTTTTTTCTCGCAGAAAGCAGCCATTGCTTTTACTTCCTCCTGTGGAATAGCGCTTTTGTAAATAACTTGTTCTCCGACAAAACAATAGGCTCCGTTCATGGTTATATATCCATCAATGAGATTTCTGTCTTGCAATTCGGAAAGGTTGTTGATAATGGCTTTCGGGCGTCCGGTAGCGATAAATATCTTGAGCCCTTTTGCGTGGGCTGCCTCCAATGCCTCAATGGTAAAAGGCGGGATACGGTGAGTTTCAAAACTGACCAGCGTTCCGTCTATGTCAAAAAATAGAGCTTTCGTCATAAATTCCTTTTTGAATTGAGTACAAATGTACTACTTTTATTCCAAAAGTTAAAATATAACCATATATTTTATATATAATTCTGATAATCAGCTGTTTGTTTAGGGTGTGCCACCTTTAATCCTGAAAAATAACCATAATAATTAACCCTGAAAATTAATCATTATGCTGAATTATGAGTAAATATTTTTTTGATTTTAGACCGGATTTTAATCTGTTTAATCCGGATACAAAGAGAGCGACTACAATTTATTATACTGTAGTTTATTTTATCTGTAGTATGGTATATGATGGTCTAAGATGGAAATTGTTGCAATAAAAAACAAAAAAAACATGTTTAAACGTTTTTAATACTATATTTTTTCTAATTTTGTGGCTTTCTGCCCAAGGAGTGTATAAATTGGACAGTAGCCCCTTTTTGTGGGGAAATATTGAGTGGGAAATATTTAGTGGGAAATAAATGATGGTATATGTGATGAGAAATGGTCGCAGGGTAATAGTTGCGTTATCATTTCTGTTATTATGTTGTGGTGTACATGTGCACGCACAACGGGTGGCTGTGAAGACAAATGCATTGGGTTGGCTGACCGCCAGTCCGAATGTAGAAGCAGAATTTGTATTGGGTAGTCATGTCTCCTTGAACATAGGGATTGCTGCGAATCCAATCAGTACAGACAACTTTAAAACGACTTTCACGCATTTTCAGCCTGAAGTTCGTTACTGGCTAAATCGTCCGATGGTGAGCCATTTTCTTGGAATCACCGCTTTCGTGAATAATTTTAATATGATGGTAAAAGATGTGCATCACAAAGGTGATGCATACGCCGCCGGTTTGACCTATGGATATGTATGGGTGCTGGGCGATCATTGGAATATCGAAGCAACTGCCGGAGTGGGTGTGTTGCGTTACCGTCAGTTCAAGTATGATAAGGGTATTCCGAAACCGGATGTGGTCAACGATAGTAAGACCACCATTGCACCTGTTAAACTGGGGGTATCCTTTGTGTATATTATTCGATAACGAACATTAGCTAGTCAGAAAAGAGAATGAAAATCAATTTGAAACGTGATAGATTAACAGGTATACTTCTCGTGGCGATGATGTTCGTCGGCATGAATGTATCCGCCCAACGGATCCGTGTGCAGGGGCATATCACAAACCCGCAGGGAAAAAGTGTTCCGAATGTGAATGTGCTGAATCCGGTCAATGACGAACGTATAGAAATGTCCGACGAGGATGGCCGTTACAGTGTCTTAGTTGAGAAAAACGGCTCGTTGAAGTTTACATGTGTCGGTTATGAAGACAAAACAGTGAAGGTGGCAGGAAAGCAGATTTTGAATGTAGTATTGAAAGATGCCGTCATCGAGCTGAACGAAGTAACGATTACTTCCAAAGTGAAGGACAAAGTGATTCCGGAACCTACGGACATCGAAATCAAGGGTAATTATTTCCATCTGAAAACCCGTGTCCCGGTGCCTAAGGAGATGTTTAACTCGCATCGTCGCTTGGTATTGCAGCCTTCCATTTATGATGTGACACTGAAAAAGCGTCTGTTGATGCGTCCTGTTGTATTCGACGGGGATACTTATAATACAACGCAAAATCGAATGTACGATTATGATATAGATAAAGACCCTTTACATGATTACATCCGTGTGAAAACGACTTCTTCACGCAAGGGGGATATTATTGCTTACCATGATTCTATCTATATAGAATATCTGCAACATGACTACCGTGCTGATGTGCATTTGGCAATGGAGAATTACAGGAATATCATTTATCGTGACTCTTTCTCCATTGCACGCGGAACGGTCAACCCACTTCGTTTTTTGGAGTATAAATTCTCCGCTTTCAGCCTGACGGATGAGAAATATCTTCCGAAACCTGTGATGCAGTTGCGGGATACGAAAGGCGAGGTAAACTTGACCTTCTTGGTAGGTAAAGCCGACCTGGATGATAAGAATCCACAGAATCAAGTGGAACTAAACCGATTGAATCAGGAATTACGTAGTATTGAGACGAATCCGGATGCCTCTTTGAAGAGTTTTCATATTACGGGGGTGGCTTCGCCGGACGGTTCTTACGAGACGAATCTTCGTCTGGCAAAATTGCGTACGGATAAAGCCTTGGGACGTATACTGGCACAACTGGACCCGGAAACACGCAAACTGTTGGAAGTGAAATCGGATGCATCGGTTGCCTCCTGGAAGGAGGTAGCAGAATTGCTGAAAAAAAACTCCAAGCCGGAACTGGCTAAAGAAGTAGAGGATTTAATCAAACAATACGCAGCTACTCCTCACCGATTGAATGGGGTCTTGAAATCGAAACCTTTTTACAAGGAACTTGCGGCTACTTATTTGCCTAAATTGAGAAAGGTGCAATATACCTATGGTTATTCAATTTTCCGTTCTTTAACGGACTACGAGATTAAAGAACTTTACAGAAAGAATCCGAAGGAACTTACCCGTTTCGAATATTACCGTATGATTACGACGGCAAAAACTCCCGACGAGAGGGAAAAGTATTGTAGGGAGGCTCTTGAACTTTATGGTAACTTTACGTATGCAGCCAATGAACTGGCAGTAGTAACGATACAGAAAGATACTCCGGATTCAAATATTCTCGAACCGTTTGTCAGTAAATCGGTACCGGTGGAGTTATTATCCAATCAGGCTATTGCCTTGCTGCATGAAGGCAAATATACAAAAGCAGATTCAGTCTTGACATTGGTTCCCGAAGAAGTGGTTTCTGAAGATTTGCAGGCCATCGTTCAGGCATTGGCCGGTTATTATAATGATGCTTTCGAGAAGGTGGCGGCTACTAGTCCTTTCAATGAGGTGGTGATGCTATTGGCAATGAAGAAAAATCAGGAGGCATGGGATAAGATTTCTACCATGGAGGTAGAGACCGCCCGCGAATATTATATAAAAGCGATTGCCGCCAACCGCCTGGAGAAAATAGGTGATGCGATTATGAGCATTGAGAAGGCCCTTGAACTTGATCCTTCCTTATTGGAAGTAGCGAAGGTGGATGGTGATATTATTGACTTGCTGCCAGAAGAGCAGAAAATTAAATAATGATATATACAACAAGAGTAAACGATGAATATCTTCAGAATCAACAATAAATATGTAGCAGTGGCAATCTTCTTGATGCTTGCTGTTACCTTACGGGCACAGGATTATGGTGCATTGCAATATATGTTACAGAAACGCCCTGCAAATGAAAAATTCGAGAGTAATAGATTCAATGAACATCTCTTTTTCTCTGCCGGAATAGGACCATACAGCTTGTTAACAAGTGGAGATAGTCAGGATGGAATGGGAATGACCGCCCATCTCTTTATGGGAAAGTGGATTACTCCGGTTCACGGACTTCGGATAGGGGTGAATTTGGGTTATCTGCCGTCGAGTATCTACGATTCTAAAATGAAAATGGGTGGCGGTAGCCTGGACTATTTGTTGAATATGTCCTCCCTGGCATACGGATACAATGCAAATCGTTGTTTTGAGTTAGTAGGGATTGCAGGTATAGAAGCCGGTTATTCTAAGGTGGGTGACAATAGCGATCGTTCCGAAAAGTATCCGGATTTGAAAGGTGGCGATCAGCTTTATTATGGTGCTCATCTCGGTTTACAGGGAAATGTACGTCTTTCTTCTACATTGGATTTGTTTGTAGAGCCACGGATCGGATGGTATAATGACAGTTTTGCGTATACGGAAAATTGGAGAAACTATAAAATGGCTGGTTCAGTTCTGGTAGGTCTGACCTATATGCCTGGTGCTCCAATGGGAACTAAGATACATTTCGATGGTTTCGATAATAGCTCCTTCCTGAATCATATGTTTATCTCTTTATCCGGTGGTATCAGTACACTGAAAGTTCCGGGAATCAAGAATACGATTAAAGGATTAGGTCCCCAGTTCTCTGCCGGAATCGGTAAATGGTTCAGTCCTTCTTCCGGTCTGCGTTTGTCCGGGACAGTTGGGGTTTCGGACACCCCTTCGGGCAGCGCAAGCGGTTACTTTAAACATGCCGATCTGCATGCTGACTATCTGTTGAATATCAATAATGTTCTTTGGGGATATGATGAAGACAGAATATTTAGTCTGATCGGTATTGCCGGAGTTAATCTGGCAGGTACGAAAGGAGTGGATAAAACCGCCAAGTATGCTCCGGGAATAGGAGTCGGTGTGCAGGGAAGTTTCCGTATCAACCGTTCTGTGGATTTATTTATAGAACCTCGCCTCAATGTGTATAGTAAGAGATATGCAGGAGGTCGTGGAGTAGGTCGCAATACAGATCAGCTCAGAGAGTTGAATTTTGGCTTGACTTATCATACGATTGACCGTGCAGCACGTCCGAAGAACAGATTCTCAAGCAATCACATCGCAGACAATCTGTTTATGACTTCGGGAATTGGTGTGCAAATGTTCTTGAATAAGACGAACCTTGAAAACTTTGGTTCTTTAGGTCCGCAGGCTTCTGTTTCTATAGGTAAGTGGTTGAGCCCTTATTCCGGTTTGCGCCTCGTGGGTACAGGTGGATTTTTTACGAACTATGTAGTTCCAGGAAGTGTTAAAGCGGGCAAACTTAGACATGCCAGCGTCAGTGGCAGTCTTGATTACTTGTGGGGCATAATGTCTACCATGAGTGGATACAATCCCGATCGTATCTTTGATTTAATAGGTTCGGTAGGTATCAACCTTGCTTATACTTCCAAATCAGACCATAAATTCCAACCGGGTGTTAATGCAGGCATACAGGGATTATGGCATGTGAATGATTTTCTCGGTTTGTACATTGAACCGCAGATTCGCTTTTATGGAGATAAATTTATTGAAGGTAATCTGGGCTTTATGCAGAAAGACGTGATGGTAGGAGTCAATGCAGGTTTTCACTATCGTTTTGTTCCTTATTCAAAAACAGCCAATCGTAGCGTGTTTGGTCTGGATGACAAGCGTTACTTCATTTCCGGTGCACTTGGATTGGGTAGCTTGCTTGTAGCCAACAAAGACTTGGTGAAGAATGCAGGTGTAGAAGCAAAGGGAAGCATTGGTAAATGGTACACTCCGTTATCTGCATGGCGGGCAAATGGAACAATTATGTACAAGGCCAAAACATCGTCAAAGATGAATCTCCATTATGCTGGTTTGGGTATGGATTATATGATAAGTCTGGCCACATTGGCAAAAGGATACAGCCCCAATCATGTGATAGATGTTGTTCCTTTTGTGGGAGTTACGGCCGGACTGGTACGCCGTTATGGTAAGTTCCGAGCAGTGCCGGGACTGGATGCTGGTGTGCAGGTAAAACTGAAGGTGGCTTCTTCTTTGTATCTGTACGCCGAACCTAAAATCGGTATCCGTACCGATACATACGATGGCTCCGAACAGGGAAGACCTGACCGTGTAACTTCCATGGTAGGTGGATTATTATACAGATTCAAAATGCCTACTTTTCAGTAAGAAAGAACTTTAATTTCTAGGTAAATCTCCTTTATTGTTCGTAATAGTCAATAAAGGAGATTTTTGCATTGGTTATTTCTTCTATATTTTCCGTTATCAGTTTGTTAACTTGGGTGGAATAGAAAGTGTAATGAATAATAATTTTTCCCTTTTTCGAACTATACAATTCAATGGAAATCTCTATTTTTGTTCCCGGTTAGCAAAATGGGTTAAGTTCTGATTTAATTCTATGTAAGTGATTAATAATCAGTATTAATTATAAATATGCTACTTCTGTCTCACATAATATAAAAAAACATCATGCAGTATGAACTATAATTTTGATGAAATAATAAACCGTAAAGGTACGGATTCCGTAAAATGGGATGCTGTGGAAGGTCGTTGGGGACGCAATGACCTGATTCCGATGTGGGTGGCCGATATGGATTTCCGTACGGCTCCTTTTGTGATAGATGCTTTGAAGAAACGTTTGGAACACGAAGTGCTCGGATATACTTTTGCCTGCAAGGAATGGGCGGAGTCTATCATTAACTGGCTGAAAGAACGCCACGGGTGGACGATTAGCGAAGATATGCTGACATTTACTCCCGGCATTGTGCGTGGATTGGCTTTTGCCATCCATTGTTTCACGGAGAAAGGAGATAAAGTAATGGTCATGCCTCCTGTTTATCATCCTTTCTTTCTGGTGACACAGAAGAATGAGCGCGAAGTCGTGTTCAGTCCGCTGATATTGAAAGACGGCCAGTATCATATAGACTTCAACCGTTTCCGCAAAGATGTGCAAGGATGTAAACTGTTGGTTTTGAGCAATCCTCATAACCCGGGCGGACGTGTATGGACGAAAGAGGAACTTTCTCAAATCGCTGATATCTGTTATGAAAGCGGCACATTGGTTATTTCTGACGAGATTCATGCCGATTTGACCTTACCTCCTTACAAGCATTCCACCTTTGCTTTGATTTCAGAAAAAGCACGGATGAATTCACTTGTCTTTATGTCTCCGAGTAAAGCATTCAATATGCCGGGGCTGGCAAGTTCTTATGCAATTATTGAGAATGACGAACTTCGTCACCGTTTTCAGACCTATATGGAAGCAAGCGAGTTCAGTGAAGGGCATTTGTTTGCTTATCTTAGTGTGGCTGCCGCTTACAGTCACGGAACAGAATGGCTGGATCAGGTCATTGCCTATATACAGGGAAACATTGATTACACCGAACACTATCTGAAAGAACAGATTCCCACTATCAAGATGATCCGTCCGCAAGCTTCTTATCTAATCTTTCTTGATTGCCGCGAATTAGGATTGAACCGGGAAGAACTGAATCGTCTGTTTGTGGAAGATGCTCATCTGGCTCTGAATGAGGGCACTACCTTTGGCAAAGAAGGCGAAGGTTTTATGCGATTGAATATTGCTTGTCCGCGTGCTACATTAGAACAGGCTTTGAAACAGTTAACGCAGGCGGTTAATAATAGATAGGATTATAAAGTTATAATCCGGTTATGATATTTTCAAAGTATTCTCACCGTTATGAGGGAATTTCATTGCGGTGAGAATAAAACTTGCCAGAATGGTTTGCAAAAAACGTCTTATGGGCAGGAAACTCTTGACAAAGCCTTTTTGATTTTGTATATTTGTAGATCCAACTATCAATGGATAAAGGAAAAATTTAAAAATAATGAAAAATAAAATAGTGCAATATTATAACAATATAATAGTAGTTTCTTGCAGTAGTTAAGCTGTGAGGGATGTCGTATAAACTAAAGGCTGCGAATCTTTATAGGGTTTGTAGCCTTTTTTGTTGCAAAAAATCATATTTCTATCCTTGATTTCGGAATTTATAGTTTATAATAAACTTGGATAGCGTTTATAATAAACTCTTCAAAAGCTTATTATAAACAAAGAGAACGTTTTAATAATAGAAGTATACTTTTTTCTTCTTTGTTCCAGAGCTAAATGTTCTTTATGATAGATTTATAACGAAAAGTAAATAATGTAGATATGAATGTAAAACATTTGGATCTTTTTACTATATATTTTGTTGGTTAAATTAATGATATCGGATGTTTTTTTGAAAAAGATGTGTATATTTGCAAATTATAAATAATTGCGACTAAAATCGTCTTAAAATGACTAAGTAATGTCGATAGAACCTGACATAGAACTGACGGTAGATGAGGATATAGTGCTGTGGCATTCTATCAGTAGAGGAGATAAGAAAGCCTTCGATGACTTTTTTATGAAGTACTATACCTTATTATATGGGTATAGCCGTTATTATGTGTCTGCAGAAGACGCCAATGAAGTGTTGCAGGAATTGATGATGTGGTTATGGGAAAACAGGGCGACTTTTGTGCCGGATACGACTTCTTCTTTACGACAATATCTGATCACTTCTGTCAAACGTAGGTGCTTCAATGTACTTCGGAGACAAGAAAAGGAAATACTTGAAGAATCATCGTGGTTTGAGCAAGAGCAGGATGATTATTATGAGTTTATAGATTTATCCGTAGTCAATGAACTGCAATCACTTATCCAAGAGGCTATTGACGAATTGCCTTCTTCCTACCGCCAAGCTTTTACTATGCACCGTTTTCAGGACAAAACCCGTCAAGAGATAGCTGAGACATTGCAAGTGTCTATTAAAACTGTTGATTACCGCATTCAGCAGTCTCTCAAAATTCTGCGGGAGAGATTGAAAGATTATCTTCCCATATTAGCTATTTACAGTTTTATATTATAATCTCTCTCATTTTTTTCATCTGCTGATTTTTTTATCGGATAGCAATAAAAAAAATCATTTTTTGTTTAGTACATCCTCCGGTTTTTGTGTATTGTATATGTAGGCAGGTAATAAAACGCTTACGATGTCAATTATGCAAGAACAGAAAATGATAGATGAATCTTTGTTACTTCGCTATTTTGAACAAGAGGTCAGCGAAGAAGAGAAAAAAAAGGTAGAGGAATGGATACATAGTTCCGAGGCCAATAGCCGTATGGCTAAGCAAGTGGCGCGGATCTTTGTAGCTACACGTCTGTTGCATGGCTCGAAAGAGGCATCCCCTCAGCAGGCGTTACAAGATTTTTGGAGCCAGGTAGAACGGAAGAAACACAGACACATTTGGCGATATATAGGAAAGGTGGCTGCGATATTAGCTCTCCCCGTTCTTATTCTGACTACTGTTTATTGGTTTTCAGATAACAGTGAAGGAAATGATGCCATTGTGTGGATGGAAGCTCGCGGAAATGAAAGTGAAGTTTGTACTGTACTCTTGCCGGACAGCAGTACGGTTTATTTAAATTCTCAAGCGAAACTAAAGTATCCCACTCACTTTACTAAGGAACGTAGGGTGTATTTAGATGGAGAAGCCTACTTCGTGGTGCGTAAGCAAAATGGTAAACGTTTCATTGTTCATACTGTTTCAGAGGCTGAAGTCGAAGTGTTGGGAACAGAATTTAATGTCAAGACTAACAGGCAAGGAGCAAGTACGACACTGGTTAGCGGGGCGGTTAAGTTTATTAGCCGAACGGCTGATAAAAAAGAAAGAGCTGTGTTGATACAGCCGGGACAAAAGATTTCTTATGATGCTAAAACGGGAAAATCTAAAGTGGAGGAAGTTGATATAGAAAGAGAAATAGGATGGAAAGACGGAAAAATTGTTCTTGAAGATTGTCCGCTTCAAGAAGCACTTGATATCTTATCTAAAAAATACCACGTGACATTCCGTATTATCAATGACGAATTGCAAAATAGCCGTTTCACCGGCACAATTAAAAATCAGGGGGTGGAACAGATTATAAAGAATCTTTCTATTTCTTGTCGGTTTAATTATCGTATTGTAAAGAATAATAGTCCGGGAAACGACGGAGATAGAGCAACAATAGAATTATATTAATCATCTTAATTATTGACGTACTATGAAAGCACCAACTTGAAAAAAGAAACAAAAAAATATAGAAAAGCACTGCCATGCTTTTCTATATTGAAAAAACGAGATCGCTTGTCTGCCAACAAGCAACAATCATTTTTTACCAATCTTAAATCACATTTTAAAGTTATGTATTTATGTAATTACAACCAAAAAAATGTCCGAAAAAATACTTTTTTATGGGCAATTGGTAAAATACCTTTGTTTATGAGGTTCTTTATTATGTTTATGTTCATGTCCATTGGGATTTCGTATGCTGAGACCGTTCATTCTCAAAATGCGGCTATGGAATTCCGTTTTCAGGATGTGACTATTGAAAAAGCACTCAAGGAAATCGAAAAAAAGACGGGGTACAATTTCTTTTATAATACGAAAGATTTTAACGTTAAGCAGAAGATCTCTTTTTCTGCTAAAGGAATGAATTTGTCCGAAGTTCTTAATGGAATATTTGCGAATTCTCAGGTGGATTATGTGATAAATGGCACAGATATCGTGTTGAAGCGGAGAGAAGAAGTAAGTAATGTAAGCAATGAGAAATACCAGATTAAAGGTACTGTCCGGGATGGAAATGGAGAACCCGTTATTGGTGCGTCCGTAGTTTTGAAGGGACATACTGAGACTGGTGTCATCACTGATATTGATGGCAACTTCGTGTTGACAGTACCTGCTAAGAAAGTGACGTTGAGTATCTCTTATATAGGATATGATCCGGTCAATGTGGAAGCTACGGTAGGCACGTTTGTTAAGGTAGTCATGAAGGAATCTTCACAAACGTTGAATGAAGTGGTCGTAGTAGGCTATGGTACGCAAAAGAAAGAATCAGTAGTTGGTTCGGTACAGATGGTGAAGCCTGACGAACTGAAAGTTCCCAGTTCCCAGTTGTCTACAGGTTTTGCTGGACGTTTGGCTGGTGTGGTTGCCGTACAGCGTTCCGGTGAACCGGGGGCTGATGGGGCCGACTTTTGGATTCGCGGTATTTCTACTTTCAATGGCACAAGGAGTCCATTGATTATCATTGATGGTGTGCAAGCTTCGAGCGGTGACTTGAATGCTATCGATCCGGAAGTTATTGAGAGTTTCTCCGTGTTGAAAGATGCAACGGCTACAGCGCTTTATGGTTCACGTGGTGCAAACGGTGTGATGATTGTCAAAACCAAATCGGGACGTGAAAGTGACAAAGCTATCGTTAATATTCGTTTAGAAAACGCGTATTCCACCCATACCAAAACGCCGAAGTTTGTTGATGGTGTGCGTTATATGGAGATGTACAATGAAGCCGTGTTGACACGTGGTACAGGTGAGGTGCTTTATTCCGACAATAAGATTGCCGGTACAAGGGCAGGATTGGATCCGCTTATTTATCCTAACGTGAATTGGTATGATGAATTGTTCCGTAGCGGGGCTATGAATCAAAATATCAATGTTACTATTCGCGGTGGTTCCAAAAAATTAGATTATTTTAGCAGTGTGTCTGTCAACCATGATAGTGGTGTGTTGCGTAATACCGATGATTTTAGTTATAAAAATAACCTCAACATCATGCGATATGTGTTCCAAAATAACTTCAATCTGAATTTATCTAAATCAAGTAAACTGTCGTTGAACTTGAATGTGCAACTGAGGGACTATTCTGGTCCTACCTCTAATACGAGTGATCTGTTTGGTATGGTTATGGAATCCAATCCGGTTGATTTTCCGGTACGTTTCCCGGATGACCCAAATGTGGATTACATCCGTTGGGGTGGAAAATCCGGTGGTAAATATAATAGTGGCTTCCGTAATCCATACGCTGAAATGGCAAGAGGATATCAGTCACAATTTGAAAGTACGGTTATGGCCAACCTGAAATTTGAGCAAAAACTTGATTTCATTACCGAAGGCCTTTCTGCAGAAGCTTTGTTCTCGTTCAAAAACTGGAGTAGTACTAACACCAATCGTTCGGCCGGTTACAATCAGTTTCAGGTAATAAACTATAATACTGACAATTTATCGGACTACACGTTGAATCGAATTGGTTCTGAACAAAGTACTGTATTGCAGACCTCGAATAAATCGAGTGGTGACCGTCGACTCTATATTCAGGCAATGATTAATTATAATCGTACGTTCAATACGGTGCACAATGTATCCGGAATGTTCCTCTACAATCAAGACCAATACAACGGTAACGCTCCTGAGGATCTCATTGAGTCGCTTCCGCAACGCAAGCAAGGATTTGCCGGTCGCGTCACTTATGCTTATGATTACCGCTATATGGCTGAATTGAACTTCGGATACAATGGTAGCGAGAACTTTGCTAAAGGAAACCGTTTTGGTTTCTTCCCTTCCGTGGCAGTAGGATACAATATCAGTCGTGAAAAGTTCTTTGAAAAGTTCTCTGATGTGGTGAGTAATTTGAAACTGCGTGCATCTTGGGGACTTGTAGGTAATGACCAAATTGGAGGTGAACGTTACATTTATCTTTCAAACATAGAGTTGGAAAACGGTGATTTGGGATATACAACAGGCCGAGATCAAAACATTTCAAAAAATGGTCCGAAATATATCCGTTATGCCAACAATGATATTACATGGGAAGTAGGTAGCAAATGGAACTTTGGTATCGACTTGGGTATCAAGAATGAACTGAACATAACGTTCGATATCTTCAAGGAAATACGTAAAGATATCTTTATGGAGCGTCAACAGATTCCGGACTACTGGGGTACGAATGGAAAGGATAAATGGATGAACCTTGCGACAAAAATGTATGGTAATCTTGGTAAAGTGGAAAATAAGGGACTTGATTTCTCTATCGACTATGTGAAGAGGTTCAATAACGATTTCGATATGTCATTCAAGGGAACATTTACGTATGCCCATAACAAAGTGCTTGAATATGACGAGCCGGATTTTCAGAAATATCCCAATATCTCACGTGTGGGACATTCTGTTGACCAACAGCTTTTGTACATTGCCGAACGTCTCTTTATCGATGATTCCGAGGTACAACGTAATCCGAAACAAAACCTTGGAGGCTGGGTGAGCGGAGGTGATATCAAATACAAGAACTTGCCGGACGTAAACGGTAATTATGATAATGTTATCGATTCAAACGACCGTCAATATACAGGTATGCCGACAACTCCTGAAATAGTATATGGTTTCGGTCCTTCATTCCGTTACAAGAAGTTTGATTTCTCTTTCTTCTTTCAAGGTGCAGCTCGTGTATCTATTATGATGAATGGTATCCATCCTTTTGGTGCTGAAGGTACACGTAATGTATTGCAGTTCATAGCTGATGACTATTGGAGTGAAACTAACCAAAATATCTATGCTGAATATCCGCGTCTCAGTAAACGTGACAATGAAAACAATACAAAAGCGTCTACATACTGGCAACGTAACGGTGCATTCCTTAAGTTGAAAAACTTAGAGGTCGGATTCAACCATAAGTTTTTCCGTGTTTATCTGAGAGGATCTAACTTGTTGACATTCTCTCCATTCAAATATTGGGATCCTGAAATGGGAAGCGGTAGTGGATTGTCTTATCCGACTCAACGAGTGTTTAATGTGGGTGTTCAATTTTCAATCAATAAATAAACCGGATTTATGAAAAACAAACTATACCAAGCTCTATTGCTTATTTTTCTGGTAGCAGGGATAAGTTCTTGCGACTATTTGGACATCGTTCCTGATGAACGTCCGACTGAGGAAGATGCATTTAAAGATAAAAATGCAGCTGAACGCTATTTGTATTCTTGTTATGCTTTTATGCCCAAAGAACGCGAGGGGTGCTATCTATATCAAGGAGGTGATTGTCTCACCGATTATGACCGGAAATTTCTTGAGGGAACTCATACTGCGGCCAATATAGGTGATTTCGCGTATTGGAGTCGTATGTATGCCGGTATACGTCGTTGTTATACGCTGATAAACAATGTCGATGCTGTGCCACGTATGGAAGAAGAACTGAAAATCATATATAAGGCAGAAGCTAATTTTTTGATTGCGTATTATCACTTCATGTTACTACGTGCGTATGGTCCGATTATCATTATGGATCACGAGGTTAGTGTAAGTAGCACGGAGAAACTGAAGCGAAGTCCGTTTGACGTATGCGTAAAATGGATTGCCGACAAGTATGACGAAGCTTGCAACAACGGATTGCTTGCCGTTCAATCATCATCCTACTACGGCAGAGCTACACAGCTGGCTGCTAAAGCACTGAAAGCAAGGCTTTATTTGTATGCGGCGTCTCCTCTTTTCAATGGCAATAGTTTTTATGCCAACTCATCTCTTTACGATCCGGAGACAAATGAGCCATTGATGCCGTTGGATTATAATCCATCTAAATGGAATACTGCGCTTACGGCTTGTCAAGAAGCGTTGACGCTGGCGAATGAACAGAAATACACCCAGTTTCAGATTGCTAATGAAAGCGAAATTCCTGAAGAATGTTGGCCCAAGGATTTAATCCAATATGCTTTGAAGATGCAAATTATGGATAAGAAAAATATGGAAGTCATTTGGGCGGATACCCGTACGGAAGGTGTTTATGGGCCACAAAACCAATCCGCTCCGCGTGATCCGGTGAATGGAGGTAATAGCTGGAATGGAGTAGGTCCTACATTGGATTTTGTGAAAGTATTCTATACAGAAAACGGACTCCCGATTGACGAAGATCCGAAATACTACACTCCTGGTGATTATTTTAAGATAGGACAGTATGAAGGACGTACCACGTGTAACCTCAACTTGAAACGTGAACCTCGTTTCTATTCATGGGTTTCATTCCATAACGGATATTTTGAAATGCAGCGTGAAGGATATAATGAAGGTAGAATTGTTACTATGTTCCGTAAATCAGACAATCATGGAAAACAAAACCGTTCTACGGACTTTTCATTGAGTGGATATTTAGTAAAGAAATGGTGCACGCCTACTTATGATACCCGCAACGGGTTCCAGAATTATCCGTGGCCTGTTATTCGCTTGGGTGAACTGTATTTGAATCTTGCAGAAGCTGCAGCAGAAGCAGGTGAATTAAACATTGCCAAGACAGCACTGAACAAGATAAGGGAACATGCCGGCATACCGACTGTGGAAAAATCATGGGAAGGAATTGCTACGTTGACAAAAGATAAGCTAATTGAAATAATTCGTCAAGAACGTATCATCGAGTTGAGTTTCGAAGGACACTACCGTTGGGACATGGCAAGGTGGAAAGAATTGGAGCATGTCTTAGACCACAATCCGTCTGCTCTTAATACAGATGGTGTGTCGGATGAGGATTTCTTCCGTCCAGTGGTAGTAGATCGTGCTTGGAAGTTCACTTCACCGACTCATTACCTGCTTCCGATTGCAGATTCGGAATTGAATAAGAATACGTTGATTGTGCAAAATCCGGGTTATTAATCATTAAAATAGCAATTACGATGAAAAAGAAATATTTTTTCATGGCATGTTTAGCCACCATATTTATGGTATCTGCTTGTAACGACGATGATGACAATGCAGCTGTCTTACCGTCGGCTATTAGCAATCTGACAGCAACTCCTCTTGAGGGAGGAGTGCTGCTGGAATGGGAAGTTCCCGTCGATTCCAACCTGTTCTATGTACAGATAGATTATACTCATCCTGTCACAGGCAAACGTGTGAATAAGAATGCCAGTGTTTTTTGCGATACCATGCTTATTGAGGGCATGTTGGCAAAAGATGGCGAATACACATTCCATGCCACACCTGTCAGCTCAACCCAAGATGTGGGTGAGAAGTTGGAAGTAAGAGCTTCCGCACTTCCTGTCCAGCCGGTGGTGAAGGAAATCACTGATAAAATTTTATTAAGTAAAGACAACTTGTTTTGTAATAAACCTGATCCGGATGAAGGAAAGTATATAGAGTATTTGGTGGATGGTAATTACACTAACTTTTTTCATACTGATTGGCATGATGCGGGTACTGTTCCGCACTATATAGATATCACTCTCCCATCTCCTGTAGAGCAGTTTAAGATACAAACTTACTACCGTGGTGGAAAGTATGGTCAATGTCCTGTAGAGATTACCGTATTAGGAAGTAATGACGGTGAACAGTGGAACAAGATTGCAGAAATAGAAGATGAAGGTAAAGGTGGTGCTTCTTATACCACACCTACGCTGGGGACAGAAGGACAGCCTTATTCATACATCCGTTATCGTGCAGATGAGACTTCCGGCAATGCTGTGTACTTTGCGTTAGCTGAGTTGGAATTCTATACTGTCAGAACTGAGATTTACGATCCGGAAGGTATTTACCGACCCGAAGACAAGGAATAGCTGATATATAAGAATAACTGAAATTATTGCTTATTATTTATGGAAAGGAGGGGGCATGTCTCCCTCCCTTTCGTCTAAACAATAGAACTTCATGAACAAATTGATAACATTGATCCTCGTATGTTGTTTTGCTTTTAACTTATATGCCGAACAACTTCCCGCTAAACAATTCTCACATCCGGAACGTATTCGTTACGATCAGCATTGCTTCACGATAGAAGGTCGGGATATTTTTATCTTGAGTGCGGCTTTTCATTATTTTCGCGTTCCTCAAGAGTTGTGGCGGGATCGTTTCCGTAAAATAAAGGAGGCGGGATTCAACACTGTGGAGACTTATGTGCCGTGGAATTGGCATGAGCGCACTATGCCGCGTAATGTAAAGGACTATTCGCAATGTGACTTTGACGACCTGAAGGCGTGGCTCAAGATGGCTCACGAAGAGTTCGGACTGTATACCATTGTCCGCCCGGGGCCTTTTATTTGTGCAGAATGGGCAGGAGGAGGTTATCCTAGATGGGTTGCCAAGTTTTGTCCGGCAAAATATGACACTAGCTTTTGGTTACGAAGTAACCATCCCGAACACATGAAATGGACCAAACATTGGTACGATGCTGTTTGTCCGGTTTTTGCCGAGGAGCAGCTTACACGTAAGAAATCCGGTGAGAAAGGAATTATCATGGTGCAACTCGAGAACGAATACATTTACTTTGGCATGGAGTCAGAGAAAAAAGAAGAGGTGCTGCGCGACATGGCAGCTTATTGCACGAATAATGGAATTGAGGTACCGCTGTTTACCTGTGTTACACCTGAGGTAAGAGGCTCGAAAGATGCCGTTATCAGTCAGCTGTTCGATATGGACAATCAATATGTATGGTGGAATATACAGGAGGCGAAAAGCCGCATTGAAGATTTAAAGAGACAACAGCCTAACGCGCCGGCTTTTGTGTGTGAATTGCAGGGTGGCTGGTTTTCCACGGTAGGTGGAGGATTGAGTGAGGACAGCTATTTGGATGGACGTCATGCGCGTGGAATGGCATTGATGGCAATGGCCGGAGGTTCTACCGGACTTAATTATTATATGTTTTTCGGAGGAACAAATCTAGCCGGTTGGGGCGCTCGCCGCATGACTACCAGCTACGATTACGGAGCTGCATTAAAAGAAAGTGGTGGTGTGGGTGAGAAATTCGCTGCCGTGAAAGGAGTCGGGGACTTCGTCAACCGTTTTGGTACTCAATTAGCGAGAAGTGAAGCGATAGAGTTTACTACATCGGACAACATCAAGGATTTGACCGTTGGAGTACGCCGGACAAAAGAGGGAACTTTGTTTATTTTTATATTTAATAAAGATAAGAAAAAAGCATTCCGTGATAACGTTCAATTTCATATAAAAGGTATGCCGGCATTCAATGTTTATTTCTCGGTTGAGCCATTGGACAGCAAGGTACTGGTACTATCTCAGGCGAATGGACAATGTGAATGGTATCCGAAAGAACAGACTTTGCCGGAACGTCCCGTCAATATGCCTATGCCGATACGGATTGCACAGGCAGAACGTTGTGATGAAACCTTTCAGGGGAACTGGCGACCACTGCGTAAAGGTGTTTCTTTACCAGAAATTGGTGTGAACGATTGTCGTTACTCCATGTATCGTAGTGTAGTAAAACTATCGAAGAAAGAGGTAGAGGAATATGGAACATTGGTTTGTGAGATGTTTACGGCTGATCCGCTTTATGTACAAGTGAATGGAAAAATAGCTAAAAGGGCTTCTACCGATGAACTGGATAATACATTTGTCATAGATGGGCTACTGCATGAGGGAAGCAATGAAATCGTAAGCATCTATGAAAATCGTGGACACGCTCATGGATATCGCCCGATGGAGGAATTGAGCGGAATGAAATCTGCCGGATTGGGCAAGAAGCAATCTGCTATCCTTCCTATCGAAAAATGGGAAGTGAAAAAGGTGGAAAATAATGTCAAAGATATCAAGTCACTGCTGTCTAACAATGAAGGCTGGGAAACCATTATGCTTGATCAAAGCACTATCGCCAATCTTGCTACATTGCAAATAGCCGGACTGGAGAAGCCGGAATGGCCTGCCGCATGGGTGTTGCAAGGGAAAGAAGGAACGGCTATTTATCGTACTTCTATTGATATGACACGTCAGATGTTGACCGAAGGGCAAACAATGATAGAATTCGCTTGCGTGGATGATGCGGGTACGCTTTTTGTAAACGGTAAGGAAGTGGCAAGCCACGATGCTTGGGACAAGCCGTTTGTAGCCAATATGAAAGATTTTCTGCATGAAGGAGAGAATAAAGTGGCTATTGTGGTGCGTAATAGTAGCGGTGCAGGAGGATTGTTAAAGGGAATCCGCTTGTTCAGTGAACTGAAAATACTGAAGCCTCTGAAGTGGGAAGTAGCGCTTGATCTTGGAGGAGTGACACAAGGATATTGTGGAGGGAAAACCGCCGGCAGTGACAATTGGAAGGTGGTGACATTGAAAACCGATGGTACATTGCATCGAAAAGGAAACAATATACAGCCTAAAGGTAAACAAGATGCCTTATTGACTTGGTATAAAGTAACATTTGATCTGCCCAAAACGGAAAAAGAATGCTGGATTCCTTGGAGAGCCATTATCAATGCTTCAGGTACAGGATATATGTGGTTGAATGGGCATAATATCGGACGTTATTGGGAAGAAGGTCCGCAACGGGAGTTTTTCTTACCGGAATGTTGGTTGAATATGGGAGGAACGAATACATTGGTGCTCGGACTTCGACAATCAGAAACTTGCGGGGCCGTGTTGGAAGGGATAGAAGTAGCTCCTTATTATGAGGATGCAGAGTTTATTGAGTAATAATTCAATAGGTATATGAATATATATAAATCACTTTTTTTAGGATTGGTGTGTAGTGCAGGAATGCACTGCACCTTCGCTCAAACAACTGTTTGGAATCCGGATAATCAGAATGGAACATTTACGAACCCTATCATGTGGGGAGACTGGCCCGATCCGGATCTGATCCGGGTTGATGATAAGTTTTATCTCGTGTCTACCAGTATGCACTATGTGCCGGGATGCCCTATTGCTGTATCGGAAGATTTGGTAAACTGGGAAATGGCAGGATATGCTTTGGATCGTTATGATGAGGATCCGAAATATGATATGCAGGGTGGCAATCTTTATCTGAATGGGGCGTGGGCAACTACGATACGGCATCATAACGGAAAATTTTACGTTGGTTTCTGTACACCCTATGGTTGGGGACGGGAAACCGGGCATTTCTCTATTTGTATAGCCGATGATGTGAAAGGACCTTGGGAACGTACTATATTTCCTGAATATTTATATGATCCGGGGTTATTCTTTGATGAAGATGGAAAGGTTTACGTGGTTCACGGGCAAGGTACACTATACTTGACAGAGTTGAACTCGGACGTGAAATCCGTTAAAGGGAAACCTGTGAAGATATGGCAGGGCGGTTTTAAAAATGCACATGAGTTAGGAGGCGGTTTCGGTATGGAAGGATCTCATATGTATCGCATCAATGGAAAATATTATATTACTTGTCCTGCCGGGGGAACGGGAGGATGGCAAATCTGCTTGCGGTCGGATAATATCTATGGTCCCTATGAACATAAACTCATAATGAACGATTGGAGTTCATATCCCGAAAACGGACTTCATCAAGGTGGGATGGTACAGTTGAAAAATGGAGACTGGTGGTTTATGATTATGCAGGACAGAGGACCGATAGGACGTGTTCCGTGTCTTGTGCCCGTGAAATGGATAGACGGTTGGCCTATGCTGGGTGATGAAGGAAAAGATCTTATCACTTATCCTAAACCTGCTACCGGGAAAAAATCGAAGATAAAGAGTCCGGCTACTACCGATGAGTTCAATGCTTCTCAATTAGGTCTGCAATGGCAATGGAATCATAATCCGGATAATAGCAGATGGAGTTTGAAGGAACGTAAGGGATATATGCGTCTGTATGCTTCCCAAGCTTCTACATTGAAAGATGCTCGTAATACATTGACACAACGTGTTCAGGGACCGAGTTGCGAGGGTTCGGTAGAAATGGAAGTGACCGGACTTAAAGATGGCAATATTGCCGGATTCGGAATCTTCGAGTTTCCTTATGCCTATGTTGCGATACGACAAGAATCCGGTAGACGCAAAATTGTGATGTGTAATGACGGTAAGGATATCGAAACCGTAGAGCATTTCAATGGAGATAAACTGTGGATACGTGTACGTGCTACAGACAAAGAATTTAAGGCTTTGTTCTATTACAGTCTGGATGGTGTGAATTATAAACGCATTGGTAATGAATTGCAGATGGGATTGGGATTGCCGTGGACAGCCAATCGTTTTGCATTGTTCAATTTCAATACTGCGCCGCAAGGAAATAACGGATATGCCGACTTTAATTGGTTTAGATTTACGAATAAGTAATGTATTTATACCATTCAATCTTCTTAAAACACATGCAATGACATGAAACGAATATCACTTTTTACTTTTTTCATCTTCTTAGGTATAGCCGGCTGTATGGCTCAAGCATCCGGTGAGAAGATCGAGAAAGTTTACGTTGCATTCAAAACTCACCTTGATGTGGGATTTACTGATCTTAGTTCCGTTGTGACCGAAAGGTATGTGCATGATTTTATTCCGAAAGCTATAGAAGTCAGTGAACGCTTGCGCGCTGACGGCTCTGGTGATCGGTATGTATGGACAACCGGCTCATGGCTTATCTGGAAATATCTTCGCACGGCATCTCCTGAGGCTGTGAAGCAGTTGGAGGAGGCCATTGGTCGTGGCGATATCGTATGGAATTCCGTTCCCTATACTGTGGAATCGGAGACAATGACGCGTGAACTGTTTGAAACCTGCTTGTTGCTTTCCAAACGTTTGGATAAGAAATACAACAAGCAGACTATTGCTGCAAAGATGACTGATGTGCCGGGACACACTCGTAGTATCATCGATCCGATGTATGACGCAGGCATTCGTCTTTTGCATGTGGGAATTAACTCAGCTTGTCCGTTACCTTCGGTGCCTACTTTCTGTCGGTGGCGCAGTCCTTCTGGCAATGACTTGTTGCTGGTTTATCAGAAAGATTATGGAGAAGATGAAGTATTGCCGGATGGAAAGACAGTTGTCAGTATTAATTTTACGGGCGACAACCACGGACCGCATAGCTATGAACGTGTGAAAAAGATTTATGCCGATTTGCGTAAGCGTTATCCTCAAGCTCAGCTTGTAGGTGCATCGTTCAATGATGTCGCCCGGGAACTGTTGCTGATAAAGAAGGATTTGCCGGTTGTTACTTCTGAGATTGGTGATACGTGGATATTTGGTTATGGTGGAGCACCGATACGTATGGCTAAATTCCGTGCTGTTTCGCGGTTGTATTCTCAATGGTTGAATGAAGGGAAAATCAAAAAAGATAGTGACGTTGCTTTGGACTTTGCAGCCGAATTAGGTCTGATAGCAGAACATACGCAAGGTGTGGATGTGAAAACACATCTTCGTCAATGGGATAAATATGATATGGATAAGTTTCTCAAAGGTCGTTCCGAAGGAGTATTCAGTATGGCTGAGGCTTCATGGAAAGAGATTGATAATTATATCGACAGTGCTATCGCTTTCCTTCCGGCTTCCTTGCAAAAAGAGGCGCGTGAAGTAGTCGCAGAAGTGGATAAGGTTAAACTGGAGGATAACTCAAAGATGAAACCAATGGCACGGAAGCGTTGGGAACAACCGATAGCCGGTGGAATGATATTGGCAGGATTGTCTTACCAAATGTTTGATGGGGATGATTATGATGATTTTCAAAATAGATATCTTCGTGCACGGTATGAATGGGCATTGGATGACTTGGGTAAACGAGGTCTGAAAGAATCACATGCAGTGAGTGTAACGCTTTATGCACAGACAATGGCGCAATCGGTACGTAAAGAGAAAAAGGGGACACGTATTATTACTGAACTGAGGTTTCCTGAAAATGAGAAAGTGGACAAACGCGTATATCCCGAACGAATACAGGTGAACTGTTTTACGACAAAGAATGGAAAACGGTCGGAAGTGGCATTGACCGTTTATGGTAAACCGACAGTACGTTTGCCCGAATCTTATTGGTTGTCGTTCACGGTGCCCGGTATTGAATCGGTGATAGCCGAGAAGATGGGTGAACGGGTGGATCTGATGGATGTGGTGGAGAAAGGTAACCGGCAAATGCATGGGATAGACCGTTATGTCGATTTGATAACCTCCGGGGAAACGATACGTATCAGCAGTAAAGAAGCTTTCTTGCTCAACGTAGGAGAAGCTCAGGGGTTGAATTATTCTACCAACTATCCTGATAAACATAAAGGAGTGCATTTTAATCTGAACAACAATTTGTGGGGAACGAATTTCTCCATGTGGAATGAAGGCTCGCTGACTTATCATTTTGTGATTGAGACATTGAATCACAAATAAAGGAAAGTACTTGAATAACCTTATTTTATAACTAAAATGATTTTAAACCATGAAAAAATATAGTATTATTATTTTGATATTATGTAGCTGGGCAATGAGTCTGTTTGCTATATCTTGTTCCGATCAGGAAAGCAAACCGCAACCTTTTTTGGAAATAAAGAAGGACACTGTGGTGTTTGCACAAGAGGCTGCAAATACTTCTATTGTAGTGAATACAAACATCGCGTGGCAGGCCAATGTGCTTTCATCCGGTAATTGGTGTACGGTTCAAGGATCGGATGATTTGTTGTCTATTTCGGTAGAAAAGAATACGGGAAGAGACTTGCGTGAAACAGACATCGTTGTTAAAGGAGAAGGCCTTGAACAAAAAGTGCACGTGAAACAATTGGGAGAGCAACCGGATATTTTGTTGGAGAATGAGCGTCTCAATTTGAACTATACAGATACGGTAGTTACCGTCAAGGTGGTAAGTAACGTAGAATATGAAGTGGAAATTCCGCAAAACGCTGATTGGATTAAGGAAATGAAGCAACAAGTACAGGTACGGGCTATGGCGGAATCGGAACGTACTTTCAGCATTGAAAGAAATGAAGATGATACGGTGCGCTATATCTCTGTCGTATTCCGTTCTGTGGATCAGAAGGTCGAACGCTCATTGATGTTTCGTCAAAGGCAGCGCGATAAAGAATACAAGCCCGGTGATCCGTCTGAACTCGGTGATATATTCTTGCCTATCGCCAGTGGAAAGGCAAGTGAATATAATTCGGATGATGAGAGTATTGAAAAGTCATTTGACGGGACTGCGTCCACTTGGTATCACTCACGGTGGTACGGTACAGTTTTGCCTGTGAAACTTGAGTACACTTTTGAAGCTCCTCAAGACGTGGATTATTTTGTATATAAACCTCGAGGTTCAGGCGATAATGGTAATTGGAAAAAGTTCGACTTATATGTTTCCACAGCGCAGAAAGAAAATTATGAAAAGATAGCATCGTATGATTTTGCTGGTAGTTCTTCTTCGTCGAAAATAAGTTTCGCTGAACCGCTGAAGGGGGTAAAGTCCTTCCGATTTGAGGTGAATGAAGCTGTCGGTGGAGTGGTGAGTTGTGGTGAAATGGAATTTTATAGGAATGCTGCTCCTGTAGCAGGACTTACGGAAGTATTTGCCGACGAACTCTGTTCCGAACTTCGTGCAGATGTGGATCAACGCAAGATAGACGGATTGGAAAATAGCTTTTTCAGAATGATAGCGCAAAGTTTGTATGACAAGACCTATGATTTGGAGTACCGTGTGCAAACTTATGAACCTTATCGTGAAATTAACGATTTGGCGGCAGAACTGAAAACTAGTGGGTATAATCCGTTTGAGAACCCCACAGGTATTTATTTTAAGGATGGCGAGGAGGCTGTCGTAATTTTAGGTAATACCAATGGAGAACAAGTGAATTTGAAAGTGTACGATTTCGATGCAATAAGACAAGGACAACGTACACCGGATCCGACTTCATATCCTTTAAGTGAGGGTATTAACAAGTTGAGGATTGCACATGGAGGATTGAGTTATATTGAGTATTATACTCCGAATTGGAAAACTGCACCAGCTCTTAAATTGCATATCGCTTCCGGTAAAGTGAACGGATATTACGACAAACATCGGGATGTATCGGCCGACTGGCGTGAAATTTTGAATAAAGCTACTTATGGTTGCATAGATATTAAAGGCGATCGTGTTAATCTGGTGTTTGGGGTGAACAGTATAAAGACTTATTGTGACAATTTAGGAAAATTGATACAGAACTATGACGATATAGTGGAATTGGAACATGAACTCATGGGATTAGATAAATGGGGGCGTCGGCCTAAAAACCATATGTTTGCTCGTGTAACCAAAGACGGATTGTTTGCTGATGGTTGGGGAGCCGGATGGTATGAAGGTTGTATGAACGAATTGGCCAGTACTACCAAATCTTTGCGTGAAGGAGTTTGGGCCATTGCGCATGAGTTCGGACATGTCAATCAAATCAGACCGGGATTGAAATGGGTATCAACCACTGAAGTGACGAATAATGTATATTCTGTATGTGCACGATATAAATTCTATCGGGAGAATATGCCGTTGGAACATGAAAGGTGTAACGATGGAAATGATAATAATGTCCGGGGAGGGCGTTTTAATTCTTATCTCAATTATGGCATCATTAAAGGAGAGCAGTGGCTCTGTCAAAAAGGCCAGGATAATATGGATCCTTCTAAGTATCCTTACGGAGGCGATCACTTTGTGAAACTCTGTCCGCTATGGCAGTTGCTGCTCTATTATCGTGAGATTGTGGGAGGAGAAAAACGCGATTGGTACGGTGATGTGGCTGAGATTGTACGCAATACGGATGAATCACAATTGACTAACGGGCAACTCCAGCTCAATTTCATGCGCAATACTATGGATGTTGTGAAAGAGGATTTGACCGACTTCTTTATCAAGGCAGGTATGCTGAAACCTATTGATAAGGAATTGGACGACTATGCACGTGGACAAATGACTATTACCCAAACAGATTGCGATGAGTTGGTGAAGTATGCTTCCAAGTATTCTAAACCGGCTACTCCTGTACTTTATTATTTATCAGCCAATAGTCAGAAGGCATTTAAGGACAAATTAGCAGTAGAAGGAACTTATAATGAAGGTGTCAAGGTAAGAAATAATGGTTGGATTGTCATCGATCACGATGTGTGGAAAAATGCTGTAGTCTTTGAAACCTATCAGGGAGATGAATTGAAATATGCTGCCATTGTGGGAACTGATTCTCCTGACCTGAGTGAAACAAAGGTTTGCTATCCCGAAGGTTCCACACGCATTGAAGCTGTTTCTTGGGATGGAAAGAGAAAATTAGTCTATGGAGAAAAATAATATTGAATTCAACGAGATATAAAATAGGACGATGAATCATAACAGACTTTATTTTTTACTATTGCTGTTTGCGTTTAGCCTCGGGACTCCGGGGCTTGCGCAGAAGCGTTGTATCAGTCAGTATTGGAATTTTTGTCGCATTTCCGATGAAACGTCGAAAGCGGAAATCAAGAATCAGGGAAGTGACTGGAGTTCACAATACAATGTGCAGCACATGGATATGAACGGAAATAGCGAATTGGCTGTTCCGCAAAATACTTTGGGAGCGGAACTGCGGCAGTTGGAGAACAAACAATGGGAACAAATTACTCTTCCGCATACGCCATTTGTAGAACCATTGACTGTGCTGCATCAATGGCAAGGTATCTGCTATTACAAAAAAAAGATTACCATTACACCGGAGGAGGAGAAGAAGCATATTTGGATAGAGTTTGAAGGCGCGATGCACTTGGCCGATGTGTGGATTAACGGTAAGCATGTCATGCAACATGCCGGAGGATACACCCCATTTGTGGTAGACGCAACCGGATTGTTGAAAACGGGTAAAGAAAATGAATTATTAGTCCGTTTGGACAACCGTAACAATTCGTTGATTCCTCCCGGAAAACCGTTGGAAACACTTGATTTTTGTTATTATGGGGGAATTTATCGGAATGTACACTTGATAGCGAAAGCTGATGTACATATTACTCATCCCATTCTTGACGGACATCCGGCAGGAGCAGGTATATTTATTACCTATCCGAAGGTGTCGCAGGAGCTATCGGTAGTGGATGCGAAAACTGAAATAAAGAATACTTCTGATAAGGAAAAAGTGGTGGAACTTAGACACACGCTTTATACTTGGAAAAAGCAGAAAGGAAAGGATAAAAAAGTACAGAACATTTCAGAAACACTCACATTGCACCCTGGCGTAACAATAGAAAACAATCAGCGCATGGAGGTGAAACATCCGGCTTTGTGGAGTCCGGATGAACCGAATTTGTATGTGTTGTCGACAGAAGTCGTAGAAAATGGGAAAGTGGTAGATAAGGAAGAAACTCGTATAGGAATACGTCATATAGAAATGAGTATTGAAAAAGGGTTTGTCATCAACGGAAAACCGCTTAGGTTGGTAGGTAGTAACCGACACATGGAATATCCGTATGTAGGTAATGCTATTTCCGATCAGGCACAATATCGTGATATGTATCAAATTCGTTCAAACGGATTCAACATTGTTCGTTTGGGACATTATCCGCAAGCTACTGCTGCATTGGATGCTTGCGATGAGTTGGGACTTCTTGCCATAGAACCGATACCCGGATGGCAGTTTTTCAATAAAAATCCGTTGTTCATATCGCTCACGCACCGGGATGTGCGTGACATGATTCGTCGTGATCGTAATCATCCATCCATTGTGATGTGGGAAACAACGCTTAATGAGTCATGGCCTCCGGCCGAGTGGAAAGACGGAGTAGTCAAGATTGCCCATGAGGAACTGCCGGGAGATCAATGTTTCACATCAGGCGATTCGTATGGTTATAAAGGATTTGATGTCTGTTACAATGACTGGGAAGAAGGCTTCAAACGTCCCAATAATAGTGGTAAACCGGGATTTATACGCGAATATTATGATTATGAGTTTGGCGGGCATTACAGCACAACACGTATCAGACGGGGAGACGGAGAAAAGGCTCAACTTCAGAACGCATGGAATGCGCAATGGTCGCACAACCGATACCGTATTTATTATCCAAAGACAATGGGGGATGCGGTATGGAGTATGTATGATTACAATCGGGGATGTTGCGATAATATTTGTTATAGTGGTGTGGCCGACATCTTTAGATTACCTAAATTCAGTCTTTCTTTTTTCAGAACACAGATTGCGGAAGGTAGCATGCTACCTTCGGGAAAGATGCCTTATGAGGTATTTATTCCGGCGTATAGGGACGAAATTTTATCCGATACAGTAATGGTGTACGGTAATGTGGATGAGGTAGAACTGGTTTTAAATGGCAAAACTATCAGACGGCAAACAGCTGATAAAGGCCCGGATAGTGACTATATTCCCGTACCGAATGGAGGCAATGGCAAGAATCTTCATTTCCCACCGTTCACGTTTTATGGAGTATCTAAGGAGAGAGGGGTATTGAAAGCTGTCGGTTATCATCAAGGGAAAAAAGTGGCAGAATATACGGTGAAGACTCCCGGGGTCCCGGAACGTCTGGATATTACTTATTTTGAGAGTGGCAAACCGGCTACAAAGAATGACTTGCTGATTGTATATGTCAGAATGCTGGACAAACAAGGAGTACTTTGTCCTGTTAACGGAATTCCTGTAGAATTGTCGGTACAAGGAGGAGAAATCGTAGGTCCTACTTCGTATCCACTAGAAGCAGGAGTCGCTTCATTTTTGGTGAGAACCGGTGAGATTTCGAAAATCAATATAAATGCTACGGGTAAAGGTTTTTCTACCCGTAAAAGTTTAAAGGTAGGGAAGGAATAAGTATGAGTTTTATGAAGGTTATTGCTACTTATGCAATGCTATATATGTGTGTCTTTGCACAAGCCAAAGAGGTGAAGTCTTTACAATCACCTCGGCAGTGGCATGTTTCTATTAGTGGAAATGATAGTGCCGATGGCTCTGCGACAGCTCCATTGCGGCATATTCAGACTGCGGCCGAACGGGCATACCCGGGAGATGTTGTCATCGTACACGAAGGTGTTTACAGGGAGAGAGTTGCTCCACCGCGGGGAGGAGAATCTAAAGAGCGACCGATAACCTATCAAGTGGCTGAAGGAGAAAAAGTGGAAATCAAAGGTTCCGAAGTCATTAAAAATTGGAGACGGCTGAACAATGAGACATGGGAAACGGTGATCCCTAATAGTTTGTTCGGCGACTTCAATCCGTACAATGATACGATACATGGTGATTGGTTGGCAAGAGGACAATGGTCGCATACCGGAGAAGTATATTTGAATGACCGTGCCCTTGCGGAAACGGAACGGTTGGAAGATGTGCTTCTGAATAAAGGTAATCGTCAGTTGTGGTATAGTAAAGTAGGAAATGACAGTACATGGATATGGGCCAATTTTCCGGGATGCGATCCGAACCGTGAACTGGTGGAGATTAATGTACGCCGGACGGTATTCTATCCGGAGAAACCGTTTGTCAACTACATTACAGTAAGAGGTTTTCACGTCAGTCAAGCTGCTACGCCATGGGCACCGCCCACTGCTGAACAAATAGGGGCTATCGGTACACATTGGAGTAAAGGATGGACTATAGAGGACAATGTGGTTACTCATTCAAAATGTGTGGGCATTACTTTAGGTAAATACGGAGATGAATGGGATAATAAGGCAGAAAGCGTAGAAGGATATGTCGGCACTGTCAAAAGGGCATTGGACAACCAATGGAACAGGGAGCATATCGGCAGTCATTCGGTACGCCACAATCGTGTTTCTTTCTGTGGACAAGCCGGTATCGCAGGTAGTTTGGGAGCAATCTTCAGTACCATTAGCGACAATGTGGTTCATGATATCGGAGGTTCTTCATTTTGGGGATACGAATTGGCCGGTATCAAACTGCATGCGGCTATAGACGCTGTGATAGAACACAATCACATTTATCGGACGGAGGGCGGCATTTGGCTGGACTGGATGACACAAGGTACAAGGGTGACACGTAATCTCCTTCACGACAACAGAGTACAGGATTTCTCCTTGGAAGTGAACCACGGTCCCATCATTGTGGATAATAATTTATTTTTGTCGCCCGAACTGGCGCAAGTCAAACTTTCACAAGGAGTTGCTTTTGTACACAATACAATTGCTTGGAAAATATGGCCTACAGGCGATGTGGATGAACGGCAAACTCCTTATATGTTTCCTCATGACACTCAAATTAAGGGATACCATGATTGTCCTTGCGGGAATGTGTGTTACTTCAATAATTTGCTCTTACGGGAAAATTTGAGTATGTACGAGAATAGCAAATTACCGACAAAGATGGAAGGGAATGTAGTAGATACACTGGGGCAATATAGAGTAGAAGAAATGGCTGATGGTTGGTATCTGGAGTTCATCCCTACGAAATCATTGAGCAAGGAATGTACTAAAGCATTGGTCTATTCGCAGCAATTGGGAGAAGCTGTTATTCCCCGACAGCGGATTGAGTTGCCGGATGGAAAGAAGGCTTTCGATAAAGACTATTTGGGGAGAAAGCGTAAAAAAAGAGGGAACTTACCCGGCGCTATTGAATTTAAAGGAGATTCCAGGGTGCGGGTTAAGGTATATGATACATGGAATTAATATCATCAGTAACTATGAAGAAGCATGTTTTAATCTGTGGATTAGGAATATTATTGGGATTTTTGCTAAATACAGGTGTCTTGGCTGCCGCTAATTCTTCTATCGGTCGTTGGACTATCTGGTCGAAGAACCCTGCATTGCAATGGGAGGACGCTTTCGTGACCGGCAATGGGAAGATTGGCAGTTTGATAGCGGGACGTCCGCAGGAAGAACGAATCACTTGTGTTCATGAAGAATTGTTTATCCGCGGATGGGACAGGCATAAAGTGACTGTTCCGCAAACTGCACAATTGATGCCATACGTTCGTCAACTAATGGAAAAAGGTAAATCGGATGAAGCGGCTTGGCTGTTGACGGATGAGGCAGAAAGACAATTGCATGCAATGGGAGCTAATCAACGATGGCCGTTAATTCCGCATCCGGCTTTCGATCTTTGCATCCGTCAGTTGGACAAGTTGCCTCTTCCGGTAGCAGATTACCGGCGGCAATTGAACTTGGAGACGGGGGAAGCGACTGTTGTCTGGAAGCAAGGTGCAGGCAGTTTTACAGAATCGGTTTTTTCTTCAAGGAAAGACAATGTGAATGTCATTCGCCTGAAAGCAAACAACAAAGGGAAAATAAATGTGGAACTTAGTCTGGAGGAAACTCCCGGACGGGAAGGAGAACACTTTGAACACGATTTGGATCATGCCTTTTCTGAGGTAAATCGGGAAGCTTCCGGGCATTGGCTCACTTATCATGCCGCATACGACAAAGATCCCGGCGGATATGATGGAGTGGCGAAGGTTACTTTGAGAGGAGGAAACATACAGACGAAAGGTAAATCGTTGGTAGTCAGAAATGCAGAAGAGGTATTAATTATAGTGAGTATTGTCCCGCAGGAAGATGCCCGAAATGCTTCGTTGGATGCTGTCAAAGCCGGGCTGGATAAGTTGGCTACAAACTATGACAAGTTGTTGCGGCCTCATGCGCAAAAACACGGCGAACTATTTCACCGTATGCAGTTGGATTTAGGTTGTGGTGAACAATGGACAGTGACGCCTACTGAACAGATGTTGGCACAGATCAAAGAAACAGGGCCAACACCCTTGTTCCTTGAACAACTTCATGTCATGGGACGTTATCTGTTGATTTCTTCGTGTGGAAAATTCCCTCCTCCTTTACAGGGAATATGGAGTGGAGGATGGAAACCTGCATGGATTGGAGGCTTCGTCTGGGATTCCAATCTTAATCTGGCTATATCCGCCACAACGATGAGCAACCTGCCCGAATGTGCCGAAAGTTATAACCGACACATAGAAAGCCTGCTGCCGGGATGGCGACTGAACGCCCGCAATTATTTAGGTTGCCGCGGCTTTGTCGTTGCTCATTACAATGATCCTACCAATGGCTACCTGACACACTTCGGTAGTTCCTTTCCATGGATGTTTTGGGCAGGTGGGGCAGGATGGAATTTGCGTCCTTTGTATGAATATGCCATGTTGACCGGCAATGTGACATATCTGAAAGAGAAAGTCTATCCTTTATATAAGGAAATGGCTGATTTTTACGAAGACTATTTGGTGGAAGGTACTGACGGATTATATCATATCACAACCTCTATTTCTCCGGAAAACGCTCCGAAAGGTACGAATACCTGGCTAAGTAAAGATGCTACTATGGATGTGGCGATAGCCCGTGAAGTGTTTACTTTCCTTTGTGACATGGGCCGACGTTTCCATGCTTCTTCTGCTGAGATGGAAAGATGGAATGCTATACTGCAGAAATTGCCGGCTTACCGCATTAACAATGACGGCGCTTTGGCTGAGTGGGTGGATCCGGCTTATCCCGATATCTATAATCACCGCCATAATTCCCACCTTTATCCTGTCTTCCCGGGGATTGACTTGGTTGGGCCGGATGCCGATCCTGCATTGCAGAAGGCGGCAAAAGTGGCGTTGGACAAACGTTTCGGATTTGATACAAGTTCTGCTCACGGTTTGATTCATCTGGCGCTTCAGGCCGCCCGTTTGGGAGATGCGGATAAGGTGCGGCAAAACATAGAGCGTTTTAGTAAGCGGAACTATCTTTACGACGGATTAATCACTTCCCATGAGCCGGGACGTGCTATCTTCAATCTAGATGCGATATTGAGTTTTCCTCGTTTGTTGATGGAGATGTTGGTGTTTACAAAATCCGGATATATCGAATTCTTGCCCGCCTGGCCCGTCGGATTTCCCGATGGTTCGCTCAAAGGAATGCGTATTTATGGTGGGCACACACTGGACATCTGCTGGAAAGCAGGCAGACTTGAATCGTTTACCATTCACGCTGTTGCTGATGAGACTTTGGAATGGGCACACGATGGGATGAAAGAATGTCTGGAATTGAAAAAGGATAAGCCGTTTCAGTGGAGACGGCAGGCGGTCGGGGCTCAAATGCAGAGGATGGAGTCTATGTATGATGAACAAAAAGACGAAACGTTTTTCGCCGGAAAGCGAAACTTGCTGACTGCCAAATGGGAAGAACCTTTCTCTTACGAAAGTATACGGAGCAAGCATGCACCTATGGGACCTTTTATGGGCAATGGAGATGTGGGATGTGTCAGCCATACAACTGCCAATAGCCAGACCATTTGTATATCGAAAGTCGATTTCGTGACGGATGGTTGGGAGGATTGGACGGGCAGGGGACCGGCGGCCCTTCCGATAGGAGGAATAAAAGTATCGGTTGATGCTCCTTCTGCCGAAGGGTTCCGTTACGAAATGGATATGTTGGGTAATGAATTGCGAATGACAAGCGGGACATTGCCAGCTGTGGAGATGACAAGCTGGATGGGCAGAGGCTCCAACGTGATAGTGACGGAACTTGTCACTGCTTCCGAACACCCTGTTACCATCACTGTAGATACTTATGCAGGCGGAACAACTTCAAATTATGAGGATAAGGCGATGGTGAAAGGTACTATTGCCCAAGCATATCGCCGGACGTTGACAGACAGTGTGCGTTGGATTTCGCAAGCAGGTGTCTCCACCCGTATTATCGGAGCAGTCTCGTCGGTGAAGCAGGATACAGAAAACAATGTAAAAAGTACTTTCACGTTGAATGCAGGTGAGAAGGTGTATGTAGTCACTTATGTATCGGGCGGAGGTACTGAAGATAACGCGCGTCTTGATGAAGCCTACGTCCGGTTAACCTCTTTGTCGGTAAAAGATCTCCGTCGGTTGAAACAGCAGAAAGATCTTTGGTGGACAGAGATGTGGCGACGTTCGTATGTGGAGACCGGCGATGACCTGATTGACAGGCAATATCTTGTCTCTGTCTATTTACAGGCTTCGGCTTATGACGAACACTCTCCTGCTTGCGGAGGAATGTATGGTGTATGGAATATGGATGACGAAATGAACTACCACGGAGATATTCATCTGAATTATAATAGCCAAGGTGGATTTTACAGTATGTTTTCATCCAACCGTCCCGAGCTTGCCATGCCCTACTACCGTTTTCTTGAAGGGATGATTCCGGAGGGTAGAAGGCGGGCAAAGGAAGAATTGGAACTGGTACACCCTTCGCTGAAAGGAAAATCGTGCAGGGGGCTTTTATTTCCTGTCAGTGCGTTGGGAATTGGTGGCTTTTATTGTACCTACTGGCAGCAAACAGTCAATGCTCCTTTCAATGTACCGTTGTTTAGCTGGTATTACGAATACACCGGTGATGAAACTTTTCTACGTGAAAGAGCCTATCCTTTTATCAGGGAGTGTGGGAATTTTTACGAAGATTACATTCAAAAAGAACGATACGGTAATTCCTACCGATATACGATTACCACCGGGGGACATGAAAATTCGTGGGACCTGAATCCGCCGTCGGATGTGGCTTTTGTGGAACAGACATTCCGGCTTCTGCTGCGCTATAGCCAAATCCTGAACATGGATGCGGACAGACGAGACAAATGGCAGGATATTGTGGATCATCTTCCGGACTACAAAGTGATTATGCCTACCCGACAACCGAACCAGGGACTACCTGTTTATGCCAAGAATGAAGCCGGATGGGATGCGCCGAATCACATGATACAGTTACATGCCGCTTATCCATGTGAAGTCTTGAATCTGGCATCATCTCCTGAAGCTCTTCAGATTGCACGCAATACGGTCCACTATTATTTTGTGGCACAGGAGGGCTATAAACTCATGAACGAATTGGGCTTGAGTGCTTATGTGATGGGAGCCCGCGTAGCTTTCGACCCGGAAATACTTATCGACAAGATGAGGTATCAAGCTGAAACTGCGGGAAAGAACTTCTTGATTACGGATGGGCACCATTGTCTGGAGAAGAGTGCGATTATGGAGGCGGTACATTCCATGATGCTACAAACGGTAGATGATGTGCTTTACCTTTTTCCCGACTGGATGAAGAAACCGGCATCCTTTACACGTCTTCGGGCTAAAGGAGGTTTTCTTGTGTCGGCTTCGTATGATGGGGCTCAAGTGACCGAGTTGAAAATTCAGGCAGGCAAAGCACCTGTTTGCAAGATCCGGAATCCGTGGCCGGACCGGGAGATAGAAGTGACAGCTAATGGAAGAACAGTGCCTGTTACTATATATCGTGATTATTGTGCTTTTTCTGTCAGGGAGAATGAAGTCTATCATGTAGTATGCAAATAGTTCCTTCATCCTTATTGTTGCACTCTGGTAAACAGATCGGTGCACTCAGGTGGATAGCCCTATTCACTTCAGTGCACAAGCCTGTTCACTGGAGTGCAACGATAAAGGTTTCTTATTGAAAATCGACTGATTATGGTGGTATAATCTTTCATTGTCTGTTAGTTATGATGAGAATGAACGATAGTTTTGCTACAGTTCATTAAGCGTTGATGATTAAGTTATGAGAATAACATTTGCAATAGGTCATTTTAGCAAGTCGATGATATCAGTTTTTCAATCTCTTTTGCAGAGTCCACTATATACGCCGGATTAAACTTTTCCAATTCTGTTCGAGGTCGGAACCCCCATGTTACACCACAGGCTGTTACATTTGCATTAGCTGCCGTTTGCATATCGACTCCTGAATCCCCGACATAAAGAACATTTTCTTTTTCTACATCGGCTAATTTCAAAATATCAAAGACGACTGCCGGATCGGGTTTGACGTTCACTCCTTCCCGTTGACCGAAAACGGCAGTGAAGCGGATCTTTGGGAAATAGTAGGCTATCAGTTTCTCGGTAGCTGCCTGATATTTGTTCGAAGCTACTGCAAGCTGTATACCTTCGGATTGCAAATAGGATAAAAGTTCTGAAATACCCGGATAAGGACGGCTGTCATCTGCATTGTGAACGTCATAGTAAGGAATGAACTCCTTTCTTACACGGAGTACATTTTCTTCTGTTTTTTCTCCTTCGGGCAGAGCACGCTCAAAAAGCTTGTTGATACCGTTTCCCACCATAAAGTTATACTTCTCAATGTCATGGGTAGGATATCCTAATTTGTTTAATGCGTAATTGGTACTGTGGGCCAGATCGGCAATGGTGTTTAGCAATGTACCGTCCAAATCGAATATAACTAGTTTCTTCATTGAGCTTTCTGTTTTATAATTAATCTTGCTATCTTGGATCTTTTCGTTTACAAAGGTAGAAAAGAAAAGACGCTCCTGCAAGATTTTTATGATGCAGGAGCGTCTTTTTGTATTTGGTTACTCTTTTTTATTTCTTTGTAATCCGAAACCAATCCACATCTGCCCAACCGCCGTCGTTAGTAACAATGGCAGGACGAGTACAGAACATACCAACCTTGGCACCGATCCATTGTCCTTCTCTTGCCCGGAAAGGAGCACCGAATGATTCAAACTTTTTCCCGTCAAGGCTATAACTGAAATTACACATTGCAATGAGGTCGTGCCCGCCTTCACTGCTCTTGATTTTCTTTCCGTCACAACTGAAACGTACCTTCAGATAAACCGTATTTTGAGAAAGGGGAACGGAGGCTCTCACTTCTTCCGGTTTTCCTTTATCCGCTCTTAGGCATTCAACTTGCGACAGCACAAGACCTTTATCTGTATTTTCAAGAATCAGTCCGGCATAGTCCCTGCCCATAACGACAAGTCCGGTACGTTCACCCTTGTTTTTCAGGTTAGGGCTGAACGTCAGCTTCATCGTTGCGCTGAAATTATCGGAAGAGGTTTTCTGTAGCAAGAGGTTAGCTACATCCCACAGGTTTTTATACTCTTCTACCACCGGGTAAGAGTATAACCTGACATGACTTTTGTCTCCCGCATAATACGCCCATTTTTCGTTGATGTTAGCGTGCCATTGCCATTGTGGCGAAAGGGTATAACCGTCAAACTCATCACTTTCCTGTGGAGTACAAATGGGATATGTCTTTCCTACATTCGGTTTCCTGTAAGTCAAAACAGGCTCACCGCAACCGTCACCGTCTTTGTCTGTTCCGATGACAGGCCAGTCGTTTACCCATTTCATCGGTTGCAGATGCATGATACGGCCGTAAGCGCCTACATCCTGGAAATGAAGGAACCAGTCTTCTCCGGTAGGGGTATCTACCCAAGCTCCCTGATGAGGTCCGTTGACGGGAGAGTTGCCTTGTGCCAATACCGTTTTCCACTCGTAAGGACCGTAAATGTTTTTGGAACGTAACACGACCTGCCAGCCTGTCGGTACGCCGCCTGCCGGATGAAAGATATAGTAATAGTCATTTCTCTTATACATTTTGGGACCTTCGCAAGTCTGGTGTGCCTCGTGTCCGTCAAATATGATACGGGAAGGAGTGGTTGCTTTCGTTGCCTCTGCATTCAGTTCGCAGATTGTGATTACACTTTTCAGTCCGGCACGACTTCCTGCGTATGCATGTACCATATATACTTTTCCGTCCTCATCCCAAAACGGGCAAGTGTCGATAATCCCTTTTCCCGGCTTTACAAGAACAGGCTCACTCCATGGACCTTTCGGATCTTTTGCTTTCACCATGAAAGCCCCTTGGTCAGGGTCTCCCCAAAAAATATAAAATTCACCGTTGTGGTAACGAATGGCCGGTGCCCATATACGGTTACCGTGTTCCGGTCGTTCCGGAGTTTCAATAGGAGTAAGGGCATTGGGGACGGCAGCGCCGATAATTGTCCAGTTCACCAAATCCTTGGAATGCAGAATCTGCAATCCGGGTAGGCAGTTGAAACTGGATGAAGTCATATAGAAATCATCTCCTACACGGCAAGCGTCCGGATCGGAGTAATCGGCATAGAGTACCGGATTTTTGTATTTGCCGTTTCCGAGATCGGAAACCCATACTTCGGATACATAGTTTTTCTGTGCTACTGCGGTGAAAGCCGTAAGCAGGCAGAAAGCTAAAGTCTGTGTCAATCGTTTCATAATTCCTATTTAGTTATACAGATATCCTTAATTTTCACAGTGACGGGATGTGCCAGTTCTTCTTTCCATTGGCGGAGATAAGCAAACCACGCTTCCGGGGTTTTATATCCGAAAGTTTCTTTCATGGAAGTGAACGTGGTGTGATACCGGAAGTAGTTACTTCCCGGAGCAGTAATTGTATAAAGGAAGTTCGCTTTATCTTTCTCCTCCGATTTCACATAACGTTGAGGAATGCAGGTGCCGAGTCCTACTGTTTCTTTGGCATATTTCACTGTATCGTTTACGGGCCAGTCCGTACCCCAGCTTCCTACAAGACCTTTATGGTCGGAGAAAGATTTGGAATTACCTACAATATCCTGAACTCCTGTGCAGAATATCTCTTTTTTGAGCGGTTCGTCAAAGAAAGCCTCGATACGGAGATCTCGGTGTCCGGCATAGAGGGTATACCGTGTCGTCATATCCAGTTCCGAACCTTGATATTGCCAGCCGGTCACTTCGATTTCTGCAATGACACGTACCGGTCCATAGGAGATGATACGTTCCGTGCGGGTCTCCACCGGAGTGACGTGTATTGCTTTCTGTCCATCCCAACCTTTCAAGGCACCCGGACCGCAGCTGTCAAATACCCGCAGCACATCATCCCCGAATCCTTTGGTTAGCTGTTCATCCGTAGGATAGAATTGTGATTCATTGATTTCCAGTCCTTTGTTGAATTTGCCATATATATCCGGCGTCTGCTTTTCATTGAAATAAAGACGATAGCCTACTAACTCCGATTCCAACACCGGACCGTGAGGACGTACCATACTATATATATTGCTGGTACCGGGAACGGTAATAGCCTGTACCCGTTGATGTTTCCCTTTGCGGTGGTCTGTGATAAACATATCAGCATAAACCCGTTCAGGATAAGTCTTCGTGCTCTTTTCCGAAGAAAGAGTAATCCGGAATGTTTTTCTGCCCTGGGCAGGGAGTTCGGTAACGAATGCCAATTCATCCATTTTGCGGTCCCTGTTCAAGTCATCCAGTTGGGAAGGTATTTCATCGCTTCCTTCCATGACTACGGCAGACTTTACCTTGAACCCCATTTGAAGCTCGCGTAGGCTGATCACTACCGGTGCATCCGTTTGTGGTTGGTTCCAGTTATTATGTACCTCTATCGTAATCGTCTTTTCCTGTTTCTGAGCCAAGGTGGGCAGGATGACGCTCCCTAAAAGAAAAGCGATAATAAGAATATTCTTTTTCATACTTCTAAAGCTGATATTATACATTGTATTTCTTTGTCACAAAAGTAACGGAAAAAATAGCAGACCGTCTATCTTTTAAGGATAAAATAGTCTGCTATTTGAGCTTTTTACTCTATATAATGATATTGTGGTTTTCTTCTTTTTTTCTGGAATGCATCTTATTTGAGGCTCAGAATCTGTCCTTTTGCACCCAGTTCTTCATAAACTTTTCCGTCGACAGTCAGGTTTTTGGCATTCTTGACATTTAATATATTGTTACCCTTTGCCGATTCTACATAAACGTTTTCTAAAGTAACTCCGTCTACCTGGCTGATAACAACTCCATCCGTAGCTTCCGTCATAACAACGTTTTTAACCGTCACATTGCTGATTGGCATTTCCGGAAGACCGTTGAAGAACATCGCACGCCCCGAACCTCTGCAAACAATATTTGAAATATGAATATTACGGAATGCCGGAGTTTCTTCCGTTACCGGAGGAATGGCAGTCTTCATACGATTCAGCAAATCTTCTTCCGATTCTTCTCCTGCACCTTTTCCGCCGTAGAACAAATCGAACAATAGCGGCTCGTTCGGTATATTAATCATGTTGATGTTATTAATGTAGATGTTTTCTACCACACCGCCACGTCCGCGAGTACTCTTGAAGCGCAAACCTACATCCGTACCCATGAATGTGCAGTCTTCTACATAGATATTCTTCACGCCTCCGGACATCTCGCTACCTACCACGAATCCTCCATGCCCGTGCAGTACTGTATTATTCTTCACAATCACATTCTGACAAGGTTCTCCGCGACGGCGACCATCTTCGTCTTTACCCGACTTGATACAAATCGCGTCATCTCCCGCATCAAATACGCTGTTGATAATCAGCGCATTCTTGCAAGATTCCAAATCAATCGCGTCACCATTCTGTGAGTACCATGGATTGATAACCATAATATTATTAACTGTGAAATCTTCGCAGGACAACGGATGCAGACACCAGCTCGGAGAGTTCTTGAAAGTTACGCCTTCCAACAACACTTTCTTGCTTTTCACAATGCTGAGCAACACCGGACGCAACCACGGACGGATTTCAGCCCATTCTTCATCTGTATTAATCCCTTTGGGTACGTTGAAATCTTTGCAAGCCATAGCCCCTTTCAGCGAACCTGCGGTGGGATACCATATCTCCTGTTTCTCATCCAGGACACCGCCCGAATTGACCAGTTTCTTCCACTGTGAAGCAGTCAGTTTCTCTTTCTTCACCGGACGCCAGCAATCTCCGTTACCATCAAACGTGCCATAGCCGGTGATAGCGATATTCTCCGCATTCCGTGCCGAGATCGGTGACTGGCAACGACGGGTTTCCAACCCTTCAAAAGAAGTGTCGATGATAGGATATGCTTCGAAGTCGCCTGTGAAAAGTACCAATGCATTCTGTTCTGTATAAAGATTCACATTACTCAGCAACTCGATAGGACCGGTCAACCAGATACCTTCAGGGATAATCACTTTTCCCCCACCACGTTGGTTGACGTCTTTGATCGCATCATTGATCGCCTTTGTATTCAGGAATAATCCATCTCCTTTGGCTCCGAATTTTTCGATGTTTACCTCATAAGCAGGAAAAGCCGGTTGTTGCACTTCGGGCATTTCAAAAGGTAAATTCCGGTAAAGTGCGTCGCTTATTGCGTTCTTGCTTACTGCATTCTCATTGGGTTGTTTACATCCCGAGATAAACGGCAAACAGCATACGGCTATCCAGAGGAGTCTTTTTGTCAATGTGTTCATTTAGTAATCTAATTCTATAGGGTTATACATCTATTGTTTTTCTTGGTATATTGTTGATATTAATAAGGATGATTTCATAATTCTTATGTCCCTCCGCAGGCGATCTTTCGCAGGCAGCCTGCCGGAGCGGAATAAGACGAATTCATGTTAACCTAATTCTAACCTTAAATAAATATTATGAAAAAACCTCTTAATTATCATTCGCAAAGATAGGTGGGAAACTTCAAGAGGATGTGGACTAATTGATAGATTACGTGTATTTTTTGTCATTTCTGTCTATTATTTGCACACATCTCGTGTTTTTATGCAGAAAGTTCCTATCTTTGCACAAAATTTAACGATTAAAAGATATGAGTTATAACTTGTTGAAAGGAAAAAGAGGTATTATCTTCGGTGCTCTGAACGATCAGTCTATTGCCTGGAAAGTGGCAGAGCGTGCCGTAGAAGAAGGTGCAACAATTACATTATCAAATACTCCAATGGCTATCCGTATGGGAGAAGTCAATGCTTTAGCAGAGAAACTGAATTGCCAGATTGTTCCGGCAGATGCAACGAGCGTAGAGGATTTGTCGAATGTGTTTAAGACCTCAATGGATATACTGGGCGGACAAATTGATTTTGTGCTCCACTCTATCGGTATGTCTCCCAACGTACGCAAGAAACGTACTTATGATGACCTTGACTATGGAATGTTGGATAAGACATTGGATATTTCAGCCGTTTCATTCCATAAAATGATTCAGTCGGCCAAGAAACTGAATGCGATTGCAGATTACGGTTCAATCGTTGCATTGAGCTATGTGGCTGCACAGCGTACTTTCTACGGCTACAACGATATGGCAGATGCAAAAGCATTGCTGGAATCTATTGCACGCAGCTTCGGCTATATCTACGGACGCGAGCATAGTGTGCGTGTGAATACAATTTCACAGTCGCCTACATTCACTACTGCCGGTTCGGGCGTGAAAGGTATGGATAAGTTGTTCGACTTCGCCAACCGTATGTCTCCGCTCGGAAATGCGACTGCCGATGAATGTGCAGATTATTGTATCGTGATGTTCTCCGATCTTACCCGTAAGGTGACTATGCAGAACCTTTTCCATGACGGTGGTTTCTCCAGCGTAGGTATGAGTCTCCGTGCAATGGCTACCTATGAGAAAGGGTTGGATGAATATATGGACGAAAATGGTAATATCATTTACGGATAAAAGATTATGAAACTACGGATTTCTCTTCTTGTTATATTAATAAGTATGCTTTTCGCCTCCTGCGGGATAAGCACAGGAAAAGGTACGGAGCAGAAAGGAGAAGAGATTTCTGTTCTGAGATTTGATAAGCTGTTGAACGAATATGTTCGTTCCAACAGCTTTTCTGCTATGCAGAAGCTGACAATGGATTACCGCCAGCCGACGAAAATTCTGATTGAAGATGTACTGGCTATCGGTACCGTGAAAGACGATACCATTTTTCAGCGTCTTCAAAAATTCTATTCGGACACTACGTTAGTCCGCTTAGTGAGTGACGTGGAAGCTAAGTTCCCCAATCTTGATGAAGTGGAGAAAGGACTGAATAAAGGATTCCGGAAACTGAAAAAAGAGGTCCCCGGTACGAAGGTGCCGTTTGTCTATTCGCAGATATCCGCATTCAACGAGTCTATTATTCTTGTAGACACGTTGCTCGGTATCAGCCTCGATAAATATATGGGGGAAGATTACCCGCTTTACAAACGCTTCTATTACGACTATCAATGCCGTTCAATGCGTCCCGAACGTATTGTGCCGGATTGTTTTGTATTCTATCTCCTCGACCGTTACGGAATGAGTTATCACGAGGGGACTTGCCTGATTGACCTGATGATGCATTCCGGGAAGATCAATTATGTAGTGCAGCATTTGTTGGGTTATGATAATATTGGTGATGCAATCGGTTATTCGGATGAGGAAAATGCCTGGTGCAAGAAAAACGAAAAGGCTATTTGGGAACATATTTGTTCCAACGATCATTTGCATGCGCGTGACCCGATGATCATCCGTTATTATATGAAACCTGCCCCTGCTGTTGAAATGCTGGGTGGACAAGCACCTGCATCAGTGGGTATATGGATAGGCGCACAGATTGTTTCTTCCTATATGAAAAAGCATAAGGATATGAAGCTGAAAGATTTGTTGGAATTTACCGACTATCACGAGATGTTGAACCAGTCCGATTATCTGGCTTCCTGATAGCTTCATTGGCAATTTTAATTCTCAATTCTCAATTTTAAAAGTGGAAACTGCTCTCTATTTACTACCTGTGACTCTAGGTGATACACCTGTCGAAAAGGTTTTGCCTTCTTATAATAAGGAGATTATCTCCGGTATCCGGCATTTTATCGTTGAAGATATTCGTTCTGCCCGCCGTTTCTTGAAGAAAGTGGACCGGGAGATTGATATTGATGCGCTGACGTTCTACCTGTTGAACAAGCACACTTCACCTGAAGACATTTCCGGTTATCTGAAACCTTTGGTTGGCGGTGCTTCTATGGGAGTGATTTCCGAAGCCGGTTGTCCGGCTGTTGCCGATCCGGGGGCGGATGTGGTTGCTATCGCGCAGCGCAAGAAGTTAAAGGTTGTTCCTTTGGTGGGACCTTCTTCGATCATTCTTTCCGTAATGGCTTCCGGCTTTAACGGACAGAGCTTCGCTTTTCATGGTTATCTGCCGATTGAACCGGACGAGCGTACCAAGAAATTAAAAACTTTGGAACAGCGGGCGTATTTCGAAAGCCAGACGCAGCTATTTATTGAGACGCCTTACCGCAATCATAAGATGATAGAAGATATTTTGCAGAATTGCCGCCCGCAGACCAAACTTTGTATTGCTGCCAATATTACTTGTGAAGGAGAGTATATACAAACGCGTACGGTGAAGGATTGGAAAGGACACGTGCCCGAACTGTCTAAGATTCCCTGTATTTTTCTCTTATACAAATAACTCCTTTTAAATGTTCGTATTCATCTTCGAAACAACTGCTGAAGAATCTTTTGCCTAAGTTTTCTTCAATCTGCTTGAAACTCCATAACTTGCTGTTCTTGAAGCGGGGAGTACAGAGGATTGCATCGTCTTTTATTTCAGCGATAAACAGATAGATCAGCCGGTTGGTCACTTCATTTTCAAAGTGATAAACACTATTGAACTCCGGCTTTATATTTTCTTTGGCATGTGGAAAAGCATTGGTTAATAAACGATTAACACCGTCGGACAAGGATTCGCCGAAACGCAGGTAACATTCCAGAGGAATATCTGTCTTATTCTTATCCAAAATAGCTGTCGAAGGCCGGTCGCAGAGAAATAACATCCCATGTGTGGAGATAGCAATTCTTATGACCGGATTGATATATGCATTCTTGTAATTGATCGCCTCTACTGCAGGAGTCTTTCCAATGACGTCTCCTTTGGTGTTGACGATAGGTACGTACTCAGTGTGAGACATCAAGTGATTGAAGAAGCGAATGGCAATCTGGTTAAATAGAATGCTCATGACAAAGACGATGGGTGGTAGCACTTTATAAAGAGTAAGTTTGCTGGTAGAACTTAACGGGTTCTGGCAGATTATCACGATACTGATGATAATAAAGTGAAGTATACCGAAAATCAGAGCAATTCGTGCAGAAACAACAGCAGCCTCCGCCCCTTGTGCATACAGGCGTTTGTTGCAGGAACCTATCTGTTTCAAGAAATGGTTGATGAATCTTTTCTTGTGCATATAGAGTATTAGCATCGGTATGAGAATGCTCACTTCCAATGTGAGAGGAAGTGCACCTTCAGGAACATAATCGCCCGGAATAAGGGCTGCCAGAGAAAGAAGAATCAGTATTCCTGCCGATATATAAAGAATAAAGTTGGGTAGCAGTATTCCTTTACGATGATAAGAAAGATATACACCTACGATACCTATGACTGTACCGATGTAAATAGCCGTGTCTTGCGTTATAAATTCGCACAATAAAATGGAAATAATAACGGGGATAAAACCCAGTGACATGTTAAATGCGGAAGAAAGTATTCCTTTATGATCCATCTCTTTATGTTTATTTGTCGGTTCTATCTATAAAACAAATAGTGCTTGTGTTTTGTTTGCTAACGGATATGTTTCTCAGCATGGTAGGAGGAACGGACAAGAGGAGCACTCTCCACGATATTGAATCCTTTTTTTAAGCCGATAATCTTGTATTTTGCAAATTGTTGCGGGGTCACATATTCGGCAACGGGATAATGCCGGTGACTGGGTTGCAGATATTGTCCTATGGTGAGTATCTGGCAACCGGCTGCCAGTAGATCATCCATAAGTGTTTCCACTTCTTCGGGAGTTTCTCCTAAACCAACCATAATGCCGCTTTTGGACTTTACTCCGTTTTTGGAAATGTGAGAGATCACTTGTAAACTGGTATCATAATTTGCTGCACTGCGTACCAGGGGACTGATACGCCGGACAGTTTCCATATTATGAGAAATAATATCGGGATGCGCTTCAATGACCTGATTTAGCAGTTCTGTCTTTCCTTGAAAATCAGGTATCAGTACTTCGATAGTCGTTTGAGGATTCAAACGCTTAATCTCCCGGATAGTACGTGCCCAATGCTCTGCTCCCAGGTCGGGAAGATCGTCACGGTCTACCGAGGTGATTACTGCATGATCCAGTTTCATCAATGCGATAGACTCCGCCACATGAACAGGTTCATTTACATCCAATGGGTACGGACGTCCGGTTTGGGTGTTGCAAAACTTGCAACTACGGGTACAGATATCTCCGCCAATCATAAATGTGGCAGTTCCCTTTCCCCAGCATTCCCCCATATTGGGGCAACGCCCACTGCTGCATATCGTATGCAGGCAGTGGGAGTCGACAATCCGTTTGGTTTCGGTGTATCGTTCGTTGGCACCGATATTGATTTTCAGCCATTCAGGCTTACGTACTCTGTCAGCCATTATAAATTATTCAAGAAGAAGTTGGTCAACCGTGTGTACAGATGATTGCGGGTGTTGCCACCGTATATGCCGTGATTACGGTTAGTATATACCTGCATATCAAATTGCTTGCCGAGTTGTACTAAATGTTCGGCATATTCCGTGCAATTCTGGAAGTGTACATTATCATCTGCCATGCCGTGTACCAGCAACAAATTACCGTGCAACTTGTCAGCACGGGTGAAAGCAGACGATTCCTTGTATCCTTCCGCATTTTCTTTCGGTGTACGCATGAAGCGTTCCGTATAAATCGTGTCGTAGAAACGCCAGTCGGTTGGTGCGGCAACAGCTACGCCTGCCTTGAATACGGGGGTACCCTCACTCATGCTCATCAAAGTCATGTATCCGCCGTAGCTCCATCCCCAAATACCGATGCGATCTTTATCTACATACGCTTGTTTGCCTAGGTAAAGTGCGGTTTCCACCTGGTCTCTGGCTTCTTTTACACCGATTTTCAGGTAAGTACATTTCTCGAAAGCTTCTCCACGTCCTCCGGTTCCACGTCCGTCCACACAGACAACGAGGTAGCCGAGGCTTGCCATATACGTTTCCCAACTGATTCCCCATGTATCCAGCACCTGTTGTGAGCCGGGGCCGCTGTATTGGAACATCAGTACCGGATATTTTTTCGAAGCGGAAAAATTGACAGGTTTCATCATCCAACCGTTCAATGTCACTCCATCTGTAGTCTGAAAAGTGAAAAATTCTTTCTTGGGAACTGCGTATCCTGCCAGTTTTTGTTTCAACTGGTCATTTGTAACCAGCGTCTTTAATGTTTTGCCGGTATTATCGTTCAGCGTAATCTGCATTGGAGTATCCAAACTGGAATATTTATTCATATAATATTTCATCGATTTGCTGAAAAGCGGTGTGTTTGTTCCTGTCTGTTGAGACAATTTGGTCTTTTTTCCTTTCTTATCCGTCTTGTAGACCGCCTTGCGCAGAGGACTTTCCTCATTACTGGTGTAATAGAACGAACCATCCTCCTCATCATAACCCAAAAAGTCTTTTACTTCAAACTTGCCGTTAGTCACTTTCTTAATGAGATTACCTCCCATGCTATACCAATAGAGATGACTGTAACCGTCACGTTCGCTAAGCATACTGAAATAATCGGGATAGAAGTGAATATTGTCGAATATATTTTCCTTTATATAATAAGGTGATTCGTCACGCAATACTAATTTGCAAAGGGTGGAACGAGGATCGGCAAAGTAAAGGTCGAAACGGTCCTGATGGCGGTTCAGTGTCATGATTGCCAATTTGGAGGCATCTTTTGTGAAACGGATGCGGGGGATATACCCATCTGTATCCAACGGGAGCTTCATTGTACGTGTCACGTGTGATTTGATATCGTAGGTACGTACTTCAACTTTGGAATTCGGATATCCTGCTTTCGGGTATTTATAGGTATATTCGCCCGGATAATCTTTCAAGGCATTGATGTAGGGCGCTTGTCCTGCAAATATCGGGAAAGAGTAGGAGGGAACTTCAGACTCATCGAAACGGATAAAAGCAATCATGGTATTGTCCGCACTGAATTCCAATGCGCGGTTAAACCCGAACTCTTCTTCATATACCCAGTCAGGAATACCGTTGATGATAGAATTTTGCTTACCGTCTTCAGTCACTTTGCTTTCGCTGTTGCCGTAGAGCAGTTTTACGAGGAATATGTTGTTGTCACGTACGAAAGCGATCATTGTTCCGTCCGGAGAAAAGACGGGGACCTGTTGAGGTCCGCCGTCGGACAGCCGTTCAATAATGTTGTTTGTCGTAACGCCCTTATCATTTCGTTTCAAAGGGTAGATATAATGTACAGCTGTATAAGAATGCCGGTAAATCGGAGTCGTTTTCGTAGCAATAAGCAATTTCTGACCGTCGGGTGAGAACTGGTAACTGTCGAAGTGTTTGAAATCACATTCGCGTGCAGTATTCACATCGAACACCACTTCCACTTTTTCACCTGTCTTGAAGGAATATTTAATAATTTGTGTGCCTTCGCCGTTCATCTGTGTGTAGTATTCACCGTCGGGCGTGGGGATTACTCCCTGAATGTTTTCCGGGCGGAAACGTCCGGAGGTGATATCTTTTAAATCAAGAGCCTTTTGTCCTTGTGCCATTCCGGTAAGGCAGAGAAGGCAGAAGAGTAGAGCTAAACTTACTTTTCTCATTTTATGAATTGTTTTATGTTTTACTGTTTATAGGTTTTAAATTCGTATCCTGCAAAAATAGTAATAAACTTAAATACCTCAAAGAGCAAACTCTTTTTTTAGGTTCGGATAGCCGCTTATTTCCTTAACTTTTATATTTGTTTAGGAACAAGACAGGGCTGTTTAGTTAAAAATATGCCTTCTCATGGAAAAAAAGTCTCTTTTTGTTTGCTTTTTAATTTCTAAATTTGATATATTTGTGATATCAAAATAATATCAAAATTAAATGCTATGATTACAAAAGAAATTAAGTACGATGATGCGGTTGTTAATGGCTTTTTGGCCTTGTTTCTTAATTTGATCGTGTTGCCTTTGTTGGTTGTTGTGAGTTTTATGCTTTTCAAAGGAAGCATAATTATGTTTTTCTTGCTATTGCTTTTTCTTGCATTAGCTGTTCTAATGATTCCGGGTTATTTTTCGCAGGAACCGAACGAAGCCCGTGTCATGGTATTCTTCGGGAAATATAAAGGTACGTTTACTGAAACGGGATTTTTCTGGGTTAATCCTTTTATGAATAAGAAGAAACTATCTTTACGTGCCCGTAACTTGGATGTGGAGCCTATTAAAGTAAATGACAAGATTGGTAATCCTATTTTGATCGGTCTGGTGCTTGTCTGGAAATTGAAAGACACTTATAAAGCTATGTTCGAAATTGATGCGCAGACAATGGCGGATAATAGAGGGAGCGGACAGATGACTGTGACTGTTGCCGGGCGAATGAATGCCTTTGAGGATTTTGTTCGTGTGCAAAGTGACGCTGCGCTTCGTCAGGTAGCGGGACTGTATGCTTATGACGACAACGAAGCGGATTTGGATGAATTGACGTTACGTAGTGGCGGTGATGAAATTAACGAGCAGTTGGAACAAAAGTTGAATGAACGTCTGGCCATGGCAGGTATGGAGATAGTGGAAGCCCGTATTAATTATTTGGCTTATGCTCCGGAGATTGCAGCAGTTATGTTACGCCGTCAGCAGGCGTCGGCTATCATCAGTGCTCGCGAAAAGATAGTTGAAGGTGCTGTTTCAATGGTACGTATGGCATTGCATAAACTTTCTGAAGAGGAAATTGTTGAACTGGATGAGGAAAAGAAAGCTGCCATGGTGAGTAATTTGCTAGTGGTGCTTTGTGCGGACGAAGCTGCGCAACCGGTTGTGAATACAGGTACGCTGAATCATTGATAAACTATAAATAAGAAGGTAAAATAGAAGTGGCTAAAAAGGAATCTTCAATAAAGAGTTTTGTTTTGCGAGTGGATACTGAAACAATGGACGCCATTGAAAAATGGGCGGCTGATGAGTTTCGTAGTACAAACGGGCAACTTCAGTGGATTATTGCCGAAGCCTTGAGAAAAAGTGGCCGATTAAAAAAGAAGTCTTCTAAAACCGGAAATAAACCGGAAGAATCTGAAGGAGAGCAAGTGGAGGATTAGAATTTCATTGGTTTAGTGAAATATCTCATGATCCGTTCATTCCTTCATCTTTCCCTGTTCATCAGTGTTAGTGGATGAAGGAGCTCTGCCTTTCGTCTTGTGTCTGCTTGTCCATTTACTTTTGTAGTGACAGATAAAGGCAAGTAAAATATGTAATGATACTGATTTTTTGTATGGATTTGATAGAGGATATTTAATGAGATTCAATATCTTTGTGAAAAGTACTTTAAATATTACCACTATGAATTCAAAGAGAAAAGACTTGCAGTATGCTTCCGTCTTCTTGTTGGCCGTGGCATTGACATTCCTAATGGGAAAGGGTGATAACTTGTGGTTGGTGTCATGGGGTGACTTGATACCGAGCTTGTTTGTGTTGTTCATAGCAGGTGATTGCTTGCATAGCTCCTTGCTCCGTATCAAAAGCGGTGAAGAAAATGGGGGAGCTCGTTGGAGTACCTGTTTCACTTTTCTGGTATTCAGTATCGTCTTTATGGGCGATTTATTCTTTATAGGGAATTTTATTGTTGATAAACTGTGGGGGTAAAAGAATGAAGAATTTATCTTTGATAGAGCCTTTTACAGGCTTGTCATCTTTTAAACTATATCTTTTAGTTTATATTAACTAGAAAAATTAGTTTATAAACTAAAACTTCTCGTTATTTGCATCAAACAAAGATGCAGGTATGAAAGGATTAACAGCAAAGGAAGAAGAAATCATGGGATTTTTTTGGGAAAAGGGTCCCTTGTTTGTGAAAGAAATGTTGGCTTTCTATGAAGAACCGAAGCCGCATTTTAACACCTTATCAACGATTGTGCGCGGGCTGGAAGATAAAGGCTTTCTGGCTCATTATACTTTTGGAAATACTTATCAATACTATCCGATCGTCAGTGAAGAAGATTTTCGTAAAGGAACACTTCGGAATGTAATCAGTAAGTATTTTAATAATTCCTACCTGAATGCAGTTTCGTCTTTAGTCAAAGAAGAAGATATTTCTTTGGATGAACTTAGACAATTGATTCAAGAGGTAGAGAAGGCGGACAGGAAAGGCTGACCTGAGAACACTATTTAATGAACACCAATTAATAAAACGACAATCTATACTATGGGAGCATTCTTTATCTATATATTAAAATCATCAGTTTGCCTTGTCTTGTTTTACCTGTTTTTTCGGGTCTTACTTAGCAAAGAAACTTTTCATCGCTTTAATCGTGTTGCTTTATTGGGCGTACTGTTTTTGTCATTGCTCATTCCCTTCATTGAAGTAACCACGAACCATCAGGTTGAAGTACAACAAACAATGCTCACCATTGAGCAGGTGTTGCTAATGGCAGAAATGGAACCCGCGACTGTCGATGCAACCGGCGGAGTGGCTGTACACGAAGTCGCTTCCTTGTCCTGGATAGAAATTCTTCTGCTTGTTTATCTGTCCGGTATTATCTTCTTTGCTTGCCGCAATCTATACTCTTTGATCCGTCTTTTCAGGTTAATACATTCCGGTAAACGGGAAAAGTTGGAGAATGGAACAACACTTGTTGTCCACGAACAGGAGATAGCTCCGTTCAGTTGGATGAAGTATATCGTTATCAGCCGGAAGGATTTGGAGGAGAACGGGCGGGAAATTCTGATTCATGAAGCAGCACATATCCGTCATCGGCATTCTATTGATTTATTGGTAGCTGATATCTGTATCTTTTTCCAATGGTTCAACCCCGGTGCATGGCTGTTGAAACAGGAGTTGCAGAATATCCATGAGTATGAAGCCGATGAGACTGTTATCAATGAAGGTGTAAACGCGAAAGAATATCAACTATTATTAATAAAAAAAGCCGTTGGCACAAGGCTCTACTCTATGGCCAACAGCTTTAATCACAGTAAACTTAAAAAACGTATCACTATGATGTTAAAAGAAAAATCAAATCCGTGGGCACGGTTGAAGTACTTGTATGTGCTTCCATTGGCAGCTATTGCAGTAACTGCTTTTGCCCGTCCCGAAATCTCCGAACAAGTAGAAGAAATTTCTGCCGTCAAAGTTAATGATTTGGCCGAGATTGTGCAAGAAAATGTGTTGAGAGATACAGAAAATATGCTGCAAGATACTGTAAAAGTGTCACATAGCGATAGTAAGGCCAAGGTTCGTGCTGAAAATCGTGCGGCAAAAACGAAAGGTAATGAAGAATTAGTTGTTTTTGAGGTGGTGGAGCAAATGCCTGAATATCCGGGTGGTATGAATGCGTTGTATAAGTATTTGGAGAATAAAACAAAAAGTTCTGATGTGAAAGGGAAAGCCGGAGGTAGTGTGATAGTCGGTTTCACTGTATCTGAAAGCGGGAAAGTAAAGGATGTGCGAGCGCTTCAGTCCGACCAACCTATCTTAACTAAAGAGGCTGAAAGAATTGTGAGTGAAATGCCGGCCTGGACTCCCGGAAAGCAACGTGGTATGCCTGTGTCTGTGAAATATTCCGTTCCGGTGAGGTTTGGAGATATCAGATTTCCGGAGAATAAGAAGCCGTTAATTATGGTCGATGGCAAGGAAATGAGTATGGAGACTTTCGAAAAAATAGATAGAGGGATAATAGAAAGTTTCTCGGTACTGAAAGATAGTGCATCTATTGGTTTATATGGCAAGCGTGGTGCAAATGGGGTGATACTTGTTACCACTCGCAGGGAGGGGAAAACACGTGTACAAGACATCAGCACTTTTACTGAGATCAAAGCGACTGAAACAAATACTGTGCCGGACTTTCTTGTCGCAGGAATTGTTACTGACGAGCAGGGCCAGCCTAAAGCCGGAGTAAGCATAGTCGTTCCCAATACAACTATTGGCGCAATAACAGATGCAAATGGCCGCTTTCGTCTGAAAACACCGAAGGATAGTTATTTGTGGTTCTCATTTATTGGATATAAAACGGTGAAAGCAGCCGTAGCTTCTGAAATGTCAATACGAATGGAACAGGATGTGGTTAAATTGTTTCCTGAGACATCCGTTAGTCTGAAAACGACCGGAACTTTATCTTCCGGTACTAAAGTCGGAAATAGTTTGACTCTTTATGGAGTTGAAGAGGGCAAACAACCCTTAATCATTATTAATGATAAAGAAGTATCGGATAAAGAAGCTTTGTCTAAGATAGCTCCTGACCGTATTAAAAGTTTTTCTATATTGAAAGATAAAACTGCTACATCTATTTATGGGGAAAAAGGAAAAAATGGAGTGATAATTGTTACTTTGCTTACGGAAGGAGAGTATCAATTTAAAAAAGATAATCCGGAAAAACCTTATGCTGATGCTTTGGAACTGGCAGAAAGTGTCGCAGAAGGGGTAGAAGGAAAGATTATCTATTGTATAGACGATGATGAAGTCGAAAAATCGAAATTGAAAGGAATGTCTATAAAGACAATTAAAGCAGTGTCTTTAGATCAAGCGGGCAAAGAGAAAATTGTACGTTTGAAAACAGACAAGTACCGTTCTGACTGGATTACCGTGACCGGAGTAGTGTATAATGAGGACGAGAAACCGACATCCGCTATTGTAAATGTAAGAGGTACGAGATTTACGGAAAGAACAGATTCAATAGGGCACTTTACTATAAAAGCCCCTAAAAACGGTGTACTTCTGGTTGGTTATAATGGAAAGCCTACCATTGAAGTTAAAGTGAAGCCTACACTTAAAGTCATTTTGAAAGATAAACAAGAATGATTTTATAAGCTAGCGACGAACTCATACGCAAGGTTGTTGTGCTGATTAAATTAAAGAATAAATATATGTTGAACTTTAAATTCTATTTATTATGAAAGGAAATTTATGTAAGATTTTGTTGGCTGTTTCATTTCTTTTTCTTATGCCCAATCTTTGTATGAGCCAAAACTTAAAAGGTATCTGGAGACTTGTTCAGAATGACGCTACTTCACAAGTGACCAGATATAAGGTACTTGATAAAGAAGGTAAATTTTATAATGTAGATGCCTATGTTAAAAATGCAATGTACTTAGAAGCAGGAAACAGAGGTACGGGAAGCGTATTTTGTCCTTATAAGATTACTCGTTCGGGTGAGTATAATATTATTGCAGAAGGACTTTATTGTGAGGTATTGCATAATGAATATGGAAGAACCGCATCAGCTCTTGTTCCTATATCCTACCGGATTGACGGAAAACGAATGACGCTTTTATTCCAATTAGGCAACAGTGTTTACCGTGAAGTTTATCAGAAAGTATCGAAACTGGGTAAATAAAAGTTTTTACTCAATATGATCTTTTTTTAACGGAGGTACGAAAGTATCTCCGTTTCTTGTTCCGGATGAAACCAACGTATTTCCTCATCCCGCTTAAACCAAGTCATTTGTTTGCGTGAGTAAATGCGCGAATTTTGTTTTATCTTTTCGATAGCGAAAGGAAGTTCCCATTCTCCGTCCAGATATTTGAACAGTTCTTTGTAGCCTACTGTATTGAGTGAATTGAGATGTCGGTAAGGAAGTACGGAACGTACTTCTTCCAGTAATCCTTCTTGCATCATTTGGTCTACCCGACGGTTGATACGGTCATAAAGTTCTTCTCGGTCGCGGGTTAAACCGACTTTGATGATATGGAAAGGACGTTTTTTCTTTTGTTGTGTGCGGAAAGAGGTGTAAGTACGTCCGGTCATGTAGCAGATTTCCAGTGCATGAATCACCCGTTTTGGATTTTTCAAATCCACAATACGATAATACTCCGGATCTAGTAACCGGAGTTCCGCACAGAGTTGTTCAAGCCCTTCTTCCTCGTATTTCTGCAACATGAGCTGACGGGTTTCCGCGTCTACGGTAGGAATATCGTCAATACCTTTGCAAATAGCATCCACATACATCATTGAACCGCCCGTCAAGACAACCACCTCATGCTGCATGAATAACTTTTCGAGAATCTCCATTGCTTCCGTCTCATATTGCGCGGCGCTATAATAGTCTGTAAGATGAAGCGTTCCTACCAAGTGATGCGGCACACGTTCGAGTTGTTCGGGAGTAGGAGCGGCTGTCCCTATTTTCAGTTCAGCATATAACTGTCTAGAATCGGCAGACACGATATGAGTCTGAAAATTCTCGGCTAATCGCAGGCTTAATTCTGTTTTTCCTACGCCTGTGGGTCCTATCAGAACGATGAGAGTGGGCATGGGGTTAAAAGTAGTAAGTATCGGTTGTTGAGTACTAAAACATGGAATTAAAAAATGTCAGGTATTAACTGCCCGGCACTGCATAGCAATTAATACCTGATACTTGATATTTAAGACTTAGAATTTATCTTCTTCGTATGGGTTGCCAGCGTCGCCTCCTCCTATGTCAAAACCTTCCTGATCGAAGTCCTCCATGTCGAAGTCCTGATCTCCGTAAAAGTTTTCGTCGAGGTCGAGCGAGCCACCGGCTGCGGCCATTTCTTCAAAATCAACAGTCTGTTTGGGAGCTTCTCCGGCTTTCTTAGTACATTTAGCACCATTCATATCTTTACCGGTGATAATTTCTGTCAGTTCGATGAAGAAACAACGTTCTGTCATGTAGTCGAACACATACAGTAACTTTTGTTTTTCGTCCTCTATCAGTTCGCTGATCGGAGTTTCTTTCATCACCCAGCTATCTATTTCCGGATTATCATCCATTTCTTCCAAAGTCACTTCTTTTTCTTTTTCCCAATCATCGTCGCAGATAAAGAAAGAAGTCATCTGGTCATTAGCATACCCTACTGATTTCAGTATAGCTTCATGGAAGTCGAAGAATGTTGCTTCCGGATCAATTTGTATTTCTCTGACAAAATCGTCAACTTCATCAGATATGATAGTAAATCTGTATATCATAATATGACTATTTTGAAGTGTTTATTTAATAATTCCACGCTCCGAGTTGCGGATGAATTCAATGATATAGTCAATCTCGGGACTCTTTTCAAATTCATCTTCGATTTTCTTCAATGCTTCAGTCGTGTTCAGTCCACTCTGGTAGATGATACGATATGCATTGTGAATATTCTCAATCACTTCGTTGGCGAAACCGCGACGGCGCAAGCCGATGATGTTGATGCCGCTGAAAGCGATCGGTTCGCGTCCTGCAATAATATAAGGAGGAATATCCTTGCTGAAGCGGCATCCGCCCTGAATCATTACATGACTGCCTACATGACAGAACTGGTGCATCAATACATTGGCACTAACAATAGCGTTATCATCAATCACGATTTCACCTGCCATTTTGGTAGAGTTCCCAATGATACATCCGTTACCAACCAGCGCATCGTGTGCCACGTGTACACCTTCCATTAGTAAGTTATTGTTGCCCACGATTGTGCGCCCTTTAGCTGCTGTACCACGGTTGATCGTGACATTTTCGCGAATCAGATTATTGTCTCCGATTTCGGCTGTTGACTCTTCACCGCGAAACTTGAGGTCTTGCGGAATGGCTCCGATAACAGCTCCCGGAAAAATAGTATTTCCGTTACCGATACGTGAACCATATAAAATATTGGCATTAGCCATAATCTTATTGTTGTCGCCAATAACCACGTTTTTATCTATAAATACAAAAGGCGCAATTTCTACATTTTCCCCGATTTTTGCTTCGGGATGAATATACGCTAAAGGACTTATCATGCTTTTAAATATCAATTATTACTTGTTTTTTACTATTTGTGCCATGAATTCCGCTTCACAAACCACCTTCTCGCCGACGAATGCATAACCTTTCATCGTGGAGATACCACGACGGATCGGAGCCAGCAATTCCACACGGAACAATAACGTGTCTCCCGGCACTACCTTTTGGCGGAATTTTACACCGTCTATCTTCATAAAATAGGTAGAGTAGCGTTCCGGTTCGTCAACGGAATTGAGGACAAGCAGACCTCCCACTTGTGCCATGGCTTCTACTTGAAGCACTCCCGGCATAACAGGTTCTTGCGGGAAATGTCCCTGGAAGAAAGGCTCGTTGGCGGTAATATTCTTGACACCTACGATATAGTTGGCACCAATTTCAATTACTTTATCTACCAGTTGGAAAGGATAACGGTGCGGCAGAAGTTCACGGATGCGGTTTACATCCATTATAGGTTCGCGGCTACAATCATAAGTCGGTGCCTGAATTTCGTGCAAGCGGATTTCTTTCCGCATCTGACGGGCAAACTTATTGTTGATTGTGTGTCCGGGACGGGTGGCGATGATACGGCCTTTGATCGGTTTACCGATTAAAGCAAGATCACCGATTACGTCCAGCAACTTGTGACGGGCACATTCATTCGGCCAAACCAACGGTTTATGATTGATATAACCCAACTGGTCGGCATCCATGTGAGGAACTCCCATTACGTCCGCCAGCTTGTCATAGCTTTCTTGCGACATTTTACGTTCGTAGATAACGATTGCATTGTCCAGGTCACCGCCTTTTATCAATCCGGCAGAGAGAAGAGGCTCTATTTCGCGAACAAAGACGAAAGTACGGCTGGCAGCCACTTCGTCTTTGAATTTATGCATATCTTCAAGTGTAGCAAACTGGTTAGGGATGATTGTCGAGTCATAAGAAACCAGTACATTCAGGCTAAAATTCTCATCCGGCAATACGATGATAGAAGAACCGGTTGCTTCATCACGGAATTCGATTTTAGATTTGATGATATAAAAGTCTTTGACAGCGCTTTGTTCTTCTGTCCCTACACGTTCTATTTCTTGTACATAATATTGTGCACTACCGTCCAGAATCGGAAATTCCGGACCATTCACCTGGATGAGGCAGTTATCAATGCCCAATGCGTAAAGGGCTGCCATACCATGCTCTACGGTACTTACTTTGACTCCGTTCTTTGATAACACGGTACCACGGGTGGTTTCCGTCACGTTGTCCGCTACTGCATCGATAGTTGGTTGTCCTTCCAGGTCAATGCGTTGGATTTTATATCCGTGATTGTCCGGAGCAGGATTAAATGTAACAGTGAGGTCAAGTCCAGTGTGAAGACCTTTCCCGCTCAGTGAAAAGCTATCTTTCAGCGTTTTTTGTTTCAGCATTGGTTACTTATTTAATAGTTGTTTTAATTCTTCTACTTCTTTGCGTAATTTGTTCAGTTCTGTGTACATATCCGGTAGTTTCTTAGTCACAATAGCCGCCTTGAAATACGGTTTCAACTCCATAGGAGGTGTTCCGATCAGTTGGTTGTCGGACTTAATGCTGCTTGGTACACCCGATTGTGCTCCGAGATTTACGCGGTCACCGATCTTGATGTGTCCGGCAATACCTACCTGTCCGCCAAACATACACCATTCGCCGATCTTGGTAGAACCGGCAATACCGACTTGAGCAGCCATTACAGTATGCGATCCCACTTCGTCGTTGTGGGCAATCTGTACCAGATTATCTATTTTGGCGCCGCTATGTATAACCGTTGCTCCCATGGTAGCCCGGTCAACACAGGTATTGGCACCTATGTCTACTTTATCTTCCAGAATAACGATTCCGATTTGTGGAATCTTATCATACCCGTTAGGAGTGGGAGCGAATCCGAATCCGTCGGCTCCGATTACCGCGCCGGAATGTAATATACACTCATTGCCGATACGGCAGTCATGATAAACGTTTACATTTGAGTAAAGCAGGCAACCTTTGCCTATCTTTACACCGTCTCCAACAAAAGTATGCGGGTAAATTTGAGTATTATCTCCGATGACGGCGTTCTCGCCGATATAAGCGAAAGCACCGATATATACGTTTTCGCCGATCTTGGCACTGGGTGCGACAAAAGCCAATGAATCTATCCCTTCTTTCTTGGGTTTGCTCATTTCATAAAGGTTGAGCAATTTTGCCAGGCTTTCGTAAGCATTGTCTACTTTGATAAGGGTGGCTTTGATCTCATGCTCGGGAGTGAAGTCCTTATTAACCAGTACAATGCTGGACTGTGTCTCGTAGATATAAGGTGTATATTTAGGGTTCGACAGGAAAGAAATAGCTCCGGGCATTCCCTCTTCAATCTTAGCGAATGTGTGTACCGTAGCGTTTTCGTCTCCAATGATTTCCCCTTGGATAAATGCTGCAATTTGCTTAGCCGAGAACTCCATGTCTTTTCTTTAAAATTTAATTAGTTCACAAATAACGGACTTTTTTTTCAGATTTCCGTGTTATTGCATGAATATTTTATACTTATCTGTGCAATCTCTGGTAGCAGAGATAGTATTTCTTTACCTTTTTGGACAATAATGAGATGTTCAGCATGTCCGATGCTTCGGCAATATTTTTGATAGTGCCGTCCTTGTAGATAATGTCAATACTGTCATCTGCCGGGTCGTACATATTCTTTTCGATGCTGGGGGTAGAGACAAAATAGTTCGCTTCGGAAAGGGTTATGCCTAGTTGCTGGCTGATGTGCAAAGTTAATTCTTTTTTTCTGTCCTCACTAATCGGTTCCGATGAAATTTCCACTTTAAAGATATTTCGGTTGATCATTCCCAGGCTTAAGGTGGAAAGAACTTTGTCAGGATGAGTGCTCCATACTTTTAAAGCAGTCCAGATATCATTATCATCCAGTTGGATGAAATTTTCCAGACAATCGGGATTATGATAGAACTCCTGGTGATTGATATCATTGTAGAGGAAGAAACGCAATGCGGGCGATGCAAATAATTCTACACCTTTTGAGGCAAGTTCCTTAGCACGTAGCAGGGTGCTGATGAGCATTCTTTCATAAGCAACCGAGGTCTTGTGCAGATATACTTGCCAGTACATCAGGCGGCGTGCAGTCAGGAAATTCTCAATAGAATAGATGCCTTTCGATTCGATAACGAGGCGGTCGTCCGCCACGTCGAGCATTTTGATGATTCTTGCCGAACCGATATTCCCTTCCGTTACACCGGTGTAGAAACTGTCGCGTCGAAGATAATCGAGCCTGTCCATATCCAGTTGCCCGCTTACAAGCTGATGCAGGAAACGTTTCGGATATTCGTCCTTGAAGATTTGAATGGCAAGGCTGAGTTGCCCGTTCATCTCCTTGTTCATCCGTTCCATGAGTATAAGGGAGATTTCTTCGTGAGAAACTCCTTTGACAATGGTGTCTTCGAGCACATGAGAGAAAGGACCGTGACCGATGTCGTGCAGCAGGATAGCCGCTTGTACAGCTTCAGCCTCGCTGTCAAAGATAAAATTACCTTTGGAGGCCAGTTGGGTGATAGCTTCGCTCATCAGGTAGAAAGCACCTAATGAGTGTTGGAAGCGGGTATGTTGTGCGCCGGGATATACTACCGAGGAGAGCCCTACTTGCTTGATGCGGGTAAGACGCTGCAAAAGGGGATGCCGTACAATATCATACAGCAGCCCCTTTGGAATATTGATAAACCCGAATACAGGGTCGTTGATTATCTTTCTTTCGTAAGGCATTCGTTTCTTTTAGAGATTCTTTATTCTTTTAGAGAATGGCTTTTAGCTGCTCTGCCATTTGTGCCTGTACTTCTTGTGCGGCAGTGCGGGCAGCTTCGGCAAATTTCTCTGTCTTGTCCACGTAGATAATTCCACGGGACGAGTTAACAATTAACCCACAGGTACTGTTCATTCCATACTTGCAAACTTCTTCGAGCGAGCCGCCTTGTGCTCCGACACCCGGAACGAGAAGGAAGTGATTAGGAACAATTTTACGGATGTCTTCAAACGCACGTCCCTGAGTAGCGCCTACCACATACATCATGCGGTCATCGCCTGCCCATTCCTGTGATTTGCGCAACACTTTCTCAAACAAGCGTTCACCGTTCACGTCTTCCGTCAACTGGAAGTCATGAGAACCTTTGTTGGAAGTCAGTGCCAACAGGATCACCCATTTGCCTTCGTAGGTCAGGAACGGAGTTACGCTGTCCTCGCCCATATAAGGAGCTACGGTTACAGAATCTATGTCCAGTTCTTCGAAGAAAGTACGGGCATACATGGCGGAAGTGTTTCCTATATCGCCACGCTTTGCATCGGCAATGATGAACTGGTCGGGATAATTATCTTTGATATATTTTACTGTCTTTTCAAAGGCAATCCAACCTTTCACGCCCATGCTTTCATAGAAAGCGAGGTTTGGCTTGTAAGCAATGCACAAGTCGGCTGTTGCGTCGATGATAGCTTTGTTGAAAGCGAAGATCGGGTCTTCTTCCTTCAGCAGATGTTCGGGTATTTTCTTGATGTCGGTATCAAGTCCTACGCAAAGGAATGATTTCTTGCGTTTTATGTTTTCAAATAATTGTTGCTTATCCATTTCTATATAAATGTTTTAAAGTTCGCTTTCTTTCAGACGTTCCGCATTTTCCGCCACAATCAGGTGGTCGATGCAATCTTGGATATCTCCGTCCATGAAGGCAGTCAGATTATAGATCGTATAATTGATACGGTGGTCGGTAATACGTCCTTGTGGATAGTTGTATGTACGGATTTTAGCAGAACGGTCTCCGGTAGATACCATTGTTTTACGTTTGGAAGCAATGTCGTCGATATATTTCTGATGTTCCTTGTCGTAGATAAAGGTACGGAGGCGGGCCAGTGCGCGTTCCTTATTTTTCGGTTGGTCGCGCGTTTCGGTACATTCAATAAGGATTTCTTCCGCTACGCCTGTATTCGGATTCTTCCAGATATAACGCAGGCGTACACCGGATTCCACCTTGTTGACATTCTGTCCGCCGGCGCCACCGCTTCGGAAAGTATCCCATTTGATTTCTCCTTCGTTGATGACAACGTCAAATTCTTCCGCTTCGGGGAGTACGGCTACCGAGGCAGCGGATGTATGTACACGTCCCTGCGTCTCTGTGGCGGGAACACGCTGTACGCGGTGCACTCCCGATTCGTATTTCAATGTCCCGTAAACGTTATCACCCGTCACGCTGCAAATGATTTCCTTGAAACCGCCGGCTGCCCCTTCGTTGGCGCTGGATACTTCCATTTTCCAGCCTTTGGTTTCGCAATACTTGGCATACATACGGAAAAGGTCACCGGCAAAGATAGCGGCTTCGTCGCCTCCTGTACCGCCACGGATTTCGAGAATCGCATTCTTGCTATCCTGCGGGTCGGCGGGAACAAGCATCAGTTTGATTTCCTCTTCCAATACAGGAAGACGTTCCTGACTACTGTCCATTTCTTCTTTTGCCATTTCGCGCATATCGGCATCCGATTCATTGGCTAGAATGTTTCTGGCCTCTTCAATATTACCCAGCAGCTGCATATATTCCTTGCGGGCTTTCATCAAATCATCCAGTTCCTTATATTCTTTCGTCAGTTTGACGTAACGTTTTTGGTCGGCAATCACTGCCGGGTCGGTGATAAGGGTAGATATTTCTTCAAAACGGGCTACAAGTCCGTCTAATTTCTCTAATATGGTACTGTTATCTGCCATTCTTTAGTATCTGAATTCTCCGAATTCGCTCTTAATGATTAATTCTGTCTGTTCACACGCTTCGATACGTCCTACAATCTGTGCGGGGATACCGAAAGATTCGGAAATAGCAATCACCTCTTCGGCATGTTCCGGTGACAGGTAAACTTCGAGACGGTGCCCCATATTGAATACTTTGTACATTTCTGCCCAGTCCGTGCCGCTCTGTTCCTGTATAGTCTTGAACAACGGAGGAACGGGGAACAGATTATCCTTCACAACACGTACATTTTCTACGAAATGCAGCACTTTGGTTTGCGCACCGCCGGAGCAGTGAACCATACCATGAATTTCGGAGCGGAGTGCATCCAACAGTTTCTTTACCACCGGAGCATACGTACGGGTAGGAGAGAGCACTAGCTTGCCCGCATCAATCGGAGAACCTTCCACGCTGTCAGTCAGTTTCAGTCCGCCGGAATAAACCAGTTCTTCGGGTACTGCCGCATCGTAACTTTCCGGATATTTCTCTGCGAGATATTTGCCGAATACGTCATGGCGGGCACTTGTAAGACCGTTGCTACCCATACCGCCATTGTATTCTTTTTCATAAGTAGCCTGTCCGTAAGAGGCCAATCCTACAATAACGTCACCCGGGCGAATGTTGGCATTATTGATAACGTCCGAGCGTTTCATGCGGCAAGTCACGGTAGAGTCAACGATAATTGTGCGTACCAGATCACCGACATCAGCAGTTTCGCCACCGGTAGCATATACGCCTACACCCATTTCGCGAAGTTCGGCCAGCAGTTCGTCCGTTCCGTTGATGATTGCAGAGATCACTTCTCCCGGACTCAAGAGTTTGTTACGTCCGATAGTGGAAGAAACGAGGATGTTGTCTACGGCACCTACACAGAGCAAGTCGTCGATATTCATAATCAGGGCGTCTTGTGCAATACCTTTCCAGACAGACAGGTCGCCTGTTTCTTTCCAGTACATATAAGCAAGGGATGATTTTGTTCCTGCACCGTCGGCATGCATGATGTTACAATAGTCAGGGTCACCTCCCAATATGTCCGGGATGATTTTGCAGAAAGCTTTCGGGAAAATTCCTTTGTCGATGTTCTTGATGGCGTTGTGCACATCTTCTTTTGATGCGCTTACGCCACGCATCATGTATCGTTGATTACTCATGAGTTATAGAATTATTTTGTATACGGCTGCAAAAGTACTGCTTTTTTTTCGTACAGCCAACTATCTTATTAGAAATGCCGTTGCTTATCTCTAGAACTCTACTTTCGGAGCTTTTTCACTTCCTTCTTCTGCTTCAAAATATGCTTTCTTATCGAAACCGAACATACCTGCAAAGATATTTTTCGGGAAGCGGCGGATATTGGTGTTGTAAGCTTGTGCAGCATCGTTGAAGTTTTTGCGTGCTACGTTGATACGGTTTTCCGTTCCTTCCAGTTGGGCTTGCAGCTCAAGGAAGTTCTGGTTGGCCTTCAGGTCGGGATAGTTTTCCGTGATAGCCAGCAACTTACCTAGTGCTGAAGTTACGGCACCCTGTGCTTTCTGATATTCTGCCAGCTTCTCCGGAGTCAGGTCTTCGGCATCCACTTTGATTTGGGTCGCTTGGCTGCGTGCTGCGACAACTCCTTCCAAAGTCTCTTTTTCGTGCGTTGCATATCCTTTTACGGTATTTACCAGATTCGGAATCAAGTCTGCACGACGTTGGTATTGAGTTTCTACATTTGCCCATTGACCGGTAACATTCTCGTCCATAGTAACCAGACCGTTATATACACTTACTGCCCATATAACAAGGATAGCCACAACGGCTAAGATGATGATAATTGACTTTTTCATGTTTCTTGTTTTTTTATTGAAATTGATAATCTGATTGTTTCTAGTTTTAGAACCGGGAGCCGGCACCGCCGCCTCCGCCCATTCCTCCTCCGAAGCTGCCGCCGCTAAAACCTCCGCCTCCTCCGAAACCTCGACCTCCTCCGAAGCCACCGATAAACGGACCGCCTCCGCCGCCACCCCGATGGTGATAATCATTGTCATAACTTTGGTGGCGACGCACGAGCGTATGTCCGCAGTTCCTGCACGTATAAGTAATATCTTCGGTCTTCACTCCGTTGATTCGGGAAACAAGCCTGCTTCCGCTTCTTTGTAATTGGTGTTTCCCGCAATTCGGGCAACGGCTTTGTTTCCGTGCTGCAAAAAAGGCGAGTCCCCCGCCGATAGCGAAGAAGCAGAAAAGAGCGAGGAAGAAATCAAATGAACCTCCGTCTCCGGGTTCCGCCAGAGAATCATTCTCCATAGAACCGTCGAGCCGTTGACAAGTTGCTTTCAAACCTGCCACCATTCCTGCGTCCCAGTTCCCATCTTTCAGATAAGGAATCATATATTTCGTTTGAATCCTTTTGCAGATTGCATCCGGAAGCACACCTTCCAAGCCGTAGCCGGTATAAAATTGAATACAACGTTGGTCGGTAACTAATAAAATAACCAGACCATTGTTTTTGTCTTTCTTCCCTACACCCCATTTATTCAGCAGTTGGTGGCAAAAGTCGAAACAGTCTGTCTCCCCGATAGAGGGAACTACGGCAACCACCGTTTCAATGCCCGTCTGCTGTTCCAATGCATATAGCATGGCATCTATGCTGTCACAAGCCGCTTGCGACAGTATTCCCGCCGGATTACAAACATATTGCATCTTGTTTTGCAGGTGGACTTTGGGAAGATTATCTACCGTGTATACTTTCTCCTGAGCTTGCAGAGGAAACAGCAAAAAGGCGGCAATTATAAATGTGAATATTGATTTCATAACAGTTGTTTTACATTTGCAAAGATAGAAACTTTTTCTGTTATGGTTTTAAAACTCTTTGTTATAATAGGTTTAATGAATGTATCGCCCGACGAAGTCACGGACTTTATCGGTGTACTCCTGTTTATTCTCCTGGTATGAAACGGCATGAGCAGCCCCCGATACAATCCAAAGTTCTTTAGGCTCCGGTTTTGCTTCATAAAGCGGGTACACCATCCAGGTGGGCACATACGTGTCTTTGTCTCCGTGGATAAACAACATCGGTAACTTGCATTTCGCCACCTGCTTCAATGAGGAAGCCTCTTTGAAGTTCCACCCGTATTTTTTCTCACATAGCCAGCTTGTGGTATACATCAGTGGGAAAGGAGGAAGAAAGAAGGACGATTTCAGTTCATGCGAGAACTCATCCCATACGCTGGTATAGCCGCAATCTTCCACAAAGCATTTGACAAAAGGCTGCTGCTCCTCACCGGACACCATCATGGTGGTCGCACCTCCCATTGAAATACCGTGCACCGCCATTTGAGTGCTGTCTCCAAAAATCTTGTTGGCAATGTTCATCCATTGGAGTACGTCAAAACGGTCTTTCCACCCCATTTGAATGGCACGCCCTTCGCTCTCGCCCTGATGTTGAAGGTCGGGGAGCAGAATGTTATAGCCCAAATCACGGTTGTACAAATACCCGATCATAAACATACGAATGGCGTTATCCGTATATCCGTGAACGATCACTGCCGTCTTGTCGGTCGGTTTAGGGGCGGCAACATAATATGCATGAAGCTGGATACCGTGCGGATTGATAATAAAAGTATCTTTGAGTGCGTCCGCTTGGCGCAAACTATCCACCCATGGGCGGAGGAATGGATAGTTTCTGTACATATAGGGATAAGAATCAGCGTCTTTAGACAATATCTTGGCATCCGGGGTCAGAGAGAAATTCAACATATAGAAACTCCCGCCGATTGTGCAACCGGTCAACAGCAGCACGACAATGATAATGACATAAATAATTCTCTTTCTCATAACTTATCCCAATTTATAAATAATCTCTTTGTCTGTCAGGAAATCACGTCCTGTTATTTACCTTCCGCATGAGAACTCGGGAGAGACATTCCGCTGGCTACCGGTTCCAGATTTCCCAAGCGGCAAATGCTTGAAGCAGCAGCATTTCCAGGCCGTTTTTGACAACAGCGCCTTGTGCTTCTCCTTTTTTCATGAAGAGGGTGACGTTCGGATTATATAACAAATCGTAGAGCAAATGGTTTGGAGTCAATAGCTCGTAGGGGATATTCGGGCAGAAATCTACTTTGGGAAACATACCTACGGGAGTACAGTTGACAATAACTGTATATTCGGCCATAATTTCAGGAGTCAGCTCCTCGTAAGTAAGCATTCCGTCCGCTTTGTGAGTACGCGAAACGAAAACACTTTCGATTCCCAGGTTTTTGAGTCCGTGGTAGACAGCTTTGGAAGCACCGCCGGTTCCCAGAATTAACGCTTTCTTGTGATGAGCCTGTAATAACGGTTGAATGGACTGGGTAAATCCTATGATGTCGGAGTTATAGCCGATCAGTTTAACTTTTCCTTTCTGTTGGCGGATAATCTTGATTACATTGACAGCACCTATTTTTGCGGTGTCCGGATCAAGCTCGTTCAAGAAGGGGATCACCTGCTCTTTGTAAGGGATAGTGACATTGAGACCTCGCAAATTGGGGTTCTCCTCGATAACTTCCATAAAATCATTGATTTGAGGAATCTCGAAGTTCACATATTCTGCGTTGATGCCTTCGGATTTGAACTTCTCGTTAAAGTATCCGATGGAGAATGAATGTCTTAGAGGGTAGCCGATTAAACCATATTTTTCCATAACACGAAAGAATTAAATTAACCATTCATAATAACTCATTATTTTGTCGCGGTGTAAAGCGTGCAGATACCAAATGTCAGCCGCCGGAAGTTTACTTCGCTGAATCCGGCTCGTGAGATGACACCTTTCATTATTTCTCCTTGCGGAAAGACTTTGATTGTGTCCGGCAGATAACGGTATGCGTTGTTGTCTTTGGAGAGAAGTTTGCCTAATAACGGAATGACGGCTTTGGAATAAATGGAAAATAATTGCTTCATCGGGAAACGGTCCGGAGTAGTCAGTTCCAGGATAACGAGATGTCCGCCCGGTTTCAGTACGCGGCACATTTCGGAGAGCCCTTTGTCGAGATCTTCGAAGTTGCGGATACCGAAGGCAACGGTAATAGCGTCAAAGTCATTATCGGCAAAAGAGAGTGAAGTACAGTCCTCCCGGGCAAAAGAAATTTTGTCCGAGAGTCCTTCCTTCTTTACTTTTTCACGACCCACGTTCATCATGCCTTCCGAGATGTCCGTGCCGATCAGTTCGGCAGGTTGCAGTTTGCGGCAGGCAAGGATAGCGAAATCCCCCGTACCGGTAGCCACATCCATCATACGTTGCGGATGGAAAGGACGGAGCCAGGCAATGGCTTTGCGACGCCAGCTGCGGTCGATACCTAAAGACAAGGTATGATTCAGTTTGTCGTAAGCATGTGCGATATTATCGAACATACGTTCCACCTGCTCGGTCTTTTTGCCTTCCTCGTTGTAAGGCTTGATATGTTGTTGTGGGTAGTCCATTCTTATTTTGTCAAGAAATCCATTACGTTCTTTTCGATACGTTCAGCGATGTTGCTGGTATCTTCTTTCACAAATTTCTCGCCGGTGATGTTTTCGAACAATTCGATGTAACGGTCGCTGATGCTTTGTACGATAGCCGGAGTCATTTCCGGTACTTTCTGACCGTCTTTACCCTGGAAGCCATTTTCCATTAACCATTCGCGGACGAATTCTTTGGAAAGTTGTTTCTGGGCCTCACCTTTTTCGAAACGCTCCTGATAACCTTCAGCGTAGAAATAACGGCTGGAGTCCGGAGTATGGATTTCGTCCATAAGGTAAATTGTGCCGTTGTGCTTGCCGAATTCGTATTTAGTATCTACAAGGATCAGTCCGCGTTCTGCTGCGATTTCAGTTCCGCGTTTGAAGAGAGCCAGCGTATATTTTTCGAGAATTTCGTATTCTTCGGGAGTAGCCAGTCCTTGTTTCAGGATTTCTTCTTTAGAGATGTCTTCGTCATGAAGTCCCATTTCTGCTTTCGTCGTCGGGGTAACGATCGGTTCCGGGAATTTTTGGTTCTCGCGCATTCCGTCCGGTAGTTTCACACCGCAAATTTCGCGTACGCCGCTTTTGTAAGCACGCCATGCGCTACCGCACAGATAACCGCGTACAATCATTTCTACCGGAAAACCTTCGCACAATACCCCAACGGTAACCATGGGGTCCGGAGTAGCCAGTTTCCAGTTCGGACAGATGTCAGTAGTGGCATCGAGGAATTTAGCTGCAATCTGGTTCAGCATTTGTCCTTTGTAAGGAATACCTTCAGGCAGTACTACGTCAAAAGCCGAAATACGGTCGGTTGCTACCATGACGAGTTTTTCGCCGTTGATGTTGTACACATCGCGCACTTTTCCGTGGTACACGCTTTTCTGTCCCGGAAAGTTGAAATCTGTTTTTGTTAATGCTTTCATTGTTTTATCTATAATTACAAATTACAAGTTCCAATTTATAAGTTGCAATAGGCTTCCGGATTTTGAGTCTATCAGTCTTTTGCCAGTTTCACCGGGCGTTCGCCGTTGATGACGAGTTGCTCGTTTTTCCGTTTCTCCCGTTCGGCTTTCGCTTCCTTGTCGAATTTCTCGTAAGCGTCTACGATGCGTTCCACTAACTTATGGCGCACAATATCTTTCTTGTTCAGCTCAACGAAACTGATGCCTTTTACCCCTTTCAGGATACGGAGTGCCTGTACCAATCCCGATGTTTGTGAGGCGGGAAGGTCGATCTGTGTCATATCTCCCGTCACAATCATTTTGGTATTCATCCCCATGCGGGTAAGGAACATTTTGATTTGTTGTGCAGTGGTATTTTGCGCTTCATCCAGGATCACGACTGCGTCATTCAGCGTGCGTCCGCGCATAAAGGCTAACGGAGCAATCTGTATAATGTTCAGCTCCATGTATTCCTTTAACTTGGTGGCGGGTATCATATCCTGCAATGCATCGTACAACGGTTGCAGATACGGGTCTATCTTATCTTTCATGTCACCGGGCAGGAAACCGAGTTTTTCGCCGGCTTCTACGGCGGGGCGGCTGAGGATGATTTTCTTGATTTCCTTATTCTTCAGTGCGCGTACGGCAAGGGCAATGGCGGTATATGTCTTTCCCGAACCGGCCGGGCCGATAGCGAATACCATATCATTCTTGGCGAAGCCTTCCACTAGTTTCAGTTGGTTCTCGCTCCGGGGAATGATCGGCTTTCCGGTGACGCTGAACACAATTACGTTTCCGTTCTGTTCTGCTTGCGGGGCATTCCCTTTGATGATGTCGATGATAACTTCTTCTTTTAGTGAATTATATTCGGCACAGTATTTCTCCAGTTTGGTGATATTTTCTTCGAAGGCACACATTTCTTCCTCATCGCCCAGCACTTTGATGACATTGCCGCGTGCAACGATACGTAGCTTCGGATATAAAGCTTTTATTAACTGTATGTTAGCGTTGTTTACGCCATAAAAAATAACCGGATCAATATCCTCAAGGACAATCAGTTTCTCTATCATTCAATCGTATTAAAGAAAAATTTCTGCAAATTTAATGAAACGTTTTGGATTCTCTGATTGTTTGGGGATGAATTTTATTGCAATTATTCTACTATCCACTTTTCGATATTTCTTGTTTCGTTGCTGAAATTGACGCCTATCTTGAATATAGTTCGTTTGTCGGAAGCAAATGCTTGCGCATAATGCTTGTCATTGATTTGTCGGAGGGCCTCTTCGGCAGTTCCTTCCAGTTTGAATTCCATAATGTAGACGTAGTGATCGGTTTGCAGGACTAGGTCTATTCGTCCCTGTGAAGTATGATACTCGGCTTTTACATAGAAACCAATTAATTTGAAAACAATAAAAAGTACATTTTGGTAGTGCAGTTCCAGATCGCGTATCAATTCGTAGGGTGTATCGGCAAAGAAACTTTGCAGGCGACGGAAGAAAGCATTGCAATCACCATGTTCCACTTCATCAACAAACTGACGTATTTGGAAAGGAGATTCGATAACATCTATATTCGTATAGAACGGTAGCAAATATTTAATAAAACCTTCTTCTACTTCTCTATTGGGGAACCCTAGACGATAAATCCCAAAACGGTTGTCGAATCCTTTGATAGTAAGATAGCCGCTTTGGTAAATGACCGGAATGGGATTACGGGAAGTCGAATCAATGCTGTTCAGTACGTCGGCATCCGTTTCTTCATGTGTGATATGCTGAAGATTATAATTGGATTTCTTCAGTAATTCTACCAGATAGGTTGGAGTGCCGGTTTCGAACCAGTAGCTGCCGAACTTCATCTTGTAAAATGTGTTGAGCAGGCTGAATGGGTTATATATTCCTATGGAGTCTTCCACGAAATGGTAGCCGTCATAACATTCTTTCAGTTCGGTGCATACTTCTTCGTAAGTCATTTTCTGTTTATCTGCCAGGATATACAAGTCTTCTTCCATGTTATCGTGGATTTCTTTTTCTGTGATGCCGCAGAGTTCCACGTACTGTTCGTCCATAGAAATATCAATCAGGTTATTCAGGTCGCTGAATATACTAATCTTTCCAAACTTGGTAACGCCTGTCAGGAATCCGAGCTTGATACATCCGTCCTTGCTTTTTAATACACCATAGAAAGGCTTCAGTGTGTTTCGGAAATATTTCTGTAATTCTTCGTTTCCGATTGCTTGCAGCATGGGTTTGTCATATTCGTCCACAAGGATAACGACACGTTGCCCGGTCTGTTCGTAAGCACGTTGTATGATACCGGCAAAACGTAGAGAGAAAGAAACTTCCGATGGGCGTGTACCATATAGGCTTTCCCAGTGTTCCAGATTGTCATTGAGGATATGATCCAGACTTTCGGGCGTATCGTATTTCTCGATGTTTAAGTCCAGATGTAGTATCGGATGTTTTATCCAATCCTTTTCCAATTGTTCGATAGTCAATCCTTCAAAAAGCTCTTTCTTTCCCTGATAATAAGCCTCAAGGGTAGATATCAGCAGGCTTTTTCCAAAGCGACGCGGGCGGCTGAGAAAATAATAGCGGCCGGTCTTTACTAATTGATAAATAAGTCTGGTTTTATCTACATAAAGATAACCGTCTTTGCGGAGACTTTCAAAATTCTGTATGCCGATAGGATATAGCTTGCTCATAATCTGCTTTTTTTAGCGTTGGATTCGTACAAAGATAGCTGTTTTTCATCATAACGCAAAATTAACCTTGAGGTTTTATACTATTCCGGGCTAAGGCTTTGAATAATAATATTTACCGGGCAGTAATATGGAAACAACCCTGTTTCAGCTCATACTTGATGTAGCATTTTTCGGCTTGTCGCAAATCTCTCAGAACCTCGGACAGAACAAGTTTCAGGGTATCGGAGCCGACATCTTGTAAGGGTCTTCCATTCTCGTCCTCCACCTTCTTGAACCGTTTCCAGCTAACATCGAAAGTAGCTCCGAAGCAATGCGCCGAGTTGGCGGAAGCGTTCCCGTTTCTGCGACGCAGACGTTTCACGTCGCTTTGGGTACGCAATACGGAAGTGACAATCACCTGATTGGGATTTAATCCTTTGGCAGCAAGTGAATCGAGAAAATTAGAACCGATAGTGTCGAGTAGCGCACTTGCACGAGGGACGAGGTAGGGGATGGAATGGGTCAGCGAATCTACCACATAGAACTCATTATCAGTAATATGTGTCAACTTTTCTTTCATGCTTTCCGCTTCTTCCCGGTCCTCCAACGGACGGATACCAACAGCTTTTGCTACTTTCAGATGTTTGTCATTCAAATCGGGGAAAGAGCGTTTGTAGCTGACAACGCCACGAATATTGCGTGGTTCGTTCAGTTTGAGCGACATATCTTTCTTTTTGCAACCGGAAGTAAGCGTAAGCCCTGTAATTAGTAGGAAGATCGGTAAAATACGAAGTTTATGTATGGTCATTTTGTATTTTTTGCTTGCAAATATACACTGTTTTGTTCGAGTTTACCAAATGGATTCTATTTGATTTTTTCGTTCCTCTACTATAAAGTTGAAAAGTATGAGGATATCTGCCACCTGTAACAAAACAGATACCTTCATACTTTTTCAAACTTATGGTAGAGAAGTTATGGTTGTTTCCTCTCTCTTTTAGTAGAGATTAGGGATTATTTCTTCTTTTCCTCTTTTTTCTCCTCAGTTTTTTCTTCCGTTTTGTTTTCCGGATGAATAATTCCCTTTACAGTTTCACCGATAGGCAGTTTATCCAATACGCCGAGACTAGGAGCAACCGTTTTCACTAATGTATTCAGAAAGTTGCTTGTACTCCCGTTTCCTCCGTCGAATACAGTGATGTTTCCTAAGTTCATGTGTTCGAATGCCTTCACCTGTTCGCCGGCAATTTCCTTCCACTGGTCTACCATCTTGTATTGGATAGCGATAGCCGGATTTGATTCGGCTGCTCTTACCATTGCTTCGAAACCTTCTGCTTCGGCGAGCAATGACTTTTTCTTACCTTCCGCTTCTGCTTCCAATTTTAACTGGATCGCTCTGGCTTCCGCTTCCGCCTGTGCCAGAGTCGCTTTTGCGCGGGCCTCTGCTTCGCGGGTAATCTTCTCTGCGATAGCATTCGCCTGCAGGATAGCTTCTTGCCGGGCAATTTCGGCAGGAACAATTTTTTCTGCTTTCAGTGAAGATTCCACTTTTTTGGCTTTCGCTTCTTCCACTTCTTTCTGAGCAATTTCGCGGGCAGCCTGTACGGCAGCTTCCGATCTGGCAGCAGCTTCACCGGCTTGTTTGTCGGCGTTGGCTTGTGTCACGGCTAGTTCGGAGTTTGAAAGAGCGACTTCCTTTTGTGCTTCATTTCGTCCGATAGCAGCCTTCTTACCGGCTTCCGCTTGTTTGATTTCCATGTCGGAGTTCAGTTCGGCGATGCGGCTTTCCTTTTCGGTATTTGCCTGTTCGATGCGGATGTTTTTCTCCGCTTCGGCTTTGGCAACCTGCGCTTCTTTCTCTGCGTTGGCAATCGCTACTTGGGAAATTCTGTCCTTGTCTGCATTGGCAACAGATATCTCCTGCAATTTCTTGGTTTCTGCAATGGCGATATCCTGGTCTTTGCGGGTTTCTGCAACCTTCGTTTCACGTTCCTTGATTTGAGTCGCGATTTTGATAGCACCGAGTTTTTCCTGTTCTTCGATATTAGCTTGTGCTTCGTTCTGGGCCTTGCTCTCGGCTTCCTTACCCAGGTTCACGATGTAGTTGGCAGCATCGCGGATATCACTGATGTTGATATTCATCAGATACAAACCGAATTTGCGGAGTTCCGTGTCGATATTGTCTTTTACCTTAGAAAGGAATTTATCGCGGTCGGAGTTCAGTTCTTCGATTGTCATGTCGGCTATGACCAGACGCATCTGACCGTAAACGACATCTGTAATCAGATTCTGTTTGTCGTTCATGGTCAATCCCAGCATACGTTCGGCGGCGTTTTGCATGACTTCGGCATCGGTGCTGATAGCAACAGTGATTGTAGTCGGAACATCTACACGGATATTTTGTGCGGAAAGTGCGCCTGTCAGTTTGCAGTCGATCTGCATCGGCTTCATTGACAGAAATTCGTAGCCTTGGATAATCGGCCAGACGAATGCGGCACCACCGTGGTATAATTTAGCAGATTTCTTTTCTCCTCCCGTCTTACCATATACAACGAGGACTTCGTCACTCTTACATTTGCGGTAGCGTGAAAGGATACCGATGAAAGTGAGCAGGATAACCGCTACTAATATAGCGGCCATGATTAGCATTTCTTGTGTCATAAATTTGTGTATTTAGAATAATTATTGAATATACAATGTTCCGTCCTGATATCTGGTGATAACGGTACGGTCTCCGGTTTGATAAGCTTTTCCCGATTCGGAGATGACGTCTACTTCGCGCATTGCTCCGTCACGGTTGGTTTGTACGGTGTATTTGCTGTCGCTTTGTTTGAAATAGATGGTACATTCACGTCCCACAAGCTGGTCTGTCTGTTCCGTGCGGTTGACTTGTTGCAGTTGGTAGGCTTTCTTATACAGAAACCAGACGGCAAAAACAAAGAATAACCCTACCATAATACCGACAACGTAACTTTGGATTTCCGTGTTTCCCGCCAGATACATATACCAGCCGAATCCGATTCCGAAGTGGGTAAGTCCTTTAAAGGAAACCACACTGCTGATGTCGGTATCTACGTCTACATCTGCATCCAGATCTCCGAAAAAGATAGATAATATGAATTGGATGAGAAAGATTCCCGTTGTGACAAGAGCGATGATGAGAAAAAAGGTATGGCTCATAGTAATTCTGTATTAATATAAAGTCTCTAGTTATAATACCTCAAATATACGGGTTTATGGGAGATAAACAAAGATAATTCATAAAAAAAATCCCCACCCACTCAGCGCTACTTTCACAAGCTGCCTCTGAGTGGACTGAGGAACACAAACAAAACAAACAATTTCTGTGTAATTCTTTTATATCTAGTTATGAAGCTTATACTCTTTGACGGCTTCTATGCCGTAGGACAGTCGAGTATAAGCAGTGAGTCTTCACACAGCGTAACGGAGCATTTTTCCAGGACGTTGAGATCGATCTCTATTTTTATTCTACCGCAGACATCTTGCACTTTGTGTTTAAAGTCTACAAAACCCTTCACGAATTTCTCTATCCGGTTGGCTGAATGTTCGTATGCATACCAGTGCCCGTTTTCTTCAAACAGATACGCTTGGCGTATATCTGTTGATTCTAGTTGTAGGATGTCTTTCGGTGTCATAATGTGGCGTATTAAATTAATAGGGAGTTACATATATCGCTCTGGCTCTTTTAGTGGCATTTCTGTCTTGAGTCGTTTTAAGAGTTTTCGTAGCGGAGTCCAGATAGTAAGTACTTTGTTTACTATTACTATTTACAGAACCGGTCCAGTAATCTTTATCAGTCCGAAGCGGTTGGAACGGATTATTTCCTGTATACTTAAAATTCATGATAGTTTTCATGGTCTCTGCATCTGGTAGACAATAGTCATCAGAAGTACTTGTCGGAGCTCCGTGTGGTAAATCGCGACCGGATTTCCTATAACAATATGTTTGAACCGGAGATGTTTCATTTTCTTTAAAGTACATGAACCATGTGTTATAAAGTCCATGCTGGGTTGTGCTTTCTCCGAAATTGAACGTTGTATTGAAATAAGGATTAGATTGAGTAACTGTTCCATTCATATCATCACCCATATATCCCCAAGTTAAATTGTCTTCCTCTTCGAAACGTTCAACCCATACTTTATTAGTGATTTTTATAGGAGTCCATTGCTTCATGGTGACTGTCTGAGTCTCGCCAGTTTCTTTGGATTTAATTGTTAATGTGATTTCTCTTGATATGTCTTCTGTTCCAGTGAAGCCTGTCGCATATAGAGACCATGTTTGAACATAGTATTCTATTCTTCCATTCTGACCGCACTCACCGTATTCAGTAGGTTCTACCCATCTACCTTCTGTCTCAGAGTAAAACTTAACCCATGACTGACCACTGGCTGGACCAGCACTGATTTTCCAATTGTTATCACCCACTACTTCTAAATACCCGTGTGTCGCATGGCAATCGAAATCAAAATCGTCTTTTACGAATCCCCAGTCTTTAATATTCATATCTATGCGCCAACTAAGATCTTCTTTGTTGACTATTAGATTTCCATCGGCATCTTCTTTCCCATCTTCATTAGCGCCACCATTGCCTTTTAAAGTTAGCGTAACTTGATAATAGTTGTTCCTTTTTATATTAAAGTCATTGTATGCATTGTTGCCCAATAGAAAACGATATGCGATAGTTCCTTGGACTCCTTTATTTGAATTTTGGGGGTCTTGATAATAATATTCAGCTTCAACTAAAATATATGAATACTTATTCCCATTGTTACCATCTAAGAACGATTGTAAATCAGCAGGCGTACTGCCTGTGTATTCTTTAGGATGTTTGTTTATTTGGTCACCTATTGCGATATTTTCATTGGTTCCTTGAAGATTCTCAAACATAAACATGGGAATAGTCCCCGGTTCTAGTTCATGTCCTCCTACAAATTCGGTTGTATTTGTCAGTGCTCCCCAGCCTTCGGCATTTGTCAAGTCGATCGTTTGCCCGGATGAAACGAATTCATCCGAATGGTTTATTTTGTTATCATTTCCGATGAAACAAGATTTGGGGACGTTGTGCAAGCTCATTCTTTTTGGTGTGATTCTAACACCTTCTTTTAGTCCGCTACCATCTATCTTCACCGAAAACATGGCAAGAGTCCGCTTTAATGAAAGCGTACCATTGGTTAATTGTTTGGTAGAGCCGAACATCATACAATCATTTGCTCGATTGGGCTGCCCGTCTGCAGCTATTTGTTTTAATTGCTTGAGTGCATCAATGGTTTTTACCGTGATAGAATTGTTATAATTAGCAATTGCATATATTTCAGTAACTTGGTCGAAATCTCCTTCTTCTCCTCTGATCGTGATATACCTTTTATTGTCTCCTTCTTCGGGTCTCATTGGTAAAGAGTTTCTGGTCATGATAACACGGTCATCGTTGGGAGTCAAACCACTTTCATCAAAATAATAGATCTTAGTTATATCATTTCCACTAGCTAATACAATATTTAAATTATTAACAATAGAATAATCAACGCGGTTACTTACCGCACGGGTGTTCGTTGCGATGCGTGTCTGTTCCGGTAGGCTTATTGTAAGTTGAATTTTATCAGTTTGGTTGGGACGTTGTTCATAATTATCCTCTTCCAAACACGCTGTCAACACTATAGGAAGCATTGCTAACATGGATAACCAACTGTATATATTGCTTTTTCGTATCATGGCTAATGGGTTGTTTTGTTTTTAAACTTCTCTTACAAGTCAAAGTCGTTTAATTGGATAACCCAATCATTGATTTCGACAACTGTATTGATTAATGTTAGGTTTTCATCTACAAAGACAAGCATACTATAGTTGTCTTCTCTGTCCAGGTATTCTTGTAACGGCATATCCGCGTATTTCTCTGTTCTCAACAGGTTAAGATACCCGATCAAATCTCCGGTTTTTAGGATATTTTTATTTGTTTTCGTATCTATGATACTTAATTCGGGATTTTTGTCCTTCATGAGTCGTGCTACGCTCAATTCTGCAATGACAGCAGGATATTCAGTGTCTACCACGTTGAATGCCCTAGTAGCAACTGTTTTTTGTTCAGTCATAAATGGTTTGTAAGTCAACATATCATCGTCCAATAGCGTATTGTCATAATTCATAAATCCGTTATCGTCGTATATATTGAATTTTAATTCGTTTTTATTGATAGCACGTGTGATTGTTGCATTTTCGTTTTGTTTTACTTGCACCAAAGCAATGCGTATATTGTTTGTGTTTTTTATTAAACTGACTTCTGTGAAGCGCTTTCTTCCACTACGGGTAGAGGGGCCTTTCTTTAATTCTCCGTGCCATAATGAGGAGAGTTCATGTTCTACAATAAACTTGTCTTTATCTCCTTCTGATCTACCCTGTTTAGTAGGGACTACCACACTGTTGCGTATCGTTTTGACGTTAAGGTCTGTAATATTAGCCTTGCCGGGAGTAAGCAAGGGAACAGCAAATGATTCATCGTCCAGTCCTGCCCATGCTATGAGGTGATATTTTTCGGGATCGATATCCATTGTCATGGCATATTCGCCTGTTGCCAACATATCTCCTGATTCCGCTTTCATGGCTACGAGATTATTGTTGTCATCAAAAGCATAAAGCGTTATGTTTTTCACCTCTTGAGCGAACGCGTCCACATTTTTTATATTGTAGTCGTACTTGAATGTTACGCCGTATTCGATACTGCAATCGCCTTCATCGAAATCAAGTACGGAATCGCAAGCAGTCATTGTACCAACCAATGTTGTGAATAGCAATATCTTGTTTGCTTTTTTTTGTATGTCAGTTAATATGCTTATCATTGTTTCTGTTTTTATGCTTTTGGAACGCTTATGTTTTGTTTGATTAATCTTCTTTTGGTGAAGCGCGAGAGATGTAGAAATAGATAAGGGGGGAGAGGAGGAATCTCCTTCTCTCCCTCTTGCAACTTTTTATCTTTGGAAATTATTTGAATTCAAAATTATTTGTTTGAATAGTCCATGGTTCAACTTCAACTGAGAGTTTCAATGTTGCCAGCTTGGGTTCGTCTTTTGGTTCCGGTAATCCTAGCTTTGCTATGCCTGTAACTTTTAATTTATAAACGTTGTTACGAACAATCTCGGCTTTGCCATTACTTAGGATGTCTGCTTTGTAGTAGCATACACCTTCTTCATATTTTCTGACACCGTACTTACTCCAACAATCTGCAATAGAGGTCGTTGCTTCAATGTCTGTATATACTGCTTTTAATTCATTGATAGATTGGTACAATACATTGTCTCTGTCTACCCAGAATGTTTTGGCTTCATCATTGATAGTAGCTGTAGCTTTATATATCGCCATTGTGTGATTTTCTCCATAGTTTTCGAGACAGTATACGATAGAACCAAATTCTTCTTCGTTTTGAGTCGTTATACCAGTAATAGGCTTGTAAGCAAATGAACCTAATGTATATTCTTGGAACAAAGCTGGGGTGATGGCATTTGTCTGTGGGAATACATACGAAGTCGTTTGCAAATTAGCATATGAATAGTTGCTTATGGAAATTTCCACCTTGATAGCATTTCCAGCCGGATCTTTCATAGCTGTTCCTTCGCTGCTATTGGCAACATCAAAAGCATTATTGGTTGGAGTTGTTTCTTCCAGTTTAGCAGCTACTCGACTGACTTTTACTAAAGCAGGGACTTCTTGTTCTGCTACAAATTTAACTTTTGTCTTGCCGTCACTACTCATCAAGAAATTGTTTTTGCCAGTGATATCGTCGATTCCAGTGATTTCGCCAGCATTATATGTGGATGTGTTATAAATGCTGGTGAACCAGCCATCCCCGGTTAAAGCAGCTTCAATTGCAGATGTCGGGTTAAGCACAACATCTACAGTAGCATTTCCTGGCTGTACCGTGATTTTGTCTTTGGTATACAATACATTGGGAGTCGATTCTTCGAACTTAATTCTAGGAATAATGGTCACATCTTTTCCTCCGCTTTCATAACTAATAATAACAGTTGCGCTTTGGAAGTCCTGTTCTGCAGACAATCCAGTTTCTGTGGCGCGGGTTAAACTAGGAAATGCGATACCAAATTCCATAATCGCATTCTTTTCACTGGTTTGATTACCATTGTTTACGAATTCGTCATTCTCGTTGCTACAAGCTGTCATGGCAGCTACTGCTAGACTTGCTAATAATAAATTTCTAACTTTCATCTTTGTTTTGAGTTTAATGTGTGATGCTATAATTTTTTTCTTTTCTTTAGTTGCACACTACATATTATTAGTAGTTATGCTGATTTCTTTTTCTTTTTTTGGGGTAAGAGTCATCTAAAAGATGAGGAGCATTTGTTTTGTGAAAAACATCATTTCTTTTTCTGATCGGAAGCCCTTATCTTATATATTATAAGGTGAAATAACTAACTTCCAGTTGGAGGGATTTTGTTTGTTTCTTATAGGCAATGTTTCTTTTATTTGTTTATTACTAAATTTTTGTTTTGTTTGTTTTAAGGAATCTTTTTGTTCCTTATCGACATTGCAAAGTTATGGGAGAAATGTAAAACTATTGATTGGTGTTTTTTTCAATTTTCAAGGTGAATTTTTCAATCTTTCAAATGTTACTTTTAGGGTGGGTGAATTAGTCATTTTGTGAATGATTTGTTGAGGAGATGAATATTATACCGCCTTTCCTTTTCTTTTTCCACTGTTTGTATTATATATTTTCTTCAACTTATTCTGCGCAATAGAATAAATTTTGCAACTATTTAGGCGGGATGGAATGATTTGTGTCTTTTTCATTCTGTTTTGAATGATTTATTGCTGCTGTTGTCGTGTTCATAGTAGACTGCGTTACGTGGAACAGGTGGATGATCTCATCGTTACAAGAATACTTTCTCACCTTAGTGAGAATTAATTCATATCGAGGTGAGAATATTTTCTCATAGTAATGAGTATTTTTTCTCACAACGGTGAGAATTGTTTGAGAATTTAATGAAGCGTATTTTGCTATGTATTAATTAAATAGCGAGTTTGTAACCGTGCTGGATAAGTTCGAATCTGTAGTAGCGGAGACTATTATTTCGGATAAGGCTACTTTGAAATAAATCCCTCAAATTGGCAAACTGAAATAATATATTAAATCCCCAGGAAAATAATGTGAGCCGTTACTTGATAGATAAGAAAAAACGCATTGCCTTCTCAGGTGATGCGTTTCTTGATTTGGGGTTAAAATTTTAATTATAAATCATAGGGGGGGGACAAATACTGTTTGTCTGTGCTATTGTTTTTTGTTATTCTAAGGGGTAATTTTGTTTCTTCTTTAATTCTTTCAAGTTGGCGTCTGCTTGCTTTATGAGACCGGCAGCTTTAGCTGCATTGAAATATTTTTCGGCTGTGTCTAAGTCTCCTTCTATCATAGCGATAATTCCTAGATTGTTCTGTGTCTCTGCGGCTTTTGGATTAGCTTTAGCCAGATATCTCTTAGCGGTTGTCATATCACCACCTTTTTGTATTTCCATTGCTCCGGCATTGAGGTTGGCGATTGGATCATCCGGAAACATTGTAGCGGCTACTTGGAAAGAATGGTTGAATTCTTCGCTTCCCGGTTCACAACTTTCTGCAATCCGGTAGATTTCCTGTAAACTCAATAATTGCGGGCGTTTATTAATTATCTCTTTAGACTCTTCAAGACTGAGACCGCGTACTGTATAATTGACCGTATAATCTGAATGACGGAGTGCAGGATAACATTCTGCCAATATATATTGGTATGTCTGAGGTCCAACTAGATTAGCGATATCGCGTTCCTTCTTATCAATGTTTATGCTTTCATCATCTATCAAGCGAAGAACTTCCTCCTTTTTCTCTATTGATGAAGCGGAAACAAATTTGCGGAAACCTTTCCAGTCCTCCGGGGTATATTCCGAAGTGATGAGCTTCTTATCGAAATTGTAATAACTGGTCACATAATCTACAAGAGCCTGGGTACGATTCTTTGCCAAACGGGTATTGTTGGCGTAGCTGCCTTCGGGTGAAGCGTAACCGTGAATCTTTATACCGGTAAGAGTTGTATATTTGTCGTTGCGCACGGTATCGATTGTTGCACGTATTTTTGCCAACTCACTTGTGTTACGACGATACTCCGGATAGATGATGATTTTGTTGACTGGGAAATCCAGAAATGCGCTTCCTTCTACTGCACGATATTTTATGTCTTCGGCTTTTGGAGTGATATAGGCTATGGAAGGTTTTACTTTCAGTGGTAAAATGTTCAACTGGGTGATTAATTCACCGCTGTTGTCCTCCAGGATGTCACAACAACCACATAGGTCTATATTCAGTTTCATGTTTGCATTGCGCATCCATGCTTCGAATGGCATTTGTACCAGATAGTTTATTTTTTGTTCCTGATGTTGTTTGCGACGTATAATGGTATAAGTGTTTTCGGGAGCTTTATGGTTACGCTGGTTGACGATGTCGCGCTTACGTCCGTATACCACAATAGAAGATAACACCTTGGTCTTTCCGTTTGCCTCAAGAAATGGAGTCAATGTGGCTACATTGTTGGATTCCAGTTTCAGGTTTTCTTTCAAGACAATGTCCAGATTGATAGTTAATACATTGTTATCTTCACTGCGTGTGATAGATTCTTTCTCTATACGCACTTGATCTTTATAGAGAGTCTGTGCTTTCCCGCCTAATATAGGCAGCAGGCAGAAGAATATGCATAATATCTTTTTCATATTTGTTTTGTTTTAAAATAAATAGATTAAACTGACGGCGGCTTTTGTAGGACCTACATAGTTCTTATGTCCTTCCTTGACTTTTTCACCGCACGTCTTACATTCGAACTGCTCATACTTGACACGCGCGTAACCTATACCGATATTTCCTTCAAGATTCCAGTGCTTGCCCAGAATCCATTGATAACCGTAGGAAACGCCAAATCCGTAAAAGTGTCCTTTGAAACGGTGGTCTTTCAATTCGGGCCAGATGCCCCATGGCATATCAATGGCTGCTGCCTGATAAACGCCTCCATGAAGGTGTGCACCTACGAAATGACCGTTGAATTTATCACAGAACCAATATCGAAGCTCCGGTTGGAAGGCAAGCATCTTCATCATCTTCTGATCTTTGTATGTCCAAGGGTTGTAGTTGGCATACAAGTCCAGAGTTAATTTCTTACTTAAACCGACTTCGGCTCCAAGATTGATAATTTTAAGCGCGTCCATTACGACGTTGGTTTTTACTCCGACTACCTGACTATATAATAAGGTAGAAGCAAACAGGGTAACGAATAAAAATAAGATTCTTTTCTTTTTCATCGCATGATGGGTTTTGTTTGTTGATGTTACAAAAGTAGGCATAATGCAGATAGCTGTTGATTGGCAGATTCATCTTTCTTGTCTTTGTCTTCAATGGAAATTGATAAGTAGAGTGGTGAATAATTCATTTATAGGTGGTTAATCATTCGTTGCTATTAATTGGTGTTTTTATCCTTTGTGATGAATGATTTGCACGTGGGTGGTGTTTAATACTTGTAGAACTTAGTCAATCGCTTGAGTAAGCTGTATTTTATTCGTTAAAGAGTGGTAATTCATTCATTTTTCTTTTCAGAAAGTTTTCCTTATTGAATAAAATGCCTATGTTTGTAATGTACAAACGAACAAGGAAAGATAAATAAGACAACTTAAGTTTAAGATTCCCCTCCTAAGGAACATGAATAAATAAACAATTAAAAGTGTAAAAAGACCGCGAACTGATAAATAACGATTCGCAAGCAGATTAAATGAATAAGTAAAATTTAGGAGGAACTAATATGAAATCAATTAAATTCTTTTTCGCATGTGTATTGGCATTAACTTTTGTAGCATGTTCTAATGCTGAAAGTGATAGTTTTGAAGATAATACTTCAAACTTCGAATCCATGAAATCTTTATATGGTATTGAGTCGGCAGCTTACGATCCGAAAGCTGAGGAAATTCCTTCTGTTACTGCAGAGGAAATGGCAAGTGTGCTGGAAGCGCTTCGTCAGAATGGTAATACTGTCCGTAACTGTGAATCGGAAACAACAGAAGGATTTTATGGTGATGCTACTGATAAGAAAGCGGTGAAAATGCTTGCCGAATATCAGGCTCGTACAAGAAGTGGCGCTTTCGTTGAGCAATTCGCATTATGTGTATCATTGAACTTTAATATAGATAAAGGTGCGGTGTATTATATCGGTACTACTTACTCTTCTTCGACTGACTTATTCAGTTGGCAGGGATATGGCGCTTCTTTATCAACAACTGCTGACGGTAACAGTATCTTCAATTCTACTACTTATCTTTATTTCCGTGTAAGCGACCAGGGGAACTGTGTAGTAAAGGTACCGGTAAACTTCAAAGGTAGCTATAACTTTGCTGCCGGTCAAGGAACTTATAGCTTTACTCTGAAAGCTGCTAAATAATATCATAAGAATTTATTGTATTTAGGTATTAGTATAGTATATATTATTGAGGAGTGTCTGTATGATATGAGTCGCTCCTTTGAATAAAAAAGAGGAACCAAGCAGCAAACAATATAATAATTGGAGATTGATTGCGTAATGAACAAAACAAACGGCAAAAGTCTTTCTATTTCAAAAGAATAGGAGGGCTTTTGTTTTATTGTGAATTATTTCTAAAAAATATTTGTTATGTGATTTGATGATAATTATTTTGTCTACCTTTATCGACCAATACACATGAACAAAATACTATTAAGATATGAGGAAATTCTTCTTTTTACTACTGGTGTTGTCAGGTATTTTCCCTGCATATTCAATAGATACTCATTGGAATCTGGAACCGGTAGTAATCAAAAACGGAGTCAGTGACAATACTATTTATAATGTTTGTTATGGAAGTGACGGTTTTATATGGCTCTCTACTGATAAAGGAATTTCACGTTATGACGGATTTAGATTTCGTGACTATCCCCTCATTATGGGGATTGATTCTCTTTCCACTCCTCTGCATCAAGCTGTGAAAAAACTTTGCGAAGGTCCCGACGGTTTATATTATGCGTTACTTTTCCAAGGTGGAATTACTTGTTTTGATAAGGATATTGAAAAGTTTTTGCCGGTACGTTTTGATAAGCCTCTGGAACTGAAAGATATTCTGGATTTCTGCTGGAATGACGGGAGTTTGTATTTGGTTACTTCACAAGGTTTATTTGAATCGCGCATTGTTCGCAAGACAGAAGGAAAACATGATTTTGTGTTATGTCTTTTGAATCCTGAGCCTGTGGTAAGAGGAAAGGTTGCTCATCTTTGTAGTGATGGAAAAACAAATTTGTATTTCTCTGTTAATCAGAGGAAAGTGGTACATTATGATTTAGTGGCGAAAAAAACTTCTTTGATTAAGGAATACAGCGTAGTAAATAGATTGTTTTTAAGGCATGGTTATTTATGGATTTGCCGATTATGGGATGACATTATATGTTATGACCTTAAAACGAATGAGGAACGTGTTATCTCCATGGAAGGAAAAGATCAGTCTGAATTCTCTAATTCTTATGTTACGGATCTGGTTTTGAAAGATAACCGGACTTTTTATTTGACAACTTGGAATGGATTGTATAAGTTGCGCTTCGATAATGACAATCTGTGTAAGAGTCCGTTTGTGTTGACTTTGCTGACGAAGAATGAGAAGGCATTCCATTCGAGTATTGAGAATAAAATGACCAGCCTGTTTTGGGATGATAAACAACAAATTCTTTGGGTAGGTACATTTGGCGGTGGGGTCGTGAAATTTGATATTAGTGATAGTATGTACAGTAGGGTACGGCAGGATTTTGGCTCTCGGGTGGATGGTATGGTCGAAGATTCAAAAGGATATGTATGGTTGACCGTTAGCGATGGAGGGATTATGAAAAGTACTACTCCTGTGTTTTCGTTGGATACACATTTTGAACCTTGGAAAAAAGCATCAGGCTTTTCCGGACGCTTTCATATATATAAAGGTAAGAACGGGAATATCTGGTTGGGTAATAATTGGGGAGAGATTGTTATCATTGATCCATTAACAAATGAGGTGGAGTCCTTTCATCTGCAAAATAATAAAGGTGAGAGGATACAAACTGTTATTTATAGTCTTTGCCTGGACTCATGGAATCGTTTGTGGGTAGGCACTTCAAATGGGTTGATGCAGGTTGAACTTGAAACTCACGAATGCAAGAGCATTAAATTGCCTGAAAAAATAAAGAATGTATTTACAATAGCAGAGGATAAAGAAGGCAATGTGTGGATTGGGACGGATAGAGGTTTGAAAAGACTTGAAACGGATGGAGTACAAATTAGAGTAGAAGGAAATATTGAGAAAGAAAATGGACTGGAAGAGGCGGCTGTACGAACTATTTATGTAAATAACTATAATCAGATTTATGCAGCTTATTTGAATGTTGTTATCCGTATTGATGGAAGGGAGAAGGATAAGTTGGAAGCTATATACACTTTGCAAAACGGACTGACCAATGGACATGTAGGCTGTATGGTAGATGATCGTATCGGGAATACTTGGGCCGGAAATAATGTCGGAGTGATGACGATTAGAAATGGGCAGGATGCTTTCTATAATTATCTTTCGGTAGGTAATTGTAGTGCGGTATGCCGTTTGAATGATGGACGGTTGCTTTGGGCAAATTCTTGGGGATTGATTTTCTTTGATCCCTCTGCTACGAAAGCGGATTGTGAAAGAAGGCAGCTGATGTTGACAGATATAGAAGTGGGTGGAGAAACGATCTTGGCTGGGGAGAAACGGAATGGACAGGTGATTCTTTCAGGTTCTCCGGAACAACAGAAAAAGCTTGTATTCAATTCTGATAACAATGATTTCCATTTGTTCTTTTCCGATTTACGTTATGGGATGGCTGAACGTAAGATAGCTTATCGATTACTTCCCTTAGATAAGGATTGGAGAATGGTGCCACTTTCGGAAGGCTTATGGTTCAATGGACTGTCTGCCGGAAAATATACTTTGCAGGCGAAACTTGTATTTCCGGATGGTAAGGAAGGGGATGTGAATGAGATTCTTGTGGTTGTAAAAGATAAATGGTTTCAAACTATTTGGGCTTATATAGCTTATGTTTTGTTACTTGTCGCATTTTCTTGTTTTTTCTACATTTATTTTAAGAAGAAAGAGCAGCGTAAGCAGATGCACCGTGACCGGGAGTTGGTATTGAAAGAGAACTTGAGCCTGGAGAAGATGAAGCAGACTCAAAAGAAGGAGATAGAAGCTTTGCGGAACGGCTTGCTTATGTTGTTTGTACAGGAATTGCGTACTCCTCTTTCGTTGATCATTGCTCCGTTGAAAGAATTACAGAAAGACAATTCCCAAGTATCGAACCTTTCTTTGCAGGTTGCATACCGGAATTCGCTTCGTATGGTTGATGCTTGTGATCAATTACTGGCTATATACCGACAGGGGAGTCCGGAAACGAAGTTGGAAGTAGCTCCCTATTCGGTAGAAAAGATGATTGATAGTAGTGTCTTTGGAGTCCGTGATTTGTTGAAAGTATATCCGATTGATTTTCGTTGCGAGAAAAGGGTCAAGAAAGAACTGGAATTCTATGTAAATAAGAAGAAAATAGAATTTATTATTCATAATCTGTTGACAAATGCTTTCACTCATACGCATTATGCAGGAACAGTTTATTTTTCTGTTTGTGAAATAATAGAGAATAATGTGCATTATGTCAGTCTGATAGTAGAGGATAATGGAATGAAGAAGGTGAGAACTTCCGAGCAATTAATGAGTGAGAACGGGACATTGGATAATGATTTATCTGCCGCACAGTTAGGCTTTTCTATTATGCGGCAGATGATAGAGGCGCATCAAGGAACAATCTCATTGGAAAGTGTTGAAGGAAAGGGGACAAAGGTAACGGTGAATCTTCCGGTAGATAGAGCCGTCCTGGAAAGTGAGCCGAATATATTGTTTATTGATCCGGAAGAACTGCCTGAAGTAGAACCGGAAGTGTTGGATCAACTCAAAGCTGATTCGAAAATTAGCGAAAATATAGGGAGACAGGGTCCAATACTTTTTCCGGGAGTATTGTCTCCTAAAGAAATGGCACAATCTGTGACAAATGAAGAGAAAAAGACAATATTAATTGTGGAAGATCATAAAGATATTCGGCTTTATCTGAAAGTTTTATTTGGGAATGAATATAATCTGTTGATGGCTACTAACGGTCAAGAAGGCGTGGATATGGCTATGAAAGAGTTGCCGGATTTGATAATTTGTGATGTCATGATGCCGATAAAAGACGGATTTGAATGTTGCCGTGAAGTAAAAGAATGCCCGGAAACTTGTAGTATCCCTTTTATTATGCTGACAGCGAAGGTAGAGGATGACGATATTATCCATGGTTTGGAGTTGGGAGCAGATGATTATGTGTTGAAACCTTTCACACCCGGTATTCTGAAAGCGAAAGTTGGTAATTTGATTAATGGCCGTCAGACGTTGAAACAAATGTATGCAAAGTTATTTAAGTTACCTGGAGCAGATGCCGTTGACGCAGATGAAACAGAGCAGCCGGGAGAAGAAGCAAAGGCAGAAGATCCATTTATCACTTCCGTAATTAAAATTGTAGAGGAAAATATCTGTGAAGCTGACTTTAGTGTGAAGAAGCTTGCATCGGAATTAAATATGAGTCAGCCGACTCTTTACCGAAAAGTGAAGCAAAGTACGGACTATACGATTATAGAACTTATCAGGGGAGTACGTATGCGTCGTGCGGGTGTATTGTTGAAAACGAAACAATACGGTGTGCAGGAAGTAGCTGAAATGGTGGGATATAATGATATTCCGACGTTCCGTAAACATTTTGTAGACGCTTTTGGTACTACTCCTTCTACTTATGAATAAAAAAATGAGTACTTTTGCACACGAAAACCCTAAAAACAGGAATTAGAGTGCAAAGGTATTTCATTTATTTGGCTTATGACGGAACCAACTATCACGGTTGGCAGATTCAACCGAATGGGATTAGTGTGCAGGAATGTCTGATGAAAGCGTTATCCACTTTTCTACGTTGCGAGATAGAGGTAGTGGGGGCGGGTAGAACAGACGCCGGAGTACATGCTTCTTTAATGGTGGCTCATTTCGATTATGACGGACTATTAGATACAGTTTCTGTTGCTGAAAAATTGAATCGTTTGTTACCTCCGGATATTTCTGTTTATCGGGTTTGCCGTGTAAAACCGGAAGCTCATGCCCGTTTTGATGCAACAGCAAGGACTTACAAATATTATGTGACAGCAGTGAAGTATCCTTTCAACCGGCAATATCGTTGGCGGATTTATAGTTCGCTGGATTATGAACGGATGAACGAGGCTGCACGTACCCTTTTTGAATATAGTGACTTTACAAGTTTCAGCAAGCTGCATACGGATGTAAAAACCAACATCTGCCATATCACTCATGCCGAATGGACAAAAGTGACGGATGATGAAGCTACTTGGGTGTTTACCATTCGTGCCGACCGCTTCTTGCGAAATATGGTGCGTGCCATAGTAGGTACACTGATTGAAGTGGGACGTGGAAAACTTTCTGTTGAAGATTTCCGAAGAATAATCGAGCAGCAGGATCGTTGCAAGGCCGGGACATCTGCTCCGGGACAAGCCTTGTTCTTGGTCAATGTGGAATATCCGGAAACCTTGTTTATATAACTAATAACTTATAACAATCTTTTATGTGGTTATTATTAGCTTTTCTCTCAGCCACTTTGCTGGGCTTTTATGATGTATTCAAGAAACAGTCGCTGAAAGATAATGCAGTGCTTCCCGTTTTGTTTTTGAATACTTTCTTTTCCAGTCTTGTCTTTCTGCCTTTCATCTTGCTGTCCGTGTATGAGCCGGATTTGTTGGGAGGAACAATATTTAATGTTCCTGTTGCTGGTTGGGAACAGCATAAATATATCATTATCAAGTCATTCATCGTGTTATCCTCATGGATATTCGGGTATTTTGGGATGAAACACCTTCCTATCACTATCGTGGGACCTATCAATGCTACTCGTCCGGTAATGGTGCTTATCGGAGCGATGTTGGTATTTGGCGAAAGGTTGAATCTCTACCAATGGATTGGGGTGATGCTGGCTATTGCTTCTTTTTTCATGTTAAGCCGTTCGGGAAAGAAGGAAGGAATTGATTTTAAGCATAATAAGTGGATATTTTTTATTGTACTGGCCGCAATAACAGGAGCTATCAGCGGATTGTATGATAAATATCTGATGAAATCTCTGAATCCAATGCTGGTGCAGTCATGGTACAATGTCTATCAGGTTTTTATCATGTGTCCTATTCTGCTTCTGCTTTGGTGGCCTAAACGGAAGTCTACCACACCGTTTCGTTGGGACTGGACAATTATCCTGATTTCCGTATTTCTTTCGGCCGCCGATTTCGTTTACTTTTATGCATTGAGTTATGATGATTCTATGATTTCCATTGTTTCGATGATTCGCCGGGGAAGTGTAATTGTTTCTTTCACTTTTGGAGCACTCTTCTTCCGTGAAAAGAATTTAAAAAGCAAAGCGATTGACCTTATACTGGTGTTAATCGGAATGATATTCTTATATTTGGGGTCTAAAAGTTAAAACGGCAGATTCATAATCTGACTATTATAGGTTAAATAAGATTGATATGAAAATAAATAGACTCGTTTCCGCTATATTCTTTTTTGTTGTAGGATTGTTTTCGCTGGCTTCTCTTCAGGCGCAGGAAGCTAAAACTTTGTTTGTGAATATCCCGGATTCATTAACTCCTTTGCTTACTAAAGTAAATCGTGAAGATTGTATTGACTTTTTGGAAAGCAAGATGAAAGCGCAAGTTGAAAACCGTTTTGGTAAAAAGTCGGAAATGACAGAGCTTGGTACGGATTATGTCCGTATGCAAATGTCTCCGCAAACATCTTGGCAGATGAAGGTGTTGGCACTGAGCGATACGACGAAAGTGGTATGTCTGGTCTCTACTGCTTGTGCTCCGGCATGTGATAGCAGTCTGCGTTTCTATACGACCGATTGGAAACCACTTGCAGATTCTCAGTTTATCTCTCTACCGGTGATGAGTGACTTTTTGAGTACTCCTGATTCGACAACTATTTATGATTTTGATGAGGCTCGCCGTTCTGCTGATATGTTGCTGATGAAGGCTGATTTTAGCAAAGATAATTCGGAACTGACTCTTACATTGACCACTCCTGACTATATGGCAAAAGAAACGGCGGAAAAACTAAAACCGTTCCTCCGCCGCCCAATTGTTTATCATTGGAAGAATGGAGTTTTCACTAAGTAAAATCTCCATTCTCAATTTTCTATTCTCACTTTTTTAAGCATTCATTGATGAATGCTACCATTTCCGGTGTATGTTCTTCTACGCTTTGAAGCAATTTGAATTGTGCTTTTGTACGTACCAGATTATGTTCGGGATATTTAATCTTGTAGTAAGTATCTCCATTGATATAATCGGCAAGGAAACGTACACATTGCATATAGGGGAATAAAGCTGCAGCATAGGGAAGATTCTCTATTTCAATAGGAGTCAGGAATGATTTTGCACCTTCCAGATATCCTTTGGTGAATGCTTTGAATATTTCCATATTGAAGTTTACACGATCAAGGTCTTTGTCGTCTTCATCACCGGTGTTGGCTCCCGTGCGTAGGAAATCTCCGTAATCAGAGAATATGAAACTAGGCATTACCGTATCCAGATCAATGACACAAAGCACTTTTCCGTCTTCATCGAACATCATGTTATTTACTTTTGTATCACAGTGGCATACACGTTTAGGAAGTTTGCCTTCGCGGTACAGACGTTCTGCCTTGCACATTTCATCCGCCCGTTTTTCTATTTCATCCAAATAATACTGCACTTCTGCTACGCGTCCGGCTGCATTGGTTGCAACGGCGTCACGTAATTGTTTCAGGCGGAACTCCATATTATGGAAGTCGGGAATTGTTTCACCTAAAGTCTCAGGAATATCAGCCAGCATAGCCTGGAAGTTACCGAATGCCTGTCCGGCATAATTAGAATATTCCGGATTGACGGTTTCGTATGTCTTGGCGCGAGGAATGAAAACCATTACACGCCAATAGCTGTCGCCGTCGAACCAATAAGTTTTACCTTCTTCAGTAGAAAGAAAGGATAAAACTTTACGGTCAATATCCGATTCTCCGGCTTCGGTCAGTTTCTTACGGATATGGCTTGTGACAGCGGCAATATTGGATTGAAGCATTTCCACATTCTTAAAAATGGCATGGTTGATGCGTTGTAGAACGTAGTCGGGAGCATCTGCTTCCTTGGTGTTTACTTTGTAAGTGTCGTTGATAAGTCCTGCACCTAGTGGCTTGATTTCTTCCACTGTGCCTTGTACTTTGAATTTAGCAACAATGCTAGATAAATCTTTCATGGGTCTTTTCTTTAAAATTTATAATAAGGTTATTGATAATCATATTTGGCTACTTCATTAGCCTGGCTGGCCGAACGGACAGGGACTAGGGTGAAGCCCCAACTATAATCACGGTTAGCCGGTATCTGATGGAAGGGTTCCGGGCGTGCTCCCCAGCTGTCATATCCACCTACTCCTTGTTGTTTCATATCAACACAGACTTCTACAAAGTCTCTCGGAGTAATATCATTGACGTGATGCATTCTTCTCAATACATTACGCGCAGCCTTTTCGTCATGGTTGGCAACCTCTTCGGGGCTGAAGTTATTCCATTGATAGGGGTGGGGAAGGGCTTCTTCCGAATCGAAATCTTCGATAGAGTTGCGTAAAGCGTTGAAGCCGATAAGGCTGTCGGCAACAATAGCCAGGCCATTCCCTTTATCAGGAGATAGAGCAATCCAACGGGTATCGGTATGGTGTCCGTTTTCCTGCGGACGAACGTAGTTGAAGTACATCTTATCTGCCGTTGTCTTGTATACGCCAACAAGGGTACCATGATTACGGTCAATATAGTTTTCTTCCGGACCGCGACCGAAATATTGTACATTGTTCATTTGGGCGGGCAAACGGAAGCGTACACCGATACGGGGAACTTCCAGTTTGGAAGCTGCTTTGCGGGCAGCATCGCTTCCGGGAGTAAAGGTAGCCATACGCGTAGCTTCGGAAACTTCTGTTTCTGCTGCTTGCATATCCGTAGAAGTGAATTGGGCACTAACATTTACGATACCGCTCGGATAGATTCTGTAAGTGACAACATACAAGTTGCCGGCAGCTAACAAATAAGTGGCTTTTAGCGAGACAACTTTATTCTCAGTAGTCATCTTGACATCTGTCACATGGAAGTTTTTGCTTGATTGCTTCCATACCTGCAAACGTTTAGGAGCACCGTTACCATAGTCATTATCATTAGGAGCACGCCAGAAGTTAGGCTGAATGCCAAAACCGTCTTTGAAATATTCAGTTCCGTCCACTTTATATGAAGTGACTAATCCGCTTTTCTTATTAAATACAAAGTTTACCTTTGAAGAAGATACGGTTAGTTCATCACCTGACGTTGCTGTTGTCAGTGCAGGACCATTAGCTTTATAAATTCTTTTCTCTGCCTGAATCGGAAGCTGGAATTGGTCGTATGCTATTTCGTAGCCGGCTGGTATTAGCGGTTCCGGTTCTACTGTTGTCACACTGAAGTTTACAAAATATTCTGTCCCCGGTTGGGATTTTAAGCCGTTTACAGGTACAGTAAACTCTTTGGATGCTTGCGGAGCGATGTCTAAAGAAACTTTTCCGCTTTTTATTGTTTTGTTATTTGAGAGTACGCTATAATGGATCTGATACTTTTTCAGATTGGTAAAGTAAAAACGGTTAGTGATTCTGAACTTGCCGGAAGCAGCGTCAATTGCTTCAAAACCGACATTTTGATGTACATATTTTACTTCAGCCATAGCCGGGTGTGGTCCGCGGTCCGGGTTGACAAGCCCATTGCAAAGGAAGTTACCGTCACTAGGGGCGTTTACACCAAAGTCACCTCCATAAGCCCAGTATTCTCTACCATTTTTGTCTTTCTGGAGCAGACCTTGATCTACCCAGTCCCAAATATATCCTCCCTGAAGGTTAGGATATTTGTAAATAGCTTGCCATTGTCCCCAAAGGTTTCCGGTGGAATTACCCATTGCGTGTGCATATTCCGAAGGAGCTACCGGACGGTCGCTGCCGTTCTTGCCTGTGTTTTCCAACCAACTGGCACCTGGATATTGCGGAACATACATATCGGAGTTCCATTCCCATTGTGCGCGTTCATAGTTAACAGGACGAGCCATGATATTTTTGTCTGCTTCTTTCACCCACAAATATGTTTGATAGAAGTTGTATCCGTTTCCGGCTTCGTTTCCTAACGACCAGAAAGTGACACTCGGGTAATTCTTGTTACGTTCGAACATATTTATAGTACGGTCCATGTGCGGTTTCAACCATTCGGGGTTGTTGCCCAATGAGCCGCCTTTGCGGAGGTCGTAATACATACCGTGACTTTCGATGTTAGCTTCGTCATACACATAGAGCCCGTATTCGTCGCAAAGTTCGTAGAAACGGCGGTCTTGCGGGTAGTGGCAGAGGCGCACACTGTTTAAGTTATGCTGCTTCATGAGCTCAAAATCACGACGCATCAATTCCTCTGTAACGTAATGCCCTGTTGCCGGATTGTGCTCGTGGATATTTACACCTTTGAGTTTCAACGGTTGTCCGTTGATGAATAAGCAAACATACGGTTTGCCGTTAGCAGCCTTTTGTTCAATTGGTTTGATCTCAATACGACGGAAGCCGACATTGAAGGGAACTATTTCTGTAAACTTATCTCCGTCTTTGATGTACATCAGTAATTTGTAGAGATTGGGATGTTCGGATGTCCATGTTTTTACATTGGGGACTTCTATTTTCACTTCTTCAAAGAGAGGAATGGTTTGGTTCGCACCTATGGCGGTATTCATTTCGAAAGCAGCGATTACCTTATCGGTTTTCGGATCTAACACCTTATATCCGATAACATAATCTTTAGAGGGCTGTGAGGTATTGTTGCGGATATCCATTGCCAGTTTGAAAATACCGTTTTTATAAGTATCGTCCAGCGTGGATGTTACACGGAAATCTCTGATTGCTACTTTGGGTTGTGAGTAGATATACACATCACGTTCGATACCACTGATGCGCCAGAAGTCCTGACATTCCAGATAAGAGCCAGTGCTCCAACGGAAGATTTTCAGTGTAAGTACATTCTTGCCCGGTTTCACGTACGGGTTGATTAAGAACTCGGCAGGATTCTTTGAATCTTCGCTATATCCTACTTCCTTACCGTTGATATATACATATACACCGGATTTGGCTCCTGCCAAATGCAGATAAATGTCCCGTCCGTCCCAATCGGCAGGGATGTCTATATCACGGCGATATACACCCACCGGAGTCGCTTCCGGCAATATCGGAGGCTGTGGGTTGCGTGCTTTGAATTCATAACCATGATTTGTGTAGATGGCTACTCCATGTCCTTGTACTTCCCAGTTGCCGGGAACTTGGATATCATACCATGAGTCTGTACTGACGCTCGGATCAGTAATGTTGTCAGGAAGATCTTTGTAGGAATCTACAAAATAGAACTTCCATGTTCCGTTTAATAACCGATAGAACTTACTACGCTCAAATTTCCCGCTCAAGGCATCTTCACGATTGTCGTAAGTCATAAACGAAGAACGGGGATATTCTTTGTTAACAGCTACTACTTGCACATCTTGCCAATAAGGCTTTTTTGCATTATCAGCTACGGCACTGGTTACTATCAGGGAAAATATTCCCAGAAAAATGTTAGTTAATAAGAGGGGGTGTAGTCGAAATTTCATGTTTCTCAATATTGGTTTTTCATTTCGTTTTTATTTAACTTTAATATGGTCGAATCCTTCTCCATAAACTCCGATAACAGCACTTTGTGAAACAAATGCGTTAGGGTCTATATCTTTTATAAACCGGAAGATAATGGGGGATTCCCGTTTTTTAGCCAATACAAACATCATCTTCACTTCGCGTCCGGTATAAAAGCCCGTTGCATTGATGATTGTAACGCCTCGGTGCGGATATTCGTTGATACGTCGTCCTATTTCTTCATATTTATTTGAGATGATAAAGAATTGTACGGACTGACGTGCGCTGTTCACCACCTGATCGAGCACGAAGCTACAAATATATAGAGTTACAAATCCATATACTACTTTTTCCCAGTCTTTTAAGACAAAATAACTGGAAGATATAATGATCATGTCGCAGATAAGTACAACTCTTCCCAGTGTAATATCCCGGTACTTGTTTATGATAGCTGCAATGATATCTGTGCCTCCGGTACTTCCGTTAGCTGAGAAGGCAACCCCGATTCCACCTCCACAGAATGACGCTCCGATGACACACGCCATGAAAGGCTGGTCGTGAAGGAGACTGATCCCAGCCGCCAGTTTCTGGATAACGGATAAAAAGAAAGTCAGGGTGAACACTCCGAAGATGGTTTTGATACAAAACTTCAATCCCAGTAATTTAAGAGCTAACAGCAGCAGGAAGAAGTTGATAGTGAAATACGTATATTGCACCGGAAAGCCGGTCGCCCAATATACAATGGAAGCAATACCCGGTACTCCCCCGGTAGTGATATCGTTGGGTAGTAAAAATACCGTCCACCCGATGCCGTACAGAATCATGCCAATGGCAATCATTACATAGTCTCTAGCCTCACGGATAATGCTTTGCTTAGAAGGCTTTGGAATAGCTGTTTTCATAAACGTGATTATGATAATCTATAAAATGTTGAAACACGAACCAATGAATAATCCGGCTTTGGGGGAGAAGCCGGATTAATTTATGTTCGTGTCTGCAAAAATACTATTTTTATTTTACGAAAGCGTGGTGGTAGCCTTGTACTTTATTCCATCCTCCACGAGTAAAGTCGGGAATTTCAACCGGAGCTGAATTGTTTTCAATAGAGAGGCGGGTCAGTTCAGCCATGCAGCACCATTCTGCCAAGTCGTAAACGTCCATGTCTAAAGGTAAACCATTCTGTAAGCAGTATGCCAGACGATAATCCATGATAAAGTCCATACCACCGTGGCCGCCTACCTTCTTAGCTGTTTCTTCCAGTTCTTTGTGGATAGGATGTTTGTATTTATCCATTAGGGCTTTTTTAACGTCAGCAGGTACAGAACCGTGTGCGTTCAGGTTTTCATGATTAGGAACATCGTTTGAATCAACTTGTGAAGGTCTCAGGCAATATTCTTCAATCGGATATTTGCTTGCGTAACCGTCTGCTCCTACAATCTGATACATACGACTGTAAGGACGCGGAGTCATTACATTATGTTGGATTAACATAGTCTTACCATTTTCTGTGCGAATCAAAGTTGAAGTCTGGTCACCGTTCTGGAAATCCTTCACTTCTTCTCCTGTTTGCTTTTTAATATAAGCCGGACCATTGACAGCTTTCGTATCCATTGATACTAAAGTTTTCATACGGTCACCACGGTGGATGTTAAGTACTTGGCAAGCAGGACCCATACCGTGAGTTGCATATACATCACCACGATGTTTCTGATTGTAATCCATACGCCAGTTATTCCAGTATGAAGGCCAGAAGTCTTCCAAATTGTGAATGTATGAACCCTCTACGTGTAGTACGTCTCCAAAGACACCTTGCTGTGCCATATTCAGAGAAGTCAACTCGAAGAAGTCATATACACAGTTTTCCAACTGCATACAGTGCTTGCGGGTCTTTTCTGAAGTGTTGATTAACTGCCAGATTTCGTCCAATGTCATGGCAGCAGGTACTTCGATAGCTACATGTTTGCCATGTTCCATTGCATACACGCCCATTTCTGCATGGTGCTTCCAATCAGTTGCTATATATACAAGGTCGATATCTTCCTGTTCGCATAGTTTCTTCCATGCGTCTTCCGAACCACTGTAAGAAGTAGCTTCCGGCATTCCGGCATTCTTCAGGATTTCCTGTGATTTCTCTACACGTTCGGGAGAAAGGTCGCACAAGGCTACAATCTTGGTTCCCGGAATATGTGTCCACCGCGATACGGCACCAGGACCACGCATTCCCAATCCGATAAAACCGACACGTACGGTATCAATTTTGGGAGCAACAAGTTGGATTACGTCTTCTTGTCCGGCAGGGCGGGCAGGAGTTTCTACTTTGATAGGAGCGAAGGCTTCCTGAGCCTTCTGTTGTTGTGTGCAGCTTGTATGGCAGGTTAACAAGGTTAGTCCAATAGCTGCGACTGTGAATAGCTTTTTCATCATATTTTTTATGTTTTTAATAGGGGGTTATTTGTCGTTTTTCATTTTGCGGTCAAAAATAGTAATTTATTAGTCAATTCCATATAATTATAACAGATAATTTTGTTTTTTTACCCTTATTTGGGTAGAAAACAGGTCTTACTTTTTCTTTCAGATTTGTCATGGTCTTAATGCGTTTATGTTGTGACGGTCATATTTCCGTGTGTACGAAGTAAATACACCTCGTAAGGGGTGTTCCCCTATGAACTAATGTTTTTTTTAGCATTTCTTAATGTTTAAGTTTACTATTACTATTTCAAACCAACTCAAATATAAGACACACTATGGGAACATTCTCCTAGAATAGGAACCACTTTTTAGTATTGCTTAACTTTTTGTCTTCTTATCGGATGTCTATGTGAAGCAAAGTCATTCTTCCAGTAGAATACGTTTTCCATCGGCTTGTACGGCGTATAATTTGGCGTACGTCAATGATACCGTCAAGGGAACTTCGAATTTGATAAAGGTAGAAAAATAGAGTAACTTTCCATTAGCGTCTTTTTCCCTGAGTTCGAAAGCTACAGCTTCATCTCCGTTTGTAATGCTCACTTCCCGTCCGTTGATATTTCCTTTTATATCCTTTGTTATAGGTCTTATCCTTTGAAACTGGGTATAATGACCAACATCCGGTGGAGTAGTATCCAATCCTATATCTCCTTTCTTCCGGTCTTCCAGATAATAGAAAGGTTTGGCTTTTTTCGGATATTTAGCCATAGCTTTCTTTGCATTTTCAATCATTTCCTTCGTTACAGTATACTGATAGCTGCCATATTGATCGATCTGTGTATCTACGGTTACAAAGAATCCCCACATTTCAAAAAACTCGGTCAGATCTTCTTGTGCGGCTTCACTTGCCATTCGAGCAAACAGAAGTTGTTTAACTCCCGGATTATTGGAGGATGTCCGGTTCTCCCGCATGAGTTTGAACAGTCTTTGCCAGAAATCCGTTTTGTGTCCGCAACGATGATAGTAATTCCATAGTTGCCAGTTCATACGCATATGCAGTTCTGTATTTTCTCCCTGATAATTGCTGCCAAAGTTACACCAAGGTCGGTTGAGTACGCAATGGGCTTCCGAAAGTGTCATTCCTGTAATATTTCCTTCGGAGTTAGTCGTTCGGTTATCGGCCGCTTTAGGAAAATTAAGCTCTGTGCCGCGTGAACAATATTTTCCAAGTTTATACAGTATGAAATTCGAGAACAGATTATTGGACGACTCAGTAGAACTAGGCCAGTCGATTGCCAGTTGGTGAATGTGTCCGATTTCATGTGCGGGTCCCCAGGCGTTATCTTTGGCACTCATCACCTTGTCGTATAGTAATATATTTTCCAGATAGGTATATACGAATGCAATACGGTAGTCGGAAGCCCACATATATGCACCTTCAGGTGAAATTGCAAACAAGTGGTTATTAACCTGAGTAGGGCGCACATCTTCAATACCCATTAGTTCCTGCTCCCAACCGATGATGTTGTCCCATAGGTTAATAGCGGACAATATTTCATCTTTCACAAACTCACGCAGTTTATCCCGGTGGAAATAAAAGATAATCTTATCACCACGTACTCCGAAATACTTGTCGGTGGCTTTTGATAACAATTCGGCATATTTGGCATTTGTTTTGTGTTCTTTCAAGTCAAAGAAACCGCTGACCGTTCCGCTTCCTAATGGAATATGGATTTTTATAGGTTTCGGATGGCTGGTCAGGTCACAGTTGTACATGACGAATAACTGGCCCCTATTACGTATTTTGATTTTGTTAATACCTGGTTCCAGATAGTAAACGTCTCCCGAAGCGGCGGTCTGTACATATTCCTGCGGTTCCCAAAAGTTCGTTCTTTCTTCTCCTACACATTGTATTGAAACTTCGCGTCCATAGGTATCGCCAACAAGGACGATAATTTCGTCGTTTTTTTCCACAGCAATACCGGTCAGGTTGTCCAAGCTACTGTAATGTTTGGTCATTAACTTTTCCGCCCACTCGTTGATATCACTATAAGCGTTGTATTTGCGGATACGAAATTCTTTCTCCCATTCATCATAAGCGTTGTTTTTTAACGCTTCGGCTATGTGGACGAAATATTTGCTTGGCAATTTGTTGATTTCTTCATTGGTGACATCAGCTTTCAGTTCGCTACAAGTAATATCTTTGAATACGGTCAATAACTTAGTTGCCAAAGTGTTATCCTCATTCTTTTTAAAGAAGTGCATTTCGTCACAACTGACAAAGTTACCAAGTCCGCTTTTGACAACAAACTTAACGCCTGTGGCTTTCATCCCTTTCTTGAATACGATTCTGCTCGGAGTATCTTTCATTTTGAAGTCATAAGTTCCTTGAAGCGTATATCTTTTTCTATCGGAATCGGTAGAGGTGTAAACTTCAACCTCACCAAAATTACCATTCCCTGATCGGGTATAATAAATAAAGTAATTGATTTCCGTATCTCCTTTGAAGAAATATTCCAAAGTGACAGGGAAGGATGTATTACTCCATGAACTGTGATAATGTGACTCGAAGCTGATTCCTTGAGTAAATTTGCCATCGTATGATTTGTCAATGTCAGATCCGGGCTGGTATTCGCTGGCTTTTCCTCCGTACGGTATAATCTGAATATCTTCGGGAAGTACTACATCTTTTGTCTCTTCCTCTTCTTCCTCGATGTCAGGTATAGGCTGAGGCAGTGTTTTGTCGTTGGAACTGCAAGAAAGTGTTGCATTGAAAATAGAGAGAAATAGAAACAGGAGGGTAAACTTGTGGAATGTTTTCATATAAGTCTGATTGTGTTATTGATATAGATTGTGCGTTATAAAGGTAATAAAAATGGCAGGCATATATTACCTGCCATTTTTATAAATAATTATCATGAAATGCAACTTATTCTTTATTCACAAGAATACGTTCTCCATCAGCCTGCACGGCATAAATGCCTGTACGGATTAAAGGAATATTTCTCGGTACACTGAATTTTAAGAAGTTAGAGAAATAAACAACTTCGCCCATAGTACCGTCTGTTGATTGCTTTCTTACTTCGAAGGCTACGGCTTGTTCTCCATTCTTAATTGTGATTTCACTTCCTGTCACAGATGCCACCATTGTATAGGTTGGAGTTTTAGTAATCTTTTCATTGTTCTGGAACTGGGTATAATATCCTAAGTCTCCAACCTCTTTATATCGGTAGTCGCCGGATGTAAAATCTGAAATTTTACGATCTTCAATATATTGTATTGGAGCGGCCTTCGGATAATTCTGAGTTTTAATCCATGCTTTAGTATCTGCTATCATCTTGTCAGTCACTGTATAAGTCCATGTACCGTATTGTTCTACTTTTACATTATCTACAGTTTTGAAGAATCCCCATGTTTCGAAGAAATCCGTAAGGTCTTCCTGGGCAGCTTCGCATACAGCTTTGACGAAAGCCAATTGTCTTGCTCCCGGATCGCTTTCTGGCACATTTTTATATGTTGTACGCATGATATCGAATACTTTAGGCCAGAATTTAGCTTCCTGTTCGTTACCTTTACATAAATCATAATAGATCCATAGCTGCCAATTCATACGCATGTGAATCTCAGTATCTTCATTCTGGTGAGTAGAAGTACCCATATTCCACCATACCTGCTTATCTCTATAAATTGCATTGGCTAAAGATGTCAAGCCTCGTCCGCGTGACTTATATTTTCCTAATCTGCGAATTACGTAATTAGAGAACAGATTGTTGGATGATTCGGTGGACGACGGCCAGTTGATAGCTGCTTGATGTACGTGTCCCATTTCGTGGGCAGGTCCCCAAGCATTATCTTCTGCTGCCATTACATTTTCACGTAAAAGAATATTTTTCAGATACGTATATACGAATCCCATACGATAATCAGATGCCCACATATACGAACCTTCAGGAGAAATGGCAAACATGTGGTTATTGATTTTTCCGTCCTGTCTGTATTGAGAGATTCCCATTAACGATTGTTCCCAACCGACAATGTCATCCCAAAGATGAATAGCGGATAAAATTTCAGTCGGAGCAGCATCCAACATTTTCAGACGATGGAAATAGAACATCATTCGTTCTCCACGTACACAGAAATATTTATGGGTGGCTTTACTGATTAATTCTGCATATTTAGCATCTGTCTTGTGTTCTTCCAGATCGAAGAAACCATTAACTACACCGTGTCCTAGAGGAATATGTATTTTGATAGGAGCAGGGTTGTTAAGCAACTGTTCTCCATCCACATTGTACATAACGAACAATTGACCGGGACCTTGCATTTTTAATAAGTTAACCCCTTCTTCCAAAGAGTAGGTCGTTCCGGTTGCCTGTGTTTGCTTGTAGTAGTCAGTGGAGCTACCGCTTGTATAGACATTCTCCTCCCAAATACATTGTAATGATACTTTTTGTCCTTCCGGGATATTACCTACTAATACTATGATTTCTTCATCTTTGTTGACGTAGATTCCGGTCGGATTGTCTAGATTACTGTATTTCTTTGTTTGTAGTCTTGTTGCCCAGTAGTCGATATTGCTATATGCTTTATATTCGCGTATACGGAAATCTTTCTCCCATTCGTCATAAGTGTTATCTTTTAAGGCATGGGCCACACGTCTGAAAGTTTCACTTTCCAATGCATCGATTTCTTCGTCGGTAACTCCTTCTTTCAAGGAACTACAAGTAAGATCTGTAAAGACAGTCAGGAGTGGATCATTCAAATCTCTGTAGTTTGCTTTTTCAAAAAACTCCATTTCTCCACAACTGGCGAAGCCTCCTAAACCCGTCTTAACGGTGATTTTAACTTTAGTGGCTTTGACCGTTTTAGTTAGTATTCCGGTCTTGCCGTCAAACCCGCCCTGCTGTCCGAAATCATAAGTACCTGCAAGAACATAATTCGGGTTATCCGTTGTTTGAACGTAAACATCGACTGCTCCGAAGTTTCCGTTTCCGTTTCTAGGATAATAGATAAAATAATCGACTTGTTTATCTCCTTGAAGTGTATATTCTAGATCTATAGGCAATGGATGAGTCGTATTATCCCAAGGAGAATGATAATGATATCCATCACCTTGTGTCTGTGAACCTTTGATTCCATCGAATGTCTTTTCGATGCTCCAGTTATCTCCTTGTGAGATAGCATTTCCACTTACTATGGCTATTTGAGTGTCGTTTCTGAAATCAACATCATTAACTCCATATTGGGTTAAATTAATGGTATAATTGCCCAACTCAGATTTAACAGCTAATTTGGCATAACGTTTTGTTTTTCCTTGATTATCAAGGATAGAAAGCATTATTTTATCATCCTGTTGGAAAGCTGTAGCCCATTTTTCGTCGGAATTGACACTCCATTGGCTGGTTCGCAGATTTGTTTTTACCGGGATTGACATTGTAGTGCTTCTAAAGTCAATCTCTTTGTTCAGGTCACTACTGCTGATTTCAAATGTATTTGGAATCAGTTCACTCTCATCGTCCTTACATCCGGTATATATTAAGGATGTTATTAGACATAAGAAGTATGTTAAATATAAATGTATATATTTCATAAGTTATTGGATTTGTATAGGAAACCGCTCTATAAATAATAAGAGCGTTTCCTATGTATTAACTTTAGTGATTACATTCCCCATAATTTGAGTTCGGCCATTCCCCAACATGCATACCATGAAGTACTACCTGGCTGGAATTCTCCTATGCAATTTCCTAAATAAGACTCCATTACTGTCAATCTTAGATAGCTGAAAGGATTAGGCGACGTAAATACTTTTGAGGTATATGTTTTTCCTCCTTCACTTGCTGTTGGTAATCCTTCGTTTATTTCGACAAACTCATTCCAGTTTGTTCCGTCATTACTAGTAAATAACTTAATTACTTTAGGTCCTGAGTTATTCCAACCTTTTGTAATATACTCAAACATGATAGCTCTCATTTCTTTACCTAAATTAATGTCAATAGGTTGTCCATACTGAGCATTTCCGCTTGCTGATTGATATTTGGTTTCATAAGCTGTACTGGTATCGTCATCGTAAAGAAAACTTAGTGAATTAGCTCCACAGCTCAACGGATCAGTAATTTTATCTGTCAAGTCAATCTTATCATCCACCATATCGAACATATACTTCAAGATTACATAATGTTTTTTAGTGTCCGAGGTAATAGTTTCAAGATCTTCACTTTGTTCAAGTTGTAGTGGAATTAAATAAGTCGCCCCTTTAGTCAATTTAGAACGGTCTACTACTAAAACCCCGACGCTTTCACTAATTCCGGAACTGAATATTAAATCTTCCAGTTGATAAAACGCTCCTTCCGGAACTGCTTTGTAATCTGTTCCTTGGGCCGTATTGTATGCATCTATTTCTGTTTGGTCAGTGCTGGCTGTTATACCGGCCGTAAAATTCCACTGGTTGATGACTCCGGATGTCATGGAGACTTTGATTTCAGCAATAATTTCTTCTTCCTTATTAATTCCCAGGTCTATCATTGTGGATGATTTCTCAAATTTGATACCTAGCTGTTTCACTTGAGGTTTAAGAATTAAGTCTCTTTGCTCAAAATTGACAGAATCAGTTTTACTGGTTAAGCGGATAGGCAAAATAAAGATGCTGTTGGCATTAGCTTCCGCTTCCACCTGTTCTGTTATTTTTTCCGGATTTAATGTAAACTCTTCTATTTTATAGGTATCTGAGGATTCGAAACTAATATCCTTATTCCGGAAAGTATAACAATCACTGTTCAATACAACATAGTTGTTGCCTTTGTAACGTGATTCATTATCAATTTCGGTCTGAGATAATGTGCTTAGTCTGACTTGGGCCGTAGCGGAAGGATCGCTTCCGGATTTGACTACAGTAATAGAATATTTTACTTGTTGTCCATCGTTGAAGAGTACCAGATCGTTCTGTCCGCTATTCTTTAAATAAAGAATCTTGTTGTACTCTTGGGGTATCAGTTCTTGGTAGTCAGCTTCTTCACATCCGGTAAATGTGGCGAGTGAACCCAAGAAAAGAAGTGAGTATAATATTTGTTTCATAATTTGTAAACAGTTTAAAGATTAATATTCGGGTGCTTGAACCATTTGTGGATTCTTGTATGTTTCGTTAGCAAATATAGGTGCCAGATACATACGGTTTTCCCATTTGTAATCTTGATTTACAATAACAGGTTGATTTAACTCTTCGAAAGTAGGTTCTTCTACTTGTTCCATATTCAACCCTTTACGTACGCCAGCTGCAAAAACTTCAGGGGCAATCATCCAACGTCGTGCGTCGTAATAGCGTAGACCTTCTCCCCATAGTTCTACAAAACGTTCGTTGCGTATCCAATCCATGGCCGGCATATCATTCAGCATTTCTTCTGTTACGTCCGGTATACCGGCACGTTCACGAACTACGTTCAGATACGTAAGTGCTTCTTTGGGTCTGTCTAAAGCAGCCAAACATTCGGCTACACTTAGGTAAAGTTCTGCCAAGCGGAAGAGAGGACGTGGATAGCTTTTTTCGTTGTTACTCCAGTTTGTACCCCAGTTCAGGTCGGGCTGGATAAATTTCTTTGACATGTATCCTGTGACACAGTGATCACGGGCGAATTCAGTTCTGTTCCAACCTTGTGCTTCGCCTTTCTTAAGATTGAGTACCAGAGGTTTGCCGCCTGAAATTCGTGGGCTGTATTGGTCTCCGTCAAATGAAAGCCATGCATAGAATCGTGGTTCGCGGTTGGTATTTAACTTGATAATATCCGCATTGCTTCTTCCTGCAGATTCATACCATGAATCTTCTTCTGCGAAAGTCCCTTTATTGGCAGCAATTCGAGGTAATTCTCCTTCTTTGGTATAGAATCGCTCTACACTGTTTAATAAAGGAGAGTAGCCGCTATATCCACTTCTCCAAGGGCCTCCGTCTACTTTTACCACGTGTACTGGTAAAGAAGCCATTACTACACCACCGTCATCTGCAAGTCCCCATATCATTTCACGGTTACCATCCGAGTAACGGCTAGTTACGAGATAACGCATCAAATAAACATGTTTTTTGAATTCTTCGGTAACTCCGTCTACGGGAACATCAAGCTCTCCTAGATTAAGTCCTTGATTACCCATAAGGATTGCACTTTCTTTAGTAGTCATCAGTCCGCATCCGCCTTCTCCTTCTGCCCATTCCAGTGCGTCTTTACAAGCAGTCAGTGCGCGTTCCCATTTATCGGGATCATAAACCTGGCTGACTAATTCTTTCCCATATCCCGGTGTTTCGAAATTCTTGTTTTTCCAATCCGGATAAGGGAATTTCCCATTCCATAAGTCAGAAGCTGCATAGAGCAACAAGCGTGCTTTTACTGCTTTTGCAATAGTGGAAGTTGCACGTCCCCATTCCGAACCGATACGGGAGGCCGGAAGATCTTTAGCTGCTTCGTCCAGTTTCATGGAAATCCAGCTTGTTACGTAATCAAAGTGATAACGTCCGTGATATTCATTGTTCGGTGTATCCATATCAATGTATGAATCAGTGATAGGGCACGGGCCATAGTATTCTAATATCAGGAAATGATAGTAAGCAATTAGGAAATTGGCTTCGGCAGTCCATTCTCTTTTTTGTACTTCCGATACATCGAGGGCATTTGGTAATTGGGACAGAAACAGATAACATTGTCCGATATAGCGGTAGATATTACCCCATTTCCAGTCTCCGGGAGATTCCGGAGTCAGCAGTCCCCAACCGGCACGTTGTCCGCTGTGTCCCCATAATTCCGGGAATACAAATTCATCAGTAGATGCAGCTTCCATTCCGGTATAAGTAATTGGGTTGGATGAACCTTTGATTCCTGCATAGCATGAGTAGAGGAAGCCAAGTGTACTTTCCGGCTTTTTAACGGCATCTCCCAGACCTGCTTGTTCGGGAGGTACTACATCTAGGAAATTGCAAGATGTCAGGCAGCACGTAGAGAGTATTAACAGACTACCCATCTTCTTTATTTTATCTATAAGTCTCATATTTATCTCGTATTTAGGTTCATATATTAGAAATTAAGTTGTACTCCGATGTTGAATGTACGCTGCAAAGGATAAGCATTCCATGATAGTTCCGGGTCCCATAGCTTGAACGGACTGAATACGGCTATATTGTCACCGTTCAGGTATACGCGTCCATATTTGAATTTATATCCCAGTTCCAGTGTCTTGAAACGGATGAAATTACCGTTACGCATCCAGTAAGTACTAGCTACTGTATTATTGGCTGTTTGTGAACTAGTTAATCCTAAGCGCGGATATTTAGCATTCGGATTGGGATTTGACTCAGACCAGTAGTCATCTGCAATGAATTGCATGACATTATAGTCACTTTGGCCGAATGGTGAAATACCGCTAATCATGATAGTGCGTTTAGCCGACCCATTGAAGAATACACCGAAATCGAATTTTTTATAGGTTACATTCATTCCCAAACCATATTGGATGCGGGGGGTAGTTCCATAAGGAGAGATCATTACCTGGTCACTGCCATCTATTTTACCATCTCCGTTTACATCACGGTATTTTATGTCTCCCGGTTTAACAGTACTACCAAGATTCTGTGTCGGGCTATTATCGATTTCTTCCTGACTGCTGAATAATCCTTGGGCGATATATCCGGTTGTGCGGCTTAACGGTTTGCCTGTAGATGTTTTCCATACATACGGATAAACCGGTTCATCCAGGTTGACATATTTGTTTTCAGTATATGTGAAGTTTCCACGGAAATCTACATATAAATCTTTTGTGAATTCTTTTCTCCAGTTTACACTTAGTTCAATACCCCAGTTATCAACTTTACCTTTATTGCTCCAAGGTTTAGCTGTATAATATCCAAGAGATTCCGGCCATGCTTCGCGGTGGAGCAGGATATTGTAACGTTTCTCATTAAAATAATCGGCAGTAATAGTCAACTGGCGGAATAATTCGAGGTCGATACCTATATCCAGTTTCTTTACGCGTTCCCAACCGCCATTAACAACTGCATAATTGGTTACTAAAGGACCATATAAGGTATAGTTCATATCTACACCGGTAGTGAAGCCTATGTTATTGAGCGATACCTGGTCGATGTACAGGAAGTGTTGTGCACCGGCAGAAAGTCCGGTTTCGTCACTACCTACCAGACCATAAGATCCTCTGATTTTCAGGTTATCTATATACTTGGTCATCGGTTCAAAGAACTTTTCGTTACTGATTACCCAGCCTAGAGATACGGCGGGGAAGAATTCGAAACGTTCTTTCTTGGCCAGACGTTCTGTTCCGTTATAACCGAAATTCAGTTCTACCAGATAGCGCTGACCGTAGTCGTAAGTAAAACGTCCTGAGAATCCTTGATTGCGTTCGGGTAGTACGCTACTACGATATTCACGTTGCATATACATCAGCATTCCTGTTACATGATGTAGGTTGAACTGGCGGTCATAATTCACGCGGGCGTCCAGATAGAAAGTCTGGTCGGAAGCTTTGCTTATATCTGATGTTTTCAGATAGTCAGTTCCTGATGTTCCCAGGCGTTCAATTTCATAATCAGTAGGATTTGAAGGGTTATAACTTCCTCCTTTAATACCATAATAATAAGGTTCGATCGTCCGGTTGTAGGAAGATGAAGCCCAATTCTTCCAATTGACCATTGCTTGTACGCTTAACCCCTTAGTTACGAAATCAAGTTTTTGGTTGATTTTTAAAGAAGTATTGAGTGTGTTCTCATTATATTCCTTGAATGAACTCAACATATAAGCATACGGGTTGGTACGTACCGAAGATCCTGTCCATATAGCATTACCAAAACGGATATGTGTGTCTCCGGGTTGTGCCGGGAAAGTAACGGGGAAGTTAATAGGATTACAATACAACATCTGAGCGAATAAATCGGAAGTACTGTAGTTCGGTCCCTTCTTGTTACGAATCTGGGCGTTCATGTGTAAATCGATTTTAGTTGTAGATGTTATTTTGTAAGAGATATTGTTTTGGAAATTATATCCCCAATTGTTTATATTATTATTATACGAATATACTTTCTTTGTATCCAGCAAACCTGTATCGTGATTGGCTTGCAAGCTCATATAATAAGATGCTTTTGAACCACCGCCTGAGATGTTGACATTGGCACGCTGATTCATATTCATGTTTTTGAAGATGACGTCTTTCCATTGTACATCCGGATAAATGTAAGGATTAACTTGGTTGCGTGTGTTGTCGATGTCAAGTTGCGAATATTTTGGGGTCGCTCCCGGATTACGTGTCAATTGGGCTTCGTTGTACATTTCCATCCAAGTGGCACCATTTACAAAGTCGGGGAAGTTCATCGGTTTATTGAAAGAGTTCTCAACCGTGACGTTAATTCTGGTTTTCTCGTTTTCTTTACCGGTCTTGGTAGTGATGAGCATAACGCCGTTGGCACCACGGGCACCGTAGATAGCGGTCGCAGAAGCATCTTTCAAAATAGAGAAACTTTCGATCGTTTCAGCCGGAATATTATTCAGGTCTGCCGTAGAAATTTCTACATCATCCAAAAGTATTAAAGGAGTGGCTCGTCCGCCAAAGGTACTCACACCGCGAATGTAGAATTCGGAAGCGGCACCCGGTTCGCCGGTCGAAGTCATAGAAATAACACCTGCTAGTTTTCCCGCAAAGGAGGTGGTAAGCGAAGAACTTGGAGCTTTCAGTTCCAGACCTTTCACACTGGTGATTGACCCTGTTACACTGACTTTCTTCTGTGTACCGGCACCTACTACTACAACTTCACTCAGCAGTTGGTTGTCTGATTCCATCTTTACGTTGATGACACCAAGATCGCCTACATCGACTGTTTTCTTTCTGTAACCGATGTAACTGAATTCCAGCTGTGCTTTCGAGCCGCTGATAGCAATCGTGAAATTACCATCCAAATCGGTAATTACTCCGTCCTTCTGTCCTTTCACTACAACAGTAGCACCGATAACCGGATCGCCATTTTCAGCGTCTACCACCGTACCCGTAACGGTACGTTTCTTTTTGGGTTGTTGCTGTGTGGCTTCCTCTTTGTTTACCTTTAATATGATCTCGTTACCTTTGATCATGTAGGTGATTCCGCTACCTTTGAAGACTTCTTTTAAAACTTCTTCAATAGTCCCTTCACAATTTAGATTTTTGTTGGTTGTGTTTTTCAAGTCTGCAGCATTGTAGAAAAATGTGTCATTACTGTTTTTTTCAATTAGCTGGATTGCTTGTTTGATAGTCATTGCTTGCCCTTTTACTGAGATTACTCCTTGTGCTCCTAGGATGTTGAGCGGGTAAAAAAGCAACAGCAATACGATATACTTCAGATATCGTTGCTTGTAAGAAATTTGAATTTTTCTCATGCTTTAGCATTTTAGATTAGACATAAGTTTAATTATTATTTTTTTATAATGATTTTATTTGCATGTTCTTCTTTATTCAGGTTTAATGTGAAACAAATTTTGTTGACTACATCTTCCAATGGTTCATCATAGCGAATGCTTCCGGTAAATGCTGATTCATGATTGATACCTTTTGCTAATGTGACGTCGGAGTTGTACATTTGATTGATGATACTAATAAGCTCTTGCAAGGGAATATCCGTGAAGTTATATTTTCCGTTTTCCCATTTTATATTAGTAATCTGTTCTACTCTCATTTCAGCATTACGCGGATTGTATATCACTCTTTGTAAAGGCTTCATTACTGTTTTTTGTCCGGTGGATTCAACATTAAATTCTATCTTTCCACGAAACAATGTAATTTCGTTCTTTTCGGCATCGGTTTGTTTGATATGGAAGCAAGTTCCTTTTACTTCAATAAAAGCCTTGTCGATATATACTTGGAAAGTACTTCCTTCATGCTTATAAACTTCAAATAATGAATTACCACTCAACCAGACTTTTCTTTCTTTGTTAAAAGATTTTGTATATTGAATAGAACTTCCGGGCTCCATCCATACTTTGCTGCTATCCGGAAGAGTGTACATCTGGTTCTGCTGAGCTGTAATTTTAATAAGCTCATTAGCTATCTTGTCGCCTTTAAACGTTAACCAGAATCCGCCTATTGTCAATAAAAGTGCAATTGAGGCAGCGGCAAAATACCACCTTGGTTCTACAAGAACTCTGTTATTTTTCCTGTATTCACATTTAGTTTTTACCTTTTTCCATATTTGTTCTTTTATTGCCATATCAGCAGCTCTGTTTCCAGATTCATTCCATTGTTTTTTTATTTCTATATCTACCGATTCCAAGTCAGCAAAGGCTTTCCGTTGCTTTTTGGAGAGTCTACCTGACAGCAGACTTTTGATTAATCTTTTCCTTTCGACCTTATCCATTCTATTCTACCTTGTTGGTTTTAAACTCTATTGTTGCTCATATACTATAAATACACACCAGCTCTTTCTAACCCCACATCGACTTTGTAAAAAAGTGAAAGTTTTTTTGAACGTAAACTGTAATTGTCTGATAATTAGTAATATAGTTAATTGATTAATGCGAAAAAAAATAAAAAAGATGTGAGATGTATTACTAAGTTCTTGTAGAACTAAGGCCATATTTGGCTGCCGCTTCAGTAGCTATCCTATTGTTGATAGGTGGACTTTGGATGATTTTAGGTGATAATAAAGCGGAAATGAATGAGTTGGTAAGGATTGAAGCCCAACAAAGTATGATGTATATTTTGCCGGATAGCACCAAGGTCTGGATGAAGCCCGGAAGTTCTATTCAATTTGCAAAAGATTTTAATAAAGACAGAAAAGTCTGGTTGAGTGGTAATTCATTATTTGAAGTTTATAAGCACGAGGGAAGTACTTTTCAAGTACACATTAATAAAGCTTTTATAGAAGTGAAGGGAACTTGCTTTCTTGTCAAGCAAGATGATATAAAGCAGAATGAAATTACGCTGTTTCATGGTAAGATAGAATTTAATGTTGAATCTACCGGGAAGAAAATAGTCATGCAACCACTTCAGAAAGTGACTTATAATGTAGATAATGCACAAACACAAATAGAGAATATCTCAAATATCAGTTGGGAAAATGGAAGATATAACTTTGAAGATGTTCCGTTGACTCAACTGATTGAAACAGTCAATCAGATGTATAATACAAATATAGTCTTAAAGAGGAATTTAGGAAAAAAAGCATTGTTTAGTGGGAGTATCCGTTATGACGAAACTTTGGATGATGTACTTGATAAAATCTGTTTTAGTCTCAATTTGACCATAGAAACACACAATGAACAAATTATTATTCATTAATATCAATATAAATATTTTATTATAAACTTAATCGAATGTCTAATCTAATCAGTCGAAGCATGAGAAAACAAAGAATCTCTAGTTGCAGGCGATATTTGAAGTATATCGTCCTCACTTTGCTTTTTTATCCGTTATCTGTCCTTGGAGCTCAGGGACAAGTTTCAGTAAAAGGGCAGTCAATCACTATTAAACAGGCTATTCAGCTTATTGAAAAAAACAGTAGTTATACTTTTTTCTACAATGCAGCAGACCTGAAAAACACAAAAACTAGAAATATTAATTGTTCGGGTACAATTAATGAAGTGCTTAACGAAGTATTCAAAGGGAGTGGAGTCAGTTATACTATTAAAGGTAACGAAGTTATTTTAAAAGTTGAAGGCGAATCTACTCAACAAGCGGCCAAACACAAGATTATTGGTGTAGTGACCGAGTCGGCCACCGGAGATCCCATTCCTGGGGCATCTGTTATGATTAAAGGAACAAAAACCGGTACGACTACCGATGTAGATGGTAAGTTCGAGGTTATGGCGACTTCCAGTGATGTTCTGGTTATCTCTTTTATCGGATATTCTTCTAAGGAGATCAAAGTAGGAAACCAGAAAGTACTGAGTGTTACTTTATCTGACGATGCAGAACAGCTGGATGAAGTAGTCGTAACGGCCTTCGGAACAGGACAGAAGAAAGAAACAGTAACAGGTTCTATCCAGTCTGTACGTCCGGCAGATTTGAAAGTACCGACTGCTAATCTTTCTACGGCTTTTGCCGGTCGCCTTTCCGGTGTGATCTCTTATCAACGTAGTGGTGAGCCTGGAAATAACGGTGCGGATTTCTTTATCCGTGGTGTTGCTACCATGAACAGTGCTACTCCGCTTATTGTACTCGACGGAGTTGAAATCTCAAAAGCGGATTTGAATGCACTTGATCCGGAAGTCATTGAAAGTTTTTCTGTACTGAAAGATGCAACTGCTTCCGCCATGTACGGTACACGCGGTGCGAATGGTGTACTTATCATTAAAACCAAGTCGGGTTCCGACCTTGAAAAACCGATTATCGGTGTGCGTGTAGAGGCTTACGTCAATACCCCCATTAAGCGCCCGAAAACGGTGGACGGAGTGACGTTTATGAGAATGTATAATGAAGCCGTTACTAATCAAGGTACCGGAGATGCACTGTATTCAGATGATAAAATCTATGGTACGGCGAATAACTTGAATCCATACATTTACCCGAATGTGGATTGGTACGACGAAGTATTCAAGAACGCGACCTTCAATCAGAAAGCTAACTTCAATGTTCGCGGAGGTACTTCCAAGATTACTTACTTTATGAATGTGAATGTCAATCATGAAACAGGTATGCTGAAAGACCGTTCCAGCAACTTCTTCTCTTATAAGAATAATATCGACTATATGAAATATGCATTTCAGAATAATGTGGACTTCCATATGTCGAAGACTTCTACTTTGTCTTTACACTTGAATGTACAGTTGAACAATATGCATGGTCCGTTGACAACTTCAGAAGGAGCCGGTGTAGATAATATTTTTGGGGCTATCATGGGAACTAACCCGGTCGATTTTCCTGTAATGTATCCGCAAGAAGATGAGAAATGGTATCGTTGGGGTAGTATTGTGGCAGGTAACTATAATCCTGTAAACCCTGTTGCTGTGTCCAGTATGGGATATAAGGATACGTTCGAGAGTACGGTTGTTGCCAATCTGGACTTTGATCAGAAACTTGATTTTATTACCAAAGGATTGAGCTTCAAAGCATTGATTTCATTTAAGAACTGGAGTTATAATTCCAAATATCGTTTACAGGGTTATAATACTTACCAGTTGACTGACTATACCAAGAATGAAGATGGAACATATAATTATACAGTAAATTCAATAGGGGATGCAACCAATCATACGTTAGATTCTTTCTTTGGTACTGACGGTGACAGACGCTTTTACATTCAAGGTTACTTTAATTATGACCGTGCTTTTGGCGATCATCATGTAGGTGGTATGTTGTTGTATAACCAGGATGAATATAACTCAAATGTTAATTCCAGTTTATTGAACTCTTTGCCCAAACGTAGAATGGGTATTGCCGTTCGTGCTGCTTATGATTATGCCAATCGCTATTTATTTGAGTTCAATGCTGGTTATAATGGATCTGAGAACTTCGCAAAAGGACATCGTTTCGGATTCTTCCCCTCTGTGTCAGTGGGTTGGAATATCAGTCAGGAGAAATTCTGGGAACCAATTAGAAATATAGTATCTAATTTCAAAATTCGCGGTTCTTATGGTTTGGTGGGTAACGACCAAGTACCTTATACTCGTTTCTTGTATATGGGAATCACTACATTGAATGATTCGCCCAGCTATCAGACTGGTTATGGCAGCCATAAAGAGTCACATAATGGCCCTACATTCTCAAGATTTGAAAATGAAGATATGACATGGGAGGTAGGTCATAAGCTGAATGTGGGAGCAGACATTCAATTATTTAACTCTCTCAATTTGACAGTTGACGCATTCCGTGAGATCAGAAGTAATATCCTTACTACAAAAGGTTCTATTCCTAATTATCTGGGAGCAGCCAAGACAGTAATCTATGGAAACTTTGCCAAGGTAAAGAACTGGGGAGTTGATCTGGCGGTTGATTATGGTAAACAGATCAATAGAGATCTATCAATTCAGTTTAAAGGAACGTTTACGTTTGCCAGAAATCGTGTAATGGAAACTGATGAGGCCGCTGATATACGTCCGGCTCTGTCCGCAGTAGGAAAACCCTTGAATACACTATGGGGATATGTAGCTGACGGACTATATATTGACGAAGCTGATATAGCGAATAATCCTACCTCTACATTAGGTAATATAACAATAGCGGCAGGTGATGTGAAATATGTAGACCAACCGGATGTAAATGGTAATTATGACGGACAGATAGACTCCGATGACAGAGTCGCCATTGGTCATCCTACTATTCCTGAAATTATCTATGGTTTCGGTCCGTCTATTACTTGGAAGAAATGGGACTTCTCCGTATTCTTCCAGGGACAGGCTAACGTCTCATTGATGATGAGTGGTTTTGAGCCTTTTGGTACTCAAAGTAAAAACAATGTGTTGGAGTGGATTGCAGAGGATTATTGGAGCAAAGAAAATCAGAATCCGAATGCTAAATATCCCCGTTTGACTAAGTACAACAACAATAATAATATGCAATCTTCTACTTATTGGTTGAGAAACGCCGCTTTCCTGAAATTAAAGAATGCAGAAGTTGGTTATAACTTTAAATGGGGAAGAGTTTATATGAGTGGAACCAATCTGCTGACATTCTCTCCGTTTAAATTGTGGGATCCTGAAATGGGTGGAGGAAAAGGTATGGCTTATCCTACTCAGAGAACTTTCAACTTAGGTGTTCAAATTACATTCAAATAAACATATAATAACCAGTGATTATGAAAAAAATATATAGAATTTTATTCTTGCTAGTTGCATTAATTGGATATAGTTCTTGTAACTATCTGGACATTGTTCCGGATGAAACAACTACTGACGAGGATACTTATGCTGATAAAGATGCAGTGAGAGATTATCTTTATTCTTGTTATGCCTATTTGCCGCAGTGTAACATATCGAGTGGTAGTTTGGACCAGATGACAGGTGATGAGGTGATTACTGCATTCGAGCATGAAACGTTTGCCGGTTTCCCTAAAGGAAACTATTCTGCGGCAACTCCTGTAATTTCTTATTGGGACACTTTCTTCCAGGGTATCCGCCAATGTTATATGTTGCTTGAAAGGATTGACAAGGTAGCTGATTTGAGAAACGATTTGAAAGTGGATTATAAGGCACAGACTAAATTTCTGATAGCTTATTATCATTATTTGATGGCCCGTTGTTATGGTCCTACTTTGCTGATAAAAGAAACACCTTCTATCACGACTCCGGTGGAAGAATATTTGGGAAGAACACCTTATGATGAATGTGTGGAATGGATATGTAATTTGTTTGACGAAGCTGCCAATGATTTGCCGGCTGTTCGTTCTACGGCTTCTGAGTTCGGACTTGCCACTAGTATCGCTGCTAAATCATTAAAGGCAAAGATGCGACTTTATGCAGCTTCACCGCTATTCAATGGTAATTCAAAATTTTATAGCAACTTTGTAGATAAGGATGGTGTGCAGTTGATGCCGCTTACTTATGACGCTAATAAGTGGGTACTTGCAAGAGATGCCTGTAAAGAGGCTATTGAACTTGCCGTGCTGAACGGACATGATTTATATAAAAAGAAAGATTACCGGCTGGATGAGTCAGAAGCTAATCCATACCCCGAAGAAGGAGCTGTCAGATGTTTGCGTACAGGTATGGTGGATTGGGAATCACGTAACGTAGAAGTTTTGTTTGCCGAAACTCGGAATGAAGGTAGCTATGGCGTACAAAATAAATCATTGCCGTTTGTGAAAGACGGTTGGGCATGGAATGGTGTTTGTCCTACTTGGGCTATGTTGAATCGCTTTTATACAAAGAATGGTTTGCCTTGGGATGAAGATCCGGAATTTGCATCGAAAGTGAAAACCGAAGTGGTTAGTGTAGATGCTGCTCATGCTACTCAAGCTGCACAGGGTCAGAAAACAATTCTCTTTAATTTAGACCGTGAGCCTCGTTATTATGCTTGGATAGCTTTTCAGGGTGGTTACTTTGAGGTATTGAACAATGCTACAAATCCGGCTTACAGCGATGGTTATGTAGATGGTGGACGCTTGGTATGTAGTTTCCTTTTGGGAGGTAATTGTAGTATTGGTACAGCTAACGTGCAGCGTGATGGTAACTATAGTCCTGGTGGATATTTGAATAAAAAAGGAGTGGATCCCAATACTACCGTGGGGACGAGCAGTACGACTTTGAACCAATATCCTTGGCCGGTTATTAGATTAGCAGATTTATATTTGGCTTATGCAGAAGCTTGCATTGAAATTGGAACATCAGATGATTTGACGAATGCTAAGACATATATCAATTATATCAGAGAACGTGCAGGAATTCCGACATTAGAAACTTCATGGAATGGAATAGCTACGCTGAACCAATCTAAACTTCGGGAAATTGTCCGTCAGGAAAGAATGATTGAATTGTATCTGGAGAATCAAAATTTCTGGGATATGCGTCGTTGGCTTCTGGCTGAGGAATATTTCGGAGTAAAAGCGAAAGGTATGAATATTAAAGCGTCAACAATTGATGATTTTGCCAAACTGACAGAAATCAGTTTTGAGCGTAAGTTTAAATCTCCTACTCAGTATTTGTTGCCAATTCCTTCTACTGATATAAACAGAGACCCACAATTGGTGAATAATCCGGGGTATTAATCAATAAAATGTCTATTAATATGAAAAAAATATTATCTTATATTATAATGGGAATCTTGGGAGTGACGGTTTTTACTGCTTGCTCTGATGATGAATCTTATCCGACTCCGACAGCTTTGGATGCGAGTACACTCTCTTATGAGGCGAAAGCAGGAGCTGTAAAACTAAAATGGAAGATTCCGGAGAATGCTAATTATAAGTATATCAAAGTTACTTATACATTGCCGGAAAGTGGTAAGGAGTGTTTACGTCTGGCTAGTGTATATAGTGATACGATATTGGTGGATAATTTATTGAAAAGATATGGAGATATTGTGTTTACGTTACAGCCATGCAGTGCTGATGGTAATGGCGGAGAAATTTGTTCTATTACTGCACAGGCAGCGGCAGCAAATAAGCAGACTGTAACTATTTCTAAAGACTTTAAAATAACGGGAGAAGGAGATGCATGGACCGATGCTCAGGAAACATCAGAAGGGCCGTTGAAGAATCTGTTTGACGGTAGTACTGCTTCTGATAATTACTTCCATATGTCTTGGAGTGCTTCGACTCCTTTTCCGCATTATATCGTAGTAGATTTAAAAGAAGAAACAAACTTTTTTAGTTTCACTTATACTGCTAGAGATAACGCAAACTGTGATAATCCGAAAGAAATGGATATTTTGGTAAGTAAGGAACTGGTGGGATCGAAGCCTGATTATGTAAATGAAACGGGAACGACTAAGTTGGCTTCTCTTTCAGAACTTCCGGGAACTCGGAAAGCCTCATATATGTCGGACAGAATTTCTTCGGATGAAACATTTCGATATGTCTGGTTTAAAGTATTGTCTGCAACTTCCGGAAGTAACTGGATTGCTCTGTCGGAACTGGCATTGAAACAAGTGACAACGACAATCTATGATCCCGAAACCGGAGAGACAGTGGTAGTGGAGGATTAATGTCTCTTGAAATAAGTGACGTTCTCTGACAGAGAATTGATAGCGGAGATACAAATGATTGCTAGGATATATTTGTATCTCCGTTCTTTTTCCCCTTTTATAAATTAAATTGAAAACTATGAGAAGAATATATTTATTACTGCTTTTCTTGATTCCCTTGAGTCTGCTGGCGGCTTGTTCCAGCGACGATGAAATAGCAATTGCTACATTGGAAATCAGTAAAACAACAGTTGACTTCAAAAGTGAAGCAAGCGAACAAAGTCTGACGATTACTACAAATGCTGTTGCGTGGACTGCCCAATCGGATAAAAGTTGGTGCCGCCCTTCGATTGTAGGAAAACTGCTGAAAATATCCGTAGATCAAAGTGACGAAAGATTGGTACGTGAAGCTACCGTATCGGTTACGGCAGATGGGTTATCGAAAACGATCAGAGTCCGTCAGCTAGGTTATGAAGCGGCTATCTTGATTGATCAGCAAGCGTTTGAAGTACCGGCGGTGGGTGCGCAAATCAAATTTGCCGTGACTACCAATGTTGAGGTAGAACCGATTCTGTCCGACTGGATTGTCGAAGCTCCTAAAACTCGTTCTGCCGAAATGGTGACAACGGACTACTGCTATTCGGTACGTGCCAGTATATTGGACAACAAAAGACAAGGTACTATCGTATTTACAGAGAAACTGCCGGAGGATGCAACGGAAAACGATGTACCGGTTTCTGCCACCGTGTCTGTCACCCAACATGGACTCAATGAATATAATGCCGACACGGGGGAAGATATCAAAGGCGATATTAAATTGAAAGTAAAGGATGGGACCGCTTCTTCTTTCCAAGGTGGTGGAGAGATTGAAAAATCATTTGACGGAGACTACTCTACCATTTATCATTCCAGTTGGAATAACTCTGGCAGCAATTACTTCCCCATTACACTGACTTATAATTTGGAAGAAGTGTCCGATGTCGATTATCTGGTTTATTATCCTCGCACGGACGGTGCCAACGGAAAGTTTAAGGAAGTGGAAATTCAATATTCCGAAGATGGGAGTGCTTTCACTCCTTTGGCTGATAAAGATTTCTTAGGTTCCGCTTCTGCTACTAAAGTATTATTCGATGCTCCCGTTCGTGCTAAATCCTTCCGCTTTATCGTAAAAACAGGTGCAGGAGATGGACAAGGGTTTGCTTCTTGTGCTGAAATGGAATTTTATGCAAAGAATCCCGAAGCCTTTGATTATTCAACTCTTTTTGCAGACGAGACGTGTAGTGAGCTAAAAGCGGGAATTACTGAGGCTGACATTGAGAAGTGCGAGTTCCCGTTCTTTAAGAATCTGGCTTATTACATGATTAAAGGTAAATATGAGCCGGAGTTCCGTGTGGGTGAATTTAAAGCATATCCGAATCCTGATATTCAATCGGGGACTCATAAAACGAATCCGTATAGTCTTTTAGACAATCCGACCGGTATTTCGGTGAAGGCTAATGAAAACCTGATTGTACTTGTGGGCGATACGCACGGTTATGACATCAGTTTGAAGGTACAGAATCTGGATGCTCCGGAAAGTGACGGCTTCGGAGGAGTGACCTATCCGTTGAGTCGAGGAACGAACAAGTTGACAATCAGTGAGAAAGGATTGGTTTACGTGATGTACCATACCCGGACGTTGGATGATGCGGCTGCGTTGCCGGTGAAGATTCATTTTGCATCGGGAACAGTAAACGGTTATTTTGACTCGCAGAAACATGAGGGACGTTGGAATGAACTGTTGGGAAAAGCTACGGATAAGTATTTTGACGTAGTAGGGAAGTATGCACACATGACTTTCGAAACGAATGACTATCGTAAATATGCTGCTAATAACGGAAACGAACTGATTGATTTGTATGACCAGATTGCGTTGAACGAAATGCAGTTGTTGGGACTGGAGAAATATGACAAGATGTTCAGAAACCGTATGTACTTGAATGTCATGTATCAATCATATATGTATGCCACTTCCTATCATACCGCTTATAATCAAACGACGATGAGTGATATCTGTAATCCTTCCAAACTTAAGACAAGCGCTTGCTGGGGACCGGCACACGAAATAGGTCACTGTAACCAGACTCGTTTGGGAGTGATGTGGATCGGAATGACGGAAGTGACAAATAACATTATGTCCGAGTATATCCAGACAACAATTTTTGGTCAGGGCTCGCGTATACAAACTGAAGACATGGGGGATGTTTACCGTAATCGATACTCAAAAGCCTGGAATGGAATAATCGTTGCGGGTAGTTCTCATGCTGATTTTTCAAATATAGGTGACGATGCGAATGATGTCTTCTGCAAACTGGTTCCTTTCTGGCAACTGGAACTTTACTTCGGAAAAGTGCTGGGACGGACTCCTTTGCAACAGTCGGACAAAGGCGGATTCTATCCGGATGTTTATGAGTATGCCCGTAATAAAGATTATACAGGCATGACGGACGGAGACATACAATTGGATTTTGTCTATAATTGCTGCCTGTCGGCAAAGATGAATCTGCTTGATTTCTTTGAAAAGTGGGGATTCCTTACTCCTATCAATAAAAAAATTGAGGACTATGACACCAGGACTCTTACCGTAACGCCGGATATGGTAGATGCGTTAAGGCATAAAGTAAATGGCTTGGGATATTCCAAACCCGATGTAGCCTTGGAGTACATATCGGACAATTCGTTTGAACTATATAAAAGTAGGGCATCGGTAGTGGCAGGTTCGCACGCAACACACACTGCCAAAAGCTTCACAGAAGGGAAGACGGAGGCTATTGGTGAAGCGATAACTATCCAAGGATGGAAAAATGTAGTGGCTTATGAAGTAAAGGATGCAGATGAAAAGTTGATTTTTGTTTGCAGTGGTGAAACCACTCCATCTTCTACACATACGTTTATTTTGCCTCTCAGCTGGAAAGAAGGGTTTAAATTGTATGCTGTGTCGGCAACAGGAGATCGTACGGAAGTGACGATGAATTAAAAAAGTTTTCAATAGTGCAGGGTGCGGGATGATGAAAGAATATTCTGGTTAACAGATTCTTCTGTTATTCCGGACTCTTTCTTTCGAAAGTAAAATCTTTAGATATTTGAATAAAAAGACCTGTTTTTGCATGATTTTTTCAAATAATATAGAAGTTTATCTATTTTTCTTTTATATTTGTATAGTTTTTGTACAATATGGATGAAACAGAGATATTAACCGAGGTAAAGGCTGGAAATACAATTGCATTTGAGCGTCTATATGACTGTTATTGGCTGAAAGTCTATAACTTTGCGCAGCTTTATATAACTTCGTCTTTCGAGGTTTCTGAAGTGGTACAAGATGTTTTTGTTAAAGTTTGGGAATCAAGGGAAATGTTTGATGAAACCAAGAACTTTGACGGTTTCCTCTTTATTATTACCCGTAACATTATCTTTAATTATTCGCGCCGGCATTTTTATGAGTTGAATTTTAAAATGACAGCCCTGCGAGGTCTTGAAAATTCATACGATATAGAAGATGAGTTGGATGCGGCCGATTTAAAAAGCTATATTGATAAGTTGATTGAACAGCTTCCTCCTCAACGGCGGCGGATCTTCAAAATGAGCCGGGAACAACATTTGACTAATAAAGAAATAGCGGAACGATGTGCAGTTTCCGAGAAAGCGATAGAGCGACAGATAACTATGGCGTTGAAATTCCTTAGAGATAATCTTCCGATGTTTATAGTATTTATGGGGTAGATGAAGTGTTACACGATTATGTTCTTGAGGTCCATCGGTAGTCTCAACTTCTAATTTTTAGATGACTCCAGAAAAAAGTTTTTATCAATTTTACCTTCATACTCTCATTAATAGTCTACATCCCTTTATTCATCAGGGTTGCAGCTATGAGAGTTGCTGCAAGGAACAGCCTGAGAGTAAAAAGTTACCCTCATAAATCTCTTTATATACAGCTTATCCGGCAACATAATACAGCCGGTAAACACTGATATATCTTATGAAACGCTATAAGGTCTATCATAATAACGATATAGATTACTTATGTTTGTCTTCTTTGTCCTTCAACAGCTAACCAATGTTAGCCTCTCCGTTTACCGGGATTAGCTGATAAGCTAACGAAGGTTGACAAACAAGCTAATGAAGGTAAACCTCTCTGCTTCCTTATTGCTTCATGTTTTAATCCCGTATGCTTTTAGTAACAAATGTATAGGGAATTCTCCAGAGAATACGGTCTGAAGGTAACTGTTTACCCTCAGGCTACTTCTTGTAGTTACCCTCATAGCTGCATTCCTGATGAATAAAGGAATGTAGACTATTAGTGAGGGCATGAGAGTTAAATCGATAAAAACTGGTTCTTCTTCAAATTTGGTGGTAAACTTAATTAGGGAAATAATAATTTGATAGTCGATAGTATTCTACATTCTCCTCCTTCGGGAAGGAGGAGTCCCCGTAGGGGGAGGTGGTAGGTGAATGCGTAAGTCAGTTATTATCAGCATTGTGTATCCACCTACCACCCCGGCTTTCAGCCACCCCTCCTTCCCGAAGGAGGGGAATGGAGATACCACCGACTGGGTAAATTACCACCAAATTTGAAGAAGAACCTAAAAACTTTTTTGTAGCAGAACTTATTATTTCAATTTTCGGAAAAAAGGATTCTTGCTAATCTTTATATCCGACGATTTCATCCTGTCGAATTTAACGGTTCTCCCTAGCACATCCCCTTCGATCTTATTATTAGAGATGACTACCGATTTGCAGGCTTCCAGCGTGATACCTTCCTTGCGGTAATGATAAGGTTGGTAAGTCGTGTCACGTATCAGCGTGTTGTCGGAGAAAGTCAGTCCGTCTACCGAGCGGGCAAAGAGGATCGGGTAGTCGAAAAGATGAAAGGTGTTATCCACAATACGGATATTGCGGTGGTAGGGATATTTCTGTTCCGGCGTCGGTATTTCCGGGTCGATACTAATCACAGCCTCGCAGAATTGGTAAATTGAAGAGTTGCAAGGATAACGAAAATCATTATTACGGATAAGTACATCTTTTACGGCCCCTGATTCATACCAGGCATTGGCGTCTCCGGCAATTAAAATAGCGGAACCGCTTGATTCGAATATGTTATTCTCGATAACGACCTTTCCCGGAGTTGATACTAGTAAGCCGCGTGCACGGCAACTTCCGAAATGACAGTTGCGTATTTCCGCATCCGGTGTGCAAGTCAGGTTTTCTATCACGTATCCGGCCTCTACTCCGGCAGGGAGCGGGGCGGATAGCTCAATGATAAATTCGGCCTTGTTGAGCGCTTCAAACTTATTCATTTTTCCGGTTGCTACGGTGCGCATTGTATTGTGTTCAATGAATCCGATCATTTCGTCCGGGCGTCCCCATTCCATACCTTCGCTCATGTCCTGCATGAATTTACATTTGATACGGGTGGGGGAGAGAACTTCCATGATGCGTGAGCAAGTTCCGTGGATATTGATCGGGTCATCCATTAATCCGGCCCAGCTGCAATTTTCTATTTTGAGCAGCCCGCTGCATCCCATAAAATGGAAGCCGTCGTCGTGTCCGCTTAATACACGTCCTTTTGCGGCATTGGGGATGATGTGGACATCGTTGAATGCGATATTTTTGCTGTATTGTGATAGGATTCCTAATCCACAGGTATGGAATAACTTCAGATTCTCCAGTTTGGTGTCCGTGCTGTGGTAGATGAAGATACCGGCATGGTCACGGGTACTATGTCTCAACACGAGGATAGTGCCCGGTGCGGGGAAACGTTTGTTGGCTTCCCTTTTCGGATCGGCGAGGCGTACCAGTCCGGGTTTTACCTCTATCGCATCATAAGGGCGCCATCCCAGGTTGTCGCCGGTATTGGGCAGGACGAAGTGGGTTTCAGGGTCAAACTGCATGATAGACCACAGCCCGCTTTTCCAACCTTCGCCGACAAAGGTGAGCCGTTTGTTTTCTATGATGTAAGGATATTGGCGGGTGTCGATTTCCACTTCTATATAGTCGGGGGTGGATTGAGTGACGGTGCCTTGGGCGGTTAGAGGGATTTCCCAGTCAACGGAGAAGTTTTTCAGGGTGATGTTTTGGCAGCGGTCCAAGGTGAAGGGTTGCATACGGCCGTGCATGATAAACTCCGAGCCGTTGCCGTCAATAGTCAGGTTGTTGACTTGATCCAGCAGTACGGCAAGGATTTTAGGATTGACATCGTAAGTATTCGTTTCGTGATAATCTCTTTCAATGGCGTGCTGTGCCCAAAAGTCATATCTCCCCTTGGGAAAGACAAGCGTGGAGCCGGGATGTTGTTTGCAGGCATTGATTGCTTTTTGTACAAACGGTACGGCATTGATGCGGCTGTCGGGCTTTAAACCGAAATCAGAAACCGAGATAATTTTATTTGCAGAAATGTTGGTAGAACAAACCAATAATGCAAATGATAAGAGTGATTTCAATGGCAAGAGGTTTTTCATGCGTTTTGTAGTTTATTAGATGTTTATTTCTTACATAAATACTACTAATTAACCAGTATCCCTATCTATTCTCTGAAAAAAAAAGATTTTTTAGTATTTGCATTCTTTTGGGCGGATTATTATATGGATGAGTGAGAATATGCCTTAGAATATACTGGAGGGTTTACCATAGTTCTATATGAACTAAAGCAAATCGGAGATAAAAGAAGGAGAAGAAAGGGAAAAACAGGAAAATCTTATCTTTTTTCAAATAAAATCGTTTTTTCTTGTAGGGATAAGCCGGGCTGCGGTGTATTTATATATGTAACACCAATTATCGAAGAACAGAATTGAAATGGAAACAAATACAGATAAAAGAAAAACATTAATAAGAAGACTTCTGGTTGAACAGTTATTGCCGGAAGAAAAGCAGAAGCTACTGAAAAGAAATTCGGTAGAAAACGAGATGAAAAAGCAATGGAAACAGTTTGAAGATGACCCGATAAAGTCGGAAGTTAAAAAAAGGATATGGAGGAATGTCCAACGTAGATGTGAAGGCAAATCCGATACTTTAGTTCATATAGAACTATGGCACTCACTGGCTGCTGCTGTCGTAATCCTCTTAGTAATAGGCGGTTTACTGTTTTTATCCGGAAACGATGATATGGGAGTAGAAAAAACGATTAAAATAATCGCAGAAAAGAATCAATTATATGTGTTGCCTGATAGCACAAAAGTGTGGATGCAGCCGGGTAGTTCGATTCGGTATGCAAAAACATTCGCCCGGGACAGGAAAGTGTGGCTGGAAGGAAATTCCTTATTTGAAGTACGCAAACATCAGGGAAATACGTTTCAGGTATATATAAATGATGCATTTATTGAGGTGAAGGGAACTTGTTTTTTGGTAAAGCAAGAGGACGCACACCGTAGCGAGATAACTCTGTTTGAAGGTAAGATTGAATTTAATGTTCCGTCTACCCAGCAAAAAACGGTGATGCGCCCCTTGCAGAAACTCATTTACAACTCGGTTGATTCACAAACGCAAATTGACAATATCGCTAATATCAGTTGGGAAAACGGGAGATATAATTTCAAGGATGTCCCGTTGGCTCAATTGATTCAGATCGTAAGCCAGATGTACCATACTGATATTCTCTTGCAGGGAGTACGTAAGGATGAATCCTCATTCAGCGGCAGTATTCATTATAATGAGCCTCTGGACAAGGTACTGAATAAGATTTGTTTCAGCCTGAATCTAAATATCCGGCAGACGGATGACCGGATCGTTTTATACTAGTCCATTTTTATTAACCATATGTCTAATCAAATTAATTAAAGCATGAGAAAATCACTCAGTTTTCACAGTAGCGTGCGATATTTCAAGTATATCGTGCTGGTTTTGCTTTTTTATCCGTTGACGGTCCTTGGAGCTCAGGGGCATATCACGGTGAAAGGGCAGTCTATTACAATCAAAGAAGCTATTATGCTCATTGAAAAAAACAGTAATTATGTCTTCTTTTACAATGCGGCGGATTTGAAAAACATTCGATTGAAAAATATCAATTGTTCGGGTCCGATTGATAAGGTATTGAACGAAGTATTTGCTAATACGGGAATCACTTATCTGATTCAAGGCAATGATGTTGTTCTGAAAGTGAGTAAAACGGAATCGGCCCAACAAGCTAAGAAAACGGAAATTGTGGGTGTCGTGACGGATGCACGCACGGGCGAGGCTGTCATTGGGGCGAGTGTAGCTATTGTAGGTACCACAACGGGAGTTATCACTGACATCGACGGTAAGTTTGTGATTCAGGCAGGTCCGCAGGATGTTCTGAAAATTTCGTATGTGGGATACACAGCTAAGGAAGTGAAAGTAGGCAACCGTAAAGTACTTGCTATTGATTTGTCGGAAGATGCACAGGCGCTTGAAGAGGTTGTGGTGACAGCTTACGGAACAGGACAGAAGAAGGCGAGTATGGTAGGCTCGGTGCAGGCTATCCGTCCGGCGGAATTGAAAGTCCCTTCAACGAATCTTTCCAATTCATTTGCCGGACGTTTATCCGGTGTGGTTGCTGTTCAGCGTACAGGTCGTCCCGGTGCAGACGGGTCGGATTTCTGGATTCGAGGAATCTCAACCTTGAGTGAGGCTACGTCTCCTCTGATTATCATCGACGGTGTACAGGTATCTTCGGCTGATTTGAATGCTTTGGATCCCGAGGTTATTGACGGATTCTCCATTTTGAAGGATGCTACCGCTACGGCAATGTACGGAACCCGTGGTGCAAACGGTGTTATGATTGTTACTACGAAGTCCGGACAAAACCTGGATAAACCGATTATAAATTTCCGCGTAGAGGGACAAATCAGCCAACCGACCAAGACGCCTAAGTTCGTGGACGGAGCTACGTATATGGAACTGTTCAACGAGGCTGTAAAGAACGACGGCAGTCCGGACGTTTTGTATAGTCAAGACAAGATTAACGGTACACGTATGAAACTCAATCCGTATGTTTTCCCCGATGTGAATTGGTATGATGAGATGTTTAACGATGTAGCTTTCAATGAGAAAGTTAACTTTAACATCCGTGGCGGTGGAAAGAAGATTGATTATTTCTCAAGTATTTCGGTCAACCACGAATCGGGTATGTTGAAGAACCGTTCTAAGGACTTTTTCTCTTATAACAATAATATTGATGTGATGCGCTATGCCTTCCAGAATAATATCAACGCATATCTCAGCAAGTCATCAAAGTTATCCGTAAGATTGAACGTCCAACTTCGTGATTTGCGTGAGCCTAACCGCGGAATTGATGATATTTTTGCAGATGCAATGAATTCAAGCCCGGTTGAAGCACCTGTTTTCTATGAACCGGACGGAACAACCAATCACGTGAAATGGGGTACTACAGACCGTTTGATTACGGCTTATCAGGGTAACCCGGTTGCTCAGTTGACTACGGGATATAATGATACGTTTGAAAGTACGGTTATCGCCGCTCTTGAATTTGAACAGAAATTGGATTTCCTGACTAAAGGGCTTCGTTTCAAAGCGTTGGGTACGTTCAAAAACTGGTCGAAGTCTATTAATAAATATAGCGCCGGCTGGAATAAATATCTGTTGGGATCGTATGAACAGAATGAAGATGGTTCATATAGCTATACTACAAACAGAGTCGGTAATGAAGTGTCGACTGACTTGAATAGTACTAACGAGACGGCAGGAGACCGCCGGATTTATCTGGAAGCAATGGTAGATTATAACCGCACGTTCGGAAGACATGATGTAAATGCCATGTTGCTTTATAATCAGGATGAACTCGTGAATAATGTACCGGGTAACAATCTTATCAATTCTCTGCCTAAACGTAAACAAGGTCTTGCAGGCCGCCTTTCGTATGCATACGATGGAAAATATATGGCGGAAGTCAATATGGGATATAACGGTTCGGAGAATTTCGCGAAAGGACATCGCTGGGGATTTTTCCCTTCCATAGCACTGGGATATAATATCAGTGAAGAAAGTTTCTTTGAACCTTTGCGTAAAGTCATCACCAGCATGAAGTTGCGTGGTTCATGGGGATTGGTCGGTAATGACCAGATCGGTGGCGAAAGATTTATTTATATGCCTACAATTAACTTGTCCGGCAAGGGATTTACTACCGGTATCGACCAAAACTATGGATTGAGCGGACCTGTTTACACCCGCTATGAAAACAATAGCATCACTTGGGAGGTAGGAGAAAAGATCAATCTGGGTATTGACTTGCAATTATTGAACAGCCTGAACATTGTTGTTGACATTTTCCGTGAGACCCGTAGAGATATATTCCAGAAAAAAGGAACTATTCCTACATATTTGGGAACCGGAAATACTGATGTGTTCGGTAATCTTGCCGAGATGAAAAACCAGGGACTCGACCTTTCGATTGATTACAACAAGGCGTTCAGCAAGGATTTCTATATGAACTTTAAAGGAACGTTTACTTATGCGCACAATGAGATTACTAAATATGACGAAGCTCCTAAATATGCTTTTCAGTCAAAAGTGGGTCAGAGTGCTAATGTGAGCCAGGGATATTTGTCAAATGGATTGTTCTTGGATGAGGCTGAAATAGACCGTTACAATCAACAAATGGGATCTACATTGGGAGCCGGTGATATTAAATATCTCAATGTCTCAAATATGCATGGTTATGGAGATGATATCGTGGATGTGGACGACTGGACGTGGATTGGAAATCCGACTGTTCCTGAAATCGTATATGGTTTCGGACCTTCGTTCAAATATAAGAACTGGGACTTCTCTTTCTTCTTCCAGGGAGTAGCGAAAACTTCTTTGTTTATGAGTGGATTCCATCCTTTCGGAGACAATTCACTGCGTAATGTGTTGCAGTTTGTGGCAAACGACAGATGGTCACCGACTAATCAGAATGTGGATGCAAAATATCCGCGTTTGACCCGTAGGACAAGTTTGAATAATACGAATCCCGGTAACTCCGGCCGTACTTCCGATTATTGGATGCGTGACGGTTCGTTTTTGAAACTGAAAAATATGGAGCTCGGGTATACATTTAAGAGAATGCGTTTCTATATCAGCGGTTCTAACCTGTTGACATTCTCCAAGTTTGATTTATGGGATCCGGAACAAGGCGGTGGTAGTGGTTTGAAATACCCGACACAACGCGTCTTTAATGTTGGTTTCCAAATGACTTTCAATAATTAAATTTACATAGTATGAAAAAAATAATAAAATATCTGTTTTTAGCATTGTTTGCAGGATTTACAATGGTTTCCTGTGATTTCTTGGATGTGGTACCGGCGGAGAAAGCAAGCGATAAGGATGCCTTCTCCAGTCCTAAAGCAGCAGAAAGATTCCTGTATTCATGTTATGGATATATACCGCAGATTAATATGGTACAGACCTGTCTGGACTTCAGTGGAGATGAAATAATAAGCCCTTTTACTCAAGAGTCTTACGTAAAGTTTGCTGAAGGTGTGTATACCTCAGGAAACTTAATCATCAGTTACTGGAACGATTTGTTCCTGGGTATTCGCCAGTGTTATCTGTTAAAGAAGAATATTACGTCTGTCCCCCGCATCGACCAGGCAACCATAGACAGCTATGTGGCTCAGGCTGATTTCCTGATTGCTTATTTTCACATGTTGTTGATTAAATGCTATGGTCCTGTCGTTTTGGTGAAAGAATTGCCGGTTTTGGATACTCCCAAAGATAATTTATTGGGACGTACCTCTTATGATGAGTGTGTACAGTGGACTTGTGATATGTTTGATGATGCTGCTAGAAGGTTGCCTGCAACCCGGACCGGTTCGGAATATGGACTTGCAACCAGTGTGGCTGCAAAAGCTCTTAAAGCCAGATTATTGCTTTATGCAGCTTCTCCTTTGTTTAATGGTAATACAGAATACTATAGTGACTTCGTTAATACGGATGGTAGTTCGTTGATGCCTCTTTCTTATGATGAAAATAAGTGGAAAAAGGCTGCTGATGCCGCACTTGAGGCTATTAATCTGGCTGAGTCCAACGGATATAGTTTATATGAGATGAGAGAAGGGGACTTGAGCGGTTATCCCGAACCTCAAGATTTAACACAGCGTACGTTGCGTTTTACATTTATGGATAAAGACAATTCCAAAGAAGTATTGTTTGCAGAGACCCGTAAAGTAGGTGCGTATGGTTTGCAGCCTAAATCCTTGCCTTATTTAAGTGACGGTTCGTGGAATGGAGTTGCACCGACTTTGACTATGGTGGAACGTTTTTATACGAAAAACGGACTCCCGATTGACGAAGATCCTGAGTTTGATTATCAAAATCGGTTCTCGGTAGTTCCGTTCCCCGATGGTGCTACTTATGGGGAAGGACAAACTATAAAACTGAATGTTGACCGTGAACCTCGTTTTTATGCATGGATTGCATTTCAGAATGGCTATTATGAATGCCAGACAGAATCTAAAGAGAACGCTTATGTAGCGAAAGCCGAGCGGGTAGAAGGAAAGAAATGGTTGACAGATTTTACAGAACAAGGTAATTGTGGTAAGCAAGGTAGAAACAATAACTACTCAAAAACCGGATACCTGAATAAAAAAGGTGTTCATCCGGGAGTAGCTGCTTCCAAGTCGCAAAAAGAACCTTCTAAAGATTACCCATGGCCGGTTATTCGTCTGGCGGAATTGTATTTGAGTTATGCGGAGGCATGTATCGCTTATAATAAAGATGGGTATCTTGAAAAAGGTATGGTAAAACTGGATAGAATACGTGAACGTGCCGGACTTCTTTCTGTCAAGGATTCTTGGAAGAATGCAAAAAATCCGATTGTCAGTTATGAGGGAAATGGTGGCCTGAACGGTAAACTGACAGAGATTGTGAGACAGGAAAGAATGATCGAACTTTATCTGGAACAGCAGAACTTCTGGGACATTCGTCGTTGGAAACTGGGAGATAAATACTTTAATGTACCGGTGAAGGGTATGAATATTGATGCTACTGATATTAATGGGTTTGCCACTGTGAAAACTCTTCCTGATGTGCGCAATTTTGATACTCCGCGGCAGTATTTGTTACCTATTCCGGCAGCAGAAGTGAGCAAGAATCCTAATATGGTACAGAATCCTAATTATTAATTAAATTTTAGCATGACTATTATGAAGAAAAACATATTTCTATTGGCTGTCACTCTACTTTTGATAGGATTCGCTAGTTGTAGTGACGAAGATACAAAGCCTATTATCCCTTCTGATGTGATCGACTTGAGTGCTGACACTCAAAACAAGCCTGGTTACATTGTGCTTCGTTGGGCAACACCTGATGATAATACGATCAGATACATAAAAGTATCTTATTATGATTATTTGCTGGAACAGGATGTGGTAAGATTGGCCAGTGTTTATGCGGATAGTGTGTTGATTCCGGATACACGTAAAAAGTTTGGGGAATATGAATTTAAAGTCCAGTCTTATAGCGAAACCGGTGATGCGGGAAATGTTCAGACAATCAAGGCTGTTTCGGAACCGGCTCCGGTACAAGTGGTCTTTGGTGAGTCCAAACAAATAGCGTTGACGGTGGACCAGTTGTCGACGAATGCTCAGGAAAAATCGGAAGGTCCTATTGCAAACCTCATTGACGGAAATACCGCTTCTTACTTCCATACGAGCTGGAGTGGGACTGTTCCTCCGGCTCCCCACTGGTTCCAGATAGATACGAAGAAAGAGATTACTTATTTCAAGTATGAGTCGGTAGCGCGTAACGGAGAAAATATTCCTGATGATGTGGATATTATGGGTAGTAATGACGGAGTCCACTTCGAACTGATTGAGAATCTTACAAAGGCTAAGAATGGCATGTTGATGAGTACATCGCCCTACACATCGCCTGTCATGGGAAATAATTCAAAACCTTATCGTTATATACGTTATTCGGTGAATCACACGAATACAGGTTCTGTCTTTTTCAGTATGTCAGAATTTAAACTGTTTGAGGTTGATGCAAGCGTTGTCGATCCTGAAGCTGATTAGTAAGGAGCGTAGAATGCAGACATTGAAATAATTGGGGAAATTTTGTCTTTTTGACAACTAAGGCGGAAATATGAATATTTCTTTTTAAGAATAATATTAGATTTCCGCCTTTTTTATTTGGATGTTTTGAATAATAGATGTTACATAATAATATATCTGATAAATGGTAAATTGTCATATAAAAAAATACTTGATTATCTTCTTCGTACTTGTACAGGGGGCTGTCGCTTTTTCTTGTGCCAGTGATGATGAAGTACTGGAAGTGGTCGATTTGTCCGTTAATAAGGAAGTGGTGGATTTCAAAAGTGAAGCCGGAACGCAAAATATAACGGTTTCAACGAATGCTCCGACTTGGGAGGCTAAAGCGGATAAAAACTGGTGTACGCTTTCTGTGGCAGGAAAGATCTTGAAAGTTTCCGTAGACGAAAGTGAAGAAAGATTGGTACGTGAAGCTACCATTACGATAACGGCGGAAGGGCAGAAGAAGACGGTTAAAGTTCGGCAACTGGGCTATGAAGCTGCTATCCTGATTGATACGAACGTGTTTGAAGTGGAAGTCATTGGTAAAGAGATTACTTTTAATGTCACGACCAATGTGGAAGTGAGTGCCGGGTTTCCTGATTGGATTACTGAAAAGGCAAAATCCCGCGCACCGGAAATGGTGACGTCTACCCACACTTATATAGTGAAAAGTAGTACGTTGGATGAAAAGAGAGAGGGAGCCATAGTCTTTACTGAGGTTTTACCGGAAGGCGCTTCGGAAGAAAACTCCCCGGTTTCTGCTTCGGTCTTGGTTTCACAACATGGCCTGAATGAATATAATGGAGGTGCGGGAGAAGACATCGAAGGTGACATCAAAGTGAAAGTGGTGAGTGGGCACGATACTTCTCATCAGGGAGAAGATGCTATTGAAAAGTCTTTTGACGGTGACTATACAACGTTGTATCATTCGAACTGGTCGAATGGCGGAGCGAATTATTTCCCTATTACGCTGACCTATAATTTTGCGGAAGCGTCTGATGTGGATTATCTGATTTATTATCCCCGTTCCACAGGATATAACGGTCATTTTAAAGAAGTGGAAATACAGTATTCGGAAGACGGGAGTGTATTTACGAAGTTGCTGGATAAGGATTTTGAGGGTTCGGCAACAGCTACCAGAGTAACCTTTGATAATACGGTCCGGGCTAAGTCTTTCCGTTTTGTCGTGAAAAGCGGAGCAGGAGACGGGCAAGGATTTGCTTCTTGTGCCGAAATGGAGTTCTATGCCAAGAATCTGAATGCATTTGATTATTCTACTCTTTTTGAAGATGAAACGTGTAGTAACTTGAAAGCGGGAATCACGGAAGCGGATATTGAGAACTGCAAGTATCCTTTCTTTAAGAATCTGGCTTATTATATGTTCAAGGATAAGTATGACAGAAACTTCCGTGTGGAGGACTATAAGGCGTTCCCGAATCCGGATATTCAGTCGGAAACCCACAAAACAAACCCGTACAGCCTTCTTGACAATCCGACAGGTATCTCGGTGAAAGAAGGGGAGACGCTGGTTGTAATGGTGGGCGACACACATGGACAGAACATCGGAATGAAAGTACAAAACCTGGACGTACCGGGAGGTGACGGTTTCGGAGGAGTTACGTATCCGTTATATCGCGGTATTAATAAACTGACGATGACAGGGAAAGGACTCGTATATGTGATGTATCATACCAAAACATTGGAGGATGCGGAAACAGCGCAGCCTGTTAAGATTCATTTTGCTTCGGGTACAGTGAATGGCTATTTTGATTCGCAGAAAGAAGAACATCAGGGACGTTGGAGCGAATTGTTGGGGAAAGCTACGGACAAATATTTTGATGTGGTAGGCAAGTATGCACACTTGACATTTGAAACTAACGATTTTAGGAAATATGTTTCCACAAACGGTAATGAATTGATTGATCTTTATGATAAGATTGCTCACAGTGAAATGCAACTTCTCGGATTGGAGAAATATGACAAGATGTTCAAGAACAGGATATATCTGAATGTCATGTATCACTCTTTTATGTACGCTACTGCATATCATACGGCTTACAATCAGTCAACCATGGGGGATGTGTGTGATCCTAATGTATTGAAAACCACCGGTTGCTGGGGACCTGCTCACGAAATCGGGCATTGCAACCAGACCCGCCCGGGCGTTAAGTGGATAGGACTGACGGAGGTGACCAATAATATCATGTCCGAGTATGTGCAGACTACAATTTTCGGGCAACCCTCCCGGATACAAACCGAGGATATGGGAGCGGTTTACCGTAACAGATATTCAAAGGCATGGAATGGTATTATTGTTCCGAAAGCTTCTCATGCTGATTTTAAAAATCTCGATGATTCGGATGATGTGTTTTGCAAGTTGGTTCCTTTCTGGCAACTGGAGCTTTACTTCGGTAAAGTGCTTGGGCGGACTCCTCTTCAGCAGTCGGACCGTGGCGGTTTCTATCCGGATGTTTTCGAGTATGCTCGTACAAAAGATTATGGTGGCATGAGTGAGGGACAGATTCAAATGGATTTCGTTTATAATTGTTGTGTGGCGGCGCAGGTGAATTTACTTGATTTCTTCGAAAAATGGGGATTCCTGACACCTGTGGACAGGTCGATTGAAGATTATGATACGAAAACTTTGAAAGTTACCGAAGAAATGGTTGATGAACTGAAAAAGAAAGTGGAGAATCTGGGATATGACAAATTGCAGAATATTGCTTTGGAATATATTTCGGACAATACATGGGAATTGTATAAGAACAAGCCTGAAGTAATATCCGGAACAAATGCAACACGAAGCGGTAATACCATTACAATCAAGAATTGGCAGAATGTAGTGGCTTATGAGGTGAAGGATCAGACTGGTAAACTTGTCTTTGTTTCTAGTGGTGAAACAACCTCTTCTACTACCGATATGTTCACTCTTTCCGGCAACTGGGATAGTAGCTATAAACTTTATGCTGTATCGGCAGCAGGGAAACGCACGGAGATTCCGGTAGGAAATTAACTGCTGTTCTGAATATTGCCATAGATTAGTACAAAACTGTTATAGTTATCAGTTATATCTGATAACTATGATAGACTGTGTTAATCTATGGCATTTTTCATGTATTTTATAGATGTAATTCGCGGTAAAAATATTACTTTTGTCTATCACAAGATTTTATACAATATGAAGGAAGAAGAGTTGATAGAACAAATGAAAAATGGCAATAATATAGCCTTTGCTGCATTGTATGATTATTATTGTCAGAAGGTCTACAATTTTACCAAACTTTATGTAACTTCTTCTGATACTGTTGCTGAAATCGTGCAGGATGTTTTTGTGAAATTCTGGGAAGCACGCCACTTATTGGATAACAACAAGAAGGTGGAGGGCTTTTTGTTTGTTATTACCCGGAATATCATTTTTAATAAAGCCCGCAGCAGGATGCGCGAAGATATGTTCAAAATGACGATACTACGTTCCATAGAGAACGAAGAACCGTATAATCAGGAAGATCAAATGGTGGCTGAGGATTTAAAAGAATATATCGACCGGTTAATTGCCGTGTTACCTAAAAGGCAACGTGAGATATTCTTGATGAGCAGGGAGGAGAACATGACTTATCGGGAGATTGCCGCTCGATGCGGTATCGGTGAAAAAGCCGTAGAACGGCATATTCACCTTACCTTGAAATTCTTGAAAAAGAATCTTCTTTTATTCATCTTGTTTTCCATGCTCCCCGAGTGAAATCCGGTATCTCTACCGGTATGCTTCCATTCAATACCGACTTCTCGCTTAATTCTGTGATGCAGGACCATTCGGCGGCATCGTATACATCCATGTCAAGAGGAAGGCCGTTGCGTAGACAGTATATCAGTCGGTAATCCATCACGTAGTTCATTTCGTTTGGCAAACCTCTACGATGTGCTTCTTCGCCGATAGTGGCGCTAAAAGGATGTTTATAGCGGGATAATACTTCTTCCAGTGCTTTTCCTTCAAGAGGAGTGTCTCCGTTGGGCTCCAGTGCGATGCAAGGCACGGGGTATTTTTGTGCAAAACCAAGAGTACCGCATACGGTTTGCAGGCGGCTGTAAGGCCGGGGCGTGCATACATCATATTGCAGCATGATTGTTTTTCCCTTCGCGGTATGGATCAGGGTCGTGTTGACATCTCCCAATTTATATTCCTGTCTGGCTTCCGGTGAGTCTTTGCCGAACTTTTTCCGGGCGTATTCGCTCATGCCTGCTTGGTGGGTGGACATTGAAACGAGGTATTCCATTTTATCGCCCCGGTGAATGTCAAGTATCTGGCAGGCAGGTCCCAGACCGTGAGTGGGATAGGGATTACCCGTATGTTCGATGCTATATCTTTTCCCCCAGTGGTTGTGGTAACCTCCTTCGCTTTCTTCGGCAAAATACATGGAACGCAGGTCGTGTATATAAGCTCCCTCCACGTGCATGATAGTTCCGAGTATTCCTTGGCGGGCCATATTGAGAGTTGTTAGTGCAAATGGATCGTAGCAACAGTTTTCCAGCATGATACAGTGTCGTCTTGTCTTTTCGGCGGTATCAACCAGTTGCCAGCATTCTTCCACGCTCATGGCTGCCGGGACCTCAATGGCTACGTGTTTGTTGCATTCCATGGCAAAGGTTGCCATAGCTGTATGCATTAGCCAGTCGGTGCAGATAAAAACAATATCCAGTTCATCATGCTCGCACATCTTTTTCCAGCCTTCCGGTCCGGTGTATCCGGTGGCTCCGGGACGATTGTTTTCCTTTAGTAGTTGTTGGGCTTTGGCCAGGTTTCCTTCTCTGATTTCACAAAGAGCGTTGATTTCTATTCCTTCAATTTGCAGATAACGTTGCAGGGTGAGCAATCCGCGATTGCCCAATCCGATGATTCCGATACGGACAACAGGAATAGGAGGGTGCGATAGTTGAAGCACGTGTGATTGTGTCGGAGAATCTTTCATAATCTTAAAGGTCTAAAGTAATAGAAAAAAAGAGAATCTAATTTCTCAGATTCTCTTTAGAGAGCGGAAGACGGGGCTCAAACCCGCGACCCTCAGCTTGGAAGGCTAATGCTCTATCAACTGAGCTACTTCCGCAATTTTTGTGGGCAAAGATGGATTCGAACCACCGAAGTCGAAAGACAGCAGATTTACAGTCTGCCCCATTTGGCCACTCTGGTATTTGCCCTTTTTGCTTTTGAGGAGGTTTGTTTCTCAATTGCGGTGCAAAGATACAACTATTTATTTAAACTCCAAACAAAATCAATCATTTTTATTGCAGTAATTGCACATTCGTCTCCTTTGTTACCTAGTTTGCCACCGGCGCGATCCTCTGCTTGCTCCATTGTATTTGTAGTAATTAATCCGTAAATAACTGGTATATCGCCAGTTGCGTTTAATTCGGTAATTCCTTGAGTGGCTCCCATGCAAACATAATCAAAATGTGGAGTATCTCCTTTAATTACGCAACCAATTGCAATAATTGCATCAACATCGCAATTTTCCATCATTTGGTTGGCGCCGAAAGTTAGTTCGAAACTTCCCGGTACGGTTTTTACCAGAATATTTTCATCTTTTGCTCCATGTTTTTTTAATGTATCAACTGCGCCTTTCAGTAAAGCACCCGTAATGTTGAAGTTCCATTCGGATACAACGATTCCGAATTTCATGCCTTCGGCGTTTGGAACTGAATTGAAATCGTATTCGGATAGATTATGGTAAGCTGTTGCCATAGTAAATTATAAATTGAGAATTAAAAATTGAAAATCAAGAATCCGGAGAGGTCAAGAAAAAAGGCACGGATTACATGGATTTCACGGTTCTGAAATAATCCGCAATCCGGTGTAATCCGTGCCTCAATCTCTTATATATATAAGATCTATTATTTCTTCATCAACTTAGCCTGTTCGATGTATTTGTCGATGTCCATGGCTTGGTAAGATTGGAAGTATTTATCCTTAATCTTAGTGTAAGCGTCAACAGCGTCATCATACTTGCCTTGTTTCACCAGAATCTCTCCGGCTTGCATCAGGAAGATCGGACTCAGTGTATTGTTGTCGGCTTTGTCAGCAGCAGACATCAATGTAGAGGCTGCTTTGTCCAATTGACCGAGTTGTGCGTAGCAGTTTCCTGCAGCACCCAAAATTGCCGGAGCAACCATTTGATCTTTTCCGTTAAAGCTATCCAGCATTTTAACAGCTTCTTCATATTTGCCAAGTTGTGCGTAGCAAATACCTGCATAAGCTTTGGCCAAGTTAGCGGCTTTAGTTCCGCTGAAATCGTCTGCTACTTTCAGGAAACCGACAAAACCGATGCTGTCACCGTTCAGTGCTTGTTCGTAAGCATCCTGTTCAAAGTATTCCTGTCCTTTGAAAAGAGCCGCCTGCGCTTTTTCTTCACGAGGTTCAGCATAGAGGTTCTTGTACATGATAAAACCTGCTACAATGATAATCACAGCAACAACACCGCCGATGATTGCGTTTTTGTACTTGATAAGAAATGCTTCCGATTGTGTCAGTGCATCTTCTACGTTCAGATGTTCGTTCTGATTCTTTTGTTCTGCCATTTTTATATGATTCTTTTTGTTATTATTCGCTATTTGATATTTCGACTCGCAAAAGTAGTTTTTTTATATCTACAAACGAAATTTAGAGGCATCTTTTTTTGTTTTACACCCGAAAACCACGAAAAACTTGCTACTTTTGTGAACAAATTAAGGTGTACACAATGATACTGAAACGGATATCCATATTAAATTATAAGAATCTGGAAGAGGTGGAGATTGATTTTTCCGCCAAACTGAATTGTTTTTTCGGCCAGAACGGCATGGGGAAAACGAACCTGTTGGATGCGGTGTATTTCTTGTCTTTCTGCAAAAGTTCCGGCAATCCGATTGATTCTCAGAATATTCGTCACGAACAGGACTTCTTTGTCATTCAGGGCTTTTATGAAGCAGAGGACGGAACTCCCGAGGAGATTTATTGCGGGATGAAGCGCCGTTCGAAAAAGCAGTTCAAGCGAAATAAGAAAGAGTACGGTCGTTTTTCGGACCATATCGGTTTCTTGCCTTTGGTCATGGTTTCGCCCGCCGATTCCGAACTGATTGCAGGGGGGAGTGAGGAACGCCGCCGTTTTATGGATGTGGTGATTTCTCAGTATGATAAAGAATATCTGGATGCGCTGATACGATATAATAAAGCGTTGGCACAACGTAATACGTTGTTGAAAAGTGAGTTTCCGGTCGAGGAGGAGTTGTTTTTGGTTTGGGAGGAGATGATGGCGCAGGCTGGGGAAGTGGTGTTCCGGAAGCGGGAAGCGTTTATCAAAGAGTTCATTCCTATTTTCCAGTCGTTCTATTCCTTTATTTCTCAGGATAAGGAGTCGGTGGGATTGTCTTATGAATCTCATGCGAGGGATACTTCTTTGCTGGATGTGCTGAAGCAGAGCCGGGAGCGGGATAAGATTATGGGATTTTCTTTGCGCGGTATTCATAAGGATGAACTGAATATGCTGCTGGGTGAGTTTCCTATTAAAAAGGAGGGTTCGCAGGGGCAGAATAAAACATATCTGGTTGCGTTAAAGTTGGCACAGTTCGATTTTCTGAAACGTACGGGTAGAACGGTTCCTTTATTGTTGTTAGACGATATTTTTGATAAACTGGATGCCTCGCGCGTGGAACAGATTGTCAAACTGGTGGCAGGAGACAGTTTCGGACAAATATTTATTACGGATACGAACCGGGAGCATCTGGACCGCATCTTGCATAAGGTGGGCAGTGATTACAAGATTTTCTGTGTGGAACAGGGAGTTGTCCGTGAAATGGAGGCAGAACAATGAAACGTAATGATGCGGAACCAATAGGTAAATTAATACAGCAGTTTCTTCGACAGGAGAGTCTGGAATCTCCATTGAACGAACAAAGATTACTGGATGCATGGCCGCAGATATTGGGGCCGGCTGCCAATTATACCAGCAATCTTTATATTCGTAACCAGACCTTATATGTGCATCTTACTTCTGCCGCTCTTCGTCAGGAGTTGATGATGGGGCGTGAGAAGTTGGTGCGTGCCTTGAACCAGAAAGTCGGTGCTACTGTAATAACTAATATCATTTTTCGCTGAGGAAGGGGATTCTGTCTATTACCTTTATTCCCAGTGCCCGGAGTCTTTCGTTTGCACGGTCGTAATAAAACGGGGTTTCCAGATATTGATTATTGTGGGCATCTACTCCGATGATAGCGGTACATCCTTCGGCTGCTGCTATCTTCCAAAAATCCGGATGGGGAATGGTCGTAATCTTGTGCGTGTCGTTGTAATCTTCGTAGCCGATGTTGTATTCCAATGGGAGGTTTAACCGTGCAGCAGTCCGGCAAATATGTCTGCTGATTAATTTGCAGTGACGGTCGAATTCCGGATAAGAACGCATAAATAAGTCCGGATGAGCAAAGTAGGCAAACAGTCCGCTTTCCATTCCTTCAATGGCGCTCTCCTCATAGAGTTCGAGCATATCTACCGTTTTGGTATTTCTACCGAAATAAGGAAACTTCTCGTCTGTATGGAAGTGATGGTTTCCGAAGATGATGTAATCCAGTTTAAATTCTCGAATGACTTCTTTCAGCCAATGAAGGTAGTCGGGAAAGTATTCGCATTCCAATCCTATTTTCAGGCTGATCCGGTCTTTATACTTTTCTTGTAACGAGCGGAGGCTTTCTACGTAATCCGGCAGTTCCTCCGGAGTCATGCGGATATCAGAAATGTAGTTAGTATGATATTTCCAGGGAGTATGGTCTGAAAAACCCAGTTCCTGATAGCCGCCTTTAATGGCGCTTAAAACAAATTCTTCGTCACTCCCTGTCGCATGAAGGCAGCGGGTGGTATGGGTGTGATAATTCGTTCTCATTTGTCGTTATAATTATGTCCATGCGGATATCGAATGATTCTGCCGGGACTTCTTCTACTAATTGAAAAGGAAAGCAAATACCAGCTTTGCAGGCTGAGGGGATACGTGGCAAAAGGCGGTCATAATAGCCTTTTCCGCGTCCGAGGCGATTACCTTTCCGGTCGAAAGCTACTCCCGGGACGACGATAAAGTCTATGGCTGCATAGTCGGTAAACACCTCTCCGGTCGGTTCTTCTATTCCGTAGCTACCGGTTGTCATGTCGTCCGGGCCGGTGTATATACGCAGTTCCAGATCATCGCCTACGACAACCGGAAGCAATATTCGTTTTTCACTGCTCCATTTTTTGATAAATGTATGTGTATCCACTTCGTCTCCGAGAGAGTGGTAGAGCAATATGGTATTTGCCGCCCTGAAAGCCGGGTGGGCTTCGAGGGCGGCAAGTATTTTAGCTGATTGAAGCTTCCGCATAGTCGAAGTACAGAGTTGGGTCTTCAACGATGCGATATGCTTGCGCAGTTCTTTTTTTCTTTTCATTCTTTTTGTCCTTAGTATCTTCTTCTTCCACTGCTACCGGAGCTTTCGGGAATGCTTCTCCTTTTTCGAGTATCTCGATACCCTTATTGACAGTAGCGTCTGTCTTGTTAAAATATTGGAGGTAGGCTTCCAGCCCCAACATATTGTAGATGATGTTGCCATAGATGTTTTTCTCCAATAACTTGTAGGATTTTTGGATGAGGATATTTCTTCTTTTCAATCCCTTACTTTCAGCAAAGCGGACAAACTGTTCTACCAGACCCTGGTGGCGGAGATAATTTAGTAGTTCTTCTTCCGTTTCATACTGGCTGAGTTTTTTCCGGTTGTTGTCGGTGTATTGGAATGTGAACTGAATGGTTAATCCACGATTGATAGCCGTAGAAAGATATGAGGTGACACCTGTGGTATCCTGCGGCACGAATATATCCGGCATAATGCCACCGCCACCATACACAGGACGTCCGAGACTGGTGTAATAAAGTTCGTTTTCATTTTGCTTGATACTGTCGCGTGAGAAGAATTCACCGTGTTCGTAACGGTTGAATAAATCTAGTTCGTAATTACGGTCTTTTCCGCTTTCGTAGGGGCGTTGGATACAACGTCCTGCGGGAGTATAATAACGGGCGATAGTCAGGCGGATAGCCGAACCGTCGCTGAAGTCGATAGGCTGTTGCACGAGACCCTTACCGAAGGAACGGCGTCCTACTACCGTACCACGGTCGTTGTCCTGAATAGCTCCGGTAAAGATTTCGCTGGCAGAAGCCGAACCTTCATCGATCAATACGACAAGCGGCATCTTTTGACAGCTTCCTGTACCGTTGGCAAATTCTTCTGCGCGAGGATATTTGCGTCCCTGAGTATATACAATCAGTTTTCCTTCCGGCAGGAATTCGTTAACCATGCGGATAGCTGCTTCCATGTATCCGCCTGTATTGCCGCGAAGGTCGATAATCAGGCCTTTACATTTCTTGTGGTTCAGTTGCGCTAAAGCATTGAGAAGTTCCACATGGCTGGTACGTCCGAACTTACTTACTTTGACATAACCGATTTCGTCATTTAACATATAAGCAGCGTCGACAGTGTTTTGAGGAATGTCTCCGCGTGTGATTGTAAAACTTAATAAGTCTTTCTCTCCCATGCGTTTCACTCCTAACTTCACTTGAGAACCTTTCGGTCCCTTTAGTGTGCGCATAGCCCGTTCGTTGGTTACTTTTTTACCGACAAACAAGCTGTCGTCTACGGTGACGATGCGGTCACCTGCCATTAGTCCTACTTTCTCGGAAGGACCGCCCTGAATGACGGCATTGACGTGTATTGTATCGTTCTGTATCGTAAACTGGATACCGATTCCGCTAAAACTGCCTTCCAACTCCGAATTTACTTCTTCGAGGTTCTGGGCGGGGATATAAGTTGAATGCGGATCTAGTTCGGCCAGAATCTGAGGCATGGCTTTTTCCACAAGATCGGTCATGTTTACGGTGTCTACGTATTGGTCGTCTACGATTCGCAGCAATGCATTCAGCTTGTTAGAGGAACCGTTGATGATACCCAAACGATTGCCGGCAAAATGCTTGGCATAAAATGTGCCGATAAGAATCCCGATTACCACGCTGATAGCTATGATGACAGGTGTAAAACGTGAAGAGTTTTTTGTACTCATGTCTATTCCTTTTTTTAAAAGTTCGTCTTATTATTTATTTGGAGCGGTTTCATCCAGTTCTGTATAGATGACTTCAACTCCAGCCCGTTTTAGTAGTTCTATTCCATCTTCGAGGCGGTAATGTTCGGAGTAAACGACTCGTTTGATTCCCGCCTGTATGATTAATTTTGCACATTCAATGCAAGGGGAAGCTGTGACATACATGGTAGCACCGTCGCTGCTGTTGTTTGAACGGGCTATTTTGGTAATGGCATTTGCTTCTGCGTGCAATACATACGGTTTTGTCAGATTATTCTCATCTTCGCATACATTTTCGAAACCGGAAGGGGTTCCGTTGTATCCATCGGAAATAATCATCTTGTCCTTAACGATTAAGGCGCCTACTTTACGACGTTGGCAATAGGAGTTCTCTGCCCATATGCTCGCCATACGTATGTAACGTTTGTCAAGTTCTGATTGTTTCTTTTCAGTGTCCATGTTTCTTAACTAATTACCACTAACTACACGGAAAACCATACGGAATGTCTGAGTGTTAGATTGAGGTTTATATAAAAGGTATAAGTTGTTCTCATCTCCTTCGTAAGATGTTGCGTTGTTCAGGCCTTCAAGAAAGTTCTTGGCGAGTGCATCTCCACCATTGTTTCCTTCTACAGTTGCTTCGAATTTATTATTCTTACCATTGGCACTCCATGTACCTTCAAAGTTGCCGGTGGTAGTAATTACTGTTCCCTTTATATTTCCTTTTATGATATCGCCTTCAACCGTACCCTCAAATATGACGTTGTATGTACCATTCTTGTTAAGTTCTTCATAAATCTTTGTTTTTTGAGCTTCATTTTCCCAAAAAGGAAACATATCATGTCCGCCATCCACAGTGATGTAATTTAGTTTCCAGGTTTTCCCGGTAAAGATAGCAGCCACATCATCCGAATCATTACATCCGGTGAATAGAGGGAGCAATAGCAACAGCCCAAGTATTTTACTTATATTTCTCATCATCAATCTCTTTAATACTTATTATTAATTTTTTATCCCGTTTCTGATTAATAAAGCGTCAATGGTCGGTTCTTGTCCACGGAAGCGTTTGTAAAGTACCATTGGATGTTCTGTCCCTCCTTTCGACAAAATATTATTGCGGAATGATTCGGCGACGTCCTGATTGAATATCCCTTTTTGTTTGAAAAGCGAGAAAGCGTCTGCATCCAGTACCTCTGCCCATTTATAACTATAATATCCGGCTGAATATCCGCCTGCAAAGATATGAGAAAACTGTGTACTCATACAGGTTTCTTTCACTACCGGCAATATTTGTGCCTTTTTCCATGCCTCTTGTTCGTAGACCTTCACGTCTCCTTCGAAAGGTACGTTACGTGTGTACCACGCCATATCAAGTAAGCCGAAACTGATTTGGCGGAGGCAGGCGTAGGCTACATTGAAGTTTGAAGCATCCACAAGACGTTGAATTAATTCATCCGGCAGTACTTCTCCGGTCTGATAATGACGGGCAAAGGTGTTGAGAAAATCTTTCTCTATGGCGAAGTTTTCCATAATCTGTGAAGGAAGTTCCACAAAGTCCCAATATACATTAGTCCCGCTTAAACTCTTATATGTAGAGTTGGCAAACATACCATGCAGGCTGTGACCGAATTCATGCAAGAATGTCTCTACTTCATTGAAAGTCAACAAAGCCGGCTTGTTCTCGGTCGGCTTGGTGAAATTCATGACGACGGATATATGTGGACGGCTGTTTTCACCGGTCTTTTTATCTATCCATTGTTCTTTGTAACTTGTCATCCAGGCACCGGCACGTTTCCCAAGACGGGGATGGAAGTCCGTATATAAGATAGCTAAAAACTGCCCATCCTTATCAAACACTTCGTAGGCCTCTACTTCTTTGTGATAAACCGGAATTTCTGTATTCTTCCGGAAAGTAATTCCGTATAGTTTCTCTGCCAATCCGAATACCCCTTTTTTTACTTGTTCGAGCTCAAAATAGGGGCGAAGCATTTCTTCGTTAATATTGAATTTCTTATCTTTCAGTTTGTTTGAGTAATAGCTCCAGTCCCATGGCATTAAAATGAAGTCATTTCCTTGTTCCAGACGTGCTAGTTCCTGTACATCCTTATATTCCGCTTCGGCTGTGGGAGTGTAAGCTTCCAATAACTGATTGAGAAGTTTGTATACAGCTCTGCTGTTTTCAGCCATTCTCCTCTTTAATGTATATTCCGCATAATCCTTGTATCCTAGCAGTTGAGCTATCTTCATGCGTGTATTGGCTATCTTCTTTACGATATCGATATTGTTGAATTCGTTATCGTGGGTACACTTGGTATTGTAAGCCATATACAGTCTATGACGTAAATCGCGGTTGTCAGCATAAGTCATAAAGGGAACATAACTTGGGGCGTGCAGGGTGAAGGCCCAGCCTTTTTTCCCTTCGCTTTTGGCTGTTTCGGCAGCAGCTTCTACGATAATCTCCGGTAGTCCGGCAAGGCTTTCTTTTTTTGTCAGCAGCATTTGATAGCTGTTAGTCTCTTTCAGGTTGTTTTCGCTGAAGTCAAGTGTCAACTTACTCAATTCGGTGGTCAGCTTGCGGTATTCTTCTCTCGCTTCCCCTTCCAGATTGGCACCGTGTCGTACAAAGCTGTTGTATGCGTTTTCAAGCAACTGACTTTGTTCCTGTGTCAGTTGTAAAGTCTCTTTTTGATCGTACACTTCTTTCACGCGGGCGAATAGCTTTTCATTCAGCGTGATATTATTGCTGTGCTCACTGAGCAACGGCATAATCTTTTGAGCCAGTTCTTGCAGGTCGTCGTTCGTTTCGGCACTAAGCATATTGCCGAAGACTGAAACCACTCTATCCAGTAGTTCACCCGATTCTTCGAACGCTTCGATTGTATTATTGAAGTTCGCTTTTTCCGGATTTAGTATGATAGCATCTATTTCCGCATTCTGTTGCTTGATACCTTCGAGGATCGCAGGCTCGTAATGCTCTGTTTTAATCCGGTCAAAGGGCACGGTTGCGTGCGGTGTCTGGTATTGCCCGAAGAAAGGATTTTGGGCATTTGTTATATTGTTCATAGTGCAAACAAGTATCAATGTTATTAATAATCTCTCCATAGAACTACAAAACTACTAAAATTGTAGCTTATTCAACGGATAACAGCTTGCTTTTTAACAATATATAAAATGAAATGTATAAAAAAACCGCTACGGTTTCCCGCAGCGGTTTTCTATATTATTCAGGCTTCTAATTAAGCGTTAACTGATGCCATGTGAGCGATCAAGTCAAGAACTTTGTTAGAGTAGCCGATTTCGTTGTCATACCAAGATACAACTTTAACGAATGTATCAGTCAAAGCAATACCAGCTTTTGCATCGAAGATAGAAGTACGAGTGTCACCCAAGAAGTCAGAAGAAACAACTGCATCTTCAGTGTAACCCAGGATACCTTTCAATTCGCCTTCAGAAGCTTCTTTCATTGCAGCGCAGATTTCAGCGTAAGTAGCCGGTTTAGCCAAGTTAACTGTCAAGTCAACTACAGATACGTCCAAAGTCGGAACACGCATAGACATACCAGTCAGTTTGCCGTTCAATGCCGGGATAACTTTACCTACAGCCTTAGCAGCACCGGTAGAAGACGGGATAATGTTGCCAGAAGCAGCACGACCACCTCTCCAGTCTTTCATAGAAGGACCGTCAACTGTTTTCTGAGTCGCAGTTGTAGAGTGAACAGTAGTCATCAAACCGTCAAGGATACCGAACTTGTCATTCAATACTTTAGCGATAGGAGCCAGACAGTTAGTAGTACAAGAAGCGTTAGATACAAACTGAGTACCTTTAACATATGTTTTTTCGTTTACACCACAAACGAACATCGGAGTATCATCTTTAGAAGGAGCTGACATTACAACATATTTTGCACCAGCTTCGATATGAGCCTGAGCTTTGTCTTTGCTCAAGAACAAACCTGTAGATTCAACAACGTATTCAGCACCTACAGCATCCCATTTCAAGTCAGCCGGGTTTCTTTCAGCAGTGATACGGATAGATTGACCGTTAACGATCAATTTGCTGTTTTCAACATCTGCTTCGATAGTACCGTCGAATTGACCGTGCATAGTGTCATACTTCAACATATAAGCCAAGTAGTCAACCGGGCAAAGGTCGTTGATACCTACGATTTGAATATCGTTTCTTTTCATTGCAGCGCGGAAAACGAAACGTCCGATACGTCCGAATCCATTAATACCTACTTTAATCATTTTGTTTAAACTTTTAAGGGTTTTATAATATTTGTTCAAATATCTCTCGGTCTCCGCATTTGTTTTATTTTCAAATGCGGTGCAAAATTACGAAAATGTTTTTATATTCGCATATTAAATTCACATTAAATATTGAAAAAAGATGGGAAAGAACACATTTTTACAGGACTTTAAGGCGTTTGCCATGAAAGGAAACGTCATAGACATGGCTGTCGGTGTAGTTATTGGTGGTGCGTTTGGAAAAATCGTATCATCATTGGTTGCTAATGTAATTATGCCTCCGATTGGTTTACTGGTTGGTGGTGTGAACTTTACGGATTTGAAATGGGTAATGAAAGCGGCTGAAATCGGAGCTGATGGTAAAGAGATTGCTCCTGCCGTTTCTTTGGATTACGGGCAGTTTCTGCAAGCGACTTTTGACTTTCTGATTATAGCCTTCTCCATATTCTTATTTATACGTCTGATTACGAAATTGACTACAAAGAAAAATGAGGAAGCTCCGGCAGCGCCTCCCGCTCCTCCTGCACCTACCAAAGAAGAAGTGTTGTTGACGGAGATTCGTGATTTACTGAAAGAGAAGAATTAATAACGGCTGGGTCCTATAAACATTATTTCTTTATTGGGCCGGTTATACTTCTAACTAGTTGTCTTGCCACATTCGGGTAGTTTCAGCTATCAGTATTTGTCTGATGAGGAAACCCGGATGTGGCAAATTTGATTTATAGTCCGATCGGTTCTACCTGATATCCTTTTTCAAGTAAAAGCGCGATTAATCCGTCTTTGCCCGGAAGGTGGCGGACGCCTACGGCGATGAAGGTGGGCTGGGCTTTCATCAGTTCGGGTATCTTGTTCATCCAATTCAGATTTCTGCGCTTTAACAAATCCTCCCGTATTCGTTTCCCTATCTCTGTTAATTTCGGTGAGGTTCGGAAGATCGAATCTACTTTCACTTCAAAATCTATCAGGCTTTTCATGTTTTGAGTACGATACACATCTGAAAGGGTATTGACGAAAGATAAAGGTGAAATTTCGTCATCTTCCCGTAGATCTGATATTAATTCGTCAGCTTCTTTCTTTAGATTACTTTTTTCTGATACAAAGGCGTCGAATATGCCCTCCAAGCCGACAATTGTGAGGCCTTTCTCTTTTGCTTTTTTTTCTAAAGCTATGTCCATAACTTGAGATTTCATACTATCAATCCGACTTTGGGAGTATCCTGTGTCTACCAATTTCTTACCTTTTTCTATCTCTCCTAAAATAAGGGCTAAGAAATTAGGCTTTATATACACCTTATTTAAAGGAGATTTTAAACTTTGACGTACTATGGAATCGAGAAAATGAAAATCTTCTTTATTTAATAAGTCGGCATAGGTTGTGTCTTTAGGTAGTTTTATAGCGGCTCCGACCTGAGCAGGGGTTGGTTTGGACGTTGTTTCGCTTTCTCCGGCGAATTGGCTACAAGCGTTAAAGGCTTGGTGGAGTTCGGGAATACTGTCGGTATATTGATATAGTATGTCGTATGTACCATGATATGTTCCGAACAGATAAGAGGGATGCGAAAGACCGTTGCCTGAAATTTTCCATAACCAACCGCCTTCCGGTCGCTGTTTCGCAATGGAAGTACAGGTGATAAAGATTGCAATGGTAAGAAATGCCAGGAATAGTTGATTGAATTTTTGCATAGCTATTATGATTATAATATTTATAAATCTTATTATAGTACGTCTCCGCCTTTGGGTGTGGGACAAATTTGTGGAATGTTTAGTAACGGACAATGAATGCATTGTTCTGCATTTTTACATGTTCCGCTTAGTTTTATTTTATTCTGGATACGCTGTCTGCGTTTTTTTACGGCATCGTAATTTTTACCTAGTAGGTTGGCAATCTCTTTTAGAGATACTTTCTCGAATATCAGGATACAGATAAAAATCTCGTAAGACGACAACTGGATTGATTCCAGAAAACTTATCAATGGCTGGTTTATTTTTCGATAGAATCCTAGGATTTCGGTGTATTCATCGTATGAAGGTTCAGCAGGTTTTTGATTTTCCAATGTTTGCATCCGCTCGCGTAGAGAAGCGATAATGGCTTCTTGTGTCTGATTGCGGAAAGTAACATCCTGATTGACTTGTTCTATTTCCTGGAAAAGTGATCTCCAGTATGTACTTGCTTGTTTTTGCCTCTTGAACATAATAATAGCTACCGGAATTAAGAGGATAACTAATAGTACCAATCCCAGAATAATGAGTTGTTGCAGTTGTAGTTGCTGCAGCAAGATGTCGTGTTCAATCAATGATTGCGAAGGATTAGATTGTGTAATCTCGGTTATCATGATGTCTAAAAGTTTGGTATAAGAAATATGTAAAAAGAATAAATACAATAGTGGCTGCCAGATTGACTATCCATAGATCTCCTGTCATTGCTGAGTTTACCTGTTGGGGAAGGGGATGATAATAATTAGTCATGACATATGCCACGCTTGAGACTTGTAAAAGAATATGTGTTATCAGGCAAGTCCATAGGCTCCGACTATATACATACAACCAGCCGAACCATAGTCCGTATATTAATCCTAGTACAGGTAATAAGGTCATGCACCCCCACACTACAGAATAAATTATTGCGGCTATTATAATTGATTTTCGGATACCATATTCTGTCAGTAGTCCTCTTAGAATGATTCCTCTAAAAATGACTTCTATTATAAAAGGCATAAGTATTGCGCTGATAAAAGGATAAATGTAAGCCTCGTTTGAGTCTTTTGTTCCAATTTCTGTGAATATCTTTTTGAGAAACTCCGGGAATGGTACGATTGAATAAATCAGTGCATGTACCCACGGAAGGCAGAGAGTTCCTCCTGCTGCAAGTAATAGTACCTTTATATTTGGTTTGTCAAAACGGAGTATGGAGCGGTCCATTGCTTTGGTTCGGAAAGCTATTGCCAGTATTGTTACTGTGCTTACATATAGTATAGTCGCACATAGATAGCTAGGTACGCCTGATATGATGCAGATAACTTGAACGATTACAGTCCACAGAATAAAGAAGACAGCTAGCCAAATAGATTGACGGCAATTGGGAAAAGTGAGTATTTCCATAGTTTTTAATTTAATGTAATTATATAGAAGACTAAAAACAGTGTTGCAAAGTAGTTTCTTTTTTGTGATAATACCAAATTGGTGGAAAAGTCTAAAGGGACAGACATATATACATTAAAAAGCGTTGTATGAGCTGTACATAATGGCTTAAATGGTATTTGCGGGACAAAGATTAACTCATTTTAACTCAGCGTTCCCTTGTCTTGAGAGCGATAGCAGAAAATAAAAAATGGTTTCATGATGTTTTGAATATACTAAAATGATAGATTTTTGACTTATATCTTATATAGATTGCGTACTTTTTCCTACTTTTGCAGACCATTTATTTAAAAACCCATACATTGATATGCAGGAAAAAATAATAATTCTTGATTTCGGTTCGCAAACTACGCAACTTATTGGACGTCGTGTACGCGAGTTGGACACGTATTGCGAAATTGTTCCTTATAACAAATTTCCTAAAGAAGATACAACAATCAAAGGAGTTATCCTTTCCGGAAGCCCTTTTTCGGTTTATGATAAAGATGCTTTCAAAGTAGATTTGAGTGAGATTCGTGGTAAATATCCTATATTGGGAATTTGCTATGGCGCACAGTTTATGTCGTATACTAACGGTGGGAAAGTAGAGCCGGCCGGTACGCGTGAATATGGGCGTGCGCATCTGACTTCTTTCTGTAAGGATAATGTGTTGTTCAAAGGAGTACGCGAAAATACACAGGTGTGGATGAGCCATGGCGATACGATTACTGCTATCCCTGCTAACTTTAAAAAGATTGCTTCAACGGACAAAGTTGATATTGCTGCCTATCAGATTGAAGGTGAAAATGTATGGGGCGTTCAGTTTCATCCGGAAGTATTTCATAGCGAAGATGGAACACAGATCTTGAAGAATTTCGTAGTCGGGGTTTGTGGGTGCAAGCAGGATTGGTCACCGGCTTCTTTTATCGAAAGCACAGTTGCTGAATTGAAAGCACAGTTGGGTGATGATAAAGTGGTGCTCGGTTTGAGTGGTGGTGTGGATTCTTCTGTAGCTGCCGTGTTGCTGAACAGGGCTATTGGCAAGAATTTGACTTGTATCTTCGTAGATCATGGTATGTTGCGTAAGAATGAGTTCAAGAATGTGATGAACGATTACGAATGCCTTGGCCTGAACGTGATTGGTGTGGATGCCAGTGAGCAGTTCTTTGCGGAATTGGCCGGTGTAACGGAACCGGAAGGTAAACGTAAGATTATCGGTAAGGGTTTTATTGATGTGTTCGATGTAGAAGCTCACAAAATAAAAGATGTAAAATGGTTAGCGCAGGGTACTATTTATCCGGATTGCATAGAATCATTGTCTATCACAGGTACAGTGATTAAGAGTCACCATAATGTAGGGGGCCTTCCGGAGAAAATGAATCTAAAGTTGTGCGAGCCGCTTCGTTTGTTGTTTAAGGATGAAGTTCGTCGTGTAGGCCGTGAGTTGGGTATGCCGGAACATCTGATTACCCGTCATCCGTTCCCGGGACCGGGGTTGGCAGTACGTATTCTGGGAGATATTACGCCGGAGAAGGTACGTATTTTGCAGGATGCGGATGATATCTTTATTCAGGGATTGCGTGATTGGGGATTATATGATCAAGTATGGCAGGCAGGTGTTATCCTGTTGCCGGTACAGTCTGTCGGTGTAATGGGAGATGAGCGTACTTACGAAAGAGCAGTTGCCTTGCGTGCCGTGACATCTACGGATGCTATGACTGCCGATTGGGCGCATTTGCCTTACGAGTTCTTAGGTAAAGTTTCGAATGACATTATTAATAAGGTAAAAGGTGTGAACCGTGTAACCTATGATATTAGTTCCAAACCGCCTGCAACAATCGAATGGGAATAAAATAAGTCCTTTTTAGATGATACTTGAGTAGCCTCAACTTGAATAAAGTTGGGGCTATTTTATTTTCATCTCGGCAAACAAACTGTTTCATGCTTTAGAAACCATAGTTTCACCGGTGGGAAACTTTAGTTTCAGACGCTTGAAACTTTTGTTCCCAAGGCTTGAAACTTCCAGTTTCATTACGGGAAACAAATAGTTTTAAACCTTTGAAACAAAATTGAATAGGATGCGTCTCTGTCTTGTCAATGAGAGACACACCCTATTCCGTATAACTTATGTTGATAACTGTTTATTTCGCTTGTAACTTGGTGACAATCGTTGCCGTAACCGTCGGATCGTCAGAACTACCGGCATTACCAGTCAGGTTTTGAATATATACCACTCCTTTTTGTCCATCTTGCGTCTGGTATGCATATACTTTTCCATTCTCTATTTCAATACTTTCTGTTGTTGGTGACAAATTCTTTAGAGGAGTGTCATCAATTCTGCTGATTGCGTTGAACTGTTCTAAGGTCATATTCGTAACTCCGAATTTAGTATTGCGAGCACCGTTAAAGGTTAAGCTATGCTTGGCAGGAGAGATTAATACTGCTTTTCCATTCTTATTTTCCATACCTATATTAACTTCAGCAGCATATTTACCCGCTTCACGGCTCTTATAGATGCGGCCATATAACCATTCGGCATAGAATACTCCCCAATATTTGTCAACTGATTCCAATTTCTTATCACTATGTTCAGAAAAGATAACAGCAGGAGTGATTTCTACTACAAAGTTTTTCTGAAAGTCTTCTCCTTCAGCATCAGTTACACTAATTTTGATCGCTTTGTTTTCTGACAGGTTTGTTATAGTATATGAAAAATCATAATTACTTTTAGGTTCGTCAAATGTTTGTCTGGTACTCTCGATGACAGATATCGCCGCACCGGTTTCAGCATTGGCTGTGCTGATAACGAAGGAGGTAAGTCCTGCTGTAGAAGTGATGCTTCCTTTTACCGTATATTCTTTGATACCTTTCGGAGTAGTTACCAAGTTCGTTCCTCCTTCAAAATTGAATAGTACAGTAGGAACATAATCAATATTAGCTTCATTTTCACAAGAGGTAAGTGAAAACAGGAAGATAAATAACGTATAAAATAAATGTTTTGCTTTCATATTATTGTAAAATTATTGGTTTATAAATCTGATTACCACCCGGCGTTTTGTTCAATATTCTGACTGTTGTCAACTTCTTGCTGCGGGATTGGGAAATGGTAACATTTGGAAAGAAAAATACGTTCTTCCAGCAGGCTTCTGGTATATGTAGGATTTTCTAGGCTGCCTGTTACAGTAACCTTGTATACTGGTTTAGAGAACCATTCTTCCGCTTTGGCCCATCGGCGGGCATCGAAGAAACGATTGTCTTCGAATGCAAATTCTACACGATATTCTTTGTAGATGCGCTGTCTGAGTTCGTCCTTATTCCAATTTTTGTTTTCATCTAATTCTCCTACACCGGCACGTTTGCGTATCAGGTTGACTGTTTTTACTGCATTTTTGCTGTCACCCAATTCATTAAGTGTCTCTGCATACCCAAGTAATATTTCCGCATAACGTATCATTTGGGGGTTACAGTCATAATTGGAGTTTCCCGAACTTTTGTGTCCGATTCTATCGTCGAGATATTTCAGGACGAGATAACCGGATGATTTGCTTTTATCATCTACGTCAGTCATATCCAACGCTTGTTGGGAACCATTAAGATCGAATGTGTTGCCATGATAAAAGATTGTCATTTTAAGGCGTGGATCCCGGTTTTCATAAGGATTCTTATCGTCATATCCTGAATTTTTATTAATGATAGGCTGGCCATTGGCATCGTATCCGGTGATTGGTTCAGTACCGTCTTTCATGTCGTAAGCATCTACCAGATTCTGAGTGGGAGTACATCCCACATAAGATTTTTCATTCCAGGGAGCTCCTTGGGGAAGATTACTATGCATGGTGGCATTGGCAGCGAGTAGATATGTATATATATTTTCTTTGGTTTTACGCTCGCAGAAATAATGTGCATAACTTAATTCCGGATTTTGCGTGTCATAATATAAATCATAGATATTCAATCCCATGACTGCTGATAATGCGTTTCTGGCATCTTCCCATTTCTTACGATCCATAGACGGGTTGTTTAGTTTGCTGGCAGCATAAAGTTTGGTACGGGCTATGTAGGCCAGTGCCGCTCCTTTGGTAGCACGCCCGTAATTGGGGGCGTCCCATTCTAATGGAAGTTGTGATGCAACATCTGCCAGTTCGGAAACGATATAGTCGACGGTTGCTTCTGCAGTTGAACGCGAACGGTCCAAGTCGGTAGGAGAGATGATTTCATCTCCCAGCAACACGACTCCTCCGTACCAACGGTATAATTCTGCATAATACAGCGCCCGTAAGAAACGCGCTTGTAATTTTGAGGAGGCTTTTTCTTCATCAGACAGTACCGATTTGTCTACTTTTTGTATAAATAGAGTTGCGTTACGGATACTATTGTAATAGAAGGTCCAGGGATGTCCTCCGTTCATTGCAATATCAGAGGCAGACATGGTTGACTTACCATGCGTATGTGCTGATGAATATTCAATAGGTGCATATGCGTTGTCTGTTGCACAGTCAAGGAAAGTTACTCCATCTCCGGAGAAACTGGAGAAGCTACCTTGTGTTAGACGCGTGCGGGCATATAGGTTATTTAAAATCTGCCTTGTCTTTGCTGCGTCTGCATAGATTAATTCTTCCGTATTTGTTCCTGTCTGGATTCGTTCCATATCACCGGTACATCCGTATAGGAGCAGTAGGGAAAAGGCTGTTAGAATAATATTTTTCTTCATATATCGAATTGTTATCAGAGGTTAGAATGTAACGTTTACTCCAAGATTATAGATTCTTTGCTGAGGGTAGAAGTTTCCGCGATTGGCAGGTTGTGCTTCCGGGTCGATCACTTTTAACTTATCCCAAGTAAGCAGGTTGAATCCGTTGACATACATCCTTAATGCGGATATCGGGGTGTGGGTAAACCACTTTTTAGGGAAGTTGTAGGATAACTCTACATTCTTCAGTCGCAGATAAGAAGCGTCATACAAATACATTGAAGATGATTTGAAGTTGTTCTGATTGGAGCCTGAAGAATTGCTCATACGATGATAAGTCGCAGTTTGCTGTGTTTCGGGAGTCCATCTGGCCAAATGTCTGTCGGCAAGAGCAGAACCAAGATTGAAGAACTCCCATGCAACTTCACCTGTCAGTGGAATTGTTACACGTGTTGCTCCCTGGAACATAACGGTCAGGTCGAAGTTTTTGTAAGACAGACCAACTTGGAATGAGCCGGTTATTTCGGGTACATCCGAGAAACCGAAAGGTGCTATGTCGTAATCATTGATAACACCGTCTCCGTTGATATCACGGAAACGGACGTCTCCAGGTTGTAAGGTGCCGTATTGCGTCGGGCCGGCTGCGATTTCGGCATATGTATTGTAGAATCCGTCGGCTATCAGTGAGAACTGTTGTCCGATAGAACCTCCGGTACGGTTCATATAAGGATATTTACGTATCTGTTCATTTTGTTCGATAATCTCATTGTGGTTGTAGGCAATGTTTGCTTTGATGCGATAGCCGAAGTCTTTGATCTTATGATCCCATCCTACTTCTACTTCTACACCTTGATTTTTTACTTCCATTAGATTTTGTGGAGAAAAACTTGTCACTCCGGAAATGATGTTGGTGCGTGAGGGAGTTTTCAAGATGTTGGTACGGTTTTCGCGGAAGTATTCGGCATTCAAGGTTAATTTACCTTCAAACCAGCGTGTGTCCATACCGATATTGAATTTGGTAGAACGTTCCCAACTTACAATCTGTGCTGCTTTTCCTTCCAAGAGTCCTCCACTGGCTGCAGTTGGAGATTCACCGAAATTGTAATTGGTGCCTGCGGCATAGGTCGCTTCCGAATAATAGGCAAAATTACTTCCGAATTTGTCATTACCGACTTGTCCTAATGAAGCTCTTATTTTCCAGTAAGGTAATAGTTTGCTGTCTTTTAGGAAAGATTCGTTAGTAACAATCCAGCCTACGGATGCGGAAGGGAATAATGCATATCGTTCGCCTTCAACAAATCTGTTGGAACCATTGTATCCTAAATTGATTTCTACTAAGTATTTACCTTCAAAATCATAGTTGGCACGGGCTACCAGTCCTTGATATACCTGCGGTAGCCCTCCATATTCACCATCGCCCGGTGCTTGGTGAGAGTTATAGTTGTATAAAATAAGTCCCGAAACATTATGTTTTTCTGCAAATTGATGTGAATAATTCACGAATGCTTCCCAGTATACACGTTTTTTTGCTCCGGATGCAAAATTGATGAGAGAAGGGAATACTTTGGCAAGTAGGCGTTGGTATGTTCCATTCTCATTATATTTCCATACAGGTTCCACCACATTCAAGCCCATACCGTTGTCTTCGATATAACTATTGTAGGAGAATTTACCTCCGATACTCAATCCTTTAGTAATAGCATGTAAATCGTAGTTCAGTTTTACAGTTCCTTCCAAAGCACTGTCGTTGTCCTTTCTATATCCCTGATAGAGGAATGCGTGTAGTGGGTTGGCTCTCACAAGATTTGGAACGGCTGCAAAAGTTCCGTTTTCGTTGACTAGCGGGAATGCATTGGCAGGTGTACGGGTCATATTGTTAAATGCACGGCTGGCATCTCCTTCGGAGTTGGGACGGTTCTTGCTTCCGGTACGATAGCTGAAGTCAACGCCAATACTGAAGTCTTTAGTAACTTGTATATCTAGGTTGGTTCGTACGTTGAAACGATTATAGTAGTAGGCAGAGTTGTAGTCTGGTTGCTGGAGTAAATTATCCAGTTCCGGGTTAATGGCAATCAATTTGGCCAGATCCGGTTTCTTTTTTAATTTTTCGATATCAGTTTCGTAGGTTCCGTTCTGATGAAAATAGCCTAATGACACAAAATATTTAAGCCGTTCGTTTCCTCCCGATACATTGACATTGTACTTTTGTTGTGTACCTAGTTTGGTAAACATATCTATATAGTCGTTGTCCGGATGAGTAAACGGGCTGGACTGGTCGCGGTATAATTGCATATCATGCTCTGTATATTTCGGTGCTTGCCCTTCATTTACCAAACCTTCATTCATCAATGTTGCATATTCTTCGGCATTCACCATTTTTGTAATACGGTTGATTTGTGTAATACCGAACTCACCGGAGAAAGAAACTTTAGCTTTACCGGAATTACCACGTTTTGTAGTCACAAGGATAACTCCGTTCGCTCCACGTACACCATAAACGGCAGTAGCAGATGCATCTTTCAATACGGAAATACTTTCTATTTCGTCCGGGTCGATTTGTGAAAAGTCACGTTCGATGCCATCTACCATAATCAACGGAGAAGCATCGTTCACCGTAGCACGGCCACGAATATAGAGTGCGGCAGCGTCTTCACCGGGACGTCCGCTGGTTTGACGTGTTACCAGTCCGGGAATACGTCCTGTCAGACTGTTTGTGACACTGGAAGTAGGACCTTGTTTCAGTTCTCGATTGCCCACAGCAGAAATAGATCCGGTAACTGATACCTTTTTCTGTTGCCCATAAGCTACAACCACTACTTCGTCCAAGGTTTGTGTGTCATCATGGAGTCTTACGGTAAGTGTCTTTCCATCTTTGGGAACGGTAACTTCCACAGTTTTCATTCCTATCATTGAAATAGCAATAATAGCCTTGTTACTGGTTACCTTTAATGTGAATTTGCCGTCAAGATTTGTAATTGTTCCATTACTGGGTTGTCCTTTTTCTACCACATTGGCACCAATTAATGGTTCGCCGGCGGCATCTGTAACAACACCTCTTACGGTTTCTTGTGCTTGCGCTCCTATGAACCATAAGCTCATTAGTAGCATTAATATATACCATTTTTTCATATTATACGATTTTTAGATTGTTATCTCCAACCGGGATTCTGTACTAAATTTGTATTTAACTGCATTTCTGAGTAGGGGATAGGAGAATAATACATCTTTGTATTAAATTTCCTTTGTCCGTCGACAACAAACTCATGTGTGGACACAACTCCATTATCTTGCCGTTCTATTCTGAATCCCATTAGTGGCTGGTTCAAATCTTTTTCGGCTGTTTTCCATCTTCTCAAGTCAAAATAGCGTTGATCTTCGAATGCCAGTTCAACCCGTCTTTCATTTCTTATTTTCTTTGTCATTTCCGTTTGAGAAGTTGTAGTGTATGGGACTGTTATTCCTGCACGTGTTCTTACTTTATTCAAAGCTTCGAGAGCTGTCCACCCCAAATCGGCTGCATCATTCGGTCCGTATGCTTCGTTCATGGCTTCGGCGTATAGCAAATAGATGTCTGCCAAGCGAATGACAGGGAAGTAGTGGTAGGTACTCGTTATTGTTTGAGCTGACAGATTTATATTCGTATCAAGGAATTTGCGTAAATAATAACCTGTAACGGTAGAACGAAGATTGACTTTGCCGATAGCATCCTGACTGTTGGGGTCGCTGATGTCGATTGCTCCTCTTGCTCCCAAAATACTTCCGTCACGAACGATCGTAACATCAAAACGAGGATCCATATTCTCGAATCGGGTATCTGATTGCATATCGTTGGCACTACCATCCTTCTTCTCGAAAGCGCATACCAGATTATGGGAAGGACAAGTACCTCCCGAACCCAACAGTGAAGGAGGGTAATTGTAAAGTTCCAGCATATAGTTTTTTGGATTTCCGGTATATACTATATATTCAGTATTTTGGTTTGGCTGTATGATAAACAGTTTTTCAAAGTTTGGGTATAAATACAATTTACTCGGAGCAAGGTCAATTACGGTTTTCAAAGCTTTAGCAGCAAGTTTCCACCTTTCTTGTACGTTTCCGTCAGTATAGCCGAGTATCGGATTTTGTACATTGTTGAATAATGGACTCGCTGCGTACGCCAGCGTTTTTGCCTTAATAGCCAACGGGCATGTACTGGCTGATAAAAAACCAAAACCACGATATTGATTGGTGATATAATTGTAGCGCGTAAATATTTCGCTGGCTTCATTGCATAAATTTACAATATAATCGACGCAATCGCTGAAATTATTGCGGGGTAATGTTATAATCTCTTTATCATCAAGAGTATATGTCTTTTTCACGAGCGGAACTCCTCCATACCTTTTGATTAACTCGAAGTAATAGAGTGCACGGACCGATTTACTCTCTGCTATGGCCAGTTCTTTATAACTTTCAACTTGTGCATCTGTCCAACCTGCATTGTTTTGTAGGAGAGGAATGTACTGCTCGAAATAAAGTGTACGCCGGATACCGATGTATAAATCGGCCCAACGGTTTTCTATCGGACTAATTTCGGTTGCGTATCCTTGTCCCAGTTTATACATTGCATTGGCGGGGTCTACATAAGCACCGTCATCTGTAGACGCGTCGAGGAATGCTGTATAGTTGCTTTGGTATCCATTGGGCATGGAAACGTAAACGCTATTCAGCATTTGGATTGTTTTGTTATAATCAATAAATGTCTCTTCCGGTTGCCAGTATTCATAAGGTTGTTGGTCCAGATAGTCGCATGAAGAAACTGCAAGAGCAATACAACCTGTTATGAGTATATGTTTAATCGTTCTCATAGTTAATTAAAATTTAATGTTTATTCCGGCGCTGAATGAGCGTTGGAGCGGATAAGCGACGCCATTGCCATAGGCCTCCGGGTCAATAACGTCTAGTTTATCAAATGTGAGCAGGTTCTGGCCATTTAAGAAGATACGGAGTTCTTCAAGACCGATGGAACGGACCACTTTGGTTGGTAGATTATACGACAGTTCTACATTCTTTAGTCTTAGATAAGAGGCGTCCCGTTGCCAATAGGTAGACGAAAGACTGTTGTTGCTTGAACCCGCAGCTTTAGTTGTAAATCTTGGGTTGTTGACAGAAGGGTTTTCCGGTGTCCATCTATTTCTTTGGTGTTCATACATATTTCCGTTATTGTAGAATGCAAACGCTGTGTATGAAGATAGCATTTTAGATACTTTAGCTGCCCCTTGGAATAGCACGGACAGAGAAAATCCTTTATAGCTTCCTCCAAGACTGAAGCCATAGAACACTTGAGGAACATCCGTGTATCCGTAACGTACCCGATCTTTTTCATCTATCTTACCGTCTCCGTTGATATCTTTATATCGTATGTCTCCGGGAACGACGCTGTTCAATGTGTGAACAGGAGCTGCCGCAATTTCTTCATACGATTGGAAAATACCATCGGCAATATAGACTAGTGAAGTACCATAAGGGTGTCCTTTGGAATACATATAGTCATACGGTTGCAAGGCTTCGTCCATATCAATGACTTTGTTTTTGCTGTATGAAATGTTACCACTAAGGAAATATGTGAAATCTTTACCTATGTTATCTTTCCAGTTTAGGCTACCTTCCAAACCTTTGGTTTCCATTTTCCCGATATTCTTGCCTGGCATATAGATAGTAGTATATCCCAACATGGATGAAAATGTGGAGGGAATGGTGTATACACCGGTGCGACGATCCTTCCAAATGTCGAATGTTGCGTTCAGACGATTAGAGAACATTCCTAAGTCTGCCCCTAGATTTATTTGAGTAGATTTCTCGTAGGTAGCAGAAGGATTGGCTTGTTGGGTTTCCAATAGAGAAGTATATTGCGCCATGTCATTACCAAAATAGATTCCTTCATTCAAATTCTGAAGACGGCTCATATACATATACGCAGATACTGCACGGTCATTGTTTACCTTACCGATACTACCGCGTATCTTTAGATTAGAAATAGCGGGCTTTAACACATCAAAGAATTTCTCGTTGGATGCGTACCATGCCAAGGAGACAGTAGGAGACAATCCCCAGCGGTTCTCATTATTGAATTTGTAAGAACCTTGATAGCCGAAAGTGGCATCTATCTGGTATCTGTTATCGTATTTATATGCAAACCAGCCACCAACTGTTTGGTAGCGATAGGGAAGCACAATACTTTGATTGTATTCATATTGGTCGTAAAACATCATTCCCGAAACATTGTGCTTACCGGAAATACGATTGTAGCTAAGTTTAAAATTTAATGTGGTGTTACGTGCATCACCATATTTCATGGCAGCATTTGATATCATTTCTTCACTAGTTCCATATTTTTGGAGTACTCCGTTATTTTGAAGTGTGTAATAATTGAAAGAGCGGGTACGGTTTTGTTTTTGTAAGTTGTATACGTCCATAGAAATCTGTCCGTAGAGCGATAAACCCTTCAGAAGGAAATCCAGATCCTGTTTCAGTGATACAGAAAAGGCGCCATAACGTTTATCGATCGCTGTGTAGCCACCTCTGTTCAAAATAGCCCACGGATTGATATATTTATCATTGCCTGCAACAATACGGTCTCCCGGTTGTGATTTGATAGGATTCCCTGACTGGTCTACATAGTTATGGGTATCTTTATAGTACATAGGAAATGCTGTAGCCGGCGTTTTCAACAGATTCTGGAATATATATTGTTGTGCTTGGTCATGATAAGGAGAGTTTTCGCTTTGCATCCAACCGTCTAATTTTACAGATAACAGGGTCGTAGAGGTGATGTCGAAGTCTACGTTCGAGCGAAAGTTGATTCGGGAAAATTCTGTGTTGGTACTGTAATTCTGCTCTTTTTCAGTATTAAACATTCCTGCTTGTCCGGTATATCCCAATGAGACGAAATAACGGGTACGCCCGGAACCTCCTTCTACTGTGGCATTATATCGCTGCATGAAAGTTCCTTTTTTAAGCAAGTTTCCTATCCAGTCGACATCTGGGTAGCGCTCCGGGTCTGAATGATTGGCGAATTTATTGATCTCCGTTTCCGTGTAGAAAGGATTCAAACCGTCATTAATGTTCGCTTCATTGTAGGATTGAGCATATTCTGCCGCGTTAACAGCTTTGGGAACTCTCATGTTCTGCTGATATATCCCTTGAATGTTAAGGCTGACTCTAGGTTTTCCGAGACGTCCGGATTTGGTTTCAATCAGGATAACTCCGTTCGCGCCTCGCATACCATAAAGAGCGATAGCAGAAGCATCTTTTAATATGGTCACTCTTTCAATTTCCTGAGTTTGTACCATACCGTAGTAATTGCGTTCTTGTCCATCGATTAGTACAAGTGCGCCATTTCCATTGCTACGTATTCCACGTATATAAATGGAAGCTTCGTCATTGCCCGGTTCTCCACTTCGCTGAATCGTAGTTAACCCCGATATTCTTCCTGACAATGCATTGGATAAATGCTGTACAGGCACATTCTCCAATACTTTACCGGAGATTACATCGGATGCACCGCTAAACTCTGTTTTTAACTTACTTCCATAGGGTATGGAAATGATTGTCGAGTCTTTTTCATTCTTTTCCTTCACTGTTTTGTCCTGTGCTGAAATGATGGTTGAATAACCTGCAAGTGAGCAAAATAGCAGAAAGAACTTGATTTTTAAAGTTTTCTTTCTCATAAATATTAAATTAAGGGGAATATTTTATAATATTCAGTTTAGAATAAGTCGTAGTAGAACTTAGCCTAATTTAATCTATATCTATGATAATCAGTTTGTTAAAGTTGTGATATTTATTAAAAAAGAGTAATGGTATAAAGTTGGTATCTAAAAAAGTAGATTTAATTTGCGGGAGAATGCAAAATAAATGAAATATTAGCTTGATATTTTAAAATCAATTAATATATTTGCGGAGAATTAAAAACAAAATGAACTTTTAAAGCAAAATCGCCTATGGAGAGCTAAGCACTTCTATTATAATTTAGAAAATTATTAAGTTCTACTACAACTTAGCTATTAATTTAATCTTTTAGAAACATAAATAAGAAAAGGGAAAAACTATTTTTTAATGGTGGTTATATGTTTGTCGTTTAGTAATCGTAGACAAAATGATCCTATTTGTGCTACCTAAACAGGGAATTATATAATTAACTATCTATCTAATTATCTAGGTAAGTTTTTAAAACCTCTGCTATTTTCTCATATCCTTTAGTATTAGGATGAAGTCCATCGCTGAATAAGGATGAATTGATAATGCCATTTTTATCTGTCAACAGATTGCTTAAGTTTATATAAATACAATTCTGTTCTAGCTTCTTACGAAGTTCTTTGTTAATTTGCTGAATACGTTTTTCTGTGTTTGCTCTTGGGAGGATTCCCATTACGCATAATTTAGCTTGTGGTTGGCGTATTTTAATAGCTTCGGTAACCTGAAGAATACCTTGCAGAATTTCTTTATCTGTATTAAATTGAAGATTATTAGTTCCTATCAGTAGAAAAATCATATTTGCTTTGAAACCGTCCAATTCGCCATGGTAGATGCGCCACAATACGTTTTCTGTTTTATCCCAGCCGAAACCGAGATTGCGAACTGACCTGTTTTTGAATAGCTTGTCCCAAGCTTCTTTTCCACGTTGTGTCGGTGCAGTAGGCTCGCCGGCCCAGTAATGCGTGATAGAGTTACCTATCATAATGATTTCCGGGGCATTTTCTCGGTTTAATTTAAGGATTTCTTCATGACGCGCGTACCAATCATAGGAATCTCTTTGTTGTTTGCATGGAATACATGAAGTGGGACCTTCATTCTTTTCATGTAATATTTCCCGTATCTTTTTTAAATAACTGTCTGCATATTGCTGCATACCTAAATCAGTAGAATGAACTCCGTCTACCATACCGTCTGCCGGAATACCTATTTCTTCCTTTGTCAGATAATAGATATCCGGAATTTGTTCTTCTTGTAAAGTATTGTATGCTTTTCGCAATTCAGTATTAGCTACGCGGTATGATTCTTCTGCTTTTTCGGAAGTGACATCGTTGGCATATCCGTCATGCTCTACTAGTAAAATAGGTGCTTTGCTGGTTTCGCGTAATTTCTTTACTCCTTTTAAGGTACGGTCGTATATCACTTCTGCACTCTTTCCCGGTAGGTTGGGCATACAGTCAATGATAAACAGTTTTGCATCAATCTCGGACAATAAGTCGAATAGTTCGCTCTCGAGTTTGCCATTGCCGGAGAATCCCAAATTGATGACGGGATGTTCCGACTTTCTATTTAAAATATTTCCCCATGCCATACCCGGACGGGAGGCACACGCCCCTTGTGCAATGGAAGTTCCGTAAATAACCAGGGGTTTTTCTTGTGAGACGGGAAGAAAACGGAAAGAAGTGTTCTCGGGTACACCGATTTCTAGCCATGACACACTGTTGTAAAGAGGTAGAAATAATTGATATTCAAAACCTTTTCCGGTTTTTGCGGCATACGAAAGTCCGCTAAAATCGTATGTAATGGTATCCTGCATAACATACCGTCCAACACACCAACGCTCTTGACCATTATTGTCGGTTGCATATAAATCAATGCCAGAGACACCAGTTGCTGGCATGTGTGGCATGGAAAGAGCGCCTTTCACAACATAACGAATTTTTATTTCCGGAGCATTGGAACGAAATGCAATGGAGAGTCCTGCGCTTTGGAGTGATAAGTCCCATACCGCTTTTCGTACTTTATCTTTAGCCCGTTGTGGAAGTCGTGTGTAAAATCCTGCGGGATCTTCTTGCCATGCTTGTCCACGGACGACCGGAAAACTTTCTTTTTGTGGATTGAACCACTTATATTGTGCTGTTAGTGATGAAGTGCAACCTAAAAAAAGAATAAAAAGAAAGAGGTGTAAATGTGTTGTTTTCATAGGTGGTATAAATAATATAACTTAATTTATATAATGAGCTTCTGTGCATCAGGAATAAGAATTTCTTTTCGTCGCAACTCAATCAATCCTTTATCCTGTAATTCGTTAAGTGCTTTGGAAGTATTCAGACGGGTATCGTCTAAATAGCGAGCTAAATCATCCATTTTTACTTTGAATATCTTTTCTCCTTGTGTTTTCTCGCAATGCAGTAAGAAGAAGCGGGAAATCTTCTCCTTTAAGTCTATAGTCGGTTCTTCCCATAGTCGGGAGTAAAGATTTTGTGCACGATTGCTGACAATATTCATATAGTTGAGCCGGAATATATCGTAATTAAACAGGTCGCTAAGTACGAAGGCTTTACTAATACTGATTGTGTGGGCTTCTGTATGCGCTATATAAGAGGATGCGTAATTCGTATTCATGCCGAATAACGATTGTGGCTCTATCAGATATGGTGCTTCCATTTGCTCAATGACAGTGTATATGTTTTCTTTGGAAGTGGTGACGATAGATACTTTACCTTTTAACAGGAAACGGAGTTGCTTACAAGGACTACCATTCCCAATGATAGTTTCTCCGGCTTTATGCTTGATAAAATGTAGCTTTACCTTATCCAAAATACTAGTGAAATCTTCATGGCAAAGACCTTGAAATAAAGGCAATTGGAGCAAAGTGTCGAACATTGTTTCCATACGTTGTTATCTCTTATTTATTGTACAAATTTACTCATTATACAATACTGCTGTCAACATCTGACCCTTCTTTTTGTTTTTTTTATTGTTTGAATGCATAAAAATAGAGTATATTTGCAGAAAAAAAGGAGGAAATTATGTTTGCAGGCTTTAACTGGCAACAGATGATTAGTGCGTTTATCGTGCTTTTTGCGGTAATAGACATTATCGGTTCTATACCTATTATTATTAACCTGAAAGAAAAGGGGAAGGATGTGAATGCAATGAAGGCTACCGTTATTTCTTTTGCCTTATTAATCGGTTTCTTTTATGCAGGGGACATGATGCTGAGACTCTTCCATGTAGATATTGAATCTTTTGCTGTTGCAGGTGCATTTGTTATTTTCCTCATGTCTTTGGAAATGATTCTGGATATTGAAATCTTCAAAAATCAGGGACCTATCAAAGAAGCTACTCTAGTTCCGCTTGTTTTTCCTCTTTTAGCCGGTGCCGGAGCTTTTACTACCTTGCTTTCCCTTCGGGCAGAATATGCCAGCATTAATATTATCATCGCCTTGGTTCTGAATATGATCTGGGTTTTCTTTGTTGTGAGTATGACCGGTCGTGTGGAACGATTCCTCGGGAAAGGTGGTATTTATATTATTCGCAAGTTCTTTGGAATTATCCTGTTGGCTATCTCTGTCAGGTTGTTTACGGCGAATATAACGTTGTTGATTGAGGCATTGCATAAGTCCTGATTGGAAAATTCCTCCTTCGGATTCTCCTCTTCTTCCTCGTCATCATCCTTTTCATCTGCAAAAGGTTCCGGGCGTTGAGGCCCGTGATTCACAAAAGCTAGGGCACAGAGTGTTCCCATAATTCCACCGCTTAGATGTCCTTCCCACGACATATTGGCGGGAGAGAAATAGGGGAACATATGCCAGATAATTCCTCCGTATAAAAAAGTGACAAGCAGAGAAATGGCAATAAGTGGTACGTATTTGCGGAGAATGCCACTGAAAAAAAGGAAAAAGGCAAGACCGTAGATTAATCCGCTGGCACCTATATGCCAGCCCGGTTTACCTATAATAAAGGTAAGTAGTCCGGCACCGATCCAAATCAGGATAAAAATTTTTCCCGCTATTCTCCGGTAAAAGTAAAAAAGACACCATGATAAGAAAAATAGCGGGAGCGTATTAGCCAGTAAATGACTGAATCCACTGTGTATCAACGGATGAGTCAGAATACCGAAAACTCCACGTTTTTCCATAGGATATATCCCCAAGTGAGAGAGATCCCAATGCATCCCGACCTCTACAATCTTGAGCATATAAAGAATGAAAATAAGAAACAATGGCTTTGCTGCAGCTAGCATGATACGCTGAATATCTTGTTTCATGACTTTCTTTTCTTTAGATATTTTACGCAATACTACGAATATTTGCACAAAATCTGAAAATAAAAACCCTTTTTATTTTTGTTTTTATCTAGAATTTGTACATTTGGACATTGTACCTGTTATATATGGTGCTACAACCATTCTGTATGCGATATAGTAATAAATACAAGTATGATATAATAGCCAATAATTAACCTTTAAATAATGCACAACTATGAGTTATTTACGATTTGACAAGACCCTCATGACGAATCTGGAAGAATCTCTGCAGAGAGAAATTCTCCGGACGAACAAGGCAGGAGCTTATCATTGTACAACGATTGTTGATTGTAACACACGCAAATATCACGGCCTGTTGGTGATTCCCGTTCCCAATCTCGACGATGAAAATCATGTGCTGCTATCTTCTCTTGATGAAACGGTAATTCAACATGGTGCGGAGTTTAACTTGGGATTGCATAAATATCAGGGGAACAACTTTAGTCCCAACGGGCACAAGTATATCCGTGAGTTTGATTGTGAACATATCCCGGCGACAACTTACCGTGTTGGAGGAGTAATTCTCCGCAAAGAAAAAATCTTTGTACATCATGAAAATAGAATCCTGATTCGTTATACTTTACTTGATGCGCATTCGGCAACGACTTTGCGCTTCCGTCCGTTCCTTGCTTTCAGAAGTGTACGTGAGTATACTCACGAAAATGCACAGGCAAGCCGCGAGTATCAACTTGTGGAAAACGGTATAAGGACTTGTATGTATCCGGGCTATCCGGAACTGTATATGCAGTTGAACAAAAAATGTGAGTTCCATTTCCTACCCGACTGGTATCGTGGCATTGAATACCCGAAGGAACAGGAACGAGGGTATGATTTCAATGAAGATCTTTATGTTCCCGGTTATTTTGAGGTGGATATAAAGAAAGGGGAGAGTATTGTATTCTCGGCCGGGACTTCAGAAATATCCCCTCGGAGACTGAAACAGACATTTGAGGCGGAAGTGGCTGATCGTACACCGCGTGATAGTTTTTATCACTGTCTGAAAAATTCTGCTCACCAATATCACAATCAACAGGAAGGTGAACATTATATCCTTGCCGGTTATCCATGGTTTAAATGCCGTGCACGCGATATGTTTATTGCTTTGCCGGGGCTGACGCTTGCTATTGACGAAATCGACCAGTTTGAGGATGTGATGAAAACAGCGGAAAAAGCAATTCGTAACTTCATTAATGAAGAACCTGTGGGTTACAAAATCTATGAGATGGAACATCCTGATGTTTTGCTTTGGGCTGTTTGGGCTCTGCAACAATATGCAAAAGAGACTTCCCGAGAGCAATGTCGTCAGAAATATGGAGAGCTTCTGAAAGATATCATGGAATATATCCGTCAGAGGAAACATGATAACCTTTTCTTGCATGAAAACGGGCTGCTTTATGCAAATGGTACGGAAAAAGCGATTACATGGATGAACTCTACCGTAAACGGTCATCCGGTAATTCCCCGTACAGGATATATTGTTGAGTTTAATGCTTTATGGTATAATGCGCTGCGTTTTGTGGCAGATCTAGTGCGTGAAGGTGGAGATGCAATTTTTGCAGATGTACTTGACGCACAAGCTGAAGTGACCGGAAAGTCATTTGTGGATGTGTTCCGGAACGAATATGGGTATTTGCTTGATTATGTGGATGGTAATATGATGGATTGGAGTGTACGCCCTAACATGATATTTACAGTAGCATTTGATTATTCTCCTTTAGATAGGGCGCAAAAGAAACAAGTGCTTGATATTGTGACTAAGGAATTGCTTACCCCGAAGGGAATCCGTTCGTTGAGTCCGAAGAGTGGCGGATATAATCCGAATTATGTAGGTCCGCAGGTACAGCGGGATTATGCTTATCATCAGGGAACTGCATGGCCTTGGCTAATGGGATTCTATCTGGAGGCTTATTTGCGAATCTATAAGATGAGCGGACTGTCATTCGTCGAACGCCAGTTGATTAGCTATGATGATGAGATGACAAGCCATTGTGTGGGCTCCATTGCCGAACTATTTGATGGAAACCCACCTTTCAAAGGACGTGGCGCGGTATCGTTTGCAATGAATGTGGCAGAAATATTGCGTGTTTTAAAGCTACTGTCTAAGTATTATTAAAAAAGGAGGAACGAAGATGAAAGTTTTAATGTTTGGATGGGAATTCCCTCCCAAAATATATGGTGGTCTTGCGGTTGCTTCTTACGGAATAACTAAGGGATTGAGCTTGCAAGGTGACATGGAAACAATCTTTTGTATGCCTAAGCCTAGCGGCGAAGAAGAAAAGTTCTTAAAAATAATCGGTATGAACCAAGTACCTATTGTATGGCGTGATATCAATTATGACTACTTGAAGTCTCGCTTGTTGGAGATGTCTCCGGAAGAATACTATTCTTTCCGCGATCATATTTATGCCGATTTTTCTTATATGCACGTCAATGATTTGGGATGTATGGAGTTTGCAGGAGGTTATCCCGGAAACTTGCACGAGGAAATTAATAACTTCTCGATCATTGCCGGAGTAGTGGCTCGTCAGCAGGAATTTGATATTATCCATGCGCACGACTGGCTGACTTATCCTGCCGGTGTACATGCCAAAATGGTAAGTGGCAAACCGCTTTGTATTCATGTACATGCCACTGATTTCGACCGTTCTCGCGGTAAAGTCAATCCTACTGTTTATTCTATAGAGAAGAACGGGATGGATCATGCTGATTGTATTATGTGTGTATCTGAACTTACTCGCCGCACAGTGATTAACGAATATCATCAGGACCCTAGAAAGGTATTTGCTATGCACAATGCTGTTTATCCATTGTCTCAGGAACTTTTAGATATTCCGCGTCCTGAACACCCAAAAGAAAAAGTGGTAACCTTCCTCGGGCGTATAACTATGCAGAAGGGACCGGAATACTTTGTGGAGGCTGCGGCACTTGTTTTGCAGCGTACTCGTAATATCCGTTTTGTTATGGCAGGTTCAGGCGATATGTTGAATGCCATGATTAACTTGGTGGCGGAACGTGGTATTGCCGATCGCTTCCATTTCCCCGGCTTTATGAAAGGTAAACAGGTATATGAGGTTTATAAGAATAGTGACGTATTTGTTATGCCGTCCGTTTCCGAACCTTTTGGTATTGCTCCGTTGGAGGCAATGCAGTGTGGTACACCTTCTATTATTTCGAAGCAATCGGGGTGTGGTGAAATTCTTGATAAGGTGATTAAAACCGACTATTGGGATATTCATGCTATGGCTGATGCTATTTATTCTCTTTGCACCAATCAATCTCTTTTCGAGTATCTTCGGGACGAAGGAAAGAAAGAAGTTGATGGGATTACTTGGGAAAAGGTTGGCTTGAGAATTCGTGCTCTTTACGAGGATGTGTTAAGAAACTATGGTAAATAACAAAACAATAAATAAAAATGAGAACTATCTGTCTTTATTTTGAAATACATCAAATTATCCATTTGAAACGTTATCGTTTCTTCGATATCGGTAATGATCATTACTATTATGATGACTATGCGAATGAAACAGGTATGAATGAAGTTGCTGAACGTTCATATCTCCCTGCCCTTAGTACATTGATTGAGATGGCGAAAAGTTCGGGCGGTGCTTTCAAGGTAGCGCTTTCTATCTCGGGAGTAGCTTTGGAACAGCTTGAAATCCATGCTCCGGCGGTCATTGATTTATTGCACCAGTTGAATGATACAGGATGTTGTGAATTCCTTTGTGAACCATATTCACATGGCTTATCATCACTGGCCAATGAGGATTGTTTTCGCGAAGAAGTACTTCGCCAGCGTGATAAGATGAAGCAAATGTTTGGTAAAGAACCGAAAGTATTCCGTAATTCTAGCTTGATTTATTCCGATGAAATCGGTGGCTTGGTAGCTTCTATGGGCTTTAAGGGGATGTTGACGGAAGGGGCAAAACATGTGTTGGGCTGGAAGAGTCCGCATTATGTATATCATTGTAACCAGGCACCTAGTCTTAAATTGTTGTTGAGGGACTTCAAACTTTCGGATGATATCAGTCTGCGTTTCTCTAATTCGGATTGGGCGGAATATCCTTTGTTTGCTGATAAATATATCAACTGGATTGATGTGCTACCGCAAGAAGAACAAGTAATCAATATCTTTATGGAATTGAGTGCTCTTGGTATGGCTCAACCATTGTCTTCCAATATTCTTGAATTCCTGAAAGCATTGCCGGAATGTGCGAGAGCTAAAGGAATTACTTTCTCTACACCGACTGAGATTGTAACGAAGTTGAAATCTGTTTCTCAACTTGATGTTCCTTATCCGATGTCATGGGTAGATGAGGAAAGAGATACGAGCAGTTGGCTGGGTAATGTTCTTCAACGTGAAGCTTTTAATAAACTATATAGCGTTGCCGAACGTGTGCATTTGAGTGACGATCGCCGTATCAAGCAGGACTGGGATTATTTGCAGGCTAGTAATAACTTCCGTTTTATGACAACGAAGAATACAGGTATCTGGTTGAATCGTGGTATCTATGACTCTCCTTATGATGCTTTTACCAACTACATGAATATCTTAGGTGACTTTATCAAACGAGTTAATTCTTTGTATCCTGAAGATGTGGATAGTGAAGAACTTAATTCTCTTTTGACTACTATTAAGAATCAGGGTGATGAGATTACTGAATTGCAGAAAGAAGTAGCTAAGTGGCAAGCAAAAGCCGAAAAGGAAACGGCTGCTAAAAAAACTGCGGCCAAGAAGTCTGTTGTGGCAAAAGAGTCGGTGGTAAAGAAAGAACCTGCTGCAAAGAAATCAGCGACCAAGAAAACTGCTGAATCAAAGAAAGCGGTCGGACGGGCCAAGAAGACTGTTACAAAGAAAGAAGAATAAAATAAAATTCTATATACAACAGAACCGTGAGTGAGATGTATATCAGACTCACGGTTCTGTTGTATATAGAAAATAGTATTTAATAAATATCCTTTTTAAAATAATAGCGCAGATTACACAATTAGTAAGTAGTCCGCGCTATTTTTTATGATATTCTCCTGCTATTTATTTCGCTTTCGTAGAACCAAAGTTTGTAGAGACAACTTCGAGTTTTAATATGTTTTCTGGGTATACAGGATTGCCCTGAGAATCTTTCTCTTCTCCTTTTAATCCACCTTTCAAGCGTACATAACCTGGTTTTAAGTCATGTTGGATACCAATGACATTAGAACTGCTACCATAATAACCGTTTGAACTGGCATCTGTTGTTACAAGTACTGGAATTAGTATGGCTTTATTCCAATCACTGAGTTCTTCCCAGTCTTTTATGTTATTAACAGTATGGTTCTCTATTTTCCCTTCATCATTAAATGTTTGGAAAGTGATAGATTTTTTCTCTTGTATTTCCTTGTCTGCTGCTGCTCTATCTTTTAAACAGTCATTTATCAATTTAGTGATATTATTGTACGTGTATTCAGTGAGATTAGTTGTAGAAGAAGTCTGGGTGAATAGCGATGAAGTAACGCCATCACTTAGTTGATTATTCTCAAAGAAGCTTTCTTTATATTTTTTACGTATCAGTAAAACGTTTCTAGGCATAGACATCCCAAATTTCTTATCGCTAGTTTCGTTATAAATAGGAATTCCTAATTTAACGGCGTTCAATGTATCACCTTCAAGTTTTTCTGCTATTTGGCTAACAGGGAGAGTGACCTGAGTAAAAATACCAGCCGGACTTTTTAAATAGGTCCAATCAGAATTATCAATACACTTCTGAATAGCTTCTGTATCATTTGCTAATCTATTAGCTTGAATAATTTCACGTGTAGAATTGAAGGTGCGGCCAGTATACTGTATAGAGTCCTTTTCCGCATTAACTTTAGATTTTAGCTTAATTCCAGTAATACTATCTGTTACATATTCAATGGAAACAACATCCATTTGTACTTGACTGATATAAAGTACAGTACCGTCTCCATAGTCACTTTTTACATATATGCCACTGAATAGATCAGGAAAAGCCTTGTAGAAATCTTTTCTGTCAGCTTTGAAAAGTTTCTGTCCTAATTTCTTTGCTTTGGCTTGATCTAATCGAATACTTACACTTGGCACGTATGTATCAAGTTTACGAATAGAATCACTTACTGATAAATCTACGGCAGTATATGCTTTAGTTCCTAATAAATCTGATTGTTTGTAATAATCCTCCGGATTAATATTGGTATAATATGCCTCTTCTTCATTCAACCTTTTATTTAATTCGTAGATGCTTAAACGGCACGCAGTTAGTGAGTCACCGAAATAACTACTATACCATAGGTAGATATTTATTTGGCAATTGCCTATTACGTGATTATTCTCATCTTTGATTAAAGTAAATCTATCTTTAATCTTACTATCTATTTCTATATTATCAAAACTAGTAACCAAACTTCCTGTGGCTTTAGTCCCTGCTTCATTTTCTTTGTACATTTCAGAGAAACTCAATCCTTCCGGACAGTTCAGTTCAGATAAAAAGCCTGCCTCATATGTACCGAATGTATCATCTGTGAATTTTCCCACGTATCCGGTGCTGGTCTTTGCATATACTTCACCTGCGTGTACAGATTTTGTTGTTACGTCAAATGTAGTCAGTTTTCCATTGATATTCTGGTCACTTCCCGGAAACATTCCCAGTCCTAATCCGGCTGTGTTATCGTCACATCCGAAAAAAGTGATTGCCAGTAAAGCTATTAAGGCGTATTTTGCTTTCATGATCGTCGTATCTTGATTTTTATTCTTCTTCTTCTTTGTTCGCAGTGGCATCCCATACCTGATCGTAGAACTCGTTGCAAGCATCTGCATAGTTCTCCGGGTTCTGATAATCAAGTATCAGTTTACCTGATTGACGGGCATATTCAATGATAGATTCATTCACCTTTTTGCTGTTTTGTATCACTCCGTCCGAATAATCCACGGCGAGTTTGCAAAGGGCGGCATAATCTACCGGTTCTTTTAAGTTGCTTAAATCATCCTTAGATATTCCTTTCAACATTAATTTAGTTGCAAAGTCGTCACTGAGCGTATTTTTGAAGTCGTCTTCATATACAGAGAATACAACTTTGGCATCACGGAACGACGGTTCATCCTTGTACGCTTTCTTAATATAAAGAGGTGCTAACGCTGTCATCCAGCCATGACAGTGAATTACATCGGGACACCAGCGAAGTTTCTTCACGGTTTCCAATACACCACGCGCATAGAAGATAGCGCGGCTGTCGTTGTCGTCATACTCTATGCCGTTTTCGTCCATAGCCTGCATCCGATTCTGGAAATAATCATCATTATCGATGAAATATACCTGCATACGTGCGGATTGGATAGAAGCTACTTTTATAATAAGGGGGTGGTCAGTATCATCGATAATCAGGTTCATACCGGAGAGGCGAATCACTTCGTGCAGTTGGTTCCTGCGCTCGTTAATGTTTCCCCATTTGGGCATAAAAGTTCTGATTTCACGGCCTTTTTCTTGTATCGCCTGTGGAAGGTTTCTACCTATATTGGCCATTTCGGATTCTGAAACGTAAGGTGTAATCTCTTGAGTAATAAATAAAACTTTATTCGCCTTTGTCATAATAACAATAGTTCTCTATAATATTCTGCAAAGATACGAAAAAAAAGACACATTAAATAAGATATTCTTTCTTTATGTGGCAAATATTAGTTTATTTTGCAGAGTTTTTGCAAACGAGTAAAACATAAACCAATTGACGAAAATGAAAATAGTGCACACTATCAAGGACTTACAGGTCGAATTGACTGCCCTGAGAGCCCAAGGTAAAACAGTAGGATTGGTTCCTACAATGGGTGCTTTACACGCAGGACATGCATCTCTGGTAAAGCGCAGCGTAAGTGAGAATGGTGTAACTGTTGTGAGTGTTTTTGTAAATCCCACGCAGTTTAATGATAAAAACGACTTGGAGAAATATCCGCGTACATTAGATGCGGATTGCTGCTTGTTGGAAGAATGTGGAGCTGCATTTGTATTTGCTCCTTCTGTGAGCGAAATGTATCCGGAACCGGACACCCGCCAATTCAGCTATGCTCCATTGGATACTGTAATGGAAGGTGCATTCCGTCCTGGACATTTCAATGGTGTTTGTCAGATTGTTAGCAAGCTGTTTGATGCGGCACAGCCAGATAAAGCTTATTTCGGAGAGAAAGATTTCCAGCAATTAGCGATTATTCGTGAAATGGTCCGACAGTTGCAGTATAAACTGGAAATTGTAGGCTGTCCGATTGTGCGCGAGGAGGACGGATTGGCTTTGAGTAGCCGAAATAAACGTTTATCTGCACAAGAACGTGAAAATGCTTTAAATATTTCTCGGACATTATTTAAAAGTCGTAACTTTGCAGCCTCTCATACAGTAAATGAAACGCAAAAAATGGTGGAAGATGCGATTGACGTAGCTCCGGGATTGCGTTTGGAGTATTTTGAGATAGTAGATGGAAATACATTGCAGAAGATAACCAATTGGGAAGATACTTCGTATGCAGTAGGATGTATCACAGTGTTCTGCGGAGAAGTTCGGCTGATTGATAACATTAAATATAAAGAATAACTAAAAAGACGAAACCTTATGATGATTGAAGTGTTGAAGTCGAAAATTCATTGTGCGCGTGTCACGGAAGCGAATCTGAACTACATGGGTAGTATCACGATAGATGAAGATCTGCTGGATGCGGCAAACATGATTCCGGGAGAAAAGGTGTATATCGCTGATAATAATAATGGCGAACGCTTTGAAACCTATATTATCAAAGGTGAACGCGGTTCCGGCAAAATTTGTCTGAATGGTGCTGCCGCCCGTAAAGTACAACCGGATGATATTGTGATTATCATGTCGTATGCGTTAATGGATTTTGAGGAAGCGAAGTCGTTTAAACCGTCTGTCATTTTCCCCGACCCTGCGACGAACAAAGTAGTAAAGTAAAAAAGTATCTTTGATATTTTTATAAGAAAAACCCTGTCTTACAGAATGTAAGCAGGGCTTTTCTTTTTTATCTATTCTATTTTCTTGTTACTACTTTGTTTTTAACTGTTCGTTCATAGCCGCCGCTGCCTTACGGCCGTCACCCATGGCGAGAATCACAGTGGCTCCACCGCGTACAATATCGCCACCTGCATAAATCATCGGGATAGAAGATGCCATGTTCTCATCTACGGCAATCGTTCCTTTCCGTCCTAACTCCAGTCCTTTGATAGAACTAGGGACAATCGGGTTCGGTGACACTCCGACACTTACGATAGCTAGGTCAATATCAATCGTTTCCGTAGCACCTGGGATAGCGACAGGACTACGACGTCCAGAAGCGTCCGGTTCGCCTAATTCCATTTTTTGTAGAATAACCTGTTTTACACAACCCTGCTCGTCTGCAATATATTCGATAGGATTGTGCAGTGTCAGAAATTCTACTCCCTCTTCTTTTGCGTGTTTAACTTCTTCGATACGTGCGGGCATTTCTTCTTCCGAACGACGGTAGATAATCATGGCGCGTTCGGCACCCAGACGTTTGGCCGTACGGACAGAGTCCATGGCTGTGTTGCCGCCACCGATTACTGCTACATTCTTACCGAAAGCTATCGGAGTATCAGAGTCTTCGCTGGCTGCATCCATTAGATTGACACGGGTAAGATACTCGTTGGAAGACATAATATTGATTGAGTTTTCGCCCGGAATATTCATAAAGTTAGGAAGACCGGCACCGGAAGCTACAAATATCCCTTTGAAACCTTCCTCTTTCAGGTCTTCTATACTAATTGTTTTTCCTACAATACAGTCTTTGATAAAGTTAACTCCCATTTTGGCTAGATTGTCAATCTCAACATCAACAATCTTGTTGGGCAGACGAAATTCAGGAATACCATATTTCAGTACACCGCCAATTTCGTGCAATGCTTCGAATACAGTTACGTCATATCCATATTTCGCCATATCACCTGCAAACGATAATCCTGCAGGTCCCGAGCCGATAACAGCCACTTTGATACCATTCTTTTCAGCAATGACTGGTACGGAGATTTGTCCGCTCTCGCGTTCGTAATCAGCTGCAAAACGCTCCAGATAACCGATAGCTACCGGTTTCTCATTCATTTTCAGATGAATACACTTTGATTCGCATTGTTTTTCCTGTGGGCAGACACGACCGCAAACAGCCGGAAGTGCACTTGTCTCTTTTAATGTCTTTGCTGCTTCCAGAAATTCTCCACGCTCGATGTTCTTGATAAAACGGGGAATGTCAATTCCTACCGGACAACCTTCCATACATCCTGGGTTTGCACAGTCGAGACAACGTTTGGATTCTGTCATAGCCTGTTCAGCAGTCAACCCTTGGTTTACTTCTTCCTTGCGGCTATGTGAACGATATTTTGCATCGAGTTCATTCATCTCAACACGCGGGATAGCCGTGCGTTCTTTGGCTTTCATCGACTTACGCAACTCCTGTCTCCAGGCAACATTACGGCTTTTTTCGTCGGTCTCCTTTGTAGCTTCGCATACAGTGTCGAGTTTGTGCATTTCTTCTCGTTCGATGTTTTTGAATGCCCCCATGCGTTTCAGCATTTCATCAAAATCTACTTGGTGACCATCGAATTCCGGACCGTCTACACAAACAAATTTGGTTTTTCCTCCTACAGTGATACGGCAAGCGCCACACATACCTGTTCCATCTACCATAATCGTGTTCAATGAGACGTCAGTGGGAATTTCATATTTCTTGGTTAGCAAGCAAACGAATTTCATCATGATAGCAGGGCCGATAGCGAAGCATTTATCCACTTTCTCGCGTTTGATAACTTCTTCCACACCTTCCGTTACCAGTCCTTTGCGACCATAAGAGCCATCATCCGTCATGATGATAACTTCGTCGGAGCTTTTGCGCATTTCTTTTTCGAGAATGATAAGGTCTTTATTACGTCCTGCCAATACAGTGATCACACGGTTGCCGGCAGCTTTCAAAGCTTGTACGATAGGGAGCATTGGGGCCACACCTACGCCACCACCGGCGCAAACAACAGTTCCGAAGTTTTCAATGTGAGTCGCTTGGCCGAGAGGACCTACTACGTCTGTAATATAATCACCTTCGTTCAACTCACAGAGGCGGGTAGAAGATAGCCCTACCTCCTGTATCACCAGGGTGATAGTGCCTTTCTTTATATCAGAACCGGCGATAGTCAAAGGCATACGTTCTCCCTTTTCGCCTACACGTACAATGACGAAGTGTCCGGCCTTACGAGATTTAGCAATTAAAGGGGCTTCAATTTCAAATTTGAACACCTTTTCAGAAAAGCGTTCCTTGCTAATGATTTTGTTCATTATCTAATTAATTTGTTGGTTTTATTACGTAACTGCTAACAGAATGTTATAAATTATGGCAAAGATACAGCTTCTTTACGAAAAACAAAAAGAAAAGCCACTCTTTTGAAGAGTGGCTTTCTATATACAGATGAATCTATCTGTTTATTTCGTACGGATTTTGTACCCGGCTACTCCATAATACAAGATGAACAGGAAGCAAGGTAAACACAGCCAATAAGCTTGTTGCGGGCTTGCTACATCCTTTAGCCAACCATACAGGGTAGGGATAACGGCACCACCGAACATTGCCATGATAAGCAATGATGAGCCGGCTTTGGTAAACTTGCCGAGGTCGGCCATGGCAAGCGGCCACAGTGCCGGCCACATTAATGAACATCCTAATGCCATGAATGAAATAAAATAGATAGATATATGGCTCGGAGTTAGTACTACCAACAATGAACCGATAATGGCCAGGATAGAACAAATTTTTAGCGCAGTAGCTTGGCTGAGATATTTCGGAATGAAAATAATACCGCAGATATAGCCGATCACAATACCGATTGGAGCAATCCAGGCATAATTAGCTGCACCTTCTAGTCCAAGTTCTTTTGCGTAATCGACCAATGTACCCAATGAGACAGTTTCAACACCTACATAAAGGAATAAGGCCAGGCAGCCTAGTAATAAGTGAGGAAATTGAAAAACAGACGTTTTTGTGGCAGCATATGGACAGGCTTCGGCTTCATTCTCGCTTTCGTCTTCTCCTGCCGCTTTTACTTCGGGCAGTGGAGCGAAGAATGCCATAATACCCAAAGCTATAAAAGCACAGATGATGATAATGAACGGCTTGTTCAGATCTTCGATACCAATCAGATTGACATCTTTCCCCAGCAACCATACGATAAAGATAGCGGGGATAGGCCATGCCAACTTATTACAGATACCCATTATGCTAATACGTTTTGCTGCACTATCCAACGGGCCAAGAATGGTGATGTATGGATTTACAGACGCTTGTAGGTATGCATTGGCTGCTCCGCTGATAAAAGAAGCCAGCAAAAATAAGGTGAAGCTTTCCTGATCTGCCGATAAGATGAACAGGTAGAATGCTATGGCAAAAATAAAGAAAGACAGCGACATGGTACGTTTGTAACCTATTGCCTTAATTGTGAGTCCGGCAGGATAACCGAAAACTAGAAAAGGAATGAATGTCGCAGCGATAATCAGATAAGAAGCCGTATTCGAGATTCCTAATGATTTTTGTAATACCGGGACTAATAATGAATTGATTCCGAGTGCGAAACCAATCGCGAAAAACATAATGCCAATAAATGTCAATGGCAACACAAAGCTTTTAGTGTTTTTTGTCATGGGGGAAATGTGTTAAAGGTTATATAAAAATCTCTTGTAAGAAAAGGATATACCTGATTCTTACAAGAGTGAAAAATTCTTAGTCTATCATATCGAAACCGCAGTATGGAACCAATGCTTTCGGAATTTTGATTCCTTCAGGTGTCTGGTTGTTTTCGAGTAGGGCCGCAACGATACGTGGCAATGCCAGTGCTGAACCGTTTAGGGTGTGACAAAGTTCAGTTTTCTTTTCTCCACTACGATAACGGCATTTCAGACGGTTGGCCTGATAGGTGTCGAAGTTGGAAACGGAACTTACTTCCAACCAGCGTTTTTGTGCTTCTGAGTATACTTCGAAGTCGAAGCAAAGCGCAGCGGTAAAACTCATGTCTCCTCCGCAAAGACGAAGAATGCGGTAGGGTAATTCCAGTTTTTGCAGCAGTCCTTCTACATGGTCGAGCATTTCCTGATGAGATTGCTTGGAGTGTTCCGGTTTGTCGATACGCACCAATTCTACTTTGGAGAATTCGTGCAGGCGATTCAAGCCACGCACATCCTTGCCATAAGAACCTGCTTCGCGACGGAAACATTGTGTATATGCACAATTCTTGATAGGCAATTGTTTTTCGTCTAGGATGACATCGCGATAGATATTAGTAACAGGCACTTCTGCTGTCGGAATCAAATATAAATCATCTACTTCGCAATGGTACATTTGTCCTTCTTTGTCAGGAAGTTGTCCTGTGCCGTAACCGGAAGCGGCGTTGACCACTGTCGGTGGCATGATTTCAATATATCCGGATTTGCGTGCTTCATCCAGGAAAAAGTTGATAAGGGCACGTTGAAGTTGTGCACCTTTTCCTTTGTATACAGGAAAACCTGCTCCTGTGATTTTAACACCCAAGTCGAAGTCTATCAAATCATATTTTTTTGCCAGTTCCCAGTGGGGAAGTGCATCTTTGGGAAGCTCGGTTTCCATTCCTCCCATTTTTTCGACGACATTGTCTTCGGCACCTACACCTTCGGGTACACTGTCATAAGGAATATTAGGAATCGTATAGAGTGCATTCTGCATATCGGTGGCAGCTTGTGTCATTGTTGCGTCCAATTCCTTATTACCTTCTTTTAATTCTGCTACACGTGCGCGTGCGGTTTCAGCTTCTTCTTTCTTGCCTTCCTTCATCAGTTGTCCGATTGTGCGCGAAAGAGAATTAACTTCTGCCAGATTTTTATCTAATTGATTTTGGGTACTACGTCTCTTGTCGTTAAGAGCCATAACCTGCTCTATCGTTTCTTTTGCATTTTTGAAATGCTTCTTTTCCAGTCCGCGGATTACCGCCTCTGTGTTTTCTGTAATTTGTTTAATGGTAAGCATATCTATACTTTTTATGAACTTTCACTTAATGGATGCAAAGATACAGAAAAAACGAACAATCAAGCAACGAAAATATCTAAAAAAGAAAAGGAGATGCAATCGCTTGGATTACATCTCCTTCTTTTAAATATTCTCAGTTGTGCAATTATGCTTCAGTTGCAGGAATTACAGAAACATATCTTCTGTCTTCTTTACCTACTTTGAAGTTTACTGTACCGTCTACTAAAGCGAAAAGAGTGTGGTCTTTACCCATACCGATGTTGTCACCCGGGTGGAATTCAGTACCTCTTTGACGAACGATGATGTTACCTGCTTTGCAAGCTTCGCCACCAAATATCTTAACGCCTAATCTTTTACTTGCTGATTCGCGGCCGTTCTTAGAACTACCGACACCTTTTTTATGTGCCATTTCTTTTTACTGTTTTTAATTGATTAAGCTACTACTTCTGTGATTGTTAATTCAGTGAACTGTTGACGGTGACCGTTCAGTTTTCTGTGACCTTTTCTTCTTTTCTTGTGGAAAACAAGAACTTTGTCACCTTTAACCAAGTTTGAAACAACCTGGCAAATAACTTTAGCACCTTCTACGATAGGAGCACCTACAGTTACGTTTCCGTCTTTGTCTACCAAAAGAACCTTTTCAAATTCTACTGTTGAACCGTTTTCTGCACCTTCGATGTGGTGAACGAACAACTTCTGACCAGCTTCTGCTTTGAATTGCTGACCGTTAATTTCTACAATTGCGTACATCTTATGTAATAAATGTATAAGTTAGCTCCGGCGGGTGGTCTTTAATCACTTAGAGAACTCTTTATCAAACCCGTTGCGGAATAATCGGGCACAAAAGTACTGTTTTTATTTGTTTTCAACAAATATTTCTTTTGTTTTTTTAGTTGTGTTGCTATTACTTTGCTCATTTATAGAATAGTATGCACAAACTTCGTTGTCAACTATTAAGGGGGACTTTAAAGTAAATCGCTAAGATTTTTCACAATTATTCGGTGCGGATAAGCGCGAAGTTCGTCAGCGATAGTCATTCCGTTGAGTACGCCTGCAAAATCGACTCTTGCATTCCGAGCAGTTTCCGCATCTACAATGCTGTCTCCGATATACAAAGTTTCTTTCGGGGTACTTCTCAAATGTTCCAAGGCAAATTTGACTCCTTCCGGTGAAGGTTTTGCAGCTTTGACATCTTCTCCACCTACCACTATATCAAGAAAATCTTCCGGTTGGTACTCTTCGAGGAAACTCAGTATCCTAAATCGGTATTTAGTAGAGATAATTCCGATACGGGCACTCCGTTTCTTCAGCTCTTTCAGTGTAGATAACGTGTCGGGGAAAAGCTGGGTGTTCACATTCATGTGTACATCGGCTTCCAATCTGTATTCCTGTCGGAAAGCTTCGAGTTGTACCGGGTCGGTGATTCCGGTAAGAATACTGAAAGATTCTTCCAATGTTTTGCCGATAGTACGTTTGATTGCTTCATCGGTAACGGTTAAATACTGGTGGCGGGTGAGCACAATTCGGAAACACTTAACGATACCACGTGACGAATCGGCTAGTGTATAGTCGAAATCGAATAAATAGGTTTTATAATTCATTGGGGAGAACTTTTCTGCAAAAGTACTAAAATCTTTTTTTATTTTACAGGTTCTACCGTGTATCCTTGTTTTTTTAATAAGTTTAGCAATCCTTTGTCACCGGGAAGGTGCAGGGCACCAACTGCAATAAAAGTAGGAGCTGTTTTCATAATAGCCGGAAGTTTTTCAGACCATGCCTTGTTGCGATTATAAATCATTGCGTCTTCTTCACCGGGAGTCGGGTCACATTGATTGCCTTTACGCTCTTCGCTGATACGAAGCATTTGGTTTAAGTCCTGTCTCATATAGGCGTTAGTGAGTTTTTTCAGGCTTTCCACTTCTGTATTGATGTTGTTGATCGTACACATTAGCAGTTGTGCTTGCCGTTGCAGCGAATAACCATTGAATAATAAATTGAATTGAAATTCCGCAGTTTCTAGTCCATCTACTTTTTTCCCGTTTTGGGTAGCTTGTGATTGGAAGAAGGTATCTAGCTGTTCTTGAGGATTAAATTTGCCTATATGTTTTACGTATGCTGCCACTACTACGTTGTTCAGCAGGAATGCAGGTTTCAGTTTGGGGGCTGCGCTTAAATCTAGCATCAGGTTTTCTTTGCAGAATTTGTTAGCCGTTGCAAAGTCTTCAGGGGAGAGGAGGGTGGACAGCGTACTGTCGTTGGCGATCATCATAGCCTGTTGCATTTTCTGCATGGTGACCGGTGACTGCATTTCCGACATTTTCAGCTCTCCATATACTTGTTGGGTTTCTTTCATTGCTTTTTGAAGTCCGGCAATGCTGTCCATAATGCTGAATGGTGCCAAGTGATGTGTACCTATAATGTAAGAGGGCTGATTTAGTCCGTTGCCGGATACTTTCCATAAAAGTTGGGCGTTTGCGCTAAACGCTACACAGATAAATAGTACTGCTCCGATAAATGATTTCATAAATTTATTTCAATAAGAGTGAATGATTTGATTGTTAACGTATTCTACCACCGCTGATCCAATGCCTGAGATAATAGTCTTCGTTTAGCCTACTGACGATTACCCCGCGACTTGTGCTGGAATGAATGAATTTCCCACTTTTCAGATAAATGCCTACATGAGCTACTCTCTTTCTAGAACGATTACTGCTAAAGAATACCAAGTCACCTTCTTTGAGGTTTCGTTTAGCTACTTTGTTGCTCTTATTCTTCAGTTCTTCTGTGTTTCGTGGCACTTGGATACGATATACTTTCCGATAGATTTGATAAACCATGCCTGAACAGTCGGTCCCTCTTTTCGAATCTCCACCGCCACGATAAGGGGCTCCTATCCAGTCGGCAGCTTCTAGGTAGAGTTTATGGTCGTCTTCCAAGTTGATGTCTATACCCAATAAGACAGAAGCTCGCGCCAGTGCCTGATAATCCAGACGGGGGGCAGATGTGCGGCAGGAGCTGAAAATGACGGTTAGCCCTACCAATATGAAAAAGAGTTTAAAGTTAATCTTCATCGGCTGCCTTTCCTTTTTTGTTGATGATATTTATTCTTCTACATTGAAGTACGCTTCCAGCTCTTTTTCTGCAGAATTATCTTCATTAATTATATCCCGAATGATAATTCCGTATTCCAGCAGAGCAATTCGCGGACACACATCTACAGTATGGTTCAGGTTATGGCTGGAAATGATAACCGTAGCCTGATGTTCTTCATTATATCTTTTGAGCAGATGCTTGATAATGGATTGCGAACTCGGGTCGAGGAAATTGAACGGTTCGTCCAATATTAATAATTGTGGATAATGAAGCATGGCGGAGATTATACCGATCTTTTGTTTATTTCCGGCAGAATAGTTACGGATTAATTTTTTTTGTCCCATTACTTCCCCGTTCATGAAGCGTTCGAAAGGAACGAGGCGTTCATCTACCTCCTCTTTCTTTAATCCATACATTTTTCCGATGAAGTAGAAATATTCTTCCGGGGTCAGATAATCAATCAAAAAACCACTGTCGATAAAAGCACCGGTGAAGGCTTTCCAGTCCTCGTTTAGGCTTACATCAATATCATTTATAACTACTTTCCCATTGTCCGCTTTCAGCAGATCCAGCATTAACCGGAAGAGAGTCGTCTTCCCTGCACCGTTGTTTCCCACCAATCCGAGCATATCGCCTTGATTGATTTCGTAGTGTTCTATATCTACGGCAATCTTTTCACCGAAATTCTTTTTGAGCTTGTCAATGGTAATCATGATTTTCAATGTTTATATAATTAATGACCCATGTATGTCTATTGGCGGCTGTCTCTGAAACCTTCCATATTGTCATATCGCCGTTTCATGAAACGATGATATACATTCTTTATCCATAGCGGAGAAGTCAGGGTGAATCCTAAACCGATGATCAGTAGGATCGTGTAAGTAATTGTTTCTCCTAAAAGTGAGTTTAACAGGCTATATAGGATAAGCGGCACACCGAATGCTCCGAAGTTTACTAACATTTGTATTGCACTATTGGTTTGGCGGCTCGTTACTTTTTCGTTTAGCGGCACAGTTTGTTTATTGTAAACAGCCAGTTGGAAGAAGCAGAAATAGATGAAGCCGATCGTATAAAAGAACCAGGCAAAAGCTCCCAGCAATGTCAGTTTATTCATAATGATAGCGGGAACCATGAGTAGGAAAGGAATGATTTCGCCAATACTATATATATAATATTTAGCTTTCAACAGGCTCATAATAGATTCTTTGCGTGACATCAATCCGTCGATATAATTGCCCTCGAACGACATAATCTGTGACAGGATAATCATTCCGAATACAGCAAAGTTGTATACGCAGATGAAAGAAGTCATCAGGCGTCCATCGTAGACACTTGAGAAACTGAGTGCACAGGAAAAAGCTACCACCACGATAGCGACACTGCGCAGCGAACTTTTGCAACGGCGGTTACGTAAAAGCATTTTCAGTTCTAGTCTCATATATTCACCGACTTCTCCGTAGCGTTCGAAGAATCTATATTCCGAGACGTGTTTGATTTGTGTATCATCTACTTTGGCCAATTCTGCGTAGATAAGTCCCGACATAAGCTTGCGGTTAACCAGCCACAAAGTGACTATCACAAGTATAGTGCCGAGAAAGCAGAGAATATTTCCTTGGATATACCCGTCTCCCAAGTCCATAAAGAAATAGAAAAGAGGACTGTCCTCGGGAATAAAAAGGAGGCAGGCTATTCCACCATAAAAAACAATGGGCAATAGAACCCACCAAATACGTTCGTTGATGAGTGTACGGCACAGCAAGTACCAGTAATTGTTAGCAAGAATCAGCAGTAAGATACCAATAAGATAGGTGATAACACCGAGAATTCCAAAATATTTAGTAATAGTAATAAAAGAAAAAGGGACAAACATAAACAACCAGAATAGGTTGAATAGGCTAAGTCCGGAGCGGATAAGTAAAAAGTCGATGACACGATTTCGTTTAACCGGCAACAGGAGGTAAGGTTTTACCTCCTGTGTCGGTGTTTTTTGTAACGGAACACGCAACAGGAAATCCAGTGCCAGAATAAAGATCAGAACAACGGCGTTCATTACATGATATGGTTCTCGGTTGGGAACCATATTTGAGAAACCGAACGCGAATGTCGTACCGAAAAATATAAGGTAGCCGGCCCAAAATGCAGCCATGACATAACCGAGTATTTTAGCAACTTTGTTCTTTTCATACATCGGGTGTCTTTTGGCGGCAAGTCTTCCGTGTTTACGTAGTTCGTTGAGTATCATCATCTATACAAAAGAATTTTTATTTGTTTTCTTCCGGCATAGTCATAACGACTTGAATTTCGTTGTTCTGTTTCAGCAGCTTGGCAAGGAAGTCTTGTACTTCTTTGGCTGTAATGCTGTTGACTAACTTTTCATAGTCTTTCGTATTGTCAATACCTGTGTAGAAATATTCGTCCCAGATTATTTAGCCAATAGCCGTTTTCTTTCTGAGCGTCTTTGTATTTCTTCAACATATATTCTTTGATCTTCTGCATGTGTTCGGCAGATGGACCTTCTTTAGCCATTTTTTCTAATTGTTCCACAACGATAGCAGACAGTTTATCTTTCTTAGCTGGGTCAGTCTGGAATACAATCTGAAGTACCAGTTCTTCCTTCGGATATTTGCTGAGGTTTCCGTTACAGCTTACGCCATACGTGCCACCTTCTTTTTCGCGGATTTCAGCGGTGTAAACCATATCTAATGCCTGATCAAGGAAGCTGAGTAGTGTATTGCTACGCAGGTCGTATTTGCAAGTTCCGCTGTATAGGAACATGATGGTAGCCATTGGCGTTTCCTGTTTCTTTGCAAATTCATTCTTGTATTCCCCTTTGCGAATGTACATCTTATTATCCTTGAATGTTTCCTTGCGGTTGATAGAAGGCAGAGCACCCAGATATTTTGCAATCATCGGTTTCATCTGTTCTAGGTTTACGTTTCCTACCAGATAGAAAGTAAAATCGCTTGCATCTTTATAGCGGTCTTTGTACATTTCGAGGATACGGTCATAGTCGATCTGATCTACCATGTTTTCTTTCAGCTTGATAGCGCGTGGATGGTCACCGTATAGAGCACGTGTCACTGTATCGCTGAATGCCGTCATCGGGTTAGCGTCTGAGTTTTGAAGCTGTGCTTTCAGGCGGTTCTTGTATGATTCGAATGCTTCATTATCCTTGCGCGGAGAAGTGAATGTCAGGTAAGTCAACTGCATCATTGTCTCGAAATCTTTCGGAGAACAGCTACCTGAAATTGTTTCTGTTGTATTACCGATACCGGCTCCTACGGAAGCACGTTTACCGGCAAGGGCTTTGCTTAAGTCTACTTTGCTGAAATTACCGATACCGCCTACCAGAGCTACACCGTTTAATTGAGAAATATTGATGATTTCATCGTTCGGGAATACACTGGTACCACCAAGGCTTACACCTTTCATCATGATCTGGTCAGCTTTGAAATCAGTAGGCTTCACATAGACTGTTACACCGTTAGAAAGCACTAGTTTTGTGCTGCCGTAAACGTCATCGGCCTTTTCGGAAACAATCTTTCCGCCTTTAATGTCTTCAGAGATAAGAGGTTCGTTGGAAACTTTGTCTTCGTATGGTTTCAAATCGAATGAACTCATCTGCTTCAATAAAGCTGCAATTTCCTCTTTCGTCGGATATTTCAGACCTTCTTTTTGAGGACCCGCGAGCAGTACTACTTGGTTATTATCAGTAACCAGCTGTTTCATCAATTCGTTGACGGCCGTCACAGGAATGTTCGGAGCCATCTGCTGTACAAGCATATATTCGAATTCGATACCCGGAATCGGTTCTTTATCGAGGAAATTGTTCACATATTCATCGACATAGTTACCACTTTTTGTTTTTTCACGTTCGTTATACGCAGACTCCATAGCTTGCATATAGTTAGCACGCGCGCGTTCATATTCAGTTTCAGTGAATCCGAAACGACGTGCACGTTCTGCTTCTTCCAGAATAGTTTTCATCGCCAAGTCTACACCGTCAATCTTGCTGTTTGCAGTAAGGCTGAATGCTTCTTTGGTCTTGGCAAGGAAATACTCTCCATATCCTGCACCGGCACCGGTAAAAGGAGGATTGGCTGTTTGGCGGAGTTCGTTCAAACGGCTATTCAGCATATTGATAGCCATGTTGAGTACGTACTGTGTAGCATAATAAGAAATCGTATTTTTCAAAGAATCCGGCGTTGCATCTTGTTTGAAGAAGATGTTGATAGAAGGATTGGCAACTTCTTTGTCAGTGCCGATATAGATCAACGGTTCCTGATTGTCTGCTACCGGATAGTAAATACGTTCGGCAGGGTTTACCGGAGCTTTTACGTCTTTGAATACCTCTTTCAACTTGGCTTCCATTTCTTCGGCGTTGATGTCACCGACGATAACGATTCCCTGCAAATCGGGACGGTACCATTTAGCATAGTAATCACGGATATCCTGATAAGGGAAGTTGTTGATAACGTCAATACTGCCGATAGGCATACAGTCGGCATATTTAGAATCCGGATACATAGTAGCCTGTGCATCAGTCATGATGCGTAGCATACCACTGTTGCGACTTCTCCATTCTTCGCGGATTACACCACGTTCTTTGTCGATTTCTTTGTCGGCAAGGTTGATAGCGCTCGACCAGTCGTGTAGGATAAGCAGGCAGGAATCTACCACATTCTGGTTTTCTGTCGGTACGTTACTGATGTTGTAAACGGTCTGGTCGACACTGGTATAGGCATTCAGGTTTGTTCCGAATTTAATACCTTTAGTTTCACACCAGGGAATGATTCCAAGTCCGGTTTCATCACCGGGGAAATGTTTGGTCCCGTTGAAAGCCATGTGTTCCAGAAAGTGAGCCAAGCCACGTTGCTGTGGTTCTTCCAGAATAGAACCTACTTTTTGTGCGATGTAGAATTCTACGCGTTTTTCCGGGAGTGCATTGTGTCGGATGTAATAAGTAAGTCCGTTATCCAGTTTGCCGATACGGACATTTTTGTCCACAGGCATTTGTTGCATGGGTTGTGCAAAAACGGACTGGAAATTGCAGCATATGATAAGGACTGCAATAAATAATCCACGTAATAAATGTTTCATGTTCTATTTAATTTAATAAAAGTTTCTGTGTTATCTGTCGTGATTGTCTATGGTAAATCACAAACAGGCAGAAAAAGAGTTATTTAATGGCTTGGCGTATCCTTACTAATTTTGTTAACAATCCTTCCAATAAATCAAGCTTCAGCATATTGGCACCGTCGCTTTTGGCTACGGCGGGATTTTCGTGTGTTTCGATAAAGATACCGTCTGCCCCTACGGCTATGCCCGCTTTGGCAATAGTTTCTATAAGTTGCGGCATACCGCCGGTCACTCCGCTTGTTTGGTTCGGTTGTTGTAGTGAGTGAGTGACATCGAGCACGACAGGATATCCGAATGATTGCATTTCAGGAATACCTCGGTAATCCACTACAAGGTCTTGATAACCGAAAGTTGTTCCGCGTTCGGTCAACATAACATTCTTGTTGCCGGCTTCTATTACTTTGTCTGCGGCAAATTGCATTGCCATTGGAGAAAGAAATTGTCCCTTCTTGATATTAACGGTCTTTCCGGTTTTGGCTGCGGCTACGAGCAGATCGGTTTGGCGGCTGAGGAATGCCGGAATTTGAAGTATGTCTACGTATTCGGCTGCCATGTTAGCTTCGTCGGCAGCATGGATGTCCGTTACGGTAGGGATTCCGAAAGTATCATGTACCTTTTTCAGTATTTTGAGGGCTTTTTCATCGCCGATACCCATGAATGAATCCAGGCGTGAGCGGTTCGCTTTGCGGTAAGAACCTTTAAATACGTAAGGAATTTGCAATGTTTCGGTGATTTTGACTACTCGTTCGGCAATGCGCATGGCCATTTCTTCACCTTCTATAACACATGGGCCGGCCAGCAGAAAGAAGTTACCGGCAGGATTGTTTTTAAGTTCGATCATATTGTTAATTACAAATTATAAGTTACATTATATAGGTAATACAGGTGTCTCCTTGTTTAGAGGAGGCGTGTTTGTTTTCTTAGTTCGGGATAATAAGCGTGGTCTTTTCCGGGAGAACGCCTACTTCCAGAGGAAAGTGTTTCGGCAGTATCCGTCCGTCCAGATCTACTGAAGCACTTTGTGCTCGGAGTACTTTCACTTTCTTTGTCCGATAGCACTTCACGACTTTGTGATTCAGAATCCTTCCCTGTATCAACATCCACAATCCGGAAATGATTTGCAGGAATTCCGGGCGATAGATCACAGATACATCCAGCCAGCCGTTGTAAGGAACGGCACTCGGTGTCTGTCCCCAGCCCCAGGCACTTCCCACACATACCGTCATGATGCGTCCACGGATATGTTCGTCGTTGATGCGGAGGTGCATTCTGTACAACTTACGTTCGAATATCAGAGAGAACAAGGCGGCAACATACGACAGGAATTTTACGCCCCAGAAACGCTTTGTCTGGTCGGTAATCTTGACGATTCGTGCGCCTAGTCCAATATTAACAGCGTTGAGGAAGTAACGGCGTTGATGTTCTTTTCCATCGTAGAAGTTGCAATAGCCTACGTCTATTTTCTTGAGTCGATGATTAATGATACAGTCGACAGCTGGCTTGTATTCGGTACTGAGTCCCCAATATTTGGCAAAGTCATTCCCGATGCCGTTCGGAATCATGCCAAGTGCGATATTGTCTTTATCCTCTGCATCGGATAGCATAATGCCGTTGATAGCGTCATTCAACGCACCGTCACCGCCCACAACGACAATCGTACGATAACCATTGTTGGCTAAAATCTTAGCGAGACGTTCTACTGAACCGAAACCTTCGGATTGCACATAGTCATAGTCGACGCCTTTGCTGTCCATGTATTCCTTGATCTCTTTCCAGCGTTTTTTTACCTTTCGGGTACCAGCTTTCGGGTTGTAAATCACACCCCATTTCTTCGGTTCTACACTCATATCCGTATTTCTATCCTACAATATTAAAAATCTCACTATATTTCACTGCCAAAGATACTAATTCCCCTGCAGTTTTTCTTTCACAAACGCTATCTTTTCTTCCATTGGCAGTTTCGCGCTTATCCAATGAATAGTAAATCCTCGTCTTTCCATGCCGCGAAACCAAGTCATCTGCCGTTTGGCGAATTGATGAATCGCAGTTTCTAATCCGTTGGACATCTCTTCGTATGTCATTTGTCCTGTGACATATAACGTCAGGTATTTGTATTCCAGACCATAATATATTAAATCTTCCGGTGAAATTCCTTCTCTGATCAGTTGTCGTACCTCATCAACCATACCTTCATCCAACCGCTGTTTTAATCGTAGCGTAATCTTCTCGCGGCGTAGTTCTCGTTCGATGTCTACGCCAATGATGAGGCTGTTCAGCTTCGGAAATTCCCGTTCGGGGACTGGGTGGGCGGCATAATATTCTTCAATCTCTATTGCACGAATGGCACGTTTCACTGTGTCTACGTCCGTAGAGTTATGCAACGTTTTGTATTGGCTTAAAATTTCCGTCAGTTCTTCAAGAGAATAACTTGCCAAACGGGTACGCAACTCCGGATTTTCCGGTACGGGCATTAGTTTATAACCTTTTAAGACTGATTCCAAATACATCCCTGTCCCTCCACATAAAACGGGGAGACAACCTTTTTGTTTGACTGTTTCGTAAGAAACCAGAAAATCTTGTTGATATTCAAAAACATTGTATTTGTATCCGGGAGCGGCTATATCAATCAGATGATACGGGATTTTATGTCCATTGACCGTATAATCGGCCAAATCTTTTCCGGTGCCGAGATCCATTCCCCTGTATATTTGACGGGAGTCGGCACTGATAATTTCTGTATTCAATTCATAGGCCAAAGCAGCGGCAAACGGAGTTTTGCCTGAGGCGGTAGGTCCTAATATGGTGATTAAATCATAGTTCGGCATAGTTTTATTTTTTCTACATCTGCAAAATTACGAAATAATTTTCACCTGCTTGGTATTCAGTTGTTTTTTTTGGTTGAAATGCTACATTCATACCTTTACTGCACTTTCTTTATCCGGTAGCTGTGTCGATCGTTCTATTTCTTCCTGTCTATTACCTCCCCTTCATTATTGTTATATAACCTTCCGCTTGGTGGAATATAAAGCACCGCTTTAGAGAACGTAAAGCATAGCTTTAGGTAGTCTAAAGCAGTGCTTTATAAAAGTCTAAGTGTTTGTTTCAATTATAAGGAAGAAAAATATGTGAGGCTTTCAAAAGTCTGTTTTTTACTTTTTCAATCAAGGAATAAGGGTGATTTTATGTATTTTACTTTTAAACGGTAAATTCCCATGTCTTAATATTATTAATGCGAACCAAATACTGATTCGCATTAATAATATTAAGACATGGGAATTTACCACTCTATGGCAAATTCTTCGTCATCAATCAGCGTATTGATATTGCGTTGCATGGTCATGCTTCCTTCAACTCTGTAATGCGCCGTGTATCCCTGAGTTTCCCATGGATCTACAAATGTATAATTAAGTTCTCTTATCGTAACGGTTCTGCGCATCAGGGCAGGCCGTGAGGCATCCATCATTTCAGAAATCTCATACGTTGCTTGCTTCTTCGATTCAAATTCAATGTTTGGATTTTCTGCCCTCAACTCTACCGTACCTTTCATTTTGTCATCCGGGTCCTGATTAAATGTCGCATAAATTTTGAATTTTCTACGGTCGGTTCTTTTTTCTTTTATAGCACCCGCATAGAAGAATATGGTATTTTCGTCAACCACGTATGCTTCACGAGTGTCAACTACAAGTGGTTTGTTGGTATCTTCGGGAAAAACATTCAAAGCCGTGGTTCCATAGTTTCCCGAGAAATCATTGAAAGGAGTTATCCATAGTAGAGCATTGTTGAAATTTTTTCGTGGATGAGAGGTGTAATTATAAGAAGGATCATCCTTTATGATAAGGGGCAAAACCCACTTCTCCGACAAATCAAGCCCGTTAAAATTAAAATTGATATCCATCAGAGCCTGACATTCGCCGGCCGGAATATGTATGTCATAATTCGGAATAGAATAAAAATTCTCGGGTAACTGTTTGTAGTACAAATCTTCCCGTTCATAGTAATGTTCATAGTTATAGATGTCGAGTGTATCGTTATCTATACCTACATGTACATCGATGTCTTTATTATTCATCGTGGAACCGGCCACTATAAGAGGAAGACGATAGGGAGAAGGTTGTCCCTTTCTATACTTCAAACGGATACGAGATACGGTAGATGTAGGAGCTTTGAACGAAACATAGTGTTCATATTGCTCATCTGAATAAAATTCGCTGCAAGAACTCAGCATTACAAGTAACGTAACCAAAAGCAAAGAGATATTTTTTTTCTTCATAATCGTTTTTTTTAATAGTAATTACTTTTCACTCTGCCAACCCGGGTTTTGAGTCAATCTCACATTTTTTTCCAACTCGGAGCGGTCGATAGGCCAAAAATAAGTTTTCTCGGCAAAACAGGTCAAAACATCAGAAACAGGAACCGGTTTATAGAACAAGTCGCGTTCTCCTTTTGTCATAAAAACATTACATCCGTACATAGGCAGAGATTCTTCATCTTTAGCGTCTTTCCAACGTCTCAAGTCAAAATAGCGTTGCCCTTCAGCCATAAGTTCAATCTGACGTTCGCGTTTGATTTTCTTACGGAATAGTTCCTTATTACCATACTCTTCTGGCGTAAAATCAGGTATTCCGGCACGGATTCTTACAGGCTGTACTCCTTTCTTCAGTTCATCCTCATTACGTGAAATACTATGAGTACCAGAGTTATCCCAAGTTTCAATCTGGTATGAACCATCAAGTTCATTCAATGCTTCAGCGTACATTAACAAGATATCGGCATATCTTATCAAAGGATCCGCCTTCTTTGAGATATGAGAAAATTCACCATTTATGTTCTTGTCATCATTGGTGTCTGTTGGACGTACGTACTTCATCAATCCTATGCCGGTTTGAAGCCAGTTTAGGCTATTGGACATACCTTCCGTCTCGCCCCGATAATACCAGCTTCTATAAGGACCTCTATCACTGCTCTGTGTTGCATTTGTCAACCACCAAGTTACTCCGTTGTATGCTACCGATGCATAGAATCGGGGTTCTCGATTGGCATATTGAAGCGATACATTTTCTTCTAGAGGTTTATAAAGTCCTTTGCTCACATCACTTGCGGTGACAAAGCCGGTAACTCTTTGTGAAGAACCGTCTCCGCGACCTATTTCAATATCTTTGCCCGGAATATCTTTACCATCTTTCATATAATAGGCATCACATTGTTTCTGCGTCACACAAGTTGTATTGTTTCCTTTGGCTTTACTGACCGGAAGTTGATAAAAGACCATATAGTTTACTCCATAACTGCCCTGATTGTTTCCTCGTGTAAATATCAATTCGGGATTTTCTACTGTTGACAGTTCACCATTAAAGACTGAACGGTATGATTCAAACGGGTCTATGTCTTTATATCCGTTGGGCCAGGATTTTGTTGAAAAATTGCCGTCGTCATATGGTGGCAGTGTAACTGGATACCCGTCAAACCCTTCAGTACGTTTATAGGCTACATACAAATTATAGGCTTTAAGGTCAATCACGTCTTTTGCCGCAGCAGCTGCCCTTGCCCATTTCTTTTCATCATAGGCAGCAGCAAGAAGTCGGTTGCCTTTGTCATCCACCAACTTTTCGGCATATCCATCGGTGTTACCGTTCATTAACGGACTGGCTGCATATAATAGTGCTTTAGCACGTACAGCCAAAGCAGCACCTCTTGTGGGACGTGACACAGACATCAGTTCGCGTTTCAAAGGAAGATCCTTTGCTGCTAAGGCCATTTCTGAAGCAATGTAATCGGCACACTCATCGTAAGTGTTGCGAGGTATTGAAAGAGCTTCATAACTGTCAGTGTAATCCTGGCCCTCTTCTGGTACAATGGGCACAGGACCATATTTCTGTAATAGTTTCCAGTAATAATAAGCACGCACAAAGCGGGCCTGAGCTTTATAGTCTGCCCGTTCCTCCGAGGTCAGTTCATTACACATATCCACATTCTGGATAAAGATAGCGGCTTGACGTATTCCCTGATAACTGTATTTCCATGTATACGGCCATTGCTCTTCACCATAAGTCACTTCTTTAAAGCTTTTGTAAATGGGATTATATATATCATCACTGAAATTAAACGGATTTGAGCCGGTGATACTAATATCGGCAAATTCGCTGTTTGTCAAGTAACTGTATGCATTGGCAAGCCATTGTTCCGTATAGGTTTCATCGGTAAAGACTTCTTCCAGTGACATTCTGTCCTTGGTATCGGTATTCACATCAAGATAATTACACGAAGCCATACTCAAGCCTGTTGCAATCAATAATATATTTCTTATAAGTTTCATATTCGTAAGTGTTTCTTTATAAACTAATATTCAGACCAAATGTAACAGATTTAGTAATGGGATAGAAGCTACCGTCGTTGCTTCTTGGTTCTGGATCCCACAATTTGAATTTAGAGAAAGTCAACAAGTTCGTTCCAGTAAAGAATAGTCTTATTTTACTAAAACGTATCTTGCTTACTATATTTTTGGGTAAAGTGTATCCTATTTCTACTGTCTTAAGACGAAGATAAGAACCGTTTCTCAACCAATGTGTGGAATACTGGTTGTTGTTCACATTATTTTCTCCTCCAAATTTAAGTCTCGGATATACGGCATTCGGATTTTCGGTTGCCGGGTCGCCCGAAATATCTCTTGAAATCCAGCGGCTTGAATTGACAACATCCGTAGATACATTTCCCCAAGTTCCGCGGCTGAAAGGATGCACCAATACACCGTTGATGAAGAAAGAAGATTTACCGGTTCCTTGGAAATGGACACTTGCGTCAAGCCCCTTCCAATTGGCAGAAATACCCATACCATAAACGAAACTCGGTCTGTTGGTGTTTCCTACAGCCACGCGGTCATTATTGTTTATCACTCCATCACCGTTCACATCCTTGTATTTGATATCTCCCGGTTCAACGCTTCCCCAAGTATTCTGTGTAGGACTGTTTCTTATGTCGTCCCAGTCCTTGAACAATCCGAGAGCAATCAATCCTCTTGACTGGCTTACACTGAAACCTGTTTCATACAAATAAGGATATAGCTTATGGCCTTCATCTTTTTCAAGAATTTCATTATCACTATAAGTAGCATTAGCTCTGATGGTAAGGCTCACGTTTCCGATGTTCTGATTGAATGAAAAGTTACCGTCCCAACCTCTGTTAATTACGCTTCCTACATTAGCATAAGGCTTGTCACCATCATAAAGTCCCACAGTAAGAGGCAATGAACCTCTTGACATGAAAATGCCGGTTCTTTTTTCATTGAAATAATCTACGGTAAGAGAAAAACGTTCGTTGAACAATACGAGGTCCAAACCAATATCATGCTTCTTGGCTATTTCCCAGCTTATACCGTTTGATGCCACACTTGTATAAGTAAGTCCGTTATAACTTTGGTTAAAGCCAAAATCGGCCCATTGATAGTTCTTGAAACTTCCGATAGTGTACATATAAGGGAAACGTACCGATACATTGTCATTACCTACTTTACCCCAGGAATAACGTACCTTAAACATATTCAGCCATTTGAAATTATTCTGTATAAACGGTTCTTCTGCTATATTCCATGCCATAGAGAAAGCTGGGAAAAAACCAAACTGATTACCTACAGCAAAGTTTTCGGATCCCGTATAACCGAAGTTGAAATTAACAAAGTAACGATATTTCCAGTTATAGGTGAAGCGTCCTGAGAATCCCTGATGACGAACGGGAACACTATTCTTCAAGTCGCTACCCAGATTATAAGTACGTATTTTTGAATCCTGATTATACTTCAATACAGAACCTACATGATGATGTTTGTTGAAAACACGGTTATAATGCAACTCTGCCTCAAAGAATTCATGGCGGTCGCCACTACCTCCTGCACTTTGTGTCATCTTTTGCTCTTCATTCAGTCGCTTGAAGACCAAATTACCTTCACTGTCTCTGAAACGTTCCGCTTTCCATCTTTCCGGCGCTTTCAACTTGTTTATATAATTAGAGTTGTTTGTGTCGTAGCCAAAACGTCCGATAAACTTCAATCCTTCGGTTATGAAATCGAGTTTCTGATTTAAGGTCACGTTGGTCTGTATCTGGTTAGTCCAGTTTTGTCTGTAACCGGTCTGTGTAGACGCAATCCAAGGATTGTCACGATAATTTTCGTTATATTCTGATGCCGGGAAATAACCGTTCGAATAAACTTTAGGAATGGACACCGGAGTCTGTCCCATAAGGCTGTTCCACACAAGCGACGAACCTCGTCCGGTATCATTTACCTTTTTCAACATTCCGGATATGCCGACATTTAATAAAGTAGATTTAGTAATGTCTATATCCGCATTCATTCGATAGTTCCATCTGCGGGCATTGGCATTGGTATTATATTGCTTTTCAATTTCTTTATCCGTTTTATACATACCTTCTTCTTCCACATAGCTGGCAGATACAAAATAACGTGTGTTTGTACTACCACCGGTGATGTTGAGTGAAGCCTTGTATGTCATGGCTCCTTTCTTCAAAATCTCATCCATCCAGTCTACGTTAGGTAGTAAATCAGGGTCGAGTCCGTTCTTCAATATATACAGTTCATCAGGCTGATAAACCGGTTCTTCGTTTCTTGTGATTCTTGCCTCATTTATCAAAGATGCGTAAGTGGGTCCATCTATAAATTCCGGTGTTATGGTTCTGGTATTATAAGAAGTTTCCGCCTTGGCAGATATGGTAATCTTACTGGGTTTACCATGTTTGGTAGTTATCAATACCACACCGTTTGCACCACGGGCACCATAAATGGCGGTTTCTGAAGCATCTTTCAATACTTGAAACGATTCAATATCTTCAATACTGATATCATCCATATCTCTTTCAAAACCATCGACAAGTACAAGGGCACTTGTTTTGGCACCAAAAGTAGAAATACCACGGATCCAGAATTCGGAAGTATTTTGGCCCGGTGCTCCACTGCTCTGCATGGATAATACACCGGGAACATTTCCTGCCAAGGCATTAACAAGATTTCCTGAAGGAGAAACATTCAGATGTGCTATATTAGCAGAAGAAACAGCTCCTGTAACGGTTATCTTTTTCTGTTCTCCTGTTCCGGTAATCACAACTTCATCCAATACACTAGATTTTGACTCTTGCATTATCACAGTCAGTGTTTTCTTATCTTTTATAAGTATCTCCTGACTCTCAAAACCAATGTATGAAACGATAAGACGTTGATATAACTCCACCTTTATCTTGAATTTTCCGTCAATATTGGTTATCACACCAAGTCCAGGCACATTCTTTACTACAATATTAGCACCTATAAGAGGATCTTTATTTGAATCGAGTACAATACCTGATACTTCTATTTCTTTTACGTCTGCATGATTTTGTGCCGTTGCCTGAAACATCAGCATAGACATACAAAAGAAAATAATAATAATGTTTTTCATTCGAGGTAACATTTTAATATTAAAAATTTATTCATCTTTCGCTATATTTCTAATTCTATAGTTTTCGATATCACCAATGTAAAATATCTTATTTACTTCATCGTAGTGTATTCCGAAAGGATAATTAAAGCGCGCCTCTTGCCTTAAATCACCATCTACATAACCATTAGGGTTATTGTTAACCCCCTGACTGCCACGACCGGCGTATGTGTGTACAAATCCTTCGGGAGTTACATAACGAATACAGTGTATCGAAGAGTCTGTGAAATAAAAATCGTAAATATCATCTTTGCCCTCTTTTATATATTGCTCGTTTTTTATGAATACGCCTTGTGCCGGATTACCTAACTTGGCATTTGTTCCTTGACCGTCAAGCCATCCTTCCTGTTTTTGTTGACCACATAATATACTGGCGGTTAAAAGCGTCTTGTTCTTCCAGTCATAGGGTATTTTCAATATTGTCTTCCATTGGGAGAATGAGATATAAGCGTAATTGCCCGACGGATGCATAAAGATAAAAAACATCGGTTCGCCATCTCCTAAGGCATATAAAACCTTTTCTTCTTTTGTTTGCATATCAAAACGGATAAGTTCTCCGGTCTTTCTCTTTACATAATATAACTCCCCGTTGGGATGTACCGCAACAGAAACGATTTTTCTTCCGATAACAAGAGGTTGTGGCTTCTTAAAACCGTTTGCTCTGGTAGTATAAGAAATACCTATGGCATTTTCAGTATCCTGCTGATTTGTAATCAACATAGTGTCACCGCTTAAAGTGAAATCTATGGTACGAATACTTTCCCAGTTACCCTGTCCTTTGGTCAATAATGTTGAGACTTCCTTCTTTTTTAAATCCAGTACTCTGATACTTGTCCCGCCATACCTGTTTCCATCGACCACATAAAGTACGTTTGGGTCTTTCGGGTCAACAGTCATATATCCCGGACCGGAAAAGCCGGCCTCTTTAAATGAACCATCCTGAACCTTTACTTTACCGGTTTCATCCACATAGCCGGCTACGGTTCCGACAATCGTTTTGGAAACATAATTGAATTTCTCTGCCGCAGTAATGGGGTCTTGCCCTTTTATGCTTACTTCAATAGTTCCTTCTGAGGCTTTGAAAGGAACCATACAATATATAATATTTCCATTACTACCTATAACCTTGGCTGGTAAACCGCCGATTTTTACCTTTATATCATCTGTAGTACTTCCAAAGTTATTTCCTTGGATATACAATCTTGTGCGAGCTCCTCCTTCCGTAGGTTCAAAACCTGTAATTTGAACCGGTTTTGAAGGATCGTGAATTGTACTAGTTGTAGTAGTTTCATCTTTACAACTAATAATCAATAAAGAAATTAGGAAAAAAATTAATGTATTTCTCATAAAGTTTAAATATTACATGAGTTCGTGATAATTTCAAAATAGAATAAGCCGATTTTTCAGGTTAAAAGGTCTGATTTCGGATAATGCGCTCGAATCTCTGATTCTGACCGAAAACATGCAACAGGATATTGCAGATGCCGTAAAAGATTTTTTCTTACTTAAAATAAATGTTTTCTGTTTCATATAGCTTGAATTTAAGATTAAATATTAAATAATGGAATGAAAGTTTTTTCTCTGTTTTATATATTACTTCAATACTCAACTTTATAGTCTTTTCTGCTTGGTTTACCGCTCCAGATCTTGCAAGAAGTCCATTCTTCAAAACTATTTGTCCAAAAGTAATCATCTGCCGGAAGTCCCAGTGCTAAAAAACCAAGTGTTGCCATATACAAACTACCGGTAGTAGTATAATAATCAGCCAATTCAGGTTGATGACCATTAAATCCCAGTACCAACCAGCCGTTTTTGTCGAAATTCTGATTACCGTCGTACATATTCACAAATACGGCAGTGAGCGCACAACGTACTTGTGCAGGATGTATATAAGAAGGCAGTATTTTCATCAATGCTACTTGTGATAAGCTTTGAAATGCCCCTGTACGATAAGTAGCCGAACGTCCAAAAGCCGGAAAAACTCCGTCAGGCATTATCATACGCTCAGAAAAATCAGAATGGCGTATCATCCTTTTAACAGCTGTATTATATTGCCTTTCCGAGACTATTTTTTTTTCCTTTAATACCTGATAAATGTCTACCAGCATGGGATGAATAACATAATCATTATAATAATCCATAGAGAAACTTGGTCCGTCACTATACCAGCCGTCACCCACATACCATTCTTCTATTTTTTTACAAGCTAAGAATACTTTAGCTTGATCAACTTGTTCACCGACTTTCAACAAAAAAGTTTCTATGATAGCCGCAAATAACAAATGATTATTATACACGGGTTTATTTCTACGGAGTGACTTAAATGCGGTCACATATCTTTGTTTGGTGAGCGTATCCAGTGGCTCCCATAAAGCCTTGGGGGCACGTAGAAAAGCTTGTGCTAAATAAGCTGCATCTACAGTGGGCTGATAATTGCGGGTAAAGTTCAGACAATCGGGAGATTCGGGAGAAACACCATTTTTCAGTCCTTTAAGTACTGAAGTTCTAAAACTTTTCCTTAGTTTACCCTCTTCTGTATTGTCATCAGGTAAAGCCAACCAAGGAGCAATGCCGGCAAGTGTTCTTCCTACAGCCTCTAAGTAGGTAACGTCACGTGGATTACCATAGAAATTTTTTCCGGTCTCTACGGGCATGTTGGCCTCCAATGTTCCCTTGGCTAAATTGTCAATAACCGGTGAGGCTATACGACACAAATACTTTACCCATAACTCGCGGTCTTGCGTACCTGTACGCTTTGAAGCTACCATAGAACTGAAGGAACAAATGCAAAATAGTATAAAAAGAATTTTACGCTTCATAATTATAATATCGGTTTATTGTTTATCATTCGATTGTAACGTAAAAGAGCCTCTAAAAAATAATAGTCCGCATAAATTAATGGCACGTCTACTTCTGAACCGTGAGGAATAGCTCCTGTGCTGTGTTTTAAAATAAAGTTTCCGTTTTTACCTTCTTCTGCACGATATTCAGGACTCGATAATGAGGTGAGTATTTGTAGTGCTGTCTCTGTATAAATTTTCTTCTTGTCATCCTTTACATAAGAGGATAATTCTAACAAAGCAGAAGCGGTAACAGAAGCAGCGGAGGCGTCACGATAGTTTTGTATGTATTTATTGGTCTTAGAGAACTTGCCAGGGATAAACCCCGGTCTATGCGTATCAAAATCCCACCAAGGAATTTTATCAGACGGAAGATTCGGGTGATTGATGTAATAATCCGCCATACGCTGGGCTGTTTTCAAGAAACGCGGATCCTTTGTTTCACGATAACATAATGTAAAGCCATATATTCCCCAACCTTGTCCGCGAGACCACGTAGACTCGTTGGAGTATCCCTGTGATGTTTCGCCTTTAATGAAATTCCCGGTCTCAGGGTCATAGCATGCCAGATGATAACTGCTACCGTCTTTTCTTATCTGATATTTCATGGTCTTTTCCGCATGCGATATCGCTATGTTTCTGAATGAAGGGTCACCGGTTGCTTTTGAAGCCCAGAACAGCAATTCCAAGTTCATCATATTATCTATGATAACGGGATATTTAAAAACGTGTTTGTTTTCCCATGAACGCCATGAGTCCCAGGACTTGATTGTACCTACTTGAGGATTAAAGCGTGTAGCCAAAGAGTATGCGGATTGTATAAGTATATCCTTGTATTTTTCATTCTGCGTAAGGCGATAAGCATTACCGAAGCTACAATACATCATGAAACCTATATCATGATTACCTTTGAATGTTTTAACTGGTTCAAGCTTTTCTGTCCATTTCTTGGCAAAGCTTTCAAAAGTTTTATCACCTGTATATTCGTTTATATACCATAATATTCCAGGAAAGAATCCGGAGGTCCACCAATAGATGCTCCGACATGAAGTATTTCCTTTACCGTTTATGGAGTGCGGCATTTTAGCTTCTCCTTGCGGTATATTTTCAAGCATGTGTACCATTTGCCTTTTGGCAAAATCAAAGTTATCACTTACTAATTTGTTTCCGTTATTCTGTGCCAAGGCATTACTTGAACATACTAAAACTGTGATAGCCCCCAATAATAGCAGCTTATTTTTTTTCAAATAAGGAAAATGTCTCTGTACTTTATTCTTCATAATTTGGTAAATATAGATTTAGTTATAATGGCTAAAACGATTCTTTGCGAAGGCAAAAATAGAAATAGCGTTTTCTATAACTGTACCAAAATGTCCGAACAAAGTATCCAAAAAATATGAGTGCCTATTTTAACGTTCTATGAATTAGAACGTTTTAGACTATCCCTGGTCTTGTTTCCTATATTGTAGCGGAGAAATTCCAAAATGATTCTTAAAGCATTTACAAAAATAGCGTCCTGAACTAAAGCCCAAATATGCAGCAATATCATCCATGCGAAGTGTCGGGTTCTTTATCAGTAATGCAGTAGCTTTATTAAGTCTACATTCCAAAATGAAATTGGCAGGGGTTGTACCTGTAATGTCTTTTATCTTTTCAAAAAAAGCACTACGTCCCATACATACCTCTGATGCAAGTTGCTCTATATTAAAATCAGGATTCTCGATATTTTTCTCTACTATCTCTTTTATTTTATCAAGTAGTTTTTTGTCACTTTCATTTTGAACCACTCCTGGAACATTTGTAGACTGGCTGTTATCAATATTTGTATGATGAAGCAACTCTCTATTACGGAGTATGTTATTAATTTTAATCAGAAGAATTTTAGCATTAAAAGATTTGGTAATATAATCATCTGCCCCCGACATTAATCCCTCCACTTGTTGTTCGGGAGATATTCTTGCGGTTAGCAGAACTACCGGAATGTGACATGTGTGTATATTATTCTTTATTCTTCTACACATTTCATTTCCACTTATACCGGGCATCATTACATCGCTTAATACAATATCCGGTTGTTCCTTTATTGTAATTCTCAAGCCATCGTCCCCATTTGTTGCTTTGTATACCTGATAAAGTGGAGAAAATATCTCCGCAAGCAAATTCAGGAGTTCTACATTATCTTCAACAATAAGTATTCGTCTGACATCGGCTTCATCAGGATCATTTTTATGATAGACTATCTTATTATTCTCTTTTAGTGTTTTCATAAAATCACTGTCCGGTATTGAATTCTGCACAATAGACTTGCTTTCTTTTATATCATGCTGTATGTCTACAAGCGGGTCATTTATAAAATGTTCATTACCGGTTTTCAGCATGACGCTGAATATGCTGCCATAGCCGGGTTTGCTTTCCACTGTAATTTTACCATGATGCAGATTGATAATCTCCTTACATAAAGCTAGTCCTATGCCTGAACTGAATGTGTAGAATTTACCTTTAGATTGATAATAACGTTCAAATATCCTATCAATCTCTCCTGCTTCGATTCCTATGCCATTATCTATTAATCGTATGATAAACATTTCGTTGCTTTTAATCAAAGAAAGTTCAACGCTTCCATTGTCGTTGGTAAACTTTAAGGCATTAGAAATCAGATTCGAGAACACTTTTCTTAATTGTACACTGTCAAACCAGCAAAACGCCGATTCCCAGCTTGTTGTAAACAGGTATTTGATGTTATGTGCTTCTGCCTGTTCTTTAAATGACAAATACACTTCATCTAAGAAAGGAATAAGATTTTTTTCTTGGACAGATAAACGCATTTGTTTTTGATCTAGCTTATGAAAATCAAGTAATTCGCTAATCTGGTTCCGCATATCAGATGCATGTTTGTGTAATTTTAATATTTTATCATAAACAGGTTTGGAAATATCCTTGCTGTTACTCAAGAGTAGTTCAATCTGAGTAGTTATTAAAGTAAGCGGAGTACGAAGTTCATGGCTTACATTTGTAAAAAAGTCAAGTTTGAACCGATTGATTTTCTCTATATTTTCTTTTTCTCTTTTTTCATTATCCAATAAGAGTTTACATTTGAAAGATGTTATCTTTTCCTTTGCTATAATGAATAGTATTGATAAAACTATTATAAAATAAATCAACCATGCCCACCAAGTGTTCCACCAAGGTAATTTTACAACAATATCGAGACTTATTCCTTCGTCCTGTTCATTACCATAAATATTGTTTTCTCTGATATGCAACGTATAATTGCCAGGAGGAATATTGGTATAGGTGATATGATGTCCATTAGTTTTTATCCATTTTTTATCCAATCCGTCTAATTTATATTCATAAAATGTCGGAAATATAGAATAATAAAAATCGTTGTCCGAGAAAGTAAATTCCAGATTGTTCTGATTGTGTTTCAATACAATTTTATCTGTATATGAAATAATACGCTTCAGAATTTTGTTACTGTCATTGGGTAACATTAATGCGTTATTTACAAATAATTTTGAAAGATACAAGGACTTTTTGTTAGCTGAATTCTTTAAATTATCCACAGAAAATGCAGCCAGCCCCTCCAAACTGCCCGCATATATATCCTTATTTTCGGAAACGTAAAGTCCGTTATCTACACCAAACGATGAAACTGGCAGTTTTTTCCCCGATATAGAATATTTCACTCTCTTTTCTTTTGTATCGAAAAAAGAAAGTCCGTTACTACACATAATTATCATAAATCTTTCATCGAGAGAAATACAATTAAAGCAATAATCATCCAATATTAGGGAATTCTTGGAATTATATATTTGAAAAGTATCTTCTTTAGCATTATATCCTAACATTCCACCACCTTCCGTACCTATATAAATCTCACCGTTACTTGTTTCACATATACATAAGAGTACATTGTGCTTTATGCCAAAATCACTCGATTGGTATCGTTTCATTGAATCTGGCACACCTATTTTCATACAAACTATATTTTTATTATATATCGCCCATATCTGGTCTGATTGATCGATAACAAACGCAAGTACTCCCTTAATACATAATAGCGGGGTAACTTCGTTGGTTTTTTCATTAAACACATAAATACCATCACTTGAAGAAAATACAATTTTATCGCCATACATATATACATGTGTCACAGTGTGATGTAACACTCTATCCTTTGGAGACTTAAAACACTTGGTGAATTTTCCGGAAGGTATGTCATAAGCTATCAATCCCGATAAATAGGTACCAATATATAATTTATCCTTATTCTTATCATAACAGATAGATTTCATATTATCTGCTACAAGACCGGAGTCTTTCGTACTGAGGTGACGGAATATTTCAGTCTTATGATTCATATAATTAAGTCCTCCGCCATCTGTACATATCCACAAATCATCCCGTTTGTCTTTTACAATTCCACTGACAAATGGAAAATTGAGACAATCAGAGCGTTCCTTGTTTGCGGGATAGTATTTAAAAATTCTACTCTCTGGGGAAAAGACACTGACCCCTCCATAATAAGTGCCGACCCATAATCCTCCCTCCTTGTCCAAATAGAGGGCGAATATGGATGAATGTTTCATGTCACCGGAAAAACCTCCTGAGGCATAGGACTCTATATTACCGGTTGAGATAGAGTATTTGTTCAGTCCTTCACGAGTTCCGATCCATAAATTACCGGACTGGTCTTCGGTTACCACCCTTACGTCATTGCTGCAAAGACTATTCGCTGTTCCGGGATTATTGACAATATGGTTTACACAAATATCATTGTCAAACTGATACAGCCCGTTTGAACGAGTTGCCATCCAAATAGAACCATCTTTACTTTCATAAAGCATTTCGATGGAAGGTATGTCCAATATACATTTCCATAATCCATTTTTATATTCTTTGTAACATCCTTTTGACGTGACGATATACCATTCACTACTTCTATTGCAAAATATAGAACTTATTCTTCCTGAAGAGATTTCTATTTTTTTGAAGAAATCCCAATGATTATCGCCTTCATTCCATTCCAAAATTGAATCTTTAGCAGCTATATAAATTTTGCCACCAATAGAATTAACAGCGTTTATATCTCTTTCTCTGATACACTGAAAACGGTCTTCAGTCAATTTATAACAAACCAAAGAATTGTCAGCACGCAAAAATATATTGTGATTTGAATCTTCAACGATTCGATAAATTGTATTATTTTTAATATAGTTGTCAAAACGTTCTTCACCTCCTTTCAAGGTTATCATTTCATTTCCGTCATAGATACTCAAACCTTGCAATGTTCCGAACCACATCCTTCCCAATTCATCCTGATGAATACTTAGTATTGAAGGTTGCGAGAGTCCGTCTTTTACTCCTATATTTTTAAAATAATATCCGTATAAAGGAAAATGTATGAAGTTTATGCACAAAAACAAAATAATACGAATAAGACTTTTTTCATATAAGCCGGATTTCTGTTTCTTCATGATTGATTAGACTTTATGAGGTTCACGCAATTAAATAAATTGCGTATACAAATATCCTATTTAATTTAGAAATATCAAAAAAATATATGTCTTTTGAGGATATAGGAATAGATTTTCATTTATTTATTGTCTGCGTTAGCCTGTATACTTTCCCGTTTCCATCTATACCCTCAATAATAATGTCCTCCGGTGCGGTGCTGTCCGGAGTGTAATATTCTATTATTGCATTTCCTTCTTCATCCAATTGCAGTGCCGGATTCCAATAGATAGTACTCCTTAAATCTGAACGCCGGGCATCTTTCTTTTCGGGAGTATCATAGGTTGGGTGATAAAATTCCACCGAGTCACTGTACCCGAGTGGAGAGTAAGTGATGATTCCTTGTGCCGGTCTGGCCGGAAGATCTCTTCCGTCTTTTAATGTGATAACAATGGCACCGGCAGCACCACGGGAACCTAATATTGCCGCATCTGCTCCGCGGAGCAGACTTAAACTGGACATATCACTGGCTTGCAGGGTGGTCAGGATCTCATTGTCATCCTCGTACACTACATCGTCAATCACAATAACAGGCTGTTGCGGATTGTTGCGTATATGTATTTCGTTTCCATTCATTACGCTAACTCCCGGCAGTCTCATTACTGCATCAAAGGCTGTATGTGCACCGTATTTTTCCAGTTGCTCTCCTTCGACAGTATAGGTGTTGATTCCTCCTGTATAAATACTTGTTGAACTGGGCTTTTTCCGGTTTCCTGTAATCAGTACTTCTTTCAGATTGTAGACTCTCATGCCGCCTTCCATGTAATATTGGTCGCGGGTATTGAGCAAATAGTCTTCCATAAAGGTTGCTGCTCCGTCACGGAAAGGGGATTTATGGAAGGCAACCGGATACTCAGGTTTTTCTATTTCAATATCAACTCCGGCAAAACCTCTCTTTGTACGTGCTTGTATGAGGAAAGTGGTACTGTCTCTGAATGAGGTATTGACTATAAATTCTCCTTTCTCGTCTGTGGTTGTTGTGGCGATAATGTTTTGTTTAGGAGCTAATAATACGATAGGTCCTTTTTTTACATTCCCTCCGAAGAAACCTTTAATACGCCCACTGATAGTCTGTCCTTTCTCAATATAATTACTGAAGTTCAATGAGGGAGCACGCAGTACATTATCAAATTTGTATCTGCGCCAGCCATGTGTCATCATCAAGAAATCTAACGAGCGTAGGGTTCGTGCATCTTGGCGGAGAAAATAGCCCCCCGGGTCTTCCACATATCCTTTCAGATCGGAAGTCAACAGTAGGTTTGATACAATGTTGTCAGCGAGAGAATCCGGTTGGATACTTTTCTGGTTGGTAATGCTGACGGAGAAACTACCGTTTACAGGATTTCCCTTGTCGTCTTTTATTGAAATATTTAATGATACTTTTTCTCTTTTTTCGTATGTCGGTCGGTCCGGAGTTATTTGCCATTGGGGAGTTTTGCGGTCGGGAACAAAGACTAGCCGTTCGCTGAGCGCATTCCCTTGCTGGTCGATTAACATGAAATGAGTGATCCCTTCTGTAAACAGGCTGTCATTCATTTTTCCGAAAGTCCTTGTCGGATTAATAGGTTGAAGTATGGAAAGTTTTCCACGGGTGTGAGCAATGAGAAATAGCTTTTGAGGCCATTCTGTTGCCTCTGTTTTCTGAATCTCATAACGTATTTCCTGTTTATAGTGACTTATGGAAAGTGTGATTCCCTTTTGTTCGATAGCCGGGAGGTCAAATCGTTTGGTAACTCCATCGCTGGACGTAGCCATTACGTAATAGGAACTGCCGTTGGAAGGGTTTAATGTGAAAATCCCCATTCCTTTATGTTCGGAATGAAAAGATGTCAGTGTATCTCCTTGGGAATCCAGTAAGAAACCTTCTATTTCTTTGGAGAATCCGTCTGCTCCCTGAGCTTTGAACGCTATGTTCTGGCGCTGAACAGCAAGTAGTGCGCCTCCTTCCGGGAAAAAAGTGACGTCAAAGTCATTCGTAAATGCCGGCAAATAAAAAGTCTTTTTATAGATGTATTGCGGGTCGTCAAATTCCACTTCAATGCTGCGGGCAGCAGTTGGCTTCAAATCCGGTAAGGAAATGGAAATCAGTCCGTTTTCATCTGTCTTTTTTCTCCCTTTATCTTTTATTTTTCCGTTTACGATAAACCGATACCGGATTGCTGTGTTCTTAAAAACCTCTTGGGTATTGCTGGTAAACTTGACTTTTGCTGTATAATGGGTATCGTCCTCTTGTTGATATTCGATGTTTGAAAGGATGGTGTTATCTATGGAGTTTCCGATTTTCAGATTACGTGAATAGAAGAATTCCGGTCCTTCATTCAACATCCAGTTACTGTATCCTCGCAGGTAGTAATCACCGGCGGGGAGGGTAGGAGGCAGGGTAAAAGCATTGTGGAAACCTAAAGAGTCTCTACGGATTTTTTTTCGTTCTACGATCGAGTCGGAACGATTGATTAATTCTGTAATGATAAAGTTACTCTGGCTATCATCTTGGTGGGTAATGGCATTTATCAGGTAGCCTTTGAACCAGATTTTCTCTCCGGCACCGTAAAATGGTTTGTCCAGGTGGAGATAAACCTTCTCATGGGGTATTTTCTCTAACAGGCTAAAATTGGCAATAACCGTATCTTGCATACTTTGTGCTGATAGCATTGAAGTTGATAATAACATTCCTGTTATCAGAGCTATTTGACATATTTGTGTCAGTAAGGTAGTTTTGCTTTTCATACGATATATAATGTTAGAGTGTTAACTTTTGTGCATCCAGATAGAAAGTACTTTTCGTTTGACTGCGAGTATATTAATGATTGATACGATAAGGAACAGAAGAATACCCATGCCGATAGCTGCCCATAGTGAACCTGTTTCCAATTGGGGGAATAGCAGGCGGATACTTTCTATGTAATAGCTACGCAGCCAGGTTACTAATCCGATAGATAGCAGTAATACAACGATGTTCAACCCTACTGTGAGTATCTGATAAGGCAATGCTACTCTATTGGGGCTGTATCCTATTAATAAAAGACTTTCCAGCTTGGTCGTATTTTTTTGTAGCAGTAAGAAGATGCTTAACATCAGGATATAGAATGAAAGGATACTGATAAATAGGCCGACTCCCAGCACAATACCTACAATCAGGCGAAGGAAATAGGTAGTCTTGCCTGCATCCAACTTTCCGTCTTCCGTTTCATATCCTTTCTTTTGAAAATAACCGGCAATGGAGGAATCCGCAGGATTGCTGACTTCAATAATCAGTCGTGCCGGTTGTGCTTCCGCATTCGGGGCAAAGTTCTTGTTGGCCCATTCCATAAAAGACTGGGGGACCAAAATGGTGTTCAGTCGATTGGAGAAACCGACGATATTTCCTTTATACTGCTCTACCCGGCCATTTCCGCGCATCATGATGTCCATTTGGATCAGACTCATTAAGCCTTCCGATAGCTTGGGCAGGCTACGGCTTTGGGCAAAGCCGAAGTTATAAAGATTCAGGTAATTGCGGGGAATAATGATAGGAATGGTGTGTGTGGCTTCATCAAAGTGCCATTTATCGAGTTTAATATCAACAAATTCATCGGGAACCGATTCGAAAAACATATCGGTGGAAAGATGAATACCAGCTTCCTGCATACCCAGTCCCGCCGAAACTTTGAATTGGGAGGGGGTAAAAGCTCCGATTGTCTTGGTAAACGATTGTTTCTTCAGGTCGGCGATGTCTTCGGCAGAGAATGTGTTGTTTTTTCCTGCAAAAGAGCCGAGCGTGCTAATCTTCTTTGTGGCTATGATGAAATCTTTCTTCATAAAGCTGTCTCCTTCGGTGAATACCGGAATGATATCTTTATAAAACTGTACACTAAGCAATACAATCATCATACCGAATAGATTGGCTAAAAAGAAACCGGCTAACTGGCCGATACTGATATGTTGGCGGAGAAGTTTCCAGACAAGGGCTGACATTTTATTTATGATTTACAAATTATAATTTACAATAACTCATTACTCGCCACTTATCATAGCTGGAGTATGCGTTGATAAGGCAACTCAATATGTTTTCCTATGGAAGTGGCGATTACTCCGGCTTGTTGCTTTTCAGCTTCGCCAATAATAAGTTCTCCCATAATGCGGCTGTTGTCATCATCCAGATGACTGATAGGTTCATCCAGAAAAAGGAAATCGAAAGGCTGGCAGAGTGCTCGGATAAAGGCAACCCGTTGTTGCTGCCCGAACGAGAGTTTACCGGTCTTTACATTCAGCTTGTCCGAAAGTCCCAGTTTCTCGAAGAAGGCTAGGATTTCTTTCTTCTTTTTGTATCCGGTAAGATTATTTTTCAGTTGTACATTTTCAAGAGCAGTCAGCTCGGTGAAGATACGTAAATCTTGAAAAAGCATACTCAGTGAATGCTTTCTCAGGTCTACCCATTGCTTCACAGAATATGCTTTGATATTAGTCTCATCGAAATTGATAATCCCCTGATAGTCGTTGCGATAGCCATAAATATAGCTGCACAATGAAGATTTTCCGGTGCCGGAAGCCGCTTCTATCAGACACATTTCCCCTTTCCGGAAGATAAGATCCTGATGCCATATATCCGAAGTCACCGAATTACGGTCAGCAAACACTTGGGGAAGTGTTTGCTGTAAATGAATGCTATTCATGCCGTTTGTTTACGAATTACATACCGGTAAATTGTTTACCGAAGTCAACGATTAATTTGAGCGCATTGACGTCTTTATCTTTCAGGCAAAGGTCGATTTCGCTTGTTTCTCCTTCTGAACTAACGGACAGATAGGAAACTTTTGATAACATCTCAGAACCGGTCCGGAACTTTTCACCACCAAATCCGATCAGCATTTTAACAACAGGAAGTTCAAGTATAGCTTCTGCGTTGATAGCCATGAATACGGTTTTTCCCTTCATTTCCGATGCATACGGAGCGTCTTTGATAGACTTGTCTGCCGCTTTTTCTATATTTTTGTAGAGTAACTCGTCATTGGTGGCATACATTTGTTTGTCTTTGATACCAAAGAATACGTTCATTCCTTTACTCTTATAGACATATTCGTTTTTGCCCAGTTCCAGAATATCTTCTCCTTTTTTCAGTCCCAATGCCTGCTTGTTCTTATAAAGGGCTTCGAGTGCATTGCCGTTTTTTACGTCTGCATACACTATAAAGGTAGGAGCGCTGTTCATGGTTACGTTGATTAACCCTGCGGAGATATCACCGTTGAAGGAACTGAACAATTCTTTAACTTCATCTGCTTTGGAGATAGATACTGTGTTACGGAATTCCTTATTTTCACTTAGGAGATTATAAAGACCTTCTCCTTTTACACCCAGATTGACAAACATAAGGGTAGAAGCTGGGAAGTATTTTACGAACGTATTGTTTGCTTTTCCAAATGCTTCCAATTGTTTTTTCATCAAAGCTTTTACAGCCTCGTTCTCCGTGTAATTTTCTGTTTTCAAGGCAATTCTTCCTTTTTCAAAGTTTAATCCGGCTATTATGGTTATGTCTTCTGCTTTCACTTCAGCGGGAAGTCCCATACTGACTTGCTTTTGATAAGGTGCAGGAATAGCTGCCATGGAAGCGAAGAAATTGATGTCACTTTTTTGTTTTTCCATTTTCTGGAAAGCGCCGGATTTCGCAATGCTGTTATCTGCGGTTTGTTTCAACAGATTGGTGATGCCTTCTTTGGCTTTTTCTATTTGAGATGTTCCTTTTACGGAAATGAGCATTACGGCAGAATTGTTGAAAGCGACTAAACCTCCGTTCATGGTTGTAAAGCTATATCCAGCTGCTTCGTTGATTGGTTGGCAGATTTGCTCTTTTACCATTATTTCCAAGGAAGCGTGCAGGTCATCTTCGCTTTTGATTTTCGCAACTGCGGTAGAGTATGGGAAAGAGGGCGAAGTAAATACGTAGACAGGAGCTTCTACGTCAATTCCCGATTCACTGGGGTTATTCATCACTTTTTCTAATTGTTGGAAAGTGGCAGCGTTCATTCCACTTTTTAATGCTTCCAATACTTTTTGCTTGGCAGCTTCATTCTCTTTATCATTCAATCCGGCCTTACTAGCCAAGGATTTTAGATTTATAGAGGTAACAACCGTAGCATCAGCCGGTATTATATTGGTATATTCCACTGTTTTGGAACATGCTGCCAGGAAAACAATCAGTACTGCAAGTACCGAGAGTCGTGAAATCATTTTCTTTGCCATACTCATATTTTTTAATGGTGTATAAATTTCAATTTAACTGTTCTTTTATTGTTGATTTAGCAGATTCAACGTGTGGCAAGCCACCAATGCCGCTGTTTCTGTTCGAAGTCGTGATTTACCCAGGCTGATCGGCGTGAATCCCCGTTCAATAGCTTTTTCTACTTCGCCCTCACTGAAATCTCCTTCCGGGCCGATCAGCACCAAGGCGTCTTCTCCGGCTTTTAGTACGTCCTTCAGCAGAGGTTTCTCACCTTCGTAGCAGTGAGCGATAAACTTCTGTCCCTTAAACTCCTGATTGATGAATTTATTGAAATCTGTCATCTCATTCAGTTTCGGCAGACGGGCTTTGAGTGATTGTTTGATTGCCGAGATAAGAATCTTTTCGATCCGTTCGTTCTTGATAACTTTACGTTCCGAGAACCGGCAGTTGAGAAATGTCAGTTCGTCGAATCCTATTTCAGTGGCTTTCTCGGCAAACCATTCATTACGGTCCATATTTTTAGTTGGTGCCATGGCGATGTGCAGGTGGCACGGCCATAGTGGCTTTTGGAAAATTGTCTCTTTGATAGCTACCAGACAACGTTTGTTGGTTGCTGCCGTAATTTCTGCCTTGTAGAAACTACCCTTTCCATCAGTAAGGGTGATTTCGTCTCCGATACTTAACCGCAAGACACGGGTACAGTGCTGTGCTTCTTCTTCCGGAAGCTCATTGGTTTTCTGTATATCGGGAGTATAAAAAACGTGCATATAGTAATTATTGATTTTTATTTCTTTGATTGATCTGGTCGCGTATTTTAGCGGCCAATTCATAGTTCTCGTCTTTAATAGCCTGCTCCAATGCTTGTTCAAGTGTTTTGGAAGTGGCACTGCGCGACGACGATTCATGTTCTTCTTCCATAGATTCCTTGTCACCAACTGTTTCTTCAGAACGGTTCCTTTCTTCATCCGGTATGCGCAGGCATTCCCGGTCGAGGATAGATTCATAAATCAGAATCGGGCAGTCGGCACGTACCGCCAATGCAATGGCGTCCGATGTACGTGCGTCAATACGTATAATATCTTCGTCTCTTTTCAGGTAAACATAAGAGTAGAAAATACCGTCTTTAGCTTTGTAAATCAGCACACGTATCAGGCTTACCCCCAATACGGTAAGGCTTGTGGTGAATAAATCGTGTGTTAACGGGCGTGGAGTTTTAATTCCTTTCAGATACAACGCGGTAGCCTGGGCTTCGGCGGGACCGATGATGATAGGCAGTTGCCGTTCACCGTCCACTTCACCCAATAGCATTGCGAATGCACCTACCTGCGCTTGGCTATTTGTGATATTTAAAACTTGTAATTCTACCTTTTTATCCATTGTTTTTTACTTAATTTGTTTTACTCTCCCGTCGGTGCTTATACTTGAATACCAAGGCAAACAGAATGCCGATAACCAACGCATACGCAGCAAAAATCAGCCAGATATCCGTCCATTCCCGACTCACCAATTTGCCGTCGGCATATACCGAGAAAGCATCTACCACAGCTCCGCTGGCATATCCTCCGATGATAGCTCCCAGACCGTTAGTCATCATAAAGAACAACCCTTGAGCACTGGCACGAATGGAGGAATTAGTCTCTTGTTCAACAAACAAGGAACCGGAAATGTTGAAGAAATCAAACGCCATGCCATAAACAATCATGGAAAGAATCAACATCCACAATCCGCCTCCCGGATCTCCGAAGCCGAACAAACCGAACCGGAATACCCATGCAAACATACTGATTAACATCACTTGCTTGATGCCGAAATGCTTCAGGAAAAACGGTATAGCAAGAATAAACAGTGTCTCGGACATCTGTGATATGGATAGCAGGATAACCGAATGTTTCACCCCGAAAGAATCTGCAAACTCCGGAATACCGGCAAAACTGCCTAGAAACAGGTCACCGTATGTATTGGTTATCTGTAAAGCCGCCCCCAAAAGCATGGAGAAAAGGAAGAAAATTGCCATTTTCTTTCTTTTAAATAACACCAATGCATCCAGCCCGAAAGCCGAAAGCAGTGATTTGTTTTCTGTTTTGGCGGGTTTACAAGCCGGAAGGGTGAAAGAATAAACTCCCAGTAACAGTGCGGATATGGCGCCGACATAAAGTTGGGCGCTTGAGTTTTTGAATCCGGTAAGGTCTACCGCCCACATGGCACAGATAAAACCGATCGTTCCCCATACGCGGATAGGGGGGAAATCTTTGATTAAATCACATTTATATTGCTCCAATGCATTGTATGAAACGGTATTGGCTAATGACAAAGTAGGCATATATACCAATAGATTGAGTAACATGGCCCAATACATCTGGTCGTATCCCGTAGCGGTGGAAGCGTAGAAAAGACAGGCTGCACCTACAATGTGGCAAAGTCCATATAAACGCTCTGCATTAAACCATTTATCGGCAATGATACCGATAATGCCGGGCATCACCAAAGAGGCAATTCCCATAGTGGCGAAAATGGCTCCGATTTGTCCTCCTTCGAAATGGAGTTCTCTGCCCATATAGCCACCTAGTGAAATTAACCATGACCCCCAGACAAAAAATTGCAGGAAGTTCATAATAATCAAACGAACTTTTATGCTCATGACTTTTTAAATTTGTGTTTCTCTTTTGCTAATAATAGATGCAAATATAATATTTTCGTTGATTGGGTGAGCAAGTTAATTGATAAAAAGGCGATAAAAAAGGCATAAATGCAAAGAAGGAAGAGTATCTATGATAAAAAATAAGAATGGAAAGGGTATATAAAAAAAGAAGGCTATCTATCCCAGACAGCCAATCTTTGTTAACCTTAAATCTAATACCATGAAAAACACAGTACAAAGATAAGTGGTTTATGTTATACAACATAATGTTTCATCGAAAAACTGCATATTGTTAACTCTAATTAACTTTGAATACTCCTTTTTTCTGTTACTGCCTCCTGATTTCCTCTTATAATATTCTTTTTTATCCTTCGAGTAGAAATCTGGTTCCGACATCTTGCCGGACTTATTCTACGTAGAGTACAAGTCCTTTCAGATATTCGCCTTCCGGATGATAGATATTCACCGGATGATCGGCAGGTTGGGTGAGCTGGTGCAAGATACGCACGCTGCGTCCCGACATGGCGGCTGCGGTGAATACTGCTGTGCGGAAATTATCTTTGGTTACTACCTGTGAGCAGGAGAAAGTAAACAAGATACCACCCGGCTTGATTTTCTCGAATGCTTTGGCGTTCAGTTTCCGATAACCCTGCAATGCATTCCGCAACGCATCCTTGTGTTTGGCAAATGCGGGTGGGTCGAGGATAATCAGGTCGTACTGGTCGCCCATACGGTCGAGGTATTTGAAGGCGTCTTCAGCGAATGCTTCATGGCGGGGATCACCAGGGAAGTTCAGTTCCACATTCTTGTTGGTCAGGTCGATTGCTTTCGCAGAGCTGTCTACCGAGTGGACGAGCTTTGCACCTCCGCGCATGGCGTAGAAAGAAAAGCCTCCGGTGTAGCAGAACATATTCAGTACCGAGCGATCTTTGGCATACCGTTCCAATAACGAGCGGTTTTCGCGTTGGTCTACAAAGAATCCCGTTTTCTGGCCTTTCAGCCAGTCTACATGAAACTTCAGACCGTACTCTTGTGCAATATTATCGCTGCTTCCTCCTTTCAGGAAACCATTTTCGGGGAAAAGGTCGGCTTTGAAGGGGAGCGTTGTTTCTGATTTATAATAGATATTTTCAATCTTGTCACCCATGACTTCAGACAAAGCCTCGGCGATCACCATGCGGTCTACGTGCATTCCTGCCGAGTGAGCTTGCATGACGGCAGTTTTGGCATAAATATCAATCACCAGTCCGGGGAGATTGTCACCTTCACCGTGTACGAGACGATAGGTGTCGTTGACCGGATTGATAGCGATTCCAATGGCACAACGCATGTCGTATGCAATTTCCAGTTTGCGTTTCCAGAAATCATGGTTGATCGGTTCTTGCCGGAAAGAAAGCACACGTACGGCGATACTTCCGATCTGGAAGTGTCCTTCGGCGATAAATTCTTTCTTGGAGGTGTATACTTCTACAACTTCACCTTCTTCGGGTTCTCCGTCGAAACGGGAGATAGCACCGGAGAAAATCCAGGGGTGAAATCTTTTCAGCGACTCTTCTTTACCGGGTTTGAGGTATACTTTATGCATAGTGTTTTATTTATCTGATTCTATTAAATGTTCTTCTTTCTTTTCTTCGGGAGCTATTTCATAATTGCCTGTCCGCTTTAGTTCTTGCAGCAGGTTGTAGATGTTGAGGCATGCCCAGGCGTCGGTGGCGGCGTATTGTTTTTGTCCATCACTCAACACATCCGCTTCCCAATTGGACAGTCGTTGCGATTTGGAAATTTTTTCCTTAAATAAAATGGCATAAATCTTTTGGAGGCTTTTGTCCTGTATGCCGAACTGACGTACATAGTCCTGCAATTCGATACAACTCTGTTGGTTGAAAGGAGCACGTTTATGCAACATCATAAAGTCGTCTTTCAGCGAAAGCCCCACCTTAATAATTCCCGGGTTCTCAAGCAAGTCAACCAATGGCTGTGTAAGTCCCGTCATATTGAGCCGGAACAGAAAACAACATTCTTCGGAAGAAATCTGGAGAAGCGCTACTTTGTGTGATTGCCCTTTTGTGAAAGAGGGCCGCGTTTCGCTGTCGATACCCAATATCGGCTGCGACAACAGGTAGGCTACCGCCTTTTCCGTTTCCGATTCCGATTGGATAACATGGATTCTTCCCGGAAAAACTACTTTCGGGAGTTCCTTTAATTCGTCTTTATCAATGGTTCTTCTTACAATCATTTTTATTTTTCATCATCGTGACAATGGCAACTGCCTTCGTGGCAGTGACATTCGTCGTCATGGCAATGACAACCGCCTTCTTCACAACAACTGTCGTCTTCGCTTGGTTCGTAAAATCCTTCTTCGTTGTTTTCTTCCTCTTCTTCGTTGTCCTGCAGATTATACTTCACGTCGTGGAGGGCGCGCAGTGTGTTAACCAGCTTTTGTCCCCACAACATTCCGAAGTTTTCCTGACAAATGGCCAGCGAATCGTTCATCGTTTCGTTCAATCCCAGTTGGAAAACAAAAATAAAGTCTTTGATATCTTGATAAATATCAGCCAAATCTTCAGATATGGACTTCTTGATAGGCTGGTCGCTGTATACCATATCCTGCACAAATACGTCCAGATAATCATCCTTGTCTCCCATTAATCCTGCAAGGTTGATACGAAGAATTTCATAAACTTCTTCAGTCACATACGTCTCGGGCGCCTCATCCCCGATCGTCTCACACTTCGGCAGCATGGAGGCTTTGAGATAGAGTAAAGGCAGTATTTTCAATGATGTATCAACGAAAGTGCTGCGCTTCATGCTTTCGGCACGTTCGAGGAATGCACAAAATTCGGCGGCTACCGTTACGAACTCAATTACATTCTTATCAAATATCGTTTGGCTTTCTTTTTCCATAATCAGCGTTGATTTGAAACGCAAAGGTAAGAAAAAGGATTGAATGAGCGTAGCGCTCGTTATTTTTTTATTATTTTTGCGGCTTAAATTACGATTCCAATTTTATAAAAAGAATAAAAGACTCATGGCAAAAAAAAAATTAGATAAGGAGGCCGAACGTACTTCCTCTTCTCCGGGTAAAATCGCAGCAATTTTAAAGAATGAGACTGTCCACTTTGTTATCGGATTAATGTTGGTCATTTTTTCCGTTTATTTATTGTTGGCTTTTTCCTCTTTCTTTTTCACGGGAGCTGCCGACCAGAGTATTATCGACAGTGGAAATCCGGCAGACCTGTCGGCAGTCAACAATCATGTGAAGAACTATGCCGGTTCGCGTGGGGCGCAGTTGGCTCATTACTTGATTAATGATTGCTTCGGTGTCTCTTCCTTCTTTATTCTTGTCTTTTTGGCGGTGGCAGGATTGAAGTTGATGCGTGTGCGTGTTGTCCGTCTGTGGAAGTGGTTTATAGGTTGCACATTGTTACTGGTATGGTTCTCTATATTCTTCGGATTTGTGTTTATGGATCATTATCAGGATTCTTTCATTTATCTGGGCGGTATGCACGGATACAATGTCAGCCGTTGGCTGATCTCTCAGGTCGGTGTACCCGGGGTGTGGATGATTCTGTTGATAACGGCTATTTGCTTCTTTATATATATAAGTGCGCGTACAGTGATTTGGTTGCGCAAACTCTTTGCATTGAGTTTCCTGAAACGAAAGAAGAAGGAGGAAGAAGAGCTTGCCACTACCGGAGAAGAACCGCAGGAATTTACGACCTCCCAACCGCAGGAAGTAGAATTTAACTTGAAACGGACATACAAACAGACACCGCCTCCGGCACCTGTAATGGATATACAGGCGGAAGAACCCCAAGAAGAATTTCCGGTGAGTGAACCGGAAACGGACGATATATCCTCCGCTTCATCCGATGAGAGTGAAGGGGTAACCATGGTGTTCGAACCAACCGTTTCCAATGTTGTTTCTCCTTTAGGGGGAGAGTCTTCGGAGGATGAAGAACCCGGTTTTGAAGTGGAGTCTGCCGCTTCGGAAGAAGAATATCAGGGACCGGAAATGGAACCTTATAACCCGACAAAAGATTTGGAGAATTATCGTTTCCCCACGATCGACCTGATGAAGCATTTTGAAAACGACGATCCGACAATTGATATGGATGAACAGAATGCCAATAAAGACCGTATCATCAATACGTTGCGCAGCTTCGGCATTGAAATCAGCACGATTAAGGCAACGGTCGGTCCTACGGTTACTCTGTATGAGATAACTCCCGAACAAGGCGTGCGTATCTCCAAAATTCGCGGATTGGAGGATGATATTGCGTTGAGCCTGTCTGCTGACGGTATCCGTATCATTGCCCCGATACCGGGCAAGGGAACCATCGGTATTGAGGTACCGAACAAGAATCCGAAGATTGTTTCCGGGCAAAGTGTTATCGGAAGCAAGAAATTCCAGGAATCCAAGTTTGACCTGCCTATTGTGTTGGGAAAGACTATTACGAATGAAGTCTTTATGTTCGACCTTTGCAAGATGCCGCACGTATTGGTGGCAGGTGCAACCGGTCAGGGTAAGTCTGTCGGTCTGAATGCAATTATTACTTCCTTATTATATAAGAAACATCCGGCTGAACTGAAGTTTGTCCTGGTCGACCCGAAGAAGGTAGAGTTCAGCATCTACTCGGTCATTGAAAACCATTTCCTTGCCAAACTTCCCGATGGCGGTGAACCGATTATTACGGACGTGACGAAAGTAGTGCAAACTCTGAATTCCGTCTGTGTGGAAATGGATACCCGTTATGACCTGTTGAAAATGGCTCATGTACGTAATGTCAAGGAGTATAATGAGAAGTTTATCAACCGTCGTCTGAATCCGGAGAAAGGACATAAGTTCATGCCGTATATTGTCGTTGTTATCGACGAGTTCGGTGACCTGATTATGACGGCAGGTAAGGAGGTGGAACTTCCGATTGCCCGTATCGCCCAGTTGGCGCGTGCTGTCGGTATCCACATGATTATCGCTACACAGCGGCCGACGACGAATATCATCACGGGTACGATTAAAGCCAACTTCCCGGCCCGTATCGCTTTCCGTGTATCCGCCATGATGGATTCCCGAACGATTCTTGACCGTCCGGGTGCCAACCGTCTGATTGGTAAGGGAGATATGCTTTTCTTACAGGGAGCTGATCCGGTGCGTGTGCAATGTGCCTTTATCGATACGCCGGAAGTAGAGGAAATCACGAAGTTTATTGCCCGTCAGCAAGGATATCCTACTCCTTTCTTCCTGCCCGAGTATGTGAGTGAAGACAGCGGTAGCGAAGTAGGGGATATTGATATGGGGCGTCTTGACCCGTTGTTTGAAGACGCTGCCCGGTTGGTGGTTATTCATCAGCAAGGTTCCACGTCGTTAATTCAACGTAAGTTTGCTATCGGTTATAATCGTGCCGGCCGTATCATGGATCAACTTGAAAAGGCTGGAATCGTCGGTCCTACGCAGGGAAGCAAAGCGCGTGACGTACTTTGCATCGATGATAATGATCTTGAAATGCGTTTGAACAATTTGCAGTAATCAATCGTTTATTAATCAAATGAGGAAATACATTTTTAGTGTTTTAATAGCTTTACTGTCATTGCCTGTGATTGCTCAACAACAGCAGTCGCAGGCTAAAGCTGTTCTTGATAAGACAGCCGAAGCATTTCGTAAGGCAGGCGGAGTGAAGGCTGATTTCATTATTAAATCTGTGACTAACGGTTTGGTGGAAGGGTCGGAAAGCGGTACGATTCAGTTGAAAGGAGAGAAGTTCGTATTGAAGGCGTCCGAGGTGATAACCTGGTTTGATGGGAAAACGCAATGGAGTTATGTAGTCAGGAATGATGAAGTGAACGTCAGCAATCCGACACAGGAAGAACTGCAACAGATTAATCCGTATACATTCCTGTATATGTATCAGAAAGGATTTTCCTATAAACTGGGAACAGTAAAGACTTACGGGGGAAAGGCTGTCTGGGAAGTAATTCTCACAGCGAAGGATAAGAAACAGGATTTGGAGCGTATCACTCTTTATGTGACGAAGAATACGTATGAGCCTCTATATATTCTGCTTCAGCAGCGTGATCAGCAGACGCGTAATGAGATTACCGTGACAGGTTATCAGACACGGCTGAATTATGCGGATAGTATTTTTTCTTTTGATAAAAAACAATATCCGAATGCAGAGATTATTGATTTGAGATAAAATGTTTTTGAATAACAAAACGATAAAGGTATAATTAAAATGGCAGAAATAGAAAAAGTTAAGTGCCTGATTATTGGTTCAGGACCTGCCGGATATACGGCAGCGATTTATGCGGGACGTGCAAACTTGTGTCCGGTGCTTTATGAAGGATTGCAGCCCGGCGGTCAGTTGACGACAACTACGGATGTTGAAAACTTCCCCGGTTATCCGGAAGGTATCAGCGGACCGCAGTTGATGGAAGATTTGCGTGCACAGGCGAGCCGCTTTGGGACAGATGTACGTTTCGGTATTGCTACTGCAGCGGATTTGAGCAAGGCTCCTTATAAAATAACGATTGACGGAGAAAAAGAAATCGAAGCGGAGACGTTGATTATCTCTACCGGGGCAACAGCTAAGTATTTGGGACTGGAAGACGAAAAGAAATATGCGGGAATGGGTGTCAGCGCTTGTGCTACCTGCGATGGTTTCTTCTATCGTAAGAAAGTGGTTGCCGTAGTCGGTGGCGGTGATACGGCTTGTGAAGAAGCGGTTTATCTTGCCGGACTTGCATCGAAAGTATATCTGATTGTCCGTAAGCCTTTCCTGCGTGCATCGAAGATTATGCAGGAGCGCGTGATGAATCACGAGAAGATTGAAGTTCTTTTTGAACACAATGCGGTCGGTTTGTACGGTGACAATGGAGTGGAAGGTGTAAACCTTGTGAAACGTTGGGGTGAACCGGATGAGGAACGTTACAGCCTGCCTATCGACGGTTTCTTTCTGGCTATCGGTCATCAACCGAATTCTGATATATTCAAGGATTATCTGGATACGGATGAAGTGGGTTATATCATTACAGATGGTGCCAGTCCGCGTACGAAAGTTCCCGGAGTGTTTGCTGCCGGAGATGTGGCCGACCCTCATTACCGTCAGGCTATTACAGCGGCGGGAAGCGGATGCAAGGCTGCTATTGAGGCAGAACGTTACCTTTCTGCAAAAGGACTTATCTGATAAATATAATGTTCAGTATAAAACCGAAGGATAGTAATCACACAATTCCGGTGTGGTAACTCTTAAAATAAAAACGGTGGACATTGGTTAGAAACTAGTGTCCACCGTTCTTTTTATATTGGGTTTACTCTAAGATGATTTACACTTGGTTAATACGCTTCAATCTCGTCCAGCCATAATGTTGGCATCCAGTGTCCACCCGGTTTCCGCGATAGCCATTGCGCGCGGGAAAGCCTGATAATCCGTGCGGTCGGAGTTTTTCATGTATTCTCTCCAGATGTTGCCTTGCATACCAATGACATGTTTCTTCACCAGTTCGTCCGCATCATCCGGGGCAGGATTGTAACTGTATGTCTTTTTCAAAGTAGTATATCCGCCAATGGTAGTCGGGGCGATAGCCGGGTCTTCCTGATAGAAGTCGAGGTAAGCGTAGGGCATCGGAGTCATAATGGCATTGTGTCCGGCTTTGGCAGCATTCAGACCACCCTCTACACCACGCCATGACATGACAGTTGCATTCGGAGCCAGCCCGCCTTCCAGAATCTCATCCCATCCGATAATGTTGCGTCCTTTGTCATTCAGGTATTTCTCCATGCGAGTGACGAAGTAACTTTGCAGTTTATCTTCTTTGCTATGTTTTACGCCATCCACTTTGCTTGGAGTTACATCATCTTTCAACCCCAGTTGGCGGATTAACTGTTGGCAGAAAGCGCTGTTCTTCCATGCTGTCTTGGGACATTCGTCACCACCGATATGAATGTATTCGCTGGGGAATAACTCTACAACTTCATCCATCACCCCTTCAAAGAACTTGAAAGTCGTTTCGCTCGGACAGAATACTTGCTCGAATACGCCCCAGGTAGGAGATACTTTATACGTTTGCGTTGAATCACAAGACAATTCCGGATAAGAAGCGAGTGCAGCCAGCGCGTGTCCCGGCATTTCTATTTCAGGAACGACATTGATATATTTGCTTGCGGCATAGGCCACCACATCCTTGATTTGTTCCTGTGTGTAATATCCTCCATGTTCCTCTCCGTCAAACACCTGCGGATAGTTTACATAATAATAATCCACCAGTGTCTTTTCACGTTTGGAACCGATTTCCGTCAGTTTGGGGTATTTCTTGATTTCGATTCTCCACCCCTGATCGTCTGTCAAATGCCAGTGGAAAACATTCATTTTGTTCATAGCCAGCAGGTCGATAAACTTGTAAATGTAGTCAATCGGTACGTAATGACGGCAAACATCCAACATCAGTCCGCGATGAGCAAAACGGGGGGGCATCTTCGATTTCTACGGCAGGGATCGACCAATTTGCTTTTTTATCCGCTTGTTTTCCGTAAACTGCCGGGGGAGCAGTTGGAAAATAGTCTGTACACCGTAGAAAAAACCGTTAGGTTGAGAGGCGCTCAGCGTGATGAGGTCGGGGGTGACGGAGAGTTTGTAGCCTTCCTCCGGCATACCTTCTTCAACAACAAAGCTGATTGCCGGTTTTCCGTTCGCGCTTTCTGTTTCTTTCAGAGAAATACCTGCTGTCAGCTTCAGTTGTTCGGCTAGACTGTTAGCGATTTCTTTTGCTTCTGGGGCATTCGGGGGGACTACCAGGCAGACCTTGTTACTTAGTTTGAAACGGCCTTCCCGGGGAAGAATCTGGTTAGGCTTGGGAACGATGTTGTACTCGTTCACCACTTCTTTTGTCTTTTGACAACTGGGGTAATCATTAACAAAGACAAAAGAAGAAAAGAATTACTTTTGCCTAAAAGTGTTGTGCTTCAATGATTTATAACTTTGGTTCTTAAACGTTGTTCTTAAATAGCCTTGTTTGAACGACACAAAGATAGGATTAATTATGTATAAGGCATAATTTTGAGATTAGAATTTTAGTCTGCATTTAGATGTGGCAATTCATATTTAGATAAAAAAAGCCAGCTATCATCTCGATAACTAGCTTTTAATTTTACTCATTAGTAGAAGTACTGTGAGATTGTGTGAACTGCTCGTAGAAATTGTTAATAAGACGATTTATAATAGTCTCTTTAGTATCGCCACCTCGCTGTCCTTTGGCTTTCTCTATCTGTTCTGCTTTCTCTTTGTTCAGGATAATAAAAAATACTGTATTTGATTGAAAAGCAGAGAGTAGCAAACAAGTAGTAGAAAAAGGGTAATGATTTAGCGACATTCAGACTGCATTGATTCGCTGTGCTTTGTTTACTCTTTCAAACAACTCTTTTCGGAAGACAAAGTTATACTTTATTTGCCAAACAGCAAAAGATTGAGAAAAATAATTTGAGAGGTTCTGCATCTGGTAGAACCTCTTTTTCTTTTGGATAGTTTCCCAATCCGAAAAACGTCATCGCATAAATCCGACGACCATTTTCGGATAACGGCATAATCGAAAGAAACATCCCCCGTTGCGGCTCACACAAGAGCATCGTAACGGGGGATAATTCTTTATATGCCGGTTATGCAAAGGGGTATACTCCGTAGTCACGCATACAACTTTTATTCTGACGAAAGCAAGGCAGTTTTTCTTTCCCATTTCCGTCTCTGTATTCCGTTCACCTCCATTTATCCGCCTTTACCGGACACCTCAGGTAGTTTCTGTGTCAGGAGCAAAGGTGTTTCCGGGATCTTAACGTGAATACAAGGTCGAGCCTCCTGTTTTTAAAAAAATCTCCACTCCTCTGGGTAGTATTTTTTCAAAAAAACTTGTATTCTCTAATCCCTACTTTTCAAAAGCCCCTGAAACAGAAACATACCGAAGTGACCGAAAGACGCATAAAAAAAATGTCGGATAAACGGGAGACGGAAAAAGAGGTGAAACAAACACCCAAAGCTCTCAAATCCGCATAAATCAAAAATCAAAAGCAAAACGATATGAAAGCGATACGATACATAGGACAAGCATTGCGGAGAATGGCAACCGCATTACTGACAGCCCTTTTCGGTGCAATCCTTTGGGTAGGTGCTTTAATCATCGGTGGCGTACTGCGCATCATTTTGGGGGTGTTCGTTACCCTGCTTTCAATAGCGGCATTCTTCGGATTTATCGTGTGGTTATTAACAATTTAATATAAGACGGCTATGGTAACAAAGAGACATTCAAAGACGGTAGAGCAGCAATGCAAATGCTACGAGGTGGGCAACATTTTCGAGTATATGGTGGAAACCTACATCAACGGCAATTTCAGCACATTCCGAGAACTATACAAGGAGTTGCGCAAGGACGCACGGAAAGACTTCATAGACTTTCTGTTGAGCGAGGTAGAGCCAATCTATTGGAGAGAGATTTTGAAAGAAACCATTTGACACTGACGAGTATGAAAACATTTGATTTTTATCAAGACCGAAAAGTAACTTGTTGGGAACGCACCCATTTTTCGGTAAAGACTGAAAATTACGACAAGGCTTTGGAAATTATCCAATCGTGGAAAGGTGAAGATGTACTGAATTTCAGTGATGACACTAAAATCATAATTACCGATGGCGGGACGCTTCATGAAACCTCCGAGAGCCTTTTACCGCAAGACAATGAAGGTAACCCGACTATCGAAGTATTTATCCACGGTGGAGAAGAAATAGTAACTAATAAACAAGCATAAGGATATGAAAACGACAGCACATTTCAAGAGAACGATACAAGCCTATTTAGAACAGAGGGCAGCGGAAGACAAACTCTTTGCGGTGACATACCGCAAGGAGGGCAAGAACATAGACGATTGTGTTATCTACATTCTCAACGAGGTACAGCGGAGCGGTTGCAACGGCTTTACTGATGGTGAGATATACTCGATGGCAGTCCACTATTATTCAAAGTAGATTAAAATCAAAACTATGCGTCTCAAGTTGTTATAATATGTTGCATACCAGCAATGTAATCTCTTCTTTTGATAATTTACTTTTGATAATTTTGTAAACTTGGTCTATCTTCTAATTAAAAATGCAGAAAGATGGAAACAAAATTATTTTTAGATTTAATCCATGAGTGCGTGGTACTCATGAGAGATGTTGGGTATACTGAAAAGACCATAGAGACATATCTGTCTATATGGAACAAAAAAGTGAAACCCTTCATGGAAGCGAAGGGTTTGGAATACTATACCAAACAAGTCGGAGACGAATACCTTTCAGACCTTCCGGAAGATGTGATGCAAACATATAGCCGTTTGCGCAGAAGTATCACAATCCTCAATGCTGTTCTTGAAACTGGCAGGGTTAAACGCTATGTTCCACAAAAGCAATCTTTTGACATGAGCGGAGAACTTGGAAGAATCATGTTGGATTTTCTGTCCTACAAACGTGAGAACAGAGCAACGGATAGTACTTTATACGTCTATGAACGGATACTCGGCAGATTCTTAACATTTTTGAGATTAAAAGGCATAGAGACAATGTCTGTCCTAGCAGAACAGAATCTTTTAGAATTTGTAGATTCAGCGCAGATAAACAAATCCCAGCGTGTAAGCGTGCTTAAAGGACTGTGTTATTACTTGGTTGAATAAAAATTAGTGCCTCGACATTTTGATACCTTAATCAAGGGATTCAGATTCCCTGAGAGGGAGAAACTCCCATCAGTTTATACGGAAGAAGAAATTTCACAGATTGGCAAGTCCATAAACAGGAATGAGTTTGGAGCTAAGCGATTGTATGCGATATTCATGCTGGCATCCCGGCTGGGGTTACGCTCTTCAGACATCAGAAATATTAAATTTGAGGATATTGATTGGGATAAGAATTGTATTACCCTTATCCAACAAAAGACAAAACGAAAGATAGAGTTGCCACTTATTGCCGATGTGAGTAATGCAATCGTGGACTACCTTAAAAATGAGAGAGAAACAGGCGGAGGCGGAAAAAGCAAAGTAGCAAAGAAACCATTGTTTATAATCTGCGATTAAAGCATAAAATATATTTCTATGAAAGAGGAAATCTGACAACACGGACATTCCGTCCTGCATAGCGAGGATGGTTACTCCATCATGGACGTTTTTGATAATATGTTGATGAAATTAAAAACATAAATGTTATATTTGCAGTTAGTTATAGTTAATTGTAGATATGTATCTTAGCCCAGTTCAAAAAATTTCACGTAAAGAGAGAATACGATTATTTTTATCTTCGTATAATGGTGTAGTTCTTATAGTTGGAATACTATGCTTTATTCATAGCTTTCTATATCATAGCTTATGGATAAACATTGAAGTTCCATGCCAATTTATGGTATCCTTAGGAATTGTTTTTGATGCTATTTCTTTATCTGTTATCGCTTCAACTATTTTCTATTTTATCACGGTATATTTACCAAAACAGCATAAGAGAAAAGTTGAAGAAGATTATATAAGAAAGTGGTTACAGCAATTAGAAGTATATGGTAGATGGATATTAGAAGACATTGGCGGTAATGTGGATTGTTCGTTAGAAGAGTTTAAACAGAAATCTCGTAATATAGATCTAAAATCCAAGCCACAAAACAATATATCTATGAGAGAATTTACTCCAATAAATACTTGGTTTGAATATTTTGAAAATCTTTTCCGATGGGAATCCATATATATGGAACAGATTGTAAAATATGGAGATTCCGTGCCTTCTGAAATTATTGTTGAATTTGAACAATATAAACAATTTGACAATTTAAGAAGTGCGGTATATACTTACAAACAACATTATGGCAGTGATGAAGTATATAATACGATTTCAGGCTTTAGCCATTTAGCATGGACGCACGCTCATTCTTTAATGAGTTTGCCAAAGATGTATATAAGACACATGTATGATTAACAACATATATAGCACTATATTGAATATTGAAAAAGGTTGCCCGGAAGAATAACCGGACAACCCGCCATCACATTTTATTAACTCTCCAAATTCAATTTCATTCCGGTCAGACTTTCATCAGCCGTTGCATATCTTGGTGCATACGGTTCATTTCTCCTTTTACCACCTGCAAGTTCTCGAATATAATCTGCTTCGGCAGTATCTTATGGCAGTAGTAGCTTGAACTGAACGGGATGCGTCCCAGTTCGTTGTACTGTACCCGCCTGTCAAACAGAAGCAACTGTAACTCTCTGTCTTTGAACAGGCGGCATGGAGCGGTATCGTTCAGCCACATATTTGACATCAACAGGGCGAAAGGCTTGCCGAATGATAGGCAGCGTTCAAAAATCTCCTTCTTGCTGCCAAAGAAAGGATTGGAAACGATTATATCCCAACGCTCCGGCTCATACCTGAAAAAGTCCTGCCCGGTGATTATATGGGAGTGAACTACCTTAAAGCTGTGCTCCTTCAAAGCCAGCACGAACTTGCTGTTGTCCGTATCGAAAGGACACCATACCACCGCACGGGGTGGCAGGTATTTGATAATAGGCTGTACCGCATAGTTCGGCGTGTACCGCTCGTTGCTCTCCGGTGTTGTCCGCATCTGTATCATAGTAGACGAGGCTTTACGATGACAAGCGAATCTATCGGTCTCGGAAAGAACGGCAGACCGCCGTCATCTGTTTCATCCGTCCCGCTGTTTCCGTTGTCATGCTGGAAATCAAACTCCAACTCGCAGGACTTACCGAAATTGTCCTCCACGACCACCACGAAATTCTGCGACTCCTCACACCCGGATGTGTAGTACAGTCTGAACTGCTCATTTTCGAACAGGTAACGGTCGTTCGGAAGCAGCACGAGGCTCTTATTCAGGCTGAGCGTACCCTCCCCGTCGAACTGGAAATAGCGGATGGTGTAGAGCGCATCAGCAAACTCGTCCGACCGTTTCAGCGTGCAACGGATCTCGGCAGACTCTCCCTTTGCCAGCTCTTTCGGGACAGGCATGGTCTCTACCGTAAATTCATAGGACTGATGTATGTCCAAATCGTCATTGCAGGAGATGCAGCAAAACAAGGCGACAGCTATGCAGCCACACATCAAAATGTTCATTATTGTTCTTTTCATTGTCATTTCGTTTTTAATTAGTTAATGATGAATTTAATTCCGACTCTATACTGCGTATGGAAATGCCCCGTGCTACCTCCCCAAAGGAAACGCTCACGCACGGAAGCGGTCAGTGCTATGCGGTCGGCGAGATATACCTCCATTTCCAATGTGGTGGCACAACCATAGATGAACGCATCCTTGTTATTCAGCCGTGAGCCGTAATAGAGCAGCTTCTCACCCCGGTTCACGGTTTCGTATCCGGCAAGAGCCGAGCCACCGATGTAGAGGAACATTATCTTGCGCTTGTCGGAAAGAAAGGCACTATCCAAAGTTTTGTGTAAATGAGAAATACGGGATTCTAATACGAGTTCCGTATTTTTTTATTTATAACTTTGTAAAATGCCAAAGAAAATGACTGTAAAGAATCAAGCAGTGCCCGATGAAGTTCTGAGCAAGGAATTTCTGAGCCAAATTAAGACCGAAGCCGATGTAAGCAAGTTCCTCAAACAACTTCATGCACAAGTATTGGAGAAGATGCTTAAGGGAGAAATGGATGCTCATCTTGGCTATGAGAAGAACTCCGTAAGTGGAAACAACAGTGGCAATTCCCGTAGCGGCAAGTACCCTAAGAAAATCCAGACCGAGCATGGTGAATCCGTCATCTCCATTCCCCGTGACCGTAACGGAGAGTTTGAACCGATAGTTGTTCTCAAACACGAGAGCTGCGGTTTGTCTATTGAGAAGCTCGTCATCTCTCTATATGCCAAAGGCATGAGTGTTTCTGACATCGAAGAAGAGATGCGGGAAATCTATGAAATAGAACTCTCTACTTCTGCCATATCCATTATAACCAACAAGGTAAACCAGGCGGCATTGGAGTGGCAGAACCGTCCTCTTGACCCCATATATCTGATTGTATGGATGGACGGTATCGTCTTCAAGGTACGCGATAACGGCAAGATTATCAACAAGACGGTGTACCTGTGTGTCGGGCTCAAATAAAACGGATTGAAAGAAGTCTTGGGTATGTGGGTCGGTAAGACCGAGAGTTCCGTTTTCTGGATGGGTGTCCTGACCGACCTGAAGCGCGTGGCGTACAAGAGATATCCTCATCACCTGTACGGACAACCTGAATGGATTTACCGATACCATACGAAGTGTATTCCCTCAATCCTCCACACAAATATGCGTGGTACATCAAATCAGAAACTCTTGTAAATATGTTGTTTATAAGAAAGAGTTTACAGCCGATATGAAGAACATCTATAATGCTCCCAATAAGGAGGCTGCCGCCGTGGAACTTGATAATTTGGAAATGAAATGGGAAGGAAAATACCCGTATGTCATACTTTCATGGAGGAAGAATTGGAACGACCTGACCGTATTCTTCCAGTTCCCTCTGAAAATCAGGAGTATAATCTATACAACCAATCTTATTGAAAATCTGAACGGAAAAATCAGGAAGTACACTAAGTCCAAACTATCATTTCCCTCAGATGATGCTGTAAAAAAGACGGTTTACCTCTCGTTGATGGAGATCGAGAAGAAATGGACGCAACCAATTCATAACTGGGGATTGATTATGGACCAATTTATACTTATATTTGAAAACAGAATACAGATATAGGCAGATATACCTGAATCCTGTTTTCTCATTTACACAATATTATGGATACTGCCGAAAATTCTGTTGGCACAGTTCTTTTTATGTAGATATATCACTTCCTTAATAAAAGGGGCGGGGTATGAATTTCAAGTACCTATATTTTTGAGTTGGGGATATCCATAAGTTCCAAACCTTATTAGCTTGGAGCTTATGGATATAACAAAAAATGTCAATCAGATTAACAAGATAATCTTATCATTAATAATCTATTGTATAAGATGCAGAGGTCGATGTATTAGAATTTCCAACATTATTGCTTTTACTTTTCTTTAGTGCAAAAGGTTCATTACCTTTACAAACATAAATATTAACAGTAGCCCATCCTCCTTTTGCTGTTATGCTCGCTCTGAATCCTTTAGAAACAGGACCATAAGTTTGCGTCCAACTTCGTTGTTTGCTAGTTGTAATAGTTTCGCTTCCTTTGTCTGTTGAAACTGTAACAGATTCAATGTTATATTTCATCGCTCCTTTTGCTTCATATTTGACATAATAAACAGTAGAATCTTCACTTCGTTCTGAATCATCTTTATCACAACTTATAAAACTGACAGCACAGAAGAAATATAAAAGTATTCCTAGTAAAGAGTCTGTTTTCATTTTACAATTTATTTTAGAATTACGAACTAGTTGTACAAATGTAAAGAATTAATATGGATATTGGACAATTTCTACCCTAATTTTTGAAAACAAATAAAATAAAGATTCAACTATTGGGATAAAAACCATATACTCCTTCACCATGACATTTAAAACAGATTCCACCCATATAATAATGATATTGAGGTAAATAACCAGTTCCATTACAACGATCACATACAGGTAAGGCAGGATTAATCAGTCGTTTGTCTTGTCCGTATAATGGAATCTTTATTTGTTTATGTCTTTTTTGATGGCAACGTGAACATAAGGTTACTAAAGCGTCATTATCATAATCCCAAGGTTTTCTACCAAGTATATAGTAATTATGGTGGATATTTAATGGAGTAAAATGAAATAACATTGATTCATTAAGAGAAGGGAAATGAGCAAAATAAAAATAATAATATTTGTTTGTAAAAAGAATCTTTAATTCCAGCTTCTCTCTATTTTCACCAGAAGAATAGCTTATTGCAGCATAATTTGTCTGTCCTATATCTTCTTTAAACATGAAAGCTGTTAAGTATCCATTTCCATAAATTACTTTTCCTTTGCATTGAAAACATAAATTTCTATCATTTCGTTGAAAATTCCATTTGGAAAGTAGAGAATCTGCTGCAAATTCAAATTGGAATTTAGCATTCCAAATACTTTCCTTTATTGCTATCATTTGGTAAATATAAAAATGTTCTTTTAAAGCTCTAGCTGTTAAAAAATTAGGGCACATGAGTTGACCATTCCATTTTATATGGTTACAAAAAGAATGTAAATCTTCGCCATTAAACAGACAGTCAGGTAAAAGTATATCTAAATCACTTATACTAGAAATAGGGAAAAATATATCATTGTTAATACCTCTGCATCCACAATCCTGACAGGTATAATTATCTCTAGCCAATATCTCATAGCGTTTAACTTCCCATTCGTTTTTCTTTAATAGTTCTTCATATTTCATTTCCATAAGATTTTATTTATTTGAATATAAATGAATTATGTAAAGAACAAAGGTAATTATAAATATAGAAAAATAAAAGCTCCAAAAACTGTTATGGTCTGGAGCTTTATTCTTGTCCTGTTCTGTCATATTTGGTAGATTCTTATTCAAAGGTAAATATCATCCTGCCAAGTTTATACCCACTAACAGTTTTTTCATCTATCTTCCTGCTTGTTTTCTCCACATTGTAAAGAGTACAATTCTCTATCAGGGTAGCTTTGGGGGATAACTTGATTCCCAATCTGCTAAACTCATCCTTCAACTTGCCTTTCAAGTCCTGATTGCTGATAAAGCCAAGCTGATATATAGCCAAGAGGGCTTTATTTACTTGTTTCTTGTCCTCTACAGCTTTTAACATCTTCTCCCTGTTCCAACTAAGTGTATTCATTTCAGATTCTTTCAAATACCTTTTGATTAGTGGAAACTCTGGATATTCCTGTTCATAAGATTCAGAAGGAGAATCCAGATAATCTTTTAGTAGTTGCTCGTAACTGACAGTCATTGCCTTTGCCAGTTTTGTGTTAAAATATTTCCATTTATTCTGGTTGGTAAGCTCAAATTTCTCTGATTGCATAAAACTGTTCCTAACACTGATTCCATCCTTGTATGTCTTCCTTAGTTCCTGCTTATAAATGAAGGATTGTTTTTTCAGATTGTTGTACACCATCTTGCCATTAATGTTGGAGACTAGTTCAGTGTCTAGGTTCATCCTCTTAATATAGGTCTGTCTCTCTTCTTTATCCAGCTTGCTCCATCCGCTTAGCAGCTTGTCAGCTTCATTCTCTTTATTCTGCATTACCATTTCAAACTCTTCATCGCTCATAACATTCTTATTGGTGGAGAATAGATGGACTATCACATTCCTAAAGATATTCTGATACTTATCATTGATTCTGATTCTGCCTGCTATCTGTTCCATAGTAGTACTGATATCCACCAAAGTCTGCGCTCTGTATGCGTCACTGGCTACTATTATCAGCCCGTTATTGGTGAAAAGGTTGCATCCCTGAAAGCATTTCTTTGTAAAGAAGTTAATCTTTTTATTGGGACTACTGACTGATTCTATCTGATATTCGCCCAACAGTTTGTTATTTCTAATCCTGTCAGCACAACATATCTTCACGTCATTTGGATTCAGTTTCAAGGTATCTACTATCTGCTTGATACTGGTTACTGAATTGATGAAAATATATAGTTCTTCCACTTTGCTGGCATTGCCGTTTATATCTGGGAGTGATATGTCTTCATCCAAAAATATCTGTATGAATCTAGCCAGTCCTTTGGTTAATTGCGTGACCTTATATCTGGCAGGAGTTATTTTCGTCACTCCATTCCATTTGACTTTGTAATGTGGAAACCGTTTCAGGAAATCTATCTCAAAATCAAGGTCAATTGGAGTGGCAGACAAAAAAGAATAATGCCTGAACTTCTGTATCTCTTCCTTCAAGCCGTTAATTGCGTCATATCTGAAATCCATGTCTTCCAAGATTAAATGGTATTTATCCACCAATACCTTCCAGCCTTCTGTATTGCCCAACCATCCAACTGATTTGGGCAGACTGTCATAGGTCACGGTTATCTTATATGTGGTATTGTTTTTGATATACTTCCTGAACTGGTATTCTCTTATACCGCTATAACATTTGAATACTTCATATCTGTTATTCTTATCTGCTGCTATACTATCCACCAAGTCCTTGAACGGGCATACGATAATATAGTTACTACTGCAATTTGCAGCCACATAAGTACCACCTACATCTCTCTTCGTCTTGTTTACGATTCCAAAAGGAATACCAACTTTAAATCTTTCTAATTCGCCCAAATATCCGGCATTGCCACCATTAATGATTTCTTGTTTCATTATGTATAGATTAACTTTGATTTATAAAATTATAATCTGTGTATTTGAAATATCTGATTTTAGATTAAGTTTAAGTAGGGTTATTTTTTTCTTCTTATATAAGGACGATTTGAAGAAAAACTCGTCCATAAGAATTATACCATAAGCATATCATTATGTCTGTAAATTTAGTGTCTGACTGGCACATTCATTGATTTAGGAGATGACAGCGTTGGAGTGAATGTATATCAGGGAGCATTGGAGTATAACAGGTAAATCCATAACCTGATTTGTACCTGTATTGGCAAATGGCAGAAATGAGCCACAGCCCTATTTGAACGTTGGAATATTACAGCTTCTAATGCCAATAAGTTTTTGATTCCCATTACAGGCTTACATGGCAGTAGGTAATTGAATTTGGTTGCATATCCATTTGGAGATATATGCCAGTCTGGTATGTATGAATATGAAAAGGGAGAGCCGTTTTGCACAGTTCTCCCTATAGGTTGTTAATACTATATTCATTCACATAAATTTATGGGATATCTTCATTAATTATTTTATGAGGAGTTAGGACTTTAGATGAGGAAAAGGATTACTACACTTTTCTTCATGATCCTAAAATGTGTGTTAAGTTATAAATAGATTTGACATGACAAATGTACTTGTTTAAATGATAAGTTCCAATTATATGGAAATAAAAAAGCGGGGTGGCATTTTGCTCCTTATTTTGCGGTGATCGTAAAAGTATATTGTAACTTCTATTTGTACGAAATTATTTATGTCTGTTGCTTTATGCGCATAAAAGAATGAATCTTGTTTCTCTTTCTTATACAAGTTGTTTAAAGAACAGACCTTGTGTTTATAATAAAAAGTGAGAACGTTTATTATAAACGGGTCTTAAGTTTATTATAAACGATTATTGGCTGAACTCTTGAAAAATGGGTGAAGAATTTAAATAAAATGGGGCGAAATCCTTGCAGACTTCACCCCATTGTTAGTTCTTACAGTACACTTGCGTGTATGCAATCTGATGATTTATGTCTTTATTTTTGTATGTTTCATACCTGTTGTTTCTGATTCGTTTCTGCAAATATACAAAATAAAAAAGGAAAAGTCAATACCCTGTTTCCGTTTTGAAGCTGAATACATAGGCAATGGTGGCTGGCATCAATACCTCTTTCTCCATTGCTATTATTTGAGAAGCTGTTCCTCAATGATTTGCACGTACTTCTCCGGAGTAGCTCCGACTTCGACGATAGGTTTGCCGCCTACTGGAATAAAGAAAAGAGTCGGCAGCGCCTGTACTCCGAAATGTTTGCACAAGTCTTTCTCTTTATCCGCATTCACTTTATAAAACATGACTTTTCCCTTATGCTTTTCAGCCAATTCTTCCATTTTCGGAAGCAGTCTCATGCAAGGGCCGCACCAAGTTGCCCAAAAGTCAACAACCACAGGTTTGTCTCCATTATAAACGAAATCATTTCCTGTCCGGTAATCAAAAATATGTTCCAGAAAGAATTGGCGGGTAATCGGATTCATCTTGCCGTCTTCCGCTTTGACTTCCGTTACTTTAGCTTCCGATTCGGGAATAGGAACCAAGTCGAAAGGCTGGAAGTATATTTTTTGATGAACATAATCAATGGACAAAATGCCGTAGTCCAATAGTTTCTTTCCTAAAACAGAATGTTTCAGAGATGGATTCCTCACGGCAAAGGCATCGTCTATCTTTGTTTTCACGAATATTGTTTCCGGTAAGGTCAGGCTTTCTTCTTCTTGTGCCGTCTCTTTATAGCCGATTGAAACTTTTTGCGGAGTTCCCTTCGGATAAAGTGTGCTACACTCGTTAAAGTCTTTTTCAGTGAGGTTGATTAATCCGTCGCTCCATGTATCTAAAATAGGAAAAATTGTTTTATCTTGAATCGATATCGAACATACTATACCTAAACCTGTTATCAATTCAAAATTTTCTCTATAGTTTAGTTTCATGTACGAAGGTCGGTACGGCTGAGTGATAGTGATCTTTTTTCGTCGCATGTCAATGGTCAAGACGGAAGTTCGGAATACTGCAGAATTCAATACTCCCATTACTCCCAGTTTGCGTAGATAAGGTTCATCTTCTAATATGAATGTTGGCAGACTATTGCTGAATGTATTATTGCCAATAGTTAAGGTTCCTATTTCATAGATCTTCTTTACGGGAACCTGTTTGAATTTGAAATTCTGATAACTTCCAAAACTACTGGCGTTTTTCGTGTTGATTTTCAGTTGGTTGACAGCTTCCGGAAGTAATGCATTATGTCCGGCTAAATCAAGTACAAAATTTGCAGTTTCTCCATTTATATTGGCTTCTATGATAATCTTTCCATCGATTGTTTTAAATGGAATGATTTCCGTCATACTGTTCTGTGTTTGTGCTTTTATGCCTGAAATAAAACAAAAAGCAATCAAACATATATGTATTTTTATTATCATATTTCTCAAATTCATATTGTTTTAAAGTCTATCTTTCTTTTTTGATTTCTATTTTTCTCTCCTGATTGTCCTTTTTAATAATAATATATCCTGTATCTCCGGGAATAGCGTTCATTATCTCTTCTATAGCAATCTGGCTCATCGGACAGTTGCTTAATGAGGTTCCGTTGATATTGATTACCTGATCACCGAAAGATACTTGGTCTTTCATACTATCCCATATCGTTGTGATTTCAAATCGTTCGTTGCGTGGCAATATACTCACATTCCAAAGAACGGGAGCACCTCCCATATCAGTTTTCCCTTTTTCGAATGGGAGGAAGAAGAAGCGTTTACGCATATAGTCTATAATCACTTTTCCATATTTCAGCAAGTCTACTCCTATGATTGTTTCATTCATTACGCTTGTCGTGCAGCCTATGTTTGTGAATTCCTTATCCATGATACGAATAGAAGGTATGTTCAGTTTTTTGATTTCTACAGGATTTCCCAGTCCAGCTAATCCGGCAGAGACAATCCCATGTGCATGATTTGTTTCTTTTATATCGGATATATCAGCCAGCCTGTTATAATCTTGTATCGAATATAGTAGAAAACCTTCTGCACCAGTGTCAAACAATATTTTCATTGTCTGTTCTTCTTGCTTGACAGTGATAAATGAGTGATATTCCGTTTCATCCAGAAGAGGAACTCCGTCTGTTAGTTTCAGTTTCTCGGGGCGATAGGGATAGTTGATGACCATGATTCTATAGCGAGAGTCAAATGTTACTACAGATTGTGAGAATGCGTCTCCACCGAGAATGCCGGCGACTCCTAAATCAGTGAAAAAAGGATCTTTGGGCAGCACCATTGTTTTTAATAGCTTGATTTGGTAACTATTGCCGATGGATACATTGGAGACATATGCTTCTTGATAGTTTTGTCCCTGTCCGTTCACATCAGAAATGCGTGTATATCCTGCAGCGTTTGCCTGCATTTCAAGGGCTATATCGTACATCGTTCCAGTTTTGCCACCGGTGTCGACGATATATTTCGTTTTAACGCCGTTGATTGTGACAGGAATAATGATTTTGTTGTGTACCAATTCATAGGGAATAGTGTCGCAAACCTTATTTTGGATTTGCGACATACATTCCTTTCCATAGATTAGAAACATTAACAGCCATAAACCGGTGAGTATCTCTGCTCTTTTCATATCATTTCTTTTGCGAATTCATTTTTTCTGCTTCTAGAATAGCTTGATAGGCGTTAACAATACCTCCGGAGATACATAAATCATCAAAAAGGAATAAATCTTGTGAAGGTCTGTCGTCTACTCGAATACCTTTTTCTACTTCTACTCCTTTGCGTGAGGTTACACTTTTTAATAGAATATCACGGATTTGTGAGCCGGTAAGCTTTGGAAAATAAGATTTTATGAGTGTGGCTACTCCGGCTACGGTAGCGGCCGCTAGTCCTTCTCCTGTTCCTGTTCGGTAAGTGTCTCCCATGTATGTAGAATATATATCTGTTCCCGGAGCATAGATATCTAGTGTATTTGCTCCATAATTTGTATCCATAACCGGATTCCCTTTTTTATCAGAAGAGGCGACTATCATAAGATTGGTGAGTTCTTTGTCTTTACTCATTTTCCGGTTCGGGAAGAATTCTACTTTGTCCATATCGATAGATGTATTCCACGCGGGAACTATCACTATGGCTCCTTTCTTTTCCGCTTCTTTCAATTCATGGATTATCCATTGTTTTTGTTCCTCGGGGTATAACATATTCTGTTCAGGCAATACAATCACATCTGCTCCGTGGCTGACTGCATAATGAATGGCTAATGCCATATCTTTCAGGTAAGGTTCCCCTTCTCCTGTACAGATACGTAGCGTCATGATTTCTGCTTGATCGGCAATGCCATCGCTTCCTATTTTATTGTCACGTTTAGCAGCTATAATTCCTGCCTTCATTATGTTGGTTGCTGCATCGGATGTAAGTAGTATATTATTTCCATAATTGCTATTATTTATATCCATTGGGTTATCACCTGTAATTTCTTTCCGTTGGTCCGTACCATATTTTCTTAAGGCTTCTTCGTAAGAGGCTTTAGCTGTTTCCACACTTTTCTTACCCATATTTTGGTATACAGGTTCCCATTTATCTGTATTATATAAACTGAAATAATAGGCTGTACATACAAAGGCTACTTCAGAGAGGCTGTCCCTTTCCGCTTTAGGGTCATAACAACTTTGAAACTCCTCGACGGTTAATTCTTTTCCAGGGAAGCGCTGCTTCATGTCTCTATTAAATTTTTCAACGTATTCTTCGATGACATAAGCAAGTTGCAGACCACTGTAAGTACTTCCTATTCTGGATTCGGGCATTACTTTATATCGATAATAGTTATATTCTTCCATGTTTTCCGGTGCAGCTACTTCCTGACGTGTTCCATTAATAATTTTATAATACTTTTTCCCATCAAAAATATAGTCTGCATATTTATCTTTCAAGCGGAAGAATTCACGTTCTCCTTCTCTCGTCAAAGACTCCACAACTTGAGCATCTTTGCCCCCGAGGAAGTTCCAACCATTAATATCATCAATGAGACCATTTCTATCATCATCTTTTTGATTTAATTTTTCTTTGGGATTGATCCATATAGCCTGTCTCAGATCTTCGTGTTCCACGTCCATTCCGGTTCCGATTAATGCGACAATCGGCCTTTTCTTGAGTTTCTTTTTGTTAGCATTCAAATATTCATAGGCTTTGTTAACTTCAGCGCCATATACACTGTCTCTGTCGAAAGAACAATTGTACCAGTCCAGTTCGGATTGTTTTTTTTGTTTTTCAACTTTTTGTTTTATTAATTGAGCTGATGTAATTCCACAAATAAGGCAGCATAAGATAAGGGATATAAGTTTTTTCATTGTAGGATGAGTTATGATATTTATATAGTCAGATTAATTTCTAGCTTTTAATATGGCTTCACGTACTTGTTCTCCGCGGACATTACGTGCTATTAGTTTTCCTTCTTTGTCAATGACTACAAGGAAAGGGATGGCATAAAAGCCATAAGCTGTCTGGATAGCACTTGGAGCTTCATTACTTTTCGGAAAGCCTGTTTTATCCCACAGCATTACCCAGGGAAGTTTTTCTTCGTCCAGCATCTTTTTCCACTTAGCTTGGCTATCGTCTAGTGATACGCTGATGAACTCCAAATCGTCAGCTTTCAGTTCATTATATATTTTTAGCATACTACGCATCTCCTTACGACAAGGGCCGCACCAGGAAGCACAGAAATCCAAAACGACAATTTTACCGCGAAAGTCTTTTAAATTGACCTTCTGATCATTGACATTCGTGAAAGTAAAGTCCGGACATTCTGCACCAATAATTTGGTGGGAAAGGATTTTGACTCTTTCTACCAGCCAGCGGGCAGATAAAGAGTTTCGCTCATCATCGGAAATCATATCCAATAATTTCTTATTAGAGTAATAGTCATTTACATTGGCCAGATAAGCAAGCGCGGATACCATATTAGGTGACAGTTGCGCGTTAGCTGGAAGAGAAACAGTTGCTGTGTCCGGGTCTTTATCTGCGGGTAAATATTCTTGCAGAGTGAGAAACGAGTCGATACCTTTAAACGACAGGGAACTTTGTTCGGGATTTGTCTCATCATAGTAGCCGATGATGTTCACTTCATGGTTCTCGAAATATATTTTTTCTTCCGTTTTTCCGATTCGCAATGTGTAGATATCGGGTTGAATCAGCTTCTGTTCTGTGGCGAACTCTTTATTGGGTTGGAGTTCACAGCTAAGAATAAGTGTTCCGTTCAGGTCATTCACTTGCAAAGTGGTTGGTTTCAGTATTCTTAACTTGCCTTTAATTTGTAGTCCATCTTTGCACCACGAACTTGTCGTGGCGCATAAGAAGGACGAAAAAAATAAAATGAAAAGTTTCTTTGTTGATATCATAGAATTGTATTTAAATAATAATCGTCACAGGAGAATAGTTACCAGTCAAATCCTGGCCAGGGATCGTCATCGTCTCCACCGTCTTCATCGTTGTTACCCGGTATTTCTGGATGAGGCTGAATATCCCAGTCATTCGGACCTTTAGCTATGGCTTCCAAATCAATTCCATAATTCTCCTTCATGTATTTGCGTACGAAAGCGAATTTCTCAATAATAAGCGGGAATTGACTGTATCTTTCGGTACTTTCGGCTTCCGTATAATATAATGATAGTAAGGCATATCCGGCAAATGTTGCTTCCCGGGTCGGGTTGCTGCCGTCATATTCTTCATTCAGTGTGAATTTATTTGTATTTACAGTACCTGGAAATCCCCTGTTCAAGTGAAAATCAGGACTGTCTGTTTCCCAAAAATAGAATGATATAGGAGTCACGTAATCCAAACCACGGTTGAATTCTTCGGGAATGGTAATTAGCCTTTTTTCTACAGCAGCCTTTATGATATTACCGAGAATCATTTTCCGACGTTGGCTGAACGTTACTTGGTCGTCCGGCATAATATATTTGTCGGTCATTTCTGCCTGAGGTCCGAATAAACAGGTACTCCAGTAATCCAGACCATTAATGATTTCGTGCATGGCATTATTTTGTTTGATAACGACTGCTCCCAAATCTATTTCCGTTGCTATATGCACATTATAAGCCATATACCAATATAACGGTAATAATTTGCTTGTAACCTTTTTACACTTTTCGTTATTGAGGTAGGAGAATACATGTTTCTTCATAAATTCCGTATAGAACTTCGCCATTTCATCGTTGATACACCCTTCCCCTTTATAATTTGTGGATGCACCTCCTGTCCAGCTACGATTGAAATCTTCATCTTGCAAATCTTTATAAATCAGATAGACGCCGAAATCTTTTTGTATTTGTGAGATGTCATCATCCCAGCTATTCGTTCCTTGGGGAACTTTGAAACGTAATTCAATGCCTCCTTCTGTGGGGGTAAGTGCATCTTCTTCATAGCATGAGGTGAATGCTATGCAAGTGAGGAGTCCCCATAATAAATATATATTTCTCATATTTGTTTCTTTTTTAAGTTACTGAAATTATTAGCATTAGTTTTCTCGTTTAGGAGCCAAAGGATTTTGTTCCAGTCTTTTATTTTTAATCAATACTTCATCCGGAATCGGCATGGTATAAGAAGGGTCGTTAGATTTTAGCGTATATGTTTTACCTTCCCATTCGTGTGTGATTTGAGGCATTCCGTAGCGTCTCAGGTCGAACCAGCGTTGTCCCTCAAAACAGAGTTCTTTTCTTCTTTCTGCCTTGATAAAGTTTTTCAACGTCTCACCGGTCAATCCGGCAGGGACAACTAACTTTTCTGGTTCGTAACGATTCTCCAATAAAGTTCTCATAGCTGAAAGCGCCTTACTTTCTTCGTTATTGTAGGCAGCAGCTTCTGCAAGATTCAGATATGCTTCACTCAGTCTAAAAGAGAGTGCAAAATTCTCTGAACCATTAGGCTCGCCCATTGCAGATAGTTGGTATTTCCCGAAAGAACTGTAATAGTCCGGATAAAAACTGTTATTTATTCTGTTATATTCTTTAGCTATGTATTTTTCTTTTCTTAAGTCTCCATCTTTAAAACTTTCCAACAGATCATCGGAAGCTGTGAAGGCTTTCCGATAGTAGGTAATATTTATTCCCCAACCGGGATAATCGGGGTCTTCCTCTTCACGAGATACTGTTTCGTTATTAAATTCTGTGAGATCAGATACATTTCCATATAGCCAGATTACTTCTGATGATTTCAAAGACGTGAAATTGTAATAAGGTTCTGCTGTTGACGTAGAAGGCAGATTATTCAAATTGATTAAAGAGAAAGACCACTCATTGATTACCTTGTCGGCATATATCGCTGCATCCTTCCAATTTTCCATGTAAAGGAAAACACGGGATTTCAATAATTGTATCATAGGAAGGCTGATTAAATAGTTCGGTTCGTATTGCTTATCTTTCGATAAAGTGAGAAACAACCGTTCCGCTTCGCTCAAATCTTCTATAATCTGGTTATAAACTTCTTCTACACTATTACGTGTCATTAATAAATCTTCTTCGGGCAGTAGGTTACTTGTCAATTTAAGAGGTACTCCCGCTGCTTGCTTGTCATAATTATAAGGTGCACCGAAGTGATTGACTAACATGAAGTAGTAGAATGCTCTTAGACCTAAAGCTTGGGCAATCACATAGTTCTTTTCAGCTTCTGTTCCGTTTACATCACCAATATAATCAAGTGCGGCATTTGCCCCTAAAATAAATTTATAGTAACCTTCCCAGATATTGTAAACAACGGGACTGTTCTTTTCCATTATGAAGAACATATCCGGTTGCCATGTGAAAACTGCTTTCTTGGATTCTACATATCCTAATGAGTTGGAATCGAACTCATACCCGGTTTTGTGGAACTGGACATCATCATCGAGGAAACTTAAAAAACCTAGTAAATTGTTGCCTGACTTATGTTGGGGGTAAGCACTGCCGATTAGCATCTCTTGGAGGGCGTTAGCGTCTTTAGGAACATATTCGCTTTGGGATTTCGGTTCCAGAAAGTCGGAGCAGGAGGACAGTGATAATAAAACGATTCCTATAATTGTATATATAAATTTTTTCATCTTTTATTTTTTTAGAAACCAATGTTAATACCTAGTGAGTAATTGCGCGGAAGTACACTATTGCTGATTTCCGGGTCGAACCCGTTGAAACGTTTGCTGGCGATAACGAAGATATTATCCATGTTGAAGTTGAGTGACAAGTTCTTCATGTATATCTTTTCGCACCATTCGCGTTTCATTTGCCAAGATAAACCGATATTACGGCAGCGTAGGAATGAACCACTTACAACCATAGCATCAGACTGCTCCCATACCGGGATTTTGAAAGTACTCTCTCCATTAGGTAATTGTATGAGAGACATATTGCCCTTAGGCAGTGAAGGTATGATAGTATGTGCTTCGTCTCCCGGCTCTTTCCAACGGTTTAACAAATCACGGTTTATATTCGTATATGGGTCTGGCATATAGTAGGAACTGCTAAACTGCGAGTAGGGCGAGGGCAGACGTTTTTTGTTGCCAAGCAAGAGTGAGAAACTGCTGCTCAGAGTCAGTGATTTATACCGGAAACTTAAACTTAATCCACCTGTAAAATAGGGATCTCTTTGCCCTGAATAAACCAGGTAGGTGGTTGGGTCTATCAATCGGCTTCGTTGGTCATCCGGAATATCCAGAAGGTTGAATTGAGGTTCTCCGGTTTGTCCATTCAGACCGGCAAATGAGTATGACCAGAAACTACTAAGGGGATAACCTTGTTTGAGTATGATATCCGAGCGTCCGTTCAGAAAATCACTAGCCTTGACTTCGATATCCGTATGCCCGCCCTCGTTCCAGTTTTTAGATGCATTCAGGCTGACACTTAATGCATAGTCACGTTTTTGTATCGGAGTAAAAGTCAATGTATATTCGATACCTCTGTTGTGGATAATACCTCCGTTACGTTTCATAGAAGAAATTCCATATTCATAAGGCAGGTCTAATTCGACAATCGCATTAGAGCGTCTTGTGTAATATTCCAGATTCATGTTGAACAGATTAAATAATTCCAGATCGATTCCGAAATTCCATGATTTGGTACGTTCCCAAGACAGAGTCGGGTTCGGAATCTGGGAAATAGTAGATTGATATCTATTGTATAGATCAGCTACTGTTCCTTGATTCAGAATTAGATCCGGGCTAAGACGTGTGAGTGCATTTCCCTGAATACCATAAGTGCCGCGGAAGTTTAAGTTAGTTATCCAGCCCACATATTTTCTCATAAACCTTTCTTCTGAAGCCCTCCATGAGAAACCAAATGAGTAGGTTGGGTCAATACGATGATTGGTATCTTGTCCGAAGCGGTTGGATGCGTCATTACGTACATTGGCATTTATTACATAGCGATTTTTGAATGAATAGGCCAGTGTGGCAAATACAGAGAAGAAATTATCCGTAGTATTAACTTTTCTCCAACCACCGTCATATATTCTTTGTAGAATGCCCCAACCGCTGTTTTGAGAACCGGTAATCGGTTCGAAAGCTTGTAAGGTGGTCGGGCTTGTGATGACTTCTCCTCTATCGGGAACATATCCCCATACCGTATTGTTGATTCCTTTGTTGGTAGTAGAACGCAATTCCATACCTACTAGTGCATTCAATCGGTTCTCATCATTAAAAGCCTTACTGAATTGCAACTTGTTCTGTATGTTGTAAGAGTATTGATGTGTGTTGTTAGTAAACAATTCACCACCAAAAGGAAGTAAGGCGGCTTTGAATTCTTTACTGGCTGGTGAAACCGAGTTAAAGTCATATCCGCGATAATTCTCGGCAATGTAAAATGTCCGTTCCGATTCCCATGCCTCGTTTGTACTATTATTATCCGAATATCCTCCGGTGAATTGATAAGTCAGCCAGTCTAGAATGTTCCATTTTAAGTCAAGTGAGGCGGACAGATAGCTGGATGCTGATTTTGAGCCGCTATTCTCCCGTTCATTAATGAAATTGTATGATAACGATCTTACTCCTTCATTATATGGATAGGAGGCTTTCATCTGATAATAGACATCAGGGTCTATTGAGCGGTTAGTGGTAGTGGCATATCCTAAAGGATTGACTCCTCCCGCAAATCCTTTATTCGTGTTTACACTTCCATTGATAGCTGCATTTATGGTTAGTTTCTGTACCGGACGTATAGTGATAGCAAGACGGCCGGTTATGCGTTCACTATCATTTCCAATTTCTTGTCCTTCGCTTTTGGAATATCCCATAGAAGCCGAATAACTGTATTTGTTTGTTCCGCCGGAAACACTTAGATTGTGATTATGGCTGAAAGCGCGGCGGGTTAGTAGTTTGAACCAATCTGTGTTTTGTGTTTCCAAAACATTCCGTTGGGCAAGGAACTCTTCAGAGGATATATCATGTGATAAATACATATTCAATAATCCTTCGTACGTGTACATTTGTTTGATAGGTTCAGCACTGTAAGGAGTTCCCCAGTTGAAAGCTTCTTGTGAGAACAGTACCCTTTCTTTTGAATTCATATAATTGAACTGATCGTAATTAGGTCGTGTTCCTATTATAAAATTGGATGTGTAATTAACGCTTAAACGATCAGTAGTATTTTTTTTAGTAGTAATTTCAATGACACCATTCGATGCCTTTGAACCGTAAATAGCAGTTGCAGAAGCATCTTTTAGAATACTGATGCTTTCAATATCGGCCGGATTCAGCCAAGATATCTGGTTACCGATGATATTTTTTAAGTCATTGGTCATTAGAGAGGTCGCATCCAATTCTAATGGGTCCTCCTGAATAATTCCGTCTACTACCCATAACGGGTCCTGATTACCTAATAGTGTACTTGTACCACGAATCTGAATCTTGGGAGCAGTACCTACGCGGCTACTGGTATTGGTCACTACCATACCTGCCACACGTCCTTGTAACATTTGGTCAATAGTGGTATACGAAGGCATTATGATATCCTTGGCTTTGACGGTAGTGATCGAACCTACCAGGTCACGTCGCTGGATGTTCTGATAACCGGTTACCACTACTTCGTCTATTTCTGTATTTGAGGAATTGTTTAGAGTGACGTTGATGGTTCTCTTTCCTGTATATTTGACTGTTTTCTTTTCCATTCCGATGAACGAATAGGTCAATATTAGTCCTTCCTGTGCCGGAATGCTAAAGGTGTAGTGTCCGTCCAATCCGGCAATAGCTCCTTGCTTTGATCCTCGAACACTGACCGTAGCTCCCGGAAGTGCTTCACCGCTTGTGTCACGTATCCAACCGCTAATAGTGATTTTGTCAGTTTTTCTTTTCTTGATAACGATAGCACTACCTGAAATTTCGTAAGTGAGATTAGTTCCTTCCAGGCATTCGTCCAAAATTTCGGTAATTGTTTTGTCTTTTGCTCTTACACTGATATCAGTAATGTTAGCGATATCTTCAGTTGCATACATAAAGATAAATTTTGTTCGATTTTGCAGGTACCAGAGTACTGATTCTAAAGTCTCTTCTCTAAGATCAACCGATATTCTCTGGTTATCTTGTGCCTGAATCATAAGTGAAGATAGAGAGAATACGCATAAAAAGCAGAGCTTGATAATATTTCTGCTTGTACGCGATATCCCTCTGAATAAGGAATGTGCTCGTCTTTTCATAAGCGTTAGTTATAATGTATTAGTAATTATTTATAAGAGATATGCAGAACGCCTTCTCTTTGTTTTATATCTACCAGGTTCAGTTCTTTTATCATGTCAATAATCGGATTCATATTTGCATATCGATTAAGATAGGCTCCAATTTTTACTTGTTTGACAGCATCATCTTCAAATGTGTATTTGAATCCATACCATTTAGAAAGATATGACATGACACTCTCAAGAGGGATATTTTTGAATATGAATGAACCGGATTCCCAAGATGTGTATAATTCTGTATTTACATTGGTTACAGTATTTCTTTTGGAATTCTTGTCAAAAATGAAATGTTGGTTGGGAGTTAATTCGAAATCTTCGTTTTTACTTTTAATTTTTATAGATCCATTAATAAGTGTAGTGCTTTCAATATTCTCGTCTGGATAGGCTCTGACATTGAAAGTTGTTCCTGTCACTTGAATAGAGGTATATGGTGTTTGGACAATAAATGGATGTTCACTGTCTGGAGCAACATCGAAATATGCTTCTCCTTTGATTTGGACAATACGTTGTTCGTTACTGAAGCATACAGGATATATCAATTGGGATTCTGCGTTTAAATGTACTTTCGTTCCATCTGACAAGGTTATGTGACATTCCATTCCATGTAGTGTTTGCAGGGTGTTTTTGATTTCTTTTATTTGAGGTTTATTGGTAGGCATTTGATAATTGATACCTTTGGAATCAATGATAAACATCTTGCTTGTCCCTTCTGGTAAAGCTCCTTCCGGAATTTTGAATGTAGTGCCGTTACTTAATGTAACTTCTCCGCCATGTGTGCCGGGATTGATTTCGCTAATCGGTTCTTCAGATATCCATTTATATATAGGATAGGAAACCGGTATCATGAGTAGTAAGATAAGGGCTGCATATCTCATACTTCTTTTCCACAGAAAAAGGTTAGGTGCTTTTTCTCCATTTAACAGAGGATAAATCTTTTCCCATGCTTTTTGTGAGGAAAAGCTCTTTATCAACAGTGAGTGTTCTTCATATGTCCTCTGATTTAATATCCGGTCGGCTATCTTTTGATGTTCCGGATTCTCATTAATCCATTTATGGTAACTCTCATTCTCTTCCAAGGTTGACGAATGAGTGAATATGGAGGCTAATACTTTAGCAATCTTAAATTTTTCTTTAAATGATTCCATCATTTTTTCAATTGGTTCGTATATAAAACAATCCAAATGAAAAAATGGGGTAATCAAAAAGTTACTTTATTTGCATAGAAAAAGACATAAGATGTAATTAATTCCTTTTAGGCTTTCTCGGAGTTTGCGATAAGCTATTTTTTTTAACTTATGGACAGTCCCTTCTGAGATTTGCAATTTGTCAGCAATTTCATTGTTTTTTAACCCTTTCATTGAATATAAGATGATATTCCGCATTTGAGTAGGTAATTCTTCTACCGCTTTGCGAACAATGCGAAATGTTTCTTGCTCAATAATCTCAGCTTCAAATCCATTGTCATATTCTTCTTTTCCGTGAAAAAAAGGAATATCTAGTTGTGCGTGTTTGAGGTAATTCAAACATTTATTTCGAGTGACAGTATAAAGGAAACTTTTTACTTTCAGGATATCGTTGAAGTCTTCTTTTCGTTCCCAATAAGCCAACAATGCGTCTTGAACAATATCTTTGCAGACTTCTTTATCTTCAACATAGTGAAATGAGAAAACGCAAAGAATAGGGTAGTAGTCATCAAATAGCTTTTTGAAAGCTTGTTTGTTACCACGCTTGATGTCTGCAATTATATTTTCTATATGTGTGTTCACTGTTTAAAGCGGCGCAATTGGCATAAAAGAGTTTTTTATCCAATTTTGCTTATTTTCTTCAGCTTTTCTTCTTCGATGATTTTTATCTTTCTTCCGTCGATTGTGATTAATCGTTCTGCGGCGAATTGAGATAAAGTACGAATGGCATTTGAAGTCGTCATATTCGATAAATTAGCCAAATCTTCGCGTGAAAGATAAATGCTTAGGGTAGAACCGTCTTCTTCCAGCCCGTAGCTCTCTTTCAGGAACATCAACGATTCAGCCAGACGTCCGCGGATATGTTTCTGTGTCAGGTTGACGGTACGTTCGTCGGAGATACCGAGGTCAATAGAAAGTTGGCGGATAAAGAACATGGCCAGATCGTTATTCTGGGCAACCAAGGTGGTGATAGCACTCATAGGAATCAGACAGACAACGGAAGGTTCAAAAGCAGCTGCAGCGGTAACGAAGTCCTGTTTCGCAAAGTAGGCGCGGTACGCAAAATATTCCCGCGGTTTGATCATGCGAATAATCTGACTTCTTCCTCCTACACCATCTTTGAAGATTTTTACTTTGCCACTGATGAGACACATCAAATGAGAGGGGGTTTCTCCTTCACAATAAATGGTTTCATTCTTTTTGTAGGTCTGTATCGTATAATTATTCATCAGAAACTCCTTTTGCTCGTTGTTTAAAGGAGCTAACATGTCGGATAACGGTTCCGAAATATCTATGTCTGACATATTCATTTTTACCATGGGTGCTACAAAACTGTGTTATACAGCACAAAAGTAAAAATAAAAAATGAGAAAATGAACGAATCTATAAAAAGATTGCACAAAAGCGGTAGCTTTCGTGCAATCTTGAAAACATTTTATTTAGTAAATAACAGTTCCCTATACTTCGGTAGAGGCCATATTTCATCGTCTACTTCCATTTCTAAATGGTCGATGTGATCTCGTATCTGGTCGAGATACGGACGCACTTTATCTTCGTATGCAAATGCTCTTTCCTTGTAGTTTTCAAGGTGGTTGGCTACTTTTCGCGCTTCGGTCATTTCACGGACCAGTATTTTAATGGAGGTCACCCGGTGGGAGATCTCACGAATCAACTCTTTACGGTCGGCGCTCAACACTTCGTATTCTTCGGCAGAGAAGATTTCCTTCATTCCGCGAAGATTTTCGAGCAGGCGATTCTGATAAGCCACGGCAGTCGGCACGATGTGGTTGATAGCGAGGTCGCCCAATACACGGCCTTCAATCTGAACCTTCATGGTGTATTTCTCCAATTCCACTTCCAAACGGCTGTTCAACTCCGTTTCGTTGAAAATGCGTTCGCCGATAAGTACGGATTTGGATTGATTGTCAACGTAGTGCATCAGAGCTTCCGGGACGTGGCAGATGTTGGTCAGTCCGCGGCGTGCAGCTTCCTGTTTCCATTCTTCGGAATAGCCGTCGCCTTCGAAACGGATCGGTTCGGAAGCGATGATTGTCTCTTTCAGCAGACGGAAGATAGCTTCGTCTTTGCCTACTCCTTCCTCCATAAGCTTTTCCACCGATGCGCGGAATTCGTTCAACTGGTTTGCCATGGCAGCGTTGATAGCAATCATAGCGGCGGCACAGTTGGAAGAAGAACCTGCGGCACGGAACTCAAACCGGTTTCCGGTGAAGGCGAAAGGGGAGGTACGGTTACGGTCGGTTGTGTCGAGCAGAATTTCGGGTATACGTCCGATACCCAGTTTCAGCGTTGTCTTTTCTTCCGGGGTCATTTTTTCGTTTCCCACCTGGCGTACAATTTCGTCAAGAGTTGCCGAAAGTTGTGAACCCAGAAAGCAGGAAAGAATAGCGGGAGGAGCTTCGTTGGCTCCCAGGCGGTGACTGTTGCTGGCACTCATAATAGAAGCACGCAATAGATTCTGGTTCTTATAAACCATCATCAGCACATTCACCAGGAAAGTAAGGAATAGCATATTTCCTTTCGGATTCTTGCCCGGTGCAAACAGGTTGACGCCTGTGTCGGTACAAAGCGACCAGTTGTTGTGCTTGCCCGAACCGTTCACGCCACTATAAGGTTTCTCGTGCAGAAGCACGTTGAAGTGATGCTTGCGAGCAATACGTTTCATCAAGTCCATGACAAGCTGGTTGTGGTCGTTTGCCAGATTACAGTTTTCGAAGATAGGAGCCAGTTCGAACTGGTTGGGTGCTACCTCGTTATGACGTGTCTTGGCGGGAATACCCAGTTTGTGGCATTCGATTTCGAGTTCTTTCATAAATGCCGTGACGCGTGGAGGGATAGAGCCGAAATAGTGGTCTTCCAACTGTTGATCTTTAGCGGAAGAATGTCCCATAAGCGTCCGTCCTGTCAGGCAGAGGTCGGGACGTGCATTATATAAGGAGGAGTCAACAAGGAAATATTCCTGTTCCCAGCCCAGGTTTGTATATACACGAGTGATGTTTTTGTCGAATAGCTGGCAAACTTCCGTAGCAGCTTTGTCTACGGCAGCTAGTGCTTTTAGCAATGGAGTTTTGTAATCCAGTGCTTCGCCTGTGTAAGAAATAAAGATCGTGGGAATACAGAGAGTTGTGTCTACAACGAATGCCGGAGAAGAAACATCCCATGCCGTATAGCCGCGAGCTTCGAAAGTATTGCGGATGCCACCGTTGGGAAAAGAAGAAGCATCCGGTTCCTGCTGGATAAGCAGTTTGCCGGAGAAGCGTTCGATGACTTCACCGTCTTCACCGAACTCGATAAAGCCGTCATGCTTTTCGGCTGTTCCGTCCGTCAGGGGTTGGAACCAATGTGTGTAGTGAGTAACGTTGAGCGACTTCGCCCAGCTTTTCATGCCGTTGGCAATCAGGTCGGCTATTTCACGGTTGATAGGTGTACCTTTTTCGATAGCGTCGATTACCGCTTTATAAGCTTCTTTGGGAAGATACTCTTGCATCTTCTTGCGGTCGAACACATGGCTGCCATAATAATCAGAGAGTTTGTTGGAAGGAGCGGTCACTTCCAAAGGTTTCCGGTTGGAAAGCTCTTGTAGAGCAAAAAAACGCATTTTTGACATAAATAGTCTACTTTTATTGGTTGCTGGGCGCAAAATTATATGTTTTTTCTGAAAGTACCCCTGTTTTTGTAGGGGTATTTTTGAAAATAAGTGTGTTTTTTGAGAAATACCCCTGCTTTTTGTGGGGAAGGTAGACTTTTTTCTTGTATTTTATAAAATATAGAAGGAGATGATACCAATTGAAACTTTAGTTTTATAAGTTTGCTGTTGGTTCAAAGCAAGTTTTTTATTGGGCAACAGGAAGTTTGTTGTTAGTAGATAAGCTGATAACAACTATTAATTGATAACTCTTTTTAGTGACACATTGCCTTTGCTTTTCGATATTCTTTTCTATATTTGCCTACGTTAATGAAGGAGATACGACGATTGAGAGTTAAAATATTGATAGGATGCATAGTATGCCTGTTTTCTTTTATATCAAAGGGAACAGCCAACAATTATATAATGAATCCTTATACCAGTACAGAGATCTCGGCTGACTCCATTATCGAACGTGTCATGACTTTTGCCCCTTTGTATGAGACAATAGTAAGCGATTATCGCGCGAACCTATATATAAAGGGTAGAATGGATATCCAGAAGAAGAATTTTATTCTCCGCTACGTACCTTCCATGTTCCGTTTGCAGAAAGGGGTGCGTGAATATATGCTCGAAACATACAGTGACCTTCATTATACGGCTCCCAATATCTACGACCAGAAAGTAAAAGCCTCGCAAGGTACAGTGAGAGGAAACAGGGGATTGCCGGGGTTGCTCGAATATTTTAGTGTAAATATCTACTCGGCTTCGCTTTTGAACGATGAACGCCTGATGTCACCTCTTGCCAAGAACGGACAGAAATTTTATAAATACCGGATAGATAGTGTAATGGGCGACCCCAATAACCTTGACTACCGGATACGCTTTATCCCCAAAACGAAAAGCGATCAGTTGGTAGGAGGTTATATGATTGTCAGCAGTAATGTGTGGAGCGTACGGGAGATACGTTTCTCGGGACGGTCGGAACTGATTACCTTTACTTGCTGGATTAAAATGGGAGAAGTGGGCAAGAAAGACGAGTTTCTGCCGGTTCGATATGACGTGGAGGCCCTCTTTAAGTTTTTGGGAAACAAGGTTGACGGCTCCTATACGGCTTCTTTGGATTATAAGTCGATCGAACTGAAAGAGAAGAAAACACGTAAGAAAGAAAAGAAGAAGTATAACCTGTCAGAATCTTTCTCGTTGCAGTGCGATACGAATGCCTACAAAACAGACGCTTCGACTTTTGCCATACTTCGTCCTATTCCGTTGGCGGACGATGAGAAGAAACTGTATCAGGACTACCAGTTAAGACACGATACCGTGGTCAGTCAGAAAAAAACGAAAAGCCAGGCTTTTTGGGGAACAATGGGTGACTTGATGTTGGAAGATTATAAATTCAATTTATCCAATATCGGAAGTGTCCGTTTCTCTCCGTTTATCAATCCGCTTTTGTTCAGTTATAGCGGTAGCAATGGGTTGTCCTATCGGCAGGACTTCCGGTATAACCGCCTTTTCAGGGGCGATAAGTTGCTCCGCATTGTCCCTCGCCTGGGGTATAACTTCACCCGGAAAGAGTTCTATTGGGGACTGAATGCCGACTTTGAGTATTGGCCTCAAAAGCGGGGATTCTTCCGGCTGAATGTGGGTAACGGTAACCGTATTTATAGCAGTAAAGTGTTGGATGAACTGAAAGCCATGCCGGACAGTATCTTTAATTTCGACCTGATTCACCTGGATTATTTTAAGGACTTATATTTCAATTTCTTCCATAGCGTTGAAGTTACTAACGGGCTGGATATAAGTGTCGGTTTCTCGGCGCACAAGAGAACTGCAGTGGAGCGTTCCCGCTTTGTTATTACCGGTGACTATCCGATGCCGCCTCCCGAGTTTATGGATAAGTTCAAGAATACCTATATCAGTTTTGCCCCTCGTATCCGTGTGGAATGGACGCCGGGACTTTATTACTACATGAACGGAAAGCGTAAGATAAACCTCCGTTCTTTCTGCCCGACTTTCTCGGTCGATTACGAACGGGGTATAAAGGATGTGTTCAAAAGTACGGGGGAATATGAAAGGATAGAGTTCGACCTTCAACATCAAATCCGTTTGGGACTGATGCGTAATATCTATTACCGCTTCGGATTCGGCGCATTCACCAATCAGGACGAACTGTATTTTGTGGACTTTGTCAACTTTTCACGTCACAATCTTCCCGTAGGGTGGAATGATGAAATCGGTGGTGTGTTTCAGGTGCTTGACGGACGTTGGTACAACTCCTCCCGCCGTTATGTACGCGGACATTTCACGTATGAGGCTCCGTTCCTTGTCCTGCGGCATTTGATGAAGTATACTCGTTATGTACAAAATGAACGGATCTATGTCAGCGCCCTTTCCATGCCACATCTTCAACCTTATTTGGAAGTGGGATACGGCATTGGCACGCATATCTTTGATCTCGGAGTTTTTGTGAGCAGCGAGAACTGGAAGTTTGGCGGGATAGGCTGTAAGTTTACATTCGAGTTGTTTAACCGATAGTTTTCTGCGTTCCGGTTGGATATCCGGGAATTATTTTCTACCTTTGTGTAGAAGAGGATGAGGGCAGAATTTAGCACAAGAGAGGTGTAGTCGCCTCATAAGCACAGGTATTTTCCTAAAAAATAAATTACTAGGTATACATACCTAAATTTATTTTAGTAAATAACTCATCCTCTTCTCCTTAGTTTTATACAGATGCACAATGAACAAAATTCTAATAACGATACTTATTATCACCGGCTTTTTGATTTATAAAATGATTTCCTCGAGCAGGAGACAAGAAGGGTATAAAAGGTGGAAAGCAACAGGCGGTGGTAAAGAAGAAAAGGTTGATAAAACAAAAAGGGAGCGAGGATCCTGGCTTCGTCATGCAATGGGTGTTACTACTCCGGTGGCCCCCTATACTCCGAGATTTGAAAAAGAGGCTGTAATCTGGTGTGCTGCTCTGTTAGGAGTGGAAGTGAACCGCCTGGAAGAAATATTGAACAATGTTTCCGGGCATTATCAGGAGTTTTGGATGAGAAAAAGAAGCGGAGGGTATCGTATGATTTCTGCTCCGGACAAGGATTTGCAGGCTATCCAATCTACTATTTATTCGCGTATTTTATCATCGGTGACGATAGTTCATCCGGCAGCCGTCGGTTTTCGCTGCGGTCGGTCTGTGGTGGACAATGCTGCTCCTCATTTGGGTAAGCGGTATGTGTTGAAAATGGATATTCATGATTTCTTCGGCTCTATACGAAGCCCGAGAGTGAGGCAGACATTTAAGAAAATAGGTTATCCGGAGAATGTGTCGAAAGTACTGGGGGCTTTGTGTTGCCTGCACAGGCATTTGCCGCAAGGAGCGCCTACAAGTCCGGCTTTAAGTAATATTGTGGGATACGAAATGGACAGGAAACTCGCAGCGTTGGCTGCGGAATACGGGTTGACTTATACCCGTTATGCCGATGACCTAACCTTTTCGGGAGATGTGTTTCCGAAAGAGCAGATCATCCCTCAAGTCAAACGGATTATCCGTGATGAGAAGTTCGAGCCGAACCATAAAAAGACTCATTTTATGAATCAGAGTAGTAGGAAGATTATTACGGGGGTGTCTGTCGCTTCCGGTGTGAAGCTGACTATTCCTAAAAGCAAAAAGAGGGAGATTCGCAAGAATGTTTATTTTATCCTGACGAAAGGTCTGGCAGAACACCAGCGCAGGATCGGTTCTCATGATCCTGCTTATCTGAAACGGCTTATCGGAATGCTTTGCTATTGGCGGGCGATAGAACCGGACAATACCTATGTATCCGATTCCATTGCTGCTTTGAAACGTTTGGAGAAAGGGTATTAGTCTGCAATCGTTACTTTTTCATTGTCTATTTTGGCATAATTTTTTTTATGGCTTTATTGATTCCTCTCTGCATGACAGTGTCTATGTTTGATCCCATACGTGTGAAACCGAATTCTTGTGCGCACGCTTTCACCAAATCTGCCAAAGGAAGACTGATAGAATCAGCCAATAGTTGCCGTACTGCGTTGGCTATCTCTTCGGGTGGCAAATCTGTTGCATCCCGATCGGACTCGGGGCGGTAACCGGAATAGAAACAGCATTGTACTTCATCTTTCCAGAAGAAGACGAGACCGTCGTATGTGGTACGGTAGAGGTGAAGGCTGTCGAAGATCTTTTCCAGATGCGCTTCTATCCGTTGTCCCAACCGGCTGATTCCCCATTCGACCAGAACCTTTTTGCAGAGTAATGATTTGCTGATGGGTGCTTCGTTTTCTATGAGTTTCCGGATTTGAAAGATAAGAATAGGGATGTTCTCCGTAGCGAAGAAATCTTTCGAAGAATATTTGTTCGGGTTCACTTTCGTGCTGTTATACTTTCGTTGGGGAATATCGGCGGAGATTATTTCCGGTTTTGCGAAAACCGGTGTTGTCTTTAGCGATACTTCCTTTATCGGTGCCTCGTTTAGTGTTACTTCTTTTATTTGCCCACCTTTTATGGGTTCTTCGCTGCGTGTTTCTTTCCGGGTTGGTTCTTCCTGCCGAGGTTCTTCTTGTTTGGAAACGGAGGTTCCTTTGCTGATTGCTTCCTGTATGGATGCAATGACTTCATCCGGCTTCTCCCACCAGTCCATTGTCCAAATGCGGCAGATGTTCCAGCCGAGTGCTTTCAATACATTGTTTTGGACAATCTCACGGTCGCGTGCGGTTTTCGTACGTTTGTAGTTCTTTCCGTCACAGATGATGCCTAGTTGATAATTGGATGTGTTTTGAGGATCCACAATTCCAATATCAATTTTATAGCCAGAACATCCGATGTCCGTATGTACGGTATATCCTAAAGAGCGTAGTTTGTCCGCTATGATATTTTCGATAGATACCGTTTCTTCCGATAAAGAGGGAAGGGAGCTGCCGAGTGTGTTCCTTGTACCTTTTTCCGCATATTCGAGAAACCGTTTCAGTCCAGCCACTCCGATAGACGAAGTCCGGTTGAGGTCTATCATATCCGATCTTAAAGTAGAGAAGATTATCATCTCATACCGGGCACGGGATACGGCTACATTCAGTCGCCTTTCTCCGCCGATCCGGTTTAACGGACCGAAATTCATGCTGACGCGCCCTTCGGAATCGGGACCATAGCCGACAGAGAAAAGAATGACATCCCGCTCGTCTCCCTGCACATTCTCCAGGTTCTTGATGAACAAAGGTTCTTCACTTTCCAGTGCAAGTGTTTCCAGTTCGGGGTGAAAGATGAAGAGGTCGGATAGCAAATCTTCTATCAATGCTTGTTGGACGACGCTGAAAGTAACAACACCGATACTCTTCCGCCTTAATTCTTCACTTCTTAATCTTCTTGCTATTTCGTCTACTACGGCTTGTGCTTCCGCCCGGTTTTGGCGGGACTTTCCTTTGTCATAGTAACCGTCGATTGCTACCATTCTCACTTTGGATTCAATGTTGTCCGGAGACGGGAAGGTCATTAGTTTATTGTCGTAATATTCCGAATTGCTGAAGGCGATAAGGCTCTCATGTTTGCTTCGGTAGTGCCATAACAGATATTTAGAAGGAATAGACAGTGCCAGGCAATCATCGAGAATGCTTTCGAGGTCTTCCAGTTCTATATTATCTTCGTCAACGGTGTTGACGGAGAAGAAGCTGGTGGGAGGCATTTGTTTCGGGTCACCTACGATCACTACGTTCTTGCCGCGTGCAATAGCACCTACGGCTTCGTAAGTCGGCATTTGTGAGGCTTCGTCAAAAACGATCAGATCGAATTTATCCGCATCTGCGTCAATGTATTGGGCTACGGAAAGCGGACTCATCAACATACACGGGCACATACGCGACAGTAGAGTGGGGATCTGGTCGAACAACTTGCGGATAGATATGCCACGTGCATTGTTGCGGATATTCTTCTGGAGTATGCCAACTTCGGAACTCTGGATTGCTGCATGAGTAAAAGACGGAATGTTTGAAGCTAATCTGGCGAACAACTCTCTTTGGGTGATTGTCTCAAAATTCGTCGATATTTGTTTGTATTTCGCTATGATATCGTTGAATATCTTGCCGTTGAATAATTCCAGTGTCGGCTCTTTTGAGATAATATAGCGGATAGCTGCCTGATAAAAACTCTTGTGGAAGCTGTCGATAAGCCGGTCGGTCGGGATATTCTTCTCTTTATATTCCAGGGCAATGAATCCTATACCCAGTTTATCCAGTTGGCGGTATGCCTGGAGCCACTGGTACCAGTCTTTGAGCTTGTCCAGATTTTCTTTGTGGAGGCGGGCTTTTGCCAGAGCGGTGTTTATCCAGTCGGCAGAGTTCATGTAAAGCGTTTCGGCAGATATGCCCAGCGTGGAAGAAAGCCGGTTCTCAATGTTTACCAATCTTTCGGCAAGTTGGTATAATTCATTTAGGGAATGGGCGTGCATATCTCTGAATGACCGGAGCCCTTCCGTTAGCTGCACGGACAGGTTTTGCTTGATTTGCGTTGCCTTGGCAATATTCTTCGAATAATTCAGTAGAAGGGAATGGAGGACTCCCATATCATTAATGATCTGTTCAATTGTGCTCCAGTCTTCACTTTTTCCGAAGCCTCCGAACAGGGAAGGCAGCCTGTCAGCGTGTTTCCGGACGAACTCCGCTTCTTCCTGATAATGGATGATTTGGTGGAGCAGGGGCTTGACGGCTTCCGGTTTGACAGGCTTCAAAGCATATAGATTGATTGCCTTTTTGATTTTTTTCTGTCCGAAATATCTGGGAAGAAACCATTGGGCGCTCACCCTGTTCCATTCTGCGAGCATTTGTGTTGCATTTATTTCGAGAATCTCTTTGGTGAATCCGGTTTCTACGGTTGCTTTTATCTCATCACGTTTCCTGCCACGAGCGGACACTTCGCGATATTCGTCGAGAGTCTCGCTCAATGAAGATGCTGTCAGCAATCCGGGAGTGAGTTCGGGAATGTCGAGTACTTTTCGGACAATGTCCGCTGTCGTTTGGAAATCCATGCGTGTGGGGTGCATATCCGTATCTCTCAGTAGTGTGGGAAATACGGATAACTTCGGCTGAATTGTGCTCAGCAAGTCGATGAAAGTGCTCAGTAATTGGGCAGCTTCTTCCTTTATGGCAGACGAATATTCCGCAATAGAGATTCCCGATAGCGGATGTTGATAAGGATGTCCGCAAGCATTGGCAGTTCTTACCAGAGTTTCGACAGCTTCTTTCCATTCGGAGAATGTTTCTTTGTTCAATGTATCCAGATAGCTTTGCGGAATATCAAAACAAGGCTCTCCGTCTGTTGATTGATAGTGGATAATGGCATCGTATAAAGAAATGCCGAAAGGATATTCCTTATGTAAGGCTTCTGTGTATCCGTTTAATTCCGCCCGCAGTTGCAACAAGCGTTCCGCTTCCTTTTTAAATTCTTCGGGAGAAGTCTGTTTGATGATTTCAGTCGTTTCTCTAAGTTGTGAGATAACGGCGGATTTCTTAGTCTTGTTGGAGTGAATTTCCAGGCAGAAGGGAGCAAGTCCGATCGCTGCCAACCTGTTTTGAACAACAGAGAGGGCAGCCATTTTTTCTGCTACAAATAATACACGTTTGCCGTTGTATAAAGCATTGGCGATAATGTTGGTAATGGTTTGCGACTTTCCCGTGCCCGGAGGGCCGTGCAAGATGAAAGTCTTGTCGTGTACCGCTTCATAGATAGCCTCCAGTTGGGACGAATCGGCAATAATAGGCAATACGATATCTGCCGGAGACAGTTCCTTATCCATGTAGGTGGCATCTATTTCTTCAGTTGTGGCATCCCATTCTATCTTTCCGTTGATGAGGCTCGAAACAATTTTATTCTGAGTCAGTTTATTGGCATTGTTGTGGATATCATTCCACATGATAAACTTGTTAAAGGAGAATATTCCCAGGATAGCCTGTTCTTCCACGTCCCATTTGCGCTGGTTCTTAATGCTGTTTCGGATAATGGAGTAGATAAGCTTGACGTTTACACCGCTTTCATCAGTCGGCAACGGGTCCAGTCCGGGGACGGAGATCCCGAAGTTTTGGCGGAGCATTTCCAACAAGGTGATATTCATCATCGTTTCCTCCTCACGTGAACGGATGACGTATCCTTTGGCCGCTGACTTACGGATGATTTCTACCGGTAACAGCAGGATAGGAGCATAGCGGGGACGTTCGCTGGAAGGTGACTCGTACCATTTTAGCAGTCCGAGAGCGAGATAAAGCGTATTCGCCCCGTTTTCTTCAATAGAAGTACGGGAAGAACGGTACAAGTGGGTAAGCGCTTTGCTCAAATCATTTTCCGGCAGATAAAAACGTAATCTTTTCTGGGAAAGCTCCGAATTTACAAAATCTGTAATCGGGTCGGAAGCCGGTATTGAAGAATAGATCCCGAACTCCATGTCCGGATTCTCCCAGTCGGAAGGACGGTGCAGGATGCGGAACTCTTCCCCGTCTGCTAAAGCGTCTTCCAGGCAGGAGAGATTGGCGGGAATAAGTTGAAGCGTGTTTTTGGTAATCCGGATATTCAGCAGGTTGTTGCGCAGGCTTAGGTCTAATAGCCGTCGTTCCCACAATAGTTGTTTGGTTATGACCGTCTGCGTTTCGTTGCCGGATAAATCGTATGGATTGATACTTTGCGGGGTGGCATAAGCCGTATCTTTATTATATAAAGCGGTATCTTCTTCTATTTCCCAGATCTGTCCGTTCAGTACCCGTTGCGGTACGGGACGGATTCCCGAATGCCTTGCCCGCTTGACATCTATCGCAAGGATGAACTTGCTTGAATCGGTCAGTTTACCGTTTGCGCTTTTCACTGCGTCATCGAAATCGGAATGCTGTCCCATGTTCATGCAGGTCGTTTCAACCAGCGTGATGTCATAAATCCCCTCGGCAGTCCTTTTGGTTAATAGCGAAACATCATCAATTGTAGCGTCCGGAAAAGTTTCGGGCACCAGCCAAGCACCTGCAAAGGCGTGTCCCCGGGCGATGATGAGGAGAGCATTCAGTCCGATAGCTTCCAGGCAGGAGGCGTAAAGCAACGCCATATCCAGGCAAGTCCCCAGCTTCTGAGCCAGGACGGAATCGGTGAGCCGGATGCGTTGCCCGTACTCCTCAAAGCTAGCCGGGATAGTGCTGTAAATAATCTGTTGCTCGGTGATAGCAGTATAGACGGCGGCCATTTGCTTTCTTACCCTGTCCGGGTTACGGCTCTGGTATTCGTCCAGTGACGGATTTCCTGTCCACTGCTCCAGAATGGTAGCGGCTCGTTTGATGACGGGCGAAATAACAGCATGATTGGGAGTGATGAACGCAGCCAGCATTTCGGGCAGGACATTGAGTCCGCCCCATTGGTCATAAGCGAGAATATCAATCGGATACGTTTGCGAGAATATAGCTTTCGTTTCTGACGTGATTTCTACTTTCAGGCTGCCTGATAATCTTTCGGTCAGTTGGGTGAAATAATTGGTGGACAAGGTGAAATTGAAAGTTTGCAGACAGACCCGGTCGTTAGCCGGAATTGCTTCTATAACTGTTGGAACAGAATTACCAAAGGTCGGTTCGGTGGTGATTTGCACTTGTACATCTTTCAGTGGAGCATGTGTCGTGTTCTCAATTGAAATCTGATGAATAATAGATGCGCCGTTCTGCTGCATCGCGAAATTAATAAGCGGCAAATAGTCGCATTGCACCTTGACTTTGTCCAATCTCTCGTCCATGGCTAGAGCTATATAAATTAAGACTTGCAATATTACAAAAAATAAGGATATAAGCATCTTTTCTTTTGGCATTCTTTTGGCAATCAAGAAAATATTTCTACCTTTGCGCCCGATTTATAGATAATATAATGTCTTATTTAATTAAAGTATTAAACAATTTATTTATTAATGGAAAACTTAAAGAACGTAGCTCCTATTGAAGATTTCAACTGGGATGCTTATGAAAACGGTGAAGCGGTAACAAACGCAAGCCACGAAGAACTTGAAAAAGCTTACGACGGTACGCTTAACAAAGTTAACGACCGTGAGGTTGTTGACGGAACCGTAATCGCAATGAACAAGCGTGAAGTAGTTGTGAACATCGGTTACAAATCAGACGGTATCATCCCTTTGAATGAATTCCGTTATAATCCTGACCTGAAAGTAGGTGATACAGTAGAAGTATACATCGAAAATCAGGAAGACAAAAAAGGACAGCTCGTTCTGTCACACAGAAAAGCCCGCGCTACTCGTTCTTGGGACCGCGTGAACGCTGCTCTGGAAAATGAAGAAATTATCAAGGGTTACATCAAGTGCCGCACTAAGGGTGGTATGATCGTTGACGTATTCGGAATCGAAGCATTCTTGCCGGGTTCTCAGATCGACGTTAAACCGATCCGTGACTATGATGTATTCGTTGGCAAAACAATGGAATTCAAAGTTGTTAAGATCAACCAGGAATTCAAAAACGTTGTTGTTTCTCACAAAGCTCTTATCGAAGCCGAATTGGAACAACAGAAGAAAGAAATCATCGGTAAACTCGAAAAAGGACAAGTTCTTGAAGGAACTGTTAAAAATATCACATCTTACGGTGTATTCATCGACCTTGGCGGCGTAGACGGTTTGATCCACATTACAGACCTTTCTTGGGGACGCGTTAGCGATCCGAAAGAAGTTGTTGAACTGGATCAGAAACTCAACGTTGTTATCCTTGACTTTGATGACGAAAAGAAACGTATCGCTTTGGGTCTGAAACAACTTACTCCGCATCCATGGGATGCTCTTGATCCTGACTTGAAAGTTGGTGACAAGGTGAAAGGTAAAGTTGTTGTTATGGCTGACTACGGTGCATTCATCGAAATCGCTGCCGGCGTAGAAGGTTTGATCCACGTTTCAGAAATGTCTTGGAGCCAACACCTGCGTTCTGCACAGGACTTCATGAAGGTAGGCGACGAAGTAGAAGCTGTTGTGCTTACACTTGACCGCGAAGAACGTAAGATGTCTTTGGGTATCAAACAACTGAAACAAGATCCATGGGAAACTATCGAAGAAAAGTATCCTGTTGGTTCTAAGCATACTGCTAAAGTACGCAACTTCACTAACTTCGGTGTATTCGTAGAAATCGAAGAAGGTGTAGACGGCTTGATCCACATCTCTGACCTTTCTTGGACTAAGAAAGTGAAACACCCGTCAGAATTTACTCAGATTGGTGCTGACATTGAAGTTCAGGTATTGGAAATCGACAAAGAAAACCGTCGCTTGAGCCTTGGTCACAAACAACTCGAAGAAAATCCTTGGGATGTATTCGAAACTGTATTTACAGTAGGTTCTGTACACGAAGGTACGATCATCGAAATGTTGGATAAGGGTGCTGTTGTAGCTCTTCCTTACGGTGTAGAAGGTTTCGCAACTCCGAAACACCTTGTAAAAGAAGACGGTTCACAAGCTCAGCTGGATGAGAAACTTGAATTCAAAGTGATCGAATTCAACAAGGACGCTAAGAGAATCATCCTGTCTCACAGCCGTATCTTCGAAGATGTAGCTAAAGCTGAAGAAAGAGCTGAAAAGAAGGCTGCTTCCGGTGCTAAGAAGACATCTAACAAGAGAGAAGATTCTCCGATGATCCAAAACCAAGCTGCTTCAACTACACTGGGCGATATCGACGCTCTTGCTGCATTGAAAGAACAGTTGGAAGGAAAGAAATAATAAGAAGTATTTCCAGATAAATAAAAAGGCGTTCCGGTTATTCGGGACGCCTTTTTTGTGTTTACGGATATGATGTCGTATGAAAGAGGAACTGAATTTTATATGGATAACAGGGATGACAGAGACAGTCTATTGTAACTTTTTTCTTTATTCTTTGCAAGATTGAATCTGAAATACTCTATCTTTGCATGAAATGGAAAAATTTGAGCTACATATATTAGGATGCGGTTCCGCTTTGCCTACCACGCGCCATTTCGCGACGTCTCAAGTCGTGAACTTGCGTGAAAAGTTGTTTATGATCGACTGTGGAGAGGGTGCGCAGATGCAGTTGCGCCGCTCCCGGCTGAAGTTTTCCCGTTTGAATCATATCTTTATCTCCCATTTGCATGGCGACCATTGCTTTGGCTTGCTGGGGTTAATTTCTACATTCGGGCTGTTGGGCAGGACTGCCGATTTGCATATCCATTCCCCGGAAGGACTTGAAGAACTGTTTGCTCCGATGCTTGCCTTCTTTTGTAAGACGCTGACGTATAAAGTACTCTTTCACGAATTTGAAACGAAAGAACCGGCACTTATCTATGACGACCGTTCGGTGACGGTAACTACGATCCCCCTGAAACATCGTATCCCTTGTTGCGGATTCCTGTTTGAAGAGAAGCAACGCCCGAATCATATAATCAGAGACATGGTGGACTTTTACAAAGTTCCTGTCTACGAGTTGAACCGGATTAAGAACGGGGCGGATTTTGTCACTCCCGAGGGAGAAGTGATTGCAAACTCCCGCCTGACACGTCCTTCGGCTCCGGCGAGAAAATACGCTTATTGTTCCGATACAATGTATCTGCCTAAGATTGCCGGACAGATAAAAGGAGTGGATTTACTTTTCCACGAATCAACCTTTGCACAGACGGAACAGGCACGTGCCAAGGAGACTTACCATACAACGGCTGCGCAAGCTGCCCAACTGGCTTTGGACGCAGAGGTGAAACAATTGGTTATCGGACATTTCTCAGCTCGTTATGAAGATGAATCGGTATTGCTCAATGAAGCAGCGGCTATCTTCCCGCAAACGATATTAGCGAAAGAAAATCTATGCATTGACGTTGACGGAGGAACTGCGCATGAAAAGTAAAAGACTTCTATGGGGTATGGTGATAGGATTGATAGCTTGTCTGGCAGCCTGTAAAAAAGAGCAGCCTCAATCTCCGATACCCGATTCTCCGGCTTCCTTGCAGAAATTGTTCAATCCCGCTTATCAAATCAGTACGGACAGCATACACCGGATGATCCGCTCATATCTGGACGAGAATAAACAGGTTACTCCCTGGGACTCGGCTCTAGTAGCTTATTATCAGGAGAAAGATGAATTCTTCTGGCTGAATGATTCTCTGGTATCCGATAAACCGGCTACACAGCCAGCAGACTCTCTGTTATACTGGTTAGGAAATATCTCGAAACATGGCATTCATCCGGGGCTTTACCTTACAGATAGTATTCGTAACGATTTGGAGCAAATACGTACCTTGCAACTGCAAGGGAAAAAGACAATGAATCGCTTGCTGGCCGACGTGGAATATCGGTTGACATCTGCTTACCTGTCCTATGTTTGCCGACTGAAGTTCGGCTTTCTGCCTCCCGAACGGAGGTGGAACGATTCGATCGACCGGATTCCTTTAAAACGCTGCGACAAAGAGTTTGCATTGGCAGCTCTCGATTCTCTGCGGACAGATGCAAATGCGGCTTTCCGACGGGCGCAACCTTCCTCCCAGTTTTATAAAAAGATGCAGGAAGAACTGGAACGCGTGAACTCTTGGGGCGAAACGGATACGACAGATTATTACCGAAACCGCCTGCTGGTGAATATGGAACGTGCGCGTTGGCAATATGCATTGGAGAAGGGAAAGAAATACGTGGTTGCCAATACGGCCGCCTTTATGCTGCAAGCTGTCAACGAAGAAACGGATTCCATTTTGGAAATGCGTATTTGTGTGGGAAGTGTGAAGAATAGGACTCCGCTATTGTCGAGTAAAATCTACTATATGGAATTGAACCCATATTGGAATGTTCCCCAAAGTATTATCAGGAAAGAGATTATCCCTACTTACCGCAGGGATACGACATACTTTACCCGTAACCGGATGAAGGTATACGATAAAAATGGCACGCAGGTAGATCCGCATAGCATTAAATGGGCGAAGTATGCAGGAAAAGGCGTTCCTTATACGGTGAAACAGGATAATAAAGCCGGTAATTCATTGGGGCGTATTATTTTCCGTTTCCCGAACCCTTATTCCGTTTATCTGCATGATACGCCTTCCAAGTGGGCTTTCAGTCGGAAGAACCGCGCAGTGAGTCATGGTTGTGTCCGTCTGCAAAAAGCGCTCGACTTTGCATTCTTCCTGCTGAAAGAGCCGGATGAATTGTTGGAAGACCGTATCCGCATTGCCATGGATATCAAACCGGTAAGCGAGGAAGGAAAGAAATTGCCTATCAGCGCGGCTTACCGTGAACTGAAGCATTACAGCCTCGAACAATACATACCTTTATTTATAGATTATCAAACCGTCTATCTGTCGGCCGATAATAATATGCGGTATTGTGAGGACATTTACAATTATGATCCGTCTTTATTAGAGGCGATGAAAAGCCTGAATTTGAAACCATAAATAAAAACATACAGAAAACGAGAGACTATGACACCTTACAATGAACCCGAGGTTCTGAAACTTCTCCAGGAGGAGAGTACGCAGCGGAAAGGCTTCGAAATAATTGTGGCGCAATACAGCGAACAATTATACTGGCAAATCCGCCGAATGCTGCTCTCGCACGAGGATGCGAACGACCTCCTGCAAAATACTTTCATCAAGGCATGGACGAATATCGACTACTTCCGTGCTGAGGCGAAGTTGTCTACCTGGCTCTATCGTATTGCGCTGAATGAATGTCTTACTTTTCTGAACAAGCAGCGTGCTACAACGACCATAGCTATTGACGATCCCGAAGCGATGATTGTGCAGAAACTGGAAAGTGACTCCTATTATTCAGGAGACCAAGTGCAGTTGCTCTTGCAAAAGGCATTGCTGACTTTACCGGAAAAACAGCGCATGGTGTTCAACCTGAAATACTATCAGGAGATGAAGTACGAAGATATGTCGGAGATCTTCGGAACATCGGTCGGAGCGCTGAAAGCATCGTATCATCATGCGGTGAAGAAAATAGAGAAGTTTTTAGAAGAAGTAGATTAAACCTTTTAAACCGGACAATGTCTAAAGAAAAGAGAGGAGAAAAACGTATGAAAGAAGAAGATATCCTATTGAAGAAGCTGGGAAAGGAAAATTCCTTCAAAGTTCCCGAAGGTTACTTTGAAAACCTGACTTCAGAGGTGATGAATAAACTTCCTGAAAAAGAAAAAGTAACTTTGAAGGAAGAACCTGTCAGCACATGGACAAGACTGAAACCATTGCTTTATATGGCAGCTATGTTTATAGGTGCGGCTCTTATTATACGGGTGGCATCGACAGACCATAAATCTGTTGCGACAGATGATGTGGCAGTGACAGAAGTAGTGGATACTGAAGTAATATCTGATGAGATGATTGATGTGGCACTGGACCGTGCCATGCTGGATGATTATTCGTTATATGTTTATTTGAGTGACGCGAGTGTAGAATGATTTATTAAAACCGATTGAATACAGAAAATGAAAAAAGTAATCGCATTAGTCGTTTTGTTGTGTGGCTTTATGCCTGTTCTTTGGGCTGCCGACGGGTGTGACCAACATCTGTCCCGTGAAGAGTTCAGGGCGAAACAAAAAGCATTTATAATAGAACAGGCAGGCTTGAGTAAACAAGAAGCTGCCAAGTTCTTTCCCGTTTATTTCGAACTTCAGGATAAAAAGAAAAAGCTGAATGACGAATCATGGGATTTGATGCGTAAAGGTAAAGATGATAAGACAACGGAAAGCCAATACGAAGAAATAAACGAGAAAGTTGCCAATAACCGTATCGCTGCCGACCAACTCGATAAAACCTACCTGAGCAAGTTCAAGAAGATTCTTTCCAGTAAGAAAATATTTCTTGTACAGCGGGCGGAAATGCGTTTCCACCGGGAAATGATAAAAGGCATGAACCGCAAGGGTGGCGGAAACGATTCGAAAAGGAAATAATGATGAAAAACAGAGGCTCTGTTTCGTGCAAACAGACGCTCTGTTCAGGTAAAATAGAGGCTCCGTTTCACTGAAACAGAGCCTCTGTTTTTTTGTTTATAAGGGAGGTTTATAATCCTTTCTTTTTTGCTTCATTCCAGATCGCGTCCATTTCTTCAAGAGACATATCTTTCAGGTTTTTCCCTTCTTTAATGGTATGTTCCTCCAGATAGTTAAAGCGGCGGATGAATTTCTGGTTGGTACGTTCCAAGGCATTGTCGGGATTGATTTTATAGAGGCGTGCCGCATTGATGAGACTGAACATGACATCGCCGAATTCAGCTTCCGCCTTGTCCTTGTCCATGTTGGCTACTTCCTCCTGAAATTCACCGATTTCTTCTTTCACTTTATCCCATACTTGTTCCCGTTCTTCCCAGTCGAAACCAACATTGCGTGCTTTATCCTGAATGCGGTATGCCTTGATTAACGAAGGGAGGGCGGCAGGGACTCCGCTTAACACACTTTTGTTTCCGTCTTTCTCCTTCAGTTTCAACTGTTCCCAGTTTTCGGAAACCTGTCCTGCCGTTTCCGCCTTGACTTCTCCGAATACGTGGGGGTGACGGAAAATCAGTTTGTCGCAGAGCTTGTCGCAAACATCCTTGATGTCGAAATCTCCTGTTTCCGAGCCGATCTTGGCATAGAAAGCGACGTGCAACAGGACATCTCCCAACTCTTTACAGATATCCTTCTTGTCATCTCTCATCAGGGCATCGCAAAGTTCGTAAGTTTCTTCTATCGTATTGGGACGAAGGCTTTCATTTGTCTGCTTGCGGTCCCACGGACATTTGACCCGCAATTCGTCAAGTATGTCCAGGAAGCGTCCGAAGGCTTCCATTTGTTCTTGTCTGGTATGTGACATAATCAGTTTATTTTTTTAGAATGCTGCAAAGTTAGTTTAATCCTGCTACACAAAAGAAAAATTTCTTATTAATTATCGGTTCTTCCACTCTTGATAGGAAATCAGTAATCCTATCACCTCCGAATAGTTTCGGCGACCGCTCTCTATCTTGTTCCCTTTCAGGTAAAGGTCGTATATCCAGTCCTGCACAGCACCGATGACCGGGCTGTATTTGGCGGCCCAATATGTCTGATTGGCCTTCGCTAGTTCGATAATCTCCGGGCGGATACGTTTCAGGAGTTTCGCGTATTCTTCTTTCGGCAGCAATCTTTGCGCATTTCCCAGTACATGATTGAGCACGGAGAAATATCCGGAGAAGCGAATGCCCATGGCTTGCGAGCGGGTACAAACCTGATATGCATAGAAATTTGCTTCCGCTTCGCTGGTGATACCAAGCAGGTGGGCTAGTTCGTGGGCGTAAGTAGCCGGATAATTGACCGGAAGTAAATCTCCGTTGAGTGTAAACTCACAAAAGAAAGGTCCCATGCTGCCGGTGACTCCCACCATTGAAATAAACGGAGTAAACATCATTGTTTTTACTCTCGGGGCATCATGTGGCGGACGGTGAACGCCCAGACTGTCGCTTAACTGTTTGTATAGCCGTACGGTTTCTTCCCGAATCAAATCCCGGTTAATACTGTTTATGGGAGTGTACGAACGGTTCAGTCGGGTAATATATTCGTTCACGAACTTCTGAAAATTCTCGGGTGTGTAGGCGGTATACGGAATTTCGGTCCGTTGGTAAAAGTTCTTTTGAGAATAATTCAATCCCCAGGCAAGATAGAACCATACATACACCCACAACAGATATTCGCCGTCGTGCAGCAAAATCTTTTTCCAAGGTGTCTTCTTGCGCAGGCGGGCGTAGATCGGATAAATAATGATTCCGGCAATGCTGAGAAATATAAATAGATCTCCTATGGCGAAAGGAAACAGGTTCGAAAAAGAGGATAGAATATAGGAAAAGCAGGGGTAGACTGTTTGCGAATAAAACGTCGCCAGAGCAGGAATTAATTGAGTCAGCCACACCAGGCCCAATAATACTCCCAGAACTAAATATCTAACATTTGGCTTCATTTTCATCATTTGTCTACTATTGGTCAACAAAAATATGCATTAAATAAACGTCGCGCGAAAAAATACCTCTATATTTGCAAAAAATCTGTTAACAGTGACTTTATTCCCCGTGTGATAGAGGCGATTGTTGAACATAAACCGGATAAAAAATGGCTACGACCGAAGAAATTGAGAAGTATTGCCGGAATTGCGTGTCGCGTGATTTTGTGAATGGAAAAGGTCTTGTATGTTCTCGCACCAGAGACCTTCCTGCATTTAAAGAGGAGTGTGAAAGTTTTCAGAAAGACGAAGAACTGGAGAAAATGGCTCCGCCCAAACCGGATGACTTCCCTGTAACGTTGACAAGAGAAGAAATGCTTGCCGAAGAAAATCTGCCGAAGGGTGTGTTATATGCAGTTATCGCTTGTATAGTGGGTGCGGCGGCATGGGGATTAATATCTGTTTCTACCGGCTATCAGATAGGATATATGGCTATCGGTATCGGTTTTCTGGTGGGTTTCGCCATGCGGCAGGGAAAAGGGATACGTCCTGTTTTTGGAATAATCGGCGCAACGCTGGCTTTACTTAGTTGTGTGTTGGGTGATTTCTTTTCTATCATCGGATATATTGCCAAGGATTATGATATGTCCTATACGGATGTATTGTTTGGAGCAGACTATGCTGAAATCTTCTCTTTGATGACCGAGAATCTGGCTTCCATGACTATCTTATTTTATGGATTTGCTGTTTATGAGGGATATAAATTCTCATTCCGTGCACAGAATCAGCCCGAGGGTGGTAAGATTTGAATTTTAATTATTAATTTTGCACCCGTTATTTTTGAATATACATTATCATATACATAAAACAATATGGAATTAGCAAGTAAGTACAATCCCGCCGACGTGGAAGGAAAGTGGTACCAGTATTGGCTGGACAATCATTTATTCAGTTCAAAACCCGATAGTCGTGAACCTTACACTATCGTCATTCCTCCTCCTAACGTCACCGGTGTGTTGCACATGGGACACATGCTTAATAATACCATTCAGGATATTTTGGTTCGTCGTGCCCGTATGGAAGGCAAGAATGCCTGTTGGGTACCGGGAACCGACCATGCTTCTATCGCTACCGAAGCAAAAGTAGTAAATAAACTCGCTGCTCAGGGGATCAAGAAAACTGACCTGACCCGTGACGAGTTCCTGAAACACGCATGGGAGTGGACCGACGAACATGGAGGAATCATCCTGAAACAGCTTCGCAAGCTTGGTGCATCGTGCGACTGGGATCGTACTGCCTTCACAATGGATGAGAAACGCAGTGAAAGTGTAATCAAAGTATTTGTCGACCTATATAATAAAGGATTGATTTATCGCGGTGTCCGCATGGTAAACTGGGACCCGAAAGCATTGACTGCCCTTTCTGACGAAGAAGTTATCTACAAGGAAGAACATGGCAAACTGTATTACCTTCGTTACAAAGTAGAGGGTGATGCGGAAGGTCGTTATGCAGTAGTGGCAACTACCCGTCCGGAAACAATCATGGGCGATACTGCTATGTGTATCAATCCGAATGACCCGAAGAATGCGTGGTTGAAAGGAAAGAAAGTGATCGTTCCGTTGGTAAACCGTGTGATTCCTGTTATCGAAGACGATTATGTAGACATTGAGTTCGGTACAGGTTGTCTGAAAGTGACTCCGGCTCATGACGTGAATGACTATATGTTGGGTGAAAAGTACAATCTGCCCAGCATTGACATTTTCAACGACAACGGTACACTGAGTGAAGCTGCCGGTATGTATATCGGTATGGACCGTTTCGATGTTCGTAAGCAGATTGAGAAAGATCTCGAAGCTGCCGGTTTGTTGGAAAAGACAGAGGCTTATACAAATAAGGTAGGATATTCGGAACGCACGAACGTGGTGATCGAACCGAAACTGTCTATGCAGTGGTTCCTCAAAATGCAGCATTTTGCAGATATGGCGTTGCCTCCTGTAATGAATGATGAATTGAAATTCTATCCGGCGAAATATAAGAATACCTACCGTCACTGGATGGAAAACATCAAGGACTGGTGTATCAGCCGTCAGTTGTGGTGGGGACACCGTATTCCTGCTTACTTCCTGCCGGAAGGCGGTTACGTAGTGGCAGCCACTCCCGAAGAAGCCTTGGCGAAAGCAAAGGAAAAGACAGGCAACGCAGCTTTGACAATGGAAGATCTCCGTCAGGACGAAGACTGTCTGGATACGTGGTTTTCTTCCTGGTTGTGGCCTATTTCTTTGTTCGACGGTATCAACAATCCGGGTAATGAAGAAATCAAATATTATTATCCGACAAGCGACCTGGTGACAGGACCGGATATCATCTTCTTCTGGGTAGCCCGCATGATTATGGCCGGATACGAATACGAAGGACAAATGCCGTTCAAGAACGTTTATTTCACAGGTATCGTTCGTGACAAGCTGGGACGTAAGATGTCCAAGTCGCTCGGTAACTCTCCCGATCCGTTGGAACTGATTGATAAGTACGGTGCCGACGGGGTACGTATGGGTATGATGCTTTCGGCTCCTGCCGGAAACGACATCCTTTTCGATGATGCACTTTGCGAACAGGGACGTAACTTCTGTAATAAGATATGGAATGCTTTCCGTCTGATTAAAGGCTGGACCAATGCCGAAGGTTCGATTCCGGTACCTGAAGATGCTCATCTGGCTGTTCAGTGGTTCGAACAGCGACTGGACGCTGCTTCAGTTGAAATGGCCGACTTATTCTCAAAATATCGTTTGAGTGAAGCGTTGATGTTGGTTTACAAACTGTTCTGGGACGAATTTTCTTCCTACTTGCTGGAGATTGTGAAGCCGGCTTACGGTCAACCTATCAATGGATTTATTTATTCAATGGTTATCAATTGCTTCGAACGTCTGCTTGAACTGCTTCATCCTTTCATGCCGTTTATCACGGAAGAATTGTGGCAGCAACTGCGTCAACGTGAACCGGGTGCGAGCTTAATGGTTACCCGACTGAGTGAGACATTCGAAGTGAATGAGAAATTCCTCCAGGAGTTTGAAGTTGCCAAGGAAATCATCAGTAATATTCGCAGTATCCGTTTGCAGAAGAATATTGCCATGAAGGAACAACTCAGATTGCAGGTAATAGGTAATCATCCGGTAGAGAAACTAAATTCGGTTATCATGAAGATGTGTAACCTGTCATCTATTATGGTAGTGTATAACAAGGCGGAAGGTGCTGCCTCTTTCATGATAGGAACAACAGAATTTGCCGTGCCGTTGATTGATATGCTTGATATAGATGCGGAAATCAATCGTTTGCTGGCAGAACTGAAACATAAGGAAAGTTTCTTGCAGGGAATTGTGAAGAAGTTGAGCAACGAGAAATTCGTGAACAATGCTCCGGCAGCCGTAATCGAACTTGAACGCAAAAAACAGGCAGATGCGGAAAGTATTATCAAATCTTTGAAAGAAAGTCTTACCATTTTGTTGAAAAGATAATCACTTGATACTTAATTTTATGCAATACAAAGGCATCCCGCTAGATTTGGGATGCCTTTCTTTTTTAGATTGAATTTTAATACTATCTTTGTTCTCTCTTTTAATATCACCGACAAATGAAGCAAACACTACGGATTATTATACTTTGCTACTCCTTCATTCTTTTTGAAGGGCTTCTTTTTTCCATGTTGGCAGATACCGGAAAGGCGGAGAAAGAAGTATTGGTCTTGAATTCCATCAATTTCAATTTACCTTGGTCGAAACATTTTTACTGGTGCGTACATGATGAACTTCAGCAGAGGGGTGTTTCTGTTAAGGCGGAATCATTGTCTGTTCCCGCTTTGTTGGATACAATGGAAGTAAATGCGGTGATTACCCGTCTGCGCGAGAAGTATCCAGTTCCGCCTGCCGCAATAGTACTGATTGGTGATCCGGGTTGGATTGTCTGCCGTGAGTTGTTTGATGATGTCTGGAAAGATGTTCCCGTGGTAGTGACGAATGCCCGTGACCGTTTGCCGGCTTCGGTGGAAATATTGCTGTCTCACGCTCCGTTGACAGAAGCAAACAGTGTTCCGGCTAAAGAATGGAGGCGGGGATATAACATTACCACTCTAAAGCAGCATTATTACATAAAAGAAACGATAGAGCTGATTTGTCAGTTGATTCCTGATATGAAACGTCTGGCATTTATTTCAGACGACCGATATATTAGCGAGGAGACTCGTTGTGATATGAAAGAAGTCGTAACCAAGCATTTCCCGGATTTGCCATTGGAACTGCTTTCTACCACTCAACTGTCAACGGAAGCGTTGCTGGATACTCTGCACAGCTATAAATCGAATACCGGAATTATTTATTATTCCTGGTTTGAATCACACAATAAAGATGATAATAATTATCTTTTTGATCATATTCAAGATGTGATATCCAATTTTACTCCATCTCCTTTATTCCTGCTGTCGTCCGAAGATTTGTCTAACAATACTTTCGCAGGCGGATATTATGTCTCGGCGGAGTCTTTCGGGCAGTCTTTGCTGGAGATACTTTACCGGATTCTGGACGGAGAACAAGCCCGGAATATTCCGGAAACTACTGGTGGAAAGGAGAATGCCTATCTGTGCTATCCGGTGTTGGAGGAACATAATATACCTTCTTATCGTTATCCGAAAGCAGCTGTTTATATCAATCAGCCCCAAAGTTTCTTTCAGCAACATAAAGTCGAAATCCTTGTCTGCATAGCTATATTGGTGATTTTGGTAACGGCTATTACCTATTATATCCGTATTCTTCGGAAAGCGTACAGCCGTTTAAGTGAAGCTATGGAAAAGGCGGAGCAGGCCAACCAATTGAAGTCTGCTTTTTTGGCTAACATGAGTCATGAGATACGTACTCCGTTGAATGCTATTGTTGGCTTTTCAAATATGTTACCGGAAGTTGATGATCGTGAGGAAATGCGGGAATACACAGATATTATTGAAACAAACACTAACTTGTTGCTTCAACTGATTAATGACATTCTGGATATGTCGAAGATTGAAGCCGGGACATTCGATTTCTGTCCGGCGCTGATTGATGTGAATCAGACAATGGAGGAAATAGAGCAAAGTATGCAGCTGCGCTTGAAGAATGATGCGGTAACTTTCACTTTTTGCGAACGTCTGCCGGAATGTATGCTTTATATAGATAAGAACCGCCTGATGCAGCTACTTTCTAATTTTATAGTTAATGCCATAAAGTTTACCAAATCCGGCAGTATCCGTATGGGATACCGTATGAAAGATATTAATACGATCTATTTTTATGTTTCGGATACGGGGTGCGGTATGTCGCCCGAACAATGCCGGCACGTATTTGAACGTTTTGTGAAATATAACCCGTTTATTCAGGGGACAGGACTGGGACTTTCCATTTGTCACATGATTGTCGAGCATTTGAAAGGGGAAATAGGCGTTAACTCAGAAGAAGGAAAAGGTTCTACTTTCTGGTTTACGTTGCCTTACCGAAAAGGGTAAATTTTGTATTAAGGAAATAGAATCGGCAGTAGTAACGGAAGATAATCTTTCAAGTCCGTGCGCAGTTGCTTCAAAGCTTGCTGGATACGGTAATCTATTGTTTTGGGTGATACTCCCAGTGTTTCGGCGATCTCTTTGTAACTCATGTCCCGGAAACGGTGCATCACAAAAGACTCCCGATAGCTTTCGGGTAGCGCTGCGATAGCCTCCTCAATTCGTTTGGTCAGTTCTTCCATCTGATAGTAGTCCGTATCTTGCAGCATTTCCTGCATTTCTTCATAAAAACGGGTATCAGCCCGTTGGGTGGCGTCGATATGCGCGAGTTTGTTTAAAGCCCTGCGGTACACCATTTTGAAAAGGTAGGAACTCAGTGAAGATTCAATGACAAGAGTTTCCCGGTTTTCCCAAATCCATAAAAGAGAGTCTTCTACAATTTCTTCCGCATCTTCCAGATCAACAAACCGATGACCGTATGCACAAAGCATCGGATAATACTTTCGAAACAGCGTGTCGAAAGCTTTTTGATCTCCGTGTCGGACGGCTGATAATAAGAAATCGTTTTCTGAGCGGTAGGTTTCTTTCATGTATTAGTTTTGTAAATTCACTGCAAATATAACTTTTTTATAAGAAAACAAAGATTTTCTGAAAAAAAATGGATTTTAGTTTAGGAATCTATCCGGAGTCTCCTGTCTTATAATAAAAGACAAGAAAAAGAGGATATGGACAAACTTGATAAAAATAAAATAGACGAATTACTTCCCCGCTATTGTGAGGGACAAGTGACAGAAGAAGAACGTCTGCTGGTTGAGACTTGGATGAACGAATCGGAGGAGAACCGGCGGGTAGTAAAACAGATTCATTCGCTTTATCTGGCTACGGATACCATTCATGTAATGAAGAAAGTAGATACGGAAAAAGCGTTGTCGAGGGTAAAAGGCAGGATAACAGGTAGAAAGAAAACGATGTGGTGGGAATGGGCACAACGTGCGGCCGCAGTTCTGTTCATTCCACTTCTCGTTGTTCAGTTGGTGCACTATTGGGGAGGAGACGAACAGGAACTGGCACAAATGTTGGAAGTAAAGACCAATCCGGGAATGACCACTTCATTAACTTTATCGGATGGAACGGTAGTCTTCCTTAATTCAGAATCACGTCTGACTTATCCTTCACATTTCAACGGAGATACACGAAACGTAACCTTGCAGGGAGAAGCCTATTTTGAAGTTGCCAAGAATCCCGAAAAGAGATTTATCGTTTCCACTTCTCATCAGTCGCAGATAGAAGTGCTGGGTACACATTTTAATATAGAAGCCTATGAGAAAGATGATAAAGTGCTGGCAACACTGGTGGAAGGAAAGATAGGATTCATCTTTACACAGGATAATGTGTCGAAAAAGGTATTAATGGATCCGGGACAAAAACTTGTTTATGATTCGAGAGATTGTAAAGTGCAGCTTTATGCCACTTCCGGTGAATCGGAAACAGCATGGAAAGAAGGAAAAATTATATTCAGGAACACTCCTTTGGAAGAAGGCTTACGAATGTTGGAGAAACGATATAATGTAGAATTTATAATTAAGAATGACCGCTTGAAAGGAGACTCGTTTACAGGAACATTCACGAATCAACGTCTGGAACGTATCTTAGAGTATTTCCAACTTTCCTCCCAGATTCGTTGGCGGTATCTTGATTCTCCGAATATAAAAGATGAAAAGAGTAAGATAGAAATATATTAATTGATTTACCTTAAAACGAAAAGTAATTGTATGAAAGACAGACCCCCTTAAATGAAAAACATACGGGATGATATTGGCGTATCTTCCCGTATGGAAACCAGTAAATCTTTTTAATGCTTGTTTGGCGACAAGCTTAGATAAACTTTTTATTAACTTTAAGTCATTACAAATTTATGCAAAATTATTTTAGCATCCAATTTTTATGGGTGATAAAGTCGCTTTGGCTAACCTCAAAAAAAATCCCATTATCTATGAGACTATTAGTTTTGTTCTTAGTATGTTCTATCGGACTAAGTTATGCAGCCGATAGTTACGCTCAGAAAGCTATGATCAGTATCGATGTTCACAACCAGCGTGTGGAGGATATTTTGAAAGAGATTGAAGCGCAGTCGGATTTTGACTTCTTCTTCAATAACAAACATGTAGATTTGAATCGTCGTGTTTCTGTGTCTGCTGATAAAAGTAATATTTTCAGTGTGTTGAAGGAAATATTTGCCGGTACGAATGTGAAGTATTCGGTGTTGGATAAGAAAATAATATTGTCTGTTGAAGCGCAATCACCACAGCAGGAAAAGAAAGTAACAGTATCGGGTACGGTACTGGACACTCATGGTGAACCGGTAATCGGAGCTAGTGTATTGGAGAAAGGCGTACAGGGAAATGGAACGATTACAGACATTGACGGTATCTTCAAACTTTCCGTATCTTCATCGAAAGCACAATTGGATATTTCCTATATCGGCTATCAGTCACAGACTGTTGCGGTGCAAGTCGGTAAAAATCTAAAAATCATTTTACAGGAAGATTCCAAACAATTGGAAGAAGTAGTAGTGGTAGGTTATGGTACACAGAGTAAAAAGACATTAACAGGTGCTGTTTCTATGGTAAATATGGGTGATGTAGAAATGAATACTGTTCCGAATGTATCTCGTGCATTGGCAGGTAAGGCTGCCGGATTTCGTGTAAATCAGATCTCTGCGCAACCTGGCGGTGAGGCTAAATTCCGTATTCGTGGTGAGGCTTCTACAGGAGCAGGTAACGACCCTTTGTTTGTTATTGATGGTTTTCCGGTATCGTCTTCCGGTAATTTAAGTTCGGGGAACGGCTATTATGAATCCGGTAATATTGATAATGTGCTGGAGTCTTTGAATCCGGATGATATTGAATCAATTTCAGTTTTGAAAGATGCCGCTTCTACGGCTATTTATGGAGCACGTGCCGGTCATGGAGTTGTTCTGATTACAACAAAACGCGGTAAGAGTCAGAAGCCCAGAGTGACTTATTCCGGTATGGGATCTGTGCAGGTAGCCCGTTCGAATTATAAGATGCTTGATACTCGTATGTATATGGATATGTATAATAAGCAGCAGCACGAGGAGTGGCTGAAGTTGAATGGAATGGGGATTTATGAAGGATATGTGGGGAAACCGGATACTCCGCCCACTCAATATAAACCGGCTTTCAATAATGATGAAATATTGTTGGCAAGTGGTACTGATTGGCTTGATGCGGTAATGCGTAACGGATATACGCAACAACACAATCTTTCTGTTAATGGTGGTACGGAGAAAACCCGTTATTTGGCTTCTGTCAACTATATGGATCAAGAAGGTATTGTCAAGAATAATGGTGTCAGCCGTTTTTCTGCCCGTTTAAATCTGGATCAAGAATTAAGTAAATATGTATCTTTCGGATTAACCGCTACTTACTCACAGAATAAGTATGATAACGTTCCTTTAGGAGATAAGGTTAATGAATATTCAGGTGTGTTGACCGGTGCTATTCAGTCCAATCCTACTATTCCTATTTATGATTCTGAAGGGAATTATTTTATTGACCCGAAACGTCCTTTTGTTGCGAATCCGGTTTCTTTGTTGGAAATAAAAGATAATACGGTAAAAGATCGGTTGATCGGTTCAGCATTTGTTTCAGTAAAACCATTGAAAGAATTAGAAGTGAAATTACAGTTGGGAGCTGACCGCAGTTTCCAGAAACGTTCCAGTTATTTGCCTAAGACAACTTTGCAAGGGGCAAATAAGAATGGAAGGGCAGATATCTCACAAGAGACAAGCACTACTTATCTAATGGAATTGACCGCTCAATATTCTAAAAGTTTTGGTGATCATAATCTGAAAGCTATTGGTGGTTATTCATTCCAAAAGTTCAAGAATGACGGATTCAGTGCCGGAAATTCAGATTTTCTGGTGGACGGATTTGGATATAACAGTTTGGGGTCGGGTAATTATAAAAAGCCTTCTGTCAGTTCATGGGCTTCTATAAATAGTATTGCTTCTTTGTTTGCCCGTGCTAATTATTCTTACAAAGGAAAATATTTGTTGGAAGCCACGGTACGTGCTGATGCTGCATCTAATTTTGCACCGGAAAATCGTTGGGGATATTTCCCTTCTGTATCAGCAGGTTGGATGATTAGTGAAGAAAATTTCATGAAAGGGGCTTCTAGATGGTTATCCATGTTGAAATTGAGAGCTTCTTATGGACAGACCGGTAATTCTAATGTCGGTTATCGTATTTATGATTATTATGAGGTAGGAAGAAATGCCATTATTGGAGGTGCGGAGTCAACAGGAGTATATGCTTCGGATTTGGGAAACAAGAGTATCACTTGGGAAACAACTACGGAATTTAATCTTGGAGTAGACTTTGGAATATTTAATAACCGGTTTAAGTTGGCTGCCGAGTACTTTAAGCGTAAAATAACAGATTTGTTAGTGACAAACAAGCCCTTGCCATTTTATAATGAGGTAAATAAAATTGCAGGAAATATAGGATCAACGCAAAGCCAGGGTGTGGAAATCACATTGAATACAGTGAATATTGTTACAAAAGACTTTGAATGGGATACCACATTGACTTTATCGCATTATAATGACCGTTGGTTGAAACGTGATCCGAACTGGAAGCCAAGAGCCTATGAAAAAGAAGATGACCCGATACGGGCATGGTGGGAATATGAAGCAATCGGTATCCTGCAACCGGGAGAGAAGGCACCGGATGCTCAGAAAGATTTGGTTCCGGGAATGATGAAGTTGAAAGATCGGGATGGAAATGGTGTGTTAGGAGATGAAGATAAGGTCTATATGGGGAATGGTGATCCGAAAATAATCTACGGTTTGAACAATTCATTCCGCTATAAGAATTTTGATTTGAATATCTATTTTTACGGAGAAGCGGGTAGAAAGCGGGGAGCCAGCTATTATGAAGGTTGGACACGCATGGATAATGGTATCAACGTTTCCACTTACGCATTGAAAGCGTTCAGTAGTAATAACTTGACAGCTACTGATCCTACCTACGTGAGAGGGGGAAACGGTTGGGGAGACTATTACGTAAAATCTATCTATTACGTTCGTTGCGGAAGTATAACATTGGGATATAAAGTACCGATCAGCCAAAAGATCGTGAATAATCTTCGTGTATATGTAGATGTGAACAATCCGTTTGTGATTACTAATTGGACAGGGCTGGATCCTGAAACGGATAACGGAACTTATGCATATCCGAATGTGACCTCTTATAATTTTGGTGTATCAATATCTTTCTAATAAGTTATGAATATGAAAAAGACAATTTATACTGTAATAGCAACTCTTTTGTTCCTCATATCGTCTTGCACGCTGGAACAGGAAGTTTATAATAAAATAAATCCGGGAATGTTTCCGCAGAATGCTGAAGATGTAAATGCGTTGGTCAACTCAAGTGCTTATTACGTTTTTTCTCCGTGGGGGATTTTTGAGGTGGCGGCAGGTTATGTGACGACTTCGGAAATGGTGACCGATTATGTGGAAAACACATGGGGGTGGACTACCGTATATAATTCGTATGAAGCTAATGACTGGCATATCGACGGAGATTATCGCCGCGTGTATGACTATTCCCAATATCTGGCTTCCATGACTTTGACAATGGAACGTATCAAGAACGTGGATATGGATGAAACATTGAAAGCCCGTTATATGGCCGAATTAAAATGTGGACGTGGTTTTCTGGCTTTTCTGATGTATGATATGTATGGTCCGATACCTATTGCAGATTTGGAAACTTTGCAGAAACCGGAAGCTGAGATTGTGATTCCCCGCTTGTCTGAAGAAGCGATGCGTGAATACATTGTTACTAACCTGAAGGAAGCGGCCGACATACTGCCTTATAAATATGAAGATACGGATTACGGACGTTTTACAAAAGGATTGGCCAACACATTGTTGTTAAAATTCTATATGATGACTAAACAGTGGGATGAAGCAGAGAAAATAGGACGTGAATTGACTAAATCCGAATACGGTTATAAACTGGTAGACGATTATCATTCTTTGTTTTCTTTATCAGGAGAAAAGAATTCGGAAGTAATATTCTCTTGTGTAGCGGAAGCTGGTGTGATGGAGCAGAAGTGGTTTGCACATGTATTAACATCCGACTATCCTATTCCGGCAGGAATGGCGGTGACTGCATGGGGAGGGTATAAAATATCCTGGCCTGCCTATGAATCTTTTGATCCTAAAGACAAAAGACGGGAAAGAATTATAGGTGAATATACTGGTACGGAAGGCGTGCATCACAGTCGTGCTCTTGACCGTGACGGAGGTACAACAGGTGTACTCTTTTATGGTGCAATTCCGGTTAAGTATAAAATCGAAGGGGTGATAGGAGAACTGTGTGAAATAGATATGCCAATCTACCGTTATGCAGACGTATTGACTTTACTTTCAGAAGCTATTGTCCGCAATGGAAATAGCATAACTCAGGAAGCTGTCGGGTTATTGAATCAAGTACGTGTTACCCATGGCGGACTGAAAGCTTATCAATTGAGTGATTTCGCTTCAGTGGAAGATTTCCTTGATAAATTGTTGGAAGAACGTGGACATGAGTTCTATTTTGAAGGTGTACGTCGACAGGATTTGATTCGTCACGGAAAATTCATAGAAGCGGCACTTGCTAAAGCAAGATTTGCAGGTCAGCCGACTGGTAAAATCGAAACGAAGGTGGACGGGCAATATAAATATGAGAAGTTTCCGTTACCTACTCATTTGATTACTGAAGGACAAGGTCTTATAATTCAGAACCCCGGTTACTAAAAATGGATAGTATTATGAAACATTTATTATATACTCTATTAGGTATTTTATTACTTGCCGGATGTAAAGAGGACAAGTATAATGTAATTATTCCTATGTCGGATATTTACCTGAGTGCGCCTCAGGATGGAGCGAAAATTGACTTGAATGATTTGTCAATCGATGAATATAGTTTCTCATGGGATAAGGCATTGGAGAAAGGTGCCAAACTGATTCTTTGTGCTACCAGAGATTTCAAAAAGCCGGTGAAGATTGACGCTGGTAAATCGACCTCTTTTACTTTGTCCGTATTGGCAGCCGATCAGTATTTCTCTCAGTTGGGAATAAAGGCCGGTCAAGAAGCGCTGTTGTATTGGACTGTTAAAGAGACTGGCAATACTACGGCTGCTGCGTCGGATGTGCATACGATTCATGTGAAACGTATGTCTACCAAGTTGTTACAACCTGAGGATATGACTGAGATTGCTTTGGCTGAAGATAAACCGGAAACTGCCGTACAGTTTGAATGGGATACGGAAGGAAGACCTGAATCAACCTCATATTCACTCTGTCTGTCACTTGATCCTGAAATGAAACAGACTGTAGCCGAGCAAAGTGTAGGGATTGTAAAAGGTAAGTCTTCTCTGACACACGAGCAACTTCAGACCTTGCTCGACCAACTTTCTATTAAACGTTGGACATCCAACGCTATATATTGGAATGTGAAGACTGATGACGGTCAACTGGTGTCACGTTCTTCCGGAGTACTAAATATGACGGAAATGATGCGTTTCATTGATGTTCGCGGTGATGAGAAGATAACCTATCGGGTTGCCCGTATTTCTTATAGCGACGGAACTTCACTGGTTTGGCTGGCAGATAATTTGAGGACGACCAAGTATCCTGACGGAACTGATATTGAGTCAAATAATTATAAGAATACGCCGGAATCTTTTGGAGAAGGCAGAGTGAAAGCATACGGAGTTCATTATCATTATGACATTCGTGACAAAATAGCTCCTACGGGTTGGCGCTTACCGACTATGCAGGAATATAAGAACCTGTTTGCCGAAGCGGGAACAGCTGAAGGTCAATGGAATGTTTTGAAAGACCCTGATTATTATGAGTCAGTGAAAGGACAGACTCATTTGAATGACTGGAAATTTAATTTGTGTGCTTCCGGTCAATGGGTAGAACCGAATATTAATAATCACACCGGACAGTATTGCTATTTGTTGGTGACTGATAATACAGAGCATGGATGTATGCTTCACGATGGTGGAGCAACATTGTGGACTCCTTGGACAACAGGGGCTCCTGCACGTTTTATCTTCAATGAAAATTAATCAGGTGAAAATTAAAAATAGATCAATCATGTTAATCAATATAAAGAAAACTATGACCATATTATCTACCTTATTATTAGGTATTATGTGTAGTTTTTGTTCTGATACGATAGATGTGTATGCAGGACAGTATGGAGAGGAAGAAGGTACGAATGAACCGGAAACTCCGGAAGTTGTAGGTAAAATTGTTCATATCGAGTCGTTGAGAAATCCTGATAGAGGCTTTCATCTTGAATGTAATTTGCTGGCTGATGAGATGAAAAGTCCATATAATGATTATGAAGTATATGGTGAGGATTTGTATAAAAAGAAAATAGAGCAGTTTGATGCGAAAGACGATAATCTGACTCTTGTGCAGCAATATATCTATCTGACCAAGTGGGTGAGTAAAGATCTTGATGATGAGGCTTTGAATAATATCCGCAAGGTGTTTGAGTTGATGAAAGCGCAGGGATATAAAGCCATTCTTCGTTTTGCATACAATCATGCGGGGCTTAATACGTCCGGCGGTGAATCTAAACAATGGATTCTTAGGCATATTGAACAATTGACACCTTTGTTGAATGAATATATCGGTCAGATTGCTACGGTGCAAGTTGGTTTTATTGGTGCTTGGGGAGAGTGGCATACATCGCCGTTGGCAAATGATCAGGATGCGAAGAATGCAATTGTCAGTGCACTGTTAAGAGCTTTGCCTGTTCCATATTGTGTAGAAATGCGTTACCCGAGTCATAAGAAAGCATTGACATTGGAGCAGGAAGAATACCGCGGACGTATCGGATATGCGAACGATTACTTTACAGCCGGTGAACATTCTCATGCGCCGGGCAATGACTTTGTTCCCAATACGGATGATTATAAACAAATAACCGGGGAGGTAAAAGCGAATAATTTCTATATGAGTGGTGAGATTCCTTATAATGAAGATACCGAATGGGGTTTGGCTGCACTAATTACTCCGATGAAGTCATTGCGTATTTTGCGTGAACACCGTTATTCGGCTTTTGATATAACGCAGAATTTTGATTTGAATATCATGAGTTGGAAACAAGTAAAAGTATATCCTTCTTTGCTGAATGATAATAACATTCTCTTTGATGAGAGTTATTTTAAAGACGCCGAAGGAAATGAGGTTGTCCGTTCATTCTATGAATTTGTACGTGACCATTTGGGATACCGGTTGAATCTGCAAAGCGAATCGACAGTGGAGGCGAAAAACGGAAACTTGGAATATAATCTGACGATAACTAATACCGGTTTTGCTACGGTGATTAATCCGAAAGAAGTATATCTTGTGCTGGTTTCCGGAGACGGTCAGGTAGCTAAAGAAATAAAGCTGGATGTTGATCCTAAAACATGGATTCCTTCTACAAATGAAGAACCGAATCAGGTAGCGAAGTATGTTATAAAAGGAAGTGCAACTGCCGGATTGAGCGGGACATACAAAGTTGGAATCTGGATGCCGGAGAAAGTGGCCGATTTGAAATACAATCCGGCTTACGCCATCAAGTTTGCTCCGACGGAGAAACTCACTCATTGGTATGATGACGCAGGAAAATATGCAGTGAATATTTTCGGTGAAGTTACATTCTGATACGGATTGATGAATGCTTCGGCCGGGACAAACCGATATCTTGTGGGCAAGTCGGAGCAGATTACTCTTTAAATTTGTCGGTAAGGTGAATTTGTAAAATAATGATTTGCTAGTTTATAGTCGATAGTATCCTCCATTCTCCTTCCCGAAGGAGGGGAATGGAGATACCACCGACTTGCTAAATAACCACCAAATTTGAAGAAGCCCCCGGAACATTCAATACTTATGATATAATTTGAATAAAGATGAATAAAAGTAGAAGCAACGTATTTATTATGCTTAACTTAATTGTATCATTTTTTATTTCAGCCTGTTCCTCCCCCAGGGAACAGGTTAAAATAGAAAATGGTACTTTTAATATTAACGGGAAAGATGTGCAATTGATATGCGGAGAAATGCATTATCCCCGTATTCCGCACGAGTATTGGCGTGACCGTCTGCACCGAGCGCATGCAATGGGGTTGAACACCGTGTCTGCTTATGTATTCTGGAACTTCCACGAACGGCAACCCGGAGTATTTGATTTCAGCGGACAAGCGGATATTGCCGAGTTTGTACGTATTGCACAGGAAGAAGGGCTGTATGTCATTCTTCGTCCCGGGCCATACGTGTGTGCGGAATGGGATTTCGGAGGTTATCCTTCGTGGCTCCTGAAAGAAAAGGACTTGACTTATCGCAGTAAGGACCCGCGTTTCATGTCTTATTGCGAACGATATATCAAGGAACTTGGCAAGCAACTGGCCCCTCTGACTATCAACAACGGTGGTAATATTATCATGGTACAGGTGGAAAACGAATACGGTTCGTATGCGGCCGACAAAGAATACCTTGCTGCTATCCGTGATATGCTTCAAGAAGCCGGATTCAATGTTCCGTTGTTTACTTGCGACGGCGGTGGGCAGGTGGAAGCCGGACATATTGCCGGTGCATTGCCTACTTTGAACGGTGTGTTCGGCGAGGATATATTTAAAATCGTGGATAAATATCATCCGGGCGGTCCGTACTTTGTGGCGGAGTTCTATCCGGCTTGGTTTGATGAATGGGGGAAACGTCATTCTTCTGTTGCCTACGAGCGTCCTGCCGAACAACTGGATTGGATGTTGGGACATGGCGTATCTGTCAGTATGTATATGTTCCACGGCGGAACAAATTTCTGGTATATGAACGGTGCCAATACCAGCGGAGGATTCCGTCCCCAACCTACCAGCTACGATTATGACGCTCCGCTTGGAGAGTGGGGCAACTGCTATCCGAAATATCATGCTTTCCGGGAGATCATTCAGAAATACTTGCCGGAGGGAACACAGTTGCCGGAAGTGCCTGCCGATAATCCGACCACTACCTTTGCGACGGTCGAGCTGAAAGAAAGTGCTCCGTTAACTACGGCATTTCATCAGACTATACAATCGGAAGATGTTTTATCCATGGAAGATGTAGGAACCGATTTCGGATATATCCACTATCAGACTACCATTAAGACACCGGGAAAACAGAAATTGATTATTCAGGATTTGCGTGATTATGCCGTTATTCTGGTGGACGGTAAACAAGTAGCCAGCCTTGACCGTCGTTATAATCAGAACAGTACGACATTGGATATTCATAAAGTTCCCGCCACACTTGAGATTCTGGTTGAAAATACCGGACGGGTCAATTATGGTCCCGATATTCTTTTTAACCGTAAAGGAATTACAAGTCAGGTGCTTTGGGGGAATGAGAAATTGACAGGGTGGTCAATCACACCGCTTCCTCTTTATAAGGAAGAAGTATCTTCCTTGTCTTTCGGACAAGAAATCAAAGGTGTTCCGGCATTTCATAGAGGGACGTTCATTATCGAACAGCAAGGCGATTGCTTTGTCGATATGAGCCAATGGGGTAAAGGAGCTGTCTGGGTAAACGGTAAATCGTTGGGACGTTTCTGGAATATCGGTCCGCAACAAACTCTTTATATACCTGCTCCCTGGTTGAAAAAAGGTGAGAATGAGGTTGTTGTTTTCGAAATGGAGGATACGGGAAAGAGGAACTTGCAGGGATTGGACAAGCCGATTCTCGACAGTTTGGGTATTGATAAAAACAAGCCGGAGAAACAGCAACGCAATCAAACAGGCAGTCCGATTCTCGAAGAAGGAGATATTCTTCTGAACACCACTTTGGCGGAGACAAGCGATTGGCAGCAAGTTGATTTACCGGTTGTGAGCACTCTGCGTCATTTTTGCATCGAAACGCTTTCTTCTTATACGGAAGACAATCAGGCGTGTATTTCAGAGGTTGATTTGTTGGACGATAAGGGACAACCGATTGATAAGACCAAATGGGAAGTTGTTTACGTAAGCAGCGAGCAGGCAGATAAGAATCTGGGTGTAGCGGAGAACTTGTTCGACGGAGATATTTCTTCATTCTGGCATACAGATCCGGCAACGGAACCCGGACAGCCGCACCGTATCATTGTGGACATAAAGGAAATCTATAAAATATCAGCCCTTCGCTTCAAAGTACGTAAAGGTGCTTTTTTGTCAGGGAAGGTAAAAGAGATAAACGTATACGGTCGCCCGCAATTCTTCTTGTTTCATTGATTAAAGTGTACAGGTAGTAAGAAATTTGATTTCTATTTACTATCTTTGGCAAATCTAAAAAACACGATTATGAACATACGTATTTTGATAACCTTATTATTTGGAGTGACTTTGTTTTGTAGCTGCCAACCGAAGCAGTTACCGGTAAATTCTTTGGCAGAACGTGTAACGGAAGGAACCTCGAAAGATCGAATCCTTTTTCGGATGACACCGGAAAAAGACGATGTGTCTAAGGATTACTTTGAAATAACTGCCGAAGACGGTAAAGTCCTGATAGTCGGAAATTCCGATCTGTCATTGGCAACAGGACTGAACTGGTATCTGAAGTATGTAGCCGGTATTCATCTTTCCTGGAATAACCCGTCACAAAAGTTGCCGGAAGTGCTCCCTCTTCCCACGGGGAAAATCCGTCAGGAGACAGCTATGCAAAACCGTTATTATCTGAATTATTGTACTTATTCCTACTCAATGGCTTTCTGGGATTGGGAACGTTGGGAGAAGGAGATTGACTGGATGGCATTGCATGGCATTAATATGCCTTTGAGCATAACCGGAATGGAAGTAGTCTGGTATAATCTGCTGAAACGTGTCGGATACACAACGGAAGAAATCAATGAATTTATCTCCGGTCCGGCATTTATGGCCTGGTGGCAGATGAACAATCTGGAAGGGTGGGGCGGACCCAATCCTGACAGTTGGTATCAGCAACAAGAAGCACTTCAAAAGAAGATCGTATCCCGTATGCGGGAACTGGGAATTGAACCCGTATTTCCGGGTTATGCAGGAATGGTTCCCCGTAATATCGGTGAGAAACTAGGTTATCAGATTGCCGACCCCGGCAAGTGGTGCGGTTTCCCTCGTCCGGCCTTCCTTTCTTCGGAAGACGAGCATTTCGATTCTTTTGCGGCTATGTACTACGAAGAATTGGAGAAACTTTACGGAAAAGCTAAATATTATAGTATGGACCCATTCCATGAGGGAGGCAACACAGAAGGGGTAGACTTGGCGAAGGCCGGAACTTCTATAATGAAAGCCATGAAGAAAGCCAATCCGGAAGCTGTTTGGGTCATTCAGGCATGGCAGGCAAATCCGCGTCCGGCTATGGTTGATGTGTTGAATGCCGGAGATATGTTGGTGCTGGATTTGTATAGCGAAAGACTTCCTCAATGGGGGGATCCGGATTCGATGTGGTATCGTGAGAAAGGCTTTGGCAAGCATGACTGGCTTTATTGTATGTTGTTGAACTTCGGAGGAAATGTCGGTTTGCATGGACGAATGAATCAGTTGGTGAACGGATATTACGATGCGTGTACACATGCAAATGGGAAAACATTGCGTGGAGTAGGTGCTACTCCCGAAGGTATTGAGAATAATCCGGTGATGTTTGAATTGTTGTATGAGTTGCCGTGGCGTGCGGAACGTTTCTCGCCGGATACATGGTTGCAAGGATATCTGAAAGCCCGTTATGGTGGTGAACTGTCACCGGAAGTTATGGAAGCATGGAGAGCATTGGAACATACGGTTTATAATGCTCCCAAGAATTATCAGGGTGAGGGAACGGTGGAATCCTTATTGTGTGCCCGTCCGGGTTTCCATTTGGACAGAACGTCTACATGGGGATATTCCAAACTGTTCTATTCGCCTGATTCTACTTCGAAAGCTGCGGACTTAATGCTCTCTGTGGCTGAACAATATAAAGGCAACAATAATTTTGAATATGACTTGGTGGATATCGTACGTCAGAGTAATGCTGATAAAGGCAATGCATTGCTCGATGAAATATCCCAAAGTTATGATCGTAAAGACAAAGAGAATTTCCGGAAGCAGACGCAGCAGTTCCTTGAACTCATTTTGTCGCAAGACAGTTTATTGTCTACCCGGAAAGAATTCTCCGTATCTTCTTGGCTGACTGCCGCACGTTCTTTGGGCAATACGGACGCGGAAAAGAAACTCTATGAATGGAATGCATCTGCATTAATCACAGTCTGGGGTGATAGTATCGCTTCCAATCAGGGAGGTTTGCATGATTATTCTCATCGTGAATGGAGTGGTCTTTTGAAAGATTTGTATTATCTGCGTTGGAAAACTTTCTTTGAGCAGAAACAACAGGAGTTGGAAGGCAAAGCTAGCGGTGAAGTGATTAATTTCTATGGTATGGAGAAAGCTTGGGCGGAAAAGGCTCATGAGTATTGATTCAAAAGTATGAGATAATAGCAATTTTATTTTTATACTCTTATTGAGGGTTCATCAGGTTCATCTTCGTGTTGGACTGCCGATGAATAAATAGATACAGGGTGAAGGAGAGAAGGAGAAACGATTGAAAGCGTCCTTCACTTCTTCACTCTGTACTTTTTACTTCCATGTAGTGTCCTTTTTTGAACTCTAAAGCGGCGCTTTAGAGTGTGTAAAGCATAGCTTTAGCCTACCTAAAGCGCTGCTTTTCAAAAGTCGAAGAATTTGTTTCAACTATGGACGAAAATAAATAAAGTAACAGCAATTTGTCTACCGGGTTTAACGGGCGGGTAATCAGGCTGTTATGGATGAGATGCTGAATCTATATGTCCAGCGTATTGGATCTATATGCCCAACGCGTTGATTATATATGTCCAACACATTGGATCTATATGTCCGATAAACTAGTAATATAGAAGTAATAAAAAGAGGAGCTGTCCGACAGATCAGCAGTATCTCCCCATAATACGGCTCTAAGCTGGAAAAGTCTGTTCTATTGGGGAGATATCCTGAAAGTGGCTATTACTCCTTTATGGTCAGAAGGCCATATGCCTTTGGGGGTGATGAAGTTGTCTTCTGTATTCTCTTCTATGCGCTGACTTTTGACAATGGAACGGGACGGACCGAGAATCATAGAGGATATCGGTGTAATGTCCTGATTAGGATAAAAGTAAATAAAATCAATCCGGTCTCTTTCGTCCGCATCGGGTGCCCAAGTTAATTTGCTGACAGGCATCTTGTCGTTGTCGGAAGGAAAAGTGAATCCCGGGTGAGTGACCGGGTTAGGATATAGAGTCCGATATATGTCCTTGAATCCTTCTTTGCAGAGTATACTTGAACAGTCCCAATTGATAACTACCCCATTATGGTCCCATAGGTCTTTTGTATCTTCTTGCCAGTCGAGGTGAGAAGGTTCGTTGAAATCTCCTCCTAATAGAACAATGGCTCCTTCGGCAATGTCTTGCCGTGCGTTTTCGATGAATACTTCAATGGCTTCTTCGCGAAAGGCGATCCGGTTGGCCGCTAAAATGGAATCCGCATTATGAACAGGTTGTGTCATTTTCTTCCAAGTACTTCCATTGTAACCACGAGGTAAGTAACAAGCATAATTCTTATAATCTAAGTGGGCGGAATAAACGGCAATAGTATGTCCGGCTATGCCGATAGTTGCTTTCAGGATAGAGCCGCAACCGCTGTCCTTTGGATAGATAATCTCCTGCTGACTTATATTGTATTTGGATAAAATGCCTACATCCAGAGGGTTATGTTCTCCATAGTAAGTTTTTCCACGTTTCTTAAGTGCCTCAATGATGCGGGATATAAAGCAGGTGCCATTGTAGTTGCGGACTTCACTGAAAAAAACGATATCGGCATCAACTTGTGCCACTTCATCGGCTATGGCTTCAAATCCTCCTTCTACGATGCTTCCTTCCTGCCAGATGTTGAGTTGCAGGACGGTGAGATGAGAGGTTGGGGTCGCATTGCGACCCCAACTTGTTATTCCTATGCTGCTAAGGCATAAGAGTAGTATATAAAAATTTAGTTTCATGCCGTTCTTTTTTATTCTTGTAGAATCCACATCAACTTGTTTACTTCGTCCGAACCGTTGAATTGCCTTTGTACAGCCGCTTCTACATTTGCCTTGTTATAATAACAGAATCTTTTTTATTGCCATATATTAGATTTTACTTTTCCAGCAACTCTTTCAGAAAATCATCCAACTCTTTATCCAATCCTTTCAGTAGCTCGTCATTCACCAGCATCGTATCGTCGTCTACCAACAATAGTTCAGTTACCGTTTCTTTGTCCTCATCCACCAGTACAAACGAATAAGGTTTCAGGATAGTCACCTTGTCGAAGTCACCTGCATCTTTCATTCTGCAAAGGATACTACGTAAGCCGGGCTCAATATTTTCGAGGAAATCATCGCCGTCGTATGTTGCCCATTCTTCCACCATGACGTTTGCTAGTTCTTCATCATCATCGTTGTAAATATTCAGTTGCCCTGACGTCTGGTCAGGTTGCAGATGAATATCGGTTACGACTGTCTGTTCACAATTGCATACATATTTGCCGACTGCCTTTTGGATAGCCGATTCGATGATAGATAATGATTGTTGGCTCAGTTTCATAGGTTCCTTCTTTTTGTCAGTTCAAAGGTATAAAAAAAATAAGATTTGATACATGATTTCCTTAAAAATCATCATTAAATCGGCTCATTTGCATCTTTAATTTGGATATTTGAGCATTTCTCTCCTTCAATTCGGCCAAATAGAGGCTGGTGAGGTAATAATTCGGCACATCGTCAATACTCGCTTTGACATTGTTGACAACATTCTTTTTCTCTATCTTCTTGGCTAGTTGCTGTGCCTTTTCCGCCCATTTCACTGCTTGAGACAGACTATCTTTCGTCTCATAATACACGGCAATATTGAAGGCGGCTCTCATCTGCTTCTTTGTGTTCTTGGTTCCTTCGAAAGCCTGATGCCAAAGTTCGAATGCATTATCCCATGAATTTTCGCGGACGTAGATAGCTGCATCGCGCATCTGAACCGAACCGCCGGTGTATAAATACCGTTTTCCCGTTTTCCATATCGGAACCAGATGCTTTACCGGAACTGTTCCTGCAAATTCCGCAGCTTCTTTCAACATTTCCCTTTCGGGGATGATACGGGCAGCCGCTTCTGTGACCGAACCTCCGAAATCTTCCCAAAAGATACTGTCATTAGGGTGAAGGGTGGTCATGGGCTTGCTTCGTCCCGGCACATAAACCCGTACTGTGGGATATACTTTTACATCCATAGCTCCCTGATAACAATTGAAATCGGGTAGATAACGAATGGTCTTGGTTGCTTTGAATTGCAGATTCTCTAATGCAATAATAAAATCAACTCCTAAATCGGAAGCTAACTGGCTGACTTCCTCTTGACTTAGCATATTTTCACGCGCTAACTTGTCATTGGCACGTAAGGCGGAGTCACAAATGACAACTTCATCAAAGTAATTCTGGTGGGCTATTTCTTCAGCCAATGATTCGGCAGCAATCTTGGGATCACCGTTGGCATAGGCTGTGGCGCGACTTACTTCCGGAACGTTTTCCTTCGTTTTCTGTACTTCTGTAATCAATTTGTTATCCGGTGCATCGCTGGTGTTATTCACAACAGCTACCTTGCGGAGCTGGGGTGGAAAACTCAAGTCGGCGGGTTGCAGATAATCAATGGAAATCTGTTCGATGCTCTGGCAACTGTTGAATAGCAACAGGAACAGAGAGATGAATGCCAGTGAATAAGATTTTGCCATAGTTTGATTCATTTAGTAGTTTGAACAAAAGTACTATTTTGCACGAATAAAAGAAAGAGGCCGCCTGACAAGTCGATAGTATCTAAAACTCTCCTCCTTCGGGAAGGAGGAGTCCCCGTAGGGGGAGGTGGTAGGTGAATATATAAGTCTATTATTATCAGCATTGTGTATCCACCTACCACCCCGGCTTTCAGCCACCCCTTCTTCCCGAAGGAGGGGAATTGCAGATACTACTGACTTGTCAGGCAGCCTTTATTATTTAGTAAAGTAGTTAGGACTAATTAACTACTTGAACTCTTCTTTATCAAACGTTCTTTCCGTGACAGTTTTTATACTTCTTGCCGCTTCCGCATGGACAGGGATCATTACGTCCTACGGTCTTTTCGGCACGAATCGGTTCACGTCTCTGTTGCTCGCGCGTATCCTGACTGGCAGCAGCCTGCTGATTCGGATCACTCAGGTCCTGCTTGTTCTCACGATACTTGCTCATGTCCTGACGCTGTTCCGGTGCAGCCTGGCGTACTTCTACACGACGGGCAGCCTGTTCATCCGGAGCTTCCTGTACAGGAATTTGTCCGCGCATCAAGATAGAAACAGTCTGATTGTTAATCTTATTCACCATTGAGTCAAACAACGTTACAGATTCCAGTTTGTAAATCAACAACGGGTCTTTCTGCTCGTAGCTTGCATTCTGTACAGAGTGTTTCAGTTCATCCAGTTCGCGCAGGTTCTCTTTCCATGCTTCGTCGATAACGTGCAGCAGGATTGACTTTTCAAATGCTTTTACTACCTCTTTGGATTCGGATTCGTAAGCAGCTTTCAGGTTACAAGAGATATTGTACATACGTTTACCGTCCGTGATAGGAATCAGGATGTTCTCGTACATGTGTCCCTGGTTCTCATATACCTGTTTGATAACCGGATTGGCAATCTGTGCCAGGCGTTCAGTCTTACGTTTGAAGTTCTCCATGGCAATGCCGAATGTCTTTTCAGCCAGTTTCTCTTTCTTCTCGTTGCGGAATTCTTCTTCGGTGAACGGAGTTTCCATAGCCAACGTCTGAAGCAGTTCCATTTGGCAACCTTCGTAGTCGTTGTTCTCGATAGCGTTGGCGCAACGGTCCCAAATCATGTTCACAATATCCATACCGATACGTTCGCCCATTAAAGCATGGCGGCGTTTCGTATAGACAACCGTACGTTGCTTGTTCATCACGTCGTCATATTCCAACAGGCGTTTACGGATACCGAAGTTGTTTTCTTCTACCTTCTTCTGTGCACGTTCGATAGAGTTGGAAATCATCTTGTGCTCAATCATTTCACCTTCCTGGAAACCGAGCCTGTCCATTACGCTGGCGATACGGTCGGAGGAGAACAGACGCATCAAGTCGTCTTCCAGTGACACGAAGAATACAGAAGAACCCGGGTCACCCTGACGTCCTGCACGACCACGCAACTGGCGGTCTACACGGCGGGATTCGTGGCGCTCCGTACCGATGATTGCCAAACCGCCTGCGGCTTTCACTTCCGGGCTTAGCTTGATGTCGGTACCACGACCTGCCATGTTGGTGGCAATGGTAACTGTTCCGCTCAAACCGGCAGTAGCAACAATATCAGCTTCTTTCTGGTGTAACTTTGCATTCAGCACCTTGTGTTCGATCTTGCGCATGGTCAACATCTTGCTCAGCATTTCGGAGATTTCTACCGAAGTAGTACCTACCAATACCGGGCGTCCGGCGTTCACCAGTTGTTCGATTTCTTCGATTACGGCTTTATATTTTTCACGTTTCGTCTTGTAGACGCGGTCGTTCATATCTTTACGGGCAATCGGGCGGTTGGTCGGGATCACTACCACATCCAGTTTGTAGATGTCCCAGAGTTCGCCGGCTTCCGTTTCGGCTGTACCGGTCATACCGGATAGCTTGTGATACATACGGAAGTAGTTTTGCAGAGTAATCGTAGCAAAGGTCTGTGTGGCAGCTTCCACTTTCACGCCTTCTTTGGCTTCGATAGCCTGGTGCAATCCGTCAGAGTAACGGCGGCCTTCCATGATACGTCCGGTCTGTTCGTCTACAATCTTCACCTGTCCGTCGATCACTACGTATTCGTCGTCTTTCTCGAACATGGTGTAAGCCTTCAACAATTGGTTGATAGTATGTACACGTTCCGATTTAATAGCGTAGTTTGTAAGCAGTTCGTCCTTTTTCTCCAACAACTGTTCGTTGGTCAGGTTCATATTCTCCAATTCCGAAAGTTCTGCGGCAATGTCCGGAAGAACGAATAGTGTCGGGTCTTCGGAGTTACCGGTGATCAGGTCGATACCTTTATCGGTCAGGTCTACACTGTTCAGCTTTTCATCAATGACGAAGTACAACGGTTCCGTCACTTCGTGCATACGCTTGTTGTTCTGCTCCATGTAGATTTCTTCCGTCTTCAGCATACCGGCTTTAATGCCCTGTTCACTCAGGAACTTAATCAATGCTTTGTTCTTCGGCAAACATTTGTGGCTGCGGTACAGGGCGAGGAATCCTTCTTCCACTTCTTTCTTATCGTTGGATGCGATCAGTTTTTTTGCTTCGGACAAATACTTGGTTGCCAATACTTTCTGTGCTTCTACCAGACGCTCTACTAGCGGACGGAGCTGCTCGAACAGTTGGTCGTCACCTTTCGGCACGGGACCGGAGATAATCAGCGGAGTACGGGCGTCATCGATCAATACGGAGTCGACCTCATCGACGATAGCGTAGTTGTGCTGACGCTGTACAAGGTCTTTCGGGCTGATCGCCATATTGTCACGCAGGTAGTCGAAACCGAATTCGTTGTTGGTACCGAACGTGATGTCTGCCAGATATGCCTGGCGGCGTGCGTCGGAGTTCGGCTGGTGACGGTCGATGCAATCTACGCTCAAACCGTGGAACATATAAAGAGGACCCATCCATTCGGAGTCACGTTTTGCCAGATAATCATTCACGGTAACCACGTGCACACCGTTTCCGGTCAGTGCATTCAGGAATACGGGGAGGGTAGCCACCAATGTCTTACCTTCACCGGTTGCCATTTCCGCAATCTTGCCTTTGTGCAGAACGACACCACCGAACAACTGTACATCGTAGTGTACCATGTTCCAGACCGTATCGTTACCACCGGCTATCCAGTGATTCTGATAAATGGCCTTATCGCCCTCGATGCGTACAAAGTCTTTTGTAGCAGCCAGTTGGCGGTCGAAATCAGTGGCGGTAACTACGATTTCTTCATTTTCCGTGAAACGTTTTGCAGTAGCCTTGACGATTGAGAAAGCAACGGGCAGTACTTCGTCCAGTGCTTTTTCGTATTTATCCAGAATTTCTTTTTCTATCTTGTCGATTTGTGCAAAGACTTCTTCGCGGTCTTCCAGTTCCAGGCTTTCGATACTCGCTTTCAGTTCTTCCACTTTCGCACGTTCGGCGGTAGCCGACTCATGGATATATTTTTTGAGTTCTTCCGTTTTGGCACGGAGTGCGTCGTTGTCCAGTTTCTCAATCTCCGGGTAAGCAGCTTTGATTTTCTCCACCCAGGGCTTGATTTCTTTCATGTCTCGCGTGGATTTGTTTCCGAAAATCGAGCTTAAAAATTCATTGAATCCCATTTGTATAAGTATGTTTATTATTTATCGAATTAAAATAGTTTGCGCAAAGTTACATTAAAATGCTGATTTATTTATGTTTTGCGCCCTGTTTTTGTGAGGTTTCTTTTACCGCAGGCCGGTAATAGGAGCAGATGTGCAGGCGTTGGGAGCCCGGATGCGCATAAAATGTGCCAGTGTAGGCGCGATATGGTCTATTGTTACAGGTGTCTGGATAACGGCCGGTTTCACGGAATGTCCCATGAAAATCAATGGCGAAGGAATATAAGAATGGCGTACCACTTTGTTTTCGCCACCATTCTCGTTGACGATTGTCCACCCGGGGAGGACGTCGATTACGAGGTCTCCCGAACGTTTGCGGTGGTAACCGTTGCGTATTTTATAGATCTCCGGAGTCCATGAACCCAGTAGAAGCCGGTTGGCGGAATATGCCTCGTTCACTCCGCTGAACTGCATCAGGAATTCGGCGGACTTCTGCTGTATTTCCGTCAAGTTCAGTTCTTTCTTTTCCAGTAATTTATGGTTCAGATAGATTTGCTGGTTGTGGTGGGTTTCAACGTACTTTCCCTCACCGTATGTAGCCATGAGGTACATATTCAGCAAGGCGGCGCAGCGGTTGAGATAAAACTCTCCGCCGGGGATTTTGTATAATCCCGAATCGGGCGATTCGCTGTCCGTATAGCCGGTCGAGGTGACGAAAAGAAGCACGTTTTGTAGTCCTACCTTCTTGTCGAGCACATCGAGCAGGTTGGCGATACTGCGGTCGAGACGTACGTATGTATCTTGTATTTCCATAGCACATTCCTGTACGGATTTATGTGCGTAGTTACCCGCATAATAAGTCAGTGCCAATAAGTCAGTAATATCGTCCATACCGATAGAACTTTTGTTGAGCGCTTCTTCGGCGAGTGCATTGACTTCATCGTTCACAAAGGGACTGGCGATGAACCGTCGGAACTTGTTGTTGCGGTCGTCGTCAAATTTATATTTGAAAAGCATATCCCGCCAATCTGGCAGGAAAGTGTACATCCCCCGCGGGAAAACCGGTTCCCATGTCATGCCGGCGATACGGAAATCGACAGCCTGGCGGTCGTTGTATTGACTTGCCCACCAGGGAAATTCTCCGTAGTAGGTTGTCCCGCTCCATTTTCCGGTATTGGGATTGAGCCAGAAAGCACCGTTTCCGGCATGTCCGGCGGCAAAAATGGCGGCGTCGCAGTTGGGGGCAATGGCGTATACAAGTCCCTTGCCTTGTGTAGCTATTTTAAGCTCGTCGGCAATGGTGGAAGTCAGCAATTTGGTGGGGGCGACCGTCTGATCGGTGTAATATCCCATAAATGCCGTGTCGTCCGTGCTGTTGACGGGGCGGAGGGTGGCGGCGTCCATCCAGCGTTTGGAGATAATTCCGTTCATGGAGGGCGTCGTACCGCTATAAATGGCAGCTATGGCGGAAGCGCGGTCTACACCGCTGAAAGTATATTCGGCGTTATGGAACACTCTTCCCTCTTTCCAAAGACGTTTGAAGCCCTTTTCGCCGTAAAGTGACGAAAATGCTTCCAGGTAGTCCGTACGTAATTGGTCGATCGTCAGTCCCACCACTAATTTAGGGGCGGCAGGTAGCGACTGGGCTTGCAGCCCGGTGAAGGTCAGTACGGTGATAAGGGAAGTTAGTAGTCCTTTCATTATTTCTTTTTAGATGTCACAATTAGATTGCTCACTGAACGTATCAGCAAACAGAGTGCCAAAGGTACAACAGCAAAGTCAAATCTTTGCGGAATTACCGGAAAAAGCACTATAAAAAGTGTTAAAATAATAAGATTTAAGGTCAAATACCAACATTTCTTCCCTTTTCGGACACAATATATGATGTAAGGAAGGAAAAGAAGCTGGCCCGGATGAAAGACAAATAACAGGAAATTGGAGCTGACAGCCGGGTGTTCGGAGAAGAGGGCCAGGAACGCAAGGATACATCCTGCGATACCTGCCGTACCGAACAATATGAGGTCGACTCCCCAGAGTCCTGTCCGTCGGCGGATGCCGTAAATGGTAGCGGCGGCGGTAAGTATAAAGAGGAGAAGAGCGGATTGCAGCGGAGTGGGTATCCAAAAGCTTTCATCTTCTTCGGGAGTGGCATCCACAATCAGTTCGCTGTCCGTTACAAGCGGGCGTTGAATGGAATCACCGGTAATTTGTGCGCCGGCAAATGCATCCATTAGATAGAACGGGGCAAACATCATCTGTCGCTGCGTGATAGGCCGATCGGCTTCGCTTCCGATACATAGATCAATGCCGAAACGTGCCCACGGATGTCCTTTGCAATATTGGTGGACGATCTCGCGGAAGGTACGTGAACCGTCTTGCGGTTCTACGGGATAAATCACTTTGCCCGCAATACTTTCTTCTATCTTGTCGCGGGGACGGGTGGCACAATTATCGTAAAAGAAATTATAACGGTACACCCGGTTTTCGGGGCGGTAATTTTCTTGTAACAAGCGGATTAGTTCGGCCTTTTCTTCGTTGTTCAGGTTAAGTGTCTGTTGCCATACGCTGCGTCCGAAATAGGCATATTCTCCTGCAAAATGAGGGTAGTCGATCACTCCCAGCCGGTAGTCCGTTTCTCCGAGTGAGAAGCGGAGAGCGAAGTTAGGGATGTCAAAGCTGAATAAGCCGTAATTGAATACGACGTCAATCCCTTGTGAGGGATTTTCGTAACGAATGGCAGTGTGTCCGAACAGGGTGTATATCACTTCTCCGGGAGCACAAGTCAGCAGGCTAAGACGGATAGAGTCATTGCTGTTGGCAGTTGTTTGTCCAATGGGCAGGAGCAACAGGAAAAGAGAGAAGATTACATATAAAAAAGACCGTTTCATCAGTAGGTTCGTTTTATTTTGGCAGCGAATATACAAAGAATTGTTGGATTCGTGAAACAGAGCCTCTGTTTTATCAAAATAGAGCCTCTGTTTGGGGTAAATAGAGCCTTCATTTGGGTGAAATAGAGCCTCTGTTTTACCGGAATTATACACGTAAAAGCGTGCCACTAACCGTGCTACCCCTTTTGCATGTATAATTGATTGTGAATTAGTGATTTATCTCCTGCTGAAAAATGGAGGCGTGCCACCAACCGTGCATATATAAATAAAAATATATATTATTCTATATTATATAGTTCGCCCGACACACTTTTTTGAGAGAGAGAACAGAAGAAGAACCAAAAAAGAAGATAATTTCTCTCAGATGTTTCGATTTCTCTTTTTTTACTTTACCTTTGCGCCCGCTAAAAGATAAGAATGCATTGAATTTAATTATCGACATAGGAAATACCGCTGCGAAGGTTGCCCTCTTTGACGGTGGGGAAATGGTGGAAGTACTGACCGAGTCCAATCAGTCATTGGATTGTCTGGAAGCTCTTTGTGCCAAATACCCGGTTGAGCAGGGAATTGTAGCTACCGTGATTGATTTAAGCGAACGGGTGCTTGCGGCTTTGGTCGCCTTGCCTTTCCCTTTGCTGTGGCTCGATTCGAAGACTCCGCTTCCGGTCACCAACCTGTACGAAACTCCCGAAACGCTGGGATACGACCGAATGGCTGCTGTGGTGGGAGCGAATGAGCAATATCCTCGTAGAGATATATTGGTAATTGATGCGGGAACTTGCATTACTTACGAGTTTATAGACTCGAAAGGACAGTATCATGGTGGTAATATTTCTCCCGGTATGCAGATGCGTTTCAAGGCACTCAACCAGTTTACCGGACGCTTGCCTCTTATTGACTCCAACGGGCGCAAACTCCCCATGGGGCGGGATACCGAAACGGCTATACGCGCCGGGGTGTTGAAAGGTATGGAATACGAAATTTCAGGTTATATTGAGTCTATGAAGCATAAATATCCTGAACTTTTGGTTTTTTTAACGGGCGGAGATGATTTTTCTTTTGATAGCAGCGTAAAAAGTATCATCTTTGCAGATAGATTTTTAGTGTTGAAAGGATTAAATAGAATTTTAAACTATAATAATGGTAGGATTTAAACACACGCTTTGGGCGCTATTGCTCACAATGGTTACCGGAATGGCAATCGCTCAAAATAATACAAACTCTCCTTATACACGATATGGCTATGGCGACTTGTCTGACCAGAACTTCGGAAACAGTAAGGCAATGGGAGGAATTGCTTTCGGACTCCGGGACGGAGCGCAGATCAATCCGTTGAATCCTGCTTCGTATACAGCCATTGATTCGTTGACTTTCCTCTTTGAAGGGGGCGTCAGTCTTCAAAATATGAATATTAGTGGCGGTGGCGTGAAGCTGAACGCCAAAAACTCTAGTTTCGACTATCTGGCAATGCAATTCCGGTTACATAGGAGACTAGCGATGAGTATCGGTTTGCTGCCGTTCTCCAATGTGGGATATACGGTGTCGGATACTCAGACTGCGACAGATCCCGCAACTGGTAATACGACAGCTTATGCCAGAAATTATACAGGCGACGGAGGCTTACACCAACTATATGTCGGATTGGGTGTGAAGGTATTCAAAGATCTTTCAGTGGGTGTAAATGCTTCTTATTTCTGGGGGGATATAACCCGTTCGCGGACTATTTATTATCCGAATGTATCCGGGGCTTATAATTTTGTGCAACAGGCGACTGCATCTGTATCATCTTATAAGCTGGACTTTGGAGCACAGTATACAAAGGATATAGATAAGAAACATTCAGTGACGCTTGGTGTTGTATATTCTCCAAAAATAAAACTGGGGAATGATTATGATGTGACAACACAGTTGGTCTCTAATAGTACAGGTACGGTTGAAACTTCAACTAGCGTGGCGCCGGATGCTACATTGGCACTCCCTAATACGTATGGTGTCGGATTTACCTATAACTATGACAAACGCCTGACAATCGGAGTGGATTACAGTTTGCAACAATGGTCGAAAGCAGACTTTGGTGTAAGGACAACAGATGAATCCATACGTGGTGATTTTGATGAAACTTATGCTTATTGCGACCGTTCTAAAATATCTGTGGGTGCGGAATATATCCCTAACTTGCTGGGACGTTCTTATCTTGCTCACATAAAATATCGTTTGGGAGCTTATTATACGACCCCGTATTATAAGATCAACGGCAAGAAGGCTACCCGCGAATATGGTGTAACAGCCGGTTTCGGTCTGCCTGTTCCTCGTTCACGCTCTATCCTCAGTATCAGCGGACAGTTTGTTCGTATCAGTGGACAAGAAGCGACTTTTGTGAACGAAAATATCTTCCGCGTAAGTATCGGATTGACGTTCAACGAACGTTGGTTCTTCAAGCGTAGAGTAGAGTAATGCAAGAATTAAAAAGAGAAGAGAATAGACGACTATAATATTATACTAACAACTAAAATTTAGATACAATGAAAATTAAAACGCTTGTAGCTATGTTGTTCCTTTCGGCAGGGGCGACTACTGTGGTAGCACAGGATGCGACTAACTGTAATTCAAACAGTAGTATCTCGCATGAAGCTGTGCGTGCAGGTAACTTTAAAGATGCGTATGCTCCTTGGAAAGCTGTGTTGGAAAACTGTCCGACACTCCGTTTCTACACTTTTACTGACGGATATAAAATTCTGAAAGGCTTAATGGCACAGATTAAGGACAGAAATAATCCGGAATATCAGAAATATTTTAATGAACTGATGAATACGCATGACTTGCGTATCAAATACACTGATGAATTCCTGGCTAAAGGTACGAAGGTATCTTCTGCTGATGAAGCTTTGGGTATCAAGGCTGTAGACTATATCGCCTTGGCTCCGAAACTGGATGTGAATCAGGCTTATCAATGGCTGAGCCAATCGGTTAATGCTGTAAAAGGCGAGTCTGCCGGAGCTACTATTTTCTATTTCCTGCAGATGTCTTTGGATAAACTGAAAGCTGATCCTGCTCATAAGGAACAATTTATCCAGGATTATCTGGCTGCTTCCGAATATGCTGATGCTGCCATTGCTGCTGAAACTAATGAAGCAAAGAAGAAAGGTCTGCTGGGTATCAAAGATAACTTGGTTGCCTTGTTTGTAAACAGTGGTACGGCTGATTGTGAATCACTGCAAGGAATTTATGGCCCGAAAGTAGAAGCTAATCAGACTGACCTTGCTTATTTGAAGAAAGTAATCGACATCATGAAAATGATGAAATGTACGGAAAGTGAAGCTTATTTGCAGGCATCTTTCTATGCTTATAAAATGGAACCGACAGCAGAGGCTGCTACCGGATGTGCATATCAGGCATTCAAGAAAGGTGATATCGACAGTGCAGTGAAATTCTTTGATGAAGCTATTAACCTGGAAACTGACAATATAAAGAAAGCGGAAAAAGCATACGCAGCTGCTGCTGTGTTGGCTTCTGCTAAGAAATTGTCACAGGCAAGAACTTACTGTCAGAAAGCTATCGGTCTCAATGAAAATTATGGCGCTCCGTATATCTTGATTGCCAACCTTTATGCAATGAGTCCTAACTGGAGTGACGAGTCTGCACTGAATAAGTGTACTTACTTTGTTATAATTGACAAATTGCAACGCGCAAAACAAGTAGACCCGAGTGTAGCTGAAGAAGCAAACAAATTGATCGGCAGATATTCTGCACACACTCCGCAAGCAAAAGACCTGTTTATGTTGGGTTACAAGGCTGGCGACCGTATTACTATCGGTGGCTGGATCGGAGAGTCTACAACGATTAGATAAACGTATGTTGCGAAAACGAAAGAACCGTTTGTTGCATAAAAGCATGAGCATAACAATTGTCTTAGGGATAATTGTTATGCTTCTTTTATTTCCCTCCTGTGGTGGCAAAAAGAAAATAACGGGGGATGCTATTACAGAACGTGACTCCATGGCAGTGATGCAGACATCCGGAGTGACAACCCTTATATCCGATTCGGGAGTGACCCGCTACCGGGTGAATACGGAAGAGTGGCTGGTTTTCGACCGCAAGAAGCCGTCTTATTGGGCATTTGAAAAAGGAGTGTATCTTGAACAGTTCGATTCGATCTTTCATATAGAAGCCAGTATCAAGGCGGATACTGCCTACTACTATGACAAGGAAAGACTCTGGAAACTGATAGGAAACGTGGATATACAAAACCGGAAAGGAGAGCGTTTCAATACGGAACTGCTTTACTGGAATGAAGCTACGCAGAAAGTGTATTCCGACAAGTTTATTCGTATCCAGCAACCGGACCGGATTATCACCGGGCATGGGTTCGATTCCAATCAGCAAATGACCGTTTATACGATTCATAATATTGAAGGTATATTCTACGTCGACGACGAGGCGACTGCTCCGCCACAACCGGAAACAAAAGCCCTGCCGGACTCTGTGAAAAAAGATTCTGTGAAATAAGCTATGAATATTTATATCTCTCTAATAATCACCATGCTTTTCTCCGCTTTCTTTTCGGGAATGGAGATTGCATTTGTCTCGGTAGACAAACTGCGTTTTGAAATGGAACGCAAAGGGGGCATTACTTCCCGCATCCTTTCTATCTTTTTCAAGAACCCGAACGAGTTTATCTCTACCATGTTGGTGGGTAACAATATCGCACTGGTTATCTATGGTATCCTGATGGCTCAGATCATTGGTGAAAATCTGCTGGCCGGCTTTATTGACAATCACTTCCTAATGGTGTTGGCACAGACTGTCATTTCTACCCTGATTATTTTGGTGACCGGAGAGTTCCTGCCGAAAACATTGTTCAAGATCAATCCCAATATGGTATTGAACGTTTTCGCCGTTCCACTTTTTATTTGTTACGTTGTTTTATATCCTATATCCAAGTTGTCTTCCGGTTTGTCTTGCATCTTCCTGCGCATTTTCGGCATGAAGGTAAACAAGGATGCGTCCGACAAAGCTTTCGGAAAGGTGGATCTTGATTATTTTGTGCAGAGCAGCATTGATAATGCCGAGAATGAGGAGGAACTGGATACGGAAGTGAAAATCTTCCAGAACGCACTTGACTTCTCGAATATTAAAATACGCGATTGTATTGTTCCCCGTACTGAGGTGGTGGCGGTTGATCTCACAACTTCGCTGGATGAACTGAAAAGCCGTTTTATAGAGTCGGGTATCTCCAAGATTATCGTATATGACGGTAATATTGACAATGTGGTCGGTTACATCCACTCTTCGGAGATGTTTCGCGCACCGACCAACTGGCACGAGAATGTGAAGCAAGTGCCGATTGTCCCCGAAACAATGTCCGCCAATAAGCTGATGAAACTGTTCATGCAACAGAAAAAGACAATTGCGGTAGTGGTGGACGAGTTTGGCGGAACGTCCGGTATTGTGTCATTGGAAGATCTGGTAGAAGAAATCTTCGGTGATATAGAAGACGAGCATGATAACACTTCCTATATCAGCAAGCAGATAGACGAACATGAATATGTATTGTCCGGCCGTCTGGAGATTGAGAAAGTCAACGAAACGTTCGGTCTCGACTTGCCTGAATCCGACGAATATCTGACAGTGGGAGGACTGATTCTGAATCAATATCAGAGTTTCCCAAAACTGCATGAAGTGATTCGGGTAGGACGTTATCAGTTCAAGATAATCAAGGTGACGGCGACGAAAATAGAACTGGTTCGCTTAAAAGTCATGGAATAATGACGAATACCGAGAAATTTTTAGCCAATAAATAGAAGCATATTAGCATTTTTTGTATCTTCGTGCGCTAAAACGACAATTAGAAGAAATAATAATAAACATAAATCGTATTAATCAAAATGGCAACATTACAAAACATTAGGTCGAAAGGACCTCTATTGGTGATTGTTATCGGCTTGGCGCTGTTTGCTTTCATTGCGGGTGATGCATGGAAGGTGATGCAGCCGCACCAGGCACATGACGTTGGTGAGGTGAACGGAGACGCTCTTTCCGCTCAGGAGTATCAGAACTTGGTAGAAGAATATACCGAAGTGGTGAAACTCATGCGTGGAGTGACCGCCTTGAATGACGAACAAACCAGTCAGGTACGCGATGAAGTATGGCGTTCCTACGTTAACAATAAACTGATTGAAAAAGAAGCTGAAGCACTGGGACTGACTGTTTCTACTGCTGAAATTCAGGATATCCTGAAAGCTGGCGTTCATCCTTTGTTGAGACAGACTCCTTTCCAGAATCCGCAAACCGGAAACTTCGACAAGGATATGTTGAACAAGTTCCTGGTAGAATATGCCAAAATGAACGAATCGCAAATGCCGGCACAGTATGCTGAACAGTACAACAATATGTATAAATATTGGTCGTTCATTCAGAAAACTCTGATTCAGAGCCGTCTGGCTGAAAAGTATCAGGCATTGGTATCCAAAGCGCTTATCTCTAACCCGGTGGAAGCACAGGATGCTTTCGACGCAAGAGTAAACCAATACAATATGTTGCTGGCTGCCGTTCCTTATTCTTCTGTGGTAGATTCTACAATCGTAGTGAAGGAATCGGAACTGAAAGACTTGTATAACAAGAAAAAAGAACAGTTCAAGCAATACCAGGAAACTCGTGATATCAAATACATCGACGTACAGGTAACTGCCAGTGCAGCCGACCGCGCCGCTATCCAGAAGGAAGTGGACGAAGCTACTGAACAGTTGGCTACTACAACGGATGATTATACTTCTTTCATTCGTTCGGTTGGTTCGGAAGCTCCTTATGTAGACTTGTTCTACAACAAGACTGCTTTCCCGTCGGATGTAGTTGCACGTTTGGACTCTGCTTCTGTTGGTTCTGTTTATGGTCCTTACTATAATGGTGGCGATAATACGATCAACTCATTCAAAATTGTAGCCAAGACTGCGGCTGCCGATTCTGTTGAGTTCCGTCAGATTCAGGTATATGCGGCAGATGCAGCTAAGACGAAAACTCTGGCCGACAGTATCTACAATGCTATCAAAGGTGGTGCTAACTTCGTAGATCTTGCTAAGAAATACGGTCAGACCGGTGATTCCAACTGGATGACTGCTGCACAGTACGAAGGTGCACAAATTGACGGTGACAACTTGAAATTTATTTCTGCTATTAACAGCACAGGTGTGAACGAGCTGGTAAACTTGCCGTTGGGTCAAGCTAACGTTATTCTTCAGGTGACTAACAAGAAAGCGGTGAAGGATAAATATAAAGTAGCTGTGGTGAAGCGTGAAGTTGAATTCAGCAAGGAAACATACAACCGTGCTTACAATGACTTCAGCCAGTTTATCGCTGCCAATCCTTCTGTTGAGAAAATGGTGGCTAACGCCGAAGAAGCCGGATACAAATTGCTTGACAGAGCTGATTTGTATAGCTCCGAACATGGTATCGGTGGTGTGAGAGGTACAAAAGAAGCGTTGAGATGGGCATTCGATAAAGCAAAACCGGGTGAAGTATCAGGCTTGTATGAATGTGGCGAAAGCGATCACATGATGGTCGTTGGTCTGGTAAACATCAAGCCGGAAGGATACCGTCCATTGAAAGCCGTACAGGAACAGTTGAGAGCTGAGATCGTGAAAGATAAGAAAGCTGAAAAGATTATGGCTGACATGAAGGCTACCAACGCAACCTCACTCGACCAGTACAAGGCTATGCCGAACGCTGTCAGCGATTCTTTGAAAATGGTAACGTTTGCTGCTCCGGCTTATGTATCTGCTTTGCGTAGTAGCGAACCGTTGGTTGGCGCTTATGCTTCTGTTGCTGAAGTAAATAAATTGAGCGCTCCGATCAAAGGTAATGCCGGCGTATTTGTTCTGCAAGTATATGGCAAGGACAAACTGAACGATACATTCAACGCAAAAGATGAAGAAGCTACGTTGACTAATATGCACGCACGCTTCGCAAGCCGTCTGATGAATGACTTGTATCTGAAAGGAAACGTAAAAGATACACGTTACCTGTTCTTCTAAGACTTAATCGTAAAAACGATAACTGCAAAAGGTCGTTCCTCTTTCGGGAACGACCTTTTTTGTTAACTTTTACATTCTCGCTGTACGGAAATCGACTTTATTTCCTTACATTTGCAAATATAAACCATGAACAGAAGGAATAATGTCTAAATATCCTCTTTTAGGAATGACTCTTGTGGAGCTTCAATCGCTGGCGAAAAGACTGGGAATGCCCGGCTTTGCCGCCAAGCAGATTGCATCGTGGCTCTACGATAAGAAGGTGGCCTCGATTGATGAAATGACAAATTTGTCGTTGAAGTATCGGGAGTTGCTCAAGCAGAACTATGAGGTGGGAGCAGAGGCGCCGGTAGATGAAATGCGCTCTGTGGACGGTACGGTGAAGTATTTGTATAAAGTAGGTGAGAACCACTTTGTAGAATCCGTATATATCCCGGATGATGACCGGGCGACTTTGTGTGTATCTTCACAAGTAGGCTGCAAGATGAACTGCAAGTTCTGCATGACCGGAAAGCAAGGTTATAAGGCCAACCTGACTGCCAGTCAGATTATCAATCAGATTCATTCGTTGCCGGAACGGGACAAGTTGACAAATGTCGTGATGATGGGCATGGGCGAACCGCTCGATAACCTGGATGAAGTATTGCAGGCATTGGAGATAATGACGGCTGATTACGGTTATGCATGGAGTCCGAAGCGTATCACCCTCTCCACTGTCGGATTGCGGAAAGGACTGAAACGTTTTATTGAAGAAAGTGATTGTCATTTGGCAATCAGCCTCCATTCGCCGTTGGCGGTGCAGCGTTCCGAACTGATGCCGGCGGAAAAAGGCTATTCGATTACCGAAATGGTGGAACTGTTAAAAAACTATGATTTTAGCAAACAGCGCCGACTTTCATTTGAATATATTGTTTTTAAGGGACTCAACGATTCGCAAGTCTATGCCAAGGAGTTGCTGAAACTGTTGCGTGGATTGGATTGCAGGATAAATCTGATCCGGTTCCATGCCATTCCGGGAGTTGATCTTGAAGGGGCAGATATGGATACAATGACCCGTTTCCGTGACTATTTGACCACGCACGGGCTTTTTACTACAATCCGTTCTTCGCGCGGAGAAGATATTTTTGCAGCCTGCGGCATGTTGTCGACTGCGAAACAGGAGGAAAATAATAAGAGCTAATATAAAAATCGAACATCATGAAAAAGTACTTTTCTTATTTAAGCATGGCTTTGATAGCCTTCGTTTTTGCTTCTTGTGGTCTGAAAGGGAATCACACTTCTAGTGGGCGTGCATACGAACTTTTGGTAGTAGTAGATCACGGCGTTTGGGATCGTGCGGCAGGAAGGGCCTTGCATGATGTGCTCGATTCGGATATGCCGGGGTTGCCGCAGTCGGAACCTTCTTTCCGTATTATGTATACTTCACCGAAAGATTATGATTCAACGTTGAAGTTGATCCGCAATATCATTATCGTAGATATAAAGGACATTTATACGAAAGCTTCTTTCAAATATGCGAAGGATGTGTATGCGAATCCGCAAATGATATTGACCATTCAGGCTCCGAATGAAGAAGAATTCCAAAAGTTTGTGGAAGAGAATAAGCAGACTATTGTTGACTTCTTCACCCGTGCGGAAATGAATCGTCAGATTTCCATGCTGGAAGAAAAGCACAGCAATTTCATCTCACAGAAAGTGGATAGCTTATTTGGTTGCGATATCTGGTTGCCTGCCGAACTGGCTAATTCAAAGACCGGAAAAGATTTCTTCTGGGCTTCCACCAATACAGGTACTGCCGACCGTAACTTCGTGATGTATTCTTATCCTTATACCGATAAAGATACATTCACCAAAGAATATTTTGTGCATAAGCGTGACTCTGTGATGAAGGCGAACATTCCGGGATTCAAGGAAGGGGTTTATATGTCAACGGATTCTTTACTGACCGATGTACGTCCGATCAATGTACAGAACAGTTACACAATGGAAGCACGCGGATTATGGCGCATGAAGGGGGACTTCATGGGTGGCCCGTATGTATCTCACACGCGTCTGGATGAGAAAAACCAACGAATTATCACAGCAGAAATATTTGTTTATTCACCTGATAAAATGAAACGTAACCTGGTGCGCCAAATGGAGGCATCTCTTTATACACTGAAACTTCCGAATGAGGTTCAGCAAAACCAGATCCCATTGGGAGGAGCAGCCAAGGAAGCGGAACAAACTAATAAATAAAAACATGGAAGATAATAAAATAAGAATCGGCATCACCCAGGGAGACATTAACGGGGTAGGCTATGAGGTGATTTTAAAGACATTCTCGGATCCTACCATGTTGGAATTATGTACTCCTATTATCTACGGTTCACCGAAAGTCGCTGCTTATCACCGCAAGGCTTTGGATGTGCAGACTAACTTCAGTATTATCAATACGGCTTCCGAAGCGGGATGCAACCGCTTGAGCGTAGTGAACTGTACGGATGATGAAGTGAAAGTTGAGTTTTCCAAACCTGACCCCGAAGCCGGTAAGGCCGCATTGGGCGCTTTGGAACGGGCTATCGAAGACTATCGTGAGGGGCTGATTGACGTAATTGTGACAGCTCCGATTAACAAACATACAATCCAGTCGGAAGAATTTTCTTTCCCCGGACATACGGAGTATATCGAAGAGCGTTTGGGCAACGGAAACAAATCGTTGATGATTCTGATGAAGAATGATTTTCGTGTGGCTCTAGTGACGACGCATATCCCTGTCAGAGAGATTGCGACTACGATTACGAAGGAACTGATTCAGGAAAAGCTGATGATCTTTCATCATTGCCTGAAGCAGGATTTCGGCATCGGTGCTCCGCGTATTGCGGTGTTGTCTCTCAATCCTCATGCCGGAGACGGCGGTTTGCTGGGTACGGAAGAACAGGAAGTGATTATCCCTGCCATGAAGGAAATGGAGGAAAAGGGGATTCTTTGTTACGGACCTTATGCTGCCGACGGCTTTATGGGATCGGGCAATTATACGCATTTCGACGGAATATTGGCGATGTACCACGACCAGGGGCTGGCTCCGTTCAAGGCGTTGGCTATGGATGACGGAGTAAACTATACGGCAGGACTGCCGATAGTGCGTACTTCTCCGGCACATGGCACGGCCTATGACATCGCAGGCAAGGGACTGGCGAGCGAGGACTCGTTCCGTCAGGCAGTTTATGTTGCCATTGATGTGTTCCGTAATCGTCAACGGGAGAAAGTAGCCCATGCAAATCCGTTGCGGAAACAGTATTACGAGAAACGGGATGATAGTGACAAACTAAAGCTGGATACAGTAGACGAAGATTAATAGGAAGTAATGACAAAAACGGAGATACAACAAGTGAAGCAGCGTTTCGGTATTATCGGAAATACCGAGGCATTGTTGCGCGCCATAGATGTTGCCATTCAGGTAGCTCCTACCGATTTGTCTGTGCTGATTACCGGAGAAAGCGGAGTTGGAAAGGAAAGTTTTCCGCAAATCATTCATCAATACAGCCGGAGGAAGCACGGACAGTATATCGCTGTCAACTGTGGAGCGATCCCCGAAGGGACGATCGACTCGGAATTGTTCGGCCATGAGAAAGGAGCATTTACCGGTGCGATTGGTGAACGGAAAGGATATTTCGGTGAAGCGGACGGCGGTACGATTTTCCTGGATGAAGTAGGGGAGTTGCCGTTGCCTACACAGGCACGTCTGCTCCGTGTGCTGGAGAGTGGCGAGTTTATCAAAGTAGGTTCGTCGAAAGTACAAAAGACGGATGTGCGTATTGTTGCAGCTACGAATGTCAATCTTACGCAAGCTATTGCGGAAGGACGTTTTCGTGAAGATTTATATTATCGTTTGAATACGGTGCCTATTCAGATCCCTCCTTTGCGTGAGCGGGGAGACGATGTGCTTTTGTTGTTCCGTAAATTTGCGGCGGACTTTGCGGCAAAGTACCGGATGCCGGCCATTCAGTTGACGGAGGATGCGAAGAAAGAACTTCTTGCTTATCCGTGGCCCGGAAACGTGCGCCAGTTGAAGAATATCACCGAGCAGATATCTATTATCGAGACGAACAGGGAGATTACGGCAGCTATTCTGCAAACCTATCTTCCCGCACAGAATGTACAACGTCTGCCGGCATTGCTGGGAACACGGGAGAGCAAAAGTTTTGAGAGCGAACGGGAAATTCTTTATTCCGTTCTGTTCGATATGCGTCAGGAAGTGGCTGAACTGAGGAAGATGGTGCACAACATGATGGCTGAACGGGCAGGGCAGGTGGCACAAATGGGACAAGTAGGGCAAGTCGTCGCTACTCCGGTAGTGACAACGGCAAACCAGCCTTCGGTGCCTGCCATTATTCATCCGATGCAGCAGGCAACTGTCTGTCCGAAAGACGACGATGATGATATTCAGGATACGGAAGAATATGTAGAAGAAAACTTGGCACTGGATGAAGTTGAAAAGGAAATGATACGTAAAGCACTGGAGAAACATCATGGAAAACGGAAAGGTGCCGCCCGGGATCTGAAGATTTCCGAACGTACACTTTATAGAAAAATAAAAGAATATGAACTGGATTAAAAAGATAACGCCACGCGTTGCGCTACTGCTTGCATTACCGTTGGTAGTCATTGCGTGTACTGTTTCCTATAAGTTTAATGGTTCGTCTATCAATTATGATAAGGTGAAAACTATTTCGATTGCCGACTTCCCTATTAAGTCGGAGTATGTGTATGCACCGTTGGCAACGAAGTTTAATGAGGATCTGAAAGATATCTTTATCCGTCAGACACGGCTCCAACTGCTGAAGCCGAATCAGAACGCGGATTTGCAGATCGACGGAGAAATTACAGGCTACAACCAATACAACCAGGCTGTATCCGCCGACGGTTATTCTTCGGAGACGAAACTGACCATTACGGTGAATGTACGCTTTGTCAACAACACAAACCACGCCGAAGACTTCGAACAACAGTTTTCAGCTTTCCGTACCTATGATTCCAGTCAGTTGCTGACGGCTGTACAAGACGGACTGATTGCTGAAATGACTAAAGAGATAACCGACCAAATATTTAATGCAACTGTAGCAAACTGGTAATTTTAATGACTTCTGTTAACTTTCAACAATGGATTCAGCACCCTGAAACGCTGGATAGGGATACTTTGTATGAGCTGCGCAATATGCTCGCGCGGTATCCGTATTTTCAGTCGCTTCGCCTGTTGTATCTAAAGAACCTATATATTCTCCATGATATTAATTTTGGCGCGGAACTGCGGAAAGCGGTTCTGTACATTGCCGATCGCCGGAAACTGTTTCAGTTGATCGAAGGTGACCGGTTTGCCGTCCAGTCCCGTAAGAAAGGAGTGCCCCTTACGGAAGTGCTGAAAAACGAGCCTTCGGTAGACCGCACCCTGGCGTTGATTGACGCTTTTCTGTCTACGGTGCCGGAGGAGGTGGTCGGTCAGACAACTTTCGACTATTCAATGGACTATACAACTTATCTGTTGGAAGACAATACGACTGCTGCCGAATCGGAAGAAGTCGCTCCGAAGTTGAAAGGATACGAACTGATAGACGATTTTATTGAAAAGAGCGAAAGTGAGGCTCCTCTCTGTCTGAAACCTTTAAAAGAGGAAGCGGAAATCTCTGTTACTCCTTCGGAAGAAGTGAGTGCGGCAGAGGAAGAAGATGATAGCTGTTTTACCGAAACTTTAGCCAAAATCTATGTTAAACAACAACGATATTCGAAAGCTCTTGAAATAATTAAAAAATTAAGTTTGAAATATCCAAAAAAAAATGCTTACTTTGCAGACCAAATCAGATTTTTGGAGAAATTGATTATTAACGCTAATTCAAAATAACTAAAAATGTACTTATTATTCGTTATCTTAATGGTTATTGCAGCCCTGTTGATGTGCTTTATCGTGCTGATTCAGAACTCAAAAGGAGGCGGACTTGCTTCCGGATTCTCTTCATCCAACGCTATTATGGGCGTACGCAAAACTACCGATTTTCTGGAAAAAGCAACTTGGGGCTTAGCTATCTTCATGGTTATCATGAGTATTGCTACCGCTTATGTCGTTCCTCATTCTTCTGCTGTTAAAGATGCAGTGTTGGAACAGGCTCAGAAAGAACAACAGACTAACCCGTATAACTTGCCTGCTGGTACTGCTGCACCGCAAATAGATGCTACTGCTCCGGCAGAGTCTGCACCTGCAACAGAAACTCCGGCACCGGCTGAAACTCCGGCTCCTGCTGCTGAATAATCCATTCGGATTGCAGAGAGGGATTGGGTGAAACCATTTAAGAGGGGGCAGAAGGTTTTCTGTATTTCTCTATATTTGGGCGCAGATTACACGGATTACACGGATTTGTTAATGAATCCGTGCAATTCATGTAATCCGCGCCTAACTTTTTTTCTAAAAACAAATCTCTTTGTGAGGTATACAATGGAGATTTAACTATCTTTGTTGGTCGTAAAAAATAAAATTATTAACTACTATTTAAATATAACAATGACAGAACAATTAAAACAGAAATTGAATGACTCCAAGGTGTTGCGTTGGAGCGTTCTAGCATTGGTCGCTTTTACCATGTTATGCGGCTACTTCCTTACGGACGTTATGTCCCCGCTGAAACCTATGCTTGAGAAAGAACTACTCTGGGATAGTTTGGATTACGGATTCTTTACCAGCGCTTACGGGTGGTTCAATGTATTCTTGCTGATGTTGATTTTCGGCGGTATTATCCTGGATAAAATGGGAGTACGCTTTACCGGAATGGGCGCCTGTCTGTTAATGGTGTTCGGTTGTGGACTGAAATATTATGCTGTCTCTACCACTTTCCCGGAAGGTGCCCTGCTTTTCGGATTCAAGATGCAGGTAGCATTGGCAGCATTGGGATATGCTATCTTTGGTGTTGGTGTGGAAATTGCCGGTATTACCGTCTCTAAGATTATTGTGAAATGGTTTAAAGGCAAGGAAATGGCGTTGGCTATGGGACTTGAAATGGCAACGGCACGTATCGGTACAACTCTGGCAATGGTGCTGACTGTACCTTTGGCTGACTTCTTCGGATTTACTGACGAGGCAGGTGCTTTTCATACCAATATTCCCGCGCCGATTCTTTTCTGCTTGGTTATGCTTTGTGTAGGTACGATTGCTTTCTTTATTTACACATTCTATGATAAGAAGTTGGATGCTTCACTTGACGCACAAGGGCTTGAACCCGAAGAACCTTTCCGTATGAAAGATATCGTATATATCGTTACTAACAAGGGGTTCTGGCTGATTGCATTGTTGTGCGTATTATTCTATTCGGCTGTATTCCCGTTTATTAAGTATGCGGCGGACTTAATGGTACAGAAATATAATGTAGACCCGAAATTGGCGGGGACGATCCCGGGATTGTTACCGATCGGTGCGATCATCCTGACTCCGTTGTTCGGTTCTCTGTATGACCGTATCGGTAAAGGTGCCACGTTGATGACTATTGGTGCAGTGATGCTGATATTCGTGCATACTATGTTTGCACTTCCTATCCTGAATGTGTGGTGGTTTGCCACGATCATTATGATTGTGTTAGGCTTCGCTTTCTCATTGGTTCCTTCAGCTATGTGGCCTTCCGTTCCGAAGATTATTCCTGAGAAACAGTTGGGTACGGCTTATGCATTGATTTTCTGGGTACAGAACTGGGGATTGATGGGGGTGCCTTTGCTGATCGGTTGGGTGCTGAACTCTTATTGCAAGGGGCCGGTGGTAGACGGTGCGCAGACGTATGATTACACGTTACCTATGGCTATTTTTGCTATCTTCGGTGTGCTTGCGTTGATTGTATCTTTGATGTTGAAGGCAGAGAACAGGAAAAAAGGTTATGGCCTGGAAGAAGCTAATATTAAAAAAGAATCGGTATAATATTAAAGACTCAATATAATATTCTTGAAATAAGGAGATCAAAGTATGGCAGCGAAAGAGAAAATCAACCTGTTGGATGTAATTCCCTGTCGCAGTGAACATATTACCGTTGAAAGAGAAGGGGAGACGATTGTGCTCTCCTTCCCTCGTTTTAAATATACGTGGATGCAACGCTTTCTTGTTCCGAAGGGGATGTCGAAGGAGCTTCATGTGCATTTGGAAGAACACGGAACGGTTGTATGGGAACTGATTGACGGGAAACAGACGGTGCGTGAAATCATAGAAAAACTCGCAGTCCATTTTCAGAATGAAGCAGGCTACGAGTCACGTGTATCTACTTATCTTTATCAGTTACAGAAAGACGGTTTTATAAAATTTCATTTCCCCACAGAGTAACACAGTGTCTCACTGAATCCTCTCTTTACGGTAAGATTAAAAGGCTCTGTGTTACTCTGCGGGGAATAAATTATTTAATAAAGATAGCCCATAGTATAACGGCACTTGCAATCAGGACGCCCATGATAATCAGTGTCCCCTATACGAAGTAGCTGTTGTCCCGTTCCTTTTTCTTCTCGGAATCACGGATGATACGTTCCATTTCTTCCGACGTGGTATTGGGCAACGGGTAATGTTCGTTGCTACGGTTTAAATGTTTTAGCTTCTCGTTGTTTCGCTCGCGACGCAGGCGGGAGGCTTCTCTTCCTTCGCTAAGCCGACGTATCATGTCGAGCATGTGTCCTTCACCGCCCATATTCTTTTCTTTTTAGAGTTTCATTATTTCCCTTCTTCCCGGTCTACTTTAAGAAGTCCGCCGGTATTCGGGTCGAAATACACCTTGATAGTTGAGTTCTTGTTGAACAATACCGGAGCCAAGTATTCGATAATGCCGAATTGCGTTACAGGTACTTCTCCTTCATACAGTTTCTTTTTGCCGTCGGTCAGCGTGATTTGCGCTTGTCCGGGGACGTTGTAGGCAATTCCTTCCGGTTCTTTTTTCTTCTTCCCGTCGTCTTGTGGCATTTTGACTGTTTTCAAGTCTTTCAGAGTGATGTAGAAAGGAGTGCCGGCCAGGTCGTTGTTGGCAACTACCCCCAGCTTTTTAGAGAAACGGAAAGCAACTTCGTTATTCAGTTCCTTATCCGGTGTAAGTCGGATCGTAAATGTCTTTTCCTCTTTGTCACGTGTGCCCGAGAACATCTTGGTCATGGCGTCTTCCTGTGCATTCAGATTGTCGAGCATGATTTTGAGTTGGGCGCCGTCCGAAGGAGTGTTGTCCGCTTGGCCGCGTAAAAGGGCATTTTTGCTTTCGCGGATATTATAGATCTCTTTGGCTACCAGTTCGGCCATTTTGGCGGTGGAGCTGGCCATTAGGATTTCTTCGGTGAGGAAATCACGGGGATTCGCTTTTACGGTGGCGGGAGTGACGGGAGCAGCTTTTTTAGTCTCGTTACTCTTGCTGTAAGGGACGTTGATTGATTTCACAATTCCGTCCTCACTCAGTTCCATGAGAGGGGCTACTGTTTTATCCTTTAGTTTGACAAAGTAAGTCGTTTCGCTGTTAGGGACTCCTACTGATTTAACTTTTACGCTGTTCAGTTCCCAATATTCGTCGGGCTCGGCAGATACGTTGGTCAGTCGCAGATAACGATCTGCGTATTTACTGAATTCACCCGGTGTATAGCTGACTTTGTTGGCTTTTATTTCGAGTTCTATCTGTGTTTTGGGAAGACTGTACACCACTCCGTAGTCTTTTCCTCGGGTAACGCCTGTCAACACTTCTGTTTGTGCATAGGCGGAAGTAGCCATTAGTAGTCCCGTTGCTATAATCAACTTTTTCATATTCGGTTCTTTTTTAACTGGTTTTGAAAACAAAGTTAATGAAGTTATTGAAAAAACTGTAAGTTCTTAACTTTTATTCGCTTACAAGTCGCCATGCCGTAGGCAGACAGGTGATGATGTCGCTGGCAATCAGTCCGATCATCCCCTGCTTTTTCTGGGCGAAATCTCCGGCCAGTCCGTGGATGTAAGTACCGATTTTAGCTGCATCCTCGGCGGGATAGCCTTGGGCTAGCAGAGCTAGGATCACTCCGGTCAATACATCGCCACTGCCTCCGGTTGCCATTCCCGGATTTCCGGTCGGGTTGAAATAACATTTTCCTGCCGGGGTGATAATGGCGGAATAGGCGCCTTTCAGGATGATATGTACGTTGGCGGCATGAGCCAGTTCGCAGGCTTTGGTCAGTCGTTCGTATGAATCCTGACACTTACCGGTCAGCCGTTCCAGTTCCTTCGGGTGTGGGGTGAGGATAGAACCTTTCGGCAGGTGTGTCAGTGTGTGGCGGTGGTTGGCAAGGATGTTGAGTGCGTCAGCGTCCACTACTACGGGAGTCTGGCAATGTTCGAGCTGTTCGAGCAGGGCAGCTTCCGTTTCCTCGCTTCTTCCCAGTCCGGGGCCGATGCCGACGGCTTGGTAATCGTCCGTGTCGGTAGGTATGGCAAAGCAGGTTTCATTGGCATCGGTTTCTACCATAGCTTCTGGGACGGAGGTTTGAAGAATGTCTTTGTTGCATATCGGTGCGTGTACAGTCAGCAGTCCTACTCCCGAATGGAGACAGGCACGAGCTGCCAATACCGATGCACCCGCCATACCTTTCGAGCCGGCAATCAGGAGGGCATGACCGAAATTCCCTTTGTGGGCAAACTGTTGGCGTGGTTTGATGAGTGAACGTATATCTTCCAGTTCCAGCATCTCGTAGTTTGTTTCCGTCTCTTCAATACCCTCTTCGCTCAATCCGATATTCAATAAATCCCATTCGCCTACATATTCGGTGTTTTCAGCAAAAAGGAAAGCGAGTTTCGGAAGCTGCAGGCTGAACGTTACGTCGGCGCGGATAATGTTGTTTTTCACGTTGAATGTATTTTCTTCTCCCATAAGTCCGGAAGGGATGTCAATAGCTACTACCATAGCCGGAGAAGAATTGATATATTTCACAACGGCTGCGAATCCTCCGCTCAACGGTTTGTTCAGTCCCGAACCGAAAAGCCCGTCGATAACCAAGTGGTCCGGTGTCAGGGTGGGAGGGACGAATTGGGTGCTGATTTCGTGGAATGTCACTTCCTCTGCCATTTCCACCAGTTCCTTGTTGGTCTGGCAGTCCGGGGAGAGTTCACCTTTCGGGTTAAAGAGATATACCTCTGTTTTATATCCTTTTTCGGATAGCATACGAGCCACGGCGAGGGCGTCTCCACCGTTGTTGCCCGGTCCGGCAAATACGGTGACGGGAGTTTCCCGGCTCCACCTGTTCATTATGGCTTTTGTCAGTGCGGTTGCGGCACGTTCCATGAGGTCTATTGAGGCAATCGGCTCGTGCTCAATGGTATATGCGTCCAGTTTCTTTATACTGCTGCTTGGAAATATTTTCATTGTGATGTTTTTTTAAGTTTTCGCCCTACAAATGTACATGATTATTCTGACTTTTCCCGTTTGTTATGGGAAGAAAAACGTGTTAATCATAGATAGATGAGTTACAGGAGATAGGTCGGAAAATTCTTCTTTATGGAAAGTAAAGTTGTTTTGTATAGGTAGCAAAGTTCCTGTTGACAGGCGAAGAACTATAAACGCAAACTTTGATTATAGATTGTAATGCATGAAGTGAAACTTTTCAGCAAGTTTACATTTAATGGGGAGTAACTTCTCTATGAATGTACCGGACATAAGATATAGCCTGTTCGCACAAGGATGACGAAGAAGCGCTTCAGTCAGTGTCGGAGATAGTAGGAGAATTGAGTATTATGGTGCTGATTATTTGCTTTTTTCGAGAAAAATGTTATCTTTGTAGGTAGGTAATGTGCATAACATTATTTTCCTGTGCTCACAATGATTAAATCATAGATAACGGATTGTTTAATCTTCTAAAGTTTGCATTATGGAAAAGACTAGAATTGGCTTGAATGCCGGAAAAGTATGGCGCATCTTAAATGAAAAAGGTGAACTGTCAATGTTCGATTTGTGCCGTGAGTTAGGTTTGACGTTTGAAGACGTAGCTCTTGCTATCGGCTGGTTGGCAAGGGAAAGCAAGGTCTTTCTGAGGAAAAGGGAAGGAATGCTTTTTGCCAGCATTGAGAATGTTGAATTTACTTTTGGCTAAGGTGGAAACCAATGTACATTTAAGGTGGGATCCGCTTTATTATCTACCCGACTAAAAATTTAATGAAGTGGATCAGTGGGGGTGTTTGCGTCTAAAATATGATTACTCTTATTTCTTTCCGGCTATTCTTTTTATTGTCTATTTATTCTTATCCGATAGGCTGTTAAATAGCTTTTTTATTTATTTCATAAAGGGATATTCTGTGGACTGCTTAATGGAGGAACATCGCTAACTATCTCACCGATTCTGCTTCTTCTTTCAAAGAAATTGCAGAAGAAGATGTACAGAGTGGAATAAAAATTGTATTTTTGCGACAACTTTTTTAAAATAACCGGTTATGGATAGCATTCAGATAAAAGACAAGCAGTTCACTGTTTCCATTAAAGAACAAGATATTCAGAAAGAAGTGATTCGCGTGGCGAACGAAATCAATCGCGATTTGGCAGATAAGAACCCACTATTCCTCAGCGTGTTGAATGGTTCGTTTATGTTTACGGCCGACTTGCTGAAACACATCACAATCCCTTGCGAAATATCGTTTGTCAAGCTGGCTTCTTATCAGGGAGTGACTTCCACCGGAGTTATCAAAGAAGTAATCGGACTGAACGAGGACATTGCCGGACGTACGGTTGTTATCGTAGAAGATATTGTAGACACGGGGCTGACTATGCAGCGACTGCTCGAAACATTGGGTACGCGTAATCCCGAATCTATCCACATCGCTTCATTATTGGTGAAACCGGAAAAACTGAAGGTGGACCTGAACATTGAATATGTAGCAATGGAAATTCCGAACGACTTTATTGTGGGATACGGATTGGATTATGACGGCTTCGGGCGAAACTACCCCGACATTTACACAGTAGTAGACTAAATTCAAATACAAATTAATTTTTAGGTAAAAAAGATGTTGAACATTGTAATTTTCGGTGCTCCGGGTTCTGGAAAAGGGACACAGAGCGAGCGTATTGTAGAAAAGTATGGTATCAATCACATCTCAACAGGAGATGTATTGCGCGCAGAAATCAAGAACGGTACAGAACTGGGTAAAACTGCTAAAGGTTATATCGACCAGGGACAGTTGATTCCGGATGAACTGATGATTGATATTCTGGCAAGCGTATTTGATAGCTTCAAAGATAGCAAAGGTGTAATTTTCGACGGTTTCCCCAGAACAATAGCACAGGCGGAAGCATTAAAGAAGATGTTGGCCGAGAGAGGACAGGATGTTTCTGTAATGGTTGACCTTGAGGTGCCGGAAGATGAACTTATGGTACGTCTGATTAAGCGTGGCAAAGACTCCGGCCGTGCTGACGATAACGAAGAAACTATCAAAAAACGTCTGCATGTATATCATTCACAGACTGCTCCGCTGATTGACTGGTACAAGAACGAAAAGAAATACCAGCATATCAACGGTCTGGGTACTATGGAAGGTATCTTCGCTGAAATTTGCGAAGCAATAGACAAGTTATAATAATATTATTAGAAAAGTATGGCTGAATCGAATTTTGTTGATTACGTAAAGATTTACTGCCGCTCGGGTAAGGGCGGAAGGGGCTCTACACACATGAGGCGCGAGAAATATTGTCCCAACGGAGGTCCCGACGGGGGCGATGGCGGAAGAGGAGGCCATATCATCTTGCGCGGTAATCGTAATTACTGGACATTGCTTCACTTGAAGTTCGACCGTCACGCAATGGCAGGTCATGGCGAATCGGGAAGCAAGAACCGTAGTTTCGGAAAAGACGGTGCGGATAAAATAATAGAAGTTCCCTGCGGGACGGTGGTGTATAACGCCGAAACGGGGGAATACCTTTGTGACGTGACCGAAGACGGGCAGGAAGTAATTTTGTTGAGAGGCGGTCGCGGTGGTCAGGGCAACTGGCATTTCAAGACGGCAACCCGTCAGGCGCCGCGTTTTGCGCAGCCGGGCGAGCCAATGCAGGAAATGACAGTTATCATGGAGCTGAAGCTCCTGGCAGACGTTGGTCTGGTAGGTTTTCCGAATGCGGGAAAGTCTACGCTTCTTTCCGCTATTTCGGCTGCTAAACCGAAGATTGCCGACTATCCGTTTACTACGCTCGAACCGAACTTGGGCATCGTTTCCTATCGTGACGGTAAATCATTCGTAATGGCGGATATACCGGGGATTATTGAAGGAGCGAGTCAGGGTAAGGGACTGGGATTACGTTTTTTGCGCCATATCGAACGAAACTCATTATTGCTGTTTATGGTTCCTGCGGATAGTGATGATATCCGCAAGGAATATGAAATCCTACTGAATGAGTTGAGTACTTTTAATCCCGAAATGCTGGATAAACAACGTGTGCTGGCTATCACAAAGAGCGATATGCTCGACCAGGAGCTAATGGACGAGATAGAACCGACATTGCCCGCGGGTGTTCCGCACGTGTTCATCTCTTCTGTTTCCGGTTTGGGAATCTCCGTATTGAAAGATATTCTGTGGGAGGAACTGAATAAGGAAAGCAACAAGATAGAAGACATTGTTCACCGTCCGAAAGATGTAACCCGTCTGCAACAGGAACTCAAAGACATGGGTGAAGATGAAGACATCATCTATGAATATGAGGAGGAAGCGGATGATGACGATGAGGACATTGATTACGAATACGAAGAAGAGGATTGGGAGGAAAAATGATTTCACTCACAAAAGATAAAGAGCTGAAGGGGTATAAGTCATTGACGGTATACCCCGAAGTAGCTCATTTTGTTACAACACGTCATGGAGGTGTCAGTGAGGGAACATATGGCTCATTTAATTGCTCGCCTTATACCAAGGATTCATGTATCAATGTGAATTGTAATCAGAATAAGTTATTTCAGATAACGGGACATCAAATTAAAGAATTAGTTATTCCGGAGCAAAAGCATGGTAGTGCGAGTCTGGTCGTTGACGAATCGTTCTTTAAGGAGTCATTAGAAGTGAGACGAACACTTTTGAGAGGCATTGATGCCTTGATTACCAATGTGCCGGGATATTGTGTTTGTGTTACGACTGCGGATTGTGTACCCGTGTTACTATATGACAGAAGGCTGCAAGTGGTGGCTGCCGTTCACGCCGGTTGGAAAGGCACGGTGCAGCATATTGTCAGTAGTGTAATGGAACACATGAGCCGGAATTTCGGAACCCGGGGTGCTGACGTAGTGGCCTGTATCGGTCCGAGTATTTCACTCGAATCATTTGAAGTAGGTGATGAGGTTTATGAAGCATTCAAAGAAAGTGGTTTTGATATGTCCATTATCTCTACAAAAAAGAGGAAGACAGGCAAACACCATATTGATCTGTGGGAAGCCAACCGGAGTGAATTGCTTTATGCCGGAATTCCTGCCGGGCAAATTGAAGTAGCCGGTATCTGTACCTATATTCATCAAGATGATTTTTTCTCTGCGCGTAGACTGGGGATTGACTCCGGCCGTATTTTGTCGGGAATAATGATTAGAAAGTAATAATCGGCATTTGTAATTGTTGGGATGCCGATGATTGGTTTATAACAAGTTATGTTTGAAATAAAAGTATCACAGGAGATCAAAGATGCTTGTCCGGTCTTTGCCGGAGCAGCCGTATATGCCGCAGTGAAGAATACAGCTTACTGCGAAGGACTTTGGAAGGAAATCAATGCTTTCACCGAAGAACTGACTACTACTACACAGATAGAAGACATCAAACATCAGCCTGTCATAGCTGCCACCCGCGAAGCCTACAAACGTTGTGGTAAAGATCCCGGACGTTACCGTCCGTCGGCGGAAGCTTTGCGTCGTCGCCTGATGCGCGGAATTCCTCTGTACCAGATTGATACTCTGGTAGATCTCATCAACTTAGTTTCTCTTCGGACGGGACATTCTATCGGTGGTTTTGACGCGGATAAAATACAAGGCGCATATCTTGAATTGGGTATCGGCAAAGCAGGGGAACCGTTTGAAGGTATCGGAAAGGGTGTGTTGAATATCGAAGGATTGCCCGTTTATCGTGATGCGTCGGGTGGTATCGGTACGCCTACCAGTGATAACGAACGGACTAAAATGAATCTCGGTACTACCCATATTTTAGCAATCGTCAATGGTTATAATGGAAAAAAAGGCCTGAAAGAAGCTGCTGAGATGATTCAGTCATTGCTGAACGAATATGCAGAATCAGATAGCAGCGAACTTATCTTTTTTGAATAATCAGGGGAGTATTCTGATTGAAAACGAAAAAATACATGAAAGACATTCTCATACTATTATTCGTCTTATTCTTTCCGATGATTGCGAACGCACAAGACAAACCCTCTTTTTCTTTCAGGGAGGTAAACCATATCCGTGTGGCTACTCCCGGATTGTTTGCTAAAGGTAATCATATATACCTGCATTTGGACTCGTTGAAGGAGCATGAATATGCTTTCCCTCTGCCGGGTGGTAAGGTCATTTCTGCTTATGGTACTCGTGGGGGGCATTCGGGGGCAGATATCAAGACTTGTGCTAATGATACGATTCGTGCTGCTTTTGACGGGGTGGTACGGATGTCGAAACCTTATTATGCATACGGAAATTTGGTAGTAATCCGTCATGCGAACGGGCTGGAAACCATTTATAGCCATAACTGTAAGAATCTGGTTCGGAGTGGTGAGGTCGTAAAAGCCGGGCAACCTATCGGTCTGACCGGTCGTACCGGTCGTGCTACCACCGAACACGTGCATTTTGAAACCCGTATCAACGGACAACACTTTAATCCGAATCTGATCTTTGACCTGAAAGAAAGGAAATTGCGGAAGGAATGTATTAAATGTAGCAAGAACGGAAGTGGAGTAATTGTGAAGTCGCAGGCCGGCAATAACCGTATTGCTCAAAATAAGAAATAAAAGAATGGTAGCCGACCTATTTCAATTAAGTAAGTCCATTACTCCCAGGAGGGCGATCAGGTATTCCAGCCGGGATTTAATGTGCCGGATAGCTCTAGCTATATGAACCTCTACTGTTCGCTCGCTGATATTCAGCAATTCGGCAATCTCTTTATGACTTAGGTTTTCTTTTCTGCTCAAAATAAATATCTCCTGTTGCTTCGGTGGAAGTTCTTCAATAATCTTGTCAATATAATTGTTTAATTCTTTAGCCTGCAATTCTTCTTCTATATTGTAGGAATCAATGTTCGACTGCTCGTAAGCACTTAAAACAGACAGTTTATAGAAGTTTTCATTCAATGTTTTTTTCTGGCGGTTAAAGATAAGATTCCGGGTGACGATAAATAAAAATCCTCTGAAGTTCTCATCTTCTCTTAGAAAAGAACGTGCTTCCCATAGCTTGACAAACACTTCCTGTACTACTTCTTTAATATCTTCAGATGAATTGATATATAGTTTACTAAAATTATATACTTGTCCGCCATATACTTTATACAAGTACTCAAAAGCTTCGTGGCTGTCTGATTTTAGTAATACTATTGCTTCTTGGTCATTCATCTTATGATTTAATGAGGATTTCAAAGAGCGAAGATATGAAGAATAATTCAAAAACACATCTTTTCGAAAAAAAAATAATAAAATGCAGATTTGAGTAAGGGGTAGAAATGGGTTAGATGTATTTAATATATAATGCATGAATCCCGAATTGGCGTAAAGTTAAGGAAAATGAAAGAGCCAGTTTGAGTATATTGTATTATAAACTAGAGAATTTATTGATTTTGCAAAATCTATGTGTATGAAAAACTTTGTTTAATTTTAAATTGTAATCATGAAAGAAAGTATGTGTAGTCGATGGCATTTGAGGCTTATCGTGTTATTAATCTTATTTTTCCCTTTGACGTTGAGTGCTGCGCAAGGGAGAGTGACAGTAAAAGGACAGTCGATAACTTTGAGACAAGCCATTAAGATTATCGAATCCAGTTCTAATTTTAAGTTTTTCTTCAATCCGAGTGACCTTGATGCATTACCGGGTAAAAATCTGGATTGTGAAGGAGAAATCTCGGATGTGTTGAAAGAAGTATTTGCCGGAAGTGGTATCAGTTATGTAATTATGGGAGATGATATCATCTTGAAATTGGAAAAGAAGGCAGCAAGCACACAGCAGAAAAAAGTAGAGATTGTAGGAGGTGTAGTAGATGCGAGGTCCGGAGAATCGGTGGTAGGAGCAACTGTACGGGTAAAAGACGTGAACAGCGGAGTGATTACCGATATGGACGGAAAGTTTACGATTAAGGCCACTCCCGGAGATGTGCTGGTCATTTCATATATCGGATATGAAACCAAGGAAGTGAAAGTGGTCAACGGCAAGGTACTTCTTGTAGAACTTGTGGAAGATGCAAAGCAGTTGGAAGAAGTGGTGGTCACTGCTTATGGCAGCGGACAAAAAAAGGCTAGTATGGTAGGTTCCGTACAGGCAATCCGCCCGGCGGAACTGCAGGTTCCTTCGGCTTCTCTTTCCAATTCTTTTGCCGGACGATTGGCTGGTGTTATTGCTGTTCAGCGTACCGGACAACCGGGAGCGGATGGATCGGATTTTTATATTCGCGGTATTTCTACAATGAACGGAGCAACCAATCCGCTGATTATATTGGACGGAGTGGAAATATCCTCCGGTGATTTGGATAATCTTGACCCGGAAATCATTGATGGCTTCTCTATTTTGAAAGACGCTACTGCTACGGCAATGTACGGTACCCGTGGGGCTAATGGCGTTATGATTATTACCACTAAATCCGGTCGTAATATTGATAAGCCGATTATCAATTTCCGTGTGGAAGGACAGATCACAAGTCCGACAAGTAAGCCGAAGTTTGTCGACGGAGCCACTTACATGGATTTGTTCAATGAATCTTTGTTGAACGGCGGCTCTACCGAATCTCCCTATTCGGCAGAAGAAATTGCCGGAACGCGTGCTGGATTAAATCCGTATGCTTATCCGAATGTCAACTGGTATGACGAGCTTTTTAAGGATCAGGCATTTAACCAGAATTTCAATGTTAATATCCGGGGAGGCGGCAAACGAGTGGATTATTTCTCAAGTGTCACGGTCAATCACGAGACAGGTATGATTAAGAATCGTTCCAAAGACTTTTTCTCCTATAATAATAACATTAATGTGATGCGTTATTCATTTCAGAATAACATTAATGCATATTTGGGTAAGGATTCACGTCTTTCTTTGCGCTTGAATGTGCAGCTGAGAAAAACGAAGCAACCCAACATCAGTATGAACGATCTGTTTGCGGGAGCTATCAATACAAGTCCGGTGGAAGCTCCAGTCTATTTCCCTGACGATGGTGTTACTACACATATCAAGTGGGGTGTGAATGACCGCTTGAAACCGGGACAGCAACAGAATCCGGTGGCACAGCTTGCATCCGGCTATCAGGATAATTTCCGGAGCACGGTAGTGGCGGCATTGGAGTTTGAGCAGAAACTGAATTTTATTACCGAGGGACTTAGATTTAAGGCATTGGCCTCTTTCAAGAACTGGTCAAGTACTACTAACAGTGCTTCCGCAGGTTGGAACAAATACCATTTACAGGATTTCTCGGTAGATGATAATGGAGTGTATTCTTTTGTCACCAGACTTCAGAATGAAAGCGGTGGAGAAGTATCTACGGACTTGAAACCGGGTGTTGCCAACTCGGGCGACCGCCGATTCTATTTCCAGGCTATCATGGACTACAACCGTACATTTGGAAAGCATGATGTGAATGCCATGTTTATCTATAATCAGGATGAACTGGTGACTCAATTATTCAGTGGCGACTTGATTGCTGCACTTCCCAAACGTAAACAAGGTGTTGCTGCCCGTCTTTCGTATGCTTACGACGGGAAATATCTGGCGGAAGTGAATATGGGTTACAATGGTTCCGAGAATTTTGCCAAAGGACACCGTTGGGGATTCTTCCCTTCTATTGCAGTGGGATATAACATCAGTGAGGAAGCGTTCTTTGAACCTTTGAAGAATGTTTTCTCTAACATGAAGATTCGTGCTTCGTGGGGGCTTGTTGGTAATGACAATATTGGTGGGGCACGTTTTGTGTATATGCCGACAATCAATCTGACAGGTACCGGATATACTACCGGGCTGGATGGTGATATAACTTATAAAGGTCCTGTATATTCCCGTTATGGTAATCCGGAGGTTACTTGGGAAGTGGGTAAGAAAGTCAATGTAGGTTTGGATTTGCAGTTGTTTAACTCATTGAACCTGACAATGGACTATTTCCACGAAACCCGTACTGATATATTTCAGGAGAGAGGTACGATTCCTCAATATCTGGGAACAGCAGGAACAAAGGTGTTCGGAAACTTGGCAGCCATGAAGAATCAAGGCTTCGACTTTGCGGCAGATTTCAATAAGAAAATAGGTAAGGACTGGTTTATCAGTTTCAAAGGGACATTTACGTATGCTCATAATGAGATTACAAAATACGATGAATCTCCGAAATATGCTTTCCAGTCAAAAGTAGGGCAGAGTGCAAATATTCCTAGTATTATGATTTCCGACGGTCTTTTCAAAGATCCGGATGATGTGAAAAACTCTAACCAGCAGATCGGAGGAAATCTTAGTGCCGGTGATATCAAGTATGTGAATATATCCAAACTTTATGGTTATGATGATGATATCGTGGATATTTCTGACTGGGTATGGGCGAAGAATCCTACCGTTCCGGAGATTGTATATGGTTTCGGCCCTTCTATACGCTGGAAGAATCTTGATTTCTCTTTCTTCTTCCAGGGAGTTGCAAAGGTTTCATTGGTTATGAGTGATTTTCATCCGTTCGGAGACAACAGTTTGCGTAATGTCCTGACTTGGATTGCTGACGATCGCTGGTCTCCCGACAATCAGAATATCAACGCCACTTATCCTCGTCTGACCAGGGACACGAGTGTAAACAACACTCAACGCTCTGACTATTGGCTGCGCAACGCTGCATTTATCAAGTTGAAGAACGCAGAAATAGGTTATACATACAAGAATATGCGTTTCTATGTCAGTGGCATGAACCTGGCGACTTTCTCGCCATTCAAGCACTGGGACCCGGAACAAGGAGGAGGTAATGGTTTGAAATATCCTACGCAACGTGTTTTCAACTTTGGTTTTCAGATGACTATTAATAATAACCGCTAATTTGAATAAAATGAAAAAGATATATAATATTTTGTTATCGTTCGTATTTGCCGGCTGTCTCTTGGGCTCATGTGATTATCTGGATATTGTGCCGAATGAAACAGCCAATGAAGAAGATGCATTTGCTTCGGAACAAGCTGCATTGAACTATCTGTATTCCTGTTATTCCTTTATGCCTGCTTATCAGAATTCGCATACTTTTATCGGATATGCAGGAGATGAAATAGTAAGCTGTTTCAACGGAGAACCTATTAAACTATATTTTCAGGGAGGATATACTTCAGGAAATATCGGCAATGTGGATGCGACATACAGTAATATGTATAAAGGTATACGGCAATGTTATCTGTTGAAGAAGAATATTGCGTCCGTTCCGGGATTGAGTGATGATAAGATTAATGATTTCGCCAATCAGGCGGATTTTCTGATTGCTTATTATCATTCGGTATTGATGCAGCATTATGGTCCTATCATCTTGGTAAAAGAATTACCGGATATGAATACACCTTATGACAAGATGGCAGCCCGTTCTCCTTATGACGAATGTGTGGACTGGGTATCAGAACAATTCAGAATCGTATCGGAGAAATTGCCTACGGAACGTATGGGATCTTCTTACGGACTGGCAACTAGTGTAGCTGCCAAAGCGTTGAGGGCCCGATTGTTGCTTTATGCTGCTTCTCCTCTATTCAATGGAAACTCGGAATATTACAGTGACTTTGCCAACAATGACGGCACCTTATTGATGTCTCAAACATATAGTAAAGAGAAATATAAAGTAGCTGCCGATGCAGCTTTGGAAGCAATAAACTTTGCAGAAGATCACGGATACAGATTATATTACGTTGGCGATGATGCCATTGGTACAGCCACCTATCCGTATCCGAAAGATCCTATCCAAAGACAGCTGCGTCTTACATACCTAGACAAGAACGGAACTAAGGAGGTGCTTTGGGCAAATACCCGCTTGGAAGAAATGTATAGCATACAGAATAAATCCATTCCTTATCTTTCTTTTGGAGGAGGATATGGTCCGTCTCTGACAATGGTAGAACGATTCTATACCGAAAATGGTCTTCCGATTGACCAAGACCCGACGTATGACTATGAAAATCGTTTTCAGACTACTATTCTGGATGATGATACACGCGGAGAGGGAATAACTTTGAAATTGAACGATCATCGTGAGCCGCGTTTCTATGCCTGGATATCTTTCCATAATGGCTTTTACGAATGTCAGACGGAGAATGTAGTAGCCGACGGTACCAAAGGTATTACTTATCAGGATAAAATGGACCGTTCCGACCGTAAACAACGCAAAAGATGGTTGACACAGTACAAGAAGGAAGACAACAGTGGCAAAATGAACAGAGGAAATAACTACTCTCCAACCGGTTATCTGAATAAGAAAGGGGTTCATCCGGGATCGGCTGCCCGTAAGTCGGACAACGTGCCTTCCTTGAGATATCCGTTGCCTATCATTCGTTTGGGTGAGTTGTATCTGGATTATGCAGAGGCTTGTGTCGGATATGGTGATGCTAGTTATGTGGCTGAAGGCATGAAGAAATTGAACGTAATCCGTGAGCGTGCCGGCATTGACCCTGTACTGACTGCCTGGGCGAAGGCAAAGGAGCCGTTGACAGATTATTCTTCCGTAGGCCCCGATGGTCGTTTGATGCAGATTGTACGTCAGGAACGTATGATTGAACTTTATATGGAGACTCATAATTTCTGGGATCTTCGTCGCTGGAAGTTGGGGGAAAAATACTTTGGTGTATATCCGAGAGGATTAAATGTGGAAGCTACCAAAGATGAGGACTTCTTCAAGGATACACAAATGACAAGTCACATTCGTGAATTCCGTACTCCGGCGAATTATTTGATGCCTATTCCGGTAGATCAGGTAAGTAATAACCCGCAAATGGTGCAGAATCCGGGCTATTAACGGTAAGATGAAGGCAGAATCTGTTTTGAAGTTTTTTGAAACAGATTCTGTTTCTATTATTTGCTAAGTGTCTTATTTTATGGATATTTATTTTTATCTTTGCTGCACGTTTTTCCATAAATTATGATACAGAAAATTAAAACTGTTCCTTTTCAGTAAGGGGAACTTAATTAATGAATGTATTTATTACATAACGAACTTAATTTTATAGTGATGAACAACAAACACTGCATTTTTTTGTCAGGGGTAGCCGCCTTGGTAACATTGCCCTCCTTTGCTCAGAGTAAAGGGGCGTCTGAGAAGCCTATGAATATTTTGTATATAATGAGTGACGACCACTCATTTCAGACTATCAGTGCCTACGATCACCGTTTTATAGAGACACCCAATATCGACCGTATCGGCAATGAAGGAGTTGTCTTTACCAATAGTTTTGTGGCAAACTCTATAAGCGGGCCCAGCCGTGCGTGTATGTTGACGGGAAAACATAGCCATAAGAATGGTTTTATAGATAATGCGCATCGGTTTGACGGAAGCCAACAGACCTTCCCTAAGCTGTTGCAGAAGGCAGGTTATCAGACTGCTATTGTTGGTAAATGGCATCTTACCTCTAATCCCACGGGATTCGATTATTGGAATATTCTGATTGGTCAGGGTGATTATTACAATCCTTATTTTATAGATAATGGTAAGAAAGTGCAGATAGAAGGGTATGCCACCAATATCACTACGGACTTGGCGCTGGAATGGCTGGAGAACAAACGGGAGAAAGAAAAACCGTTCTGTCTGTTGTTGCATCATAAAGCCCCGCACCGTACATGGATGCCCGACACTTGTGACTTGGGAGCGTTTGATAAGGTGAAGTTTCCATTGCCGGAAAATTTCTATGATAAATATGAAGGCCGTATAGCTGCTTCCGAACAGGAGATGAACATATTCAAGGATATGGACCTTGTCTATGACCTGAAAATGGCGGATAAAGAAAATGAGATTCATACAAAAACTGGATTGGAAGGTTATGGACGCGCTATGTATAAGCGTATGAATCCGCAACAAAAAGCTGCCTGGGATGCTTATTATGACCCTATTATCAAAGATTTTAAAGCCCGGAAACTGGAAGGCAAGGAACTGGCGGAGTGGAAGTATCAACGTTATATGCATGATTATTTGAGTGTGATTCGTTCGGTCGACCGCAATATCGGACGGGTGTTGAAGTATCTCGAAGAAAAAGGGCTTCTGGAAAATACATTGGTGGTTTATACTTCCGACCAGGGATTCTATATGGGAGAACACGGTTGGTTTGACAAACGCTTTATGTACGAGGAGTCATTCCGTACTCCGTTGTTAGCCCGTTTTCCTCATGGCAAGAAAGGAAAAGTGTCGCAAATGGTTCAGAATATAGACTATGCACCTACCTTCTTAGAAATGGCGGGAGTAGATATTCCGGAAGATATTCAGGGGGTATCTTTGTTGCCTTTGCTGAAAGGAGAACGTCCTAAGGACTGGCGTAAGTCCCTTTACTATCATTTCTATGAATATCCGGCGGAACATGCGGTGAAACGTCATTATGGTGTGCGTACCGAACGCTATAAGCTGATACATTTTTATAATGATATTGATGCGTGGGAGCTGTATGACCTGAAAAAAGATCCGCGTGAAATGCATAATTTGTTTGGGAAGCCCGGTTATGAAAAGATAACTGAAAAACTGAAAGGGGAATTGGTAAAGCTTCAGACTCAGTATGACGATCCTATTGAATCTCAATTAAAAAAATAAAGTATTATGAATGCCAAGGAATTTGTACAAATAGTAAAGAAGATGTTTTCTAAAGGACTGACTCCGGAGGAAAAAATAAAATTAGCGGATGAAGGACCGGTGTGCCGTTTATTACTAAGACAGTGGGATAAATTCTTTGGCACTTCTATTGAAAACAAAAAAATTGAGGAGGAGATATGGACCAACATTACGGATGTATGTTGGAATCACAAACCTGCAAAGAAAAAATTGTCAGGCTATAATCGGGGGTTTAGGATTCTGGCTGCCGTCGCTTGTCTTTTGCTGGTCGTAGGTACGTGGTATCTGATTACTTCAAGAGCTTCTTTAGAGACAATAGTCCTGGGACCGGCCGATACGCGTATGACGTATGTCCTTCCGGATAGTTCGGTGGTATGGCTCGCTGCGGGAAGTACGCTTTCATATCAGGACGATTTTTTGAAAGAGCGCAAAGTGGTCTTAGAGGGAGAAACGTCTTTTGAGGTGAAAAAGATGACAGGAGGCAGTCCTTTCAGGGTTTATTTCAAAGATGCGCTTGTGGAAGTCAAAGGGACGGAATTTAATATAAAGTCTGATGATGAAGTAGCGGAGGTGACTCTCTTTACCGGAAAAATAGATTTTCAGGTGACGGGGCAAGAGGCCATAGAGGTGAAGCCTGCTCAACGCATCACTTACTATATTGATTCAAAGACGATTGAAACCGAGACGTTGGATATTGAAGGATATGACTGGAGAAAAGAAGAGTATAACTTTACGGATAAGCCGCTTGGTGAACTGATAAACTTAATCAATAAGAAGTATCATACGAAAGTGTGTTTCGAGAATAAAAAGAATAGGGATAATCTGTTTACGGGAACTATTCGTAAAGATGAAGATTTAGCGAAGGTATTGCGGAAAATCTCTATCAGTTTTGGATTAAATACAAGGCAGGAGAAGGATACGATTATTCTTTATTGAGTATCCATAAAATAATACTGGTAAGAAAGCAGTTACATTTGTCATAACTGGATTATAAAAAGGCTGTCCCGGAATGAAACACGGGACAGCCTTTTCTGTATCAATATCCGTCCTATTGGCGGTAGACTTTCAGATTGGTAATCTGACTTTTGAAGTTACCTGTTTCCTGTAATGGGAAAACTAATGTACGAACGTAATTCATGGAATCTTTTCCACCATTATAAAAGCGTTTCTGTATATTTAGTTCTTCTACGATTTTTCCATTTATATGCAGGCGGGTGACGCGGTTGTCTCCGCTAATACCTACTGTTGCATGTTCGCCGGGCATGATACGGTAGTTGAAAGTGTTGAGATAGCCGTCGCGTGCAAAGCCCAACATTCCACTTATCGGATCAGATAAATAGAATACGGCGTCAGGAGAACGGAACAGTTCTGTACCTTTTGCTTCATCAGCTCCTTTTATATCAAAAGATACCAGATAATTATACCCGATTTCCCGATAGGGAAGAGTACGGTTGGGGGTAACAGCTGCCTGTTCGTAAACCAGGCCGGGAGCTTTTCCGATTCTTCCGAGTTGATTCACACCCGGAGCTTCGCTTAGTAAATTGCGTTGTTCATTGAAACTGTCATAGGGAGTTGTGACTTGTTTGCCTGTCCACATTTTAACGGCTAGTGTCTGCAAGGCCGGGTAAACCCGGTGATGAATATCCTTATTGGAAATGCCGTTACCCACATGGTCGTTCCATACAGCAAACATTCCTCCTAAAATATTCGGGTCCTTTTCTTCAAACACGGCTTTGCCTATCTGTGCAGGAGTCCATTTCTCGTATAGTGATTTGGTATTCAGATAATCATAATAATATCCTGCCTGGGGGACTATGTAGACCAGTCCGTCCGGGATACTGATTAAATGGTATCCTTGCTTTATCATTTCTTTCGGGTCGGCATAACCGTTATACCATGCATTCATGATGACATTTTCCGATTTGACGGGAGTATCTCCTTTGGCGTGTGTCAGTGCACCCCATACGCAGGCTTGCTTGCCGAAGCTTTCTATATAACGGATATAGTGATCGGTGAAGGCGCGGAATTTCTCCACAACTTCCTTTTTGGCGTTTGAATATTCGTCGGTGCCCACATGGACTTTGTTGCCCCGGAATACAGGTTCTTCTCCTTCCAGATATTCTTTGAAAAGAGCGTCGAAGAAAGTATAAACCTCGGGATTAAATAAATCCAAATGATCCATGCCATATTCTTTACTTCCCAATTCCGGTTTATAATGACTGAAAGCCAAGGAGTGGGCGGGGATATCAATCTCCGGAATGATCTCTACATAGCTTTGTTCAGCCAATTTTTGCAGGTCGACGAATTCTTTTTTCGTATAGTGTCCGTCCCGTGCCGTCAGTCCCGGATAAGTATCACATTCCAGGCGGAAGGCGGCATACGTTTTTGACCAGTCATGTTCGAAGTATTGTTTGAAGCCGTTATCGTTCAGGTGGATTTGCAAAGTGTTCATCTTGTAGTAAGACATAGTCTTTACATAATCCTGTAAGTATGAAAGCGGGATGAACTTACGGCCGCAGTCTATCATAAAGCCGCGAAGCGGATAGTCTGGGTAATCTCTCAGGGTTCCTTTCGGGAGCTGATGATTTTCTGACTGTTCGGCAATCTGAAGTAAGGTACGTGTACCCCAATATACACCGATATTTTCGGGGGCGGATAAAGCAACCCGGTCTGTGACGCGGATCGTATATCCTTCTTTTCCTAATTTCTTGTCGGTGCGGAGGGAAAAGATAAAGTCGCCGGCAGCTCCTTTCCCTTGCACTACTTCGAGCGAACGTCCGAACATTGTTTGATAGTCTTGGGCAAAGATTCGTGCGATGCGTTCAAGCTCCGGATTGTTGGCGGCATACACGATTTTTGTAGCCTCGGTGGGAACAAAAGCTCCGTCACTGCCTTTCCATTCTTTCAGTTCGGGGATAACAAAAGGTTTGGGATTTACGGAAGCATTGGCTCCGGTGGAAATAATAAGACATAAAGCTATTAGCCAGTAGAAACGATTGATATATTCCATGCTGTATTATATATAAAGTTAGTAAAGTATAAAACGTCATAAATGTAAGACAAATAATGGAATATACCACTACCAATTATGAATCTTTAAGTTCAAAGTTAAATGTAGTATGCAATCCGGTTCTCATTTTATTGGCCGATGAGTTGTTAATAGTTCCTTTTTAAGAACTTTTCAATATGTAATTGTTCTTTTTTATTCTAAAATCTATGTTATCTGTCTCCCGGAAATTTGTATAACTAGATTGATTTGTATTTCTTTGTATAATAATATACTAACCCCCCTTTTAATTACTTATGAAAAATAGAAAGATTTATTTAATGGGAGCCTGTTTGTTGTGTGGACTCACTTCAATTGCACAAAATGTAAGTTTACAGCCGCCCCCACAGCAACTCAATGAACAAGGTAAAACACTCAGTCTTCCTGCTATCTACCGGATAGAAGGTGAAAAAGAAGCAAACCCGCATGCGGTGAAAGCGTTGCAAGGTATCCTTACCGGCAAGCAAAGTACCAAGGAAGGAATCCGTATTTATATTGGTGAGAAGGGAGACAAAAGTGTACGTAAGTATAACAAGCTGATTCCCAAACATGAAGAAGGTTATTATCTGGCTGTCAATGATAAAGAAATCATATTGGCCGGCAATGATGAACGGGGCACTTATTATGCTATTCAGACATTCGCCCAATTGCTGAAAGAAGGAAAATTGCCGGAAGTGGAAATCAAAGATTATCCTTCTGTCCGTTATCGCGGTGTAGTGGAGGGCTTCTACGGAACTCCCTGGAGCCATCAGGCACGTCTTCGCCAACTGAAGTTTTATGGTGAGAATAAGATGAATACCTATATCTACGGTCCTAAAGACGATCCGTATCACAGCGCTCCCAACTGGCGTTTGCCTTATCCGGAAAAGGAAGCAGCCCAATTGCAGGAGCTTGTGAAAGTAGCCAATGAAAATGAAGTTGATTTTGTATGGGCTATTCACCCGGGACAGGATATCAAATGGAACCAGGAAGACCGTGATTTATTGCTCTCAAAATTTGAGAAGATGTATCAGCTCGGTGTCCGTTCCTTTGCGGTGTTCTTTGATGACATCTCGGGCGAAGGTACCAATCCTCAGAAGCAAGCTGAATTATTGAACTATATTGATGAGGCGTTTGTAAAGGCAAAGCCGGATGTAACTCCGCTTATCATGTGTCCTACGGAGTATAATAAAAGCTGGTCGAACCCCAAAGGCAATTATCTGACTACATTAGGTGAGAAACTGAATCCTTCTGTCCAGATTATGTGGACAGGTGATCGTGTGATTTCCGATATTACCCGCGACGGCATTTCCTGGATTAACGAACGCATTAAACGTCCCGCCTACATTTGGTGGAATTTTCCGGTATCCGATTATGTACGCGACCATTTACTGCTCGGACCTGTTTATGGCAACGACACCACAATAGCGAAGGAAATGTCCGGTTTTGTGACCAATCCTATGGAGCACGCCGAAGCCTCTAAGATTGCTATTTACAGTGTTGCAAGCTATGCCTGGAATCCTACTAAATATGATACTTGGAAAACGTGGAAAGACGCTATCCGTACCATTCTTCCGGGGGCTGCGGACGAATTGGAATGTTTTGCCATGCACAATTCCGACTTAGGTCCCAATGGACACGGTTATCGCCGCGAAGAGTCTATGAATATTCAACCCGTTGCCAAACGTTTCCTTAGCAGTTATGTTGAGAGTGGAAAATATGAAAAAGTTGATTTTGACCTCTTGTGGGATACATTTGAACAGATGAAGGAAGCTGGCGATATCCTATTGGTGAATACAGAAAACGAGCCGTTGATTGTAGAAATAACTCCGTGGCTTCATCAATTCAATCTGCTGGCCGAAACCGGAGAAGAAGTACTGAAAATGGTCAAAAATGATTCGAAGTCTTTTTTCTTACGGAGATATAATCATGTGAAAGCTTTGCAGCAACGAATGTTTTATACCGACCAGAATTATAATCAGAATCCTTATCAACCGGGAGTGAAGACAGCCTCCAAAGTTATAAAGCCTTTGATTGACCAGATATTTGCGACTGCCGTAAAACGATATAATCAGAAGTATGGAGCCGATTTGGATGCCACAACAGATTATATGCCACATAAACTTATCAGTAATGTGGAGCAAATAAAGAATTTGCCATTACAAATAAAGGCGAACCGCATACTTATCTCTCCGATGAACGAAGTCGTGAAATGGCCGGCAGGAAACTTCATAGAAATAGAATTGGATAATATCTATCCGGCAGAAAGTATAGATATTAATTTCGGAAAGAAGGAACCTTGTACATGGGGACGTTTTGAAATCTCCGCGGACGGTAAAGAATGGAAAACGATCGACTTGAAGCAGAAAGATGCCCGACTGACGGCCGGACTGCAAAAAGCCCCGGTGAAATTCGTTCGATTTACAAATGCGGGTAGTGATGAACAACAAGTATATTTACGCCAATTTGTGCTGTCGATAGAGAAAAAGTAGTCCTCGCCTACCAGAAGGGAAATGAGGTTCTTCTTCAAATTTGGTGGTAAACTTAATTAAGAAAATAATAATTTGATAATCGATAGTATTCAACAATAATTTGATAGTCGATAGTATTCAACATTCTCCTCCTTCAGGAAGGAGGAGTCCCCGTAGGGGGAGGTGGTAGGTGAATGCGTAAGTCTGTTATTATCAGCATTGTGTATCCACCTACCACCCCGGCTTTCAGCCACCCCTCCTTCCCCGAAGGAGGGGAATGGAGATACCACCGACTGGTTAAATTACCACCAAATTTGGCGAAGAATCGGAAATGAGAAAAGCATTTCTCATATTCTCATTGTTTTTAGATAATTTGTTATTAATCAATATAATAAAGTATGAGAAATACTTTTTCAATAAGGTATTTCTCATACTTTTTTAACCTAAAACCGATAAAAAACAGTCATTTCTCATACTGTTCGTATTGCATTTCTCATACTTCCCTTGTAGGTCCTCGTCAGAATCAAGCTTTACTTCAGTTAGTTTCACCGCCTTGAAACTATTGTTCCAAAGGCTTGAAACTAAAAGTTTCGAGGCAGTTATCCTTTCTTCGATTTACGATATTCCCGTGGTGACATTCCCATAATCTTGCTGAATAAGCGGGAGAAATAATAAGTATCTTCTATACCTATCTTATAGCATATCTGATTAATTTTCATATCCGTGGTGTCGAGTAAAAAACAGGCATGCTGTATTTTTAATAAATTGAAGTAGGTTACCGGGCCATGTCCTGTTTTCTTCTTGAACAGCATGGAGAAGTGAGAAGGAGAATACCCGATCTGGTCGGCTATAGCTTGCAGGCTGAGGTGTTTCTCCATATTTTCTTTCATATAATGAATTGCCAGTTCGCTTATATTTTCATCTTCTGTTGAGTCATTATGTGTGGTAGCGTTGCGGAATTGCTGTATATAGCGTAGTGTTCCTAAATAAAAATGGAACATGGAGAACGCATAACGCAGGTTTTCATTGCTGTAACCATTCTTCAGAGTATTGAATATCTCCTCGAACAAGTTGATTCGTGTACTGATACGTGAATGTGATTCGGGCTGGATATCCATTGGACGGCTTGCTTCCTGAGCGTAAAAAGGAGCAAGGATACCTTTGAAGTGTATCCAGTAAATAGTCCATGGAGAAGATTTATTAGAAGCATAGGCATGAGGAACTCCCGCAGGAAGGATAAAATATTGATTGGCGGAAACGGTATATTCCTGTTCACCTATCCGATACCAACCGGCCCCGTCGATACAATAAATGAATACATATTGATTGATCGGTTCTTTTCGTTCCCGGAAGTGATGTTTGGCCTTCGGATAATATCCTATATCCGTGATATGGAGCATGGAGGTCAGAGGATCTTCCTCCAGTTTGTCAACAATCATTCGGGGAAGCACTAAAGCCCTTTCTCCGGTAAATCCATTTTTTAACTTTACCATAATATCATAGTATGTGATTCAACTGTTTTATGCAAATATATAGTAATGTATACTATTTATCAAATATAGGGCAAAAAAATAAGATTGTCTATCTTTATAAAATGAAATTCTATTTTTTGTCTACTCAACCGGTTCTATCTTTGCAATATTAATTAATCAATCTTCTAATGGTATGAAAAGTTATAATATGAAATCTTTCTTATTAATAGTATTATTGGGAATTTCCAGTATTTCTGCCGCCCAAAATCTGTTGGATTTGAGTGGAAATTGGGAATTGGCTTTAGATAGTACAGATGTAGGGGAGAAAGAGGGATGGTATCTGAAATCTTTCTCCGATAATATAAGTTTGCCTGGAACCACAGATTTGGCCCGGAAAGGGAGTTCCAACAGGCTCGTTCCCAAACTGGAAAAACCGCAGTTGCTTCGTCTGACCCGTAAGAACGCTTATGTAGGGGTCGCATGGTACAAGCGTGAGATTAATATTCCCAAAAGTATGGCAGGACAGCCGTTGGAGTTCTCTTTTGAAAGAGTCCTGTGGCAGAGCCGTTTATGGATTGACGGAGAAGAAGTGGCGGGTGCACAGGAAAGCTTGATCGCTCCTCATCGGTTTGTCATGCCGAAAGGTCTGTCGGCAGGTAAACATATAATAGCTTTACGTATTGACAATAGAAAGCGATATGATATTTCTGCAAACGACCTGGCACATGCTTATACCAATGACACTCAGATTATGTGGAATGGAGTGTTGGGTAAGATGAAACTGACTGCCCGGCAGAAAGTCAGTATTCAGCATGTGAATGTTTATCCTGATGTCAGAAATGGGAAGATACGGGTGGCGGTTACTTTGGAGAATAGCGGGCATAAACCGGAGAAAGTGAAACTAGCCTTGCAGGTCGGACAGCCTGAAGGTGGACAGAAGTTTGTAGAAAAAGAATTTCAGATTACTTTGCAAGAAGGCAGGCAGAAGCTCGAATATGATTATTCGCTGGGTACAGATATGAAGAAATGGGATGAATTTACTCCTGAATTATATAATTTGTCTGTAGTTTGCCGGTTTGACAGGAAGAAAACTGAACGGAAAGATGTTTCTTTCGGGATGCGCGAGATAGATAATGGTCAAGGCATCCTGACGGTCAACGGTAATAGAATTTTCCTGCGCGGAACATTAGAGTGTTGTATTTTTCCTCTGACAGGTACTCCGCCGATGACGGAAGAAGGTTGGATGAAAGTCTTTGCCACAGCCAAGGAGTGGGGGCTGAACCATTTGAGGTTTCATTCCTGGTGCCCGCCGGAAGCGGCATTTTGCGTTGCGGATAAGTTAGGTTTCTATTTACAGGTGGAACTGCCGAACTGGTCTTATACTATCGGCAAAGATGAGGCAATGACCCAATTTCTTTATAACGAATTTGACCGGATTGTCGAAGCGTATGGAAATCACCCGTCATTCTGCATGATGAGTGTTGGTAATGAACTCCAGTATGATTTTAAACTGTTGAATGACATGGTCAGATATATGAAAGGGAAAGATAGCAGGCGTTTATATACAACTTCGACTTTTACTTTCGAAAAAGGACATGGAGCGAAACCGGAGCCGGAAGATGACTTTTTTGTCACGCAATGGACAGATAAAGGCTGGGTGAGGGGGCAAGGTATTTTCGATCAGGAACCACCTTGTTTCTATAAAGATTACAGTGCCGCCATGCAGGACATGAATGTCCCTCTTATCTCTCATGAGATTGGGCAGTATGCCGTGTTTCCGAATCTAAAAGAAATAGAGAAATACACAGGAGTACTGGAACCTCTGAATTTTAAGGCTGTCAAACAGGATTTACAGAAGAAAGGATTATATTCGAAAGCGGAGGATTTTCTGGAAGCATCAGGAAAATTGGCGGTCTTGTTATATAAGGAGGAGATAGAAAGAGCGATGAAAACAAAGCAGTTCAGCGGTTTTCAGTTGTTGGATTTGCATGATTTCCCAGGACAGGGAACTGCACTGGTCGGACTTTTGGATGCTTTCTGGGATTCGAAAGGATTGATTGAGGCTTCTGCTTTCAGGCAGTTTTGTGCGCCTGTTGTTCCGTTGGCTCGTTTTGCTAAAGCGGTTTATTCCGGTGATGAGATGTTCTCTGCATCAATTGAAGTTGTCAACTATTCGAATGCGGCTATTGATAATAAACAGATAATGTGGCAGCTGGCTGATGAGGCGGGAACGCAAATCTCGAACGGCAGACTGAATGTGGAAAGTATATCCAAAGGAACAGTGACACAATGTGGAGATATCCGTACAGAACTTAAAAGTGTACGGAAGGCTTCAAAGTTGTATCTCACGGTATCTGTAGAAGGAACTGAATGGAAAAATACGTGGCCTGTTTGGGTATATCCTCGTATCGAATCATTGAATGTCGGAGATGTCCTGCTGACTCAAGATGTAGAAGAAGCTTTGGCTGCGTTGAAGCAAGGAAGAAAAGTTTTGTTTTCTCCGAAAATGAGTTATCTGAAAGGATTGGAAGGGAAGTTTCTTCCGGTCTTCTGGAGTCCTGTCCATTTCCCCAGACAGGCAGGAACAATGGGACTTCTGTGCAATACTCAACATGCGGCGTTGCGGCACTTCCCTACAGAAATGCATAGCAACTGGCAATGGTGGAATCTGGTGAAGAGGTCGAAAGTACTGGTTGTCGATTCGTTACCGCCGGTTGAACCGATTGTGGAATCTATTGACAATTTTACAAATAACAGAAAGTTGGTATCTGTCTTTGAAACAAAATGTGGAAAGGGAAAACTGATAATGAGTGCTATGGATATTCTTTCCGAGGGAAGCGACAAGCCTGAAATACAACAGATGCTTTACAGCCTGGTTACGTATATGAATTCTGAAAGTTTTGCTCCCCGGACGATGCTTGGCGAAGAGGATATCAGAAGCCTGATACTAAAGAATGAAGGTAAAGTGATAGAAACAAAAGCGACATCTATTTATAGGGGCTTGGACTAGAAAAAAGGAGTACCGGGTGTTCGGTCGAAAGTCTAAAAAACAAGTTTGCAAAATCAATTAATCAATCAATCTTCTAATGGTATGAGAAGTTATAATAAAAAGTTTGTCTATTTTATCTGTTTAGTATCCGCAATGGGCGGACTTCTATTCGGCTATGATTGGGTAGTGATAGGGGGAGCGAAACCTTTCTACGAACTCTATTTCGATATAGCCGATGTGCCTGCCATGCAGGGACTTGCCATGAGCGTGGCTTTACTCGGCTGTCTGATTGGCGCTATGGTGGCAGGGATGATGGCTGACCGTTATGGGCGTAAACCTCTCCTGATAATTTCTGCTTTCATATTCTTGTCTTCTGCCTATGCTACCGGGGCATTTTCAGTATTTAGCTGGTTCCTGGCCGCCCGCTTTCTGGGAGGTATCGGCATCGGAATCGCTTCGGGACTTTCTCCTATGTATATTGCCGAAGTAGCTCCTGCCTCAATCAGGGGAAAGCTCGTCTCGCTAAACCAATTGACAATTGTGCTCGGTATTCTTGGCGCTCAAATCACAAACTGGCTGATTGCGGAGCCTATTCCTGCAGACTTCTCTCTCGCGGATATCTGCGCTTCGTGGAATGGCCAAATGGGATGGCGATGGATGTTTTGGGCGGCTGCCTTCCCTGCTGCGATATTCTTGTTGCTGGCATGTTTCATTCCCGAAAGTCCCCGTTGGCTGGCGATGAAAGGGAAAGAAGGGAAGGCATGGAATGTACTCAGCAAAATAGGCGGTGACGACTATGCCGGTCAGGAACTTCGCCTGGTGGAAGAAACTGGTTCTTCGAAGTCGGAAGGAGGATTGCGGTTGTTGTTTAGCCGTCCGTTCCGTAAAGTGCTTGTTTTAGGTATTATCGTAGCTGTGTTCCAGCAATGGTGCGGTACGAATGTTATCTTCAATTATGCGCAGGAGATATTTCAGTCCGCAGGATATTCATTGGGAGATGTTCTCTTTAATATTGTGGTGACAGGTGTGGCAAATGTAATTTTTACTTTTGTGGCAATCTATACAGTCGAACGTTTAGGACGCCGTATTCTTATGCTGTTGGGAGCCGGGGGACTGGCAGGCATTTATCTTATTCTGGGTACTTGTTATTTCTTCGAAGTCAGTGGATTCTTTATGGTGGTGCTGGTCGTTTTGGCTATTGCTTGCTACGCGATGTCGTTGGGGCCAATCACCTGGGTACTGCTCGCCGAGATCTTCCCGAACCGAGTACGTGCTGTTGCGATGGCTACCTGTACATTTGCTTTATGGGTCGGTAGTTTCACACTGACATACACTTTCCCGCTACTGAATAATTTCTTGGGAAGCAGTGGTACATTTTGGATTTATGCAGCCATTTGTGCTGTCGGCTACCTGTTCTTCTTCCGTGCATTGCCCGAAACGAAAGGCAAATCGCTGGAAGCATTAGAAAAGGACTTAATTAAATAAACGATAACGGATTGTCAAATTAGCAAGTAAATAGGCATAACATCATTAATCAGGCTGGGAGGATATAAAACCTCCCTGTCTCCGATCTTCTTTGTCTTTTGTTTTTTTGTCAACGAATAAAAAATAAATTTATAATCAATAATACGATGGTAAAAGCATGGAAAGAAAAGGTGGTTATCCCTACCTATGAAGTAGGTAAACCGGAGAAGAATCCGATTTTCCTGGAGAAACGGGTGTATCAAGGCAGTAGTGGGGTAGTTTATCCTTATCCTGTGATTGAATCAATGTCCGATGAAAAGGTGGATAAGGAATACAATGCTATTTTTATCGAAAACGAATATATCAAAGTGATGATTCTGCCTGAACTGGGTGGACGTGTGCAGATGGCCTATGATAAAATCAGAGAGCGTCATTTTATTTATTATAATCATGTGATAAAGCCGGCTCTGGTGGGACTTGCAGGACCGTGGATTTCTGGTGGTATCGAATTTAACTGGCCTCAACATCATCGCCCCAGTACTTATATGCCCGTGGATACGACTATTGAGGAAAATGCCGACGGAAGCGTCACGGTATGGGTAAATGAAATGGAACGTATGTTTCATCAGAAGGGAATGGCAGGTTTTACACTTCGTCCCGGACATGCTTTTCTTGAAATCAAAGGAGTACTTTACAACCGTACCGAAGTACCGCAGACCTTTCTGTGGTGGGCGAATCCTGCCGTAGCGGTGAATGATTACTATCAGAGCGTATTCCCGCCGGATATCAATGCCGTGTTCGACCATGGAAAACGTGCCGTATCCAGTTTTCCTATTGCAACGGGTACTTATTATAAGATGGACTATTCCGCCGGAGTGGACATCTCGAACTATAAGAATATCAAGGTTCCTACTTCCTATATGGCTGTAAATTCCCGCTTTGACTTCGAGGGTGGATATGAGAATGATACCCGTGCCGGTATGCTGCATGTAGCCAATCACCATATTTCTCCGGGTAAGAAACAATGGACTTGGGGGAACGGTGATTTCGGTCGTGCATGGGACCGTAATCTGACCGATGAGGATGGACCGTATATTGAATTAATGGCAGGTGTATATACTGAAAATCAACCGGACTTTACTTGGCTGCAACCTTATGAAGAAAAGAGTTTCGTTCAATATTTCCTGCCTTACCGGGAATTGGGAGTGGTGAAGAATGCCAGCAGGGATTTGCTGATGAACATTGAACCGGAAGGAGAAGACTGTGTACGTTGTAAGATATTTGCTACTTCTCGTCAGACGGTAAACGTTATTTTGAAAGGAGAAGACGGTAAAGTGTATTATAGCAAGGAAGTGACTATCACCCCGGAAGAATTGCTGAATGAAGTGGTAAATGTGAATGGTGAGAAACTTAATAAACTGATTCTTGAAATCACGGCAAACGGAAGGGAATTGCTTTATTGGCATGCGGAACCGGAAGAAGTGAAACCTATTCCTGATGCTGCCGAAGCTGCGCTATTTCCACAAGAAATAAAGACAACTGAACAGCTTTATTTAACAGGTATGCATTTGGAGCAATACAGGCATGCTACTTATAATCCCGTAGAATACTACGAAGAAGCATTGCGGCGTGATCCGATTGATGTACGTAATAATAACGCGCTTGGTCTGTGGTATATACGTAAAGGGCGTTTCCATAAAGCAGAACAATATCTGCTTACTGCCGTGAAGACCCTACAAAAACGTAATCCGAATCCTTATGACGGAGAACCGATTTATAATCTTGGCCTTGCCTTGAAATATCAGGGACGTTACAATGAGGCTTACGACCGTTTCTATAAAGCTTGCTGGAATGCTGCTTGGCAGGATGCCGGATATTTTGCTTGTGCACAGATTTCTACTATGCAAAACCGCTTGGCAGATGCATTGGATGAAATTAATCACTCGCTAATCCGCAACTGGCACAATCATAAAGCCCGTGCTTTAAAAGTTGCTATCCTCAGCCGAATGGGACAATCAGAAGAAGCTTCGCAACTGATTGAGGATTCATTGGCCATTGATAAATTCAACTTTGGCTGTCGTTATGAAAAATATTTGATAACCAATGTTTCTGACGAGTTGGCTACTTTGAAGGAAATGATGCGTGGCGAACCTCATAACTATGATGAAATAGCGCTTGATTATTGTGCGGCAGGTTGTTGGCAAGAGGCTGCTTCTTTATGGAATATAGCTATAACTGAAGGTGCCGTTACTCCTATGACTTATTATTATTTAGGCTGGTGTCTGGTTCAAGGGGAATTACCGGGAACAGGACAGGTGTTTGCCCAAGCGGCTGAGATGTGTCCTGATTATTGTTTCCCTAACCGTCTGGAAGCAATCCTTGCATTACAATGTGCCATGGAGCAAAATCCGCATGATGCTAAAGCCCCTTATTATCTGGGTAATCTATACTATGACAAACGTCAGTACGACTTGGCTATGGAAGCATGGGAAACTTCTGCCCGGCTAGATGATAACTTCCCGACTGTATGGCGTAATCTGGCTCTGGCTTATTTCAATAAAAAGAATGAAGAAACAAAGGCTATCGAATACATGGAACGTGCTTTTCGGCTTGATACAACAGATGCACGTATTCTAATGGAATTGGACCAGCTTTATAAACGTGTTCGTCGTCCGCATAAGGAACGTCTGGCTTTCTTACGGCAATATCCTGATTTGATTGAGCAACGTGACGATCTTGTATTGGAAGAAATAACTCTGTTGAACCAGACTGGTGAATATGAAAAAGCCAAAGCATTGCTTGATGCACATAGCTTCCACCCTTGGGAAGGTGGTGAGGGAAAAGTACCTGCCCAATATCAACTAGCCCGTGTGGAACTGGCTAAGCAAGCATTGACTGCTGGCAATAATCAAGAAGCAATTACATTATTGGAAGAATGCTTGGAATATCCGCATCATTTAGGTGAAGGCAAATTGTACGGTGCACAAGAGAATGATTTCTATTATTTCTTGGGTTGCGCTTATGAAAATCTGAACCGTAAAGATGAAGCTGTCAGATATTGGGAACAGGCCACTGTTGGGCCGACAGAACCTGCCGCCGCCATGTATTATAATGATGCGAAACCCGATAAAATATTTTATCAGGGGTTGGCATTACTAAAACTAGGACGCATAGATGAGGCGAATGGACGTTTTCATAAGTTGATTTCTTACGGAGAGAAGCATTTGTTTGACAAGATTAAAATGGATTATTTCGCTGTGTCATTGCCTGATCTTTTGATTTGGGAGGATAACTTGACTGTAAGGAATATAATTCATTGCAAATATATGATGGCATTGGGATATTGGGGATTGAATCAGAAAGAGAAATCTGCCAGGTTATTGAAAGAGGTAGAAAAATTGGATATTAATCATCAGGGGATTCAGGCCTTTCGTAGTTTGATCAAATGAGATAGTGGATGCTTTTTTATTCCTGAATGAAGAGCTAGGCTGATTTGTTAATCAGCTTAGCTCTTTCACATTTAAATTGTTTCACACTTGAAAGAGAATATAAGTATCAGGCTATATATAATTTTAGGTCTTGTGAATATTAGCTCTGTTTGGGATTGGGTATAAATTTCACGCAAACAGGTTTATCTACTTTTATGTCTCCGTGTATGTCTGTTAACAGGCCTGTGTCTGCATCTCTTTCGTATATCTGAATGACATTGCTGTCTCTGCAAGCAACCAGCATGTATTTGCCATTAGGCGTAATAATGAAATTACGCGGATGAATCCCTGTAAGTTGATAACCTACTTTTGTCAGTATTCCGTTATCCGGTTGGATACTGAAAATGGCGATGCCGTCTGCTTTCAGGCGATTACTGGCATACAGGAATTTGCCGTCCGGACTGATATGAATATCACCACTGCCTTTTGCACAGACTGTATCGGCAACTATGGTTTGGATTTCTTTTAAATCTCCGTCTTTATACTCGAAGGCTATTACTGTACCCGACAGTTCATTAATCAGATAGGCATAATTACCGTTGGGTGAGAATGTCAGATGCCGGGGACCTGAACCGGCTTTCACTTTAAAGGCGGAAGGAGAACCTTCTTTAAGAAAACTTTCCTTATTCTCTGCATTCGCGTCCGGGTTAATGATAAACTTATGTATTTGGTCTGTTCCCAAATTATCGGCAAACATATATTTACCGTCCGGAGTGATACGGACACAATGTAAATGGGATTTCTCCTGTCGTTCCTTATCGGTTCCCGAACCTTCGAACTTTATAATATCGGAAGCAGGCAGGAGTGAACCGTCTTTTGCGATAGGAAAAACAGAGATACTGCCGCCGCTGTAATTGGCGGTTATCACATTATTTCCATTTGTAATGATATAGCAAGGATCTTCACCACCGGTTTTCTGTGAATTCAATAATTTAAGAGTTCCTTTTTCCTGATTGAAGGCAAATGCATTGGCGGCCGCCTGTTCATTATTGAATTCACTGACTGTATAAATAAATTTTCCGTCAGCAGAAACTGCGAGATAAGAGGGATTTTCTACTTCCGTTTCACTAAGTGCGGTTGCTGTTCCGGTTTCTTCGTTGAAACGGAAACTGTAAATTCCCTTACTGTCTCCTGACGTGTAAGTTCCTACTAGCATGGTTAGTTCATTTTCCTTTGTTCCGGTTGGTGTTTCCATATCAGTCTTTTTTTTAAAGGTACAACTACTAATGGTAGTTGCAATTACACAGATAACAGCGAATGTATACAAATGAGTTGTAATCAATAATTGTTTCATGATATTGATATTTTATGTTGTACGGAATATTGCATAAATTGTATCAGTATGACAAAGGTAAGTGATTGACTTGGAATAAAGTCAATAATTTGCTGGAATTCTTCTTTAGGATTGTTTTTATTTTAAGAGAATATTTGGGATAGAGGAGTGGAATTATGTATTTTTTCGATATTCGAAAAAGCGCTAACTAATCTTTTCAAAAAAAGACTATTTTTTTTGATTATTAGGAATTTTATGGTATATTTGCAATACCACAATGAAATAATACACATAAGCAAAAATAAATAGTGCCGTGAGGCACATCCTCTTACTTTAATAAATAAAAGAGCAAGTTAACCATTAATTATTGTAAACAGTTCCTTGTCCGATTTCACGCATAGGGATTTTGTTTACTTCCTTATTATTAATGTGACCTTGATATAAATCTAATTACTAACTAACAATTTATTCTATGAAACAATGTAAAACACTGCCATTCATGTTTCTTCGAAGCATGTTTGTGTTATTTCTTTCTTGTTTGTCCGTGAATACTTTGGGGCAATCACTGACAGTTAGCGGTACCGTTACGGACGAAAAAGGCGAACCGATTATTGGTGCCAGTGTATTGGTAATAGGAACTACCAATGGTAGTATTACCAACTTTGACGGTATTTTTACTCTCAACAATGTAGCATCCAATGCTCAAATTACAATTTCTTATATTGGAATGAAAAGTCAGACATTGAGCGTTAATGGTAAGACTTCTTTTAAAATAGTTTTGAAAGAGGACTCTGAAGTGCTGGATGAAGTAGTAGTAGTGGGATATGGAACCCAAAAGAAGGTAAATTTGACGGGAGCCGTTACTATGGCTGATGGCGATGTGTTGGAGGATCGGCCGATAGCTAACGTAACCCAAGGATTACAAGGAGCTATTCCCAACTTGAATATAACATTTGATGGAGGTAGTCCTAACGCAACTGCGCAAATCAATGTCCGTGGAACAACATCATTGAACGGTGGCTCGGCTCTTATATTGGTGGATGGAGTGGAAACTAATGATATTTCTTTGCTCAATCCACAGGATATTGCAAGCATTTCGGTGTTAAAAGATGCTTCTTCAGCTGCTGTTTATGGAGCTAGAGCTGCATTTGGAGTGGTCCTGATCACTACAAAGAAGGGTACTAAAGGTGAGAAAGTGCGTGTGAATTACAACAACAATTTCTCCTGGTCGTCTCCTTCCAGATTGCCCGAAGGCATAAATTCCAGTAAATGGATTCATGCAATTAATCAGGCTAGTGTTAATTCCGGTGGTAACGGAGACTTTTCCACTGAATTAGTAGAAGCCATTGACAGGTATAATAGTGACCCGGTCAATAACCCTTCTGTATTTATAGACCAAACAGGCAAGTATACAGGTATAGGTCAGTGGGCGTATGCTGCTAATACAAACTGGTTCGAGGAGTTCTATAAGAAATCTGCTTTCATGCAGCAACATAATGCCAGTATCAGCGGAGGAACTGAGAAAAATTCATATTATGCTTCTATCGGATACAAAGGACAAGATGGATTATTTGCATTTGGAGATGATACTTATAAACGTATCAATATGTCTTTCAATTTTACTTCTCAATTGACAAACTGGTTGGAAATCACCTTCCGGACTAAGTATAACCGTAACGAGTCGGACATTCCGAATACATACGATTATATGGGAAGTAGTCCTTATCATGAAGTTTATCGTGCTTTTCCTTTTATTCCGGTTTATCTGCCGGATGGAAATTTTGCAGCTGTGGCCGGTTCTAACTTCAACTATAATATTGCAGGAATCATGGCTCAAGCAGGACGTGATATTACTTCTTCCGATGACTTTTGGTATACGGGAGCATTCAATATTACTCCGATAAAAGGTTTGTCCATTAAAGGGGATTATACAGGAAATAAGTTTTTTAAGCAACAGAAAAAGCATCAAAATATTTTGTATCAATCACAACCGGATGGTACAAGTATTCCGCAAGGAAGTTCAAATGGGGTAAATAATGATAAGTACAATGACACTTATCAAGCTTTAAACCTCTGGGCTGAATATAAGAAAACTATCAAGCAGCACTCTTTCGGTGTCATGGCCGGATATAATCAGGAAAGTAAAAAAATAACAGCTTTGAAGACAAAAGTTTCAGGACTGTACGACAACAATACTCCGGTCAGTGACCTTGCTACTACTTTGCAGTCTATAGGAGAAGATGCAACGGTCTGGGCTGTACAAGGCATGTTCTTCCGCTTGAATTATGACTATTTAGGCCGATATCTGTTGGAAGTGAATGGACGTTATGATGGTTCTTCCAAATATAAAAGCGGTTCACAATGGGGATTTTTCCCTTCTGTGTCTGTTGGTTGGAGACTGTCGGAAGAAAAGTTTTTTGAACCTGCACGCAACCTTTTTGATAATGTAAAGCTTCGCGCTTCTATCGGAACACTAGGCAATCAGGTAACAAACGGAAATTTTGACTATTTAGGTTATCTGGATAATGAAACTTTATCTTATGTAATGGGTGGAAAAGTTATATCCGGATTGAAAGCACCGACATTGGCAAGTACCAATATTACTTGGGAAAAGGTAACAACTACCAACTTCGGTTTGGATATCGCTATGTTGAATAACCGTTTAAATGCTTCATTCGATTACTATATCCGTAATACAAACGATATGGTGATTTCTAAAACTTATCCGGCCGTATTGGGAAGTTCCGGTGGTAAAGAAAATTTGGCGAATATGCGGACAAATGGTTGGGAATTATCTGTTTCTTGGAATGATAAGATTAATAATGTCGGAGGCAGTCCGTTAATGTATTCTATCGGTGTAGGACTTGCAGACAGTTATTCAACTATTACAAAATTCGATAATCCGGAAGGAGCTTTGAATAATTACTATGAAGGTAAGCGAATCGGAGAAATATGGGGGTATGTAACTGATGGATTCATTCAGGACGAAGCAGAAGCTCAGAGAATGGCTACTATTCAGGGAGATATATCAAAGACTTGGAAAGTAGGTGACATACGTTATAAAGATTTGGATGGAGTGGAAGGTATTACATCTGCCAAGACTATCTATAATACAGGTGACCAGAAAGTGATAGGTAACACCACTCCCCGTTATTCTTTCAATATCAATGCCAGTGCTTCCTGGAAGGGATTCGATGTGCGTGTCTTTTTTGAAGGGATAGCTAAAAGAGATTTATGGATTGACAGCCCGGTGTTTTGGGGATTTCCGAGTAATAGCAACGTATGGCAATCTGCTGTTAATGATTACCATGTTGATAATTCTTGGAGTGAGAATAATACCAATGCCTATTACCCGCTTCCAAGTTATAGTGGCAGGAGTAAGCAAACCCAAACAAAATACTTGCAGAATGGTGCATATATTCGTTTGAAGGATTTAACAATCAGTTATACAATACCTAAAGCGTGGATATCTACAGTTGGAATCGAGCAATTGAAAGTATTTGCAAGTGGCCAGAATTTATGGGTAGGGACTAAGCTATTTAAGTATCTGGATCCGGATATTGTCAGTACACGTCAGTCCAACTCCAAAGACAATAAATTGGTGGGTAATCTTACTTCCGATGGTAAGGCTTATCCGTTTAGTCGGACCTTCTCATTTGGTATTAACTTAACTTTTTAAAATCTGTTTATTATGAAAAAAATAATTATACTAGGACTAGGGGTAGCGGCATTCTTTATGCAGGGATGCGATTTTCTGGACAGGACCCCGGAAGATATCATTGAAACCGGAAAATTCTTTGAATCTGCCAATGCCAATGCTTTAGAACAATATTGCAATGACTTTTATCCAAAGTTGATTAACGGTCATGGTGCCCCTAAAGGGTACAATTCGATGTTGGAAGACGACTGGAATTCGGACAATATTCTTCCTTGGGAAAAGAATGATGTAAGCTTCGGACATCAGATAGCTGTAAAAAATGCTTCTGATGAAGGGTCTGATTGGAAGTGGGAGAATATTCGTGCATGCAACGAGTTTCTAATGAATTATGAGAAATCACCGGAAACAGAAATTGTGAAGCAACAATACGCCGGAGAAATCTTGTTCTTCAAGTGCATGGATTATTTTAATAAAGTAAGAAAATACGGTGATCTTCCTTGGTATGACACAGCACTGACACCTTCTGATACGGAAGAATTATATAAAGGGCGTGATTCCCGGATTCTTGTCATGGATAATGTATTGAGAGACATTAACCAGGCTATTGCATGGTTGCCTAAAAAGACAAAGGTATATAGGGTGAGTAAAGATGCGGCTTTAGCTTTAAAAGCACGAATCTGTTTGTTTGAGGGTACTTATCGTCGTTACCATAATATAGAAAATGACACCAAATTCCTACAAGCTGCTTATGATGCTGCTGGTGAATTAATGAAATCGGAATATGGATATAAATTGTATGAAGGAACTTCTCCCGCTACGGCATATCACGAATTATTTATTCAGGATAATTATAATACTAACACAGAGGTTATTCTATCAAAAGAATATGACCCCAAAGTTGATAAAGGTAATAATGTAACCCGGCAACTACGTTTGGGTGAAATGGCTCAAATGATGGGTATGAGCAAAGATTGTGCGGATGATTATTTGACAATAACAGGGCAACCGTATGACCAGACGGGGGTAACGTCGGTTAAAGATGAATTGGAGAATCGTGACCCACGTCTGTTGCAGACAATCGCGACCCCGTATGCAGGACCTTATACTTATTATTTGGAAGGGAAAAGAAGTTCAATATCTTCTTTCCTTGAAGGAGGGACACATTCCAGTACGGGATACGCAATTGCTAAGTTTTATAACGAAAAAGAGTTTTCCGATACTCATGGCGTAGGTACTCTGGATGCTATCATATTCCGTTATGCTGAGGTGTTACTGATTCGCGCTGAAGCCGGAGCAGAATTAGGAAAAGATCCTGAATTGGATTTGACTGTAAATGCTTTAAGAAAACGTGTCGGATTTAATGTAAAGCTAACCAGTTCGCCGGCAACTGACCCTAAACTGGTAGCCAAGCATCCGATTATTAAAGGAACTAATGCGGATTTGATTCGTGAGATCCGTCGTGAGCGCCGCGTGGAATTGTTCGGAGAAGGATTACGTTACGCTGATTTGATGCGTTGGGGATGTGGTGAAAGACTGGTAGCCCCCAAAGCGGGAATGATGCTATATACAGATGTTTACACACCTGAGGAAATCGCTGTATTGAAAACAGAAGTGGGAACTTATGCAGATGGAAGTTTGGATGTATATGGAAAACGTGTGACTACCCCGGCTATATTTGAATCTCCCAAACATTACTTATTTTCTTTGCCGTTAAACGAAATGGCTCTGAATCCTAAGTTGAAGCCAAATAATCCGGGCTGGGGAGATTGATGGAGATGAACATATAAAATAATTTAGAGGAAAAGACTGATAGAAAAGTCGGTAGTATCGAAAAGTTTCTTCTTTCGGAAAGAAGGGGAATTGAAGATACTACCGACTTTTTAAACACGCCTTTTCCTATTTTTGCAGTTGGGGAAGTTTTATCTCTGCTACTCCTACTCGGTCACTACCTAGTACAATGCGTAAATCGCTGGCAGTAGTTCCTTTGAAACGGAAGTCCAACAGTTTATTGTACTCTTTCACAGTACCGGAATATACAGTGAGGAATTGTCCGCCGCCACTCGATAGTTGTATCTCGAAGTCAGTTTCCAGTCCGTTCTCACGGGAGAAGGCAATGGATACTCCGTCTATTTTAGCTCCATTCTGTAAGGTAAAGGTAATGTAGTCCCCTTTATTGCCTTCCCAGAACGTAGTTAAATTATTATCAATTACATTATCTACTGTGTCTGCATTGGTACTGGCACTGACAGGAGTACTGTCCTTGTTTGTATTTGTGGCAGGAGCTTGCCCCGGCTCTACAACAGTCAGTGTTCCGTTCAGACGAATATCCGTAGAAGAAGCTCCCAGCATCAATGTGAAGTCACCCGGCTCTACTACCCAATGCATATCTGCATTCAGCAGTTCCAGTGCTTTGCGGTCGATAGGGAAAGTGATTTCTTTCGTTTCACCCGGTTTCAGGTGTACCCGTTCGAATCCGACAAGGTTCTTCTCATAAGTAGTGACGCTGCTCAGTACATCACGTACATACAGTTGTATCACTTCGTCTCCTGATCGTTTTCCGGTATTGGTCACTTTACAGGTGACATAAGCCTTTTGGTTGGGAGTGATAATAGCCGGAGAGATTTTCAAGTCGGAGTATTCGAAAGTGGTATAACTTAACCCGTATCCGAAAGGATATAATGCGCCGTTGGCACGAGACATATTGCCGTCCGGTCCCGGGTTCTTGCCGCCGTCAATCTGAGAAGAAGGTTTGCAAGGGAAGTTGAAAGGTATTTGGCCTACGGTTTTGGGGAAAGTTACAGTCAGTTTACCTCCGGGATTATAATCTCCAAAGAGTATATCTGCTACAGCTATTCCACCTTTAGATCCCGGATACCATGCCTCGAGAATAGCAGGGACAAACTTGTCTGCCCAGTTGATAGATAGTGGACGTCCGTTGATAAGAACCAACACGACAGGCTTTCCCGTAGCCACTACTGCTTTTAGTAAATCGAGTTGACGACCGGGTAAGTCGAGACTGCTGCGGGATTTGTTTTCTCCGCACGTGCGCTGTCCGCCACCTAGCACGACAATAGCTACATCTGCCTGTTTGGCCTGACTGACAGCTTTGTCTATTTCTTTTTGTTCTTCATCTGTCAGAGGATAGTCAATCAATTCTGATTCCGGCCAGTTGGCATCTACCAAGTCGCAGCCTTTAGTATAAAGTACATCTGCTTTATCTTTCATTTTTTCCTGAATGCCTTTTAGAACAGAAGTAACCTCTACTGCCAAAGGTCCGTAATGAGTTAGCGCATACGAATGCTCATCTGCATTCGGACCGCAGACTGCTATTTTTCGGATCTTTGAAGGATCCAGAGGCAACACATTCTTTTCATTTTTCAAGAGTACGATGGATTCACGAGAGGCTTGCAAAGCGACTTCCTCGTTCTCTTTCTTTTCTACTTCCTCATCCGCTCCTTTCAAATCTGTCTGGTAAGGAGTATCGAATAAGCCGACAAGGAACTTCACTCTCAGAATATCACGTACACGGTCATTGATTACTTCTTCGCTTAGTCCTCCTTCTTTTACCAACTCTCTTAAAGGCAATACGTACGAATCCGGTGAACGGAATGTACAACGCACGTTCAATCCGGCTTCCACGCTTTGGCGAACGGCTTCTTTCATATCTTTGGCGGTCCCGTGTTTGGTATAAAGATATTCTACGGCATCACTGTCCGAAACGACATATCCACGGAATCCCATTTCTCCGCGCAGGCGGGTAGTCAGCCAGTAATAGCTGCTTTGAATAGGAAAACCGTCATAGTCATTATAAGAACTCATTACGCCGAGTAATCCCGCTTCGCGGATAACTCTTTTAAAAGGATAGGCATGAAGCATCTCCACTTCACGTGGTGACATCTGCGGGTCGACACGAGCCATTCCTTCGCGTGCACCTTTGTTGTTGCTATAAGCGATAAAGTGTTTTCCGGTAGCTGCAACCTGATGATTGTGTTGCATACCCCGCACCATTTCAATACCTAATTCTGCTACCAGATATGGTGATTCTCCATACACTTCTTCATAGCGTCCCCAGCGTTGGTCACGTCCGACGTCGAGTATCGGGGCATATACATTGGTGTATCCCAACATACGCGCTTCCCGTCCGGTTATCAGTCCTACCTGGTGAATTAGTTGACGGTTCCACGTATGTCCCAGTCCCAGTTGAGTAGGGAAGTTGGTAGCCTTGTAACTTTCCACTCCGCGAATCCCTTCGTTTGTAAAATCGGTAGGAATGCCGAGTCGTGTCTCTTCAATAAAGAAACGTTGCACTTCATTCAGCGCCCAGGCATGTTTGGATGCCGGCCATACATATTCATTGTCCGACGGTGGAAGCCCCCATTGTTGGAAACCGTTCAAGTGTTCGTCAATGGCTCCGATACCGTCCTTCCATAGTTGGTTTTTCCATTCAGAAGTAGGCAAATCATCTTTCAAAACCCGTTTGTAACCGTAAAGAGTCACCATTTGGCAAGTTTTTTCTTCCAGTGTCATCTGACTGAGCAGGTCTTCTATACGTGCATCGATAGGTGCTGTCGGATCTTCGTAGGTATCTTTAGCACCATTTTTATTGAAGTCTATCCATCCTTTCTTATACATTTCCGAACGGACGGGTTTATAAACATTAGGTATTTTAGTCGTTTTTTGTGCTAGGAGGAGTACACAACTTCCTAGAAATAAGCTGGTAATTAAAAGTTTTTTCATGATATCTTTTTGTGTTAAGAATAAATTTGCCCTGTAAAGATACTGCTTTGATATAATATTTGCTAACGTCTTCTCGTAATTTCGAAAACATTTCCTATCTTTGTACCCTTGAAAAGCGTTATAAACAAATGCTGTTTTGTACGAATAAGAATTTGGGCTTGACTGGATTTGACAGCGGGCAGAAATGGTAAGTAAGCATGCAGTGGGTCGGTAATTTCCACTTAAATCTCAGTTATCAAAATTTTATCTGGCGAAACTAATTACGCTCTTGCTGCTTAATCGAATCATAGTAGATTAGCTTAATCCAGGCACCAGGTGCCAGGACGAGACATCACTCGGAAGCTGTTGCTCCGAAGCATTCCGGTTTAGTGGTGCAGTTACATCGGGGATAGTCAAAGGCGGCCTCGCACTTTTGATGAAACTTTAGAGGATAAGGTGGGAATTGATGGCTTTGGTTCTGTTCCTGCACGAAAATTTAGGCAAAGATAAGCATGTAGAAAGCTTATGATTTCCTCGTTTGGACGAGGGTTCGATTCCCTCCAGGTCCACTATCAATGAATTAAACCTCTGGAAGCAGAGGTTTTTCTTTTTGATAATCGTTTTCTCCCATTCTATTGGGGACTAAATTCAATATTACAACAGTTTTTTTATATCTTTGACTGTTGATTTAAGTCAAATCTATTAATTATGCAAAAACACACTGTCTTTTTAATCATTTTGCTTATGCATTTTTTCCCTTTGGCACAGGCAAATGAGTATACTTTTAAACATATAACATCTGCTAATGGATTACCACAGAACTATGTACGTTCTGTTATACAAGATTCAAGAGGGTTTATGTGGTTTACTACTTTTGACGGTATAGTCCGGTATGATGGATATTCTTTCAAAACCTATCGTCGGTATGATAACGGATTAGATACCGGATTAATGTTGTACGTCACCGAAGATGCAGCCGGCAATCTATGGGTTGGTACGGAAATGGGACTTTACTGTTATGATATAGATACTGACCAGTTTACACGTATTTCTTCATATTTCCCGAAAGATTTCGGAATACAAAGAGCTATTCTCAAAATCAAAGCTGTAGGAGAAGACCAGATTTGGGTGTACACAGGTAAAGGGGGAATTTATCGGATTGATGTTATTGATAAAAAGAATAATAAATATCAATTGAAACAATATTTGAGTTCCTATTATTATTTTCCTAGCTTATGTATTCCTTTTAACGGATACTATTTAACTGTGGCAGAAGGAAAAGTTTATGCTTTTGATAAAGTCCGCAATACATTTGAACGCTTTCAGGAAGATATTCTCGAAGATGTTGATCAAATTTTTGTACACAAACAGCAACTCTATCTTCTCAAAAAAGGCTTAGCATACCTTTATAATGAGAAAACATCGACTCTTTTCCAACTGACAAACCATCCGGGGAGAGAGTTGTTCATTTCTTCGGATAACCAACTTTGGGTATCTAGTTTCGACGGTCTGTATCGTACGTCTTTGAAAGGGCTTACTCCGGAACGGGCTATGGAAACTGTTTTTAGTGGTAATCCCTGGACGACTTCATTTACTGAGGATAGTTTTGGTAATATATGGATTGGCACTTATCGTAACGGAACATTTTGCTTCCACAAGAACCAGACTCCTTTTCAAAAAAGTATGTCTGGCAAAAACATCGAATGTATGTCAACGGACCATTCCGGCAATTATTGGATAGGCAGCCTGAATGGTGAGGTATGTGTACTTGACTCCACACAAAAACAAATAATGGGGAAGACGATTTTCCCCAATGACATGATACATACAATTTGTGGTCAAGAGTCTTCAAACAAAGTATGGGTTGGTACCATGTATGGCCTTTATGAAGCATGGATAGAAAGTAACAAACAAATTGTTTATCAAAAAACTTCGGGAATAAATATCCCTTCTATCCGAAGTATTGTGCAGGACTCTTGTTTCTTGTGGATTGCATCTTATAACAATGGGGTTACTCTTTATAATTATTCTACTCAACAAAGTGTTGTAACTTATAAAACTGATTCTGAAGTTTTGCCTCTTCCCTCCAATACTATACGTACAATTCTGAAAGATAGAGAGAATAATTTATGGGTTGGTACGGCAGAAGGACTTGTTGTGTTAAATGGCAAAGAACGTTTCACATCTTCTCCCATATTACGGAAATTTAGCTTTGCCACTCATCAGAATAATCTGTTGTTTCAAGATAACATCGTTCATATTCGTGAAGCCAAGAATGGTGATATATGGGTAGGGACTTTAGACAATGGATTGTATTATCTGAAACGTAATCCCTCTACTAATGATTGGAACTATCAATGGATTAATGTTCAGAAGGGGCTTTCCAATAATTGTATCAAAGCTATATCGGAGGATACTAATAATTTTATCTGGGTAGCGACTAATAAAGGATTGAACAGGATTGATCCTCAAACGTTGTCCGTCAAAATCTACCAACTAAATGACGGGCTTGCAAATAATGAGTTTAGTGAAAGAGCTTATATAGAAAAAAGGAATGGAACTTTATATTTTGGCGGCATTAACGGTATTACCTCGTTTATTCCTGCTGTGTTTACGGAGGATACTATTCTTCCCAAACTTTCTTTTGTCAATCTTTCCATAAATAATAAGACTCTGAAAGTCGGAGAAGAAGTGAACAGGCAGATTCTATTGGAACGCTCCATTCTTAATACTGATAAACTGACATTATCCAGTCGTAACAATAATTTTTCATTCGACTTCGTTGCCTTGCATTTCACCTCCACAGATAAAATTATTTATAAGTATAAGTTGGAAGGGTTTGATAAAGAATGGATTACTAGCGAACAAGGTAATCGTTCGGCAAAATATACTAATATACCTCCCGGCAATTATCTTTTTTCTGTGAAAGCCTCTTGCAATGGTGAGACTTGGTCGGAACCACTGAAAATGGAAATTCAGGTTTTGCAGCCGCTTTTACTCCGGTGGTATTTTATACTATTATATATACTTATAAGTATATTCATTGTATATATGATTATCCGGAATTTCAAGATTCGTGAGAAAAGGAAGAATGAACTCTTTCTTGCACAGAAAGAAAAACAACAGATACGGGAACTGTCAGAGATGAAAATGAATTTCTTTATGAATCTGTCACATGAATTTCGTACTCCGTTGACATTGATTATTTCTCCTCTGCAAAAATTACTTTCTACGCCGGATATCTCGAAGGATGAATTGTATCGTCATCTGATGAACATACAACATAATAGTTCTATATTATTACGTTTGATAAATCAGATACTTAAATTGTCTAAGCAAGACAAAGGCAAACTGGATATCGAACTACGGGAGGGGGATATCGTGGAATTTTGTAGAAATTGTTTCTCACAATTCCTTCAAATAGCTCATGACAAGCAGATACAGTTTACATTTAATACAAATGCCTCTTACATTCTTTTGTTATTTGATGCATATAAAATGGAAGAAATTCTGTATAATCTTCTTTCCAATGCTATCAAGCATACGCCTGACGGAGGTTCTATCACATTGGATGTCATGGAACAAGAGAAAGGTGTTTCTATTCACATAACCGACTCGGGTACGGGAATGACAGAAGAAGTGAAAAAACATATTTTCGAACGTTTCTATTCGGAATCAGGAGTCGGCATCGGACTTTCTTTGACTAAAAGTCTGGTCGAACTTCATAAAGGAACAATTCTGTTCAAGAGTACTGAGGGGGAAGGGACTGTTTTCCAAGTCTTTATTCCCTTCCAAAATAAGAATACTCTTATAGAACCATTATCAGAGACAACAACATTCTCACAGGAGGATTCTGGTCCCTTTACTGCATCAGAATATATACATCCGGAAATAGAGGATAGAGACAGAGATATGAGTGATAAACCGGCTTTGCTTATTGTGGATGATAATAAAGGTATTGTACAAATATTGGATGAGTTGTTTTGTCCTTATTATAAGATATTGACTACTTTCAATGGTAAAGAGGCTTTTGACCTTTGTTTGTCTCAAATACCGTCATTGGTCATCTCAGATATCTATATGCCGGAGATGAATGGAATAGAACTCTGTTCCGCTATTAAATCGACGAAAGAGACTTCACATATTCCTGTAATTCTTCTAACGGCAAAGACATCTAAAGAGATACAGCAAGAAGGATTGTCTGTTTATGCGGATGCTTATTGCAGTAAGCCTTTTGATAATGATATTTTAATTTCCACAGTACATTCTATCCTTACCAACCGACAAATGTTGGCCCAAAAGTTTAGCAATAACTTAATGTCTGAGGAAGATCCTACTACTGTTTTTCCGGAAAAGACCGATAGGGATTTTATTCAAAAAATCATAAAGGTGGTAGAAGATAATATTGCTAATGAAGAATTGAGTGTTTCGTTACTTTGCCGTACAATAGGAATGAGCCAATTGACACTCAACAAGAAGATAAAACAACTGACTAACCAGACAACAAATGCTTTTATCCGGAGTATTCGGTTGAAGGTTGCTTCACAAATGATATTATCACAAAAGTATAGTATTTCTGAAGTTACTTATGCGGTAGGTTTTAGTGATTTACGTTATTTTAGAGAATGCTTCAAAAAGGAGTTTGGAGTATTACCTTCCGATTACAAAAAATAATAGCTTTCTCTAGGGGGAGGGGGATAAATTATATAAAAACTATCTTTTTTCTCCCCCTTTCTAATTCCTCCCCTCTCAAATATAAATATCCCACCCCACACTCTTTTTTAAAGTTCCTTTCTTTGCGTATACTCAAAATGCAAAGAGATAAAAGGTCGAACTTTAAAAAGAAAGGAGGAAATTAATAAGTAAAGAGATTAAATGAAACTGTATTATGAATCTTAAATTAGTATTGTGATTAACTTTAATAAACATACATGAAACCAAATTTATTTCACACCCAATTTTTCCGGTTGTTTTTTCTTATTTTATTAGCCGGAATATCAATCCAAACTTACGCTGCAAAGGACAGCCAGGCAGCTCCTAAAAAGCGTACTATTACCGGTACGGTAATTTCCGAAGGAGACAATATGCCCATTATCGGAGCCAATGTATGGCTTAAAAACAGCTCGACGGGAGCTATTACCGATTTGGACGGTAAATATTCTATTACTATCGACAACTCGGTTGTAGGTGGAGTACTCGTATTCTCATATATAGGAATGAGTACTCAGGAAGTTGCGATAGGAAACCAAAACGTTATCAATGTGACTCTAAAGTTTGATACTGAAAAAATCGACGAAGTGGTAGTCGTAGGTTACGGTCATCAGAAAAAAGCCAGTGTCATCGGTTCTATTTCCACTATTGATATGGCAGGTGTTAAAGTTCCAGGTTCTTCTATTTCGAGTGTACTGGCGGGACAACTAGCAGGAGTTGTTGCGATGAATCGCACGGGAGAACCGGGAAAAGCCAGCGCAGCCGATTTCTATATTCGAGGGGTATCTTCTTTTACCGGTGGTAACACTCCATTGGTATTGGTAGACGGAATCGAACGGGATTTGGACTTAGTAGATGTAGAGGATATCGCTTCTTTTTCTATATTAAAAGATGCTTCCGCTTCCGCTGTTTATGGTGTGCGAGGAGCTAATGGTGTAATCTTGATTACAACCAAGAAAGGGGCAGAGGGTAAACCTGTTATTAATGCCAGAGTAGAAGCTGGTTTTACTCAACCTACCAAAATGCCGGAATTTGTAAACTCTGCACAATGGGCTGAATTATACAATGAGATGAAAGGTTATGAATATTATACTCCAGAGCAAATAGGATATTTCCAGAATGGGACAGATCCCGATTTGTATCCTGATGTTGACTGGATGCATGAACTTTATAAGAATATGGCCTCTAACCAGCGGGTAAATTTGAATGTATCCGGTGGAGGTGATATTTGTAAATACTTTGTTTCCGGTTCGCTGTATAATGAAGGTTCTATTTTTAGAAATGCAGGGCAACGATATGACTATGATACATCTCTTCGTTACAATAAATATAGCTTCCGTGCTAATATGGATTTTAATGTAACAAAGTCTACTGTTCTGAATGTAAATCTGGCCAATATATATGAGAAGTTTTATGGTCCCGGTGTAGAGAAAGATAAAATCTGGTCGAGAGCTTTCGAAGCTTCTCCCGGTGTTTATCCTAAAGAATATTCAGACGGAACTCTTTCTTATCCGAGTATGCAAGGTGGCGAGAATCCTTGGAATCTTTTAGTTCATTCCGGATATCGCGAACAATTTTGGAATTCCGCACAGTCACTTATCGGAATCAATCAGGATTTAGGAGATTTAGTCACCAAAGGGCTGACAGCTTCTATTAAATTTTCCTGGGATGCGGTTAATACTAACACCATTGTTCGTTCTAAAACACCGAATCAATATTATGCTAAGGGTCGTGATGAAGACGGGAATTTGATTTTTGGTAGTCCTATTGTGACCGGAACAGACGAATTAGGACTTAGTGAAAGTGGTAGTGGTTCCATTACTACCTATTTGGAAGGTAGTATCAACTATAATCGGTTGTTTGCCGAAAAACATCGTGTAGGTGCCATGCTTTTATACAATCATAAGGTTACAAACAAGAAACTGACTTATAGCAAAACCCTTTCATTACCTTATAAATATCAAGGACTTGCCGGGCGTGTGACTTATGCTTTTAAGGATACTTATTTTGCTGAATTTAATATGGGATATAACGGTTCGGAAAACTTTGCCAAGGGACATCGGTTCGGATTTTTCCCGGCTTATGCTGTCGGTTGGATGATTTCTAATGAGAAATTCTGGGAACCAATTCTTCCGGTTGTCAGTGAATTGAAATTGAAAGCGTCCTATGGTAGTGTGGGAAATGACGCGATTGGTGGAGACCGGTGGATTTATCAATCAACTATCAGCACCAACAATGGGTGGAATTATGGCGAGAACGGAAGTGAAGGAGGCGGAGGTATCCAAGTCGGAAATGTTGAAAATTTAAATGTCAGTTGGGAAAAAGCTTATAAAACCAATTTGGGATTTGAAATGAGACTGTTTGACAGAATTAAGATACAAGCTGATTATTTTCATGAAAAACGTGAAGGGGTATTTATTAACCGACAAGGACTTCCGGCTATCGTCGGACTGACAACAAAACCGAAAACCAATATCGGGGCGTCTGTTAACCGGGGAGTGGATGCAACACTCGAATATGAGGAAAAAGTCGGAGAGGTGTTTTTGACCGGGCGGGCTAATTTTACATTCAACCGGAATAAATTACTGAATAACGACGAAGTAGAACACCTTTATAAATATCAAAACAGTATTGGAAAAACATTCGGAACTGGAGGAAACCATACTTTCGGACTTATAGCTGAAGGATTGTTTCAAAGCCAGGAAGAAATAGACAATGCTCCCGAACAGAATTTTGGAACTTATCGTGTGGGTGATGTCAGATACAGAGACGTTAATGGAGACGGAGTGGTTGATACATATGATAAAGTGGCTTTAGGATATACAAATATTCCGGAGATTACTTATGGTTTCGGACTGACTGCCCAATGGAGAAGCTGGGATATCAATGCTTTCTTCCAGGGAATAGCTCATTGTACTTTCTATATTGGCGGCACTGCAATGCGTCCTTTCTCTACCGGTAATATTAATCAAAGTGCAATCAATGCTGATATTTACGATCATGTGTGGAAGACAACCAATACACCGGAACAGAACCTGGCTGCTTACTATCCCAGATTGAGTGAAGCCGGTGGGGAAGGTTCTACTAACAATAACCAGACATCTACACTTACTATGCGGGACGGGCGCTTCTTGCGACTGAAAAATTTTGAAATTGGATACACTATTCCCAAGTCTATTCTTGAAAAAATGTTTATCAAATCTACCCGTATTTATGTCTCAGGGAGTAATTTGCTGACCTTTAGTAAATTCAAATTATGGGATCCGGAAACCGGAAGTTCAGACGGAGGTATTTATCCTCCATTAAGAGTTTTCACAATAGGTTTGAACGCTAAATTCTAATATAATATGAAACGATATATGAAAAAAATAACTAAATACTGTTCTTCTTTGTTTGTGTGTGTCTTACTGCTGTCACAAACATCATGTGACTCTTTTCTGGATAGACAGGAAGATGAAGCGCTGACTTTGGATAAAGTGTGGGAAACCCGTGCGGATTCACGTAAATATTGGTTAACTACTATGAGTTTCTTACCGGATGACGCTAATGATTTCCAATATACTCCGTGGAGCGGGGCAGCTGATGAAGTAACAGTTTCAATGCGAAACCGTGAATATCATATTATGACTTCCGGAGCTTGGAATCCGTCAAATGTACCTTACGAACGTATGAGTACTTATTATAGAGGGATACGTGAGTGTAACATATTTTTAGCTAATATTGATCGTTGTACTGACCCGTTGTTGAGCAATGATGAAAAAGAACAGTGGAAGGTACAAACTCGTTTTGCACGTTGTTATTACTATTTTCTGATGATGAGAATCTACGGACCGGTATTCATTCTGCATGATGAGCTGCTTGATTTTACAAAAAGTGCTGCTGAACTGGAACGTCCCCGTAATACATGGGATGAATGTGTGAATTATGTAATAGGTGAGTTGAATTCGTTGATTGAGAGCCCGTATATGAAGTCTAACTGGACTTCCAGTACAGAAAAGGGCTTGGCTACCAAAGGTGCTTGCCAAGCCATAATCTCACGCTTGACTCTTTATTCTGCACGTGATTTGTTTAATGGAAATACGATGTATGCCTCTGTTAAAAATCCTGATGGAACGAATCTGTTTCCGCAGAATTATGATGCGGCAAAGTGGAAAACGGCAGCAGATGCAGCATACAAGATCATTGATGGCAATCTTTACCAATTATATCACTCTGATGATGATGATCCGTATGATAATTATTATGGCATAACACAAGAAAAGTGGAACAGTGAGTTAATATGGACTACCGGTTCGAAAGGCCGTTTTATAATGTCGGCTCATACATGTCCTACTTCCGTTGCAGGTAGTTCTTCTTGGGGATTTGTCGGGGTTACTCAGCAACAAGTGGATGCCTATCCAATGGCAAAGACAGGTAGGTTTCCTATTACAGGTTATGAATCAGACGGTAGTCCTATAGTTGATCAGGAGTCTGGTTATCCTATGGACGAGATGGCTTATACTGATTTCGTCTATCCTGCATGGGGAGGAGCTGCTTCTTACAAACTGAATACTGTAAAGATGTGTACGGAAAGAGATCCGCGTTTTTATGTAACAGTTTTCTTTAGTGGGAGCAAATGGCATCATGGTAATGAAATGACACTTACTTCTTTTGCTCATGGGGCCAACGGTTATACTTCGGACGCTCGTCCTAAGTCTGGTTTTTTGGTGAATCGCTTTTATGACCATACGGCTAATTCGGCAAATGGACAATGGGGAGAAATTACTTTTCCGACTTTCCGGTTGGGAGAAATTTACCTGAATTTTATAGAGGCTGTGTTAGAATGTAAAATTAGAGGGGTGAATATCCCGGCTAATTATTATACCAAAGCAATGGAAGTGTGGCAAGAGCTGAGAGCAAGAGTTGCTCTGCCGTCTATTACTGAATCTTATCCTCATGCTGATGATAATGAATTACTTGATTTATGCCGTAAAGAACGTCGTGTAGAGCTGGCTTTCGAAAATCATCGTTTTTTTGATACTCGTACTTGGAAAATCGCTGAAGAATGTGACGGGGGTAAGATGTGGGGTATGAATGTGGAAACTACCGGAAGCGGTGATGTAACTCCTGATAGTTTTTGGGAAAGAACAGTGTTTGAAAAACGTGTATTCAAAAAACAACATTACTTGTATCCGTTTACTCAGACAGAAATCAGCTTGAACAAACAACTGACACAAAATTATGGGTGGTAATTTCGTAAATCAACAAAAAGAAAACTGTATGAAAAACAATATATTTAAAATCATCATCTTTTTTCTCGCATTAGTGTCATTAGGCGCTTGTGATGATGGATGTGAGGATTATTTGGATCAATATGAGTCTATTCTCTATTTTAAAAATAATGGAGAGCAGCATGTTACTATTTATGATACAAGCAATGAAGCCAGTTGTGAATTCACCGTTATTAGGGCCGGATATAATTCAAAGAAATATTCAACAGTTGATGTTTCTGTTTTAGATGCTGTTAATATACAAATTTATAATGCAGAAAATGAAACGGATTATAAATTGTTACCTGATAACTGTTTCAAGCTGGAAACACCAACATTGGCGTTTGAAGATACCGATAACCACAAAAAGGTAAAGGCGTTTTTCTATATTGATAAAATTAAAGAATTGGATAAGGCCAACTATATTTTGCCACTTGTCTTGAATAATTCTAGTGATGATATCAATATTGATAAAAGGCAAATATTTATTGTTCCGGATATTGTCACCCCTTATCTCTATTTTGAAAAATCAGGTTATCAGCCTTATAAAGCGGAAGAAGGTGGGGAAACAAGTTTCGATATTACTATACCTATAAGTATGCCGATGGAAAATAATTGGGATTTTGATTGCACTTTAAAGATTAATCCTGAATTGTTGACTGCTTATAATGAGACTAATCATGCAGATTTCGAATTACTACCGGATAATTGTTATACTTTAGCAGAAAAGGTTTCGTTCGTTTCCGGAAAAAGTACAAGTATCGCTACGGTTAAAATTAATATTCCGGATGATTTGAAATTTGGTAAATACATGTTACCGATAGAATTGTCCGAATGTAGTATGCCTACATTTGACATTAAAGAAGGGACAAATACTTATCTGGCTGGTATCGTATATCAGAAGCATATTGATATAACAGAATTAGAAGAGATCAAACTGACAGAAAGCATGATCTCCAGCAATGCGAGAACTGAAGATTTTGAATCATTGGATCCACGTACGCAACTTGTCAATATCATTGATGGAGATATCAATACCTCCTTCCATTCGTATTGGGCATTTCATGGTTATCCTAGTGATTTCTCGGAATTCCCATATATACAGGTTGAATTGCCTCATGTGTATAGTGGTTTTAAATTTAGCTATATCACTAGAACCGCCGCTAATGGTTCTAACAATGGTAATGCAAATCCGCAAGAGCTCAATATTTATACAAGTGAGAATGGAATAGACTTTACTTTATTGAAAACTTTAAGTGATGATCTGCCATTGTCAGAAATGGGAGCTACTTATGAATCGGAACTTATGGTGCCAATGTCTGGTTCGTTCAGATATCTGCGTATTGAATCGACTCATTCTAAAGAGTCAATACTGAATGCTATAGCTATTGCCGAGTTAAATTTATGGGTTGCGGAATAAATCAAATAATATACTTATAAATTAAAAATGTATGGATAAACAAGATATACAAAGAATCAAAAGCTTAATTTTGGTTATGCTTATATGCTGCATGCCAGTCTTCTGTGGATGCAATGATGAAGATGAAAATCATTCTATACCTCAATTGGAAATAGCGGAAGAATTTCTAATACAGGATTTCGATAACAAAAAACATGATATCGAAATACCGGTAATTACCAATTTATCCAAGGATGAATGGCGTATTACATCTTCTGCCCCAAACTGGTGTATGGCGACGAAAGTTATTGACGAAAACATGGTGCGTCTGTATATTCCTGCCAGTGAAGAACCAGAGGTCAGAGAAGCAGTAGTAAAAGTTGTTTCGACAGTCAAAGAATATACTATCAAGGTTCGGCAACTAGGATATGGTCCGGCAATTTTGGTTACTCCGCTTACTGCCACTACATTGTCTGCCGACGGTGGAGATGTGAGACTTAAAATTACATCTAATATAGATTATAAGGTCAATATACCAGAAGTCTGTGATTGGTTGAACGAGACGACTATTCCTGATACACGTGCCCTGAGTAGTAAAGAACATACTTTCCATATTGATAATTATGCGATGTACGGAGAGGTGCGTTCTGCTTCTATTCATTTTGATAATGAGAAATATGAAGGCGTAGCGGCTGAATGTGTTATTCAACAAAAACCGTTGGAACCCAATACCGATGATGTTGAACCGGGAGGAGATGTTATGTTCAAACCTATCGGTGGAACTGCCAGTCAGCATCAACCGGGACAAGAAATAGAAAAATGTTGGGATGGACTTGGTGGAAATAATTTTTATCATAGTCCTTGGGCTGCGGGAGCCACGAAATTCCCTGTCATTCTTGAGTTTGATTTTGACGGAACACATACATTGGATTATTTTGTTTATACTCCGCGAAGTACCGGAGGAGGTCATTGGGGGACATTTGACCTGTATTATGCAACACAAGACACACCTGAATATATTCTTCTGGGTTCATACGATTTCAAGAAGTCAACTTCGCAAACTAAACTTGCTATGGGTAAACCATTAGCAAAGATCACTAAATTAAAGGTTGTAATCAATACCGCAAAAGATAATTATGTGAACTGTGAAGAAATCGAATTTTATGAGATGAAATCAGGCTTGAGTGAACAAGAAAAACAGCTGTTAAGTGTATTTACAGATCTCACTTGTAGCGAAGTGCGTCCGGAGGCAACTATGCAACAAATTCAAGCATTGCCCGGCTATTTTATCAATATAGCTATGCAACTGAAAAACGGCACTTATGATACTTGGGAAAAGAAATTCCGAATTCAGGAATACAAACCTTATAGTACTCCTAATAATTGGGCTGATAAACTGTATATGAAATCATACACTGATTTGGATAATCCTACTGGTATCTATGTAAATTCAGGTGATGAATTAATAGTCATGGTAGGAGAAACTTATGGGAATACTATTAGTTTACAAGCGATTCGATCCTCCAATTTGAGTGGAGACAAATACATGTTGAATGAAGGTATCAACAAACTCCAAATGAAGGGTGATGGTATGTTGTTTGTTATGTATAACACCGAACTAACTTCGGAGAATGCGAAACCTGTAAAGATTCATATACCATTGACTTCCGGTACAGTTAGCGGTTATTTTGATTTGGAAAGGGATAAGACCGATGCAGTTTACACAGAACTTCTTCAAAAGGCGACCTATGAATATTTTCTTATTAAAGGAAATGAAATGTTACTGAATTTTCATCGTACCAAGTTACTTCAGTGGCAGCCGAATTCTATAGTTGAGTATATCACTATGTTTGATCATTTTGTGAACTGGCAATACGAACTATTAGGCTTGGAGGATATTCGTCCTGCATTGTTCAATAATCATGTGAATGGTTCTTCGATCAATGATGATAGTTATATGTGGGCCGGTAACGGACAAATAGGTTTCGGGATTAATGCATTGGACGAATTTATGCCTACTGAAAAGTTATATACCGAACGACGCTGCTGGGGCCCTGCCCATGAAATCGGTCACCTTCACCAGGGAGCTATTGCCTGGACCGGTTGTTTTGAGTCATCCAATAACCTCTTTTCAAATTATGTACTTTATAAGATAGGGAGAGAATGTTCAAACGGAGCTCCGTTGAGCGTATTGGCAGACAGGAAACTGAATAACCGTCCTTTCTGTAATTTCCTTGGCGATCCCAAGAAGGAAGATACGGAAATTCATATGCGTATATACTGGCAATTATGGCTTTATTTCCACCGATGTGGTATCAAATCCGATTTCTACCCGGAATTATTCAAGAAATTGCGTAATAATAGAAACTTGAATAATATCCCTGTAGGAGAGCGCCAAATGCTATTTGTGAAATATGCCAGTGACATAGCTCAAAAGAATTTGGCAGATTTCTTTGATATGTGGGGATTTATGACTCCGGTAGACGAAACTATCGAACAATATGGGTCAAATCGCTATACTGTCACCAATGCAATGATTGCAGAAACTAGAGAATACACTTCCAAATATCCGAATCCTCAACCTTTCTACTATATTGAAGATCGGAAAGACGGAGATGCAGGTTTGGAAAGTCTGGGACTGACTGGTAAAATAGGGGATGTAGGTCACTATACTCAGTTTAAAGAGAATCAAAAGATAACCAAGACCCCGACTTATAGTGCCAGTGGACAGCAAGTAACCATAATTAACGGTAATGAAGCGGTAGCTTTTGAAATCTGGAAAGACGGAAAACGAAAATACTTCTCTAACTTCCTGAAGTTCACTTTACCCGACGAACTTCCTGTCAGCCAATGTACTATCAGAGCCGTACAAGCAGACGGTAAACTGATAACTGTTGAACGTTCCAAATAAAATGTATATAAGTAATGATTATCAGATGTTTATTAATGCTTTGGATTACTGTGCTCGTCACTGGGTGCACACTGAAAGATGAAGAACAAATTATCACCGAGGCGTGGCATTCCGGAGAAACTCTACCTGTCGAAATCGGGAAGAAATATCCTCCTGCTCCCATTGCCATGACGATAGATAAAGGATATAATGTCCTTATTGATCTTTCGCATCAATGTTCGTTCAATTTCATGTGGGGATTGCCGGATATGTTACACCAGAAAGGATTTCGTAGTGTATCGTCACAAGCCTCACTCGGTAGTGTCCTGGATGAGAAGGGGGTGTCCCGTATCCGTATTCCATATGATCCGGAACGTAAGATTTATCCTTTTGCCTGGTATCCTAATTTTAGATATAACGTAATCATTACTTTTCAGAATGACCCTTCTGCTCCGGTTTATACGGAGCAGGAGTGTCTCTTGCTCAAAGATTTTGTATCTGAGGGAGGTAGCTTGATTATTCTGGCTGATCCTGTAAAAGCAGAACAGGTCGATAATTGGTCTCTGAACCGGTTGCTCAAGAATTTTGATGCAAGTTATACCAAAGATTATCAGAACTATAAGAATCGTCGGCATATTGGTCTGGCTCTTTCAGAACAGTGGATACCTTGGGAAATGGGGAGTGACAGTTTGCCTATCCGCGCTTACCGTGAATATGGTAAGGGACGTATAGCAGTCGGTACGGCTTTAGATGATTTTCTAAGTAATGGAGAAGCGGGAAGTGCTTTTGTTGACCAAATAATGGACTGGTTATGTGAGAAACAAGTTCCGGTGGGAGGAGAGCCTCGTTTGCCCCAAACAATGGGTGGTGGCGGAGCTATCTATCCGGAATTGGAAAGTGTTATTAATGGTATGGTCACTTATTATGCGCCTACTGTTAACCATACTCTTCTTGAATGTATAAAAAAAGAATTCTTTAAGATAAACGATACATTGTTGCAGTGGTATCCGTCTCGGCAAACTGAGGAACCGATGTTTCTCGTTCTCTCTGCCGGAAGTGGAGGAGGCTGGGCTGTCAACAGTTTCTTTCCTAAGGAGAATGGTATTATTAGTCAAGATTCAGCCAGTCTGATTTCTATTTATGGACATGAACTGGCGCATACACTGGCAGGCCCGGTCAACGAGAAAGGACAAGCGGCTGGTGATGTACCTTTTGGAAATCAGGGAGAAGCACATGCCGGTTGGTTTCAGGGAAAAGTAGAGGCACTTTACAATGAGGAACTCCGGCAACATGCGAATAAAAAGTGCGAAGATTTCTTCCGTTCTTCCGAATTTGATAAACTAGACTTAAAAAGATATACAAATGACGGAGAGTATGCCAAGCAATTTTCTTACGGGGCAGGCTGGTATAAACTTTGGTATATCTGGCAACGTTTGGACGACACATATGGAAATACTTGGTATGCCCGGTGGAAACATATCCAGTATACCCGTTGGAAAAACGATCCGATGCGACTTCTGACTTGGGAAGAGATGATAGAGGACATGAGTCTTGCAACAGGACACGATCTATTTCCCTTTTTCATATCTTTAAATACAAGTCTGGAACGTCGTGAAATGGGTGAAGTTATTTATGAAGGTAAGAAAGTGAAACTATCCGGAGCAGTTATCCCGATAATAGAACCGGGTAATGTATGCCTGAACCCAATCGAAAATTATAAAACGATAAAATTTGAATAAACATGAAGAAATTGATTTTATATACTTTAATTTTGCTTCTTATGTCTTGTCGGTCTACACAAGAGGTAGACACTTCCGTTTATATGGATGCCAAACAACCTGTAGACAAAAGAGTGGAAGCATTGCTTGCGCAGATGACATTGGAGGAAAAGGTTGGGCAAATGGATATGGTTACCGTATGGGATAAAGAGGCCATATTTAAGAATGGATATTATGATTTCGGTGCATGGCTGGCGGATTTGGAGCCTGAAGAATGCAATCAACTACAAAAACTGTCCGAACAAACCCGTCTGAAGATTCCTTATCTTATAGGCATGGACGCGGCACATGGATATGCAATGCTTACGGGCAGAACGATTTTCCCGACTTCCATAAGCATGGCCGCTACTTTCAACCGGGAATTAATTTATCGCACGACTTCGAAGGCCGGTGAAGAAATCCGTTCCTCCGGTATACATTGGGCATTTGCTCCTTGTATAGATATCGTTCAGGATGCCCGTTGGGGAAGGACCGGTGAAACCTATGGCGAAGATCCTTTTCTGACAAGCGAATTGGTTAAAGAGGCTATACGGGGGTACCAGGGCAATGAAAATCCTTTTAAGAAAGTGGCTGTTTCAGTCAAACATCTGGTGGGGGGAGGTGCATCTGTCGGAGGATGTAATCATGCTAGCGCCGAACTGTCTGAACGGGCACTCCGTTCGTATTTTCTGCCTCCCTTCAAGGCAGCCATAGAGGCCGGATGTATGACTATTATGCCCGGACATAATGATATTACAGGAGTGCCGGTGCATGCGTCCAAGTGGTTGTTGACTGATATAATCAAGCAGGAGTATGGCTTTAAAGGCTTTTTTATCAGTGATATGGGAGATGTGGAGAATTTGGCTACTTCTTTGCATCAGATAGCTGAAAATCAGAAAGAGGCTGTTTGTAAGTCGGTCAATGCCGGTTTGGATATGCATATGTATTCTGCTGATTCGGCGCGCTTTGTACGTCCGCTCGTAGAGTTAGTCAGGGAAAAGAAAGTATCTCCCCGGCGTATTGATGATACTGTTAGAAGAATCTTGAAGATTAAATTCGAGCTGGGATTGTTTGAGAAGCGTTATGTATCTCCTGAAGAAGATAGTTATGGTAGCAAAGAGAACAAAGCATTAGCTTTGGAAGCTGCTAGAGAAGCCATTGTCTTGCTTAAAAATGACCGGCAAATCCTGCCTCTTGACAGGACTAAATACAAGAATATTTTAGTTACCGGACCGAATGCTGACAATCAAAGTATTTTGGGTGACTGGTCTATCTTTCAACCGGATGACCACGTAACTACTATTCTGGAGGGTATTCAGGCGGCAGCCTCTCCCGAGCAGTCGATCTTATACAGCAATAGCGGACGGATTAAGGCAAAGAAATCTGATCTGTCGATAAATACTACCGATCCTGCTATTCAGAAGAAGCTGATAACCGAAGGTGGCGGCATCTCTGATTACAGTATTGATGATGCTGTCCGAAAGGCCCGGCAGTCCGATTTGGCAATTGTTGCAATTGGAGGATATGGAATACGTTCGGAATGGGGATTAAGAACTTATGGAGAATCGGCGGACCGTCCTTCAATAGATTTCTACGGACGACAGTTGGAGCTGGTCCAAGCAATACATGCCACTGGTACTCCCGTAGTTATCGTCATTGTAAATGGCAAACCTCTAAATAACGAATGGATAACCAAAAACATCCCAACCATAGTAGATGTGTGGGAACCGGGAATGTATGGTGGACAAGCTTTAGCTGAAATATTATTTGGAGAAGTGAATCCTTCGGGCAAATTGCCAATTACCATTCCCAAACATGCCGGTCAAATCCCAATGTATTATTATCAAAGACCTTCCAGATATTGGACGGGTTATGGTTTGGGTTCTTCCAGAGAAGATGAAAAACCTGCATTTTGTTTCGGTCATGGATTAAGCTATACGAGTTATGAATATTCAGGATTGAAAATCGACAGTGTCATTCCTCAAACTCAGGATATTGAATTTACATTTACTGTTAAGAATACGGGAAATATGGCAGGAAAAGAAACCGCTTTAGTATTTATACGTGATTGTGTTTCTAGTGTTGTAACGCCTGTTGCCTGCCTAAAAGGTTTTGAGAAAGTGAGTCTGAATCCGGGAGAATCTAAGGATATTCGGATAGTCATTCCTTATTCCGATTTGGGACTTTGGAATGAAGATATGAAATATGTTGTCGAATCCGGGAAGTTCAACCTGATGATAGGTCGTTCGGTGGAGGATATACGGATCAAAAAAGACTTTTTTATAAAATAATCAAATGATACGTTAGAGTTAAAACTGAAAAAATATAGAATTATGAGAAATAAGATACTGTTTTTTATACTCTTAACCTTTTGTTTGGGATTGTCGGCACAGCATCGCATGGTAAATACGGCTGTGACCGAACAAACAGGAAAGAAGGTTTCCAAATTACTTAAGACTAATCATCGAATGCTTAATCCTATTTCTCCTCCGGGCGTGTATATTGCCGATCCGGAGGCCAGGCAGATGCCTGATGGGCGTGTCTATGTATATGGTTCGCGTGATGAACCGACAAATGTCTGGTGTTCGCATACCTATGATGTGTTATCGACTTCTGATTTGATAAATTGGGATGTGGAACAGTTTTCTTTCGCTACAAAAGGTATAGGGAAGCAAGTCGACTATACCGACCAGTTGCTTTATGCTCCGGACTGTATCTATCACAACGGCAAATACTATTTATACTATTGCCTGACGAATGAAAAGGAAGATGAAGGTGTTGCCGTATCTTCTTCTCCTTATGGACCTTTTAAAGAGGGAAAAGCCATAGCCGGAATTCATGGAATTGATCCTTCGGTCTTTATAGATGATGACGGGCAAGCTTATTTATTCTGGGGACAAGCCAATGCCAAAGGAGCTAAACTGAGTAAGGATATGTTATCTATCGAAGGTGAAGTACATGAGAAACTGTTGACTTATAATGAACATGCATTCAATGAAGGCAGTTCGGTCCGTAAACGGAATGGCATCTACTATTATGTATATGCCGGGCACCAGCGTCACGGTGAATCTAATTGTGCTACCCTGAACTATGCTACGGCTACTTCTCCATTAGGTCCTTATACATATCGGGGAGTAATTATAGACAATTGGGGGAGTGACCGGAATTTAGTGAACAATCACGGTTCTATTGCTGAAATAGATGGGCAGTGGTATATCTTTTATCATCGGCCTACCCATGCTAGTTCATCTATGCGTAAGGTTTGTATGGAACCCATTGTATTTAATCCGGACGGAACTATCAATGAAGTAGAAATGACCACTCAAGGTTGTGGGGGGCCTATTAATCCTTTATTGCGTATGGATGCGGCGAGGGCTTGTCTTTTGTCGGGGCATACCACGGTAGTTGTTCGGCGTCCGGCACATAGCAATCCGGTAGAATATTTGTCGGCTATACGGAATGGAGATTGTGCTTACTGGAAATATTTCGATTTTACAGGAATGGAGGTGAATTCTTTCATTTGCAAAACATGGGGAAAGAATGCTGCCGGTACTATTGAAATCCGTTTGGATAAACCGGATGGAGAACTGATTGGTACTTGTGAGCTGCAACCGATGAATGGGGATGTTGCCTATTCCGTTCACCGGACAAAAGTGAAACCGGTGACCGGTGTTCATGCATTGGTGCTGGTGTTCAAGAACAATGATCCGTCTATGACCGGGCAGGATTTTATGAATCTGGAGTGGTTTATGTTTGAAAATCATGACCGCTAATTCAGATGTATGGGGTAAAACACCTCTTTGAATATAGAAAAATAACTTAAATAACCTCTATTATATGCAGCTTAAAAGACTCTCTTTTCTATTATTGTTTATATGTGGATATTTAACTTGTGTGCAAAGTCAGACAACGGTACTTAATCCTCAAACGGACAAGAAACTTCTAAAACAGTTTCAAGATGCCAAACTGGGTTTGTTCATTCATTGGATGGCTTGTCATTCACCTGGTACAGGAGATTCCTGGGCTATTGGTAATGGTACTCCTAAAAGTGTGGCAGACTCTATTACCATGAAATGGAATCCTCAGAATTTCAATCCTAAAGAGATTGTAAATGTAGCTGTTCAGGCCGGATGCAAATATATGGTAGTCATTTCAAAACACCATGACGGGTTTTGCATTTGGCCGAGCGAATATTCTATCTTTGACATAGACCGCATACCTTTCAAGCGAGATATTTTGAAGGAATTGGGTGAAGAATGTCGGAAACAGGGATTGCTTTATGGCATTTACTATTCAATAGCAGACATTGATTATTGCGGTTGGAACTCTATGGCACAAGTTGGAAGAGAAATAAAAGAACCGAAATATGGGCAGGAAGATTTTATCCGGTTTGTGCATAACCAGACAAAAGAACTGATAGACCGTTACCAGCCGGATATCTTGTGGTTTGACGGCTTTTGGCTGGATCCTCTTTGGACTGCAAAAGAAGGAAATGATTTATATCAGTATATCAAGAAACTAAAAAGTAATACGTTATCTACTCGTCTGGCTATTACCAGAGGAGAGGACGGGCATGAAACTTTCTGGACAGACGGCTCATCGGGCGACTACTTCTCAATAGAAGCCAAAACAACAGATGCTCCCCCGTTTCCATGGGAAGCATGTACCAGCGTCACTTATCCGGTATATGCTTACGAACCTGATGCTAAGATGCTGACAGCAGACGAACTGATCGGAATGTTTAGTAAAACACTTTGCGGTAACGGTAATCTATTAGTGAATATCGGACCTAAACCTACCGGAGAGATGCCCGAAGAACAAGTGGAACGGTTATATGAATTGACGAAATGGATCAACCGGAATAGAGAAGCTGTGTATGATACACATGGAGGCCCTTTCAAGCAAACTGATGAAATAGGAAGTACCTATAAAGATGAGTATATATACTTGCATTTACGGAAACCGGTTTCTACCCTTCGGATAAATTCTTTGGAAGGCTATCAGATAACCAAAGCTTTTGATTTGTCAACAGGTAAAAGGATTAAGATTCAACGAAAGAATAATGAGGTCATCTTATCCTTGCCGGCTTGGGAGAAAGGACGACAAATACCTGTCATTGCCTTAAAGCTCGATAGAGAATATCGTTTTGTAAAATGGTTGCCGTTTGTATTGCTGAAGTAATTGTTTTTCCTATCTTTGTGACCACTGGAAAAACAATTAAGGATTTGCTTTATGACGAATGTAATAGAAATGATGACCTCTCTGTATCCGGTTTCTGATGATACAATACAACTATTGAAGGATAATGTGACACTTTGCCATTTCCCTAAAAAATATCAATTGATAAAGGCTAATCAATATAGCAGATCAGCTTATTTCATCGAAAAAGGAATGACCCGCTCTTATTGGCTGGTCAACGGAGAGGAAATCACTACCTCCTTCTCGTGTGAAGGAGGGATTGTTTTCAGCATGGATGAATTATATTATAATAAAATGAGTGAGGAATTTGTGGAAACGCTTGAAGACGTGGTTGCCTATAAAATAGCACTATCTGATTTGATCCGGCTTTTTCAGACCAATATCGAACTGGCTAATTGGGGAAGGATCATTCATCAGAATGAATACCGACGCTTACACCGTTCACACAAAGATCGCCTGACTTTGTCGGCCAAAGAGCGATATGAGGAATTTATGCAGCAGTTTCCTCAGATATGCCAGCGGGTACAATTAGGATATATTGCCTCTTATCTTGGAATAACCCTTCCGACACTTAGCCGCCTTAGAAGCCGGAAATAATTTCTGGTAGGGGCGTATTTTGATGTAGGACAATTTTTTTAATAACTAACTTCTGTAACTTTGGGCCCTCATCAGTGATACGCAAAATAATAATCTAATTTATAAATTTATCATGCAAAACATCTCTTCTTCTGCTGCATTTGCAGATAGTAAACCCCATTATGAACTCCTTGACGGCTTGAGAGGAATCGCTGCTCTTTTGGTTATATGGTATCATATATTTGAAGGCTTTGCCACAAGTCCCATAGACCAGCGGTTCAATCACGGCTATTTGGCCGTCGATTTCTTTTTTATCCTGTCGGGATTCGTTGTTGGTTACGCTTATGACGACCGTTGGAAAACAACGATGAACACAAAAGACTTTTTCAAACGCAGGTTAATCCGTTTACATCCAATGGTTATCCTGGGAGCTGTTTTAGGTGCTATTACGTTTTGTATACAAGGTTGTGAGAAGTGGGACGGTACGCAGGTCAGCATATCTATGGTGATGCTTGCATTGCTTCTCAATCTTTTCTTGATTCCGGCTGTACCCGGTTCGGGTTCCGAAGTTCGTGGAAATGGAGAAATGTATCCTTTGAACGGTCCGAGTTGGTCTTTGTTTTTCGAGTATATAGGGAATATTCTGTATGCCCTGTTTATCCGCCGGTTCTCGACCAAACAGCTGACCGTGCTTGTCATTCTGGCGGCGATCGGACTGGCTTCATTTGCTGTATGCAATCTTTCCGGTTATGGGCATTTAGGTGTAGGTTGGTCATTGCTGGATTATAATCTGCTCGGAGGATTTCTGCGTTTGCTGTTTGCTTTTTCCGCAGGGTTGTTGATGTCGCGTATTTTTAAACCGGTCAAGATTAGAGGAGCTTTCTGGATATGTAGTATTGCGATTGCTGTTCTACTGTCTATACCACATATCGGCGGTATGGAAGATTCGTGGATGAATGGTATTTATGACTCTGTATGTACCATTATTCTTTTCCCGATCCTTGTTTACCTGGGTGCCTCTGGAAAAACGACAGATAAAGGGACTTCCGTAATTTGCAAATTCCTGGGAGATATATCCTATCCCTTGTACATCGTTCATTATCCTTTTATGTATTTGTATTATGCCTGGTTGTGGAGTGGGGAAAAACTCACTTTCTCCGATACATGGCCGGTGGCTTTGGTAGTATTCTTCGGAAATATCCTGTTGGCATACCTCTGTCTGAAGTTGTATGATGAACCTGTAAGAAAGTGGCTGACTAAGAAGTTTCTGGCTAAGAAACAGGCCTGATATATATAAGAAATAGTCCCGTTCATCGGGACTATTTCTTATATTCGTGAACCATTTATTTTAATATCACTATCAGGCAATAGTCTTTTGATACGTTCAATTCCTTCTTTGCTTATTTTCCCGAATAACTCTAAATGTTCAATTTTTATCTTTGATATTTCATCCGGTATATCAATCTGATTAATGAATCTTATTTCCAATTTCTTTATTTCAGTGAGTTCTAACAAAACAGAAGGAAATTCTTTCACTCTAATAGAAATGCCACGACCGAAACCTGTACCTTGTGCATCTGCCATTAATTTGTTTTTCACTTTGTTGTTAGTGAGGTCTTTCTTTCTGATCATCCAACTGATTTGTGGTCGTAGAGCGAAGTTTCTTTTATTCTGTTCAAGCCCGACGAAGCCTGCCCAAAGTTCCAACGGAGTTTCTGTAACTGTATTGTTATATACTTCCTGATATTTTAAATCTACTTTTACTATTTCATCAGGCAGACTGTCTGTGCCTTCCAGTTGTTTTAGATTGTTCCTTTGTCCTTTTTTGTCATAAGGAAAGAATTTCACTATCCAGCCGTCGATCATATTAGGAGCGCCATACTTCTCTTGCGAATGATATTTAAACATATTGCGCCAAAAGCCTTTGTTAATTTCGCCTTTGGATGCTTTTACAAATTCCTTCAGAAGAGGTTCCAGCTCGGAGATCCACCATTCGAGCTTATATCCTTTCAAACTTTTAGCCTTACTTAGCACCTTCTCCCAATCTTCAGGTGTACCTTCGAGGGTTATTTCCGGGATTCCGCAAACAATGCGTATAACAATAAACTCAAAATAAGGCTTCACGGATTCCATGATTGTTATTTCAGAGGCAATTTTCTCTAAAGGTGTTGTTGTTGAGAAGTTGCAAGTCAGTGTTTCAACCAGGCTATTTCCTACTTGTTTTTTTATTTGTTCTGTAAATTGAGGGAAGATCTCACTCCATGAAAGAGTAGGATCTTCCAATTGTTTATCTGTCTTAACAATCAACGATTGTTTTCCGGAGAAATCGACGATATAATCTCGCATTGCTTCTTGATTAGCGTTGATATGTCGTGCAAAGCCTTGGCTGATTAACAACCAGATCATGTCCGGAGATAACACAAACGGTCTGTGGTCCGCATAAGCCTGATACATACCTTGAAAGAAAGAATGGTAGCGATAAGATACCAGGCTGTCGGGAGCTTCGCTTTTTGCGATGATATTGAACGGCGGATTCTTTTCCTGCTTTTCAACTTCTTTTGAAAAAACTTCGGTTTCGGACATGATAAGTCTTTTGTAGATATCGTCGTAAGATTGCAAATAAAGGAAGTTTTCGGGAGTTGAAAGCTTTTCTATTTTGAAAGTAATTCTTTTTTGAGCAAATGCGGAAATGCTGCAAAGCATTATTAATACGCAAAATAGTATTTTTTTCATAATATTGAAGTATATAGTACTGTGATATAAACTTTTCAGGTGCGCCTGTGGTTTCAATAGATAATATGCAAATATAGTATTATTAAGAGTCGGTTTGGTGCAATCTTGAATATTTTTTGAACCGCTAAACAGAAATTATTCAGGAATTTATAGTAAGTTTGCTCTGCTAATCGCAAGAAATGGTTCAGAGAAAGATCATACACATTGACATGGACGCCTTCTACGCATCCGTAGAACAGCGTGATCATCCGGAGCTTCGGGGAAAACCTCTGGCAGTCGGTCATGCCGAAGAAAGAGGAGTAGTAGCTGCTGCCAGCTATGAAGCCCGGCGTTACGGTGTCCGTTCTGCGATGTCCTCACAGAAGGCAAAGCGCCTTTGTCCTCAGTTAATTTTCGTACCGGGCAGAATGGATGTCTATAAGTCCGTTTCCCGACAGATACATGAAATCTTTCATGAATATACCGATATCATTGAACCGCTTTCTTTGGATGAGGCTTTCCTGGATGTGACGGAGAACAAGAAGGGTATTTCTTTGGCTGTGGATATAGCGAAGGAAATAAAGCAGAAGATTCGCGACCAGTTGAATCTCGTTGCATCTGCCGGGATTTCTTATAATAAGTTTCTTGCCAAAATAGCTTCGGATTATCGTAAACCGGACGGGTTGTGTACCATTCATCCGGAACAGGCACTCGAGTTCATCGCCCGTCTGCCTATTGAATCCTTTTGGGGAGTAGGACCTGTCACGGCAAAGAGAATGCATCTGTTGGGAATCCGTAACGGGCTTCAACTGCGGAAATGTTCATTGGAGACATTGACCGCGCATTTTGGTAAAGTAGGATCACTTTATTACGAATGTGCACGAGGGATCGACGAACGTCCTGTGGAAGCGGTTCGTATTCGTAAATCTATCGGGTGCGAGCGTACATTGGAACGGGATATTTCCTCCCGTTCATCTGTTATTATCGAACTATATCACATGGCGGTAGAACTGATAGAACGACTGCAACGAAAAGAGTTCAAGGGAAACACTCTGACGCTGAAAATCAAGTTCCATGATTTTAGTCAGATCACCCGCAGTATCACCCAGTCGCAGGAGTTGACGACGCTGGACCGCGTGCTTCCACTCGCCAAGGAATTATTGAAAACAGTGGAATATGAGCAACATCCGATCCGCCTTATCGGACTTTCCGTTTCCAATCCGAAAGAAGAAGCCGATGAGCAACACGGGGTCTGGGAACAGCTCAGTTTCGAGTTCAGTGACTGGGAATAAAACAGAGCCTCTATTTCACTCAAACAGAGCCTCTATTTACCCCAAACAGAGCCTCTGTTTTACTCAAATAGAGCCTCTGTTTTTTGCAGGATAAAATCTCGCTTTTATGACTTGAATACTTAATTTAAGCTCTCTGTGAGTACAATTCTTGAACTCTGTACTATTTTGTCATCAGGTTCGTATGATTTGTTCACCTCGTTTTTAGGGAGATGCGCTATCTTTGCCATACTTAAATGAACAAAATACCATGAATCGAATGAAACATTTACTTTGTTTTCTTCTGGTTGCAACTTTGGGAAGTCTTTCTTTCAAAGCCAATGCTTACACCGAACGAAATATGCTGCAAAAAGCGGCTGATGAAGCTACGTTGAAAAACGTATTAGTAATGAAACAAGCTTGGGTGCCTTATCCGGCTTATACCGATCGGGCAGCTTGGGATTCGTTAATGGGGCCTAACAAGCAACGTCTTATCGCAGCCGGTGAGAAACTTCTCGATTATAAATGGAAACTGATTCCTGCCACTGCTTATCTGGAATACGAACGTAGTGGTAATCGTAAAGTAATGGAAGCTCCTTATGACGCCAACCGCCAGGCATTGAATGCGTTGATGCTTGCTGAACTGGCCGAAGGAAAGGGACGTTTTATCGACCAGTTATTAAACGGAGCTTACATGAGCTGCGAGATGAATTCATGGGTTTTGTCTGCACATTTGCCTCGCCAGAGCAGTAAACGTTCACTTCCTGATTTCCGCGAACAGATTATCGATCTTGGTTCCGGTGGTTATGGTGCTTTAATGGCGTGGGTACACTATTTTTTCCGTAAACCGTTCGACAAAATTAACCCCGTGGTGTCTCTTCAAATACGTAAAGCTATTAAAGAACGCATTCTCGATCCTTATATGAATGATGATGATATGTGGTGGATGGCTTTCAACTGGCGGCCGGGAGAGATTATTAACAACTGGAATCCATGGTGTAACTCCAATGCGCTGCAATGTTTCTTATTAATGGAGAACAACAAGGATAAACTGGTCAAAGCCGTTTACCGTTCGATGAAATCGGTGGATAAGTTCATAAACTTTGTGAAATCCGACGGGGCTTGTGAAGAAGGAACTTCCTACTGGGGACACGCAGCCGGTAAACTTTATGATTATCTTCAGATTCTTTCTGACGGTACGGGTGGCAAAATATCCTTGTTTCAGGAACCGATGATTCGCCGAATGGGTGAATATATGTCACGCTCTTATGTAGGCAATGGCTGGGTCGTAAACTTTGCCGATGCATCTGCACAAGGCGGGGGTGATCCTTTATTGATCTATCGTTTCGGTAAGGCTGTGAACAGTGAGGAGATGATGCATTTTGCCGCTTATCTATTGAATGGCAGAAAGCCGTATGCTACAATGGGTAATGATGCTTTCCGTTCTCTCCAGTCCCTGCTTTGCTGTAATGATCTTGCCAAAGCGACCCCTAAACATGAGATGCCGGACGTGACTTGGTATCCCGAAACGGAATTCTGCTATATGAAGAATAAACATGGAATGTTTGTAGCAACCAAAGGAGGGTTCAATAACGAAAGCCACAATCATAATGATGTGGGCACATTCTCTTTGTATCTGAATACGATTCCCGTATTGATTGACGCCGGCGTGGGCACATATACCAAACAGACATTCGGAAAGGACCGCTATAAGATTTGGACGATGCAGAGTGATTATCATAACTTGCCGATGATTAACGGGATATCGCAGAAATTCGGTCAGGACTATAAGGCTACCAATACGGTGTGTAATGAGAAGAATCGCTTTTTCTCTACTGATATAGCTGCTGCCTATCCGGCAGAAGCGAAAGTAAAAAGCTGGGTTCGTTCTTATAAACTGGGTGACCGTAAGTTGGTGGTGGCCGATAACTATACATTAAATGAAGTGCTGGCGCCTAATCAGGTAAACTTCCTGACTTGGGGAAATGTTACATTTCCGTCGCCGGGCAAAGTGCGTATCGAAGTCAGAGGACAGAAGGTGGAACTGGACTATCCGGCTCAATTTAAAGCCGAACTGGAAACTGTCAAGTTAGATGATCCGCGCCTGTCTAATGTATGGGGTAAGGAGATTTATCGGATCACACTGAAAGCAGAAGAAAAGAAAATGACCGGGAATTATAAATTTGTCATTCAACAAGTAAAATAAGAAAGAATAGAAATTGAGATATTAACAATTAAATTGCTATAAGATGAAGAAAGTATTATTTGCCGGCCTTTTGGCTATCGCGGGAGTAAGCGTAAGTGCTCAAAATCTGATTAAAAACGAAAAGTTTGCTACCGAAGTGAAAACTAAAGTAACTAACGCCAACAAGGCTACCGCAGGAGAATGGTTTATCATGAATAATGAAGCTGACGGAGCGACTACCATTGCTTGGGAACAGACAGGAGACGCCAAGTATCCGAATGCCATGAAGATTGACAACTCCGGAGCCGAAAAGAATATTTCCTGGTACAAGGCATTCTTGGGACAGCGTGTTACCGACGGTCTGGAAAAGGGTATCTATGTTCTCACTTTCTATGCAAAAGCTAAGGAAACCGGCACTCCGGTAAGTGTATATATCAAGCAGACGAATGAGGAAAAGAATGATAACGGTAAGTACAACACTACTTTCTTCATGCGTAGAGATTATGATGCGGACGCTCAACCAAACGCTTCGGGTGCACAATATAACTTCAAGATTAAGGATGCTGATAAATGGACTAAAGTAGTGGTTTACTATGATATGGGACAGGTGGTGAATGCTATCAGCAGTAAGAAATCAAATGCCAATCTGGAAGTATCCGATACTGATGATGATGCGGCTATCCTGAAAGATTGTTATGTAGCTATCCTTTCCCTAGGTAAAGGTGGTGTGGTAGAAATCAGTGATGTGACGCTGAAAAAGAAATAAAAGAAAAAAGGGTTTAATAGTGGGTTAATAAGAAAATAGGGCGGTGAAGTAATACTACTTTTCCGCCCTGTTTTTTCCAACTAAGTCTATAAGAATTTGCCCGATACGTTTTATCGGATTCCGAGTTTCTGTTTCAATTCCTTCGGAAGGGAGTCTTTGTGTACCATAACGCAGATAGTCTTGGCACGTACATAGCTTTCCGACATATTCAGGTAACCGCCGGACTTGTTACTTTCTGCTCCCCAGGAGTTCTTGGTAATATAATATTTAGTACCGTTCTGATCTTTTGCAATGCCGGTGATATGCATTAAATGGTCGTCGGTAGTTACAAACTTTTCATAGCCTTCCTGACGGATTTCAGGTGTTACGGCGATTTCCGGATAAGGGTGCTCAAACTTAAACACTTCGTCCAGGCGTTGATATTTCGGCATACTTTCAAAACGGGCGCGATCGGTAGTAGAGTAATCTTTTACGTCTTCCACTTGTGGATTGATAGCAACTCCGTTCTTAAAAGAGAAGCCTTGTTCGCTGACATCACCGTCCCAACATACGGTATATCCTTTGTTCAGTGCATAGTCGATAGTTTCAATCAGTTCATCCAACGGAAGATTATACATCGGCTGGTTCTCCCAGTTGTCCGGTACCTCGGGAGAGAACATTTCATAATAAGGTTTGTGGGTGAAGCTGGTCAGTTCTATGTAATCATCCATATTCAGTCCCAGGCTTTCGGTGAAAGACTGCGGTGTATATTCCTTTCCTTTATAAGTGAATTTCTCCGGCAGTTTACCCAAATACGTATCGAACAGATTATTGATAAGTGCATAATATTGCGGAGTACGCTTTTTAGAAGCGATATTTGCGTCTACCAAAGCCTTGAAATAACGTGATAACGCTCCATGGTTATGTTCTTTGTTGCCGTCTATCAAACCGGAGTATGCCTCTTCCGGTACAATTCCTACTTGCTTATAAGCGTTTTTAAAAGTATGTGCCAGGCTTCCCTCGCCGATATTTCCTTTTCCGCGTCGGAGATAATTATCTTCCATTTGGTTCATGTACTTTTGGCGGACGATGAACATCTCTGATAAATCGTATTCTCCTTTCCCCATGCGGAGCAGTTCCGACTCCATAAAAGATGCAGTGGCAAAGCACCAACAAGTTCCGGTGGACGACTGATCTTTGACAGGTGTGGCTTTGTGGGATACAACGGTTGTGAATTCATAGCCGGGTGCTTGTGCAAATGAGGCTATGGCAAAGGCGAATACCGCGACCGATATTAATAGTTTCTTCATAATTGATGTGTTTTATTATCTTTAGAGTACAAAAGTATAAAAAAAGCGAGGATACTCGAAAGTTCCTCGCTTTATTTCAATATAATTAGTGTGTTTATTTACATGGCAACCTGCTGTGACAGCAGTTTTTGAAGTTTACCGTTCAGGGTTTGGCACATTGCACCATTTCCCATTGCTTGATAGCGTTTAATACGGTACTGTAACATCATAATCTTTTCATTTGCATTCTTTTTCATAATTTGTTTCCTCTTTTTTTGCCCTCCACGTTTTGAAGAGCGGTTTTACATCTTGTTTTCTTTATTAACACTGCAAAGATACGAAATGTTTTTGAATTATATGCTGTAAAACATAAAATATTTCTTTTTCTTCTGCTTTTTCTTTTTATAAGAGGTTCGAACACGGTATATATTACAAACCTATTACATACATTTACAAGGACTTGTGCCGTCTTTCTGAAAAAAACTTGTAATTTTGTGAACGTATCTTTTAAGTACGCATAAAATAGCTCACATATTTATTTTATTAAGATATGAATATAAACACACACATTCGACTATTACTTGTTCCGATTCTATCGGTTGTATTGTTTTCCTGTGGTGAATCTCACTTTCTGAAGGAGGAGGCTTACCGGAATCAGGTGTTTCAGGATTTTGAACAGAAGCAGAGGGCACTTCCTCATGGAGATTTGTTCACAATCTTTTCCGATTCGACTTTGACTCTTTCCGAGCGTGAAGCTCTGATGTTTTTGTATGCCTATATGCCGATAGGGGATATTACGGATTATTCCGGAAATTACTATCTGGAGAATCTTCGTCTTTCCGAGCAGGCTCGTAACGAAATGTCTTGGGGAAAAAACGTCACCGATGAATTATTCCGGCATTTTGTTTTGCCTATCCGGGTGAATAATGAGAATCTGGATGATTCGCGAAAAGTATTTTATGGAGAATTGAAAGAGAGGGTGAAAGGCCTTTCGATGAAAGATGCAATTCTGGAAGTGAACCACTGGTGTCATGAGAAGGTGGTGTATCGTCCGAGTGACGCCCGCACTAGTTCGCCTTTGGCTTCAGTAAAGACGGCATACGGGCGTTGTGGGGAAGAATCCACTTTTACTGTTGCTGCATTGCGTTCCGTTGGGATTCCTGCGCGTCAGGTTTATACTCCCCGTTGGGCACATACCGATGATAACCATGCGTGGGTAGAGGCTTGGGCAGACGGTGAATGGTATTTCTTCGGGGCTTGCGAACCGGAACCGGTCTTGAATCTGGGTTGGTTTAATGCGCCTGCAAGTCGTGGAATGCTGATGCATACCAAGGTATTCGGACGTTATAACGGTCCGGAGGAGATTATGCTCGAAACTCCTAACTATACTGAAATCAATGTAATAGGGAATTATGCTCCGACGGCAAAAGCCGTGGTGACGGTGACAGATGCGAATGGGAAACCTGTTTCCGGAGCCAAAGTTGATTTTAAGGTGTACAATTATGCCGAGTTTTATACGGTAGCTACCAAATACACTGGTACCGACGGCCGGGCATCGTTGACAGCCGGTAAAGGAGATATGTTGGTATGGGCTTCCGCTGACGGGGCATTCGGCTTTTCTAAGTTGTCTTTTGGTAAAGAAGATACTTTGAATTTGGTTTTAGATAAGAAAGGAGGAGAAGCATATACATTGGATTTGGATATCACTCCTCCGGTTGAAGGAGCCAATTTGCCTGAAGTAACTCCGGAACAGCGTGCCGAAAATGATCTTCGTTTGGCTAAGGAGGATTCTATTCGTAATGCGTATGTTGCCACGATGCTGACGGAAGAACGTGCAAAAACTGCGTTGGCTTCGTTTCAACAAGAAGGTATTGCCGATACGGAACAGTTTGTGAAAATGTTGGTCGCTTCGCGGGGAAACTATCAGACGTTACTTGATTTCCGGAAGTCGGCAGCCGAATGTGATAGAGAAGGACTTGCTTTGCCCTTATTGCAACAACTTTCTGCGAAGGACTGGAGGGATGTCTCTTTGGAAGTATTGGAAGACCATTTGAAGAATGCTCCTGATCCTCAGGAAACCGGTTTATGGGCATGTGCGGAGATTGCCAATCCACGTGTAGAGAATGAAATGTTGACACCTTACCGTTCTTTTTTCAAGAAAGTCATTTCAAAGGAAGAAGCAGGGGAGTTTATAAAAGAACCGATACGGTTGGTAGAATGGTGTAAGAAGGAAATCCAAATCAATAATGAGTTGAATTCGCAGCGTATACCTATGTCACCGATAGGAGTGTGGAAAGCGCGTGTAGCAGATGAAAAGTCGCGTGATATCTTCTTTGTGGCAATGGCACGTACTTTAGGTATACCTGCCCGGATAGATAAGGTGACAGGGAAAGTGCAGTATACTGATAAGGAGGGACATACTTTTGATGTGAATTTCTCTACAAGTTCTCCTGTACAGGCCACTACCGGCATATTGCGTGCTACTTATAAACCTATTGCCTCATTGCCCGATCCGAAGTATTATTCTCATTTTACGCTTTCCAAGTTCAAAGACGGGGTATTCCAACTGTTGAATTATGATGAGGGGGATGTAGATATGGGAAAAGGTGCTACGTGGGCGAATCTTCTAAAGAATGGAGCAAAACTGGATTCCGGGTATTATATGTTAGTCACCGGAAGCCGTATGGCAAGTGGTGCAGTGCTTTCCAATATCACTTTCTTTAATGTGAAACCGGAAGCGACTACCGATATTGAATTGGTGATGAGAGAAAGCAAAGAACAGGTACAGGTGATTGGAAATTTTGATTCGGAATCGCTCTATCGTCCGTTAGGAGATGAAGAAATACAATCAACATCACAAAGTATTCTACAAACTTGTGGAAGGGGATATTTTGTTGTCGGTGTGTTGGGAGTAGGGCAGGAACCTACCAACCATGCTTTGAGAGACATTGCCGCTTTGGGCAGTGAGTTTGAGAAATGGGGTAGAAAGATTGTTCTTCTTTTCCCCTCCGAGGAACAATACAAGAAGTTTCATCCTGCGGAGTTTCAGGGACTACCTTCTACTATTGCTTATGGGGTAGATATAGACAATCGTATCCAAAATCAGATTGCTAAGTCGATGAATCTTTCTAATTCGGATATTCTTCCTATGTTTATTATTGCCGATACGTTCAACCGGGTGGTCTTTGTATCTCAAGGATATACTATCGGACTGGGAGAACAACTGATGAAAACCATTCACGGGTTGTAGAAAAATGTAGGATAGGAAGGTAGTAATGTAGTGTGACAGAATGCAATATTCGTTAATTCTCTCTATCGGGCGCACTTTTGTGCGAATTAATTGTTACGTTTGTAGGAGAGTTATTATGAAGTATCTATTGTGCATACTGTCACTTGCATTTTTACTTGTTGGAGTAGGTTTGTTCTCCAATGAAGAAGACTTGCAGGGATTTCGGGAAGAAACCGGAGTCCCGGTTTTTTGTGACGTCTCGCCTACCGGATTTTCTTCGGCACCTGCGGAACATTATGATTTCGGTATATTGACAGCTTTTTCTCTTCCAAGAAACATATCTCCTGTCCGTACACTGAAATTTAATGATATACCTACGATTGTACAGTTGTTGAGCTCTAGAACTTTCCGTCTATCCGAAGATAAAAGGAAAATTATATATTCAGATACTGACTATTTAAAGTATTCCAATAGGTATTATATCTATACCTTAGCCCATATCTTGATTTAGCCCTTCTTTGCCATAAGTATTCCTGAGAATTTGTGCAAATATGTTTAGCAGGTTCGGATTATATTCATTTTCCGGACGTGTCTTGTTTGTGCATAAATGATTGTACAACTAGTTTTTATATTACTATGATTCATTTATTATTATCCACATTGGCTATGATGGGGTTAACCTTTCTCATAGGCTTCTTTGTCGCGGCAGTTATCAAACTGATTGCTTATGCTGCCGATTCGTTTGACTTTTATAGTTCCCACAAGCTGGAGCTAATCCGCCTTCATCGCTGGCGGCAGCATCGTCAGAAAGTGGAGAAACTTGTCAGACAGATACCGTTTGAAGCAGAAGAAGTATTGGGGGATTATCGTGAAGACTTCAGTCGTGGTATCAACCGTAACTTTACCGGTTACGCCGGTTATTATCATGGTGTAAGTCACGGAGCTTCGGATGAAACTCTGCTGGACTATTATTATCCGCGGGATACCCGTGAATTCTTTCTTAAGGAAGAAGAACGGGCACATATCAACAAGAAAAATTCAAAGAAACCTACTGCTAACAAACAATAAAAAGACACTTATTTATGGAAAATATAGATTTCGCGACCTTATTTCAAGGCATTGGCACAATGATGGCGAGCGGTTGGTTCCTCGCTTCTGCCAGAATCTTTCTGGTACTTCTCGGTTTACTGCTTATCTATCTAGGCTGGAAAGGAGTGCTTGAACCTATGGTTATGATCCCAATGGGGTTGGGAATGGTAGCTATCAACTGCGGGACACTGATTATGCCCGACGGCACATTAGGCAACCTCTTTCTCGATCCGATGCTTTCGGACACGGATGCACTAATGAATACGATGCAGATAGACTTTCTACAACCTGTATACACTCTTACATTCAGTAACGGACTGATAGCCTGTTTTGTCTTTATGGGGATCGGAACCCTGCTGGATGTAGGCTTCCTGCTTCAGAAACCCTTTGCTAGTATATTCCTTGCTTTGTGTGCCGAACTGGGTACCTTCCTGACGGTGCCTATCGCTGCTGCTCTCGGACTGACCTTAAAAGAAAGTGCTTCTGTTGCTATGGTAGGAGGTGCTGACGGTCCAATGGTATTGTTTACTTCGCTGGCATTGGCAAAGCATTTATTTGTTCCCATTACCGTAGTTGCCTATCTGTATTTGGGGTTGACGTATGGGGGGTATCCTTATCTGGTGAAATTGTTAGTACCAAAACGGTTCCGTGCCATTAAAATGGTAACGAAAAAGGCTCCGAAGAATTATGACGCTAAAGTGAAGCTGGCTTTCTCGGCTGTTCTTTGTGCTGTTCTCTGTTTCTTGTTTCCGGTTGCTTCTCCTTTGTTCTTCTCTTTGTTTCTGGGGGTTGCCGTTCGCGAATCGGGCATGAAACATATATATGATTTTGTTAGTGGTCCGTTACTTTATGGTTCTACCTTTATGTTAGGACTTTTGTTGGGTGTACTTTGCGACGCTCACCTGTTGCTTGATCCTAAAATCTTGAAGTTACTAGTTCTGGGTATTGTAGCACTGTTGCTTTCCGGCATCGGAGGGATTATCGGTGGTTATATCATGTATTTCATCAAACGCGGCAATTATAATCCGGTGATTGGTATTGCAGCTGTTAGCTGTGTTCCCACTACGGCTAAAGTTGCCCAGAAGATCGTGAGCAAGGATAATCCGGACTCATTTGTTCTGGGCGATGCTTTGGGCGCTAATATTTCCGGAGTGATTACTTCGGCTATTATCACAGGTATTTATATCACGGTCATTCCCTATTTGTAGCTTGAATCGTATCCATAACTCTCCGGGCGGTAGTTACGTTTCGTTCGTATTCGTCGATATGTACAGTGCCGCCCATGGATACTGATTCATTTTTATAATTCATTCCGCTTTTGATGTTTTCACGGGCAGAGAAATGAAATTCCCGTATCCCTGTTTCCGAGGCGATTCGATGAATATTCTTTTCATTGACGCCGCATCCTGCAAGTAGGATAATCCTTCCTGCCGCTTGCTCTTGTAATTCTTTGAGCAAAGGGATGCCTGATTCGGCAGTTGGTTGTTGACCGGAAGTGAGAATACGATTGCAGCCAAGTGCAATGATTTGTTCCAGTGCTTTCTTCGGATCACGACAAACGTCAAAAGCCCTGTGGAAAGTAACGGACAATCCTTGTGCTGCCTTCATTAACTCTTGCATGATAGTAAGATCAATTTCTCCTTCGGCAGTTAAACAACCAAATACGACCCCGTCAGCTTTCAGCTGTTTGGCCATTTCTATATCTTTCAGCATTGCCTTTACTTCGATAGGAGAGTAGAGAAAGTCACCGCCCCGGGGACGGATAATGACGTGCAAACGAGTTGCATCGAGAACCTCACGTGCTACGGAAATTTCTCCATAAGAAGGAGTTGTTCCGCCTTCCGGAATGCCTGCGCATAGTTCTACCCGGTTGGCTCCGCCTTTTTGTGCTGCCAGACAGCTTTCTACTGAATTGGCACAAACTTCGAATTGAAACTTATTCATAGATTGATGTTTACGGGGTAAAAATGAATAATCTGCTAAGTATTAATTACAGTGTATATTAAAAGAGGGCGAATTGCTTCGCCCTCTTCATCTATTGAATCCTTTTTGTATTCTGATTTTTATTTAGCGAAGCTAACCGCACGTGTTTCACGAATTACGGTAATCTTCACTTGTCCCGGATAAGTCATCTCATCCTGGATTTTCTTAGCGATTTCGCCGGACAGGCTTTCTGTCTGCTTGTCGTCAATCTTATCCGCACCAACGATAACGCGGAGTTCGCGTCCTGCCTGGATTGCATAAGTCTTGGTTACACCCGGATAAGACATCGCCAATTGTTCGAGATCATTCAGACGCTTGATATAAGCCTCTACGATTTCACGGCGTGCTCCCGGACGTGCACCGGATATAGCATCACAAACCTGTACGATAGGAGCCAACAGACTCGTCATTTCCGTCTCATCGTGGTGAGCACCGATAGCGTTGCAGATGTCCGGTTTCTCTTTGTATTTCTCTGCGAGTTTCATACCCAGCAATGCGTGTGGCAATTCCGGTTCTTCATCAGGCACTTTACCTATATCATGCAACAATCCGGCACGTTTCGCCTTCTTCGGGTTCAGACCCAGTTCCGATGCCATTACAGCGCAGAGATTGGCTGTCTCACGTGCATGTTGCAACAGGTTCTGTCCATATGAAGAACGATATTTCATTTTACCGATAATACGGATCAGTTCAGGATGCAGACCATGGATACCAAGGTCGATCGTTGTACGTTTACCGGTTTCTATGATTTCTTCTTCTACTTGTTTACGTACTTTAGCCACTACTTCTTCGATGCGTGCGGGGTGGATACGTCCGTCGGTCACAAGCTGATGCAGTGCCAGACGGGCAATTTCACGTCGAACCGGGTCGAATGCGGAAAGAACGATTGCTTCCGGAGTATCATCAACAACGATTTCCACACCGGTGGCTGCTTCCAAAGCACGGATATTACGTCCTTCACGTCCGATGATACGTCCTTTGATTTCATCCGATTCGATATGGAATACCGTTACGGAGTTTTCTATTGCAGTTTCCGTAGCTACCCGTTGGATAGACTGGATAACGATACGTTTTGCTTCTTTGCTGGCAGTCAGTTTGGCATCATCCATAATATCGTTGATGAATGATTGAGCCTGCGTTTTAGCTTCTTCTTTCAGTGATTCTACCAGACGTTCTTTTGCTTCTTCGGCAGACAGTCCGGAGATTGTTTCCAGTTTCTCGATTTCCTGCTGTTGCAGTTTGTCCAGTTCCTCTTTCTTCTTGTCAACAATAACAAGCTGCGCTTCCAGGTTTTCTTTTACAGCCTCGGCTTCCATTTTCTTGCGCTGGATTTCCTCCTGACGCTGGCTGAGTACCATTTCACGCTGTTTCAATTTGTTTTCCGCCTGCTGGATCTTCTGATTACGCAGTGCCACTTCCTTTTCCAAATCCGCCTTTTTGTTCAGGAATTTCTCCTTCACTTCCAGCAGCTTGTTTTTCTTAATTACTTCAGCTTCCGTCTCCGCTTCTTTCAGGACGTTGTCGTATTTGGATTTCAGTGCATACCGGAATAGTATGTATGAAAGTAATCCTCCTACGATGAAGCAAGCAATTGCTGTTGCTATTATTGCTATCATTCTACATTTAATTTAAGTATATAAATAAAAACGCACCGCCAAATATCCAAGCAGGGCTTTGCTTGGATATTGTGCAGTGCGTGGTTGTTTCTCTCTTATCAGCGAATGGCCGGTCGTTCTTATTCCTCTTTAAAATAATCTTCCAGCAATTCAGTTAGTTCTTTTACCTTCTCCACATAGGGGCTGGTATCGTTACGTTGCATTAATTGCAGTTTCTCTAACGAGAACTGATAGGCTACCATGGCAATAATTTTTTCCGGTTCCAGATTTTTGTATACTTCCCGGTACTTATTAAGCCTGATATTTACCTGCTTGGCGGCTTCCCGTACCGTTTGTTCTTCCTCTCGGTTGATGGTTAACGGGTAGTTTGAGTCTGCTATTTGCAGGTTTATTTTTATCTTATCGTTCATACATCTCCTTCTTTATTCATTCAACAAAGCGATGCATTTATCGACTTCACGCACTAATTTTGACAATCGCAACTTCGTCTCTTTTACGTCGCTGCCGTTAAGGGTGATTGCCGTAGCTGTCTTTAGGTTCGTATAGCTGACTTCCAATTCATCGTATTGAGCCTGTACCTTCTCATTTTTTAGCTTTTCCATATCAAGAAGCTTCTTCAATTCGGCATTTTCACGCTTTAATTCATCGTGGATATATATCAAATGCCGTAGTTGCGTTTCAAAGGTTTTCAATAACTTTTTTTCTTCTTCTGTCATCACTACACCAAAATTGTACACAAAAATACGATTAACTCTGATATTACAAAAACTTTTCGGGATAAAATGTTCTTTTTAGTTCAAAATAGTATATTCGGTATCTATTGTTAATGGTATTTTGAGCAGATTTTGTACTGTATTGAATTGTCATTTTCCTTCTTTATTAATAAATATAGGTATGGGTCATTTTGGCGGAATCTGTTTTGAGATGAATGATTGTGATATTGAAGTGACCAACACATCAGAAGAAAAAAATATTTATATCTTTGCAAAGTTTCTAGTGACGTAAGAATAGTGACATAAGAAACAGTAATAGTAATCTATTTTTGGAAACGTATTATGTTGAAGATATTAGTAACCTACGCCGTCCAAGGCGAATTTGTGGAAATAAAGTGGCCTGATGTAGAACCTTATTACATCCGCACAGGTATTGGTAAAGTAAAATCAGCCTTTCATCTGGCTGAGGCTATTCGTCAGGTGCAACCCGACTTGGTTTTAAATATCGGAAGTGCGGGGACTGTCAATCATCAGGTTGGGGATATTTTTGTCTGCCGGAAGTTTGTAGACCGTGATATGCAGAAGCTGGCAGGTCTGGGAATCGAATGCGAAATCGATTCTGCAGCTTTGCTCGAAGCGAAAGGTTATTGCAGGCACTGGACGGAGAATGGAACTTGTAATACGGGGGATAGCTTCCTGACAGAACTGACTCACGTCAGCGGAGACGTAGTAGATATGGAAGCCTATGCACAGGCATTTGTCTGCCGTGCCAAGGAAATTCCGTTTATCTCCGTAAAATATGTAACCGATATTATTGGGCAGAACTCCGTAAAACATTGGGAAGATAAACTGGCAGATGCCCGTCAGGGACTTTCCAACTATCTTAATGTCTTGAAAGAGAGAATATGATAAGTGACCCCTGCGGCAATCAACCCCAAGAGAATTTTTACCCATAGCAGAGGAATGAGGAAGAAGATACAATATAGCATTGTTCCCCACATCAGCACAAGTGAGATAACTTTGGCTCGGAGCGGAATTGCTTTATTCTCGCGGAAGTTACGGATATAAGGACCGAAGTGCCGGTGATTCAGTAACCAGTTATATAATCGTGGCGAACCCTTGAAATAAAGGGCGGCTGTGAGTAACAGAAAAGGAGTCGTGGGCAACAACGGCAGAAAGATACCGAGAATGCCGAGTGCCAGGGAGATGCTTCCTAAAATGATACAGAGAGTTTTCATGCAGCAAAGATAGTGTAAAAACAGGAAAAAAACATCGGATTTGCTGAATGGAAACTCTTTTTATATTACCTTTGTCATTGCATCGAGGTGACATTAGATGCGTATAACCTAAAAAAAGACGTATAACAATGTTTACAGTAATCAAACGTTTGGAGATATCGGCTTCTCATAAGCTGGTGCTCCCGTATCGCAGCAAATGCGCCAGTCTACACGGTCACAACTGGATTATCACTGTCTACTGCCGTTCGGCACGACTCAATGCAGACGGTATGGTGGTAGATTTCACCCGTATTAAAGAAGTGGTCATGGAAAAACTCGACCACCAGAACCTGAATGAAGTACTCCCGTTCAATCCCACCGCAGAGAATATTGCCCGCTGGGTGTGCAAACAGATTCCGCAATGCTATAAAGTAGAGGTACAGGAGTCGGAAGGCAATATTGTCATTTACGAGAAGGACACTGTAAAAGACAATGCCTCGAATGATGTAAAAGACCATTCGGAAGATAAGGAAGAATAAACCATAGCGGACAAAACAAATTAGTGAACGATGAGAAAGATTAATGAAATCTTTTATAGTTTGCAGGGGGAGGGATATTATACCGGGACTCCTGCTATTTTCATCCGTTTCTCCGGATGTAACCTGAAATGTAGCTTTTGCGACACACAGCATGAAGAAGGAACAATGATGACCGATGATGAAATCATCGCCGAAGTTAAGAAATATCCTGCCGTAACCGTTGTCCTTACGGGAGGCGAACCTTCCCTTTGGATAGACGACACCTTGATCGACCGCTTGCATGAAGCCGGTAAATACGTGACCGTAGAAACCAACGGTACGAACCCCTTGCCCGAATCTGTCGACTGGGTGACTTGCTCGCCCAAACAAGGCGTGGAGCTGAAGATCAACCGGATCGATGAAGTGAAAGTAGTCTACGAAGGACAAGATATCAGTATTTTTGAACTACTTCCCGCCGAACATTTTTTCCTCCAGCCTTGTTCTTGTATTAATACTGCTGATACGGTGGATTGCGTCATGCGACATCCCAAATGGAGACTCAGCCTGCAAACGCACAAACTAATTGATATCCGCTAGACACATAGGCGGATGTAGCAGAGGATGCTTATAATTTTTACATAATATATTATGAAAGTAGGTTTGTTTATTCCTTGTTATATCAATGCTATTTATCCCAATGTAGGGGTGGCATCGTATAGACTATTGAAAAGTTTGGGAGTAGACGTCGATTATCCGTTGGATCAGACCTGTTGCGGACAGCCAATGGCAAATGCCGGTTTTGAAGGTGAATCGGCTAAGTTGGCGCTCCGTTTTGACGACCTGTTCCGGGAGTACGATTATATCGTCGGTCCCTCGGCCAGTTGTGTGGCTTTTGTGAAAGAGAATCATCCCGGTATTTTGAAGAAAGAAGGGCACGTTTGCCAAAGTGCGGGAAAGATTTATGACCTCTGTGATTTTATTCACGATGTGATAAAACCGTCGAAACTGCCTGCACGCTTTCCGCATAAGGTCAGCATACACAACAGTTGTCACGGCGTGCGCGAATTGTTTAATTCCGCTCCGAGCGAGTTGAATATCCCTTATTACAATAAGTTGCGTGATTTGCTAAATCTTGTGGAAGGTATCGAAGTCTTTGAACCGAGCCATATTGACGAGTGCTGCGGCTTCGGAGGAATGTTTGCGGTAGAAGAACAGGCGGTATCCGTCTGTATGGGACGTGACAAGGTGAAAGACCATATAGCTACCGGAGCCGAATACATTGTCGGGGCGGACAGTTCCTGCCTGATGCACATGCAAGGCGTCATCGAACGGGAACATCTGCCGATTAGAATTATCCATATAGTAGAAATCTTAGCGTCGCAATCATGAGTACCAGACATTCAAAGGCTGCCGAGAAATTCTTGCAGGACAGCAAAATGGCAGCATGGCATAATGAAACTCTTTGGCTGGTCCGTGCCAAAAGGGATAAGATGAGCAAGGAAGTTCCCGAATGGGAGGAACTGCGCAACAAGGCTTGTGAGTTGAAACTATATTCCAACAGCCACCTCGAAGAACTTTTACTGGAATTTGAGAAGAATGCCACCGCCAACGGAGCAATCGTTCATTGGGCGAAAGATGCCGATGAATATTGTGCCATTGTCTACGAGATTCTGAACGAACATAATGTGCGTCATTTTATCAAGAGCAAGTCTATGCTTGCCGAAGAATGCGGACTGAACCCCTTTTTAATGGAGCGCGGCATTGATGTCGTGGAATCCGATCTGGGCGAACGTATCCTTCAACTGATGCATCTTGAACCGAGCCACATCGTCCTGCCCGCCATTCACATCAAACGCGAGCAAGTGGGCGAACTTTTTGAAAAGGAAATGGGTACGGAGAAAGGAAACTTCGACCCGACTTACCTGACGCACGCTGCCCGCAAGAACCTGCGCCACCTTTTCCTGAATGCGGAAGCAGCCATGACGGGCGCGAACTTTGCCGTGGCCTCTACCGGTGATATCGTGGTCTGTACCAATGAAGGAAATGCCGATATGGGGACTTCTTTCCCGAAACTGAATATCGCCGCCTTCGGTATGGAAAAGATTGTGCCGGATTTGGACGCTTTGGGGGTATTTACCCGACTGCTTGCCCGTTCGGCTACCGGACAGCCGGTGACCACCTATACTTCTCATTACCGTCGTCCCCGCGAAGGCGGTGAATACCATATTATCATCGTGGATAACGGCCGCAGTACCATACTTTCCAAGCCGGACCACATCAAGACATTGAACTGCATCCGTTGCGGTGCATGCATGAATACCTGTCCGGTATATCGCCGGAGTGGGGGATACTCTTACACCTACTTTATTCCCGGGCCTATCGGAATCAATCTCGGTATGGCACATGACCCGGAGAAGTATTACGATAATCTTTCCGCCTGCTCTTTGTGCATATCCTGCTCTGATGTCTGTCCCGTGAAAGTAGATTTGGCGGAACAGATTTATAAATGGCGTCAGGATTTGGACGGACTGGGAAAGGCGAACACCGGAAAGAAAATCATGTCCGGTGGCATGAAGTTCTTAATGGAACGTCCCGCACTGTTTAATGCGGCTTTGTGGGCGGCTCCGGTGATAAACGGTCTGCCCCGCTTTATGAAGTACAATGATCTCGATGATTGGGGAAAGGGACGTGAACTGCCCGAATTTGCAAAAGAGTCATTCAACGAAATGTGGAAGAAAAATAAAGTACAGGGAAAGGAGGAAACAAAATGAGCAGTAAGGAAGAAATATTAGCCCGTATTCGTCAGAATACCGGAACTCGTTACGAGAAGCCGGACATTGCAGCTATGAAACGGTTGGCTTATCCCGATAAGATAGAACAGTTCTGTGCCGTTAGCCGTGCGGTGGGCGGTACGGCTGTCGTGTTGGGAGAAGGAGAAGATGTAAATGCAGTGATCCGCAGGAACTATCCGGATGCGATGCGTATTGCCTCCGTCTTGCCGGATATTTCTTGTGCAACGTTTAATCCGGATAATCTGGACGATCCGAAAGAGTTGGACGGAACAGATGTGGCAGTGATTAAAGGAGAGATAGGCGTAGCGGAGAACGGTGCTATCTGGATTCCGCAGGAAGTGAAATATAAAGCGCTCTATTTTATCTCCGAACGGTTGGTGATTCTGATTGACCGTAATAAAATAGTAAATACAATGTATGATGCTTATCGTGAACTGGACGGGCAGGATTATAAATTCGGTACGTTCATCTCCGGTCCGTCAAAGACGGCGGACATCGAACAGGCGTTGGTTATGGGAGCACACGGGGCACGGGAAGTATTGGTGATTTTGACATAGTTCCGGTTTATTTGTTCCAGAATCTATTTGATTTAAAAACAATGAGCCCGCCTTAAGTCGATAGTATCTACAATTCTCCTCCTTCAGGAAGGAGGAGTACCCGTAGGGGGAGGTGGTAGGTGAATACATGAACCGCTTATTATCAACATTGTGTAACTGCCTGCCTACCACCCCGGCTTTCAGCCCTCCCTCTTTTCCGAAAGGAGAGGAATCAGAACTTTAAACCAGATTGAACCATGGAAGCGTAATTTTGTTAGGACAAGGACAAACAGAACTTCCATTAAAAAAAACAGAGGTTCTGTTCTTTCTAAAAACAGAGCCTCTATTTAGTGTAAACAGAGCCTTCATTTCACTGAAACAGAGCCTTCGTTTTCCCTAAATAGAGCCTCTGTTTGGAGAGAGTGAAAACAAGGATTCCGCTCTTCTTTCGCATCGATAAGAATAATAATTGTCTAATTGTAACAAATATGTATGCAAATAAAGTAAAGAAAATAGCTGCCGTTCATGACCTTTCCGGTATGGGGCGTGTTTCTCTCACAGTCGTTATCCCCATTCTGTCGTCTATGGGTTTTCAAGTTTGCCCCTTGCCGACGGCGGTATTGTCCAATCATACGCAATATCCCGACTTCTCCTTTCTGGACCTGACGGATGAAATGCCCAAGATTATCGCCCAATGGAAAAAGCTGAATGTGCAGTTCGACGCTATTTACACCGGTTATCTGGGTTCTCCGAAACAGATTCAGATTGTTTCCGATTTTATCAATGACTTCCGCCATGAGGACAGCCTGATCGTAGCCGACCCTGTACTGGGAGATAACGGCAGACTATATACCAATTTTGATATGGAAATGGTGAAGGAAATGCGTCACTTGATAAAGAAGGCGGATGTGGTTACACCCAATATGACCGAGCTGTTCTATTTGCTGGATAAACCTTATAAAGCGGACAATACAGACGAAGAACTGAAAGAATATCTTCGTCTCCTGTCCGACAAAGGTCCGCAAGTCGTTATCATCACAAGTGTTCCTGTGCACGATGAGCCTCACAAAACCTCGGTTTATGCGTACAACCGTCAGGGAAATCGTTACTGGAAAGTAACCTGTCCGTATCTTCCCGCCCATTATCCCGGCACGGGAGATACTTTCACCAGCGTGATTACCGGTTCGTTGATGCAGGGCGACAGCCTTCCAATGGCTCTAGACCGTGCCACACAGTTTATCCTGCAAGGAATCCGTGCCACTTTCGGCTATGAATATGACAATCGGGAAGGTATCCTGCTGGAGAAAGTGCTCCATAACCTGGATATGCCGATACAAATGGCCAGCTACGAATTAATATAAGAGAAATCAGATGAATGCAAGAGAAATCAAAACTCTACCGTAACTCTTGTCGGAAGGTCGCCGGACGTCCACTTCGGACCTTCTTTGACAAGACGGATTGCTTCTTTGTCGGCAGATTCGCATAACCCGTGAACGACAGTGATATTCTGTGGCCTTCCTTCTTTATCTACAAAGAAAGAGAGGACTACTTCTCCTTTCACATCCTTACATGACTCGTCATTCGGACGAATCAGATTTTCTTCCAGATATTTCTTGTATTTGCGCTTACCTATCACCGGTTGCGGCGTCTTGTATTTTTCTTTTGCCTTTAAATTTATTTTTGCCGTAGCACCGGCGACGTTGGACTTCTTATTTTTGCCATACCCCACTACCACTACTTCACTAAGTGCTTGTTGGTCTTCATTCATGGCTATCAGCATTGTCCGGCTGGTATCTACGGGAATCTCCACCGGTTCGTAACCGATGAACTGTGCTGTCAGTTGCTTGTTGCCTTTTTCTTTTTTCAATATGAACTCACCGTTGAGGTCTGTTACTGTACCAATATTCGTACCAGTATATGCTACACTGGCTCCGATGATAGGTTCTCCTTTTTCATCCGTCACTTTACCTTTTATCAGGTTCAGATTGGGGGTGGCTGCTTTGGCTGCCTTCAATTGATGAACTTCGGAAAGTGAAGTATCCGTATCCGCTACTATTCTTTCCTCTTGTATATCTGTCCGCCCGACGGTTTCCTCAATAACCGGCGTTATTGCTACCGGTGCACTTTGAGTTTTTGGAATAGATTTGCTTTTGGCTACTATATCTTTCTTATCCGTTGGCGTCGCAGTGACTTCGTGAGTGGAATCCTGCTTTATCTTAGTTTCTGCTAAAGAAGAAATTTCTTCTTTCGGACTAATAGGTTCAAATACCGCTGAAGGAATCTCTTCTTTAGCGATGAATACATCATCCGTCATCCTCTTTTTAAGGAACAGGAAATAACTGCTGATACCGATACCGATTACCAGGCAGGCGGCAATGCTCCAAGTGACAGCATACGAATTCTGTTTCTTTGAAAGATTCCTTTTCTTTGTGGCACGAGCCGAGACCTGCATCCGCAGTTGCCCGATTCGTTGTTCATGATTTCCCTCCACTTGACCATATCCGTCCATAGCATCGGCCAGAAAAGGGTCTTTCATCGACTCTTTCTCCAGTCGATGTGCCTCTTTTCCTTTGCGGAGTCCTCGTATGTAGTCTAATAGTTTCATAGGGCCTGTTTCTTGATACAATTTTTTAAGTTTCGCTTTCCGTTTTGGATATAGCTTTTCACATTGTTCAGAGTAAATCCGGTCTGTTCGACGATATCGGCATACGACATTTCTTCTAAAAAGAAACGTGTAATGCTGGTCCGTTGTTCTTCGGGCAACTTTTCAAGACAGTGATGCAATGCTTTCAGTTGTTCCTCCGGACTTTCCTCTTCACTTAATAGATGCAGAAATTCGTCGGATTCCATAACGTTGATCGTATAATCTAACGGAATTTCTTTGTTTTCTTTTCGCAGAAGTTGCAGACAATGATTCTTGGCTACCCGGTAGAGCCACGGCTTGAAGACTTTTATCTCGTAGTTGCCCGTTTTCGGCAATAAATCTTCAAACAATTGCATCACCGCTTCCTGTGCACGGTCTTCATCTTGCAGATATTTCAGGCAAAGTCCATACAGTAACGGGATATAACGGTTGTATAGCTCACCGAAATATTCCGTATCACCGGACTTTGTATAATGTGTCAGTAATTCCTCGTCCGATAGTTTTGATATGTTTCTTTTGAAAAACAAAACTGTTTTTGTTGCCAAAGATAGGGATTGGGACTAAATATAGCAACTGTCGGAAGAAAAATAAAAAAAAACTTCAATCGGTTTATGGAATCTGTGTGAAATCTGCATCTCTATATCAAAAGCGAATTAATAGTAACATTTTAAAACGATAAAGTTATGAAAGCAAATCAATTCAGAGCAATGATGCTCGTACTGCTCATGGCAGTTGTTTCTTTAGGTGTGGTGAACGCGCAGACGCTGACTGTGACGGGTACGGTGACGGATGTTGCGGACGGGACTCCGATTGTCGGTTGTTCTGTAATGCTGAAAGGTACTACCAAAGGTACGGTGACAAATGTAAATGGACAATATGCTATTCAAGCGAAGAAAGGGGAGACGTTGTTGTTTCAGTTTATCGGATACAAACAAGAAAGCAGAGTCGTCAAATCTGCCAGACTGGATATCAGGATGAAAGCTGATGAGGTTGCGTTGGAAGAATGCGTGGTGGTTGGCTACGGAACCCGGAAGACTAAGGCTATAACAAGCGCTTATATGGCGATATGTCCTACACCTGCGTATGATATGTGTGTGAATACGGAAGAATATGGTTCTTTTCAGGAAAATGGCTTCAAAGAGGTGGCGGATGCAGCGCTTTCTACTTTCTCCATTGATGTAGATGCAGCTTCTTACAGTAATATGCGTCGGTTTGTCAATAAAGGTGAGTTGCCTCCGGTAGATGCTGTCCGTACGGAAGAACTGGTCAATTACTTTTCTTATGACTATCCGAAACCGACCGGAAACGACCCTGTGAAGATTACAATGGAAGCCGGAGCCTGTCCTTGGAATCCTGCTAACCGTCTTGTCCGTATCGGACTGAAAGCAAAGGAGATTCCTACGGATAACTTGCCTGCCTCCAATCTGGTATTTCTGATTGACGTGTCCGGTTCTATGTGGGGAGCCAATCGGTTGGATTTGGTGAAGTCTTCTCTTAAATTGTTGGTCAATAACTTGCGTGATAAGGATAAAGTAGCCATTGTTACCTATTCAGGAAGTGCCGGTGTAAAACTTGAATCGACTTCGGGCAGTGACAAGCAGAAGATTCGTGAAGCGATAGATGAACTGACGGCGGGAGGTTCAACTGCCGGTGGCGCAGGTATTATGCTGGCTTATAAAATAGCGAAGAAGAATTTTATCTCTAATGGTAATAACCGTATTATCCTTTGTTCTGACGGTGACTTCAATGTAGGTGTTTCTTCGGCAGAAGGACTGGAACAGCTAATCGAGAGAGAACGGAAAAGTGGAGTGTTCCTGACTGTACTGGGGTATGGAATGGGTAACTACAAAGATAAAAAGATTCAGGTACTTGCCGAAAAGGGAAATGGTAACCATGCTTATATAGATAATTTGCAGGAAGCCAACCGTGTGCTGGTCGGTGAGTTTGGTGCTACGCTTCATACGGTGGCGAAAGATGTTAAGTTACAGGTTGAATTTAATCCGGCACAAGTACAAGCGTATCGTCTGGTAGGTTATGAAAGTCGTCTGCTGAAAGATGAAGATTTCAATAATGATGCAAAAGACGCCGGAGATATGGGCGCAGGGCACACGGTGACGGCTTTCTATGAAGTGATTCCGGTAGGAGGAAAGAATACGTATGCAGGAAAGGTGGATGAATTGAAATATCAGAAGAAAGAAAAAGTGAGTGTGAAGCCTACCGGTTCTGACGAACTTCTGACAGTGAAACTCCGCTATAAGGCTCCAGATAAAGATGTCAGCAGGAAAATAGAACTTCCTTTTGTGGATAATAAAGGTAACAATGTATCTTCCGATTTCCGTTTTGCGTCTGCCGTAGCTATGTTCGGGCAGTTACTCCGGGATTCTAATTTCAAGGGTGAGGCTACTTATGACAAAGTAATCAGTCTGGCTAAACAGGGATTGGATCATGATGATAAAGGATACAGGAGAGAATTTGTCCGTTTGGTTGAGGCTGCTAAGGGAATACAGCAAGAGAAATAAATATATCCTGTTAGTATAAGTAAGTTCTCTGTTTGAATGGTGACAGACATATAATTAAGTAATCATTGATATTGTTATTGGCTAGTAAGAGTTCGGGAGGATACACCAACGAAATAACTTTGGCGATATCTTGCCGAACTCTTTTCTTTATAGATTTCCGCTTCCCGCCTTTCTCATCAATTCCCAATATAAATAGGTGGGTTGTTTTATTTCGCTTTTCTCTATCAGTGGACCGAGTTGTTCGGCAAAGTAACTAATCATGGCATTGGGTGTTTCTATTTCTTTTAATCCCATTGATACCCTTTCTTTACTTCACTTTTTAAGGCCGGTCCGAATTCGAATCCCATTTGTTCGAACCATTCTTTTCGTTGAAGGATGTTTTGGTGGAACCGGGTAAAGTCAAGTCTCTCTCCCTGATACCACATTTGTTCTGCCAATGCCAAGATACGGGGAAACAGACGCCGGTCTATCATTCGTTCTGTAACTCCGTCGTCAGTCCACAAAGCACAAGTCATGCCAAGAATTAAAGGGTCCTTTTGGTTGATCGCCTTGTCGGAAGGATTGTTCTGATATATGTCTTTCAGGTCGAAAGTACGTGTATTGGTATATCCTCTCCAAGGAGTGACCGGGAAGTTCAGATACGTATAATAATTGGAACTGCAAATAACTGGATAATGGTGTTTAATTGCATTCCGAAGTGCTAGCTCTTTGTGCCCACGGTAGTTCCACCATTGAATTACTATGTTGTCCGGTAACGGATATCCGTCATGATAAACTACATCCCCCCAGAATATGGCCTTTCGTCCTTTCGACTTCAGATAATCCGCCATTTGTGCCGAAAACCATAATTGCAGATCATGGCTATCTTTCAGATTCATTGCTGCAATTCTTTTTTGGCAATCCGGACATTTATCCCAATTGCCTTTCGGGGCTTCGTCTCCTCCCAAATGTATATAGGGTGAAGGGAAAATAGCGCATACCTCATCCAATATATTTTTCAGGAAATGCAGGACTTCTTCTTTTCCTGCACAAAATATATTTTGAGTAAATCCGTGCTGTGGTACTTCAACAGGTTGACCGAAACAACCGAGTTCCGGATAAGCGGAAAGTGCTGCTTCGGCATGCCCCGGCATGTCAATTTCAGGAACGACGGTTATGTTTCGTTCGCTGGCATATTCGATAATTTCCTGTATCTCTTTCTGTGTATAAAATCCTTGTTGTTCTTCTCCTTTTCCTACCGAGCCTCCTATCTGTGCAAGACGCGGATATTGTTTGATTTCGATTCGCCAACCTAGTCCTTCGGTCAAATGCCAATGGAAATAATTCATTTTAAGTAATGAAACCATATCAATATATTTCTTGATAGTGGATATTTTCTGGTATTGCCGTCCGGAATCTAGCAGAAAACAACGCCATTGCGTACGGGGAGAATCAGAAATATCAGCACAGGCGAAGGTGAGAATTCCTGTTGAACCAGTAACCCATTGCCGCAAGGTTTGTACTGCATGAGTGAATCCTCTTTTATCAGAGGCGGCTATCACCATTTGTCGCGGACTGATATTTATCCGATAACCTTCGGGAGGAAGCGAAGAATCGGTCATCCAGCGGATTTCGGCTTTAGATGCTTTCTTCGTCCATTTGACAGAAGTGTTATGAAGTACTTCTGTACGGAAAAGATTTAAATAAAAAGTTGTGGTATCTTCAGCGTATATGGAAATCTTTTTTCTTAAAGTCAGGTAGCCTTTTTGCATTTCCACTTGATTGGGGGAAGGAAATACAATTTGCCCACAAGCGATAACTGCAAATGATGCGAGAAAGAAAATCGTTAGGAATAGATATTTCATAAGATATATGTGTTTATTTGGATTTCGTAAGTAAAATAAGGGAATAACTTGCACTTATTCAAGTCCTAAAAGTACAAATCTATTCCAAAAAAACAATTATTTATTGAGATAATTTACGAAATCAGAGAAGAATAAGAAAGAACTGTCTGTTATAATAAGTACTTCGGACAGCTCTGATTGATTAAGGTCTATCTATTGGAACAGATTTATTTAATTTTTAAAACGTCCCAATTTTAATGGGACACTGATGATGTACTTTAATATAAGAGATAAAACCGCAAACAGTCTCATCAACTATTTGCGGTTTTATCTCTTTGCACGGGAGGAGAGGCTCGAACTCCCGACACCCGGTTTTGGAGACCGGTGCTCTACCAACTGAGCTACTCCCGTGTTTGCGGCTGCAAAGGTAGTAGAAACTTCCGAATCTGCAAGCGTTCGGGTAAATAAGTTTTGAACTATTTTAATTTTTCCCACTCATCGGGCTTGAAACCGACCAATACAAAGCTGTCTGTTACTACTAGTGGTCGTTTTACTAATTTTCCGTTTGTAGCAAGCAATGCGATCTGTTCCTCCTCGCTCATGTTTGGGAGCTTTTCGCTCAGTTTCAGTTCTTTATAAACCAAACCGCTAGTGTTGAAGAATTTCTTGATAGGCAGACCGCTACGCGGAATCCATGCTCTTAATTCTTCTATTGTAGGATTTTCTTCTACGATAAGTCGATTGGTGTATTCAATGTTATTTTCTGTTAACCACTTCTTGGCTTTTTGGCAAGTACTACATGCCGGGTATTGTAAAAACAGAGGTTTCATACGCAATTTATTGTTTAATGATTACTATTACATATATATTTAAAAAAGAATTTGCAAATCCTGATACATAATCCGGTAAGCAGTCGCTTTCTTGTCTAATGCCAATGGGTATGCCCGTGATGAGGAAGGCATTCGGTAGAGCCGCATGGCGCGACCTTCGAAAATAAATTCCGAGTAATCGCCGACTTTGGGTTCCTCTACGTTGAATTGTTGGCGGAGAGTATCTGTGGCTTTCTGTCCCGTAGTGACAATAGCTTTACATTCGGGAAGTTGCCGGAGCAGTGCTGTCACGTCAGTAGCTTCCACTACTTCGAGAAATTTATCCGATGCATTATCTTGTAATCGGCGAATGGATGAAGCGGTATCGAACAAAGCAATTCCCTTTTCATTCAGAAAATCAATAATTCGTTCGCGGCAAAATGCTTTCCGTGTCTCATTCAGAAAATAATCCTTGTCATCGAAGAATAAAATCCCGAAGATGCGCCACATATCATTATTGAGGTTCGGATAATAAAATTCCATTGACCAACGTTTTTTTTGTGGTGGAAAACTGCCGAGCATGAGCAGCTTTGCTTTCGCTGGAAGAAACGGTTCTAACGGATGTTTTTCGATTTCCATTTTTATGTATCATTTTAATTTCCTACAAAAATAATGATATTGTTCATTTCCCTCAAAATCAAGATAAAAAATTACTATATTTAAAATATTTAGTTATTTTTGTGGCATAATGAATACACGATTTATTAGAATATCATTGAAAAAAAGAATTTTTATAAGTTATTGTCTTATAGGATTATTCTTTTTTCTTGGAGAGAACTGTTACGCTTCAAAGCGGCCGGTGTTTAGGGAAACGGTGAGAAAAGCCTCTGCTGATAATTCAACAGTAAGGGGACGTGTTGTTGATGTCAGTGGTGAACCCCTTATTGGTGCAACGATACGAGAGAAAGGGGGAACCCGTGGAACTGTGACAGACATTGAAGGAAATTTCATCTTATCTGTGCCGGATAGTGCGGTCTTGCAAGTTTCTTTTGTGGGGTACGAGAGCATAGAAGTCAGTGTAGGGGGTAGAAAGACACTTGAGATACAGCTTCGTGAAAATACAGTGATGCTTGACAATGTGATTATAACTGCTCTTGGTCTTGAAAAAAAAGAGGCTTCTTTAGCATATTCCATTCAGAAAGTGAAAGGGGAGGAACTCACCCGTATGAAAGAGGTTAATATGATAACAGCTCTTGCCGGCAAGGCTGCGGGAGTGCAGATAAATAAAAATTCCTCCGGTATAGGAGGTTCTGCGAAAGTGAGTCTTCGGGGGATTCGTTCCGCATCCGGTGATAATCAGCCTCTTTATGTCATAGACGGCGTGCCGATGTTGAATATCGGTACTGAACAAGCTTATTCTGCAATCGGTGGTACTGCAAATGCCGGAAACCGGGACGGAGGTGACGGTATCTCCAATTTGAATCCGGAGGATGTGGAAAGTATCAGTATCTTGAAAGGTGCTCCGGCAGCAGCTTTGTATGGAAGTCAGGCTGCGAATGGGGTTATTCTGATTACTACCAAGAAAGGTAATACTGCCGGACAGAGGAATATTTATTTCTCCACCGGATTGACATTTGACAAAGCATTCAGTCTTCCTAAAATGCAGAACTGCTATGGGGTGAGTGATGTTGTAGATAGTTGGGGAGAAAAAGCGTATCTGCCTACCTCCAATGAATTGAATGATTTTTTTCGTACCGGATTAACTTCCATTACTTCCGTATCCGTCAATTATGGAAATGAAAAGATACAGACTTATTTCTCTTATGCCAATACTACCGGACGTGGTATTGTAGACAAGAACCAACTGACAAAGCATAACATCAACCTGCGGGAAACAGCTGTAATGTTCAATCAACGTCTGAAATTGGACGGTAATGTGAACGTGATGCGACAGATTGTAAAGAACAAACCTGTATCGGGAGGTTTTTACATGAATCCTCTGGTCGGCCTTTATCGTTTTCCCCGTGGGGAAGATTTGTCTTATTATAAGGATAATTATGAAATATACGATCCGGAACGGAAACTGGGGATACAAAATTGGCATACTTTTACAGAAGATTTTGAGCAGAATCCTTATTGGATACAGAACCGTATACAAAGTAAGGAGACACGTATGCGTAGCATCATCTCTCTCTCAGCGAATTTGAGGATAAATAGTTGGCTGACTGTCCAGGCTCGTGGTAGTGTTGATTATATATCCGATAAGATGCGCCAGAAATTTTATGCTTCTACTGCTCCCGCTTTATGTGGGGCAAACGGGCGTTATATTGAAATGGATTATCAGGAAACGTTGATTTACGGTGATGTCATGGCTATGGGGAAGAGGAAATGGGAGGATTTTACGTTGGATGTGGCCATTGGTGGGAGTATCAATGATAAAAATGTCAATTCCACCCGTTACGATTCCAAGAATGCTTCTTTGAAGTATGCCAATGTGTTTAATTTGGCTAATATCGTAATGAACGGTTCCGCCAGCATTGACCAGAAGATAGATTCCCGACGCCAGTTACAGTCCGTATTTGGTACGGCACAAGTTGGCTATCAGGATAAGGTATTCCTTGATTTAACAGCCCGTAATGACTGGGCATCGACTTTGGCATATACAAGCCATGAGAAATCCGGATTCTTTTATCCTTCTGCCGGTCTTTCTTTTCTTATAGACAAATGGATACAACTTCCCGAATGGATTTCTTTTGCCAAACTACGGGGAACATACAGTAAGGTAGGTAATGATATTCCTCAGTTTATCACAAACTCCGTTTCACATATTACTGCCGGGGGAGAGCTCCAGGCGAATGACGCCGCTCCTTTTAAGGAAATGGAACCGGAAATGACCCATTCGGTAGAGGTGGGTACGGAATGGAGGTTCTTCCAAAGTCGCTTAGGCTTCAATCTGACTTATTACCGCACCAATACTCATAATCAGTTTTTCAAACTTCCCGCCCTTGCCGGAGATATGTATGCATACAGGTATGTAAATGCCGGAGATATACAAAACCGTGGTTGGGAACTGACCGTAGATGCCACTCCGGTACTTACTCCGGATTTTACATGGAAAACATCTTTGAATTTCTCGTCCAATAGAAATAAGATCAAAGAACTGCATGAAGAACTGAAAGAGTTAGTTTATGGACCGAGCAGTTTCTCATCCAGTTATGCGATGAAGTTGGTGAAAGGTGGTTCTATCGGAGATATTTATGGTAAGGCTTTCGTGCGTGATGCCGAAGGGAATATTGTCTATCAGACCGAGGGCGACCATAAAGGCCTTCCGGCTGTTGAAGGTGAAGGGAATACAATAAAGGTGGGCAATGCCAATCCACGTTTTATAATGGGGTGGAACCATACATTCTCTTACAAAGGCTTCAGTCTCTACTTCTTGTTGGATTGGCGTTATGGCGGCAAGATACTTTCGCAGACACAGGCGGAAATGGATCTCTACGGGGTGTCCCAAGTGACAGCGCTGGCTCGTGACAGAGGATATGTAACTCTTGAAGGACAGCAGATAGACAATGTGAAAGGTTTTTATAAGAATATAGTGGGCGGACGTGCCGGAGTGACGGAATATTATATGTATGATGCTACAAATCTTCGTTTGCGGGAAGTCTCACTGAACTATACTTTTCCGAAAAAATGGATGCAGAAAACGAAAGTGCTGAAAGATTTGCAGCTTGCTTTCGTTGCGCGTAATCTTTGTTTCCTGTATAAGAAAGCTCCTTTTGACCCGGATTTAGTACTTTCTACCGGAAATGATAATCAGGGAATTGAAGTGTTTGGTATGCCGACAACACGAAGCCTGGGCTTTACTGTGAAATGTGAATTCTAAAGATACGGGAGGAGATGATGAAAAAGAACTATATTCATATATACTTATTGGGGTTACTGTTGCTTTCGGTTGCATGTACCGGAAAATTCCGTGAGTTTAATACCGACCAGTCCGGCATTACAGATGAAGATCTGATAATTGACGACAATGGTTACGGAATCCGTTTAGGGATTATTCAGCAGGGTATTTACTTTAACTATGATTATGGCAAAGGCAAGAACTGGCCTTTCCAATTGACACAGAACTTGAACGCAGATATGTTCAGCGGATATATGCATGATGCCAAACCATTGAACGGAGGTTCTCATAATTCCGATTATAATATGCAGGACGGTTGGAACAGTGCGATGTGGACACACATGTATTCGTATATTTTCCCTCAGATTTACCAGTCAGAGAATGCAACCCGTGATACACATCCTGCTTTATTCGGTATTACGAAAATTCTGAAAGTGGAAGCGATGCACCGTGTGACGGATTATTACGGACCTATTATCTACAAGAATTTTGCAGATGCAGGGAAGCATTACCGTCCTGATACGCAGAAGGAAGTTTATTATGAGTTTTTTAACGAACTTGATTCTGCCGTTGTCGCTCTTACCAGTTATGTGGAAGCAAATCCGGAATCTAATGGATTCTCCCGTTTCGATATTCTGCTGGACGGCAGATATTCTTCGTGGATTAAGTTTGCCAATTCCTTGCGTATGCGGCTGGCGATGAGAATTTCTGCTGTCGAGCCGGATAAGGCATGTGTTGAATTTCAGGAAGGGCTTAACAATGAATACGGTGTCTTTGAAGCCGAAACGGAACGGGTGGCTGTCTCCACCAAGTCCGGGTATACTAACCCGTTGGGAGAACTCAACCTTGTTTGGAACGAGACTTATATGAGTGCTTCCATGGAATCGATTCTGACTGGATATGACGACCCGCGTATTGCTGTCTATTTCGCACCTTGTACCGACGAACAGTTTAAAAATACATATCGCGGTATCCGTCAGGGGACGTGCTTTTCGCATTCTCATTATGCCGGATTGTCAAAACTGACCGTAACGCAAACAACGGACGCTCCTTTGATGACTTCATCGGAAATTTGGTTCCTGCGTGCCGAAGCTGCTTTACGTGGGTGGACGGACGAAGATGAAGAAAGCTGCTATCGAAACGGAGTAATAACTTCCTTTCATCAAAATGGAATTTATCAGGTGGAAGATTATCTGAACAGCGAACGAATGGCTTTCGATTTTGAAGATACGTATGATAACGGCAACAATATCGAAGCCCGTTGTAAAGTATCACCAAAGTGGGATTCCGAAGCTGATAAAGAGATAAAACTGGAAAGGATTATCACGCAGAAGTGGATTGCCATGTTTCCCGAAGGTTGTGAAGCATGGGCAGAACAGCGTCGTACGGGCTATCCCCGTTTGTTCCCGGTGCGTTATAACCATAGCCAAAACGGATGTATTGATACGGAAATTATGGTACGCCGTCTCAACTTCCCCGGCACATTGCAAACGGAAGATCCCGACCAGTATCTTGCTCTTGTAGAAACCTTGGGAGATCTTGATGACGGAGGTACACGACTTTGGTGGGATGTAGAAAGTAATGGCTTGGACTAAAAATCTGTTGTAAGAATGTGTATATGTGTGCCGATTTAACTAATTTTGCACCTTCCTTTAAACACATTCGTCATGAAAACAATCATCTCTACTATTTTTCTGTGTGTATTGCTTTCTTTTATACCGGAACTGCGGGCACAAAACATACAGTTACATTACGACTTTGGCCGTTCTTTGTATGACAAAGATTTGAAAGAACGTCCTTTGTTAACGTCTACTGTCGAGAAGTTTCATCCCGACACGTGGGGAAGTACTTATTTCTTTGTCGATATGGACTATACCTCTGAGGGGGTTGCCTCCGCCTATTGGGAGATAGCCCGTGAAGTAAAATTCTGGAAAGGACCTTTCTCTGCACATCTTGAATATAATGGTGGACTGGCAAAAGGATTCTCTTACAAAAACGCTTACTTGGCAGGAGCTACTTATACCTATAACAATGCTTCTTTTTCCAAAGGCTTCTCTTTGACAGCCATGTACAAATATATCCAGAAGCATAAATCACCTAACAATTTCCAGTTGACCGGAACATGGTATGTCAACTTCTGCAATAATCTGCTTACTTTCTCCGGATTTGCCGACTGGTGGCGTGAGGAAACCGATTACGGAAAAACGGTCTTCCTTACCGAACCGCAATTTTGGGTAAATCTGAACCGCATCAAAGGAATAAACAAACACTTTAATCTAAGTGTAGGTTCCGAAGTGGAAGTAAGTAATAACTTCGGTGGTCGTGACGGATTCTATGTAATTCCGACTCTAGCCCTGAAATGGACATTGAATTAATTTATTGAATACATCAATTATTGGATGAAAACAGATTTAATTTACGGTGTAGAAGACCGTCCTCCTTTTAAGGAAGCCTTGTTTGCAGCCTTGCAACATTTACTGGCCATTTTTGTAGCCATAATAACACCTCCTCTTATCATAGCAAGTGCCTTGAAACTGGATGTAGAAAAGACGGGCTTTCTTGTTTCCATGTCCTTGTTCGCTTCGGGAGTTTCTACTTTCGTACAATGCCGTCGTTTCGGTCCGGTGGGGGCGGGACTGCTCTGTATTCAGGGAACAAGTTTTTCCTTTATCGGTCCTATCATAGCCACGGGATTAGTAGGTGGATTACCGTTGATTTTCGGTTCCTGTATGGCTGCCGCTCCGATTGAAATGATTGTCAGCCGTACATTCAAATATCTTCGCAACATCATCACTCCGTTGGTGTCCGGCATTGTCGTACTGCTTATTGGATTGAGCCTGATAAAGGTCGGCATCGTATCTTGTAGCGGCGGATATTCGGCAATGGATAACGGTACTTTCGGTTCGTGGGAAAACCTGTCTATCGCAGCATTGGTATTATTGAGCGTATTGTTTTTCAATCGTTGCAGAAACAAATACCTGCGCATGAGCTCTATCGTGCTCGGTCTTTGTTTGGGTTATGGATTGGCTTTTGCTTTGGGAAAAGTAGATATGAGTTCGCTGAATGTTGAAATGCTGATGAGCTTTAATATCCCTCAACCTTTTAAATATGGTGTTGAATTCAATGTTTCGTCTTTTATTGCCATTGGTTTAGTTTATTTGATAACTGCCATTGAAGCAACAGGCGACGTGACTGCCAACTCCATGATTTCCGGTCTTCCGATCGAGGGTGATTCATATCTAAAACGTGTTTCCGGTGGTGTCATGGCAGACGGGTTCAATTCCTTTCTTGCCGGAGTCTTCAATTCCTTTCCGAACTCAATCTTTGCCCAAAATAATGGTATTATCCAACTGACCGGAGTGGCCAGCCGCTATGTGGGGTATTACATTGCCGCAATGCTTGTCTTGTTGGGATTATTCCCCATTGTAGGAGCCGTATTCTCTTTAATGCCCGATCCCGTATTGGGTGGTGCAACCTTACTGATGTTCGGTACCGTAGCAGCTGCAGGAATCCGTATTATTTCGTCCCAGGAAATAGGGCGTAAAGAGACATTGGTATTGGCAGTCAGCCTCTCCTTAGGACTGGGTGTAGAATTAATGCCGGATGTCTTGAAACAGGCTCCGGAAGCGATACGAAGCATATTTTCTTCAGGAATCACCACCGGAGGCCTTACTGCAATTATTGCGAATGTCGTAATACGCGTAAAAGAGAACTAACTTGGCGTAATACTTAAATTACTCATCTTTTCTGTCGTCCGGAAGGGGAAATCAGGATACTCGTAAAGACTGAAGCGAGGTTCGGTTTCCCCTTTCGTATAGCTCCATATTGAAGCATAATCTTCCGGGTCTTCCCCCATTTTTCCTAATTGGCGTAGATAAGCAGCCAATGACTTATTCTCTACGATATAAATTTGTCCCATTTGATTGATAATCGGACTATGATGCCGTGTACCGTCGTGTTCGAAACATAGGATACGTTTTCCTTCTTCCGTAAGTCCTACTAACTGAAAAGTCATACTTTTACCGATAGCCGGCAGATTCAGCACACTGCGATCGGTAGCAAGGAAGGGCAGGCGATGTTTTCTCATGAAACGTCTTAGTTGCTTGGCAACATCCTCTTGTGTTTCAATATCCGCACCTACTTTCGTTTCCAGTATCCTGTACAGTTCTTCCGCTTGTTCCGGAGTCATTTGACCATATATCTTTTCTTCCTGTTGTTCTTGCATTGAACGACTGTTCGGTGCGAATACTGCATAATTTTCATTGAATCCTTTTACAGAGAAAGTATAGTAACATACAACTCCCAATGAATTAAGTACCTGTCGGAGTCGTGTCGTATGTCCCCGGCGCGAAGCAGCCACCGTATACACTAACTGGTTCGTAATGATCCACCCCGCAGAAAGGATTTTCCGGATTGCCTCTTTCGCTTCGGGGGTCACCTCTAGCGGTGTTTGAAAATGGGTCTGAATAATAAACTGCTTGACACCAATTGCTGAAGCCTTTTCTTTAAATTCGCGTAGAATTTCAACCAGTTCATCATTAATACGCATTGGCAGATAAGCCAATAACCGTGATCCCAACCGTACCCGTTGCAGTTCTGCATACTTCTCTCCTTCGGGCCTTTCAAGATTTGCTCTCTGCTTGCGGACTGCCATTCGATACACTGCTTCCAGTATATGTCGTAGTGTCTTATTCTGGCTCATCAATGCATCACCACCCGTTATGAGAATATCCCGTAATTGTGTATCCTCTTCAAAGTAAGTCATCAACCGGCGCAATTTGCGGTCCCATGATTCCTTCGGGCGTAAAGTCTCAAATTCGAAATTTAGCCGTTCGCTTTGGAAGTCATACATACGTTGGCAAGAAGCACAAAGTCCGCCGCAAGCCCGTCCCATTGTATCGGGAATAAGAATTGCCACCTCCGGATAGCGTCGATGAATATTATGTCCGTCCGGTAAAATCCACCCCGCAGCATTCGGTTTTCCCGCCTCTACAATATCTTCCTTTTCCCATGCACGAATATTTCCATACGTTTCTACCAATCGTGGTGAATAAAGAATATAACTTCGGATTGCCTCGTCATTATACCCGTATCCCGTCACATTAAGTAATGATAAATAATAAGGAGTGGCAAAAAAAGGCATCCCTTTTTTACGGGCACGGTAGAGTAGATACATTGTTTCCGAAGAAAGCGAGTTTCCCAGAAAACGGTTCAGCTCTCCCGGACTTTTTACCGCCATTGCCAAGTGAAAACGAAAATCATTCCACCATTCGCTCACCAACCGGTATTTCTCCTCATAACTCATTCCCTCCTCAAAATGAAAACGAACTGAAGGTTTCGACTTCCTGTTTTCAATCTTCTGAATCAGTAAATGTAACATTCTCTCCTTGTTTTCATCGCGAATCTCTCTCACCTCTTCGTCCAGTCCGGTTTCCCAGCGGTCATTTCTGCTCTTGATACGTTGAGGTGAAGGTAGAGGAACCGTTTCTTCTTTCAGCCTTTTGAACAGCTGAAACAATTCAATAAACAAATCCGTCGGCATTTCCATATTTTCCAGCGTTTCCGTCAGAAACTTGTAGAGCAGTCGAATAGTCTGTACTGACATATCCTGTCCCGTAGACAGTTCATGGACATGCTGTCCATCATAATGGAGTAAGAGTCGAATTTGCTCCCTCGCCTCCTTCGCAGTATCACTCTTTATATCACAAGTTTCCGAAAAAGTCAGTAATTCAGCCTTAAAGTCCTCAACAGTAGTACTTTTTTCCGCTATCTCCACTAGTTCCGGTAGCTCTTGATTAAAGATTTGTTTCAACTGTGAAAAAGTAAGTGTAAGCAATTTCTTTTGTTTCATAAGCGATCTATTTCTTTTTGTAGGTTCATAAATAAGGATAATGCGTCAATTTTCATAGAGCCTATAAAGATAACAAAAAAAAGCGGAGGAACAAAACCTCCGCTTTTTCTATCGTTCAATTCTTTACGAATCTTTTTTTCTTTCTAACATTTCGGACAGACTATTTTTTCGTCTCCGTGTCGTCGTTCTTCCGTTTCGGTTCTTTCTTGGCGAGAAGAACGATATTGTAAACATAATCCGTCATCCATTGTTCGGAGTATCCGAGACGTTCTTTGTACTGACGGACAGCCATAGCCGTCTTGTGCACGTCGTCAGCCTTCCATACCGTTTTGGTACATACGTCATGAACCGTTTTCTGCGTCATTCCATACAGTGCCTTTTTGAAGATAGACGGCATACGGAATTTCCACTGCATCAAGTTACCCATTAACATCATCAGGTCATTCGAGAACCCCTGATACATAAATAAGTAAGATTGGATATCATTCTGTGTGCGGCAATTACGTTTTACGGATGCATCGATTTCTTTGAAGAAATTATCGTTCAGTCCGTAGTCCTGCATCAGCATTTTGCGTGAGGCGGACTTCTCACCCAGTCCCAGTTTACCGTTTTGTGTAGGCACTTTAAACAGACGTTTGAAGTTAGCCACGTCCGGCAAAAAGCGGATATTGGTGATACCAAGGTTTGTGGCGATAACTGACTGGAAATAAACCCGGGTCAGTGATATGAAATCTTCTACATTGCCGACTTTTGTTTCATCGGATTTTTTCTTGAATAAACCAAATAAGCCCATTGTTATATTAATGATTATATTATTTACAAATTACTATTTGAATGAGTGGAAGGTGTGTCCCCTGACTCCCACATGGCAATTTGTGTGCAAAGGTACAAAAACAGTTGGGTTTCACCAACATTCCAAGTCCTTTTCGATGTCCGGCATTATCTCTTTTTTGTTGGGCGAGTTGTACACTGTTGGCGGAACCGTCCAAATATCCGATATTTTTTGTGGCTATTCGTTCTTAATTCGGAAGTAAAACTTATGATTTTCGAATACAGGTTCCACAATATCATAACGGACAAATTTGGCCAACAGATGTTCGGCGGCCCGGCGGGAAAGTCCCGTTCGGCGGCAGTAGCGGTTGAGTGAGAGTAAGTTACCTTGTTCCAGTTGGTCGAGCAAGAGTTGTTCCCGTTCGGTATAACGGATCAGTTCTCCCCGTGGACTGTCGCTTTGTTGCCATACACGGAGGTGGATAGGAGTTGCCAGTATATTTTCATCTTTGATGCGGAGGTAGGCGAGAGGCTTTCCGTTTTCGTCTTTGGCGTATACCGGTTTGTGGGGTGTTTCCTCAATGGTAGCTACTAATACTTGCCGGCCTTCCACTATATATGTCTGCATGGTATATTCCACTTCGGGGATACAGTAAAGTTGTGCGGCAGCTTCAATCATATATTTCTCTTCTTCGGAGCGTACGCCTGCTATTTTTCCGTTGTCTTTCACGCCGATAAGCAATCGTCCTCCGTCGGTGTTTGCAAAGGCCGATAATGTTTTGGCTATTTTGCGTGCGTCGGAAATTTCAAATTTGAAATCCTGTTGCTGATGCTCTCCTTCAGCAATCAATGCATGTATATAATCGGTATCTGTAAGCAGTTTCATGGCTACAAAGGTAGGTAAAAATGATGAAAAGCCTTTTTTTTAGGTATTTTTCAAAGATTATTTCAAAAAAAATATTGTTTTTATGCGTTTATTTCGGGAAACAGTGTATTTTTGCGACACATTATTAACGAAAAAATAAAAGGATTATGAAAGAATTGGTAGAAAAGGTAGCAGCTCTTTATGCTGACTTCTCAAAAGATGCTAACGCTCAGATTGAAAACGGTAACAAGGCAGCAGGAACTCGCGCTCGTAAGGCTTCTCTGGACATTGAAAAAGCAATGAAAGAATTCCGTAAAGCATCTTTAGAAGCTTCTAAAAAATAATATTAGAAGTCTGCTAAGATATTAGAAAGCAAGGAGAGGGTATATCCATTCGGGTATGCCCTTTTTCTATTTTTGGCAACCAATCTTTTAATTGTTTTTGCATGGATAGTTACTATTATTTAGGTAGAAAGGTGTATCTTTGTGTGTGGCAACCTCAAAAATTATAAATATATGAGTAATAGGATTTATCCTATCGGTATACAGAACTTTGAAAAAATCCGTGTAGACGGTTATTTCTATGTTGATAAGACTGCGTTAATCTATCAAATGGTAAAGACAGGTGGCTATTACTTCCTGAGCCGCCCGCGTCGTTTCGGCAAGAGTTTGTTAATATCCACGCTTGAAGCTTATTTTTCTGGGAAAAAAGAACTTTTTGAGGGGCTGGCAATGGAGAAGCTGGAGAAGGATTGGATAAAATATCCCGTTATTCATCTGGATCTGAATGCAAAGAAATTCGATACGGTAGATGATCTTATTCGTCTTGTCGACCGTCAGTTGCTGGTATATGAGTCTCAGTATGGCTCATGTTCTAAAGATGAGACGATAGACGACCGTTTGGTCACCCTTATTCGTTTGGCGGCGGAGAAAACGGGACAGCGTGTTGTGATTCTCGTTGACGAGTATGATAAGCCCATGTTGCAGGCTATTGGAAGAGATGAGTTGCAAGAAGAGTATTGGAATACGTTGAAGGCTTTCTATGGTGTGTTGAAGTCAATGGACGGTTATATTAAGTTTGCTATGTTGACGGGTGTTACGAAATTTGGTAAAGTTAGTGTATTCAGTGACTTGAACAATCTTGACGATATATCTATGCGTCAGATATATGTGGACCTTTGCGGTATCAGCGAACAGGAGCTTCATGATAATCTTGAAAGTGAATTGCATGAATTGGCGGATGCCCAGGGAGTAACGTATGATGAAATATGCAAGAAACTGCGTGACTATTACGACGGTTATCATTTTACATATAACTCTATCGGCATTTACAATCCGTTTAGTTTGCTTAATGCATTCAAGTATCAGGAGTTTGGCAGTTACTGGTTTGAAACGGGTACGCCTACCTATTTGGTCGAATTATTGAAGAAGCATCATTATGATCTCCACCGCATGGCTCATGAAGAAACCACTGCCGAGGTTTTAAATAGCATAGACTCAACTTCCGATAATCCTATTCCTGTGATATATCAGAGTGGTTATCTTACTATAAAAGGATATGATGTAGAGTTTGGTAATTATCGTTTGGGTTTTCCGAATAATGAAGTGGAAGAAGGTTTTATTAAATTTCTACTTCCTTTTTACGCTAGTGTTAATACCGTGGAGGCTTCCTTTGAAATACAGAAATTCGTTCGTGAAATACGTTCCGGTGACTATGAATCTTTCTTCCGTCGCCTGCAAAGTTTCTTTGCTGATACTCCTTATGAATTGGTTCGTGACTTGGAATTGCATTATCAGAATGTTCTTTTCATTGTTTTCAAGCTTGTGGGCTTTTATGTCAAAGCCGAATACCACACGAGTGAAGGACGTGTGGACCTTGTCTTGCAGACAGATAAATTCATTTATGTAATGGAATTTAAGTTGAACGGTACGGCAGAGGAGGCCTTACGTCAGATTAATGAGAAACATTATGCTTTGCCGTTCGAACGTGACGGGCGTGAGTTGTTTAAGATAGGAGTAAATTTTAGTGCAGAAACGCGGAATATTGAAAAGTGGCTGGTAGAATCCGAATAAAACTAAAGTGAGACAAAATGTAACTTGTTGTTAGTAAAGACGGTCTGTTTGAGCAGGCCGTCTTTTTTATGTCTGTCGCTGTAGATGTTCTTTTGTTGTTTCAAAACATCTTCGTTTTTTGTTTTGTTTGTTCGTATGAGGTATTCTTATTCAGGGAATACTTGTATCTTTATTGTCGAATAAATTAAAAACAATCGTGAGATGTCAAAAGTATTAGGATTTATGAAGCAAGTGGCCCGTGGGCTGCAAGTGGAGGGAAACTTTGGAACTGCTCATGTTTATCGCAGCAGTCTCAATGCCATTATTGCTTATCGTGGGAAAGATGATTTTGCCTTCAATGAGGTAACTTCAGAGTGGTTAAAAGGGTTCGAAGTCTATCTTCGTGGTCGTGGGTGTAGTTGGAATACGGTTTCTACCTATCTTCGTACCTTTCGTGCCGTTTACAATCGTGCCGTCGATCTTCATCGGGCACCATACGTTCCGCATCTGTTCCGTTCGGTGTATACGGGCACTCGTGCCGATCATAAACGTGCCCTATGCGACGACGATATGAAGAAAGTGTTTTGCAAATTGTCGCAGTCTTCGGGTGCATCTTCGAATATGCGCCGTGCACAGGAATATTTTATGCTGATGTTTTCGCTTCGCGGTATGCCGTTTGTCGATCTTGCTTATCTGCGCAAGAGTGATTTGCGTGATAATGTAATCACGTATCGTCGGCGTAAAACAGGCCGTCCCCTGTCGGTGACGTTGACTCCGGAAGCAATGATTCTGGTAAAGAAATACATGAACCGTGATTCTTCTTCTCCTTATCTCTTTCCATTTTTGGAAAGCCGAGAAGGAACGAAAGAGGCGTATCGTGAATATCAGTTGGCGTTGCGTAGCTTTAATCAACAACTAATGTTGTTGGGAGAGTTATTAGGATTGGGTGATAAATTAAGCTCATACACTGCCCGGCATACTTGGGCTACAACGGCTTATTATTGCGAAATTCATCCGGGCATTATCTCCGAAGCTATGGGACATTCGTCTATCACTGTAACGGAAACATACCTCAAGCCTTTCCGAAGCAAGAAAATTGATGAAGCAAATAAACAGGTTCTTGATTTTGTAAGGCGCTCTGTGGTAGGGGTAAATGCTTAGAAAAGAGACTGTTACTCCGTAGGTAACGGAGATGAATATCGGTGCAAATATGAGCATATTTCTTAAAACAACCAAACGAAATCAAACATTTTTTCCAATAAACTACTCAAAAGCGGAACTAGGACAGATAAAACACGTGGATTCTTTGTATTAGGGCTTTGTTTACTTCTAAATATTGCAAAAGGTTTCCCTCCCCTCTGCCGCTTGTCAGAAGCAGGGGTAAAGAACTTTCATCACTTATCGTATCATTTTTCAGTATTGACTACTCCAGAAGAGTAGGAACAAAGGTTTCTCCGTTACCTACGGAGTAACGGGTTGTCTATTATTGAAACTTAGTGTTTAATAATATATTATTAATGTAATTTTTAAGTAGTTATGAAAAGAAAATTTGTAAAAGTGATGTTCTTCGGGGCGTTGGCACTTTCTACTGTCACCTATGTAGGTTGTAAAGACTACGATGATGATGTGAAAGGTCTGCAAGAGCAGATTGACAACATTAACCAGAAGGGGGCTGATGTGACAACAGAAGCAATGAATGCTGCTATTAGTAGTGCAATAGCTAAAGTGCAGGCAGATCTGGATAAGATTGCAAGCAAGGCAGACAAGTCAGCGTTAGATGCATTGCAGGCAGTTGTTACAAAATTGCAAGAAGCTGTAAATGGAAAAGCTGATGCTAGCACACTGGAGTCGTTGAAAGCGGAGTTGAATGAAGCTATTGCAACGGTAGATTCATCCATTCAGCCTAAGATTGATGCAGCCAAAACACAGTTGGAAGGTCAAATTGCGGCACTGGAAACTAAATTGGAAGAAGCTGACGAGGCGATAAAAGGCAGTATTGCAACTCAAATCGCTGATTTGAAAACAGAGCTTCAGGACTTAATGGATGCAAATGCCGCAGAATATGCGAAGTTGTATGCTACTAAAGTTGATTTGAATGCTCTAAGTGATAGAGTTGAAACTCTTGAAAAGATAAAGCATCTTACCACTGACGATGTATTGTCTTTTATACAGACAGATGCGGATGTGAAGAAGTATATCGATGATGAGTTTGTAGCTTTATTGCAACAAAATCTGGACAAACCGGAAAGCGCCCTTCGGGCATATCTTGAAGGTGTATTTACCACTGATATTATGACTCAGGTTGAGGCTAAGTGTGGTGAAATTGCTGATACCAAAATGGAGGCTCTCCGTCAGGAATGGACAACATATAAAGCTGAGCAAGGTGAAGATTATAAGGCTATTGTAGAACGTCTTGCTACTTTGGAAGGATATAATTTGTCTACAATGGAGGAACTTTATAATTCCTTGACAGATCCGAAGAATAATACGATTGACAAAGCTAATACATGTTTTGAAGCATTAGGCGATATTACAGATCTGGCGACAGAGTTTGGTAAGTATACCACTACTACAAAATTAGAGAAAAACTATGTGCAGATTGCGGATTTGAATACGAAGATTGGTGAGTATATAGGTAACAGCATTTCTGACCTTGATTCTAAAGTTGCAACTTTGGAAACAAAATTGAATGCTCTTCAATCCGGATTGACCTCTATGCTTAAGAGTCTTGTTTTTGCACCGCAGAAATATGATGCTAGTGGCGAATTGGTTAGAAGTGTATCGTTTGCATCGATCTATACTTCTACTGCTCAAACTGCGGAAGGACCTGTAGTAATTTCTGCTCCGACCAGTGTGAAAGTAAACTTCCGTGTGTCTCCGGCATCTGCCGTAGCTGATTTGATTGGCGAACATCCTAAGTATACAATTACTACGGACAAACACGTCATTACTAGCCGTGCTGCAACCAATGACGGTATCCTGACTGTAGCCAGCGTAGAACAAGCTAAAGATGAAGCAGATGTAGCTATCGAAGGTATGATTACTGTGACTCTGAATGCTGCAACGGCAGTGAAGAGCTATGCTCTTTCTCTTTCTGTAGTAGGAAATAATGAGGAGGGTAAGGATGTTACCAACTTTACTGAAATCAATTCGGATTATTTTGCAGTTATTGTATCAAAGAAGTATATTAATGCTGTTGATTATGCTGCAAAAACATACGGAAGTCCGGAACTTTTGGTAGATAAAGCCGGTAGCGCTATCAATTTCTATGACGCCGAGAAGAATTCAGAATATATCAAGGTGAAATTGTCTGATAATGAGAACGGATCTTCTCCTGCTGCCGAGGCTGTTACATTAGCTTCTCTTGGTTTGTCTCCCGATCTCTTTGAGGTGACATTTGAAAAGACTGAATCACCTGTGGATGCGGATTACTTTGTTCTGAATCCTACTACTTATGCTCTTACAGTTAATCAAAGCAAATTACCTGCTTCTAGCAGATATAATAAGACTTGTACAGTTACACCGAAGATAAAAGTAACTACAACTGCAACTAACGAAGGCCAGCCTGTTAAGGCTGATTATACAGGAACTGCTGTTACTGCGAAGATTGTTGCAGAAGGTGTTAATTTGGAATATGCTGTGGCTGATGAGCTGTATTGGAGTAATGCTTCAGCAGCACAAACAGTTACCCTTACATCTGAACAGATTGCTGATATTGTTAAAGAGATCAACAAAGTTACTGGAGAGACTTATGATAACTTAACTGCTGCTCTAGCTGGTGTTGTTGCTTCGGACGGTAATGTATCAACTTCTGACGGAGATGTATCTATTGCTGCATCTGGTAACGATGTGACAGTAACTATTCCTCAGGGAACGGTAGGTGATGCGGCTAAAGATTATACATTTACACCGTCGTTAAAATTAACTTACGATAATTCTGCAATAGTAAACATTACTGTTAAGGTGAAAGTTTTGGCTCCAGTTGTTACAGATTTGAAACTGGGTGCTAATACAATAAATTGGAATGGTACATCTGTTGTAGATTTGATGCCGTCTGCTGATGCTCAGACCATGACTGCTCTGACAGTAAGCAGAAAATTGTCTGAAGTACTTTTGGCTACAGATATCGCAGCTCTCAAAAAGGCAGTGGTAACAGATGAGACAGTACAGTTGAAGATTACTAAGGGTGGTGATGAAAGCGAAACTAATTTGTACCCTGGTACTATTAACTTCGACGACTTTACTGTGAAAGCTGCTGCTGCAACTGATAAAGCAGTATCTTATACATTTAGTCTGTATTATACTCCTAAGGGTCAAGATCCGGTTGTACTCAATGCTAATCTGCTGACAGTAAATTTGAAACCTTCTGTTAAGGTTGCTGGTACAATTACAGCTCCGGAAGAAGAAGCCCGTACAATTACCAAAACTAAATTGACTGATACGTATGACTTGTCTACAGACTTCACTTGGAAAGAATTTAGAGGTGTGACAATATGGCCGACATTTGCTGCTGCAAGCGGTGGTGCTACAACGGATCCTGCAACTGTAGAGGGTGCATTGGCTATTTATAGCGGCTCAGTGAAATATATCGTTGCAGAGGAAAGCCGTGCTACTTTCTTGAATTGTTTCAATACAGAAGGCTACACTGCTGAAACAGGTGAAATAGCTGCTGATAATAAGACTATCAAGTTGAATGATGTTATCAGAGAACAAGAAGGTGCAATCGTTAATCCTATTACAGTGAAAATTAAAGTGATAGCTACTACAGGTTGGGGAGCACCGGAGAATGCTGAAACAGAATTGACTATTACATATCCGGAAGGTTCAACTAAATAATTAAATATTTAGAAACCAGGATATCGACAAACTTCATTGATATCTCTCGTCATTCGCTTATTCCCATTATGGACTTATCGGAGCGGGAGATATCTTTGAATTAATAATTCAAGTTTCGTAAGTGCTGCATTCCGCATGGATTGTACTGCATGGATTATACTGCTGAGAATTATACCGCTGAGAATTATACCGCAGGGAATTATACCGCAGGCTTCCCCTCCTTTTGGGAAGGAGGGGTGCCCAAAGGGCGGGGTGGTAGGTAGAGATAAGGTATATTCCTTATTTCTTTTAAAAAGGTAAACTCATTATTTTTCCTACCACCTCCCCCTACGGGGACTCCTCCTTCCCGAAGGAGGAGAAGCTATGCAGGATGCTTGCGAAACTTGAATCAACAAGATAAACCCTTCTTCACCCTCGTGGTGAAGAAAACTCCGAGAAGCACCAGTACGAAGTCATTCGCTTGTGAAAGTCAATTCTTCCATGCTGTGTTTCTTAAGAAAAGGGATGTCTTCCTAATAATTTCCCACTGGCATCCCTTTTATTTACTCTTAATGCATTTCCCTTATTGTGCCGGCCGTAATGTCGGTCATAATTTCCCCTATGAAAAGGGAGATGTCTTGAGGATATAGAAAGCCCGGGCTTGCGAAAGTCCGGGCTTTTCAATACTTACTCTTCGCTCCAACACTTTTCGGCGTCGAAGCACGGACAAGCCTTGATCCATTCCTCCGGTTCAATCTCACCGTTGCCGTTGAGGTCGGGACTCAGGTCACGATGTCCGCAGACACGACATCCGGGATAATCCCTCAATAACGTCAGGATAAGCACACGCAAAGAATGTTTCTGCCACGGTGTCCGGGTATCTTTGGGATGTCCCTCGTTGTCCAGACCGCCCTCATAGCAGATACCGATACTTTCACTGTTGAAGCCACGGGCGTGCGCACCGATGCGTTCGAGAGGACGGGTCGATTTGATGTCCCCATTCTTGCGAATATAAAAATGATACCCCACACCGTTGAAACCACGACGACGGTGGCAAACGTCCAGGTCGTGCTCGGTGAAACTCTTGTCCTCACGAGTGGCGGAACAGTGGACAACGATCAGACTGATAGCTCTCATGCGTTGCCGTTATTTCGTTGGATACACTCTTTATTGACGCATTGCAGGGCAATAGCTTCCGACAACTTACCTTTCAGCGAAAAGATTTCGGAATGCATCTCCTTCACACGGTCGCTCAGGTTGAAATAATCCTTCAATACCTTCTCAAGCTGCTGCATGAGGAAATTGTACTGCTCTTTCACTAATTCGCTGAATTCTTTGACTTCCTGCATCATCTGTTGACGCTTCTTGCGACCTCCGAAAAAAGGAAGGACGGTCATGATAATATCAATGATTTTGTCTAACATCTTATTTAATTAAAAATTGAATATTGAAAGTTGAAGATTGAAAACAGAAACCGCATGGCGTGGAACCGTAGAAGTCGGCTCCTGAAGCCATGCGGGACTGTTTTTCGGGTTTTATACTGACGGGTCCGGTGTCACTCCGCCTCCGCCCGGTTTCTCCTCACCCGAACCTCCGGAGCCGCTACCCGAACCACCCTCGTCCGGATCGCTGCCGTCGCCTTTACCACCCAATGCGAACACCACATTATTATCGCTCTGCGTGTTCGTGTGGCTCGAATTGATTAACTTCAGCGCCTTATCGGCAACGAAACGGACATTGACACGGCGGATACTACGTACCGTGCAATCCTTCTTCACCTCCGTACCGTCACTGGTCAAGGTGATATGAAACGTTCCCAACCCGTCGATTTTCACTTTATCGCCCTGAGTAAGCGACAACCGCAACTGCTCCACAAATGCTTCAATGGTATGCTTCACATCCCCTGCCGTAAGCGACGACTTGCTTTCAATGGCGGCAGCCATTGTATCGACATCCATGACTCTTACATTGCCGGCTTTCTGGCGAATGTAATACAACATCGGAGCATCCTCCTGATTCACATACTTCCTACGCTGATAGCGTTCTACTAATACATCCATAAAATTAAAAAGTTAAGGTTTAGATAAATAATTCTATAATCTCTTTCTGATACTACAAATATACAAAATCCAAGAGGCGAAGTCAAGTAATCAACCGTTTATTTTCTCTATATTTATAAAATAATTTGGCAGATATAATAGTTGATAATCTATTATTTACTGTTATATTATTTATATAAATAACCAAAACTATTTGGCGTATTTATTCAAATATTCCATTGGAGGAACATAGTCATAAAATTTTGTAATAGACTGATTATGTCCGAAATACACATTTCCCGTCTCCCCGTTACGTTGCTTGGCAACGATAGCCACACCCAGTCCCTCTGTCGGGTAACCGCTTTCGCGGTCGGTCGGAATATGCAGCATAGCCGGTCGGTAAAGGAGTATAACGATGTCCGCATCCTGTTCGATTGCTCCGCTTTCGCGCAGGTGTGCCAGTTCCGGACGACCTCCGGGACGGTTCTCCGATTCACGGTTCAACTGGCTCAGCAGCACGACGGGGATATGCAACTCCTTTGCCAGCAACTTCGCTTTGCGGGTGGCTTGTGCCACCTCCTGTTCCCGGTTCCGGTTGACCTGCTTGGTGCTCATGTCGCAAAGTTGCAGGTAGTCGATGATAATCATGTCACACTGCTTGCGGCTTTTCAGCAGCCGTGCGCTCGAACGGATGTGATCCATGCTGACGGAAGAACTGTCGTCCACGTAGATAGGCAGTTGTGCCAGTCCCGAGGCGGTGGTGCGTGCCTCCGCTACCTCTTGGGGATTGGGAATCCCGTTGCGCCACCGGTACGGGTTGATGTTGCAGGCGGCCATTAGCCAACGGTCCCCAAGGCGTTCGCCCTGCATTTCGAGACTGTACACGGCTACTGCGTTCCCCGCCAGAGCCGCATGGCGTGCCAGGTGGAGGGCGAAGGCCGTTTTGCCTACCGAGGGACGGGCGGCGATAACGATGAGGTCATTGTCCTGTAAGCCACCTGTTTTCTTGTCCAGTTCCGTCAGACCGGTGGGAATGCCGGTGACGCCGTTCACGCTCTTGGCGATGCGCCTTTCGGCTTCTTCCATTGTGTCCGCCATAAGGGTTTCCATGTTGCGGATGTGGGCGTTGTGGCCGGATTCACCTTCGAGACGGTCGAGGAGGTTGTGGGCGTCTATGAGAGTGTCGTCGATGTCGATCGTCTCGTCCATGGCACAGGTGAGCAGCTTGTTGAAGCCGACAACCATTTCGCGTGCCAGGTATTTCTGGTGAATGATTTGCGCGTGATATTCGATATGTGCGGAGGAGGCGACTTTGCTGCTCAGTTGCACAATGGCATACGGTCCGCCTATCGCATCCAGATTTCCGCGACGGGCGAGTTCTTCCTTGACGGTCAGTATGTCGATCTTCTTGCCGGCATGATACATCGCCATGAGGGCGGCGAAGATCAGTTGGTGGTGGTCGTCGTAGAACATTTCCGGGCGTAACTTGTCCGCTATGAGCGGCAACGCTTCCTGCTCTATCAGGCAGGCGCCTATGACGGCTTCTTCGAGTTCGGGTGCGTGTGGTTGCATATTCTTTGTCTTTTTAGTCCATATATTCGTTCAGAAAAGCCTTGTCTTTCAGGTAAGTGGAAGCGTGGGCGATGAAGCGGGTGTCGTTGGTGTGGTAGTAGACGTCCTCGATGCGGTCTATTGCCAGTTGTTGTTCCTCGCGGGTGAGCTTGTTCCATTCGCGGCGGCCGCGGGCGACGTTGACTTTCGGCTTCCGCATCACGGTGTGGTATTTGTCCCAGAAAAGGTCGAAGTCTGTGGAGATTTCTTCCTTTCGGGCGTCTTTGGCTTCCGAAGGGATACGTCCGGTCCAAAGATCAAAGTTGGTGATACGGATATGGAGTATCTTTTCCTGATGAGGGATGAGGTCTATAATGCCTCCTTTGGCCAGTCGTTGAAAGAAACGGGTGGTTTTGGGGCGTGTCCAGCCGAAAATATTGCTCCAGTGGTGATAGCTGATAAGGGAGTCACCGCGTTTGCATAGAATGATTGTCCCGTTGATGTCGTATGGCACGTCGGAATAATTGGTGTGTGCCAGGATTTGGAGAAATGCTTCTGTCTCTCCGGCAGCGCCGTCGGTTGCTTGTCTGTTTAGTAATGCCCGGGGGATAGTGATGTAACCTTGTTTGAGAGATGATGTAGTTAATTGTTTCATGAATTGAAATGGTTTATTGTTTTACACTCGTTGTTGAATGCGGTGTAAATATAAGGCGATATTTCCCGTCGGCAAAATAGCGTTGGACGCTGTTGGCGGATATGGACGGCGGTGTAGTATTTGGACGGAAAGAGCCGGTAATAAATTGTCGGTGTTGATAGGGAAGGAGAGAAAAACGAGGATTCTGCCCGGTTAAGGCAGAACCTTCGTTTCAGTGAAACAGAGCCTTCATTTCGGTGAAACAGAGGCTCTGTTTAGGGGAAATAGAGCCTTTGTTTAGGGAAAATAGAGGCTCTGTTTTCGGGACTGTGACCGTGCCACCAACCGTGCCGCCCTCTTTGTGATGATAACCGTTTGTATATGAGGGTTTTGCACGGGTGCTGAAAAACGGGGCGTGCCACGAACCGTGCATATATAAATAAAAATATATATTATTCTATATTATATAGTTCGCTCAACTCATTTTTTCCGTGTTTTGCCTACTTCTGGTTTTCCGGTGTTTCGTCATGACCGCGCAGCTTAATCTCGGGAGGTCCCCAGGTGGTGAAAAGTATGCACTGTTGTTTGGGGCTGAGGCGTGCGGTCTTGTGGGTGTAGTGCGTAGGCTTTAAGTCCGCGAGCAATTGCGCGTCGTTCTCTATGTCATGGCGCATTCTTTTGATTGCAGCGTCAGTGCTGGTGTACTCCGGAAAGTATTCTACTGCTGCTATGGAGAAAGATTTGAAACCTTTAATACTCCATTCGTCCTCATCGTCAATCTCTTTGACTTTTTTCATATTTGTAAAAATTAATATTTAATTAGTTGGTGTGATTCTCTTTGAATCCCTGCAAAGGTAGTTAAAAAATAATTGTTGTGATAAAATTATAAATATATTTTGCTTTGTATAATATATAATGTAATAATTTATATATTTATTATTTTTCTTTTTGAAGCATAGCTTCCCGCCTCTTAATTTTTGACTTATTTTGTACTTATATATTTGCTAAATTTTTTTTTCTGCCGGTTTCTCAAATTAAATTGTATATTTGCGAAAGAATCGGAGAAGTAATCAGAAGAACCGAAAAAAGGGGGTCATGAACGAAAATGTCTTAGCTAAATTGAAGATACTGGCGGAGTCTGCCAAGTATGATGTTTCCTGTTCTTCCAGTGGCACAGTGCGTTCCAATAAACCGGGAATGCTGGGCAACACGGTGGGAGGCTGGGGGATATGCCACAGTTTTGCCGAGGACGGGCGATGCATCTCATTGCTGAAAATCATGCTTACCAATTATTGTATCTACGATTGTGCCTACTGCGTGAACCGCCGCAGTAACGACCTCCCGCGCGCCACGTTTTCCGTCTCGGAACTGGTAGAGCTGACTATGGAGTTTTATCGTCGCAATTATATTGAAGGCCTGTTCCTCAGTTCCGGCGTTGTCCGCAATCCGGACTATACCATGGAACGGCTCGTGCGTGTCGCCAAAGACTTGCGCCTGGTGCACCGCTTCAACGGGTATATCCACCTGAAAAGCATTCCTGGTGCCAGTCGCGAACTGGTAAACGAAGCCGGACTTTACGCCGACCGTCTCAGCGTCAACGTAGAAATCCCCAAAGAAGAAAACCTGAAACTGCTTGCACCGGAGAAGGATCATAAAAGCGTTTTCGCCCCGATGAAATACATCCAGCAGGGAGTATTGGAAAGTAAGGAGGAACGGCAGAAGTTCCGCCATGCTCCGCGCTTTGCGCCTGCGGGACAGAGCACGCAGATGATCGTAGGAGCGACCTCCGAATCGGATAAGGATATTCTTTTCCTCTCGTCGGCACTCTACGGGCGCCCGACGATGAAGCGTGTCTACTATTCCGGATACGTCTCCGTAAATACGTATGACAAGCGTCTTCCGGCATTGAAGCAGCCGCCTCTCGTGCGTGAAAACCGTCTCTACCAGGCGGACTGGCTGCTGCGTTTCTATCAGTTTAAAGTAGATGAGATAGTGGATGATGCGTATCCCGATCTCGACCTCGAAATAGATCCGAAACTCTCGTGGGCGTTGCGTCATCCGGAGCAGTTCCCGGTCGATATCAACAAGGCGGATTACGAAATGCTCCTCCGTGTGCCCGGCATCGGTGTGAAATCGGCGAAGCTGATTGTCGCTTCCCGCCGTTTCTCGCGACTGGGATTTTATGAATTGAAGAAGATCGGAGTGGTGATGAAGAAGGCACAGTATTTCATTACGTGCAAGGAACTGCCTCTCCAAATGGCGACCGTGAACGAGCTTTCGCCGCAACGGGTACGCAGTTTGTTGCTGCCGAAGCCGAAAAAGAAGGTGGATGAACGGCAACTGTTACTTGATTTTGGCGAATGAATTGAACTTTGCGAATGAATGTCTACCTCTACGATAAAACCTTCGACGGTCTGCTGACGGCTGTTTTCGACGCTTACTTCCGCAAGACTTTTCCCGATGCGCTGCTGTCGGAAGGAGACGCTTTGCCGTTATTCTGTGACGATCTGCACACCGTAGTCACTGACGAGGAGAAGGCGGCGCGTGTGTGGCGGGGATTGCAGAAGAAGGTTTCGTCTTCCGCGCTTGGCTGTCTCACGCAGAGTTGGCTGTCGGAGCTTCCGGAGGTCGGTATTCTTATTTTCCGTTATATCCGCAAGGCGATTGATGCGCCGCGCTCTATCGAAACGAATTTTGCCGATCCGGACGTCCTCCGGCTTGCACAGATTTGGAAGAAGGTGGACGGTGAGCGTGTGCATATAATGCAGTTTGTCCGTTTTCAGAAGGCGGCGGACGGCACGTTTTTCGCGGCTTTCGAACCGCAGTATAATGCTCTGCCGCTTACGGTGCAGCATTTCAAAGACCGCTTTGCCAATCAGAAGTGGATTATTTATGATATGAAACGCCGCTACGGTTTTTATTATGATTTGCAGGAGGTGACGCTGATTTCCTTCGATGACGACAGCCGCGAAGCTCACCTGATAACGGGAATGCTGGACGAGAGCCTTATGGATAAGGATGAAAAACTTTTCCAGCAACTTTGGAAAACGTACTTCAAGGCTATCTGCATCAAGGAACGTATGAATCCGAGAAAGCACAAGCAGGATATGCCTGTCCGGTACTGGAAGTATTTGACGGAGAAACAAAAAGTTGTACCTTTGCAGATCAAAACGGATTTTTAACCCTGTGAGTAAGAGAAGGATGAAGAAAAGGATATTTTACATTATCAGCTTTCTGGTAATATTTTGTATAGAGGTATTGATAGCTTTGTACGTATGTGATAATTTTGTCCGTCCTTACATTGGAGATGTACTGGTGGTTGTGCTTGTGTATAGTTTTGTCCGTATATTTCTGCCAACGGGGATTCCGAGAATGCCGTTCTATGTATTTCTTTTTGCCTGCTTTATAGAAGTGATGCAATACTTTCAGTTGGTGGAAACCTTAGGGATTACGAACCGGGCGGCAAAAATTATTCTCGGATCTACGTTCGATTGGAAAGACATTGCCTGCTATGCGGTGGGTTGCGTTCTGATTTTCTTGTTCGAGCGTATTTGTCAAAAGAGTTTATAATAACAGGTCTTTTATAAAGAAATAAGAGACTGTTTAACAAGTCGGTAGTATCTTCCATTCCCCTCCTTCCGGGGAAGGAGGGGTGGCTGAAAGCCGGGGTGGTAGGTGGATACACAATGCTGATAATAACCGACTTACGCATTCACCTACCACCTCCCCCTACGGGTACTCCTCCTTCCTGAAGGAGGAGAGTTTTAGATACTGTCGACTTGTTAGTCAGCCTCTTATATTTGTTTTATTTTCTACTTGCTTTCAATATTCAACACACCCTTCGCCAATCCTTTTCCGGTAGCTTCCAGTGTGATCTTTCCCGGCTTGTCCGAAGAAGAAACGATTGCGGTCATCATTCCGCTGAATACCTTCATCTTCGGGGTCTGGAACGATTCGAGTGAAGCCGGGTTTCCGTTGGCTCCTGCGCGGTAAGTTCCTGCGCCTTTCACTTTGAAGCTGATAGTGTTATCCGCCAGCGGACAGAGATTACCGTCCTTGTCCACTACTCTGACGGTGACGAATGACAAGTCTTTTCCGTCGGCTTTGATTTGCGAGCGGTCCGCTATCAGTTCGATATGATGCGGTTTTCCTGCGGTATGCATTTCCTTTTCGGCAACGGGCTTGCCGTCTTTGTCGTAAGCGACCACTTTGACAGTCCCCGGTTCATATTTCGTATTCATCCACATCAGGCGGTAACGTTGCTGACGTTTGAGATTTGCTGTTGAAGCAGAGTCGGCACTGTTGTCAATCGTTACGGAGAGGTCCTTGGTACGTTTGCCCTGGCTCTTGCCGTTGATAAACAGCTCGGCAGACGGGTAGTTCGTGTAGACAAATACCGGGACTACTTCGCCTTCGTGTCCTTCCCAGTTCCAGTGCGGGAGGATGTGGAGAGTTTCCACGTCCTTGTTCCAGTGACTGCGGTAGAGGTAATAGCGGTCTTTGGGCAGTCCGGCAAGGTCGATGATACCGAACAGGGACGAGTGGCTGGGCCAGTCGGTGTAGTACGGTGTCGGTTCACCCAGATAATCGAAGCCAGTCCATACAAATTCCCCGATGCAGTAGGGGAGGTCTTCGTGCTGGATAAAGTCGTCTTCGGGCAGGTTAGACCAACCGCAATGCTCTACGTCGTATGACGAAGCCTGATGATCGGGATACTTCTGCATCGAACGTCGGGCGACAGGCAACTTGTACACGCCGCGTGAACTGACTGTGGAAGCTGTCTCACTCCCCAGGATAATCTGTTGCGGGAGCTTCTTGTAATTCGTCCGGTACTTGTGCGGACGGTAATTGAATCCGGCTACATCCATTACGGCAGCCATATTATTATTCACCACTGCGTCCGGAGCATCCATGCCTTGAGTGACGGGGCGGGTGGGATCTTCGCGGTGACAGATGTCTTGCAGGAAGCGGGACAACTTCGGTCCGCGGTCACCGTTCCACTGGTCGGGAACCTCGTTGCCGATGCACCACATCACGACACTGGGATTGTTGCGGAACTGGTGAATCAGGTTCACCAAGTCTTTTTCTGCCCATTCGTCAAATATCTTATGATAACCGTTCTGCAATTTGGCTGCTTTCCATTCGTCGAACGATTCGGACATAATCATCATACCCATTTCGTCGCACGCACGGATCAGTTCGGGAGCCGGCATATTGTGGGAAGTGCGGATAGCGTTACAACCCATATCTTTCAGGATGCGTATCTGGCGGCGTATCCCTGCTTCGTTGGCAATGCCGCCCAACGGGCCGAGGTCGTGATGATTGCACACACCTTTAAATGTGGTACGTTCACCGTTCAGATAGAATCCCTTGTTCGGGATGATTTCGATAGAACGGATACCGAAAGGCGTGGTATATTCGTCTTTCAGCGTATTGCCTTCATACACTTTGGACACTGCAGAATAGAGCGCCGGAGAATCGGGCGACCAGAGTGCAGGGTTGTCTACCACGAAATGTTGGTTGAATATTTTTTCGTCGTATTTCGTACCCTGTTGTTCGTCGGAAGCTACCACTTTGCCGTCGGGAGCTTTCAGTTCGGTCACGATGCGATAGTCGGTGAACGCCTTGCCCGAAGGGATGTCGAGACGTGTTTTCAGGTTGACTCTGGCGAAATCCTTCTTTACGACAGGCGTGGTGAGCTGCGTCCCCCATGTCGGGATATGGGCGTCTTCGTTAATCACCAGATGAACGTTGCGGTATAGGCCTGCGCCCGGATACCAGCGTGAAGATTCGGTTTCGTTTTCCAGACGGACGGCCAAGGTGTTCTGTTCGCCCGCTTTTAAATAAGGAGTGGCGTCGATGTGGAACGAATTGTAGCCGTAAGGCCAGAAGCCGGCTTCCTGTCCGTTGATGTAGACACGGGCGTGGCTCATGGCGCCGTCGAAGATGAGGGTTGCTTTCTTGCCGGAAGAAAATGCCGGGGCTTCAAAGTTCAGGCGATACCAGCCTACACCGACAAAGGGAAGTCCGCCCGTGCGTCCTGCGTGTTCCAGTGCTTCCTTCTGCCCGTCCTGGGTGATAGCGACTTTCTGTTTGTCATTTTCGATACTGAAAGGACCGTAGATAGCCCAGTCGTGCGGGACGGTGACGGATTGCCATTTGGTGTCGTCGTACGTCTGCTGACTGAAGTCCTTGCTGTCTTCTCGTGTAAACTTCCAGCCTTTTTCAAAGGTCTGTTCCGTACGCACTTGCGCGAAGGTTAATGTCGGTAGAGCTACTAATAGAGCTGCTGCGATTTTAAGATGTTTATTCATAAATATAGGGGGTAAAGATTGTTTTTCATTTCTGTTTTGAGCTATGTGTTGTCTTTGGCTTCGTCTTCGGGTTTTACTTGCATTTCGTCTTTCGGATTCAGACTGCTGCCGCAGTATTTGCAAAACCCGGCATTGTCCTCGTGTCCGGAGCGGTGGCAGTGGGGGCATTCCTTGTCCCTTCTGCGTTTATAGTCTTTCATCATGGAGGCCGAAACGATTCCTGTCGGTACGGCGATGATCGTATAGCCGATAAGCATCACGCAGGCGGAAAGAAACTTTCCGAATCCGGTGACCGGGGTGATGTCACCATAGCCTACGGTGGTCATGGTGACGATTGCCCAGTAGATACTGTTCGGGATGTTGTTGAACTGGGAATCGGGCTGCGTGCCCTCTATCATGTACATCAACGTTCCGATCGAAGTCACCAGAATGACGACGAACAGGAAAAAGACGGCTATCTTCTTGCTGCTTTCGCGCAGGGCGGTGAGTAGCCGTTCGCCTTCGTTCAGGAAGTTGAACAGCTTGAATACACGGAATACGCGTATCAGACGGAAAGCGCGGATGATGAGCAGGTAACGTGCGCCGGGGAAAAGCAGGCCGATATAGAGCGGGAGGGTAGCCAGCAGGTCTACAATGCCGAAGAAACTGAATATGTATTTCCGTGGGCGGGGCGAACAGTAAATGCGTGTCAGGTATTCGAAAGTGAAGAAAGCGGTGAAAAGATATTCCATAATGACAAACGGAGTCGTCAGGTAGGAGGGGATGCTTTTCAGGCTTTCGATGATAACGAGCAATACACTGACCAGGATACAACCGATAAGAACCACGTCGAACAACTTCCCCGCAGGGGTGTCCGATTCGAAGATGATGACGTATAGTTTTCGTTTCAACTTCTCGTCATGCAGGAAATCGCGGATTCTTTCTTTCAGTTTCATATATGTATTCAGTTTCATATATGTATAATGGTAAATAATAAATTAAGGAACTCACTTCTAGAAGTCGGTGCTATCCTGATTCTCCTCCTTCGGGAAGGAGGAGTCCCCGTAGGGGGAGGTGGTAGGTGAATGCGTAAGTCAGTTATTATCAGCATTGTGTATCCACCTACCACCCCGGCTTTCAGCCACCCCTCCTTCCCCGAAGGAGGGGAATTGGAGATACTCTCGCCTTTTGGGGGATACCTTCGCTTTTTGGGGAGATGCCCTCTCCTTTGTTGAAGCCCCCTTCTCCTTTTATAATATCCTTAATTAGTTTCTTTATCATTCCGTATATTAATTTATATCATTAATCAATCACCCAATGCTTATTGTAAGCAACAGTCTTTTTGGGATCATAATGCATTCCCTCTTGTGTGGGGATATGGAGGACATAACTCTTTCCGCTTCTGTTCTTTAGAGACGTTTCGCGCAGCCAGGGATTCGCATCCCGGAGTTGCGCGTAGGTGATACCTTGTTTTTTGGCATACTCGCTCAAGTCGTTGATAGGTGTAGATACGGTCACCTCTTTATAAGGAATAGGCGGGTAGAGATGTTCTCTTTTCAGCAGGAACCCGTAACGTTGGGGATTGCTGAAAATCTCTTTAGCTGCCAGCAACCGGAACATGTAGCGGGAAGTTTCTTCTACCAGCCACAAGTCCATGGCATGGTTTGCCAACTGTTTTTCGAGTTGGGAGGAGATGCGCGCCTGTCCTGCGTTGTAAGCGGCGGAGACTGCTATCCAGTCGCCATATTTGGCATATGCCTGTTTGAAATATTTGCAGGCAGCTACGGTAGCTTTCTCGATATGATAGCGTTCGTCCACATTCTCGTTCACTTCCAGTCCGAACTCGCGTCCCGTGGTGGGCATAAACTGCCATAGTCCGGCTGCACCTGCCGGAGAGCGGGCGATACTGTTCAGGTTACTTTCGATCACCATTAGATATTTGAAATCATCGGGGATACCGTTTGCTTTCAGTATCGGTTCGATGATAGGGAAGTATCGGTTGGCACGCTTAATCAGAAGCATGGTGGTGGAGTGCATATAAGTGAAAGCCAATATCTCGCGGTCCATTCGTTCGCGGCGGTCGTAGCGGCGGAGGTCAATCGTTTCACCGTCAAAGGTAACCTGGGCGGGTACGGTGGGCGAAGTGACGCAATAGGGCACTTCCGACTTGGCGGAATGCTGTTCATTGACTTGGCTGCTGCCTATCAATGTAGGAATGGTAGCACCAATACAAAACACTAAGATAAGTGTAAGGATATAATTGATTTTAATCTGTTTCTTCATTTCAATTCATCATTTAATTAATAAGTAAACCTTGAGCCTGACGCGATCACGCCGCAAGGAGGAAACCTTATTCCGGCGCTACGCCGGCGGCAGTGGTTGGCAGCCTCTGCAATAGTAGATGCTGCCGCCCAGATAATTCTCTTTCACAATGGTTTCTCCGCAACGGGGGCAAGCCATGCCTGCGGTATCTTTTGAGAGACAGGCAACGTATTTGCCGTTCGCTCCGAACAAGTCGCTTTCCGTGCTTCGCCCGCCTAGGTGGTAGATGTCATTCATCGTCTCTTTTATCTGATAGAACAAATTTTCGCGCTCTTTGTCTGTCAGTCCGCTTATTTTTTTCTTCGGGTGGATATGCGTATGGTAAAGGATATCCTGCAAAACACCGTTGCCGAGTCCGGGAATCGTCTGTTCGGTGGCAAGGAAAGCTTTGGCGGATTTCTTCTGTGCGCTGTCGGCATTGATAAGTCCGAGGAAATATTCCGGGCTGAAACCGTCGGACATGACCTGCGGCTTGCTTCTCGCTGTCAGGTAATAATTGGAGAGCACTCCGTCGGCAGCGTCCTTGTCATAGCACATCAGTCCGCCGTACATTCTCACGGAGGCAACGAGGCAACTTTCGTCCTCGAAGGCGATGAGCAGCTGATGTTTGGCGGGTAACTTGGAACCCGGAGCCAGATAGCGCAGGTTTACGCCGTCCGTCAAGATGAGAACCTTGTCTCCTATGGTGATCTCCACCATGCCGCCCTGTGACTGTGCGTGGTCTATCGTCTTGCCGGACAGCTGTTCAGCATACTCCTCGGAACTGCCTGTGAACCAGGCAAACTTGTGAGGACTGAACTGCGTGTACACGTCCGTTATCTTTTTTCCTCTGACCGTTTCGTTCAGTTGCCGGCAGAGAATGCGGGCTTCGGGGGCTTCTATCATCTCGTTTTTCCTTTCAATGTTTACGTCTTCCTTGCAAAGATAACTTCATTTTGTTTTTTTCAAAGAACTTTTCCTGCATTTTATACGTTTTTCTAGTAGAGTTAAAAACATACAATAGAATCAAGATGAATATAGCAATGACCGGAGCTACCGGATATATAGGTAAACATCTTTCCAGCTATCTGACTGAAAAGGGCGGACATCGGGTGATTCCTCTGGGAAGGTCGATGTTTCGCGAAGGTATGTCCGGACTGTTGATTCAAACGCTGGCGCATTGCGATGTAGTCATTAATCTGGCAGGCGCACCTATCAACAAGCGTTGGACACCGGAATATAAACAGGAGCTTTTCAATAGCCGTATCGTCGTCACCCACCGCATCGTCCGTGCGCTGAATGCCGTCAAGACGAAACCGAAGCTGATGATTTCGGCTTCCGCCGTAGGTTATTACCCTCCCGAAGTGGAGGCGGACGAATACACCCGTACCCGTGGGGAAGGCTTCCTGTCTGACCTTTGCTATGCGTGGGAGAAAGAGGCGAAACGCTGTCCCGAACCTACACGGCTCGTCATTACCCGCTTTGGTGTCGTGCTCTCTCCCGACGGGGGAGCGATGCAGCAGATGTTACGCCCGTTGCAGGCTACGAAGGTGGCTACCGCTATCGGTCCCGGCACCCAGTCCTTCCCGTGGATAGCACTGCACGATCTTTGCCGTGCCATGGAGTTTTTTATCGGGCATGAGGAGACGCAAGGTGTGTTCAATCTGGTTGCCCCGCAACAGATCTCGCAATACGATTTTACTCACGAAATGGGTAAAGCCTATCAGGCATGGACGACGATTGTTGCTCCGCAACGTGCTTTCCGTATCTTTTATGGCGAGGCGGCTTCGTTTCTCACAGCCGGTCAGAAAGTCCGTCCCACACGTCTGTAGGAAGCCGGTTTCCGCTTTTCCGTCCCCAACGTGGAACGTCTTTTCAAAGGAACCGACCATACCACCGTCAAGACACTTGACCTGAAGCGATACATGGGACTTTGGTACGAGATTGCCCGTTACGAAAACCGTTTCGAGCATGGACTTGTCGATGTGACCGCCACTTACACGCTCCGTCCCGACGGCCTGATTCGCGTAGAGAACCGGGGATGCAAACGTAATTCCCCTTATGATATTTGCAAGACCGCCAACGGGCACGCCAAGATTCCCGACCCTGCGCAGCCGGGCAAACTGAAAGTCTCTTTCTTCCTCAACTTCTACTCGGACTATTACGTGCTCGAACTGGATGAGGAGAATTACAACTACGCCCTCGTAGGCAGTAGCACCGACAAATATCTCTGGATACTGAGCCGGACTCCGCAACTGCCGGAGGATATAAAGAAAAAACTCGTCACCGCCGCCGAACGCCGCGGATACGATACCAACCGGTTGCAATGGATTGAGCAATTCTAAAGGCTACCAGCCTGACTGCGACACGCCGTGCAACCGGAAAACAGGATTATGGATTACAAAAACAAGATTATGGAGTACGAAATTATTCATCAGCCCGAACAGAATTTGTTCAAGACAGAAGTGGACGGCCGCACCGCCTTTGTACAATATCGCCTTTTAGGTGATTCGCTCGATATTATCCACACGATTGTACCCCGTCCCATAGAGGGGCGCGGAATAGCCGCCACATTGGTGAAAGCTGCCTATGACTATGCACTGGCCAACGGTATGAAGCCGAAAGCTACCTGCTCGTATGCGGTAAGGTGGTTGGAGCGCCACCCGGAACTGGATAAAGGATAAAAGGATATGAATATGATGTGCGTTTCGAGTGGCAACTATATAGAGAACTGGTTGTGATGTTGTTACAACTTGAATGAGAACAGTTCAAGTAGTTCTTCTTTTTTCAAAGGCTTTGTCAGAAATGCATTGCAACCTGCTTCCATGGCGCTTACCCTGTCAGCATCGAAGGCATTGGCGGTAAGTGCGATAATGGGGATGATAGGATTCAGCTCCCTGATTTTCCGTCGCTTCCACTCCGTTCACCACACGGGTGATTTGGTATTCCTTGAGGATATGTTTCACTAACGAGTAATTGCTGTCGTTATCTTCGGCAATCAGTATTTGCAGGTCTTTTTCGTTTATACCTTTTAAAGATATGGAGTGGTTCAAAGAAACTGTCTCTTGTGTCTGTGCTGGTTGTGGCGTTGCTTTCGGATTGATGTCTTCCTGCATACTTACATCACACGGAATCCATGTTCTTATTTCTTCCACCTTTTCAATTGCGGAAAGAATTCTTTCATGGTGGCGCGTGCTTCATCGATCGTGTACTTTACTTCCGAATCTTTGTTGAACTCGTCGAGATACTTTAGGTTAAACTCGATCATTTCGTCCATTGTACAGTTTTTGGTGAAGTGCCCGTTCTTGTAGCAATACAGGCAGTAATCTTGGTTTTTGCTACCGTCCGCTTCTGTTCCGAATGTAGATTCGTCGATCGGCATGGCACAACACTGGCAAATTTTCTGTTCCATTTTTTAGTTCTTTAGTTGGTTAAGGGAATGATAGACAGATCTCTTGTCTCTGTGGACAAATATAGAGTTTTTTCCCGAAAATAGTGTTATCCTATCTTGCTCTTTTTAGCTTTTGTTTTTTACGGGCAGGCGTTTCCATAACCGGCGGGGGATCAGTCGCCAGAAGAAAACGAGCACGCGGTAACGTCCGTCGATGATTACCGTCCGGCGTTTGCGGTTCAGGGCACGGGTAATGGCTTGCCCCACTTTGTCTGCTTTCATTAGCATCGGGTAGTGTTTACCGTCACCTAGTAGGGCGGTGGCAACAAATCCGGGACGGATATCGGTGAAGCGGATATTTAGTTTTTGCAGGTGGGAGAGTTGTTCGAGAGCATCGATATAGGTATTCTGGAAACGTTTCGTGGCGGAGTAGGCGGGAGCTATACCCAAACCTTTGGTTCCTGCGATAGAACTGATAACGGCAAGGTGTCCGCCGCCATGCTGCTTGAAGTAATCGAAGGCAGTGTCCACCATGCGGGTAAATCCTTCGACGTTGGTACGTGCGGTGTTCAGTTCTATGTCGATATCCAGTTCCGGGTTCTGGAAACCGATGCCGGAGCTGAGGAGGAAGAGGTCCATGCCGCCTAGTTTGCGGATAAGGGTGTTCAGTTTTTCCGCAGCGTCTGCCTGAGTGATGTCCAGTGACTGGATCTTTATTTGTTCCGGTGCAATGCGTTGGAAGTCTTCGAGTGCCGGTTGACGCCTGCCGGCTATTCCGATTTGCCAGCCTTCTCTCAAAAGATTTTTGGCTACTTCTTGTCCGATGCCGGAGGTGGCTCCTATGATTATGGCTCTTTTCATAATGGTATATGGCTGAATGGGTGATGTATTTATAGGTTTAGTAAATGACGTATGGCGGCCCAAGGGGAGTAGAATATCATTCTCGGTCCGGCGAAGCGCATGGTTTGCCGCATCCGTTCACGCATGACAGGTTTGTAGCAGTGTACGGTACATTTCTTGCACGAACTCTTTTTCTCACCGAACGGGCAACGGTCGAGACGGGAGTGTGCATAGCGCAGCAGTTCTTCGCAGTCGGGGCAAAGAATGGTATTCTTTTCTTTTTTCCGACAGTAGAGGCGTATCATCAGCTCTACTGTTTCCTTTTCGCGTGCAATACGGTTTTTCTTCATTTTATCCGGTTTTGTAGATCGGGTTCACAAAGATAGTGTATCTTTGCGGTATGAAAAAGTTATTGTGCCCGCAATGTAAAATTGCTGCTATGTATGTGAAGAATGAACAAGGGGAAAGACTGTTGGTATATGTACTCGAAAATGGTGAAGTCGTGCCTAAATACCCAGAGGATTCTATGGAAGGCTTCGACCTGACGGAGGTGTTCTGTCTGGGATGTTCGTGGCACGGGTCGCCCAAGCGGCTGGTGAAACGGTAGGTTTTCCGTTATGATAAGCGCTTCCTCGTTTTTTGATTTACGTCAATAAAAGAGGAAGGTGAATCCGGATTTTATTCATGGGATTTTCCGTATCTTTGCGCGCAATTTTAGAACATAGACGTATGGAAACTTCTAAAGAGATGACGGCAGGGCCGGCATTACCGTTGATTTTAAAGTTTACACTGCCGCTTTTGCTTGGCAATCTGCTGCAACAAACGTACTCGCTTGTCGATGCGGCAATCGTTGGAAAGTTTCTGGGTATTAATGCGTTGGCTTCGGTAGGGGCCAGCACATCGGTGGTATTCCTTATCTTGGGGTTCTGCAACGGATGTTGCGGAGGGTTCGGTATTCCCGTGGCACAGAAGTTTGGAGCGAGGGATTATAGCACGATGCGCAGTTACATATCCGTCAGTCTGAAGCTCTCTGTGGTGATGTCTGTCACTATCGCTATTGTTACCAGTATCTTGTGTGCGGATATTCTTCAGATGATGCGTACACCGGAGAATATATTCGAAGGGGCGTATGCTTATCTGCTTGTCACGTTTATCGGGGTACCTTTTACTTTTTTCTATAATCTTCTTTCGAGCATTATCCGCGCGTTGGGGGATAGCAAGACGCCTTTCTGGTTTCTGCTCCTCTCTACGGTGTTGAACATTGTGCTCGATTTGTTTTGTATTTTGGTGCTCGGCTGGGGAGTGGCGGGAGCTGCCATTGCTACGGTTATCTCACAGGGGCTTTCGGCGGTGCTCTGTTATATTTATATGTATCGTAAGTTTGACATTTTGCAGAGTACTCCGAAGGAACGGCGGTTCCAGTCGAAGCTGGCTAAGACGTTGCTTTATATCGGTGTGCCAATGGGATTGCAGTTTTCCATTACGGCTATCGGTAGTATCATGCTTCAGAGCGCAAACAATGCGTTGGGTACGGCTTGTGTGGCTGCCTTTACTTCGGCGATGCGTATCAAGATGTTCTTTATCTGTACGTTCGAGAGTCTGGGAATCGCTATGGCTACTTATAGCGGACAGAATTACGGTGCGGGCAAACCGGAACGTATCTGGCTGGGGATTAAGGCAAGCGTCTTGATGATGATTATCTATGCGGCGTTTACTTTCGTGCTCCTGATGTCGGGAGCTAAATACTTTGCCTTGATTTTTGTAGACCCCTCGGAAACGGAGATTTTACTGGATACTGAACTTTTCCTTCATATTTCCTGTATGTTCTTCCCTGTGCTTGGATTGTTGTGCGTCTTGCGTTATACCATTCAAGGAGTGGGTTTTACGAATCTTGCTATGTTTTCCGGAGTGGCGGAGATGATTGCCCGTATTCTCGTCAGCCTTTATGCGGTTCCTGCTTTCGGTTTTCTGGCTGTCTGCTACGGCGACCCGTTGGCTTGGATAGCTGCGGACTTGTTCCTTGTTCCTGCTTTTATCTATGTCTACAAGAGGTTGAAGAAGCAGGTGCTTACAAACGCTTCGGTTACGCAAGCGGTGGCATAGGGGTTGCCGGCTTGCGCAACCGGAGAGAGGTTAGTCTTGTATCGGATATAGCGGGTTGCCGCTTTCGTCTACTTCAGTCCATTCTTTTACGCTTACATTGGCGAATGTTAAGGAGTTTTCGTCAATGATCGCCCGGAAAAGATATGAGTTTCCTGCCGCTAGCAGACTGTTGGGGGGAGTAAGCGGAGTGGTGTAGGTGCGTGAGAAACTTTCTCCGTTGACCAGTAATTCCAGTGTTAAAGTCATGGGTGAGGAACTTTTCACAGGCAACATGGTATATTGTACGGTAAAGTCATTGATTCCCATGATAGCGGCCTTGTCATAAGTTGTTTCCGAAGTGATGATTCCGGTAGACAAATCCATGACTGCGCCCGGTTTCGGCGGAGTGATAGAGGCGGAGATAATCTTGTTGAGAGTTATATTGGCACCTCCCGACAAGGCGACTACTATTTGCGTAGCTGCGTGCTGGTAGGTGATCGGAATGTTGATCTGGGAGTTTGTCACGTCTTGGTGCGTAGCGTGCCACCAGAGATAGTCTACTCCATTGGATAAAGGGGCGGATATCCCGTTGGTAAAGGTCGGGGCAGGATTCTTGGAATTGCAGGAAACGGCATAGAAATTATAGATGTTGTTGCTAAGATACATTTTATATCCGTTGTTGCCTGCCAGTACGCCGGGAGAGGAGGTGATGTATGTACCTTCGGCAATAGGATCTCCGGTGATTATGTTCGAGGTATTGGACAGGTAAGCACACAACCAACTTTGTAATCCCTTGCCCATAGGCGACATGGCGCGGGTGATGTTTCTTCCTTCTACGGATGCGCTGAAAGTAACTAAAGTACCCTCTTTGGAAGGATTGCCGTTGTCGTTGCCACTGTCATTGCCAGACGGGTGGCCATTACCGTTTTCTTCGTTAGGATTGGCGAGGTCGATATAAATGTTGTTTTTGGAGCAGGCTCCTAATAGCAGCATGGCTAATGCAGATACAGCCAGGCACTTTGTAATTCGAAATTTAATACTCATAGTCAGGTTCTTTTTGAAAGTTAATAGTTACCCTATATACATTTCAAAAAGGTTTTGGTTCATGGCATAAGAGTCTTTTTCTTAAAAATCAGGCTCTTTCTGTATGCAGATGATGTCTCCGTAAATGGGGTGACGGAATTCTATGTATTCGGCATGAAGATATAGCCTGTCTGCTTTCTTTCCGTAGAGCTCATCGCCTAGAATGGGGCAATTCAGACCTTTCGGGTGGGCGGCGTGTACACGTAGTTGATGAGTGCGTCCGGTCAACGGGCAGAAAGCGATACGGGTATGTTTCTCTGAGTTTGTGATGATCTGATACTCTGTGATAGCTTCCTTCCCATGTTCTTCGTCAACGCTCTGGCACGGTCGGTCGAGAGGGTTCGGACAGAGAGGGAGTTCGATTCTTCCTACCTTTCCGGTTGTACTTATTACTTCTGTTGCTCTTACCTTTTCTGTTTTTCTTGTGTTTCCTGTTGTTTGATTTGTTGTTTCTTCGGTTTCTGTTATGCACCCGTCCAGTAAGGCGATATATCGTTTTTTTATACTTCTGTTCTCAAATTGCGCCTGTAAATGTTGATGTACTTCTTTTGTCTTGGCAACAAGCAGTAACCCCGAAGTCGCCATATCGAGTCGGTGTACGATCATCGGTCCGGTTGCGTCCGGATACTTTTCTTTCAGGCGGTGATAAACGGAATCCATATCCTCCTCCTTTCCCGGCACGGATAACATTCCGGATGGTTTGTTGACTACCACCAGCCATTCATCCTCAAACACGATTTCCAGTTCCGTGTCTTTATGCGTATTGCTTAATAGCGGATTTTCGTCTACCTCCAGTCCCTGTAACATATGTTGTAGAATCGGCTCGCACTTCCCTTTACAGGAAGGATAGTAATATCCATGACGCCGGATTTCGTTTTTGGGAGAGTCCCCCCACCAAAATTCAGCCATTGCCAATGGCTTTAGTTGATGAAGATAAGCATATTGCAGTAGCTTGGGTAATGCACATTCACCCGCACCTCCGGGAGGTACTTTCTGAACAGTCTGCTCAAAAATAGTACATAAGTCTTTCACTTCTCCTTTCGCGTTCAACATCCGGAACTGTCCGAATAACTTTTGTTGCAAAGCCGCCGAACGTTCTTTCCGTTCTGTTTTCAAGCTTTCTATGTCCGTCTTGAAACGGTTAACTTCGGTTTCAAGTTCTTCCAACCGTTTTTTCCATTCCTTCTCTTTCCGTTTGTATTCAGCTTTTTGATATTGACTTTCCCGAATCAAGACGGCTTGTTCTTCTTCGGAAAGTCCGGGCGAGGACTGACGGCGGATTTCTCTGGCTTCCTTTGCGGCTTTTAACTCTGCTTTGGCTTGACTCAACTCCGCTTTGGCCTGTTCCGTTTCTTTCTTCCACCTTTCTTTTGCATCCAGATAGGGACGGCTGTTTTCTAATTCATTGATGCGGATATTGATAGCGGAGATCTGTTCTTCCTCTATTTTGAAGAATCCTTGTGGTTGGAGCAAGTCATAAACAGGAGGAACAAAATAAGTATGCAGATTCTTCCCTGCCAGATTGCCGGAAAAGGCTGCCAGGTAACCGATTCCGCCTTCTTCGTCTTTATCGGTACTTTCTCCCGTTTCTTTTTCCTTCCCTTTTCTTGTCCTTTTTCCTGTCTCTTGTACAATCAATACCCCGAACATCTTTCCAAGCGTCAATTCTTCCTGCCATTCCTTCCGGCTTGAAATATACTCTTTCACTTCTTCCGCCGCTAATACGCACAACGGATGCGGCGTATAGTGGAAAGGATAAGTGAATTTCTCCGGTAGCGCAATATGAGAAACGCTCTTCTTGAAAAAATGTATCATCGGTTTATATATGAATGTGATTATCGGTGCAAAAGTAAAGTAAATCCGCGAATTTTGTTCTATATTTGTTCTGGAGTTTAAATGAAATAAAATGAATGTTTGAATGAAATGGATAAGATAGAGGAAAAACCGAAACTAGCTTTTGTAGGCAACAGTCATATAGCGTTCTGGGCATTGAATATCTATTTTCCGCAATGGGAATGCCTGAACTATGGTGTGCCCGGTGAGGGATTGGCTTATGTCGAAGCGTTTGATGTGGACACATCGGATTGCCGGGTAGTTATTCAGTTCGGAAGTAATGACATCTATCAGTTGAACGATGAAAATGTGGACGGCTATGTAGAACGGTATGTAAAAGCAGTGTTGGCTGTTCCTTCCCGGCAGACTTACTTATTCTGTATCTTCCCACGCAATGATTACGATGATTACAGTACGTCGGTGAATAAATTCATCTGTATGCTTAATCAGAAAATACACAGGAAACTGGAGGGAACGGACATTATCTATCTGGATGTGTTCGACCGTTTATTGCAGGACGGAAGGCTGAATCCCGAACTCACTATTGACGATCTGCATCTGAACGGAAAAGGGTACAGTATCTTGTCGGAAGCCTTGAGGCGAACCTTGGAACAACCTTTGAAACAAGCCCCTGATTTGTAAACTATCCCCGACTTCTTTTGTTCCTGCTTTTATTGCGTAAATTAATGGCATATCAGTTTATTTTTTCTATTTTTGTCCCCGATTAACATTTATAATAACCCCCATAAAGCGATAAGACTATGGAAAAAGTAATTATCAATTCGTACGAAGAATTCGAAAAGCTAGTAGGACAACAAATAGGTGTTTCAGATTATGTGGAACTCTCACAGGAACGCATCAACCTTTTTGCAGATGCAACACTGGATCATCAATGGATTCATGTGGATACGGAACGTGCCAAAGTAGACAGCCCTTATCACAGCACGATTGCTCACGGCTATCTGACATTATCCATGCTTCCTTACCTGTGGAATCAGATTATCCAGGTGAATAACCTGAAAATGATGATTAACTACGGCATGGACAAAATGAAATTCGGTCAGGCTGTGTTGTCAGGACAAAGCATCCGTCTGGTGACTACCCTTCATTCATTGACCAATTTGCGTGGTGTGGCAAAGGCTGAAATCAAATTTGCTATTGAAATCAAAGACCAGCCCAAAAAGGCTCTTGAAGGAATTGCCGTATTCTTGTACTATTTCAATTGATTTAATTCATAACGACATAAGAGAGAAGCTGTTTTCCGTAGCGGGAGACAGCTTCTTGTTTTTTTGTTCGTTATTTTTTTGCTTTCATCGCCTTTAGGGTATTTCTGCGTACAGCACGAATGGCGGGATTCAATAATTCGGGTTCCATGATTTCCAGCATTGTGCGTAGTTCCTGTTGCAGTTCGGGAATGGAACAGGTCAGTTGATAGGCAAGTTTTATGCAAAGAGATTGTACACCGCCCGGTTCATGTCGGCTTATGACACGCTCCAGGCAGAAATCGAGGAAATCCATTCGTGGCGGATTGGCTGCCGGTTGCTGGCTGAGCAGGTTCAGGAGCATCCTTCGTTTTCCTGAGTGCGGACAGGTCATTGCCGCGTCAATCAGTTCGTTTTGTCGCCGGCTCAACCATTCTACATCCTCCTTTGAGAAATGCGTACAAACCCACAGTGCCTGATAAGAGACAATATCGTCCTCGTCAAAGATAAATTGATAGACTTCTTCTCTGAGTTGTTCGTCATCTTGTATAAAGTGAAGTATTTCTCTAATATCTTCAATATGCACACGTTCGGATAATCTCGCACGTAGGTTCATGTAACTTTCTTTTTGAGGGTTAACCTTTACTCTTACTTTTTTCGACAGTTGCTTCTTTCAGCTGCAAATGCAGGATCGGATAAGGTTTTCCCATACCGTCCGTTTCGTCCCTTCCGATGATTTGGAATCCCATGTGAAGATAGAAGCTGAGTGCTTTTTCATTCTGCTCGTTTACGTCCACCTTATCCAACTGCTTTTTCCGAGTAGCGTATTCCAGTAATCGCTTGCCGTATCCTTTTCCCTGTTCGCCGGGATATACGAATAACATCTCGATTAGTTCATCGCTCAGTCCCATGAAAGCTACAATCTTTCTGCCGGCATCCCGGATAATGTATAGTTCTACCGCCGGTAAATAATGATTGCGCACCAATGGCTTGTAAAACTGGATATGTTCTTCCGTGAGAAAATGATGCGTGTGGCGTACCGATGCTTCCCAAACTTCCAGAATCTCGTCATAGTCTTGCGGGGCAGGCTGGCATATATTCGGAAGATAGTAACACAAATGGTCGAATATATTCCCGTTGTAAGTCAGTTCCGCCTGATGCAGCACACCTTCATAGATAAATCCGTTCCGTTCAAGCACTTGTTGTGACCGTTTATTGTGTGGGTAACAATTGGCGGTGATGAGGCTGAGTTGCAGTTCGTTGAAACCATAGTTGAGTATAGCCTGCACCGCTTCCGTCATATATCCTTTGCCCCAATGCGCTTCGTCAAGCCAGTACCCCAGCATACGGACCTGTGGATTCTCCCGTTTCGGGTCGGGGACGATTCCGATAGAACCGATAAGTTGCTGCGCATCTTTCAGTATCATCGCCCAGATATTCTCTTGGCCGATAAACACATTCTGAAGAATCTCCCGCGATTCTTCTATCGTCTTGTGGGGCGCCCAACCGGCATTATTACCCAAGTTCGGGTTCTGGCAACAGGCAAAAAATGCATCCGCATCCTCTTCTTGAAAAGGGCGGATCAGCAGCCGTACCGTCTCGAGGCTACGGGGCGTCACAGTTTCCTCTGTCTCAGTCTTCTTCTCCATATTCTTTCTTGTATACACATTCTATACGGTTCCCGTCCGGGTCAAGGATGACACTTTCAAAATAGCCGTCTCCCGAAGTGCGCGGCTCACCGGCAATGGTGTAACCTTCGGAACGCATTTCCTCAGTGAAACGAAGAACTTCCTCCTGGCCGGGAAACGTGAAAGCGAGATGTGTCAATCCGACTCTGTTTTCTTCCACCACCGTATTCTGTACATCGGGACGGCTCATCAATTCCAAAGAAGGACCTTCACCGAAAGATATGAAGTAAGACTCGAATCCCTTCTTGGGATTCACATATTTCTCATTGCTTTTTCCACCCAGGAAGCGGACATAGAACTCTTTCAACTCTTCCAAACGGAAAGTCCAAATGGCGATGTGGTGTAGTTTCATTTTTAATCTGATTTTTCTTTTTTATCATTAACTATTACTCTCTTTATTTGGCAGACTGCATCATGTATTCATAAACAATACGTGAAATATCAGCGATAATCTTACTGTTTTCCGCAAAGCTTTCTTCGGAATCTTTCACAAAGACAGCTATGCTGTAAGTGCGTCCGTCCGGCAAAAGAACAAAGCCGATGTCATTACAGCCTATCTGTTGTCCTTTGGCATTAAGGTCGCCTGTCCCCGTTTTATGTCCTATTACCACTCCTTTGTCCGCTAAAGGAGCAACCAGCCGGTCTTGCCCGGTCTTGCATTCTACCATTGTCTGATAGATGAAATCCTTATATTCTTGTGCAAACAACGGTTCCCGTCGGAAAATCTCCATTAATTCGGCAGCAGCCAATGGTGTACTCCAGTTTTGATAACACAAATCCAAATCTTCGTGCATGGCAGTTTCCGTACCGACAATAGCACAATCCCGAATGCCTAACGAATGGATATATCGGTTCACGGCATCCGGTCCGCCCTGATAATCAAAAAGTATATCGCAGGCATTGTTGTCACTCTGCTGAAGTGTGTATCTTAGCAGGTCGGCAATGCTCATCTCAATTCCCCCTTGCGGATATTTATCCCGTAAGGGACTATACGTATCCGGTTTCAAATCCGATTTCTCTATCCTTAGCAGAGTATCCAATGACTGATTCCGTTTCGCCATATAATCGGCTAACGCCAACGCCTGATGAAACTTGAAAACACTCATCAAAGGATAATGAATATCATTATTGACTGTTACCGTATCTTTTTCATCTATGATAACGGCAATCCCTATTTCAGCTTTCTTGTCTTTGATAGCTTCTTTCAGTTGTGTTTCAAGAGAAACACTCCGGCAGGAAAACAGTAGAACGGGAATGAAGCAAAGAAACACGATGAATGAGCGCATAATCAATTTTTTCTTTTTAATAGGTTACTAATTCTCTATCGAAGTCACAAAGGTATGAATAGTAATTTGAAAAAGTAGGGATAACATCTTAAATTCTATTATGACAAAGTTGTAAACAAAGAAATTAGATTTTATTTGCTTATTCCGCTATATAGAAGAGCTGTCCCTTGTGAAATAGAGAGGTATCGCATTTAACCATAGAAAGATAAGTCGTTCAATTTGTTATCTCCGTACTTATGAGTTGTGTCCTGCCTTGAAACCAACGGTTTCAAGGTGCGGAACTGTTGGTTCTGCGGTTTGAAACTTTAGTTTCATACGCTTGAAACTCTAGTTCCAATTGCTTGAAACCATTGGTTTCTTACCGATGAAACTATAGTTTCTCTTAGCTGGAACTTTAGTTTCACGCAGAGAAAACTATTACCCCCTAATCTGTGACAGATGACAGCAACTTACCAAATATATTCTTCTGTGTAGCGTTGGTAAGTTGGTTCTTCTTTTATCCCTTTATTACGGAATATTTGTTTTATATAAGCTTGGTCTTTAGGCATAAGTCCCCGTTCTCCACGGTAGAACCGGTAGTATCCTGTTTTCCCATAGTGCCCCACCAGTTGCATTCTGATACTGACCGCATCCTCATAAGGAATTCTGTCAAGCAATCGTTTTAGTCCCCATGCCACATGAACTTTGACAGCGGTCTTGAAACATTCGCATTGGTTTCCGTCTGCAGGATAACGTGCCGGATTGACGATAGAGATATAAAGGTAATCAGTTATTTCATTTTTGGCAGCTATGTAGCGCAGGCATTTCAAGGCTTGTGGACATTGGTCGTTGAAACAACGGGAGAAATTGTAGGGGACAGACAGACTGTCGGGTTCTTCTTTCATTTTGTAGGGTTTATTTTATTTGCGGGATTATTTTGAATATGTACATCTATATTCTCTACAAAAGTAGGACTTTATTTTGATAATGGAAAGTGTTTGGATTGTTTTATTTGTACATAATGTCATTTTAAGATATAAATATTATTGGTGGTGACCATAAGTATTCACTGTAATGTGGTTAGTCAATTTAAATTATAAAAAACATAGGTGTTTACTACATTGCGGAACAACTATTTTGTATCTTTGTAGCTAGGAGATTTTAATTGCATTATTGAACTCTCACACATTGGATTGGGTGAATGCCTCAACGTTAGTTTGGCTATAAGGAGAAGAAGATTGGCGCAATTGAAGGACTTGAAGTTGATTGAAAGAATGGGAATTGATGAAAAACAGGACATTGTAAAGTAAACAGTAAAGGTAAAAGTCTTAAAAACAGACTGAAATGATGAAACTAAAATTTAAATAAAATGCATAAGGTTTGGTTATATGCTCCGGGAGAGAATGCGTCTAAATGGGATGTGTGTCTATCTCAAAACATAATGTGTATTGGTTGGGATGAAATGGGCAATCTTTTGGAATATGCTTCAAAGAAAGAAATGGCAGCTAGGTTGCAGGAAATATATGATAAGCCGGAGGCCTCGTTTAAAAATGACAGCCTGGCATTATGGGAGTTCGCTCATGAGATGCAGGCCGGTGATATTGTTATAGTCAAGAAAGGGCAGAATCAAATAATAGGGCGTGGGATTGTGGAAGGTGATTATGCCTTTGATGAGTCTTTTTCTGATTTTAAGAATGTCCGTAAAATGCAATGGACGAATGCCGGAGAATGGGAGAATATAGGTAAGAATGTCCAAAAGACCTTGACCGATATAACCAAGTATCCGGATTATGTGGAATCTTTGGAGAAACTATTTGAGGATAAATCTCAAAAGCAATATTGGTGGCTTGTGGCTAGTCCTAAGATATGGAGCTTTTCGAAAGCTCCAGTTGGTAAAATACAAGACTATACTCTTTATAATGATAGTGGAAATCAGCGAAGGATATTTCAAAATTTTATTGATGCAAGAGAAGGCGATATTGTTATAGGCTATGAAGCTACTCCTGTGAAGCAGGTGGTAGCTATAGCGGAAATAGTCAAAGCTGCTGATGGACAAAAAATATATTTCAAGAAGACCGAAAGCTTGCTGAACCCGATTGATTATTCGGTTATAAAGGATATACCGGAATTGAGCGGTATGGAATTCCTGAAGAATAAGAATGGGTCGTTCTTCAAATTAACAAAAGATGAGTATAACGTATTGGCGGATTTGATCCGTGATGAAAACCCTATAACAGTCAACAAACGTAATCCTCCATATTCCGGGAATAATTTCCTGGATGATGTTTTTATAAAATCAGAGGAATATACCAAGTTGAGAAGTCTGTTGCTGGCAAAGAAAAATATCATATTACAGGGTGCTCCGGGTGTCGGTAAAACGTATTCGGCAAAACGCCTGGCTTATTCTATTATAGGAGAAGAAGATAGAACTAAAGTAGAGTTTATCCAGTTTCATCAGAATTATTCTTACGAAGATTTTGTGATGGGATATAAGCCGAAAGAAGATGGCGGTTTTGAATTAAGACGAGGTGTATTCTATAATTTCTGCCGGAAAGCCCAAAGTGATCCGGATAAGAAGTATTTCTTTATTATTGATGAAATTAATAGAGGAAATATGAGCAAGATTTTTGGCGAGTTGCTGATGCTCATCGAAAATGATTATCGGGGAGAAAAGCATAAAATCCGTCTTGCATATAACGATGAGTATTTTTCTGTCCCGGAGAATCTTTATATTATAGGTATGATGAATACGGCCGACCGTAGCCTGGCTATGATTGATTACGCTTTACGCCGTCGGTTCAGTTTCTTTGATATGACGCCGGGATTTGATTCGGTTGGTTTCAAAAAGTATCAGGAGGATCTTGATTGTGAAGTCTTTAATAAAGTGATTGATGCCGTCAAAGCCCTGAATATTGAGATTGCTAAGGATGATTCGCTCGGAAAAGGCTTTTGTATCGGTCATAGTTATTTCTGTAACCGGGAATCTATTGATAATATGTGGCTTGAGAATGTGATTGAATATGATATTGCCCCTATGTTACGAGAATATTGGTTTGACAATGATAAGAAATTCAAAGAAGAAACGGACAAGTTATTGAGCCTGATAAAATGACAATAGACAAAGGTATATTCATTCGCAATATCTACTATATGCTGACTTATGCTTTTCAGGAGCTTAAGCAGAACAACTATGAAGAAATAGCCGGTGAAGAATTTGAAGAGATTCATGATTTGTTTGCTGAAATTCTGCTTCGTGGCATTTCGTTTCAATTAAAACAGGGGTTGCATAAAGAATATATTTCCTGTCATGGTTCGTTGTCCACATTGAAAGGGAAGCTTGATATATGTGGTACGGTCAATAATCTAATGCGGAAACAACAGAAAATTGATTGTGAGTACGATGAATTATCGGAGAACAACAAGTTTAATCAGATATTAAAAACAACTGTTCAATTCTTGCTGAAACATCCGAAAGTCAAATCGGACAGGAAGGCTGCGTTGAAGCGCCTTATGCTCTTCTTTAGTGACGTGGAGGCCGTTGATATCCTGACGATAAACTGGACTACTATGCGCTTTGATAGAAATTGCAAGACTTACCGGATGCTTCTGTATGTTTGCTATTTTATTCTCGACGGGATGTTGATGACTACGGAAAGAGGTGCTTATAAAATGAAGGAATTTTCCGATGAACATATGTGCAGACTTTACGAGAAGTTTGTTCTGGAGTATTATCGGAAACATTATCCGGAATTAAAAGCAAAGGCAACTCAAATAGACTGGAATATTGACAAAGAACAGTCGACTTCCAGTATTCTTCCTATCATGCGGACGGATATTATGCTGACATTTAAAGAACGAACACTGATTATTGATACCAAGTATTATAGTAGGTCAATGCAGTCCCAATTTGACAAAAGGACTATCCATTCTAATAACCTATATCAGATTCATTCTTATGTAATGAATTACGATACTAATCATACGGGGAAGGTGGATGGGATGTTATTGTATGCCAAGACAGAAGAAGATATAACGCCTGATGGACAGACGACATTTAGGGACGGAAACGTCATATATTACAGGACACTTGACTTGAATCAGAATTTTGAGAATATCAAGAAACAGTTGGATGGATTTATAGGGCAAGGTTGAACAATAATAGACTTATGAGAATAGAGAATTTGGTTGTTAATTGTACTGCAAGATATCCTCGGACTTGTAGGAGAACACCTTTTGAAGTGGTAGTATACGAACTAAACTATTCTTCGGAAGACAAGGATCTTATGGATTTGCTTAGAACAAAGGCGGAAGAGCTTGCACGGCAAGTAAATCCTGGTGCTGCAAACAATTCTATGCATGAAAGATCTCCTGAACGTATTTTGGCTGATTGTATAGCAGGAGTTGTATCGGAATATTTTTGGAAACTTTATTTGAATTCCGAAGAGAATGTCGTATCAGAAACCGAATTTGATGATGCGTCAAGGCAAATAGATCTTAAAGTAATATCTAACAATAAGAAAATAGAAGTAAGATCCTCATTTCCGAGAAATGGAATAGAATTTGCGATATGTCATCCGTCTTATGAATTCGATGTGATTGGTCCATATAGTAACAATTACAAACCTGGAGAAATACAGAAAGATTACTATGTTAGAACTTTGTTTCATTTGTATAATCCGACAGATATTATTTCTATGATAAGTGCAGATAGTTTCAAGGTTTATTTGACTGGTGGAGCAACATGGGATATGATGATTGATACTGATTATTCTAAAAATAAAACTCTTTTGCCTGACTTTGGTTTGGGGGTTATACAGAAAGCATCTTATAGAGTCGTACCTTTTAGTAAATCTAAAGATACACGAGAGATAAAGCGTGTTATAATAGAAGATCAACAAGTCAAAAACTAATGATAAGAAGAAGACTCTTTTATATGAAAGTTTTATGAGAGTGTCCGGATTGACTTTCATTTGATAAATATGGATCTGATGAAATCATTATCTTTGCACCGGAATGGGGCTGTTAATTAATGAAGAGGATATTATGCTTACATATACATATATTGAACACGGAAAATTTGAGTTACGGGAGAAGCCGGAACCGGAAATAGTAAATTCACGGGAGGCAATTGTACGGGTGACTCTTGGCAGTATTTGTACCAGTGACCTTCATATCAAGCACGGTAGTGTGCCGCGTGCCGTACCCGGAATAACCGTCGGGCACGAGATGGTAGGTGTTGTGGAAAAGGTGGGGGCTGATGTCACCTCGGTCAAGCCGGGGGATAGAGTAACAGTGAATGTTGAAACATTTTGCGGAGAGTGTTTTTTCTGCAGACGGGGGTATGTTAACAACTGTACTGACCCGAACGGGGGATGGGCTTTAGGTTGCCGCATTGACGGCGGTCAGGCAGAATATGTCAGAGTTCCTTATGCTGACCAGGGACTGAACCGTATTCCTGATACAGTCAGCGACGAACAGGCTTTGTTTGTGGGTGATGTGCTTGCGACAGGTTTTTGGGCAACCCGTATTTCAGAGATTTCCGAGGATGATACTGTGCTTATTATTGGTGCCGGTCCTACCGGAATCTGTACTTTGTTGTGTGTGATGTTGAAGAAACCGAGGCGTATCATTGTCTGCGAAAAGTCTCCTGAAAGAATCCGTTTTGTGCGTGAACATTATCCTGACGTGCTGGTGGTGGAACCTGAAAACTGCAAGGAATTTGTGATTCAAAACAGTGAACATGGTGGTGCTGACGTTGTTTTAGAAGTAGCCGGCAGTAAGGATACTTTTCGTCTGGCATGGGAATGTGCCCGTCCTAATGCTGTTGTCACTATCGTAGCTCTTTATGACGAGCCTCAAATTCTTCCTTTGCCTGATATGTATGGCAAGAACTTGATTTTTAAAACAGGTGGAGTGGACGGATGTGATTGTGCCGAGATTCTTAATCTGATTGAAGAAGGCAAAATAGATACTACTCCTCTTATTACACATAGATTTCCGTTGAACGAGATTGAGGAAGCTTATCGTATATTTGAAAATAAATTGGACGGAGTCATTAAGGTAGCCATTTATCAATGATCAGTTATGTGAAAGAAGCGATTGTATGTTTAATTGAAAGTTATAAGCAGTAGTATGCCTGTTATTGAAATATCATCTTTATCTCATCCCGGAGTTGAGGTGTTCAGTACTCTTACTGAAACTCAGTTACGTAACCGTACCGAACCCGGCAAAGGGATTTTTATAGTAGAAAGTCCGAAGGTTATCACGAGAGCTTTGGACTCCGGTTATGAACCTTTAGCTATTTTATGCGAGTACAAACATATTGTCGGTGATGCTGCTGAAATCATTGAACGTTGCGAAAATGTGCCTGTTTATACTGGCAGTAGAGAATTACTTGCTACGTTGACAGGTTATGTCCTGACACGTGGAGTTCTCTGCGCCATGCGTCGCCCCGAGCCGCGCAGCATGGAAGAAGTATGTCGGGAAGCCCGGCGCATTGTAGTCATTGACAGTGTGGTTGATGCAACTAACATTGGTGCTATTTTCCGTTCGGCCGCCGCTCTTGGAATTGATGCCGTATTACTGACTCGCAACTCTTGCGATCCGTTGAACCGCCGTGTGGTCAGGGTATCAATGGGAGCAGTTTTCTTTGTGCCATGGGCTTGGATGAACGGTTCCCTCAGTGACTTGGGTAAATTAGGCTTTCGTACGGCTGCTATGGCGCTCACAGATGATTCTATTCCTATTGATAATCCTGCCTTAGTGAATGAATCCAAATTGGCTATCGTCATGGGTAACGAAGGGGAGGGACTTTCACATGAAACGATCACTGAGGCTGATTACGTAGTCCGTATCCCTATGGTGCATGGTGTTGATTCGCTTAATGTAGCTGCTGCGGCGGCTGTTGCCTTCTGGCAACTTCGTGTTCCGCAATCCTGAGACTAGTATGCTACAATACTGTCTCCTAAGTATTTGCGGGTAACACAATTTGCCACTAATTACAATAGAATAGCAAGTTCATTTGCTATTCTCTACTAATGGTAGCCACCATTTGTCGATTACTACCATAATCCCGAAATTCACAGAGATAGATACCTTGCCAAGTTCCGAGGTTTAGCTTTCCATTTGTTATAGGTATTGTGACCGACGTTCCTATGATTGAGCTTTTTGCATGAGCCGGCATATCGTCATTTCCTTCTAAAGTGTGTTGATAGTACGGTTCACGTTCTTTCACTAAGTGGTTGAAAATGCTTTCCATATCCATACGAACATCAGGATCTGCATTTTCGTTAATACTTAGCCCGGCGGAAGTGTGTTTGATAAATAAATGCAGTAATCCAACTTCGGGTAATGGCGGCAGATTACGTAATATTTCTCCGGTTATAAGATGAAAGCCACGTCTGCGTGACTGTAAATCAAATTCTACTTGTTTCCACATATTAATTAATCAAAGTACAATTAGTGCTAAATATGATTCTATTTGCCGATGCAGCATATTATGCCAATTGATTATCAATAGTTTACGGCTTAAAAGATAGACTGCTCAAAAATTTACTTGTTTTTCGCCGAAAATCGAAGATTTAACGTTTTTAACCTTAGTTTGTCTTCAAACGAAGGGAAAAAGAGAAAAATGGCTCTCTTTTGCTCCGAAACATCCGGTTCGCAAAGATAAGGCATATCGGTGATTATTTCGCCGATTCGAGTTGCAAAATCAGAGATGGTTTTACGGATTTTGGGGTTGGCTCTTGTGTCTTACAATGGCTTGAATCATGTCTGTTTTGTGAGCAGGATTTCTGTGTCTTTTGCAGCCAAAAAAAAGAAAGTCGGCAGATATAGTTCGGTTCGGCTTTGGCGAAGCCATTTTTTTTCTCTCCCTCTGTTAGCTTTACTTTAATGTACGTATATATGAATACGGAGATAAAGTAAAGTTGATTTTCATTTTGAGGTGCAAATAAATTCTGAATTTGGTGGTATATTCAGGAATAAGTCTTATTTTTGTATTGAATAATATTTTGTTTGTTGATTGGCAGATATGTAAACTATGAATAATATAATAGCTTTTAATGTTTCAAGTCCCAGTGATATTGCTTTGCAAATTGCAGCAAGAGTCAAGGTTCGGAGACTTGAATTGGACTTAACTCAAGAAGGATTGGCAGCAAGAGCAGGAGTCAAGTTTGCTACTTATCGCAGATTTGAGCAGACGGGAGAGATTTCATTAAGAGGATTGCTTCAAGTAGGCTTTGCTTTGAATGCGCTTTCTGATTTTGATGCTCTTTTTGCGCAGAAGCAATATCAGTCATTAGATGATGTATTGAATGAGCAAAGTGTTATACGTAAAAGAGGGAAGAAAAATGAATAGCATAAAGCGGATAGAGGTAATATATGATAATAGACTGGTTGGCAGATTGGCTTTAACCAAAGAGAGTTTATGTGCATTTGAATATTCGGCAGAGTGGCTCAATTCTGGTTTTTCTATATCTCCGTTTGAGTTACCATTGCGCAGTGGGGTATTTATAGCAAAACCTCGTCCGTTTGATGGTGGATTCGGTGTTTTTGATGATTGTTTGCCTGATGGGTGGGGATTGCTAATTCTTGATAGATACTTGCAGCGGAACGGGGTCAATCCACGAACACTGTCACTACTTGACCGTCTTGCGTTGGTCGGTTCTACTGGACGCGGTGCATTGGAATTTCGTCCAGACAAGAGTGTTGTATCAAAGCAAGAATACGCAGATTTTGAAAAATTGGCATTGGAGGCGGAACAGATTCTTGATAGCGACAATTATAACGGAGAGGGAATTGAGGAGTTCCAGTATAGAGGTGGTTCTCCGGGTGGAGCCCGCCCCAAAATCTTTACTCGTTATGATGGGAAAGAATGGTTGGTGAAGTTCCGGGCAAAGAGAGATTCCAAACATATTGGTGAGGATGAATACCGTTATTCGCTTCTTGCCAAAGAGTGTGGAATAGAGATGCCTAAAACACGACTTTTCGAAGATAAATATTTCGGAGTGGAGCGTTTTGACCGTACCTCAAACGGTAAATTACACGTTGTAAGCATTGCCGGACTTATCGGGGCAGACTATCGTTTGCCAAGCATAGACTACACTCACATATTTCAAGTATGCGCAACTTTGACGCATAGCGTGGCAGAAATGTGGAAAGTGTATCGTCTTATGGTATTCAACTACTTGATTGATAACAAAGATGACCACGCAAAGAATTTTGCTTTCATCTATCGTGATGGCAATTGGCATTTCGCTCCGGCATTCGATCTGTTGCCAAGTGATGGCATAAATGGCTTCCGTACGACTTCTATCAATGATCGCATTGAACCTACAAAAGAAGATTTATTTGCTGTGATGGTAAAAGTTGGGTTAAATGAAAAGGAGGCAGTGGAAATTTTTGAGGAAATACAAGGTATATTATCAATGACATTTGACCAGAGTTTCTAAATGACCTTGGCTTGATTTAATAATTGTTTATTGGAATCTATTTATATTATAACAAATGAAACATATTTCTATACGTGTTCCTTGGCACGATTCTAATTGGAATGGCCATGTATGCAAGAATCCTGCTTGTAATACATTTTGTAAGGTTCTCCCAAGAATATCCATGTCGCGGGATACTGCTGATTGCTTGCATGCTTCTGAGGATTGGAGTTTACTTCCACAGCATGAACGTCCCGTTTGTGCAAGCGAAAACGGTGGTTTTATGAATCAGCACTCATATAAACGGGAATTTAAGCACGTGTATGCGGGCAAAGGAGGGCGACATGACGTTTTAAAGCCAACAACAATTGAAATCCCTGCATATTCTGCTTTAGCTATTCCATTTAGATATATGTCTCTTGATTCTCAATCGTGGTTGAGTGATAGACATCCGGAGTTTCATGACGTGGAAAAATCCCCGTTCAATTCATCGTGGCTATATGGTGCAGAGCGTCAACTCGATATTCTGAAGTGGTTTCGTGGGAATATTGAAGCCAATGAGTCAATCTGTGTCTTTTATTGTAAAAACGGTAATCCTGTAGATGATGAAGGCCGCCGTATGATTGTCGGTATGGGAGAGGTAACCTCTGTGGCATCTATAAAATTATACGATACAGAGGCCGATTACACATATCCTTTATGGGAAATGGTTGTACAACATTCTATAAGGCAGGAATTACAGGACTCCAAAGGCTTTCTATTGCCATACAACCAATATCTGGAATTTGATGAGGACTATATTCAAAAGAAGACAGGATTAACAAAAGAGGAAGCCCTTGACGAAATTAAAATCTCTCTTGATAAGCTTGGAAATACAGAACGTATCTTCAATGAACTATCTTACGGTTGTGAATTCATTAGCAATCAATCAATGCTCATCATCCTTGAAAATGCAAGGCGGGCATTGGAGGCCGTTATGAAGCATGGATTAGTGGGAGGCGACTGGCAGTTACAATTACGCTGGATAAATGACAGCATAGCCAAGGTTAAGTCTTCGATTTCGCCATTCCCTTCATTTGCAGAATGCCTCAAAGCGATAGGCGTAAACTATTCATATCTGATAGAACGGGATATTCTGACTGCCGGATGTGGGAAAAAAGACAATCCGTGGAGATACTACAATGACTTAATGGCAGGGAAGCTACCTGTTCCCAATACAGTTTATTTTTCAGAACTACCCGCGTATAAGAAATCTTGGGAGTATCGTTCAGATGAAGGGAAAAGAGTGCTTGAGCTACTTTCCCGATTTGAACTCGATGCAGATATCATAGGGCAATATGCCAACAATGCTGAGACTTATGAAAAACTTTTGACTAATCCCTATATCATAAGCGAAAAATGTGCTCAGGATTACGATAATCGTGTGAACACACAAACTATCGACTTTGGTGTGATTCCTGATGTAGACATTCAAGGTGAAAACATTCCAACGGCACCGTTTGCTGTTCGTACTTTGATAGATGAACGCAGATTACGTTCCATGACTGTTGAACGTCTTTGCTCTGCTCTTGACGATGGAGACACGTTACTATCCATTGCCGAGTTGGAACAATATGTAAGTGATACTCTTTCTGATACAAATTCTTTATTACCAAACGACTATTTCTTAACCGTCCGAGGTTTTTTCTCCGATGAGTTGGTCTATCTCCCTGACGACAATCCTAAGGCACTACAGCTAAAAGAATACGCAGAAATGGAGCGTTGGTTGAGCAAACGATTATTGGCCAGAGCCAAAAGCTCTGTGCGTAATAAGTTGAACGTTGACTGGGAAACTCGTGCCATGTCATCATCACATTATGACAAAAATAACGAGAATAGTCGTGAAGCAACGAGACAGCAGATTGAAGCGTTGGAGATGATGACGGATAGAAAACTCTCTGTCTTAACAGGTGGTGCCGGTACCGGCAAAACAACCGTAGTAGAGACATTTCTTTCCTGCTCACAAATAAAAAACGAAGGCGTGCTTTTACTTGCCCCTACAGGAAAAGCGAGAGTTCGATTAGGCAAAATGGGTAAGGGTGTTGAAGCCCAAACCATTGCTCAGTTCCTCGTTCGTCAAGGTTTCTTTGATTGGGATAGAATGTTAGCTATTGACAATCCGAACGGAAGACAGTATGCCAATGCTGCCAATGTGATTATTGACGAATGTTCTATGCTGACAACGCGAGATTTGTATATTCTTTTAAAAGCGTTAGATCTCGCTAAGATTAATCGTCTTATATTGATTGGTGACCCTTGCCAACTTCCTCCGATAGGGGCAGGCAGACCATTTGCTGATTTGTGCTACCGCCTTCAAAACAAGGACACTGTTCCTGTATTAAATTCAGCAATCACATCGCTCGAAACGGTAGTACGTACAATTACTACCGGCGAATCTGATATTTTAACACTTGCATCATGGTTTAGTAGCAAGAAACCAAAGAAAGGGGCTGATGAAATATTCAATAAGATGGCTACCGGAGACCTTAATGGAGATTTGCAGGTAATGACTTGGACAGACGAAAGCGACCTTGAAAAGTGTCTGATGGAAGCATTATGTATTGAATTGGGGTGTACTGAAGATAATCTATCTGCCGTTCTTCAGCATCGGTTAGGTATTGACTCCATCAAATCGCTTGCGGCAAATCCTAACACGATTGAGTCTGTGCAAGTCCTCACCCCTGTCCTGAATCCTATCTGGGGGTCATTGCATCTTAATGAATGTGTTCAGAAATGGATAGGAACATACGACAAGGAATTTATACAATTCTCAACACAGAAGATTTATCCCAAAGATAAGATAATGCAACTTAAAAATGAGAAAGTGGAAGCATACCCATCCCATCAAAAATATCAGTTATCTAACGGTCAAATTGGTTTTGTGCGATCTATTTATAAAGGATATGCGAATTTGATTTACGCCGGTATTCCCAATGAATCTTTCGGTAAAAGAGGCGTGTCTGGAGAAGATAGTGAAACTCCAATAGAACTTGCATATTCTATCACGATTCATAAAAGCCAGGGTAGCGATTTCAACACTGTGGTGCTGGTATTGCCTAAGTTTGGTCGCATTCTCACACGTGAGTTAATTTACACTGCATTGACGAGAGCTAAAAAGAAACTGATTCTACTCATACAAGATAATGTCTATTGGCTTTGGGAAAAAACGAAGCCTCAAGCCTCTATTCTTGCGCAAAGAAATTCAAATATGTTCGAACAACTTGTGGCAAGAGAAAATAAGTCCTCAATCCCTTATGTTGAAGGCCTGATACATCGGACAAAAAATCCCAACCTTATGGTTCGTAGTAAGTCAGAGGTAATTATCGCAAACGAACTTATCTCTGCCGACATCAAGTTTAAATATGAAGAAATGTTTAATAGAGATGGACATCAATGCCTTCCCGACTTCACTTTTGTAGACCTTTCTGATGAGATTATTATCTGGGAACATCTGGGTATGCTTACAGTTCCAGAATATAAGACTTCATGGGAAAAGAAATTGAAATTCTATAATTCTATAGGTTTCATAGAAGGTGAAAACCTTTTCACGACTCATGACCATGAAAATGGGTCTATTGACACTACTGAAATCATGAAGGTAATTGACAAGATTAAAAATCTTGTAGAATAAATACCAAGAACAGAAATAACTATGAGTGGAGGATATTTTAATCGGCATATGATTGCCTTCGGAGAGATAGCTAATTCTATCGAGCGTGATATTGCGAGAACTTTACAACCAAAGCCGGGAAGATACATAAAGATTATTGGACTATTTACGAGAAAGATAGCTTTGGCTCATACCATAGCTATATGAGTTTTGCCAGTTATGAAGATGCGGAATCTTTTCTTCTGACAGATAAAACTATCGTCAAGGCAGAACAAAAATATTCAGAGCAGCATTTTTTCGTAGATGGAGTAATATTCCAATCAACAATGCGATATATGTCTGGCACTTCTGACGGTGAACGAATTCCGGTATTATACTCAATTCATCATTGTTATTATGGCCGCTATCCAGATGATGCTGATGTATTGGAACTGTCAGATGAAACGATAAATGTAATGAAGGAGGCATATCGGCAAATTCGTATAGCAGAGATATATGCAACTCGCGTAGATTGGATGATGAGTGGCAATGATAGCGAAGAGAATTTTCGTGAGCGTATAAAGGAAGATTTGGCAGAGTTTGAAAAGGAATATGCGTCTAAAGACTGGATTTTTTTCGATGTTGACTGAAAAATGTCAGATATTGTATGTGTAATATATCATTAAGTAAATCAAAATCGCCATCTTTGCATATTATATGATAGATTGACTATGGTAAAGTTATCGGCACGGTCGCTTTGCACCTTAAATAGATAAAGATATGACAAAGAATACAATGGGAACCAAACTGCCTCGAAAATTGGTGCAGAAGATGTCGATTGTAGGAGAACAGATTGAATTGGCTCGCCTACGAAGGAATCTGAGTGTGGCTCAGATTGCAGAACGTGCCACCTGTTCTCTGTTGACTGTGTCCCGAATAGAAAAAGGCGCACCGACAGTTGCAATCGGAATTTATTTGCGAGTGCTGTATGCCTTGCAGCTTGACGATGATATTCTGTGGTTGGCCAAAGAAGACAAACTGGGAAAAGCTTTGCAGGATTTGAGTTTGAAGACAAGGAGGCGAGCTTCGAAAAAGGTATAGATGCGTATGTTCTTCCATAATATAAGTTGCCTTTTGTTCTGGTGGGATAAAAAACATGGTTTTAAATTTTGTGTTATGCTGCAAAAACATTATGTTTGTATTACATAATAAATAAGGCGTATGAAATTCGTTGATAGAATAGATGAAGCGGCACGACTGAAAGATGCTCTTGCGAGAGAGAAATCCTCGTTAGTCGTGATGTACGGTCGCAGACGGCTGGGTAAGTCAACGCTCATTAAAAGGGTGTTGTCAGAAAATGATGTTTACTTCCTTGCCGACCGTTCCGAAGGTCAGCATCAGAGAATATTGCTTGCAAAAGTGATTGCACAAGTGTTCCCGGATTTCGACAAACTGACATATCCGGATTGGGAATCTATGTTTCGCGCGGTCAATTATCGAACAGACAAGCGTTTTACTTTATGCTTGGATGAGTTTCCGTATCTTGTAGAGCAATCTTCTGAGCTGCCGTCTGTGCTGCAAAAACTGGTTGATGAAAAGCAGTTGAAGTATAATCTTGTGCTTTGTGGTTCGTCACAAAATATGATGTATGGGCTGTTTCTTGATTCTACTGCACCTCTCTATGGTCGTGCTGATGAGATCATGAAACTTGCACTGATACGTTTGCCATATATTCAAGAGGCTTTGAGCCTTGATGCGATGAATGCCATTGAAGAATATGCTGTTTGGGGAGGTGTGCCGCGTTATTGGGAACTAAGGGAAAACCAAAATTCACTTAATGATGCTTTGTGGCACAATATCCTTTCTGTAAATGGAACTCTTTACGAAGAACCGATAAAATTGTTTCAGGACGATGTAAAGGATATTGTCAAGACTTCGACGATAATGTCTTATATCGGTACTGGCGCAAATCGGCTTTCTGAGATTGCCGCAAGATGCAATGAGCCGGCAACCAATCTGTCGCGTCCGTTGAAGAAGCTTATTGATCTCGGATTTTTGGCGAAAGATGTTCCGTTCGGGATTGATGAAAAGAATGCGAAAAAGAGCCTCTACAAGATAGCTGATCCGTTTATGGCATTTTATTATCAGTTTGTCGTACCTAATCGTTCGTTTATTGAACTTGGCCGTCGTTTACCCATAGAACAGGCTTTGACTGCTCATTTCTCGGAGTATGTGAGTATGCAATGGGAAAAATTATGTCGGGATGCCGTAACAGGAAATCTTGTCAATGGAGTGGTTTACGGCAAGGCAAAACGCTGGTGGGGTTCTGTTATCAATGAGGATAAGAAGCCGGAACAGGTCGAATTCGATGTGATGGCTGAATCGCTTGATAAAAAGTATCTGCTGGTTGGTGAATGTAAATGGACAACTCAAGAGAATGGTAAACAGTTAACAACTGAACTCCTCCGCAAGGCTAATTTGCTGCCGTTTGCCAAGAAATACACCATAGTTCCGATGCTGTTTCTTAAGAATGCTCCAAAAGATGAGGCAGGAAATACTATGTTGCCGGAAGATGTTGTCAGATTAAGTTACTAATGTTTAATTAGCTTTACTGTATAAATTTTATGCCTGAAACACTGAATTATCAAAATCGTGCCATAGCTTATAGTGTGCTTGCACATATCTATGATAAAGGGACATTAGCTCATGGTCCATTAGATATTTTTATTCCTATAGTAAAAAATGCACTATCTGAACTATATCCATTAGGAGTGGTGAAGGGAAATAGCATGAAAGAAATTACTGATGCTATTGAGAAAAAGTTTTCATTGGTCATTCCTATATCCGTCTTAAATAATATTTTAAAAGTTATTGCTTCAGAAATAAATAAGACGAATGGTCGTGAGGACATGCGGATATTTAATGATGGCTCATTTTGGATTGATAAATTTATATTTGAAGACTACTCTGAATTGATACAAAAAGGTAAAGAGGATGTGGCGAAAGTTGTGCATATGTTTAAAACTTTTTGTAAAGCGTATAATGTAGGTACTACAAATAATGACGTTGATTTATTTAAGTTTGTAGAACAAAATCGTAGTGAGATATCATATTATTTGGCAAATGGTAGTAGTGAAGCTACGATAGATTCTTCTCACAATGTTCTTATAGCGCAATTTATTGATACATTTAAACAAGTCCCTGAGATTTTTGAAAAGATTCGTGATATTTATTTGGGTTCAATGCTTTCATGTTATTTGGACTATCAGCCGTCTGATGCCAATATGAATGTTGAACTATTATTAGATACAAATTTCATTATTAGCCTCTTGGATTTAAATACTCCAGAATCAACCGAAACTTGTAATACTCTTATAGACGTAAGCCGAAAATTAGGTTATAAGTTTACAGTTCTGAAAGATACAATAGAGGAGATTCAGGCATTGTTGTTATTTAAATCTACAAATTTAAGCAGTGCAATTATTGCTAAAAATATAAATCGTGAAGATATTTATAATGCTTGCGATAGAAGACACTTATCTAGCACGGATTTAAATAGAATATCGGATAATTTAGAGGATACACTTGTTAATCACTTCAAATTCCATGTTATACCACAAACAAAACAATGGCAAGGAAAGGCGAAATTTAGCAAGGAATTTTCTATAATTCGCAAATATAGAAATACGGACAAAGCAGCCTTGCATGATGCTATGGCTTTGGTTTATGTTAGGGAGAAGCGAGGGGAAAAGTATATCCAAGAGTTTGGTAAAGTTAACTGTTGGTTTGTCAATAATGCGATAAGTCATGATAATGATTATTCGGATACAGAGTATAAGGATTTATATAGCTGCAAGAAGCATCAGCCAGAAATTATTAAAGTAGATGACTTGTTAAATATTCTTTGGTTGAGTAATCCGACAATTGATATTACTAGTGATGATGTTGCTACAATGGGGATAACATCTTTAGTTTCATATACTTTAAATTCATCTTTGCCTAAAGCAAGGATTATTAAAGAATTAGATGATAATATCCAAAAATATCGCGAAATCTATAAAATTACGGATAGGGATGTTGTTAACTTATCAACTCGTATCGCAAGCAGGCAAATAAAAGATGTGCAAGAGCTTAATGAACTTGCACATAAAGATGAGGCTGCATTTGCGGCAAGGGTCAAAGATGAATCTATGCGGCAGGAGCAAATTGAGGTAAATCGTGCCCAAAAATTTGATAATCTATTTCAAATGCTTCAAGGTGAGATAAAAGAAATTAAGGATAATCAAGTAAAAATGCAACAAAAGTATAATGAACGTATGCACGAACTTGAAAGCAAAGAAGCCGAGTTAAAAAATAGTGAAAAAATTATATACCAAGAAAATGAAGTTCTAAAAGCAGACAAAGATCAACTTGTTTCAGAGAAAGAAGGTATAAAAAAGGAAAAGGAGATATTTGAGATGAAAATCAAGAATTTATGGGAGCAAGAAAATAAACAACGAGCAGAACAAAAAGAAAAAATTCTTGATTATGAAATTGCAAAATCAAAAACTCGTTCTACAACTTTATTTGTAGTTGGTTTGTTCATAATGATTATTACGTTAGGGGCAATGTCTTATTACTATTTTGTTGCTGCAGATGATACAGTACAAGTGATTAATGATTTTTGTAATTTCAAACCCATTTCTTTTGTGATAACGTTCATTCTTGCACTATTTAATTACTTTACTATTTCAAATTTTTATAATTGGCATTACAATCCTTCATTCGTTGTCAACAAAAAGAAGTTGGTGAAAATTCCTGATTGTTATAAACCAATTAGTTTTGAAGACTATATGCATGAAAAATAGTGCTAGGGTAATGATTCCAACTTAATGATCAAAAATAGTATGGCGATTTAAATTTAGTTACTTGTCAATAAACAACCTGAAAGTTGTGCCGTCTCAATTATTTATAGTACTTTTGCCTACAAAATAGGGCAAAGGTATTTTTGATGCATATAATGGCAGAAGAAAAGATAGGCAACGCATTGGAAGTAAAAGAGGAAACGGTGGAATGCAAAAGCAAAGATTGGGTTTGCCATTCGCAGGCTATAGCAGCAATCATGTCGAACCGAATGGGAGAACTTAGCATGACACAACGAGCGTTGGCCGAGAAGATGAATTGCACTCAGCAATATGTTTCCAAGGTGTTGAAAGGTCGCGAGAATTTGTCATTGGAAACCTTGTGCAAGATAGAAAATGCATTAGGTATCAAAATATTGTAAGCCGGAATAAATAAGTAATAATACCATAATAGGGCACAAGAATATGTCAATACAGAGCGAAGCGGCATTGGAAGCTGGACTTATAGCCACACTTCGGCAAATGGGCTACGAATATGTCCAGATTACTGAAGAAGACAATCTTTATGCCAATTTCAAACGGCAGTTGGAAATTCACAACAAGAAACAATTGGCGGAAGTTGGTCGTAACTCATTTACGGATGAAGAGTTTGAGAAGATAGTGATATATCTTGAAGGTGGTACTCGCTTTGAAAAGGCAAAGAAACTTCGTGACCTATATCCTCTTGATACTGCTAACGGACAGCGCATTTGGGTAGAATTCCTTAATCGTACCCAATGGTGTCAGAACGAGTTTCAGGTGTCGAATCAGATTACGGTGGAGGGACGAAAGAAGTGTCGCTATGATGTGACGATTCTTATCAATGGCCTCCCTCTGGTTCAGATTGAATTGAAGCGTCGGGGTGTAGAACTCAAGCAGGCATACAATCAGATACAACGCTATCATAAGACATCCTTTCATGGGCTGTTCGACTATATTCAGCTATTTGTTATCTCCAATGGCGTAAACACTCGTTATTTTGCCAATAATCCCAATGGTGGATATAAATTCACGTTCAACTGGACGGATGCGGCAAATATGCCATTCAATGAACTGGATAAGTTTGCTGTATTTTTCTTGGAAAAGTGTACGCTCGGTAAGATTATCGGAAAATATATCGTATTGCATGAAGGGGATAAATGCTTGATGGTACTTCGCCCATACCAGTTCTATGCTGTAGAAAAGATATTGGATCGGGTACAGAACTCCAACGATAACGGTTATATCTGGCATACTACAGGCGCAGGAAAAACCTTGACTTCATTCAAGACAGCACAGCTTGTTTCGGAGTTGGATGATGTAGATAAGGTCATGTTCGTTGTTGACCGTCATGACCTTGACACACAAACGCAGTCGGAATATGAAGCCTTTGAACCGGGAGCTGTTGACGGTACGGACAATACGGATGAACTGGTAAAACGGCTGCATAGTAACTCCAAGATTATCATTACCACTATTCAGAAACTCAATGCTGCCGTAAGTAAGACATGGTACAGCAGCAAGATAGATTCGATACGCCACTCCCGTATCGTGATGATATTTGATGAGTGTCACCGCAGTCACTTCGGGGAGAGTCATAAGAAGATTATGCAATTCTTCGATAATGCCCAGATATTCGGATTTACTGGAACTCCTATTTTTACAGAGAATGCAGTTGATGGGCATACGACCAAAGAGGTGTTCGGCAACTGTCTACATCGTTATCTGATTAAAGATGCCATTGCCGATGAAAATGTTCTCGGTTTCCTTGTAGAATATTATCATGGCAGTGAGGAAGTGCAGAACGGCAGTGCCAATCGCATGACGGAAATCGCCAAATTCATCCTTAATAATTTCAATAAGTCAACATTTGACGGAGAGTTCGATGCATTGTTTGCTGTACAGTCCGTACCGATGCTTATCCGTTATTACAAGATATTCAAGGAACTGAATCCCAAGATTCGTATAGGTGCAGTTTTTACTTATGCAGCCAATGGAAGTCAAGATGATGATCTGACAGGAATGGGTACAGGTTCTTATCTGAATGACAGTGCCGGTGAGGTTGATGAACTGCAAGCCATCATGGATGACTACAATGAAATGTTCGGGACATCGTTTACGACAGAGAACTTCCGTGCATATTATGATGACATTAACCTGCGTATGAAAAAGAAGCGAGCTGATATGAAGCCGCTTGATCTTTGTCTGGTCGTCGGAATGTTCCTTACCGGTTTTGACAGCAAGAAACTCAATACGCTTTATGTAGACAAGAATATGGAATACCACGGCTTGTTGCAGGCATTCAGCCGGACAAACCGTGTGCTGAATGAAAAGAAACGCTTCGGAAAGATTGTGTGTTTCCGTGATTTGAAAAGCAATGTTGATACCGCTATCAAATTGTTCAGCAACAGTAACAATCCGGAAGAAATAGTGCGACCTCCGTTTGAAGAAGTCAAACAGGAATACAAGGAGCTTGCTACCAATTTTTTGAAGAAATATCCGGATACAAATTGCATAGACCTTTTGCAGAGTGAAAAAGCTAAGAAAGAGTTTGTTTTGGCGTTCCGTGATATTATCCGTAAACATGCTGAAATACAGATATACGAGGATTATAATGAAGAGTCTGATGATCTCGGCATGACGGAACAGCAATTTATGGATTTCAGAAGTAAGTATCTTGATATCCATGATACTTTTGCACTCGTTGATCCAGCACCGTCACCCAAACCGGATGATGATACAGATGTTCCGGATGACGGAGACCTCGGTGATGTGGATTTCTGCCTTGAACTCCTACATAGCGACATTATCAATGTGGCATATATCCTTGAACTCATTGCAGAACTTGACCCATATAGTGCCGATTACGCAGAACGCCGTCAGAATATCATTGATACGATGATTAAAGACGCAGAAATGCGCAGCAAAGCCAAACTTATCGATGGTTTCATTCAAAAGAATGTGGATGACGATAAGGAAAACTTCATGATTCAGCGAGGTAAAGCTGACGGTACAAGCGATTTGGAAGAACGGTTGAACCACTATATTGCCGTTGAGCGAGAAAATGCCGTCAACTCATTGGCTAAGGAAGAGGAAATATCGTCATCGGTATTGAATCACTTCCTCAAAGAATATGACTACCTGCAAAAAGAGCAGCCGGAAATCATACAAAAAGCATTGAAAGAGAAGCATCTCGGATTGATAAAGACGAGAAAGGCGTTGACGAGGATTTTAGACAGATTGCGTAATATCATACGCACTTTCAGTTGGGATTAAAAGAAATACTGATATGGTAAAGACAAATGAACCCGGATATGTGTATATCTTGACTAATCCAAGTTTTCGTGAGGATTGGGTCAAGATCGGTAAAAGTGCGCGGCCTGTAGATATACGTTCCAAGGAACTTGACAACACGGCTGTTCTGTTGCCTTTTGAGATTTATGCAACCATTCAGACGGTCAAATATAACGATGTTGAAAAGCATGTACACAAGACTATTGATCGGTTGACGGATTTGCGTATTCGTCAGAATCGGGAGTTTTTCAATGTACCGCCTCAAATAGCTTTGGATATATTCAATGACATAGCCAAGATGATTGATGATGCGGTTGTTACGGTCTATGTAGATAATAAACCGGTTTGTCATAACGAAAAAGATTCATTGCCTGTCGTGCAGAAACGAACCGTAAAGCGAGGACGTTTCAAATTCAGCATGGTCGGTATTAAAATAGGGGAATGTGTTACCTTTATTCCTACGGATACGGAAGTCAAGGTAGCAAGCGATGATTCCGTTGAATACGAAGGTCGTATTTATAAATTGTCCCCTTTTGTCGGTACGTTTATGCCGGAAGAGAAACGAAATACATCGGGTGCATATCAAGGGGCAAAATATTTCTCATATAAAGGGAAAGTGCTGGATGACCTGAGAAGTATAATAGAGAGCAATATACCATTGCCGGAAAGTGATGTAATACAAGATAATATAGAGCAATAAAGATATGAGCGAAGAACTGCAACAGAAACTCCGTGACCAGCTTTGGGAGGTCGCAAACCGTTTGCGTGGCAATATGTCGGCAAGCGATTTTATGTATTTTACCTTGGGATTCATCTTCTACAAATACCTGTCGGAGAAGATAGAAACATACGCTAACAGTGCGTTGGATGATGATGAAGTTACATTCAAGGAATTATGGGAAATGACCGATTCGGATGCACCGGAATTGCAGGAAGAGGTTAAGAACCAGTGCTTGGAAAATATAGGCTACTTCATTGAACCGAAGTTCTTGTTTTCGTCCGTAATTGAGGCTATCAAGCGGAAAGAAAATGTTCTTCCTATGTTGGAACGCTCGTTGAAGCGTATAGAAGACAGCACTTTGGGACAGGATAGTGAAGAGGATTTTGGTGGATTGTTCTCGGACATTGATTTGGCTTCGCCTAAATTGGGAAAAACAGCAGATGATAAAAACACGCTCGTCAGCAATGTGCTTCTTGCATTGGACGATATTGACTTTGGTGTAGAGGCCTCGCAAGAAATTGATATTTTGGGCGATGCTTACGAATATATGATTAGCCAGTTTGCAGCCGGCGCAGGCAAGAAAGCCGGAGAGTTCTATACTCCGCAAGAGGTCAGCCGTATATTGGCGGAGATTGTTACTCTTGGGCATAACCGTTTGCGTAATGTTTATGATCCTACTTGTGGTAGTGGTTCGCTATTGCTCCGTGCGGCAAGTATCGGTAAGGCAGCATATATCTACGGACAAGAGAAAAATCCGACTACCTACAATCTTGCTCGAATGAATATGTTGCTACATGGCATCCGGTTCAGCAGCTTCAAAATAGAGAATGGTGATACGCTTGAATGGGATGCATTCGATGATATGCAGTTCGATGCAGTGGTTGCAAATCCTCCGTTCTCTGCCGAATGGAGTGCAGCCGATAAATTCAACAACGACGACCGTTTTAGTAAAGCAGGTCGACTTGCGCCTAAGAAAACGGCCGATTATGCTTTTATCCTGCATATGGTCTATCATCTCAATGAAGGTGGTACGATGGCTTGCGTTGCTCCGCATGGAGTATTGTTTCGAGGGAATGCAGAGGGCGTTATACGCCGTTTCCTGATAGAGAAGAAAAACTATATTGATGCCATTATCGGGCTGCCTGCCAATATTTTCTATGGTACAAGCATTCCGACCTGTATTCTCGTATTGAAGAAATGCCGTAAGGAAGACGATAATATCCTGTTCATTGATGCCAGCAAAGAGTTTGAAAAGGTCAAGACCCAAAACAAACTCCGCCCTCAGCATATCCAGAAGATTGTAGAAACCTACCGCGACCGCAAGGAGATTGAAAAGTACAGTCACCTCGCTACTTTACAGGAGGTCGCCGAAAATGACTATAACCTGAATATTTCTCGTTATGTCGATACTTTTGAGGAAGAAGAGCCTATCGACATCAAAGCAGTCATGGCTGAAATAACGGAATTGGAAGCCAAGCGAGCCGAACTGGATAAGGAGATAGAGATCTATTTGAAAGAATTGGGGCTGGTTGAATAATTACACTATGGCAGAGATAGACAACATCCCTGAAATGCGTCCATCATTCGACAATATACGCCGTCAGGATGGGGGCGGAAACGAATACTGGAGTTCACGTGACCTTTGCGCTGCTATGGGCTATTCGGCTTATTGGAAATTCCAAAGAGTCATAGACAAAGCTATCAAGGTGGCAGGTGAAAAAGGAATGAATGTTGACGACCATTTCAACCAAACGGTTGATATGGTAAGAATTGGAAGCGGCTCATTCCGTAAGGTCAATATTTTCCGTCTGTCTCGTATGGCATGTATGATTGTTGCCGAAAATGCCGATGTCAAAAAAGTGTTGGTACAACAAGCTCGCGATTATTTTACTCGAACAATTTCGACAAACGAATTGATGCAAAATTCGTTGAATTCTAACATTTTGCTGTATAAAACAGCGCAAGGCGAAGTGCGAATAGAAGTGATATTCAACAGTGAAACATTTTGGATGTCACAAAAGCGTATGGCCGATTTGTTCGGGGTGGATGTACGGACTGTCAACTATCATCTTGGTCAGATTTACGAAACAGGTGAGCTTACTAAAGAGGCAACTATCCGAAAAATTGGGATAATTCAATCAGAGGGAAAACGGGATGTGGAGCGTACACCGCTGTTCTATAATTTGGATGCCATTATTGCAGTAGGTTATCGTGTCAATAGCTATCAGGCCACTCAGTTCCGTATCTGGGCTACATCTGTATTGAAGGAGTTTATTATTAAAGGATATGCGCTTGATGATGAACGCTTGAAGCAGGGAAAACACTTTGGCAAAGATTATTTTGATGATTTGCTGGAGCGCATTCGTGAGATACGCACATCAGAACGCAGATACTACCAAAAGATAACAGACATCTATGCTGAATGCAGTGCCGATTACGATCTGAAATCGGATTGTACCAAATTGTTTTTCAAGATGGTGCAAAACATGATGCACTTGGCTGTAACTCATCGTACCGCTGCCGAAATAGTGTATGAACGTGCCGACTCGGAAATGCCACACATGGGATTGACCACTTGGAAGAAAGCTCCCGATGGCAGAGTCCAGAAGTCTGATACGATTGTGGCAAAGAACTACTTGTCAGACAAAGAGGTTTTAGAACTCAACGGCATAACTAACGCATTTCTTGAATTTGCAGAGCAGCGTGCCCAACGCCATATTATTACAACGATGGCAGACTGGAAGCAGCGTCTTGAACAGTTTCTTGCTACAATGGACTATCAAGCACAAGATTCAGCCGGTAAAGTTTCTCAAGAAGAAGCACGAGAGAAGGCGTATGGTGAGTATGAAAAATATAAAGTGATTCAAGACCGCTCGTTTATCTCTGATTTCGACCGGTTTAATGATGGTGACAAATTGTTGCCGTTTGATATCAATCCCGATAAAGAATAATGATTATGGCAGATAATAACGAAAATAAAGTCCTCAATGTTCCCCTTTTGAGATTTCCAGAGTTTACAGATGAATGGAAGGAGTCTGTGT